>ERZ781272.1-NODE-1-length-863730-cov-37.817199_pt1 | contig 863730 bp, 653 predicted proteins | sample MGYA00375850_ERZ781272 | MGnify/ENA primary metagenome ERZ781272 (study PRJEB29790, sample SAMN06051246) | human gut metagenome | host: Homo sapiens | place: USA: Cincinnati, Ohio | collected 2013-06-21 | study: EMG produced TPA metagenomics assembly of the Gut...
AGGCTGTTTGATACCACTTTTATTATGCGTAAGTTTGTGTATTACAATCAGATATAACGGTCTTGAATATACAATTGTGTTTCAAAAAACGTACGTCTTTTGAAACGCAATCTTTAGTTCTCGCACAGAATATACGTAAAAGAGATAAATGACTGACTGTTACAACGATGCAGAAATGTTTGCACAGACAAAAAAAGCGTCTTATCTTTGTTGCATCAGACGTACGTCTTTTGAAACAAGATTTTATAATGTAAGATGTTTATTATCAGAATAATCTGTCTTCCTTTAGTGGATTTTTTAGGTATACTTTTTCTAGACTCTAGTTGTCAGAGTCTTTGGAGAAGTTAACATTAGAATTTTTGGTGTATGCAGAACATGGTAAAGTTTGTGAAGTCAACTGTCATAATAGCTCTTTGATGGAATATCTCTAAGTGAATGACTACTTTAGACACTCCGGTACTTTCAACCATCCCAATACTGCCGAACTGTCGTTACGGATTTCTGCCGGTGATAGCCCTTGGATACCTAATTCTTGTTGATGTTCTTTTTAAAAGAAAAATAAGTAACTGATTAAAATGGCTGCAATAATTCCGGCAAAGTCGGCAATCAGTCCGCACGTGACCGCATTACGTGTTTTTGTGATGCCTACGCTTCCAAAATATACTGCTAAAATATAGAAGGTGGTGTCCGATGCACCGCGAACGACACAACTGACACGTCCGACAAATGAATCGGGTCCAAACTGTTTCATGGTGTCGATCATCAGGCCATTGGCACCGCTGCCGCTCAGTGACTTCATTAAGGCCGTTGGCAGTGCTCCCACAAAGCCGGTGTCCAGTCCGCAAAATTCTACGATTGCCCCAATGCCGCCGACCAGTATATCCATGGCACCCGAAGTGCGGAAAACAGCGATTCCAACGAGAAAAGCCACTAGATAGGGGATGATCCGGACCGCAGTGGTGAATCCCTCTTTGGCTCCTTCGACAAAGGAGTCGTACACATTGATTTTTTTCCGGATACCTGCTATAATGAACAGTAAAATGACCGAGAATAAGATTACATTAGCAATCAGAGTGGAATAAACTCCCATCTCTTCACGGGAAAGTGTAGTTGTCAGATAGATAATTCCGCCGAAGAAAAGGCTCAGGCAACCCATTAGTGTCAATATAGCTTTGTTTATCAGGTTGATGCGTTGGGAGATGCTGACGGCAATGACTCCTACGAGTGTAGAGATGAAGGTGCTTAGCAGGATAGGGATGAAGATGTCTGTAGGTTGGGCCGCTCCCATTTGAGCCCGGTAGACCATGATGCTGATCGGGATAATGATCAGTCCCGAAGTGTTAATCACCAGGAACATAATCATCGGGTTGCTGGCTGTGTCTTTTTTCGGATTCAGTTCTTGCAGTTCCTTCATAGCTTTCAGTCCCATGGGAGTGGCAGCATTGTCAAGCCCCAGCATATTGGCGGACATATTCATGAAAATAGATCCCATGACCGGATGTCCTTTCGGAATGTCCGGAAACAAGCGGCAGAAGACCGGACTCAGCCAGCGTGAAAGGGCATTAATCAGGCCGCTGTTCTCGCCAATCTTCATTACACCGAGCCAAAGCGACAACACACCTGTCAGGCCGAGAGAGATTTCGAATGCCGTTTTAGATGAATCGAAGGTGGAGTTGATGATCTCTGTGAATATTTGGGTATCGCCGAAGAACAAAAGTTTGCAGACGGCAACTACGAAAGCAATCACGAAGAATGCGATCCAGATGTAATTTAAAACCATAAATATGCCCGTTAATTTTCCTACAAAATTAAGAATATGTTTCCACTTATTGCGGCTTTTTTGACTATTTTTGTCCGTATATAACTTTGTAGACTCAAATATCCCGATGAAAGCGATAGAAATTCAAAAAGAACTGGAGACTTATATTGATCCGGTAAAAAGGGAATATCTTCCCGGATTCTTTAAAACCGGCAAGGGGCAATATGGTGAAGGCGACCGGTTTCTTGGAATAGTGGTTCCTGCAACCCGGCTTGTAGCGAAGAAGTATAAGAACGCGCCTTTTGAGGTGATGGCGGAGCTTTTACAATCCGAATGGCATGAATGTCGCTTATGTGCATTACTGATGATGGTGGAGCGGTTTAAGAAAAGTGGTGGAGAGGAGCGGGAAGCGATCTACCGTTTTTATCTGTCGCAGACGGAGCGCATAAATAATTGGGACCTTGTGGACCTGTCGGCACCTTATATTGTGGGTGAATACCTAAAGGATAAGTCGCGTGATGATCTTTATCGGCTGGCGGAAAGTACTCTGCTGTGGGATCAGCGTATTGCTGTCGTATCTACGGTTACCTTCATCCGGAATAACGATTTCATCGATATTCTCCGTCTTTCGGAATTGCTGCTGCAACACAAACATGACTTGATGCGGAAGGCTATAGGCTGGATGCTGCGTGAAATGGGAAAGCGGGACAAGACCTTGCTGTTGCAGTTTCTGGACAAATATAGCAAAGTGATGCCCCGCACTATGCTGCGTTATTCCATAGAGAAGCTCACGGACGAGGAGCGGAAGTTGTATATGGGGCGATGATCCGCATTGAACGGAGGAGAAATGGGCTTTCAGAACCGGAAGTGAGGTCGGTGTGTAATGAAAATGTCCGACAGAAGAACCATTGGCTTGAACTGCTTCCGGGAGAGAACCGTTGGAAAACTTTGTACGGGATATAAGTTCCGGTGCAGCGAAAGAGATCAGCTGTCCGGAGTCAGACAATAAAGAACGGCAGATTTGTCGGAGGAACCTTTGGGCTTGTCTTAGCCTAAACAAAGCTTAAACGTACTTCGTAAAGGAAAAACTCTGTGAAACTCTGCCTTACTATGTAGCGAAATCTATATCTTTGCTACCTATTTATAAAAAAGGAATGGAAGAAGATTTTAATATACGTGATCATCAGCTGACCAGCAGAGAGCGGGATTTTGAAAATGCCCTCCGGCCATTGAGTTTCGAAGACTTCAATGGACAGGATAAAGTGGTAGATAATCTCCGTATTTTTGTCAAGGCAGCTCGTTTGAGAGCAGAAGCACTGGACCATGTATTGCTTCACGGCCCCCCCGGATTGGGTAAAACCACTTTATCGAACATTATAGCCAACGAACTGGGAGTAGGATTTAAGGTAACTTCCGGACCGGTACTCGACAAACCGGGTGATTTGGCCGGCGTCTTAACCAGTCTCGAACCTAACGACGTGCTGTTTATCGATGAGATCCACCGCCTTTCACCGGTAGTGGAGGAATATCTGTATTCGGCCATGGAGGATTACCGGATCGATATTATGATCGACAAGGGCCCCTCGGCGCGTAGTATCCAGATCGATCTGAACCCGTTTACATTGGTGGGAGCCACTACCCGGAGCGGATTACTGACGGCACCTCTGCGTGCCCGGTTCGGTATTAACTTGCATCTGGAATATTACGATGACGATATTCTGAGCAACATTATCAGCCGTTCGGCCGGCATACTCGATGTGCCCTGTTCGTCTCAGGCTGCGGGTGAGATTGCTTCGCGCAGCCGCGGGACACCTCGTATAGCCAATGCGCTGCTGCGCAGGGTGCGTGATTTTGCACAAGTGAAAGGGTCCGGTTCTATCGATACGGAGATAGCCAACTATGCGCTTGAGGCGCTAAATATCGATAAATACGGACTGGATGAGATAGACAACAAGATTCTCTGTACTATTATTGATAAATTTAAGGGTGGTCCCGTGGGGCTTACGACTATTGCCACTGCACTGGGCGAAGATGCCGGAACGATTGAGGAGGTCTACGAACCGTTCCTGATCAAAGAGGGATTCCTGAAGCGTACTCCCCGCGGACGTGAGGTGACGGAACTCGCCTATAAGCATTTGGGGCGCAGTCTCTACAATAGTCAGAAAACACTGTTTAATGATTAGTGGAAACACTCTTAATCACAAAAATAACATGGCCGGATTAAAATCCCTGGTAAAAGATACAGCCTTGTATGGGTTGAGTAGTATGGTTGGCAGGTTCCTGAACTATCTGTTGGTGCCTTTATATACCGCAGTTCTGCCGGCTGCGTCCGGCGGATACGGAGTGGTTACCAATGTGTATGCCTGGGCCGGGTTGATTATGGTACTTTTGACGTTCGGTATGGAGACCGGTTTCTTCCGTTTTGCCAATAAGTCGGAAGAAGATCCGATGAAAGTATATGCCAATTCACTGATTTCGGTAGGGGGCATTTCACTGATATTTGCCATTCTCTGCCTGACGTTTCTCCAACCGGTCTCTCATCTTCTGGAATATGGCGATCATCCCGATTTCATCGGAATGATGATTATAGTGATGGCACTCGATGCTTTTCTGTGCATTCCGTTTGCTTATCTGCGTTTCAAGAAGCGGCCCATTAAGTTTGTTGCCATTAAGTTTGTCTCCATCATTGCCAACATTGTTCTGAACTTGTTCTTCCTGTTGCTGTGTCCGTGGTTGCATGAACACTTTCCCGCTTGGGTCGATTGGTTCTATAACCCGACCTATTTGGTGGGGTATATCTTCGTTTCCAATCTGATAACAACCTGTCTGCAGCTCTTTTGCCTGATTCCCGAACTTCGCGGTTTCGCTTACAGGGTTGATAAACAGTTGTTGAAGCGGATGCTTATCTATTCTTTCCCGATATTGATTTTCGGGTTGGTAGGCATTCTGAATCAGACGGTAGACAAGATTATCTATCCTTTTCTCTTTGCCGACCGGCAGGAGGGACTGGTGCAGCTCGGCATTTATGGGGCCGCCACTAAGATTGCCATGGTAATGGCCATGTTCACCCAAGCTTTCCGCTATGCCTACGAGCCTTTTGTGTTCGGCAAACAAAAGGAAGGGGATAACCGCCGGATGTATGCACAGGCGATGAAGTATTTCCTTATTTTTGCGATGTTCGCTTTTCTGGTGGTAATGTTTTACCTGGATCTTTTGCGTTATATGGTGGCACCTGATTATTGGGCGGGACTGAGCGTTGTCGCCATCGTGATCGGAGCGGAAATATTCAAAGGTATCTATTTCAATCTTTCGTTCTGGTATAAGCTGATAGACGAAACCCGTTGGGGAGCATACTTTTCCATTGTCGGATGTGTCATCATTGTAGGAATGAATGTGATGCTTGTCCCCACTTACGGATTTGTGGCTTCGGCATGGGCTTCGGTGGCCGGATACGCTGTGATTACGATCCTTTCTTATTGGATCGGGCAGAAGAAATATCCCATTCACTATGACCTGAAACACCTTGGTACGTATGTGCTGTTTACAGCAGTGCTTTATGTGATCGGAGAGTGGGTTCCCATTGAGAATATCGTGCTCCGTCTGGCTTTCCGTACTGTATTGTTGCTGATATTTATGGCTTATGTTGTTCGGAAAGACTTACCGCTGAGCCAGATTCCTGTGATTAACCGAATTATAAAGAAGAAATAGTTATGAAGGCAGACAACCGAAACATTTTTGCCATTAAGGCGTTTCTGAGAGAGTATCTCGATCTGAGAAAGGATAAGGACAATGAACTGGCAACCGTCGACTCTATCCGTAAGGGAGTTGAGTTTAAAGGAGCTAATCTCTGGATTCTGATTTTTGCCATTTTCATGGCTTCACTCGGACTGAATGTCAACTCGACGGCCGTGATTATCGGTGCCATGTTGATTTCTCCGTTGATGGGCCCGATTATGGGGGTGGGGCTGTCTGTCGGTATGAACGATTTCGAGTTGATGAAGCGTTCCCTGAAGAGTTTCCTGATTACAACTGCATTCAGTGTCACGACGGCGACTGTTTTCTTTCTTTTCACTCCCATCGCTGAGGCGCAGTCGGAACTGCTGGCGCGTACGTCACCGACCATTTATGACGTTTTCATCGCACTTTTCGGCGGACTTGCCGGAGTGGTTGCCCTCTCTACCAAGGAGAAAGGAAATGTGATTCCGGGAGTTGCCATTGCCACTGCGCTGATGCCTCCTCTCTGTACGGCCGGTTACGGATTGGCTTCGGGCAATCTGATCTATTTTCTGGGCGCGTTCTACCTCTATTTCATCAATTCCGTATTTATCAGTCTGGCTACGTTTATCGGTGTGAGGCTGATGCATTTCCAGCGGAAAGAGTTTGTGGATAAGAACCGGGAAAAGAAAGTGCGGAAATACATCGTATTGATCGTAATCCTGACCATGTGTCCGGCTATTTACCTGACTATGGGAATTATCCGAAGCACCTTCTTCGAAGCGGCGGCGAATCGTTTCGTTTCCGAACAGCTCAACTTCGACAATACCCAGGTCTTGAATAAGAAGATTCATTATGAAGGAGATTCATGCGAAATCCGGGTTGTGCTGATTGGTCCGGAGGTGCCGGAAGCTTCCATTGCCATTGCCCGCAGCAAGATGAAAGATTATAAACTGGAGAATACGAAACTGATCGTTCTGCAGGGGATGAACAATAATGAAGCGATGGATATGTCGTCTATCCGTGCCATGGTTATGGAAGACTTCTATAAAAACAGTGAACAACGCCTGCAGGAACAGCAAGTCAAGATAGCCACGCTCCAGCAAAGCCTCGAACGGTATAAGTCTTACGATGAAATGAGCCGGAAAATTATCCCGGAACTGAAAGTACTCTATCCGTCGGTGACGGCTTTGTCTATTTCGCATACCATCGAGACAACGGTCGATTCGATGAAAACGGATACCATAGCGCTCGCCGTATTGAAATTCACCCGTCATCCGAAGAACGAGGAAAAAGCGAAAATCAGTGCATGGCTTCAGGCGCGGGTAGGGGCGAAGAAACTTCGGCTGATTGTTGAAGAGTGACGGTAAGCGTGTCGCCAGAGAAAAGAAGATGAATAAACATGATTTATATAAATGAATAAAATGAAAGTGATTACCTCTTTCCGCAACGGAAAGAGGTGGGGGGAGGCTCTGTTTCTGGCATTGCTTTTACTCTATCCGGTTTCGATGCATGCCGATGAAGGTATGTGGATGCTTGGCAATTTGAATAAAGAAACCCGTAAGACGATGAAAGAGTTGGGTTTGCAGATGCCTGCCGACCAACTTTATAGCACCAGGCACCCGTCTCTGAAAGACGCTGTGGTCAGTTTCGGAGGATTCTGTTCGGGAGTAGTCGTCTCCGAAGATGGCTTGGTGTTTACCAATCACCATTGCGGATTCAGCAGCATACAGCAACACAGTTCGGTGGATCATGATTATCTGAAAGACGGGTTTACGGCACATAGCCGGGAGGAAGAATTGCCCAATCCCGAGCTGTATGTCCGGTTTCTGCTTCGTACGGAAAACGTAACCCGGCGGGTACTGAAAGCTACGACACCCGGTATGACCGAATCCGAACGCAGCCTGGCCATCGATTCGATGATGGTGTTGCTGGGAGATGAAGTCACTAAAAAGGACTCTACACTGGTCGGCATTGTGGATGCGTATTACGGTGGCAATGAGTTTTGGCTTTCTGTTTACCGCGATTTCAACGATGTACGCCTGGTGTTTGCTCCACCGTCTTCCATCGGTAAGTTTGGTTGGGATACGGACAATTGGATGTGGCCCCGTCATACTGGCGATTTCTGCGTCTTTCGTATTTATGCCGGTAAAGACAACCGTCCTGCCGACTATTCACCCGACAACGTGCCCTATCGTCCCGAATACGTGGCTCCCATCACATTGGATGGATACAAAGAAGGTTCATTCTGCATGACTCTGGGTTATCCCGGTAGCACGGAACGTTATCTTTCTTCGTTTGGCATCGAAGAGATGATGAACGGCATGAACCAGGCTATGATCGATGTCCGCGGAGTGAAACAGGCCATTTGGAAACGTGAGATGGATCGCAGGGATTCCATCCGTATCAAGTATGCGTCAAAATATGATGAAAGTTCCAATTACTGGAAAAACAGCATCGGAACCAATAAAGCGATACGCAAGCTGAAGGTGCTTGACAAGAAACGGCAGGCGGAAGAAGCACTCCGGCAGTGGATTCAGAAGACTCCGACAGAACGTGAGAAACTGTTGCATCTGATGTCGTCGCTCGAACTGAATTATAAGGACCGCAAGGAGGTGAACCGGGCGATGTCTTATTTCGGGGAGTCATTTATCAATGGTCCCGAACTAGTGCAATTTGCGTTGACTATCCTCAATTTTGATTTTGAGGCGGAACAGAAGCAGGTCGTGGCCCAGCTCCAGAAATTACTCGATAAGTATGCAAATTATGACGTTTCCATCGATAAGGAGGTGTTTGTGGCCATGCTGAAGGAGTATCGGAGCAAAGTGGATAAGGCTTATCTGCCCGATCTTTATCAGACCATAGATACACTTTACGGAGGCAATGAACAGATGTATGTCGACACGTTGTATGCTCATTCGGAACTTACCTCCCCCCGCGGCTTGAAGCGTTTTCTGGAGCGTGACACAACTTTCCACATGATCGATGATCCTGCTGTCTCGCTGGGCATCGATCTCATTGTAAAACTCTTCGATATGCGTAGTCAGATGGCTGAGGCTTCCGACAATATAGAGAAGGACGAACGTGAGTTCAATGCTGCCATGAGACGGATGTATGCCGACCGTAATTTCTATCCCGATGCCAATTCTACCATGCGGTTGAGTTTCGGTACCATTGGCAGTTATTCACCTTACGATGGGGCTGATTATGGCTATTACACTACGGTGAAGGGTATTTTCGAGAAGGTAAAAGAGCACAGCGGCGATCCCGACTTTGCCGTGCAACCCGAGGTGCTGTCCCTGCTGTCATCGGGTGATTTCGGGCGTTATGCCGATACGAAGGGAGACATGAATGTCTGCTTTATCTCAAACAACGACATCACAGGTGGAAACTCCGGCAGCGCCATGTTCAATGGCAAAGGCGAATTGTTGGGATTGGCGTTCGATGGAAACTGGGAAGCCATGAGCAGTGATATTGTTTTCGAGCCCGATGTGCAACGCTGCATTGGAGTCGATGTGCGTTATATGCTCTTTATTATCGAGAAGTTTGGTAAAGCAAGCCATCTGATACAAGAACTGAAAATAGAGGGGTGAGGGCATCACTTACCGCAGAGTAACGCAGGGTGCGGTTTCGACATACCTCCTAATGTTTCAGTATAATAACGATTACTGCCGAAATAATCAGCAGAATACCGATCCCGATGCTTTGGGTAAAGGGTTCGCCGAATATAAAGATACCTACACAAACAGCTGTCACCGGCTCCATGGCTCCAAGTACGGAAGTGAGCGTGGAGCCGATGCTTTTTACCGCCCGTACCAATGCCAGGTTGGAGACCACTGTCGGGATCAGTGCCAGGAGTACCAGGTTTCCACCCGTGTGCCAGTCAGGGATAGTTTGTATGCCTGTAGTAGCACCTATGCCTGCCAGCAATAAGAGCGTGCCGAACAGGAAAACATAGAAAGTAAGCCGTAATCCCTTCATCTGTCCGATTTTGAGCTGGCTGACCGTAACCAGATAAAGTGCATATCCCAAAGCCGACAGGAGGACGATAAACAATCCGAGGGCGGTAATTCCTCCCGAACTGTCGCCATAAGAGAGGCAGGAGACACCGACCACTGCGAGGGCGATAGCAAAGAAACGCCACGTCGATTTCCTTTCGCGGAAGAAGATCATCATGATCAGAGTGGTCAATACCGGATACATGAAATGAATGGTGGTGGCTACGCCGCTTGCCATAAATTTATATCCCCAGAACAGAAAGACTGCGGACATCAGATACAGAAAAGCAAGTAACATTAATGACGGGATCTCTTTCCGCTTGATATGGAAAGACTGCTTGTCTAGCAATAGGATGCATCCCAATGCCAGGCAGGCAAACAGGAACCGGTAGAACAGAATGGACTCGAAGTTCATTCCTTCACGCATGGCAGGGATCGTGAAAAGAGGAATAAGGCCGAAAGAGGCCGACGACAGCAAACCGTAAAGGAAACCATTCAATTTGTTCATACCCGAAAACTATTACCTGTTTTTTTTAATTCACGCAAAGGTAGCACTTTTAAAGACAATAATAAAGAGGGGAAGGATTTTTACTATGGGGGATCGCAACTCGTGTTCACTGCGGATTCCACAGCTTTCCGCAGATGAATATCATTCGTTACCCATAGGTCAGGTTTACTCTTTGTTGCTCTGCGGTGGATGTTGTCATTTTGACTTTTTGCTTTTCCGACCCATTCAGAATCGTTTATTTCGGTCCTCTCTCCTGTGGAGGTAATAAAAATGGCTGGATTTTGCATCAGGGAAAGGATCCGATACTTGAGAATTCTTCTGTTTCCTTTCTGATTTTTGCTATAAGCGGTGATCTGTGAGCAAATAGACCTTTCGGATAAAAATATAGTGCCTTTTTGATAGTTCGTTCGTGCTCCTCTTCGGATACCAACCGGCTCGGAAACGGGAGCTTTTATGAAGAATGTACCGATAGAGTGGGTCTCTTCTTCCGATGCAGCGGCATTTGCTCCCGATGCAGTAACCTTTTGGGGTAAATGCAGTAAGCATTTCATCCGGGAGCTTGCTTGTCGGAACGGGAAAGCCCGGCTCTCCGTCTCACTCAGACGGTAGCTGAGTGGGATGAAGCGCCGGGCTTTCGTTCGGGATCTCTCTGAAAGAGTGATCTTATAAAGAGGGAAGGTTGGTCAGAAACGGCTATTTGAATCCTTTTGTAAGTCCGTCAGCCGTTTTCCCTGTCCTTTTGTATTTAGCTCTTTTTAGGCTTTCTTCTTGCCCATCCTTCTTCGCTGAAGTCGGGTTCGGCATCTTTAAAGAACTGTTTCCATTCATCTTTGCCTTTGGGGCCGCGGGCTGCGGAATATCCCCGTTCCTCACGGCTTGGCTTTTTGCCTTTCCGGCTGTCGGCTTGTTTGCTGTCTTTGCTGCCTTTGCCTCTCTCTTTGCGGTCGGCAGATGGAGCGCTGCTTCTTCCTCTGCCACCCTGATCGTTACCTTCATTCCGCTTTCCACGTCCTTTGTGCTCTGTAGATGCCTCTTCTCCGGCTACCTCTACTGTGACTTTACGTCCGTTCCAGTTTGTCCGGTTCAGCGCCTTTACGACGTTTTGTGCTTGTTTCTCTTCCACTTCGAAGAACGAGAAATTTTTCATCAGGTCGATGCGTCCCAATTCTACTCTTCCTCGTGTGTTATTGTTGAGCAAGGTGATCAGTTCGTGAGGGAAGAAGTTATCCATCTTACCCAGATTGATGAAAAGGCGGGTGTAACCCGGTTCTGCCTGGCGGCTGCTTTTTCCTTCACGGCTTTTTCCGGCGCGTTCGCTGCGGCTATCAGTCGGCACCTCTATTTCTTCGCGGTTGCGATAATAGTCGACAAACCGGTTGAACTCATGCGATACCATGCGCTTGATGAGGTCTTCTTTACTCAGCCACTCCAGTTTACGGTAAATCTCAGGCATGAAATCATTGATATCCTCCTCGTTTACCTTTACTTTTTCAAGATCGTCTATCACTTTGAGAAGCTGTTTCTCGCAGATCTGCTTACCGGTAGGCATTTCACCGGCAATGAATTTCTTACCGATGATGCGTTCTATTTCGCGCATCTTTCCTTTTTCACGCAAATTGATGATGGCGATGGATGTACCTGTCTTTCCGGCACGTCCTGTACGTCCGCTACGGTGCGTATAACTTTCCGTATCGTCCGGCAATCCGTAGTTGATGACGTGTGTCAGGTCGTCTACGTCCAGTCCGCGCGCGGCTACATCGGTGGCTACCAGGATCTGGATGTTGCGGATGCGGAACTTCTGCATCACCGTGTCACGCTGTGCCTGTGAGAGTTCTCCGTGCAACGAGTCAGCGTTATAACCTTCCTGCATCAGTTTATCGGCAATCTCCTGTGTCTCTTTGCGGGTACGGCAGAAGATGATACCGTAAATCTGCGGATAATAGTCTACGATGCGTTTCAGGGCGGCGTATTTATCTTTTGCATGTACGGTATAGACCACATGCTTCACGTTGCTCGTACTTTCGTTTTTGCGTCCGATGGTGATCTCTTTTGCATTGTGAAGGTAGTTCTTCGAAATACGGGCTATTTCCGGGCTCATAGTGGCCGAGAAAAGCAGTGTGTTACGTTCTTGCGGAACATCTGCCAGGATGGCATTGATACTGTCCGTAAAGCCCATATTGAGCATTTCGTCCGCTTCGTCCATCACTACGTTTGTGACAGTGGCAAGAGATACCGTTTTGCGTTCCATCAGGTCGAGGAGTCGCCCCGGTGTGGCAACAATGATATGCACACCCCGTTTCAGGCTGCGTATCTGGCTGTCGATGGATGAACCGCCGTATACGGGCAATACTTTCAGCCCGTCGATGTATTTGGAATAGTCGTTCAGGTCGCCTGCTATCTGGAGGCAAAGCTCGCGTGTGGGGCAAAGAACGAGTGATTGAGGTATTCTGTTTTTTACGTTAATTTTCTGGATGAGGGGCAAGCCAAACGCTGCGGTCTTACCCGTCCCTGTCTGTGCAAGAGCTACTACATCATTATTCTCTCCTAATAGGTATGGAATCACTTCCTCCTGTACCGGCATGGGATTCTCGTATCCCATCTCTTCAATAGCTTTACGTATCTCCGGAGAAACGCCAAGCTCTTCAAATGTCTTCATTAAATCTCTGTATATCTTTATTTTCGGGTGCAAAGATACGCATTAATTGTGAATAATGAATGATAACAATAAATAATGATGAACAAAAAGTGCGTTATTCCAGTAAGATGGTGCGTAGCCTGTGTATGTCTTCGGACTGAAGGCCGATTGCCTTTCGCAGATAGGTGGGCACATCACCGTATTTCCGCTCTATCTCGTCTTTGGCTGCATTGAGAAAGTCTTCTTTTGCCGAAAAGAGGGTGGTGATGGCTTCCTGTGAATTGACCGGCAGGTTATAGGCGTATTTGGAGGCTTTGGGGATGTTGAAGTAATCGTTGCTCAAACGGTAATCTTCCATAATGATATCTGCATTGACATCTAAAGAGGCCAGTATCAGTGCGGATACAATGCCTGTCCGTCCTTTTCCCGACGAGCAGTGAATCACGACCGGATAACTGTTTTTATCGAGCAGGATGTCGAAAATCTCTTTATATTCCTTTTGGTATTTTGCCACCAGTTCACGATTCATCGCTTCTACCATGTGGTAAATGGTATCTGTCTTGATCTTCTCTTGCTGTATGCCGTGCAGGATATGTTCCATGTCGCCCGTGTTGATGGGGATATGTACTACATTGAATCCCTTTTGCAAGGGAGGTGTATTATGGAGTTCGCTCTCGGAGCGCAGATCCAGAATGGTCTTGATACCCAGGTTTTGCAGTTTCCTGAGGGCAAAGCAATTCAGGCTGTCTATCTGTGCCGAACGGTAGAGCTTGCCCCAACGTACATGCTTTCCGGTGGCGGATTTGTAACCTCCCAAGTCACGGAAGTTTTGAATGCCGGGCATATTCACGTTGCGGGGAGCCACTTTCACACGGTATTTATCGTTGAACACCAGCATGTAATAAGAGCGCCTGGAAGGATCGTTGGTCACAATCGTCATTCGCGCATCGGAGATATTGGCCATGGCAACCGGATTATCTTCGGGTATGAATTCCGGATTGTCGGATGTATATACTTTCACCTGCCCCTTGATGAGAGGAGTCGTTTCCCATTTAAGAATACAGTTTCCTATATTATTCTCTTCGCAAACCACCGAAATGTTAGGAGACATGTCTGTGCACGAAGGCAGAATAAGTAAAATAGTTAGTAAATTGAACAGGTTCTTGTACATAGTTTGTATTTGTCTGAAAGCACTGATTGCAAAGATAGGAATTCTCGTTACATGGTATAATTACTTTGCGATAATTAGGCAACGTTAATAGTAATTAGCTACGAATTGCAGGCTACAAGCTACAGGTAACCGTGCCGGATGACTGTACATTCATTCGCAGTTTTGTAGCCCGTAGCTTATTGCTTTCAACGGTAGTTGGCCGCAAACTCCCCGGATATGGAGTTGTTGAAACTTTTGCAGACTTCGGCTGCAAAGTCTTGTCCGCATTGTATCACTTTATCCCAGGTCTCTTCACTCAGGTGTTGCAAGTCACGGTACCGGACGTCGTACTTTAGCATGCCGTAGATCAGCCCGGCATTAAAATTGTCTCCTGCACCGATGGTGCTGACTGCCTCTAATGGCGCGACAGGATACTCTTTGGATATTGCGTTCGTACGCAGTGAGATTCTTTCGGCTCCGGCTGTGCAAAGGAAGAGCGGACAATAGAACTTTATCTTGTCCTTGTAGATTTTTTCTACGTCTTTGATTCCGTACATATAATAGAAGTCTTCCAAAGAGCCTCTTACAATGTCGGCATATTCCAGGTTCTCGATAATGGTCGGAGCCAGTTTCATCGCTTCATTCTTGTGTGAGGATCGGAAATTGGGATCGTAGTATACAATCGCTCTTTTTTCTTTTGCTATGTCCAGCAGTTCCAATATCTTATCACGCAATACCGGATTGAGAGCATAATATGAACCGATGACAATGATGTCGTCTTCATTGATGGACGGGAATAAAACGTCCAGCCGCTGTTTTGGGTAGTCTTTATAGAAGATATATTCTGCATCGCTGTGTTCGTTGAGGAAAGCTAGGGATACGGGCGATTTGCCGTCCGGAAACACGTTGACGTGATCCGTCGGGATGTGATTGTCACGCATGAATTGCAGAATGATGTTTCCTACATGGTCATTCCCTGTTTCACTGATGAAGCATACATTGACTCCCATGCGTCCCAAAGAAACGATGCCGTTGAATACAGAGCCTCCGGGAACGGCTGCCGAAGGCTGGTCGTTCCGGAAGATGATATCGAGTATAGTCTCTCCGATGCCGATTACTTTACGCATAGTTTTCTTGATTTTTCGCCCAAGTAACCACCGTGATGGCGTTTGGAGTATTCTTCAATAGTAAATTCGGTCCTTTTCATGGTTTGCACTACGAGAATATCGCCGATGACGGTCATTACCGTAGTCGAAGTGGTCGGAGTCATCCCCAGGGTACAAACTTCGGCAGGATGTCCTGTGCTCAGGCATACATCCGATTCGCTGGCAAGCGGACTGTCCGGATTGCCGGTGATGACAATGAATTTCAGACCCGGATTCAGGTTGTGGGCCAGCTGGGTTAACTCTACGATTTCACGGGTTTTACCTGAATTTGAAATCAATAATAACAGGTCGTTCTCTTGCAGGATGCCCAGATCGCCGTGTTGTGCCTCGCTGGGGTGCAGGAAGACAGAGGGAATTCCGGTCGAACAAAACGTAGTGGCGATGTTCATCGCTATTTGTCCGGCTTTACCCATGCCGGAAGTTACAAGTTTGCCTTTTTTTCTGTGTATTTGTTCCACTATTAATTCAACGGCCTTTTCGTAGGCATCAGTCACAGGAATATTCAGCACAGCTTGTGCTTCCTTTTGCAGGAGTTCTTGAATAGATTCAATCATTATATCTTAATTGTTAATTCATTAAATGTGTTTGCTACTTCATAATAGGAGGACAGAGGGTGACGGGTGAATCCTCTTGTCTGTAATTCGCTGAGCACGGCGAGCAGTGGGTTGTAGAAACCATCTGCATTGTAGAAGATCACTTTCTTCTGATGATAGCCGATGGAAGCGGCTGCCATGACATGAAATACCTCATCCAGCGTGCCTATGCCGCCGGGAAGGGCCACCAATACATCCGATTGTTGCAGGATGATATCCTTGCGGTCGCTCAGGTCGTGTGTGGCGATTATCTCATCGGGGTATGTACTCACTTTGCCGTTTTCTTCCAGTTTGGAAGGTACTACACCGATGACATGTCCCCCGTTTTCTTTGACTGCTTTGGCCACGCATTCCATGAGTCCGAGGTTGGCACCACCATAGATAAGTGTCTTGCCGTTTTTCCCCATCCATTCGCCAATCTGATGGGCGGCATCGAAGTATATCGGGTCGATGCTGCCGGATGCGGAACAGAAAATTCCTATCTTCTCCATAAGGGTTATTGATGTTATAGCTTACAAATATCTGCAATTTTCTATAAACGACAATAAGTTTTATTGTATTTTTGTGTCCTCAACCTAACTTAATAGTAAGAATGAAGCAGTTAAGTACCCGTGCAGAAATGCAATATAATATACATACCCTGTCCAATGGACTTCGCATTATTCATGAACCCTCTTCTTCGAAGGTGGCTTATTGCGGATTTGCCGTAGATGCCGGAACCCGTGATGAGGCCGAAAATGAACAAGGAATGGCTCACTTTGTAGAGCATCTTATTTTTAAAGGTACCCGGAAACGGAAGGCTTGGCATATCCTGAACCGCATGGAGAATGTGGGTGGCGATCTGAATGCGTATACCAATAAAGAGGAAACTGTGATCTATTCGGCATTTCTGACTGAGCACTTCGGAAGGGCACTGGAACTGCTGGCGGATATCGTTTTCCATTCCACCTTTCCGCAGAACGAAATCGAAAAAGAGACAGAGGTGATTATCGATGAAATACAGTCGTACGAAGACACTCCTTCGGAATTGATCTTTGATGACTTTGAAGATATGATCTTCCGCAATCATCCGTTAGGACGTAATATCCTGGGCAGACCCGATCTGCTGAAGAAGTTCCGGAGCGAGGATGCTATGGCTTTTACTTCCCGGTTTTATCAACCCTCCAATATGGTATTCTTTGTCCTGGGTGATTTCAATTTTCAGAAAATAGTCCGTCAGGTGGAGAAGCTGTTAGTGGATCTTCCGTTGGTTACGGTTGAGAATCAGCGTACGATACCTCCGCTTTATGTACCCGAGCAGTTGGTTGTTCACAAGGAGACCCATCAGGCACATGTGATGATTGGCAGTCGGGGATATAATGCTTATGATGACAAGCGTACCGCATTGTATCTGCTGAATAATATTCTGGGTGGTCCGGGGATGAACAGTCGTCTGAATGTCTCTCTGCGCGAACGCAGGGGACTGGTCTATACGGTGGAGTCCAACTTGACATCATATACCGATACGGGGGCTTTCTGCATTTATTTCGGTACCGATCCGGAGGATGTGGATACTTGTCTGAAACTGACTTACAAGGAGCTGAAACGGATGCGTGATGTGAAGATGACCTCTTCGCAATTGATGGCTGCCAAAAAGCAACTGATCGGCCAGATCGGGGTCGCTTCCGATAATAACGAAAACAATGCGCTGGGAATGGCGAAGACTTTTCTACACTACAATAAGTATGAATCATCCGAATCTGTTTTCCGGCGTATCGAAGCCTTGACAGCAGAAGGACTGTTGGAGGTAGCCAATGAAATGTTTGCAGAGGAATATCTCTCTACACTGATTTACAGATAAGAAAAAAGGAAGAGGGTGCATCTGAGGATTGACATTACTATTAGACACACAATTAATACTTATATAAATCTTTACGATGCACTCTCTGACCTTGGAATATATAAACTAAAAAAACATCCTGGTGCGGGCTGTATATGAACCTATAGAGCCGTGATGCAGAAAGTGCTAAATAAGGATATGCCTGAGCGCAAATACATCGTATTTTTGTGCAGGCTTAACTCTGTTACGGAGGGTATAGGTAGAAGTATCTTCTTTGAATGTTATCGGTCTCTGAGCATCCGTCTTGATAGCGGGATGGAAGTTATTGCCCTGTTTATACGGATTGGCTGAATCCGAAACCGATTTCTTAAGCAGTATCCCCTGATTGAAGTCAAACAGATCGTGACCGGAGTTATCAAAAGAGGGAACATTGTGAGTGTGGCTTTTTACGGCAGTAGTGACCGCCACCCCGTTATTTACGGGCTGTAGAGCACTGCTTTTCTGGGTACCGAATACCAAAAACAACAGGCATAACATTAGTAGTTTGATGTATGCTGCCATAATTGGCGGCAAATGTATGGATTAATATGGCTCTTTGGTCCGGGTGACTCTGCTTTTTCTCGCTTATTAATTATTTTTAATAGTATTGGATTGAACCTGTCGGGGGGATGTCCGTCGGTGAATAATGCCTGCATATCTTCTGCTTAAAAAGATTGCGTAAAAATGTTTAAAGACCGCTGTCTTCCGGCTTATTCAGCTTATCTTTGCTCGAAAACATAGAATTTATGATGACATTAATCCGTATTACGAGTGCTGACGATTCACGTCTGAACCGTTTGATTCCTTTGTACGAGGAGTCTTTTCCCGAAAGTGAGAGAAGAAAAATCGGGCAGTTGAAGCGAATGATTGAGAACCATGCCCCAATGTATTTCAATGCTATTGAATGTGATGGAGAATTGAGTGGAATGTTTGTATATTGGGATATGGGTGACTTCTACTATCTGGAACATTTGGCTGTATTCCCTGAGATGCGGAATAAAAAGATAGGGCAGCAAGTGCTTGATTATGTGGCTGAACACCTGAAAGGGGTACGCCTGCTCGAAGTAGAACCTACGGAAGATGAAATGACTACCCGTCGTGTGAATTACTACCGGCGTAATGGATATGAAGTGCTGGATAAAACTTATGTGCAGCCTTCTTATCATGCGTTGGAAGATGCTTGTCCGCTTTGGATTATGGGAAGTGAAGATTCTCCCCGGTTGGCTGAGCAGGTAGAAAGAATCAAGGAGGAGGTGTACAGGCAGCAAGTCGGCTGACCCTTGTACAAACCTTGTATATTTGTCGATATACTATTGATTCCACAGATTAGCAGAGATTGATTGTCCTATTGGGGAATCTGTGTTAATCTGTGGAATCTGTATTTGTACCGGATAAAGAAGTTGGCTGTTGTAGCTTTCGGATTTTAAAAGATTGACTTTGCAATTCCCATTTCCAATCCCCTTAACTCGGCAAGTCCTCGCAGGCGTCCTATGCAGGAGTATCCCGGGTTTGTTTTCTTTTTAAGGTCATCTACCATCTGGTGTCCGTGGTCCGGGCGCATGGGGATCGATACTTTTCTTCTCTGTTGTAACTCCAGGAAGGCTTTCATGACATGATACATGTCCACGTCTCCTTCCAGGTGATTGGCTTCGTAGAAATTACCTTCAGCATCCCGTTGGGTACTTCGGAAATGGACAAAGTTGATCCGGTCTCCAAACCGTCTCATCATATCTTCCAAGTCATTGGCACAGCTTACACCGAGTGATCCGGTACAAAGGCAGAGTCCGTTCGATTCGTTAGGGACGGCATCGATCAGTGCCTGAAAATCTTCTGCACAGCTCATGATGCGTGGCAAACCGAGAATGGAGCAAGGAGGATCGTCCGGGTGGATAACCAGCTTCACACCGGCTTCGTCTGCCGTCGAAGTTATTTCTTTGAGGAAATGGATTAAGTGGGTGCGTAACTTTTCTGCATCGATGCCTCTGTATCGGTCCAATTCATGCTGAAATTGCTCCAATGTGAAGCTTTCTTCCGAACCGGGAAGCCCGGCAATCATATTACGGACAAGGAGTTGTTTCTCCTTTTCGTCCATCTGTTCAAACCGGATTCTCGCTTTCGTTTTTTCTTCATCTGTGTATTCGGCTTCGGCACCCGGCCGTTTCAGTAAGAAAAGATCAAAAGCTATGAAGGCGGCGCGTTCAAAACGCAGGGCTTTGGAGCCATCGGGGAGGGTATAGGCAAGATCCGTACGAGTCCAGTCGAGCACAGGCATAAAATTGTAAGTAACGATATGGATGCCGCATTGTCCCAAGTTACGCAAACTCTCTTTATAATTCTCGATGTATTTCCGAAAGTTGCCAGTCTGGGTTTTGATATGTTCGTGTACCGGGACACTCTCTACTACCGACCATTTCAGGCCGACAGATTCGATCAGTTCCTTTCGTTTCATAATTTCTTCGACGGTCCACACTTCACCGTTGGGAATGTGGTGTAAAGCGTTAACAATACCCGTAGCTCCGGCTTGTTTAATATCCCAAAGGCTGACAGGATCGTCCGGCCCGTACCAACGCCAGGTTTGTTCGGATAAAAAGAGTTTGTCTTTTGGTAAAGTCATGATATCTGGTTGATTCATAAGTCTGTTTTTATTTGAGGTTGGTTTAATCAGTCAGTGTGTCTGTTCTGTCTCTTCCCTTTTCAGATATGTGTGGGATCAGAAGTTAGACTTTCTTTACATCGCAAAGGCATTGAATCCTCCATCCACTACCGCCACTGTACCCGTTACAAAGCTTGCTGCGTCGCTGATGAGGTATTGAATTGTTCCGCATAACTCTTCGGCACGTCCCATACGCCCGAATGGCGTTTGACGGATTACGTCTTGTCCCCGTTGTGTATAGGTGCCGTCCGGATTGGTTAGTAGTGCACGATTCTGTTCTGTCAGGAAGAATCCCGGGGCGATGGCATTTATACGGATTCCTTCACCAAACTTTTTGGCAATCTCCGTGGCCATAAATGCGGTGAAATTGGAGATCCCGGCCTTGGCAGCGGCATAGCCGGCCACACGCGTCAAAGGGCGGAAAGCAGCCATGGATGAGAAATTGACGATAGCGCCCGCTCTTTGCTCCACCATGGGTTTCAGGAATACTTGTGTCGGCAGTATCGTACCGGTCAGGTTCAGATCCAATACTTTCTGGAATTCATCTATTTTCAGGTCAAAGATATCGCCTGTAGGTGAGATCGTAGCTCCCGGCATATTGCCTCCTGCCGCATTGAGTAATGCATCTATCCGCCCATAAGCTTTCAGTATATCCGCCAGGTTCTGTTCAAGTATCTTCCGGTCGAGTACATCGGTTGTCAGAAACAGCGCTTCACCTCCTTGGGTACGAATTGATTCTACAATCTTATTACCCACTTCGGTTTTACGTCCGAGGAGAATGACTTTGGCACCTTCTTCTGCCAGGTGGGCTGCAATTGCTTTTCCTAATACTCCCGTTCCACCGGTAATGACTACTACTTTGTCCTTTACACTAAATAAGTTTGCCATACTATTGCTTTTAAAGGTTAGACTTCTTGTCTTGTGGCTTCGTTATCGCACACGCAGAGCGCAAATATAGCTATAAAGTTGATGGGATGGTTTAAAAAAAGAGGGAAATTCAAGGGGATCGCTCCCTTTTATTGAGAATCGGCACATGTTTTCTGCAGTATCAGCAGGCTTTCCGGTCCCATATTAAACAGAAGGTCGATGATGCTCAGGTTGGGTAGAAAACCGTGGCGGGCTTCGAATACCTGATAGTAAGGCTGAGGGATAAATTCCGGATCTGTCCGGTGAAAATCTTTCTTGGGATGGATCGCTTCGCGAAAATCGATTTCGTTCGGGGCAAAGTCTGTTTTATATTCTTTCGTCCGTTCAATGGCAGGCTGTATATCTATCAGTTCGCAAACCAGTCGGCATAATTCTTCGTTGAAGTCCGTCAGAAATTCATATTTTTTCTCATAGAACGGGCGAAAATCATCTTTGTAATATTCAAAAAATGGAGTACTGTTATAGGCCGACTCTATTGCATTCCAGTGTAGATGCCTCCAATTCCCATGATCCGAAATCCGGATATCTTTCATCGGGCATTTAGGCCCTTCCGGTTTTACGGTGGGGATAGAAAGTGCCAGTTCGCCTTCCGGTCCGGCAATGGTACAACGGTTCCGGTAGGTCTGCTTCATGTAATGGTCATGTTGTTCGATGAATATTTTATCGTAGTTCAACAATTTGCTGTAGTATTCTACAGGAGCCAGATAGGCAGAAGAAAGATAGGCAACTTTCATTGGTAATTGATGATTAGTGATTACTTGATTGTTATTATATAATTTGTTATCCGGGGATACGAACTATTTTACCGGTTGGAAGAATCGTTCCCAGCGGTATCCGCTAAAGATTCCCGTATGGTCTGTTTTTGAGAACCAGATTCGTGAAGCTTTTCCAATGACATGATCCTGCGGTACGAAACCGAACAGGCGGGAATCGGAAAGATTTACCGAATTATTGGAAGCCATCCAGTAATAATCTTTGGTGAAATAACAATGTTGTGAAGGACGTCCTTCGATGTAGAGCGTATCGTTTCGGATCTCCGCCTGTTTACCCTCATGCAGTACCAGCGTGTTTCGTAACAATGTCCGGTTCCACGGATATACCCGGACTGCTTTTCCTTTACCCGGAACAATAAGTGGTTTAGCTTCTTCCTGTAAGCTTTGTTGTAAAGGCTGTATCCAGCTTTTCCCGTTCATAGCCTGATCGAGCAAATAATACTCATAGCGGCTGAAGCTCCGTACATTTTTTCCTTCGTGTTGTCCCATCAGTTCATTAGGGCCAATAGAAAGAATAGAAAGCAATGAATCCAGTTGCTGTTCCTTGGTTTGCGGATACGTATATAGTTGTTTCCGGTCCGGTCCGAGTTGTGTGCTACGGTCGACCACGTTGAAGAGTGAATCGATAAGTAACGTATCCCCCGGTACACCGATGCATCGGCTTATATAAATCTCTCTTCGGTCTATAACGGGTTCTTTGATACCCGCAGGGTTATTGAATACGACGATGTCGTCTTTATGTATGGGACTTTCTCCCCAGCGGTGGTAGGAGAATAATGACATATAGGGTACACGAAGTCCGTAGCTCCATTTATTTACCAGAATACGTTCACCCTGAAAAAGGGAATTCTCCATACCCGCCGAAGGTATCAGGCATGAGGTAAAAGCAAAGCCGCGGAGCAACAGTACGATGACCATTGCTCCGGCAAAAGCTATAATCCATTTGAGTCCCTTTCCCATTGATTACTCAGTCTACCCACTTAAAGATGCGGTTCCAGCGGATTTTACCATCGAACCAGTTACGGTCTTTATCTAATGATAACCATACGACGATCGGTTTACCTACTACGTGATCTTCCGGTACGAATCCCCAATAGCGGGAGTCGGCGGAATTATGACGGTTATCGCCCATCATCCAATAATAATCCATCTGGAAAGTGTATTGGTTTGTCTTCACACCGTTGATGTAGATTCCGTCTTCTTTCTGTTCCAGTTTATTGCCTTCATAAGCAGTGATACACCGTTCATAAATGGGCAGATTGTCCGGGGTCAGTGTGATGGTGGCACCCTTTGCCGGAATCCAGATAGGGCCGTAGTCACTACGATTCCAATGGGTATTTAAATTCAGGGGATACACTTCTCCGGAGTATTCTTCCGGTTCTATTACAATCTTACCGACTAATTTTTTGTTACCGGATAGAGTGTCATACATCTTCTTCGTTAACGGAAGATGATAAACAGGATTCAGTCCACCTTGGGCATTTCGTCCGTCCAATCCCAGCTCAATCAGTCCCTCTTCATAGCCTGCTCCTTCGGGAGTTAGTCTTTGGTCGGCTTTGCTGATACCCAGTTCGCGGAACATTTCTTCCGTGATGTACGGGCCGGTAGTTTGCACAAAATAGTTGAATTGCAAGTTTTCCGGGTTTTCAATGGCCTTGCCATCAATCATAACCTGACCGTTGATAATCTGGAGTGTATCTCCCGGAAGTCCTACACAACGTTTTACATAGTTCTCCCGGCGGTCTACCGGACGGGTAACAACTTTACCATATCGTTGAGGGTTTGACAGTATCTCTTTCCGACCGGCATTATAGTATAAATCATACACTGTCTTCTGCTGCTCCCGAGTCAGGCTGTCCATGTCGATCGGGTTCGGGTAAATCTGCTTTCCGATGTTGTACGCCAATGTATAAAAATCTGCATCCTGGAAATTCAGTGCGACGGTATCTCCCGCAGGGAAGTTAAACACTACGATGTCATTCAGTTTCACTTTACCGAATCCGGGTACACGTTTGTATTTCCATTGCGGCCATTCAATATAGGATTTAGTATTCAGAATCGGCAATGTATGTTGTGCCAAGGGCATTGATAGCGGTGTGTTCGGCACACGGGGGCCGTAACTCATTTTGCTCACGTAGAGGAAGTCTCCAACCAGCAGCGATTTTTCCAGTGACGATGATGGGATCTGATAATTCTGAAAAACATAGATGTTTACGAAATATACTGCTACCAAAGCGAAAACGATGGCATCTACCCAACTCATCACACTACGGACCGTCGGGTTTTTAGATTTCTTCCAGAACGACCAGGGAATCTTTTTGGTGATGTAGATGTCGAAGATGAAAGGAACTACGATCAGTCCCCACCAGCTTTTCACCCAAATCAGGAATATCAGATACAAAAGAATGGCAATGGAACACTTTATCCATTGAGTACGTGTTGCTTTTCTCATGATGTTAATCTTTTAAGAATGGGAATAAATCACTCATACCCAGATAGCCTTCATGGGCTGCTGTATACTCAGCCGCCAATACGGCTCCCAATGCGAAACCTCCCCGGTTTTTGGCATCGTGGGTGATGGAGATACTGTCTGCTTCGGAGTCATAGCGGATGGTATGGATACCGAATACTTCTCCTTCGCGAATAGAGTGGATCGGCAATTCATTGGTTGCATGTGCTTCCTCTTTTACCCAGACGCTTTTGCGTTCCATATTTTCAAGGATTCCTTCTGCCAGTGTGATCGCTGTTCCGCTTGGTGCATCGAGCTTGTGTACGTGGTGGGTTTCGCTCATGGTTACGTCATAGGCGGGGAATTGGTTCATTATCTTAGCCAGATACTTGTTGACAGCCGAGAAGATAGTTACTCCCAAACTGAAATTAGATGACCAGAATAAGGTCTTTCCACCTTTGTTACACAGTTCTTTTACTTCGTCACCGTGCTCTGCCATCCATCCGGTACTGCCCGAAACCAACTTTACACCTGCTTTGAAAGCTTTCATATAATTGCTGTAGGCTACCATGGGATTAGTGAATTCAATGGCCACATCTGCCGATTTGAACGCTTCGGATTCGAAATCATCCTGGTTGTTGATGTCGATAATGCTGACAATTTCGTGTCCGCGACTGAGGGCAACCTTTTCGATTTCTTTGCCCATTTTTCCGTAACCTATTAATGCTATTTTCATTGTTTTACTGACTTTATAGACTTTATATCCAAAATATTAGTCGCAAAGATAAGATTTTTATTACATTTGTCGAGCACATTAACGTCTTGTTAACAATGGAACAACTCCTGCACTATGTGTGGAAACACAAAATCTTCCCTCTCCATGAACTGCAAACAACCACCGGGCTGCCTGTTGAAGTGATTGATACCGGATTGCCGAATTCTGATTCCGGCCCCGATTTTTTTAATGCCAAACTAAAAATCGGTGGTACGCTTTGGGTAGGTAATGTCGAAATACATACTGCTTCTTCTGATTGGTTTCGTCACGGACATGACCGTGACATAGCGTATGACTCAGTGATTCTGCACATTGTCACAGAGATCGATTGCGAGATATATCGTTCCAATGGGGAACCGGTTCCGCAACTCCGGTTACCTTGCCCCGAACAGGTGAAAGAGCATTATGATGAGCTTTACCGGGCAGATATACACCCGCCTTGCTATTCCATTCTGGAAACCCTTCCTAAATTAACGATTCACTCCTGGCTGACCGCTTTACAGACAGAGCGCTTTGATCAGAAGAACCGAACCATAACTCGGCGACTCCAACGTTGCAATCAGCATTGGGAAGATGCTTTTTTCATCACGTTGGCACGTAATTTCGGATTCGGGCTGAATGGAGATGCTTTTGAGACTTGGGCAAATCTGCTCTCGTTTCGTGCCATTGATAAGCATCGTGACGATCTGACACAGGTGGAAGCTTTCTTCTTCGGACAAGCCGGTTTGTTGGAGGGAGAATCCGCCGACGATTATTTCAGTTGGATGCAGAAAGAATTCCGTTATTTGCAACACAAGTTTGAACTTCCTCCGGTGATGAATCCCTCTTTGTGGCGTTTCCTCCGTCTTCGTCCGGGTAACTTTCCCCATGTGAGACTGGCACAATTAGCTTCACTTTATTACAGAGAACGCTCTTTGTTTTCACGGGTCATGGAAGCGGAGACTCTGAAAGATCTGAAACAGATTTTTGCCGGTCACACTTCTGCTTATTGGGAAGAACATTTCATGTTTGGCAAATCCTCCCCACGGAGAGAGAAAAGTATTGGTGCCGGTGCAAAGGAGCTGATCATTATCAATACGGTCATTCCTTTTCTGTATGCATATGGCCTGCATAAAGCCGACGAACGGTTGTGTGAGCGTGCGGCCTCATTACTTGAAGAACTGAAAGCTGAAAATAATTATGTTACCCGTATGTGGAGCGGAGCCGGCATTCCAGTTCAGACAGCGGCGGATAGCCAGGCGTTGTTACAATTGCAGAAAGAATATTGCGATAAGAAGAAGTGTCTTTATTGCCGTTTTGGCTATGAGTATCTGAGACATAAATAATTCTGTCCCTCCGAGTTGGATATTAGGAAGATATATTATCTTTGCCCGCTGAAAATGCGGGGTGAGATTCCCCGTTCTAAATCCATTCGTTATGAAAGTGAAAAGATTTGTGCTTTGTCTGTTTATGCTTACCCTGATAGGGGGTATTTGCTTTATTTCCTGTGGAAATACTTCGAAAGCGAAGGCAGAGAGTGATGTTGCTGCGGAGACGGCTGAGGAGACCTTCCAGTCGTTTCTGAAGAAATTCACCTCAAGTGCTTCTTTCCAGTATACCCGTGTCAAGTTTCCGTTGAAAACTCCCATCACTTTGATGACGGACGATGGGAATAGTGAAAAGACCTTCCCCTTTACTCAGGAAAAATGGCCGTTGCTGGATGCCGAGACTCTGAAAGAGGAACGCATCACTCAGGAAGAAGGAGGAATTTATGTTTCTAAGTTTACGGTAAACGAACCGACACATAAAGAGTTTGAAGCCGGATATGAAGAGTCGGAAGTAGATCTTCGTGTGATATTCGACTTGATTGACGGTAAGTGGTACGTGACCGATTGCTATACCGGATGGTATGGATACGACCTTCCGATTGACGATCTGAACGAAACTGTGAAACAAGTGAAAGAAGAAAACGACACTTTCAAAGAATTGCATCCGTAGGAACGTAAAAAACGGTGGGAGAGAAGGGCTAAGAGGGCTCTCCCTTTGTTTCGGACGCCGGTGAATCAATTTAAGAGGGATGTATCAAAATTCGTATTTGCCACAGAGTAACACGGATAACTATCATTAGTTATTAATGGATGAGGCTCACTCAGTGAAACTCTGTGTTACTCTGTGGTGAATTACATTTTTTATCAAAATGCCGAACGGACGGCAATGTTGTATTTGGTAAGCGTAGTGCTTTTATGGATAGCTTTCCAGCTCTTTCGGTCTATTTGTGGGGCCAGATACTCCCAGAACGTTTTCATCTTAGTCACCAGTTGTGCTTCGCCACCTTGTATCTGTGTCTCGTAGTGTTGGAAAACGGCTGTGTGCAGTGCTCTCAACTTTTCTCTCCATTCTTCAGGCGTAAGTTTCCTGCCTTCTTTATATTCCCAACCCAATGCAGGGTTTGCCAATAATCCGCGGCCGATCATCACTCCGGTAAGTTTCGGAAACTTTTCGGTGATGCACCGGATGTCTTCTATGGTCAGGATGTCTCCGTTGTAGATAACAGGATGTCTGCATGCTTCGTAGAAAGCTGTAAAGCCCTCCATATTTACTTCTCCTTTGTATTGCTGGATACCTAAGCGGGGGTGAACGATAATCTCGGTCAGCGGAGCCGCATTCAATAGAGGCAACAGGGTCAAACATTCATCCGGCTTTTCCCATCCCAGGCGCATTTTTACTGAGAAGCTCACATCGGGATACTGTTCGATCTGTTTGAGTAATGTTTCCACTTTATCAGGGTGGGGCAGCATGCCCGATCCACATTGCCGTTTTGCCAACATCGGGAAAGGGCAACCGAGGTTAATGTCCATCTCCCGATAGCCTTGTTCGATGAAAAGGGCGATTATTCGCTCTGTTTTGTCCATCTCGGAGGCTATAAGTTGTGGAATGAGGTGAGGAACCCGGTTGTTTTCGGGAAGAATATCCCGTACATCCTTATGGCGGAATTCTCCCCGATCTATTCGTACGAAAGGAGTATGATAGACATCCACACCGCCGAAAACGGCGGCATGGGCATTGCGATAGGCTGCTTCGGTATAACCTTGCAGCGGAGCGAGGTGGATAGGTAATGTATTCATCTGTTTTTAGAACATAAACATGGCTACACCTACGATGCGGTTGTTACCAACGGAGTGTGTCTCGATGATTTTACCGTTTTTAAGATACAGTGAGCCATAAGCGGCGGAAGTATAGGTATATTCCACTCCAAACTTCCAGTGGTTGACATTATAGGTCAGTTCAGCACCGGCTGTCACCACTTGGTCCACATTGGTTCCTGTTCCGTATACTTGATTGGATGCCAGGGCATCGCTTGTTCCCATATTCTTGACATATCCCAGGAAGATACCCGGTTTCCATTTCTGTCCGTATACTACGTTCAGCCATGAACTGGATACCCGGATCGGTGTATACTTTTGTTCTCCGGTCCGATTATCGATGGATTTGATTCCGAATCCTCCCAGCATGGAGGTTTGTGTTAGGTTGGAGCCTAATACGGTTTTAGCACCTACAAACCAATCTTTATTGCTATACTTCACATGACCTTCGTAAGACAGGGTGGTGATGCGCTCGTTCACTTTATAGACTTGGTCCTCTACTTTAGACTCTGTACGAGGCTTCAGAGAGAGCAGTTCGATTCCTGCTCCGGCTATCCATCCATTGGCTTTATAGTCGAGTCCCAGATAGAACTCAGGAACACAACTGTTCTTTATATAAGTCTGACTTTTACCGACAATACCTTGTGACAGATACTGTGATTGCCAGATAGCTGCTCCCGTCAGTTGGAACCCTTTGTGTGTATAGCGGTAACGAATTTGCGGAGCACGGCTGAACGGTTGGAAAGGTGCTCCGACCGAAAGATTCAGGATTTGAGGTGATACGTCACCGAAGAGCGGATGCCAGGTTTGTCCGAGCAAAAGAGCCGAACGTCCCCAATCCAGGTTCAGGTAAGCGTGACGCAAGCGTATAGTAGAGTAAGAAGTACCTGAACCGCGGAAGTCTGCTTCCACTTTGGCGGAAGTCATGGCGCGTCCCAGTTTAGGTCCCTTTACATCCAATCCCAGGCGGGTATATAGGGTGTAAAAGCTACCGTTGGCAGTTGCATTTAAATCTCTGCCATTGCTATCGAATACTTCGTCTTTGGGGTACATGTAAAACAATCCGTCTACTGTCTCTTCGTTGGCACGACTGTTGTAATAAAGGTCTGTGCGAATCTGTCCGTAAAACTTATAACTAAAGTCCTTTTTTTGAGCAAAACTGCTTATTGCCATTATCAGGCAAGCAGATAAAATCAGATGCTTCTTCATTTTTTGTGTTATTTGTTAGATACATTAGGGATTTACCCGTTGAAGTTATTATCTTAAATCAATGCAAAGTGGTTGTTTCACGCTGCAAAGGTAAGGAAATCATCTGACTGACCATAAAAAAGGAGATCCGAAAGTAAACGTTTTCGGGAAAGGTTGTAAAATAGCATCGGATGGAGAACGGAATACTGAAATAAAGTATATATTTTTGCAAGATAAAAATAGAATAGACCATGAAAGTAAAGAAGATCAGTATTGCTAATGTGGAGGTCGATGCACTTCCCGAATTACTGGATAAAGAAAAGATCGGTTTCCAACCCATTGATAATGTGAATTGGGAAGCCTACCCTTATCGTCCGAAAGTGGAGTTCCGTATAGCACATAGCGATGATGCTGTTTTGTTACACTTCAATGTAAAAGAGGCCAGTGTACGAGCCAAGTATGGAGAAGACGATGGCTCCGTATGGACTGATTCCTGCGTGGAGTTTTTCTCTGTACCTGCCGGTGACGGTATCTATTATAACATCGAATGCAACTGTATCGGAACCATTCTTATTGGTGCAGGAGCAGAACGCAACAACCGTGAACGCGCTTCTCGAGAAGTGACAGATCAGGTGAAACGTTGGGCCAGTCTGGGACGCCAGCCTTTCGATGAACGTATCGGTGAGTGCAACTGGGAGGTGGCATTGGTGATTCCATATACAGCTTTCTTCAAACATCACATTACCTCTTTGGACGGGAAAACAATCACAGCCAACTTCTATAAATGTGGCGACGAACTGCAAACTCCGCATTTCCTCTCATGGAATCCGATCAAAATAGAAAAGCCGGATTTTCACCGTCCCGACTTCTTCGGTACGTTGGAATTTGAATAGTCTGTGATGAACCTGCCTCTAAAGGGCCTCGATACTACTAAAAAAGGTGTAGCCTTCTTTCTGAGATGGCTACACCTTCTTTTATAAGCAGAGAATGGTTTCTATTTTACGATTCCACGCTTAGACTCTTTGACAAAAGCCACTATATTCTCTATCTCTTCGCTCATGGGAACCTGGTCTATAATTTTTTGCACTGCATCCTGCAGGCTGAAGTTGCCCTGATAGATCAGGCGATAAGCATTGGCTATGTGGCGTAGAACTCTTTCGCTCGTATTTTTATGTTGTTGCAATACTACGGCATTTACTCCGTGATATTCTACCGGGTTACCGGCCATAATGCTGTATGGGGGCACATCTTTTGAAATACGGCAACCGCTCTGTACCAATGTCCATTGTCCCACATGACAATATTGATGGAGGGTAACATTGCCACTCAGGATGACACAATCATCCAAGGTACATTCTCCGGCGATGGTGGTGCCGATACCGGCTACACAATTATCTCCGATTTGTACATCGTGACAAATGTGGACTTTATCCATCAGGAAATTGCCATTGCCTATTTTGGTAGCATTCCCACCGAAAGTAGCCCGACTGATAACTACGTTTTCGCGGATATGGTTGTTATCCCCGATAATCAGTGAACTTTCTTCTCCTTTGTAGTGGAAATCCTGTGGCTCTGCTCCTAATACGGCATGTTGATATACTTTGTTACCTTTTCCCAGCCGTGTACCATTCAGCACACTGGCATAGGGCATAATGATACAGTCGTCCCCTATTTCGACATTATCTTCAATGTAAGCAAACGGTTGAATGATCACATTCTTTCCGATTTTTGCCCCGGGGGCTATCGATGCTAATGGACTAATCATAATTGTATTGTATTTAAAGTTAATCTTCTCTTCCGCCGCCCAATGCCTGATAGAGGCTCACTACAGCCTGCATCCGGTCGAAGGTGTCGTTTACCTGAGATAAACGGGCACTGAGCAAAGACTGTTCGGCCGACAATACCTCCAGATAAGTAGACGTCCCTAATTTAAACAATTCTTTTGTATATTCGGATGCTTTTTCTGAAGATTCTACCTGTAATTTGCGGGAAGCAGTTTTTTCAGAAGCACTCTGATATTGATACAATGCATTGCTTACTTCACTTCCGGCATTCAACAAACTCTGCTGGAAGGCCAGTTTAGCCTCTTCCTGTTGTGCCTTGGCTATCTTCAGGCGGGCAATGTTTGCACCACGGTAGAAGAGAGGCTGGGTAAGCGAACCAAGTACAGAGGCAAGCAGTTTACCAGGATTGATAATGGCACTACCGGCGCTATTGGTCCAACCAGCCGAGCCGCTGATAGTGATTTGCGGATAGAAGGCGGCACGGGCCGAATTTGCATTGTAGTAAGTACCGGCCAATGCCATTTCGGCTGCTTTCACATCCGGACGGTTAGAGAGTAGTTGCAAAGGAACGCCCACTGAGAAATCTTCAGGTAATTGCTGCTCTTCCAGAACCCCCCGTTTGATGGTCTGTGGTGCTTGTGCCAATAGCATGGACATAGCGTTCTCAGCTTCACGGATACTCTTCTGGATAGCCGGAATAGACGCCAGTACTTGTGCATAGGCAGCCTTGCTTTGTTCCACCCCTGCAGAGGTAGTGTTGAACATAGCCGCATCTTTCATTGCCTGCATGGTTTCAACATTACGCTTCATGATGTCGGCAGTCTGTTCGGTAATATCGAGCTGACGGTCGAGCATCAATAAGGTGTAATAGGTATTGGCAATGCCCGAAATGATCTGAGTCTGTACAGCCTGACGATATGCTTTGGTTTGCAACAATGTTACTTGTGCACCGCGTTTGGCATTCAGCAACTTGCCGAATAGATCAATCTCCCAGCTGGCTGTTGCCGGCAACGAATAGGTTTTGGTTGCGGCATGCTTATCAAAGCTGCTGATGGTTCCTTGTGGTGACAATCCGAGTGAAGGAGCGTAAGCCAGACGGGCTGACATCAGTGATGCCTGTGCCTCTTTCACTTTCAGCGCAGCAGTCAGCAGATCTGTATTGTGGGTTAATCCCTGTTCGATTAACGCTTGCAGTTGAGGATCGGTGAAAACCTCTCTCCAAGGCAGATTTCCGAAGTTGACAGTATCGGATACCAGTGTATCGGCAACAGATACTGTGTCCCGGTAAAGACCGGAGGCTTCAATATCTTTAGGTCTGTCATATGATTTGTAGATGTGGCAGCTGCTCAAGAGAGCAGTTGCACACAACATACCTATAATTTGTTTCTTCATATTCTTTTCTTTATTCCTATTTAGCGTATTGTTCAATTTCTGTTTCTGCATCCGTATTATCGATGTCTTCCCATTCAATAGGTTTCACCTTCTCTTGTAGATACTGGAAGATAACGAACAAAGCAGGAACCACGAATATCTGGCATATCATACCGATAAACATACCGCCTACCGCAGCCGTACCCAAAGCACGGTTACCATTGGCACCTACGCCCATGGCAAACATCAAAGGCAACAGGCCGACAACCATGGCCAATGAAGTCATCAGGATCGGGCGGAGACGGGCACCTGCACCCAATACGGCAGCCCAAGTGATACTCATACCCATCTTACGACGGTCGAGAGCAAACTCTACAATTAGGATGGCGTTCTTTGCCAACAGACCCATCAACATGATCAATGCGATCTGCATATAAATGTTGTTGGTAGCTGCTCCCAGTATCGGAAGGACATTGTTTGCCAATCCCATCAGGTGGGCGAAAATGAAGCTACCTGCCAGACCGAACGGTATAGAAAGCAGTACGGCAAACGGAAGAATATAACTTTCGTATTGTGCACTCAGCAACAGATAAACAAATACGAAGCAGAGGACGAAGATCATCGCAGTAGTACTGCCGCTCGAACTTTGTTCTTCACGCGTCATACCCGAGAATTCATATCCGTATCCGGTAGGCAACGTCTGTTCTGCCACTTCCTGCATGGCTTGGATGGCCTGACCAGAACTGTATCCGTCAGCCGGCGAACCATTGATAGTCATTGCCGTAAACATGTTGAAACGCTTGATATTGTCTGGTCCGTAAATACGTTTAACGCTCATAAACTGAGTGATAGGAGCCATCTCGTTGCCGTTGCGTACTTTAACCGAGTTCAGTGACTCCAGATTGGTACGGCTGTTCGGATCGGCCTGAATCATTACACGGTACATCTTACCGAACCGGTTGAAGTTGGACGAATATAGACCACCGTAATATCCTTGCAGGGTAGTAAGGATGTCGCTCGGAGATAATCCGGCCTTCTTACAAGCAGCGGCATCGATATCGATCATGTACTGCGGGAAGTTCGGGTTGAACGAAGTCTGTGCCGACTGAATTTCGGGGCGTGCCTGTAGCTTGGTGATAAAGTCCTGAGCTACTTCATAGAATTTATCCAGACTACCGCCTGTCTTATCCTGTAAGTTCATTTCGAAACCGTTGGATACACTGTAACCCGGAATCATAGGGGGAGCGAATAACAGTACGCGGGCGTCTTTAATCACTTCACGGGCTTTCAGATACAGCATACCTGAAACGAAGTCAGAACGTTGAGCGATGGAACGCTCATCCCAGTTCTTCATTTTACAGATAAATGAACCGTAGCTGGGACCCTGACCGGCGATAAAGCTATAACCGGCGATCATGGTACGGCTTTCGATAGCCGGGTCGGAGGCCAGTAGGCTATCTACCTGCCACATCACTTCCTGAGTGCGTTCCAGTGAGCTTCCGGGAGGCATATCGACTACTGCCATAATCGTTCCTGTATCTTCATTCGGTACCAAACCGGTCGGAGTCACTTTCATCAGGAAGATGAGCAGTGCGAAACCCACTACTACGGAGCCGATGGTCAGCACCGGTTTCTGGATGAAGAAGAGAACACGTTTTTTATATTTCTTCAATACTGTGTCATAAGCAGCATTGAACGAAGCATGGAAACGGCTTGCCAAAGTCGATTTCTTTTTAGCATCAGGATCGTGGGGTTTCAGTAAGATGGCGCACAATGCAGGGCTCAGTGTCAAGGCATTTACTGCCGACAAGGCAATAGCAATAGCCATAGTCAGACCAAACTGACGGTAGAATGTACCGGAAGTACCGGTCATAAAGCTTACCGGAATAAACACGGACATCATAACCAATGTAATGGAGACGATAGCGCCACCCAATTCGTTCATGGCGTCGATGGAAGCTAACCGGGCCGATTTATAGCCTTGGTCGAGCTTGGCATGGACACCCTCGACGACGACGATGGCATCGTCCACCACTATGGCAATGGCGAGTACCATGGCACAGAGGGTAAGCAAGTTGATACTGAATCCGATGATGTAAAGCACAAAGAATGTACCGATCAATGCTACCGGGATCGCGATGGCCGGAATCAGTGTCGAGCGTAGATCCTGCAAGAAAATGTAAACCACGATAAATACCAGGATAAAGGCTTCAATCAAAGTCTTCACAACTTCGTGGATAGAAGCAAACAAGAAGTCGTTGGCATTTTGTGAGATATTTACTTTGACTCCCGGCGGGAAAGTCGATTCTGATTTTTCAAGCAAGTCGAGGATGTCATTGATGATGGCAGTCGCGTTCGAACCGGCTGTCTGGAATACGATAACCGTTACGGCAGGATGACCGTTTACGTTGTTAGAGAACCCGTATGTCAGACGACCTAACTCGATTGTGGCAATATCTTTCAACCGGAGCACCTGCCCGTCAGAATTGGCACGGATCACGATGTTCTCAAACTCTTCCTGGCTCTGCAGACGTCCTTTATAACGCAGCGTATATTGGAAAGTCTGTTTGCCCTGTTCACCGAATGAACCCGGAGCAGCCTCGATATTCTGTTCGGCCAATGCTGCCGAAACATCGGTAGGCATCAGGTGATATTGGGCCATTACGTCCGGTTTCAACCAGATACGCATAGAATAGTCTGCACCGAGCACCATGGCGTCACCTACACCCGGTACACGTTGAACTTCCGGTACGAGATTGATTTTAGCATAGTTCTCAAGGAATTCGTTATCATATTTGTCATCCGAACTATACAGGGAGAATACCAGCAACATACTGGTTTGTCGTTTTGAGGTAATCACACCTACCTTGGTTACTTCGGCCGGCAACAGACCCTGTGCTTTGGCTACACGGTTCTGTACGTTTACGGCAGCCATATCCGGGTCCGTACCCTGTTTAAAGTAAACCTCGATAGAGGCCTCTCCGGTATTGGTGGCAGTAGAAGTCATGTACATCATGTTTTCTACACCGTTGATCTGCTCCTCTAACGGAGCAATCACACTGTTCAATACAGTTTGTGCATTGGCTCCCTGATACGTCGTGTTGACACGTACAGTAGGAGGGGCAATATCCGGATACTGGGAGATAGGCAGCGACAGCAGGCCTAACACACCCAGAATCACTATCACGATGGAGATAACCGTTGATAGTACCGGACGATTAATAAATCTATCTAATTTCATATTCTGCTTTTTGAGTTAACTCGTTTACTGATTTTTGCGTTCTTCCAAAGCTGCTTTAAAGCGTTCGGCCGATTCCTGCTGGGTGAGCGGCTTGATAGTAGCACCGTCTTTCAGGGTGCTGACGTTTTCGACAACGATTTTGTCGCCGGCTTTCAGTCCTGCAGTGACTACATAGTTTTGTCCGTCGTTGAGATTTAATATTTCTATTTCGGTATTTTTCACAGTGTTATCCGGCTGGAGCAGATATACGAATTTCTTATCCTGTATTTCGTAAGTTGCTTTTTGAGGGATAACGATTACATTCTCCTTGCTATAAGGAATCTGGATGTTACCGGTACCGCCTGTTCTCAACAGATGTCCGTGATTCGGGAAAGTGGCACGCATGCTTACAGCACCTGTGTTTTGGTCGATGACTCCGCTTACCGTCTCTATTTTACCGCTACCGGCATACAACGTTCCGTCAGCCAATGTCAGTTGAACAGCCGGGAAGCTATTCAGAAATTCAGTCTGAGAACCGTCCTGACGGATCAGGTTCAGTAATTCCTTTTCTGTCAGTGAAAAGTAAACGTACATCTGAGTGATATCCGAGATCACAGTGAGAGGTGACGGGCTTGAAGCGCTTACCAAGCTACCTACACGGTAAGGGATTGTTCCGGCTACACCGTCCGAAGGGCTTGTTACGCGTGTGTATGCCAGATTTTGGTTAGCGCTGATCAGCTGGGCTTCGGCAGATGCCAATTGAGCTTTTGCAGATGCAAGTGTATTTTCAGCCATTTCCAGATCATAGTCGCTGATGATGTTTTTCTTGTTTAATTCACGTTTGTTTTTTACAGTGATTTCCTGAGTAGAAACATTCGCTTTAGCTGTGGCTACAGCGGCTTTTGCTGCACGGGCGGCAGATTCATACTGCACCGGATCGATGACGAACAGTACCTGTCCTTTTTTGACCATAGATCCTTCATCAATATTCAGTTTAGTGATAAACCCGGAAACCTGCGGGCGGATTTCGATATCCTGTTTACCCTTGATTGTGGCCGGATAGGAGCTTTTCAGATTGACAGTGGTGGGCTGCAATGTCTCTACTGCACATTCGGGAGTTCCTCCCATGTTGAAGCCCTTTTTGCCGCAACCCGACAACAAGGCTAAACAAAATGCAAACAAAACAATTTTACTTTTCATACCTTCTTTATATTCAATTTTTAATGATGTTCATTTTGTGGCAAAGTGGTTTATCGTGATAACCTTATCAGGTATAGGTGAAAACTGATTACCCTTAATTAGTTTTCCGCGACAAAAGTACTCTTTATTTTCTATACCGTTGTTTTTTAATATCTGTTTTTAACGATGTTTTTCTCTAATTAATATAGGTGTAAAGCTCAAAATTACTTCAGATGGGTGCGAAACAGGCGGGGGCAGAAAAAAGATGATAAAAAAACAGTGATCCGGAAAATTCCGGACCACTGTCCCTGTTGTCATGGAATCTTGTTTCACATATTCACTTTGTGGCGTACGGGGGTCAGGATGAAACTGAATTCATAATCCTGATAAGGTACACGGTATTTCTCCAGTGGAAGTGTTCCCCAACTGTTGACACATCCCAGACCCATCTGTACTTTATCGATGCAAAGGTTAGTGAAAGGAGCTTTCGCTACTTCAGGAGAGTGGCGTTGGTCTTTTTGTACTCCGTCATCCAAAGACTCGATGCTATAGTTCAAGGCAGAGGCGGAGAAAGGAGCGTCACCTACAAACTGCAGACCGTTTCCGCTGATATTCAATACTCTCCACCAGCGCAAATCGGTTTTGGTACCGGTTTCTTGCGGACGGATGTACGGGTAGAACTGTTCGGCAACTGTCTGGCGATATTTGCCAATTAAAGTAGAGTGATTGCGGTCGGCATAATTTTCAACCGGACCACGGCCATAATATTCCACTTCATTGAAGTTTTCGGGCATTTGCATTTGCATGCCGAAACGGAACATATCAGAAACCTTTTCTTCTTTGCCGGCTTCCATCTTTTGAGTTACTTTGACCGCTCCCTCATTGTTGATAACATAAGTCAGGAATAGTTTTCCTTTTACAGCTTTCATTTCATATTCAGCCTGAACGATTGCCTGTTCGTTTTCGATACTTTGTTTCAATGAAGTCAACTTCAGTCCCGGATTTTTCCAGACAGCATACCGGTGCTGTAATCCTGCTCCATAATCATTATCGGTAGGAGCACGCCAGAAGTTAGGAGTCAGTTGAGCTCCCGGATTTAATAATTGCATACCATCTGCTTCGTAACGAGAGAGATATCCATTGTGCTTATTGAATTCGATTATGAAGTTTTCGCCTTCTACAATCAGATAATTATGGTCGTTGTCCTTAATGACCGGTACGACAATGTCAAGATTAGATGCTTTCTGGTTCTTTAATTCCAATGCTTTGGCTGTATACGGACGGATGGTCAGCTGGTCATATGCCACTGTACTTCCTGCCGGCATCAGTGTTTCGGCAGCTTTCAGCTTATAAGTTACGTTGAGCAACAACTCTTTACATGGACAGACCTTTTCCGTATTCAGATTCAGTTTGAGAGTCGCTGTTTGTTGGGGAGCCACGTTCAGGTCCTGAACGACTCCGGTTTGCATTACTTCACCGTTTGCCAGTAATTGCCACTCCATATAATAAGCGGACAAATCCCGGAAGAAGTTTTCGTTATATACCTTTATTTCTCCCTTTGACAGATCGCCGGGAGTAGTCCAGATTGACTGGTAGAAGTATCCCACTTCATGGGCATGCGGGTTGGGGCGACGGTCGGGGCTGATCAGTCCGTTGTCGTTAAAATTATTGTCCGAAGCATCGTATTTATTGAAGTCACCGCCATATCCGTAGATGTCTATTCCATCCTTATTTTTCCAATGGTTCGACTGGTCTACAAAGTCCCAGATAAAACCTCCCTGATATTTGGGATATTTGCGTATCAGATCCCAATACTCTTTGAAGCCCCCTTGCGAGTTACCCATAGCATGAGCATATTCACATTGGATCAAAGGTTTGTCTATATTGCCTTCGCTGTACTTCTTGCAGGCGTCATAATCGTAATACATCGGGCAGAAAATGTCTGTAAATTCATTGGTACCCGCCTGCTCATATTGTACGGCGCGTGTTTTGTCCTCGTTTTTGATCCATGTATAGCACTGTTCGAAGTTCGGGCCGTATCCGGCTTCGTTTCCTAATGACCAGAAAATGATGGAAGGATGGTTATACCCTCTCTGTACATTGCGTTGGTTGCGTTCCATGTGTGCTTTTTTGTAAGATGGATTTTTGGCAAGTGTTTCTTTGCCATATCCCATTCCGTGCGACTCGATATTGGCCTCTGCCACTACATAGATACCGTATTGGTCGCAAAGGTCATACCACAGATTGTCGTCCGGATAGTGACAGGTACGTACCGCGTTAATGTTCAGCTGCTTCATACGCAGAATATCTTGCAGCATGCGTTCACGGGAAACCACGTATCCTCCGTCCGGATCCATTTCGTGGCGGTCGGCACCTTTAAAGAGCACCGGTTGCCCGTTCACCAGTATCTGTCCGCCCTTCAATTCAATTTTGCGGAAACCTACTTTTACCGGGATCACTTCCAGCGTGTTGCTGCCGTTTTTCAGGGTTGCAGTCAGTGTATATAAGTTGGGTGTTTCTGCTGTCCATTTTTCAGGATTGCTCACGTCCATGACAACAGACTTTTGTCCATTTCCGTTAACCTGTGCCGTAGCAACACTTTTTCCTGCCGGATCTGTCAGGTTCAACTCTACTGTTCCGCTTCCGTTCAGATTGAGTGCCACGTTCAATGTACCGTTTGTATAATTGCTGTCCAAGTCGGGAGTTACACGGATATCTTGAATATATTTTTTATTGCGGCTGTACAAATAGCAGTTACGTCCCACTCCCGAGTAGCGGAAAAAGTCCTGATCTTCCAGGTACGTACCGTCACACCAGCGGAATACCTGAAACGCAATCAGGTTCTTGCCCGGTTTCAGATATTTGGTCAGGTTAAATTCAGCTTCCAGTTTACTGTCTTCGCTATATCCCACATATTTACCGTTGACCCATAGATACATGTTTGAAGTGACCGAACCAAAGTGGGCGAATATTTCTTTTCCTGACCATTCGGCAGGAATAATGATTTCTTTCCGATACGATCCTACATGGTTGTTTTCTATGGGCACATAAGGAGGATTGTTTTTGTATTGGCTTCTCCAGGCGTAACCTACGTTGACATAAATCGGATCACCGTATCCGTTCATTTCCCAAACACCGGGGACTTTCATCTGTCCCCAACCTTTATCATTATAGTCTGTCCGGTAGAAGTCGGTCGGTCGAGCATCTGCATTTTTCACCCAGTTGAATTTCCAGATGCCATTCAGGGTCATAAAGTTGCTTGAGTTTTCCTTATCGGCTTTTGCGGCTTCTTCACTTGAAGAGTAAGCAAAGTAATTGGTGTGCATCGGTGCACGGTTTACCGCATTAATTTCGGGGTTTTTCCATTCGTCATGTTGAGCCATGGTCGCCAGGCTACACATCGCCAGGCAGCAAGTCAGCAGTTGTCTTTTCATGGGGTTAATCTTATTAGGTTTGTAAATTGTTGGTCAAAGATACGTTTTTTGTCTTGTCGGACAGAGTCTTTTTGGATAAATTAGTGTAAAGTATAGCATTAATTAATGGATAAGGCTTATTTTTGCAGCATGTTAAAAGACAATATATATAGAAAAAAACGACTCATCCGTAGTCTGTTGGGAGTTGCTGCTCTGGTAGCTACCCTTTATTCTTGTGCCAGTATGGGACGTCCGGATGGGGGACCTTTTGATGAAACTCCACCCCGCTTCATCGGCAGTACGCCGGCAGCAGGAGCCGTAAATACTAAAAAGTCAAAGATTGTCCTTGATTTCGATGAGTTTATTAAACTTGAAAAGGCCAGTGAAAAGGTAGTGGTTTCGCCTCCCCAGTTGCAACAACCGGAGATTAAACCCGGAGGGAAGCGGATTACTGTAAACCTGCTCGACTCTTTGAAGCCCAATACCACCTATACAATCGATTTCTCGGATGCGATCGTCGATAACAACGAGGGCAATCCGCTCGGTAATTTTGCGTTTACATTCTCTACAGGGGCCTCTATCGATACAATGGAGGTATCGGGCACCTTGCTTGAAGCTTCTGATCTGGAACCCATTAAAGGTATGTTGGTGGGACTACATTCCAACCTGAATGACTCGGCTTTTACCAAACTTCCTTTTGATCGTGTAGCTCGTACCGATAGTCGTGGACACTTCACGATTCGTGGGATTGCACCGGGCAAATATCGTATTTTCGGTTTGATGGATGCCGATCAGAATTTCTTCTATAACCAAAAAGGTGAAGCGGTGGCTTTCAATGACTCGCTGATTATTCCCCGCTTCGAAGAGCGGATACGCCAGGATACTGCCTGGGTCGATTCACTGACCATCGATACGATTGTTGAGCAGAAATATACCTACTTCCTGCCCGATAATATTGTGCTTCGCTCATTTAAAAAGCCTTCTGTTTCACAATACCTGGTTAAGAGCGAACGCCTTACTCCGAATAAATTTTCTTTGTATTTTTCGGCTCCGGCAGATTCTTTGCCTGTGTTGAAAGGCTTGAATTTCGACGAGAAGGATGCTTTTGTGATAGAAAAGACATTTCGCAACGACACTATTCATTATTGGATACGCGACTCTTTGCTTTATCAGCAAGATACACTTACGTTGAGCCTGAACTATTTGTACACTGATACGTTAAATCAATTAGTTCCTCGTACGGATACGCTAAGGTTGGCCGCAAAGAAAGTGAAGAAAGAAGAGCCTAAAAAGAAAAAGAAGAAAGACGATGAGCCGGAACCGACTAAGTTCTTGTCGGTAAACACACACGCTCCTTCGTCTATGGACGTGTTCGATTATATCACCATGACTTTTGAAGAACCGGTAGCCCGCTTTGACAGTGCGGCTATTCATCTTCGCCAGAAAGTAGATACGATATGGACCGACGTTCCTTTTGAGTTCGAACATGATTCGCTCGATGTGCGCCGCTATAACCTCTATTATGATTGGGAACCCGGAGGCGAGTATGAATTTGCCGTCGATTCCACAGCTTTTCATGGCATTTACGGGCTGTTTACCGATAAGATAAAGCAAGCCTTCAAGGTTCGTCAGATCGAAGAATACGGTAATGTGTTCCTCAACATAACCGGAGCAGATTCTATCGCTTTTGTCGAACTGTTGGATAATCAGGATAAAGTTCTTCGCAGGCGTCCGGTGATTGACGGGAGAGCGGAGTTTTACTATCTGAATCCCGGCAAATACGGAGCCCGGTTGGTAAACGATACCAATGGTAACGGAGTGTGGGATGCCGGTGACTATGAGAAGGGCATACAGCCTGAAATGGTATACTATTATCCGCATATTATTGAATTTAAAGCAAACTGGGATGCTACTCAGGACTGGAATGTGACAGCTGTGCCTCTGGATAAGCAAAAGCCGGACGAACTTAAAAAACAGAAACCAGATGAAGACAAGAAGAAAAAGACCCGAGATAGTCAAAACGCAAACCGTAGCCGCCGCAATTAGGCGGAAAGAGTGGATATGTCTTATTATCGCCCTGCTTTTTGCTTTCCCATCATCGGGCAATGCCCAGTGTGAAGCAAAGAACGATGCGTTTAAGTCCGGTGAGCACGTCATGTACGAACTTTATTTCAACTGGAAATTCATTTGGAAGAAAGTGGGACTTGCCAGCCTTACTACTAACTCGACGACTTATCACTCCGAGCCGGCCTATCGGGTCAATTTATTGGCCATTAGCAGTAAAGAGGCCGACTTCTTCTTTAAGATGCGGGATACGCTGACAAGCGTCATGACTGAAAAGCTGGAACCCCGCTATTTTCGGAAGGGAGCCGAAGAAGGAAAACGTTATACCGTCGATGAAGCCCGTTTCTCGTTTCGGGAGGGCATGTGTTATGTCAATCAAAAACGGGTGCGTAAAGACGGGAGTATCACCGAGACAGAGCAAAGTGACAATCGTTGTATCTATGATATGCTTACTATTCTGGCGCAGGCCCGTTCGTTCGATCCAAAGGAATATACCATCGGTCAACGTATCCAGTTCCCGATGGCGACGGGGCGTAGAGTAGAAGAACAGACCCTGATTTACCGGGGAATTAAGAAGATTACTGCCGAGAACGATACTACCTATCGCTGCCTGATATTCTCACTCGTGGAATATAATAAAAAGGGAAAGGAGAAAGAGGTCATAACGTTCTATGTGACGGACGACCGGAATCACCTTCCGGTACGTCTGGATATGCACCTTAACTTTGGTTCGGCCAAGGCATTCCTGAAGAGTGTCAGTGGTTACCGACATCCTCAGACTTCTATTGTCACAAAGTGAACGGAACTTCGTCTTTTTTGCGGAATACGCTCGACTCGAAGGTAGCTATCAGTCTGCCTTCCTGATCGGTTACATCTATCTGATAATAACCTGTGCTACGTCCGGTATAGCGTTCGCGTGCTTCGGCATAGAGTGTGTCTCCGGGGCCGCTGGCGCGCAAGAAAGTGATATTGGAAGAGAGCGAAAAGGCCAATGTGCCATGTGAGTTAGCTGCTGCCGCAAGTGCCAGATCGGCTAAAGTAAAGATGGCGCCTCCCTGTGTCCGTTGTCCCGCATTCAGATGTTCGGGTTTTATTTCCAGTTTTGCTTTGCTGTATCCTTCTCGTATCTCGATCAGCTCTACACCCGCATTGGTGGCAAACAGGTCGTTTTTGAAAAATTCTTGTGCTGTCATTTTTATATCTGTTCTGAATTAGCCACAGAGGACGCGGAGCATACAAAGCTATTACTTTGTTCCCTCCGCATCCTCTGTGATGTTTTCTAAATACAACTTTCTGAAGCTTTTTATTTATTCAGTTTCCACTCAAATCCGTCCTTAGTATCTTTAATTTCGAATCCCAATGCAGTCAGTTCGTTACGGATCAAGTCACTGGTTGCCCAGTCTTTGTTGGCTTTTGCCTTCACACGTTGTTCCAGCAACATATCGACCACTTTTCCATAAGCGGCTTCACGTCCGTCCGACGAACCGATTTCTTCTTTCAGACCCAGGATATCGAAGCAGAATGTATGGAATACTTCTTTCAGGTCTTTCAGGTCATCGGCAGAAATGGTGTTGTTGCCGGCAATGATATTATTGATCATCTTGGCTCCGTCAAAGAGATGTGAAATCACAATCGGAGTATTCAGGTCATCGTTCATTGCTTCAAAACACTTCGTGCGCAAGCTTTTTACATCGACGTTCGAAGTAGCTGCGGGAGTGATTTTTTCCAGACTGTCTACTGCTTCCATCAGTCGGCTCAGTCCCTTTTCTGCTGCTTGCAAGGCTTCGTTGCTGAAATCCACCGGACTGCGGTAGTGTGCCTGCAAGATAAAGAAACGTATGGTCATCGGGCTGTAAGCCTGAGTCAGCAATTTGTGCGAGCCGCTGAAGAATTCATCCAGCGTGATGAAGTTTCCGAGACTCTTGCCCATCTTGGTGCCGTTGATGGTGATCATGTTGTTGTGCATCCAGTAGTGAACCATATCGTCACCCTGTGAAGCTACCGACTGTGCGATTTCACATTCGTGGTGCGGGAAGATAAGGTCCATGCCTCCTCCGTGAATGTCGAAGTGTTCGCCCAGATACTTACGTCCCATAGCTGTACACTCGGCATGCCAGCCGGGGAAACCGTCACCCCATGGTGAAGGCCAGCGCATGATATGTTCCGGTTGTGCCCGTTTCCAAAGAGCAAAGTCGGCAGGATTGTGTTTTTCTTCCTGGCCGTCCAGCTCGCGGGTTGTATTCAGTACATCGTCCAGGTTACGTCCCGAGAGTTTGCCATAATGGTAGTCTTTATTGTATTTGGCTACATCGAAATATACCGAACCCTGGCTTTCGTATGCATAGCCGGCATCCAGAATCTTTTTTACCAATTCTATTTGTTCGATGATATGTCCCGAGGCATGTGGCTCAATGCTGGGGGGAAGTACGTTCAGTGCCTCCATGGCTTTATGATACCGGTTCAGGTAGTATTGCACTACTTCCATGGGTTCCAATTGTTCCAGACGGGCTTTCTTGGCAATCTTATCTTCGCCTTCATCTGCGTCATGTTCCAGGTGGCCTACGTCGGTAATGTTACGCACGTATCGCACTTTATAACCCAGCCGGGTGAGATAACGGAAAAGTACGTCGAACGTGATGGCCGGACGGGCATGTCCCAAATGGGCATCACCATATACCGTCGGTCCGCAGACATACATGCCCACATGTGGAGCGTGCAAAGGCACAAACAGCTCTTTTTTTCTATCTAAAGTGTTGTAAATCGTCAGTTGATGTTCCATAACGTTTGAGATTTATTCTGTTTTAAACCACAAAGTTAGAATAAATAATTTGAATTGGGACGTGTTCTGCCGGATTATTCTTTGTCAGCATATCTGTCTGATGTAAGATCGGGTCACTCATACGAAAAACGCATTCCGCTCTTCCACCCTCCGTTTGGCTGAGATAAGTTTAGTATGATGAATGGTAATATGTTTATATATAATGTGTTAGTGTTGTGGAGAAATCAACTTGTTTTCTTCTTAGTGTCTGTGTTTAAACTCTTGTTTCCTTGTCGGAGGCTTTTGTGAAGAACTTATCTACGACGACAGCTACACCGTCCTCTTCGTTGCTAAAAGTGATGTAATCGGCGACCTTCTTTACCGGTTCCTGCGCATTGCCCATGGCTACTCCCAATCCAGCGAATTGGATCATTGAAAGATCATTGTAGCCATCGCCTACGGCTACCATCTCTTCCCGGTTCATGTTCAGTTTGTTTAGTAAGACAGATAAAGATTGTGCCTTGTCTATTCCCTGTGGCACCAATTCGAGGAAAAAGGGCTCCGAGCGGTAGACGTTCAGTTGGCCTTGCAGTCCTACCGAAAGTTCAGCCTCGACGGGAATCAAACGATGTGGCTCGCCTACGATCAAACACTTAGGAAGCGGCAGACGAATATCTTTCAGAAAATCCGTGGAAGGATATATCTGCATTTTATTGAGGAATGCCTCTTTCCGGACATAATCGTCATTGGGATATTCTGTAATGATATATTGATGATCATAAGTAAGAATGGGAAGTTGGTTGCGCGTGGCGCATTCATATAGCTGGGCTATCACTTTGTCCGGCAATACATTGGCATAAACTATCTCTCCGGTACTCCAGTCAATAATTTCCCCGCCATTGTAGGAGAGGATAAATCCGCCGAATTCTTTCATGCGAAGTTCATCGGCCAAGGGTGCAATGCCGAAGGTAGGGCGTCCCGATGCAAGTATCAGTTTCACACCCTGTTCTTGTGCGTGTATCAGTGCTTCACGGTTGCGCAGCGTTATTTCTTTTTTAGCGTTGGTCAGTGTTCCGTCCAAGTCGAGTACGAGGAGTTTGTATTTCATCAGTCGCTTTTGTTTGGTTTTTGAGGGTGCAAAGGTAGTGGTTTTTCTGAGATGAATATTGAATTAACTTAGATTTACTGAGAGCTTATAACCATTTCTGGGTATAGTTACGAGTTCTATGGTAGGGTCAATAGACAGGTATTTGCGTAGTTTTGATATTAAATTATTTATTCCTTGTTCATTTCCATTTACTTTCCCCCATAGTTCTTCTTCTATTTGCCGACGTTCAACAAGTTGTTCTTTATAAGCAACCAAAAGTTTAAGTAGTTTGTATTCTGCCTCGCTCAGTTGTTTAATCACTCTCAATTCTTTAGTGCATAGCAATTGGGTGTCTGTGTCTAATAAAAGAGAACCTATCTTTATTTGATATGGATGTGAAATCGCGTATCTTTTGATATATGCAATTAATTCATCAATTTCAAGAGGTTTTTTCAGATAAGCTACTGCACCTGCACTTAGTGCTTGGACTACCAATTGGCTATTTGTGTGTGAAGATATAAATAATATAGGAGTATTAGGGGCTATTGCCTTCAATTCCGGGACAGCCTCAATGCCATTTTTATTTCCGATTTCTACATCGAGTACGATCATGTCTGGATGTGTTTCTACGATACAAGCCTTTGCTCCGTTTAATGAAGTTTGATAAAGAACTTCATAACCTTCTTCCTGCATAATCCTGGTACATATATGTCCAAGTGCGATATCGTCATCAATAAAAAAAATTTTGAGTTTTTTTCCCATCTTTTTGTCTTATTTTGAAATATAAAAAGTAAACGTACTTCCTTCATTTTCTCGACTTCTTAGTCGTATTTTTCCACCGTGTGCCTGAATTATATATTTAACGTATGATAATCCTATACCATATCCTTTCTGGATTTGCGATGTTTCTCGGGGAACCTGATAGTACTGACTAAATATCTTCTTTTGGTATTTATGAGCGATTCCCCAGCCATTGTCTTTCACTTCTATTTGTATGCCTTGACTAATTTCAACTATTTTTATTTGTATTTTCACTCCATCATTAGAGTACTTTAGAGCATTTTCTATTAGGTTCTTTATGGCATTCTCTATGTAGAGTTGATCGGCTAAACACTCTATGTTTGGTGACTCGTTCACTATTTCAATACTATGTGGTTTTGAACTTAAGTCTACACAGATATTTCCGATGGCTGTTTTAATTACTTCTTCTATGTTTATTTTTGTCCTTTGTAAAATGATGTGCTGTGTTGTACCTCTGGCACAGATTAATATGGACTCAATTTGTGTTGTTAAGTGTTTGGCTCGTTTGATAACTTCGTTCATTAGTTGTTTCTTTTTGTGGTCTGATTCATTTTTTTTGAGCCAACAAGTTAGAGTTATAAGTGCATTTAATGGTGATTTTAGATCGTGGACTATTCCATTTACACTTGCTTCGCGATTTTTTAATATTTCGTTCTTTTTGCGAATGACGGTTAGCTGAAAAATAAGACATCCTAATACTATAGCAACAATCAATGTGGATGCTATTAGAGAATAGAGCATTTGAGATAAGATCGTGTCATTGGGAAGTCCTGATTCTATTTGTATGTAGAGGAGTCCTTTGGTGCCAATTGGTTTTTGGTTTATAATGATTTGAAAATGAGATTGTAGATGAGCATTTCCAACAGAGTCTATTATTTGTTTTTCTTTATTACGTAGAGTAATATAGTGATTAATGTTTAGGTCGTAGAGTTCATCTTGAAAAAGACTATCAATGATTGATAGAATCGGAGGTTTTTGAATCGCTAGTAATCCATCTTGCTTAATTTGTGTAAGGAGTTCAGAGACGTTTCGCGCTACTCCATTTTGCTCTAAATGCACTAAATCAATGGTGTCTCCTTTATATCCAGCTCGTTCTTCTTCGGACATATATTCAACAGATTTTATAAAGATTGTAGAGTGCTTTGATTGTTCTATATGCATGGATCGAAGGCCTACTTCCTTTTCGATAGCGTTAAAAAATGCTTTATTTATTTTTTCCGTATATTGATTCTCATATTTCTGATACATACTGTTTATCCAAAAAACTTGAAGAAGGATCAAGGCTATAGAAGATAAAATGGTAAGCAGTAGTTCTTTTTTCATGATTTTTTTGTTTGAGGTGTGACAAAGATATAAATAGATATTTAATTGATGAAAGAAATGGTTTCTAATAATTTATATAATTAAAAAATATAGTTTTGAGTATATAGATATTAGGTGTTTGTTATAAAGAATTAAAGGATATTGCACTATGTTTGCAACATACCAAAATTATAATAAGATGGAAAAAATATTAGAGAAATTGTCACCGGAAGAATTAGATTCTATAAAAGGTGGAACTTGGGTTTTGACTGATAAGGGATGGGTTTGGATTGAAGGAGCAATTTAAAACAGCAGTGCCGGGATTCAGAAATTTGTGAGTGATGAAATTCCAATACTATGATCTTATAATAAAATAATATGAGAACATCATCTTATAATATATTAGTGAATGTAGATAGTAAGTTAAAACTATTCGCTATTTTGAATGGTTATACGCGTGCTTTTGATATTGTAAATGAGGATGTTTATAATTTCCTTAAAAGTAATGGAAGTATAGAACAAATATCAAAGGAAACTAAAGACAATCTGATTAAAAGGGGATATTTGACTTCTCTAACTCAAGCTGAAGAGATACGACTCGTCAAATATTTATTTAATAGGACACATGAAAATACACTTTTTAAAAAATATAATTTTCATTTTATTCTTTCATATGATTGTAATTTGCGTTGTATTTATTGTTATGAGGATCCTATTCTAAATGGTTCCCATTGTTTACCTAAAGCTAAAATTTCTAAAGAATATATTGATAAAGCCTTCGAGATAATTGCAGAAAAGAAAAAAGAAGGTTTATGTTCTAAGACGATTGCTTTATATGGCGGAGAACCTTTTCTTGCTAATAATTATGATATGATTTGTTATATAACAAAGAAGGGTAAAGAATTAGGATTCAGCTTTTCTGTTATTTCTAATGGATATGATATTGATAAATATCTTGACTTTTTGAAGGATAATAAAATATTTTCTTTTCAAATAACTTTAGACGGAATTTCTGATATTCAGAATACGAGAAAACCACATTGGAAAAATAAAGACTCTTTTGAGAAGATAACAAGTAATATTGACTATTTATTAAAATTAGGATTTTATGTTGTTATTCGTATTAATCTTGACTATTATACATTAAGCCGTATTGATCAATTACTTTTGTTCTTTAAAGAAAGAGGTTGGTATAATTATGAAAATTTTGAAGCATATTATGCTTTGTTGCGGAAAGATGTTGTAGCTAAAGATGAAACATATAAGGTTGTAAAAAAGAGGCTATCACAGGTTGAACTATTTAAGGCCTATTATAGGCATAAGGAAGAAGGCCGGCTTGATCAAAAAATAAAATGTCAAGATTATGGGACTTATCGGTTTTTAAAATCATTAATAACAGGGCATATTTTACCGTACAAGGGAAGTTTTTGTGGCTCACAAACAGGAAATATTATTTTTGATCCTTTGGGGGATCTTTATTCATGTTGGGATGTGGTCGGCATACCTGAATATAGTATTGGGAAATATATGCCTACTTTAGAATTTGATGAAATAAAATTCAAGAAATGGTTTTACTCAGATCTAAGTGAGTCTTTTAAATGTTCTAATTGTAAGTATGTTCTTACTTGTGGAGGTGGATGTATAATTGCCTCCTTAAGAGATATAGGGACTATACAGTTTGGGAATTGCAATAATTATCCTAAACTATTTAATAATATGGTAAAAGTTATTTATGATGAATGCGTGAAAAATAGTATGGAAAATGAATGACTTAGATATAATAGGGAATTTATTGTTAAAAGAGAGCAACCTGTCTGATTATGCTATTTCTACAGAAGAATTTTGTATCATAAATTTAATGAAAATAATAGAAGATGATAGTGATTCAGACTTTTATTTATATAAAATAGAGTACCAACTAATCTCTTTTTATGAAAAAATCAAGTATAATAGCTTGTATAGTTCTTACGTCTTAGTGATAGAAAAGATCTTAAATTCATATTTTACAAATAAAAATGTTCTTGTTTTATACGACTTATTAGGTAAAATTCAAGACGAGTGTGGTTTTAAGAAAAAAATGTTGGATGATGTAATTGTGAAAAGATTATTATGAATCATTTATTCTTGTTACATGAGATTGTGGAGTATTTGCATTTCCAGTCCCCTAGAGCTTCTATCGGAATAAGTGGCTCTATAGCGAATAATACCTTTAAAGAGAGTAGTGATATTGATTTGTTATTTGTTAATGAGGCTATTTTAAATGCATATTCCATATCATTTTATTATAAAGGGATATCTGTTTCAATTTTTGTTTTTTCACTGAGTTTTTTGTCTCAGAATTATAATAGGATATTATATGGATTTCATAATATGCCATCTACATTTATTTTACAGTCGAATATTATATATGATAGTACGAAAATTATTTCTGTTATGAAACGCTATGTTTTTGATATCTTACAACAAAGAAAGATCCTGCGACATCTGTTAATTGAAGAATTGAAAAAAGGCATTTCTAATAGGCTAGATACTGCTAATAATGCATTATATAAAAAGAAAAAAAGTCTTTATTGGGTATGTAAAAAAATGATTGATATTTTCTTTTTGCAGAACTTCCCAGATAAAGTAACGACTAAAAAAGAAGGAAGGGAGCCTTTTATTTTATTAAAAGAATACTCTCCTAATCTATTTCTTTTGATGTCTGATATATTACCTTACAAAGAGAATTCTCTTGATTTGTTTTTTAAAGAATCACTAATTAAAAAAATAAAGGAGGTGTAACTGTCATGAAAAAAAGTAAAGAAATGATTTCTCTAAACGTTATTCCGTTTGAATTGGAAAGTGAGATGCCATTGGATGAAATGATTGAGCGTCTGAATATGCTTGAGCAGAATAATTTAGTGGGAGGCGCTTGTGCGAAAAATACACCTTGCTCTCCTAACTGCCCTACTGATGATATTTGTTGGCGTGATCCTTGTGAAGTTTTTTGTGAATGTAATGGACTTGACTCTTGTCCTTCAATGAATAGTGATGTTTGTTTTGGAGATGATTGGGATCATTGTGGTGCAATGACCTGATTTTACTCCTTTTAGAATAAGCTCTTGGAAAGGGCTTATTCTTTTAAATAAAACTAATATGAAGAGATCTGTATTGTTCACCTTTTTTATAGGGTATACTGTTTGTTTATTTGCTCAAGTGCCAATAAAAGTGCTTGATGCGAAAACTCTAAAACCTTTGGTGGGGGCAAACGTCTATATAGATAGGAAGGATGGGATTGCCGTCACAGATAGTAATGGCGTTTTTTCTATATCGGACAATATAGATTTAACGGAGAACGATACCATTGTAGTTTCGTTTGTTGGATACGTGTCCCAACACTTCACTCTATCTGGAATAAGAAAACGATCTACTATCTTGCTGTTTGAGAAAGTAGAAAGCTTGGAAGAGGTTTCGGTCTTTGGGAGGATGGATATGAATTTAAGGCTTCCTTATGTAGAATTGGCTTCTTTGCCTAAACGATTGTATTCGTTTGCCTCAATTATTGAAGGAGATTCTATTTATGTGATTGGGGGAGATGAATCTCAGGTATCCATTTTTAGGTCGACAAACATTATGTCTCCACGTGCGAAGCCTAATATTATTCAAGAACAATGTAGTGATAAACTATATATTTACGATATTTCTTCTGATCGGTGGATCACTTCAAAATGTATATTCAAGAAACGCGCTTATCAGGCTGTTGTTAGCTATGAAAACCGTTTTTATGTATTAGGAGGTAAATACTATTCAACGAATAGGAAAATAGAGTTTCTGGATCCTGCAATAGAGATTTATGATAGGGAACGTGATACAATAGTTATTGATCCGGTAAATCCGCATCAAGCAATTAATTTTGCTTCGTTTCTTTATGACGGGAATATTATTGTGATGGGAGGTTCAGTTGGTAGGAATGCTTTGGGATGGAAAAATTATAATGATCAGATTCATCTTTTTAATTTGAAGACTGGATATTGGTACGAACTGGGTAAAATGCCGCAAGGGAAAGAAACAAGTGGAGTGCTTATTGGGCATACAATCTATCTATTTGGGGGATTTCACGGTCAGAAACTAACGGAAATTGAAACCTACGATTTGACTAATGGGTGTTGGCGGACTCTTACTGAATTGTGGTTTCCTGTTGAACGCCCCGGGATTGTATATAATGAGGATATTGTTTATATATTTGAGTCTAATGTTATACAGACGTATAACATCCGAACAAATGAGGTGAAAGCATTTCTGATAGATCTAAATTTGCAAGAGAACGGTTTATTCTGTAAAGATGATAAGTTGTTTATTATTGGTGGCTGCCGACGTGCTGTCGATGATGTTGAACCATTTAGAGAGGTATATAAGATTGATTTATCTGATTTTGCTAAAACAGAAATGCATTATAATAAATAGACTCTTTCATGCGTAGTTCATTTAGTGAAATCGAAAAAAACTATTTGTTTTTGTACGTGTATCAGTGCTTCATGGTTGCGTAGTGTTATTTCTTTTTTAGCGTTGGTCAGTGTTCCATCTAAGTCGAGTACGAGGAGTTTGTATTTTATCAGTCGCTTTTGTTTGGGTTTTGAGGGTGCAAAGGTAGTGGTTTTGGGTATATCCTCAAACAGGATGCAAGTAAATAGCGAATTAATGATACGTAGCTTATTTGACACACTTCTTTATGTTTGTGCTATTGGGGAATTTATTTTCTTTAAAATTAAAAATAAATACACGATATTTGTATAAATAGAGAATTAAATATGAGGCTAATCAAGCTATTGGGAGGAATTGTAGGGGCACTATTAACAGGTAGTTATTTCTATCAGAGAAGTAATGAAATGATGCGTGCGGAATCAAAATCTATTCATACAGGCATTAAAAGGTGAAATGCTGCGAATGGAAAGTGAACTGGATCTACCGTGTGTGTCTATGAATGTATCGGGTGCAACGGCTCCTTGGACCAGACTTTCTATGAAAACGGAGTTTGCTACAAAAGATTATGTTTTAGATGTAAAAAAGGATTTGAAAAATATATCTTCTGATTTTAATGAGCGTTCTTTGCACTCTGTTGTTTGCATGGAGAAGCAACTTTCTGCTGATACTCTGAATCGGATTTGGGCAGATAGTTTGAGAGCGCGACATATTGTCGCTAAAACCTCTATACAGATAGTTACTGCCGATTCAAGTAAATGTATTCGTTCTGAGGGGAGTTGTGACAATGATTGTTTTGTATCACCCATTTGGGTTGCCTATGTCGGACACGAGTGTGAAGTAGAGGTTGCCGGTTTTTTATCTTCTATTTGTTGGTCGGTGATTCGATACTCTTCTTTCCTATTTGTCCAACGGAAAGTTGTGATCCTTATTTTGTTGGTTGTGGCATTGATGAACATCAAGGGTGCAATTCGGATTCTTCTTGTTGGGGAGATGATTTTGATGATGATCATTGTATGGCAATGACATAATCGGGTATCTATATTATTAAAGTGTCTAAAAGATAATTGCTATATTCCTCTTGTGAATCCTTGCTGACAGGCATTTATATTATTTATATATGTACGTCCCCTTAGTTCGGATATATGTTGCTAAATATAGGTAGTCAACCTTGGATCATTGCATTGGAACCTATAAATGTTATGGTTCAAGGTTGATTTTTATTTAATATTTGTTATATGAGAAGTCTGTTTTTAATATTCTTTTTTTGCTATGTAACTGGGAAAGCCCAGGACAGAGCGTATGTCGTGAGTGAAAAGGATAGTATTCCTCTTTCAAATGTATATATCTGTTTGAAAGATAGGAGAGTCATAGCTATCAGTGATGAAAAGGGGGTGTTCTCATTAGAGAAATATGATTCGTTGTCATTGAATGATACTTTATATTTTTCTCATATTAATTATTTGCACAAGAAATTGTCTTATGGTGATTTAATTAAAAATAGATGTACCGTTTTTTTGAAAGAAAACAATCGGGTTTTAGAAGAAGTATCTATTTTTAGCAATAGGCATTTAAATCGTTTCTTGCATTATGAAATATTGTCTCCATTGAAAAGAGGAGTCTATTCGTTTGCTTCGGTCTTGGTAGATGGGCAGATTTATATTGTAGGAGGGAGTACATCGTGCGGCCCCTTTCAGAGTAATATACGTTCTACTTTATTTTGGGAAAAATATAGTAACATGATGTATAGATATGATATCAAGCAAGATAAGTGGGAGACGATCAGGCATAAGTTTAGAGAAAGGGCATATCATACGGCGGGTTATTATGATGGAAAAATTTTTATTTTAGGGGGAAAGAGATTATCTGAAACCAGAATTGTTGATTATCTGGATAATGCAATAGAAATATATGATATTAAGCGTGATACCGTCTGGACAGATTATACTAATCCGCATCAAGCGACTTTATTGGGATCCGTTGTGTATAAAGACAATATGATTGTTTTAGGCGGTGTTAAAAAGGTTTTGCAAAATAATGAAGGAGTCTATTCGGATGAAATGCATTTATGGAATTTAAAATCCGGCTACTGGTATGAGTTGGGAAAAATGCCGATTAGGCAAGCTCCTGAAACAATTCTGGTTGATCATTGTATTTATTTAATCGGAAATCGTAACGGTGGCGGCTGGAGTATTGAATGTTATAACTTATTGACAGGCGCATGGACCAATGCCGGACATTTGTTATATCGGCTTGGCTGGCCCAGTTTAGCTTATCATAATGATATAATTTATATTTTTGAACAAGGTGTTGTACAGACGTTTAATATAAAAAGCAGGCAAGTTCGTTCGTATATGATAGATCTGAAATTGAAATCTCCAGCTTTGTATTACTTTGATGGGAAATTATATATTTTGGGCGGATTTTATATGGGAGATCCTTCGCGCAATGTATATAGTGTTGATCTGAAGGAATTTGATAAAACAGAAGTCGATTATTATTATAACAATGTAAGATGAAAAATATTTAATTGCAGCCCGGTTCTTATACCATTTCTTTATGATGGGAATACTTTTTCTATAAGATTATTTATTAGCAACTGATATATCACAAGGAATTGTATAAATATAGTCGTCAGTCAAAGCAGGATAGTAAGAAAATTAACTTCTTCTTTTGTTCTCAGCGGAATAAGAGATATGCCATCAGATATGCCATTTTGTTAGCTTCGTTTTGCTGATATATGCGGGATTGGAAGTACTTTATTATAGGATTGACCCTCTTTCTATCCGCATGACATTCAGGATAGGAAAAAAGTCTTAACTTTGTGCCGTTCAGGTTGATCGGGACGAATAACATATAATAAAAAAGACTCTTTATGTACAGCATACTAATCATTGAAGACGAACAGCGGGTGGCCGATTTGCTTCGCGCCGGTTTGGAAGAGAACGGTTACAACTGTCTGGTAGCTTACGATGGAGCTATGGGACTGAGAATGTTCCGTGCAAATACGTTCGACCTTGTCATTTCGGACATTGTGCTCCCCAAGATGGACGGATTTGAATTGTGCAAAGAGATTCGGGCTGCTAACCCTGCCATTCCTATCCTGATGCTCACCGCATTGGGCAGTACGGACGACAAACTGGATGGGTTTGATGCCGGAGCGGATGATTACATGGTGAAACCCTTCGACTTCAGGGAGCTGTATGCCCGTATCCGGGTTCTTCTGAAACGAAAACTTGCAGTAGTGACTGATGTGGAGGAAGAGTTAAATTATGCAGACTTATCCGTAAACCTGTTGGACAAGAGCGTAAAGAGGGCGGGACGGGACATTAAGCTCTCTCCCAAAGAATACAACCTGCTGGTATATATGATCGAGAATGCAGAGAAAGTTGTCAGCCGGATGGATATAGCCGACAAAGTGTGGAACACGCACTTCGACACGGGTACGAACTTCATTGATGTCTATATCAACTATCTCCGTAAGAAAATAGACCGTGACTTCGATACTAAACTCATACACACAAAGACAGGCATGGGATTTATTCTCACCGATAAGTTATGAAAATAAGAAGTATCCTTACCATCAAATATGCAGGTATCACGGCCACTATCTTTCTCGTGTTTATGGCCACTATCTATTGTGTGAACGAACATCTGCGCAGTGATTCTTTTTATCGTAGCCTGCGAAGCGAAGCTATCACTAAAGCCCATCTGTTTCTTAACAATCAGGTTGATGTAGAAACCATGCAGTCGATATATCTCAATAATCGTCAGTTCATTGATGAGGTGGAAGTAGCTGTATACACTCCCGACTTCCGGATACTCTACCACGATGCGTTGCACAACGATATCATTAAGGAGACTCCCGGAATGATCGATGAGATTGTCCGGAAAAAGGAGATCGACTTCCGTACAGGCGACTATCAGGGGATAGGGATTTTATATGAGTTCGGGGGTAAAAATTATGTGGTGACAGCTGCCGCTTACGACCGTTACGGACATATTAATCAGGTCATAATGACGCGGCTGCTTCTCCTTTTATCTATCGGCGGACTGAGTGTGCTCGCCATTGTGGGTTATATGCTTGCCAAAAGTTCACTTGCCCCTATCCGTAGCATCGTACGTAAAGCCGAGGGTATCACCGTCACTCAAATCGACGAACGGTTGCCTGTCAAGAACGAGCATGATGAACTGGGAGAACTCGCCTTTGCCTTCAATGCACTGCTGGACAGGGTGGAAAAGACTTTCAATGATCAGCGGATGTTTGTGAGCAATGTATCACACGAACTTCGTACACCTATGGCGGCACTGTCGGCAGAACTTGACTTGGCGCTGCAAAAGGAACGTACTGTCACACAATATCAAAATTCAATACACAATGCGTTACAAGATTCCCAGCGCGTCATTGAACTGATAGATGGCTTGTTGAACCTTGCCAAAGCGGATTATTATCCCGAGCAAATCAAGAAAGAGGAAATCCGGCTGGATGAATTGCTGTTGGATGCCAATGAGCTTGTGCTCAAAGCCCATCCGGATTATCACATAGAGCTAATTTTCGAGCAGGAGGCAGATGATGACCGTGTGTTGACTGTGATCGGGAATCCGTATCTGCTTACCACTGCTTTTGTGAACCTGATAGAGAATAACTGCAAGTATTCTGATAACCGGACGTCGTTTATCCAGATCTCATTCTGTGATCAGTGGACCATCGTAAGTTTATCCGACAACGGTGCCGGGATGTCCGAAACGGATAAGGAGAACTTGTTCAAGCTCTTCTACCGCGGAGAGAATAAAAACCAGGCTCAGGGACATGGTATCGGAATGACGCTTACAAAGAAGATACTCACCCTCCATAAGAGTGAGATCTCGGTGTATTCACACCAAGGAGAGGGCACTACCTTTGTGGTAAGGTTTCATCATTTATAATTCCGGTAAGATTGTCGAATCGATCTCTTCCGATCCGGCAAACTCTAATACTTTTCTAATACTGCTCTAATTTGTTTCTAACTACCTTCTCATAAGGTGGTTTGTACCTTTGTGGCGTTAAAAACGAACCGAGTGTCTACTTATTAAAGCACAAAGATTATGATTTGGAGAAAGAAAGAAAAAAAGAAAGCGCAGTATCAATTTAATTCCGAACGGGTATTCCTGGTTGCCACCCAACCTGCTAAGACTGCATATTCTTATTTCCAGACTTCGAGTGTGGGACTGAGTGAAGAAGAGATCGGGCAACGACAATCCGCCTATGGTAAAAATGAAATCTCACGAGAGCAAAAGAAGAATCCACTCGTACTTTTCATCCGTACGTTCATCAATCCGTTTATCGGTGTGTTGACGGCGCTGGCTGTCATCTCTCTGGTCATTGATGTAGTAATGGCCCGTCCTGAAGACCGTGAGTGGACGGCTGTTCTGATTATTATCTCGATGGTAGTTTGCAGTGCCATTCTCCGCTTCTGGCAGGAGTGGAAAGCAAGTGAAGCTACTGACTCATTGATGAAGATGGTCAAAAATACCTGTTTCGTAAAGCGGTTTTCGGGAAGTGAGGAGGTTGATATTATGGAATTGGTACCGGGTGATGTTGTTTGCCTTGCTGCCGGTGACATGATTCCGGCAGACATCCGCATCATTGAATCGAAGGATCTGTTTGTCAGCCAGGCATCACTTACCGGTGAGTCCGATCCAGTAGAGAAATTTCCTGAAATAAACGGTAGGAGACACAGTCACGGAAGCGTCATCGAGCTTGACAATATCTGCTACATGGGTTCTACTGTTATCAGCGGATCTGCCAAAGGAATCGTTTTCGGGACGGGTAACGATACCTATCTCGGAACGATAGCCCGAAGTTTAGTGGGTGAACGTGCGACTACCGCTTTCGACAAGGGAATCAGTAAGGTCAGTTTCTTACTGATACGCTTTATGCTGGTGATGGTTCCATTCGTCTTCTTTGTCAACGGTTTCACAAAAGGCGATTGGTTCGAGGCATTCATATTTGCCTTATCGGTGGCTGTGGGATTGACTCCTGAGATGCTTCCGATGATAGTCACAGCAAACCTCTCGAAAGGTGCTGTATCAATGTCGAAGAAAAAAACGGTCGTGAAGAATCTCAATGCCATCCAGAACTTCGGGGCCATGAACATTCTTTGTACCGACAAGACCGGTACGCTGACCTGCGATAAAATCGTATTGGAGAAGTATATCAATGCGGATGGCAGCGATGATCATTCCCGAAGGATATTGCGCCACGCATTCCTTAACAGTTACTTTCAGACAGGTCTCAAGAACCTGATGGACAAAGCTATCCTTGCCCACGTACGCGAAGAAAATCTGGAACATCTGACGGAAGGTTACACGAAGATAGATGAGATACCGTTTGATTTCAGTCGACGTCGGATGTCGGTAGTTATTGAAGATCAGCAGGGAAAAAGGCAAATCATCACGAAGGGAGCTGTGGAGGAGATGCTGAATATTTGCTCTCATGCCGAGTTCAACGGTCAGGTATATGAATTGACCGATAAACTCAGAAGTAAGGCAAAGAGAATCAGTGATGATATGAATCGTAACGGGATGCGGGTACTTGCCATCGCACAAAAAAGCTTTATCAGCAAGGCACGGGACTTTGCCGTCACCGACGAGGACGAGATGGTACTTATTGGTTACCTGGCGTTTCTTGATCCCCCCAAGCCCTCTTCTGCCGAGGCTATCCGCCAATTGCGCGAATATGGTATCGAGGTTAAGATACTTTCCGGTGATAATGATGTAATCGTGAACGCCATTGCCCGGCAGATAGGCATTGATACGTGCCATTCGGTAACAGGGGTTGAGCTTGAAGGCAAGGACGGGGAAGAATTACGTGAAATAGTGGGACAAGCCACTCTCTTTTCTAGGCTGACGCCTTTGCAGAAGAGCGAGATAATCATGATTCTTCAGCAAAATGGCAACACGGTAGGATTTTTGGGTGACGGGGTGAATGATGCCGGAGCATTGAGGCAGTCGGACATTGGTATTTCCGTAGATTCTGCCGTGGACATTGCGAAGGAGAGTGCCGATATCATTCTTTTGGACAAAGATTTGAGTGTGCTCAAAGAGGGTGTCTTGGAAGGGCGTAAGACCTTTGGCAATATCACCAAATACATAAAGATGACCGCCAGTTCCAATTTCGGCAATATGTTCAGTGTGATGTTCGCCAGTGCATTTCTGCCGTTTCTGCCCATGTTGCCGATACATCTGCTCATTCAGAACCTTTTGTATGATATCTCGCAAACTACCATTCCGTTTGACCGGATGGATGCCGAGTTTCTGAAGCAACCCCAGAAGTGGGACGCATCCGATCTGAGTCGGTTTATGATTTACATCGGGCCGATAAGTTCCGTTTTCGATATTGCCACCTATTGTTTGATGTGGTACGTGTTTGCCTGTAATTCACCTGAGCACCAGACTCTCTTTCAGTCCGGTTGGTTTGTCGAGGGATTATTGTCACAGACATTGATCGTACATATGATCAGGACTCGTAAGATACCGTTTTTTCAGAGTCGTGCCACCTGGCCGGTGCTGGGGTTGACCTTCCTGATCATGGCAATGGGCATAGCTATTCCTTTCACATCGTTTGGCCTGTCGATAGGACTTGAACCGTTACCGTTGAGTTACTTCCCCTGGCTGGTGCTTATCTTGGTGTCCTACTGTGTTCTTACACAATTTATGAAGAGCTGGTATATTCGAAGATTTTCGAAATGGTTATAAAGACGGGGAAGAAGTAGGCTGAATCGAACTCTATTTACTGACTGAATTACAAGAATGGGAAATTATGAATTATATTGCAATAGTCTGTTGGATGCTTTTCGGGAGCGTCCTCCGCCTTTGCGCCCAGACGTGTGGCGCCACTTATATTACCGAGTTCCAATATGATCTGAAGAAGAGGACGAACTGGTGCAACCTGTTAAGATTGGACGCATACGTGCCCATCGGTACGAAGGGAATCTTGGAGTTTGCTTCGATACACGTATATAAGACGCGTCCGGAACGGATCATTAATGACCTGCAAACCTTCTCGAATATTGAAGAGGATAACTTGCCTTGTGCCATTGCTGTGCTGGGATATACCCGGCTTATCGGAAATATCACTTTGTTTGCCGGGATTCGCAATCTGAATGAAGATTATTTCACAACTCCTTGTATGTCACTGTTTACAAACAGTTCGTGCGGGATATTCCCTACTTTGTCCGCTAACTATCCGATAGCCAATTATCCTCTGGCTGCATTATGTCTCGATTATAAGATGACGCTGGGCCGGTTCGGTATTGAAAGTAGTCTGTACAACGGTAAAGGGTACAACGGATGGAGTAAAGGTAAACATCCGTTCACATTCAATCCTCGCAAGGACGGAGTATTCAGTATAACGGAAATTAATTATCAAACAGAATATGGAAAGTGTTTTGGCGGTTTCTCTCTACATACTAACGGTGATATGCCTGATGTGGCTGGAGAGTGGAAGACCCGGGAAAGGGAAAAGAAAGTCTCCCCGAAGATGATGTTTGCCTGGTGGGGGTATGCAGAACGAAAGTTATGGAGTAGAGTTCGTCAGGAGGTAAACCTGTTAGTACAATACACCCGTACTTCTTCTGCGCTCAGTGAATGCAGAAATTATATGGGAGCAGGTGTGACGTGGATTTATGTTCCGGGTGGTCAGAAGCGGCATGAGGCGGGCTTGTTCCTGTCTGCCGCTCAGTTCAAATCGTGTAATGAAGTTGCCGGAGAAGTGACATATCGTTATTCGTTTAATCGGGATACATATATACAGCCGGCAATACATCTGATAAAGAATGGAGGAGGGCTTCATGAAGTTTTTCTGATAAGGATGGGGTATATATTGAATGGTGGAAGAGTCAGATAGTTGATGCGGGGAAACGATGTAAATGGTATCGGAGGGAAAAGAGTGGACCGGGATTTTAGGTTCAGTGATTTTTAGGGCGGGAGAGGAGATATGCTGTCAGATTTAGATTGGGTGATAAAAAGATTCTGAATGATAATTTTCTAAAAAAGAGAGAAATAGAAACTCTCTAAACAAAAAATGCATATATTTGTCTGATAAGTAACCATAAAAACACAAAAACATGAAAACTCGGGCATTACGAAGCTATCTATGCTTTACTTTACTGGCTACAGCCTTTCTGCTGGGACTGGCCGGCTGTGATAAGGAGGAATCCGAACCGTTAAGAATTGGAGACGATTCATTTAATAATATTGAAAATGGTGTCTGGACTGCTTATTATCCGAATACAAATCAGACGTCTATCGCCATTTATGGAGGAGTAAAACCCTATACCGTAAGTAGCAATTCTGATATCCTCAAAGTGAATATGGATAAGCTTTCGGATGCTTTCAACTACGAAACACTGGGCGTTGGTGATGCGGAAGTGACTATTACCGATGCGAAAGGAGAATCCGTCGGTTTAAAAGTGAAAATAGATTATCGGTCTGATAAAATGAAGATCGTTAAGCTGGATGCTTATGTGAAAGGCGATAAGATGACGGTGGCTGCACAAAAGGAACTGAAAGAAAAAGCCTTGGCTTCCATTCCTGTAAAAGCAGGAGGCGGTTATCAGTTTATATATACAAAGGATCAAGGGGGAATTGTATATGTCTATCCGGATAAATACGGTGAGAAATATAAAGAAGGGACTTTCACCCGTAGTTCTCTTGCGGTTGGGAATAGTTCATATCGGAAATATGAAATAAAGTTGGATGGTATGGAAAGGACATATATTGTTCAGAGATATTATCCGTCGAAGACACGAAGTGTGGCTATGGTGCCTTATGGCTTTTATGAGGATCTCCTGGATCAGTTTACAGATGACTATCCCGAAGTGGAAAGTGTATACACCATGCAGGTTGTCAGTGCGGTTTTCTGATCTTGAATGTATGAGAGAACCGGCCTGATAAGCAGCGGGAAGAAGGCTATGATCCTAAAAGTCGGGCCCACTCTCGGTTGGTTAGTGCCGGAAGCTGCTCGGTATCTGTAATAAAGGTTTCGGCCAGTTTGCGCTTTTCTTCTTGCAGTTGTATAATTTTCTCCTCTATGCTGCCTTGAGTGATAAAACGGTAAGCAATCACCTGATTGTTTTGTCCGATACGGTGGGCGCGGGCGATGGCCTGTGATTCGGCTGCCGGGTTCCACCAAGGATCGATAATGAATACATAGTCTGCCTGTGTCAGGTTGAGGCCTACACCTCCGGCTTTGAGTGAGATAAGAAAAGCCTGTATCTTGGGGTCACGGTTAAAGCGTGCTATTTCTTCCGGACGATTGGTTGAAGAGCCTGTCAGGAAAGCGTAATCCCATTTGCGTTTACGAAATTCACCGGCAACTAATTCCAGGTGTTTAACGAAAGAAGAGAAGATCAAAACTTTATGTCCTTCGCTGCGGAGCGTTTCGAAGGTTTCTATAATCTGATATAATTTACCCGAATCACCGATGAAATCGGGTAAAACCAATTGCGGATGACAGGAGAGTTGTCTTAGACGGAGGATTCCATTGAGTACCGTGAAAGATTGTTGTCCCTTCTCTGCAGTCTGTTCCAGTAAGATGTTCCGAAGGCTGTTCTTTTCATGTTGATAGAGTTCGTTTTGTCTTTCTGTCATATCGCAATAAACTACTTCTTCGGTTAATGATGGCAGTTCCGGGGTTACTTCCTGCTTACTTCTGCGTAGGATGAATGGTGTGATGAGCTGACGTAAGCGATCCTTCATTCGTTCGTCTCCTTGCCGGATGGCATTGATAAAATGCTTGCTGAAAGTGGTTTCATTTCCTAAAAGTTCGGGTTGAAGAAAATGAAATTGTGCCCAAAGGTCTTTCAGTGAATTTTCGATGGGAGTTCCTGTCAGGATCAGCCTGTGTTTGCTGCGTAGCTGTATGGCCGAACGAAACGTGAGGGATTCGCTGTTTTTAATGTTTTGACTCTCGTCAAGGACAATGCATTCGAATGTATATTGGCTTAAGGTTGCTATGTTATTGCGCATCGTACCATAAGTAGTGAAAATCAAATGATAACGGTCGAAATATTTTTTCAATCGGGTAATTTCGTTGGGTGAACTTCCATTGTATTCCATCATTGACAGATTGGTGAAACGAGATGCCTCACGTTTCCAATTATGTAAAAGGGAGGTAGGTACGACTATCAGGGTACCGTGTAAGGGGGATATCCGGTTTTGCTTTTGAACCGGTTCCGGAATTTGTGGAACTTGGGGGGTGATCCGGGAGTTTTCTTCCTCTTTGCTTTGCATGGGAAAGAGTGAAAATTGTCCCTTTTCATCGAAGAATACTTGTTTTTGAGGGAGGCAATCCGAAGTGCTTTCCGCTTTTTTCAAATCGATTGTTTCCCGAATTGCTTCGGTTGTATTTCCCGGTTTGTAGACATATTGCAGGAGAGCGAGTGTCTGTAAAGTCTTGCCCAATCCCATATCGTCGGCCAGGCATCCGCCAAATCCTTCAAGATAGAGGTTTGCCAACCATGAAAAGCCTTTCTGTTGATAAGAGCGAAGATTAGCCTTAAGCCCGATGGGTACGGGAATTTCTTTGCTCAGCAGCGTTTTGATGCTTGTGCTTTGTCGGTCTTTTTCTAAAATAGATTCTATTACACCGATAAAGGGGCGTTTTAGACGGATCGTTTTGTCTGATTCTTTGCCTGCTTCAAGAAGGTTGGCATACTTGCTGAACCATTCTTCGGGTAGAAGGACAATGCGTCCGTCGGGGAGGATATATTCTCTATTGCCTTCCAGTATGTTTTTTCGGAAGCGGCTGAAAGGAATTCTCTGATTGCCGATGACAACAGTGATGTGTAGGTCAAACCAATCGGGACCGTCTTCACAACTCTGTTCTATCCGGATTTCGGGAAGATAGTACGGTTTGTTTTGTGTATCACTGGACAAGACAAACTCTTCGAGCAACATTTGGCGATGGTGGCTGATCCATTCGGTAATGTTCTTTTCGGGAGCCGCGGATGATAGCTTGAAATGGGAGTCACTGATGCATTGCAAGCCGGCTTTCTGAAGCAGATGTACAGCTTTTCTTTCAGCGGTTGAATTACGCTGGAAATAGTGTATGACGATTTCCTCCTCTTCTTGCTCACGAAAGACAAATTTCCTGGTTTCATCGGAGGGCTGCGGTGAAAAGGACTGTTCGCCGTAACGAAAATCAAGCCGTAACAATGTATCGTTATAAATCGTATCTTCAAGATAGAGATAAGCATTACACGGACGTTTCTCTCTGACGACTTTTAATCCTTGTATACTGATGTCGTGATAACGTGCGAGAGGAATTATGATATTATCTATATATTTTTCGGTTAGTGAAGCATCTGCGCTGATGCGTTCTTTTTTAGTGAAGGGTAACAAACGTGAGGCTTCGATGTGGCTAAAAGTATATAAATCCATACCCAGCAGCAGAGTGGCAGGATTTGAGGTAAGGACGACGACAGGTTTCTGCTCCATTAATGAAACCGGAGTATCATCATCGTAGCACTGCAACTGATAACTGAAGTGTTCTTCGGTTACTTTGAATGAAAAATGAGTTTTTAGGTTGTGAGGATGGACGCGGTACGCGTGGTGTTCATAAAGTTGTTTGCTGCCACTTGGCTTTTGATAGAACGGAAGCTGTCCGTTACATATCAGTTCTAGCATTTCCAAGAGCTTTTTCTCGATGAAAGGGCGGATTTGCTGCTTTAGCTTATTGCTGTCCTCGGTTAGTTTACGGAGGAATTTGGGAACTGTCTTCTCACGTGAATAGACTCCCATCAAATATTTCTCAGTATAGTGTGAAGCTATGTCGATAGCTTTTTGTTCCGCTTCATTCATTTTTTTCAGGGCATCGGGAGAAGCATGAAAAGCCTGTTCGATCACTTCCAACGTATTGTCCAAGGCCCGGCCGACGGTGTACGGTACGAGCAATAGTCCCAAAACAGGGTGCTCTACGAGTACAATGACAACTTGGTTCGTGGTAAGTGCTTCTTTCATTCTATCGGGTTTGGAGGATCAAAGATACGGGATTTTATGTAATTTTGCGGTATGATGGAAAAAAACAAACGAGTCTTGTTGGGAATGAGTGGCGGTACAGACAGTTCTGTGGCTGCTATGTTATTGCTTGAAGCCGGTTATGAAGTAACAGGGGTTACTTTTCGTTTTTATGAGTTCAACGGTTCTACTGAATATTTGGAGGATGCCCGTGCGTTAGCTGCTCGTTTGGGTATCGGTCATATTACGTATGACGCTCGCAAAGTTTTTCAAGAACAGATTATAGATTACTTCATTGATGAATATATGTCCGGTCATACTCCGGTACCCTGTACTCTTTGCAATAATCAGTTGAAATGGCCCTTGTTGGCAAAAATCGCCGATGAAATGGGCATTTTTTATTTGGCTACGGGACATTACGTGAGAAAACAGTGGGTAGATGGGAATTATTATATTGCACCTGCTGAGGATGTGGATAAGGATCAGTCCTTTTTCCTGTGGGGGTTAAGGCAAGAGATTCTGCAACGTATGTTACTCCCGATGGGTGGAATGACTAAGTCTGAAGCACGTGCTTATGCCGCCGGGAGGGGATTTGAAAAGGTATCGAAAAAGAAAGATAGTATCGGTGTTTGTTTTTGTCCGCTCGATTATCGTAGCTTTCTGAAGAAATGTCTTTGTGATGAGTCCGGAGATAAGAACCGTAACATATACAGAAAAGTAGAGAGAGGACGATTCCTCGATGAAAGCGGCAATTTTATAGCTTGGCACGAGGGATATCCTTTTTATACGATTGGCCAACGTAGAGGATTGGGCATTCAGTTGAATCGTGCTGTTTTCGTAAAAGAAATCCATCCGGAAACGAATGAAGTGGTATTGGCATCCTTGAAATCACTTGAGAAATCAGAAATGTGGCTGAAAGATTGGAACATAGTGGATGAATCTCGTCTGTTGGGCTGTGATGATGTCATAGTGAAAATACGGTATCGGAAACAAGAAAACCATTGTTCGGTTACAATCACTCCTGAAGGGTTGCTACACATACGATTGCACGAACCTTTATCTGCTATTGCAGAAGGACAAGCTGCCGCTTTTTACAAAGACGGTTTGTTGTTGGGAGGAGGGATCATAACGATGAGCGATCAACGATGAGTGGGCTGCGCTATTTACATTATATTCATCGTTGATCGTTCAAAACCACCGGTCGTTCATCACCGTTCATTCAAAGCAATCATTTCTTCAATATAATCTCTTGTATTGCTTAGTCTTGGAACTTTATGCTGACCGCCTAATTTTCCTTTCTTCGCAAGCCAGTCATGAAAGAGGCCCTTGCGTGCTACAATTACCTCTAATGGCTGGAGAGCAATATCTTTCCATCGTTTTGCTTCATAATCCGAATTGACCTCTTTCAGGGTAGCATCCAGTATCATTGCGAATTTCTCGATGGAATCGGGCATTTTGGCAAATTCAATAAGCCATTGATGACGGCATTTGGCATTTGCATCCATAAATACGGGAGCAGCAGAATATTCGCTGACCTGAGCTCCTGTTTCGGCGCAGGCTTTGGCAAGTCCTTTCTCGGCATTATCTACGATTAGCTCTTCGCCGAATGCGTTGATGAAGTGCTTGGTACGTCCGGTAATGACGAATTTATACGGATTCTTTCGGGTGAATTTTACTGTATCCCCAATCATATAGCGCCATAATCCACAAGAGGTGGAAATCACCATTGCATAGTTCTTATTTAATTCTACTTCTTCCAGGCAATAAGTACGGGGATTTTCTTTTTCTACATCCTCCAAAGGAATAAACTCGTAGAAAACACCATAGTCGATCATCAATAGCATAGACGGGTCGGAAAGGTCATTCTGTGTGCCGAAATAGCCTTCCGATGCATTATAAGTTTCGACATAATGCATTTTAGAAGAATGAATGACTTGTCTGTATTGTTCGCGGTAGGGGGTAAAAGCCACACCGCCGTGGAAAAATACTTCCAGATTGGGCCATACCTCTTCTAAGGTTTGTTTGCCTGTTTTCTCAAGGATACGTTTGATGAGTACCAGCATCCAGGAAGGAACACCGGAAAGGTTGGTCACATCCACCGGTATGGTACTGTTGGCGATAGCTTCAATCTTAGCCTCCCATTCGTCCATTAACGCGATTTGTTTGCTTGGCACGCGTATCAGGTTGATCAGTGGACTGACATTTTGAATCAATATGGCCGAAAGGTCGCCCACCAGGCTGTGGTTGGAGTTGAGGTTCGGGCTGTGGCTACCTCCCAGAATTAATCCTTTACCGGAAAAGAAACGACTTTCGGGGTTCATGCGAAAGTAGATTGCAGCTGCATCTTTTCCGCCCCGGTAATGAATATCCTCCAAGGCTTCCTTGCTGACCGGGAGGAATTTACTCTTATCGTTTGTTGTACCCGAAGATTTGGCAAACCAGCGTATCTCCGAAGGCCACAACAAGTTTTGTTCGCCCGCGCGGAGACGCTCTACATAAGGTTTAACTTCTTCGTAGGTTTGTATGGGGAGGCGATTTTTAAAGTCTTCGTAATTGCGGATAGATTTATAATCGTACTTCTTTCCCCATTCGGTATTTTCTGCTTGTTTCACCAGACGAGTCAATACCCGGTGTTGTATTTCTCCGGCTTGTGTATCGTAAAGATCTATTGCTTTTAAACGGGAATCAAAAACTTTGCTTATAATCTTTGTAATATTCATTGCTCTTTAACATATAATGTTTAGTCGTGCAAAAATAGCCTTAATTATCTTTTTTTTCTATCTTTACGACGGAAATAATAGTTAAAAGTGAGGATATGTCATGCTTTTGTATGTAATAGAGTAGCTTTTTTCTTTTAAATACGTAATATTCAATAAAAAAAGAGCAGCAATGAAGATCGGAATTCTTACATCAGGCGGCGATTGCCCCGGTATAAACGCTACAATTCGTGGGGTATGCAAAACAGCTATTAATCATTACGGGATGGAAGTTGTAGGGATTCACAGTGGTTTTCAGGGACTGTTGACGAAAGAAGTAGAATCGTTTACTGAAAAATCTTTGTCCGGATTGTTGAATTTAGGCGGTACCATGCTGGGAACTTCGCGGGAGAAACCGTTTCGTAAGCAAGGCATTATCTCGGATGTAGATAAACCTGCGTTAATACAACGTAATATTGCAGAATTGGGTCTTGATTGTGTAGTGTGTATCGGGGGGAATGGTACACAGAAAACCGCTGCAAAGTTTGCTGCGATGGGAATCAATATTGTTTCTGTGCCCAAAACGATCGATAACGATATCTGGGGTACTGATATCTCTTTCGGATTCGACTCGGCAGTGAGTATTGCTACGGATGCTATTGACCGGCTTCATTCCACGGCGAGTTCGCACAAAAGGGTGATGGTGATCGAGGTGATGGGACATAAAGCCGGTTGGATTGCTTTATATTCGGGCATGGCAGGTGGAGGCGATGTTATTCTGGTACCGGAGATACCTTACAATATTAAAAATATAGGAGATACGATTTTAAATCGCTTGAAGAAAGGAAAACCCTATTCGATTGTAGTGGTTGCCGAGGGCATCCAGACCGATGGACGTAAACGTGCTGCCGAATATATTGCTCAGGAGATTGAATATGAAACGGGTATTGAGACACGTGAAACTGTATTAGGTTATATTCAGCGTGGTGGGTCGCCTACACCTTTCGACCGTAACTTGTCTACCCGTATGGGAGGACATGCAACAGAACTGATCGCTAATGGACAGTTCGGTCGTATGATTGCTTTGAAAGGGGATGAGATATCTTCTGTTGCATTAGAGGAGGTAGCCGGAAAGTTGAAGTTGGTGACCGAGGAACACGATCTTGTGGTGCAGGGACGCCGGATGGGAATCTGCTTTGGATAAACAGTGTCTGTATTTGGATTACACACTGATCTCTTCGGTTGATATAATTTCGTCGATCTGTTGATTTTCTGCGGTCAGAGACGTTTCTGATTCGGGAGTCGTATCTTCTGCAGGTACATTATTCTGTGTTTTGGCTTCTTGTACACTTGCCATAAACTCAGGATCTCCTTTAATCTTTTTGAGGGTCATCTGTGCTGCATTCTGTTGGGATTCTTTTTTAGAGTATCCTGTTCCTGATCCACCGAGTATGCCTTCGATTCGCACTTCTGTCTGGAATACAGGATTATTTTCTTTGTCGAGGGACTGCTCAATCAATTCGAAAGAAACTTCCATCTTGTTTTTTTGACTCCATTCAATCAATTTTGACTTGAAGTTGACCTCCTTACGTGAAAGTTTATCCAAATCGATATAAGGTTCGATGATTCTTCTTTCCATGAACTGTTTGCAGCATTCATATCCGCGGTCAAGATAAATTGCACCGATGAAGGCCTCAAATGCATTGCCATACATGTAGCTGTTGTGGGAGGAAGAGCGTGTCGAATATTTGATGAGTTTATCCAAGCCTATTTCGACAGCCAGTTTGTTCAAAGTCTCACGTTGAACGATTTTAGAACGTGTATTGGTCAGGAATCCTTCCCTTTTACCTTCGAAGTGTTGATAGACAATATCTCCTACGATGGCGTCAAGGATGGCGTCACCGAGGAATTCCAGGCGTTCATTGTTCAACGGACGTCCTTTTTCCGAACGTACTGCCGTTGATTTATGCAGTAGAGCCTGCTCGTACAGCCTGATGTTGCGGGGATAGAACCCGAGTATACGGTAAAAACAAGAATAAGACTCTCTATCCTTGCGGAACAGGAGTCTTATCTTATCTATTTTATTACGTAACACGACTTTATTCAGCGTATTTCTTGAAGATTACACAAGCATTGTGACCGCCGAATCCGAATGTATTCGAAAGGGCAACATTAATTTCGCGTTTCTGTGCTTTGTTGAACGTGAAATTAAGATTATAGTCAATGTTCTCGTCATTGTCACCTTCGGCATGATTGATAGTCGGAGGAACGATGCCGTTCTTAATAGCCAGAATACTTGCAATTGATTCTACCGCACCGGCAGCGCCCAACAAGTGACCTGTCATTGATTTGGTTGAACTGATATTCAACTCAAAAGCATGTTCACCAAATACTTCTTTGATTGCTTTGGCTTCCGATATATCTCCGACCGGAGTAGATGTTCCATGAACATTGATGTAATCCACTTCTTCAGGACTCATCTCTGCGTCTTCCAGGGCATTCTTCATCACCAATTTTGCACCGAGTCCTTCCGGATGAGATGCTGTCAGGTGGTGAGCATCAGCAGACATACCTACGCCGGCAACTTCTGCATAGATTTTTGCGCCACGGGCTTTTGCATGTTCCAGTTCTTCAAGAATCAAACATCCACCACCTTCACCCATTACAAAGCCGTCACGGCTTGCACTGAACGGACGAGATGCAGATTGTGGTTCGTCGTTACGAGTTGACAATGCATGCATAGCATTGAAACCTCCTACACCGGCAGCTGCGATAGCGGCTTCCGAACCACCGGATACAATCACGTTTGCCTTACCCAGACGGATCAGGTTGAATGCATCGGCGATGGCGTTAGTAGAAGTTGCACATGCAGAACAAGTTGCGTAGTTCGGGCCGTGGAAGCCATACATAATAGAAATCTGTCCGGCAGCAATATCTGAAATCATCTTAGGGATGAAGAACGGATTGTACTTAGGACCGTTTTCTTTGTGAAGGGCGTAATTACTCGTTTCCTCCTCAAATGTACGTATACCACCGATACCGGCACCAAAAATAACGCCGATTCTGTTTAAATCCTCATTTTCGATATCAAGACCCGAGTCTGCAACTGCTTCTTTGGCAACGGCAACGGCATACTGTGTGTACAGGTCCATTTTACGAGCCTCTTTGCGGTCGATATATTGAGTTGCATCGAAGCCTTTGACTTCACATGCAAATTGAGTCTTGAATTGCGATGCATCGAAATGAGTAATAGGTCCTGCTCCACTAACCCCGTTCACGAGGTTCTCCCAGAATTCCGGGACATTATTGCCAACAGGAGTAATGGCGCCCAGACCTGTTACTACAACTCTCTTTAATTCCATACTGATGAAATCGAATTACTTAGCGTGTTCTTCGATGTAAGCTACAGCATCCTGTACTGTGCCAATCTTTTCAGCTTGGTCATCAGGAATAGAGATACCGAATTCTTTTTCGAATTCCATGATAAGTTCTACAGTGTCAAGAGAATCAGCTCCCAGGTCGTTAGTGAAGCTTGCTGTTTCTGTAACTTCTGATTCTTCTACGCCCAATTTATCGACGATAATCGCTTTCACTCTTGATGCAATTTCAGACATAACTTTAAGTTTTTAATTAATAATTAGTTTTATTTCTTTAAATTTGCGGTGCAAAGGAATAAATATTTATCGTCCTGCGCAAATTTTTGATTAAATAAATGCAATCTTTTGCACATTTTTCACTGTTTTGTGCACTAAAAGGTCTGATTATGGGAAAAAACATCGCTATTTTTGCTTCCGGCTCCGGTACAAATGCTGAAAACATTATCCGGTATTTCGAAAAAAATGCTTCTGTTAGAGTGAGATTGGTTCTTTCTAACAGGAAAGATGCGTATGTTTTGGAGCGTGCATGTCGTTTAGGAGTGCCTTATAGGGCTTTTCCGAAGTCTGATTGGGAAGCTGCGGAGTCCATCTTGGATTTGCTGCGTAAATATCAGATAGACTTTATTGTGCTGGCCGGTTTTCTGTTACGTATTCCGGATGCACTTTTGCATGCTTATCCTGATAAAATTATAAATATTCACCCTGCACTTTTACCTAAATTTGGCGGAAAAGGGATGTATGGCGACCGGGTACATGAGGCGGTGGTAATGGCAGGTGAGTCCGAAAGTGGGATTACTATACATTATATAGATGAGCATTACGATGAGGGAAGTACTGTTTTTCAGGCAAAATGCCCGGTACTTCCCGGAGATACCCCTGCGGATGTGGCTAAAAAAGTTCATGCATTGGAATATGAATGGTTCCCCAAGATCATAGAGCGCGTTGTAAACAGCTTATAAGATGATCGGGGACATTCTCCACAGATTATATCCATGATTATTTAGTTATTACGATCCGATACGCACCTTCCTCTCTTCTTAAAGGATAGTCTCCCCGAAGTTGTTCGAAGAGCCCCGGGTGAGATTTCAGGGCATCACTGTCTCTGCGAGGATCGTAAATCATAAGGGATGCCTCTTCATAAGTTGCAGTAGAAATCAGTTTATTCTTCGGTTCCGGAGGAGTAATCCGATAGTCGGTTTCTATCCGGAAGAACCGGCATAAGGCTTCGAGTGACATTCGGGTTGCATTTGCTTTCCCGTCCGCTGAATATCCGGCGATGTGGGGAGTGCCTATAATTACTTTCTCCAGCAGTTCAAGGTCGATATCCGGTTCATGTTCCCATACGTCAATGACAGCATCAGACAGAATGCCGGACCGGAGAGCTTCAAGCAGTGCTTCTGTTTCGATGACTTCACCGCGTGAAGTGTTCATGATTACCGCTCCTTTTTTCAGTGAATGGAAGAAATGCTTGTCCGCCAAATGATACGTTTTATATTTCCCCTCCTTATATAAAGGTACATGGAAAGTGATAATATCGCATTTTTCGGCTATACTTTTTAAAGAAGCGAACATTGTACTTTCTTCTCTCTCTTCTCTCGGAAGGTCATTCAGCATCACTTGTATTCCTAATTTTCGGGCTACATCAGCTACTTTGCTTCCTACATTTCCCACACCTACAATACCGATGGTCATTTGATTCAATTTCATACCACGGGTTTGCTGTAAGATAAATAGTGCGGATTGGATATACTGTGCTACGGAAGCCGAATTACATCCCGGAGCATTAGTCCATGTGATGCCGGCTTCACGGCAATAAGCCGTATCGATGTGGTCAAATCCGATCGTGGCAGTTGCGATGAACTTTACTTTGCTTCCGGCAAGCAGTGAACGATCACAACGGGTGCGTGTACGGATGATTAACGCATCGGCATCTTGCACTAGTTCAGGCGTAAAATCTTTTCCGGGGGCGTATATTACTTCGTCCGCTATTTGTTCGATAGCTTCTCTGATGTAAGGTATTTTGTTATCTACAATTACTTTCATGATTGGTCAGGGGTTTGCATGCAAAGGTAGGAAATAAAAAGCAGGAAAGATTGGCTATATGGAAAATATTGCATAGATTTGCCCGGTAATGCGCATTACGATAAGTTTGAACTTAGACAATTTATATTCATAATGAAGTGTATCCACATTATTACTCCGGTAAAAGATTCTATCGAGTTGACGTTGCAAACGGCTGAAGCTATTTTAAAATCAGATTTCACCGTTCCTTTTCATTACACTATTTACAATGACTTCAGCACCGATGAAAATACGAAACAATTGAAGGAGGCATCCCTTAAGATGGGATTTGAATTGGTCAATCTGTCCGAGATCACTTCTCATCCTTCTCCCAATTATTTGCTGGTGCTCCAGATGGCACAAGAGAAGGCCATTGCCGCCGAAGCGGGATTGTTGATCGTGGAATCTGACGTGATTGTGAAGAAACATACTTTACAGTCTCTTTTTGATGGTGCGCAGGCTCGCAAAGATTGCGGTATAGCTGCCGCGGTGACAGTAGATGAACATGAGGCGATCAATTATCCCTATTTATATGCAAAAGGCAAAGAGAATCAAGTCTTCCCGGAGAAGAAGCATCTTAGCTTCTGCTGCTCTTTGCTGACGACTGACTTTTTACGTGCTTTTGATTTCCATTCTCTGAACCCGGAGAAAAACTGGTTTGATGTGACCATTTCTCATCAGGCTCTTGAAAAGGGTTTTGTTAACTATCTGTTTACTACCTTGACTGTTTGGCACCGTCCGCATAGTAGCCGTCCGTGGAAACAGTTGAAATATACTAATCCGCTTAAATATTACTGGTTGAAATTTACTAAAGGATTAGATAAAATTTGATGGTATGACAAAGAGGCTGACGAAAATTGGTGTAAACCCTGATTTTCAGGAATTATCTTCGTTTGTACATGAGCTCCCTACTGTATTCGAAACAGGGGGTAAAGTGATTTACAAAGGACGTAACGAGCTTAAAGAGTTTGATGTAGAGGGTAAGAAGCTGATTGTAAAGTCCTACCAATTACCTCATCTGTTGAATCGTATTATCTATAATTTTTTTCGTGCCTCAAAGGCCAAACGTTCGTATTCCTATGCTTTGATGCTCCGTAAATTGGGTATCGGATCACCGGCGCCTGTGGGATATTATTCTACAGGTTCATGGCTTTTGTTCGGTAGAAGTTATTTTGTGTGTTTGAAGTCAGATTGTCCTTATACATATCGTGACTTTGAAAAAACGGTGTTTCCGAATCAGGAGCAGATCTTACGTGCCATAGCCCGGACTACAGCCATGTTGCATGAGAATGGACTGTTGCACAAGGATTACTCTGCCGGTAACATTCTTTTTCGAACAATTGATGAAAAAGTAGAAGTGGAGATCATCGATTTAAACCGTATGCGTTTTGGAAATGTGGGTATAGAAGCGGGATGTAAAAATTTTGAGCGTCTTCCCGGTACTCATGAGATGTTTGCCATATTAGCCGAAGAGTACGCCAAAGCCCGTGGCTTTGACGTACAAACTTGTTTGGAACTTATTGAGCAAGCTCATAGTCTTTCAGATTAATATATTTTGATTTTTTTATTCCTGTTATGTAGAGGAGTCTTTTGAATCCGGTGATGACACGTGTCTGAAAGTCAATAATAGGGCGTGTTCCTTTCCATGGTGTCATGTCGAGGTATTTAAAATATTCTTGTTTCAAAGGGTGCATACTGTCATAATTCCATGGCTTTTTATTGGTATAATGAAGAATTGCCGGGTGCAGTAAAGCTTCTTTTAAGCCGCTATGCTCTTTCACCTTGTGACTGTAAGTTCGGCGGTAGAACGTGTCTTGCACATTCCAGCGGAAAGGTACGAATAATTTGTCCTTATACAACAGTGCATTGAGAAGATCTTGATCATTGAACCGGATACGATCGGAATGTGCCAGAAAATACTGTTCACACATTTCGTCTATTTTGTGTTCCCTCCAATACTTCAGGTTGATCAATAATACTCCGGCATTAAAATAAGAGTACTTCTTGTCGTATTGCAAACGGGAATAGTATTCCTCTTCGTCACTACCGATATCTTCTATACATCCTATTGCATATTGCGTAATATCTGTATTCCAGAATTCACTTATATCATTCAGGACCACAATGTCACAGTCTATATATAGGATTTTGTCAATATTTACAGGCAGTATCCGGGATAAGAGACAACGATAGTATGTTGCAATCGAAATTCTGTTTCCACTTTTCTTGATGGAAAAATTGTTTAAAAGATCTTTTTCCGGGAAATAAAAACAGATTTTGTTTCCGTATGACTCTGCAATGCTGGAAAGTGCTTTTTGATCGGCCTCCGGCAAAGTACTGGCTATGATATGAACACAAAATTCAGAATTACGATTGTTGGCGAACAATGAAGTCAGGGTTACAGCACAGTGAATCGTAAAGTTAGAGTCGATGTTACATGCAATGTGTATCATGGTGATTGAGTTTATGGTTTGTAGTTATTACATTTCTCCGCTTTGTCCAGTCGCTTTGAAATATTTGTCTAAAACAAGAAGTGAAATGAGTCTTTCCCGTTTCTTGTTCTGGAACTGTTTTATATATTCGTGGGCATGATCGATTATTTGTTGAGCCTTTTCCGGATGGTTTATGTAATAAGTGAGTTTCTCTTCAAAATCAGAAAAATCATTCTTGATTTCGATGTAATGGTAGTCGGGAATTAGTTTTCCTTCCATAAACCAGGTTTCGCAAGTAGGGCGGGTCATCACCGCAATAGAGTTGGAAGACATGACCCATTTCAGGTTAGATGCAACATCGTTCCCTTCAAGTGACAGAATAAATTTGTATTCCAGATGTTCCCGGATCGTCTTCTTGGCAACCATCCATTCCTGAGGTATACCTGTTTCGTGACCTACTACTCCGCAGTCGCATAGAGGATGATTTATATACATTTTTATAAATTGAGTCCGGATACGACTGTCACGGATCTTACCACGAAAAATAGCACAGTCCTTTTTGGTTGTGAAAGATCTTTTATCATTTACAAACATAAAATGGCGAAGTGCATCTAATTTTAGGATAACGGAGTTTTGGTTATCACCGGCCAACAATCTGCTTTTTACAATGGTAGGTGAATCCGGTGTGAAATAAACATCTCCCGGACAATATTGCCATCTTAAATCAGGACTGAACCAACGTGTATATTCTCTGGCATCAAAAAAGTAGGCCTTGTGAAAGTATGACATTTTGTAGTTGCCTAACTTTCCTCTGTATATCAGATACCTGATTTTATTTTCTACATGCGTTCCCTGCGGGATGGGATGATTATTTCCGGATAACCTGTTATAATAACTAACACGCTCTTCAATATAGGCCCTGTCCGGACGTTTTGATAGTTGGGCGATTGTTCTCTTCAGCTGCATTCTATAAAAATAGGAGGGAATAGCCATCTTCAACATATCATAAGCGAAGTAGATGAATTTAGGCGGTTTCCCACTACGCAATTTATATACCAGACTGTCACCCATTTTTATTCTTGTTTTAAGTATTTACTTACTCCGTTTTCGCAGTAAACTATATTTTTTTCATTGTTTTTCCGGAAATATTCTGCATTCTTCTGGTCACTTTCCATGCTTTCGTGTCCATGCCACAAATGATATACGATGCCGGCGAACCTTAAAGAACGTTTTTTGCAGCCTTTCCGTTGTAAACGGTGAGTCAGGTCATCATCTTCTTTTCCCCAGCCTTCAAAAAATTCATCATATCCGTTAATTGCCAGAAAATCGGATCTCCAGAAAGACATGTTGCATCCTAGTCCGGAAGATACGTTCTTTTTGTATCTGTCAGCAAAGAAATTAGAAACCGGTGTAGAGTGAATTGCTGTCTCAGCCCTGTTTTGTATACCGATTGTCCAAGGATAAATTCTTCGGTTTACTTTTGATTTACAGATTTCTTCTGTTAGTTTCTGCCCCAGATTCACTCTGGTTCCCCTCAAATAATGTCCTGGTTTCGCTAATCGTTTGTGGTCTTCTACAAATTTGTTGTGGAGGAAGATATCTCCATCTATTTCAATGATATAATCTCCTGTTGCTGCCGCAACAGACTTGTTGCGCATCATAGCCAAGCGAAAACCTTTGTCTTCTTGCCATAAATGTATAAGAGGCACCGGAAAATCTTTTTTGAAAGACTCTATTAAATCTTTGGTTTCTGAAGTGGAGCCATCATCGCCAACAATGACCTCGTCGGGCATAACGGTTTGGAAACGAACACTGTCCAGGCATACGGACAAAGCCTCCGGTCGATTGTAAGTAGAGATAATAAGAGTTGTTTTCATCTTAGTTCAGTTATTATTTAAAACCGGAAAAAGCTTTATGTTACAGCTTCTTCCAAGGTGAGGATGATACAAATGTAATACTTATTTTGAAATAAAGGACTTTTATATTGCTCTTATTGTTTAGATATAAAGAATTGATCTCATAGCCGTAGCCAAAGAGGTTGCCACTCGTCTTACAAAGAAGAATTCTGTTGTCGATTTTACCGTTCTTGCCGGAATATATTTTCTGTAGGTGATAATTACTGAGGCATACGCATTAAAATAATTATATACGAAAAAGCGTCTTAGGGTGGCTGCAACTCCTATTTCCCAATTCCTTAAATAATCATAAGTATGTGCTATTTCGAAAGCATCATTGATATACTTCTTCTTTAACGAAGAAGGCGGCAAAATAATAATGTGATTAATAAAATGAAACGTTTTTTGAACCAACTTTTTGGGCTTCCTTACTTTTATGTTATTTTCGGCAGCAAACTGAAATTGCTCATGTAACGCTTGCAAATATTGAAACTCTTTGAGCGGATTACGTGTGCTGTTTGTAATGCTGCCCGGTCGGGTTCGATAATGGTATTTAGGAGTCTGCAATAAAACGATTTTCCGGGCTTTATGAAATATTTTATAACATAAAGCTATGTCTTCAAAACTCCATCCTACCGGAAAACGGAGTTCTGTAAACAATTCACGTTTGAATAGTTTCTCCCAGATATAATTTTGGATTATTTTGTCTTCAATTAAAGTCGCTATTGCTTTTTGAGAACTAAAAATCTTTGTCTTTTTTGATTTATATTTTACTTTTGTTCTGTTGGGCAGTTCTGTATAGTGTGTACAAATTGAAATATCAGCTTGATGTTCGTATATCAAGTGATATAGAGTCTCGTACATATCCTCATCAACCCAGTCGTCACCATCAACAAAACCGATGTATTCTCCCGTAGCCACGTCTAACCCTGCATTACGTGCATCGCTGAGTCCTCCATTTCTTTTATGGATAACTTTAATCCGTTCGTCTTGTTCGGCAAATTCATCGCAGATAGCAGGCGAATGATCGGTTGAGCCGTCATCTACCAAGATGATTTCAATATTTTTGTAGGTCTGATTGATTAAGGATTGTATGCATTCAGAAGCATATTCTGCTATATTGTATATAGGCACAATGATGCTAATAAGCGGCAGAGGTTTATTTACTTCCATTCTTTTAAGCAGGTTTAGGTAATTGCTATATTCTATATTTTATATAGTTTGTGCAAAGATAGAACGTTTATATTAGAATGTTACTAAAAAATGGAGAAAAGTGGGATACTTTTATAATATTTAGAGGTTCTAAAACTAAATTGGGGTCTAAATGTAAGTGTAACAGCACTGTTTGTTCTTGTCGGCGAGTTATAATTTTTGCTATATGTGACTTTGATCGGAATTAATAGGGGGGATAGCTTTTGTGGTGGAGAGTGATTGAAAATGGAATGATCTGTTTTAATATATTGGTTATTATTTCGATAACAAATGTTAGTTATTGGGCTTGAAGTAAGAAATATAGTGTAGGTTTATGCGATGATTTATAAATTCACTAAAGATTTTCTGTTATCTTTGTGCCCTAAACATAAATAAGATATAATGAAGGAATTCTTTCAACTCATGCGGCGGTTTGTGTCGCCTTACAAGAAATTTCTGGGATGGGCTGTATTCTTAAACTTGCTGTCGGCTGTTTTTAATATATTTTCGTTTACTTTATTGATTCCGATTCTTCAGATTCTTTTTAAGATGGACAATAAAGTCTATGAGTTTATTCCTTGGGATGCTGCGGGAGAGGGCTTGAAGGACATCGCTGTGAATAATTTCTATTATTATGTGACTCGGATGATTGAAATAAACGGTCCTTCTCTTACATTGCTGTTTTTGGGTTTGTTCCTGGCATTCATGACTTTATTGAAAACATCGTGCTATTTTGCTTCTTCCGCAGTGATGATTCCTTTGCGTACGGGAGTCGTTCGTGATATCCGCATCATGGTTTATTCTAAAGTGATGAGTTTACCATTGGGTTTCTTTTCAGAAGAGCGCAAGGGAGACATCATTGCCCGTATGAGTGGTGATGTGGGTGAGGTTGAAAACTCGATTACAAGTTCATTGGATATGTTGATCAAGAATCCGATTCTGATTGTCATGTATTTTGGAACGTTGATTATCACCAGTTGGCAACTGACTTTGTTTACATTGTTAGTGGTTCCGGGTATGGGATGGATCATGGGTAAAGTAGGTAAAAAATTAAAGAGGCAATCACTTGAGGCGCAGGCTAAATGGAGTGATACGATGTCTCAACTTGAAGAAACTTTGGGGGGACTCCGTATTATTAAGGCTTTTATCGCCGAGCAAAAAATGATAAATCGTTTTACGGAATGCAGTAATGAGTTTCGTGACGCTACCAATAGGGTTGCCATGCGTCAGGCATTAGCGCATCCGATGAGTGAATTCTTGGGCACATTGCTTATTGTGGTTGTATTGTGGTTTGGCGGATCACTGATATTAGGAAATCACTCTTCCATTGATGCTCCTACATTTATCTTTTATATGGTAATTCTTTATAGCGTTATCAATCCCTTGAAGGAATTTTCGAAAGCCGGATATAATATCCCTAAGGGACTGGCTTCTATGGAGCGTGTCGATAAGATACTGAAAGCAGAAAATAAGATTGTGGAGATTCCGAACCCGAAACCGTTGAATGGGTTGGAAGAACAAGTTGAGTTCAAAGATATTTCTTTCAGTTATGATGGGAAGAAAGAAGTACTTCAACATATTAACCTGACTGTACCCAAGGGTAAAACCGTTGCTTTGGTTGGGCAGTCCGGTTCAGGAAAGTCTACGTTGGTAGATTTATTGCCACGCTATCACGATGTGCAGGAAGGGACGATTACTATAGACGGAGTCAATATCAAGGATGTTCGTATCTCTGATTTGCGCAGCCTGATAGGAAATGTCAATCAGGAAGCTATTTTGTTCAATGATACATTCTTCAATAATATTGCTTTCGGCGTTGAGAACGCGACTATGGAGCAGGTGATTGAGGCCGCCAAAATAGCCAATGCACACGATTTTATCATGGAGAAAGAAGACGGTTACCATACTAATATCGGTGACCGGGGCAGCAAGCTCTCCGGGGGCCAACGCCAGCGCATCAGCATAGCCCGTGCCATCTTGAAGAATCCTCCCATTTTGATTCTTGACGAGGCTACTTCCGCTTTGGATACTGAGTCAGAGCGTTTGGTACAGGAAGCGCTGGAGCGTTTGATGAAAACACGTACGACGATTGCTATTGCCCACCGCCTCTCTACCATCAAAAATGCAGATGAAATTTGTGTGCTGTACGAAGGGGAAATTGTAGAACGCGGAAAACACGAAGAATTATTGGCTAAAAACGGATATTATAAACGACTGAATGATATGCAGTCACTATAGACATGACAAAAAAATGGCAATATTTATGTAGATGCCTTTTAGTATTAGTTTTTATAGGAGGAGTTATCCCCGCAAAGGCGCAACTGGTAGAGCGAGTTTGCCGTACCGATTATAAAATAAGCCCCGAACGAAAAGGAGAACTTCTTCTGGAGTTGGACAATATCAGCTTTTTCAAAGACAATGAATTTGCCGGTACAGTGATAAAAGGCTATTCATTGCCGGGACTCTGGATACAACCCAAATTTGTATATTATCCTTTGAAGAATATCAAATTGGAAGGAGGAGTCCATATGTTGTGGTTTAGTGGGGCTTATCGATATCCGAGTGTTTCTTATCAAGACATAGCACTGTGGAAAGGTGAACAATATCAGAAAGGTGCTCATCTTTTGCCTTTTTTCCGGGCACAAATATCGATGAAATCAGTAGACTTGATTTTAGGGAATATATATGGAGGCTCCAATCATGGACTGATTGCACCTTTGTATAATCCGGAGTTGAATTTGACTGCCGATCCGGAGACGGGTTTTCAGGTATTGGCAGGTGCTCCCTGGATCGATCTGGATGCTTGGATTGATTGGCAGAGTTTTATCTTTCGGGATGATACTCATCAGGAAGCTTTTACTGTCGGATTATCTACACGGTTCAAGTTGAATGCCCCTTCTTTGACTTTCCATTGCTATATTCCTTTGCAAATATTGGCGCAACATCGCGGAGGCGAGATCGACACGATTCGTGAGAGTTCAGTACAAACGTTGATGAACGGTGCCGTAGGGGCAGGAGTGACGTGGAACATCGATCGCCGGATTTTGAAGCGTGTTAATGTAGAACTTGATGCTGCCGGTTATTATCAACAGAAAGGTGAGTTATGGCCTTATCATAAGGGCATTGGAGTCTATAGTAGTGCTTTTGTTGATTTGGGCAACTTCCGCGTAAAGATGGGGCATTGGATCTGCAACGATTTCATTACGATGTTTGGAATTCCCTATTTCGGAACAGTATCTACCAAGAAAGAGGGTATAACTTATGATAAACCGCAAACTCTGCTCTGTTCGATAGAGTATTCCCGCATGTTCGGGAAGCATTATGCACTGGGATTGAAGGCCGATGCATATCAGTTTTTCCCGGGGACAATGCGGAGTGCCAATGGAGAATTAACTTCTCCCGGTAGCACTACCAGTTTTTCTGTCGGAGTCTATTTCCGGATTAATCCATCATTTTTATTGAAGAATTTTTAGAGTCTATTTTCTTCCGAAGTCTGCCGGGATTTCTCCCCATTCTCTGGTTTCCCATTTCAATATGGGAGTGGTATACTTATTTTCTTTAAGCCATTTTTCTGCGCGTTCTATCAATACAAACAGGGCTTCAGTTTCTGCCGTACGGGAGAGTTTCGTCTTGCATTTTTTTTGTTTCACCCAACTGATTGCGTTTGCACTGTCGCTATAGATTGGCATGTCGAACCCTTTCTGCTTCAGCAAAGCAAGACCGTGTACGAGTGCCAGAAACTCGCCGATATTGTTGGTACCTTTCATCGGGCCGAAATGAAAAATTTCTTGCCGGCTTGCCACGTGGACACCACGATACTCCATCGGGCCCGGATTGCCACTGCATGCAGCGTCCACAGCGAGGCTGTTTTCTATGACTGCTGCCGGTAGCATCTCAGTGGAAGGTCCGGTTATTTTTTTCTTTGCATTTTTACCAATATAAGCATAAGGTGATGCAGCGAAAGCTCGTTCTGCTTCCTCCCGGTTATCAAAAGATTTATATTTGGCACTGTCATATCCCTTCACCTGAAGCTGACATTCGGTCCAGGAGGTATAAATACCAGGAGTGACTCCATCCCATACAACGTAAAATTTTTGTTTGCCCATATTTGATGTTTCAACTTATCGGGTGGTAAAGGTACGAATATATTCCATTACCGAACAACTTTCGTTTGTCAGTTGTTTTAATTTAAAAGAATCAATCTAATAAAGAAAGGAGTATTTTTATGAAAAAATCCTTCGAAGAGGCCCTCAAACACAGAAGGACCTATTATTCGATAACAAACCAGTCTCCGGTTTCTGATGAGGAAATAGAGCGGATTGTCAATTTAGCTGTCACTCATGTGCCTTCTGCTTTCAACTCTCAATCGACTCGTGTAGTGCTATTGCTGGGTGAGAATCATAAGAAATTATGGCATATCGTAAAAGAAACATTGCGAAAGATCGTTCCACCGGAAGTTTTTAAAACGACGGAAGCCAAAATCGACAACTCTTTTGCAAGCGGATACGGAACTGTTTTATTCTTCGAAGATCAGTCGGTCGTTAAGGGATTGCAGGAAGCATTCAGCAGTTATAAGGATAACTTCCCCGGGTGGTCGCTGCAGACTTCTGCGATGCATCAGCTGGCTGTATGGACGATGTTGGAAGATGTCGGCTTCGGAGCTTCTTTGCAACATTACAATCCGCTGATCGATGAAGAAGTACGCCATACCTGGCATTTGCCTGAAGAGTGGCATCTGATTGCCGAAATGCCGTTTGGACTTCCGGTACAGGGACCTGGCGATAAAGATTTTAAAGATTTGGATACCCGGGTCAAGGTATTTAAATAAGGTTTATTTGTTTCATCGAAGGAGGGGATATCGTTTTATCTTTGGTCAAGACTTGTTGAGTAGCATTACATCGCTTTGTGTGCAATGTGTTATGATTAAGTTTTTTATGAAAAAGAACGGCATCCTTATCCGGGTTTGCATGCCTGTGCTCATAAGCCCGCATATTCGGGCTCATGGACACAGGCATGCGGGCTTATGGGCCTCCGTATTGCCTGAAAAACAGAGGGTGTAAGACGGAAGATCGAAATGATTTTTTGGGGTTCTTCTTCGAATTTGGTGGTAAGTTTTCTTTTACTCATAGAATCTAATTCAGTTTTCGGACGTGTAAGCCCTCTTTTATAGTTGACAAAAAAGCAAGTATCCCGGCTTTCGCCCGAAGAGTCCATCCGTGAGGTGAAGAAGCTAATATTAGACTAAACCATCTGAAAATCAGCATCTTTAAGAAGTAAGATTTCTGTCCTCAAAAGCTTTGTTTTAACACAGAGTTAAAGCTTGTTCTTTGGATGTGAATAAGAAGTCCTTTAAATGCAAAAGACTTGTTATTTGCGCACAAGAACCTGCCAACCTGCAAAAGACGTTAACAATGTTAATTGAAGAAAGGTATAAAGATGAAGATACCGGTTCAGACGATGTAAATTCACTTCCGAAGCTTGAGCTATCTTATTCAGCCGATGTCTGTTTTTTCTTATTAAAGCAAGCAAAAAGGACAATAATCGACTTGAAAAAAAAGAAATAAAGAATTTACCACCAAATTTGAAGAAGAACCCGAAAAGTTACCATGTGGGTCATTCGGTGTTCTCTCAATAAATATCTATCTTTGTGCGAAAATGCCGTTTGCTTATGATCCGTATATTTCTGACCGGCTATATGGGAGCCGGAAAAACCACGTTAGGAAAGGCTCTCGCACGAGAACTGCACATCCCATTTATCGATTTGGACTGGTATATTGAAGAGCGTTTTCACAAAACGGTCGGAGAGTTGTTTTCTGAACGGGGAGAAGCTAGTTTTAGGGAACTTGAAAAGAACATGCTACATGAAGTAGGTGAGTTTGAGGATGTGGTGATCTCTACAGGAGGAGGGGCGCCTTGCTTTTTCGATAACATGGAGTATATGAATCGGGTGGGGACTACCGTCTTTCTGGATGTAGACCCCAAGGTATTGTTTAGCCGGTTGCGGGTTGCCAAACAACAGCGCCCTATATTGCAGGGGAAGAAAGATGACGAACTACTTGATTTTATCGTACAGGCACTCGAAAAACGCGCGCCTTTTTATCGTCAGGCTAATTATATCTACTGTGCAGACAAATTGGAAGACCGTAGTCAGATTGAAACATCCGTGCAACAACTGCGTAAACTTTTGAACTTACATATAGCAAGCTAAATTTTAAGAAACCTTATTTTCTGCTTCAGCTATCCCTTTTTTCTTCTCTATCCTTTGTTCAGTCGGCCAATATTACTATCTTGCAGTCGCTGTGAGGTTTTATGCCTGTCAGTGTGTTACAACATAAATAAAACGATCAGACAATTATGGAAACTTTAAAAGAGAAATTCGAAGCCCTGACCCATCGTATCCAATCATCCGGAAAACCGGCTGCCGCATGGTTCCCTCAATTTACACCTGTCACTTTGTTGAACGCCGAAAATTGGTGGGAAGCACTTGCTGTGTGCGAATATGCCTTGGACACCCATGAGGACGAAGCACTGACAGCCGGATTTTTTGAATTAATATTCAGTGCATACGATTGTAACGTAGAAGTGGATCTTAATGAGGAAGAGTATGCCTACTGGTGGGAGAAAGTGATCAGTGTATGCGATCGTGTGGCTGTATTCAACGGTGCCGGGTGGTCACAGAAAGGTGCACAATATTCGGAAGCCCGTTATGGGAAACGTGATCTCAGCCTGTTATTCCCTTGCTATGAAAAAGCGGCGGAAATGGGAAGCCCGGAAGCAGAGGCAACCGTTGCTTATTGGCGTTATATGGGTTTCTACTGCGAACAGGATAGGGCAGAAGGAGAGCGTCGATTTGCGGCTTTATCCTCACCCGAAGCTTTGCTATGGGGAAAATATTACCGGGCTTATGCCGAGCAGCACACCGGCAGTAAAGAGAAAGCCCTGCTTATGCGAAAAGAGTTGCTTGACGAACTTCCCGAAGGCCATCGCCTGCGTGCCCATGTATATGCCGCGATGGGCGACGCACTTGATATAGAAGAAGGAAGTGTGGCTGAAGAAGCGGCATGCTATGAGAAGTCGCTGGAACTTGTTCCTAATCTATATTCTTTAAAAAATCTGGCAACTCTCTATTTTCGCTATCCGGAACTAGGGAAGCAAAAAGAGCTGGCGTTTGAGTTGTGGGAGAAAGCCTGGCATGCAGGTGTATGGTCTGCAGCTAATTTCCTTGGATATAACTATCAGGAAGAAGAGTGGCTCGATATGCCTAAAGCCATTGAATGGCTGGAGAAAGGGATGCTTTATTGTGAATCATATTGTGCCTATGAATTAGCATTGATCTATCTTTATAATGATGAGTATAAGAATGTGGAACGTGGGTTGATGTGCCTGCAGCGCTGTGTCGACGACAATTATGTAGAAGCTATCGAGACGCTTGCCAATGTTTATTTCAACGGTGAATTGGTGGAAGAGAATATCTCGTATGCCTGTCAGTTGTTGGAGAGAGCTATCGAGCTGGGGTCCGGTAGTGCAGCCTATCGTATCGGCTGGATGTATGAGCGTGGATTGCTTTCTGAAGAACCGGATTATCAGAAGGCTATGGAGTATTATGAAAAAGCTGTGTCTATGGACAGTGCTGACGGGTATGCACGGGCGGCTCTTTATTTGGCTAATGGTTATTCCGGAGTTACGGATGCCGGGAAGTCAAAGGCCTATTATGAAAAAGCGGCAGAGCTGGGTTCATGTTTTGCAATGGTAGAATTGGCATTCTTATACGAAAATGGTGAGGTGGTAGAACAAAGTTATGAGAAAGCTTTCGACTTGCTCCAAAAAGCTGCCGGACAGGAGTATCCTTATGCGATGTATCGTGTAGGACTTTATTTGGATAGGGGAGTCATCGGTGAGCCACGGCCCGAAGAAGCGTTTGCATGGTATGCAAAGGCAGCCGAACGGGGAGACGGAGATGCGATCTTCGCTCTTGGGCGTTGCTATAAGAATGGAATTGGTACGGAAGAGAATCCGGATAAGGCTCTTGAATGGTTTACTAAGGGTGCAGAGAATAACGAACCCCGTTGTCTTACAGAAATGGGGTTGGCTTATGAATACGGTAGTGGGATAGAAGAGAATCCTCATCAAGCTGTTGAATATATGACAAAGGCTGCCGAACAAAATTATGGTTATGCCCAATTTAAAATGGGAGACTACTTTTTCTTTGGTTACGGTGCCTGTCCCGAAGATAACAAACAAGCTGTGGAATGGTACGAGAAGGCTGTTGCAAATGATATACCTTTGGCTATGTTGCGTATGGGTGAATATTACCTTTACGATTATGACAAACTGAACGAGTCGGAGAAAGCTTTCAGCTACTTCAAGAAAGCGGCTGAAGCAGAATGTTATAATGAAGGACTGGGAATCTGCTACGAGATGGGTATCGGTGTGGAAGACAATGAAACAGAGGCATTCAAATATTATACTTTGGCTGCGGGCAGTGGCAATGTTATGAGTATGTATCGCACCGGATTGTGTTATTACAACGGAGTAGGTGTAAAACAGAATTATACAGAAGCTTACCGATGGTTTAATGATGCCGCCGGAAATGACAATGTGGCTTCGTATTATTATTTAGGTAAGATGCTGATGTATGGCGAAGGCTGTGTGCCCGATGCGGAAGCAGGGCTTCAATGGTTGATGAGAGCTGCTGAGCATAATAGTGACAAGGCGCAGTTCGAATTGGGCAATGCCTATTTGATGGGCAATGGAGTAGAGGAGAATGATGAGATCGCTATGGAGTGGTTTGAGAAAGCAGCCGAAAACGGAAACGCGAAAGCCTTGAAAATTACTGGAAGAAGACAACGATAAAAACAGAATGGAAAAAGAAGGTAATAATCTGTTTCAGGTCAATCTTAAAGGTATGATTGCCCTGTTGTCAGAGCATATTTATAGTAATCCGAATACTTTTGTCCGGGAGTTATTGCAAAATAGTGTGGATGCCATCACTGCATTGCACAACATCGATGAAAATTACTCCGGACGTATTGATGTCTTCCTGAATGGGGATGGCTCGATGGTCTTTCAGGACAATGGAATCGGACTGAAGGAAGAGGAGGTATACCGTTTCCTCACAGTGATAGGTGAAAGTTCAAAGAGAGACACTCCCGATGCCGACGATTTTATCGGTCGGTTTGGTATCGGCTTGTTGTCTTGTTTTGTGGTGACCAATGAAATCAGGGTAGAGAGCCGGTCGGCAATGGGGGGAAATCCTGTTTGCTGGTGCGGAAAGGTGGACGGTACTTATCAGACTACTTTCCCCGATGAAGAGTGGGAGATCGGTTCAAGGGTTGTGTTGAGGCCTAAAAATGAATGGGCTCATCTGTTCGAATACGAAGTGTTTAAAAAGATATTGGTAAATTATGGAGAAGTCTTGCCATATCCTGTCTATTTACATCGTGGAGAAGAAGAAGAGTTGGTTAATACCCCATCACCCGTCTGGCTTGATCCGAAAGCTACCCGGAAAGAGTTATTGGATTATGGGACAAAGGTCTTCCAATCGTCTGCCCTGGATGCATTTCCTATACGGACAGAGCATGGACGGATAGAAGGTGTACTCTATGTATTGCCTTTCCGTACGCAATTCTCTGTGCGTAATTCGCATAAAGTATATCTGAAGCGGATGTTGCTTAGTGAGGACGATTGCAATCTGTTGCCTTCTTGGGCATTTTTTATTCGTTGCCTGGTGAATGCCGACGGACTGCTTTCCACAGCCTCCCGCGAATCATTTGTCAGCAACGATTCATTGAAAGATGCCCGGAAAGAGATTGGGGTCGCTATCAAGGAATATCTCCGGGCTTTGGTGCAGAACAATCGGTCCGTTTTTAATAAAATACTGGATGTTCATCACTTTCACATTAAAGCCATTGCTTCGGAAGATAATGAGTTACTTCGTCTGTTTATGGATTATCTTCCGTTTGAGACGAATAAGGGAATAAGAAGTTTCGGTAGTATCCGTTCGTCAAATAATACTATTTATTATACACGCAATCTGGAAGATTTCAGGCAAGTGCGCAGAATAGCCGGTGCACAAGGCAGGCTGGTAGTTAATGCTGCTTATACATTCGATGAAACGTTGCTGAAAAAATATATCCGGCTTAATCAAGAACTGTCTTTAGAGGAGATTTCACCTGCCCGTCTGTTGGAAGAGTTTGCCGAAGTAGAAGGCAATAAAGAGCACCGGTCTTTTGAAACGAAAGCCAGTGAACTTTTGAAACGTTTTGGGTGTATTTGCCGGTTGAAGCATTTCACTCCGGTGGATACTCCGGTTATATTCGTAGCCGAAGAAAAAGAAGAGAACAGTAAAGTCGCCAATAATCCGTTGGCGGCGGTATTGGGCTCGGTAAATGCCAAAAAACGTTTGCCACCCACATTGACTTTCAATGCCGACAATGAGATGGTGCAGACATTGCTGAGAATCCAGGGAGACAACAAGTTGTTTCAGCATGTTGTGCACATTCTGTATGTACAATCGCTTTTGCAAGGAAAATATCCTGTGAACAGTGAGGAGATGGAACTTTTCAATCACTCTCTTTCTGAATTGATGACTGCCAAAATGAATGATTTTATAAACTTTCTCAATTAAACGAAAGCATGAAATATACACTTGAAATACAAAAATTACTGTTGCAGGCACAAAACGACAACCTGCATCCCCGCGAAAAGGCCAATTTGCTGAGAGAAGCTATTCGCATTGCAGACGAGAATGAAGATGTACAATGGGCTGTGGAGATGAGATTGGATCTTATTTACGAGCTAAATCTCCTTTCGGCTGATGCTGAAGAAATTGCTATGTTTTCTAAAATCCTGGACAGTTATGAAAATCATAAGGACCAGATAAATGAAGATGATATTTTATGGAAATATAAATGGATATGGTCTTGTACATTCGATCTTCCCAGCATACCGATGGAACAGGTAGAGGCAGTGGGAGAAGATTATAAAACCCGTATCTTGCGAAATGGTTACTCGTTGCGTACGTACTATCATCGTCTGTCTGTGGAGTATACCAAAATGAGGGAATACGCGAAAGCTAAAGAATGCATTGATAAAATGTTGGCGGAAAAAATGGATGATCTGACTTGTGAGGCATGCGAACTGAATTTTATGTTGGATTATTATCTTGAAACCGGGCAGTTTGAGGAAGCTTATAATCGTGCCCAACCTTTAATTACCAGACAGGTCTCTTGTTATGAAGCTAACCTGAGAGCCTATATGAAGTTGGCTTATTATGCCTGTAAAGCCGGGAAGCCGGAAATTGCTGCCGATATGTGTGCACGGGCTGAAGAAGCTTTGGTTGGGAGAGAAAAAGATGAATATTTGTTGCTATATCTCGGGTTGTTTATTGCCTATTATTTTATGACCCATCCGGATCGGGGCTGGGAGTATGCAGAGCGTTGTATTCCCTGGAGCCTGAATACTAATATGCAGAAAAAATATCGTTTTTCGTGTGATATGGTAGAGGCTTTGAGTTATGAATCCCGTGAAGAAGTCAGTTTGTCCCTGCCGGAAGAATTTCCGCTTTACCGGGCAGACGGAATATACTCAGTTGCTGCATTGCGTGATTATTTTTATAAACAAGCTACCCAATTGGCAAGCTTGTATGACACACGTAACGGAAATAACGGATATCAGGAACGATTATTTAATGTCAATTTAATTGGCAACCTGTAGATTAATACGTATTTTTGCCGTCCAATTATTTATTAAAAACAACTGAATAACAGAAAAATGAGAAAGTGGCGTATTGAAGATTCTGAAGAACTTTACAACATCACAGGTTGGGGGACTTCATACTTTGGTATTAATGACAAGGGTCATGTTGTTGTTACACCGCGGAAAGATGGCGTAGCCGTCGATTTGAAAGAATTGGTCGACGAGTTGCAGTTGCGTGATGTAGCGGCTCCGATGCTCGTACGTTTTCCGGATATTTTGGATAACCGTATTGAAAAGACTGCCTATTGTTTTAAACAGGCATCTGAAGAATATGGATATAAAGCCCAGAATTTTATCATCTATCCGATTAAAGTGAACCAGATGCGCCCGGTTGTTGAAGAAATAATCAGCCACGGCAAGAAATTTAATCTGGGACTTGAAGCCGGTTCCAAACCGGAATTGCATGCTGTAATTGCCGTCAATACCGATTCTGACTCTCTTATTATCTGTAATGGATATAAAGACGAAAGCTATATCGAGCTTGCTTTGCTGGCACAAAAAATGGGTAAGCGCATTTTCTTGGTCGTTGAGAAAATGAATGAACTGAAACTGATTGCCCGCATGGCAAAACAGTTGAATGTGCAGCCTAATATCGGTATCCGTATCAAACTGGCTTCTTCGGGAAGCGGCAAGTGGGAGGAGTCCGGAGGGGATGCCAGCAAGTTTGGTTTGACTTCCAGCGAACTGCTCGAAGCACTCGATTTCCTCGAGAGTAAGGGAATGAAGGACTGCCTGAAACTGATCCATTTCCATATCGGCAGCCAAGTGACAAAGATACGTCGCATCAAAACAGCATTGCGGGAAGCCTCTCAATTTTATGTGCAGCTTCATGCAATGGGATTCAATGTTGAATTTGTTGATATTGGCGGAGGGCTTGGAGTCGATTATGACGGAACCCGTTCGTCAAGCAGCGAGAGTAGCGTGAACTACTCTATTCAGGAGTATGTCAACGACTCTATTTCTACGTTGGTAGATGCCAGTGATAAAAACGGTATTCCCCATCCTAATATCATCACGGAGAGTGGCCGGGCTTTGACAGCACATCATTCTGTGTTGATTTTCGAGGTGCTCGAAACGGCTACTTTACCTCAATGGGATGATGAAGAAGAGATTGCTCCGGATGCACACGAACTGGTACAAGAACTTTATGGTATCTGGGATACGCTGAACCAGAATAAGATGCTCGAGGCGTGGCATGATGCCCAGCAGATACGTGAAGAAGCACTTGACTTGTTCAGTCATGGAATTGTGGACCTGAAAACGCGTGCTCAGATCGAACGTCTTTATTGGTCAATTACTCGCGAAATCAATCAAATAGCCGGTGGGTTGAAACATGCCCCCGATGAATTCCGTGGATTGTCCAAGTTGTTGGCCGATAAATATTTCTGTAATTTTTCACTTTTCCAATCACTGCCGGATTCTTGGGCAATCGACCAGATTTTTCCGATTATGCCCATTCAGCGTCTGGATGAGAAGCCGGATCGTTCGGCCACTTTGCAAGATATAACCTGTGATTCCGATGGGAAAATAGCCAATTTTATCTCTACCAGGAATGTGGCACACTATATGCCGGTTCATAGCTTGAAGCAGAAAGAGCCTTATTATGTTGCGGTATTCTTGGTAGGAGCTTATCAGGAAATTCTGGGGGATATGCATAACTTGTTTGGAGATACAAATGCAGTACACGTTTCTGTCAATGAGAAGGGATATAACATTGAACAGATTATTGATGGTGAGACGGTTGCCGAAGTGCTTGACTATGTACAATATAGCCCGAAGAAACTGGTTCGAACCCTGGAAACATGGGTGACAAAGTCCGTTAAAGAAGGAAAAATTTCGGTAGAAGAAGGTAAAGAATTCCTTTCCAACTATCGTTCGGGATTGTATGGATACACTTATCTTGAATAAATAGAAAGGATTACAATAAACAACGAACAACAAACGACGAGCTACAAGTTACGAATACTGCATGATATCAGTCTCGTTTCTTGTAGCTCGTGGCTTGTAATCCGTGGTTCATAACTCATAATTTGTAATGAAAGAAAAGATGAAGGAAAAACTGACAGTCATTAAAGTCGGAGGTAAGATTGTAGAAGAAGAAGCTACATTAAATCAGTTGTTGAATGATTTTGCAGCCATTGAAGGGCATAAAGTGCTGGTGCATGGAGGCGGACGTTCGGCAACGAAAATAGCCGCGCAACTGGGTATAGACAGCAAAATGGTTAATGGACGCCGTATCACTGATGCTGAGACATTGAAGGTGGTGACTATGGTTTATGGCGGGCTGGTGAACAAAAATATCGTAGCCGGATTGCAAGCTCGCGGTGTCAATGCTTTGGGATTGACCGGGGCGGATATGAATGTAATCCGTTCAATGAAGCGTCCTGTGAAAGAGGTTGATTATGGTTTTGTCGGGGATGTAGAGCGTGTGGATTCTACGCTACTTTCCGATCTGATTCATAAAGGTGTTGTTCCTGTGATGGCGCCGTTGACGCATGACGGACAAGGGAATATGCTCAATACGAATGCAGATACCATTGCCGGAGAAACAGCAAAAGCCCTTTCTGCTATTTTTGATGTGACTTTGGTTTATTGTTTCGAAAAGAAAGGCGTGCTTCGTGATGAAAATGACGATGAGAGTGTCATCCCCCAAATTAATCATGCCGAGTTTCAACGCTACATTGCCGAGGGGGTTATTCAGGGAGGAATGATACCGAAGCTTGAAAATTCTTTTGAGGCAATTAATGCAGGTGTGTCTGAGGTTGTAATTACCTTAGCATCAGCTATTCATACAGATGGGGGAACTCGGATAAAAAAATAATTCAAAAAAAATAGGAGTACTTCTGTAACTTTTCACCAGCTCATCCGTCAACTTAATAGAGATGCAAGAAATCAGCTTCCGAGACGACATATTGCCATTGAAGGATAAACTCTTTCGTTTGGCACTCCGAATCACTTTCGACAGGGCCGAAGCAGAGGATGTTGTTCAGGATACGATGATTAGAGTGTGGAATAAACGTGAAGAGTGGACACAATTCGGATCTATAGAGGCATATTGCCTGACTGTAGCAAAAAATCTGGCTATAGACAGAAGCCAAAAAAAAGAAGCTCAGAATGTAGAACTCACACCTGAAATGGAAGAAGAATCCGAAATATCCGGGCCTTATGATCAATTGGTCAATAATGAACGGATGTCGATTATCCATCGTCTGATTAACGAACTTCCTGAGAAGCAACGGCTCATTATGCAGTTGAGGGATATAGAAGGAGAGAGCTATAAAGAAATAGCAAAAATCTTGAATCTGACAGAGGAACAGGTAAAAGTGAATCTTTTCAGAGCAAGACAAAAGGTAAAACAAAGGTATTTAGAGATTGATGAATATGGATTATAAGTATATAGAACAGCTTTTAGAGCGATACTGGCAATGTGAGACTTCTCTGGAAGAAGAATCGGAATTGCGCTCTTTCTTTTCGGAGGAAGAGGTGCCTGCTCATTTGCTCCGTTACAAAGAACTGTTTGTTTATCAGACTGTTCAACAGGAGGCAGGGCTGGGAAAAGACTTTGATGCACGTATTCTGGCTCAGGTAGAGGCACCTGTGGTAAAAGCAAAACATCTGACAATGGTCGGAAGATTTATGCCTTTATTTAAGGCTGCTGCTGTGGTTGCATTGATTTTATCATTGGGCAATGTAGCACAACATACATTCTTTGCCGATGAGGCTTTGGATTATAATTATGATGCTTACAAGGACACATACGACGATCCCGAAGTGGCTTACAAACAAGTTTCTTCTGCGTTGATGATGTTGTCTGAAGGTATAAATAAATCGCAGGATCAGGTCGTAAGAGACAGTATAAAGGTCGAACCGGTTCGTGTGATGAAGGAATAGAATAATGAAGAGCGTTCTTTTAATGTGCTGGATGGCATTGCTGTCTGTGGCTGTTTCGGCCCAGGACTTTGCTTCACGTTTCATGGCTGAACATCAGGCAGATTCCAATCTGACTTGTGTTACGATCAGTCCGAAAATGATGGAGGAGATTATGAAAAGCGATGCTGAAAAAGATAAGGAGGTGCTGGATATGATCTCTAATCTCAAAAGCATGCAGGTGCTTACTTCTGATGTGGAAGGAAAAAAGTATTTCAATGCAGCTTTGAAGGTGGTAGAGAAGAATTCCGGTCGGTTTGAATCGTTTCTTTCTTTTAAGGACAAATCTGAGAATTGTCAGATTATGGTTCGTAAGAAAAAAAGTACGATTGTTGAACTGGTGATGTTGATGCACGAAAAGAATCACTTTGCTGTGGTAAACTTTACGGGGAATATGAGTCCTGAGTTTATTGCACAAATAAAAAGACATTTTCATTTGCTTTAAACATATAATATAGTTAGTGTGCTTAATTAAAACAACTTTTTGACTTGAGGCTGTGAAGTTTCAATTCTCTCAATTTCAATAAAAAAACTAACTAAATAAATGGGCTACCGCGTGATGCAGTAGCCCTTTTATGTTTATACTACGTTGTCTTCATAGAGCGAAGTTAAACTAAGAGAGAGTTTTTATATTTAGAGTTTCTGTAGTCCTCTTTTAGAAAAGTTTATTTGCGGGTTGCCTTTATAGGCTACGTTTCCACTGCCACTGACTCCTCCTGTCAGATTTTCTGTGGCGTAACATCTTATACTGCCCGAACCGCTAATACGTGCATTGACATTCTCTACTTTTAATTCGGTAGCATTAATGTCTCCCGAACCGGCAATGTGATATTCGGCCTCGGTCGATTTGCCGTCTAGCAGTACATTTCCCGAGCCGGAAATGTTTACTTGGGTGTCGGATGTACTGATTCTTTTCAGGTTGACATTTCCTGAACCGTAAATACGTGCTGCCAGTTTTGTGCATGAGAAACTGTTTCCGCTGATGTTTCCCGAGCCATAGATAGACATTTGCAGTTCATCATGGCTTTTTATTCCATTTGTAAAAGTGGTATTTCCCGATCCATATATAGATAAGTGTTTTAATGATGGAGAAGATACTCTGATCTCGAGTTTCCCACTATTACGGATGGAGGTATTCTTTTTGAATTTAATCGTTAATGTTCGACCGCTGACAGAGGTTTCCATCAATTCAACTATATTGTCGGGGCCATAAATCTGAACGGTGGGGGCGCCCTGTTTTTGTGTATAAACAATATCTGAACTACTCATCGATTTTATTTGGTCGAATGAACCGACTTTTATATTTTTAGTGATGTAGTTGGAACTTCCACTGATTTGCTTTCCTTGCGAACAGGCTGTGATGCTGAGTAACAAAAAAGTAATTGTAAGACTCGATAGTATATATTTTTTCATGCTCTTCTGATTTGTTATATTAGATATTCTTGATAGTTCCCACTCCTTTTTTACTGAGTGATTTTATAGTAGGGCTACCTTTATATTTAATACTTCCCACTCCTCGTACGGCTGCATCAATGGACTCTGTTGCATTACAGGTTATATCTCCTACGCCTTGTGAACTGGCTTCCACTGCGTTGGCTCGTAGATCTCCCGCTTCTATGTTGCCCACTCCTTTGGAATGAAGAGCAGCTATCTGAGCTGTGCCTTCAAGCTTTACATCACCTACACCCATCGACTGAACGTTCAATTTTTGGCAAGTCAGCGATTGAATGTCCACATTACCTACCCCTTTACTCTCTATATCAAGATTATCCGTAGTTAATCCATTTTCGATATGTACATCGCCCACTCCTTTAAAGGAGATACCATTTAAGGTGGGAGATGTAATGGTTATTTTCATCTTTTTGAAGTTGCGTACCTTTTTTGATTTATCGATACTCAAAAATAGTGTATTGTCCTTTACGGCTACTTGTATCAGTGCTACGATGTTATCCGGTCCGTAGATTTGCAGATCCGTTTTTCCGTCTGTGGATTGTGTATAATAGATGTTGCCCACAGTCCCCGCATCAATCTTATTGAACTCCTTCACTTTATAGTCTCTTGTGATGAGCTTCTTGCTGGGTTGGATACCTTCACCTATTTGTATACAGCTACTCAATAAACCTGTAGTTAGCAGTAATACCGATAACATTCTGAAAATTGTTTTCATTTTATTTCGTTTTTAGAGGTTTCTATTGATTTAGACGTAAGTCGGCTATGAAAAGTTGCATCTATCTTTCTTTTTTATGCAAAATAATCCGTTTATTTGTATTTATAATTAAGAGTAACATTGGATAGGGTTATCGAAGATAAAGAGTTAGGGCGTTTGGTTGTACGCGATAATGTGCGTGCAAAACGGCTTGTTTTTCGTACGAAAGCGGATGCTATTTACATTAGTATACCTCTGGGAGTTACGATGCGAGAGGTAAAAGAGGCAATAGAGAAGTTGCGTCCCCGATTACTGGATTCCAGGCAGAAGTTGGTGCGCCCTTTGATTGACCTGAACTATCGGATTGAGACAGAATACTTCAAATTATCACTGGTTAGTGGTAAACGAGAGAGGTTTTTGGCACATTCAGAGTTGGGAGAGATGCGGATTATCTGTCCTCCAACAGCTGATTTTACAGACTCGAATTTGCAGGATTGGCTTCGAAAAGTGATTGAAGAAGCTTTGCGACGGAATGCAAAGATTATCTTGCCTCCCCGGTTGTATATGCTTTCAGAGAAGCACCGTTTACCCTACGAGAGCGTGCAGATAAATTCGAGCCGTGGGCGATGGGGAAGCTGTTCCTCTCGTAAAAAGATAAATCTCTCTTATTTCCTTGTATTGTTGCCAAAACATCTGATAGATTACGTCCTTTTGCATGAACTTTGCCATACTTGCGAGATGAATCATGGAGATCGCTTTTGGGACTTGCTAAATGGGCTTACCGATGGGAAAGCATTGGAACTACGCGAAGAGTTGAAGAGGTACAAGACTGAGATCTGACATGGCAGTTACAAAACAATTGTCGTAAAATTCTTCCCACCACAGATTTCGCCGATTATTACAGATTAATTGTCTGCATGGATAATCGGCTTTTAGTTTTTCATGAGTGTGAATCGAATCTTTTATATTCTATGGTTTAAACTGGAAAAGCTCTTGCTTTCTCATTTTTGTGGCAGCTGTTTGATACCGTCAATATCCTTTTCAAAACGGTAAGTACCTCCTTTTTCACTTAGGTCAAATGCGGCTACTGTTTCAGTTTGATTGTTTACAATCATCAGTGCACTTTGCTCTGCGAAGCGTTCGACTTCGATGGCAGTAGGTTCCTCTTTGATCTGTTTATTCATGATCAGACTGTCGTTAACAAACAGTGAAATAGAATCACCCACGAAGCCTTTTGTCAACTGAATGGAGTATGTTTCACTAAAATGACGATTAGCTTCTTTTTCTCGTTGTAATCTTAAACTCATATATACAAAGATGACCACGACAAATATGACGGCAAATGCCAAAATGCCGTTTCCTACCATAAATTGCTTGTTAGTGTTAAGACGATGTGCCATAATGTTATTCTATTCTTTTTATAATATCCGTGATAAAGATAGTGATTTGTTTTATTCATTACAAGAATAACGATACCTTTGCTGAAATTAACTGTGAAAAACGAATGGTAATGTCTTGGGGGAAAACAATTCTCGGTTGTTTGATTGGAGGGTATGCCCTTCTTGGTTTGTTAGGGGGGAACTATGCATATGAACAAGAAGTAAAGGCATTGCATGTATATGCGGATAGTGTTTTTCATGAAGCTTTTCATGTAGAATTGCAAAAACGAGGTATGGATCAAGTGGAAAGTTGGAGATATGGATGTGAAGACTCTTTCGTCTCTTCAGTGGATACAGCCTTCAAAAAAGTTACTATACAGGACGAGTACGGTACGTATAGTTTTCGGGTTGATGCAATGAAGATTCGCAAAAATATCGTGTCTTCCCCTGGAGAGCAAGGACTGCATACTGTTGTTTGTTTAACACATCCTTTGAGTGTAGATACGTTGAATATACTATGGAGGACTATGTTGAATGAAAGACAGAAATTTCCTATTCGTACAGGATTAAAATTAACTGTTTCTGATAATAATGGAGTGGTCCGCTCTTCTTTTAGTCCGGATAGCCTTTCTTGTTTATCTTATTCTTCGATATTTACTTATTATGTAGGCTATAGATGTGAAATTGAAATCTTAGGGTTTGTATCTATATCTTTTTTCTCAGTATTTGTAAATATAGTTTGGACTCTTATTGGAGTTGTTGTTGCTTTTGTGCTTTGTGTGATTCTTACAATCTATATATATAAGTTGTCTGTTCACCCTCCTAAAATAAAAGAGGTTACTACTTATGTTCAGACAGTTGCTGTTAAAAAGGGGACTCTGCCTATATACGATTTGAAAGATGATCTTAAACTGGATGTTGGTAAAGGTGTATTGATCTGCGAAAACATGGAAGTATCTCTTACTCCCCAGCAGGGTGTTCTTTTAGTTTTGTTTATTAAGGCTGAGAATCATACTCTGTCTATGTCTCAAATTATGGCAGATGTTTGGCCGGGAAAATCTATTTCTCCCGATTGTTTCCATAAAGCAATAGAACGTTTGCGTGATTTGTTAAGGCAGCTTCCTATGACCATACAAATTGAATATTTGGGGGAGGAAATTTATCAGATGCAAATTTTATAATGTTTGTATTTGAGAATTTTGTATAAGCTTTCGGATCTGCTTTCGGAGGTTTATATAGGCTTTTATTGTTTGTCAGTGAATGTCAGTCGATTCCTTCTTGTTGTTTTTTTATTCCTTTTCTTTTTCCATAGATTTGTAACCGTTAAAAACAAATCGGAGTATGAGAAATTTTTTTGTAAGTGCCTTTTTATTATTAGTCGGTATTGCCGTTATGACTGTTTGCCGAATGAATAATAAGCAATGTTTGAGTGAATTGGCTTTAGTGAATGTTGAAGCGCTTGCTACAGGTGAAGGAGATGTTCCTACAAGTTGTTATGGCAGTGGTAATGTAGATTGCCCTATAAGCGATAGCAAAGTTTCCTATGTTATGAATGGGCGCAGTTTTTGAAAGAGTATTAATTTAAAAAGGAGTGAGTTGTATTATTAGTGTTTAGTAAACCCACTTTGATTCAGTCCAAGGAGGGACTAAGATATGCTTCAAATATAAAATAAAACAATTAGAGATAAGAATGGGAGGAAAGTTCTTCTCACTGATTTCTTGAAATATGAATTTTAAAAAAAATATTTATGAATTATAAGAAGAAAATTATTTGTCTTTTGGTATTATTTACAATTGTTGTTGTAAATGTGCTTAATGTTGTTGTGAAATCGGATGATGCTGAGACATTAACTCTATCTGGAATAGAAGCTGTAGCAGCTACTTATGAAAACAGTCCGGGAAACTATACTGGAGCCCATAATCAATATTGTACAAGTCCCAAAAATGCTACAGGATGTGTTTCGGATCCTGATCCAACCCGCACTTGTTCATATTCAATTTTTTGTAAAAAATAATAGTTACTTGTTCAAATGTTACCGGAAGAGGTGTTTTCCTCTTCCGGTTTATTCTAATAATATGTTAGTTATGAAGTACTTGAATTTGTTTATATTCGTGTTGTTGTTGGCAGGATGTAATCGACCTGTTAAACACTCCGATATTATCCAAGCCGATACTATGGTAAGTATCATACCCCAAGAGGATACTATCACATTATCTGCTCTCTTTTCTAGATGTGAAATTGTAAAATTGAATGATATTGTTTTAGCGTCAATAAATAAAGTATTTAAGTACGATTCTTTGTGGATTGTGCAAGGAAAGTCTGATCAGGGTGGGGGCCATTTGTTTAATAATGAAGGCCGATATTTAAAAACCGTTTTGAAATGGGGGCAGGGACCTGAAGAAGCATATGATATTTGGAGTATTAAACTATTAGATGGATCTATCTATTTATTGATTAATTCTGGAACAGAAGTTGTGGAATATTCTTTGCAGAAACAAAAAATGGTAGAGCGCTTTCGGCTACCGTCTGAGATACTTTCAGCTACAGATTTTGTTGTTGATAATGGTGGAAATTATATATTCTTAAAATCGATCTCCCGAGAGAAAAAAAAGGAAGAGTATAAACTTTATGTGTATAATAAGAAAGAGGGGACAATCGTAAATAGAATATTGAATATGGATAAAAAGTCTAGTGAGTATATTTCTTTTGATCAAAGTGATTGTTTATATCGTGTTCAGGATGAAATCTATTATTACGAGGTTTTTAGAAATGGTATTTGTCGGTTATCTGCTAATGATATGACTGGATACATCGCTTTTAAACAAAATGAATATACTTTTCCGGAAAAAGAACTTTATAATGAAGATCATACATTTCAGTCTTTTATAGATGTTTGTGAAAATAGTCCTTTTATTTGGGCGTATCGTAATTTATTTGAAGGAGAGCGCTTTGTGAGTTCTACTTATATGTATAAAAAAGAACTGTTTTGGAATATTATAGATAAATCTGATTATAGCGTACATTCATATAAATGGGTATATGATGACTTGATATTAAATGAGGTTGTCCCTGTTGAAGATTATTTATATCGTGCTAATGTTCAGGAGAATATCCATTATTATACATTGTCTTTTTACGATTTTGATAGAATTATGCAGTTGAAAAAGAAGTGTAAAAAAAGCGTAGGAGAAAAGTGGATGGTAAAACTAGATGATATGTTAGATGAAAATTCAAATGATATAATAGTTTGTTTTTATGAGAAAAAGTAATGATATAATTTTTTATTCGTTGTTAGCATTGTGTCTATTTACTAACTGTCTGTTTATAGGATACTACTATTACCAACAAAACAGGGAAGTACTGTTGGGGCAAGAGTTGGAACATCAGAAAAAACAAAATTATGAATTAATAGTTAATCAAATAGAATCAGGGATTATTCCACATGTAATTTCTGATAAAAAAGAATTTGCAGGATATTTTGTCCTTGTGTTTCCTAATGGTATTTGTGAGGTTTGTAATAAATGGTTGTTTAAACAAATCTCTGAATTATCCAGTACTTCGGATTTAGTGGTGGTTGTCCCTGATAAATTGAAGAAGAATATGGAAATCTATAATACCGTTTATAAACTTAAGTTGTCGTCTATTTTTTGTTCGGAAAAGTATGCCATGCCTCAGGAGGAATTTAAAGATATGACATATATATTCTATTGCTCAAAAACTGGAACGGTTTTATATCCTTTGGCACTTCATCATAAAAATATAGACTTGGACTTGTACTTTAAATTAGTAAAGTCAATAGATTTAGATTTCTTGTAACACAAGGGATGCTTTTCTATATTTAAGTAAGAGTAGCTCTGTCGGTTGTAGAGTAAATGATTACTATAAATAATTGCTTTGTTCTCTGCCTTTGATGTTGTATAACATACCATTTTATCTTGCTTATCCAGAATAAACTACCTTTCTTTGTATCATGATAGTTCAGCATAGCTATCTACAATTAAATAACCTTTATTGATACGTATGAAAATAACTTTTGGACAACAAACGACCAAAGTAAAGCAACTGGCTGATAAGATCAGTTTTGATATCTCGATGGGAGTATATAAATCGGGAGACTCATTGCCTTCTATTAATCAGCTCAGTCAGGCGTATGAAGTTTCCCGTGATACTGTGTTTAAAGCTTTTCTTGATTTAAAAGAAAGAGGGATTATTGATTCTACTCCGGGAAAAGGGTATTACGTTGTGGGGAGATTGAAGAATGTATTGCTTCTGCTTGATGAATATTCTCCTTTTAAGTATGCACTTTACAATAGTTTTGTAAAGCGTTTGTCTATCCGCTATAAAGTCGACCTGCTGTTTCATCAGTACAATGAGCGTTTGTTCAATACCATCATCCGTGAATCGTTGGGGCGGTATAATAAATATATTGTGATGAACTTCGATAACGAAAAACTGTCTCCTAATCTTTATAAGGTAAATCCATCCAAACTTCTTCTTCTTGATTTCGGTAAATTTGAGAAAGAGGGATTTTCTTATGTTTGTCAGGACTTTGATCAAGGATTCTATAATGCGCTATTTCAACTGGCAGATCGATTGAGAAAATATCAAAAACTCGTTTTCGTGTTAGTAGATGATAGTATGCATCCCCGGAGTAGCCGTGACTTTTTTGAGAGATTTTGTGCCGATCAACATCTTGGTTGTGAAGTGGTGAGTGATATTGAGGGACTTCAGGTTCGCAGAGGAGAAGTTTATATAGCAATTCGCCAAATAGATGTAGTAAGTATTATTAAGAAAAGTAGGGTTGAGGGATTGCAATGTGGGGTTGATTTTGGCTTGATCGGATATAATGATACACCTGCTTATGAAGTGATAGATCAGGGAATAACTGCACTAAGTGTGGATTGGGAAAAGATGGGAGATAAAGCTGCTGAGTTTGTTTTGCAGGGGAAAACCATACAAGATTACTTGCCTACGGAGGTCAGGTTAAGGGCTTCTTTATAAAAGAGCTTTTCAGACCTGTATGTCAGCACAGGTCAGCATAGGAAGATTGTTTAATAAACTTAATAATATAGTATGAAAAAGTATCCAAAAATCGGGATTCGTCCCACCATCGATGGACGTCAGGGCGGCGTTCGCGAAAGCCTTGAAGAAAAAACAATGAATCTGGCAAAAGCTGTTGCCGAGTTGATCACTTCTAATTTGAAGAATGGAGACGGAACCCCTGTGGAGTGTGTGATTGCAGATGGAACCATCGGACGTGTGGCTGAAAGTGCTGCTTGTGCGGAGAAGTTTGAACGTGAGGGGGTAGGAGCCACTATCACTGTCACTTCATGCTGGTGTTACGGTGCCGAAACAATGGATATGAATCCGTATTATCCGAAAGCTGTTTGGGGATTTAATGGTACAGAGCGTCCGGGAGCTGTATATCTGGCTGCTGTGCTGGCAGGACATGCACAGAAAGGACTTCCGGCATTTGGCATTTATGGTCGCGATGTACAAGACTTGAATGACAATTCTATTCCGGCAGATGTAGCTGAAAAAATTCTGCGTTTTGCACGTGCGGCTCAGGCTGTAGCCACAATGCGTGGCAAATCTTATCTGTCTATGGGCAGTGTTTCTATGGGTATTGCCGGTTCGATTGTAAACCCGGACTTTTTCCAGGAATATCTAGGCATGCGTAATGAATCGATTGATTTGACAGAGATTATTCGTCGTATGGCCGAAGGAATCTATGATAAGGAAGAGTATGCCAAGGCAATGGCTTGGACTGAAAAATATTGCAAAAAGAATGAGGGCAATGACTTTAATATACCTGAAAAAACGAAGACCCGTGCACAAAAAGATGAGGACTGGGAGTTCATTGTGAAAATGACAATCATCATGCGCGATCTGATGCAGGGAAACCCTAAATTGAAAGAACTCGGATTTAAGGAAGAGGCTTTGGGGCATAATGCTATTGCGGCAGGTTTCCAAGGGCAGCGTCAGTGGACCGATTTCTATCCGAATGGCGACTTCTCTGAAGCATTACTCAATACTTCGTTCGATTGGAATGGTATTCGTGAGGCTTTTGTCGTTGCAACAGAAAACGATGCTTGTAACGGTGTGGCTATGCTGTTTGGTCATCTGCTGACGAATCGTGCACAGATTTTCTCAGATGTACGCACATATTGGAGTCCGGAAGCAGTGAAACGTGTGACCGGTAAAGAGTTGACAGGAATGGCTGCTAACGGTATTATTCACTTGATTAATTCGGGGGCAACTACTCTTGACGGAACCGGACAGCAGACGAATGCTAACGGAGAACCTGCGATGAAACCTTGCTGGGAAATTACAGAAGGAGAAGTTGAGAAGTGTCTGGAGGCTACTACCTGGTATCCGGCTAATCGCGATTATTTCCGTGGAGGTGGTTTCTCTTCCAATTTCTTATCAAAAGGAGGTATGCCTGTAACTATGATGCGGTTGAACCTGATAAAAGGTCTTGGTCCAGTGCTGCAGATAGCCGAAGGCTGGACAGTAGAGATTGATCCGGAGATTCATAAATTACTTGACGAACGTACGGATCGTACATGGCCTACTACCTGGTTTGTTCCTCGTTTGTGTGATAAACCGGCCTTTAAAGATGTATATTCTGTGATGAATAACTGGGGGGCCAATCATGGGGCGATCAGTTATGGACATATTGGGCAGGATGTGATTACATTGGCTTCCATGCTTCGTATTCCGGTTTGCATGCATAATGTAGAAGAAGACCAGATTTTCCGTCCGGCAGCTTGGAATGCTTTTGGTATGGATAAAGAAGGAGCAGATTATAGAGCTTGTACTACTTATGGTCCTATTTATAAATAACCTTTAGAAGAGTACAACATGATTAATCGATTTATATTAAACGAAGTTTCTTACTTCGGTCCGGGAGCACGTGAAGTGCTCCCAAAAGAGATTTCACGTTTGGGGCTGCACAAAGCATTTGTCGCAACAGACAAAGATTTGATAAAATTTGGAGTAGCTGACAAAGTACTTAAGGTGCTGGAAGCTGCCAAGATTCCTTATGAAATATTCAGTGAGATTAAGCCCAATCCTACAGTGTCGAATGTGAAAGCCGGTGTCGAGGCATTTGCATCTTCCGGTGCAGACTTTATTTTGGCTATTGGTGGCGGATCTTCTATGGATACGGCAAAGGCGATTGGTATTATTACCAATAACCCGGAATTCAGTGATGTCGTTTCATTGGAGGGAGTGGCAGATACCAAGAAGAAATCTGTTCCCATCATCGCGTTGCCTACTACTGCAGGAACTGCGGCAGAGGTGACTATCAACTATGTGATAACGGATGAACAGAACCAGAAGAAGATGGTTTGTGTAGATCCTAATGATATTCCGTCTATTGCGATAGTGGATGCTGAGTTGATGTACACACTTCCTAAAAGTCTGACTGCAGCTACGGGACTCGACGCACTGACTCATGCTATTGAAGGTTTAATAACCAAAGGGGCATGGGAGATGAGTGATATGTTCGAAATTAAAGCTATTGAAATGATCAATCGTTATCTTGTGATTGCCGTTGAAGAACCATCGAATGCAGAGGCACGTAACGGTATGGCAGTGGCTCAATATATTGCAGGTATGGCTTTTTCGAATGTAGGTCTGGGAGTTGTGCATGGTATGGCACATCCGTTGGGAGCTATTTTCGATGTTCCTCATGGTGTGGCCAATGCTCTATTATTGCCCATTATTATGGAGTTCAATGCTCCTGCAGCTCTTGACAAATATGTTGAGATAGCTAAAGCGATGAATGTGTATTCTACTGACATGACTAAAGAAAAGGCGGCAGAAGCAGCAGTCGAAGCTGTAAAAACATTATCTTTGAGGGTCAATATTCCGCAACACTTGTCGGACTTGGGTATTCAGGAAAGTGATCTTGACCGTCTGGCCACAGCAGCGTTTGCTGATGTATGTACGCCGGGCAATCCACGGGAAGTAACAAAAGAAATTATTCTTGATTTATATAAGAAAGCATTATGATAACCAATGAACATATCGAGCAATACCTTGCTCAGGCACATCGCTATGGCGATGCCAAATTGATGTTGTGCAGTAGCGGTAACCTTTCATGGAGAATCGGTGAAGAAGCGCTTGTTTCCGGAACAGGTTCTTGGGTGCCGAATTTGCAGAAAGAGAAAGTATCCATTTGTAATATTGCTACGGGTACGCCTCAAAACGGTGTGAAACCTTCCATGGAAAGTACCTTTCATCTGGGGATTCTTCGTGAGCGTCCGGATGTAAATGTTGTTTTGCATTTTCAGTCGGAATATGCTACGGCTGTTTCTTGTATGAAAAATAAACCATCTAACTTCAATGTAACTGCGGAGATTCCTTGTCATGTAGGTAAAGAGATTCCTATTATTCCTTACTACCGTCCCGGTTCTCCGGCGCTTGCCAAGGCTGTTGTGGAAGCGATGAAAGAACATAATTCTGTATTGCTGACTAATCATGGGCAGGTGGTATGTGGCAAGGACTTTGATCAGGTATACGAACGTGCTACTTTCTTTGAGATGGCTTGCCGTATCATAGTTCAATCCGGAGGGGACTATTCGGTCTTGACGCCGGAAGAGATTGATGACTTGGAGGTATATGTATTGGGAAAGAAAACAAAATAGATAATGACTACCAGCTTATGAGTACTTACTTAGCAGCTGACTTTGGTGGAGGTAGCGGTCGGATTATGGCCGGTACCCTTACCGAAGGTAAGCTAAAACTGGAAGAGGTATATCGTTTTGCCAATCGGCAGATAAAACTTGGAAACTGTGTTTACTGGGATTTTCTTTCTCTTTTTGAAGAAATGAAAAACGGACTTCGTGTCGCTGCCCGGAAAGGCTACGAAGTAAAAAGTATGGCTATTGACACCTGGGGAGTTGATTTTGGGTTAATAGATAAGGATGGTAAGTTGCTGGGCAACCCGGTCTGTTATCGTGATTCCCGTACGGATGGTATACCTGAAAGAGTGTTTAAACAGATTGATCAGACTGTTCATTACGCTGAAACCGGGATTCAGGTGATGCCTATCAATACTCTGTTTCAACTTTATAGTATGAAGCAGAATGATGATGTGCAACTCCGGGTGGCTGATAAGCTATTATTTATGCCTGACCTGTTCAGCTATTTTCTTACCGGAGTAGCGAACAATGAATATTGTATCGCTTCTACTTCAGAGCTACTGGATGCTCGTCAGCGTAATTGGTCGGATAACTTGATCAGTGAGTTGGGATTACCCCGTCAGCTTTTTGGTGAAATCGTTTTTCCCGGAACTGTCCGTGGCAAATTGAAGCAGGAAATAGCAGATGAAACCGGTTTGGGATGTATCAATGTCGTTGCTGTTGGTTCGCATGACACAGCCAGTGCCGTATTTGCCGTTCCCTCCAATGAACCCAATCGGGCTTATCTCAGTTCGGGAACCTGGTCTTTACTCGGGGCAGAGGTAGATCAACCGATTCTGACAGAAGAAGCACGTGTGGCCGGATTTACGAATGAAGGCGGAATACAAGGTAAGATACGTTTTCTACAAAACATAACTGGGCTTTGGATTTTACAACGTTTGATGGCTGAATGGAAAGAACAGGGAAAGGAAATCAGTTATGATTGTGCAATAGCTGAAGCTACAGCGTCGGATATTCGTTCGGTGATTGATGTGGATGATTCTGCTTTTTGCAATCCCGACCATATGGAAGAGTCGATCATTAAGTATTGTCATAAGCACCATTTACGGACACCAGTCTCTCAAGGAGAATTTGTTCGTTGCGTTATTGAGTCATTGGCATATCGTTATAAATTGGGAGTAGAGCAGATGAATCGATGTCTGCCGGCACCGGTCAAACAGCTTCATATTATTGGAGGAGGCTGCCAGAACCGTCTGTTAAATCAGCTTACTGCCAATGCTTTAGGTATTCCTGTGTATGCCGGTCCGGTAGAAGCCACTGCTATCGGCAATATTTTAGTGCAGGCAAAAGCCCAAGGCGAAGTCGATTCTTGGGAAGAATTAAAAGAAATTATCATAAACAGTGTAGAACCTCAGGTATATTATCCTGAATAACCCGACAATTCATGAAAAACACCAACCGTTCCATTCTCCATAAAGATGGAGTAAGTTATATCCTACCATTTATCTTAGTGACCTCTTGTTTTGCTCTATGGGGGTTTGCTAACGATATTACCAATCCAATGGTAAAGGCTTTCTCGAAAATATTCCGTATGAGCGTCACTGATGGAGCACTAGTACAAGTCGCTTTTTACGGGGGATACTTTGCAATGGCCTTTCCTGCTGCAATGTTTATTCGCAAATACTCTTATAAAGCCGGTATCCTGTTGGGACTGGGACTATATGCTTTGGGTGCCTTGCTGTTTTTCCCAGCAAAGATGACAGGCGATTATTACCCTTTTCTGCTCGCTTATTTTATTTTGACATGTGGACTCTCGTTTCTGGAAACAAGTGCTAATCCTTATATATTATCGATGGGTACAGAAGAGACGGCGACCCGACGATTGAATCTGGCGCAGTCGTTCAATCCGATGGGATCATTGCTCGGCATGTATGTTGCCATGAATTTCATTCAGGCGCGTCTGAATCCTATGGATACGGTAGAACGCAGCCAATTGTCTCCGGCAGAGTTTGAAGTATTGAAAGAGTCGGATCTCTCTGTGTTGATTGCTCCTTATCTGATTATAGGATTAGTAATTCTAGCGATGCTTTTTGTGATACGTGCCGTTAAAATGCCTAAGAATGGCGATAAGAACCATAATATTGATTTTATACCCACATTGAAGCGTATCTTTAAAATTCCCCATTATAGAGAAGGAGTCATAGCACAATTTTTTTATGTAGGTGCACAGATTATGTGTTGGACTTTTGTTATCCAATATGGAACGCGCTTGTTTATGTCGCAGGGAATGGAGGAGAAGGCTGCTGAAGTGCTTTCCCAGGAATATAATATAATTGCTATGATTATTTTTTGCATAAGCCGTTTCGTGTGTACATTTATTCTTCGCTACCTGAATCCGGGGATGCTTCTCAAGATTCTTGCGATTGCGGGTGGTGCTTTTACGTTAGGTGTGATTTTTTTGCAAGACATATGGGGATTGTATTGTTTAGTAGCTGTTTCGGCTTGTATGTCACTAATGTTTCCCACGATTTATGGCATTGCTCTTCGTGGTTTGGGTGATGATGCCAAATTTGGGGCTGCCGGTTTGATTATGGCAATTCTGGGAGGCTCTGTGTTGCCACCATTACAGGCTTGTATTATTGACCAACATACATTGTTGGGTATGCCTGCTGTAAACTTGTCTTTCATACTTCCTTTTATCTGTTTCGTAGTGATTATTATTTATGGACATCGTACGTGTGCACGTGTGAAGAAGATAAAAGCAGCACGAAAGTAATATTGAGAATCGGATGCGGTGTTTGACGATTCTTCTGGGCAACTGTTTTCTTCTGCTTGTGTCATTAGCCTCTTGCGGGAAAGTGTCATTAGCGGAAGAAGCAGTGTTTTCTATACCGGTGGATACGACATTTATGAGGCTTCGTCAATGGGAGTGGTATTGTCAGAAACGGGCTGACAGTTGTCTGACAGAGAATAATTATCAGGGAGCTTTATCTTGGCTGGATTCCGCTCGTATCCAAGTGGAACATTACGGACGTCCTTATTATATATTGGCACGCGGGGACGTATATTATTCCATCCATCAATATGATTCTGCCCGTCGTTATTTTAGTATGGCAGCCCATTCCATTCATCCACATATTGCTATCGAAGCTTGGAGGAAACTTGCAGAACTGGAACTTATGGAAGGAAATGAGAAGCAAGGGTTCTATTCTACGCAGAAGGCAGATGCACTTTTCCGGGTGGAGATAGGCCATGTGCAGAGTGATAACAGTGAAGCTCTATATCAGGAAGAGAGGTTGAAAAACGAGTTAAACCAATTGAAGATTGCCAAACAGAATAGGGAAATTGCCATGTTAACTTTGAGCCTTTGTCTGATTATACTGATTGCTTTGTTTATTTTCTACCGGCAAAATAAGATAAAGCGTGAAAAAGAGCGTCTGCTTCTTGAAGAGAAAGCCAAGTTGGAGCAAGAGAACCAAATACTGAAACAAACTGAAGAGTTAAGTGCTTTGAGAGAAAAAGAGGCGGTTTTGCGAGAGTCTTTGTTCCGTAAGGTCGATGTTTTGCGTAAAATACCCTCCCTCAATGAAGAAGAACAGGAGAGTGGTGAACATCGCATAGCTTTGTCGGAAAGGGAGTGGGAGGAAATTCGTCAGACAGTGGATAATGCTTATGATGGGTTTTCACAACGGTTGCTTACACGCTTTCCTTTGTTGACCTTAAAAGATATTTATTTCTGTTGTCTGGTGAAGATCAATGTCAGTATAAAGGACCTTTCCGATATTTATTGTATTAGTCGTACCTCGGTTAGTAAAAAGAAATTTCGCATCAAGCGAGAGAAGCTTGGAGCAGAGGATTCGGACTCTTTAGATGACTTTTTACGTGGTTTTTAGTTCTCGGAAACTTGTTTGTCCATGCTAATTTAAGAAATATTTTATATAATATGTTGATATATAGTGTGGTAGCGTATCTCTTTTTGAAGTACTTTGTCTATATCCCTTTTTGTTTTTCCTCTGCCCGATGGTTAATTTTGCAATATCAAAACTTTAAAAATGTACGTGATATGTTGAATCGACTGAACTATTTCATTATGTTGGCAGGACTACTTGTTTTAGTAGCATGTTCGTCTAATTCCGGAAAACAGGTAGAGGTTGCAAATACTCCTTTTGTTTACGATGGATTAAAAGAGTATCCGGTAAAAGAGTTGAAACTGTCCGATCTGGCAGTTAGTGATTATGTGTTATTAAAAGACGATGAAAATTCATTGTTGGGTAGGTTACCGACAAATCCCTGTATGCAGGTCACTGAAGACCGGATTTATATTCAGGATGAAGAGCAACAGGCTATATTTATTTTTGACCGTCAGGGAAATCCATTATTGCAAATGCGTCATAAAGGAGGTGGTCCTCAGGAATGGGCGTCTCTGAACTCTTTCTATGTGGACAGCCCTAATAAAGAAATTATAGTGTTGGACTGGGCTAAAAAGTTTATAGTTTATGATTTGAATGGGAAATTTAAACGAAGCTTCCCAACGCCTGGTTGCTCTTGGAAGTTTGCTAACTTGAATGATGAGGCCGTACTGATATATTGTCCTTTTACGAATCGTAATAATGGAGAGGCAGTTTGTATCCTTTCTAAAAAAGATGGCAAAAAGTTGTATGTGTGTCCTATTACGATAGATAATTTTGTGTGGGATAGCGAGGGACGTATTGGCTATGAACCATTGAAGCCAGCTTATGGTGGGATTTTATTTTCAGATTTATCATTGAAAGGCGTGTATTTTATTGATGCTGAAACATATGAAGTAAAACAGGTTATTGATGAAGTGACAGAATATAAATTTGAAAATGCAGAGTTCGTTAAGCTACATCCGGCGATCGATGCTAAAGATTATACTTTGTATACTACGCTCGGTACGAAATGGTTGACTCCAGATATGCCAATGAACTATTATTATTTTGATAAGAAGGAGCAAAAAATGTATACTTTGAAAAATGAAACCGGATGGGCTGTTTTAAAAGATGTCTGCAATGTACAGAGAACCCGTACAACGAATACTCCAGGTATCGGCATTGGTTATTATTGGCCTTCTACTATGAAAGGAGAGTCGATGCAAGCTGAAAAAGAGCAGTTTGACCCTCGTTTCCGGGCAATAATGGAATCTATACCTGAAGAAGGTAACCCTGTATTACAAATTATGAACTTCAATAAATGATGAAGTTGTTCCGCGAGATATTGATTATTTGTCTTCTTGGGAAGTTAATAGCTTGTTCGCCATTAGCTTCCGGGGAGATAAATGACGTTTGGGGACATAAACAAGTGGCTACGGTTGAAATGGCAGGCTCTGATAGCGTTTGGGTCTGCCACTTGTCTATGTTGAAGGATACGGTTACTGTACCTCTTAGTTATTTTGTCGAGGAGCTGGAAATGGTCAAACTTGATAATCGGGATGCTGCATTGGTATCTTCTTCCAAAACAATTATTGGCAAACAATATATTTTAGTACATAAAATGGGGCATGTCCCTTTCAAACTTTTTACTAAAAGCGGGACTTATTTGAGGGATATCGGTTCCTTTGGTCAAGGTGCGGGTGAATATGGCTTAGCTTATGATGCACAGATGGATGAGGAGAATAACCGGTTTTATGTGTTATGTTGGCAGGCCGACCATATCTTGGTATTCGATTTACAAGGAAATATACTTCAACCGATTCGATTGGCGCATTGGTCACCTAAAGGGGTATTTCATGTAGAAACGGAACGAGGACGAGTGCATGTTTGTGCTCTTTCTTTTAATCGTGACTTTGTAGGTGATAGGCATTCGCCTATGATTTGGACGCAAAGTTTGGATGGCAAGATTATAAAAGAACTTCCGGCAGGGTATTTGGCCGTGAATGATTATGGAAATGAAATCAAATCTCTAAATAATGGGACGGTGATGGACATTGGTTTCTGGTTTGGAGGCCAATATCGTAACGATTCATTATATCACTATAATAACCAGGAGTTTAGGCTTGTTCCGCGTTTTACGCTTGATTATGGAGGACATGAATTGACCCCACACAGCTTCGGAGAGTTGCCGAATCACTTCTGGGGAGAAATATCATATCCTGTAAGGCTAAGTCCACATTCGTCAACTACCACTCCTCCGGAATATTATATGGTTGATAAACATACTTTACGAGGCGTTTTTGTTGAAATATACAATGATTTCTTAGGGGGCATTCCTGCTGACTGGTTCTTTTCATCTCATGACGGATATTATGTTTGGAATGTTGAACCTGTACGATTGAAGCAAATGGTTGAGGATCGTTTGTCTTCAGGTGAGATTGTCTCGGATTCGGACCGAAGAAAGCTAACCGAACTGCTTAGGAGTACTAAAGAAAATGATAACAATTATATTTTCTATGGTCGATTGAAATGTAGATAGTTCCTGTTTTTTTCTTATCATTTCTTTTTTTTCTCTAATATTTTGTAGTCGAACAGATTATTTATATCTTTGCACCCGAAACGGATGAAAGGTGGAGGGGCGATTAAGCTCCTTTTTTTGTTCTTAATAGTTAATCAATGATAGAAAAAAGAACTGTTTGTCAGATTGTTGAAGAATGGCTGGAGGATAAAGACTATTTTCTGGTAGAAGTGACCGTCAGCCCTGATGACAAGATTGTGGTCGAAATTGACCATGCAGAAGGTGTTTGGATTGAAGACTGTGTGGAGCTGAGTCGCTTCATTGAGTCGAAACTGAACCGTGAAGAGGAAGATTATGAGCTGGAAGTAGGTTCTGCCGGAATCGGACAGCCATTTAAAGTATTGCAACAGTACTATAACCACATCGGCCTGGAGGTGGAAGTACTGACTAAAGGCGGACGCAAACTGAGCGGGGTCTTGAAAGATGCTGATGAAGAAAAGTTTGTTGTGACCGTACAAAAGAAAGTAAAACCCGAAGGAGCCAAACGTCCTCAATTGGTAGAAGAGGATGAAACCTTCACCTATGATGATATAAAATATACTAAATACTTAATTAGTTTTAAATAATTATGGCCAAGAAAGAAGAAACAATCAGCTTGATTGATACATTTTCGGAATTTAAGGAACTGAAGAATATCGATAGAACCACGATGGTAAGCGTGCTCGAAGAGTCGTTCCGCAGTGTGATCGCGAAAATGTTTGGCACTGATGAAAATTACGACGTAATTGTGAACCCGGATAAGGGTGACTTTGAAATATGGCGTAACCGTGAGGTAGTGGCAGACGAGGATTTGACTAACCCGAATATGCAAATTTCGTTGACTGAAGCACAAAAAATCGATGCTTCTTACGAAGTGGGTGAAGAAGTAACCGATGAAGTGATTTTCGCTAAGTTCGGTCGCCGTGCTATTTTGAATCTTCGTCAGACACTGGCTTCTAAAATTCTTGAGCTTGAAAAGGACAGTATTTATAATAAATACATTGATAAAGTAGGTACTATCATCAACGCAGAAGTATACCAGATCTGGAAAAAAGAGATGTTGTTGCTTGACGATGAAGGAAACGAGTTATTGTTGCCGAAAACAGAGCAGATACCAAGCGATTTTTATCGTAAAGGAGAAACTGCCCGTGCAGTGGTGGCACGCGTGGACAACAAAAACAACAATCCGAAAATTATCCTCTCGCGTACTTCTCCGGTTTTCCTGCAGCGCTTGTTCGAGATGGAAGTGCCTGAAATAAACGATGGCCTGATTACCATCAAAAAGATTGCCCGTATTCCCGGTGAACGTGCCAAGATTGCGGTAGAATCTTATGATGACAGAATTGACCCTGTAGGAGCCTGCGTAGGTGTAAAGGGAAGTCGTATTCATGGCATCGTACGTGAACTTCGCAATGAAAACATTGATGTGATTAATTATACATCTAATATTTCATTGTTTATCCAGCGTGCTTTAAGCCCGGCTAAGATTTCTTCTATTCGTCTGAATGAAGAAGAACGTAAAGCAGAAGTATTCTTGAAACCGGAAGAAGTATCGTTGGCTATTGGTAAAGGCGGTTTGAATATTAAACTGGCCAGTATGTTGACTGAGTACACCATTGATGTGTTCCGTGAGTTGGATGAAAACGCGCAGGATGAAGATATTTATTTGGACGAGTTCAGAGATGAAATCGACGGATGGGTGATCGATGCTATCAAGGCTATTGGCATTGATACGGCTAAGTCTGTATTGAATGCACCTCGCGAAATGCTGATTGAAAAAACGGATCTTGAAGAAGAAACGGTGGACGAGGTATTACGCATTTTGAAATCGGAGTTTGAAGATAATGAATAATAGATCAATGCGATGATGTGCCGATATGCCAATAAAAAGAAAGGGCGTATAGGAATTGGCACATTGGCATATTGAACGATTATCAAATTATTCTTTCTCCATTATTCTTTAAATTAAAATATGACGATAAGGTTAAACAAAGTTACAAGAGATTTAAATGTAGGAATCGCGACGGTAGTTGAGTTCTTGCAAAAGAAGGGGTATACCGTTGAGGCAAACCCGAATACGAAAATTACCGAGGAGCAGTATGCTATGCTCGTGAAAGAGTTCAGCACAGATAAGAACCTTAGACTTGAATCGGAACGTTTCATTCAGGAACGTCAAAACAAAGATCGCAACAAGGCATCTGTTTCTATCGATGGTTATGATAAGAAGGAACCGGAGAAGACTGTTGCTGACGATGTGATTAAGACGGTCATTCCGGAAGATGTGCGTCCGAAGTTTAAACCTGTCGGAAAAATTGATTTAGATAAACTGAACCGGAAGGTTGAGAAAGAACCGGTGAAAGAAGAGCCAAAACCACAACCTGTAGCTGCTGAGGAAAAAAAAGTAGCGGAAGAGGTTAAGCCTGTTGTAAACGAAGTGAAAAAAGAAGAAGTCACTGTGACTCCTGCTACTTCGGAACCGAAACCGGTGAAAGAAGAACCGAAACCGGTGGTGGTTGAAAAGCCTGTTGAAACAGAAAAGAAAGTGGTTGAGGAAGTCAAGAAAGAAGAACCAAAAGTCGTGGTGTCTCCAGAAAAAACAGAGAAGAAAGAAGAGAAACCGGTAGCAGAAGCACCGGTTACTCCAGTAGAGAAGGAAGAGGAGGGCGTATTTAAGATCCGTCCGACTGAGTTTGTATCTAAGATTAATGTTATCGGGCAGATTGACTTGGCTGCATTAAATCAGTCGACACGTCCGAAAAAGAAATCGAAAGAGGAAAAGCGGAAAGAGCGTGAAGAGAAGGAAAAGCTTCGTCAGGATCAGAAGAAACAGATGAAGGAAGCCATCATCAAGGAAATCCGTAAAGAAGATAGTAAACAAGCTAAGGTCGTTGGTAAGGAAAACCTTGATCCTAACGGTAAGAAGAAACGTAATCGCATCAACAATAATAAAGAAAAAGTAGATGTGAACAATGTTGCTTCTAATTTTGCACACCCTACTCCAAACAGTGAGCGTACGAATAATAACCGTGGAGGAAATCAACAAGGTGGCGGCGGACAGAATAGAAACCGTAATAACAATAATAAAGACCGCTTCAAAAAGCCTGTAGTAAAGCAGGAAGTAAGCGAAGAAGATGTAGCAAAGCAGGTTAAAGAAACGTTGGCTCGTCTGACAAGCAAAGGTAAGAACAAAGGTGCCAAATATCGTAAAGAAAAACGTGACATGGCGTCCAACCGTATGCAGGAACTGGAAGATCAGGAAATGGCAGAAAGCAAGGTACTGAAACTGACAGAATTTGTGACTGCTAATGAATTGGCAAGCATGATGAACGTATCTGTAAATCAGGTTATCGGAACTTGTATGAGCATTGGTATGATGGTTTCTATCAATCAGCGTCTGGATGCAGAAACGATTAATCTTGTGGCTGAAGAATTTGGATTTAAGACTGAATATGTCAGTGCAGAAGTAGCCCAAGCCATTGTTGAAGAGGAAGATGCGCCGGAAGATCTGGAACATCGTGCTCCGATTGTTACAGTCATGGGACACGTAGACCATGGTAAAACTTCGTTGCTTGACTACATTCGTAAAGCAAATGTAATTGCAGGTGAAGCCGGAGGTATCACACAGCATATTGGTGCATATCATGTTACATTGGAAGATGGACGTAAGATTACGTTCCTCGATACTCCGGGACATGAGGCATTTACTGCAATGCGTGCCCGTGGTGCAAAGGTGACCGATATCGCAATTATTATTGTAGCTGCCGATGATGATGTAATGCCCCAGACCAAAGAAGCCATTAATCATGCAGCAGCAGCAGGTGTTCCTATCGTATTTGCTATTAATAAAATAGATAAGCCTCATGCTAATCCCGAGAAAATTAAAGAGACATTGGCTCAGATGAATTATCTCGTAGAAGAGTGGGGTGGCAAATATCAGTCACAGGATATCTCGGCTAAGAAGGGTCTCGGAGTTCCTGAACTGATGGAGAAAGTACTTCTTGAAGCAGAAATGCTCGACTTAAAGGCAAATCCGAATCGTAATGCTACGGGTTCTATCATCGAATCAACTTTGGATAAGGGACGTGGATATGTTGCGACTGTATTGGTCTCTAACGGTACGCTGAAGGTGGGGGATATTGTACTTGCCGGAACAAGCTACGGCCGTGTAAAAGCCATGTTCAATGAACGTAACCAGCGTGTAGCCCAGGCAGGGCCATCGGAACCGGTATTGATTCTGGGTTTGAATGGTGCTCCTGCTGCAGGTGATACTTTCCACGTGATTGAGACTGATCAGGAAGCCCGTGAGATTGCCAATAAACGTGAACAGTTACAGCGTGAACAGGGGCTGCGTACTCAGAAACTGTTAACACTGGATGAAGTGGGACGTCGTATTGCGCTGGGTAACTTCCAGGAACTGAACGTAATTGTGAAAGGTGACGTGGATGGCTCTATCGAGGCCTTGAGTGATTCGTTAATCAAGCTGTCTACCGAACAGATCCAGGTAAATGTGATCCATAAGGCTGTAGGTCAGATTTCGGAATCGGATGTGACATTAGCAGCTGCTTCGGATGCCATTATTATTGGATTCCAGGTACGTCCATCGGCTTCCGCACGTAAGTTTGCCGAACAGGAAGGTGTGGACATACGTTTGTACTCTGTTATCTATGCAGCTATCGAAGAGGTGAAGGCTGCTATGGAAGGTATGCTTGCTCCGGAAGTGAAAGAGGTAGTAACTGCTACTATCGAAGTGCGTGAGGTATTCCACATTACTAAGGTGGGTACAGTAGCCGGTGCTGTTGTGAAAGAGGGCAAGGTGAAACGTTCGGATAAGGCTCGTCTGATCCGTGATGGTATAGTAATCTTCTCAGGTTCCATCAATGCTTTGAAGCGCTTTAAAGATGACGTGAAGGAAGTAGGTACAAACTTCGAATGTGGTATCAGTCTTGTTAACTACAACGATTTGAAGGTAGGTGATATGATTGAAACTTACGAAGAAGTAGAAGTGAAGCAAACTTTATAATTCTCACGAAACTGAAAATATACGGAGGCACAGAGTGATTACAACTCCGTGTCTCCGTTTTTGTTTTACATAGAATGACGACCATAGATATTATCATACTGATTGCTCTTGGAGCCGGTGTTATTGTCGGATTTATGAAGGGCTTTATCCGGCAGCTTGCTTCCATTCTCGGATTAATTGTGGGGCTATTGGCAGCAAAAGCTTTGTACACCTCACTGGCTGTGAAGTTATGCCCTACGGTGACCGACTCCATGACTGTGGCGCAGATACTGGCATTTATCATTATCTGGATCGCTGTGCCGCTAATCTTTACATTGGTGGCTTCAGTATTAACCAAGGCATTGGAGGCGGTTTCACTTGGCTGGCTGAATCGCATGCTTGGAGCCGGGCTCGGAGCTTTGAAATATCTTTTATTGGTGAGCTTGGTTATCTGTGTCATTCAGTTTATAGACTCCGATAGTCAGTTGATTAGCCAAACAAAGAAGGAGCAGTCCTTGTTATATTATCCTATGGAAAGCTTTGCGGGGATCTTCTTTCCCGCAGCAAAAGAGGTTACACAACAATATATATTCAAATAAAAATGATGCAACAAGAAGAACCCAATAAATATGTAAAAGAACTCACGCAGGAGAAGTACAAATACGGCTTCACTACGGAGGTACATACAGATATCATAGAGAAGGGACTCAATGAAGACGTGGTACGTTTGATCTCGGCTAAAAAGAACGAGCCGGAGTGGTTGCTGGAGTTCCGTCTGAAAGCTTATCGTCATTGGTTAACGCTGGAGATGCCTACTTGGGCACATTTGCGTATACCGGAAATTGACTATCAGGCAATCTCATATTATGCCGATCCTACGAAAAAGAAGGAGGGCCCGAAGAGTATGGATGAAGTTGATCCGGAATTGATAAAAACATTCAATAAACTCGGCATTCCACTGGAGGAGCAGATGGCATTGAGTGGTATGGCTGTGGATGCAGTGATGGACTCTGTGTCAGTGAAAACGACCTTTAAGGAAACACTGATGGAGAAAGGTATTATTTTTTGCTCATTTAGTGAAGCTGTGCGTGAACATCCCGACTTGGTGAAAAAGTATCTCGGATCTGTTGTTGGGTATAGAGACAACTTCTTCGCAGCATTAAACTCGGCTGTATTCTCAGACGGTTCTTTTGTCTATATCCCCAAGGGGGTACGTTGTCCTATGGAACTCTCTACTTATTTCCGTATTAATGCTGCCAATACCGGTCAGTTTGAACGTACATTGATTGTGGCTGATGACGATAGCTATGTTTCCTATCTGGAGGGGTGTACAGCTCCAATGAGAGATGAGAATCAATTACACGCTGCTATTGTCGAAATCATGGTACATGATCGTGCGGAAGTGAAATATAGTACCGTGCAGAATTGGTATCCGGGCGATGCCGAAGGCAAAGGTGGAGTTTATAATTTTGTGACAAAACGTGGCAATTGCAAAGGAGTAGACAGTAAACTTTCATGGACCCAGGTTGAGACAGGTTCGGCTATTACATGGAAATATCCGTCTTGTATTCTTTCCGGGGATAATTCTACTGCAGAGTTTTATTCTGTAGCTGTGACGAATAATTATCAGCAGGCAGATACAGGTACTAAAATGATTCATTTAGGTAAGAACACCCGTAGTACGATTGTCAGCAAGGGTATATCTGCCGGGAAGAGCGAGAACTCTTACCGTGGGTTGGTCCGTGTAGCTGAAAAGGCTGATAATGCCCGTAATTATAGCCAGTGTGACTCATTGCTGTTGGGTGATAAGTGTGGTGCACATACTTTTCCCTACATGGATATCCATAATGAAACGGCAGTTGTAGAGCATGAAGCGACTACCAGTAAGATTAGTGAGGATCAGATATTTTATTGTAATCAGCGTGGTATTTCTACAGAAGATGCCATTGGATTGATCGTAAACGGCTATGCTAAGGAGGTACTTAATAAACTTCCAATGGAATTTGCCGTAGAAGCTCAGAAACTACTTACGATCTCTCTTGAAGGCAGTGTAGGATAATGAAGACGAAACGTGTTGGTTGGCTATTGATATTCCTGTCCTATGTTGGTGTAGTACTGGCACAAAACCTTGACGATCAAGAAAGGAGGTGGGCGATCAGTGGCTCTTGGGGAGGAAATTGGCCGATAGTCACAAAGAATACACTTTCGGGAAAAGCTGTTTCTGCAGGACATATACATACTTTAATGTTGGAGTATTATATTCCTTATACCCGTTTCTCCCTGAAAGGAGGATATACAGGTGAAGAAATAGGTTTGAATCCAGGTATTTCTGCCTCAATGAGTAATCTGGAAATAGGAGGGCGGTATTATTTCTTACCACAACGGTTTGCAATCCAACCTTATGGGGGACTTTCTACTGGATGGAACCTCTCTCCACGAAGGCAGGAGGGGATGGGCAGTAGCAGTTATTACGATCCTTCAAGGCAAGAGTTTCGTAAAGATTACGATTATCGATACCGAATTAAAGAACCATTATTCACAGTTTCTCCTGTGGTGGGAGCTGATATATATTTTCTTTCTTGTCTTGCTCTCACCTTGGAATATAATTTCCGGATGGGCATTGCCGGAAAGATAAGTGGAGAGATAGAGAAGACCAATTCTCGTGGAACCGGATTTGTACGTAGCAATGGGATGCGGCAGACCGTAAGTGTAGGGGTAAAGGTTAACTTCCCTTTTACTATTACGCAGACGGACGGAAATTCCATATTACAATGGTTGGACGAGGTTATTTTTGGAAAAGAATAGATAATGAAATAATTGATAAGATCATGTTAGAGATAAAAGACCTGCATGCCAGCATTAACGGCAAAGAGATATTGAAAGGCATTAACCTGACGGTGAAGCCGGGCGAAGTACATGCCATTATGGGACCTAACGGTTCGGGTAAAAGTACGCTTTCGTCTGTTCTGGTAGGTAATCCTGCTTTCGAAGTGACGAAAGGAAGCATCACGTTTTATGGTAAAAATCTTTTGGAATTGAGCCCTGAAGATCGCAGTCACGAAGGTATTTTTCTTAGTTTTCAGTATCCGGTGGAGATCCCGGGCGTGAGCATGGTGAACTTTATGCGTGCTGCTGTCAATGAACAGCGTAAGTACAAAGGATTACCCGCTTTGACAGCCAGTGAGTTCTTGAAATTGATGCGTGAAAAGCGTGCAGTGGTCGAGTTGGATAATAAATTGGCCAATCGTTCGGTAAATGAAGGTTTCTCGGGTGGAGAGAAAAAACGGAATGAGATTTTTCAGATGGCTATGCTCGAACCCCGTCTCAGTATCTTAGACGAGACTGATTCCGGACTCGATATCGATGCGCTTCGTATTGTAGCCGAAGGAGTAAATAAACTGAAAACTCCCGATACCAGTTGTATTGTCATCACCCACTATCAGCGTCTGCTGGACTATATAAAGCCGGACATTGTACATGTTCTTTACAAAGGACGTATTGTAAAGACTGCCGGTCCGGAACTCGCTCTTGAGTTGGAAGAGAAGGGATATGATTGGATTAAGAAGGAATTAGGAGAATGAGTTTAATTATGAATGCAGAACAGCAATATATAGATCTCTTTTCTCAGTGTGAGGCGATGATCTGTCGTCATAGCGCTGAGGCGTTGAATGCCCCCCGGGCAACAGCTTTTGCTGATTTCGAACGTCAGGGGTTTCCTACACGGAAACAAGAGAAATACAAATACACGGATGTCAGTAAATTCTTTGAGCCGGATTATGGGTTGAACTTGAACCGGCTGCCCATTCCGGTGAACCCTTATGAAGTGTTTAAATGTGATGTTCCGAACATGAGCACTTCATTGTTTTTTGTAGTGAACGATGCATTCTACAATCAGGCGCTTCCTAAGTCCGGATTGCCTGAAGGAGTTATCTTCGGTAGTTTGAGAAATATGGCTGAACAGCATCCGGAACTTGTGAAGAAGTATTATGGTAAGTTGGCTGATACTTCGAAAGATGCGGTTACGGCTTTTAATACAGCTTTTGCACAGGATGGAGTATTGATGTATGTTCCGAAGAATGTGATCGTCGATAGACCTATTCAACTGGTCAATATACTTCGTGCGGATGTTAATTTCATGGTAAATCGCCGTGTGTTGATTATCCTTGAAGAAGGGGCTCAGGCCCGTTTGCTTATTTGCGATCATGCAATGGATAATGTAAACTTCTTGGCAACTCAAGTTATTGAAGTGTTTGCAGAAGAGAACTCCGTTTTCGATCTTTATGAATTGGAAGAGACTCATACCAGTACAGTGCGTTTCAGTAATTTGTATGTGAAACAGGGAGCAAACAGCAATGTATTGCTTAATGGAATGACACTTCATAACGGGACAACCCGTAATACGACAGAAGTTACCCTTGCCGGTGAAGGTGCCGAGATCAATCTTTGTGGTATGGCCATTGCTGATAAAAACCAACACGTGGACAATAATACCTCGATAGATCATGCCGTGCCGAATTGTACCAGCAATGAGTTGTTTAAATATGTTCTTGACGATCAGTCTGTGGGAGCTTTTGCCGGTTTGGTACTGGTACGTCCTGATGCGCAACATACCAGTTCTCAGCAGACAAACCGTAACCTCTGTGCTACTCGTGATGCCCGTATGTATACTCAGCCGCAACTGGAGATATATGCCGACGATGTAAAATGCTCTCATGGAGCTACTGTAGGTCAACTGGATGAAAACGCTCTTTTCTATATGCGTGCTCGTGGTATAGCCGAAAAGGAGGCCCGTCTGTTGCTGATGTTTGCATTTGTCAACGAGGTGATTGATACCATTCGTCTGGAGGCGTTGAAAGATCGTCTGCATTTGTTGGTTGAAAAACGTTTCCGCGGTGAACTGAATAAGTGCCAGGGATGTTCTATTTGCAAATAATCAGTGATAAAATGAATATTCATAAGATACGTGAGGACTTTCCCATACTTAGCCGTACGGTATATGGCAAGCCTTTGGTTTATTTAGATAACGGTGCGACTACTCAGAAGCCTCGCCTGGTGATCGATTCGATTGTAGACGAATATTATTCGGTCAATGCGAATGTACATCGGGGAGTTCATTTCTTGTCTCAGCAGGCGACGGAGCTGCATGAGGCTTCACGTGAGACTGTACGTCAGTTCATTAATGCCCGTAGTACTCGTGAGGTCATTTTCACTCGCGGGACAACGGAGAGCATTAATTTAATTGTCTCCAGTTTTGGTGAAGAGTTCATGCAAGAGGGTGATGAGGTGATTGTTTCAGTGATGGAACACCACAGTAATATCGTACCTTGGCAGTTGTTGGCGGCCCGTAAAGGGATTGCGATTAAAGTCATTCCGATGAATGATAAAGGTGAGCTGTTACTTGAAGAGTACGAAAATCTTTTTTCTGAACGTACTAAGATTGTCAGCGTAACCCAAGTGTCCAATGTACTGGGAACAATCAATCCGGTGAAAGAGATGATTGCCACGGCACATGCTCATGGAGTACCTGTTATGATTGACGGTGCTCAATCCATTCCTCACATGAAGGTGGATGTACAGGATTTGGATGCTGACTTCTTTGTTTTCTCAGGTCATAAAATATATGGGCCTACCGGAATAGGCGTCTTATATGGAAAGGAAGATTGGCTCGAACGTCTTCCGCCTTATCAGGGTGGAGGAGAAATGATTCAGTCTGTCTCATTTGAAAAGACTGTCTTCGGTGAATTACCATTTAAATTCGAGGCTGGAACCCCAGACTATATTGCCACTACCGGGCTTGCCAAAGCGCTGGACTATGTCACAGGTATTGGCTTAGACCCAATAGCATTACATGAACATGAGCTTACAGTTTATGCTATGCAACGGCTGAAAGAAATTCCGAATATGCGTATTTTTGGTGAGGCTGAGCATAAAAGCAGTGTAATTTCATTCTTGGTAGGCGATATACACCATTTGGATCTGGGTACCTTGCTTGATCGATTGGGTATTGCTGTCCGTACGGGACACCATTGTGCAGAACCGTTAATGCGTCGTTTAGGCATTGAAGGTACGGTTCGCGCCTCATTTGCCGTGTATAATACAAAAGAGGAAGTTGATGCTCTTGTAGCTGGTATCGAACGGGTCAGTAAGATGTTCTGAGGCATGTGTATTCTGACAGATATTGAAGTGTCGTGAAAGCTGTTGCTTTTGCGACATTTTTTATGTTTGATAGGGGCTTGCTGAAATGTGTTGAATGACTTTAGGACTCTGTCTTTAACTCTTTTGGGGAGGAGGTCTGTTTTTCCTCCGTCAACTAAGGGAAGGCGGAGCCGTACAGTATTACTTCCAACGACCGATCCGTATAAATAGATAATAAATGAAGGATTCCTGCAACCTTTTTCTTTCTTTATCGTCTAATATTAATATAAACCTCTAAATGAAACAAGAATTATGTTATTAGCAACCACTCCAATCATCGAAGGAAAACGAATAACCACTTATTATGGCATTGTGTCCGGAGAAACTATTATAGGTGCCAATGTCTTCCGTGACTTTTTTGCCAGTATTCGTGATATAGTAGGCGGACGCTCCGGTTCATACGAAGAAGTGCTTCGTGAGGCAAAAGATACTGCTTTGAAAGAAATGTCTGAACAGGCTCGCCAAATGGGCGCTAATGCTGTGATCGGAGTTGATTTGGATTACGAAACAGTTGGGGGAAGTGGCAGTATGTTGATGGTAACTGCTAGTGGGACGGCTGTGTTTTTGGAATGAAAATAATTGGTAAATTGTGATAATGGCAAGCTTTTATTCCAAGCTCGCCATTATTTATATTGCAGATTTATATATTTATCTAAGGCTGTTTTCTCTTTATTAAAGGATAAGATTAAGGTAAAACTCCTTTATGGAAAAATATAAATAATATAGGACTTGGTTTATTTTAAATAAACTTGATTTATCTCATCAGCATAATTGTGATAAATTGTTTTAGCTATTTCTATTTCTTTATTGACAGGTACTGCAGAGAATTTTTCCTTACTTTCTATCCAACAGGTTTCCATAGCAAAAAAGTCAATTTCTTTTGGATTTTTTCCTTCCAACTTAGCGTGAAGATAATCGAAGTATACTTTCCAACGCGGAGCGTATAAAGTGCTCAAAATCCCGTTCCATTCTTTATGAGCATATTCATGTAGACTTGAGTTTACAGAAGTCCAGCTTGTTATCTGACGTTTGGCATTATTTATAAACATCCTTTTTTCTGTCGGGTTCGAACCACATGTATCTGCTTGTCTTATATATTCTCCTAATAAGAATTCTTTTCGTGTACTTAACAATAAGTCTTGGTCAAGAATCATCTGGAGGAATTTTGAAGTATATAAATCAAATTTCTTTATATTCTTCTCTTTGTAAGCGTCTGATATGCATTTGTGGATATACTTACCGTAATCAGCTAACATTTGGCGAGTTATATCTACCACGTCATATCGATATGTATCGATGTATCCTAACTCTTTTTCTGCTTTTAACAGATGTTCAAGTGCTTGGAGAACATTGATAGGTTGATAATAAAGATGGGCTGTTCCCCAAGATGATACATAATCTATTTTTAATGATGGGCGAGCGCAGAAATAAGATTCTTGGGGACCATCTGCAGCCCAGGGACAGTTATATACAGAAGTGGACAATTGGAGCATAGCTGCTTTAGCATTGCTGTTCTCGGAACCATAGCGATATGTGGTATAATTAGCTATCCAGCTTTTTATATCTATGCTATCTGTTCTCCAGGCCATATCATATACCATATCATAATTGATGGGATTTGTCCCTATACCTTCTGGAGTAGTTCCAATTCCACATACGTATTTGCCTTTGGGATGATGCTCGGCTTTTATAACACCTGTGGCATAGCTCTGAAGCTTTCCGTACATTCCTATGCGTCCGCCAAAATTGGGTAGAGCACACCATATCCAGTTATGATCCAAGAAACCATCTTCTCTATGGAATGATGATGAAGGTTCGCCACCCCACTGAGGACGGGCACATGCCATTAAGTCGAGTACCAATGCTTCTCCATGTTTAAGTCCTTTCAATAATGCGACCGAGGGATTTCCACTCCATCCTTGGAGTACCCATATGGCATTTGGATTATTTGTTTTCATTGCCTTATATATGTTTGAGGCAGCCTCTGTTATATTTATTCCTTTTGAATTGCCTCCTTCATGAAAAGGATCTCCACCATAGTACCGAGATTCTCCAAATAATTTCTTTTGCTCTTCATAGAATATCTCTGCAACCTTGGCAAATAGAGGATCCGAAGGGACTAAGAATGCAGGACGTTGATATGTAATCCATTTACCGGCATTTCGTATGTCCGCATTAGGAAATTTTGTGATCATACTGTTAGGGACCATGCCGTAGAAGCCTTGTAGTACAGGCTCCATACCATATTCTCTCATACGATCTAACATCTTTTTTTGAAGTTTGGTTTGCCGATCAATGAATTGTTGTGAAACGGGACCGCCAAACTTTTCAAGGTTTCCCATTAACCACCATGCTTCATAACCTGCGCCTGGTAAGAAATCAATTATTTCTTTCTCTGAGTATCCCAAACGTCGGAGTGTGTTTTGCCAAACTGCATACTGTCCAATAACTGCTACTAATGGCATATTAATGCCTTGCATTGCCATGCGATCTATTTCATCTTCCCATTGTGTCCAATCCCAAAAGGCCATAGAGTAACTATAAGTACAATAATTCAAATAATATCTTAATGGCAACGTGGCATTTACACGTATTTTTTCTTTTACTACTGGTAAAGAAGATGTATATGATAAATTATGTCCAGTCCAACTTGTGGTCTTGCGCAGATAATAACGCATATAATGGTTTAGACCACGAGCCATGGAAATGCCGTTATTTCCTCGAATAATCAGTTTTTTACCTTTGGTTTCTAATTCAAAGAAATCGGTTCCGTCTATAATTCTTTCAAAGACGATATTTTTTGCTTGGTTAGGTACCATTTTATTAGCAAGACGCTTTAAGTTACTTTCTTCTGCGTGGATAATAGTAGTGTAGAGACAGAAAATAAACAGTATAAGACATGCTGTATTTTTACTTTTTATGTACGACATCATAAACTATTTTATTTTTAAAATTAAAAAAGAGAGGGTGAATCAATTTTTGAACTCATTCACCCTCTATCATATAATTATTCTATCAAAAAAAGAATTTTGATTTAAATTACCATCCCGGATTCTGAATTAGATTTGGGTTGATGTCAATGTAATCCTGCTTGATAGGGTATAGGTATTGCTTTTGAGTGAAAATTAGCGGACGTTCAGGTAAAACTCTTGCTTGATAGAACTCTTCTGCTGTTGCACCTGCTGAAGTCAATCCTCTCATACCATTAGCATCTTTCTCAAAAAAACTCTCAGCCTCTTTCCAACGTTTCAGATCATATAACCAATGTCCTTCAAAGATCAATTCATTCATTCTTTCACGACGTACTATTTTTATTAATGCATCACCTGTTGGATTACCAAAAGTTTCTGCAAGTGTTGGCAAACCAGCTTTTTCTCGAATGGCATTAAAGTAATGAGTTGCATCAGCATCCAGTGTTCCACTATATTCAGCACACGCTTCTACATAGTTTAGATATAATTCTCCTAAACGGATAATTGGGAAAGGATATGCGTTAACAGTGAATGTACCTGAACTTAATGCTTGGTTAGAAGGGCTAACTCCTTTCTTTAAAGCATATCCGCCATAAAGATGATCAGCATTTAAGTCTGCAGCTGCTACACCATTTTGTTCTTTAAAACGAAGCTTTAAAGTTACAGTATCACCATTTATTTCGTATGGGCCACGGTCATATCCTACGAAAGCATAAAAACGAGGTTCACGTTTGCGGTGCAAATAAATAGTGGAGTCATTAGGCATAATTTTCATTCGATCCTCCCATTTATAGGCTGGGTCTTCATCACAAGGAATTCCATTTTCAGAATAGAAAAACTCCACAGCCTCCAGTGTCGGGCCGATACCACCAATAGGAGCTTGACCACGAGGACAGAATCCTTTAGGAATAACCAATACTTGTAGGAAGTTTTGATCACCACCAGTCTCTTTTTTGCCACTGTATCCCCAAATAAGTTCTTTATTCCATGGATCTACCATTGTATAACGTTGATTGGCTACTGCCTGATCGAATTTACTAAGTGGTTTACTGCTTACGTACCGGTATAGTTCATTTCCGGCTTGTTCGGCCAGTGTGATTGCTTTCTTAGTTTCATCCATTGCTGTCTTCCATTTGTTTTTGTCATATACTTGGTTGATGAATGGAGTTCCGTTTTTATCTCTAAAATCCGAGTAAAATTCATTATTGCCATTGTATAGTGGGCTGGCTGCAAATAGATACATTCTTGCTTTTAGTGCTTGGGCAACAACTTTAGTTGCGCGTCCAAGATCACTGTTTGGTACAGTTAAAGGCAAATCCGTAATTGCTTTATCAAACATTTCTCCAATCATTGTGACACATTCGTCATATGGCTTACGGGGGCGGAAGAATGTTTCTCCTTCTCCGTCCAATGGAATATCTGAATCGACAATCACTATAGGACCATAGTTTTGTAACAATACGGAGTGGAAATAAGCTATTAGAAAGTTGGTTTCTGCAAGCCATACTTTCTTTTTGGCTTCGTATTCTGCTGCTGAAATCGTCATTGGCACTACTTTATCAATATTACCCTGAAATATATAGCATTGCTTGATACCTTGGTAGCATTGTTGCCAAATATCTAAAACCGGATTACTGGAACTATATTGCAATTGCTGCATCTGCAAAAAAGAGAACCACTGTAGTCCCCAGTGTTTGGAACAAACAGTCTCGTTTGACATTAGCCAACTGAAGTTAGTACGGCAGTTGTTATATTGAGGGATAAAAGAGTAACAAGAATAGATAAAGTTCTCAGCCGTTGTTTCATTTTTAAAAGCGTCTTCCAATGTGGCAGTATCGTCTGGCACTATATCCAAATAGTCACAGCTATGGAAGAGAACTGCAGAAAGGAGTGTAAGAATAAATATTAGCTTTTTCATATGAACTCATTTAAAATGTTAATTGTAAACCGATTGTTGCAACACGTAAGTTTGGATAAGTTAGTCCTTTACCTCCACCAAGTTCCGGATCCCAATGTTTGAATGGAGAGAAGGTAAGCAAGTTTTGCCCTGATATAAAGAGGCGTGCCACCTTATAGGTATAACCTATTTCTACATTTTTGAGGCGCAAGAAAGCGGCACTTCTCAACCAGTAAGTCGAATTCATAAAGTTATTATGTGAGTCGAGATTACTGATTAAACGGGGATATTCTGCATTTGGATTAGGATTCTCCTCAGTCCAATAATCTTTAGCTATAAAATCGAGTAAAGTTGTTTGGTCGGATGTAAACGGATGAATGTTCTGCATCATTAAACTTGTTTTAGCCACTCCTTGGAAGAAGACAGAGAAATCAAAGTTTTTATATTGCACAGAGCCTCCGAAGCCATATACAATTTGAGGGACAGTTGGATCACCTATTTCAGTCATATCATTACTGTCGATTTTTCCGTCTCCATTTAAATCTTTGTATTTAATGTCTCCTGGTTTCAGGTTAGGGGAGAAGGTTTGTTCCGGGCTGTTCTCAACATCTGCTTCATCTTTAAATAATCCTAATGCTATCAAGCCAGTATAGCGGTTCAGTGGTTTTCCGATTTCTGAGCGATAAGATTCGTTTTCTGGATAACTAGGTTCGTCTGCTTCAAGAAGTTCATTTTTTGCATATGTGAAACTACCCTTTAACGATACAATAAGATCCTTGGAGAAAGCTTTATTATACTCAATATTTAGATCGATACCTCCATTTTTAACTTTTCCTAAATTTGCATAGGGACGTAGGTCTCCTGTAATTCCTGATTCTGCCGGTACGATGTTTCTGCGCATGAAGATGTCTTTACGTGTTTCTGTAAACCAGTCAAAAGCGATATTAAGTGAATTGAATAAGCTCAAATCAAATCCTATATTGGCTTTTATGCCGGTTTCCCAGCGTGCACCTGCTGCACCATATCTTGTAATTATGGCACCAGTTCCCGTGTTTTGCCAATCATTACCAAATGTATAGGATGCTCCGGACAGATTTACGTAGGTTAGATAAGGGAAGCGTGAATCAGTTGACGAGTTGCCTACTTTACCATAAGAACCTCTGATTTTCAGGTTGGAAACAACATTCCTCAATGGAGTGAAGAAGCTTTCGTTGGAGATATTGTAACCGACAGCTACTGAGGGGAAGAAGCCGAAACGTTTGCCTTCTCCAAAGTTTTCGCTACCATTATATCCAAAATTGGCTTCGATCATGTATTTATTATCATAGCCATAAGTTACGCGTCCTGCAATACCTTGATTGCGTACTGGTAAAGTTGCGTAAAAGTCAGCTGGCGCATTTTCATTGTAATCTCTCTGTAGATATACTAACATTGCTCCAACATCGTGTTTATCTCCGAAAGTTTGTGCATAGTCCAGTGAAAGTTGATAGTTAAGTAAACGGTCACCTCCATTGGATGTGGTCGTAGTAAGTGCTTTACTACCTTTTGTGATAGCCTCATAGGTGTAATTGTATTCTCCGTTGGTTCCTTGTTCATAGTCTTTGATTCCGTAAAAATAAGGGGTAAAAGAACGTACTACGTTGGTTGTAGCCCAGTTTTTGAAAGATACCAGACCCTTAGCTTTTAATCCTGGAACAATGAATTTGAGGTCTTGCTCAAGATCAAGACTCGCAATCATAGTAGATTCGTTCTTTTCGGAATATCCGCCGACCATTTCAGCGTATGGGTTACGATATTTGCCGGCAATTGGTCCACCATTACGGTTACCAAAGAGGATATAGTCTTCACCATTTTGTGCAGGAAGTACTGGAGCAAACATAACGGGTGGTGCTTCGAAAATGCCTTGATAGATCGCATCGGTTCCAGCGGCAGAACCTGAGTAATCCAGTACTTGAGCGTTCAGTCTCACGTTAGCCTTGGTGGTTGACGTTAAATTGACGCCCACATTTGCTTGTAAGGATAAACGTAGTTGATTGATATTGTTATCAAAGTTGTTCTTGGAGTCTTTCTTTAGCATACCGTTATCATTGTTTAGTGTACCGCTAAGGAAATAAGTGACACGTTTACCACCACCAGTAACATTTACATTGGCAGATTGAGTAGTGGTGAAATCCTTAAATAGATAATCCTCCCAATCTACATTAGGGTAAATATATGGATTTAATTGATTACGTGTTCCGTCAATAACCTCTTGAGAATAATAAGGTTGTGCATCTGGAGTGCGGTTTAGTACTGCATTGTTTCTCGCAATCATATAGTCTACGCCATCTGCTACTTTTACGGTTCTGGTAGGCTGTGTAAAAGAATTCTGTACGCGAATATTGATTCGTGCTTTCTCCATATCTTTACCGCTTCTGGTTGTAATCAACATGACACCATTGGCACCACGTGCGCCATATAGCGCTGTAGCTGTTGCATCTTTTAGAATTGAGAATCCTTCGATTACTTCTGGTGAAAGAGCATTCAAGTCACTAATAGATACTTCTACATTATCGATAAAAACGAGTGGAGATGTGTTACTGGCAAAGGTTGAAATACCACGTATCCAGAAATTTGCTCCGTCAGCACCCGGTTCACCGCCACGTTGCACTGCTACTACACCGGCAATGCGGCCGGCAAATGAATTGCTTAGCGTACTTGATGGGGAGCGGAGTTCACTAGCTTTTACCGTCTGTACAGCTCCTACTACACTAGCTTTTTTTTGAGCACCAAATCCGACGACGACAACTTCATCAAGTTGTTTGGTATCTGGAGTTATCTTTAAAATGACGTTTGTTTTACCATTTAAAGGAAATTCGGTAGGAATATAACCGATAAAAGTAGCTACCAGAACTGTATTTGCTGGGACTGTAAGGGTAAAGTTTCCCTCTATATCTGTCATTGTGCCTTGTGCCTTATTACCTTTTACCACAACATTGGCTCCTGGAACTCCTTCACCGTTTTCATCGAGAACTTTTCCGGTGACTTTTACTTCTTTTACTTGCTGTTGTGGGGCTTCTTCTTTTACTTTGCTAACTGTAATTTGCCGATTATTAATGTTATACTTTAATCCTGCCTCTTCTGACAGGATATTCAGAATGTCTTCTACATTTTGTTTATCTACTGATATTGACACTCTCTTTTGTAATACAGGTAAAAGATCCTTTGAATACAGTATAACAAACTCACTGTTTTTCTCGATATAGTCCAATATCTCTTTTACTGTTTTATTACTTGAATGGAGAGTGAAAACAGTTTGCTGGGCATAAGTCTTTGCTGCATAAACAGGAGTATTAACACTCGGTATAAGCAAAAAAATACTAATTAATAAAAAAAAGGACGTAATCCTCCCTGCCTTATGACAAGGAATTGCTTTCTTTTTCATACTTTTACGTTGATTTTAGTTAATCATTAAAGTTTGTGATTTAATAAAAAGTCATTAGAGTCGGATAATATGGGCGTATTATCCGATTTTCTTTTTTATTCGCTTTCTTTCTACATAATGGTGTGTTTTTTAAGGTTAAACATTGGTTACTTAAAACTTGTGTTATTCTATATAGATTACATTGTTTTTTATTGTATATTCAGTAGGTAAAATAGATAGAATCGATTTTATTACCTGATTTAAATCATCATTTAAATAGAGTTTGCCAAACATTTGCTCGTTTTCTACTAAGGTGTCGCATCGGATATTCTGACCATAATAATCTTGTAACCGTTGCAAAACTTGCTTTAGGCTTTCTCCTTGCAGAGTCCATGTTCCGTCAATCCAGCTGATATAATCGCGTGCATCTACTTTCGCTTTTCCTGTTATGCCTGCCTGGTTGAGCTCTACCTTTTCATTAGGCACCATTTTGATATGGCGGTTCTGCTGGTCCTTCACATTTACCGAACCTTCTACCAATACAACAGTAGCTTTTTCTTGATTTTTATAGGCTGATATGTTGAAAGATGTCCCCAATACGCTTACCTCAAATCCGGAGGTGTTTACGATAAAGGGTTTCGAAGTATCATGTGCTACTTTCAAATACACTTCTCCTTCCACATAGATTTCTCTGTACTTTCCTTCAAATGTACGAGGGTAAATGACTTTACTCCCGGAGTTAATCCATATCTTGCTGTTATCGGCCAAAACAATTTGTGAACGTTTGCCCTTAGGGACGATAATCTGGTTGTATGCCTCTTTGCCGTCATCCTCTGTAAGTTTATTGGAGTTGACTTGTACTTGTCCGGTAGCAGAATAAGTGACTTGGGCATTATTATCCAATTCTATTTTCTTCTGGTCCGAAACAACCAGTGTAACCTCTTTTATATCTTGAGGTATTTCTGTTTGCAGGCTTTGCGCTATCTTATTTAAATCATGCCTTTCTTCATCATTCATCAAAAGAAAGCAAGTAATCCCTATTAACATAGCTACAGATGCAGCTACCAATGAATATCTCAGGATATTGAACCATTGTATGGATTTACCGTTTTTCTTGATGAGATCAACAGGTGTACTGTCGGCATTTATTTTATCTTGTACTTTTTCCCATATATCCGTAGCCTCTGTTTCTGGGGGAAAACATTGATTCCAGAGAAAGTCAAGTTTATCATATTCAGCTTGTTCCTCCGGAGATGCGAATAATTTCTTTTCCGAATGATCGCCATTCTTATTCAGGAAGGAAGCAAATAATTTAAACTTATTCTTTCTCATTACTTTAATAGGGTTATATAAATAAAGACGCAACTTCTTTAAGAATCTCCTATTTAAATTCTGCTTTTTTTTAATTATTTTCTGCTTTATTTTTTAAGAGCTTCTGAAATTATTTCTAATGCCTTGGCGATGTGTATATTAACAGTCTTTACAGAGATGTTCAGCATTTTAGCAATTTCTTTGTAAGGCAAACGTTCTATTTTTGCGAGGATAAAGACCATTTTACATTTGGGCGGGAGGGTTTGGATGAGGCGATTGATTTGAGCGATCTCTTCCCGACTGATAATCTCTTCGTCGGGTGTTTGCAGATTACCGGTTATTTGGAAATCGTCCATCTCCTCCCAAGACGAAATGTATGCTGAGTTTTCCACTTTTCGTAGATAGGAGACGGCTTTGTTATGAGTCAATGTAAGCAACCAAGCTTTTATATTTTTGATACCATCTATTTCTTCCCAGTGTCTCCATACGTCTAGAAAGACGTCGCTGACTACTTCTTCAGCGGTTTCTTTGGTTCGTACGAAACACTGTGCATAGTAGAACAAGTCTTTCGAATAGCTATTAACAAAATGACGGAAAGAAGCCTCTTCTCCTTTCTTTATCTTGCTGATATATTCTATGTTGTTGTTCATATATAGAGTAATGGTTACTGTATGTACGCTGCAAAAATATAAAATATAAACTTCTTTTCTTAATATTTATTACATTGTTTCGTTCTTTAATATAATAATAAGTGGTAATTAAGGTCTTAATGATCTTTCTTTGCTTTTATATATCAGTTCTAAATCGAGCATAAATGAAAGGCGGAACACTGTCAGGTGTCCCGCCTTTGGTATCTGTTTGTAGGTTTATCGTAGTAAGATTACTCTGCTACCAACTCTATTACCCGGCTATTGGTTTGTGAAGTTGTAAATGCATTCAATCCTATTTTCATCAGATAGTCACCGGAGAAGATTTTTTCATTACCCGACAAATTGGATTTCCGACCCGGCATCAGATTAATTTCCTTCACCCGGTACATCTTTTGGGCATCAAGCCCCCGGAGCTTTACCGGTAGTAGTTTCTCGCCGAAACGCGGATGGATGTCGTAGGTAAAGAGGACGGCTTTCGAAGCATCGGGGGCAGTATACATCACTGCCATGTGGTTGCCATCATATGGAGATACGAGACGATATTGATCACCATCCAGAATGACAGGTTTCAAGCGTTTATAATTGGCTACTGCTTCCTGGCAATAAGTAAGTTCATCTGCTTTCATGTCTTTCAGTCCGATGTCGAAACCGAGTTTACACATACTGGCAACATCGGTGCGGAATTTCACACTTGTTCTGCTGTTCCAGCTTGTTACGTGTGCACACATCGCTTTGGCCGGGAAGAACTGTGAGAAGCCCCACTGAATGAATAAGCGTTCTACCGGATCGGTATTATCCGAACACCAAAATTCGGTGAAGTACTTCAGTGCTTCATAATCACAACGTGCACCTCCACCGGAGCAAAGCATCATGGGCACATTAGGATATTTCTCTTTTACCCGTTTCAATACATTATATATACCGCGCACGTGGTCGATGTAGAGCTGTCCTTGTTTATCTTTCAGGTAAGGCGAATAAATATTAGTAATCGGACTGTTGCAATCCCATTTAAAGAAGGCTACATCGGGATTCTCTGTCATAATCTTATCTACGACACCAAACACGAAGTCTTGTACTTTAGGATTGCTCAGGTCAAGTACCAACTGATTACGGAAATAATAAGTTTCCCGGTTCGGGTAATGGATAGCCCATTCCGGATGTGTTTCGAACAGGTCACTCTTGGGATTCACCATCTCCGGTTCAATCCAGATACCGAATTTGACACCGGCTTCTTTCGCTTTCTCTACTAATGCAGGGATTCCTCCGGGAAGCTTACTTTTCATCGCTTCCCAATCGCCCAGGCCGGCATGGTCATCGTTGCGCGGATGTTTGTTGCCAAACCATCCGTCGTCGAGCAGGAACATATCTACGCCCAGGTGTTTGGCCTCTTTCATCAGTTTGCCCAGTAATTCTTCATCAAAGGTGAAGTAAGTATTTTCCCAATTATTAAGCAGAGTCATTCGGTCTCCCTTGCCGTCTTTCAGTTGGTAGTTGCGTGCCCAATTGTGCAGGTTACGGCTGGCTTCACCCGTACCATTGTTACTCAACGTAAAGATAAACTCCGGGGTGGTAAATGTTTCGTTTGCTTTCAATTGATAGTCCGAGGCGTATGGATTGATAGCAGGGATGATTCGTAAGTTGCCTTCATTGTCCACTTCGAAAGTAAACTGGTAGTTGCCTGTCCATCCGATGGTGCCCAATACTACTTGTCCCTGATGCTCCTGAGCGGGCTGTTCCAGTCCGAGTTCAAAAAAAGGTTGCATGTGCATGGCAGCACGGCTACCCAACTTCGTATCGAGAATCTTTTTGCCGGGTTGCAATTGCTGTGTACTCATCTGCACCTCTTTAGCCCAGTCACTGCTGAATTCGGTGAGATAATATTTTTGGTTTGAGAAGTAAAGCATTGTCGAAGCATAACGCCATAACACGACCGGCTTCTTTTGTTGATGCTTGATCTCGCTCCATGTTTTGATGACATTTTGTTTAGGATAGGCTACATAGTGCAGTGTGACGTCCACCGGATATTGGTCATCTTTCATCCGGATGATGGTTTCTGTTCCACCTTCCACTGCTTTCTGTTCCGAAGATACATAACGCAGGATCGTGCTGAGATTGCCATCGTTGTTCGTAATGGCTACAGCCGGTTCGAAATAATCTTCTCCACCCGAACCCGGATAGACTTCCCATCCTCGTGAGGAGCCGGAAAGGTTTTTCAGGTCTTGTTCGTTCAGTAGTCTGTCACCCAGATAAGATTGATACAGACGTCCGTCCGGAGCAACTTCCAGGATAAGGTCCGTCCGATCTGTCGAGATGCGAATCTGTCTGGACTCTTGTGCATTGACATGAATACAAGCTACAAGAATCAGTAATGTTGCAAGTAATTTTTTCATGGTATTGTTGTTGATGTTATGAAATATGCATTGTGTGTGCAAAGTAAGATAAACTTCATTATATTCACAAATGAAACGGGAAGAAACCAATGGATGTTTATGGTTCAGAGCTCTGTTTCTTAAGCGTTCTCCGGCAGATAGTGGCTTTTAAAAGAGCTTCCGGGGTAGTGGGAATATCATTCCGGTACTTTGTTGTTACATAAATAAAAATATGTAATTTTGAGGATCTTAAAATAAAACAGGATGAAAACAGGTATGAAGCTAATTCAGGGAGCTTTGTTTGTGCTTCTTTTTTTGTTTGCCGCCTGCACACCCCACAGGCGCCCGATTCCCGACGAAATGATAGGAGAACACAGAATTCACCGGGCGGACGGATTCATGACACAGGATTATCGTTTGTCAATTATCCCAGTCAACGATTCGGTGTATGATATAAAGTTGTGGGAGAGGAAGAGTTCTTCAGAATCTCCGGAAAAGGTATATTACGATGGATTGCGTTTCCATTATCGGGATACGGTGCATATCTTCACAAAGCGCGTCACGAGTGGTACCGAAACTTATCGGGTGAATAGACGTCGGGTGACCCGTGATAAGAATCCTCGTATCTGGTATACCCTAAAATTAAATAGTACCGGGTTTGTGATGTCCGACTCATTGGTGGAGCGAAAAGGGGCTTCCGATGAACAACACCGAAAATTACTTTATAAACGTTATGGCAGACTGACTTTCCGCGAAGGTAAAATCATTTTCCTGAATAGCCGTTGTCCGGCATTCTATGTGAAGAAGGAAGAGAAATAAAATGCATAGTGCCTGTATTCGTTTTTTAGAGGCGGGAGATCAGCAAAAGTCGAAAATATTTGGTTATCTCGTTTAGATTCAATACTTTTAGGCTTTCGTTAAACCTCTAAATATTGTACGTCTATGGATAGCATTCTTTTTTGGCTTGTTCCGTTTGCCTCTGTTCTGGCTCTCTGTTTTGCGCTCTATTTTCATAAACAAATGATGAAGGAGAGCGAAGGTACTCCACAAATGATTAAGATTGCCGCTGCCGTGCGTCGGGGCGCTATGTCTTATCTGAAACAACAGTATAAAATCGTTGGCTGGGTATTTCTCGGACTGGTGATTCTGTTTTCTGTAATGGCTTATGGTTTTCAGGTGCAGAATGCCTGGGTACCGATAGCTTTCCTGACCGGAGGTTTCTTTTCCGGTCTTTCCGGCTTTTTGGGAATGAAAACAGCTACTTACGCATCGGCGCGTACGGCTAATGCTGCTCGCACGTCATTGAATGCCGGATTGCGAATAGCCTTCCGAAGCGGAGCTGTGATGGGACTGGTAGTGGTCGGCCTGGGACTGCTCGATATCTCTTTTTGGTATCTGTTGCTCAATTGGGCGATACCTGCCGATGTGCTGACACCCACTCATAAACTCTGTATCATCACTACTACAATGCTGACTTTTGGTATGGGCGCCAGCACGCAGGCGCTTTTTGCTCGTGTGGGAGGTGGCATTTATACAAAGGCTGCCGATGTGGGAGCCGATCTTGTGGGGAAAGTTGAGGCCGGTATTCCCGAGGACGATCCGCGTAATCCTGCCACCATTGCTGATAATGTAGGTGATAATGTGGGTGACGTGGCAGGAATGGGTGCCGATTTATACGAGTCATATTGCGGTTCCATTTTGGCAACGGCTGCTTTGGGTGCGGCCGCCTTTATTCATACGGGCGATACGGTTATGCAGTTTAAAGCTGTAATAGCTCCGATGTTGATTGCCGCTATCGGCATCATTCTTTCTATAATCGGTATTTTTTCAGTACGTACCAAAGAGAATGCTACCATGAAAGATCTGCTTGGTTCGTTGGCTTGGGGGACAAACCTGAGTTCGGCTTTGATTGTAGCAGCCACTTTTTTTATCTTGTGGTTATTACAATTGGACAATTGGATGTGGATTTCTTGTGCGGTAGTTGTAGGATTGGTTGTGGGTATTGTTATCGGCCGTTCGACGGAATATTATACTTCCCAATCTTACCGGCCTACTCAGAAATTGAGTGAAAGTGGTAAAACGGGTCCTGCCACAGTCATCATTTCGGGTATAGGACTCGGTATGTTGTCCACAGCTATTCCTGTGGTGGCGGTGGTAATCGGTATTATTGCTTCCTATCTGTTGGCTTCCGGTTTTGATTTCAATAATGTGGGAATGGGACTTTACGGCATCGGTATTGCTGCTGTCGGTATGCTTTCTACATTGGGCATTACGCTTGCTACGGATGCTTACGGCCCGATAGCCGACAATGCCGGTGGCAATGCGGAGATGTCCTCTTTGGGTAAAGAGGTGCGTAAACGTACCGATGCGCTCGATTCGTTGGGAAATACAACGGCAGCTACCGGAAAGGGTTTTGCCATTGGCTCGGCTGCTCTTACGGGGTTGGCATTGCTAGCTTCTTATATTGAGGAGATCCGCATTGGGTTGACTCGTCTTGGTAATTTGGAACTTACTTTTCCAAATGGAGACACGATCAGTACGGCCAATGCTACCTTTGTGGATTTTATGAACTATTATGAGGTAAATTTGATGAATCCGAAGGTACTTTCCGGTATGTTTCTCGGTTCGATGATGGCATTCCTGTTCTGTGGTCTGACTATGAATGCAGTCGGACGTGCTGCCGGACATATGGTAGATGAAGTACGCCGCCAGTTCCGTGAAATGAAAGGTATCCTGACCGGGGAAACCGAACCGGACTACGAACGTTGCGTTGCTATTTCTACAAAAGGAGCACAGCGGGAAATGGTAGTGCCTTCTCTGATTGCCATCATTGCTCCAATCCTTACCGGACTGATATTTGGTGTTCCCGGTGTATTGGGACTGTTGATTGGCGGACTGAGTAGTGGTTTTGTGCTTGCTATCTTCATGGCCAATGCCGGTGGAGCATGGGACAATGCGAAGAAGTATGTGGAAGAAGGTAATTTTGGAGGTAAAGGCAGTGAGGTGCACAAAGCTACTGTGGTAGGTGATACGGTAGGGGATCCATTTAAAGATACGTCCGGCCCGAGCCTGAATATCCTGATTAAACTGATGAGCATGGTTGCTATTGTTATGGCAGGATTAACTGTTGCCTGGAGCCTGTTCTGAGAAGGGACATCATTCACCACAGAGTAACACGGAGTTTCATCGAACGAGCTTAATCTATTGATAGCTGGCGATATTCATCCGTGTGGATCTGTGGCGAATATGAGTTCTGATTCAATGCAAAACGGCTGATGGCATAACGGATGCTTGCCTTCTTTTTCATCTTTTGTTCATTTCCGTTTAATTGATTACATTTGCCGTGTTAAATAAAAGAAGCGATGCTCTTACCCTGGTTAAACGAAGAACTGATAGAAGCCGGTTGTGATGAAGCCGGACGCGGTTGTCTGGCAGGTGCGGTTTATGCTGCTGCCGTTATCTTACCGAAAGATTTTGAGAATGAATTGTTGAATGACTCCAAGCAGTTGTCGGAGAAGCAGCGATATGCTTTGCGCGAAGTGATTGAGCGGGATGCGGTTGCCTGGGCCGTCGGCATTGTTTCGCCCGAAGAGATTGATAAGATAAACATCCTGAATGCATCGTTTCTCGCCATGCACCGGGCGGTAGACCGGCTGAAAACCCGTCCTCAGCATCTGCTGATCGATGGAAACCGTTTCAAGAAGTACCCCGACATACCTCATACTACTGTTATAAAGGGAGATGGCAAATATCTTTCGATAGCTGCTGCTTCTATCCTTGCCAAAACTTATCGTGATGACTACATGAACAAACTGCATCAGGAATTCCCATGTTATGACTGGGAGCATAACAAAGGTTATCCTACGAAAAAGCACCGTGCGGCTATTGCCGGGCACGGTACTACTCCGTATCATCGCATGACTTTCAATCTGTTGGGCGACGGACAGTTGGAATTGTTCTCAAAATAGACTTTCCTTAAAACCACTTTATCTTCCTGAAGATCACAAAGGAGAGGGCAGACAGGAATACGGATACCAGGATGATCAGCAGGAAGGCATGAGGCATCTCCTCAAGATGTATGTCTACGTTCATGCCATAGAAACTGGCTATTAACGTGGGGATCATCAATGTAATGGAAAGACTTGTCATACGTTTCATGATCGCATTCACATTATTGGAGATGATGGATGCAAAGGCGTCCATGGTTCCGGTGAGAATGTCACTGTAGATGTTGACCGTATTGAATGCCTGCTTCAGTTCAATGATCACGTCCTCCACTAACTCTTCATCCAGATAATCGGTATCCTGGAAGATGGTTTTCAACTTGCCGATCATCACTTCATTGCCACGAATGGAAGTATTAAAATAGACCAGTGTCTTCTGTAACTTCATCAATCGCAGCAGGTCCTCGTTTCGGATGCTTCGCTCCAGTTCCTTCTCGGCAGCGGTGATGTCTATATTTATCTGTTTCAGATACTTCAGGAACCAGACAGCCGAAGAGTAGATCAGTCGGAAAATCAAGTCGAGCTTATTGCGTACTTCGATGCCTTTCCGGCGGGTATGTTCGATGAAATCGGGAATCATATCCGTCTGATGGTAGCACACAGAAACAATGATTTCATTGTTGGTGATGATGCCGATGGGTACGGTGGTATAAGGGATACTGCTTTGAGCGTTCTGGACCGGTATACGCAGTATGGTCAGCAACCAGTTGCCTTCCGTTTCCGTACGCGGACGTTCGTCGGTATCGGCAATGTCATTTAAAAAAGATTCAGGAACTTTCAGGGTTTCGGTCAGGAATTTGAAATCACTGCTGTCCGGGCATACTACATTGACCCAGCTGTTAGGAAGCCATTGTGCTTTTTCCACAAAGCCGGCCTCACAATAAAGATATGTTCTCATCTTATTGCCTCCTTTCGTTTGTTAATGTCCGAGCAGAGGCATTACCGCAGAATGACTCTGTTCGTGTTAGTTAATACTGTTGTACGTTCGCGGGTTTGAATCGTCCATATTCTGTTTTATTTTTAAAGCGGCGCAAAAATAAGGAAATCATTTCAAATCTGCGGCATTTTTTCTTCCTTTTTGTCCGGCGGGGAGATTGCTTAACATAGATTAAACGTGTTCGTAATTAACTTTTTTGTACCTTTGCACCCGAAAAATAGAACGACAATTTAATTTTAGAATATTATGAGTAAGAAAGCCCTTTTAATGATTCTTGATGGTTGGGGATTAGGCGACCACGGGAAAGATGACGTAATCTTCAACACTGCTACTCCTTACTGGGATTATCTGATGGAGACCTATCCTCACTCTCAGTTACAGGCCAGCGGTGAAAACGTAGGTTTGCCCGACGGACAGATGGGTAACTCGGAAGTGGGTCACCTCAATATCGGCGCAGGACGCGTAGTTTATCAGGATTTGGTGAAAATCAACCTCTCTTGTCGTGACAACAGCATCCTGAAGAACCCGGAGATCGTTTCAGCTTTCTCTTACGCAAAAGAAAACGGAAAGAATGTTCATTTTATGGGACTGACTTCGGATGGTGGCGTACATAGCTCTCTGGACCATCTGTTCAAACTTTGCGATATTGCTAAAGAATATAATATTGAGAACACTTTCGTTCATTGCTTTATGGATGGACGTGACACAGACCCGAAGAGCGGTAAAGGCTTTATCGAACAACTGGAAGCGCATTGCGCCAAGTCTGCCGGTAAAGTGGCTTCCATCATTGGCCGTTATTATGCTATGGACCGTGACAAACGCTGGGAACGTGTGAAAGAAGCGTATGACCTGCTGGTAAACGGCATTGGTAAGAAAGCTACCGACATGGTGCAGGCTATGCAGGAATCTTATGATGAAGGGGTAACGGACGAGTTTATCAAACCGATTGTGAATGCCGGTGTAGACGGTACTATCAAAGAAGGTGACGTGGTGATCTTCTTCAACTATCGTAACGATCGTGCCAAAGAGCTGACTGTAGTTTTGACCCAACAGGATATGCCGGAAGCAGGCATGCACACAATACCGGGATTGCAGTACTACTGTATGACTCCGTACGATGCTTCGTTCAAGGGTGTGCATATCTTGTTCGATAAGGAAAACGTGGCTAATACGTTGGGCGAGTATCTGGCTGCTAACGGAAAGAAACAGCTTCATATTGCCGAAACAGAGAAATATGCTCACGTAACATTCTTCTTTAACGGTGGTCGTGAAACTCCGTATGATAACGAAGACCGCATCCTGGTTCCGTCTCCGAAAGTTGCAACTTACGATTTGAAACCGGAGATGAGTGCCTATGAAGTGAAAGATAAACTGGTGGCTGCCATCAACGAGAATAAATATGACTTTATCGTGGTGAACTATGCCAATGGTGATATGGTAGGTCATACCGGTATTTACGAAGCTATCGAGAAGGCGGTAGTTGCCGTAGACGCATGTGTGAAAGATACCATTGAAGCAGCCAAAGCTCAAGGTTACGAAGCTATCATCATTGCCGATCATGGTAACGCTGACCATGCTTTGAATGAAGACGGTACCCCGAATACGGCTCACTCTTTGAATCCTGTGCCTTGTGTATACGTGACAGAGAATAAAGAAGCGAAAGTGGCAGACGGACGTTTGGCAGATGTGGCGCCTACCATCCTGCATATTTTGGATATGGTTCAACCGGCTGAGATGACAGGTTGCAATTTGATTAAATAATTAATAGCTTTTTACTACAATAGCTATCAGCATAAAATGAAGTGTTTTCGGGAGGCTTATACCTCTTGAAGACACTTCTTTTTTATCTAAATGCTTGTTGCTTCATATTTAATGAGTTATCTTTGCTAACCTTACACAAAATATAAAGATGAAACAGCTTATATTGTCAGGGATGTTCGTTGTATGTGGATTGTCCGTATCCCTTGCTTCTGAAAAGTGGGCTGTGGATAGCATAAACTGGCATCGTGCAGAGCAGAAAATGCAAGAGAAGGATTTTCAGGATGCAGCACTGACATATAAGGAATTGATTACGAAAGGAGATTCTTTGTTTGTGGATTATGCCGGCCGGCATGTGGAGGATATGCGTGAACAATATTCCATTGACGAGTTGGACTTACAAAACGGAATGCAGCAGAAGAAAATATGGAAATTGGTGTTTATCACCATTCTATGTCTGGTCGTTTTGTTATTCGTAGGACTTCTCTATTTGAGGAGAGCGGAGAGAAAACTTCTATTTTCCAGAGAAGAGTTGCAAAAGGCAAAAAGGCTGGCCGAAGAGTCTGTCCGTAATAAGAGTGTATTTCTTTCCAATATGAGCCATGAGATAAAAACTCCCTTAAATGCGTTGGCAGGTTTCTCTGAAATTTTGATTACTCCGGGAATTGACGATGAAGTTCGTGCGCAGTGTAATGACGTGATCAGGTTAAACTCCGATTTATTGTTGCATTTGGTAAATGACGTAGTCGATGTTTCGTGTCTGGATGTGGCAAATATGAGATTCTCCGTGGTTCCGCATGAGGTGGTGGCTTTATGCCGGAATGTGGTGGAGATGCTGAGAAATATCAAACAGACTTCTGCGGAGATGATTTTTGAGACAGAATTGTCTGCTTTGGAAATGGAAACTGATCCGTGCAGGCTCCAGCAAGTATTGATCAACCTACTGGTCAATGCCACAAAATTTACGAAGGAGGGATATATCACATTGACACTGCGGATAAATGAAGTCGGGGTACCTGAGTTTATGGTAACGGATACTGGGTGTGGAATTCCCCTTGAAAATCAAGAGGCTGTATTCGGTCGGTTCGAAAAACTCAATGAAGGCATCCAGGGTACAGGGCTGGGGCTGTCTATCTGTAAGCTGATCATTAATCGTATGGGAGGAGACATCCGGGTTGACTCCACTTATAGCAAAGGGGCCCGTTTTATTTTTACTCACTCTTTGAAACAGGAGGAAAACCGATGAAGAGACTGGTTGTTCTATTGTTTGGTTTGATCGGTGCCGCCTTGTTTATGTCGGCTGCCAATTCGGGTGATCGTGTACTGCGTGACAGTATCTTTCATGTCTATCGGTCGATGCCTGCCGACACCACTCGGACCGTTTTTGCGAAAGAGGCTGCAATGGGACACGTTAAAGAAAGCTGGGCGTTGGAGTTGCTGGATTCGGCATTGGTGTTTGCCCGGGAGATAAAAGATGTGGAGGGTGAGTTGGAACTCCAATACGGGATTTTTCGTTACTATACGTTCAGGATGGACGGTGAGAATATGGAAAAGACGTGTGCCACCCTAAGGGAAGCGTGTTATCGTTATAAGAAATATGACAACTATTTTCTGGCTTTGCATTATGTGCTCCAGTTGAAGGGATCGGAGGGGGACACGGAGTATGCCATTCTTGAATCGAGAAAGATGCGTGAAGAAGCTGTGCGTTTGCATGTCGACCGTGGAGTGTTTTTGTCATATATCACGGAGGGAAAGTCGTATGTTTTCGCGCGAAATACGGAAAAAGCAATCGAACAGTATCTGAAGGCACTTGAGATTGAAGGAACGACTTTCGGGGACAAACTCATGGTACATGGATATCTGGCGAGTTCCTATTACCTGAAAGATAAATATAAGGAGGCTCTTGGAGAATTGAAAGCACAACGGCAATTGATTGACGGAGTAATTAAGAAAAAGCCGTCTATGCTTGGAGTGTACAGATCTACTCTGTTGACCATCGAGTTGATGTATTGCAAGATTTATCTGGGCATGGTCGACGCAGATCCTTTGTGGATACATCTCAATGAAGCTGCCAAATTTTATGATGATGACTGTTTTTCGGCTACAGCAGTCAATTATCACTTTTCTTGGGCGGGATATTATTATTTAAGACAGGACTGGGAACGATGTTTCCCTGAATTTGAACGTACATTGGCTGCTTTTAAGGGTACTCAGCCTATGTATGAGATCGAGATTCGGAGAATAATGGGAGATGCCTATGTGGATGCCAGCCGATATGAAGAGGCTGCCCGGACTTATAAAACAGCGGCTGTGATGTGCGATTCTGTAAATAAAGCTACTTTGCGGATGAATGAAGAGACGGTGGAGGCCAACTATCGTATCCGGAAAGCTTTGCTTGACAAAGAATTGGGAGAGAAGCGCTTTTTGCAAGTGGCGGTAGTAGGATTGTCTCTGTTTGTTGTTTTGTTGGTGTGGGGAGTGATACGCTTGATCCGGATTCGGGGAGAGTTGGTGAAATCTCAGAAGGAAATGGCGGAATCGTATGCCGTGGTCGTAGCAACCGATAAGATGAAAGAGGTTTTTTTGCGGAACATTACAGATGAAATACGGGTTCCTCTGGATACTGTGGTGGAATTGTCTGACCGCCTGTGCCGGGAGACGAATTTGAAACAGGAAAAACAGCAGGAATATTCTGCAACAATCAAGAAGTGTGCTTCAAAACTGATTGGCCTGATATTCAATGTGCTGGACCTTGCCCGATTAGAATCGGGAATGATGAAGTTTGTGGTAGAGGAGTATGATGTGGTTCAGTTATGTACCGATGCCAGGCTGATGGTGGAGATGCAAACCGAAAATAGAACGAAAGTTGATTTCCACACGGAACCGGATATGCTGCTGATCGATGTGGATACCAACCGGTTTATGAAAATGCTTGCTTCTGTGCTAAAATATCCCGAAGAAAGTGAGGGGCTTTTCAGGGTGAAGTTCATCTTGTCCCGCCCAAACGAGGATTATTTGCAAATTAAAGTTGTAAACAGCCCCATTTTTATGACTGTCGAAAGTGAAAAGGAGTTTGATGTTTTGCATACCATCAATCGGCTGTACTTAGAAACTTTCCAAGGTAGCTATCAGTTACTCGAAGAGAGTGGTGAGCGGATGATTATCATTACATATCCTGTGTCATGATTGCAGATGATTCGTATCCGGCATGAGAAAGCGTAATTGTTTTTGTCTTTTAGGATACGTTTTATCTTCTTGTTATGCAAATTCCCGGCGAAAACGATCTGTCGAACCATATATTTCTGTAACTTTGTCTTTAATAAACGTAGTGATAATAGATGATCTGTTATGCAATTAGCCACTATAAGATTATAAATTTTATCGCTAATTATTTGTTTGTCAATATTCTAATTTACATGATAATCTATCAAACTCAGGTGGCTTTACTATCAGATCTGAATATCTCTTTAAGAGTATGAAAAACTTGAGAGATTCCTTCTATTTACACTTAGGTAACTTGTATAATATAAACCGATAATTATGATTCAAATAGACAACGTTGTTGTGAGCCTGGATGTGCTTCGCGAGAAGTTTGTGTGCAACTTGGATGCCTGTAAAGGTGAGTGTTGCATTGAAGGTGATGCTGGGGCTCCGGTAGAACTGGAAGAGGTGGAGAAATTGGAAGAGGTGCTTCCGGTTGTTTGGGATGAACTGTCGCCCGAAGCTCGTGCGGTAATAGATAAGCAAGGCGTGGTATATACCGATCGGGACGGCGATCTGGTGACCTCCATTGTGAATGGCAAAGACTGTGTATTTACTTGTTACGATGAAAAGGGGTATTGTTATTGCGCCATCGAGAAAGCATATCGGGGAGGAAAAACAGACTTTTATAAACCGGTGTCTTGCCATCTGTATCCTATACGGGTAGGCAATTACGGACCTTATCAGGCAGTGAATTACCATCGTTGGGATGTATGTAAGGCTGCTGTATTGTTGGGTAAAAAGGAGAATGTCCCGGTCTATCGCTTCCTGAAGGAGCCGTTGATTCGTAAATTCGGTAAGGAGTGGTATGATGAACTGGAGATTGCGGTAAAAGAATTGCAGGATAGAGGGATGATATGAACAGACAGGTAAAGAAAACACTTAAGATCAGCGGCATCACGTTGGGAACAGTTCTTTTGGTGCTGCTTGTTGCCATTGCTTTTGTGATTAATTTCATCGTAACTCCGAAGAAGCTGACTCCGGTGGTGCTGGATGCTGCCAATCAGACTCTGAATGCACACCTGGATATGGAGAGCGTAGAGTTGACTTTCTTTTCAACTTTCCCACAGTTCGGATTGAAGGTGAAGAACGGTAGTTTGGTGTCTAAAGCCTTGAATGATAGTAGCTGGTGCAAAACCGATTCGTTACTGTCTTTCAAGGAATGTGTGCTGACCGTCAACCCGATAGCATATTTGACGGAAAATCGCATTGTTGTTCACAATCTTTCGTTGGAAGAGGTAGCTGTATATGCCTACCGGAATAAAACCGGGAAAGCCAATTGGGAGGTAACCCGTGCGTCGGCCGATACGATACCGGCCGATACTGCATCGACCGATTTTAATAGTGAGATTGATATCCGGAATATAGAACTCAAACATGCCAATCTTGTTTTCGATGATCGGAATACGGATATTTACTCACGCATCGATGATGCCAATCTGAAGTTGAGGCTTTCGCTGACAAAGGGTATTTCTACTTTAGGGTTGAAATTTGACAACAAGAATATTCTTTTCTGGCAGCAGGGAGAACTGTTGGTCAATAAGATAGCTACTTCTTTACGGACAGATATTATGGTGGACAGGCAGACCGCCGTCTGGAAACTGAAGGATACGGAACTCGATGTGAATGGTATCCGGCTGGATGTAAACGGAGCTTTCCGGCGGGATACCGTGGCGAAGACAATCGGTATGGATCTGGAATATGGTTTGCATGCCCCTTCGATGGAGACGGTGTTGCGGATGATTCCGAAATCGTATGTGAAGGACAGTAAAGTCTCGGCTAAAGGTGAAGTTACCGTTAGCGGTAGGGTGAGGGGTGTGTATGGTGACAAAAAGTTGCCTGCCGTTTCACTCAAGATCGGTATCAAAGAGGCTTCGGCACAATATAAGGGTTTACCATACGGTATTGATGAGGTAACGGCAGATTTTGATGCGTATGTCGACTTGATGCGTCATCAGCCTTCGTATCTAAACCTGAAAATATTCCATTTTAAAGGGGCACATACTGAAGTTTTGGCCGATGCGAAGGTAGACGATTTGCTGGATGATCCGTTGATTACTTTCCATACCAAGTCGACTGTCGACCTGGATGCACTGGCTAAAACCTTTCCATTGCAGGAAAGCGTGACAATCACGGGAAAACTGGATGCGGATATGGGGATGAAGTGCCGCCTTTCTGCTTTGAAGAAGCAGGATATCGGGCGCATGAAGTTGGGAGGCAAACTTGAATTGAAAGATTTTGAATTGAAGGATACTGCCAAGGATTTCGATTTTCTAGGTAATGCTACTTTCCGTTTCCGTGATAACGAAACCTTGCAGGCGCAGATGGATGTCCGTAAACTGGTGTTGAGAAGCCGTTTTCTCTCTTCTGACATCGAACGGTTGGTTGCCAATGTTTCTTCGACTAATCCGCAGGATACCAACCGCATTGTCTCTTTGCAGTGCGATATGGAGGTCAGTAAGCTCCGTGCTTCGATGGGCGATTCTATAAAGTTATACAGTGCCCGTGCAAAAGCACAAGCTGCACTGGGGCCTCAGGAGGTGGATGTAACGAAGCCGGCGATTGATTTTTCACTTCGTGCCGATTCGCTTTTCTTCAGTGCGGCAGGAACTCGCATGGCTATGAATGTGGCGGGCATCAAGATGAAGGCTGATAAGCTGAATGACTCCCTGTGGATGCCTAAAGGGATTGTTGGGTTCAATCGCTTACGCTTCCGTACGCCGGAATTCGGCTTGCCTATTCGCATGTCAAAAACAGCGGTGACGGTGGATGGCCCGAAGATTACTTTAAAGAATGCTTCTGTCCGTATCGGACGCTCCAATATGACGGCTACAGGCGATATGATGGGTGTTTACAGGGCAATGACGAAAGGAGAGAAGTTGACGGCACATTTGTCTCTTACGTCTGATCTGATCGATTGTAATCAGTTGATTAATTCTCTTTCTTTCCCCGAGGATACTACGGAAGTGCTTACCGACAGCGTACCTTCGGAGATGAAGTTGTTTGTGATTCCCCGAAATATAGATTTTGAATTACAAACAGATCTGAAGAAGGTCATTTTTGAGAAAATGCTGTTTGAGAATGTACATGGAGCGGTAGATATTAAGAATCAGGCCATACATCTGGAAGATCTTTCAATGCGTGCCCTCGATGCCGATATGAAGGCTGTGATGGTCTATAAGGCCGGTAGTCCCCGCGGCGGATATGCCGGTTTTGATTTTAAGATCCGAAACATCAATATTGCGAAGCTGGTCGACTTTGTTCCTGCACTCGATACGATAGTGCCTATGCTTCGTTCTTTCAAGGGCCGGGTTATGTTTGATGTTGCTGCCGATGCCCGTTTGGATTCGGCAATGAATATCCGTATCCCCACTTTGCGTTCGGCCATTCACATCAAAGGAGACAGCCTGGTCCTGATGGATGGTGAAACCTTTGCTGAGATCTCAAAGATGTTGATGTTTAAGAATAAAAAAGAGAATGTATTCGATAGTATCTCTGTCAATGTGACGGTACACGACGGTAATGTGACCGTCTATCCTTTCCTGGTAGAGATAGACCGTTATAAAGCTGCTGTTGGAGGTGAGCAAGGATTAGATATGAACTTTAACTATCACATCTCCATCTTGAAGTCTCCGTTGCCGTTTAAAGCGGGAGTGAATATTTCGGGCAATCTGGATAAAATGAAGTTCCGTATAGGTAAGGCCAAATATAAGGATGCGGTTACCCCTGCTGCGGTACATCGGGTGGATAGTACCCGCATGAATATGGGCAATGAGATTGTTAATCGTTTCCGACGAGTAGTATTGGGACGACAACCTCGATAAGCCCGGGAGGAATTCAAAGAAAAGCGCCGGTCCGAAGGATTTTCCTTCAGCGCCGGCGCTTCTTCGTTGTAAGATGTGAGGTTGGTGTTTATATTACGAATTATGCATCGATATTTGCATACGTTGCATTCTCTTCAATGAACTCGCGGCGTGGACCTACGTCTTCACCCATCAACATGGAGAAGATATAGTCGGCTTCTGCTGCGTTGTCGATATTAACCTGTTTCAGCATACGGTTTTCCGGATCCATAGTCGTTTCCCACAACTGCTGGGCATTCATCTCACCCAAACCTTTGTAGCGCTGTGTATGGATTGCGTTTTCCGAACCGCCACCATAAGTGTCGATAAACTTCTGGCGTTGCGCATCTGTCCAGCAATACTCTTCTATTTTTCCCTTTTTGCAAAGGTAGAGCGGGGGAGTGGCAATGTACAGATAGCCATTCTGGATGATCTGTGGCATATAGCGGAAGAAGAAAGTCATGATCAGTGTGTCGATGTGTGATCCATCGACGTCGGCATCGGTCATGATAATGATTTTATGATAGCGCAGCTTATCGATATTGGCAGCTTTGCTGTCTTCTTCCGTTCCGATAGTGACACCCAGTGCCGTGTATATATTGCGTATTTCTTCGCTTTCAAGCGCTTTGTGATACATGGCTTTCTCTACGTTCAGAATCTTACCGCGTAGTGGAAGAATAGCCTGAAACGCACGGTTACGGCCTTGCTTAGCTGTACCGCCGGCAGAGTCTCCCTCGACGAGGAACAACTCACACTTCTGCGGATCTTTGTCCGAGCAGTCGGCCAGTTTACCCGGAAGACCGCCACCTGACATAGGAGATTTACGCTGTACCATCTCACGCGCTTTGCGGGCGGCGTGGCGTGCAGTAGCAGCCAAAATCACTTTGTCTACAATTGCTTTAGCCTCTTTCGGGTGTTCTTCCAGATAATAGTTTAGTACTTCGCCTACCGCCTGATCGACAGCACCCATTACTTCGTTGTTTCCCAACTTAGTTTTAGTCTGTCCTTCAAATTGGGGTTCAGCTACTTTTACAGAGATCACAGCTGTCAGACCTTCACGGAAGTCATCGCCGGAGATTTCTACTTTAACTTTCTCCAGCATTTTGCTGTCTTCTGCATATTTCTTCAGTGTACGGGTCAGGGCGCGGCGGAAACCTGCCAGATGCGTACCACCTTCTATAGTATTAATGTTATTGACGTACGAATGGATATTTTCTGAAAATCCGGTATTGTACATGATAGCCACCTCGATGGGGATGTTTTGTTTCTCTGTGTTTAGATAAATCACATCGTTAATCAAGTGTTCGCGTGACGATTCGATGAAGCGTACAAATTCTCTTAAACCCTCTTCCGAATAGAAAGTTTCGTGTTTGAAACTGCCGTCCTCATTCACTACGCGACGATCTGTCAGCGAGATGCGCAGACCGGCATTCAGATAAGCCAATTCGCGTAAACGTGAAGCCAGAATCTTATAATCATAAATGGTTTCGGTAAAGATACTGTCATCGGGCCAGAATTGCTGTTTGGTTCCTGTGTGGTCCGCTATTCCTACTTCTTTAACGGGATAAAGCGGTTTACCGATTTCATATTCCTGCTGATAGATTTTACCGTTGCGGAATACCTGGGTAGTCATGTGTGTAGACAATGCATTCACACAGGACATACCTACACCGTGAAGACCTCCGGATACTTTGTACGAACCTTTATCGAACTTACCTCCGGCATGCAGTACGGTCATGGCAACTTCGAGGGCAGATTTCTGCTCTTTTTCGTGGAAATCTACCGGAATACCACGTCCATTATCCTGTACGGTGATAGAGTTGTCTTCGTTGATAGTTACTTCGATATGGTCGCAATAACCGGCCAATGCTTCGTCGATAGAGTTGTCGACAATTTCATATACCAAGTGATGAAGTCCCTTTACGCTGATGTCACCAATGTACATCGCAGGGCGTTTTCTAACTGCTTCAAGTCCTTCCAATACTTGGATACTATCTGCTGAATAAGACCCGTTATTGGTGGGATTCTGTTCTTCGCTCATAATTTGATTCCTAATTATAATAACAGAGCAAATATAGTGAAAATATCTGAGTTAGAGAAGAATGAAGAGTGAAAAAAGAAGAATTAAAAATAAACCCGACCGGGTAATTGAAAGCATAAAAAGCCGAACTGAAAAGTCCGGCTTCTAATATTATATAGAGTCTGTTATATATCTTATTTCTTAAGCAAGCTTGTTGATGTAAATGGCCAACTTAGATTTCAGATTGTTAGCTTTATTCTTATGAATAACGTTTGTCTTAGCTAACTTGTCTACCATCTTAACGATGCCCGGATACATAGCAGTTGCTTCTGCTTTGTCAGTAGTTGAACGAAGTTTTCTAACAGCATTTCTCATGGTTTTACCATAATATCTGTTACGAAGTCTTCTAGTTTCTTCTTGTCTGATTCTCTTGATTGATGATTTATGATTTGCCATCTCGACTAATCTGTTTTAATTCGTTTATTTTTTTAATTGTAGCCCGTGGGGGAATCGAACCCCCCTTTCAAGAATGAAAATCTTGCGTCCTAACCGATAGACGAACGGGCCATCCCGTTTTGAGCATTTCTGCTCTTTTTGTTTCACTTTGCTTTCGTTCTGTATCGTTGTTTCCCGATTGCGAGTGCAAAGGTAGGGCTTTTTTTGAAACTACCAAACTATTCGCGGAAAAATTTTCTGATTATTTTTGATGGTTTTTCGTTTTTATTTAGGTTATGTGTTGATAATCAATTTCTTATTTACTATTTTATTTTCTGGCGAAAGAATGATTTTTTTTTGAGATAGTAGTATTCGATTGTCCATTTCCTCTTTTTTTGTAGCTTTGTTACCGGAAAGAAAAGTTAGAGCTATGTTGCAAAAAACGGTTGGAATCGTTCTTCATGTATTAAAGTATAACGATACATCGAATATCGTAGAGATGTATACTGAGTTGTCAGGGCGTGCGTCCTTTTTGGTCACCGTGCCTCGTTCTAAGAAGGCTACTGTCAAATCGGTGTTGTTTCAACCATTGGCTTTAATCGAATTTGAGGCGGATTACAGACCGAATACTTCACTTTTTAGAATTAAGGAGGCCAAATCTTTCAGTCCCTTTACTTCTATTCCCTATGATCCTTTTAAATCGGCTATCGCTCTTTTTCTCGCTGAATTTCTTTATCGTGCCATTCGTGAGGAGGCTGAGAACCGTCCGTTGTTTGCCTATTTACAACATTCTATATTATGGTTGGATACCTGTAAGATTAGTTTTGCTAATTTCCATCTGGTATTTCTGATGCGTCTTTCACGCTTTTTGGGGCTGTACCCCAACCTGGACGATTATCATGCGGGGGACTATTTTGATATGTTGAATGCCACTTTTACGTCCGTTCGTCCTCAACTGCATTCTTCTTATATACAGCCCGATGAAGCCGGACGGTTGTTGCAGTTGATGCGTATGAATTATGAAACCATGCATCTTTTTGGAATGAACCGTACGGAAAGAGCCCGTTGTCTGGCTATTATTAATGAATATTACCGGCTGCATCTTCCCGATTTTCCTATACTGAAGTCACTGGATGTATTGAAGGAACTGTTTGATTAGTGCTTCATGCATATTGGAGGGATATATATTATAGACAAGCCATAAACAAAATACCCCGGATGCAAGTCAGACTTGCATCCGGGGTGGAAAGTATTTCTGTTTTGAGACTTATCCCAATAACTCTTTTACTTTAGCTGAGATCGCGCGTCCTTCGGCCAATCCTGCCAGTTTTTTAGAAGCGACTCCCATTACTTTTCCCATGTCTTTGCCGCTGGTAGCACCTACTTCAGCAATAATTTCTTTCAGTGCGGCTTCCAATTCTTCGGCACTCATCTGCTTAGGCAGATAAGTTTCCATAACTTGCACCTGAGCCAATTCTGCATCAGCTAAGTCCTGGCGACCTTGTCCTATATATATTTCTGCGGCATCCTTACCTTGTTTTACCAGTTTTTGCACGATTTTCAGTGCATCTGCATCTGTAAGGGTGTCATTAGCTCCCGGAGCTGTTTTAGCTTCCAAAAAGAACTTTTTTACATTTCTGAGAGTTTCGAGAGCTACTTTATCTTTCGCTTTCATTGCGTTTTTAATGTCTTCGCTGACTCTTTCGAATAAATCCATGATGTTATTATGATTTAACGATTTACGGTTTACAATTGGTAAATCCGGGTTAATGATTCGATATTTTACTTTAATTAAAATGTGATAACTCCACTGTCATCTATAGCCTCTTCTGTTGCTATCTCTTCTTCCAGTGCGGCTTTTGCTTTGATTTTACCCAAAGTTGTTTTGTCGCGTAAGTAAGTAGGAGAGTCCTCTACCATGGCGATGATGTCATCGTTATCCAGGTCTTCTGCATTGAAGAGATAGATATGCCGGCGTTTACGCAGATTGCGTGTTCCGATTCCACTGGCACTTTCACCGTATGCTTTGCGGATGCGCTCTTTGTTCTTCTCTTTCTCTTCTTCCAGTTGCAACTGTCGCTCTTCTTCTTCCTGACTGCGTTTTTCGTGCAGGTCGTCCATGCCCGGTACGTCTTCTACACCGAAACCGGTAGCCAATACGGTGATCTTTACTTTCGTATCCAGTGAGTTGTCCATAGCCACACCCCAGATCACTTCCACACCTTCGCGGAATTTGCTCATGAACTCGTGTACTTCGTTCATTTCTTCCATCATCAATTCGGAAGCAGGACAGAAGGAGACGTTCAGCATTACCTTCTTGGCGTTGAAAATATCATTATTATTGAGCAGAGGTGAATGCAGTGCATCGTCTATTGCTTTGGTCACACGGTTTTCTCCTTCGCCGAATCCGGTACTCATGATGGCTACACCGCCGTCCTTGAGAATCGTTTTCACATCTGCAAAGTCCAGGTTGACCGTACCTCGCATGGTGATAATTTCGGCTATGCTCTTGGCTGCGATTGATAACGTATCATCTGCCTTGCCGAATGCATTCATAAAAGTCAGGTCGGAGTAGATTTCACGCAGGCGTTCGTTGTTGATCACCAGCAAAGCATCTACATGTTGTGCGATGCGTTCTACACCGTCCAGAGCCTGAATAATTTTCTTTTCGCCTTCAAAAATGAAAGGGATGGTAACGATTCCGACAGTCAGGATGTCCATCTCTTTAGCGATACGGGCGATGACGGGAGCGGCTCCGGTTCCGGTTCCTCCACCCATTCCGGCAGTGATAAACACCATTTTGGTACCATCGTTCAGCAGAGTTTTGATGTCTTCGATGCTCTCTTCGGCAGCATCACGTGCACGCTCCGGACGGTTTCCGGCACCGAGTCCTTGTGTGATGGAACGTCCCAGTTGCAGTTTGACCGGTACGGGAGACTCAGCCAATGCTTGGTTGTCGGTATTGCAGAGAACGAATGTTACGTCGTGTATGCCTTCCCGGTACATGTGGTTGACGGCGTTACCTCCACCACCTCCTACACCAATCACTTTGATGATTTTCGGTGAATCTGTAGGGAAATCGAATTGTACTATCTCGTCCATATTATATTGTATTATGAATTATCACTTTATTTCATATCTTCGTCAGAGAAAATTTCATTAGAGAGCTTGTCGAAAGTCGATTTAAACCAGTTAGGTTTATTTCTTCTCTCTTCTTCCCTTCTTTTCTTCTCTTCCAGCTTGCGTTGCTTTTCTTCTTCTTTCCGCTTTTTCTCTTCTTCTTCTTTCTTCTTCTTGGCAGCGCGGGCAGCGGCTTCCTGTTCCTTCAGACTTTCGTCTTCTTCAAACATGTTCACCGGTTCGGGCTGGGGCTGAGGTTGTATATGCGGCTGTGGAGCGGGTGTTTCCAATAAACAACAGTTTTCGTTGCCTGCAATAAGCAGTCCGAATAAGGTGTTTTGTGTACCGTCTTTCTTCACAACGTCTTCGTCTGCATGGATGGTATTGCGTACGAAACGTGCGTTTCTCACCTTCTCTATTTTACTCCGTTTGCGTAGAACCTCGTCCAGGTCTTTCAGGTTGGCGGCCCCTCCGGTGATGATGAGTCCGGCCAAAAGTTTGTCGTCATATCCCGAAAGTTGAATCTGATTCCATACGTTCGCGATAATCTCTTCGGTACGTGCCTCGATGATATTATTCAGTTTACCTAACTCTATCGTTCTATTTCCGTCTTCCAATTGGCAAGTAGCAGGTTCTTCGCCTTCTTCCTCTTCGTAGAAAGCATTGCCATATCTGATTTTCAGGCGTTCGGCCTCTTCTTCTTCCATCTGAAGAGAGACGAGGTCATGGGTAATACTGTTTCCTCCTAGCGGCAGCACAGTGAGGAAGCGGAGGATATTATTCTTATAAATGGAAATGGTAGATGTGTCGGCACCAAAGTCGATCAGTACGCAGCCGGAGCGTCTTTCACTTTCCGTCAGTACTGCATCGGCAGTAACCAGAGGTGAGATCAATAGGTCTGCTATTTCTATTTTAGCCTGTTCGAAGCAGCGTTCCAGATTTTTCTTGAGCGAAGCACGTGCTACAATATTCAGAAAACGCCCTTCAATGTGGCTTCCGGCTACACCGACAGGGTCGGCTTGAAGATTGTTTCCTATTTTGTATTCTTGTGGAGCAACGTCCAGTATATCCATATCGATCAGTGGTATCTCGAGGTTCTCATCACAGATTGAGTCGACCAGTTCCTGAGAAATAATAGTTTCTTCTTCAAGATCGCGACTTACCACATTGCGCACCGTACGGAGCGATTGTCCGCCGATACCCACATAGATCTTGGCAATTGAGTTATTGAGAGCCCCCTCCAGTTTATTGATGATTGAAGTCAGGCTTTGTGCCGTTTTATCCAGATTATAGATCACTCCTTTCCGGATGAAAGAAGACGAATCCTCCCTGGCATAAGCTAATACCTGTATACTTCCATCACTATTCTTCTTTCCGGCTATACCGGCTATCTTCGATGAACCCAGTTCAATAGCGGCGATAAAATCTGTTGTTGCCATATAAAATCCTATTTTATTCCCTTTCGTATTATAGACTTATCTCTTTAACACAAAGGTACGTTTAGCTGTTTACAAATTATTGTTTCTTTTTTGTGCAGATAATCTGATTTCCAAATTCCAGGCTGATACGCGAATACTTATTCCATCCTACCTGGTTGAGCCCTTTTTCGTAAAAGGTCTTCAAGCGTTTCAGTTTATCCTCAAAATGTTCCAGTTTACCCAAATAGATAATATGATTGCCTACCCGGGGAACCAATTCGATTTCTTTTCCGGGCAGCACGTTAATCTGTACAATCTGGGCTTCCCAGAACGGATTGTTTTGCAAAAATACACCAAACTTATATAAATCCTTCATTGCAAACGACTTTTCTACATTTCCGGTGACAATTGCCCGGTGTGCTACGCATTTTGCATCGGGCGGCATCATTTTTCCTTTGTTATCCAAATAGTAGTTTTCACCGTTGCTGCTCATGATGTGGAGAATCGGTACGCGTTGGGTTACTTCCACACAAATTTTGCCGTTTGGCGTTTTATAGCATTGAGCTTCATTGATGAGTGGATGTTTATCCAACTCTTTTTCCAATGTTTTGGTGTGTACCCGGTCCATTTTCTTTCCAACGGGATAAATGCCTTTCTTCTGCAGGATGGCAGCCACCTCGTTCTTGGTAACGAAGCCGGCATTGAGTGTATCCTTGATCACTAATTCCATGTCACGGCATACCTGATGGGCAGGTTTGTCGTTGAACACTGTCACAGCTGCTACAAGGTAGGCTATGAGAAGTAACATGACGATGGTCAGAAGAATTCTTTTTATCATAAGGAAATTTATTGTTTTGACGATTTACAAATTAATTGTCCGAAGGAACCATTCTTCGGGACAATAAGTCACAAATACCCGGAACATAGTTGTCTATGTCTCCTGCTCCCAATGTAATTAATACTTCGATATGTTTTGCTTTCAGTACATCGAGTATTTCTTCTTTCTTGCACATGCTTTTTTCAATACCCGGACGTAGGTTGTCATATATCAGCCGGCTGCTTACTCCCGGAATAGGTTGCTCGCGCGCCGGATAGATATCTACCAGTATCACTTCATCGAGTAAAGACAGACTGTCGGCAAAATCTTTGTAGAAGTCGCGGGTACGGGTATAGAGGTGTGGCTGAAAAACCGCAGTGATCTTTTTGTCCCGGTACAACTCACGCATGGACATCACGCTTTGTTTAATCTCGGATGGATGATGTGCGTAGTCACTCAGGAATACAATCCGGTTATTCTTGATTTTAAAGTCGAACCGGCGGTCCACACCCCGGAAACTGGCCATTCCCTGTTTGATCTCTTCAGGTGTGACTCCGTTAAGGTGGGCAAGTGCCATCGCAGCGACACCATTCTCTATATTTATACTTACCGGTACTCCTAGCTGAATGTTGTCGATACGAATGTCAGGCCCTACGAAGTCAATGAAGATTTCTCCGTTTCCGATGCGAATGTTCTCAGCATGAAAGTCTCCCTCGTCACGTGAGTAAGTATACATCTTCACTCCTTCTTTCACTTTCGGCTGTAGGGAAATGCCTTTGCGGATAATCAGTGCTCCTCCGGGCTGAATCAGTGTGGTGTAGTGTTCAAAGCTTTCCAGATAAGCCTGTTCGGTGCCATAAATATCCAGATGATCCGGATCGGTTGCGGTAATGACAGACATATAAGGAGACAACCAATGGAATGAACGGTCAAATTCGTCTGCTTCAATCACCGTATAAGGGCTGGTTGAAGAGAGTAGTAGATTCGTTCCGTAATTTTTGGAAATACCTCCCAGAAAAGCAGTACAACCTACATGTGATTGATGAAACAAGTGGGCTGTCATCGTTGAGGTAGTGGTTTTACCATGTGTGCCGGCTACACAAAGTCCTTTGCTGGAACGGGTAATGGTGCCCAGTACTTGTGCACGTTTCTGTATTTCGAATCCATTATCACGGAAGTAAGTTAATTCGGCATGTTCCTGAGGTACGGCAGGGGTCAGGACTACCAATGTGGTAGCTTTGTCTTTGCAAGCCTCCGGTATGAGATCGATATTCTCTTCGTAATGGATCTGTGCTCCTTCTTCTATAAGATGTTGAGTCAGTTCACTGGGAGTACGGTCATAGCCTGCCACTACTTTTCCTTTAGAAAGAAAATAGCGGACGAGGGCACTCATTCCGATACCGCCTGCCCCGACAAAATATACAGATTGAATCGTTTCTATATTCATGATTGTTGCGCTAATTTTATAACTTCTTTTGCAATAACGACAGCAGAATCCGGTAAAGCCAGGTGTGCAATGTTTTCACTGAGTTCGCTCAGCTTCTCGGCATTGGCGATCGTTTCCAGTGCTACCGGTAATAGTTTGTTTTCTGCTTCCGCATCCTTTACGTAGATGGCTGCTTGTTTATTTACCAAAGCCAAAGCATTTTTGGTCTGATGGTCTTCTGCCACATTAGGAGACGGAACCAGGATAACGGGCTTATTCAGCAGGCAGAACTCGGAAATAGATCCTGCACCGGCACGTGAAATAACCAGGTCGGCAGCAGCATAAGCGGCAGCCATATCTTTGATAAAGTCCGTTACAAACAGATTGGGTATCTCTCCCGCTGCTTTTACAGCTTCTGTCACTTGTTGATGATAAATCTTTCCCGTTTGCCAGATGAACTGCACGTCTGTAGTCCGGCGAATCAGTTGCAATCCCGCAATCAATGTGTTATTGATGGTGCGTGCCCCCAGGCTTCCACCCAAAATCAGAATGGTCTTCTTTTCCGGATTCAGCCCGAAAGAACGAATAGCCTGTTCACGTTCCGGTTTTTCCGCCAGCAGATTCTGACGTACCGGGTTACCTGTCATAATGATTTTATTGGCAGGAAAGAATTTCTCCATTCCGTCATACGCCACACAAATTCTTCGTGCTTTCTGTGCCAATAGTTTATTGGTTACTCCGGCGTATGAATTCTGCTCTTGTATTAAAGTAGGTACTCCCATCATTCCCGCCATTTTTAAAGTAGGACCGCTTGCATATCCGCCTACTCCTACTGCTACCTGAGGACGGAATTGCCGGATAATGTTTCGTGCTTTCCATTGGCTGCGTACCAATTTTAATAATACGGCGACATTTTTCCACAGATGTTTACGATCGAATCCTGCTACAGGCAATCCGATAATCTGATAGCCTGCATCCGGTACTCGTTGCATTTCCATTCTGCCTTCGGCTCCTACAAACAGAATTTGTGCATCGGGACGTAACTCTTTTATGGCGTTTGCAATGGATACGGCCGGAAAGATATGCCCTCCGGTACCACCACCGCTGATGATGACTCTTAAGGCATCACCCTGTCCTTCTTTATTATTTTCTTTATTCATATTACTCTTCAAATTTAGCATCACTGTTTAAAACCTCTGCTGTAGGTTCGGCCGCAGTCTGTGCCTCGCTTGCAATCGCCTCATTTCCTTCACTCTGGGTGAGCAGAGGAGCAGGATTTTCTTTTTTCTCTTCCAGATAAGCGGTATAGCGGCTGACACTCAGTATCATGCCAATGTAGGCACAGTTGATCAGTGTACTTGTACCTCCTTTACTGATTAGCGGTAAAGGTTGTCCTGTTACAGGAAATAGTCCGACGGCTACCATCATGTTCAATATGGCTTGTGATACCAACATCAAGGCAATACCCATGACGAGGAATGCCGGGAATGTACGTTCGCACTTTTGGGCGATTCGGCCTGTCCGGACCAATAGCCAGATGTAGAGTATGACTACAAAGGCGCCTCCTACCAGCCCCAACTCTTCAATGATAATGGCAAAGATGAAATCGGAGAATGCCTGGCTCAGGAAGTCACGCTGAATGGAATTTCCCGGTGCCTTACCTATCACGTTACTGGTAGCGATGGCAATGCGTGCATGAGCTATCTGGGCATCTTTGTCAATATCGAATTTGGCTGCCGGAACTTCTTCTTTCTCCGTAAAGTTGGTAATACGACTTTTCCAAGTGTCAAACCGGTGGAGGAACGGGATATCGGTATCCTTCGGTATGGCCAGCAAAAATACTGCTCCCAGACAGCCAACCAATGCCAGACCGCCCAATAACATGGCTAACTTCTTGAATGCAACACGTCCGATGAACATCATCAATACTACTACTCCGAACAACAGCATAGCTGTCGAAAGGTTTTCAGGAGCGATAAGCATACATACCAGTCCGGTCAGTATCATGATATACTTAAAAGCTTTCGGATTGGCCCCTTCATCATCCTGCTTTTTGGATAGAATGAAAGAAACCGCGATGATTACTGCCATCTTGGCCAGTTCTGAAGGCTGGAACTGTAACCCCATAAAACTCATCCAGCGGGCGGCTCCGTTCACACGGTCACCTGTGATGACTCCCATCAAAGTTACGAAAGCCAGCAATACTACCGAAATAGGGTAGAGGAAAACCGGAAACACCTGAAACCACTTATAAGGGATGTTGTGCATCAGGACCACTACGACCGCACCTACCATCAGGATGATGGAATGTTGTGTGATGGGTCCCCAGTGGTCGCCACTTTTATAAGTCAGCGTACTGGCAGCACTAAACACCTCTATGATAGAGATGAGGCAGAGGCAAAGGAAAATAATCCAGATTACCTTATCACCTTTGAATATATTCTTTAATAGATCCACTGCTTTAAGTTTTTAGCTCTTCGGAGCCTGAACCTTTTATGGCTCAGGACTCTGATTTTTATAATTCTCTTACATACTTCTTAAACTGTTCGCCACGGTCTTCATAGCTCTTGAAAAGGTCAAAGGAGGCGCAACATGGACTCAACAATACTGTTTCTCCCTTTTTCGCCAGCTTGTAAGCTGCTTCTACGGCATCCTTCATGCCGGTCTGTACTTCGGCTACAGGGAGTCCGAGACGGTCGAAAAACTCATGAAGCTTTTCGTTGTGCAATCCCAGGTAGACCAGTGCCGAGCATTTCTCCCGTACCAGTTCTTCTATTTCCGTATAATCGTTTCCCTTGTCTTTTCCTCCGAGAATCAATACCGTTTTAGTAGTCATACTCTGCAAGGCATACCAGCAAGAGTTTACATTCGTTGCTTTGGAGTCATTGATAAAATCAATGCCACGTACGCGTGCCACCTTCTCCAGGCGGTGTTCTACCCCCTGAAAGTCACTGAGCGCTTTCCTTATATCTTCTTTGGTGATACCGGCAAGGTTGGCGGAGATACCGGCGGCTAAAGAGTTATAAAGATTGTGTTGGCCGGTCAGGGCCAACTGTTCCTGTTCCATATTGAAAGCGATCGGTTCGGTAATTACTACTTCATGGTCTTCCACATAGGCGATAGATCCTTCTTCTTTGATTGCCGAGAATGGATACAGGTGGGCACGAATGCCATGTTTGTCCAGTTCACGTTTGATGATAGGGTCATCGTTCCAGAAGATAAACGCGTCTTCCGAAGTCTGATTCTGCGTAATACGAAACTTTGCATTAATATAGTTCTGCATACAATGGTCGTACCGGTCCAGATGGTCCGGCGTAATGTTCATCAATACAGCGATATCGGCACGGAAGTTATACATGTTATCCAACTGGAATGAACTCAATTCGATTACATAATAATCATGTTTCTCTTCGGCCACTTGCAATGCCAGGCTTTTACCGATGTTTCCGGCAAGTCCCACATTTAGTCCTGCGCTTTTAAAAATGTGATAGATAAGCGAGGTTGTGGTCGTCTTTCCGTTCGAGCCGGTGATACAGATCATTTTGGCATCGGTGTATCTGCCGGCAAATTCTATTTCCGAGATGATAGGTGTGCCCTGTTCTCTCAATTTCAGAATCAGTGGGGCGTCATTAGGAATTCCGGGGCTTTTCACAACTTCGTCAGCATTCAAAATCAGTTCTTCTGTGTGTCGGCCTTCTTCCCAGGCAATGCCATGGCCGTCAAGGAGAGTTTTATACTTATCCTTGATAGCAGACATATCCGATACGAAAGTATCGAATCCTTTTACTTTGGCCAGAACGGCTGCTCCCGCACCGCTTTCACCGGCTCCTAATACTACAATTCTTTTCATGATTTTTAGGTTTCGATTTATCAACCGGAATTTGTCGATCCGTCGATAGATCTTTTTCTTTATGCTACAAGTTTTAGGTTCATACTTTGTGATTAGCGGCAGGCACTTGTAGCTCATAGCCTGTTGCTCGTCACTTCTGTTATCTAATCTTCAGCGTTATAATCGTAATAGCTGCCAGCACGATGGTTACAATCCAGAAGCGGACTGTGATTTTTGATTCGTGGAACAACTGATCGGGCTTCGTAAACTTTACGCTGCATCCCGGCTCTACCAGACTCATCGAAGTACGGAAATGGTCGTGTATCGGGGCCCGCTTAAAGAGGCGTTGTTTTACACCCTTTCTTTTTCCGGCTTTATAATAGAAGCGCTGCAGAAGTACTGAAAGGTTTTCAACCAGAAATATACCGCAGAGAATCGGGATTAGCAATTCTTTGTGAATAATAATGGCAAATACCGCAATGATACCTCCAATGGTCAGACTGCCTGTATCCCCCATGAATACCTGGGCCGGATAGGCATTGTACCATAAGAAACCGATCAATGCTCCGATAAAGGCGCATATAAAGATTACCAGTTCCTCACTTCCGGGAATATACATGATATTCAGGTAACCCGCAAACTCGATGTGGCTCGATACATAAGCCAATATGCCCAGCGTTAGTCCGATGATGGCGGAATTGCCTGCTGCCATACCATCCATACCATCATTCAGGTTGGCTCCGTTTGACACGGCTGTCACGACAAAGATGGTGATAATGACAAACAAAATCCATCCGGCTGTTTGAGCATGTTCTCCCATAAAGCCTACAAGGTCGGCATAGTCCAGGTTGTTGCTTTTGAAAAAAGGAATCGTGGTCTGGGTAGATTTCAGATCGTGAGTGCCATGTATTACTTCGATTTCGTTTTCCGATTTCTGAACTTCTATGTTTTCACGAATCACTACGTCCGGACTCAGATATAGAGTCAGTCCGACAATTAAGCCGAGACCCACCTGACCGATAATTTTGAATTTACCGTGGAGCCCTTCTTTATCCTTTTTGAATATCTTTATATAATCGTCTGCAAATCCTAAAGATCCCAGCCAGACGGTGGTGATCAGCATCAGTATCATATAGATATTATGCAGTTTCCCCAATAACAGACAGGGGATCAGGATTGCTACGATAATGATGACACCCCCCATGCTGGGCACTCCTACTTTATTGACGCCGAACGGATCGATTTTGGCATCACGCTGCGTCTCGGTGATCTGTTTCCGTTTCAGCAGATTGATGAACTTATCTCCCCAGATACTGGAAATAAGCAGTGCCAGGATGATAGCCATCAATGCACGGAACGAGGTGTACCCAAACATTCCGGCACCCGGAAAGTTGAGTTTGTGTAGCCATTCAAACAGATAGTATAACATAACTTTATTTACGGTTAGACGATTTACGCTTTTCGATTGAATAACATCCGGTGCTTATAAGCGGGGGTGTTTCAATCAGATCTGCTTAAACAGTCAATGAAAAAATCTCTTTTAAAACTTCTTTATCATCAAAGTGATGCTTCACTCCTTTGATGTCCTGATAATTCTCGTGTCCTTTTCCGGCAACCAGAATTACATCTCCTTTTTCTGCAAGCATACAAGCCGTGCGGATAGCTTCTTTACGGTCTGCGATGCTTAGCGTTTTTTTCTTATCCTCAGTATCCAGGCCTGCCAGCATGTCGTTGATGATATCCTGCGGCTCTTCGAAACGGGGATTATCCGAAGTTATGATGACTCGGTCGCTTGCCCGGGCTGCTTCTTTTGCCATGATAGGGCGTTTCCCTTTATCGCGGTTACCGCCTGCACCTACTACGGTAATTACCTTGCCTTTTCCTTCGAGCACTCCATGTATGGCGTTCAAGACGTTGACCAGGGCATCCGGTGTGTGTGCATAGTCTACAATGGCTGTATATCCTTGTGGAGAACGGATGGCATCGAAGCGTCCGGCAACCGGATGCAGCGTACTGAGAGCAACCAGCACGTCCTCTTCTTTCTTGCCCAGCAATACGGCAGCACCAAATACAGCCAGTAAGTTTGATGCATTAAATTTTCCGATAAACTGAACTGCGAGTTCATGGTTGTTAAAGTCGAGAAGCATCCCCTCGAAATGAGATTCCAGTACTCTTCCTTTGAAGTCGCTCAGACTGCGGAGAGAGTAAGTATATACTTTCGACTTGGTGTTCTGTGTCATCACCAGCCCGTTTTTATCGTCCAGGTTGGTCAGACTGAAAGAGTTCTTAGGCATATCGTCGAAGAACTTCTTCTTTGCTTTCAGGTAGTTCTCTACTGTTTTATGATAGTCCAGATGATCGCGTGTCAGGTTGGTGAAGATGCCGCCGGCAAATTTCAGTCCGCTGATTCTTTTTTGTGCGATGGAGTGTGAACTGACCTCCATGAAAACATATTTGCAACCTTCGTCCGCCATGCGTCCCAATAAACGATTCAATGTGATCGGGTCGGGAGTGGTATGTTCGGTAGGGATGGCTTCATCATCTATATAATTGCATACCGTGGAGATTAATCCCACTTTATAGCCGAAGTATCGGAACGTATTATATAATAAGGTGGCAATCGTTGTCTTTCCGTTTGTTCCGGTAACGCCTACCAGTTCCAATTTTGAGCTCGGATTTCTGTAGAAAGTCGTAGCTGCTTTTCCTACGGCATCTTCGCTGTCGGCAACCTGAATGTAGGTAACTCCTTCTGCAAGTTCTGCAGGTAACTCTTCACAAAGAATGGCCGTGGCACCTTTTTCAACCGCTGTCGGAATGTAGGCATGTCCGTCGGTCTGTGTGCCGTGCATGGCCATAAACAGATGGTCGGACTCTACCTGTCTGGAGTCGATGTCAACCCCGGTTATCTCGATATCCTGATTTCCGGTAATTTTCACCGGTTGGATAGATGTTAGAATCTCTTTTAGTTTCATACCTTAATCTATAATAATCAATTCAGATGGATACTGATGGTTTGTCCCTTCTTGATGGTAGTTCCCTGGGGCAACGACTGGCTCTTTACTTTGCCGACTCCCGACAGGGTTACTTTCAATCCTTTACTTTCCAGCAGGTATACAGCGTCTTTGGCACCCATACCTATTACGCTGGGCACAAAGTTGCGTAATTGTTCTTTTCCCTGCAGGATTACTGCTTTGGGGGCTGCCTGTGCATGTCCCCACACCTCTTTGTTCTTTTTAGCCTTAAATTCAGCCTGTGTCTGGATATTTAGGCCTTCCAATACTTGCCTTGCTTCTATCATTTCGCCTGCTTTTACATCGGGAATCACTACTGTATTGGTATCGATTGCATTCCTGATGTCCAAGCGTAAATCTTTGGCATACACTCTTTCGGCTATTTTGCTGAATACGCTACCTGCCATTAAACCTCCCGAAGCGGGAAGTCCCGGTTTCTGTATAGAAACGATGCAGCTGTATTTCGGAGCTTCCGAAGGGAAATATCCGCAGAAGCTGACCAGATAGTTCACCCGTCCCGATTTATATCCGGCGGCACCTTGTGAGATCTGTGCCGTACCAGTTTTACCCGAAACGGCAAATTGCTTGGAACCTGCCGGAGCAGCCAGACCTTCGTGTACTACCTTATAGAGAATTTCCTGAATCTGCTTCAAGGTCCGCTCCGAACAGATTTTCGGATTGATGATTTCCGTAGGATACTCTTTCACTATTTCTCCGTTCTTAATGGCTGCTTTCACAAACTTCGGCCGTACCATAACTCCGTTGTTGGCAATGGCGTTATAGAATGTCAGTATATTCATGGGAGGTACCTGAGTTTCATAGCCGATACTCATCCATGGCAGAGTGGTCTTTGCAAAATAGCGCTCTTTAGGACCTTTTATGTTGGGTTTGCCTTCTCCTGCTATTTGCAGTTGGAGGGGCTGGTCGATACTCATTCGTTTCAGTCCGTCGACAAACTTTTGCGGATTACTTCCATAATATTTTTCGATAATGCTCGAAGTTCCTATATTGGAAGATACTTCCAGAATTTGCGTAACCGTCAGGTAGCCATATCCTCCTTTATACCAGTTCCAGTCTTTCATGGGCCGACCGTGCATCATCTTGATACCGTTTCCCGTATCTATACCGTCTTCCGGAGTGATCTTGCCATCTTCAAGGGCCACCATGATAGAAGCTGTTTTAAATGTTGATCCCGGCTCGAGCATATCGCTGATAGCGTTATTCCTCATTTCGTAATAATTGCCATCTCCGGCTTTCGTCATGTTGACAATGGCTTTTACTTCGCCGGTTGCCACTTCCATCAATACGGCCACACCTACGCTGGCATTCAGCTCTTTTAGTTTATCGGTCAATGCCTTCTCGCAGATATCCTGCATGCCTACGTCGATGGTAGAAAGCAGGTCACAACCGTCTACCGGAGGAATATCCACAATGTTCAGGTATTTATTCATCACCTTTTGCCGGTGAGTAATTCCGTCATGTCCTTTGAGAATAGAATCAAAAGCCAACTCGATACCATTTTTAGCTCCCTGGGCCGTATCGGCATATAAGTCACCCAACGTACGGGCGGCAAGTGAACCAAAAGGTTTCTTTCTTTGGTTATAAGCCAATTCATGGAATCCGCCTTTATATTTGTTGAGGTTAAACACCGGAAGGCGTTTAGCTTCTTTATATTGAATATATGAAATACGCTTCGGATAAATCAGATAGTTACGGCTTCCCTGTTTGCGCCCTTTCTTAAGGTGAGTCTTAAATTCCGAAGCGCTTTTATCAGGGAATATCTTATGAAGTCCTTCGCATATCTCGTCCAGATGATTCATCAGCATGGTGTCTTTTTTTACTCCACCGGCTTTGAAGTCCATATATATACGGTATTCCGGCAGCGAACTGGCCATCAGTTTGCCGTCGGACGAAATGATGTTTCCGCGGTTGGGTTTCACCGTTACATTCTCCTTGACGAAACGGTCGGCCACATCCTGCCAGTATTGTCGTTCGGCAAACATCGTGATGCCTGCTTTGACAACAATGGCTACTCCTATCAGTCCCATCAACAGGATGACGAAGAAGTAGCGGGTCATTATATTTTTCTTGTTTACAGCCATCTTCTATTTCGTACTGATTAAATAAGGTGGATGGGTTGATGTCTGCAAGTCACTTTCTTTGGTCGATATATAATCCTCTATCCGCGACTGACGGCTTTTTTCCATCAATTCCGAACTTCGTGTCAGTGCATCATATTTTATGTCGATCAGTTCTTTTTTCAACTTATCTATTTCGATTTGCTGTTGCTGGCTTGCGTAGCGATTATGAATGTAGAAAATGATGAGCACCATAATCAGTACCAGCAATTTAGTCTGGCGACGAAAAAAGTCGGTAGCCAGAATATCACCTCCCAGAATACTTTTCAGGGAGTTGCTTTTCTTCTTTTTTGCTTCTTTATCTTCCATTTCACTTCTCTTGTTTCACTCTGTTCCCTTACTTCTTCTCGGCTATTCTCAACTTGGCACTGCGCGACCGGGGATTGCGTGTTATCTCATCCTCGTCGGGTACGATCACTTTATTGTTTACCAGGCGGAAAGGTGTCTGTAAATTGCCGAAAAAGTCCTGTGTGGCCTTGCCTTCTACATTGCCGGTTTTCATGATGTTTTTCACCATGCGGTCTTCCAGTGAGTGGTAAGTGATTACCACCAGTCGTCCTCCGGGCTTTAATGCTTCTGTCGCGGCCATCAGCATCTCTTTCAGGGCTTCCATCTCCTGGTTCACTTCAATGCGGAGTGCCTGAAAAACTTTAGCTAACTCTTTTTTCTCTCTTTCGCGGCCGAAGAGAGGCTTTATGATTTCAAGAAACTCACCGATCGTTTCTATTTTCTGTCCGGTACGTGCCTTCACAATGACGGATGCCAGTTTGCGGCTGTTCTTCAGTTCGCCATACAAGTAGAAAATGTCGGCAAGGCGTTCCTCCTCATATGTATTTACCACATCGGCAGCCGTAATGCCTGCACGTTTGTTCATGCGCATGTCCAGTTTCCCGTCAAAGCGGAAAGAGAATCCCCGTTCGCTGTCGTCAAAGTGGTGGGAAGAGACGCCGAGATCGGCCAATATAGCGTCTACCTCTCCGATATCGTGATAACGTAGAAAATTGTGCAGGTAACGAAAGTTGCTTCGTACAAAAGTAAAATGCGGATCATTTACAATGTTGCGCTCGGCATCTTCGTCCTGGTCGAATCCTAGCAGGCGTCCTCCGTCTCCGAGCCGTGAAAGTATCTCGCGGGAATGTCCGCCACCGCCAAAGGTGACATCTACGTAAGTCCCGTCGGGAGATATGTTCATGGCATCTACACTTTCTTTTAGCAGTACCGGTACGTGATATGTTGTTTCTTCTTCTTTCATTTTAGCTCGTTGTTCGTTGTTCTCCGTTCTTCTTTCATAATCTCTTCCAAGGCTGCTCCGAATGCTTCGGGTTCCATAAAGAGTTTTTCCGCACGTTCTTTCGCCCAGATTTCTATCTTATTGTCTACCCCGATAAAGCGTACGTCGCTTTGTATACCGGTGATTTGCAGATAGCGTTTCGGTATCAGTATACGTCCGTTGCCGTCCATCGTGATGATTTCGACGTCACTGACGAACTGGCGGAAGATAAGTTGGTGGTTGGCGTTCCATTTATTCAGTCGCTGCCGGAGTTCGTCCAGTTCTTCATTCCAGACCTCTTCCGGATAAAGCACCAGGCAGTCTTGAAATACGTCTTTGCGCATGATGAGCTTGTCTTCAGAGCCGGACTGTAGTTGCCGTCTGAATTGGGCGGGGATAAAAACTCTTCCTTTCGCGTCCGCCTTTGCTTCAATATTGCCTAAAAAACGTATCATTTCACCTTATTATAATAAGCGACCGTAAAAGTAGGTATTTCCCCACAATTCCCCACAATTTTCCACCAAAAACTTTTTGAGAAGTTTTCAACCGATTGTTAATTGCTTATTCGTCTGATAATGAAGAATCTTCAGAGATGCTTTGCTGGTGGGGGATAGCATCGGTTGTTTCCTTGTCGGAACCGTTTTGTGACTTTGCAGACTTGCGTCCGTATTTAAGTTGCAGGCTGACAAAATCGGTTTTCCGCACATTGTTCAGGAAAGCGGGTGCGGCCTTAAAGCAAATACGGGATACCCATACTTTGTTGGCGGTGCATTCTTCCGGTTTGTCCACTGCTTCACTGGTGATACTGGGGTAGAAATTGCCCAATCCATCGATGGAAACAGTACGCCCTTCCTTCAGGTGAGCGGCAATAATATCTGATAATTGAGTAAGTGCAGAGAGTACGTCTCCGTTTTGAAGAGAGCTTCTTTCTGCGAGTTGATTAGCAATTTGTACACTGTTTACGGGTTTTTTCTGTAAAGCGCGTGTAGTGGCATAATATCGTTCTTTGGCGATACCTTTGCTCTTGTCTACTTTCTTGGTAACTGCGTAATTGATGGACATTAGTATTTTAGGTTTTTAATATGAATACATTTCCCTTTTGCCTCTTATTATATAGGTATATAACATCTATAAGTTATATCTGAAAACATCCGGATGTTTTAATAGATAACATCCGGATGTTCTGATATAAAACATCCGGGTGTTTTGATATATAACATCCGGATGTTTTAATACCTTAATTTTAGACAAAGGTATGTGAAATAATGGAGATATACAAGGAAAATAAGCTGGAAAGCTGTTATTACAGTCTGTGATTTTATTTAAATAAGTGGTTGCTTGGTGATAAAATACTTTAATTGATTGTTTTATTTAGCATGAAACCATTATTTAAGGTATCTATAATAAAATAAATGCAGGAAGTAATGCTATTTATTAAAAAATATGTTATATTTACGATTTAGAATATGATTTGAGTTTGTAGTATAAATCTATAAGTCTTTTTATTATGAAACGGAAAATCTTTAGTTTGATTGTGGTGCTCGTTGTTACGATTTCTTTTATCAATGTTTGGATTTCAGTTGGTTCAACTAATGCAAAAGTGAAGTTGCGTTTGGCTGCGATAGACGCAATGGCAATGATTGAAGCAGAAACACCTGGAGATACTGAACTTTCGCTTTCAGGATCATGTAAGATTACTTTTACTTGTTATGATAGCTGGACGGGAGCGGCGGATGGTAGTATTACTTGCTGGGGAGCTGAATATTGCAAACGAGGAATTAAAAAGGAAGGTATAGTTATTATTACAGAGACTCGGTGGGTGGAATGTGATGGTAAAAGAACAGAATGTTGATTATGAGCGCTTCTTTTAATTTATTAGACAGGAAGAGACTGAAAGGCTTGTTGTTATTTTGTCCGGTTTGGGTGTTATTGTTCTGGGGATGTGGACGTACGGTCGAATCTCCTGAAAAAGTGTTGAAATGTGAACTCGTTTCTTACATAAAGAGTTATCCTGATTCTTCATTTTTCTCTCAGGTGGGTACAATGCAATATCAGGATGGTAAGATTTATTTGTTGGATGAGGCTCGGAGAGATGTGGCTGTTATGGATTTGGAGTTTTCTGATTTTAGTTTGATCGGTAAACCTGGAGATGGACCTGGAGAGTTGGTTCGCCCTGTAGGATTTTATGTTGAGAAGGATACAGTCTATATATTGGATGGAGGAACCGTGAACGTAAAAAGATATTTTGATTCGGAATTTATATCTTCTTTTTCAGTTCCTGCTGCGAACGATTATCGTTTCTTTATGAATAAAGATACTATTTTCTTATCAGCAGTTACTGACTCCACTTTTTATACGAAGAGTGCTGAAAGTTGGCAAAGAGGGGATTTGTTTACACTTGTTTTGGCAGGGAACGTCCATGATTTTGGTAATGCTAGGAGGAATATGGTGCTTAATCAGAGGCATTTAGTAAAAGACAGTACTTCTCTATATGGTATTACAAGCAGTTCTTCTTTATTAGGAAAATATGATTTGTCATCTAATAAACAAGTAGCTACTTTTGATTTATCTTCTGTTTCCTTGATAAAAGATAACCTGACTTACGAAGGAAGTCAACCATATGATCCTAAGAGTTATTATACTTTTATTTCGGATGCTTATGCGATGAATGGCTATTTGTATTTGCTTTGTTCAGAACTGAAGGATCGGGATAAGGGAGGCTTTCGGGTAAATAAGATATTGTGTCTGAAAACAGAGCCTGAATTACAATTGGACGTTATTTATGCGCTTCCAGGTGAGATCTATACTTCTTTTTGTGTTACTCCTGATTATATTTTTGCAACAAACTATAGCAATGAACGTATTGAGAAATTGGCTTTACCTGTTTCCGATTAGTCTTTTAATGATACTTCTGTTTAGCTGTAATCAGATAAAAGAGTATGATGCCAAAGAGCGAACGAGCAGAAACACAAGAGTTCAACATTTGATTGAAAAAGATATTACGTGGCTGGTAGGAAAGAAATTAAATAGTGTCGATTCTATTTTGCCTAATGAATTATCGCATGAAAAAGTTTTGTTCTTGTTTAGTTATCATGACTGCGGTACTTGTATTAAGACGGGATTTGCTGTTGTCAATAGTATAGACAGGCAGAAGGGTAAGGAATATGTAAAGGTGATTGGTTCGATGATTTCAGATTTAACATCTGTGCAGCGTTTCAATGAGTATCATGGATATATTTATGTAGACACAAAGGATTTAATAAGAAGAGAACTCAAATATGCTCCCACTCCAATGCTATTGCGTGTAGATACTGATAATCGGATTCTTGAAGCATTGATTCCAACTACCGAAATGGATAATCAGACTATCAAAATGTTTATTGCATCCTGTCTGAAAAGATAGAAGAGTGTCTCGAAATAATGTGGGTTATTAATTGTTTGTAAAGATGACTTGGATATAGAATACATAGAGGATAAATGTCATCTACGACGAGGCTTATTTGAATGGAGAGATCATTGATGATCTTTTAAAAATGACTGTACTCCTTGTAAGGCAATCATATGACAAAGGCTATTGACTTTAGGTATGAGTGTAAGATAATTGTAATAAATGAAAAACAAATTATGAAAATAGTGAATATCTTTGTAGCCTTATTCTGTCTCACGGCATGTTCGTTGTCTAATGGTTTGAAGGACAGGCTGATTTTGAAACCTCAATCCATATTGATTGATCCGGACAAAGTGAAAGACTTTATTGATTTGACCCCTTTGTTGAGAGATTCGGTTGAGATTATTCCTTTGGAGACTAAAGATGAGTGTTTGTTATCCGAAATTGAACGGATTGAATTCTATAAAGATCGTATATTTGTACTTGATAGAACTCGCAAAGGAGTTTACATGTTTGATCAATCCGGGCGATTTATCGGTAAGATTGGTTGTCAAGGAAGTGGTCCGGGAGAATTTACCTCTGTTGGATTCTTTTGTGTTACAGGAGATTCTGTTTTAATTTCAGATCAGCATCAATCTAAATGGGTAGTTTATAATCTTCAAGATAAGAGAACCACGGAATTTTCTTGTGGTGAGTTTACTTATTTGAATGGGTTCTTGATGGGGAGGAATTTATATTTAGTCTCCAATTATAACAAGTCCCAATCAGATCGTTTTAATCTTTATAAGTTTGATTTATCTACTCGTAAGATAGAAGAGGCTTTAATTCCATTTGAAGAAAAGATGGATAAGTATAGTACTACCGCATTTACTATTTATGCTAGTCAATATCAAGATACAGCTTTTCTGATTTATCCCTTTAACGATACTATTTATGAGGTAAGTTCTAAAGGAGCTCAACCTTTTTATACGATTGATTTTACTCAACGGAATCTTCCTGATGATATAGAGCCGATAAATAATAGCTTTCGTCTGGCTGTTGCAAAAGGAAATTTTGTGAAAGGGTTGAGTTATATGCAGATGTCTGGGAATTACATATTAGGACGTTATGCAGATAAGGGATACTTTCGCTATCTCTCTGTTGACCGGAGTACGCTTAAGTCTACAGTAGGCAACAGTTTTGTTGTGAGGGATTTAGGATATCTTCCTGTTACTTCTTTCTATACCATCGGTGATGCTTTGGTCTCTGTGTACTCTGCAAGCGCACTGATGCAGATGCTTGATGTTATATTGTCTCCGGATTCTCCTATAAAAGAAAAATATAGAACTAAATTTGAGTCTTTGAAACAGATAACTAATTGCGAAGGTAATCCTGTATTATTGAAATTTCAATTTGAGAGTGCTGAATGAAAAAAAAGTACCTTGTAATTGTTTTATTGTTCTTGGTGGCTAATACTTGCTATATTTATCATCAGCATGTAGGCTTAAAGAAAGTGCATTCGTTTCTTTCTGAACTGAGACAAGATACAGGAGAACGGTTGGGCATATTAGAAATGCAAAAAGAGGATAGAATGTATGAAATACAGTTCAATGGTCAATTAATTGATAAAGAACTGACTGTTATTGATACTGATGGCAAACAGAAAAAAATAGGTGATTTAATAATAGACAATCCCAAATTAGTATTTAGGTTTTCCGAACTTAATTGTGATAAATGTATTGATGCTCAAATACGTAATTTGAATGAGTATGTTGATTCAATAGAACTTCAAAATATTATTTTATTAACAGATTTCCAAAGTCTTGAATATATGCGTAGCTTTCAGAAATCAAATAAAGTGAAATTTGCTATTTATAACATGGAGGCGGAGATCGATTCTGTTTTGGTGAATATTGATTTACCTTATTTTTTTGTTTTGACTCCTCAAGAAGAACGGATTCAATGTATGTATATTCCTCATAAAGAAATACCTTTTTTGACAGAGGTATACTTATCTTCTGTCAAGAGGAAGTTTTTTACTGATTTGGAATAATAAAAAGAGCAGAAAGGGAATCACTCTCTTTCTGCTCCTTGATACACAACTAAAAATCTGCACTAAAATGATTTATAGAAATCGACAATGCATGTGGCCTATTGTCTAAAGTCTTTCAGTTCTTCCTGTAAACGCTGGCGGGTGAAAAAGATACGGCTCTTTACTGTCCCGAGCGGCAAGTCCAGTTTCTCAGCTATTTCACGGTATTTGAATCCGGAAACGTGCATAGAGAAAGGCACTTTATATTCTTTGGGTAATGAATTGACGATGCGGTGCATCTCTTTTAAGTCGTAACGACTTTCGGTACTGTCGAGTCCTGATTCTTGCGGAAGGCTCAGATGATAAAGATTATCGGTCTGATCTACAAAAGTCTGATCGCGTACTACTTTGCGATAATTATTGATGAAGATGTTGCGCATGATGGTGTACATCCATCCTTTAAAGTTAGTGTCGGGAGTATATTTATCTTCGTTATCTAACGCTTTAAGAGAGGTTTCCTGCAACAAATCGTTTGCTTCTTCACGGTCGGTTGTTAGTTTGTATGCAAAGCGAAGTAGCTCTTCTTGAACTCCAATTAAATCTTTTCTGAAGCTTAAACTTTTCATAACGTTGCTTTTTAAATTGTGAATATTCGTTGTTTTTCGATGATGCAAGTTTACGGTATTTTTTAGACAGTGACGGGGGAAAATTAAGCTTTAAACAGGGTAAAAACTGTCAAATGATAGATTTTAGGTGTATTTTGATAGTTTTTGGGTGTTTTTGGGACGCTGGGTTTTCTATCTTTGCGTCGGTTTAAATATAAATGGGTGTGAAGAGAAATACTAGACATAGGATTTGGCTTGCATGGATGTTACTGATGACATTTATGCCCTTGTCTGTCGTGAAGGTTTTTCATAATCATTCTGAAGAAACTTCGATAACCTGTACAGACGCACATTCCGGAAAGTCCCATCACACATGTGAGACTTGTCCCATCTGTCAGTTTATGCTTTCTCCATTTATTGAAACCCCTTCTACTCTTCTGACTTATACGCCCCTTTACGTAAAATGGGAGAGTGGAACTTTTCAGGATAAAAAGCTTTCTATCGCTTTCTATCCGCATTATCTTCGCGGACCTCCTCCTGTTTTTTATCATATCGTTTAAATTGCGAAGGCAGACTGGATTTAATTTACCGTTTGTCTTCTTACTCTGTTTTATTTAACTAAGACGATTTAAGTATGCGTATCGGATTTTTTTCGGGTATGCTGGGAGGGTTATGTTTAATCTCTACCTTGCATGCTCAAGAGCCCGATTCACTGAAAGCCGTGTCCTTATCTGAAGTGGTGGTGACGGAGAGTTATCAGCATCTGAAGAATAAGAACTCCACATGGCGTATGGAGGTGGTAGGGAAAGAGTTTCTGCGTGAACACTTCACGGGGAACTTGATACAAACTCTTGGAACACTTCCGGGAGTACATTCCATGGATATCGGTTCGGGCTTTTCTAAACCTATGATTCGCGGAATGGGATTCAACCGGATTTCGGTTGTAGAAAATGGGATTAAGCAGGAGGGACAACAATGGGGAGCCGATCATGGACTCGAGCTGGATGCATTTAATGCCGGTCAGGTAAGTATTCGCAAAGGTCCTGCTTCCTTATTGTATGGTAGTGATGCAATGGGAGGGGCTATTGAACTTGTTCCATTACCATTGCCTGCGGGTAACCGGTTATTCGGTGAAGCGAGCTTGTTGGGGAAATCCGTCAACGGTACATTGGGAGGTTCACTGATGCTTGGGATCAAAAAAGATGCCTGGTATACCTGGGCAAGGTATTCGGAACAACACTTTGGGGATTATCGTATTCCGACGGATACTATTGTCTACCTCACCCAACGTATGCCTGTTTATCACCGAAGGCTTAAAAATACAGCCGGTTTTGAGAGAGATGTCAGTTGGGCTGCCGGATTTAGAAAAGAACGGTATGTCTCTTCTTATTGGGTGAGTAATGTTTTTCAGAAAACAGGGTTCTTTCCCGGTGCACATGGCATTCCCGATGTGTCGCGTTTGCAGGATGACGGGGACAGCCGTAACATAGAACTTCCGTACAGCCAGGTGAATCACTTGAAAGTTTCTACCCGGCAGAGCCTTTTGTACGATAAATGGGCGCTGACGTGGGATATTGGCTTTCAGAAGAATCATCGCGAGGAGTGGAGCCGGTTTCATACTCATTATGATGCTCAGCCTGTACCGGACAAAGATCCGGATAAGGAACTGGCTTTTACGTTGAACACTTATAGTTCTGCTGTTAAGCTGAAGTTGTTTGCTTCTGCCGTATGGCAACACACGGCAGGATGGGATGTACAATATCAGAGGAATACGATTGCCGGTTATTCATTTCTTTTGCCTGCTTACCGGAGATTTACCACAGGGGCTTTCTGGATGACCACTTATCGTCCGGGACCCACTCTGTCCTTCAGTGGAGGACTTCGCTATGATTACGGAAAGATAGATGCATCCGCTTATACTGATCCTTACTTGGCAATATATCTGCGGGAGCAGGGTTATGGTGATGAATTTATCCGGAAGTATGAATGGCGTAGTTACCCCGTTCGTCGCCATTTTGGCGATTATTCCGGTTCACTGGGGTTGGTATGGAGTCCTTCCGGAGGTCATCTGCTTCAGGTAAATGTCGGCCATAGCTTCCGGTTGCCGGGAGCCAATGAATTGGCATCGAACGGAGTTCATCACGGCACTTTCCGGCATGAACAGGGAGATGCAGCGCTTGCTTCCGAACGTGGTTGGCAGTTTGATGTTTCATATACCTATGAAAATGGGCCGTTGTCGGTAAGTTTGTCACCATTTGTCAGCTGGTTCAGCAATTATATTTTTCTTCGGCCTACCGGAGAATGGTCGATACTGCCCCATGCCGGACAGATTTACCGGTACACCGGTGCGGAAGCCCTGTTTGCGGGCGGTGAGGCTGCAGTGGGCATTGACTTCCTCCGACACTTTAACTATCGTGTCAGTGGAGAATATGTCTATACTTATAATTGCGATGAACATATTCCTCTAAGTTTCTCGCCTCCTGCTTCACTCCGCAATACACTGACGTGGCGATATAAAGAGTTCAGCATTTATGGTGAGGTACAGCATATTGCCGCACAACACCGGGTGGCACGAAATGAAGATCCCACTCCCGGAGCGCAGCTGTTGAATGCCGGAGTATCTGCCAACCTCCGGATAGGAGGTATATGGGCCGAGGTGACTTTATCAGCCCGGAATTTATCCGGTGCCAAATACTTTAATCATCTTAGTTTTTACCGGAAAGTAGAAATCCCCGAACCGGGACGGAACTTTCAGATTTTAATTAAAGTACCATTTAAAAGTTTATTAAAATGAAAACAAAAAATTATTTGTCAATAATCAGTATCTTATTTTTTTCTTTTCTGTTCGTGTCATGCTCTAAAGAAGACGAAGGTGATACGATAAAACCCGTCATTGATCTGCTGGAACCTGAAGAAGGCGCTATATTAAGGATCGGAAGTTCTCATGGAGTACATTTTGAGATGAATCTTCACGATAATGAAGCGATTGCTTCCTATAAGATTAATATTCACAACAACTTTGACGGTCATTCGCATACCAGGGCATCGGAAGCAGGAATAACCAAGCCTTTTACATTTGAAAGGACCTATACGGATAAGGCCGGACAGAAAGATGCATACGTACATAACCATGATATTAAAATACCGGCTGACGCCACTCCGGGAAACTATCACCTGATGGTTTACTGTTTAGATCAGTCGGGCAATGAAACTTATGTAGTACGTAATATTGTGTTAAGCGTGGAAGGAGGTGAAGGGGGAGAACATCACCATGATGAACATCACCATGATTAAATAGAATACCTGAACCTGAATATGAGTGGGGCCATACCGACGGATGAGGAGTTAGAAAATCCCGTCCCCAGGTATGGTCTTCTTTTGTGTGTCGTTCTTTATTGCTTGATAATTAGCCTTCTCACCTCTCTTTTTTCATCCTCTTTTTCTGATAAACGACCTCTTTTACCCTTTTTTGATGGGACAAAATCTGTATTTTCTACCGATTTATTGCGATTAATAAAAAAGAACAGTTAATTTTGCGCAATCATTTCATCTAAAAAGAATGGCTGACGACTCTTTATTTTCAATAGATATTGATAAGATACTTCAGACGAAAGCTCCGAAGCACTACAAGTACATACCAAAGTTTGTCGTCTCCTATCTGAAGAGAATTGTACATCAGGAAGAATTAAATGTTTTTCTGCGCGATTCGAAAGATAAAGTGGGAGTCGATTTTCTGGGGGCTTGTCTTGAGTTTCTGGATGCAAAGTTGGAGGTGAAAGGTCTGGAAAATATTCCGAAAGACGGTTTATATACGTTCGTGTCCAATCATCCGCTGGGAGGACAGGACGGTGTTTCTCTCGGATATATTTTGGGACGTCATTTCGATGGGAAGGTGAAGTATCTGGTGAATGATTTGCTGATGAACCTTCATGGCTTGGCACCATTGTGCATTCCTATTAATAAAACAGGCAAACAGGCAAAAGATTTTCCTAAGATGGTAGAAGCCGGATTCAAGTCGGACGATCAACTGATAATGTTTCCCGCTGGACTTTGTTCCCGGCGGCAGAACGGAGTGATTCGCGATCTTGACTGGAAGAAAACATTTATCGTAAAAAGTGTTCAGTTTCAGCGTGATGTGATTCCTGTCCATTTTGAAGGGCGTAACTCTGATTTCTTTTATAATTTGGCTAATTTATGCAAGGCACTGGGGATTAAGTTTAATATTGCTATGCTTTACCTGGCGGACGAGATGCTGAAAAATCGCCATAAAACATTCACCGTCACTTTCGGAAAACCCATTCCGTGGCAAACATTCGATAAGTCGAAAACTCCGGCAGAGTGGGCACAATATGTGAAAGATATCGTGTATAAACTGTAACAGATTAAGGAACAACTACTAACAAAGTATATGGAAGAAGTTATTGAACCGGTAAGCAAGGAGCTGATTATAGCTGAGTTGACTGAAGACAAGCGGTTGCGTATGACCAATAAGAGTAATAATCAGATATACATTATTACTTATCAGGACTCTCCTAATATTATGCGGGAGATCGGGCGTCTGCGTGAGATTGCCTTTCGGGCTGCAGGAGGCGGTACGGGGCTGTCAATGGATATCGATGAGTATGATACGATGGAGAATCCGTATAAACAATTGATTGTATGGAATCCTGAGGCAGAAGAAATTTTAGGAGGCTATCGGTATATTCTGGGGACGGATGTGCGTTTTGACGAGCATGGTGCTCCGGTTCTTGCTACTTCGCACATGTTCAATTTTTCGGATAGATTTGTGAAGGAATTCCTGCCTACCACTATTGAACTCGGGCGTTCGTTCGTTACATTGGAATATCAGTCAACCCGTGCCGGGAGCAAGGGGCTATTTGCTTTGGATAATCTGTGGGACGGATTGGGGGCATTGACGGTTGTGATGCCAAATGTAAAATATTTCTTTGGTAAAGTAACGATGTATCCCAGTTACCACCGTCAGGGAAGAGACATGATCCTTTACTTCCTGAAGAAGCATTTTGGAGATAAAGACGGACTTATCACTCCGATGAAACCGCTGGAAATGGAGACGGATGAGGCTGAACTGGCAAGGATTTTCTGCAAAGATTCATTTAAGGATGACTACCGGATACTTAACGGTGAGATCCGTAAACTCGGTTTTAATATTCCACCGTTAGTGAATGCTTATATGAGTCTCAGTCCGACCATGCGTATGTTTGGTACGGCTATCAATTACGGTTTTGGAGATGTAGAAGAGACCGGTATCCTGATTGCCGTTGACGAAATCCTTGAAGAGAAACGGATGCGTCATATCGAATCGTTCGTGAAAAACGATCCGGAAGATTGCCAGATAACTTCCGGGGTGAATAAGGTTTTCACACCGAAAGTCGTTACACCGCAGGAAGACTGTTCCCGTTGATTTTGCGATAAAGATCCAGGGCAAAGACATCGGTCATGCCCGAAATATAATCGAGCACCGCCTGTACTCTCTCGTAGAGTGCAGGCGCTTTTATATTATATTGTCCCGATACGCGGTTAATGAGCAGCTGTGAGTAAGCCTTCTCCGGCGAAGTGACGGCATCGATCATCAATTCAAGGAGTGTATTGATAACCCTGAACCCCGCCAGCTCAATGTCCAATACATCCCGTGAACGGTAAATCTTGCTGAAAGATACCTCCGAACAATGCTTGTATGCTTTTCCCGGACGTTCTGATATATGCTTGATCAGAGCCCCTTCAAAAGTTCCTGAAAGTATTTCGGTTTCGTTATTTAAAAATACCTGAGTGCACTCCTTTATCAACAACCCGATAACTGATGAGCGGAGGTAAGCGATCTGTTCGTTCGTGTCTTTGACAATATCGAACGTTTTTCGGATATGTGTCTGGCGTTCATCTGCGAAATAAGCTAACAACAGTTCTTTGGTTTCTTCTGTAGTGAGGATTTTCAATTTATGGGCATCCTCGATATCCATCATCTGGTAACAGATGTCATCGGCAGCTTCTACCAGATAGACCAACGGGTGGCGTGCGTATTTTAAAGGGCGGTCGCTGAGCTGAATAAGACCCAGTTCCGTTGCGATACGGCGAAATCCCTCTTCTTCGGTGGTGAAGAATCCGAATTTGGACTTATTTCCTGCGAGGCTTGATGAAAAAGGATATTTTACGATAGAGGCCAAGGTTGAATAAGTCAGGACAAATCCACCTTTCCGACGTCCTTCGAATTGGTGTGTCAACAATCGGAATGCATTTGCGTTCCCCTCAAAATGTGTCAAATCATTCCATTCCATCGGTGAGAGCTTCTCTTGGAGCTGAACTCCTTTTCCTTCTGAAAAGAAGGTAGAAATGGCCTTTTCACCGGAGTGACCGAAAGGAGGGTTACCCAGGTCGTGCGCCAGACAGGCGGCAGAGACGATGGAACCGATCTCGGGCAGGAAAGAGTCTTGCAGTTCGGGCTGTCGGGCGAGGATCGCTTTCGATACATCGTTGCCTAACGAACGTCCTACACAAGATACTTCAAGGCTATGTGTCAGTCGGTTGTGAACAAAAATACTGCCCGGAAGGGGAAAAACTTGGGTTTTGTTCTGAAGCCTTCTGAAAGGGGCGGAGAAGACAAGGCGGTCATAGTCCCGCTGAAACTCCGAACGGTTTTCCTGACGCTCTTCGTGAAACTCTTCCATGCCGAAACGCTTAGCTGAAATCAATCTTTTCCAGTCCATCATGATCTTTACAATTTGGTATTTGCACATTATTTAACTGCAAAAGTATGAATTTTAGGCTCAAATTGCGTATTTTCGCCCGTTAAATAGTAAACAGACTGAATATGAACATACAAGTAATCAATAAATCGAAGCACCCGCTTCCCGCATACGCGACCGAACTTTCTGCAGGAATGGATATCCGCGCTAATATTTCCGAACCTATCTCTTTGGCTCCCATGCAACGATGCCTGGTTCCTACAGGACTGTTCATAGCTCTGCCACAGGGATTTGAAGCGCAAATTCGTCCTCGGAGCGGACTGGCTTTGAAGAAAGGGATTACTGTACTGAATTCTCCCGGTACCATCGATGCAGATTACCGTGGTGAGATTTGCATCATCCTGGTAAATCTTTCGGCCGAGACGTTTGTCATAGAAGATGGGGAGCGTATTGCACAGATGGTCATTGCGCGCCACGAACAAGCTGTATGGAAAGAAGTTGAGGTACTGGACGAAACGGAACGCGGCGCGGGTGGTTTCGGACATACCGGAAGAGGATAGATGTTCGGTCGAATCAATAATTGTAGTAAAATGAAAATAAATAAATTGCTTTTCGGAATGCTGCTGCTTCTGTTGGCTTCCTGCGGTTCATCCCGCAAGGTGGAGAAACAATCGGAGCAAGTTGCCGTTCAGGAAATAAATCTCACTCCGGAGCAGCAACGTAAATATGACTATTTCTTTCTTGAAGCATCGCGCCTGAAAGTGAAAAAGGAGTATACGGCTGCTTTCGACCTGTTGCAGCATTGCCTGGCCATCAATCCGACCGGTTCGGCAGCTCTATACGAGATTGCCCAGTATTATCTTTTCCTTAAACAAGTGCCGCAAGGACAAGAGGCATTGGAGAAAGCAGTCGCTTATGCCCCTGATAATTATTGGTATAGTCAGGCATTGGCCGGTCTGTACCAACAGCAGGATCAGAAAGAAAAAGCGATAGGAATACTCGAAAAGATGGCAACGCGTTTTCCCGCTAAACAAGATCCGTTGTTCAACCTGCTCGATTTATATAATCAGAAGGAAGACTATGGTAAAGTTATTTCTACCCTGAACCGTATAGAGGAAAAAACGGGAAAGAATGAGCAGATCACCATGGAGAAGTTTCGTATCTATCTGCAAATGAAGGACGACAAAAAGGCTTTTGAAGAAATAGAGAGCCTGGTCAATGAGTATCCGATGGACTACCGCTATCAGGTGATTCTGGGAGATGTCTATATGCAGAATGGCAAGAAGCAGGAAGCTTATGATACTTATAAGAAAGTACTTGCCGCAGAACCGGATAATCCGATGGCATTGTTTTCATTGGCTTCGTATTACGAGCAGACCGGACAGAAAGAACTGTTTGAACAACAAATGGATACTTTGCTACTGAACCGGAAAGTTCCTTCGGATACAAAGGTGAATGTGATGAGGCAGTTTATCGTCCAGAGCGAACAGGAGGGAAAAGACAGTACACAGGTTATCGGACTCTTTGACCGGATGATGCAGATGGATATGGATGATGTGCAAATTCCGATGCTTTATGCACAGTATCTGCTATCCAAAGGAATGGAGGCACAGTCTATTCCGGTATTGGAGCAAGTAGTACAGATAGATCCTACCAATAAAGCAGCACGCATGACTTTATTAGGTTCCGCCATCCGGAAGAATGATTATGAGCAGGTGATTAAGATCTGTGAGCCGGGGATTGAGGCAACTCCGGATGCTTTGGAGTTTTATTTTTATCTGGTTATTGCATATAATCAGGCCGAACATTGGGACGATGTACTGGAAGTCAGCCGGAAAGCACTGGAACATGTCACTCCGGAGAGTGACAAGCAAATGGTCTCCGATTTCTATACAATTATAGGTGATGTATATCATACCAAGAAGTTGATGAAGGAGGCATATGCAGCGTATGATTCAGCTTTGGTTTACAACCCGTCCAATATAGGTGCACTAAATAATTATGCTTATTATTTATCGGTAGAGCGCAGAGATCTCGATAAGGCAGAGGAGATGAGCTATAAAACCGTAAAAGCTGCACCGAACAATGCTACTTATCTGGATACTTATGCTTGGATTCTTTTTGAGAAGGGAAACTATGCTGAGGCCCGTATCTATATTGACGATGCCATCAAGAATACCAAACCGGAAGAAGAGAGCAGCGTGGTGTTTGAACATTGCGGGGATATCTATTTTATGACCGGTGACGTAGAAGGTGCTTTGAAATATTGGAAGAAAGCACTGGAACTGGGCACTGAATCGAAAACACTTAAACAGAAAATAGAAAAAAAGAAATACATTGCAGAATGAAAGGAAGTAAGTTGAAACAAACTGTCATTAAACAGTCGTACCTGCTGCCTTTGCTACTTATGGTAGTTCTGCTTGCAGGTTGTAAAACATCAAAGGTGGTCAAGACTACACCGGTAGAACCGGCTTATCTGTCATCTAAACTGCAACTGACAGTGCCCAACAAAAACGGCAGTATGACCGTAAGTGGCAGCATGAAGATGAAAAGCGGTGAACGGATCCAGTTATCTGTCCTGATGCCGGTATTCCGCTCGGAAGTAATGCGTATGGAAGTTACCCCGGATGAGGTGTTACTGATTGACCGTATGAATAAACGTTATGTGCGGGCAACCCGTGATGAGCTAAAGGGAATACTGCCCGAGAATGCTGATTTTGACCGATTGGAGAAACTTTTGTTCAAAGCTTCACTTCCGGGTGAGAAAAAGGAGCTCACAGGACGTGAATTGGGAATTCCATCTCTGGAAAAGGCAAAGGTGAGACTATCTGATTTCTCGACTGCCGAATTCGAATTAATACCTACTGAGGTATCGTCCAGATACACTCAAGTAGCATTGGAGGATCTGCTAAAAATGCTGATGAAACTATGAACCGCTTTCTTTTGATTCTGATAAGCTGTCTCTGTCTGACAACTACGATTTCAGCTCAGTCCAATAAACTGATCAAAGAGCTGGAAAGTAAACGTGGTGCCCTGCAACAACAGATTGCGGAGACTGAGTCATTGCTGAAGAACACAAAGAAAGATGTGGGTAGCCAGTTGAACGGACTTGCTGCCCTTACCGGACAAATAGAGGAGAGAAAGCGCTATATCATTGCCATAAACAATGATGTGGAGGCTGTAGGCCGAGAGATTGCCGGATTAGAGCGGCGGCTCAGGGGACTCCAGCGGGATCTGAAGGATAAGAAGAAGAAGTATGAATCTTCCGTACAGTATTTGTATAAGAATAAGTCGGTTGAGGAGAAGTTGATGTTTATCTTTTCTGCCAAAAGTCTCGGGCAGACCTATCGTCGCCTTCGTTATGTGAGGGAGTATGCCACTTATCAGCGTTTGCAGGGGGAGGAGATCCTGAAGAAGCAAGAACAGGTGAATCGTAAAAAGAAAGAGCTTCAGCAGGTGAAGGTTGCTAAAGAAAATCTGTTGCGCGAACGGGAAGGTGAAAAGGCTAAACTGGAAGCACAGGAAAAAGAAAAACGTGAGATCGTTGCCGGTTTGCAAAAGAAACAGAAAGGATTGCAAAGTGAGATTAGTAAGAAACGGCGTGAGGCCAACCAACTAAATGCAAAAATTGATAAGCTGATTGCCGAAGAGATAGAACGTGCACGTAAGCGTGCTGAAGAGGAAGCTCGTCGGGAAGCGGCGGCCCGTCGGAAAGCAGCTGCCAAAGAAAGTAAATCGTCTTCGACGGGAGGCGGTACGGTTCCAGCAAAGAAGAAAGCAGAACCTTTGGAACGTTTCACCATGAGCAAGGCCGACCGTGAACTCTCGGGTAATTTTGTAAGTAACAGAGGTAAATTGCCGATGCCTATTACGGGACCCTACATTATTACCAGCCACTACGGACAATATGCTGTGGAAGGATTACGTAACGTAAAACTTGATAATAAAGGAATTGATATACAAGGGAAACCGGGTGCACAGGCCCGTGCTATTTTTGATGGAAAAGTGGCTGCCGTGTTCCAATTGAACGGACTTTTCAATGTACTGATACGCCATGGTGATTATATCTCGGTATATTGTAATCTTTCATCCGCTTCCGTGAAATCCGGTGATACGGTAACGACCCGGCAGGCTATCGGTCCGATTTTCTCGGATGGTAGTGACAATGGACGGACTGTTCTTCATTTCCAGTTGCGCAGGGAGAGGGACAAACTGAATCCGGAGCCATGGCTGAACCGATAAATGCTTTCAGACAGATTATGCACATACATAACAACAAGTCGTTTTTTTAATCTTAAATGAATACAACACATGCGAATCATCACTCTACTAATTACCTTATTTGCTTTTGGGATAACACCGTTACAGGCATTCTCCTATTTTTCTTTTAAGAAGTATCAGGTAGAAGACGGATTATCACATAACACAGTCTGGTGCGCCATGCAAGATAGCTATGGCTTTATATGGCTGGGAACGAGCGACGGTTTAAATTGCTATAACGGACGTGGTAACAAGGTTTACAGAAATGTCCTGAATGATAAGTTTTCGCTAGAGAACAACTTTGTGCAGGCACTTTTTGAGGAAGAGAACCACAATATATGGGTCGGAACCAACTGGGGACTTTATATCTACGACCGTGAACACGATCGTTTCACTTATTTTGATAAGAAGACCCGCTATGGAGTTTTTATCAGTAGTGAGATAAAGAAAATAATAAAGTCCGAAAGCGGTTTGATCTGGATTGCCACTTTGGGACAAGGATTATTTGTTTATAATCCTCAAACGGATGTGTTGACACAGAATAGTCTTCAGACCTCTTTCGTATGGGACGTTTGTGAGAATAACTCTGGACATATCTATGCCTCTTCTTTACAGGAAGGTTTGCTTTGCTTCGATGAAAACGGTAAATTCCTGCAGTCCTATCCTCTTTTGTCTGCCGGCAATAATCCCGATAATTATCGTATCAACTGTTTGCTCGATATCCGGAGTGATATCTGGTTCGGTGCGGGGAGCAACTTGTTGTACTGTCTGAACGAGCGTACCGGCAACCTGGACTGCTATAATGCATCCCATCTGAATTTCGGTGCGATCCGTTGTCTGCTGAATTACTCGGAAACAGAGCTTCTGGTGGGTACCGACAATGGGCTCTACCTTTTTGACTTACATGATAAAAACTTCTCACGAATCGATAATCCGTCAGATCCCAGAAGCTTGAGCGACCAGTCTATCAATGCAATGATGCGCGATGCAGAAGGTGGAATCTGGGTGTTGACCAATTTGGGAGGAGTGAATTATCTGGCTAAACCGACTAAAAGATTCGATTATTATCCTCCTGTTTATCGGGATGGAGGTGTGGCTGCCGGAAAAGTAGTAGGTCCTTTTTGCGAAAATGCTGCCGGGGATATCTGGGTGGGTACTCGTGATGGGTTGTGTTTCTTCGATGTCTCCACTCATCAACTGACCGCTTATCCGATAGGCGGAGGCGTGGATAAGAAGTACGACATACGTTCTTTGTTGTTGGATGGCGAGCGTTTGTGGATTGGTACTTATGCCGAAGGGTTGAAGGTACTCGACCTCCGGACCGGCCATGTGAAATCGTACAATCATCTGCAGGATACTCCGAACACAATTTGCAGTGACGATGTCCTGGCAGTATATAAAGATCGAAGCGGGGATATTTTTGTAGGAACCAGTTGGGGACTGTGTCGTTACAATCCCCGGGAAGACAATTTCTCGACAATTACCACAGTAGGGTCAATGGTCTCTGTGGTTGATATTCTGGAAGACATGTACGACAATCTTTGGATTGGTACATCCAACAGCGGTGTGTTTCGTTTTAATACCCGGAACGGGCATTGGAAACATTTCCAGCATGAAAGGAATGATTCGACTACCATCACTAATAATTCCGTAATTACATTATTTGAAGATCTGAAAGGTACCATGTGGGTTGGTACCAATGGAGGCGGACTTTGTTCGTTCGATCCGAAGACCGAAACATTTATTGATTTCGATCCGGATAATACAATATTGCCCAACCGGGTCATCTACTCCATTGAACAAGACAAGACCGGTGACTTCTGGATATCCAGTAATGCCGGGTTGATAACGATCAATCCGATCACAAAGCAGCATTTCCGCCAATTTACGGTGAATGACGGACTGCAAGGCAATCAGTTTACAGCCCAATCTTCATTGAAAACAGCAAGTGGTAAACTCTATTTCGGCGGAATCAGTGGCTTCAATTCTTTTGTCCCCGATCAATTCATGGATAATCAGTACATCCCTTCCGTATATATTACGGAAATACGTCTGCCTTATACGACGGATGAACGGCTGGTGCAGGATATTCTTCATCTGGAAGGTCCCCTCTATCGTGCGGAAACCATAACGTTACCTTACGAACATAATACTTTCTCTGTGAGCTTTGTAGCCTTGAGTTACGAAGATCCTTTGAAAAACCGTTATTCTTACCGCCTGAAAGGAGTAGATAAAGAGTGGGTTATTAACTCCGAACAGAATACGGCTTCTTATACCAATTTGCCTCCGGGCAAGTATGAGTTTGAGGTACGGGGGTCGAACAACGATCATAAATGGAATGACCAGACTACTTCCTTGCTGATTGTAGTCACGCCTCCATGGTGGCTGACTACATGGGCATATTGTGTCTATACACTTCTCCTCCTCGGTCTTGCCTATTATGCAGGCTGGCATTGGAACCGGCATGTGAAGAAGAAATACAAACGTCGTATGGAAGAGTACCAGACTACGAAAGAAAAAGAGGTCTACAAGTCGAAGATCAGTTTCTTTATTAATCTGGTGCATGAAATCCGTACTCCACTGAGTCTGATCCGGCTTCCTCTTGAGAAACTATTGGAAGATAAACGAGAAGGGCGGGATGCCAAGTACTTATCGGTAATCGACCGGAATGTCAATTACCTTTTGGGGATTACCAACCAGTTGCTCGACTTTCAGAAAATGGAAAATGGTGGGGTGCAGTTGAGTCTGAAGAAGTGTGATATCAACCAATTGGTAAGTGATGTTCACAGCCAGTTTACGAGTCCCGCCGAACTGAAAGGCATCTCAGTGATGCTCGATCTGCCGGAAGGCGAGATCTTTGCTTCGGTCGATCGTGAAAAGGTCTGCAAAATTATCGTCAACCTGATAGGTAATGCAGTAAAATATGCCCAAAGCCGTATCGATATCAAATTAGTCTCTTCCGATGAAGGCTTCCGGGTTTCGGTGAGTGATGACGGTCCGGGTATTCCGGATGTTGAAAAGCGAAAAGTATTTGAGGCCTTCTACCAGGTGAAAGACGGAAAATCGGGAGCAGTAGGTACAGGTATCGGTTTGGCTTTTTCCAAATCACTGGCTGAAGCACACCATGGTACGTTGAGCCTTGAAGATAGTGTATATGGTGGATCCTCTTTTGTTCTCACTTTGCCTTGGGGTGAAGAGGCTGTATCCGAAGAACCGGAAGTAGTGATACCGGATGGTCGGGAAGCGGCTGACGAAGAACAGGGTACCGAGTTATCGGGCAGTAAATTTACCATTCTGTTGGTGGAAGATAATGTCGACTTGCTGAATCTGACCCGGGAATCTCTGAGTACCTGGTTTAAAGTTTTGAAAGCTCAGAATGGCCGGCAGGCACTTGAGGTACTTGCCAACGAGACAGTGGATGTGATTGTCAGTGATGTGATGATGCCGGAGATGAACGGTCTGGAGTTAACGGCAAAAGTTAAGTCGGACATTGAATACTCCCATATACCTGTCATCCTGTTAACTGCAAAAACGACACTGGAAGCCAAGGTGGAAGGCTTCGAGTGTGGTGCCGACGTATATATTGAAAAACCGTTCTCTATCCGTCAGTTACGCAAGCAGATTGAGAATTTGCTGAAGCTGCGCCAAGCCTTCCATAAAATGATGTCTGAATTATCAGGTGGCAATGGGGCTGCCCCTATCAGCCCGGTAGAATATTCTGTGTCTCAGAAAGATTGTGAATTGATGGCTAAGGTTCGGGCAGCGGTCGAGGCACAGCTTTCGGACGAGAACTTCTCCGTCGATACACTGGCAGAGTCACTCAATATGAGCCGTTCCAATTTCTATCGTAAGATAAAGGCCTTGGCCGGTATGCCGCCCAATGATTACCTGAAGACTATCCGTTTGAATAAAGCTGCCGAGCTGCTGAAAAGCGGAGTGCGCATAACCGAAGTGTGTGAGAAAATCGGCTTCAGTTCTTCGTCCTATTTTGCCAAATGCTTTAAGATTCAGTTTGGAGTATTGCCGAAAGATTATCATTGATACAAGTGCGGACTCCGCATTATCCCAAGATATATGATGCACCACAGGGGATAGATGACTGTCATCGCTTAAACAATCAGTACCCTCTTTACTCTCCTTTCAGTTGATAGAAAAAGAGTAAAGAGGGTATTGACAAAGAGAGGATGTATAACTGTGTATACAATAGATCGATCGGATTGTACTATTTAATTTGCGTTCCTTCTTTGCAAGGTTTTCCCAAAACAGGCATCCCGTTTGCATCCCAGCTTATTTTTTGCAGACGGGGACTACGGGAGTCTGTTGCTCCCGGTGCATCGTTGGGGATTTTTCGGGCATGATAAAGCATGTACCATTCCTTTTCATCCGGTGTAGGGACAAAAGAGGGACTACCCGGTCCGAAAACACTGTCTTCGGGTTGCTGCTCAAAGACAGGAGTATCCTGTTTCTTCCAGGATGCCGCATTGGTCAGGTCACTGCCGGCATCAGCAGTCAGCAGTCCGATGCAATAGTAGGGAGTCCAGCTTCCACTGGCACAGTAGTATATCAGCACTTTGTCCTTGTTCTTCGATTCAAAGAATTGTGGGGACTCGTTGACGTGGATTGGGTAAGCTGTTTTACTGCCATCAGGTGAGATCCATTGACGTTCCCATTCATATTCCGGTTCCGCAATCATCACCCTGTCCGACGAGAGTGTCCACGGATTTTCCATCCTGGCAATATAGATACATTGAGTTTCTGTTTCAATCCGGCGCTTAGGCCATCCACACCAAATGAGATAACGCTGACCCTGATGCTCGAATGTACTGGCATGGATTGCCCAATTATCGTCTTTGTCAGTTTTAATTCGTCCTTTCATCACAAATTCACCTTCCAACGGGTTGGGAGAACTGTTTTCTATGACATAGATGTGGTGATTGTCCATGTTGCCGTCATCTGCTGCGAAATAAACATACCATTTCCCGTCAATCCGGTGTATCTCCGGTCCCCAGAGGTGATAAGAGTTGGAGATTTCTTTTGGAATCCATACCTCTTTCCGGACAGCATGTTCCAGGTCGGTGATGTCATTGGTTTCCCAAAGGATAATTTTATTCTCGGCTCCTTGTGTGTAATAATATTTGCCTTCGTGAAAGACAGCCCATGGTTCTGCTCCTACTGCCAATAGTGGATTGGTATAAGTAGCTTCGGAAGAAATCTCTTTAGTGGCAGAAGCTTTCTTGTTTTGACAAGCCGGACAGCAGGTCAGTACCAACAGGAGTAAGGGGATATGTTTGAGTTTCATAGGCTTTGGGTTTTAACAATATTGCAAATTAAATACGTTTTGGGACGAACGGAGGCACGTCCGGCTCAAGTTTAGACTATTTTAACGTGAAATCCCGACCGACATCTTTGCTTTGATATCCCGGGAAGAAAATCCTAACAAGATGTCGTGGCTACCCCGGTCGATGACGAATCTCCGGCTACCCGTATCATAATGTGAGAATGCTTCTGCCGGAACAGTAATTTCTATACTCTTTGTTTCGCCCGGTTCCAGATATACTTTCCGGAAGCCTTTCAGTTCTTTTTCCGGATGTTCCACTGTCGTATCTTTGTTGGATACATAAAGTTGTACGACTTCTGCGCCTGCCGTTCTTCCGGTGTTGGTGAGTTTACAGGTGACTGTTACCGAACCGTCCGTTTTCGGAGTACCGACAGTCGGTGCCGAAAGTTTAAAACGGGTATACGACAATCCGTAACCAAATGGATATTGTACTTCCCGTTTCAGTTTATCGTATCCACGATATCCGACAAATATACCTTCGGCGTACTCTACATGCTTGTCTCCGTCCGGATCGTAGTAGCTGTGAAAAGTGGGATTGTCTTCCCATCGTTTCTCAAAAGTGACAGGTAATTTCCCCGAAGGATTGAGCTCCCCGAAGAGTGTACGTGCGATTGCCGTTCCGGCTTCCTGGCCTCCGTACCATGCCCATAGTAGTCCTTTCAGGGAAGGTTCCCAGCTTTGCATCTCTACATTGCCCCCTGCATTGACGATACCTACTACGGGACGTTTAGATTGCAGCGTATTCTGCAGTAATTGTGCTTCGTCTTCGGGGAGTTCGAAGGTACGGTCTCGTCCTTCCCCTTCCGTATCTGAGTTGAATCCGATGCAAGCCACTACCAGGTCGTTTCGGTTCAGTGCTTCAACGAATAAATTGTTTGAGGCATTCTTCTGTTTCCATATAAAATTGACAGCAGCACCTCCGCCTTTCTGGAAGTATTCTATCTTCAGGTCATACTTTTTACCGGCTTCCAGCATGCAACGATAAGTGGAATTGCGGAAAGCACCTTCGTGCCATTCGTCTGCGATGAGTTTTCCATCGATATATAGTCTGTATCCATCGTCTCCGCCAAGGGTGAACAGGTATTCATCTGTTTCTTGTGGACAGATGGTTCCATTCCATCGGACGGAGAATTGCTCTTTGGGCATCTCTTTTAATCCCGTACCACCCGACCAGGAATAGTTTATTTTCGTCTCAGTCTGTTCCACTTTCGGAGTGCCTTCTAAATTCATGTTATCGAAGTACTGAGCACGGAAGCCTTTTTGCTTTCTTTCAGTATCGGTAAAAATAATAGTCGGTAAATAGTCGTATACATCCAGATATTCTACCCGGATGTCTCTTTCGGCGGCTTCTTTGCGTATACCGTCCAATACGGATACATATTGGAACGGATGTACTTCACCACTGCCGCCTCCGCAAACATATCCTTGTGCGTTTTTACCTACTACTGCGATTGTTTTCACTTTGCCGGAGCGGATCGGAAGGATCTGGTTGGTATTCTTCAGCAATACCAAGCCTTCACTCGCCACGTTCAAAGCGGTTTGGGCGCATTGCGGATTGTTCAGTGGGATATGAGTATCCGGCTGCTGTGTTTCCCGGAATCCGAAAGCAAGGAGAGTTTGCAGGATGTGGCGTACCTTTTCGTCTATCATTTCGATTGTGATATCACCTGTTCGTAAGTAGTACTTCAGTTCTTCGGGTTGCATCTTGCTTCCGGCAGGCATCTCGAGATCTAGCCCCCCTTTTACGGCAGGGATGCAATGATGAGTCGATCCCCAGTCGGACATTAGGATTCCCTTGAAGCCCCATTGCTGTCTTAGTACATCTTTCAGCAGCCACGGGTGTTCGGTAGTATAAATTCCGTTCAGCAGATTGTAGCTTGACATCACTGCACCTACTTCGGCTTCTTGTACGGCTGCCCGAAAAGAAGGGAAATAAATTTCGTTTAGAGTTCGTTCATCAATATCCGAACTGATATGATCACGATCATAATCCGAGTTATTGGCGATAAAGTGTTTGATGGTAGCCATGACCCCTTGCCCTTGTACGCCTTTTATATATCCGGTTGCCATGCGTGAAGTGAGATACGGGTCTTCTCCCATATATTCGAAATTACGTCCACACATCGGAGCACGGTAAATGTTGACTGCGGGACCTAAAACGACATGTACTCCTCGTGCGCGGCAATCTTTACCCAGGGCGCTTCCGTATTCCGTAGCCAATTGTTCGTTCCAGGTGGCAGCCAGCATCAGTGCACACGGATAAGCAGTAGAGGGCCCGTGTGTTCCCAGCCCTTGTGGGCCATCGCTCATCTTCAGTTGGGGGATGCCGAAACGTTCCAGCGGACGGGTATACATCCAATTGATACCCCCTATATAAGACAGTTTCTCGTCAAGGGTCATTTGTGAGAGTATTTTTTCCGCTTGTTGTTCCACATCGGCAGTGAATCGTTTCTGGGCGGTGCTAAAAAGACATTGAAGGGTGAGTACTCCCCATAACAGGAGTCGGCGGCAAGAAGTTGCCAAGGAGGTAGTTGCTTTCATTTTAGTAAGATTATTGGTTTGTGCAGGTCTGTTGTGAATTTACCACAAAGTGCACGGAGAGCATGAGAGGAAATCTTCTTTGAGATATGCTGACTTGTTTAACAGTAAGCTACAACTCCGTGTCCTCTGTGGTAAATCTATATTAGAGTTCGCTGATTTCCGAGTACAGTTCAATCATGCAGGAATTTTCCAGCAAGCTTTTGAACTTGTCTTTCCGGTTGCCCGACCAGTCGTTGTTCAGCAGCCCGTTTTCATCGCGGGTGTACTGCCAGGCATAGTCTGCATTGTCGATCATAGCTTTTACATAAGTATCGTTTTTGTCAACTTCGTAAAGGGCTTTCAGACCACGGAAAAGGATGACGTTGAACCATGGGCTAGACGGGAAAAACTTCATTTCTCCTTTTACCGTTGGTTGCGGTTTCAGGAAATGCTCGTAAGATCCCTTGGCCGTTTGTTGTGCATCTTTCAGGTATTGTTCGTCACCGGTGGCCTGATAGAGCAGTACACCTGCCTGAATCATCTGTCCGCTGTTGTACGTATATTTGGCATAACCGATCTTGCCTTGCAGGTTCTTGTTGTCCCAATAGACAAAATCCGACGGATCGCGCAAATTATCGCGTGTCCACTGGTAAGTTGCCATTGCCTGGTCGAGGTATTTTTTATCTTTGGTCAACTTGTAGAGCTTCATGCAAAGAACCGTTGCAGGTGCGTTCGAGCAAGTGTTCTTTGATTCCTTTTTCTGTTCGCACCAGTAGATTCCACCTCCCAGTTCGTCCGACCACCCGGAGTAGATGTAGTCGTGCAGGGCGATGGCTTTCTTTAAGTACTCTTTGTTCTTTGTCACGGCATAATAGTCGCAAAAGTCAATCGCTACCCAATCGTTGTCATCATAGTAACGGTCGTTTTGTCCGGCGAAGGCCGGATAAGACTGATAACATTCCGGCTGGCGGGTGGTATCCCAGTACAAGTCGAGTCCGGGCTTGATCTGTTTGTCCATCAGTTTTTTGTACTTCTTGTTACCGGATGTTTTATAAAGTGATACGCAACCTGACACCATTGCCGAATAAGGCCATAAGAAGGATACTTCTTGTTGAGTAACTTCCGAACCGGTGTTGGCTGTATATGTAATTTGTTGTTTGGGATTCCGTGGATAAGTCTCCATCAGCAATCCATACTTCTTTACCTCATAAAGAGACAGTACTCGTTGAAGGAGTGAATCGGCTCTCTGAAGGTAGATTTTACCTCCCAACTGTGCCGACAGACAAGCCGGAACGAGCAGGAAGGTGAGGGCAATGAATGATTTTCTCATACTTGTATTTAAATAATGGCAATCAGTAGTTGAGTCGGGGGTACGGTCTTTACAGGCCACTATCCGGTTGTATACCCTACACCCGACAACGACTCAACTATTGATTTGCAAAATAATAAAATAGCAGATAACAGTTGAAAGCCTCCCTTTCATGAAAGTATCCCATCACAGGTAAACAGATTTCTGCAATGTCCCCTCATAGGGAGGCACTCCTTTTATTTTATTTTCTCAAAAATAGCTTTGATTCGTTTCATATCCAATTTCGGAGTACGGTCATAATAGTAGATACCGTTTTTCTCCTGTTCCACGTCAGTCAGCTGAGTATAGCAGAAACCTGTCACATGCGGTGAGTCGATAAAAGCATCGATCTGACCTTCCAGACGCTTGTAGAATGCTTCTGCATTTTCAGGCATACCACCGTATCCCCATGAGTTTTTGCGATCTTTCTCTGCCATCCAGGGGATACCGCCGAATTCGTCAACCATGTAAGGTTGTCCCTCGTAGACGGCCAGGAAGTCCTTGTCACGCGCATTGCGGTAAGGCTCTTTACTTTCTTCCATTTTTAGCTGTTCAGTCAGTTTGGCACGATCCTGTTCGTAGTTGTGTACGCTCCAGATATCTGTTATCACATGGTTATCACCACTGGCGTCGTTTACCGGACGAGTCGGGTCGATGGCTTTGGTAATGTTGTATACGTCACGTACCAAGCGGACATAAGCATCCGGACCGCCACCCCAGGTTTCATTGAAAGGAGTCCAGGTTACGAGTGAGGGATGATTGCGGTCACGAACCACTACTTCGCTCCATTCACCCAGGAAGTTACGCGCAGCCAGCTCCTTGTTTACATCGAGCATCCAGCTTGCCGATTCTCCCCAGGTGATGTATCCCAGTTTGTCGGCCCAGTAATAATATCTCTCTTCAAATACTTTCTGGTGAAGACGTGCCCCGTTGAAACCGGCTTCTTTTCCCAATACGATATCGTTCTTCAGATCTTCATCGCTCGGAGCTGTCCAGATACCTTCCGGATAGAATCCCTGATCGAGTACCAGACGTTGGAAGTAAGGCTGGTTGTTCAGATAGAAACGTCCGTTGGCTGTGTGCACTTTGCGCATACCGGCGTATGATTTCACTTCGTCCAGTACGTTGCCTTTGGCATCTTTTACCTGATAAACGAGATCGTATAAGAACGGATCTTCCGGCGACCACAGTTTCATATTCTTCACAGGCAGAACTACTACCGAACTGTTGGCACAATTTACACTTTTCTTGGCAACGGTTTTATTTCCGTCTTTCAAGGTGATTTCCAATGTGTTGGCCGATTCATTATAAAATTCCGGTTCGATGACCAACTGTTTCTGGTCGATGTCCGGGCGTACGAATACTGACTTCAGACCGTCGGCTGAGACAGCTTCCATCCATACAGTCTGCCAGATACCGGTAGTACGGGTATAAGAGCAGCCTCCCGAATAATAGTTACCGCATTGCTTTCCTCCGGTTTGTAGTCCGGAACGGAGATCATCTTGTACGAATACCACCAGATTGTGAGTCTTTCCGGGGGTAACATAGCGAGTCAGATCTACGGCAAACGAAGACGAACCGCCGAAATGACGTTGTACGAATTTACCATCGACGTAGATCTCCGCACAATAATCCACAGCACCGAAGTTCAGGAATATCTTTTTTCCATTCCAGTCCGATGGGATGGTAATATTGCGTTGATACCACATCTGTTCGATGAAATCGGTATAGCCTACTCCCGAAAGTTTACTTTCCGGGCAGAAGGGTACAGTGATGTTCTTATCAAACTTCTCTGCCGACTGCAGGCGGCGGTCTTTTCCTGATTTACCAAAATCGAAATCGAATGTCCAAGTCCCGTTCAGGTTTACCCATTGTTCCCGTTCGAACTGTGGACGGGGATACTCCGCTCGCGGAGTATCTGCACTGAAACAGGACCAGCTGTTCAGCATGAATAGCATTGCTGCTGCTAAAAGTTTTTTCATTGTAATTGTGTGTTTGAGTCCTTCTTCCCCCTCCACTTGCAGGCAGGGGAGAAAGGAGGACTTGTGTATGAATATTGAGTTATTATTATAATGGTTCGGAGTGATTATTCACCTCTCTATCGGGAGGCTCCCACTACCGGAAATTCCGTTATTCTTAATGTAGTGCATCCATAAGGAATCAGGGTGATTTCTGTTTCCGGCCCTTCGCCTCCGCTACAGAAAGAATAAGGTTGAGGCCCTGCCATTTCGTTGTAAAGTTTCCATGAAGGTACCAATCTTGCTTTCATCCGTATTTCTATCGGGGCATTTTCCTTATTCCAGGGAAATACGGAAGATTGCTTTTCCGTATGAATCGTTACACGGGCATGTTCGTTCGCTTTGTTACGATTGAAATCAACCAATCCATAGTTCCATGGTTCGGTAGGAGTCACTGAGTAATAATACGGACCATACCACGGCTCTTCAAACTCTTTCTTCTCCCATTTTTCTTCCATCTTCAAGGCAAATACCAACGGACCGCGTTCAATGGTTACCGAATTTTCATACCAGGTGCTGGCAGTGACTTCCATCGGCAGATGGAGTTCCACCCGGTCCCCTTTTTTCCAGTTGCGGTTGACAATGGCCATCCGGCCTCCTTCGGCATGTTGAAGAAGTTGTCCGTTGACTGATATTCCGGCTTGTCTACACCATTTCGGGATACGTAATTGGAGAGCGAAGTTTACTTCTTTCCGTTTTTTGTCCATCGATTGGAGGGTGAAACTTATTTTGTCATCCATCGGATAATAGGTTTCTTCACTGAAAGTTACCGTACACCCATCCGCTACTTTGGCCGTCACTTCCGATGGAGCGTATGCTGTAACAGCCAGTCCGCCGTCAGGAGTGGCATACCAGAGGCTTTGGGTGAATTTAGGCCAACCTTGGTGCATGTTCGATGCACAACAAGGATATCCCGTCAGCAGCCCGAAACAGTTGTCCGTTCCTCCGTGATCCTGATCGAAATTGCGACGATGGCGTGATACCATCACCTGGTTGGCTTGTTGGAAATATTGTTTTGTCATAAAATCGTCTGAAATCTGGGTGGGCAGTGCGTTGAATGCAATCCTTTCCAGATGGTCGGCGAAGTCGATATCTCCCGTGATCTCTACCATTTTTTCCAGCGAGTACATCAGTTCCACAGCTGAGCAGAGTTCTGAACCTTGGGTCGGATTGTTGCCATGCAATGCCTCGTCACCACCATACATACCCTGCGGTTGTCCGTGGAACTGGCGAATGTCACGAAAAGCACATTTAACCGCATCGAGATACATTTTGTCGGGCTCTTGCTGATAATAGATGACAGGCTCTTTGATACCTTGTGCCAGGTTGACACAGTGAATCGTATTGATACGTTTCAGGTCTCCCCGGTTCACCATATCTACAAAGCTGAAACTTTGTTGATGAATCAGTTTGCCGAGATCGAGTAGGAATGAATCACCGGTGATATTATAGAGCCAGTATACGGCCTGAAGATTATCGCAGGCACGGAACTCTGCCCAAAAAGTCCAGTTGCCGAGCGGCTTTTCCGGTAACGTTTTCAGTTGATAACGGAAATAGTCGGTCATAAACCGGATGACCCGTTGATCGTTCGTGGCAGAATAATATTGCTGGAGTATTTTCAGCATCACCATACGCGGCCACCAGTCGTGAGAGTTATCCCGTTGTATGCCGGCCTCTCCGGGATAGTCTTTGGCCGGACCGAAGAAACCGTCTTCCCACTGACTTTTTAAAGCCCATTCTATCCAAGGTTGCACTTTAGCTTTCAGTTGCGCATCGTCCAGGATATATGCCAGAGGAAGTAAACCGTCAATCCAGTATGGTCCTCTTTCCCATTGATCACCGTCGCCGCCGAGCCAGCCGTTGCGTTCGCCCATCACCAGCGGATACAGTTTGTCCATTTGCCCGGTTGCCCCGTTTTTCTGCCTTACCAACATTTCCTGTAACCATCCTTTTGCCTTAATGCTGCCTAACGGTAGTTCCATCAAAGGTTTGCGTACCAATGGATAGCGGTTGTTGGTATAGTTCTCGGGGGTATCGGCCCGGAGCCCGCTTCCCAAGGAAGAGAAGCAGAGGCCCAGTCCGATGAGCAGATATGTAAATGTATTTTTTTTCTTCATGAGTGTCTTTCGATTAATGTTTATCACCGGGTATCTTTTATTCTCTTGTGTTCGGGAAAGCCGAAACCCGCAGTCTGGCTGCTCCCATCGGAATCAGGGTGATTTCTTCTTTTTCCCCTTTCGGAGCGTCCATTTCAGGAAGTTCGCTACACAAGTCGTATTGATCGATAACCCATGAAGGAACCTTGCGTCCGATAGCTTTTACCTCGATAGGTGTACTTGCGACCGTGAACGGGAAGTTGTCAGCCGGCCATTCTTTGTGTACTACTTTAAAGTCTTTCAAAGGTTCGTTCTTACCGAGTACCAATGCGTAGTTCCAAGGAGTTTTTGCATAGATCTCGTATGTCGGCCATTGGCTGGCGTCAGCGCCTTCTTGCCATTTAGAGTCACCGATAGCCGTAGCGCGGCTGTCCTTTTTCACATAATCTTCGTCAATTTTCAGTGACATTGTCAACGGACCGTAGTCTACGCTTACACTGTTTTTGTTCACTTGCCATGTACGCATCGAAAGTTGCATCGGCAGTTGAATCTCCACTTGGTCATTGTCTTTCCATTCGCGATTGATGCAGGCATATTGTCCGGCTTCGGGGTTAGCCGCTACTTTTTTGCCGTTAACAAAGATAGTTGCACCCTCTGTCCATGAAGGGATTCTCAGATAGAACGGGAAACTTACAGCTTTCGGAGTATTTACCGTAAACCGGATGGTTTCCTCGAAAGGATAATTCGTCTGCTCGTGAAGGCTTATTTCGTTTCCGTCACCCACTTTCACCGTTGCTTTGCAGGCGGCATACATGGCGGCCGCTACACCATTATCCGGAGTAGCCAGAATCAGATGCTCGGCATAATAAGGCCATCCCTGTGCGTGGTTATGCTGGCAGCAACGGCTGCTGAACGGGTTCATTGCCAGGAAAGGTCCCCGGTTGTCGATGCCCGGATGATGATTCTTTGAGTCGCTGACCGTCTGGTTAGGGCAAGTGATGTAACGTAATCCTTTGAAATCTGGCATCACGGCAGCCGGATAACTGTTGAAAGCCACTTCTTCGCAGTGTTCTGCCCAAAGCGGATCACCCGTCATACAAAGCATCAATTCATCGGAAGCCATCTGTTCTACCAATCCGCAGGTCTCTACTCCCTGACGTGGGTCGATAGAACCCATGCGGGCATTTTCGTCGGCACCGAACATACCGCCCGGTACTTGTCCGAAAGTACGGCGTATCAGATTGTGTACATTATAAGATGCTTTCAGCATGGCTGAATCTCCTGTCATCATATAATAGGTAGCTGGCTCGCGGAAACATTGTGCGATGTTTACATTGTGCCAGTTCGGCAGTGCCGACGGGCGGGTCCAGTCTGCTGTGTTCCGGTGTATCTTCTCAGCCAGTTCCAGTAAGAATTGATCTCCTGTGCGGTTATAAAGCCAATATACGCTTAACAGGTTATCTCCGCCACGGCTGTTTTCCCAATAGTCCTCCAGGAATTGTTCGTCCGGTACACTTAACTGCCATTTAAAGTAATTGGTCATCAGGTCGATTACCCGTTGGTCATTTGAATATTCATAATAGGATTGCAGACACCAGAGCATAATCATCTGTGCCCACAATTCTCTTTTTCCGTTCCGCTCGTTGATGGGACCAAAGTATCCGTCGGGCTGTTGGCTGGCGAATGCTCCTTCGAGCCATACTTTAGCTTCATCAATCATTTTCTGATCCTTTAATATATAAGCCAGGTTTCCGTATCCTTTCAGCCAATAGGGGACTTCTTCCCATCCGTGATCTCCTCCTTTGGTCAGCCAGGCATTATTCTCTTTGCCCAGCCATGCACTGATCTCATTCAGGTGACCGGTCAGACCGTCTTTCTGTAATTCGAGATATTTCTTCAACCATCCTTCGGGCTGAATACTTCCGACGGGCAGTTTAATGAAATTCATCGGTTTCAGTGGCAAGCGGTTTCCTACATAGTTTACGTTGGTTTGTGTACAGTCGGGGCGGTTCACGATGGTTACTGCCGACGATGATTGATCGGAAGTACACGATGCTGCCAGTAATCCGGCTGTAAATAGGATTCCGGCCAAGCCTCCTTTCAGACTTTTCATCTTTTTCATGTTTGGGTGTTTTTACTTATGGTTATTATTTAGGGGTTATTTCAATACAAATCAGTAGCTTCATCTGATATCATGCTACAAAGTTTGTGAATTCTGTATGAAATGTGCGACACAAACTATTCAATAAATAGCAATTACTGACCAATACGATGCGAAATGCGGGTTATGTGAATATTAGAAGTATAAAAAGAACAGATTCTTTTGTTTATTGAGCAGTATTTATCCCTTTATTCAACGAAAATGTTTTTTCTTTGTAGCATCTTAATAACAGAAAGCTATGAAAACAAAGATCTACCTGCTATTTATTACTACCTTATTCTTCTGCGCCGGTTGTGGCAACAAGAGCGGCGGACAGAAACAGGAGTCGGTAAGTGCGGCAAAGGATACATATGTAAATCCTTTGTTTCCGGAAGGGGCCGATCCGAGTGCTCTTTTCCATAATGGTAAGTATTATTATACCCATGGAACGGAAGATAAGATCATGCTTTGGGAAACGTCCGATATCACTGATATGGCTCATGCGGTTTGCAAGATAGTGTGGAAGCCTCAGGATCCATCCAACAGTTGTCATCTCTGGGCACCGGAGATTCACTATATCAATGATAAATGGTATATATATTATGCAGCCGACGACGGCAATACGGATAATCACCAGTTGTACGTACTTGAAAACTCTTCACCCGACCCGATGGAGGGAAAGTTCGAAATGAAAGGAAGTATCATAACCAATCCCGAATGGAATTGGGGGATACAGGCCACCACTTTCGAACATAAGGGAGTCCGCTATCTGGCCTGGTCCGGATGGCCCAAAAGGAGAACCAATGCCGAAACTCAATGTATCTATATTGCCAGGATGAAAGATCCGTGGACACTCGATTCACCCCGTGTCCTGATATCCAAACCCGAGTATGAATGGGAACGGCAGTGGGTCAATCCGGATGGCAGCCGTACGGCTTACCCCATTTATGTGAATGAAGGGCCTCAGTTCTTCCATTCGAAAGATAATAAGACGTTGATTCTATATTACGCTGCCAGCGGTTCGTGGTCACCCTATTACTGTGTCGGGATGTTGACTGCCGATGCCGAGAGTGATTTGTTAGATCCGGCTTCCTGGACAAAGAGTTCGGTTCCGGTATTTCAGCAATCGTTGGAGAATGAAGTTTATGGTCCGGGTGGACTCTCCTTTGTTCCCTCGCCCGATGGGACTGAATGGTATATGATTTACCATGCCCGTCAGGTGACCAATGGAGACACTGGGAGTCCTGAAACCCGTAATCCGCGAATACAAAAAATAGGATGGGATGCCCATGGAATGCCCGATTTGGGGATTCCGGTTCGTGCAGGGGTTACCTTGCCGAAACCTTCGGGTACTCTTTTGAAATAAAATAGTCATTTAGAACATTTTTTCCTTAGTCTGACAGGTAGCCGCCTACCTGTCCCGGGGATCGTATTGCATCATTAATAGGTTAAACATAATTTGAAGACAATGAAAAAGAGCATTTTAATTGCAGTTCTGACAGCGTCGATAGCTACTTCCGCTTTTGCACAATGGAAACCGGCAGGAGACAAAATCAAGACAAAGTGGGCTGAGCAGGTGAATCCTGAAAATGTATTGCCCGAGTATCCACGTCCGGTGATGGAACGGGGAGAGTGGAAGAACCTGAATGGTTTGTGGAATTATGCCATCACCGAGAAAGGAGCTGCTCCTTCAGCTTACGAAGGTCAGATTCTGGTTCCTTTTGCCATAGAGTCCAGCCTTTCGGGTGTTGGTAAGAAAGTCGGCCCCGACAAAGAACTTTGGTATCAGCGTACTTTCACAGTACCCGCTTCCTGGAAAGGTAAAAAAGTGATGCTGAACTTCGGTGCTGTAGACTGGAAAGCTGATATTTGGGTCAATGACATTAAGGTGGGACAACACACCGGAGGATTTACTCCTTTTTCACTCGATATTACGGCTGCTTTGGCTACTAAAGGAGACAATAAACTTGTTGTGAAGGTATGGGACCCGACAGATCGCGGACCTCAGCCTCGTGGCAAACAGGTAAACCGTCCGGAAGGCATCTGGTATACGGCTGTTACCGGTATCTGGCAAACTGTCTGGATGGAGCCTGTGGCCGAACGTCATATTACTAATGTTCGTACGACTTCGGACATCGACCGTAAGAAACTCACAGTGGACGTTACTACCAGTACCAGCTGTCCTTCGGAAGTTGTCGAAGTAAAGGTCTTCGATGGTAAACAGCTGGTTGCTACCGGAAAAGGATTGAACGGCCAGACTATTGACATTCAGATGCCTGCTGATGCCAAACTGTGGAGTCCTGCTTCTCCGACTCTTTATTCTATGCAGATTGCCCTATTGAGCAATGGTAAAGTGACCGATAAAGTAGATAGCTATACAGCTATGCGCAAATACTCTACCCGCCGTGACAAGGACGGAATTGTACGTTTGCAGCTGAACAATGAAGATGTGTTCCAGTTCGGTCCTCTCGATCAAGGATGGTGGCCCGACGGACTGTATACAGCTCCGACAGACGAAGCGTTGGTTTATGATATTCAGAAAACCAAAGACTTCGGATTTAACATGATCCGTAAACACGTGAAGGTGGAACCGGCACGTTGGTATACACACTGTGATAAACTGGGTATCATCGTATGGCAGGATATGCCGAACGGCGACCGTGAACCGGAGTGGCAGATGTACAACTACTTCACCGGCAATGAACTGAATCGTAGCGAGGAGTCGGAACAGATCTATCGCAAAGAGTGGAAGGAAATCATGGATTATCTGTACAACTATCCTTGTATCGGTGTATGGGTTCCGTTTAACGAGCGTTGGGGACAGTTCAAGACTGAAGATATCGCGACATGGACAAAGAAGTATGATCCTTCACGCCTGGTGAACCCGGCAAGTGGCGGCAATCACTTCCCTTGCGGTGATATTCTTGACCTGCATCATTATCCCAATCCGTCACTTGACTTCTACGATGCCGGACGTGCTACCGTGTTGGGTGAATATGGCGGCATCGGCCTGGCACTGAATGAACATCTTTGGGAACCGAACCACAACTGGGGATACGTGAAGTTCAATTCACCCGAAGAAGTAACTAAACAATACGTTGAATACGGCAATGAACTGTATCGGTTGATTTCAAGAGGTTTCTCAGCTGCTGTCTATACACAGACTACGGATGTAGAAATGGAAGTGAACGGACTGATGACATACGACCGGAAAGTGATTAAGGTGAATGAAGCTCAGGTGAAAGCTATCAATACAAAGATATGCAATTCTTTAAATAAGTGATTAGAGTAGGGTGTCGATAGGTACACAGGTTTTTGATTAAGGTAAAGATTGTTGAAGGATACTATTTAGATTGAAACATACTAATAAATAAAATAATGAAAAAACTATTCACAATGGCTTTAGCAGTCGGTATACTGTGCAATGCGCAGGCAGCCGACCTGTATAAGGCAAGTAGAAATGTTGCTTTGCGTGCGCCGGCGGTGCCTCTCATCACTTCCGACCCCTATCTGTCCATCTGGTCGCCTACAGATGCGCTGAACGAAAGCAGCACTATGCACTGGACCGGAACGGAACATCCTTTGTTGGGTGCTATCCGTGTAGACGGGAAGACTTACCGCTTTATGGGGAAAGATAAATTGAATCTTGAAACCCTTGTACCCATGACCGATACCGATACCTGGCAGGGGAGTTATACTTTCGATGAGCCGGCTGCGGGATGGAACGCCCTTTCGTTCAATGCTTCCGGATGGAAAGAGGGACAAGGTGCTTTCGGTACTCCCGATATGCCTCGTGTCCATACTCGCTGGACTACTCCGGACATCTGGGTTCGCCGCGATTTCCAGATTAACGATGATATGAACGGAGAAACCATCTATCTGAAATATTCGCACGACGATGTATTCGAACTCTACCTGAATGGTGAAAAGCTGGTTGCTACAGACTATTCATGGAACAACGACGTATTACTCGAACTATCGGATGCAGCCAAGAAGAAGCTGCAAAAAGGAAAAAACGTACTTGCCGCACACTGTCACAACACAACAGGAGGTGCTTATGTAGATTTCGGCCTTTATCGCCTGAACAAACAGACGACAGGTTTTGAGACGGCAGCCGTCCAGAAATCGGTAAGCGTACTCCCCACACAAACTTACTACACGTTTACTTGCGGTCCGGTGGAACTGGACCTGGTGTTTACCGCACCTTTGATGATGGACGACCTCGATTTGTTGTCTACTCCCGTTAATTATATTTCTTATCGCGTTCGTTCGCTGGACAAAAAGCAACATGATGTGCAGATGTATGTGGAGACCACTCCGCAGCTTGCCATCAATGAACTGACGCAACCTACCCGTTCGAAAGTGATCCGCCGTAACGGTATCAATTATGTACAGGCAGGGACTATCGACCAGCCTATCCTCGCACGAAAAGGAGACGGTATCTGTATTGATTGGGGATATGCTTATCTGGCAGGAAATATAGGTGCCAATACAGCTGTCAGCCTGGGTAACTATTATGGTATGAAGAACGAGTTTGCTACCAAGGGTTCTTTGTTGCCTACACAAGCCGAGTGCGTGACCCGTCGTGCCGACCAGATGCCGGCTATGGCCTATACTGACGATCTGGGTGAAGTAGGTACCGATGGCAAATCCGGCTTCCTGATGTTGGGTTACGATGATATTTATGCTATCGAATACTTCTATCAACCTCGTATGGCCTACTGGAAGCATGATGGTAAGGTAAGCATCTTCGATGCCTTTGAGCGTGCCAAAGCAAACTATGCGTCTGTCATGGAACGTTGCCGTGCTTACGACGAAATGATTCTGAACGATGCAGAAAAAGCAGGTGGCAAAGAATACTCTGAACTGTGTGCATTGGCTTACCGTCAGGTGATTGCCGCCCATAAGCTGTTCAAGGATGCGGATGGTAACTTGCTCTTCTTCTCTAAAGAGAACAATAGTAACGGTTGTATCAATACTGTCGACCTGACTTATCCGTCTGCTCCGCTCTTCCTGGCTTATAACCCCGAATTGCAGAAAGGCATGATGACCAGTATCTTTGAATATAGTGCCAGCGGACGTTGGAACAAGCCTTTCCCGGCTCACGACCTGGGAACTTATCCTATTGCTAACGGACAGGTATACGGTGGTGACATGCCGATTGAAGAAGGTGGAAATATGGTAGTCCTGGCTGCTGCTATTGCCAAGGTAGAAGGTAACGCCGACTATGCTAAGAAGTATTGGGATTTACTGACCATTTGGACTGATTATCTGGCGGAATACGGACAAGATCCCGAGAACCAACTCTGTACTGATGACTTTGCCGGACACTGGGCACATAACGCCAACCTTTCGGTAAAAGCGATCATGGGTGTAGCTGCCTACAGTGAAATGGCCCGTATGCTCGGTATGGATGATGTAGCCGACCGATATGCTGCCAAAGCCAAAGCAATGGCTACCAAATGGGAACAAATGGCTCGTGAGGGTGATCATTATCGTCTGGCATTCGACCGTGAGAATACCTGGAGCCAGAAGTACAATATGGTTTGGGACAAGATGTGGAATCTGAACCTTTTCCCCAATAATGTGATTGAGAAAGAAATTTCTTATTATCAGACCAAACTGCAAAACCCTTATGGACTTCCGTTGGATTCCCGCAAGGAATATACTAAATCCGACTGGATTATGTGGACTGCTGCCATGTCTTCTGATAAGGCTACTTTCGAGAAATTTATTTCTCCGGTATATAAGTATGCTAATGAAACCGTATCACGTGTTCCGCTGAGCGACTGGCATCATACCGATAGCGGTAAGTTTGTCGGCTTCAAGGCACGTTCCGTGATCGGTGGTTATTGGATGAAGGTATTAATGGATAAAATGCAGAAGTAATAAGAACCGGTATATAATTAGGGTTTATTATCAAGGGTTGTATCAAAAGCTTGTTTTGCTTGGATACAACCCTTTTTTCTTTCCAAGAGATGTTATGTTGCCTGTCTGTTCTACTTAAGTTGGTGTCGGTTTAAGCATGAAGTGGCTGTCAAGGGTGTTCCGGCACCTCTGTAACCCGGAAGTCCGTACCAATCAATCCCTCTTCCGAGTAGCCTTCACAATGAATCACGTATTCTCCGTTCTCCTGATCGTTTAGAAAGAAGGATACTTGTGCTCTACCTTCCTTGTCGGTTTTTACTCTAGGATTCCAGTACAGTGTATTTCTTTGTTCCGAATGTTCGAAGAATGAATGATCGGAAAGAGTAGGAGTATAAAATTCTTTTGTCTGGTTATAACCTATCCACTGGCAGATTTTATTATTCGTTGCTATAACTTCTCCTTGTATCGGACGGCTATATAATACGATAGTGCCTCCATAACTGCTAAATCCTCCGAACTGAGTGGACGTCTGTTGCAGGACTTCTACCCGTTCGATTCTGGATGCCTCCATGCTATATACAACTTCAGGATCTTTGGCAATATACCCATCCAGTACCAAGGCAGCTACTGTTCCTCCGGGAAGTCCGTTGATGTGGGCATACTGTAAGTTACTCTTTGTTTTATCCGGATTAGGAACCATGGTGATGCCGGGCACTGTTCTCAGTAATTGACGGACATCTCCAAAACTGTTGCTTGCTTTCACTTGAGTACTTGTTTTCACGAATCCTTCACTATAAGGACGCCGCTTTTCAATCGGATCTTTTTTTCGTGCGGTTACTTTCACTTCCCCTAATTCGAATAGCTGTTTGTCAATCTCCTTTTGGGGGATGTAGGACTTGGTAATATCCCATTGTACATGAAAAGAACTATCAGGTGCAAAAGGAGAAGGCATATATTTCACCGATGGAACCGGAATGGAATCATCAAGTTTGATCGGATAGGTTTTCCCATTCTTGTCGGTGGCTGAGAGCATGACTTCCTTTGTTCCTTCAAAAGAGATTCCCGATAGGCTGAAACGTTTTTGTCCATCCAACGGACAGGTAATAAATTGTTTAAGTGAATCTTGACGTAGGATAGCCTGAAGTTCAACAGATTTAGCCTTCTGTTTATTTATATTTTCCACTTTTCCTGATAGGATGAGAGATTGTTCCATAGGATATCGGGGGAGATTGTCGGGCTGGTTGAAAACTTCAAGTGAGTAGCGTCGCCATCCTTGTGTCAGCAATAGCAGTTCTATTTTAGACAGGCTTTCAGTATCTTCCGGATTCCAGTAGCTTAATGGTTGTTCCGTTTGCCCTTTCAGGTTGCTACTAAGAAATAAGTAGGTACTGAAGTTGTCACGGATCGTTGGTTGCTCTAAAAAAGTTTGTGCAACTGCCAGCGAGAAAGAACCCGGTTGGGGAATTCCTTTCTTATCAGTACTACGGATATTCACCGACATTTTTCGATGTCCTTCTTGTACCGAAATAGTAGATGAAAGTTTTAGGTTGAGTGTTTCGGGAAAGTGAGTAAATACCAGCCTTTCACAATAGGCATGATAGTCTTCATCGATCAGGGTTAGTGTGAAGACGCCCGTAGGAAGTTTATCTAAAGGCAAATCGAAAAGTGTATGCGGTTGCGAACCATCGACGGGTAGTATGGCAATCAACCGTCCTTCTTGATGGAGGATAAGTGAATAAACCGAGTTTTTGGTTGAAGGGCCAATATTTTGAGTCAATAAGATACGTAATGCTTCTTTCAGGTGTTTAACAGTGATTACAAACCCCTGCTCGCTTATCGAAGGTATTTTAAAGTCTGTGTTATCTCCTGCCAGACGGGCAATGTATTTTTCTTTTTTCTGTGGGATGAAAAAGAAACTTCCTTTGCCCAAGTGACTGGTAGCAAATTTACGGATACTGTCTCCATGGGCATTCAGTATGACCCCTTCTGTTTGAACCCCTTTTCCGGTGTTGGCATCCACTACTTCGAATGCTATTCGGGAGGTGAGTCCATTGATTAGATTTCCTCCTTCCGGGAAGAATCTCAGTTTAAATTTTGTTGTCTGCTGGGGAATGTTGTCTTTTTCTGAATCTCCATAAATCGTTAGTTCACGATGGAAGAAAAACTCCGGATCAAAATTCTGCATCCATCGGGTATAGGCACGAAGTTGATAATGGCCGGCGTGTAGATGTTCCGGGATCGAAAGGCTACCGGAGGCTGCTCCGTCTGCCAAAGGATACTTGACTTGTTTTACAATTTCTCCTTTACTATTTGACAGATCTATGTATACAATCCTGCTGGCTTCGGTTGCTGAGGAAGAGAGTGTTTGATACACTTTAAACCAAATGGTTTCTCCGGCATAATAGTTGGTACGGTCTTGATGCAGATATAATTTCTCTATCAGATTTTCACGGGCATACCGGTTGAACCGGGCTGACAAAAGAGTATCGCTTACGGCTTTTTGTGGGGCTGCTGCGCAATGGATGGTACATAACAGACAAAGAATAGTTAATGCTGAATGTGTTTTCATAATGAACAAAGGTAGTGAAAAAAGATAATAGTGACTGACAGTATTCCAACTATCAGCCACTATTGTCATTGAATTTACAGTTTTCTGTTTATTTATAAACTTCCAGTTCGTAGATACGTGTATCTCTGCCTCCGGTGCTCTGTGTAGGACGAGTCACAAGCAGACGGATGTAACGTACCTTTCCGTCATAGTTCAGCGGACGTGAAACGACATTTGCATGGTTACCGTCGATAGCATCCAGAGTCGTCCATTCATCGCCCGGGTTCATTTTACCTTGCAGGAAGCAACCATTGGTGATGTATGAGTGACTTTCCTGTCCGGCGTTCACCATCTTCCAACCACTGATGTTTTGTGCTTCACCCAGATCGAAGTCTACGTAGTTCGGAGTCTGCGAAACGTCACACCACTTTGTATCCGTTTTACCATCCAGCAGGAAGTCCGGTTTTTCTTCGTCGTTGGTATATCCGGAGCAAGCAATGATTTTAGCTCTTTTCAGGATATTTTCGCGTACTGCTTCTTCATCATTTCCGGCAGTAGCTGCATTACCTACGTTATTGGTGCGGAAAAGAGTGCTGGCAACGGTTGTAGCCGGTTCATTTTCGGCAACCAGAGTAGCAGCAAACAAAACCACTTTCTCATTTCGGGGCAAGATTACGCTGGTAGCTCCCTTCGGAATATCCATACCAAATTTGAACATATAAGTGAATTCATAAGGCTGATCACCGTTGGATGCATGGCGGTGTGTACCTACATAGGCAATCTCAGCATCTTTCAGATATCCTTCGGTGTGTCCTTTATGTCCCCATTGGCCGATGAAGCCGGTATAAGAAGGTACAACGAATGAAGCGGTCTGCTTGCCAATGCGGAAGTCGGCCTGATTGTCTCCTTCGGTAGAGGCGGCGAGGATATAGAGACGGTTGTATTTGTTTCCCGCAGGCAGTTGCAAGGTATCACCTTCACAAGTCATTCCGTTCGCAATCTCTTTTTCTCCCAAGCGGAAAGTGATCTGACCGGCTATCAGTGAGTCCGGCAGAAGTTCGGCTGCAAAAGAATAGCCCGATTCGAAATCGCCTTCTCCACGGAATTCATTATAAGAAGCACATTTGCGGTCGTAGTCAAGCGGTAAAGCGGCATATTCGATCGGAGACGCCTCACGTCCAGATGGTTTGAGGCGTACTTTGTAAGTTCTTACAGAATAAGGAGTGATGTTTACCTGCAACTTGTTTCCTTCGAAAGTTGCATTGCCGATTGTCTTTTCTGTACCGTTGGCTTCGCTGGCACTGATGATTTCCCCTGCAAAGGTCAGTGTGGCGCTCTGTGCTTTCCGGCCTTCGGTTTCGTATACGCGTACTACATACTCATCGGTTTCTTCCGCTTTCTTCAGTGCCTTGATCAATACATTGCGGTTGTCCGAAGCGACAAACGAGAACGATTTTCCGACATTTCCTTTGTGCTTTTCCGTACGGAAGGCTTTCAGTTGCTGGTTCAGCTTTTCGGCTTTCTCTACAGTGGCAGGTTTATCCAAGGCTCCCTGATGTGGCATCAGGCTGTAGGTGAAGGTATGATGACCGAAATCCTGATGATCCTGATATGCGTAACCTCCGCGTGTTTCCGGTGTGTGGAGCAGGGTGAGACGGATCGTATGGTTATCCGGCTTGTCCCATCCATATTTGCTGTCGTTCATCACCGATACACCATAACTTCCGTCACGATCGGTCAGGTCGGCCCAATATTGTGCATATACTTCGTAAGCTGTTTCGGTATTGTTGCCACGTTGTATGCTGCCGATACCCAAGTCGTACGTAGCCTTTTCGTTTTCGATATTGAGCGGGAATTCGGCTTTTAACAATGCGTTGGTCGATTGCCAGTCTATTTCGTTATAGAAGTCGATGCGTTCTGCACGGCTACCTTCATACAGACGTATGTATTGACGGAAGACAGATTCTCCGTGACGTTTCTCGACACAAAGCGATTTACGTAAAGTTCCGTCTTCAACCAAAGTTATTTTCACGTCATCCGTAATCGAAACCGGAGTACGGTCGGTTGTCTCTTTCAACACTTCCCATGCCGGCCAATTGTATGACTTGTTCTGAGTGAAGAGTGCCAGGCGGATTGCTTTCCCGGCTTTCACCAGCTCTTTGCCGTTCTTTTGGTCAGTCAGAGAGACGATATCTCCATTTTTATCCAATGTAATCTTGTACAGAGAGTTTTCCAAGGTATTGACGTTCGTCGAGACGTTGCTTGCACCGGTTCCTGATGTGCGTATGTCATATACCACATATCCTGTAGCCGGAACTGTTGCTTCTACCAGGATGCGTGCTTTTCCGTCGGTATAAGAAATGAGCTGAGCCAATACTTTTTTGCCCTTTTCATCGTACACCGTTATCCCTTTGGGGGCTTTTGGAAGGTCAAGTTCTATTTCCGCAATATCTGTAACCGCAAATCCGAGTGCATTATAAAGGATTACCGGAATACCGCTGACCCGTGTATCCAATTCCCTGCCGATACCATGAATGGAAGAAGTCAGTACATTGGAGAACTGTTTCAGTGAGATCAGTTCATCGTTCCATGAAAATTCATAGGCACGCGGTATACTGGTTCCTGTCAGGTCATCGTGGAACTGATGATAAATGAAGCGTTTCCATGCTTCATTGATGGTGCTTCCCGGATATTTGGCCTGATTCAGCCATTCGGCAGTTACGGCAGCTCTTTCGGCCGCGTCTCCCAGTAATTCGTTCTGGCGGTTGTACAATTTCATGGCAGCCTGTGAGGTGTAGCATCCTGTACCGTGAACATCCATCAACAGTTCACCGTCGAATACTGGTAATTCCGGATGATTCTTATAAGGAAGGTAATCTTTGTAAAGCTGGTCGCTGGTTGCACTGACAATTTCTACCGGACCGTTTCCGCGAAGTCCTTTTTCCACTGAGCGGACAGAGGCCAGTGTCGGTGATCCGCCGATATCGCCTGTACCGTAATATCTGTATACTGTATTAAGAGGTGTACGGCTTGCCAGTTCTTTCAGTTGTTCGTTTTCTGAAAGGTCTTCGTCGTTCCATCTTCTGCCATAATCATATCCATGTGCCAGCATGATAGACGATCCGTCTATTCCTTTCCACAAGCCGATTGTAAACGGATGCTTGCTCTTACCATAGAACGGATGCACACGCCAGTCCAGCTTTTGTGAAGAGAAACCAATCAGGTCGCAGTGCGAAGCGATAGTAGGCAGTGTCCAGCCAAATCCGAAACAGTCGGGCAGGAAGATGTCCGTGCTTTCCACTCCGAATTCTTGTCTGTAATACTGTTGTCCCAGCATAATATTGCGGATGAACGATTCAGTCGAAGGTACCAGAGCGTCCGTTGCATCCCAGCTACTTCCGGAAATGTGCCAGCGGCCTTCCCCGATGTACTTCTTCATTTCTTCGTATTGTGCAGGATAGTACTCCTTCATCCAGGCATATTTCACTCCGCCTTCAAAGTTGAATACATAGTTCGGATACTTTTTCAGCAGAAACAGGTTCTGGTTGATCGTGTTCCATACATACTCTTTAATGGTAGTCTGTACATCCCAGTTCCACTGAGTGTCCAGATGGGCATCTGCCACCATGTAGGCTTTCGCCTTTTTCTCCTGTTTGTTCCCTTGAGCGTACGAGGCTCCTCCGGACAACAGCAGGGTAGCTGCCAGCATAGCAATGTGTAATTTCATGTTTGCTTAATACATTATTTAATTAATAAATGAGGAATTATACAAAGGTGACCAAATTCGCAGAAAGGAGATGAAAAATACTGTTCAATAAATAGCAGAATCTGTTCAGATGTGCTTTTAGAGCTCTGTGAGGGGGATTGAAATGTTGAAAAGAACAGATTTTGTTGTTTATTGAACGGAAATTATCGTCTTATTAGTTAAAAATAACTTTCCTTTGCAATGTTTCGAAACCGTAAAAGCTATACTATGAAATACATCCCGTCTTATATTCCGAGGATTATTTCCATAACGATGCTTTTATACATTAAAGATTTATAGAACCTGTTTTTTAAATTTATGTACTATGCGTAAAAAAGAACAAATGTTTTGGCTCGCAAGTCGTAGCAGAATGTGGCGCATACCACTTTGTATGGCTGCCTTTTCGCTTTTGCCAAGTGCCTACAGTTTCGCCAGTGCCGAAAACCCGGCAACAGAAACTGTATTGGCAGTGAACTCCGTTCAACAACAACGGACTGTAAAGGGTATAGTTATCGACGCCAATGGCGAAGCGGTAATTGGTGCTAACGTAAAAGAGCCGGGAAGTACAACTGGTACCATCACCGATATGAACGGTGAATTCTCGCTGAGTGTCGGCCCTAAAGCTACACTTGAAATCTCATTTATTGGTTACACAACACAAAAAGTAAACGTAGGCGCATCAAACACAGTTAAAGTTATTCTAAAGGAAGACACAAAAGTACTCGATGAAGTCGTTATTACCGGTTTCGGTATGTCACAGAAAAAAGCTACTTTGACAGGTGCAGTTTCTGCAATTAAGTCCACAGATATTGAACGCTCGAGTGCAGCGACTGCTTCAGGAGCTTTAGTTGGTAAAATGGCGGGTTTGAATACTCGTCAGAATGACGGGCGTCCGGGTGCATCCACACAGTTGCAGATTCGTAATATGGGTGATCCATTGTATGTAATTGACGGTGTACAATCTGATGGAGGACAATTTAATAACTTGGATTTTAATGATATTGAAAACATTTCCATATTGAAAGATGCGTCTGCTGCCATTTATGGTATTCGTGCGGCAAATGGTGTAGTAGTGGTTACTACTAAGAAAGGGCATCGTAATAGTAAAAACACCGTATCCGTGAATGCTTATTATGGTTGGCAGAAAAATTCAGTATGGATTAAACCTTCAGATACTAAGACTTATGTAAATGCTTATGTTGCAGCTGAAACTTGGGCTAGAAAGTCAGAAGGTGATCGTCGCTATCCGAAATCTGAATACGATAAATGGATGGATGGTACTGAAACAGGCTATAAAGGATTCAATTGGCGTGATTATATTTGGACTTCTGCTCCTCAGTATTATATCAACACTAATTTCCAGGGAGGTTCAGATAAGTCAAATTATTATGTTGCTATTTCTCATTTGGGACAAGATGCTACAGTACGTAATTATGGTGGCTTCAAACGTACCAATGTTCAGATGAATATTGATATGAATGTGAATGAAAGATTCAAGATTGGTGCTACTATGAATGGGCGTATTGAGGCTCGTAGAAACCCAGGTGTACCAGGGGGAGATGACTATTGGCTACCTCGTTTTGCTGTGATGAAGAATCAGCCGACAAAAGGTCCGTATGCTAATGATAATCCTCTTTACCCGCAAAAGGTTTCATCAGATGATGCTACGAACTTTGCCATTTTGAACTATGACAAGTCTGGTCGTTTGAGTGATGTATGGCGTGTTATCCAGATGCAAGCGACTGCGGAATATGAGCTTATGAAAGGCTTGAAAGCTAAGGGTATGGTAGGTTATTATTTTGCTTATCGTGAAATGGATAACCATGAATATACTTATAAATTGTATCGTTATGATGCTGCTACAGATACGTATCCGGTAGATGTGAATATGAGTAACCCTTATCGTGAACGTATACGTGAGAGAAAAGAAGATATTTTTTCTAATTTTCAGTTGAATTACGATAATAAATTTGGAGATCATTCTATTAATGCTGTAGCTGCTTTTGAAGCTTCTAAGCGTGATGAACCGTTTACGAAAGTACACTCTATTCCTGTTGCCAATAATATGGACCTGATAAACTTCAAAGAAATGGACACTTACGAAGATCTGGGAAATAGAACTCAGGCACGTTTAGGTTGGTTAGGGCGTATTAATTATAGTTATGCCGATAAATATCTTGTTGAGGTTATTGGTCGCTGGGACGGCTCTTGGAAATTTAAACCAAGTAAACGCTGGGGATTTTTCCCTTCGGCGTCTTTGGGTTGGAGAATCTCTCAGGAAAATTTCTGGCAAGAGAGTAAGATGGTAAATGTTTTCTCAGATTTTAAGATACGTGGATCTTATGGAGTTGTCGGTGATGATGATATGGGAGGAGATTATAGTGCTTTTGGTTATATGCCGGGTTACAATTATAACAATGGTGGTGCGGTAATTGACGGGCAATATGTAGTAGGTTCTGATCCGCGTGGATTACCTAATACTACTATATCATGGAAGAAGGCGAAGATTCTTGATATTGGTGTAGATATGGGATTCTTCAATAATCGTTTAAATGCGCAAGTGGATTTCTTCCGTCGCGTGCGTACCGGTTTACCAGCAGGACGTTATGACGTATTACTTCCTTCAGAATTGGGATTTAGTTTACCGAAAGAGAATCTAAACTCAGATGTACATATTGGTTATGATGCTATGGTACGTTGGACGGATAATATTAATGATTTCAACTATAGTGTTGCTGGTAATGTAACCTATTCTCGCTTCTACGATTGGGAACAGTATGATGATCGTCGTAGCAACTCTTGGGATAGATACCGGAATAGTATTTGGCATCGTGTAGGTTATATCAATTGGGGACATGAAGTTGTTGGTCGTTTTAAAGATTGGGAAGATATTGCTAATTATCCTATTGATAATGACCGTAAAGGTAATACAACTATTGTTCCGGGTGACTTTAAATATAAAGATGTCAATGGTGACGGTGTAATCAACGGTATGGACGAACGTCCTATCGGTTATCGCTCTGACTCGACTCCGAACTTAAATTATGGTATTAATGTGGCTGCATCGTGGAAAGGATTTGACTTTGCTATGGATTGGACTGGCTCAGGGCTTAGCTCTTGGGCACAGAGATATGAAACAGCTCGCCCGTTCCAAAACGACGGTAATAGCCCGAGTGAAGTGTTCAAGGATGCTTGGCATTTAGCTGATATCTGGGATGCTGATAGTGAATTAATCCCAGGTAAATATCCATTAGTTCGTTTGGGTGATAACGATAGTAGCTATTGGACGAGTGATTTCTGGTTGCATAATGTACGCTATATCAAATTACGTAATCTGGAATTGGGATATACTTTACCGAAGGTGATTACAACTAAAGCCGGTATAAGCAGCATGCGTGTATATTTGTCGGGAACTAATCTGTTAACGTTCTCTAATGTACCGGTTGATCCGGAAGGTATTGCTGATAATGGTTTGGACTATCCGACTATGCGCGTGATTAATATTGGTGTGAACCTCAAATTTTGATTAAAGTATGAAGAAGAAATATTTATTTTCGGTTATTGCTGCAGGACTTTTGTCATTGAGTAGCTGTAGTGGCTTTCTGGACCAAGATCCGGATACAATTATAACCAATGATCAATTATATAGTGATCCGGTTTTGATTAAATCTGCACTAGCCAAGTTGTACGGAGATATTACTTTTGGACAGAGATTAGATGCTCCAGAAGATTATACTTTTTTGGATGAATCTATTCGCTATTGGCGTGAAGAACGCCAAGACCAAGGACGTAATTGGTGGATACAATACAATTATGATTTGGTTAGAAAGATGAATCAATTTTTACAGGGATTAAGAGAGTCTACTGCACTTTCTGATACAGAAAAAGCTCCATTGGAAGGTGAAGTACGGTTGATGCGTGCTTGGTACTATTTCTGTTCTTGCCGCGTATTAGGCGGGGTGCCTATAGTAGGTGATGAAGTGTTTGATTATACACCGGGTATGGATATTACTACTGTCCAGATTCCACGATCAACAGAGGCTGCGACTTATGATTATATCATAAACGAATGTCATACTATTGCAGATATGATGAGCAGAGAGACAAATAAAAATTCTGCTCGTGCTAATAGATGGACCGCTAAAATGCTAGAGGCTCGTGCTGCTTTGTATGCTGCTTCAATAGCTAAGTATAATGCTATGATGGTAAATCCTTTAAAAACAGAAGGTGCTGAGGTGGGTATTGATGCTAGTAAAGCAAATAGTTATTATGAAATAGCTTTAACTGCTGCTCAAGAGGTTATTACTTCCTCTCCTTATTCTTTGATGAAAACCAATTCTACAAAGTGGCAGGACTTAGCTGATAATTTCTATAACGCGATCTGTGAAAAGAATGGCAATACTGAGGTTATGTGGGTGCGTGATTATGTATATCCCGGTCAGACACACGGGTTTACAAAGTCCTGTATACCTCGTAATATGAATCAAGATGTGGAATCATCTATGATGTCTGTTCTGTTGAATCTGGTAGAAGCATATGAACCATTGTCTACTTCTACTCCGGGTGTAGCTGCTAAATTTGAAACGGGTAATGTACAAGATCCTGTTTTCTTTGATACCCCGACTGAATTGTTTACGGCCCGTGATCCTCGTTTAGGAGGTACTGTGCTTTATCCTGGGTCATTCTTTAATGGGATGGAAACGGAACTGCAGGGTGGCCAGTTAAATAAAGAAAATGGAGCATGGACGATTAAAACAAGTACAAGAGGTACGCAAGACAGTGATGGCAATGTCATTACAGCTATTAGTGGACCTTACGAACCACGTGATGACCGTCAATGTAATAGAACGGGTTTTTATATTCGTAAATTCTTGGATACTACTCCGTCTGCGGGTACAATAGGTCGTGGTTCTGAGATGTGGTCACCTTATTTCCGTTTAGCAGAAGCATACTTGATAGCTGCAGAGGCCTCCTTTGAATTAAAAGGTAGTACAACTGAATCTTTGGGTTATATCAATGCTATACGTGAACGTGCCGGTGTACAACCATTGACGGCTTTGACTTTTGAGAATATAGTTCACGAGAATCAAGTTGAGTTTGCTTTTGAAGGACATCGTTGGTGGGATTTGAAACGTTGGCGTTTGGCTGATAAAATTTGGAATGGTGATAGCAATAATCCTTCTGCACAACGTCGTGGCTTATGGCCTTATTTAGTGGTAGATAAAGGAGACGCAAATCATGGAAAGTGGGTTTTCTTTGAGAAGAATATGACCGAAATTTATCCTTATCCGTTGAAATTTGAACTTAGACATTATTATGGTGAGTTTGAGAATGGTTGGTTGAATAATAACCCGAAATTGGTGAAAAACCCGTATCAATAATTTTTAATTCGTGGAATACAATGAAAATCAAAACTATATTTTCGACACTGCTGTTAGGCTTGATAGTAACTACTACAAGTTGTACAAAAGATAACTACGATGCTCCGGAATCTACATTGATGGGACGTATCGTTTACAAGGGAGAACCTTTGCAGTTGCGTGGTACTAGTGAAGCTATCCAACTTCAGCTTTATCAAGATGGATACGAGAAACATGATCCAATCAATGTTTTTGTTGGTCAGGATGGTGTGTACTCTGCCAAACTATTTGACGGTGAGTATAAAATGGTAACTAGAGATCATAATGGTCCTTGGGTGAATAGCCGTGATACTACCATTATTCAAGTAAAAGGTAATACTACGCATGATGTAGAAGTAACTCCATTCTATACTATTTCTAATGCTGATATTTCATTGGCAGGTAATACAGTTAAGGCTAACTTTACTATTAATAAAGTTGCCGGAACTAAAATTGATCGTATCATTTTGTTGATGAATACCACTAATTTTGTAGATGATGTTTGGCATAATATTCTGCGTGCAGATGATGCTGACAGAGAAAGTGTATGGAATGCAGAAGGGGCTTATTCTATGGAGCAAGATCTGACAAATAACGATGCTTTCCAAAAAGCCAAAACAGTTTTCGCTCGTGTATGTGTTTGGTCTTCTGGCGCAGATCAGGGAATTTACTCTCCTGTGGTCCGACTGAAATAATTCATATCAATGTTTAATAGGGAAAAGGGTATCGGGCTTTCCTGATACCTTTTTCTTTTTTAGTAAACTTTTTATTAACTCTTAAATTAATTGTATTATGAACAAGAAATTCTTTATCGCAATGTTGGCATTTGCATTATTGGGTATGACAAATGTTATGGCTAATACATCGAAGGATGAAGTAGCAGAAGTAAGTAGCACGAATAAAGTGGTAGCTACTGAGTATTATTTAGAAGCTGCGGGACAGAGTGGATCTGGTCTTTTTTATTCTATTGAACTTTTAGATTCCTCTCAAAGAAAACTAAAGATTACTGCAAAAAGAGGACTTCGTATTGAAATAAATTGTCACGGACATGGAATTGTTCCAGATGATCGTTTATTCTATACATCTGACAGTTGGACTGGAGAGGTAATAACTGATGAAATTAATACTGAAGCTTTCACTATAAGTACTAGTTATAATGAAAGTGCTGGTAGTAGCTCTACGACTAAATATGAAACTCGGTATTATTATATCAGAGAGAGATAACTTGATAACTGGTTAAAACTAAAGTCCCCTATATTTGGGTTTATTTTTGATAAACTGAATAAGGGGACTTTTCTTAATTTATATATTCAGCATGAAGAAACTTTTATTTTCCCTTTTTACTGTTTTTTCTTTCTGTGTTCCTTCCATTGCACAGCAGTATTCCAACCCCGTTATTAATTACAGTCTTCCCGACCCTACGGTTATCAAGGCAGATGATGGTTATTATTACCTGTACGCAACGGAAAATATCAGAAATCTTCCTATTCACCGATCGAAAGATATGGTAAACTGGAGCTTTGTGGGTACTGCTTTTACCAATGAAACCCGCCCTACATTTGAGCCGAAAGGAAATCTTTGGGCACCGGATATAAATAAAATCGGTGATCGGTATGTGATGTATTACTCCATGTCTGTTTGGGGTGGAGAGTGGACCTGCGGGATTGGTGTGGCTACGGCAGATAAACCTGAGGGACCTTTTACCGATCATGGAAAACTGTTCCGGAGCAATGAAATAGGGATTCAGAATTGTATCGATCCTTTCTATATAGAAGATGGTGGTAAGAAATACCTTTTTTGGGGAAGCTTTCATGGCATTTATGGAGCAGAACTAAGTGATGACGGGCTCTCCCTGAAAGAAGGAATGAAACCACAGCAGGTGGCAGGCACAGCCTATGAAGGAACTTATATTCACAAACGGGGAGGCTATTACTACTTGTTTGCCTCTATCGGTCGTTGCTGTGAAGGATTAAAGAGTACGTATACCACAGTGGTGGGGCGGTCGAAATACTTATTTGGCCCTTATGTAGATAAAAAAGGGGAATCGATGCTGGAGAATCATCATGAAGTGCTGATTGATAAAAATGAAGCATTCGTGGGTCCCGGGCACAACTCGGAGATCGTAACAGATGATAAAGGAGCGGATTGGGTGTTTTATCACGCTGTCAGTGTGGCCAATCCTGAAGGAAGAGTGTTGATGCTCGACCGTGTAAACTGGAAAAAAGGGTGGCCTGTTGTAGAGGGTGATACACCGTCGTTGCAAGCAAAAGCACCTGTTATCCGGCACAAATAAGGGAGTAAACATCAGTATGCTACCTACTTCTAATGGTATGGATACCTGTATATTACGTCTTATTCCGTAATCTTTATCTTGTCCCGCGTACCCGGGCTGCCGTGCCCGAGTACGTGGATTCATGGGCACAGGCACCCGGACTCATGGGCCCGGGTATACAGGACGAAGTAAAGATTGCACTATTTCCAACTAATTAATAGAGAAAAACAAAATGGTTCTTCTTCAAATTAGGTGGTAAGTTTTCTTTTACTCATGGAATCTAATTCAGTTTTCGGACGTGTAAGCCCTCTTTTATAGTTGACAAAAAAGCAAGTATCCCGGCTTTCGCCCGAAGAGTCCATCCGTGAGGTGAAGAAGCTAATATTAGACTAAACCATCTGAAAATCAGCATCTTTAAGAAGTAAGATTTCTGTCCTCAAAAGCTTTGTTTTAACACAGAGTTAAAGCTTGTTCTTTGGATGTGAATAAGAAGTCCTTTAAATGCAAAAGACTTGTTATTTGCGCACAAGAACCTGCCAACCTGCAAAAGGCGTTAACAATGTTAATTGAAAAAAGGTATAAGGATGAAGATACCGGTTCAGACGGCGTAAACTCACTTCCGGAACTTGAGCTATCTTATTCAGCCGGTGTCTGTTTTTTCTTATTAAAGCAAGCAAAAAGGACAATTATCAACTTGAAAATAAAGAAATAAAGAATTGACCACCAAATTTGAAGAAGAACCATTTTTCGTATGAGAGACGTCCGGTTTCGGAAGATTCTGTGGAACTCTGTGTGGCTCTGTGGTGAATGATGCCACATCCTCAGCCGTGAGAACCACAAATGATTTCTTTTAATATTACCGGATGTTTCCTGACCTTACGGATGGAATGGACAAATTCCGGTCAAAAGCCTGCTACATATGTTCCATTATTGATAGTAACCGGTTTATCCTCCGTTTTTGGTCAGTTTTTGCTATTTATTGAATAATAATTATCCTCCTTTCTCCAATATTTCCCCAATCTTTGTAACATGAAAATTTAAAATCTGAGGCAAAAACATGAAAAACAAAGTACTGATCATAGTAACTATCTTATTACTTCTTCCCAATGCATTCGCATGGGCACATCAGCCCGCAGACGGAAACCAGAAGCATTTTACAAAGAAAGACGCGACGACGGCGATGGATGCTTTTCATTCTACTTTTTATAATCCGGATATGAAGTTGTATGCCATATCTTCGGATATGAAAGGAAGAGCTGCCATCTGGGTGCAGGCTATCTATTGGGATATGATTATGAACGCGTATAAACGTACGAAGGCTCCTAAATATCGCCGGTTGATAGAAGAGGTGTATCAGGGAGGATACGAACAATACGATAAATACAATTGGGACAATAAAATCGAATGGTTTATTTATGATGATATGATGTGGTGGATTATTTCGCTGGCACGTGCTTACGAAATCACGAATGACCCGAAATACCTGGCACATGCCTCTTCGGGGTTCTACCATGTCTGGAAAGAGTCGTATGATAAAGAAAGGGGGGGGCTGTGGTGGAACTTCAAGCACGATGGCAAGATGGCTTGCATCAACTATCCGACTACGGTGGGGGCCATGACTCTTTATAATGTAACCAAAGATCCCGATTATCTGGAAAAGGCAAAAAGTGTATATGCATGGTCGAGGGATGTCTTTTTCGACAAGGAGAAAGGCCGCATAGCAGACAATATGCACTATCATTTCCAGAGACAGAACGGTATGGACATAGACTGGACAACCCAACTTTATAATCAGGCTACATTTATCGGTTCGGCCGTGATGCTGTACAAAGCAACCGGCGAGAAAGCTTATCTGGACGATGCCGTTCTGGCTGCCGACTACGTCCGCAACGAGATGTGTGATGCCGATGGATTGCTTCCATTCAAAAATGGAGTGGAACAGGGAATTTATGCTGCCATTTTTGCACAGTACATCATTCGCCTGATAGAAGATGGCAATCAGCCCCAATATATGGACTGGCTTCGTCACAACATAGACGTGGCGTGGAACAACCGGGATGTAAACCGTAATGTGACATTCAAGGATGCAGCCAAACCCTGCCCGACAGGTGTGATGGAAAGCTATGATGCCAGCGGATGTCCCGCACTGATGCAAGTGATTTCTCCATTCAAATAACAACACAAACACGTGACAACACAAACACATGAGTAAGAGGGTATTAGTTTTGATTGGTTTGTTTTTGGCCTGTGGCGGCGTCTATTCTCAAACCGCCACAGGCACAAAAACGAATTTCCAGACAGCAGAGTCGTGGAAACCGGAAACAGATGTGCGTGCCGATGCCGTGATGGTATACGGAACGCTGGATAAGAAAGGCGTTACTTTTGAGCAACGCATTCAATCGTGGAGAGACAAAGGGTACCGGGCCGAGTTTATGACAGGGGTAGCCTGGGGAGATTATCAGGATTATTTTCTTGGAAAATGGGATGGGGTGAAAGATCACCTCAAAGAGGGCCAGCGCGACCGCGAGGGGCGGGAGATTGCGCACGGGCACTTGATTCCCTATATTGTGCCTACTAAGAGTTTCATCCGTTACATGCAGGAGAAGCAGATCAAACGGGTGATCGATGCGGGCATTACTTCTATTTATCTGGAAGAACCGGAATTCTGGATGCGGGGCGGATACAGTGAAGCCTTCAAATCCGAATGGCAAAAATATTATGGATTCCCGTGGAGAGCTCAACATGAATCTCCTGAGAATACATACTTATCGAATAAACTGAAATATTATCTGTACTACAACGCGCTTAATCAGATATTCACGTATGCCAAAACGTACGGCAAATCGAAAGGACTGGATGTGAAATGCTTTGTGCCTACACATTCACTTGTCAACTATACATCGTGGCAGATCGTAAGTCCCGAAGCGAGCCTGGCTTCGCTGGATTGTGTGGATGGGTATATCGCGCAGGTCTGGACGGGAACCGCCCGCGAACCGAACTATTATGACGGAGTGAAGAAAGAACGGGTATTTGAGAATGCTTTTCTTGAATATGGATGTATGAAATCGATGACAGCCCCGTTAAACCGCAAGATGTACTTCCTGACCGACCCCATCGAGGACCGGGCGAAAGACTGGCTCGATTATAAAATAAATTACCAGGCTACTTTTGCCGCCCAACTGATGTATCCGGCGGTAGACACATACGAAGTGATGCCTTGGCCGGACCGTATTTATCAGGGGCTGTACCAAGTAGCGGGAACAGACCGGAAAGAACGTATTCCGCGTGACTACTCCACACAGATGCAGATTATGGTGAATACGCTGAACGACATACGGACTTCGGAAACTCAGGTGAGCGGTACGCACGGCATCGGGGTACTGATGGCAAACTCGCTGATGTTTCAGCGTTTCCCCGATCATGATGGCTATGATGATCCGCAATTCAGTAGTTTCTATGGACAGACCCTGCCGTTATTGAAAAGAGGAATACCGGTGGAGTTGGTACACATGGAGAATACTCCGTTCGGAGACACATTCAAGGGGCTGAAGGTGCTTGTAATGTCTTATTCGAACATGAAACCGATGGAACCCCGATATCATGATTTTTTGGCAGACTGGGTGAGAAAAGGCGGAGCGCTGATCTATTGCGGCGAAGATATCGATCCTTATCAGTCGGTGCTTGAATGGTGGAATTCCAACGGAAATCAATATAAGGCTCCTTCGGAACATTTGTTCGAGAAACTGGGACTGGGCAGAGTACCTGCTGCCGGAACTTACCCTTGTGGAAAAGGTATGGTGACCGTTATACGTGAAGATCCGAAACACTTTGTGCTGAAAAGCGGAAATGACCGGCAATATTTCGATGCGGTTTCGGCTGCTTACAGAAAGAGTGCCGGGAAAGAAGTAGAACTGAAAAACAGTTTCCTGCTCGAACGGGGACCATATACCATTGCTGCCGTATTGGACGAAAGTGTATCGGATGCTCCGATGGAACTTTCGGGGGTGTATATCGACCTGTTTGATAAAGATCTTCCGGTATTGACACATAAGGTGATTCGTCCGGGCGAACAAGGTTACTTATATAATGTCAAACGGATTTCGGGACGGGCAAAGGCGAAAGTGCTTTGCGGTGCTTCCAGGATATATGATGAAAAGGCAGGAAAACGAAGTTATTCGTTTGTAGCCAAGAGCCCGTTGCATACGACTAACGCTTCGAGGATATTGCTCCCTAAACAGCCGATACGGGTTTGCGTGAACGGGAAAGAAGAGCCTCAGCCGGAGAAATTGTGGGAAGAGCGTTCGCGTACCCTGCTCTTGAAGTTCGAGAACGACCCCGCCGGCGTGCAAGTAGATATTGAATGGTAAAAACTATAAAAAAAGAATCTGAAGTTATGAAGCTTAAACTATCGACTCTGTTCTTGGGTGCAGCTGCCATGCTGAGCAGTTGTGGGGCACCGCAGGACGTCAAGAGTGAAAAAAGTGAGATGCGTGCACCGGCCTATCCGTTGGTGATGATTGACCCTTACACCAGTGCCTGGTCGTTTACGGATAATCTGTATGACGGACCGGTGAAACACTGGACCGGTAAGGACTTCCCGTTCTTGGGTGTTGCCAAGGTAGACGGACAGATTTACCGTTTCATGGGAACGGAAGAACTTGAGCTGCTTCCGCTGGTTAAGACCTCGGAACAAGGCAGATGGACAGCTAAGTATACAACAAAGAAACCGGCTGACGGCTGGCAGAATGCCGACTTTAATGATGCGGTATGGAAAGAAGGAGAAGGTGCTTTCGGTACTATGGAGAATGAAAGTACAGCCAAGACTCAGTGGGGAGAAGAGTATATCTGGATACGCCGTAAAGCGGATATTAAAGACAACCTGCAAGGTAAAAATGTATATCTGGAATATTCTCACGACGATGACGCCATCATCTATGTGAATGGCGTGAAGGTGGTGGATACCGGTAACTCGGCTAAAAAACATATGCTTGCCAAACTGCCGGAAGAGGCTGTGGCCGCACTGAAACAGGGAGAGAACCTGATTGCAATTTACTGTAACAACCGTGTTGCCAATGGTCTGATCGATTGCGGTCTGTTGGTAGAGAAGGACAATACACAGAACTTTACTCAGACAGCAGTACAGAAATCGGTAGACGTGCAGGCTATGCAGACCAACTACGAATTTACTTGCGGACCGGTGGACTTGAAACTTGCGTTCACTTCACCTCTCTTTATGGATAATCTCGATTTGATGACTCGTCCGGTGAGCTATCTTACCTATGAAGTGGCTTCGAATGACGGAAATAAACATAACGTAGAACTGTATTTCGAAGCAGGACCGCAGTGGGCACTCGACCAGCCTCATCAGGAAGCTGTAGCCGAAAGCTTTACAGAAGGTAATTTGCTATACCTCAAGACGGGAAGCCGCAACCAGGAAATATTGGGTAAAAAGGGAGATGATGTCCGCATTGACTGGGGATACTTCTACATGGCTGCCGATAAGGAGAACAGTTCATGCGCTACCGGAGAGGGAAAGACCCTAAGAAAGAGTTTCATCGACGGAAAATTGACATCATCCAAGACCGATGGAAGTGACAAGCTGGCACTGGTTCGCTCACTGGGTGAAACGAAGAAAGCGGAAGGACACTTGCTGCTGGGTTACGATGACTTGTACTCTATTCAGTATTTCGGTGAAAATCTTCGTCCGTACTGGAATCGCAATGGAAACGAAACCATTCAGTCGCAGTTTGCGAAAGCTGATAAGGAATATGATGCAGTGATGGATAAATGTGCTGCATTCGATGCTAACCTGATGAAAGAAGCTACTGAAGTAGGCGGACGTAAGTATGCCGAACTCTGTGCATTGGCTTATCGCCAGGCAATCGCTGCCCACAAATTGGTGGAAGCCCCCAATAAAGACCTGCTGTTCCTCTCAAAAGAGAACTTCAGCAACGGTTCGATCGGTACGGTGGATATCACTTATCCTTCTGCTCCTTTGTTCCTGGTATACAATCCGGAATTGGCAAAAGGTCTGATGAACCACATCTTCTATTATAGCGAAAGCGGAAAATGGAATAAGCCGTTCGCTGCACATGATGTAGGTACTTATCCGTTGGCTAACGGCCAGACATACGGTGGAGATATGCCGATCGAGGAATCGGGAAATATGCTGATCTTGAGTGCAGCCATCGCCATTGTCGAAGGAAATGCCGACTATGCGCAGAAACACTGGGATGTATTGACAACCTGGACCGATTATCTGGCTCAATATGGACTCGATCCGGAAAATCAACTTTGTACAGACGACTTTGCCGGACACTTTGCACACAACGCCAACCTGTCTATCAAAGCCATCCTGGGTGTAGCGTCTTATGGCTATCTGGCCGATAAGCTGGGCAAGAAAGAAGTGGCTGAGAAATATACACAGAAAGCCAAAGAAATGGCTGCCGAATGGGTGAAGATGGCAGACGACGGCGATCACTACCGCCTGACTTTTGACAAGCCCGGAACATGGAGCCAGAAATACAATCTGGTATGGGATAAACTGATGAATCTGCAGATATTCCCTGAAACAGTTGCACAGAAAGAGATAGCTTACTATCTTGGCAAACAGAATCAATATGGATTGCCGCTGGATAACTGTGAAACTTATACCAAGACCGACTGGATTATGTGGACTGCTACACTGGCACCGGACAAAGCTACATTCGAGAAGTTTATCGATCCGGTTTATCTGTTCATGAACGAGACGACCGATCGCGTGCCGATGTCTGACTGGGTATTTACCGATCGTCCGAACCAGAGAGGTTTCCAAGCTCGTTCGGTAGTAGGCGGATACTATATCAAGATGCTTGAGAAGAAGTTGAAAAAATAAGATTCTGTCCACAGGTTACACGGATTTTCACAGGTTAATTATTTTCCCATTGATACTGAAGATTAAAAAAACTGTGTTAGTCCGTGTAATCTGTGGTGAATTTAAAACTATTAATATCATGAAGAAATTAGCGCTATTACTTGTTGGCGTATTGGGTACTGCTTTCTGCACTTTTGCAAAGAGCACGACAGAACCGGTGGATTATGTAAGTCCACTGGTCGGTACCCAGTCAAAGCATGCTTTATCTACCGGAAATACATATCCGGCTATTGCCATGCCTTGGGGAATGAACTTCTGGGTGGCACAAACCGGAAAGATGGGGGATGGATGGGCTTATACCTATGATGCCGATAAAATCAGGGGATTTAAGCAGACTCACCAGCCCAGCCCGTGGATTAATGACTACGGGCAGTTTGCCATTATGCCTGTTACGGGAAAGGTCGTGTTCGATCAGGATCAGCGTGCGAGCTGGTTCTCGCATAAAGCTGAGGTTGCCAAACCGTATTATTATAAAGTATATCTGGCCGATCATGATGTCACGACCGAAATTGCTCCGACCAGCCGTGCGGCGATGTTTCGTTTCACTTTTCCTGAGAGTAAAGACTCTTATGTAGTGGTAGATGCTTTCGACAACGGTTCGTATGTGAAAGTGATTCCGGAAGAGAACAAGATCATCGGCTACACAACCAAGAACAGTGGAGGAGTGCCGGAGAACTTTAAGAATTATTTTGTACTGGTGTTCGATAAGCCGTTCACTTTTACCGCAGCAGTTACCAACGGCAACATCCGTCCGGGTGAGCTGGAATCGAAAGATAAACATGCAGGTGGTATCATCGGGTTCTCTACACGTCGCGGAGAGACGGTCAACGTACGAGTGGCTTCTTCTTTTATCAGCCCCGAGCAAGCAGAACAGAACTTGAAAGAGCTGGGTAAAGACAATCTGGAAGCTGTTGCAGCCAAAGGACGCCAGGAATGGAGCAAGGTTCTGGGACGTATTGAGGTGGAAGACGATAATACCGATCATCTCCGTACATTCTACTCTTGCCTCTATCGTTCGGTACTTTTCCCGAGAAGCTTCTACGAACTGGATGCCAAAGGGAAACCGGTACATTACAGTCCCTACAACGGTAAAGTGCTGCCGGGATATATGTTTACCGATACCGGTTTCTGGGATACATTCCGCTGCCTGTTCCCGTTCCTCAACCTGATGTATCCTTCGATGAACGAAAAGATGCAGGAGGGACTGGCAAATACTTACAAGGAAAGCGGATTCCTTCCCGAATGGGCAAGTCCCGGGCACAGGGGCTGTATGGTAGGTAACAATTCCGCTTCGGTAGTGGCTGATGCCTATCTGAAAGGATTGAAAGGTTACGATATAGAAACTCTTTGGGAAGCTGTGAAACACGGTGCAAATGCTGTTCATCCGCAGGTTTCGTCTACCGGACGTCTCGGTTATGAATATTACAATCAACTGGGCTACGTACCTTATAATGTAGGCATCAATGAAAATGCCGCCCGTACGCTGGAATATGCTTATGATGACTGGTGCATCTATCAGTTGGGTAAAGCCTTGAACAAGCCCGAAGAGGAGATAGCGGTTTATGCACAGCGTGCCATGAACTACAAGAACCTGTACGATAAAGAGCATAAGCTGATGCGTGGCAAGAATAAGGACGGACAATTTCAGTCACCGTTCAATCCGCTGAAGTGGGGCGATGCCTTCACCGAAGGAAACAGTTGGCACTATACCTGGTCTGTATTCCATGATCCTCAGGGACTGATCGACCTGATGGGCGGACAGCAAGGGTTCAATCAGATGATGGATTCTGTCTTTATCCTGCCTCCTGTATTTGATGACAGCTATTACGGCGGTGTGATTCACGAAATCCGTGAAATGCAGATTATGAATATGGGACAGTATGCACACGGTAACCAACCCATCCAGCACATGCTGTATCTGTACAATTACTCGGGACAACCGTGGAAAGCACAGCATTGGATTCGTGAAGTGATGGATAAACTCTATACACCCAATCCCGACGGTTATTGCGGTGACGAAGATAACGGACAGACTTCGGCATGGTATGTATTTTCTGCTATGGGATTCTATCCCGTTTGCCCCGGAACGGATCAGTACGTGATGGGTACGCCGTACTTCAAACAGATGAAGCTGCATCTGGAGAATGGCAAGACCGTGCAGATCAGCGCACCGGGCAATAGCGATGAAAACCGTTACATTGCGTCAATGACCGTAAACGGTAAAACATTGACTCGCAACTACCTGACACATAAAGAACTGATGAACGGAGCGAAGATTACGATGAAAATGTCGTCTACTCCGAACAAACAGCGTGGAGTACGCGAGTCGGATTTCCCGTATTCGTTCTCTAAAGAGGTACGTTGAGGCTGGACAGAAACAGATTACTTAATAAAAACCAATCAAGATTATGCCAGGAAAAAATTCAAAGAAAATGATCGGAGCATGTGTCGTTACTGCGGCACTGCTCTGTGCGCCTTCAGCACTGAAGGCTGAAGGTATGTTGTCGCATTATACTTGTGTGGCAGATGCTATTCAGAAAGACAACCGTCCGGAACCCGCTAAGCGTCTGTTCCGTTCGCAGGCTGTAGAAAACGAAATCATACGTGTACAGAAACTGTTGCGTAACTCAAAGCTGGCCTGGATGTTTACCAATTGTTTCCCCAATACACTGGATACCACCGTACACTTCCGCAAAGGCAAAGACGGCAAACCCGATACTTTTGTATATACAGGAGACATTCATGCCATGTGGCTCCGTGACTCGGGGGCCCAGGTATGGCCTTATGTACAACTGGCCAATTCCGATCCGGAACTGAAAACGATGCTTGCCGGAGTTATCAACCGCCAGTTTAAATGTATCAATATCGATCCGTATGCCAATGCGTTCAATGATGGTCCTAAAGGGGGTGAATGGATGAGCGACCTGACGGATATGAAACCTGAGTTGCATGAACGCAAATGGGAGATCGACTCGCTTTGCTATCCGTTGCGCCTGGCTTATCAGTACTGGAAGACAACAGGGGATGCCAGTATCTTCGATGAAGAATGGATACAGGCAATCACCAACATATTGCGTACTTTTAAGGAACAACAGCGCAAAGACGGTGTGGGTCCGTATAAGTTCCAACGTAAGACAGAGCGTGCTCTCGATACAGTGACCAACGACGGACTGGGTAATCCGGTGAAACCTGTCGGACTGATTGTTTCCACTTTCCGTCCTTCGGACGATGCCACGACATTGCAGTATCTGGTTCCGTCCAACTTCTTTGCCGTATCTTCACTCCGCAAGGCAGCCGAGATACTGACAACCGTGAATAAAAAGACGGCTTTGGCCAATGAATGCAAGGCTTTGGCAAACAAAGTGGAAACAGCCCTGAAGAAATATGCCGTTTACAATCATCCCAAATACGGAAAGATTTATGCTTTCGAGGTGGACGGTTTTGGTAACCACATGCTGATGGACGACGCCAACGTTCCGAGCCTGCTGGCAATGCCTTATCTGGGTGATGTGTCGATTGATGATCCGATTTATCAGAATACCCGCCGTTTTGTATGGAGCCTCGACAATCCTTACTTCTTCAAAGGTAAGGCAGGCGAGGGCATTGGCGGACCACACATCGGATACGATATGGTATGGCCCATGAGTATCATGATGAAAGCTTTCACCAGCAAGGATGATGCGGAGATCAAGTCGTGCATCGAGATGCTGATGAATACGGATGCAGGTACAGGCTTCATGCACGAGTCTTTCCATAAAGACAATCCTGAGAAATTTACCCGTGCCTGGTTTGCATGGCAGAATACTTTGTTCGGTGAGTTGATCCTGAAACTGGTGAATGAAGGTAAAGTGGATATGCTGAATAGTATACAGTAAGAATATAACGAAACAGAAATGAATGAGATTCACCATAGAGTAGCACAGAGTCCCACAGAGATTGATTGGCTGCGCTCTATTTGTTTTCAGACAAAAGAACAGATGAACAAATAAAGAATAGTTTGTCCTTTTGTTCATCTGTCTAAAAACTCAGTGGGACTCCGTGTCGCTCTGTGGTGAATAAAACTCAAAACAGTTTAATAATGAGAAAATTAGCTATGTGGGCACTGGGTGCCCTCTTTGTAGCCGGTTGTGCAGAGACAGAAAAGGCTACTACGGATTCCGGTTTGGTAAAGAGCAATTTCCAGACTGAGGTGGGCGGAAAGAAAACCGATTTGTATGTACTCCGTAATCAGAACAACATGGAGGTTTGCGTCACTAATTTTGGAGGACGTATTGTTTCGGTAATGGTTCCCGATAAAGAAGGGGTGATGCGTGATGTAGTGTTGGGCTTCGACTCTATTCAGGATTACATCAGCAAGCCTTCGGACTTCGGTGCCAGCATCGGTCGTTATGCCAATCGCATCAATCAGGGAAAATTTACTTTAGATGGAGTTGAATACCAGTTGCCGCGCAATAACTACGGACATTGCCTGCACGGTGGTCCGAAAGGATTCCAATATCAGGTATACGATGCCAAGCAGGTGGGACCGCAGGAACTTGAGTTGACTTATCTTTCAAAAGACGGCGAGGAAGGTTTCCCCGGTAATATCACCTGTAAGGTTATTATGAAGCTGACAGATGATAATGCCATCGATATCAAGTATGAGGCAGAAACGGATAAACCGACCATTGTCAATATGACCAACCACTCTTATTTCAATCTGGACGGAGATGCAGGCAGCAATGCCGATCATCTGCTGACTATCGACGCCGATGCTTATACTCCCGTGGACAGTACCTTTATGACCAGTGGCGAGATTGTAACAGTGGAAGGTACTCCGATGGACTTCCGCACACCGACTCCGGTTGGAAAACGCATTAATGATTTCGATTTCGTGCAGTTGAAGAACGGTAATGGTTACGACCATAACTGGGTGTTGAATGCCAAAGGCGATATTACCCGTAAGGCCGCTACTCTTGAATCACCCAAAACCGGTATCGTACTCGATGTATACACTGACGAACCCGGTATTCAGGTATATGCAGGAAACTTCCTTGACGGTTCGCTGACCGGAAAGAAAGGTATTACTTACAATCAACGTGCTTCTGTCTGTCTGGAGACTCAAAAGTATCCCGATACTCCGAACAAACCTGAATGGCCTTCGGCTGTATTGCGTCCGGGTGAAACCTACAATAGTCATTGTATCTTCAAATTCTCGGTAGATAACGGAAAATAACACAAGCGTTTTTTTAGTTGTATTGGCATAAGGAATATAGGGTCTGGCAGATCTGCTTCTATATCCTTATGCCTCTTTTTATATCCTGTTTTTAATTCATATCATGACACATACACAAACGATCACACCTAAAAAGCGTATTAATTCGATCGATGCCTTGCGGGGGTTCGCACTGATTGGCATCATGCTCTTGCATTGCATGGAGCGTTTCGACCTGACTTTAGCTCCGGTTGTGGAGTCTCCTTTCTGGCAGGCAATAGATACGGCAGTATACGATTCACTCTATTTTTTGTTTTCCGGGAAATCATACGCTATGTTTTCCCTTTTGTTCGGTTTGAGCTTTTTCATGCAGATGGAGTCTCAAGCAGCTAAAGGAGTCGATTTCCGGGGACGCTTCCTCTGGAGGCTTGCCTTATTGTTCCTGTTTGGCTATATCAACGGATTGGTCTATATGGGAGAGTTTTTTATGGTCTATGCCGTATTAGGAGTCTTCTTGATTCCTCTTTATAAAGTTCCCACCAGATGGTTGCTGGTGCTATGCATTTTGCTGTTTCTGCAGATACCGGCAGTCATTAGTTTTGTATCTCTGCTCAGCGACAATGTGGCTAACGAACCGACTGCTGCGGCAGCTTATATGGACCGGCTTTTTGAAAGGGCGGCCGATGTCTTTATCAATGGATCACTGATGGATGTACTGAGTTTCAATACGTTCGACGGACAGTCGGCCAAATGCCTGTGGGTATTCAATAATTTCCGTTACCTCCAGTTATTGGGACTGTTTATTGCCGGAATGCTGATCGGGCGTCAGGGTATTCACAAAAGTGAGGAAAAGATGGTGAAGTACAGTCGTCTGTTTTTACCTTATTGTCTGGCTTTCTGGGCAGTATTTTATGCTGTTGCCTTCCTGCTTCCGGTATGGGGAGTGGACGGGTTTGCGTTGCGGGTAGGACAGACTCTTTTCAAGACGTATGGCAATCTGGGACAGATGATGGTTTATTTCTGCGGTTTCACTTTGCTGTATTATCGGTATAAGGGGCAGAAAGTACTCGACCGTATTGCTCCGGTGGGACGAATGAGTGTGACGAACTATATGGCGCAGTCGATAGTCGGAGTTTCCCTATTCTATGGTTTTGGCGGGAACTTTGCTGTCGAGTTCAACTATTTGCAGAGCTTTTTGCTGGGAGCGGCTTTCTGTGTCATCCAGATTGCTTATAGCAATTGGTGGATTAAGAGATTCTACTATGGTCCCATGGAGTGCCTGTGGCGTTCGCTTACCTGGTTTCAGGTGGTGCCGTTGTCAAGGCGTAAAGCTTCGCTTGGATAATAATGTGTCATATAGGTATATTGGTGATATTTAAAACAGATATTGGCTTATGTTTATAAATTCTTTAAGGAAATCCCCTTTTTCCTGTTCTCCGGGATTGATCCTGTTGGGGGCGTTTACCCTGTTATCTGTTCCTGTGTATGGGCAGCAGATACAACAGGCGGAAAGACAGGTGCAGCAAGTTCCTTTCCTTCAATTCAACTTCGATGAACAGGGAGGAGAGACAGCCCGTAACAGTGGAAGCGGAGGCTCAAAATATGATGCCCGGATCAACGGAGGTACGGTGGAGTGGGGGCCGGGTCTGCAGCAGGGAGCGGCAAGACTCAGTAACAAAGGACACTTCAAGTTACCGGACGGAGTCCTGGCACATGTGAAAGATTTCACTTTGTCTGTCTGGGTCTATCTGAATGAACAGTCTGACAACCAAACGGTGTGCACGTTTGCTTGCGGAACAGACCGTTACCTGATTTTGACAACCCAAAGAGGGAATGAAGAGAACGGCGTTTCTCTGGTTATGACGAAGACACAGGAGAGTGGAAATCATACCGACAAGGAAGAACGCATTGCATATACCCGTCAGAAAGGTAAACTGTCGGCTAACGCCTGGCATCATCTTGCTTTCACTCTGAAAGGGAGTGTCGGCACTCTTTATGTAGACGGAGTGAAAGCTGAAATAAAGACGGACTTCACCGTGAATCCTTCATTGTTAGGTAATACGACCGATAATTACATTGGCCGGCCGACCTGGCCCGATCCATATCTGAATGGCGGGATTGATGATTTCAGGTTGTATGACTATGCCTTGACAGACCGGCAGGTATACGAACTTGCATCGGTAGCGGACGGGCGGTTGGTGCAGGAAGACAGGGACGGACTTTCGTTGGGCGATTTGTCGGCGGTAACCACCGACCTTGTGTTGCCTTCGTCCGGTAAGAGCGGTACTACCATCTCGTGGAGCTCGGCTCAGGGGCAGTACATCAGTGACAGTGGAAAGCTTTACCGCCCCGATGCGGGAACCGGAAACAAGAAGGCAACCCTGACAGCAACGGTCCGGAAGGGAGACGTGGCTTTGACTAAAGACTTTGTTTTGACCGTCAAGGATATAGGGACTGAACCGGAAGATGTGAATGTCTTTTCGATGCAGACGGGAAATCCGACTGTGCCTGCTTATCTGGCAGACGCATCTTTCTATTATGATGACCGGACCAAGACTTTTTATGCTTTCGGAACCAATGACGGAGCGGGTGGTGAAAATGTGTATCCGGCCCAGATGTGGTACTCCAAGGACTGTAAGGAATGGAAGAATAAAGTGATCGCCTTCCCAAAATCATGGACGGACTATGCCGGGACCTTGTGTGTATGGGCTCCCAGTATCGAATACAATCCGGATACAAAGAAGTATTATCTGATGTATAGCATTGCTTCGAATACCTTTGTCGGTATGGCGGATGACCTCTTGGGGCCGTGGGAAGATGCCAATGGGGCAGCTCCCGGTAAGATGCTTTTCAAGGGATATGACGGACAGTTTTTTATGGATGATGACCGGACGATGTATATTGTAACTGACTCCTGGCACTTTAAGATTATGAAGTTGAAGTTCGATGAGGCCGGAAAGATCTATATTGACAACAGTGATCCGGTATTCGCCAAAAGCGATTCCAATCCATTTATCGGCACTTACCACTATACGCAGATAGAAGAGATAAAAAATGCTTTTGAAGCTTCGTTTATTTTTAAGAGAAATAATTTATACTACCTGATGTGGTCGTTTAACGGTAGCGAGAATTATAATGTCCGATATGCCGTAGCCGATAAGATCACGGGGCCTTACCGGGAGATCAACCGGTCTATGACTGTTCCTATATTGCAACGTGATGATGCCAATCGGATTTTGGGTCCCGGACATCATTCGATATTCTGTTACGGAGGGCGTACGTTTATTGCTTATCATCGGCAACATTATCCTTTTGTAGACAGTAAACGGCAGACTTGTATCGATGAAGTTTTCTTTAATGAGGATGGAAGTATCCGTCCCATTACTCCAACCCACAAGGGGGTAACGGTTGCTCCCGATGTTCCGGGCGATCATCGTACGAATCTTGCTTTAGGAAAGCAGACCTTGACCTCTTCGGCGAGGGTGTATGATGATTCGGAATTTGCTCCCCGCTATCGTACACACGGCATTTCATTCTGTTATGCCGGTAACTTTGCCGTAGACGAGAATTACGGGACCCATTGGGATCCCGGAGTCGGTGCACATAAGCCTTGGCTGATTGTAGATTTGGGCAGCGAGTGTAAAGTGGATGAGATAGAGACAATTTTTGAGTTTACAAGCCGTACTTACAAGTATAAACTCGAATATTTGTCACAGAAAGAAGCCGGCAGTCTGGATGCAGCCTCCGGCAGTCATTTGTGGAAAGTGTTTGCAGACCGGAGTACGGACGGTGTCGGACAATCTCCGGTGACGGATACGAAGCCGGGCAATTCTCCGGTGAAAGCAAGGTTTATCCGTCTGACCATTCTGGAAGGGGTTGACATCCCCCTGAGAGCAGACGGGCTGGACAAGAAGAATGCCGAAAATGCATTAAGTATTTTTGAATTGAAAGTTTTTGGAGAAGATCGGTCGGATGACCTGAACCGTATTTTTGAGGCGGAAAGCTTCCATAACCTATATGGGATAGCTCTTGAAAAGAATGCGGCCGAGAACGGATTTATCATGGGGCAGATCGATAATAACGATTATTTGCTCTACCGGAATGTAGATTTAGGCAAAGGGGCAGGCACGTTTACAGCTAAAGTTGCTTCAGGTACCGAAGGCGGGAAGATAGAGGTTTATCTGGGTTCCTTGAAGGGAAAACCTATCGGAGTGCTCGAAGTGGGCAATACGGGTGGCGACCAATCCTGGGAAATCAAGTCAACGTCTCTTGAACGGATTGCGAGAGGGCGGCAGGAGAAATTGTATCTGCTGTTCAAAGGTAAGACCGGTACCGAGAACCTATTGAAACTGGATTGGTTTCAGTTTACTAAAGACCGGATGAAATAATGATTGTATTATATTGAAAAAAGATTATATTATGGGAAAGAAAAAGATTAGTACCGGAGTATGGCTGCTGGGGCTGCTGATTGTGTTTTGTTCTTATACAGGAGTTGTCGGAGCAAAAAACAGGTCAAAAACAAAAACCGTGACAAAGTCGGTTCCGTTGGGCGATCCTTTTATTCTATTGCACGATGGAACTTATTATGCTTACGGAACGCATGCGGCCGACGGTATTGAAGTGTATACATCAAAAGATCTCAGGAAGTGGAAACTGCACGGGCTGGCACTTCATAAAGATGATGTTTGGGCGGATAGCCGCTTCTGGGCACCGGAGATTTACGAGATCGACGGGAAGTTTTATATGTATTATACGGCAGACGAACACATCTGTGTGGCCATAGCCGATTCTCCGTTAGGTCCGTTCAGGCAGAACGAGAAGAAACCGATGGTTGCTGGCGAGAAGATGATCGATAGCTCCCTGTTTATTGATGAAGATGGAAAACCTTATCTTTTCTTCGTTCGCTTCAATGATGGCAATAACGTATGGGTAGCGGAACTGGAGGACGATTATATGACAATTAAAACGGAGACGATGCGTCCTTGCATTCATGTTTCGCAGGCATGGGAAGAAGTGTGGCCGCGTGTGAATGAAGGATCTTATGTGCTTAAACATAACGGATTGTATTACATGACTTATTCCGGTAACAGCTTTGAGAGCCCATTCTATGGGATCGGATGTGCCACCGCTACGGATATCATGGGGGAATGGACCAAATATCAGGAAAATCCGATTTTGCAGAAACCGGGGAATTTGCAGGGAGTGGGGCATAGTGCCATGTTCAGGGATAAAAAGGGCAGACTTCGCATTGTTTATCATGCGCATAAAGATAAAGAGCATATTCATCCACGGGGCATGTACATCGGTAAGGTCTATTTTGAAAAAGTGGATGGTATAGACCGCATGCGGATCAACAAGGAATATATTGCTGCGGAATTGGTCGAATAAACCGGGGGGGGAGAAATCGATATAGGCGTAAAACGGATGGATGAATCCGGAGAATCTGTTGTCCGATAAAAAGGGTGTAGCTATCTATATGGTGAGGCTACACCCTTTTGTTGTTGGGGCTACACCCAGATATATATGGGGTGTCTTTAGTTTGTAATAGCTATTGAATATATATTGTTTTTGTATTTCTATTTTTGTTTAATATACTGTCAGGATTGAGAGAAAAATAACATGGATATGTTTTGTGGAATAGTAAAATTTGGTAAATAATTTTTGCTGCTGTTACATTACAGGTAATATTGGTCTAATTTTCTGATTTTGGCTGTATTTTACTGTTTATTGACCAGTAATTATCCTTTTCCCCTTTTTATTTTACTGATCTTTGTATTCAGAAAATTTAAAAAAATACTACTTTGCTACTATTTATATATTGGTTTGGAAAAATACAAACTAACTAAAAAAGAACAAAATGAAAAAATTTGTATTTATTGCTGCTGTATTGGGATTTACTAATGTATTTGTTGCAATGACACAGCAGAAGAATTCGCCTATCCCTTTGCATAACAATGGTATTGAGACTTTTACAGTTTATGAAGCTGATGGCTCGAATTATTGCTATAATAGTGGTAGAGGGGCTACCTCCTGTTCTATAAGTGGTGGAATAGATATAAAAGGAGGGGGAGCTAGTGCAGCATGCGATGTTTCATGTCAAACTGGCTATTATGCTTGTTGTGGTATTCGTTGTACTTGTGAAAAATATTAAAGTGTATGAGGAAAATAGTAATATTGTCCTTGGGATTATTGTTTTTTCTGTTCTCTTGCCAAAGAGAACAGAAAAATGTTACCCAAAGGATAGAAGTAGACTTATCACATATCGATACAGTGAAAATATCTGCATCAAGAATGATAAATTTAGAAACTGTGGATAGTTCTTTATTGTATGATATTTGCGCTTTATTCAAGCAAGATGACCGTTACTTTATATGGTCAAGAGATAATGCTTATGTTTTTAATGATAAGGGTGATTTTCTTTTTAATATATCATGTAAAGGGCAGGGGCCTGGTGAGTATTTAAGTTTTGGATGTATGTTTATGGAGGACGGGGAGGTATGTATTTTTGATCAAGATAAACAGCAAATACTACGTTTTGATATAAATGGTAAGTTTATGGGAGTTCAAAAGATTCTTTTGGATGAAGATGCTCCTTCTCCTTCAATGATAATTCCGATTGGAACGGAACGTTACTTAAGTACAAATAGATTTGGGGGGGATTATCGTAAAATGCCAGTGCTAAGCTTCTGGAATAAAGACTTTTCATCTCAGCAAATCGTGAAAGGACGTTTCATGAATGATGGTATCCATTTTCCTGATGCTTTTTTTGTAGGAGAAGAAGGTCGGAGAGTGTTGTATTGGGAGCCCTTGAAGGATACCCTTTTTACCGTAACAGATAATTTTCTTGTCCCTGAGTATAAAATAGATTTTGGTACTTATGCGATACCTGAAGAGGAGGCAGCTAAAGATATATATGCTCGAATAATGTATTTAAATAAGCCGGAAAATCAAAGCTGCGCTTCTGTCGCAAGATTCTATCAGATAGATGGATATTATATATATTTTACATTTATGTGGTATGATCGTGTTTACTTATGTAGATATAGTGAGAAAACAAAGAAATCAGAAATATTTGCAATTTTGACAGATGAAATGCAACTAAAAGAATGCTCTTTCTTCAAGATTCTAGGAGATGATATTGTTATAGCTTTTGAAGATAAGGGTAATCTTGAGAAAAATCCTTCACTTTGTGTGTTTAATAAAAAAATATTAGATATATGACCTTAAAATGGATGATAACTTCAATCAAAAATAGAAGTATATCGTTTGATTTGGATAAAAAATCATTGACTCTAAGAACTCGTCTATGAAAATAAGGGAGATTCTTGAAGATAGTTTATTAATTGTTAGATTTTCTGTTTATTCTTGTAGAGACTGTCTTAACTTCTTGATTTCTGAGTTGGATTGCTCTAAAAAGCAAAGTAAAATTAAAATGGCTATGTTGATAGCTAATATTCCAGTTAGAGATCTACATGTGAAATGTAAAGAGTTTGATAATCCTCGACTGTATCGGGTTGATTCACTCTCATTTGATTTTGATTATTCTTTGACTCCATATGTGTTTAAACATAAGGAGCTGTACTATATGGCTTATTCCGGCAATAGCTTTGAAAGTCCGTTCTATGGGGTAGGCTGTTACGGCAACCGATATAATCGGCAAATGGACCAAATACGATGAAAATCTTATCTTGAAGAATCCCGGCGCTTTTGCAGGGTGTAGGGTATAACACTATGTTTAAAGATAAAGAGGGAAAGTTTCGTATCGTTTATCATGTACATATAGCAGAGATTATGTTACTGCAGAGCTGGTAAAGTAAGGCAGAGAAAGCGATTTGATAGTATGATTCTATTTATCTGTATCAGCTTTCAAAAAGTATTTAAAATGCCTTTTTTGATAACTTCCTCTTCCTTTCTTTCTGTTCAACCGGAAGGATAGGAGGGTGATAGTCGGGGTGAATGCAACGAAAAGCCGGGCTTTTTGGACTCTGAAGCCGACATTTCCTAGAAAAGGAGTAGGCATCTGGTACAAAAGAAGTAAGTATCTACTCTAAAAGAAGTAAGCAATTTCTGAAAATGCTTACTTCTTTTTTGAAAATCTCTTAATGTTTTGCACGATTACATATATTGTTCCATAATAGAGAGATTGTTTTGCTCCTTCTTTTTCTGGTTGACAAGCACAGAAGACTACTCTCTGACTTTCTAAAAGCGCTTTATTTTTGCGAAAAACAAACACGAATGCTCTTACTTTCTCCTTTGGGTGTTCATTGTGTTGTGAAAACATCAGGATTCCTGCAATATGATAAACGGAAAAATGAAATAGAGACGATTTTTAGTACGAACCCGACTAATGTGCTGAAATAATCAAACCTGAGAAGGGTTGTTTAGCAAACTGTCAAAAATATAAGTGATCTTTTCAGAAGTTATTTCTTTCTAATGCATCCTTTGTTATACCGGATTTATTGTTATTTTCTTTTAAGGATATGTTTGTAGTTATTATCTTTGTCAGACTAATGAACTAAAACTGATTATTATGAAAAAGATTTGATTATGGTTAAACTCTTATTGATATGTCTGGCAACGATAGTAATGATCTCTTGCGGATCGGAACAGGAAAAGTTAACCGTGTATATTCCTGATACGTGTACGGATACTCTTCAATACGAAATCTACTTGCCGGAAGAAGAAGGATTGAATATTTTCTATGATTTGTGTGTAACTGATTCTTTTTGTGCTTTTTTGGACACACGTAATGATACATTATTAAAGATCTTCACTGCTACAATTCCTCCTGCTCTTGTCGGATTGGGGATGAAAGGAGAGGGCCCGGATGATTTTCTTTTTCCTTTTTTTGAGAAGTCGATAGGCAGAGAAGGCAAAGGAAAGCTATCGTTCATTGAGTTGAATAGTTGGAATAAAAAGATTGTTGCGATTCATTCGGCAGCATCTCCCGCTCCTGTCGCTGTTTCTGTCGTTGAGGCACAACAATTGCCGGAGATGCCTGTAGTCAGGGATTATAATGAAACAGACTCTTGTGTATATGGCATTGATGTAGATATGCAGCATGGTTTGTTTTTCATTTATGATAAGCATACTGCCCGTGTTACGACTGTGGATTATCATCGTGATATTAGGGCCGGATATCCGGAAGGACATTTATCTTATCTATACGAAAGTTGTTTAATGGTAAATCAAGATGCAAAGGCAGCTTGTATGGGATTGCTGAATCTGAACTCTCTCTGTTTTTATGATTTAAAAGGAAATCTGATGAAAGAAATAGTGATAGGGAAAGAGTTGAAATCCCCGGAGTATGACCCTGAGTTTCTTGATTTTCCGAATGCGCCTAAATATTTCATTTCTCTTTGTGGTACTCCCAATTATCTTTATGCCCTTTATAACGGTTTCCCGGGTACTTCGGGTAAATCAAAGATTATGGTCTTTACCTGGCAAGGTGCTCCGGTTGCCATCTATCAGACAGATGTAAAATTGGAAAGAATTGCTGTTGCTCCATCCGGTAGATATGTATTGGGACTGAATATAACGGAAGAAGGAGGGAGTGATGTGCTGAAGTTTGAACTTTAGGTATTAGTTGAATCTTGCTGAAGAATATTCTGACTAATGTATTGTTCGGACTCTCGGAAGTTCCGGTTGAACAATTTATGCAATCATCAAATGCCTTTTCCGAGATTGGATTCTTCCATAATGAGAGTTGCAGTGAATTCACTTAAGGCCTACCTTAAAGTGAATTCACTGCAACTCTTCTATCTCAGCTATGTGTTTATGTTTGTGGCGCTACTTATATAGAGCAAGTACATATTATTGTTTCTTATTCAGGAAGCGTTTAGCCAGATATTTTCGTACCGGTTCATCATATAGCTTCAAGCATAGATAAGCAAACAATATGTTCCATGCGTAAACGCATAAGGCAACTTGCCAGGTCTCTCCTAATGTGAAAAGTTGATTTTTGATCAACCATGCATAGAACAAATACATGAATGGATAATGTATCACATAGATCGGATAAGATATATCTCCCAGGAATTTACATATTTGGGTTGACTTCTTATCCGTGGTGGTTCCCGATGCTCCTATCCAAAGCAGGATGGGGAAAGCTATGATAATACAGAATGCTTCATAAATGCCGTTTGTGCAGATTGATTCCGTTCCTTCCAAATAAGGCACTGCGAACAAGGCGATCATTACAAGGGTACATATCCAGAATGCACCTCTCAACTTCATGGGCTTGAAGTTACGCGATAAGAGCATACCCATGGAGAAGGGGAAAAGCATTCTTAATAATCCGCCTATAAAGTTTACACCGTCCAGTGTCCAGCCGACTCCTATGTTTCCATAACCCGAGACATTGAAGATGGCAAATGAAGCCAATGCTACTCCCAGTAATACTACAACTATGGTCAACGCTTTATTTGACAGACGACGAATGAACAAAGCGTAAAGGATATTGCCTATGTACTCGAAGAATAATGACCAACAGGGGCCGTTCAATGGGAACATTTCGCCATTGCCGCGAACCTCGTAACCTACACCCGGCATTGCAGGGATGAAAAAGATGGTACAAAGAAGAGACAACATCACCATCGATATGCCGATATGTGTTCCGTCCCATTGTACAGAACCCTGGATATAGAATGTGATAGCACCCACTACGGCACCCATGATTACCATCGGATGAAGACGTATCAAACGGCGTTTAATGAAATCTTTCATGGTGAAATTCTTACCCCAACGATCATCATAAGCATAACCGATAACGAAACCTGAAAGGATAAAGAAGAAATCTACTGCTAAATATCCGTGGTTGAAGGTATCGATAGTGGTACCACCGGCAAAAGCATAGCCTTCGAATACATGATACCATATAACCATAAGAGCGGCTACTCCCCGGAGCCCGTCCAGTAGATGATAATGCGGCTTGGTATCTGCAAAAACTGTTGAAGAAATATTCGACATCTGTGTTTTATTAGTTAGTTAATATTTTCAGATGGCAAAGATACGGCTTGCAAAATGAAGTTCTTTTGCTTAAAAGCAAAAAAGACCGGCCGGGAGCTATTTTTTAGCGCGTACCCGGCTGAGTGTATAAATGGAAATACCCAGAAATGCAGCGACATACTTCAGCTTTACCCGATTGATCAGTCCGGGGTAGCGCCTGTTGAACTGTTCGTATCGTTCCTTGGGAGAAAGCTGGAGTCTTTCCACAAACATGTGACTGAGTTCTTTGTTGACGTCCTGATGCAAGATCCTTCCCCAGTTGGCTATATCGATATACTTTTCGTAAAGGGCATTCAGTTCGTCTATATGGAGAACGTAGATTTTGCAATCCGAAAGGGTTTCAATACTCTCTATGGACGGCTGTTTATAATATAACGAATCCATGCCGAAAGTAACGTCACCTTCTTGGCTGAACCAGGTGGTGGTATCTTGCCCGTTGTGATGAAATACAGAACGGGTGACACCTTCTTCGATGAAATAAACCAGGCGATCCGTTATTCCCGATTGCACTATATAAGTATCTTTGGGATAATACTTTACCTGCATGTTTGCCTGTAATGCCTGGAGCGCTTCATCCGAAACCGGGTATAACTGCCTGATTTTGTTTATGATGTTTTTCATTGGAGAGGAATTCATTATTCTGTTTACAAACTTACATAATTTTATCAATTCCTAAAAATTATCGATCTTAAATCCGCCCCTTTGATGTGGAAGAGAGGTAAATTTAATAAATAGGCATATAGATATAAACAAAGGTTGTCGGTCCTGACAGCTGTCCTTTGTGTTTTATGTTGGGGCTTTAGGGGAGCTGGAGTAAGCGTTGTGCTCGTTTTGACTTGCCCCTTAAAGAAGTTTAACGCCTCTATGTGCTTATATTCAGACCTTTCCGTTAACTTTGTCTGAAACATAAAAACCACGCAACTATGAAATCTTTTTATCCTGTCCTTTACTTATGTTTCTTATTCGGATTACTTCCGTTTCTGGGCAGTTGTTCGGAGGAGAATGAATCTTCCGGTACAATCGAAATGAATCAACTGCCGGGCACTGCACAATCTTTTTTATCTAATTACTTTCCGGGACAAACCCCGGAGAAAATAGAAAGAACGAATACCGATCAGGAAAATGCCCCGTTGCTTTATCGTGTTGTTTTTCCCAATGAAGTTAAAGTGGAATTTAGTGAAAATGGAGGATGGAAAAGATTGATGATTCCGGATCAAAAGTTACCCGGGTCCTTAGACCCTCTTTGGGGAAAGATTATTGAATATGTACAGCAACTTTTTCCCGATGATCCGTTTATCGGTATAGAGAATGTCTGTTATGGGGATTGTGTGTTGTTAAGTAGCGGTAAGAAAATAGCGTTCTATTATGACGGAACGTGTATTGGCTATGAAATGGATATAAAAGATGAATCCGGAGTGCCGCAACCTGTACGTGATTTTGTTGCAACGTATTTTCCTGATGGAGTTTTCCAGGCGGTGGTGGAGCACATTCCGAATGAGAATGTTACTGCCGGCTATTCATTCTGGTTGGAGAATGGATTTAAATGTGTGCTGAATGATCGTGGTCAGTGGACAGAAGTGAATGGAGGTACAGAGTTGCTGCCGGTTTCGATTCTGGAGACTTTACCTGCAAAAGTAACCGAACAATTGCATCGGGATTATCCGGTTGCACAAGTTACTTACATTCGTTTGGAGGGTACCTGTTATACCATTCAGGTCAGCAAGACGGTGTATGTGACTATCGATCCGGAAAGTAAACCGATAGTAGTACCTGTGATGCAGGCACAAGCTTTGGCTGAAGAGTACTTTGGCAAACTGCGTTCCATTTCCATCAGTCATCCGCTTCATACGGATGTTTTGAATTTCAAGGTCTGTTTGCCGAACGGATTTAATATGCTTGTCAACGAAGATGCCAGCGAATGGTTGAATATAGATGGGAACGGATTTGCATTTCCTGAAAAGCTGGTAGCATCGCTTCCTGAAAAGATTACCGAATATATTTCGGCACATTCGAACTCCGAAATTACGAGAGTCGATCGTTCGGTTGCAGCTTCATTTTTGGTGGAGTTGACGAATGGTGACGGACTGATGTTTGATTCCCAGGGAGGTTTTCTTGGAAAAGAAAAAATAGAATTGAGCATTTCCGAGAAAACATACAGATATATGCGACATCAATTTCCGGATGACCTCAATATGTATTTCTCTTCTTATAGCATAGAGGGGTGGATTTATAAATTGGGAGACGGATCACAGGTCAGGTTCGATCGGGATGGTAACTTTGTGGAAATGATCGCTGCCGCGAAGTAGCGGTACGTATATCCGGTTGGAAATATGTTAAAATTACTATAGATCAAACAGAAGTATACGAATGACTGATATTTGATAGCAGGTATTCATATACCTCTGTTTGATATGTAGAAAAAGTATCTTTGTAACTCTCTCCTCTTATTTTTTCGGTTGAGGTGTTTCGTAATACTCGATGCCTTCTTTTTTCCAGATGGCTTTCAGTTTCTGAAGTGATTGGGTGAAACGCTTGAAATCCTTTTGATCCGGGCGTGTCCAACCCACTTCTGCATAAGCGGCAATTCGGGGATAGACTTTTAAGTTCATCTCTTTTACCGTCGGTATAAATTCACCCCACATCTGACAACCGACTCCGAGTATTTTGCTTTCAAGTGACTTGGGGAGGTCTGTCGGGATAGGATTGAAAGTATAGGCTTTTTCCAGTGGGATGGTATTGTAGTCGTAATCCAGATAAGTATATCTGTTATATGAATTTAAGATGTCATATCCTTGTTCTGCGGTAGCTTTGATAAGTTCGGGACTGCCTTTCCATATTTGTACAATGGTACCCTCGGATAGTTTTTGCTCCTGTTTCTGTACTTTCTCCTGTTGGTAGTCGTGTAATTGCACTCCTGTAATTTCGTTCCATCCCATCATCCGGCGTCCTTTTGCCTTGAGTTTCTCCGACATCAGGTTGGTTATCCATACTTGCAGTTCCGGATAGGTCTGGATACCTTTCTCTTCCATAAACTTACGGGTTTCTTCCGACTCTTTCCAGTGGTTGTATCTCACTTCGTCACCTCCGATATGGAAGATTTCACCCGGGAAAAGTTGTATCATCTCATCGATGACATCGTCCAGAAAATCAAAAACCTTAGGGTTGGCCACGTTATAGACTTCATGGTGTACCCCGAAGCGGCATGATACTTTTATTTGTTTTCCGGTTGTCCCTAACCACGGATAAGCAGCAATCGATGCACTGGCATGCCCCGGTATTTCTATTTCCGGGATAATGTTGATGTGACGTGCGGTTGCATATGCCACAATCTCACGGATGTCATCCTGAGTGTAGAATCCTCCGTGTGGGTTCGGATCGTATTTTGTACTGTTGAATCCTCCTATTTGTGTCGAATCCCGGAAAGCTCCGATTTCAGTCAGTTTCGGATATTTCTTTATTTCAATGCGCCAACCCTGATCGTCAGTCAAGTGCCAGTGGAAGGTGTTCATCTTGAGGCGTGCCATCTCGTCCATCAGCTGTTTTACGACAGCCTTGCCTTTAAAATTACGTCCTTCATCGAGCATAAACGAACGTACACGAAAAGCGGGTGCATCACTGATGCTCAGTTGGTTTACGGTTCGGTTATCTTCTCCAATGATTTGTCTCAAAGTCTGGATTCCATAGAATATACCGGCAGCGGCAGGCGCTTCAATTCGGATTCCTTTCTTATTGACAGTGAGTTGATAGGCTTCTTTGTTGTCCGTGGCAGTAGGGTTACCGATGGCCAGTACGATGTCGCCTTTGCGGGTGTTGGGGCTCAGCTTCCCGTCGATACCATGTTCTTTTAACAGATATCCTTTTAAGAATGTGGCTTCGTTGGTTAACTCTTGGGGATAACCGATGGAGATGGATTTACTGAGCTTGTAGGCTGCTCCGTCATAACTTACCGACTCTACAGCCGGAATAACTTCGATGGGTTGCTGTGAATCCTGTGACTTTGCCGGGCTTATTATACTTAGCAGGCAGAATACAGCAATACCTAATTTCACGAGTTTCATGGATGGGTGTGTTTTTAGTGGTTATTCCTGCAAAGATATTAAAAAAAGGGTTGGTATATGAAATCCGGACCTTAAAGTGAGTTCCGGATATCCAACTTCCAGGGATTCTCGATGGTCTTTATCTCTTTTTGTGTAATGAGTGAAGCCATTGTTTGTCCCATTTGTTTGAAGTCGGTAGACAAAGTGGTGATTCCTCCGGCCAATATTTCTTTAAGCGGGGTGTCGTTGTAAGAAATGATTCCAAAGTCTTTTCCCGGTGCGAAATTCTGTAGTTGGGCCTGTTTAAGCAGGTCGACGAGATCCCGGTCATTAACGACCATGAAGGTTTCCCCTTGCCTGATTTCCCTGTTCCGGACGGAGTCGGTATATTCATGCGTGAAATGGTATTCTTCACAGAATGCGCAAAGCCCGTTATAGCGCTCGATCGGTTCTTTTTCTTCTTTCTGAACCATTATGATATGATCATATTTCTTTAGGTGGGGAAGTCCGTATACCAAGGCTTCGTAGGTGTCTTTTTCAAAATTCTGTGCGACAGAAGAGTATTTTCCGGCCAGTTCGGGATGGAAATGGTCGAGTAAAAAGACACGACCCGATAGGCTTTCCAATAGTGGGGCTATATTAGTGAATTTACCGGGCATCAGAATATAGGTTGTGTATTTATAATTGGCTTCGTTGATCAGAGTTTCAAAAACCTTTCGGTTGTAATTATGAAAATATAGATCTACATTGGCGGTTTTCCTGATGGATGAAATAAATGAATTGTAAAGATCTTCTTTGAATTCATTGAATTCGTTGAAAAGAAGGAATATATTCAGCTTTTGTGCGATGCGGGTCGTCGCTATATAATAACCTACACCCGGAGTCGAATCAATGATTCCTTTTGATTTCAGTTCGCTTAAACCGGCGAATACCGTATCTCTGGATAGATTATAGTTTTTCCTGAATTCGTTGATAGAGAGAATCCAGTCACCTTTCTTATAACTACCGTTATTGATACCGTCTATTACGTGGTTTACTACCTGTTTGTATTTTGATTCGTTCCTTTTCATACTTTTGTTTTTGGTGCTGCAAAGATAGGATAAAAAACGTAAAAGGGTACAGCTATTGTCCGGATATCGTATATGTTTTGTAACATAATAAAAATACATACCAGTTCGTATCAGTTACGATAGGTTTCATTATCTTTGCACTGTTGCTCGGATTGTAAAGATTCACAGGCAAAAAAAGGAGCGGAAGAAACAACAAACTAAAAATAAAACAATGAGAACGTACAGATTTATGTTTCCGGTACTACTTGCAATGACTGCAACCGGAAGTTTGACGGCAGGGCCGTCTGATAAAGGGAGCTCCGGTATTCGGTTTCCGGAAGTAAACCAAGTGAAAATAGAAGATACATTCTGGAAACCCAAATTGAATCTTTGGCAGAAAGTAACGGTAAACGATGTTTTCGATAAGTTTGAAGGAAAGCATCTGGAACATCCGGGAGAATTCTGTAATACGTTCGAAAACTTCGATCGTGTGGCGAAAGGTGAACGCAATATCGGACGGCATGCAGGAGCTCCCTGGTTCGATGGGCTTGTTTACGAGACTATCCGTGGAGTGGCAGACCTGATGGCAAGGCAATCGGATGCGGCTTTGGAAAAACGGGTGGACGGATATATCGATCGGATTGCTGTGGCACAGGCGTCTGAACCTAACGGGTATATCGATACTTACACTCAACTGATGGAAGCCGACCATCAGTGGGGAGAGCGGGGAGGAATGCTCCGTTGGCAACACGATGTATACAACGCCGGTATGTTGGTGGAAGCGGGCGTACACTATTATAATGCGACCGGAAAAACAAAATTACTGGAAGTGGCAACTCGCTGTGCTAATTTGATGGCTGAATATATGGGGACTTTTCCTAAAAAGAATGTGGTTCCTGCACATTCGGGTCCGGAAGAGGCTTTGGTGAAACTGTATACCTTATATAGAGACAATCCGGGACTGAAGAAACAGATCAATGTTCTGGTAGTTGAGCGGGAATATCTCAGGTTGGCTGAATTCTGGATCGAAGGTAGAGGAAAACATTGCGGATTCCCGTTGTGGGGGACATGGGGTAACCCTGCTGCCGAACAATGGATACGCGACCGGAAATACGAGGCTCCTGAGTTTGGCAATCATACCCGCCCGTCATGGGGAGACTATGCACAGGATTCTATTCCGCTTTTCGAGCAGAAGACAATCGAGGGGCATGCTGTTCGTGCCACCTTGTTTGCTACCGGAGCAACGGCTGCTGCACTTGAAAATCGTTCACCGGAGTATATAGCTGCCGTCAGCCGTTTATGGGATAATATGATTGGTAAACGTATGTTTATCACCGGTGGGGTAGGTGCTGTTCACTTTGACGAAAAGTTCGGGCCTGATTATTTCTTGCCTACGGATGCTTATCTGGAAACTTGTGCTGCTGTCGGTGCCGGCTTTTTCAGCCAGAGAATGAATGAACTGACCGGTGATGCTAAATATATGGACGAGCTGGAACGTACTTTATATAATAATGTCCTGACAGGCATTTCTCTTTCGGGTACACAATATACTTATCAGAATCCGTTGAATTCCGCCAAGCACGCCCGTTGGGGATGGCATGATTGTCCTTGCTGTCCGCCCATGTTCTTGAAAATGATGTCCGCAATGCCCGGATTTATCTATTCACAGAAGGGGGATAATATCTATGTAAACCTCTTTATCGGCAGTGAAACGGAACTGAGCCTATCGGATCAGAGTCGGATACGGTTGACGCAAAAGACCGGATATCCATGGGATGGTTCTGTTGTCATGACTGTTGAACCGGAGAAAGAAAAAACTTTTTTATTAAAAGTACGGATCCCGGGATGGGCACAGGGAGTCGAGAATCCATACGATTTGTATCGTTCGGAAGTGAAGTCTGCTGTCAATCTGAAAGTAAACGGCAAATCTATCGCAATGAAAATATTTAAAGGATATGCCGAAATTCAGCGGAAGTGGAAAAAGGGAGATAGAGTAGAGTTGACATTACCTGTTCAGCCGCGGTTGGTGACGGCCAATGAAGCTGTAGCGGATCTGCAAAATAAGGTGGCCATTGCTGCCGGTCCTTTTGTATATTGCCTGGAAGGATGTGACAATGAAGGGGTGGCTGATCTGAGACTCAATACGCGCGCTCCTTTATCGATGACTTTTGAAAAAGAACTGCTGAATGGAGTTAATGTAATTAAAGGCCAGGCACTGGATAAGACAGGAAAGAAAGTGTCGGTTTCGGCTATTCCTTATTATGCTCTGGGCAATCGTCAGGATAAAGGCTATGTCGTTTGGATGCCCGCAAATAAATGACATGAACGAACATAAACACAATTACAACATGAAAATAAACTGTCTTTTAGCCTTGGCATTGTCTGCTTCATCATTGGCGGCACAAGATGCCGTTATCCGGGTGGATGCCGGTAAGGTTGAAAATAAAATAACTCCCTATTTGTACGGAGCTTGTATGGAAGACGTAAATCATGAGATTTACGGTGGTCTTTATGACCAGAAAATTTTCGGCGAGAGTTTTGAAGAACCTGTTTCCATGGATAATTTTATCGGGTTTACCCGTTGTGAAGGGGTGTGGAAACTACAAGATGGCCAACTTTCCGTACAGGCACATTCGGGAGCAAAACTGGTATATGATGACACGCAGCTTTCCGACGGAACGGTCGGGGTCGATCTTAAATTTACGAACGGTACTTCATCCTCCAACAATGCCGGACTTTTACTGCGTGTCGGTGAATATGGAGGCGGAGCCGATAACTTTGATGGATATGAGGTCAGTCTGTTTGCTGATGGAAAGCGCTTGCTGTTAGGGAAACACTTGCATAACTGGCAAGAGTTGAAAACGACTCCGGTAGATGTAGATCCGACGCAATGGAACCGTATGGAAGTGAAACTGGATGGAGATGAACTGGTGATTCTGCTGAATGACTGTGAGGTGTTGCGTTTCGAAGATCGGGATACCGGTTTGCGTAATGGGAAAGTCGCTTTCCGAAACTGGGGAGCCGATGTATCTTATCGTAGTTTGACTATCGGAAGCAATACTCCTGTCAAGCTGTTGACCAAAGCAACTCCACAAGTCAGCGGGATGTGGGATGCTTTTGCTGACCTGACTGCCGCTGCTGTTTACAAACAAATTGCAGATAAACCTTTTCATGGCCGGTATGCGCAGGAGATAGAGTATCTGGTAGGAACCGGTAAAGTGGGTATTGCTAACCGGAGCCTGAATCGTTGGGGAATATCTGTACGTCAGGGAGAGAAAAAGACCGGCAGCCTTTATTTAAAGGGAAAAGCAGAAGTCCGGGTAGCCTTGCAGAGTGTGGATGGTGAAAAAGAATATGCTGTGCAGTGCATTCGGGCCAATGCCGGTGATTGGAAGAAATATACGTTTGAACTAACTCCTGATAAAACCGATGAAAATGCACGCCTTGCTATTTATCTGGAAGAGAAAGGACGCATTCAGGTAGACATGGTCACCCTTATGAACGGCGCAGACCGTCAGTTTTGCGGGTTGCCGTTGCGTAATGACATCGGGCAGGCAATGGTGGATCAGGGTTTACGCTTCCTCCGCTATGGCGGCACCATGGTTAATGCACCTGAATACCGTTTTAAGAGGATGATTGGCGACCGTGCGGAAAGACCTCCTTATAAAGGTCATTGGTATACGTATTCTACCAACGGTTTCGGTATTGAGGATTTCCTTCATTTTTGTGAGAAAGCCGGATTTATGCCTGCTTATGCAGTGAATGTAGAAGAGTCGGCGCAGGATATGGCGGATATGATCGAATACCTGAACGGATCGGTAGATACGAAGTGGGGTAAGAAGCGTGCAGAGAACGGACATCCTGAGCCTTACGGGTTAAAATATCTGGAAATTGGAAATGAAGAAGTTATCTGGGGGGATATTGAAGCCGATTATCAGCATTATATCGATCGATTTAATGATATTTATGAGGCTGTTCATGCCAAAGATCCGGAAGTGCAGTTTATTCATTCTGCCTGGTGGCGTCCCGAATCACCTAATATGGAGAAAGTATTTAAAGCGCTTGATGGTAAAGCAGCCTATTGGGATTACCATCCTTGGACGGATGATCTTGGCAGTCACGTAAATATAGACCGGGAGTTGACGGATATGAAAGCTAAATTCCTGAAATGGAATCCGAAGACAAGTATGCGTTGTGCTATTTTCGAAGAAAACGGTAATCTGCACAACGTTCAGCGCGCCATTGTGCATGCTACTGTTCAGAATGTGGTTCGTCGCCATGGTGATTTTATTCTGACCACCTGTGCGGCCAATGCTCTTCAACCCTATTTGCAAAATGACAACGGCTGGGATCAGGGACAAATTTTTTTCACTTCGGGACAGGTTTGGGGTATGCCGACTTTCTATGCACAGCAGATGTCTTCGGCCCATCACCATCCGCTGCGATTGTGGAGTGAGACAGTGGGAGAACTGGATATGACGGCCACTACGAACGAGGCACGCGATGAAGTGATTCTTCATGTAGTCAACACTTCCTCTGAAGTGCGGGAGACTCAGGTTAGTCTGTCCGGTTTCATTCCGAAAGGGAATATGGAAATATATACGCTGAGTGGAGAGTTGAATGATGAGAACCTTCCGGATACGCCTACATGGATTCTGCCGAAAGCTACCTGGAAGCAGGCTCCCGGATCTGATTTTACCTATTCATTCCCCGGTTATTCGTATACGATTGTTGTACTTAAAAAGTGAGTTGTTTTTATGAAAATAGGATATCTTAAACCGGGTATTCTGCTTCTCGTCCTGTTATTCTCTTTCCGTCAAGATCTTTTTGCCAAGAAGAGAATCACTTCGTTGAAGTGTGAATACATTGAAGCGCCTTTAGGACTTGATGTGCAGCGCCCGCGTCTGATGTGGAAAGTGGACACTTCCGATGTGCCCAGTAGGCAAACGGCCTATAGGATTTTGGTCTCTTCTACTCCGGAACTGTTGCGACAAGGGGAGGCTGATATCTGGGATTCCGGCAAACAGAAGTCGGATGAGCAATTGGTTTCTTACGCCGGGAGCACGTTGCATCCTCACACCCGATACTGGTGGAGGGTAGAAGTGTGGCTGAATAATAAGAAGGTCGTTTCGAAACCTGTGTGGTTTGAAACCGGAAAATTTTCGGCAACGGATTGGGAAGCTTCCTGGATTACCGATGGGTATGATAAAGACTACGAACCCTCTCCGATGTTTCGTAAAGTGTTCGATGTTTCCAAAGAGGTTGCTTCTGCCCGTTGCTATATAAGCGGTTTGGGGTATTACAGGCTGTCCTTTAACGGGAAGGCTGTCAATGATCATGCACTCGATCCGGGGTTTACGGATTATAGTAAGCGGGTGCTTTATCTCACGTATGATATTTCCGGACTGCTCCGGCATGGTAAAAACTGTATAGGGGTTCAGTTGGGCAATGGCTGGTTCAATGAGCAAACTCCTGCCGTGTGGTACTTTCATGAGGCACCCTGGCGAAAGCGCCCGCAAATGATTGCTGAGATACATCTCTGTTATACTGACGGCAGCAAGGATATCATAACGACCGATACTTCATGGAAGACATCTACAGGACCGCTCCTGTTTGATAATCTTTATGTAGGCTCTTTCTATGATGCCCGTCTGGAACAGAAAGGGTGGGATACGGAACTTTTTGATGATGTCTCTTGGCAACATGCTAAATTGACTGCGGCACCTGCCCCACTGATCGAAGCACAGAAGATGCCTTCCATTACTACAGCAGATACTCTTTCTGTAGTGTCTGTCAACTGTATCAGTGATACTTGCTACGTGTTCGATATGGGTATCAACACAGCCGGAGTTCCCCGTTTGGAGATAAAAGGAGAACGCGGAACCCGGATTCGTTTAAGGCATTCCGAGATGCTTCAGAAAGATGGGAATATCGACCAGCGTAATATTGACATGCACTTACGTCCTCGCAACAAACGTGAAATTATCCAGACGGATGAATATGTCCTGAAAGGAGAGGGGGTGGAAACTTTTATTCCACCATTCACGTATCACGGATTCCGCTATATAGAACTGACCTCCGATCGTCCCCTTACTGTTGCGGACGTGAAACTTCAAACCCTCAGGATGCATAGTGACGTGGCTGAAGTGGGGAGTTTCAAATGCTCCGATCAGTTACTCAATACTATTTTCGATATTTGCCGAAACTCATATCTGAGTAATCTGTTCGGGATACCGACCGATTGCCCCACTCGTGAAAAGAATGGATGGATGGCGGATGGCTTTATGGTGCAGGAGGCGGGTATGTTCAATTATGACAGCCGGAATGTATATGCCAAGTGGGTGAAAGATATGATCGATACGCAGGAGGCGAATGGCAATGTAGCCGGTATTGCCCCGACTTCCCGGAGGTGGGATTCCAATTGGGCGGGACCGCTTTGGGATGCGGCCATCTTCATTGTGCCCTCTTATCTTTATCGTTATACCGGTGATATCGAAACCATGCGTCAGGTGTATCCGGCTGCCGAACGTTATCTGAAGTATATCGAAACGACGGAAGATGAACGGGGATTGATTAATCATGGATTGGGTGACTGGTTGTTCTATAAGGCTGAAACACCGGTCGATTTCATGGCTACCGGTTTTGTGTATTGGGACAACCTGATGATGGCACAGATGGCTGAACTTACCGGACGTGTAGAAGACAGACAAAAGTATCTGGCAAAAGCCGAAGAGCTTAAGAAACGGATTAACGATCATTTTTTTGACCCTCAGACTGTGTCTTATGCTAATAAAACGCAACTTTCATATGCCTTGCCGCTTTATCTTCATATTGTTCCCGAAGCATATAGGGAACGTCTTGCCGAGAATCTGCATAAGATCATAGCAGCCAATGACTACAGTCTTGATTTCGGGTTTATCGGCAGCGTAATGGTACCTGATGTATTGGCGGAGACCGGTTATGCGGAAACGGCCTATAGGATGTTGACAAAAACTACATTACCTTCATGGGGATATTGGATCAAAGAAACCGGGGCGACTTCTTTGTACGAAACCTGGGACGTGACCCGCCGTATCGGAGATGCGTCTCTGAATCATCCTTCAATGGGGGCTGTCAGTGCCTGGATGTATAAGTATCCGGCAGGTATACGTCTTTCACCGGATGCATCGGCTTTTAAGAAAATATTAATTCAGCCGTGTTTCCTGTCCGATCTTGATTTTGTAGAAGCCAGCCATGAATCGATATATGGCACTATCCGGGTTGATTGGAGACGGGAAGAAGGGAAGATCCGGTTACATCTGGTTCTGCCTTCAACGGCTATGGGTACTGTTGTTTTGCCCGGGCAGAAGCCGAAAGCTGTGAAGGGGGGCGAACACATTTTTGTCATTCCCGAATAGTAAATATGTTTGTATAGGATGAAGATGCGTCAAAATTCGTATTCACCACAGATTATACTGATTTATACAGATAATTAGTATGGGTTGTCAGTAGATTAAAATCGTTTTGTGTAAATCTGTGTAATCTGTGGTGAGTTATGACACCTTCATCCTATACGAATGACAGGGAGAGGGGAAAATCAGATTTCCAGTCCGTCCAGTATCTTCAAATACAATTCCAATGCCTCTTCTATTTCTTTAATCATGATATATTCATCGGCCGTATGCGAACGTGAAGAACGGCCGGGGCCTATCTTGACTGAGGGGAACACCATTAAAGCTTGATCCGAGAGAGTAGGAGAGCCGAAAGGCACGCGTCCCAGTTTCTTTGCTTTCTGTACAAACGGGTGGCTTTCTTCGATACGTGAAGAGTTGAGGCGGAACGAACGGGCTTCAGCTTTACAAAAGATATGCTTTTGTATTTCAGTAAACAACTCTTCGTTAGAGTACAGTTCGTTGCTACGCACATCTACTACAAAACTGCAACGGTCGGGAATGACATTGTGCTGCGTACCGGCATTGATCACCGTAACACTCATTTTGACAGGTCCCAGTAATGGTGATTCTTTTGCAAAGCGGTAGTCGCGGAACCAGGCAATATCGTCCAGTACTTTATATATCGCATTGTCACCTTCATTGCGGGCGGCGTGTCCTGCTTTTCCGGTAGCTGTGACATCGAGCACCATCAGGCCTTTTTCGGCAATGGCAGGTTGCATTTCGGTGGGTTCTCCTACTACGGCAAAACTGATGGGGGGAAGTCCCGGTAATACACTTTCGATACCGCCTTTTCCGGATACCTCTTCTTCGCAGGAAGCCAGATAAATAAGGTTATAACTTTGTTGTTTGCGGCATAGTTGCAGAAACACCTGTAAGAGTGTTACTACACTGGCACCGGCATCATTGCTGCCCAATCCATAAAGTTTTCCATTCTCTTCGCGTGGAGTGAACGGATCTTTCCGCCAACCGTTGACCGGCTTTACAGTGTCGATATGGGAGTTGAGCAGGATTGTCGGCTTTTTCAGGTCGAACATAGGGCTCAGGCACCAGATATTGTTTCCTTTACGGCCCGTGGTCATGCCTTCAGCCTCGATATAATTTTGCAGATAGTCGGCTGCTTTTTCTTCTTCGCGGCTGGGCGAAGGGATGCTGATAAGAGATTTCAGCAAGCCGACAGCTTCGGATGTAATGGATTCGTCTATCATTTCTTTTTTGCTTTGAATGGATGCAAATGTACAAATAATACTTGAATCTTTCAGTTTGTCAGACAACTATTTATCAGGCGCTATATGGCTAAGTGCCTGACTCTGTTGAGCAAAATAATTCAGTATTCACACCTGATAATTCCAAATTAAACGATACCTTTGCAGACGAATAACTAACAACAAAGGATATGACTTATCATCATTTATCTGTCTTGGTCCATCGTCAGGCTGAAAAGTATGGCGACAAGACAGCCCTGAAATACCGTGACTATGAGAAGGCGCAGTGGATACCTATCTCTTGGAATGAATTTTCGCAAACTGTAAGGCAAGCCGCCAGTGCTATGGTGGAATTGGGAGTACAGGAAGAAGAAAATATCGGTATTTTCTCTCAAAATAAGCCGGAATGTCTGTTTACGGATTTTGCCGCTTTTGCCAACCGTGCAGTAACTATTCCGCTTTATGCAACCAGTTCTCCGGCACAGGCTCAATATATCATCAATGATGCCCAGATACGTTTCTTATTTGTAGGCGAGCAGTTCCAGTATGATGCTGCTTTCAGTGTGTTCGGCTTCTGCCCTTCACTTGTACAATTGATCATTTTTGATCCGGCGGTAGTGAAAGATCCGCGTGATATGAGTTCTATTTACTATGACGAGTTCTTGGCTAAAGGAAAAGATTTGCCACACAATGAAGTAGTGGAAGAACGTACGGCACGTGCCAGTGCCGAGGATTTGGCAAACATCCTGTATACGTCCGGTACTACGGGCGAACCTAAAGGAGTCATGTTGCATCATTCTTGCTATTTGGAAGCATTCCGCATTCATGATATCCGTTTGGTAGATATGACCGATAAGGATGTTTCGATGAACTTCCTGCCGCTGACCCATGTGTTTGAGAAGGCATGGACTTATCTCTGTGTGCATAAGGGCGTACAGGTCTGCATCAATCTTCGTCCGGCCGATATCCAGACAACCATTAAAGAAATCCGTCCGACATTGATGTGTAGTGTCCCTCGTTTTTGGGAGAAAGTGTACGCCGGCGTTCAGGAAAAAATAGCCGAGACCACCGGAATAAAAAAAATGCTGATGCTGGATGCTATTAAAGTAGGCCGTATCCATAATTTGGATTATTTGCGGGTGGGTAAGACGCCTCCCCGAATGATTCAGCTGAAATATAAGTTTTATGAGAAGACTATCTATGCTCTGCTGAAAAAGACCATCGGAATAGAGAACGGTAACTTCTTCCCGACAGCCGGTGCTGCTGTTCCCGATGAAATTTGCGAGTTTGTACATTCGGTGGGTATCGATATGCTGGTCGGATATGGTTTGACAGAATCTACGGCAACTGTTTCGTGTACTTCGAAGACGGGTTATGATATTGGTTCGGTAGGTCAGGTGATGCCGGAGGTAGAAGTGAAGATCGGCGAAGATAACGAGATTCTGCTTCGTGGAAAGACCATCACGAAAGGGTATTATAAAAAGGCGGAAGCGACGGCTGCAGCCATCGATGAAGAAGGTTGGTTTCATACCGGTGATGCCGGCTATTTTAAAAATGGGCAGTTGTATCTGACAGAGCGTATCAAAGACCTGTTTAAGACATCGAACGGAAAATATATCGCTCCTCAGGCATTGGAAACCAAATTGGTTATCGACCGTTATATCGATCAGATAGCTATTATTGCCGACCAGCGTAAGTTTGTATCTGCACTGATTGTACCGGTATACGGTTTTGTGAAACAGTATGCCAAAGAGAAAGGCATCGAATACAAAGATATGGCCGAATTGTTGGAGCATCCTAAAATTACTGCTTTGTTCCGCGCACGTATCGATACGTTGCAGCAGCAGTTTGCCCATTACGAACAGATTAAACGATTTACGTTGCTTCCCGAACCGTTCAGCATGGAAAAAGGGGAACTGACTAATACCCTGAAGTTGAAACGTCCGGTAGTGGCACGCAACTATAAAGAGGTAATTGATAAAATGTATGAGGAGTAAGAACACAAAATTTTGTATATCTTTGCTCCCCATAATTAATGAAAACCATAAAAAAGAAGTATGATTACTATTGAACAACTTAAAGACGTGAAAGAGCGCACTGATGCGCTGAGGAGGTATCTTTGACATCGACGGGAAGAAAATTCAGGTCGAAGAAGAACAATTAAGAACGCAGGCTCCGGGTTTCTGGGATGACCAGAAGAAAGCCGAAGCACAAATGAAACTGGTGAAGGGACTGCAAAAGTGGATTGAGGGATACAATGATGTCAAGACACTGACAGACGAACTGGAACTGGCTTTCGATTTTTATAAAGACGAACTGGTTACCGAACAAGAAGTAGACGAGGCCTATGCAAAGGCATTAGAGCATGTCGAGAATCTGGAATTGCAGAACATGCTTCGTGATGAGGCTGACCAAATGAGTTGCGTACTGAAGATTAACTCCGGTGCCGGTGGTACGGAGAGTCAGGATTGGGCATCGATGCTGATGCGTATGTATCTCCGTTATGCCGAGACCAATGGTTATAAAGCAACCATGGCCAACTTGCAGGAAGGTGATGAAGCGGGTATTAAAACTTGTACCATACAGATTGAAGGCGACTATGCCTACGGGTATTTGAAAGGTGAGAACGGTGTACATCGTTTGGTTCGTGTTTCCCCTTATAATGCGCAGGGTAAGCGTATGACTTCTTTTGCTTCCGTATTTGTCACTCCATTGGTGGATGACAGCATCGAGGTAAATATTTTGCCGGCCTGTATCTCTTGGGATACTTTCCGTTCGGGAGGTGCCGGTGGACAGAACGTTAATAAGGTAGAGTCCGGCGTTCGTTTACGCTATCAATACAAGGATCCTTATACCGGTGAGGAAGAGGAAATCCTGATAGAGAATACCGAAACCCGTGACCAACCCAAAAATCGTGAAAATGCAATGCGTCAGTTGCGTTCTATTCTTTACGATAAAGAATTGCAGCACCGCATGGCAGAACAGGCTAAAGTGGAAGCCGGTAAGAAAAAAATCGAATGGGGGTCACAGATACGAAGCTATGTCTTTGACGACCGTCGTGTAAAAGACCATCGCACTAACTTCCAGACCTCTGATGTAAACGGAGTGATGGATGGAAAAATAGAAGGATTTATCAAAGCCTATCTGATGGAATTTTCTTCGGAAGAAGCTTAAAAATAACAGAATTGTAACATCCTCCGGATTTTTCTGTTCCGGGGGATGTTTTTTTATTTCCTTTCTTTGTCCGTCATTTTATTCTCTATATTTTTGGCAGGTTAAAAGATTTGTTCTTACTTTGTTAACGTTGAACTTTAAAGCTAACGATTATGAGTAAGAATAAGAAAAAAGTAACACACAGCAAGAAAGAAGAAGAACAAGCCAAAAAGGTTGTTAAGATAGTTTTTGTCTCGTTGGTTATCCTGGCATTGGCTATGATTATCGGTTTTTCTCTTTTGGGCTGAGAGTGAGTGATTAGTGACTGACAATTAGTGATTGGTACCGGGTGGATGAATCGTACTGATCACCGGTTATTAGCTGCTAATCACTGCTAATAAATCGCTAATCACTAAAAAGACGGATGAACAAGCAACTGATTACTATTTTTTCTATCTTCTCAATTACTTGTCTGGGAATGGTTTCTGCCCAGGAGTCTAAATCTTTTCTTCCTGAGGTGAAGAAAGAGTCATTAACCTTCAGTTCGGAGGACAATAAGTTTAAACTGACTTTCAATGGGCGCATCCAGGCAGACGGAGCTATGTTCTTTGGAGAAGACTACCAGCCCATAGGCAACGGTGTCGGATTCAGGCGTGTACGTTTGGGAGCTACTGCTGCTTTTGGCAAAAGGTTGTCCGGTAAGATAGAAATGGATCTTACCGACGGTGGCTTTTCATTGAAGGACTGTTTCATTAAATATGCTTTCCCGAATGGGCTTTATTTTAGGGCCGGTAATTTTAAAGAGAGTTTTGGCATGGCTGCAATGACCTCCTCGGGCGATTTGTGGTTCATGGAAAAGGCGAACGTGGTATCTGCATTTGCTCCGGAATATCATATCGGTGTACAGGGAACCTGGGAACATGACCAGTTTCTGGGAGTAGCGGGTGTACATTTTAAAAAGATAGAAGGTAACAAAGAGAAAGACTATTCCGAAAGTAATAATAAAGCGGGGGAGGATGAAGGAATATCGGTTACAGCCCGTGCTGTCTGGCAACCGGTTTCGGCAGATAAGGTAAAAGGTTTTCATTTGGGAATAGCCGCATCTTATCGTACTCCGAAGACAACAGTCGGTTCGCTGATGCCGAATACTGTGAGATATAGTACAAGATCACTTTCTTATATTAACAAAATCAAGTTTCTGGATACATCGCCGATTGCTTCTGTCAGTCACGATTGGTTGGCCGGTGCCGAACTGGCCGGATTTTACAGAGGTTTTCGCTTTCAGGGAGAGTATATCATGAACAATACGGTGCGTATGGAAGGGTTGGCAACAGAGAAGTTCAACGGCTTCTATGTGCAGGCGGCTTATCTTTTGTTCGGTGGGCAGCAACGATATAGTAAATCGCGTGGAGCCTTCTCGCAGCCATCGTTCGGACGCAGTTGGGGGGATATAGAATTGGCAGCCCGTTTTGACCGTATCGACCTGAACGGAACAGAAGTGATGGGGGGATCGTCCAACGGATGGACATTCGGAGTGAATTATTATGCTACCCGGAATCTTAAATTTCAGCTCAATTATTCATATGTAGATAATGATAAATATGCCAATGCCTTCGGACAGGCAGCGGTAGGGTATAAATCGAACGGAGAGATTGCCTATAAACCCGAGGAAGTTGATGAATCGTTGGGTAAAGGAGGGAATGCTTATGGTATTCTGGGGCTTCGTATTCAATTGAATTTTTAAATAATATATGTCACAGGAAATAGAACGTAAATTTCTCGTTAGTGGAGATTATAAGTCACAGGCTTTTGATCAGAGCCGCATCGTTCAGGGATATATCAGTAGTGCCCGTGGAAGAACGGTTCGCGTACGCATACGTGATGGAAAAGGCTATCTGACTATTAAAGGAGCTTCGGATGCTTCGGGAATAAGCCGTTACGAGTGGGAGAAGGAACTGTCTCTCGCCGAGGCTGAGGAACTGATGAAGCTTTGCGAACCGGGAGTGATCGATAAGACCCGTTATCTGGTGCGTAGCGGGAAACATATCTTCGAGGTAGATGAGTTCTATGGAGAGAATGAGGGACTTGTTGTGGCTGAGGTGGAATTGGGTTCGGAAGACGAAGTGTTTGTAAAACCCGGCTTTATCGGAGAAGAGGTTACGGGTGACATTCGTTACTATAATTCGCAGTTGATGAAAAAACCGTATACTACCTGGTCGTAGCTAACAAATAATCCGTATATTTGTTTCTTTAGTTAAGAGCTCAAGAATAAAGATATATGGAACAACTGTACAACTACTTGCCGGAAAAGCTGGTGACCTTTATCCTGGTTACCTTGTTTTCACTTTTAATAGGACTTTCGCAACGTAAAATCAGTTTGAAACGTGAAGGAGAAACCACTCTTTTCGGTACTGACCGCACCTTTACGTTTATCGGAATGCTGGGGTATCTTTTGTATATCCTCGATCCGGAAGAGATGCACCTTTTCATGGGAGGTGGTTTGATACTCGGCATTCTTTTAGGGCTCAACTATTATGTGAAGCAGTCCCAATTCCATGTATTCGGGGTGACGACTATTATCATCGCACTGATCACCTACTGCATTGCTCCGATTGTGTCTACACAGCCTTCATGGTTTTACGTCATGGTGATTGTTACTGTTTTATTGCTTACCGAACTGAAGCATACTTTTACGGAGATCGCACAGCGAATGAAAAACGATGAAATGATTACGTTGGCCAAGTTCTTGGCTATCAGTGGTATCATCCTTCCGATGTTGCCTAATGAAAATATTATCCCTGACATCAACCTGACGCCTTATACCATCTGGCTGGCCACAGTAGTGGTTTCGGGTATTTCATATCTTTCCTATTTGCTGAAGCGGTATGTCTTTCGTGAATCGGGGGTATTGGTGTCCGGCATTATCGGCGGGCTCTACAGTAGTACGGCTACAATCTCGGTACTCGCCCGTAAAAGCCGTAATGCACATTCGCAGGAAGCATCCGAATATGTTGCCGCCATGCTTTTGGCTGTCAGCATGATGTTTTTGCGCTTCATGATTCTAATTCTTATTTTCAGCTCCACTATTTTTACTTCTATTTATCCTTATCTATTGATTATGGCCGCCGTTGCAGCCGTTGTAGCCTGGTTTATCCACACTCGTCGGAAGCGGACACCCGACGCTGACCTTGTGGAAGAAGAAGATGACAGCAGTAATCCGTTGGAGTTCAAGGTGGCTTTGATTTTTGCAGGGTTATTTGTTATATTTACCGTACTGACACACTATACCTTGATTTATGCCGGGACAGGAGGGTTGAACCTGCTGTCGTTCGTTTCCGGTTTTAGTGATATTACTCCTTTTATCCTAAACTTATTGCAGGGCACGGGAAGTGTAGCGGCTACTGTGGTGATGGCTTGTACCATGCAGGCCATTATCAGTAACATTGTGGTCAACATGTGTTATGCGCTTTTCTTCTCGGGTAAGCAGAGTAAATTGCGCTCGTGGATATTGGGCGGATTCGGATGTGTAATCGCAGCAAATGTTGTCGTACTTTTTTTCTTTTATCTGATTTAATGTGCGTTATCGAACGACTTCTGATAAAAAAGAATAAAAATCACTCTATTTCACCTTTCTTAACTCCGAGGGTTTCGTAAACGAATATAAAGTCGATATTTTCGTTGCCATTCTGTGACAAATACTATGATTTTACGTCAGATAGACTATAAACTAAAACATAACTTTACATGAGAAACAAACTACTACTATTGTTGTTGTTGATGTTCATGACATCCGGCATGATGTATGCCCAACAGCAAAAAACACAGCAATCCCAACAACGTACGGCAGCTCCATCTTATACATTGAAAGGCGTGCTTCTTGATTCGTTGACTCAGGAAGGCGAACCTTATGCTACAATTAAGATCGCAAAAAAGAATGCTCCTCAAAAAGCTCTTAAAATGGCTGTAACCGATTTGAATGGTAAATTCCAGGAGAAACTGACTGTTGCTCCCGGAGAGTATATTATTACCTTATCGTCTGTAGGTAAAGTCACGATCGTGAAAGACTTTACTGTCAAAGCGAGTGAAAAGGTGATCGATCTGGGAAAATTAAATATGGCCGAGGCTACTAACGAACTGAAAGGTATAGAAGTCGTTGCTCAGAAGCCACTGGTAAAGGTGGATGTAGACAAAATTGAATATAACATCGAAGACGATCCTGACTCGAAGACCAATACCGTAATGGAAATGCTTCGTAAAGTACCGTTGGTAACAGTGGACGGCGAAGATAACATTAAGGTAAATGGCAGCAGCAGTTTTAAAATCCATGTAAACGGTAAGCCTAATAATATGATGAGCAATAACCCGAAAGACGTGCTCAAGAGTATGCCGGCCAATACCATTAAACATATTGAGGTAATCACTTCTCCGGGAGCTAAATATGATGCAGAAGGTGTGGGCGGTATCCTGAATATTGTAACTGTCGGTGGTGGATTCGAAGGTTATACTGCAACTTTCCGTGCCAGTGGTAGCAATCGTGGTGCTGGTGCCGGTGGATATGCTACTATCAAATCCGGAAAACTGACTATTACAGGAAATTATAATTATAACTACGATACATCGCCTAAAAGCTATTCGGACAGTTACCGTGAAAATTATGATTCGGAAGATCAGAAGTATCTGGAATCGAAAAGCTCTTCCGATTATAACGGCAGTTTCCAGTACGGCAATCTTGAGGCCAGTTACGAAATTGATACATTACGTTTGCTGACAGCGTCATTCGGTATGTACGGCGGTGCCAATGATAATAAGAGCGACGGGTTGACTACAATGTGGAATGCCCAGAGAGACCGATTGGCTTATCAATACCGCTCGTTGAGCGACGGAGACGGTTCCTGGTATTCTATGCGTGGTAATGTCGATTATCAGCGTACCTCTAAAAAGAACAAGGACCGTATGATCACTCTCTCGTACAAGATCAGTACACAGCCGCAGAACTCTGACTATTATACGGACTATAAAGATATCAAAGATCCGTTTGAAATGGATATCGTTAAGAAATTCTTGCTGAATAACTCTCATTCGGATGGCAAGACCAATACTACCGAACATACATTCCAGGTGGATTATACTACTCCAATCGGAAAATTGCATACTATTGAAGCCGGAGCTAAATATATCATCCGTAATAACCTTAGTGATAACAAACTGTTCGAAGCCGAGGGCGTCAGTGACAACTACGAATACAACAACGACCGTAGTAGCAAGTATAAACATCTGAATGACATTCTTGCCGCTTATCTGGGATACACACTTCGTTATAAAACATTCTCATTCAAGCCGGGAGTACGTTATGAATATACGTCACAGGATGTGAAGTATCTGGCAGGAGCCATCGGACCTGAAGCGGATTTCAGTACCAGTTATAACGACTTTGTTCCTTCTGTAACCATGGGCATCAAGATCGGTAAGACACAGAACTTGCGCGGTGGATACAACATGCGTATCTGGCGTCCGGGTATCTGGAACTTGAATCCTTATTTTGACGACCGCAACCCGATGTTTATCAGCCAGGGTAATTCGAATCTGGAAAGTGAAAAGAGCCACTCGTTCAACCTGAGCTATAGTATGTTCAGCATGAAGTTTAATGTCAATATCTCTCTGCGCCACTCATTCGGAAACAACGGTATCGAACGGGTCAGCCGTTTGATTGGTAAGGGTGGTGAAGAGTTCCCCGGAGGACATCATGCTCCCGAAGGTGCATTGTATAGCACTTACGAAAATATCGGTAAGAACCGCAATACAGGTCTGAGCCTTTACGGTAACTGGAACGCTTCTCCCAACACCCGTATCTATCTGAACGGTGATGGCAGCTACGTTGATATTAAGAGTCCGGCTCAGGGATTGCATAACTATGGATGGAATGCCTCTTTATACGGTGGTATCCAGCACACCTTCCCATTAAAGATACGTGCCAGTCTGAATGCCGGAGGAAGTACTCCTTACATCAGCCTGCAAGGTAAGGGATCGGGATATTATTACTATAGTCTGGGTGTGAACCGCTCTTTCATCAAAGATCGCTTTACAGTGAGTGCCTATGTAAGCAATATCTTCGAGAAGTATCGTTCGTATAATAATACCACTATGGGTGAAAACTTCTTGTCGAAGAGCAGCAGCCGTTATCAGAGCCGTAGCTTTGGTATCAGCCTTAGCTACCGTATCGGCGAGTTGAAGGCCAGTGTGAAGAAAGCCGCTCGCAGTATCAATAACGATGATGTGAAAGGCGGCGGCGGACAAGGCGGTCAAGGTGGTGGCGCTAATTAGGAATTTGCGTCCAACCGTAAACAGCAGTCCGTAAAGAAGAAAGTGTGTCGGAACTAAAATGACCACTTGAAACAGCTACAGATTACAACCAAAAACATAAATAGCCCTATCGAACTCTATTTTAGAGTAATGATAGGGCTATTTTCGTTGTTGATGAGGGTGTACGTTTCTGATTCCAATTTCTCCTTCTTTAAGTTTGAGTCCTGACATCCCCTTTTCTTTATTTAAATGCTGGTGTCTTACAAAAAGAATGCCGTAAGCGTAAAGAGCAAATGCCGGTTTATAAAGAATGATCTGCCGGAACCTCTTTCCCCGACCAGGCTTTCAGGTTGGTCCATTCGGCCGGAGGGGCACTCCAGAAAGGATCGTCGGCGGGTAGTCCCAATGGCAAGAAACCGGTCAGGCACAAGTAAGTACTTCCTGTATTAATGTAGGACTCCGACATTTGAACCTGATTACCGGAGAAACCTATCTTCAACCAACCCTTTGTGTCGAAATTGGCAGCAGACCGGAATTGGTTCTCTATAACTTTCGTCATGCCGCAGCGTACCTGTGCGGGAACAATTTGTTGCGGAAGGAGATGCAGTAAAGCTGCTTGCCCCAATGCGTGAAATACTCCGGTACGATAGACAATCGAACGTCCGATTACCGGATATGTTCCTTCCGGAGAAATGAAACGCTCCAATTGTTCGGCATAGCGTCCCAGGCGTTTTTGCTGTACATTCAGAAATTCACTTTCCGGCATCCGGTGCTTCTGCATGACAACTAATACATCGGTAAGCATGGGATGAATCACGAAGCTATTGTAATAATCGAGGTGGAATTCTGCTCCGTCTCCATACTGGGCGTCTCCTTTATACCAAAGATCTCTGAACTTGCGTACCCCATAATTGAGCCGCGTTGTATCACATTCTCCGGTGAATTCTTGCAGGGCTGCTTCCACGATGGAGGCAAACAGCAGCCAGTTGCTTTCATTGGGCTTGATAACACGGCTTCGTTTTAACTCCGTCACCACTTGCTTGCGGGCAGTGGGTGAGAGGTTGCCCCATAATTGTTTAGGTGCACGCAATAATCCTTCTGCCAGAAATGCGGCATCTACCAAGGGTTGTGAAGGTTCTCCGAAGATCAGGTAATCGGGTGAGGACGGATTCACTGCATTGCTGATCCCTTTCACCGTCAGTTCGATGTATTTTTTACGTAATTGTCCTTCGGGAGTATCGTCTTCTCCTAGTTCCAGCCATGGAGCAATGCCGCATACGGTTCGTCCCACTGCCTCCAGATAAGAAAAACGTTGCCGGTTGGGAGCAAGCGATTCGTAAGGCATTTCCTTTTTCAGTGTTTCATTGGCCAGGTTACTGAGTACGGGATCGGCCAGGCGTACAAGAGTTTTTACCCAGATCTCCCGATCGGCAGTTCCTGTGCGTGACTGTGCCCAAAGGCAAGGGACTGCCGCCCATCCGGTCAGCAGTCCCCATACAATCGATAAAATGATCTGTTTCATTAGAGCGGTCTGTCTTCTTTATATTCTACTGTCACTTCGTCTGTAAGTGGTTTCTTGCCGGGAGTAGTCACACGAATGATATTCTCTCCCGAGGTGAGTTTGACATTTTTCCACACAACGGTTGAGTAGGTGTCCGCCTTTTGTTTACCACAACTGATACCGTTTACAAATAGTTCGGCTTCCGGGGCAGTGGTGAAAGCCATGAAGGTCTGTTCCGGCTGATAGCGGAGCCGACAGCGTTTTTCCGCCAGATAGATCATCGGTTCCTGTTTATTCCAGTTAGCTTTGTAGAAGTAGAAAGCATCTTTTCTCACTTTTCTGTCGAAGGTGACAAGTCCTTTATCGTTGATACCCGGACGGTCGCCTTCCGTACGATGAGCTGCCCCGAAATCGAACATGTTCCAAACGAAAGTACCCCATACGAAGGGACGTTCGGCAATGATTTTCCAATTCTCCATGTGGTAGTAAGTCTGCCAGTTCTCGGGATGCCACCAGCCTGAAGCCGACGGTTGTTTGAGTGAGTCCTGCTGATGATAGATGCTGGCTCCTGCCCCATATTCACTGATGCCGATGCGTAGTTCGGGGTGTTTTTTATGTGTACGGTCCAAAAAGGTTGCCAGTGTTTTCGGAGTACTTCCATACCAACCGTCGTAACGGTTCCAGGCTATGTTTTCGGTAATGAAGTTCAAATTGCCGTCCTGGTTACTGGCCGAAGTTGTCGGGCGGGTAGGGTCTTCCTGTTTTGCCAGTACATTCAGTTCTTTTACATATTCTACGGGATTGTCACCCACCTCTTTCAGCTCATTGAATAGTCCCCAGAAGCAGATGGAAGGGTGGTTGTAGTGCTGCCGGATCAGTTCGATCAATTGTTGTTTACCATTTTCGCGGAAGGAAGCTTGGTCTACAAAACCTTTATCTGCATATCCTCCGGGACCTACAAACGGAATCTCGGCCCAGGTTACAATACCGTGTTTATCCATCAGGTCGTACATATAGGCAGCTTGAGGGTAGTGTGCCAGGCGGATGGCATTGACTCCCATTTCGCGCATCAGTGCCACATCTTCTTCGTGATGCTGCGGGCGGAGTGCATTGCCTACTTCTGCGCGGTCCTGATGGCGACAGACTCCATGAAGCGGCAGGTGTTTGCCATTCAGAAAGAATCCTTTATCCGGATCGGTATGATAATAGCGCAATCCTAATGGCTGCGTTACACTGTCGATTTGTTTGCCGTCTTTGTGAAGACTGATACTGACCTGATACATAAAGGGATCTTCGCAACCATTCCAGAGACGTGGTTTCTGAATCGGTAGAGGGAGTTGTTCCTGAATATCAGCCCCCTGTTTCAGTGACACGTTGCGGCTCTCTTTGCAAATCACCTTGGTGCCATCCGTTACCAGGACCTGGAGTTCGGCAGTTCCGTCGGCTGCACGGTTGGATAGGTTAACTTTAGCGCATACTTTCGCTTCCTGCGGGCTGACGACCTCCTGTACCAGATAAACTCCCGGCGAAGCGTAGTCCAAAGGTGAGATACAAGTCTCATCGGTTATCAGCAGATGTACGTCCCGATAGATTCCTCCATAAAAATTGAAGTCACCCACCAGCGGCATGATGTCTAACTGTTCACCGTTGTTGGCGCGTACCAGGACAGAGTTCTTTTCTCCATATTTCACCAAGTCCGTGATTTCGAAGATGAAGGCTCCGTATCCGCCTCGGTGCTCACCTATATGCTTGCGATTAATAAATACATCGGCTATACTGTTTACTCCGTCGAAACGAAGAAAAAGACGTTTACCTTTCCATTCGGGGCGGATGTACAAAGCTTTCTCGTAGTTGCCAATACCTCGTTTATAATCTATTTTGCCGGCAAGTGCGTCTTGTGCATTCCAGGTGTGCGGCAAGTCCACCCGCCGGGTGTCTCCCTGTACCTGATGCGAAAAACGGAAATTCCAGTTATTGTTGAGTAGAATATCCTGACGCTGGGCATGGAGCGAGATGGAAAAGAGAAGTAGGAAAAGAAAAGTACTTAAACCTTTTTCTCGACCCCTCCACCACAAGGAGGGAAAATAGTTACATTTCTGCTGTTTCATATGTTCTTGATTATGTATTGATTAATGATGTTATTATTGAGATCATCGGTATTTCTCTATCCGTTTTGTAATACGTCCGCTTTCTCCGGTCCGCCCGGTTCGGGAGTTTCTTGTGGGTGAATCACATCGAAATAATAGATGCCTTGCTCCTTCAGATATTCCAGGAAAGACGGTAACCGCATGCAGAAACGACTCCAGTCTTTCTCTTTGGGCGATGTCCACGCAGATTCTGCCAGTGCTATCAGGCGTGGGAAGGTCATGAAGTCCAACCGTTTTCCGTCTGCAATCCGTTCGGTCCAAAGTGTGAACTGCATACCCAGTATCTGATCTTCGTATCCTTTAAAAAGATGACTGATCGGTTCGGGGAAGGCATATATGTCTTGCAACGGATTGAATCCATCCCAATAGCGTCCCACTTTATGTGAGGCATCCTGTACGAAATCGCCATACAGCGGGCGACGTGGAGTCAGGACTACCTGATAGCCTTGCTCAAGCGCTTTCAGCAACTGGTACTTACGGTCGTGGCGCCACCACATAACCAACGCTTTGGAGGGGGAGATACCAGCGTCCACTATTTCGTCCCAACCAATCATTTTTTTACCTTTGGCCGCTACCAGATCGGCAGCACGGCGGATGAAGTAATGCTCCAGTCCGGTTTCATTGATCAGCCCTTTTTCCTTTATGAAGTTCTGGATTTCAGGATCTGTGAACCAGTTCTGATTGCCGTAGTGCACTTCATCACCTCCAATATGGATATAGGGAGCCGGGAAGAGGGCTACTATTTCATCGAGTACATCGCTGATAAAACGATAAGTTTCTTCTTTGCAAGGATGGAATGTGAAATGCTTCCAGCGTCCTTCTCCTCCGCCCGATACTTCGGGATAAGCGCGGCAGACCGCTGTGGCATGTCCGGGCATATCGAATTCAGGAACCACCATAATCTGGCGTTCGGCCGCATAAGCCACAATCTCTCGTATATCGTCCTGTGTATAGAACTGCGGAGCTGCTTGGGCATCATGCCAATTGCCAACGGCCCCTATTTCCGTCAGCTTAGGGTATTTTTTGATTTCAATTCGCCATCCCGGTTCGTCTGTCAGATGCCAGTGGAATACATTGAGATGGAGTAAAGCCATTAAGTCGAGGTATTGTTTAACTTTCTCTTTGCCGAAGAAGTGGCGGCTTTCATCGAGCATAAATCCGCGCCATGCGTAGCGTGGCGAACTGTAAATCCGGCAACAGCGGATTTTGCCCCGTTCGTGCCGTGCCAGTTGTTTAATGGCTTGGCGGGCATAAAATGCTCCTTTCGCAGAAGTGGCATCAATGAAGATAGAATCCGGTGTAATTTCCAGTTGATATGCTTCATCCGAGTATTCTATGCCGATAGCAGGTAGAGACTTAGAGATAGTAGTTCGTACACACTTAGCCGAAACTTCGTCATAAGAGAATGTACCTTTATGTGTCTCTATCGCAGAAGGAGCGGGGAATAGCTTTTGTGCTTGTAAGCCTTGAAAAGCAAATAGAGCAAGAAGAAGAAATTTTATTCTCCCTCTTGCTGTATTATGAATGAATAATGTTCTGTTGGTTCGTTTCATCCTATGTCTTTAACTTGTTAGCATTCTTTCTTACTTAAATACTTCCATTATGGGCCTTCCGATCCATACTTGTGGCTGCTTGAGTTTGAAAATGGCAGCTACGGTAGCAGCTACGTCAAACTGCATCATGCTGGCCTGAATTTCATGCCCTTTCTTGATATTTTTCCCCGAGATGATGAACGGAGTCTCCATCTCCTGCATTGTCTTTCCTCCGTGCCCTTTATTGATTCCGCCATGGTCGGATGTTATTATAAAAATCGTTTCATCCAGTATTCCGGCTTCTTTCACCGCATTCATTACTTTGCCGATGTATCCGTCTATTTCTTCGAGTTTGTGATAATAGGCTGGTGTATCATGACCTTCCTTATGTCCCACATGATCCGGATTATCCCAGGCAATAAGTGTTAAAGTCGGCTTTTTCTCTTTAATGTACTTCACGGCTTTTTCGCATAGTTCCGTAGGATATTTTTCATAGTTAATCCCTTGGTTATATTTGTTTACTGCCAGCGTATCCACCAGATATTTGATGCCGACCCATTCGTAGAAGGTGCCAATTTCAGCTTTCGGATCAGCTTCGCGGAGCAATTGGAATATAGTTGGAAAAATGCCATTTTTACTTAATTCTTTCGAAGGAAGATCCGGAGTACTTGAATTCCAGGTTGTGTATCCGTGTAGTTCCGGGCCTGCTCCCATGAACATAGATGCCCAGTTTACTGCACTGGACGAAGGGAGTACAGAGCGTTTGGTCAGTGTGTAAGAACCATCATTCATTAATTGTTTGATATGGGGAATATTAGCTTTCTCTACACTGTAGGCACCCCAGCCGTCCAGTCCAATTAAGACTACATGTTTAGCTTTCCACTTGCTGCCGGCATGGCAATTGGGAGCTATCGTTAATAAGCAGATAATTAAACAGGCAAATTTAAACAGTTGTGTTTTCATGATACTTCTTTATTATAAAATTATTTATCTAAATCTTTTCTACGCTTCAGGGCTTCCAGAAAGTAGTAGTCTGCATAGTTCAGAGGTACGTCAATTTCACTATTGTGCGGAATACTGCCTACGCTATGCATCAGGATAAAATTGCCGTTAGTGCCCAATGCGGCCCGATAGTCAGGTGAGGCGAGACTATGCATAATGCGGTCTGCGTATGCTTTGTAAGAAGCGGCATCGGATACTGCATATGTGCTGATTTCATACAGGGCAGAAGCGATGCAGGATGCAGAAGAAGCGTCCCGGGGTTCATTGGGTATATTGGGTGCATCCATGTCCCAGTAAGGTATCAGATCTTCGGGCATGTGCGGATCATTTTTCATCCTATTGAATGTTTTCAGTGCCTGGTCCAGATATTTGCGGTCTTTCGTTTCACGATAGCAAATAGTGAAGCCATAGATAGCCCATGCCTGCCCGCGTGACCAAACCGATTCATCAGCATATCCTTGTGCTGTCTGTTTATGACGTACGGAGCCGTCCGAAATATTGTAGTCCACTACGTGATAGCAACTTCCATCAGGGCGGAAATGCTCGGAAAGAGTACGGTCTGCGTGTGCTACGGCTACTTTATAGAAAGTGGAATCACCGGACAGTTTGGTTGCTTCGAACAGAAGTTCCAGGTTCATCATGTTGTCAATGATAACCGGACATTCCCAGCCTCTTTCACTTTGCCAGCTATTGCCTTTTACATCCCAGCTTTGAATGACTCCGGCATTAGGGCGAAAACGGGTACAGAGTGATTTGGCTGCCTGTATCATTACGTTTTTATATGCAGCTGTATCGGGAGCGAGCCTTAGGCCGTTACCAAAACTGCAATTAATGATGAATCCTATATCGTGATGCCAGGTCAGGTGCTCGGCCGGGCGAATGGCTTCAGTATATTTTCTGGCCAGTGGAAGATAGCTGGTGTCACCTGTCAGTTCGTACAGATACCAGATGCTACCGGGAAAAAATCCACTGCGCCAATCGGCATATCCGCAGTAATATACAGATCCATCTCTATTGAGAGTTACAGGATTGAGACATTTTCCGCTTGCTTCGATGGTGTCGATGGCCAAACCGAGTTGTGCTTTGGCAAATTCTACATTTTCTGTTATAAAAGACGGTACTGTGGGTTTGTGGTTTGAGCAAGCCACACATATCATTGCGCAGGCTGCTCCCAATAAGGGTTTTAAGTTCATGTTTTATTGTTTTTTTATGGTAAAAGAATAATTTCCTGTTTTATAGATGTTTGTTGCTGTGAGTGTAATGCGACAAATCGATTTACCCCATACATTGGATAGCCGGGTATCTGTTAATGGGATTATTTCTGTTTTCACATCGAACAGTTGTTTATCATATTCTATGACGGCTTTCTTTCCTTTTACTTCCAATTGAATTTTTCCCGGTATTTCCGTATTCACCTGCCCCCATGTCATGAAATTGATTTGATTAGGCTGTTTGGCTGTTGTCAGACGGAAAGAATCTGAAATCCGTAATTGTCCTTTCTGAAGTGAATAGGAACGTATCCATGATTCCACTTCTGCTTCGGCCGGATAGGCTGTTGCTATATTGGCTGTGAATGTGTTTTTCCTCTTGTCAGCTTGTACTTGTGTTGCTTTATATGTTGCTCCGTATCTCTGGGGGACGCCATTAATCAGGGGGAGATTGTGATAGTTGCTCTGCATAGTCCAAATGGTGTAGCGATCCTTGCTGAATGTCTGGCGTGTATAGGTCCCTACTCCGGCATCAATAAGAAAAGGAGTTTGGTCTATCCAGAAAGAGAAGGTACCTGCGTCATTATGATTATGGCTCTCGTCGTTATATCCTCCTTTAGCGGCCAGAAAGTTTCCTTTATTGTCAGTTATATAGCAGAATTCGGTTTCCGGATACCAGGAGAATGGGGGAGTCAGATGTGCCGCTTGAGTTTCTTTTAGTTCGTTCGCAATCTTTATAGCAGCAAGCGTACGGTATATATCGCGTCCGGAAGGGAGTTTATTGGTGTTAATCATAGCAGCGAATCCTTTCATTTCGTTACTGTTTACAGCCTTGCCATACCGGAATATCAAGGGAGCGTCTCCACTGCCTTTCGCCGAAGCATCAGCGAAATTAACCACCCATCCTTTGCCCACGTATGAACGTGATATATATTCGCCCATATTCTTTATCATGGGATTATCGAAGATGGAGACAGTTCCCCCGGTAACGGCTGACAGTAATTCCAGATAATCAAACATTTTTCCGGCGGCATGTCCCCAATAGGAGGGGCCTTCCTCACATGCACCGTCGGTATGGGTATAGTTGATGAATTTATCTACCGAAACCATACTGCGGTATATTGCCTTCGCTAACATTTCTTTATCATTTTCAAGCAGCATAAAACACATTAAGGCGTTGCTGTTACACCAAGGATTCCAGTTGTTGACCAACATTCCCGGTCTATAGTTCACTGCCATCCACCAGAAGTGATCGTTATTCATGTAAGGATCCAATATACGCTGTTGGAGCGTATGCCGTAAACGTTCGGATATAGCAGGATTGAGCTTGTCAAACTCTTTGTGCATGTAATAATAGGTCCATGCGAGTAAAGAGCCTAAGTCACCTGCTGTCAGGTCTATGATGTTTTCTTTAAAATCGGGTAATGAGCGGTGAGACTGTTGTGCATTCAAATGGGCGGCCAATGCCCAGGAAGTCATCTCGCAGGAATGATATACACCGTTGATCAGCTGATCGATAAATCGTCCTTTCCCTTCTGCGAGTTCAGCGAGTAGCAGGTCGGCTATGGCATTGTTATTATTGGCGAAAGGAGTTTCCATAACGCTACGGTTGCCGCTGCGTTCAAATTCCATATAATCAGTAGCTTTCACAACCTGCCATTGATAATTCAACTGCTTCTCTCCGCGAAGGATACATTCATTCTTGAAAGAGCCTAAAAAAGTGTCCCATCCGGTTCGGTCGGTATAAGCAGGATAAGTGACCCATTGTTGATTTAATATAAGCACTTCCTGCAAACTGCTTACGTTGGCCTGTTTTTGAAGATAGTTCCGTTCTGTATAGCTGAGAGCTTTTACAGTACAGCATAGCAAGAGAGTGAATATTAATAATTTCTTCATCGTAATAAAATTAAGATTTTAACGTAGGCAAAGTAACACAATTTATTGCTATTTTATCTTACTAAATGGTTCTTAATGCTATATAATTTTTCTATTTTAGTTGGATATTTGAGGGAATCAACCTTCAAAAGAGGAAAAAATGATAAAAGAGTCTGTTTAGAACTTTCTTTTCAGATGGAATAGAGGGCGTGTGTCGAAACTCACCACAGAGGACACTGAGTAACACAAAATGAGTTCTAAGTCATTGATTATCCATGTTGATAATCTGTGATAATACGTGTAATCTGTGGTGAAAAGAGTTTTTGACACAGCCCTTTGGTTTATAAGAATCAGTAGCTTAAACGTATTTGTTTAATTCCAGCCCGAATTCTGGGTCAGGGATTTGTTCATATCAGTTTCATGTTTTGGGATTGGCCATACATAATATTGGTCTCCTCCCCATGTGTAAGGATAGGTGATAGTCCCCCATACATCTTTCATCCCGGCTGTACCATCAGCATTATTAAATTTACTTTCTTTCCATGTTTTCCAACGGAGTTCTTCGTAAAAGTCAACTCCTTCACCTGCTGTTTCCCAGCGGAATTCATTCTGGATACGAACGCGCATATCTTCCTGTCCCTGAACCATAGTGGCAGTATTGCTGTTCAACAGTGCAACACCGGCACGTTGGCGTACTTTATTCAGCCATTCGATGGCCTCATCGGTTTTACCCTGCTCATTCAATGCTTCTGCCAATCCTATGACGACAGTTGCGTAGCGGATAATTGGCAGGTCAATCGGAGATTGTTCACGATTGGTCATCTCACTTGAACCTTCAGCAACAAATTTGCGGAACAAATAGTATAAATGGCTCTGAGTGTCAGTACGTAAGTCATAAGGATAATCGGTGTCAGCACCATAGTAGGGCCAGCGTGAAGTGAAGGTGTGGTCTACACTGTTTCCCGAACCGTCATATGTAGCATATGGAGTGATGACAGTTTGGGCTAAACGAGGATCGCGGCTGTCATAAGCAGCTTTGATACGAGCCTCGTTTCCTGCCGGGAGATATAATGCTTTTGCCTTGTCACTCAACTTCTCCAGACGTCCGTCTACTTTGGCTTTTATTTTTTTTACCATGTCGTCTAATGCCTCTTCCGTGCCGTCAAAGCCGATTTCGCGATACTGTGCTTTTACTGTTACCGGATCGGTATTACGCAAGAAGAATACTTCACGATCCTTAATATCTAAGCTTGAGAAACCAGGAATGTATTCATCCCAGTTAAATTTACTGCCGTCTATATTTTCGTAGGTTTCTACAAAATCCACACTGGCTAACATAGTGTTCCAGCAAGAACCAAATGTAGTACGACCACCATAACGGAAGCTCATGGAATTTCCGTAAGTGCTACCATTATTATCGATACACTGCAAAGAGAAGATAGCTTCATCACTCTGTTCATTAGCTTCTTTGAAGAGTTGCTTGTAACCATCCTGAAATAATGAATGTCCCAATTCACCTACTTTACGGAAATCTGCTTCCGCTTTGCTCCATTCTTTGGTCCATAGATAGATTTTGCCACGTAATGCATAAGCCACTGATTTGGTGACATGACCCCATTCTGCTTTACCGGTAGCGATACGGTCGGGAAAATTCGGATCATTTATTGCGTCGGTTAAATCTTGTATGCAGAAGTTCCATATATTCTCTTCGCTTTCACGTGGTTTGTCTGCCTGATCAAGTTCCATAGTGTAGGCGTTAATTTAGCGGTATCATTTTCTTGCATAGTTGGATGTCCCATATGCAAAATCTATTTAGTAGATCATGGATACCGAAAATTTAAGGAAAAAATACATTTTATGGAGCAATATCGTTGATCTTCGTTCTCGAGGTATCAATATAACAAGAACTGCACATTGTCTTGGTGTTTCACGCGATACAGTGAAACATCTGCAGTCTTTGAGTTCCGATGAACTATTTCGGAAGTACCAGGAGTCACGCCGGTGTAAGCTGCAGAACTATGAGCAGGCCGTCGTATCCTTACTCTTCACTTTTCCTTCCACTTCCAGCAGTCGTGTCCACGACTATTTAAAAGAACATTATCCTGATTTTCCAAACGTCTGTGATAAGACTGTGCACAATTACGTGCAGTTTATCCGGAAGAAACACCATCTTCCATTCCGGTCCTGTCGTTTATGACGGAACCCGAATCTTCGTGTACAGATCTTTAATATAGCAAACATCATAAGTTGATCAGAAATAAAGGATAAATATGGCCTGGATGGTAACCCAAAAGAATATTAAGATTCATACCTGCATTGACGGTATAGATTCAGTTGAAGATGTCAGAGTGATAATCTCGCATAAGAAATTGAAAGCTCTTGGTGCGAAACGTAGAGTTTATAAAGACACGAGAGAGAGCTTTTTTCTTATTGAATCCGATTGTGAAATCATCCTCTAAACTTGAAGGTATGAAGAAATATTTAGCAATTGAAATTCGTGGTGAAATATTCGTTATGAATGATAATGATGAATTAGGAGGACTGATAGATAATGATGTCCCGTTTACGGTCATTGGTCATGTATGCACCGAAGAATGTAATACAACATGCTTACATTACCGTCAAGGTACGTGTCCCTGTAAAATCATGAAAGATACTTTTGGTAAAGTAATTCATGTTTTTGTGTGATTTAAAACAGTTTAGAAATGAAAATAACAATATCAGAAAAAGTAGAGCAATTTATTTCAGAGCGTACAGATAAAGCAGGTGGCTACTATGAGTATATCGATGTCATAGCACAAAAACATGCCTTAGAAGCTGCCGAAATGGTAAAGCAGGAAACAAAAGAGAAATGTCAAATAGCCTTTCGAAATTTTATGCTTAGAGCAACACTTGCAAATGTTTCCGGTGAATCACTTGACTTTGAAAAAGAGTTTGCAGATACTATGAGTCAAATTTAGCTAATACCTATTCAAATGAGTAAAATAGAAGATTTAGTAAAATGGAAAACTGTCGAGACAGTGACTCCTAATTACCCCGATGGTGTAATCTTTATAAAAGAAGACACGTCTGTAGAATTTCCATTAGCTATGGTCGCTTTTCCACTTGGAGGGCATGAGAATGGGACTAAAAAGCAACGAGAGAGAGCTAAGTTAATAGCTGCTGCCCCTGAATTACTGAATGCATTACAAGGTATGCTGGAACGGTTTGATTATAATGATCAGGCTATTTATTCTTTTGCTACCAAAGAGATTGATGCAGCCAAAGCAGCAATAAAAAAAGCTATAGAGTAACTTTCAAAACAAACATCAGTTGAGTAAGTGACTCACCCAATCAACTGTTGAACTAAAAACATTAATTCATTAGAAATCAGAAAGGAACATTATGGGAAATGAAGAATATCTCTGTATTAATTGTGCTAAAAAGATAGAATGTTATGGACCTGACATCAAATTAGAAGAACCTGATTTATGTATTCCTATAAACTGTATAGATTATCAAGATATAGAAGAAAAATTTAATTCATAACCGAATAGAAATGGATATAAATCAAATGATAAAAAAGGCAGATGATGCCTATATAAACTATAGGCATAGGTGCGAATCTCTCGCAAAGGAAGCACAAAAGTATATTGATTGGGATGATAAAGTAAGTTGTGAGCATCTGCCGGCAGACGGTTTGTGCATCTTGGCAACCGTTCCCAGCGATTGTAATATGAGTGGAATGCCCGAATGTGTTTGCCCAGCAGATCCATTCTTTTCTTCTGTGAAAGCAAAAGAAAAGATTACTCCGGATGAATTTAAAGAAATTAGTATTTAACGTATAACCGAATAGAAATGACTCAGATCCATTTATGTGAGATGTGTAAGTATTGTACACATTCACCTAATCTGTTTCAGCCTTACTATTGGTGTTCGTGGTATGGGAAAGAAGTGAGGATTCCGATTAATAAATGTGATAAAAAGAGCGATTAATGAAAGAATCACATACCGGAATAGGCATTTGCCATTGTCACCAGTGCCGACTTGATAAGAAACATTGTAATCCATCAGGCAGGAAGCACGCGAAACGTTCAATCAACAAGTTTCGTCGCCGACAACTGAAATCAGAGGTAGTAACAGGGCACAACCGTTTCGGCGGATATTGGGCCTGAACACTCAGAAAGCAGATAAAAAAATGGATGAGCAGACGCAAAAACCAACCTCCCTGAATGGCTATTGAAAATACAGAGGGCTATCCTCTTATTTCATGGAGAGCAACAATAATTAAAACTAAATATATGAATACCCAACGTCAAACCGGTACCTGCCGCTCTCTTTCGGGGCATGCCCAGCGGCATGGGCGCGAGGTCCGTCCCTCTTATGAGATCAGCACTTCGCAATTTTCTGATATGAAAGTCAGGAGACTGACGCGTAATTACGGATTCGGTGGATACAGCATCTACCGTTATCTGGTGAGTGAGGCCCTCTACAAGGGGGAGTATTTCCTTCCCTGGTGTGAGGAGACCGCGCGTGCGGTTGCCTCTTACTGGAATGCCTCTTTGGAAGACATTACCCGGATCGTGGACGGTTGCGTACAGGTCGGCCTGTTCAATGACGAACTGTACAGGAAGCACGGAGTACTGACTTCTGCCGCCATCCAGCAGGACTACCTCAAGTTATGCGGCATGGGCTACATCCAGGAGGAGTTCGCTCTTTCGGCCAGTTGATTCATAAGGTTATTATCCACTAATAAATACATAAGTTTATGCCAAGAACAGCTAAAAAAGGTTTCACCTATTACGGGTTCGATACCGATCATTTTTATGACCCCAAAGTCAAGAGACTCAAAAATAAATTCGGGATGGAGGGCTGGGCCGTGTTCCATTTCATCGTGAACGAGATCCACCGCGTGGAAGGCTATTACATGATCATGGACTCCGACGGCCTGTTCGACGTCTCGGACTATTCCCGCATGGACGAGCAACGCATCGCGGGTATTGTCGACTATTGCGCCGAGCTGGGGCTTTTCGACAAAGGACTTTGGCGGAGCCGCCAGGTTCTTACCAGCGAGGAGATACAGAACAGGTATATGGGCATCTGCAAGTCGATCCACCGCAAGCCTTCCATCTCGGATGACTACCTGCTTTTGAACGCGGCTGCCCCGGCCGCCACCTCTTCCCCGCAGGTTGCCGCTCCCTGTCCCGCCACCCATACGGCACCTGTTGCGGAACCCGTGCGGAGTGGCGAAAAAGAGAAGGATACGGAACTGATGCAAGCCATTGCGGATTTTAAACGCAGGCTGCAAGAACCGAAAAGCTCCGCCGGGGTAGTTCGCGAAGAATCGGGAATAATTCGCGAAAATAGACCACAAAATAAAATAAAAGAAAATATATCCTCCCCAAACCCCTCCGGAGAGTCCAGCTACACACCGGAGAGGGAGGAGGAGAGAAATTCTCTTTCAGGGAAGCTCCAATACCTGGGTGTGGATTCCAATGTCATCCAATGGGTACGGCTCCTGAAAAGCCGTTATCCGGATTTCCCTATCGAGAAGGCGATCTCTGACATGGAGCAAAGCAATTTCCAACTGACCAAGGAAAATTACCTGTATCCCCTGATTAAGAACTATATAGCCAAGTATAATGCCGATCACGGAAGTGAAGAGCGTGCCAGGCAACAGGAGGAGATCCTGCGCACCCGGCGTAAAACCCTCGAGCTCCTGGGCGTTCCGGTGAAGGACCAGCAGGAAATCCTCCAGCTTGCCTCCGTTGCACCCTTGGTACTGGATACAGCTCTGAAGGAGACCTGGGGCAACAAAAAGATCAAAAGCCCCACCATGTTCCTCCTGAGTCGGATGCGGAGGGCTGTCTCAGCATAAATATCAAAAGATTAATCATATGGAATTCAAAGAAATACAAGTCGAAATACTCAGGGGAAGTTGCAACTTTCCTTCCGGAAACATCCATCTGTCGGCTACAGGTGATTTGTCCTGGAGACCCTGAAGCGTGAATTCTTTGAGAACTATAACAATTATATGCTTATGACATCACAGGAAGCCAATTCAATCCCCTTGGAAGATATTCTTTCCCGCTACGGTTACGAACCTTCCCGGCGGTACGGGGGATACGACATGTACCGCTCCCCTTTCCGCTGCGACAGCTCTCCGAGCTTCAAGGTTTTCAGGAACGAGAACCGCTGGTATGACTTCGGAGACAGCAGCCACGGCAGGGTCGTGGATCTGGTCATGCGCATCCAGAACTGCTCTTTCCCACAGGCTATGAAAGAGATCGAAGGACTGGGCTTTTCCTCCGGCATGATTCCGCAGCCAAGGCCGGTAACGGTACAGAAAGCCTCCGGGATGACTCTCCTGAAAATCATTCCGGTGGAAAACGGGCACCTGCTTGATTATGCCGCTTCACGGGGCATCGACGCGGATATCGTCCGTGAACACTGCGTGGAGGTGCATTACTGCTTCGAGAAGAATCCCCGCGAGAAATACGCGCTGGGGTTCGCCAACGACCACGGAGGTTTCGAACTGCGTAACAGCATGTTCAAGGGATGTGCCACCGCCAAGGATATTACCGGCCTGGCCGCAGGCAACAGGTCCTGTGCCGTTTTTGAAGGTTTCTTCGACCTGCTGAGTTTCAAGCAATACGCGAAGGATCATCCCCAGATGCCGGCACTGAGAAAACTGGACCTGTGCGTTCTGAATTCCACTTCCATCGTTGAGCGGTCAAAGGATTTTCTTTCAAGGTATGAAAAGGTACACGCTTTCCTGGATAACGACAGTCCGGGACGCGAGGCCCTGAGAAAGATGCGGCATTTCCTTCCCAAGGACACGGTATTGGTGAACGAGGCGGAACGCCTGTATCCGTCATGCAATGACTTCAACGAGTTTTTGCAGAAAATCAAGTGCCCGGCAAGCGGGCGGGAAATGTGAAGAGCCGGAAAACGGAACATTTAACCGGCCGGATTTACGAACCGATAACAAAACAGAATAATGAAACAGGAAAATGACATACCGGACAAGATCCTGGAACGTATCCGGAAACTGGTACGCCTGAAGGAATCGACCACCTCGGAAGGCGAGGCCAAAGCTGCCGCCACCCATGTGAACCGGCTTCTGAAGGAATATAACCTTTCCCTGCTTGACGTGAACGAAAAGCGGCCGGAGACGGTGTTTGAAATCAGGGAATCCGGAGCGATCAGCTATAAGGACAGCTTCGGCAACTACTGGAAACGTGACCTGTTGCGCGTATTATGCGAATACAATTACTGCCGGATGCTCCGTTACCGGGGAACCACCGACATGCTGATTGTGGGTACGCAGGAGAATATTGCAGCCGTAACCGTGCTGTATGATTATCTACGCACCACTTTCCGCCGGCTGGCAGATAAAAGGCACATGGAATATGTATCGATCAAACGGGGATATTACCGTACCGAGAAGTACAGGAAGAAGTATATACGTTCGTACCTCGAAGGCGTGACACCGGGACTAAGAGACCAGTTTGAAGCGATGCGAAGCACTTCGGCGGAAGAAGTGCGTGAAACCGCTCTGGTGCATTGCCATAACGCTCTTATCGAGAGATACCTGGAAACAATCGGGACGTGCAGTGCCAAAGTACAGCCCAGAAAGACAAAGACGGACTATTCGGCTTACCACTCCGGAATGGATGACGGACGGAGTATCAGCCTGCACCGGCAAATAAACGGAGGAAATGTATGATGACAGTATGGATACCGCTTATCGTCCTGTATATCCCGGTCATCTTATGGATGGGATACCAAATCAGACATGCCCCCACTGACGTGGAGTTATGGGGCGAAGAAATAGAATAATGCATCAAGTGAACAGGAATGGAAATTACATATAACATACAGACTATTTACACATACCGCAACGAAAACATGCCCGAGGACAGCACGAAAGTGTACAGGTTCTCCCGGAAAGTAAGCCGGCGTATCTGGAAGTATGCCTTGTCAACCCCCGACTTCCGCTCTTTTCTGGAAGCCAAAAGCCGGGAGTGCTCCGATACAATCTCCCGAATGAACCAAGAGCTACGGAACGTAGTGGTCACATTTCATATCTCCTTTAATGGAGATACCCCTTTTGTGGGGAGTGCAGTGTGCTTTTTCAAGACAGTCTCAGGAGGAGAGCTGCGCTGCAGGTACAACCGGTCCATCCTCTTTGAGGAAATACTGCCCGGCGGGAAGTATCTCCGGGACGGTTCCATAAAGGGAATGATCCAAAAGGAAAGACTCGTGAATTCCGTCTTCGGGCTGCTTCTGTTTGCAGTTTCCCTCGTTTCGGTTTTCGGAATATTGACGGCACCCTTTGCGTTTAATCTGAAACGATCCCCTCTTGTGCCGGCCGGATTTACGGTTATCGCAGTCCTGATCTTACTGACGGTCTGTCTGAGACATATAAACCGTAGACGTATCACGCGGAGAATGGAGATACAGGATAAAAGACAGGAACCCATTAAATAACAGCCATATGTATTTCATACATTACATACAGACATACGCATCGGTGAACCGGAAGGGAAGCGAGCTCCAGGAATATGTCCTGCAGCTCAAGGACAGCCTGATAAAGAACAGGGAGGTCCTGGATGACCTGAAAGAGGAACTCCACTGCCGGATCGGGGAGCTTGACGCCAAGTATCCGCGTACACAACCCCTGCATCTGGATGCGGCAAGCGGCAGGGATAGCATCCAATGGATCATCCACGTGAAAGGCAAGCCGGATAACCTGATATGTATTATTTCGATTACGAAAGTCAGAAACCTGCTGGGAGAAGGAACCGGTTTCTTTCTCGGGGAAAAGACAGGAGGTAAAGAATGAAGGGCACATACTGGTATGCCGTGGACTATGCCGGCACGGGGCACCTTTTTACCTACAAGCCCGAAAGGGATGCGGGGATCTGGAACGGGGAGGAGGCCCTGCAGGTTTCCCAAGGGGCACTCCGGGAGGTATTCCCCAAGATCACCTGGCAGGACTCACCCGTAGTGGTAACACTGGAGGTACTACCCTGTGAGGAGACCTTCCGCCTGCGCCTGTCAAAGAACTGCGGTTATATCCTGAGAAAATATCTCCGTTTCCCCCGGAAAGAAAAAACAAATGATTGAAAAAATGAAGGAACAAGATTGTGACAAAAACAAGGGCATCCCCCGAAAGAAGGGGAACAGCCTCTTTTATAAGATGATTATGAGCCGTAAATGCTTAGGAATATTTTTTTGGATACATGGGACAGTACAGCTTTGCGGATTCGCCGCAAGAGCGGAGGTCCTGTCCTCCACCCCTTCCATAGGAAGCCGGATACTCCTCTTACTGAGTATATGTTTTCCTTTCGTTTATGGCACATACCTGCTTTGTACCAAGGATAGAAACTGATAAGGAATGATTCAAATCCATTTATGTGATACGTGTAAGTTCACCGGATTTATATCAGCCCTACTATTGGTGTTCCTGATATGAAAAAGAAATCAGAAAAGCAAAATATGAATGTGAAAAATATGAATAAAATAAACACAGAAAAATCTCCGGCCATTACGCTTAACAACCGGAGACTACACAAACAAAACAAACAATACATAGCTTTATCTTCCCAGACCAAGCTGACAAAAACATTAAATATTAGGATACAAATATAGATTATAAATTACATACATGAAGTTAATTAATAAATAAAAAGATGAATATCATAGAAACCATCATTTGTGGCTGCATAGGCGGTTTAACTGTCGTTCTGCCCTACATTATATATATGCGGATAAGAACCCGCAGAAAGCCCTCGACAGCAATAGGAAAGCCAATCGGGGACAGGACAGGTGCGGTCATGCCCGATAAAAAAGAGGATCTTCCGCCGGATGATCTTAAGGCTGACCTGTATGCCGAACTAAATGAAGAAGCCGGAAAGGCCGACTACATTCCATATTCTCCCGACAAGCTGATAATCGGGCAATTCGGGAAGGTCATGCACGGTAAAGAGAATCTCGTTGAATATGTATTGCTATCCGACCGGTTCCTGAACAGGCAGGAGAGCTTCGAAACCTATTTCTACCCGCTAAGCATCCCAATTTCCTGCGGTTCCTTTCATAAAGAGACCGGAGAAAGGTCAGAGGGTTGCAAGGTTATAGAAATGGAGGTTATCGACGAAGCCAGGGCCCGGGAACGGTACAGGCGTTTTCTGGCCGTATGGAAAGAATAGGCGTGCCGGCCAAAGATAAAACAGCGATCTAAAAACCAGTAATATATAGAATCAGGATCCCCCTGTTTAAAGTGACACATTCATTCTTTCATCTCAAATAAAACAGTCAGGGTGTATCCTTGCCTTTTCGCAGCCCTGCGGTAAGCTGTGACAGCCTGCCGGAGGGAGTGCGAAAATAAACAGAGCATTAAAAACCCAATATTGATAAAAATGGAAATACGAGGAAAAATCATCGCCGTACTTCCCGTCAAGGACGGGATCGGCAAGACTACCGGCAATGAATGGAAAAGCCGGGAATTCGTTCTGGAGACAGAAGAGAGCAAACCGCAGAGCGTATGCCTGCAGCTGATGAACGCCAACATCGAGCGGTACGCCGTCGAGGTAGGTATGACCGTACACGTCAAATTTGACATCTCCGCCCGCCAGTGGGAGAACCGCTGGTTCAATACGCTGACAGCCTGGGAAGTGACTGTCATTAAGCAAAAGGAGGAACAGCCGGCATGAAAAAGAGATCATTTCTTTTGGGAAGCCTGCTTGCCTTCACTCTGGGAGTATCGGCCCAGTCCTATTCCCTGCGTACCAACGTCCTGGGTCTGGCTACGACCAACCTGAACCTGGAGGCATCCATGACCCTGGGGCGTAAATGGTCGCTTCACCTGCCCGTGCAGTATAACCCGTTCCGGTTCAGCAAGAACCGGCAGTTCCGTAACCTATATGTCGCTCCGGGTGTACGCTACTGGCTGCTCGAGAGCTATATGGGGCCATTTATCGGTATGCACGGCACCGCCGGTACATACAGTGTGGGCAACCTCTTCGGCAGCAGGTACCGCTATGAAGGTGAAGGCTACGGTGTGGGCGTGAGCATAGGCAAAGCCTACCAGCTCAGTACGCACTGGAACGTTGAGTGGGAAGTCGGTGCCGGTGCGGTATGGCTGGGCCATGACAAGTACCTGTGTAAGCGCTGTGGCGACCTTGTATCCAAAAATTATGGCTGGCATTTCCTTCCCACCCGGGCAGCGGTGAATCTGGTGTACCTGTTCTAACTTTTAAGAAAATGAGAAAGACGAGACGTATCATACCTTTTGTTTTCTGCGGATTACTGATTTCATGCACCACAGAGCGCCGTCTGGCACGCGTACGTATCTCTCAGCCGCAGATGAAGGAGACGGTTGCGGATACCGGCAAACAGCTGCCCGGTCAAATTGCCTGGACGGATGACAAAGGTGAAGAACACCTGGTCAAACAGGTATCCCATGACAGTGTCACGGGCGAAAATATGACCCTGATCGAACTCTCGGAAGTTACTGTCATGGCAAAGAGCAAACAGGTAGCCGAGAGAAACGGAAAGATCAACCTGGACTTTCTCGTAACGGTTCCCGGTGAGCTGATCAACAACAAGTGGCAGGTCCAGCTCACTCCCGTAGCCTATAAACCGTCCGACACCCTGTACCTGGACAAGATCTTCCTTTCAGGGGCCGACTTTGCCAAAATGCAGGAAAAAGGGTACATGCGTTACCGGGCCTTTATGAACTCCATCATACCCGACAGCCTGTATATGCAGAAACTGCTCGACAGCAAAGGATACAAGAAGGCACTGGCCGAGCTGGAGGAGGAATACTTCCAGGCCTGGAAGCACGAGGTCATCGCCAAGGAGCGCTGGGTTGACTGGTCAGACAAGACCAATGCCCGGTTCGCACTGTTCAACTACAAGATGGAACGTAACCGGCAGGCCATTGCCGGATACAATTCCATCCTGGAGTACCTTCCCGCCTATTGGATGCGCCGGGAAATAGACGGCAAATACATTCCTTCCAAATGGAAGATGTTTGCCGAAGGTAATTATAAAATCCGCACGAGAAGCATCACCCCGGAAGATTCGGCGGCCATAACGGAACGCTTTACCGATTACAAGAAGATAGCCGAGAACCAGAAAAGAAAGGAGCAGGCCGGTGCGATGTACGAAAAGTATGTGCGGTTTCCTTATGAGCCCGCACGCCTGGATACGGTCATCAAGCAAGGCAACAGCTTCGTGTATTATTACAAGCAGGAGCTTCCCGCCACCGAAAACACGAAGAAGATAGAGCTGACGCTTGACGGACAGATCCTCTCCAGGGACGAGGTACGGACCCAGCTTCCGCCATCGGACACGATCACCTATTATATCTCCAGCATGGTGCAGTTCCTTGACCGCACGCCGCGTTACAGGAAGAAGATCATTACCCGGAAGGATGAAGTCAGCCTACGGGCCTATGTGACCTATAAGAGCGGAAGTACCGGGTTCGATGAAAAGACCGGGAACAACAAGGCTGAGATCGACAAGGTGTTCGAGACCATCCGTGGAATCAATTATACGGGAGAGTTCCTCATAGACAGCATCCGCATGACGGCCACTTCATCCCCCGAGGGCAGTTCCGAAATGAACCTTTTCCTTTCCAGGGAACGTGCGCTGGAGCTGAAGAAATACCTTGCTGCACGTACGGAAGACCGGGAAGGGGTCGATACGCTTTTCCGTCCCCGCTGGACCGGTGAGGATTGGGACAGACTGCACGAACTGGTCCTTTCAGATGACAGCCTGGCAAACAAGGCCGGCATTTTACGTATCCTGAAAGAGACGAAGAATCCCGACAGCCGGGAACATGCCCTGCGCGAATATGCTTCCGACTACAAACGCATCCGGGAAAGGTATTATCCGCTGCTGCGCTGTGTGGAATTCAATTTCCACCTCCACCGCCGGGATATGATCCAGGATACGATTGTGATGCCGGTCATCGATAGTACCTACATGCACGCGGTCAGCCTGATCGAGAACAGGCAATACAAGCAGGCGCTGTCCATGCTGGAAGAGTTCTACGGGGAGGACTACAATACGGCGGTCTGCCTGATGTCCTTAGGCTATGACAGCCGTGCCCTGGATGTCATGCTCAAACAGCCGGATACCTCTGACAGGAACTACCTGCTCTCTATCCTCTACAGCCGTCTGGGACGGGAGAAAGAAGCCCTGAAGATGTATGTCAGGTCCTGTGACCAGGATGACTCCAAGATCTGGAGGGGCAAGCTCGATCCGGAGATCAACAAACTGATAGTAACTTATAATTTATATAAAGATGAACTATACTAGATTCATATCTTTTACAGTCCTTGCGGCCATTCTCAGCAGCTGCGAGTTCAACGAGGATTTCTGTATCAGGAACGGGGAGCTGATCGCCTGGTGTGATTTCAGCGGGATCCGGGAAACACCTCCCGTACCGGAGGAAAGGCACATCATAGCATTCCCTTCCGGTATGGATATTCCTTCCGGAGAACAGATGACATTTACGCAGGATACCCTGCGCCAAAGCATTCCACAAGGTGAATACCAATTCCTATTTTATACCGGGAATTATGAAGTGAGCGACATCCGGGATTATCACGAGGCCCGCCTTATGGCACGGACAGATACCCTGGAGGGCGAGGTATACATTTCCGGCGTGCAGAAGTTCTGCTGTTCGGCCGGTTTCGGCCAGCGTCTGGAGTACCAGAGGCCCAAGCGCGTTCCCATAACACCGTCCGCATTCGTCCAGCGACTGAATATACAGATCAACGTCTCGGGTAATACCGCTCCCCTGGCCGGCCTGAAAGGTACCCTCACCGGTATTTCCACCGGCCGGTACCTTGTCTCGCGGGAAAGGACTGGAAACGCAAGTGTCACGAGCCTGTTCGCGCGTAAACCGGAAACCGACCGGTGGAAGACAAGCCTGTACGCTTTCGGGTTCAACCCCGCAGCGGAGAATATCCTTTCGGTAAAGATTGAAATGGACGGGAAGGATTCGGTATTCAACGAAGAGCAGAAGGTGGACCTGACCCCGTATCTCCGGGGATTTGACAGCGATGAACTTTCTCTGGAACTGGACCTGCACATCGGCAAGGAACTGACCATAGGAGAACCGGTTGTCATTCCGGATTGGGAGGATATCCCGGAAACAGAATTACCAAACTATAATTAATTATTTATTTTTTCAGATGAAAATGAAAACAAGTTTTTTTCTTTCAGCGGTAATGGCCGCAGGCCTGCTGGCTTCATGCAGTAACAGTGAAGAAGTTTTTAATGAGCAAGTGACGGACGGCGAGCATTCGGGGGCACAGCTGAATATCGTACCTACCGTAAGTTCCGAAAGCACCGAAACAAGGGCCGGTTTCGATCCCAAGACAGATTGGGCGGCAGGCGATGCGATGGGCCTGTTCATGTACAAGTCCAGCGGCTGGGGAGACGCCTACCCGCGTTATGATGCCCAGAACAACAAGTCTACCAGACAGGCAAACAGCTGGTCACAAGCCAGTCCGGTGTATCTGCTGGCGGAAAAAGCCACGATATGGACCTATTATCCGTACAACCAGGCAGTGGCTGACGGCACTAAAATACCGGTTCCTATCAATGTCGGCACGTCCGTTGATTACATGTGGGGTAAAAGCACTAACCAGGTATCCGTGATCGAGACCGATGCCAGAATACCGATGAAGCATGTGCTTTCACAGTTTGTGGTGCGGCTGAAAGTTTCACCCGAGTACCATAACGACGGAAACCTGACCTCGGCCAAACTCAAGGCAACGGCCTCCAAGTTCGCCACTACCGGAACCATGAACCTGAACGACGGGGGAAAAATTACGTTCCAACCTACCAGCACGGAGCTGACATGGAGCCCGAACACGACCGTTCCGGCACAGGGACAGCAGGCGGTGGATTATGCCGCGGCCATCTACCCGATGGCGCTGGCCGCGGGCGAGGTGTCGCTTGAAGTGGTGATCGACGGTGCAACCTATACCTATGCCATCCCGCAAATCACCTGGGAGGCGGGAAAGAGATACATCTACTCGATCACCATGCGTTCCAACGATGCGGAGATCGGAGGGGAAAACGGACAGTCGGTAACCATAGAAGGCTGGACTTCCACTGAAGAAGACATCACCCTTGTTCCGGTCAAATAGATTACTAACCCGCGGGGGAGCCTTCCGGTTCCCCCATAAAAAAGAGAATAATGGTAAGAGCAATAACAACGATTGTCTGCAGTCTCCTTCTGCTGTTGTCCTTTTCCTGCAGCCGGGAAGATACCGGGCCGCAGGAAACCATACCGGATAGCGGGATCGTGACATTTACCGCCATGACCGGGCAGGGGGAAACGCGAAGCAGCCAGGAAGGCAGTTTCGAGACAGGCGATGCCATAGGCGTATTCGCCATCGAACCGAAGACCGGCGTGTATTGGGCAGTGAACAACAAATATACGTATGACGGACAGAAGTTCAAGCCGGAGGCGGAAGCGGACAATATCATAGTAACCGTAGGAACCGACTTTGACTTTTACGTGTACTACCCTTTCAAGGCAGGCCAGACCGATATAACCGGAATTTCCCATACTGCCGGCAACCAAAGCGATAAACCGGGATGGCTCTCGGCAGACTTCATGACAGCGACCTATACCGATCCTATCCGGAACTACACGGTCCCACTGCATTTCAAACACAGGATGTCGACCGTAGAGGTCAGGATCGATAGAAATGACGGTGTGAGGGAAGCCACGATGGAGAATGTGAGACGTACAAGCCGCTTCAACCTCCTTACAGGCGGGATCACCACGGATGAAAGCAGGGGAAGCTGCACGATGCATAAATACTCTGAAACAGGAGGTACGACGGTATTCCGGGTAACCATCCCCGCACAAAGGCTTACGACCTCTTCCAACTATGTAGCCCTTACGGGAACCACCGGCATCAAGCTCCGCGGAACCTCCGACATGGTTACCGAAGAGGGGAAAATACATAATTACCGGATGGACTACAAAAAACAGATTACTATCCTGGATTATACCCCCGGAGGAACCACCACAGGTGCGGGACTGTACAATACGGGAAGCAACTGTACGGTGTCGGCGAGCGTGAAGCCGGGCTATGAGTTTGCCGGCTGGTATGAAGGGGGAAGGATTGTATCCGGTACCGCACAATACAGCTTTGAGGTGCTTGCGGACCGTACCCTCGAGCCCAAATACCGGAATTACGGATCCTGGAGAGTTACCCTGACGGCCAATCCTTCCGCCATTTCCTGGAAAGGGGGGACTTCGACGCTCAGTGCGGGCGCCTCACGTGAGGTGTTCGTCAATGGGGTTAAAGAGACTCTCCAGGGAGGTTCGCCCTCTATCAGTGGAGGTACGGAAGGATTTTTCCTTTCAGGGAACACGGTGAGCGTATCGGAGAACAATACGGCATCCGCGCGCAGCTGCGTATTTACGGCAAGTCATGGCGGTAGTTCCGCTACGGCCACTATCAGCCAGGAAGCTCCCCCGGTCAGCTATGTCTTCGAGTATTCAGACGGAACGGTGGCTCACAGTGAGCGTACGGAAGCGGGGGCAGGTTCATTCCTGCTAAGTATAACGAGCCGCAAGACTATAGGAAACAGCATCAAAGAGCTCTCCTGGAGTGCATCGGGTGACAGCTGGATTCACGTATCGGGAAGCTCGGTCAGCTATGACGAGAATCCGACCAAGGAGATCCGCAGCGGAAGCGTGACCCTTACACAGGCGGAAAGCGGAAAGACACTGACACTGACCGTCAGACAGAAGGGTAAAACTTCAATTGATATCAATCCTTAATTAAACGAATAGCAAAAAATGAAAATAAAAGTGTATAAACACATAGTCATGTTTCTTTTGCCGGCGGCCCTTACGGGCTGTTCCGGCAAGGAAGATTCCCTCCCCGGGACAGGAGAGGCGGGACTTGAGATAGAAAACTGTTTCAGCCGCAGTACCGGTACGGATACGGGCCATGTTCCGGTAAAGGACTTCGGCATGGTGCTGCTCGATGAAACGGGAGGCTCATATACCGGTGTCAGCAATCCGCTGCATGTGACCTATGGGGAGAGCTGGAATTTTCCGCAGGTGACGCTTACTCAGAAAACCTGCCGGCTGTTTGCTTTCTCCCCGTTCCGGAGTATCCCGGGAAAGGAAGTGGCTGTCAGCCTGAGTCCCCAGACGGATTACCTGGCATCGGATGAAGTGCGTCTGGACTGGCAGAACCCCCAGGCGAGTATTGAAATGAAACATCTGCTCTCCTTGCTGGCATTTACCGTAGACGGGAGCCGGGCATGCAGCCTGAATGTGGAAGCCGTACCGACAGAGGGCACATACGACTTTACAGGCGGTACATTGTCCGTAAACGAGGGAAGCGGCACCGTTTCTTCCAAGGAGAACATGCTGCTGCTCCTGCCCGGCAGGCTTGAAGAGAGGAGAGCGCAGATCCGCTATCTGGACCGGACCTATGACTGGTATCTTCCGGCAAACACCTTTGAAGCCGGTAAAAGATATGATTACGCGTTGACCCTGAGCAAGGAAGGGGTGCTCATACTCTCCGGTGTGAGTGCCCGTCCCTGGGAAACGGGAGGAGACTATACCGGAACCATACAACCCTAAAAACAACCATCATGAAAAGAAAATTTCTACTGTCCGCTTTTTTATTTGTGTCCACCCTGCGCGGATATGCACAGGATGCCCGCGGCGCGATGAACCAGATCCTGGACGGTTACACCCTGCCGATTTTTGCGGCCTGCATGATTGTGGGGCTTGCCTTAGGGGTGGCCCAGCAGCTGGACAACATCATCGACAAGGAGAACCGGGGAACACGCAGGGACGGCCTGTTTGCCCTGGGCTGGTATGTGGGTTTCTCCCTGCTTGCGGGAGTCGTGATAACAGCGGCCAAAGCCGCAATATCCGGCATTAAACTGACCATATGAGGTACACTGTCAGAAAAGGACTGGAAAGCCCCTGCATGATACGGGGCTTCCTTTCATCGGACTACTGGATTTTTGTGGGATGCTGTGCCGCCGCGCTTGTCCTGCTTTTCCTGAGTGTCCGTACAGGCATCATGACCGGTGACTGGACCCTGACGTTACTGGTCCTTTCGGTCTCGCTGCCGCTGCTGCCGGTACTGGGGCACAAACTCAGGAAAAAGGCACGGCCAACGAAATTCAGGGAATCGAAGTACGGCATGACCGTGAGTAACTTAACCATAAACAGACAACTTCTGAAGAAGAAACAAGATGAAAGAGGAAGAGGCATACAGCATACTTGACATTATCAGCGAGTCCGATGGACAAAGCGTGATCCTGACCCGGAGCGGCAGCATATGTATCCCGTTCGAGCTCCGGCAGCCGGAGTGCTATTCCCTTTCCCCGGAAGAGATCGACGAAAGGGACGGGATGTACCGGGAAGCCTTCAGGCACATGCCCGACGGTACCTACGTACACAAACAGGATGTATTCCTTAAAAAAGAGTACCACCCGGGCAAAGGCACCGGCTCTTTCCTGGACCGTGCCGACGCGCGCCACTTTGAAGGACGCCTGTACATCGACCACACCTGTATCCTGCACTTTGTACTTGCAGGGCTGAAAAGCCTGGAGAAGGCGTATGTATCCTCACCCCTGGCCTATAAGGAACATCTGCACAGGGAAGACTACAGAAAGCTGGAAGCCTTTCTCGAAGGGGTGGACAATGCGGTGAGTATCTTGCAGAACATGCGCGGGAACTCGGTGCTGCCCATGTCCTGTGAAGAGATATCCGGATTCACCCGCGCATACTCCGGCCTGTTCGGTGATACGGACGCCGTGGTGGATATACACGTCGACGGGAGCCTGCATGTGGGAAAGAACCATGCACGCTGCTATGCGGTGTGCGACGAGACCTTCCTTCCGGAAGGAAACATCGAGTCCTATGTCAGGGACGAGTCGCTGCCACCGGCCGCCTCGCAACTGTACCATCCCCTGATGGAACAGTTAGGCATGTACCTTCCCTACAACCACATCGTCAACCAGGTCATCTATTTCGAGGGAAACGAGAGGCTGCGCTCCCGGATCGCACGTAACATAGACATTTACGGGAGCAATTCTTCCATGAACAAGGGCATCGAAAGGGTATTCAAAGAGCTGGACAAGCTCCAGAAAGAGATCCTCGAGGAGAACCAGATGCTCGTGCGCTCCTTCTTTTCGGTCTGTGTATTCGACGGATCGGATACCGAACTGGAGAAGGCGGACAAAAGGATCAGGGAGATATTGAACCTGAACCGGTTCAAATACTATATACCGGGTTACGAGAACCTGGCAAGGATGCACTTCGCCTGTGTCCCCGGACAGATCAGCCTGATGCCGGTGGAATATCTCTTCCTCACTACCCTGCCCATAGCACTCTGTTTCTTTCTCCAGTGCAGCAAGTTCAGCAATGATGCCGAAGGGATCTACGTGCATGACAGGATGTACCAGGTTCCCCTGCGCAAGGATATCTGGGACGCGGCGAAAAAAAGGGTGAATGCCCGAAACGGGATGGTCATTGCCGGCACGGGCGGGGGAAAATCAGCCTTCACCCTGAATTTCACGCAGCAGCTGATTGAGCAGGACTATACGACCATCGTCGTGGAGTTCGGAAATTCATTCAGCCAGCTGTGCAAGCTCTATCCGGATATCTCCCTGCATGTGGACTATGACGGCAAGACTCCCTTAGGGATCAACCCGTTTGACCTGCAGGGAGGGGAACTGGACAATAATGACCTGGAAACGCTCTCCGGCATCGTACAGCGATACTGGAAGCACATGTTCACCAAGGACGAGTCGGAGAAGGAAGTCGCCCTGACCCGGTTTATCCAGGACTATTACGAACATGTCCGGCAAGGGCATAACTTTGAGAGTTTCTATAATTACGTCATAGACAATTACAATGAGATCCTCAAGAGAAAACATATCCCCGGTACGTATTTCACCATTGAGTCTTTCAAACTGAACTGCGGGGAATTCATGCCCGGGCAGCGGTATGAAAATGTCTGCAAGGATATGAAGATCGATTTCTCTGGAAAGAAGTTCATCGTGTTCGAGCTTACGCGGATCAAGCAGGACAGGTTCCTTTCAAACCTGGTCATGAGCATGATATTCACCGTCATCCAGAAAAAGCTGCTCAGTGACAGGAGAAAGCGCGGCATACTGATTTTCGACGAGTATGCCGAAACCGCACAGATGGTGGATACGGCCACAGGCAGCGGCATACACAGCTCCGTGGCCTTCTGCTACCAGAAGATCCGAAAAGAGAACGGGGCCGTATATACCATTGTCCAGACCCCTGACCAGCTGCCCGATGACGAGAACACGAAAAACATCATCAGCAACACGGACATGCTGTTCGTATTGCCTACCAAGGAGGTCATCTACCGGACCATCATAGACAAGTTCAAGCTGACGCAGCCCGGGCAGATAGCCCTGATGAAATCCATGCGGAACAACTTCTCCTGTTCCCGTCCTTACTCGGAATGCTTCATGCGCATGGGTGAGAATTACGCGACGGTTACCCGCCTGGAGTTCTCCAGGGAGAAGTTCCTCGCTTTCCAGACGGAAGGCGAGATCTGGTCGGACCTCGAGGACAAAACCGGCAGCGGAAAGTCCATGCAGGAGGCCATCGAAGAATATATAAACGAACATTAAAACAAGAAACGTATGAAGAAATTATTTTTATCCTTAATCGTGATGATGACGGCAGCCACCGCATCGGCACAATGGGCCGTGACGGATGCCGGCAATTTGAGCCAGAACCTTAAGAACTTCAAGGAGCTGCAAAAACAAGTGGGCTACCTTAAGGAACAGAAGAGCCTGCTGGACGAGAGCCTGGACATGATGCGCAAGGTCAACTCCGTGGTGTCGGACTGTGAGACGACCCGGTATATTATCGAACGCCAGGCAAGGCTCTCCCAAAAATGCGTCGATCTGCTCAGCGGGAAGCAGCTGAACTCCTCGACACTGCAGACACTCACCGGCAGTATTGAACAGATCATGGCCGGAAATAGACGCCTGATACAGCTGTCGAGAACGATTCTCTCCACAAGCGTGAGGATGAATGACGCCGAGCGGCTGTCCACCCTGCAGAACATAGAGAGACAGACCCTTGAGGAGGAAAGGAAAATAGCCAGGATCTCCCAGGTAATAAACCAGTACGAACGGCTCAAAATGGCATTGAGGTAAGAGGCATGGAAGAAGCATACGGAAATCTGAACGCCGCGTACCTGCAGATAAAGGGTATGGTAGTCATAGAAGGGTTCTACGCGCTTGTCGCCGGGTTTGTCATAACGACTTTCGTCTTCAAGCTCGTGGGAATTATCAAGGAGATGATCAATGAGGGAAAAGGCTTCAACGCCAAGCACTTCTACGAGCTGGGACGGGAGTACATCTTCTGCATAGGCCTGATCTGCATCATGCCCGTGCTGCTGGGAACGCTCGAGACGGTGCTGGCCTATGGCGCCGACGAGCTGATGAAGTCACTCGCCAACGGTGGGGTATATAACCCGCACAATATCTGGAAAGATCCGATCAGTGCCATGCTGGACGAGCTGATGAACGGTGACATCACCGACATAGCCGTCAACGGGCTCGATACCCTGAAATGGTCACTTATCTCGGGAACGGTAGGCAGTCTCTTCGGAGTGGCCTACGATTACATCATGCTGCTGTTCCTCTGTACCCGTTACCTGATACTGCTCCTGCTCGAGATCATTTCTCCCATAGCGATAGCCTGCCTGTACAATAAGGACACACGCAGTTCCTTCTACACATGGGTCAAGCAGATGCTGGGATGCTACATGCTCTATCCGGGGTTTATCCTTGCCAGCGTTTTCTCGGACCTGATCGTCACGAACTATGTCCTGCAAAGGTCCTGGTCGGTGCTGCTGATGGTCATTTTTTCTTTCCTGCTCAAGCTTACGATGCTCGGCACGGTAAAGGCCACAGTAAACAAATGGTTATAAATTATATAATGAAACTTTCATGAAAGCAACCAAAAGCATACTCAATATACAAAGCATACTCAAGGATTTCTCCGGCCTGGCCGAAGCCAGGAAGAGCTATACGCTGCGCACCAGGCTGGTATTCATTTTCTGCGGGGTGACCATCGCGATGGTCCTGTTCTTCGCGCACAGCGTGGTGAACAATGCGATGAACAAGATCCTGGTGGTCAACGAAGGCGGGGAGTTCGTCCATTTCAAGTCCATGCGGCAGGACCTCTTGTATGAAAGCCTCCTGAAAGGTCACTGCCGCCGGACGGCCTATTTCCTGAACAGCTTCGACAGGCTCTCCCTTCAGGAGAACCGTGCCCGTGCCCTGTTCCTGGTCAATAAGCCGGACGCGAACACCGTATTTGCCAAATACCAGGCGGACCGTGCCTATGGCGATGCGCTGGAACTCGGGGTTGTCTACAAGACGGAGTTTGAAAAGATCATCGACATACGCGCCGACGGTGAGGAGTATCATGTCAGGTTCTCCTCCATCCTGAGCATTATCAATGGCGATGACATCAGGAAAGTACGGATTGTGAGTGAGGGTACCGCTATCCATGCCACTCCGCGCTTTCCGGAAAATACGTCCGGTTTCTTCTTCCGTACCTATGACCAACAATACGAGCTCTTATGACACGGGACGGGAAAAGCAGAATAGCCATACTGGCGGGCTTGGGGATTGTAGTTGTCCTGCTGGTGTGGGCATTCATCGCCAGCCTGCCGGCCTCTGGGAGCAAGGAGCCGGAAACGGGTGAGGTAATCCTCAGAACCCGGATCAAGGACAGCTTTACGCTCGATGACATGCTCCAGAAAGTCGGGAAGGAGAACACAAGCAAATCCGCTTCCCTTTCAGGTTTCGACCCGGTAACGGAGGAGCCTGCGGATACGGCCGGGAATGAAAGGGAGATCCGGCGCATACAGGAGCTGATCCGAGATAACGAGCGGGAGCTCGGAGCGGGAATTACGGTCCCGGTACAACAGCCGGTTGCTTCCAGGGGAAAGGAAAAACCTGCCTTGCAGGAAAAGAAGGAAGAGGAAGTACGGCCCGGGCAGCGCAAAGCCATGGATAGTGTGCCCCGGGCACCGGCCCGCAGGGGATTCAACACGGTCCGGCTCGTGAGGCAGGAAGAGAGGAATGCCATCAAGGCGTTCGTACACTCCACACAGACCGTTATGGTCGGTTCCACCCTCAAGATGCAGCTGGCCGAGAATTGCCTGACCGATGACGGGCAGCGCATCCGTAAAGGGACTCCCGTATTCGGGGAGGTGACGGGCATCGACGGGGAGCGCGTTCTGGTAAAGATCACCTCGGTAAACCTGGGTGGAAACATACTTCCCTTTGAAAAGCAGGTTTATTCCGAGGACGCAATACAAGGAATCTATGTACCGGGCAATGTGAAGGCGGAGACAGCACAGGAAGCCGGAGCGGCGGGAATAAGCGGTGCGAACACCAATATCTCCGGAGGATTTGATATGGGAAGCCAGCTCGTGGCAGGCGCGGCCAACAGCGTCATCAACGCCACCAAGTCGGCGGCAAGCAAGAATATCCGGAAGGTAAAGGTGACAATCAAGACCAACTACCGCATACTGCTCAGGCAGCCGGAAGAGTGAGGAAAGAAAGAGCCTGTCGGGGCTGTCCGATGACAGCAGATGCTGCCCGGATCCTGAAGGAATTTGATCAGATAAAGAACCTAAAAACGATGTGATATGGAAACTATTTGGGAAAAAGTGGATTACCTGGGCCGGATATTATGCTGCATTATAATGGGAATTGCATGAATACTTATAGTGATAGCTCCTCTTTATGCTTCATGCCACGAACAGTCAGGGCAAAGAAGTGATGAAAAGGCATCTGTGGATGGAGAAGAAAAAGTCCCGGATAATGGTCCGGAACCTGAAAAGTAAACAACAACTAAAAACAAAAATTATACAATGGAAGAATTTATAAGTAGAATCATTGACTTCATGAAGAGTGAATATGGAGATTTCCTGATGATTGTAATGTGCCTTGTGTTTGTGGCGTTTATAGTAATGATATTTAACAAGAAAACTCCAGAATGAAAAAATCAGAGCCTGTTTGACGGAATCTGTCCGATGGCGGCGATGTAGCCCGGTTCCTGAAGGAGTTTGATCAAATAAAGAATTTAAAAACGATGTGATATGGAAACAATACAGGAAATTATAGATACAATAAAACAATGGCCATCCACAATATGGTGGGTTATGGGGGCTCTTTTTATTATCTCCTGGTTTTGGGATACGCCACTGAGAAAGAAACGAAATAAAGATAAAGTGACGGATGATAAGAATAACAACTTAAAAAACTCAAATATGACTGATAAAAAAGAACTTAGAGGCAACCTGATGAAAGAAGGTGTCATCCTGTGGGCCGTATTTACCGGGGAAGGAAAAGCAGCCCTGCGTATGGATAACGAAATACATGCTGAGAATGGGAAGATCGGCCACGGGAGATTATTGTCCCCTGATGTACCCGTACTGCATGAAATCCTCACACCGGATAACGCTTACAGTTTTCTTTCTCTTTCAGAAATCGGAGTTTGGATACGGATCAGGATGCGCCTCCGATATCCGGGAACTGAGGACAGTGCAGTAAAGCAATCGGAATATGAGCCGGAAATGTGCTTTCCCGCGTGGATCGCAGGAGAGAAAACCGGACGGATCAGTCTGTTCCTTCAGGAACCTTCCACCGGAATATGTGCCATTCCGGATATGGTCGGAATACCGGGACTGCCTGACCTGCAACCGGACAGTGTACCCGTAAAAGTTGAAATGCTGATACGGAAGGCAAGTCCTCTTCTTGAACATCCCGAATATTCGGAGGATATCAAAAAGAGGGCAGACAGAAAAAGCAACTTGATGAAAGAAGGGGTGCTTGTGTGGATTATGTTCACCGCAGGGGAGAAAGCTGTCCTATATGCGAATGACCGGATACATTTTACTGAAGATGGGAAATATGTTCCGGGAAAACTGCTTTCCTCCGATATCTCCCCCTTTCATCAGATTTATGACTGGGATGTACAGTATCCGTGGATTCGTTCAAAGCCTGAGATATCAGTACGGTACCGGATACGGCTCCGGTATCCGGGAGCAAACGATGCCGGTATAGAACAGTCGGAATATGAACCGGAAGCATGCTTTCCCGCATGGATAGTGCCACAGGAGGGCGGACAGACCGGCTTATGTCTTGAGGAACCATCCACAGGCCAATACTTTATTCCGGACATGACCGGATTACCGGGATTGCCGGAATTACAACCGGATGGCATACCCCTCAGAGTCGAGCTGCTGATACGCCAGGCCCACTGGATTTCAGACGTGGCCGACCCGGCATACCTGAAAATCATCAGTTACTCCGCAAGTTTGGAGGCTTTCTCTACAAAGATATCCGATAATCAAGAAGTGAAATCCTGTAATATACAAACTGAAATTTGAACAAATATGGAAAAATTCTGGTACTATGCAGCCTCTGCCCTTTTGGTTATCTGCTTGAATGGATATATCCTACTCCTGTTCTCTGGGAAACTGGAAAATGTCATTCTCAGGATCGGGGCTTTTGTAGAGAAGGCTATGCGGAAAATAAAAAGAAGTCAATAATACATCTCAGTCTTAGGATATTTTTTCTCCCTCAAGATAGAAATGACACCTGTAATCAAATTGAGCAGGTAGCTTGTAGGCAGGATCCATAATAATGTCGTAAGAGGATCATAACTCCTGGCCATAAAGAAGACTATGTAAATAGTTGCTATTACCGAAACTGACAGTAGCATTAAAGGAAGATAGAATACTCCCGGATATCTTATGGCACTTGTAATTGAAAGCGGAACTCCCAATCCGGTATATAAAGCGGAACTGCCTAATACGAAAAATATCTGCTCATATACGGAAAGCTCTCGGAAGAAATGGGTGAAATAAAACAAGACTGGATATAACATGAAAGTACATCCCAAAAAGCAGATAAAGATCTTGATATAAACGGAGCCTATTTCAAGGTCTTTCAATAACTGATTATAATTTGTGGGCATAATGTTTTTTTATGGTGAATGCTTAATTGATTGCAAAAGTAATAAACAGCTTTTAATAATATAAATATTGAAGTAAAATTTAATATGAAACCAAACAAAATTTACATCACCACCCTGCTTCTGCTGTTTTTCCTTTCAGGGAGAGCGCAGAAGATCGAGGAACTCACCGCAGTCCCCCTGCAGATCGGGTATGAAAAGACCTTGCACCTGATCTTCCCTACCGAGGTGAAGTATTACAGCATCGGAGGGGATTACGTCATCGGTGAGAAAGTGGTCAATTGCCCGGGGATCATACGCCTGAAAGCGGCGGAAGAGAACTTCCCGGGGGAAACAACCCTGTCGGTGGTAACGGCCGACACAAAGTTCTATTCGTACTCCATCAGCTACAACGCACATCCGGCCCAGAGTTATGTGCGTATAGGCGGAGAAGCCCCCACACCGCATACGCTGCCGGTAGGAAAAGAAAAGCAGCTGTTCCTGATCTTCCCTGCCGGTATCACCTACGTCGATTACGGAAGCACGAACGTGGAGGTGGACAAGGCCGAGGGAGTGGATAACATCCTGGCCGTAAAAGCCGTCCAGCCCTATAAGGAGGATACGAACATATCGGTCGTACTTGAAGGGGGAAAGTTCTACACTTTCGACCTGCGCTATGTGCCCGCTCCGGAGCGTTTCAGCTTTGTCATCGACAAGGAGGATACCCAGAGGGTGGCCATACTTGACGAGAAGGAACGCTCTTACGGGCAGAAGGAAAGGATCAGGGAGGCTGTCGCGAAACGTGCCCCGCTGGATCTGGGACTCAGGGACAAGAATTCCGGCATGGAGTTCGAAGTCGGAAACATCTTCATCGACGGGGATGTCCTGCTGCTGCGCATGACACTGACAAACCGTACACAGATCGGCTATACAACGGATTTCATGCGCTTCTATATCCAGGATGCCAAGATCCGCAAAAAAACGGCGGTGCAGCAGCTCGAGCAGAACATCCTGTTCACTTTCGATTATCCGGAAGAGATACCGGCGCATGAGAGCCGGACATTCACTGTGGCCATGAACAAGTTCACCATCCCGGATAAGAAACGGCTTATCATCGAGATCCAGGAGAGGAACGGCGGCCGGCATTTCCTGTACAAGCTGAAGAACAAGTCGCTGCTGACAGCAGAGGAGGTATTCAGAAGCAGAAAGCAACAGGAAACGGAGGATGAAGCCGACAAAATATTAAGGAGGATAGCCCGATGAAACTACTGCTGCCCCTATTGCTTTTCTGCCTCCCCTTCAATGGCTCAAACGGCGGAAAGGAACTACTCGACAAGGCACTGGACAGGTGCGAACGCCTGGAGACACTGGAAAACTACCGGGATATACTCTCCCGGTACGGAGTATCCGACAAGATCCCGCTCGCCTGTCCCCTGAAAGACAGGTTCAGGAAGAGCAGCGGCTTTGGCATCCGGATCCATCCCATAACCGGCAAACGCAGTTTCCATTCAGGTATTGACATGGCCGTAGGACTGGCAGCCCCGGTTTACGCCACCGCCTCGGGAACGGTTTCTTTCGCGGGAAGGAAAGGGGGGTACGGAAGATGCGTCATTATACGCCATTCTTATGGCTTTGAAACGCTGTATGCCCATCTGGCCGCCTATTACACCACCGAAGGCCAAAAAGTCGACAAAGGGGCTGTAATCGCGTTTGCCGGGAGCACGGGTAAAAGTACGGGCTACCACCTGCATTATGAAATCAGAAAAAACGGTAAACCTATAAAACCATACTGGTATGGCTATGACGATTGAACAGGAAATAGAACAGCTGGTACTGCAGTGTATCGCATCGGACGGGCTGAAGGCTTGTCCGAAAGACCTTGCCTTCCTTGAGAAATACGGACTGAAGAACCTATATTTCTTTTCCCTGGAATACGCGATGGAAGGGACGGATACGACGGTTCTCGACAGTAAGGCGAAAGGGTTGATCAGATGGTACCTCTATTCGACGGATTTTCCCCTGCTGCGGCAGAAGTATGAACGGGAAGGAAAAGCGGAGCTGATGAAATGCCTGTACCTGGAAGAGAGATATTTCCGCAAGTTCCTGGAATCAACCGGACAGGAGGAGGGATTATGACCACCCTTTCAGTTATCAGCTATATAGAGAGGATCAACCGGGTGTACCGGCTGATCCGGATGGAAAGGACCGGAAGCCTGGACGAACTGGCCTCCTTGCTGCGGGTAAGCAGGCGGACAATCAACAATTATCTGGAGGAGCTCCGCCTGATGGGAGCCGAGATAAGGTTCAGCAGGAGGCGTAATACGTATTACTTTGGAAATAACTTCGTATTACATGCAACGGTTGAAGCCCGTATCGATGCCGATGTATTGGATACGCCTAAAGCAAAAGAGTATGATACATACAATTATAACAAACATTAAAAAACGATTCATTATGAAGAAAGTAAGATTTTTATTATTGGCGGCATTCGCGACAATACTCGCAAGCTGCCAGAAAGAAGTGGCGGAACAGGAGTTGGATAACAACAAACCAACCCCTACCGGTGATACGCGTATCATCATCGAGGGAGAAGGGATGATAGGCCCAGTAACCAGATCCTCGGACGGGAAAGTGGAGTTTGAAGGAGGGTATGCAACCGGAGCGGGGCTGTATAATGGAGATGCTCAACCTGAAGTGGCAGCCCATCCTGATGCCGGATATGAAGTTAATTATTTCTATGGCGGTCCGGAAAACGAACTCCACAGATATGATTATGCACAATCAGGATCATCTACATTCACGGTTCCATTAGGTGGTCAGGATCATAAATTTCGTTGTGGCTTCAAAGAAAAGAAGCGTGATCTGACTGTGAATGCCGGAACCGGAGGCTCGGTATCCCCATCCGGCACAAACAGCTACCGGGTGGAGAAACCGATCAGCATTACGGCCACCCCGGACAGCGGATATGAATTTGCCGGTTGGACAGTTACCCAAGGTGATGTAACGATTGAGAATCCTGGCAGCCCGGCTACCACCGCGACCCTGCATAATGATAACAGTACGATTACTGCAAACTTTAAATCCGGCGCTGAGTTGGTATTTACTGTACGTGCCAGCGCAAATAAAATTGTGCCGATGCCGACTCTGGGTTCCGGTCCTTATACTGTTGATTATGGGGATGGAAAAGTAGCCCACGAGGTAAACCTTCGTGCTCCGGGATATACTCAATATCCTGGCAGTTACCATACATACTCAGCAGATGGGGAGTACACTGTTACAATAAAGGGACCGGCTGCGACTGCTTTTTCATTCAGAGGTACACGTAACAGTGACCTTCAGTATATAAATCCCTGTCCGGCAAAGTCTATTTTAAAGAATACGATTGATATAAGTTGTGTAACGTCACTGGAGGATGCTTTTAGCGGAATGAAATCATTGGAAAGCATAGAATGTGATTTGTTTGAAAGTTGTAAAGGAAGAGTGACAACTTGCGCTAATATTTTTGATCAATGTACAAATTTGCATACCATTTATAATGGATTGTTTGAAGGCTTTGATAAATGCACTGATTTCTCATTAGCATTCCATTATACAGCCCTTAATTCTATTCCAGCAAATACATTCAGAGGATGTACCTCGGCCGTAAAGTTTAATTCTACCTTCTCGGCTATACCTAATATTTTATCAATTCCGGCAGGATTGTTTGATGATTGCGTAAATGCGAAAGAGTTTGCTTTCACTTTTGAACTGCTGAATATAAGTTCGGTTCCCGAACGTTTATTCGCAAAATGCGTAAAGGCGACTTTTTTCAGGGGAACTTTCCGACAGTCCCATGTTACTACTGTACCCGGTAATGTTTTTGAGAATTGCAGGGCGATTGAAAATGTATCCTCCTGCTTTGAGAACTGTTCCTGGATAACATCTTTGCCGGAGATGTGGAATACCTCCCTCTATCCCCAAATAAAGACTTATAATGCATATGCGAAAAATTGCAATAAGGCCTCTAATTACAGTGCTGTACCAGCCGCCTGGAAGTAGTAAATAGCAAGACAGGAGGTTGCAACGACAATAAAAGGCATAAAAGGTGAGTTTTGACGCACTCTCTTTAAGTAGAAGAGTGCCATGCCATAAACCTTCATAAACAATGAAGCCCCGGTGCATCACTGCAGCGGGGACTTCTCCACCTTAAATTCATTTTATGCCAAATGAATTACATTATATTTTTGCTTACTTCAGTTGATTATCTGTAAATATAGTCATAACTATTTTTGTTGCCAACTTTTGGGGTTAATATATATAAAATTTGTCGTTTCATCCCATATATATCCTCCACCGTAATTACGATTGAACAGATAGTCAGCATCACAACGAAGCAATATCCATTCGTTTGAGCCTTCGGCTTTCCAATACAAATGTACAATAGGGCCTGCGTATCCAACCCCTTCGTGTTTAGGTCTTAACCGTTTTACCGGAAACTGGCAACTCATAATTCCCTTCCAAAAACGGGTTCCTGCCGGAACATTAACCGAGACACTGCCTATTTCATCTCTCCACTGATCATCGTTAATAGCCCCTTCTTTTTGGGTGCTTGGCCGGTACGAATTAGACTTCAGTTTGAATTCCCTCTCCCATACTGCTTTTATTTCGCCTCTCAGGGCTTTTTCCCCCTTATTGGATAAAGTATATACCAGATTCCATGAAGTATCGTCAGGGACAGGATATGCAAGGATTGAGGTATATCCCTGTCCTTCCACCTCCATCATGCGCAATGCCGGCAGATCATCCGGTGCGGGTGCTTTGACTTCATAGAGCCACTCCTGATCCGTACTGCCGTAATCGTAACCCGCCGCCCTGCACCACATGGTTTCTCCTTTCTTACGGAACAATGGAACGAGCTGGTATGTTCCCGGTGCGGAGGTGACATAGCACTGGATGCGCTTGCCATCCCATCTACCATTCGTCTTTATGTCGATCGGCTGGAATTTTTCCACAATTTCATTCGTACCCTGTTTCATGAACACGAAACGCAGTTCACCTTCCGAAGTGCCGCACCAAGGGTAATAGAATGTCCCGAATACCTTGCCTTCATTTTGGTAGCAGTCATAACCATATGCAGTATAATTTGGCCAGATGGTAAATTCGTAGTCTTCCGGATTCGGATTGAGTACAATATCATCGGTCTTGCCATACTGTCCCCAATATTCGACGTCGATATCCACCTGCTCCTTGTTGACCGGCGCATTGTAGTTTCCTGTCATTTTCAGGGTGTAGGTGTATTTCATGCCGGCTTTCCATTCATGCTGTACCGGGAAGGCATATGTGTGCTTTTGCCCGTCAATGACAAAACTGACGGAGGCCTGTTCGTCATACGCTGCCCTTGGGATCATGATGGCATCGACAATGACGGGATTCTCGTCATTGAGCATATAGTTTCCTCCGACTTTTACCGAACCCCGGCCGTGATTATAATCTTTCGTAACCGCTCCGGTCAGGGCGTCGACTGTTCCTGATGTCAATACACCGGCGAATGTCATATCCGAGACAAGCCCGGTGCCCATATATTCGTTTTTCATCAGCCGCATACGTACCAGTGTCATGGCGTGTTGCATCATCAGGCTGGCCGTCGGTACATCTTTGGTCACTTTGGCCGCTCCGTACAGGATGTCATTCTGATCCGCTAGGTCGAAAGGTACGCTCTTGAAATCGGTCACTTCCCGGTTATATGGCAGGTATGCCACCACATCGGCGTCCGCTTCCACCGGTACATCCTGTCCGGCATTCCATACTTTCCCATCAAAAAGATAGGAGGCGTTTTTTATACCTGCTGCTTCATCTGTCTGACTTGTTCCGACAAAGACTCCCATTTCATGGCCGGGAGCAAAAGCCTCTATGATTCCCCTGGTCTGCTGCATGTTCTGCAATGATGCGGTGATGGCTAACTGTATCTTTTCAGGCTCTTCCGGCTCCTCCGGTTCTTCACCCGGCTCGTCCTTATCCCCGGGATTCACCACCGGTGGCACGGATTCCGGTATCAGTTCATCCGGGCCGCATGAGAAAAGCGTACAGGTAAGCGAGGCGAGCAATATATATCTAAATATTTTCATTGTTTTACTTATTACAAAATCCAGTGTTTTACTTTTATTTGAAGTTACTTCTTTATGCGTTTTCAAATTTTATTTTTCGACATATTCCCGCCAGAAGCCTTCTAACTTGTCACGGTCAAGCGTACCGTCTTCCCTGACGAAACATTCTATCATCGTTTCAAGCAGTGTCTTGACTCCCCTGCAGCGATGGTCCGAAGCGAACGTCCGTAACTCCCATTTCAGATCTTCCGTCAGTGCAACGGTCTGGTTCGTTTTGGGTGATGTTTTTCCTGTCATACCTTTTTCTTTTCCCGGGGTTTCTCCCACCATGTTTTCCAGGGATATTCCTTTCGATGTAAAGTCTTTCATAATCCTGCCTTTCTTCTATTTATTTATTTTTTTAATTCTGCCCAGGAACTCCTTGACCAGCTCCCTGTAGTCATCAGCCCCGTTTGAGGAAGGCGCATAGTCAAATATGCTCTGTGCCTTGTATTGTGCCTCTCCCAGGGCGACATTGCTGCGTATTACCGTTTCGAAGACACCATCTCCCAAACTTCTTACCAGACTCTCCCTGATATCCATATCCAGCTTTCTCCTGGCATTGTACTTGGTCATAAAGTATCCGAGTATCCGGACTTCGGCTCCCAGCTTCCTTTTGAGCAGGCCGATGATATAGTGTATCTTTTCAATTCCTTTCATGGCGAAGTAATTCCCGTCCGTAGGTATGATCACGTAATCGCTTGCCATCAGCGCGTTCTGCGTGATGATCCCCAATGATGGCGGACAGTCGATAAGTATGTGGTCATACTTCTCTTCCAGCCCCTTTACTATTTCCCTGAAAAGGAATTCCCTTCCGGGTGTGGTGTACATGATTACTTCCGTAGCCGCCAGATCCAGGGAGGCCGGCAGTATGTCCACCTTCTCCAGCCACTTTTGCGGCTTTAACTCCGGCGGAGTGTCCTGCATACAGTCCTGTAGCGCACTCTCGAGCAGAACCTCCCGGGGAAGGCTTGCCATTTCCTCCCCGAACGCTGCCATTGTCGTATTCGCCTGCGGATCCGCATCGATAATGCAGACCCTTTTCTTATACATCCGTGCGATCCCGGCTGCCAGGTTCAGCAGCGAGGTTGTCTTTGCGACACCTCCCTTATGGTTCACACATGCCGTTGTAATTGTTTTCATACGTTTGCATCTCCTTGATTATTACCCTGCAAATGTAACTGTTTTTGGGGAGCTGACCAAACTTTTTGTCATGTTTTACTTTAATAGTATTTATATTTAAATACATTTAATAGTATAATACTTTAATAGTAACAATGTATATGTGATGTATTATGCTATATTAGTAATATACTCTTTTAAGTAGAATACTTGGTTAAATAACGTATTTCTTTCATGGGAAAAGCTACATCGCAATAAAATTGCGACTTTCTGTCTTATCTTGCGGGCGCAAAAGACATCAGGTCATATACGGACAGGAGTTTCGGGGATTTCCAGATCAGGGAATTCACTGTGGGCAGTTCAAGAAAAAGCCCCCGGCCTGTTAAAAAGCAACGCCAATCACTCGTTAACATACAGATGCGCATCACCGCACGACCGGGGGTAAATACCCTTGTCGCGGGATGCGCTTTTATCTGTATATGAATGATTGGCTTTGCAAAGATAAAAAAATATTCGCTATGACACTATTTGAGATTTTAAATTTTAATAGAGAACTACTGGAACGTCTGACCCGCATGGGTTTCAAACCGGATGACTATAAATATATCGACCTGTACAAGGAGTATGAACAGATGCGCCGGCAGGGTGATAAGGTGACGTACTGCGTCGCCGTTCTCTCCATCCGGCACGGCGTCTGTGAACGGAAGATCTATGAAATCGTCGGAAGATTCAAAAAGGAGTGTACGTTCCATGCAGTATAAATGCCGTCCGTTTTTTGTTTTCATGGGAAAAACTGAAGAATTTTGCTGCCCGGAAATACAAACACATATATTACACGACAAAATGATTATGAAAAAGGAAAAGACTTACTCCCGTGCTCCGCTCCCTTTCGTGGGGCAGAAGCGCATGTTCGTATCGGAATTCAAAAAGATCCTGAAACATTTTGATGACAAAACGATATTTGTCGACCTGTTCGGCGGCTCCGGCCTGCTATCACACATTACCAAACGTGAAAGGCCGGATGCGGTGGTCATATACAATGACCATGACAACTACCGCGAGCGTTTGGAAAACATTGACCGGACCAATACCCTGCTGAGAGATCTCCGTAAAATAGTCGGGATATATCCCCGCCATCAGAAGATTACCGGAAAAATGCGCGAGGCTTTCCTTGAACGCATCAGGCTGGAGGAGACAACCGGTTTCGTGGACTATCTTACCCTCTCTACTTCCCTACTGTTTTCCGGAAAATACGCACAAAACATGGAGGAACTTGAAGGATTGTATTTTTATAACAAGATACGCCAGTCTGACTACCGGTGTGACGGCTATCTGGACGGGCTTGAGGTAGTCTGCTACGACTATAAGGAACTGGCAGACACATACGGGGTGTTTCCGGGAGTGGTATTCCTGGTTGATCCCCCCTATATGGGAACGGATATCAGTACATACAAGATGGACTGGAAGCTGGCGGATTACCTGGATGTCCTGCTGGTACTGAAAGGACACCCGTTTGTCTATTTCACTTCCGGGAAATCCCCCATACTGGATTTTTGCCGCTGGATGGAAGAGCATCCCGGGATCGGTAATCCTTTCAAGGGAGCCGGCCGGTCCACACTTACCGCACGGATGAATTACAACTCCTCCTATACCGATATCATGCTCTACAAAGACCTGCCAAGGGCGGCCTGAGAAAGCCCTATACTCCACCTTGAATTCTTCTCCAGCGGATACTCCGGATGTAGACGGGGACCGCTGTTTTTGGGCATGTCGCAAGAAGTACAGCCAAAGAGACATATCATATGGAAATAAACTCATATCCGGCAGCAGAGGCTTCCACTGGCAAACAGAGGCGGTACAGCCCACGAAAAAAGAGTTGTACCAAACTTAGAATAACTGAAACGCCTGCCCACTTTGGAACCATTGAAATGGTAGCTGTCCATAGTGAATACGATGTCCTGTAGCTTATTGCTCTGTTCCATGTGCCTGAAATGCACTTCTACACCCTGCCGTTTCATGCTGGCAACAAACACGCTTCAATTACCGTACCTGCCAGCTTCCGTTTTGTACATATCGTAAAATTAGTACTTTGTCTTGTCCGACCCTTTCATACGGTTACGCTTGACATTCTCTTTACCATTTGCCATGTATACAGTTCTGTGGTTAGCAGATTGGCTATGTTGCAGCACAACGAAAGCAACAAATGACGTATACAGTCCACACAGGGTTGGAATATACAGAAGAGCAATTTGATTCAATTTTGTCACCTTTTATTATCAATAACTAATTACAGATGACAGTTTTATGGGCCCTATCTGTGGTCGGGCAGTAACACCTCGTGATATTCAGACATCTAATTTTGATATTCGTATCTCACCACTGGTAAAATTCACCACGACAAAAGATAAGTTTGTAAAACCAGCTTTTACAAATAATACTCAAACGTAATATTTAGAGTGGCCTATTCCTTGGGGATATGTCCTCTTCCTTGCATTTTTCTGCTGTATGCTGCCATTTAAGGAAAATATATTCATATCTCCCTGTCTGTTTAAAATGAATAATTACTCTCTATTGTAATCAACCTTTCGGGAATGGAATGTGTTACACTACCATAAACGACCATTAAAATAGAAAGTATGAATACAAAATTATCAGCATTATTGATGTCAGTTTTATGTAGCGTTCCGCAAATACCGGCGGGAGCCTGTACGGGTATTACCTTGAAGAGCAAGGATGGTGCAACCGTTGTCGCACGTACCATTGAATGGGCGGAAAGTGTAATGAACTGTATGTATGTGGTTGTGCCGCGCGCTCAAGAGTTGCAGTCACTGACTCCCTCCGGTATGGATGGACTTAAGTTCAGGGCAAAGCATGGCTTTGTGGGCCTGGCGGTAGAGCAGAAGGAATTTGTGGTGGAGGGCATGAACGAAAAGGGACTTTCCGCCGGATTATACTATTTTCCGAACTATGGTAGGTATCCTGTTTATGATGCGGCACAGAGGGACAAGAGTCTTGCGGATTTTCAGTTGGTATCATATGTGCTGGCAGAATGCAGCACGGTAGATGAAGTGAAGGAGGCCCTTTCGCAGGTGCGTGTCATCAATATTGATCCCCGTTCGTCCACGGTGCATTGGCGCTTTACCGAAGCATCCGGAAGACAGGTGGTGTTGGAGATTGTAAATGAAATGATGAACTTCTACGACAATCCATTGGGCGTGTTAACCAATTCACCGGGTCTTGAATGGCATTGGACCAATCTGAACAATTACATCAACCTACAACCGGGCACGTTACCTGAACATAACTTCGGGCCGTTGGAGCCGAAGTCTTTCGGGCATGGCAGTGGTCTGCTGGGACTTCCCGGTGATTTTACACCTCCATCCCGTTTTGTGCGTGCCACCTTTTTCCAACTTACGGCACCACAACAACCCGATGCAAAAGGAAGTGTGTTCCAAGCGTTCCATATTCTGAACAACTTTGATATTCCGACGGGTAGTGAACAGCCCTGGGGAAAGGCGTCAGCCAATGTACCGAGTGCCACCCAGTTTACCGTTGCGTGCGATATACGGGACCAGAAGGTTTATTATCGTACCATGTACAACAGCAACATCCGTTGCATTGATTTGAAAACGATAAATTTCGACAATGTAAAATATCAAGCGGATCCTTTGGATGAAACGAAGGAGCAACCGGTGGAAATGAAAGTGATAAAATAGCTACTGATCCTTTAACAGGAGTGGTGCAGGCGGAATAGGAAGTCGGTATTGACTATGAGTTGGAGAACAGAGATAATTTATGTTCTGGAAATAGGTATTGCAATGTAGATAGTGTAAAAAAACGATAGAATCCAATATAATCAATATCGCTTTTTATTTTAATTGTTTGTTTTTCATTTTTTATATTTGAAGCGACTTGAATAAAAAAGTAGCTATTAGCACATCAACATCTGTACTAATACCTTATATACAACCATACCAACACTGGCTCTCATTGTTGGTGCCACAAGTGCACCTGCAGCGATCCAATGCCTATATTACAAACAAAACTGTACCAACTTGTGTTGTAGGGGGGATAGCATCATTTCCATAGTTGCTAATAATAACTATATTTTGTTTTTCAAAATCATATTTGACATCGCATATAGGTTCGTTTGTTTCGTTGTAAAGAGTATAAATGTTATCAGATGCCTTTGAAAATTTTAGTAGATAAATAATTTCATCATTAAGGATAATCCCTGCTAAAAGTTCATTTTCCTTTTTAGTAGAGGGTACAAGGTAGAGTTTTTCTTGTTTATCCAAAAGATTTGCTATCATGGATTTTGTGAAATTATATTCGTCTAATAATGTCCTACTTTCAAGGGAGAGCGTTTGGAATGTGTGAGAAGAAAAAAGTTGTTTGATAGCTTCTGTAATTATCACCTTTAGAAATAGAAAACTTAGCTTCTTCTTATTGAGCTACATTCTCATTTAAAGAGTTTTTGTTACAAGAACTAATAAAGAAAAGATAAAAATAAACAATAGGCTTTTATTATGTATTTTTAGGTGTGAGATTTCACAAGTATACAAAAGAAATGATTAAAAGTTAATATGTAAAATTAATTATTTATCTTTTATTTTTCTCTTTAGTGCATTGATTATCCAATCTTTTGAATTATTCTTTTTTCTGTGGCTCTCCGTTTGGAATGGCCAATTTACAGATCAATAGAGTTCGTTTTTATTATTCTATTTTATTTAAGATACCCGTTGGCAGAGTTAAATATATACTAAGTTAATTCCGCCAACGGGTTTAATTAGTTGTCTTCGACTACAATGGTAGCTACCGAACGTGCTGGCAGCTGCAACTTTTTCAGCGGTTGTTCACCCATGTATCGCAGATTCTTGTCGATGGTGGTCAGATAAACTTTTCCTTTTTGGGCATGGTCACAGTTTAGGCTAATCACCTGATTTTCCTTTGAATAGTTGATGGCTACGGTCACCACTTCTTTCCCATCAGTATACGATGAAATCATCAGTGAAGTAGCGGCTTCCAAGTCACTTATCTTATAGGTAGGTTTTATGGCGATACGTTTCATACCCGGACGTACAAAGAAACTGTAGTTGGCAGTAGTCCACAGCATTTTGGTGGTAGAGATTTCACCGTCATATTGTAGTGACAATCCGTTTGAACCTTCAAGTGGCAATAGCTGAATGGGCACATCCTCGCCTAGTGATACGGCAGTCCACCATTGCCAAGCCGAAGCATTTGCCAAAGTTAGATCATTGTGGATGATGCGGGCTACATACAAGCCTAGGTTAATGCTGCGTTCCGGAGAGGCTGGCATAGTAATTTCTTCATTCTTTTCCAGAATGCAGTATTCTGATGCCCAAAATTTGGTGTTGTGACCGTTGGCTGAGAGCTCTTTGTGAATTCGGTTACGTATATCCACCAGCAAGGTAGCGGGGTAGGCCGACCAATAGTCGTGTGCTGCTACACAGTTAAACAGGTTTTTGAACTTCAGCACGCTGTATTGTCCGTCTTTGTAGAACATAGAGTGGATGATATCATCTGGAGTTTTAGCTATCGAATCAATTTCAAATAGATATTTCATGTCACCTACTTCTGGAATTAGAATTTTTGTGTCGATTTGAGCTTCGCTGATTGCTTTATCCAATTCTTCTACCATGCGGTAAAGGTCGGCCTTGGTGGCAAAGCTGCCTTCTTGGAAGGAATTGGCATGCCATTGCCCGTTTGGCTCATTGTTCGGGCTGATGTAATTTACGTGAAAGCCTTGTTCACGGAAATGTTGGGCACTCTTCACCAAGAAACGGGCAAAGTCATCGAATTTATCATTTTGCAGATTGATGCAATCTTGGTCAGTAGAAACTGTAGAAGCGCTACGAGTCATAAAGTAGGGAGCTGAGTTCGTGAAAAACAGAAAGTTGTTCATGCCTCGTTCACGGGCCGCTTTCATGAACCATTGTTGTCCAGCTTGTTTGGTAAAGTCATATTTACCATCGGGTGAGAGGAAACATTCGGTACGGTTCCAGGAGTTATCCACCTCCTTTGCTTCACGGTTTTCGTAGCTTCCGGCTCCGATGTTTACGCGCCAGTTAGTCAAGGCCATACCGATGGGGTTACCTTTTTCGTCAAATTCACGTTTGAATAGTAAGTCGGCAATTTTTTCTTTTTTCTCTTGAGGCCAGTTTTTACCAATGAAGGCGCAGCGCCAAGCGTCTGAGGCGCTGAAGTTGTCTATTTCTTGATAGACGGTCTGTTTATCGATGATAAAAACCTTTTTATTCTGAGCGGCAAGTGGTTTCAGGCTTATGCTGAGGGTTAAAGCCGCAATTAAAATTGATATTTTTTTCATGGTATACAATTAAAAAGTAAGTCCCTATACTCGATGACGACACCAAGCATCCATCATAGCATAGGGACCCAACAAATATTAGGACTACTTAATAAAATTATATTTTGAAGTTAGTTTGTTTCAAGTTCGGGTTCTTATCCAATTCAGCTTGTGGAATCGGCATGTAACGGTTCCTGAATTTACGGATCTCGAGTACCACCTGGTTCTTTTCACCTTGGAAAATTGTAGCACGCTCCTCTTGGGGAATGCTTGTATCCATATCTACGGTACCTTGGTTAGAAGCATAGATTGGACCATTCAGTACGTCCTTGGCAATGTCCCAACGGATGATATCATCTCTTCTCAAGCCCTCGAAAGCAAATTCTACACGGCGCTCTCTTCTGAGCAATTCTCTCAGTTTAGCTTGTGTATTATATTTTGCTCTGTCTACTTTTGGCATGCCAGCTCTTTCTCTGATCAGGTCAATCAAGTCAGTAGCACCCGAAAGGTCTGTATTCTTTTCAATCATAGCTTCAGCCTTTGAGAGTAGGATTTCAGCATAACGGAATACAATCATATCCAGACCAGTGTTGTTTATATCTGAATATTGAGTCAGTGGTTTCATGTATTTACAGATAGAATAGCTAGTTTGAGAAGCATTTCTAGAATCAAGACGATGATCTTTGTTAGGTTCACCGTTAATGTTTCTGTCCAGCGTATTATAGATTCTCTTTCTACCCTTGTTATCCATCCAATCAGCACCCGAGTAAAGGATTGTAGCATAGAAACGAGGATCTCTATCTTTGTAAGGATGTTCTGGATTATACTCACCTTTAGCCTGAGCTTCTTCGATTGTCAGACCATCCTTCATTTCATATGCATCAATCAGAGATTGGATGGGTACGAATGCCGACCAACCGCCATCAATTACGTTACAGAATTCAATGATGGTTTGGTTTTTGTAGTCGTTCATTACTTTCTTTACAGCCAGAATGATTTCGCAGTTGTCTTCATTGGCTTCTTTGAACAATTCAGAGTAAGGAACTTCACCTTCTTGGTACAGATTATACACACCCAAGCTATTGATTTCATTGGCAGCGTCAATCACTTCATCATACTTTTTGTAGAACAGACACAATCTTACCTTCAAGGCCAAAGCAGCACCGCGTGTAATTCTTCCTTTCTGTTTTGGACTTACGTCCAGTGCTCCGTCTTTGGTGATGTCATTTAGTTCATCAAGGATGAATTCCACTACATCAGTTTCTGGAGTAGCCGGCAGTTTGGCATCTTCCAAAGAAGGAACCACTTCTGTAACCAAGGGGATGTCACCATATGCAGTTACCATCATGTAGTAACGCCAAGCCCGTAGAAAGCGAACTTCGTTTTTCAACACTTCCAAACGTTTGGGATCATTGAAATGAATTTCTTTGGTAGTAACCTGATGCAAGAAGTTGTTACAACGGGTAATTAGAGTGTAGTTATACCAGTTGATGCCTGGAACGGCATGAGTAGCTGTACCATTGGCAAAAACAGCCCAGTTAGTATTGATGGCACAATAACCGTTATCACTGAACACGTCATTGTATATAGTATAATCTTGGTTGGCATAGTCATCATAACAACCTACAGCTAACATTTCTACATCTGCTTCTGTTTTTGGGAAAGTAGCGGTAGATAAGGCATCGTACGGCACTCTATCCAGCGAACAAGCTGTGAATAAGAGACCTGAAATAAGTGACAAATATATATTTCTCATAGTTGTTAAATTATAATGTAATATTAATACCAATAGAGTGAGTCTTCACGTGCGGATAGTATGCACCCCATCCTGCCGGAGCTTCAGGGTCGATACCTTGAGGAGTCTTGCTGAATGTAAGCAGGTTAGTACCGCTATAGTAAATTCTAGCAGATCCCAGGCGTACAGCTTGCAGCCATTCTTTAGGAACATTGAAACCAACTTGGATATCTTTCAGACGCAAGTAGTTGGTATTTACCAACCAGAAGTCTGAGCAGGTAGTTTCCGGCAAGTTATATGTTCTGAATTTAGAAGCTCTAGGCCATTTGTTGGTTGGGTTTTCCGGGGTCCAGCGGCCTAACCAGTGATTTGAAGGATGACCAGAGTCACCGTTAAATTCACCGTAGAATTCATCAGTGAAGTAGCGTGATACGCCAGCAGCACCTTGGAAGAACAAGTTGATATCAAACATTTTCCACCTGGCACCCAGATTGAATGCGAAAGTATATTTCGGGTTTTCTGAGCTCAAGATTACCTTATCATCAGGGTTGATTTCACCATCTCCGTTTATGTCGACCAATTTGATATCACCAGGAATTAAACGGTCGTTGCTTATCATTGTGTATTTCGGAGCATTTGCTATTTCTTCCTTGCTTTGGAAGATACCGTCTGATTTGTAACCATAGAAGGCATTAAATTCCTTACCTACCATGCGAATAGTACGGGCATCTTTCTGAACGTCTACATTACCTAGTGATAAAATTTCGTTCTTGTTGTAAGTAAAGTTACCGCCAAAGTTCAGCTGAACTCCACCCAGTGTTTTATGCCAAGCCAAAGAAACCTCAAGTCCTTGGTTTCTCATAGCTCCCACATTGTCCCAGTAACCAGGATACCCATAAGTATTCGGTACATTTACCTGCATCAAGATACCAGTTGTCTTTCTGTTGTAGTATTCCAAAGTGACCTGCAGTTCGTTGAATAAAGTCATGTCTACAGCTGCACCCCAAGTAGTAGTCTTTTCCCAAGAGATATCCTGGATTTTATTTTCAGTTTGTACTGCACCACCGCTTACCTTGTTGTCGAATGGATATTTCGCGTTGGTAGCATATGTATTGATGTACGGATAGTAGTCGTTACCAATCTGTTGGTTACCGAGCATTCCCCAAGAACCTCTTACTTTCATGTCGGTTACTACTTCGTTGAAAGCAGTACCTTGTATAAAATCTTCGTTAGTTACGCGCCAAGCACCTGAGAATGAGGGGAACCATCCCCAACGGTTGCCTTCTGCAAAACGGGAAGAACCGTCACCTCTCGCGTTAGCTTCGAACAGATATTTGTCCATGTAGTTGTATTTCAAGCGGCCGAATACAGAATTCATTGCTAGTTCACGAGTATAACCAGAGTTTCTCATACCTACTACTGAACCACCATTCATATCAGTTACGTCTGACGACGGGAAGTTTTGTCTGTAAGCATCATCATATTCATAAGAATAGAGTTCTGTGTGGAAACCAGCCAAAGTGTTTACGGTGTGCTTCTGGGCGAAGGTCTTGTCGTAGTTCAACAAGATATCACCTTGTCTGCGGATTTCCTTAGTGTGGCTCTTAGTCAGGCGGATTGGACCGTCATATTTGTTTGCATTATATTGCAAGTCTTTTCTGTACAGCTTGTAACTCTTGTTCACTACGTTGTAAGAACCGTTGGCGGTAATTTTCAAACCGTCCCAGATATCGTATGAAAATTCAGCGAAAGCATTCAAGTAATCTTTGTCTGTATCACCGGTAGAACCCAAGTCTTGGAATGCAATGGGGTTACCATCGGCAATGGTACCATAAGTACCATCTTCATTTTTGTAAGGAACCATCGGAGAGATACGGTTTACTTGTCTGAATACTTGATAAGCAGCACCGTTTGACCAAGAAATCGGGTCAGTAGGCTCTTTCATCAATGTATTAGCGAAGTCCAGATTGATTCTTGATTTCAAGCGTTCAGTCAGCTTCAGATCTAAGTTGGTACGAACATTGAACTGTCTGTTAGAAGCGTTTTCAACGATACCTTCTTGTTTTACATAACCCAGGGAAGCTCTATACTTCGCCCATTCAGAACCACCGTCCATACCTATGTTATGGCGGTTCATGAAACCAGAGCCGGTATAGAACAAGTCGTACCAGTCAGTGTTGGGATGACCGTATGGGTCAGAACCCTCGGCATATTTACGGATGTCTTCTTGAGTGTAGGGTTTTCTCTTTTCAGCTTGTTCAGGAGAAGCACCTTGAGAGATGGCATCCCAGTATTCAGCTTCATTGGTCAATTCAGCCAATTCAGCAGAGTTGGTACGGTCCATCAAATCGGCAGGTTTTGACCATCCGAACAAAGCACTGTAAGTCAATTTGGGTTTACCACTCTGTCCGCGCTTGGTAGTAATCAAGATTACACCGTTAGCAGCTTTAGAACCGTAGATGGCAGCCGAAGAAGCATCCTTCAATACAGAGATGCTTTCGATATCGCTCGGGTCAACCACGTTCATATCGCCTTCTACACCGTCAATCAAAACCATCGGAGAAGAAGCATTGAATGAACCCAAACCACGGATTAGAATTTTACCGGTATCCTGACCTGGCTGACCGCCGGCATTGGTTACAGTTACACCCGGTGCTAAACCTTGCAATCCCTGAGATATATTGGATATTGGTCTAGAAGACAATGATTTAGAGTCAATCGTAGCAACAGCACCGGTCATGTTAACTTTCTTCTGCGAACCGTAACCTACTACAACAACTTCGTCCAGCAATTCGGTATCGTCCACCAGCTTTACAGCCATCTGTTTGCCAAATTGGGCAGTCAGTACCTGAGTTTTGTAGCCGATGAAAGAAATTTCAATTTTGGCATTTGGGGTACTCAAATTCAGTGTAAAGTTACCGTTGATGTCGGTCACAGTGCCGTTGGTAGTACCTTGCTCTACTACTGAAGCACCGATTACCGGTTCACCAGTAGAATCGATAACGTTACCTTTGGCTGTTTTCTTGTCTTGTTGAGCAATTCTAGTCGCTACGTTAGTAATTTTAGAGAGAGTTATATTGTTACCTAGCACCTTGCAATCAATATCGGTGTTGTCAAAGATACCTTTCAGCAGCTCTATTACATCGGTATTGCTTCCATTTACATATACGGTGCGTTTTACGTCCACATCGTTCTTGTCATATACAAACAAATAATCCGTTTGTTTCTCAACTTGTTGAATCACAGATTCAATGGTATAATTCTGTGTCTTAAGGGATACTTTTTGATCCATGTACTCGGTTACACTCGCCAGGGCAGTATTTACGCCTAAAAAAAGAGCATAAGCCGAAACCATACCAACTTTAACGATATGGTTACAGTTTGAAATAACTTTTTTGTAGGAATTAAAATCCATAATTTACTTTAATTTAATCATTAGTATTTTGTTTAAGATCAGATGGCTTCAAGCCACGGGCGGTATTATTTTCGGAACCGCCTTACGTTACGCTACAATAGGGTGTTTTACATAGGCATTTTATAATTTATAAGTTACACAATTTATAAGATGATAATTTTTTTATTTTCGTAATCAATTTGATAGTCAAAATGATTGGTTTCTTTCAGCACTCGTATGATGTGTTCCAGTCCATCTTTGGCACGGAACTTACCGGTGCAGTAGGGTGATTTTCTGGTTAAAGAAGTATTTCTGATTTGGAATTCAACATCATAGTATTCTTGTAGTTTGTCGAACACTTCCAACAGAGGTTCGTTAAAATAGAGTATCCCTTTGCGCCACAGATAATTGTTAGTATTTTCAATCGGTTTGACCTTCAATACTCCTTGGCATAGCGCTGCACGCTGGTTGGGGGTAAGAATTACGGCCGATGATTTTTTTGCATTAGTAGTGACTTCCACTTTACCGTTCAATAGGGCCGCTTCAAATTGAGGAGAATCCTGATAGTCGTATACATTAAAGGAAGTACCTACCGCTTTTACTTGATATTTAGAAGTAGAAACGATAAAGGGATGCTCCTTGTCGGATTTTACTTCGAAGAATCCTTCACCGTCAAGTTCTACCAGGCGTTTTTTTCCGTTAAATTTCGAGGGGAAGGTCAGGGTACTGCCGGAGTTCAGCCATACCTTGGATCCGTCGGCCAGCATTATTTCTACATGCTGTCCAGTTGGTACATGGATTTGGTGTTGTAGTTCGTGGTGGGTTGTTGTTGTCTGCCGGTTCAAGAAGAAGTGCAGGGCAAAGCCCAGCACGAAGATAGCCGCTACCTTCATGAAAGATATGGCATAATGTTTCCACGGGAGGATTTTAGCTTTTTGGGGGAGGGCAACTTCTGTTTGTTCGGGCATGTCCTCAATCCAGTAACTCATTTCAAACAGACGGCAAAGCTGTTGGTAGTAACGCTGGTGTTCTATCTCCGCTTCTATCCATTCAGTAATTCGTTGAGTTTCTTCATCCGAAACCTCTCCTTTAAAATAAGCTATTAATAATTCGTCGTCCATAATTCTTTATCGTTTGTAATAATGGCGACTGAAGGAAGGGATTCCCTAGTGTAGATTCATAAAATTAACTTCTATTAAGAAATCCACCCTTTATTGATTGGGTTCATAAAACAGAGCCAAGTTAAGATAGGGAGGTAGTCTTTGAGGGCAGCACGAAGTTCCTTAAGGGCCTTGTTCATGTGATAATCTACCCCTTTGACCGAGATGCCCAAAGTTTGAGCAATTTCCTTTCCCGATTTATTTTCAAAGCGGCTCATAATGAATACCTTTTTGGTTTGTTCCGGTAATTGATTGAGAGTTTTCATTACGATAGATTTGATTTCCTGTGAGAAAATATAACTGGGATTACAGCCTTCCAAGTTTGAGATTCGGATGGCTAGTTCGCGCTGTTTCCATTGTATAAGATCATCTTTGGTATCTTCCCGTCGTACTTGTGTTTTGAGATAATCCAACGATTTATGTTTCACGATGGTGATAAGGAGAGCCATGGGATTATCAACCGATTCCACCTTCATGGTTTCGAGCAGTTGCAGGAAGGCGTCCATAGTGATGTCTTCAGAAGCTTGCTTATTGCGCACATAAAAGCATGCAAAGTTGCAAACCTTATTAAACGAACTTTTATACAAAAGATTGAATCGTTCCACTTCCGAAAGGCTACCATGTGTCGACATTCTATGTATTTTTAAGATAAACAATTCGCAAAAATAGTTTTTTTTTGCAAAAGTAACAATCTGACTGCATATTTCTTTCAGTATCCATTCTTAACTAGAGGAAAGTAGTATTACCTCCTAAAAACGTTTACATGTATATGCCTTTTCCCTATTGTTTATTATTCGGTGATATCAAGCGGCTGACAATTGAAGCTGTTGCGATGCCAATCATTGGGGGCGCTCACAAAATTTTTTCTTATAACAATATATATTACATTTTTGTATAGAATATGATTCAATCTAGGATCCACAACAGTTTGGAAAAACGATCGCGAATTGTAGAATAATAAAAAGATACCATAAAAAATATCATTAGGCAGTAAGTTCAGTACCTTGCCGTTTTTTGTGTCCGGCCGGATAGGCTCAGGCATTTTTTATTATCAGCCAATTACAGAAAACTGTTCTAACGATAAAAATGCTCCTTTCCTGAGAAAAAACGCATGTCGCAATATAATTGCAACGAACCGCCGTATCTTGCCCCCGAAATCATAAATGTATAACCCCAAACAAACCATGTTATGTTGAATGAAAACAACCGGTCCTCGGACCGGATCCTGACCGAGAGGATCCTGGACGATCCAGACATGATCCTGAAAATTGAGAATCCTTCTCTGAAGCAGCAGATGGCTGCCGTACAGAAGAAACCTGAGCTGATCGCCAGCTTGCCGCTTGCGGGAGAAAAGGTGCAGCTTGCAGCGGTTATCGCCTGCCCGGAAAGCATCCTGCTTGTAGATACTCCCGCACCTGCCGCCTGCTTCATGGCCGTGGAACGGATGCTCAAGGAGGAACTTCTTCCCGTGCCGGGTGTCCTGAATGCGGCAAGGGAGTTGATACTGCAGATGAAGAAGGATAAAGCCGATGGAAGATCAAGCGGAGCCGCCATTGAGAAATTCCTGGATGAAGTCAAACCCATTAAAAACTAATCGTCATGCCTACCATTTTAGAACGCCTGACCGCATTGTTCAGCCGGGATATGCAGGCCGTACTCCGCAATCCGCGTGCCATCAGTATGATTGAGAATCCTTCCATACGGGTCCAGATGGCTGCCATCCGGAGGGATAAAAGTGTCATCTGCTTTATAGACAAGCCGGTGGAAAAAGTACAGCTCGCTGCAGTCAGGAATGCACCACACAATATTCATTTCATCGCTTCGCCCGGTGAGAAGGTACAACTATCCGTCATCCGGCATAAACCGGGCTACATCGGTTTTATTTCCAACCCTACGGAAAAAGCGCAACTGACAGCCGTTGAAAGGAGGCCTGAATGTATCTCCCTGATAAATAAGCCTGCGGTAAAGGTACAGTTAATGGCTGTCCTGAAAGATCCGGCACATATTGCCTCCATCAAAGAACCGGCCGAAAAGGTACAGCTGGCAACCGTGCAGAAGAACCCGGAATACATCCGCCACATTGAATCACCTACGGTGAAAGTACAGCATATGGCTATCCAAGGCAACGCGGATACCCTGCGGCACATCAAGTCCCCGGCAGATACCGTACAGTTGGCGGCAGTCCAAGCCAAAGGAGAAACCATCAGGTATGTGTCCGAACCATCGGAGGCTGTACAGCTGGCCGCTGTCAGGAACAATCCAATGAATATCCGGTATATTGAGAACCCTACGGAAAAGGTTCAGCTGTCTGTCCTGCATGCCGACAGGGAGGCGGCTGCGCTTATCAGCTCTCCTTCAGAGGCAGTCAGGAAACAGGCTGAAGAGATGTACGGGCTGAAGCTGGAGAAGCCTGCGGACCGGGAAGCGGAGCCGTCATCCGAAGCGACGGAATCTTCCGCGACACGGCGCGCACCCAGAAAAAAGACCGAACAGAGTACGCAATCCACGCGAAAACCTTCCGCCAGGCAGGTTAAGACGGCAATAGAGAAGTTGGACAAGGACCTTCGGGAAATCCAGGAAATCCCGCAGGTTAAAAACAGGGATAAAAAACTCATCAAGGCTTTAGAGGAATTCAATTCATCCGCCGTCCCCGAAAAGAAAGGATGTGACGTGGAGAGTATCCTCAAGGACCTTCGCGGGAAGGGAGTCAAGGTGGAAGCCATGAAAGCTGAAGAGTGGCACTCCCTGATGAATGGAAAGGCCATCCGGCCCTCCCTTATATCCGGAGCGTCCAAGCCGGCCGCAAAGGGAGCCCCCTTCATGCTTACCAAGACTCCGGTCGGGTATGCGGTAAAAGCTGTGAATACGGTCAACAGCCTGACCCGGCAGGCCAGTGCCGACATGTAACGTACCAATGTACGACCGATAAAAACATGTTTTTTGAATTTACTTGTTTACTTGAGTCCTGCTTAAGTAAACAAGTATTTCTCTTTAATAACCAATCAAGTAACATACTTATTCTTTCATGGAATGGAACAAATATCCGAATATCTTTTCACAACCGAGGAACAGGCTGTCATAGCCCGCAGTAAGGCGGAAGGCAGTTACATGAAAGCTCCGAACGGACAGGCAACCAACCTGAATGAAAAGCAGTGGGCACAGGTACGTACCCGGGCATTCAGGGATTGGTTCGGGGATTGGGAGAACTGTCCGGATGAAGCATCAAAAGTCAGAGATGCCAATGGGGAACCTCTGGTGGTGTATCATGGAAGCCGAGAAAACTTTTACGAATTCAAGCGGTGGACAGACGGTCTTATAAATAGTGGGCATTTTTTCAGCCCGGACAGGAAGAACGCCTTAGGATATGGCGGCAACATCTATGATGTGTACCTGAACTTGCGCAATCCTTTGGAAGTGGATGCCCAAGGGGCAAATTTCTCCTCCATAGAATACGGCGGCGAGAAAGTGGCGGCATCCGATTTGGGCAATTTGGCGGAAATGGAAGGGTATGACGGGGTGGTGATTTCAGATGTGGCGGACAGTGCCGATATGGGTTCCGAAAATGACCGCACGGTGGATTATATCTCGTTTGCCGCCAACCAAATAAAATCCGCCAGCCAGAATACGGGCAGCTTCCTTGAGAGTCAGGATGACATCCGGTTTAGGGAGATCAGCCAGGATGACGGCGGCAAGTCTTTGGTTGGCCTGCATAATATCAGTGAGGAGAAGCTGCTTAAAGCCTTGAAGCTTGGAGGGCTTGCCAATCCCAGTGCCGCCGTGATCGATATAGCCAGGCAGTCACACGAAGAATACGGCGAGATCTCCCTTGTGTTGCCCTCTTCCATGATTGACAAACGCACCGGAAGGAATGCCGGAACATTCAGCGGGGACGCGTGGACACCCGTTTATCCGCAAATAGAAAGGCAGTTTTCCGGTGACGGCAGCGGGCGTGTCCGGGATGCCATTTCCAGGCTGCCGCAAGAGATGCAACCGGATGTACGCAGTGCTTGGAACAATTACATGGACGGGCGCGACGAGGGGAATGCGTTTGCTTATCAGTTTTTATATGAAAGGGGCGAGGCACCCGAATTCAGGAAGGTGGAGCCGCTCTTTGGGGAACATCTGCGGAACCGGATATCCGCCATCGACGCACTCGATAACTATGATGAGCGCAACACGGCCCTGTTGGAGGCTTATATAGAAGAAAACTTCGGTGGTGATCAAACAAAATTCAAAGATTATATCGAAACAAGGAAACGGGTATTACAGGATAAAATACAAGCGTTCCCGGAACAAAAACAAAAAGGTTTGGCTTACAGAAAAGCTGTCCAGAAGCTGAATGATATAGAAGAAAGGGGATATGAATACAGTTCCGTACAAGACTTCTATGACAGGGTGAAGACCGATATCCGCCAAGCCGGCAGTGTTGATACCTATCATACCCTGCAGGACGCTTTGGATAAGATCGACGGATCGGAAGCGCTGGGCAGGCAGTATGCGGAGTGGAGGGAAAGCCTTGCGGGCAAATACGGTATCAAGGAGGTACTTTTCAAAGGTTACACTCCGGATGGTACCAGGATCTATCTTCCCCATACCCTGGAGAATGTCTCCGGGTTAATGAAACAGCAGGGCCTGGCCGCCGCAACCGGCTGGGGAGGCTCCTTCTCTAAATTTGCAGCCGCTCTTATGAAGCCGGTCGGCACACTGGACGGTATTCGCCGGCAGAAGGGGAAACTGACCACTGACCATAGTGACCTGGAGGCATTCAGGGACAAATGGCAGAAGGTCTATTTTGATCTGGGAATCAAGCTTAACCCGGGCGGCGGCACCTTTGATGATACCGGCCTTTACCGTGTGGAGGATATCGCGTTGAAACCTGATCCCGGGAGTTTTGCCAAACGTGAGTACGGGGTGGAACTGACTGGGGAGGATGTACGGCAACTTAAAGAGATGGTTGCTGCCATACAGAACGAATGTCCCGCTATGTATTTTGAGACCAAATTCGAGCGTCCGGTTTATCTGAACGAATTTGTAGCGGCGGTCGTGCCGGAGAATGTAAGTGAAGACGTTTCCAAAGCGGTCCGTGAAAGCGGGCTGCAAGTGTTTGTTTATAAACCCAAGAATGAATCCTCAAGAAACGAAGCGGTAAAACAGGCATCGGAAATTAAAGGTGTACGGTTCCGGCTTGCGGGTGGGACGGGAGCCTTCACTCCTGCCCGTACCGCAAGCGGGCAGGTTTTCCTTTCCGGGGATGAACGGATGGCGGAACTCTCCCGCCATGCCGCTTCCCTGGCCCGCAAACAGCATATCCCCGTGAACATCATCCATTCCATCGGCGAGGTGGATTCTCCCAAAGTACGTGCCCTTATTGCGGGCGGGAAGGATATAAGGGGATGGTACGATATCCCTTCGGACCGTATCTGCCTGTACCTGCCCAAAGCGCGCGGCAAGGAGGATATCGAGCGTACCCTGCTGCACGAAGGAGTGGGGCATTACGGCCTGCGCAAACTGGCCGGGCGGAAGCATATGGACGCGTTCCTGGATGACATTTTCGCCGGATGCGGGGAAAAGGTGCGCTGGGAGATTGTCCGGCTGGCCGGTACGGGAAAAATGGATATACGTACCGCAACGGAAGAATACCTGGCATGTATGGCCGAAAGCGGGGCGGATGCCCGTGTATGGGACAAGATCCGCATTGCCTTCAGGAACCTTCTGCGGAAGTTGGGTTTCAGCATCGAGGTTGATGACAGGGAGCTGAAGGGTCTGCTCGCGGCCAGCCGGGAAAACCTGAAGAGAACGGCGGCCACCCGCATACCGGAAAAGATACAGACCCCGAAAGGAGAACTTGAGCTTACCCCCGGATATGCCGCCGGATCTCTCAGAAGTAAAGACGGAGTCCGGGATGTCACACCGTTCCTGAAGGAGATGAAGAGGGCCGGGCTGGAGCCGGCCTCCCTCAGTCCGGAGGAATGGAAATCTCTTTTCAGCGGTAAAGGAATAGCGCTTCCCGACGGCAGGATGCTTATGGCCGTAAAGGAACCGGCCGGATATGGACTGAAGATAACCGCTCCGGCTCTCCGGAGTATCAAAACGGCAGAAATGGAAATATAAGATTTGGATTATGAATATGGATAAGAATGATTCTTTCGACGGGCCCCTGCAGGAGGGCAGAGATACGACCCTGCGTTCCTTTTCCTGGGGAAACAGGGCGTTTACCATTTCCTCAGACAAAATCAGCCTGTATGTGGGGGGCATACCCTATGACACGAAGCCGATGCTGGATATTCTCCGCGGATCCGGAGTAGATCCCGGGAAACTCTCTCCCGCCAGGTGGATCTCTTTGCTCCGGGGGCAGCCTACACGCCTGCCGGGTTGTGAAATGCCGTTCATGCTGTTCAAAGCCCCATCCGGATATACTCTCAGGTGCCTGGAAATAACCAGGGGCAGGAACAGGGCTTTCGAGGCGGAAATGTAGTATGACACATATAAATACTTAAAGAGTAAATCGTATATTAATCAAATTAAAGTAATCAGACTGTTAAAGTAAATCATTATGGAGAATCTTATTCCTTATATCAAGCTTATTATTCTGGCACTGGTCTGCCTGGTGACGGGAGTTTGCACCCTGAGCCGGAAATGGTATGTCAACCTGCCTGTCTTTCTTATATGCATAGCGGGCGAGACCTTCATGGCATACCTGTTCTTTCCCGCATACGCATTATGGCCGGCCTGCGGTTCGGTGGCCATATTCGCTTTCTCCACCGCATGGGAACATCTCAAGCCTTCAGGACGGAAAGAGAACAAGTCTCCGATCAGGTTGCCCGTCATTTCCGGGGTTCCATACCGCCATCTGGAATTCTATTACTATTATTCCAATTTCCTGGTCTATGGAGGGGCCGGTTCGGGAAAGACAAAGAGTATCGGCAAATGGCTGCTGGAGGAATATATCAGGCTGGGCTTCGCAGGGTTCATCTACGATTTTAAGGACGTGGACTACACGCAGACGGCCTATAACCTGACAAAGAAGTACGGTTACCCGCACAAGTTTTACTACGTGAGTTTCGACAAGCCGGAACGTTCATACCGGTTCAACCCGCTCAAGGTGGTAAAGGACCGTACCGAGCTGATGCAGCTCATGGAAGATGTCCTGCTCGCACTGCTTCCCAAGGGGGAAAAGCAGAATGAATGGGTGGCCGGGGGATTGGGCATCCTGCGCGGGGTGGCCTTCCGCTTTTGGGATGAATTTCCCGAGTATTGCACGCTGCCCCATATCATGGCCTTTATCATGACCGCCTCTACCAGGCAGCTGTCCATATTCCTGCAGCAGAACCTCGTTGCGGAAATGATGGCCGGCGCGTATCTCAAGGCCGAAGGTTCCGAGAAGACCCAGGCATCCTACCTTTCCACCCTGTGTAACAACCTGTCGACCATTTCACAGAACGAAGAGATAGCCTATATCCTTTCAGGGGATGATTTTGACTTCAACCTGATCGATCCGGAAGATCCGAAACTGTTCGCCATCAGCAACAATTTTTCCAAGAATTCGGTCTATGCCCCGGTGATAGGCATGCTTATGAGCATATCCACCCGCCAGTTCACCATGCAGAACAAAGTGCCTTTCGTCTATTTCCTGGATGAAATGACAACGGTCAATATCAAGAACTTTGAGTCGCTGCCTTCGGTCCTGCGCGAATACAAGGTCGGCTTTGTGCTGCTTACACAGTCCGGTTCAAAACTGGAGAATCTGTATGGCAAGCTCGACCGGTCCTCCGTGGAAGCCAATTTCGGAATCCAGTTCTTCGGGCGTACCAAGGATGTGGAAGCCCTGAAATATTATCCGCAGATGTTCGGTAAGGAGGAAAAGGAAAGAAAATCCCGGAGCACGGGAAAAAGCGGCAGCAGTTCGAACCGGAGCGTTACCATCTCTTCCCAGAAAGAGGATATCTACCAGGGAAGGGATTTTGCGGATCTCGAGCCGGGAGAGTTCATCGGATCCGCCACCCGTGCCAATGTCAGATATTTCAAGGTGATGCTCGGGGAGTTTAAAGAAAAGGATGAAAAACCCCTTCCCGACGTCCGGGTTCTGGAGCCGGAGGAGATTACCAGGAATTTTTCCCGGATACTTGCGGACGTCCGCAGCCTTTTCCCGTGCGAATAAAGAACTAAAATATAGTTTTATGCCTTGAAACCAAGTATTTTCAAAAGATGCACAAAGATGCCATAACTATTTTAAAATAAAACAGCTATAAAACATGTTTTTAGTAGAAAGATAAAAGAGAAATTTAAAAAGCAGATTTGAAGGATACACTTAGTTTGGGCAAATCGTATGCGGTGGTAAACATTCTATATCAAGGTGCGACACGAAGTTGCGTAAATAATTGTTCAAAATTCTAATCCACGAGCCGGAATTGAATGATTGAATCCGTTGTTCCGTCAACGGTAACCTACGGACAGATGCACCAATAGTGATAATTCTGTATCAAGCTGTCTGGACAATGTACTCCTTCCGAAAGGAAAAGACAGAGCCGTAAGGGAAAGACAATAACTCTTAGTATCATAGAGTTGGGAGGCTAGGCTGAGTAGTATGATTAACACATGTGAATCGTTGTTTGAATCGTCGTTAGCTTAAACTAAAAAGTATACAGTCGGATAACTCTCTCTTCGATTAGGGTTGCAGGGACATAAGCACTACCGGCAAAGAGACGGAACCTAACCTACTCGTATGTTATTTACACGAAACGTGGTAAGGCTGTATTTTTCCTGCAAATGCAGGTAGGCAAACCGTAAGGAAAGCTGGACGGGATACAAGTATAGGAGTGCAGAAAAAGCGAACACCATCCTTGGCCTTATAACCTATTTGGCTCCAGAACAGATAACGGAAATTCGTCTTATCTATCAAAATATCTATCAAGAAACAAGCAGGAAGTATATCGAAAATCAAAGGTAAATACGATTCCTTATGGATTTAAGATTTTGAATTCTTTTGGGAATGCTGACACATTACAATTAAGATTGATAAAATATTTATCTTTATTAAATTATTGCCTTCCGGATCTGGAGATATTCTCCAGTTCTGAAAGGCAATAACAGATCAGATAGATGCAACAGAATAAATCTGTTTTTATAATTATCACAATCAAGAGATTTACATTGTATCACATGAGATTGGCATATATTTTAAATTAACACATAATATTCATTTCTATTACTTATCACTATTTTTGTATGCATTCCAACATCCGGACCCAATTATCTGCACTCAAATGATTAGGAGTGACTTGAGGGGAATACCAAGTATACATAAGATCCTGTTCATTATCCACATGTTCCGCTCCTAGTAAATGTCCTATTTCATGAGCCAGTGTGTAAGGGTGTGAGGATGAAGTGGTAGAGATAGCAGCAACTTCAAAGTTGCCTCGGGGATTATTTAAGTGTATAACTCCAATACCACTAGCATATCCAAACGTTTTACCGGAATCCCAAGTGCCGTCTCTAAGTAAAATATATGGTTTCTTATCTTGTCCCTTAACTTCATCCCAAGAACGTAAATAATTTTGAAATGATTCAAGAGCAGACACCTCGTAATCAGAAGCACCACCCTTGTGTGAACTATCTTTTATAGTGTATTTCACAGTTATAAATCCTGAGTCAATTAGAAATTTTAAAGAAGTGGTGACAGCCTGAATTTGGGAAGTGATATCGTGCTCAAGAGAGCCTCCGTCTTTTTCCTTTATCAGCATAAACTCTAGGGTAGCTGGGTAAGTAGCACGTGAGGACAGGCTAAGAATCGAATTCTTATCAATGGTACTGAGTTTCTCAGTTGGATAGTCTTTTATTGGCAACCCTTTAAAAGGGTTATTACCAATAGCTTTGGTTATATCTATCCTGATATTTTTTATATCGCTCTTACCAGAACGTGTATCTTCTCCAGTGTTACAGACAACAATTTTATCAGAAGTGTCAGAGCTGGCTGAAAGATAGTGATTCTGGTAATAGTTAGCTATTTCTGCCATCCTTTCTTTATCTTTATATACTATATAATCAATGAGATCTCCACCTCGTTGAAGCCTTATCGTAGCATAACTTTGAGAGAGTATTGCATTAATTGAATCTTTATCCTGACCTTCAAACAAATAGACCGGACGATTGGATTCTTCTATTTCAACACCATGAATGGCTTTTATAGAAGTTGTCCATAGTTCAGAGCCCTCTTGAAGCATAATCGTATGTTCGGTATTTGATATTTTTGACAATACTCCAGCCAGACCTTCATAATCCATAGACCTTAAATTTAATACATGTTCCAATTGAGGACTAGCAGTTTCTTCTACATGAAGAAGATCGTCAGCACATGCTGTAAATAAAGCAGTAGCTGCAAAAAACAAATAATACTTTATGTTTTTCATACCTACAAATAAAATTAATTAATATATACCAATATCACTGATACTCTTAATTAAGAACGACATTATAGTTATATTACTATGAATATATGTATTGCATATAATATAGTTACACCATTGTCGTTTATTTGAAACAAAAATATACATTTGTTTTAAATATAAGAAAATAAAAATCCTGTTTTTAAACATATCTCTCAAAAAAATAAAGAAAATATATAGATTTAATATTTATCAATATTATAACAATATTAAGTATATCTTTATATTTTATGAAATCATATTTTTTGTTGGAAACAACAAATAAGCCCTATTATATTGTAGATATATAAGAGAGAGACATCTAAAGACCTTTAACATATCCACTGTCTAAGTATGTTCTTATTAAAAATCATAGACCAGAGAGAAGTATCATCAAATAAGAACTGTATCAGGTATCAAATATCAATGTATATTTTAAAGCTGTTAATGAAATTAGCAAAATAGCTATCAATTAATGGCATAAGAGAATTGTATAAAGTTTGATTAATAGTATGTCAATAATGATACCCGATTACGACAGGTGTGAAGCAAGGGTCTACTTCTTCAGATATTGGATGAAAGTCTTCCCGAAATAGGAGAGTATAATATTTTTCACTTCCTTTTCTAGTATTCAATATATTTCAATATATATTTTTCTGGAATATGCCCTATTGTTTCTACATACCATGAACGGATATACAATGTAAGAACTTTCTGTTTCAGATGTGGTTATTCAAACCTGATAATGAAAAATACATATCCTTTCAGTTGCAATATAATATGCACAATGAAATCAGATAGAATGGCCTTGACGAATACATGGATGTGATCGGAAATGATTTCTATTTTCCGGATTTCCCGTCCGTTATCTACCGGTTTTGCATTTAGAAGTTCACGCAATCCCGGTTCCACATCATTTATAAGACGCTTCCTCCTATCTTTCGGATACTAGATAATATTATATACGTATCCCGGATTGGATTTCGACATAGCCAATCAAATTTGTTTCCGTATTTTCCATCTAAAAATATGAATTTGATTCCAAGAAAATATTGTTTTAATTATTTAATTAATAATCACTTCGGGTATTACCTGCTATAACTATCACTATCCTAAAAAAACATTACTGTCCACAACTGTATTCCATTTGATACATTTAACATCATAGTTTAATTATATTTTTTACTCTTTTTATTTGCATAATTAATTTAAATCACCTATATTTACGCTCGATTTATTTTGTTGAGTATTGGGCGGTGTTTTTGATTATTTATTTTAATCGTTTTTAATAAATATATTATTGAAAGCAAAGCATGGATTTTTAATTAAACTTTAATAATTTTAAGATATATTATGGAGTGCTGTTCGGTTAAAATTTGCAGTAGGAATGCATTATGAGCAGACAGGCATCGGTTTGCTGGGCGTATATGGTGTTTGGATGGCAAGATTGGGAGATTAGCTTAGTAAAATGTGCATTGGGATCAGGGAAAATGTGGAATCACATCGTGCATCAGTGGAAATGGGATGAGTATCATAAAACGCTGCTCTTTTTCCGTTCCATCTTCAGAACTAATATTGATATGTGTACTATTAATATGTTACATATAATAATGAATTGTTGCAACAATTATAAAACCAATGTTTATTTTAAATTTTAACAAAATGAAGAATGTAAAGTTACTTTTAATGCTAGGAACCGCGGCATTATTAGCTGCATGTTCTAATGAAGCTGATTCTCTAACAACATCTATTGATGCTCCAGTTACAGCTTCCATTGACTTACAATCAGTAAGTTATACTGATTTAGCGACACAACTTAACGATGTATCGGACTTTGGCAAAATGATTATTCTAAAAGACAATGGTTTCAACCGTCAGGTACATGTTTCTATGGATAAGCGTACTAAAATACAGCTGGATAATGAGAATGTCCGTCTGTTCAACGGCAGGGACAAGGATTCTACCAGCTTTATACTGGGAGATGAGTTCGCAGTATTACGTTTTTATCGCAATGGCGAATCCATCAGCTACATCGCATACAAGGAAGCGCAAATGATGAATGAGATTGCCGAATTTTATGCTGCACCATTTAAAAAGACACGTGCAATAAACGAGAAGGAGGCTTTTGAATGCATTTATGATTCAAGGACAAGAAGTGCTGGAAAGGATATTGTTTCAGTAAAAATCAATATTGACAAGGCAAAAAAAATATTGAATCTTCCTGAATGCGATTATATAAATGATTACATAAAAACGCCTCAAGTACCTCATGGAATAACTGAAAGTCAGACACGTGCAGTACCTTCTGAACCTAAAACGGTATATGTCATTTGTCTGAGAGAGAATGGAAGTACTATCTATCCTAATGAAGTTAGTGCCCAGATGCAGGATGCGGCGAACTCGGTTTATGCAGTTCATGGACTGAAAAGATATGTCAATTTCCACTTTGTACTGTATACTACTGAATACAGTTGTCCAAGTGGCGACGCCAAAGAGGGACTGGAAGGCTTTACTGCTTCACTAAAAAGTAATCCAAAAGCAGAAGGTTATGACGATCAAATTTATTTTTTAATACGCTGGGGTACTTGGGATAATAAAATCTTAGGGATGTCCTGGTTCAATTCTTATAATGTGAATACGGCTTCGGATTTTGAAGCCAGTGGGATGTCTACAACCCAGCTGATGTATCCCGGGGTGATGGCACACGAACTAGGTCATATACTGGGCGCTGAGCATACGGATAATTCAAAAGATTTGATGTATGCTACATTTACTGGATACTTATCCCATTTGTCCGAGAAAAATATGGATATAATCGCTAAAAATCTCGGTTGGGAAGCTGCAGATGGCGATTAGATAAAAAAGAGAGTGAGAATCGAAGTTCGATTAATGGAATAAGATGAATATTTTTCAGTCGCAGATTGTTATTGCCTGCTTCATATGAAATGTAGCAGATATCTGATCTGCGACTGATAATTTAGAAATCTTCACGCCTAGACTACCAGAGGGTACAACCTGACAAAGCGTTTGGATTCTTTTATATGAAAGTGAATGTAGCAGACTATGTGACGATACCCCTCACCGACAGAACATATCCACTCAACTGAGGGGACAGAAGTGCTGGTTCCTCAGCGCTTAGATTAAAGCATTTCTAAGGATGTATCCTAACCAGGCATGCCACTTGGCCGGCGGTGAGCTTCCTATGGAGCCAAAAGACATAACATTCCTAGAACTTGTAATCCCACATCTGTGAAGTATAAAAATCAAACACTTCCGTACCCAGGTATCCCCCCATATCTTCTTGACCAAATGTATACAAGGATTCCAAGGCCCTCAAAATCTCTGGTATATGGATGCAGCCTAACTGACCTTGAAAGGAACGCAACAGCAATAAACACCCAGAACATCACTGTTCGAAGTAAAACCTTTCCACATACTCCGTGGTCAAGGAATGCTGCACTTCGTAATCCATATGTAATACTTCCATCCGTCCTCCATATTGCCTGACATGCTTCACACACGCATTTAGCGGCATACCATTATCCTGACCTCCAGAAAAAGAAGGGTACACATAATTATACCCTCAGAAGATGTGTTTGAGCCTCTCTTGCAACACCTGATATACATATTTCGAATCCGTTTTTCTCTCTTTAATCTTCTGTTTTTCATTCTTAGAACCGCTGTATAGGCTCCCTCATTGTTTGTTACCTGGTTCTGGAAAGATGACAAAATTCATGTTTTTGAAAATCCCGACTAACGAAAGGTTGATGCTACAGATCTCTTCCGGAAAGAAGATCCGTCCTCAGCCTTTTAAGTTCCTGAATAATTGCCTTCCTGGGATTTACCACAAACCGGTAAATCCGGAAGGTGTTTGCATACAGACGTCTTTCTTCTTTCAGCTCCCCTTTGAGAATTTCCTGTTTGAGCTTTGATACCGCCTCGTTCTTCAGTTCGTTTTTGGCCTGCCAGTTCTTGGAGTACTTCCTCAAGCTTTCATCCATGGAATAGTAATTAGGGAAATAGTCATATAACTGATTGAAGCATGAAGCGCACCGGGAGGACCATTGGGAACGGTCAAAACCGACCACTACTTCCCTGCCTTCAACTACCTGCCGGTTTCCCCTGCTTTTTGACAGCGGGGAGAGTGATACGGTCTGCGTCCTGTCCATGCGGGAAACGATCACATGCACATGAAGCTGGAGCCCGGGCTTCTTATCTCCTGCCTTTACCCTGCCGGCCTTAACCTCCGGATCATCATTCTTATAGTGGCGTTCCGTTTCCACGCGGCCGTACCAGACCAGGTCATCCCCTGATTTTATTTTCTCACGGTAGAAATTACGGGCATATTCATCCATACATTCACGGGTGAAGTTCTTCATCTGTGCCAGCACACTCTCCTGCTCCCCGGGAGTCAGTTCCGAGAACTCCCCGACCTTCCGTCCGGTCACCCTTTCTATCAGATGTCTCTGTTCGTCACCGCTGGGATTGATGGAAAGCATATAGAATTTGTCATCGTTGCTTTTCAGGGTTCTGTGGTTGTTGTCTATATGATTCTTGACAGTTAGGGGTATAACATAATCTTTTTGATGTGAGAAAAAATTGTCATAATAGGGACGCTCGACCTGGGACTCCTTACTCAGGTAGTCTACCAGCCGGGTGCATTTTCCCTTGTTATCCGGTACCTGCGGAGTGTTTCCCGGTCTATGCGGTTTACAATACATATTCCTCGTTGATCTTCTTGATAAGCAACTGCAGGGTGTTGACGGGGACTCTTACATCATCGCTATATTTTATCCTTGGAAACTTCTCCGGATCAAGCTGGTATTTCAGCAAGTCGCCCAAGCGTTTGAGCTTGTCTTGGTATACGGCGGCGTCTTGGGTATGGAGATCATCTGCCTGCAGCCTTTCCTTCAATTTCCGGTTTTCATCTTTCAGATCTCGGAGCTCGTTCATCAACTGGGCATAGTCCTCCGCAAACTTGCCGTCTTTCGATTCCTTTTCACGATCCGGCTTAAAATAATCCCTTTCATAACTTCTGAGTATTTTAATAACATCCTCCATCCTTTTCTGGATCTGCACAATCGGCTGTTTGGTTATCTGTTGCGGGGTCAGTCCGGACACTTCAAAATATTCCATCATCTGGCTGATGTAAGCATTGTTAGATTGCGTACCGCTGTTTATGTCAAGCCGATATTTAACGCTGGGAGACACTCTGAGAAAACAAGTCAGTTTTTCCACTCCTTTTTGCTTCATTTTAACATCTATCTTTTTGAAACAAAGTTATTTATAAAAAAATAAGTACCAAAGGTAAACTTATTATTTTTTCAAAAACATCGCAATGTATTGATAAACAATGGTTTATTAATATCCGTAAACGATGCGTTTACACGATTTAAAGGCTTATTAACAAGGTGTTACGAGCATGATGTTTACAACATGTTTATTATCGGTTAACAAGAATTTCAATATTCTACTTATTATCAGCGCTTTGCGTTGATTTATGTTCCCGTGTGCGGGAACTCCTCTTGCTCTTCCTTATTAGGAATTTACTAAGGGACCTCCGGCCCTTAGCCCGGGACGCTCCCGGGAGGCCCAGAACATCAGGCAGGGGCATGGCTGCCGGTGAACTCCCTCCCCTGAAAAGACATGACATCGCAAAAGGGTGTGAAGGCTGCAAGGGAGACTAACGGGACACCCCAAAAATCCCCCCCCCCATGAAAGAAAAAACACCCTGTTTCCAGTGGGACGGATACAACTTTTAGCAGAAGCGAAAGTAAGCTAATATGCTGATAAAGAGCATGCTCTGATTTGCAAAAATGGAGAAAAATCATTACCTTTGTTATATAATAATAAAGGAGATAACAAGTTATGAATGAAACAATTAGACGTATTTTAGCCGAGAATGGAACAAAAACCTCAAAAATCCGTAAGCTTCTTCTGTTCGGACTTTCACACCGTGAAATTGCCGACCTCGTTACCCGTGGAAACCGTGGCTTCGTGTGGAACGTCTATAAGAGAATGAGGGACGAGGGCTTGCTTCCCGCTTCACAGCCAGCGATTGTCTTAAGGCTGGAACCCGACTATACTTTCAACCGTTGCTTCGGGGTTGAGATCGAAGCCTACAACTGCCCCAGACAGACCTTGACGGATGCACTTCGGGAGGCCGGCATCCCTGTGGAAATTGGAAGCCGTAATGCCGAGACCAACAGCAACTGGAAACTGACCACAGACGGAAGTATACGGGGAGGCCATACTTTTGAACTGGTCAGCCCGATCCTCTGCGGTGAGCAGGGCTTGGAGGTACTGGAGAGGGTATGCTGGGTGCTGGACGCATACAATGTAAAGATAAATAGCAGTTGCGGAATACATGTGCATTTTAATGCGTCTGACTTTAATCTTATAACTTGGCAGAACTTAATCCTTTCCTACAAACATGCCGAAACTGAAATTGACAAGTTCATGCCTGCCTCACGCAGGGGGAACAGCAATACCTACTGCCGTTCTCTCAGAGGATTCTCCGATGAAGATATCAGATCGGCAGAAAGTATCGAGTCACTACAAAGACTCTTCGGCAGCAGGTACATGAAAGTAAACCTTGAAGCTTATTCACGCCACAGGACAGTGGAGTTCAGACAGCACTCGGGAACGATCAATTTCACAAAAATAGAGAATTGGATTAGATTCTTGGGAAGAATGATTATCTTTGCATCCACATCTTCACTTCCCGCAGGAAGCAGACTGGAGGATTTTCCTTTCTTGGAGGAAAAACAAAAATTATATTATAAATTAAGAACAAAAAAATTAATGGAATGAATATGGATAAGAAAATGTATATATTGCCGGGGGATGAGCGCATAGCTGCCTCCGACGCCAAAGAGTTTGTACATGAACTTCGGACGGGCAGTTGGATGGATTCCAACTGCACAGATGAACAGTATATGTGCAATTTTGCCGAACGTTACGTGATTCAGGCAGGTGTGAAGATTGCCACTGATACACCGGAGAATTTCCTTGCCGATTTGATTCGGACAGGATACGCCAAAGAGATGTAACGCAGGCTATTTCCTTTATTATTACACCTCCCCGTTTTTCCTTTCAAGGGAAGACGGGGATTTTCTATTCATACAAGTAATCATTAACAGATACTTTAAATATTTATTTACTTTAGTGTTTTTATAAGTATTTTACTTAGAAAGTAAAATACACTTTTCAATATTTACTGCCTCTATATGCAAATAATAATTATTTGCATGTTTTTATTGAGAAATAATGCATATATTAATTATTTGCATATATTCGCAGAAAAATAACTGACAATGAATAAAGTGGTATATGTACATCTCGTTTTTGAGAAGAAAGACTATTTTTTCGGCAGCATTGCCGCCATCTATGACTATTTGAGTGCGGATCAGATCGGAGCCGGTTACAATACGCTCCGGAACGTTCGGTGGAAAGAAACGTCAGTGTATGTTACTCCAAAAGCCATCATAAAGATCGGAAAACTTCTTCGGGCAGGCAGTTGCAAAAAGCAACCGATAAAATAATAAAGAAGGTTCTGTAATCCAGAATATATATGGGTCCGCCATCACCTGTAGGCTGTAACTTTATCTTTCAAAAAGTGGAAAAAGCAAAGGTACCACTTTTATAGAGACGAATACAGTGTTTTTTGCATGTCGGGGAATGTCTATCTTTGCCGCTCAAACAAAGCATAGACAGATACTGCAATGGAAATAAGGAAACAATATTTTAAGGAGAAACAATATATGTGGCATAAAGTAAGGGAGCTTCAGTTGAAAGGACTGAACAAAACACAAATTGGAATATATCTGGGTGTGAACCGTAAGACTGTACGACGGTATCTGAATATGACTATGGAGGAGTTTGTTAAAAAACAAAGTTCTCACCGCAAGTACAGGCTGAAACTGGAAAACTACGAGCAATATGTACGTGCAAACCTGGAAGAATACCCGTATATATCAGCCGCCAGGATACATGACTGGCTGAAGGAATGCTATCCGGACTTCCCCCGTGTATGTAACAGAACCGTATCCGGTTTCGTGGAAAGGGTACGCAAAAAATACGGCATCGGGAAAAAGGTTGAAACGCACAAGCGAAACTACGAGAAGCAGCCTGATACTCCCTACGGGGAATACGCACAGGCGGATTTTGGGGAGAAATGGATGCGCACTGAAAACGGGAAGTCCATCAAAGTGTACTTCTTTGCTATTGTCCTGTCCCGTTCACGATATAAATTTATCTATTTTAGCCGGAGGCCCTTTGACACCGGGCTTGCGGTTTATGCCCATGAACTTGCCTTCGAATACTTCGGAGGCAGGCCGCAAAAGATCATTTACGACCAGGATAAAGTACTTATAGCACGGGCGAACATGGGGGATTTGATACTGACCGGCAAATTTCAGGCATTTGTAAAAGAGCAGCATTTCCATCCCGTGTTCTGTCACAAGGCCGATCCGGAATCAAAGGGGAAGGTAGAGAATGTTGTGAAATATGTGAAGACGAATTTCCTCACGGCGCGTATTTTTCAGAATGTAGACAGACTTAATGAAGAAGCACGTCTCTGGCTTGAAAGAACGGGAAACGGGAAGGAACATGGTACCACACACCGGATTCCCCTTGAGGAATTTGCACAGGAAAGAGAATACCTTGTACCCTATCACGGTACTCCGCACTCACCCGGTGGAGAAATGAAGGAATATCATGTACGTAAAGACAATACCGTACAGTACAGGGGAAACTACTATAGCCTGCCATGCGGAACCTATCGGGGAGGAGAAACGACAGTATGGCTCCATGAAACAGACGGATGCCTGGAGCTTTATAATAAGGAGACGGGAAAGCTTGTCTGCCGGCATGATCTGTGCGAACTCAAGGGAAAGACTATCTATGGTGAAGGACACAGAAGGCAAAGAAATATCGGAGCACAAAAGCTGGCTGAACGCATTCTTATCTATGTATCGTACAATAGAGAGGTCGCCTTATGGCTTGAGAACCTGCAGAGAAGGAAGGAACGTTATTACAGGGAGAATCTGGAGGTAATTCTACGCATAATTCCCGGATATGACAAAGCCATCCTGACAGAAGCGGTTAGTGTATGTCTGGACAAGGGAATCTATAATGGTGAGTCCGTTAAAAGCCTGTGCGGACATATATGGAAGAAGAAAATGGGAGAATCGGATGTAGGAAAAAATCCTGCCTCCCGGACACAGTCAACCGGATTGGTAAAAACATATAATGAAATCTTTAGAAACAATGGCAAGGTATAAGAAAGAACTGACCGAATGTGCCCGCAACCTGAAGCTGCCATTCCTGGCAGAACACCTGGATGAAATACTACATGAAGCACAGGAAAAGCAACAGACTTACTCCGAGTTTCTGTCAACTTGTCTCATGCGGGAACTTCGGGACAAGGAAAGGAGAAGTTATCTGACCAGGTTGAAATTTGCAGGATTGCCTGCAAGGTATGATCTGGATCTATATGATTTCTCACGTACCGAAGGGATTGACCAAAGGCAGATGCGCGAATTGCGTGAACTGGTATGGATAAGAAGGACATATAATCTTCTGCTGGTAGGAGATTCCGGAACCGGAAAGACATTCATTGCTTCAGGACTTATCCATGAAGCAGTGAAAGCGGGTTATAAGGCATACCTGCTGACCTTGGAAGAACTGCTTGTCTGTTTGAAGGCTAAGGAGATATCACGACCCGCGATGAAAACATACAAACGAATAATGAAAGCGCAGCTGCTGGCAATCGATGATGTTACGCTGTTTCCCCTGAAAGGAGAAGATGTACTGCTGCTGTTTAAACTGGTGAATTGCGTTCAAGGTAAGACATCACTTATCATTGCCGCAAGCCGGGATCTTACCGGATGGCTGGAGATGGCAGGAGACGAAGTTTGTGCGGCAGCTCTACTGGACAGACTACTCTATTGTTGTGAGATAATCAGGCTATCAGGAAAAAGCTACCGCATGGAAAACAGGAAAACAATTTTTAGCAATCAACAGATAGGGACTGCACCTCAAAAAGGGTTAATGAAAGTAAAGAAGAGAACTAAGGAAAGTGGGTACTGTTAAATTGCACAAAAAAGGGACCTGTAAATTTGCTCGGTACATTCCATAGGCGTATTATAATAAGGAACACCCCTGAAAACTGCATTCAGTTTGTAATAATAAAATGCACGCAATACTTTTGCTTCGGATAATAATTTACCTTTTACGCTTTCACTTATCGGTGCGTCGGGTAGATGTACAATGGCATCATTGGCACGGTAGATACCTGCATAATGTTGTTTCCAATAGTCTGAGAATATTCCGGAACCGATGGAAGCTGTACCGGCCAGTAGCGGATAATCGTTGTCACGGCAGGTTGCTCCCACGCTGAATGCCTCCATTAGATAAGCCTCTTTTGCTACATAACCTTCGCGCAGGGTAGCGTAGATAGATGCTACTCCCATAGTACAAAAGTTTTCGTTACTCCACATACTGCCCGATGATGCTTTATCATATGGCTTTGTGTCCAGTAAATCTCCTTGGCAACTGCTTATAGCAATTGCTGTGGCTGTTAATATGAATAATTTATTTAATAGTTTCATAAGATTTCAAGATTTATTTAGAATGTTATATTGGCACCTATTGCAATTGTCCTAAACGGAGAATAGCCCATACCGGTAGCAGATTCCGGGTCTTGGCCTTCAAATCCGGTAATTGTCAGCAGATTTTCAGCTGAAACATAAACACGTGCATTTTGCATAGCAATTTTTGAAACCCAGTTTTTCGGTAGAGTATAGCCTAGAGACAAGTTCTTCAATTTAATGTAATCACCTTTGTACAGCCATAAGGTTGTATTGCCATGACGATTTTGTACATAGCCGTCTATATAAGCCATACGTGGATATTTTGCGTTGATGTTGGTACGTGGATCATCCGGATTTTCGGGATTGTAGAAATAATGATTTTCAGCAACCCGTTGTGCGATAGTACTACCCCATTCAGTAGATGCGGCGTTGTATCCTGTGGTTGCCCCCCAATATATGCTGAATCCGGCAGCTCCTGCCCATACCATAGAGAGGTCGAATCCTTTCCATGCGGCAGAGGCCTGAAAACCGAAATTGTATTTAGGCTTATTGGAAGTTTTTTGGAAAGTATAGTCATTATCATCGCCATATACTCCATTATTATTGGAGTCGGCATAGATGTAATCACCATACCAGATCTTGTTTTTAGCAACCGTTTTCCCCGGTTGAAATTCATATCCGGCTGCGATCATATCTTTCACCCATGCCATATCTTTTTCTGTACGGATCATACCGGTCTTAGGTCCTCCTTGAGGGTTTACGCTGCCATCCGCATTGTAGTAAGAGCCATTGCCATGATAAACGTTCCGTAAATAGTATTCGTTCATCATGCGGCCTTCAACAATGGGTGTTGTGCCACCACTGGACACTTTACCGATATTATCTTCCCATTTACCACCGGTCAGTTTATTATTCGGATCTTCTACCCATGTTCTTTCATAAGTGCCGTTATAGGCATCGATATTGCTTTTGTTGTATGAGAAGTTACCGTTAATGGAGTAGCTTACCCCTCCTATGTTATCACGCCATCCCAGTGATAACTCGACTCCCTTATTGCTCACTTTGGCGAGGTTCTGACGGGGGGCAGTCATTGTTCCGAATACATAAGGAATAGTCGGGCGGTATAAGATACCGTCAGTTTTCTTTTGATACAGGTCGGCACTTATGCTCAGACGGTTCTTTAATAAATTAACATCAATACCAAAGTTGACAGAGGTGGTAGATTCCCATTTCAGTAAGCTATTGGCGATGGCACCCATATACAATGCAGAATTTAAGGCATTTCCAAATACTGCGTTGGTGGTACTGTATACCGACATGTATTCGTAGTTACCAATTTCAGAGTTACCTAATTTACCCCAGGATGCACGGACTTTCAGGTTATCCAGCCAGATACGGGTATTTTCCATGAAGCTTTCTTCTGAGATGCGCCATGCACCTGATAAGGAAGGGAAGAATCCCCAACGATGATCTTTGTGGAAACGTGAGGAGCCGTCATAACGGAAATTTGCCTCAAATAAATACCGGGAATTATATGCATAGTTCACGCGTCCAAATACAGAACGTGTGGCATAATCCTGGGTTGCACCTTTGGTACTTGTCATTTCGGTTGCTTCATCAAACTGGTTCAGTGATTCGTCGATCAAACCTTTCTTTGCGGCATCTACAGTATAGTAATTCTTATAGAATTCCTGATAGCCTAACAGCGCGGATACATCGTGTTTCTGAGCAAATGTATGATGGTAGTTTAACAGGTTTTCCAATGTATAAGAGTAATTGGACTCATAACCGAAACTTGTACTTAATTGAGAAGGAGGAGTGATACCATCGACAATTACCCCGTCACTGAAACGTGTCTGATAAGCAGGTACTCCCCATTGGCGGGTTTCGTAGATGTAACGGTTGTAATTGAAATTGAAATCCCAGCTTAAATCTTTAAAGAACTTGACCTTGCTAAATAGGGTCGTGTTGAAACGGTTGTAGCGTTTGAAGCCATCATTCCGTGCCAGTTTATATAGTGGGTTATTGGCTGTTGCACGTTCGTCCGGACATTCCGGGTAGCCGAAACTTCCGTTCCATTCGGGATAAGTACCGGCTGTAGATTGTCGGAGGAAAGTATTGGCATTGCTAAAGTCACCCACTTCACGATCCATTTGTGAAGCATAAGTACGCGTACCTAAAGTCAACCATTGAGTTGGATTGGCTTCAATATTGGCACGTACAGAATAGGTCTTGTTGGCTGTATTGTCTACAATACCTTCATTATCCTGATAGCGGGCTGACAATAGGAAACGAATTTTGTTAGATCCTCCTGAGACTGAAAGGTTATGTTCGTGTATCATACCTCCTGAGTATAATTCTTTCAGCCAGTTGGTATTTGGGTATGCGATGTAATTAGGAACACCGTTTTCATTTACTCCATTGGGATCTTTTGATTTCTCTCTCCACAAATCGATATACTTTTGGTCAAAAAGAGTACCGGAGCCAACATTTTCGCAAGATTCGTTCATTAATTCCATATAATCCGCATAGTTACTCATCGTTTCGATCATGCGTGTCGGGCTGTTGAAAGAGATGCGTCCACTATAGTTTACCTGTATTTTGTCTCGATCACCGCTTTTTGTTGTGACTAAGATGACTCCATTGGCAGCACGGGCACCATAAATAGCACAGGAAGCTGCATCTTTTAGAATAGAGATATTTTCTATGTCCTGAGGGTTAATAGCATTCAATGAACCTTCCATACCATCTATGATAATCAAAGGTGAGGCATTATTCATTGTGCCGTTACCACGTACCCGTAAGGTTGTGTTATCTTCTCCCGGCATTGCCGAGCCTGAACTGGCTTGAAGTCCTGGACTTAGACCGGCTAATGCCGAAGATACTGTCGTAATGGGGCGTGATTTAGTTTGTTCTTCAAAATCAACAGAAGATACGGCACCTGTTAAATTGGCCTTTTTCTGTGTGCCATATCCAACTACTACTACCTCATCGAGTGTTTTGCTGTCTTCTTCCAATTGGATGTTGAAAGACACCTGGTTGCCACTTACTTTGACCTCTTTATTAAGATAGCCGATGTAAGAGATTTGCAGTGTTGCGTTGGACGGTACTTCGAGACTAAATTCTCCGTTCAGGTTTGTGATGACGCCAATAGTTTTATTACCTTTCACAATGACGTTGGCTCCGATAATCGGTTCTCCATTTGCATCTTTTACAATACCTTTAACCGTTCTGCGCTGTTGGGGGACTGCTGTGATCGCATCTCCGTTTTCAACTGTCTCTTGTGAAGAAACAGCCCAAGCGCTACCGCTTAAAAGCATTATTAACGATGTACTTACAAGTACCCTTTTAGAAGATAAGGGTAGCAAATGTAATTTGCTTTTTCTCATAATACTTTAGATTGAGTTAATAAAAGTGTTAAATACACCACAAAACTACGGTAACTGATCTGATCCGATGTGATACTTTTATTCTCAATAAGGACACTAATTATTCATAGTCAATTTGGAGTCTGCCTTAATCCGTATTTCCTATATGGCTTTTATGTACAAAATTTTGCGATAGGATACTTAATTAGATAGAAATATTGGACATAATTTGTTCTTTTTCATTATCCGTATACTATTAAACTTTACAAAATATGAATAACATGGTTGAACTATGTCGTGGAAGAGCCCCCTCTATGCTATTTTTGTTCGCAATATAGGCACTAATTGTTCTTAACTAAGTAGAAGTTCCAGAAGAACTTTGGCGATGTCGCTGGAGAAAGAACGTATTGAAAAGGAACATATTGAAGAGATGAACCAAGCTAAACTACGATTCTTTACCAATGTGAGCCATGAGTTTCGTACTCCTTTAACTCTTATTATAAGTCAGGTAGAGCTTATGTTACAAAAGAATACGATACCTCCATCTTTGCATAATAGTATTTTCAGGATAAGGAAGCATGCCCAACAAATGAAACTTCTAATTTCAGAATTGCTTGACTTTCGGAAATTCGATCAGAACTATATCCAATTAAAACTATCGGAACAAAGTCTGAATACATTTTTAGAAGAAGTCTATCTTTCTTTCTCTGCTTATGCCTCTCAGAAGTCCATTTCTTACCATCTGAAACTGTTGGAGCAGGATATATCTATTTGGATAGATGACTGGCAAATGCGAAAAGTTTTGTTTAATTTGCTTTCGAACGCATTTAAACATGTTCCGGATAAAGGAGAAATAAGCATATTAACCTCTACCACACCGGATCAGGTTGTTATTGCAGTTAAGGATTCCGGGAATGGCATTAGTAAAGAAGAACAGGAACGGATATTCGATCGTTTTTATCAGGCGGACAATCGGAATAAAGCGCTTCATGTTGGCACTGGTATCGGACTCGCATTAACGAAAAGTATCATTCAGCTACATCATGGTACAATTGAGGTAGAAAGTGAGTCAAATGAAGGCAGCTGTTTTATTGTAAAGTTACCTAAAACCCGTGATTGTTTTGAAAAGGATACTGAAGTCGTTTTTCTGGAATCTCCAGAAAAGGAACCTATGGTACAAGAGAATACCATACCGGATGAGAATTTTATGAAAAAGGATGATTTTACATTCGAAACTCCCTTGATAGATGAACGGGAAGAGAAACGGAAAGTATTATTGGTAGAAGATAATATGGAGCTTTTGCAGGTACTCAAAGAAATATTTTCACCACTTTATCAGGTGGTGACGGCCGCTAATGGCGAGGAGGGATTAAAACAGGTCTTTGCAGAAGTGCCCGATTTGATAGTGAGCGATGTTATGATGCCGGTAATGACAGGAACGGAAATGTGTCTGAAAATAAAGAATAACATAAGCTTGTGCCATATTCCGGTTGTGTTGTTAACAGCACTTGACACTGTAGATCAAAATATAGAAGGGCTACGTCGTGGAGCAGACGATTATATCACCAAGCCTTTCAATGCAAAAATCTTAATAACCCGCTGCAATAATTTGATTCGTAACCGCTTGTTGATGCAAAGCCGTTTTGCCAAAGATCAGATTTTAGAAATCAACCTGTTGGCAGCTAATCCAATAGATAAAGGCTTCTTGGATAGAGTCATTAAAGTAGTAGATAAACATATTGATAATGAGGATTTTGATATTGGTATGTTATGTCAGGAACTTGGAATGGGGCGAACATTGTTGCACACCAAATTTAAAGCATTGACAGGGATGACACCCAATGAATTTATTCTAAATCACCGGTTGAAAATAGCATCGCTGATGTTAAAGAACGAACCTTATTTACAGGTAGCAGAAATATCCGATAGATTAGGTTTCGGTTCTCCACGCTATTTCAGCCGTTGTTTTAAAAATCAGTATAACGTTACTCCGATGGAATATCGCAAAGGGGCTAAACAGGAAAATCTTAAATGACCTAAGGCGGATACCAGATAAGGGAAATAACATCTGAAAGTAAATTTATGCTCGTAAAGAAGACTATTTAATCAATATGGACTCATGGTCTATTTAAATAGCTGGATTAAAAAGAATCTGATGATAGGTAAGAGAAGAGAGGCTTTGCCGTAATATCGCCAAAGTTCTTCTGGAACTTTTTTCGCGCCAGATAAAATAGGTCACTGAAATGCTGATAGTGATGTAACTGAGCCATGCCCACCAAGTAAGGTACCATGGGGTACTGATATGTATTTGTAATAAGATCTCCTGTGCTTTGCGCATTTTCAGGGAGTTCCCTTTTTGCCGTACGTGTAACACGTAGTCTCCAGGATCCAGATTGGTGTATTTCAGGCTTGTTTGTGAGGTGAGTGACCATTGCTTGTCAAAACCTTCTAACTGATACTCATACCAAGTATTATTCAGTATATCCACATAGTTGGAAGAAGCAAACTCAATAGTCAGGTTATTTTGGGTGGCATTTAGATTTACTTCCCGGACAAAAGGGAGCCCTTCTGTGAGTATACAGCTCTTGTCATCCGGGCTTATCCGTGCATTGTTGACGGATAAACTTGAAAAATAGAGTTTAGGTTTGGGATATTCTTTGTTCAGGTCTTTCTCCAGAAAAGAACTAAGCCCGCCTGTACCTCCGATAAATATAGTATGGTCACTACACATCCATACACCACAACCATTAATGATGGATGAAAGGGACAGTCCGTTATCCAGTTCAATGGAACGGAATGATTCGGTGGTTGGATTAAACAGTGTGATACCCCGATCACTTGTGATGAGTATGTTGTCTGTCGAAGTCTGTAGAAGATTATAGCAATAATTACTGAGTAATTGGTTCTGCTCGGGAGTATAGTTGATGCAGGTCTGAGTTTGTTCGTTATAACAAAAAAGTCCTGAACCTAAAGTGGCGATATAAAGATATTGATTGTTACCTTTCAAAATCTTGCTGATGCCGAACTGTCCAATGGATGCAGGCAGACTGAATGATTTGACTTCTTCAGGGTGTTTCAGATTTATACTATATAAGTTAGTACCTGCCGACAACCAGAGAAAACCTTTGGGATCAATGGTGAAAGTTTGATAGTAATATCCGTCATAAAGCAAGCGGAATTCATTTGTATCGGGATTCATGGAAAAAACTCCGTTACGAGCGGAAACGATTAACTGGTCGTTATAGAAAGATACTTGGAAGATAACATCATTGGGCTCTTTGAGGCCTTTTGTGGAATGATTGAGGTAGTTGTAAAAACGTCCGGTCTTGCGGTCGAACCGGGAGAGCCCTCCCATATGTGTACCGATATATAAGCAGTCTCTTTTAGGGTCGTAACAAATACTTTTCAGATTATTGTGGGGCAGTGAGTTGGGGCCTCCGGCAGTGTAAGTGGTGAAATGTCCCGCTTGTCGGTCTAAGCATGCCAATCCACCACCATCGGTGCATATCCATAGGTGGTGATCTTTGTCCTCGGTCATAGCCCCGGCGAACGGGTAGTTGAGACAGTCGCTACGATCGGGATTATAAGTGTAGTAATTGAATGCGTTGTTATCCGGGTTAAAGTAGTTGACTCCTCCATAATAACTACCTATCCAGATAGTGCCTTGTACATCCTGATAGAGTGAAAATATAGAAGAATGGCTGAGTCCTCCCGGGCGTTGTTCTTGCTTGATGAGGCTGTAGGTTTGGGTGCTTGGATCATATTTTTGTAAACCGTCGAAGGTCCCGAACCAGATGTTTCCTTGCTGATCTTCTACAAATTCACGTATTTGTTCGCTGGAAATGCCGTTTGGTGATGAGGGGTCATAAGGAATGCGGTTGATTCGTCCGTTCCGGTTGATACGGTATAGCCCTTGTGTACGGCAGCCTACCCAAAGTTCCTGACAGGAGCTTTGAAAAATACGATAAACATCTACTTTAGGGATCAGGCATTGAACCCTCCCTTTGTTTTCCGTGGTATATAGACCTTCTTTGGCACCGATATAAAACCTGTTGCCATTTATCGTCAGATAGTTGATGGATGATATACCTGTTTTTAATTGAAAGTCTAATTGATTGTTTTGGGGGTTGTATCGGAAAATAGAGTCGTGTCCGGCACACCATATCTCACCGGCATGAGATGTTAGAGCATAGACAGATCCTTGACGTAGACGTTCGAAAGTCTCTTTACGAATATCGTATTTCAGTAAAGCATGGTCAACGATCAGAAACACATCTCCGTTTTGACTCCCTGTAATGGCACTAACCTCATTCCCTATCAGGATTTTCTGATCCGGTCGATTTCCGTTTTGTATCCATGCCTTATAAACGGCCATCTTATTACTATTGTAGATGTTGACTCCTTCACGTGTACCAAACCACATTCTACCCAGCTTATCTTGATAGATAGCCATAACGGACGATTGCGAAAGACCTTCTTCTCTACCTATGTGCTTAAAATATCCGGCGTAAGATAATTGAACGATGAAAATACCGATCAAAGAAAAGGCTAATTTATGTCTATTCATAGTTATTCCGTATTTATAAACGCAAATATATAAATAACAGATAGATTTAATATATCAACTCTATGAAAAAAGTATATAAACAGAAATAAACCTCCCTGCTATGCAACAGATAGGGAGGCTTGTGGAGGAAATCGTAATTTTATCGGATGCTTTCCAGTATTTTCGGTTTCAGGATAGCAGTCCACAGATCGTAACCGTTCTGATTCATGTGCAATCCGTCCTGTTTGAAGATGTCTTTTCTTAGCTTTCCATTGTTGTCGTACAGACAGGAGGCTACGTCAATATAAGTGAGTCCCCCTCTCTTCGAAGCATATTCCTGAAGCAAAGCATTTATGATTTCATGCTTCAGAATCATCTCTTTGCGTGCGAGTGAAGGCTTATAGGAGAGAATAAATATCGGAATATCCGGATAGTCCCGTTGCAGGCGATTGGTCAGCAAGCGGAAGAAGTCGAATGTCTCGCCTACAGTCAGGTCCTCGGGAGTGCCTGCGAGGTCATTTTCTACGTAAATCACAATACTGCGGGGGTGATATCCCCGGGCGATTACATCATAATTGTAGAGCATATCCCGGAGCGCGGCACCTCCGTACGAACGCCGGAGAATCTTTAGCGGAGCCATGTCCCGATAGATATTATCCCACAAGTTAATGGAAGAACTGCCTAGAAAGAGTACGTCACAGGAGGTATCCTTCAGCATTTGGTTTTCTGTTTGGTATCGGTCTATTTCACTTTGATACCGGGTTATCCATTTCGTGGGGTCGGTGTGTCGGACGGGAAGATATCCGATGAAGCGTACTGAATCCTGTGGCGTCTGTGCCTCTGCCGGAATGCTATTCCAGCAGAGGAGAACTGTGCATAAAGCGATAAGTATTGATTTTATCATTTATTTCTTTACATTGAATCCCAGTTTCTTTAGTCCGTTTTGTACATCGGGATGGCTCATGAAGAGTTTCCACAATAGTCCTGTCCGGTAGTTTTCTATCATTACGGCTATCGGGCCTTGGTCGATGGCCAGATATCGCTTCGGATACCAATCGGCAGTTTCGCTGAAAGCGTCATAGAATCCGTAAGGACCGAATACTTTGTCTCCCATTTCGTACAGGTGATGCATTACTTGCAGTGACTGGTCCGGTGTGTAGACAATAGAAGAGAGAGCGGCAGTGGGAGAGATGACTCCCCGGTCGTCACGTTCCAACGGTCCATGAGCAGCATATCCGTCCACGGAGTAACTGGCGGTCAGTCCCCAACAGTCTGGTCCGTAGCCTTTGTAGTGCTTCGGGTTGCGAATGCAGTATTCACGGTTTACCAGTGTGAGATTTCGCATTTCGTTAAAATAGCTCGGACAATACTCGTCTTTCAGCCCCACCGGATCGAGTCCGAGGAAAGAGTATTGTGCCCAAAATAACGGACCCGCTTCTCCACCCTGATAGCGGAGGTGCAGTTCGATGCCTTCTACCTTGTGGGGTGAAACGATGGCTCCGTTTTGTGCCCATCCTTCATGATAGACTGCTGCCGGTACTCCATGGGTAGGAGAAGCAGCGGCAAGGATATACATAATCAGACATTCATTGTAGCCATGTACCGGGAAATTCATTTCCCAGCCATATTCGGGACTCCAATGCCAATACAGCACATTCTGTCCGCCATGGCGGTACCAGTTCCAGTCCACTTCCCGCCACAACTTGTCTATACGTCCGGCGAGTTTTTTTTCTTCCGCCGAGCCTTCTGCATAATATTGGTGTACGGCCAGCAGACCTTGCATCAGGAAGGCTGTCTCTACCAGGTCGCCTCCGTTATCCTTTTGTCCGAAAGGCTGTACATGTCCCGTCTCTCCGTTCCACCAATGCGGATATGCACCTTTAAAGCGGTCGGCTTTTTCCAGAAAACCGACTATTTTCTCCATACGCCGTAAGCCTTCTTCCCGGCTGACGTATCCCCGATCAATACCGGCCAGGATAGCCATAATGCCGAAGCCGCTGCCTCCTGAGGTAACAATCTCCGGCCCTCCTGCCGGGTATTCGCCATCCATGTGATAGCGCTCGCGTGCCAGTCCGCTATTAGGTTCGGCAGCATCCCAGAAATAGTTGAAGGTTCGTCGCTGGACGGTATCCATCAGAGCGTCATCTGTCAGTGATGTGGCAGACGAGGGCTTTTCTTTTGGCTTGCATGCTACAAAAAGAAAAAGAGCGAAGAGGACGAAGAGGAGCTTGCTGTTGTGAGTGACAAGTTGGATATTCATAATGATTTCTTGTTTGTAATGGTTTTTGTTTCACCACAGAGTAACACGGGGTTTCACTGAGTTTTAATCTTTTGTTTATAGCATATTAAGAGAAAATCATCTCTGTGGAACTCTGTGTGACTCTGTGGTGAATCTTATTCTTTTCTATTCCCTTGTGTATCCGGTTCAACGCAATGTAAACCGTGCTGTTTTCACATTCCGGCTATCCGGGCCTATCATCACGTCGAAATCGCCCGGCTCAGCTACAAACTTCAAGTCGGCATTGTAAAACTTCAACATTTCCGGAGCTATTGTAAAGCGGACGGTTCTTGATTCATTCGGTTGTAGATAGATCTTTTCAAATCCTTTCAGTTCCTTGACCGGACGGGTGACACTGCCCACCAAGTCACGGATGTAGAGTTGCACCACTTCACTGCCGGCACGGTCTCCGGTATTAGTTACGGTGACGGAGGCTACCAGTTCATTGTCCATTCCGATAGACGAACGGTTCAATGTGATGTCACTGAATCGGAAGGTCGTATACGACAGTCCGTATCCGAACGGATAGAGAGCATCATTGTCCACGTCAAGATAGTTACTGCGGAATTTCTCGAACCATTTGCCTTCTTTCAGCGGTCGTCCGGTATTCTTATGTGCATAATAAAGTGGGATCTGTCCTACACTTTTCGGGAAAGTCATGGTCAGTTTTCCGCCCGGGTTGACTGCACCGAACAATACGTCTCCGATAGCCGGACCAGCTTCCGAACCCCCGAACCATACGTTCAGGATGGCAGGGACATGCTCCTGTTCCCAATTGAGTACCAGCGGACGTCCCGTAAACAGTACGAGAACTACGGGCTTTCCTGTTTTCAGCAAAGCCTCCAGCAGAGTGTGCTGTACATCCGGTAGATTGAGGTTGGTGCGGCTACTGCTTTCACCGCTCATCTCCGACGATTCACCCAATGCGGCAACAATCACGTCCGCTTGTGAAGCTATTTTCAGCGCTTCGTCCAGCAGTTGTTGATCGGTGCGGTTGTCGCGGTTCAGCGAACGGCCGAACATGGTTGCCCTCTCTTCATAAGCAGCATCACCGATCAGGTTACTGCCTTTGGCATAAAGTATTTTTCCCTGATTGCCCACCCATTCGGTCAAACCTTCTACCAGAGAAGGACTTTTGTCCAGTACGGCAGCTACGCTCCATGTGCCCGGCATATTCGAACGGGTGTTGGCCAAAGGGCCGATCACTGCAATAGTACCGGTAGGAGAGAGAGGAAGTACAGGTGCGAGGGTAGGTGAAAGCCCTTCATTTTTCAGTAGTACGAAGCTTTCTCCCGCAATCTTCCGGGCTGCGGCACGGTGTTCTTTTGTGAAGATGTCACGTGCCGGACGTTTCAGGTCGCAGTATTTATAGGGATTGTCAAACAACCCCAGTTTGTATTTGGCTTCCAGGATGCGGCGACAAGCTGTGTTGACTGTTTCGACCGATACTTTGCCTTCTTCGACAGACTTCTTCAATGTACCGATGAAGCCTTCACTGACCATGTCCATATCTACTCCGGCATTGATGGCCCGTGCCGACACGGTTTGCAGGTCGCCGATTCCGTGTTCTATCATTTCGGAGATTCCGGTGAAGTCTGTTACCACGAAACCATTAAATCCCCATGCACCGCGCAACACATCGGTCATCAGCCATTTATTGGCTGTTGCCGGCACACCTTCCACTTCGTTGAAAGAAGCCATTACACTACCTGCTCCGGCTTCTACACCGGCCTGATAGGGGAGCATATAATCGTTGAACATCCGTTGGCGGCTCATGTCTACAGTGTTATAATCCCGTCCTGCCTCGGCTGCCCCATACAGAGCAAAGTGCTTGATGCAGGCCATGATTTCATCATTGCGACTCATATCTTTTCCCTGGTATCCACGTACCATGGCCCGGGCTATCAGTGCACCGAGGAAGGGATCTTCGCCCGAACCTTCGGATACCCGTCCCCAACGGGGGTCACGGCTGATGTCCACCATCGGACTAAAGGTCCACGAAATGCCGTCGGCACTGGCTTCAACGGCGGCGATGCGTGCCGATTCTTCGATAGCCGGAATGTCCCATGTACACGAAAGTCCCAAGGGAATAGGGAAAATGGTCTCGTATCCGTGAATTACGTCCATCCCAAAGAGCAGAGGGATACCCAGCCGGGAGTTCTCTACGGCCAGACGCTGTACGTCACGAATTTTATCCACCCCTTTCAGGTTGAACAATCCGCCTACTTCACCTCGCTTTATCTTGGTGGCGATGTCGCTGCTTTTAGCTTGTCCGGTGGTGATTTCACCAGTTACCGGCAGGTTAAGCTGACCTATTTTCTCTTCCAGGGTCATCCGTTTCAGCAGATTGTCGAGGAAACGGTCCATATCCTGAGGAGGTTTTTGCGCTTGCAGCCCCAAAGGGAGTAAAAGTGCAAGCAGAATGAGTAAAAAATATTTCTTGTTCATAACTGTATATGTTTTTTTACTTCACCACAGAGGGCACAGAGTTTTAATCTCTACGGGATATATAAATCTCTGTGGGACTCTGTGTTACTCTGTGGTGTGCTCTTAATAATCCGGGTTCTGTACCAGTACGCCTTTTGATTTATCTATTTCGTCCTGCGGAAGCGGTAGCAAGGCATTCTTGGGTTGATAACCCGTTTTGCCTGCAGCATGGAGCACTTGCGAAGCGATGCCCCAGCGTACCAGGTCGTAGAAACGTCCCGATTCCAGTCCCAGTTCTACCCGTCGTTCGTGGCGGATGGCATCACGCAGCACGGTCTGATCTAATGAAGTCACTTTAGGCAGAATGTCCGGGTTGTTGCCACGGGCGCGGGCTCGTACCATTTCCAGATAGTTGGAAGCTTCACCTGTTTTACCCAATTCATTGGCCGACTCGGCAGCCATCAGCACCACGTCACCATAGCGGATAATGCGGATGTTTACCCAAAAGCCGTGCCGGGTAAACTCTTCACGGAGTGCCGGGTTGGTATAAGCTTTCTTGTTAAAATAAGCACCGTCGGCTTGAGATACCGGAGACTCTCCATAAGGTTTGTTGGTATTCTCGGGAGTGATCGGATCAGTATCCGAACGACGGAAGTAAAGCAGCGTAGCATCTTTGCGGGGGTCGCCCGGTTCGAACGCTTCACCCATCAACTCGGTTCCCATGTGCCATCCCCAGCCGAGGTCCCATTGGCCGGAACCGCGTACACCTTGTACTTCGCAGAACTGGCTGCCGATTTTATCGCTTGCGGGCAAAGCGGCAGTAGATGCGCATTGCAACTCGAATACCGACTCACTGCTGTTCTCGCCTTCATCGGTGAAGATGACATCATAAGGAGTATTCAGATTGTATTGCCCTGAATTCATTACATCGGTCGCAGCGGTATACATGTTCTGCCAGTCATTGCGCATCATGTACGTACGGGCATGCAGTGCACGGGCGCTTCCCCAGGTGAGTCGTCCCAGATAAGCGGACTGCCATTGACGGGGTAAAAGCCCTTCGGCCTGTGTCAGGTCGGAGTCGATCTGTTTGTAAATTTCTTCGGCGGTGGTCTTCGGTACGTTTGCTTCCGAGGCGTCGTTCACTTTGAAAGTGACCAGTGGCACTTCGCCGAATGCACGAACCAGGTTGAAGTAACAATAAGCACGGAAGAAAAGGGCTTCACCCTTGTTACGAAGGTCGTTCTCCTCCGTCAGGTTACCTTTCTCAATCGTCTCTATAACATCGTTACACTGGTAGATGACGGCGTAATTCTGACTCCAGTAGGCTTTTATCAGTCCGTTGCTGGTGTTGTACTGAAAATCATCGTACATCGCAGCCTGATCGGCCCCGTCACTGGCGGTACTTCCTTTTTCCGAATCTTCCGAACGGAAATATTCGATGGCAAAGGCGGGGATACCGGCGGTGATGTTATAATTACGCATCATGGTGTAAATGTTGAAGACCTTTCCTTCGGCAAGTGCTCCGGGATTATCGTCTTCGGTAAACTGTCCCTGTGGGTGACGGTCCAGAAAATCGTTGCAACTGCAGAAGCTCAGAGCCGATACAGCTAATGCAATGGGTAGAATGTATTTATTTAGTTTCATACTCTGCTTCGTTAAAATGTTAAGTTAATACCAAATGTATAGACTGCCGGTACCGGATATGTCCCGTTGTCCACTCCGAAAGCAATGGCCGACCCACCGATTTCCGGTGTGTAACCTGTGTTGTGCTTCCATGTCTTCAGGTTCTGTATGTTGACGTAAACCTTCAGGGCCTGCATACGTATCTTTGACAGCAAAGTTTTGTCGAAACTGTAGGCCAGTTGCAGGTTACGGATGCGGAAGAAGCTTCCGTCTTCGATGAAGTATTCGGAGTTCTCGCTGTTGATGGCATGCTTCGTATTCAGCAGGGGTTGTGTGTTCGAAGTGCCTTCTCCGTGCCAGCGGTCGAGACGTTGTTCCATATAGTTGAACTGTGCCCAATTATAGTTGTCCCACGTACGATAGATCTGGTTGCCGCCTTGTCCCATCATTTCCATGCTGAGTTCCCAGTTCTTGTATGAGAGTCCGAGGCTGATGCCATAGGTTACGTCCGGAGTCGGATCACCGATTTTTGTACGGTCGTCCGGTGTGATTTTTCCGTCTCCGTTTACATCGGTAAACTTCAGGTCACCCGGAGTGACGGTTGCCAGTGTGTTCACCGGAGAAGCATCGATTTCAGCTTGGTTTTGGTAAACACCGGCTACTTTATAGCCGTAGAAATAACCGATCGGGTAGCCTGCCATTGTATAGCTTTGGCTCTTATCGCCTGCGATGATGGAGTACCCATCCTGTACCAGACTTTTCACTTTGTTGCTGATGGTAGTCAGGTTTGCACTGACAGAGTATCCCCAGTCACCGATCTGATCTCTCCAGGAAGCCATCAGTTCGACACCTTTGTTCTCAATCTCTCCAAGATTGCCGATGCCCGGTACGGTTCCCGACAGACCCGGTACGGTGGCGAGCAGGTCCTTGGTATTCTTCTTATAGTATACTCCTTCGAAATGGAAACGGTTACGGAACATATTGGTTTCAAAACCGGTTTCCCATGCTTCTACTTTCTCCCAACGGAGACGTGGGTTGGGCAGATAAGCCAGTTGGTAGCCCGGATAGATGATAGCCGGTTTGCCGAATACGGCAGCAAAAGCATTTTCCAACAGAGGTTCTGCCGGATAAGCCTTATCCATATTCTGGTTTCCCAGTGTACCCCACGAACCTTTCAGTTTCAACATGTCCAGCCACGTGATATCTTTCATAAATTCTTCTTCGGTCATCAACCATCCGGCACCTATGGAGTAGAAATTCTGCCACTGGTTGCCGGTATATGCGAAAGCAGAAGAACCGTCGCGGCGGAACGAACCGTTGAACAGATATTTACCTTTATAGTTGTAGATGATACGTGCCAGCATAGATACGGTGGTGCGCTCCCATTGTGTACTCCCGTTGGTGGCGGTAGCCAGGTCGCCGATGCTGACGAACCATTTATCGGGATTGTTCGGAATCACCAGTCCGATGCCCTGTCCGCGGGAAGCATCCAGTCCGCTGAGCGAATTATAATAGGTTGTGAAGCCGGCGGTGGCAGTCAGGTTATGTGTACCGTCGGCAAAACTGTTTTGGTAAGTCAACAGATAGTCGCTCTGAACCTTGGTTTCGTTTTGCTTGTTCTGGCTCACTTCTGTTTTTCCGTTTCCGAGCGTAGCAACGTTCCCGGCCACGGTTGCGTCATATACCTTGATAATCGGTTTGTAAGTCCGGCTGTCATTGGTGGCATAGTCCATAGAGAACATTGCCTTAAAAGTGAAGTGTTTCAGGAAATCTACTTCACCATAGATGCTTCCAGATGCCCGGTAATTGACCGCACGGGTGGTGTTGGCACGCAGATTGACGTCTACCATCGGATTGTTCATCTGTGCTTTCTGGAATTCCGGCAATGAAGTATATAGTCCGTATTCTTCGTTATATACCGGAGCCACCGGAGTGGTACGGATAGCGTTCAGAACCGTTTTGCTGTCGGCCGGCAGCATGCGTGCTCCGTTGAATTGGAAGCCTACTTTGATGTCTTTGGTAATCTTATAATCATTACTTGCATTGATGGTCACTTTGCTGTATTTTTCATGCTTGATGTTTCCCTGTTCGTGAGAGTAACCCACGCCGAGATAGAAGCTATGTTTTTCAGAAGCACCTGTGATGCTGACATTGTTGTTTGTAATGAATCCCGTCTGGAAGATCTCGTCTTGCCAGTCCGTATTCGCATTCCAGTTGCTGAAGTCGAACAGGGCATTTCCCTGGTTTGCCATTTGTTCGTTATAGAGTTCCTTAAACTGGGGTGCATTCACCATTTTGATTTTGTCTACTACGCTTTTCCAGCCGAAAGAGGTGTTGATGTTGACCAGCGTCTGTCCCTCTTTGGCACGTTTGGTGGTTACGATAATTACACCGTTGGCACCACGCACACCGAATATGGCCAGTGAGGAAGGGTCTTTTAATACTTCCATCGACTCGATGTCTTCCGGATTCAGGAAGTTGATGTTGTCGTTGAACAGTCCGTCTACAACATACAGAGGTTTGTAACCATTGATGGAGTTCGTACCGCGGATACGTATTTCCGGATCAGCACCGGCTTGTCCGGAGTTGACGATCTGTACACCTGCTATCTTTCCTTGGAGGGACGATAACGGGTTGGTTGCCGGTTTGTTGGCTATTTCCGAACCCTTGATGTTGGTGATAGAACCGGTCAGGTCGCGCTTCTTGGCACTACCGTAACCGATAATTACTGTTTCGGCAAGCATTTGTGAGTCGTCTTTAAGCGTGACATTTATCACAGTTTGCTGCCCCACTTTGATTTCCTGCTTTTCATATCCTACATACGAGAATACGAGTACATCGTTGGGCGTTACTGAAATGGAGTATTTGCCATCCATATCGGTAACAGCCCCGGTAGAAGTGCTTTTTACCAGGATAGATGCACCGATCAGGGGCTCGTTAAATGAATCTGTAACAGTACCTGTCACTGTCTTCGTTTGAGCCATGGCCACCGATGTGCTCAGTAGCAGGCAAGTCAGGACAAATACACTTTTCAGCCAGGAGGCTCTCTTCTGCCGAAGAAGTCGTAAAGGTTTAGTCTTCATTGCATTAAATTTTACCATTGTATAACTATTTTGATTTAACACACCTTCTGCCAGCTCTCTTTCAGATACTCGATAGTTATATCGACGGCAAAAGTATCCAATGAAACAAATAAAAGTCGAAAAAGATGTGAACAGATGGAAACTCCCTGCACTTTTAACATATATCGGACTTGGAATCCGACAAATGTAGAAGAAGCTTCTAGTATGATATATTTACCTTATGATGGTTGTTGGATTCTATATAATTGCATGGAATTATGTGCTTTAATTAAAGAGCTTTTCGAATTGCATCTATTATCTAATTGTTAATTGTCTAGGCTGGATAAAATAAACAATGATGCTAGAAAATTTTTTCATGATAGATGGTGTCCAAAATGGCGAAATCTCTATTATCAACTCATAAAAAACTAGTTATGATTAAAAAAAACGATTTTACTGACAATGTTAGTTGGGGCACTGTTTGCTTGTGATGATAAGTCCTCGATAATGCTTATACCAGTATTTTCCAACGCCAGTTGATACCGGAAGAAGTGACTACGCTAGCCAACACTTCCTTTGCGGCGACAAGTGGAAAAGGGGGTACTATCAGCGGTGTGCCCAGCTCTGCACAGTATCTCTATTTTATGGCTAATATCAAAACAGATGTCGGTCAGGTATTTCCCGCTGTCGAGGGAACGACAAGTGCTGATGCCAGACTACGCCTGAATCGTTTACAAGGTACAGCGCCCAGTGACTGGACTGCCAATGCTTTCGTAGATTATTGTACGCCTTTGGCTTCCGCATTGAGTTTCTATCCGGATGTAACGATCTCAACACCGAGATATCCCCGTATGAGTGAGTAATATTCCGTGGCGGCTATCAATACCTTAATAGATTTTTGATAGAAGTTGTATGTTTTATATATAGCTCTTTGAATGGACCGGCCATAAATAATTCGCCCGGGTGATATTTCTATCATCCGGGCGAAACCGTTTAAATTTTTACTTCGATATTCAGTTTACCGCCAAGCCCCCTTTCAACTATATCTATCAGGGTTTTCAGGGTCAAGTTACCTCCATCATTCTCTACTTTAGAGATAAACGTACGCTTTTTATTAATGCGCTCGGCCAGTTGTGCCTGCGTCATTTCTTTCTTCTGACGGGCATTGCGGATTTGAACGCCAATGCGCAGTGTTTCCAGCTCACGCTCCAAATTGTCTCGTCTGGGTGTACCTTTTACACCGTAAATTTCATCTTTAAATTGATCTAATGTTGTTATATCCATCATTACCTCCTTTTTTTATCATCATAATATTGGGCCATCAATCGGACAGCCTTGTCTATCTCTTTTTTAGGGGTTTTCTGCGTCTTTTTCTGAAAACCGGAAAGCAAAACCACTAATCGTCCCTTATCGAAAAAACAGAAGACACGAAATATATCACTACCTAAGGTGATACGCATTTCATACAGGCCGTCTGTGCCCTCTATGTGTTTAAGATACTTCGTCGGAATACATTCTATATTTTCTAAAATATCTAAGATTTTAATAATCTTGTTTTGTACTTTCGGAGATTGCTCCCTATAGAACTCTTTAAAATAAGACTTATACATAAGGAGCTCCCTAACCTTCTTTTCCATTCGACAAAGGTAACGTATATATTACATATAAACAAATGAAAAGTTCAGCAATTACAAAGATTTATGATACAACTACCCTTTCAATCCGGAAGAGGAAGGCAACCGATAGACGTACTTTTTCCTCTTTTCTCGCACAAAGATAGGCCGCAGACGTTCATCCATCAATGACCGCTACGCTATTTCATCAGAAAATATCCTGCGCTCCTGCGTTGTGTGGTATTTTCTGCCGAAATTCATTACCGGCTGTCCGTCTGTGTCTTGATGGATGTTTAAGAAAAAAGGAAAAAATGTGTAGGGGCTGCGCTGGTGATACCGGAAATTATGTGCACCTTTGTGTGTGATTCCACACCCATATTAATTTCGTAATGGGGCAACAGAGCCGTGAATCACTTGATTACGAAAAAATAATTTTGAAAAATATGGCAAATACTAATATGGAACACGGAGAAATAATACTATACCAACCAGACAATACTATAAAACTGGAAGTGCGAATAGAGAATGAAACTGTTTGGTTGACACAAGCACAAATTGTTAACTTATTCCAATCAAGTAAAGCCAATATCAGTGAGCATATAAGAAATATATATGACTCAGATGAATTATCTGCTGAATCAACTGTTCGGAAATTCCGAACAGTTCGAATGGAAGGTAATAGAAAGGTTACCCGCATTCTTGAATATTATAATCTGGATATGATTATTTCCGTAGGTTATCGTGTGAATTCCAAGCGAGGAGTCCAGTTCCGCCAATGGTCAACAGGAGTACTTAAAGAATATCTATTAAAAGGCTACGCAATCAATCAGCGCGTGGAGCAGTTGGAAAACAAAGCAAACACCCATGACCGGCAACTGGAAGAGTTAACAAACAAAGTCGACTTTTTCGTCCGGACTTCATTACCTCCTATTGAAGGTGTCTTTTTCAACGGACAGATTTTCGATGCCTATGTCTTTTCCGCTCAGTTGATAAAGTCTGCAAAGTCATCTTTAGTATTGATTGACAACTTTGTCGATGAAAGCGTGCTCTTACTATTGAGTAAACGTTTGCCCGGAGTGACTTCTATCATATATACCAAGCAAATAACTCCACAGTTAGAATTAGATTTGACAAAGCACAACAGCCAATACCCCCCAATAGATATACGTACCTACCAGCACGCACATGATCGATTTTTAATTATAGATAATTTAGAGGTCTATCATATAGGAGCTTCACTTAAGGATCTTGGCAAAAAACTTTTTGCTTTTTCTAAAATGGAAATGCCAGCCAAGATAATCACTGATTTATTATAATCCTTATTCACACAAGGACAGGTCGGCTGTCCGTCCGTACCCTCGGGAGAGTTTTCGAAAAAAGGAAAAAGTGTGTAGGGGCTGCGCTTGTGATACCAGATATTATGTGCACCTTTGTATGTTCCCCCAAGCGTCAGCATTGCCTGTTACTTGGCGGCTGCTGAAAGACGACTATTTAAAAACTTTAGATAAACGGTTCTGCTCCCGTGCCTGATACTGTAATGGGTCGGCATATTTTCTTTCTTTGTTTCGGCTTTGAAAGTTTGATAGTACAAGCGGGTAAGTAGAACCGTTCTCTTTTCGTTAAATTCCCCCTATACAAAGAGCGTTCAGCAAACAATCCCATCGCCAAAAGTGTTCAATTATACATTTTTTAGCCGTTTGCTATGGTAATTCAAAAATTATCACCATCTTTGTGGTGAACTATTTGATATTTGTAAGGCAGAAATAAGGGGGAGAAATCACCTTTGTTTTACACTAACTGTAGGTGTATAATTTTATATACCTACAGTTTCTGGATAAAAACGGCTCCTGCCCCCGTGTCTAACTTGTAATGGGTTAGCATATTTTTCTTTCCTTGTTTCGGCATCGAATGTCAAATAGTTCAGCGGGTCAGCAGGGCCGTTCATTCTTCCCTGCCCGATTATACGTTTGTGCTATGGGCAAACCTATTATTAAAATCCTGTATTTCCATCGGCGGAGAACCAACGCAAGCGGATGGTATCGGTTGGAATATATTTTCCAGCGAGGTAAGAAGACTCTACGTTATGTGCTTTCCACTCGTGACCCTGAATATTTAGTTTGTTTCTGCTCCCCCTGCATGGTCGAACGTTCAGAAATGATTGTCTTTGTGGCCGAACTTCTTTTAGAAATTCACAAGGTGAAATATTCACATTTAAAAGTTACGCCAAGTTATGCCTATGCTACTCCTAAATATAAATCCCGAATCAACCAAATGTGCAAAAAGAGCCGTTATCACAAAACGCCTGTCATTATAGACGGACTATAGCACTTTAATTTTTCATGATCAATTCTCTTTTATAATTGGCCTTGAATCTAAATCCCGCTCACCTAACCAGTTAGCTTGCCGAACCGCTGTCACTCTATCCCCCCGGAGGACAGCGGTTTTCTTTTTGCTTTGCAATTATCAGACTAAGTGATGCTATTGGGTTTAACCTTAAGATAGATTATCGGTCAGGTTAGTGAGTTTTCAAATCAATATCAAATAAGAATCTGGAAGAAACAAGGCAGTTGGTATCTTAAAACATAAACTCTTTAATGGATTGTGTCTAAGTGTTTTATGATGAGTCCTGCTACCCGGGCTGATATAACATAGTATACCATTTTCGGTTAAACATTAAAGGAAAACAAAATGCTCTAAACGATATTTTTACTTGAAAAGTGAACTTCTTTCTGTTGTAAGTCAGTGAATTAGTTCCTGATGTGCTCCCAAAACGGCGGGTGTAAGGTGGAAGATCGAAAGGCGAAAAATGGTTCTTCTTCAAATTTGGTGGTAAGTTTTCTTTTACTCATGGAATCTAATTCAGTTTTCGGACGTGTAAGCCCTCTTTTATAGTTGACAAAAAAGCAAGTATCCCGGCTTTCGCCCGAAGAGTCCATCCGTGAGGTGAAGAAGCTAATATTAGACTAAACCATCTGAAAATCAGCATCTTTAAGAAGTAAGATTTCTGTCCTCAAAAGCTTTGTTTTAACACAGAGTTAAAGCTTGTTCTTTGGATGTGAATAAGAAGTTCTTTAAATGCAAAAGACTTGTTATCTGCGCACAAGAACCTGACGAACCTGCAAAAGACGTTAACAATGTTAATTGAAGAAAGGTATAAGGATGAAGATACCGGTTCAGACGGCGTAAACTCACTTCCGAAACCTGAGCTATCTTATTCAGCCGGTGTCTATTTTTTTTGTTTGTATTTTTCGGATAGCTTATCTGTTACAGATAAAAAAACCCGCTAAAACTACGGTTTTAGCGGGTTTCTGTCTGTAAAACATTGAAAGTTTGTGCGGATGATAGGACTCGAACCTACACGTCGCGAGACACCAGATCCTAAGTCTGGCGCGGCTACCAATTACGCCACATCCGCTCACTAAATGCTCACTCGTTTGGAGTTTTGCGCTGCAAAGATAGATACTTTTTCCGATTTTACAAATTTATAGGCAATAAAGTTATTCACTGAGGAATCTGCGGGCGATCTCTATCAATGTATCTTTTCCTCTTATTTCGTCTTCTTGCATCATATCTGCCTTAATGCTTGGTTCCTGTTTTGTGACATTGATGTTTTGTAAAGCGGGTTGTAGAACTGCTCCTCATAAATGTGGAACAATTCTACAATCCGTCTTTTTATTCCGGCTCTTTCTTGAAGACTTAATTCTTTTATATACTGATGTTTATGATTTGCTTACTTCACCAGTATTTTTTGAGGTATAATTATTGGAGTATAAATGCAAATAGGTATTTGTAGATTTAAAAGGATTAGCCAATGAGAAATTTGAAAGCGATATTGATTGTATTGTTGTGTCTGTGTGGTATACATGTGCAAGCACAACAGTTGGAAATAAAAGGTTTAGTGACTTCATCGGAGGATAAACAGCCGCTTATCGGAGCTACGGTTGCCGTAAAAGGGGTACCGGGAAGGGGAGTGGTAACGGATATGGATGGCCGTTACACTCTGAAAATAGAACCATCAGATAAAATCCTTGTCATATCCTATATAGGAATGAAATCGTCTGAGGTCAAAGTGCCGAAGAATGGAGTCTTGAATGTGGTGTTGCAACCCGAATCACTTAATCTGGATGAAGTAGTGGTGACCGGATACGGAAATTTTTCAAAGTCATCCTTTACCGGATCAGCTAACACCTTACGGGCCGACATGCTGAAAAACGTACCGGTACTTTCTGTAGAACAGAAGTTGCAAGGTATGACAACGGGGGTAAACATAACTTCCGGTTCCGGTCAGCCGGGAGCTAACCAGAGCATCCGTATCCGTGGTATGGGGTCATTCAATGCATCCAATGAACCGCTTTTTGTTATCGATGGTATACCGGTCACTTCCGGCAGTATGGGAGCCGGTACGGGAGCTGATGCCGCCTATATGAATAATGCCAAAACAAATGTAATGAGTACCCTTAATCCTGCCGATATCGAGAATATTACGGTGATAAAGGATGCCGCCGCCGCTTCTCTTTACGGCTCGCGTGCCGCGAATGGAGTGATTCTGATCACTACCAAGAAAGGAGCGGTAGGACGGACTAAAGTCACTTTGAGTGCCAGCGGAGGTTTTTCTAATGCAGCTGTCAACTTCCGTCCCACATTGAACGGTGAACAACGCCGTGAAATGATTTATGAAGGTCTTTATAACTCTGCAGTAGACAAGGGGCTCCAATCTCCCGAAGCATATGCAAATGCCAATATTGATACATATGCAGGAATACCGGAACTGGGATATACTGACTGGAGGAAAGAACTGATCCGAACCGCTCATAATCAAAACTACGAGGTGACTGCTTCCGGAGGCAACGAGCGAACTACTTTTTATGCTTCTCTCGGCTTTAACCGTCAGGAAGGTTTGGTCGAGAATTCTAATCTGGACCGTTACTCTGCCCGCCTGAACATGACACATAAAATAGGTAGCCGTGTCGAAGTAGGAGGTAACATGATGTTCACCCAGATAAGCCAGGAGATGAACGAGGAGCGCGGTTCCAATATCAATCCCTTTCTTTGTGTTGCTGTATCTGCCACACCTTCTATGCCTGTGCGCGACGCTTCGGGCAACTATGTGGGGTCCTATGCAGGCACCAATGTGAATCCGCTTCGTGACATCCGTACTGACTATAACCGCAGTCGTATGACCCGTATGTTTTCCACCGGTTATGCTTCGGTAGATATCATCAAAGGATTGAAACTGAAAGAGACTCTGAGCTATGACTATACTGTACAGAAAGATTCCCGCTATTTGAATCCGCTTAGCGGGGCAGGCCCCAAGAGCGGAAGTGATGCTCAGACCTCAAAGGGATTTACCGAATATGGTAAGTTATTGTCATCTACTTCACTCAACTATACCCATACATTTGCCGCTAAACATCACCTTGACATTTTGGCTGCCTATGAATTGGAAAGCTATCAGAGTGATAAAGCTATGGGAGAGAAGGCTAAGCTTCCTTCGGATGTGTTGCTTGAGCCGGATAATGCCGCTGTGCTGAAAAGCTTTGTTTCTTCTACACAGGCATACAGAATGATTTCTTATCTGTCCCGTTTGAACTATGATTACGATAATCGTTATTACATTGCAGGTAGTTATCGCCGCGATGGCAGTTCACGCCTTGCTCCGGAAAGCCGGTGGGGAGACTTCTGGTCTGTTTCCGGTATGTGGCATCTGAGTAGTGAACCTTTTATGGAGGCTGTGAAGCCGGTATTGAACGATGTGAAAATCCGTGCTTCTTATGGTGTCAATGGTAATCAGCCGGGAGCTTTTTACGGATATATGGGGTTATACAGTTATGGGCAGAACTATATGGGGGCAGCAGGTTCATACGAGTCTGCTCAAGCCAATCCCAAACTGAAATGGGAAAAGAACTATAATCTGAATATTGGGCTTAGCCTGACTTTTATTGACCGTATCTTTGTGAATCTCGAATACTACAACCGCGATACAAAGGACTTGCTTTATAATCGCCCTATCAGTTCCACTACCGGTTTTCTGAATTATCTTGCAAATATCGGTCAGCTTAACAACAAAGGGGTGGAGTTCGAACTGCGTACAATTAATTTTGCCGGTCCTGACTTCAACTGGACATCGGTGTTGAACTTGACACATAACCGTAATAAAATCGTGGCACTGGACGGAGATATAAAGCAATCTGTCGAGGGCTCTTGGTTTATTCATAAAATAGGACTTCCTTACAATAGTTTTTATGTGAAAGAGTTTGCCGGAGTAGACACGTCGACCGGGAAAGGGCTTTATTATCTCAATACGCAAGATGAAAAGGGGAATTATAATAGGGAGATGACTGATGATGCTTCTAAAGCACAAGCTATTCCGTATAAATCTGCTGATCCTAAGATATCGGGAGGGTTTACTAACATCCTTTCTTATAAGTGGTTTGATCTGGGACTTACCTTTACCTATTCGCTGGGAGGATATTCTTTTGACAAGACAGGTACTCTGATAGAAACTGACGGTAGTAAAGAAAAATCATACAACCTGCCTGTATATGCTTTGGGCCGTTGGCAGAAGCCGGGAGATAGAACTGATGTTCCCCGTTTTGTATTGGAACAGGGAGCCGGACCACAAAATTCATCCCGCTATATTCACAGTACCGACCACATCCGCCTCAAGAACCTGACACTTGGTTTCACACTTCCTGGCAGATGGGTACAAAAGGCATTGATAGAGAATGCACGTGTCTACTTCTCAGGAAGTAATCTGCTGACATGGGCCAAATGGAAACAATATGATCCTGAAGTACCGGTTAATGGTGAGGTGTTCTGCGAGGCTCCTCCCATGCGTACCTTCAATTTTGGGGTTGAGATAACTTTCTAATCATTCATCATTATTAATATTCAGATATATGAAACGTACACTTATATACATGTTTGCCGCTATGTCGCTTGTGGGTTCTTCTTGTTCCGGCGACTGGCTGAATTTGAATCCATCTACTTCTGTGACTACTCCACAAGCCATCCGTACGCTTGAGGAGGCGCAAATAGCTTTGAACGGCATTTATCGCATTGCTGCTTCACATAGTTATTATGGCGACAATTATCTCTATTATGCCGATTGCCGTGGTGAAGATGTTCAAGCGCGTGTCAGCAAGGGAGCCGGAAAACGTGTATCACCTTATTATGAGTTTAATGTTACGGCAGATGATGCCTTGAATATTACCCGTGTATGGAATCAGCCTTATAGTGTCATTCATCAGGCAAATAGCCTGCTGGAAAGAATAGAGTCCGGTGCGGTGGTTACTGATGATGCTGTTGCTCTCAACTGCATCAAAGCTGAAGCGCTTGCTTTACGTGGATTGGCTTTGTTCGATCTCACCCGTCTGTTTGCTATGCCCTATACCTTGAATAACGGAACTTCTTTGGGAGTACCCATCGAGATTAAAACGACTTTGCCTACTCACCAGCCTGCCCGCAATACGGTAGCCGAATGTTATCAGCAGGTGATAGACGATATGACAGGTGCATTGAAACTCTCGGCACTCTCTGCTGATAAGAAAAACGGTTATCTTAATGTATGGAGTGTCAAAGCATTACTTTCACGGGTATATCTTTATATGAATGATAATGAAAAGGCTCTTGCATTGGCCAAGGAAGTGATGAATAACGGTGGATTGTATCAGTTGTTCACACATGATGAATACCCTACTGTATGGGGAAAAGATTTCAGTTCTGAGTCACTGTTTGAATTTTACTACACTCTTTCCGAGCCTGATGGTGGAACGGGGGGAGAAGGTGCTCCAATGGTTTATGCCGATAATGTGAAGGACTGGAACAACCTTGTACTGACCAAAGCATTCCTCGATCTGTTGGGAGAAGATCCGGATGACGTGCGTCATTCATTGAATCGTTTGCCGGAGAAACCGGAAGAGGACATATTGCCCGAAGGTTCCAAGGGTTATCCTAAATATCTAAATAAGTATCCGGGCAAGACCGGAGATAATCCGCAGGATAACGACATCTGTATTATCCGTCTCTCCGAAGTTTACCTGAATGCTGCCGAGGCTGCCTTTAAGTTGGGGGGAGCAGAGAACCTAAAGTTTTCTTTGGATTGCCTTAATGCCATAGTGAGTCGTGCCAATCCTGTGAGGTCCGTGAAAGAAACGGAGTTGAGCCTGGAGCGTATACTGAAAGAACGTCGTAAGGAATTGGTAGGAGAGGGACATGCTTTCTTCGATGCTATGCGTAATGGTTTGTCTGTAAGCCGCACCGGTGGCTGGCATTTGCCTTCTGTAGCAGCTGCTGCAGTTATTAGTCCGTCTGATCCGCGGGTAGCATTACCTATTCCGCAGGCAGAGATAGATGCTAACCCGAATATGGTGCAGAATCCGCATTAATGCCTTCTGAGCCGTCAGATATATCGGATAATGAGTAGAAATACTTATGTAGTCGTATAACCAGATCCTAAGTCTGGTGCGGCTACCGGTTATACATACCACATTCGCTTAATAAATATTTACTCTCTGATTTTACAAATTTATAAGCAATAAAGTTATTCACTGAGGAATCTGCGGGCCATTTCTATCAGCGTATCTTTTCCTCTTAATTCATCTTCTTGCAGCATATCTGCTTTGATGTCCGGTTCAATGCCAAACTCGATGTGATTCATCTCCGCATCAAAATGGGGGCTGGCAGAGAAACGTACGCTCCATCCGTTGGGCAGTTCGGAAGTAAAAGGCATACCCGAACCTCCTCCGGTTTTGTCTCCGATGGTGGTGACATTGGGCAGACAACGCATGTGGTTGACAAAGTCATTGGTCGCACTGAAAGAGCGGCGATTGGTTAACACTACTACCTTTTTTTGCCAGCGTACTCCGTTGGCAGGCTCCAGATAGATGGCATAAGGCTTGGAGAAGTCGTTGTGTCCGGTTCCTGTCTTATGGGAGATGTATCCCGTCAATATCTTTTCATTGGTGAAACGGGAAGCGATACGGGCGGAGTTGGTTGCATTTCCGCCGCCATTGTCGCGCACGTCGATAATCAGTCCGTTACATACCGACAGATATGAGAGCACTTCGTCCAGATTACCGTTACCGACCGGGTCGGCGAAACTTTCGTACCGTATGTAGCCGATATTATCTTTCAGTATCTTGTATTTAAGGCCTGCTGCCGTGCGATAATCCGTACTGGCGCGTCCCAGATAGGAATCTTCCAGCAGGTCTGCACGGAAGTTGCGGGGATAGTCCTGATACCAAGCGTCGTAATAAGACACGTTGTGAGCCGAGGCCAGATTGACATGTCCGTCCTGTAGTTCGTAGAGCATTTCGCTCAATACTTCAAATAGTCCTTCGCTGCCCATATTCGGGGTGATAAGCTTTTGATACCGGGTGTGAATCTCGTCCCAGTCTATCTGTTTATAGTCGAGAAAACAGTATTGCTCGTCGATGATTTTCCACAACTGCTCGAAATTTCCCTGTGGATTATTGACAAACTCCTCTTCCCGAATGCAGGAAGAGAGAAGCCCCAGGCAGAAAATCAGGCAGAAACCCTGTTGCAGTATTCTATAAATGATCGGATTCTTCATGGCGCTTTTCTGTTAATAGGCTCTGACAGCCGGTGGCAGGGGAGTGCCGTTCTTGTTGCGGATGCGGAACAGGTCGTGTACAAATCCCACCATGAATACTTGCGAATACGTGTGTGTCTTAATTCCGTTCAGTTTGGATTGCTGAAGATCGCACAAATAGCTGAGGCGCATTTTGGTATATCTGATCGGGAAGTCGACCGATAGCATCTGCCGCAATGCGGGCTGATTGTGCAGGGAGGTGAAGCGGACCACTCCGCTGGCATGTCCGAGTGTGAATATCTCATAATAGGACTGCCCGTAATGGGGGGAGAACATGACCCCTATTACCGGCAGATTGACCTGATAGCGCAAAGCCAGCGGATAATTTTTTATCTTGGTATGCCAGATGGCCATTCCCGAAGCGTCGAGGTTGATGTAGGCGCGTGCCGAGGCCGGATTGTTCGTATTACGTAAGTTGTAGACAAAACCGCCGTTGAAATCTCCCATTCCTCCGGCAAGCAACTTAAAGTTGTCTGTAATGCGGAACTGATAATGCAATCCGTAGTTCCAGTTCACCAGTCCGGCAAAGGTGTTGTTGTTATCTACCCGGTTGTGAGTGTATGCCAGGTTTGCCTGAAAAAAGTTCTGAACCGAGACATTGCCGTCACCCAGAGTTGTCATACGCATGGTCTCACGGCTGATGCGGAACTCGATTCCCTTGTATTCCTGCGGAGAAAGGTAGGTGTCGAATACATTGGTGTATCCCACACCATACATGGTGGCGCGTGTCACATAGCGGGTAGCCTGAAGTGAGTCTGTGCCGTTGCCATTTCCGTTCCCCCCGAAAGAGGGGAAAGCGGTTGCTATCATCAGTAATAGCAGTATGCTTGTTTTTACTTTCATACGCAGTTTTATCTTGGACTTGTGCTAAAACAGTTTCATCTGTCCGGTCATTTCGTCGAGTATGTCGTTTTCTGTTTTATCACTGTCCGGGTCCAGATTTTCCGGCTCTTCCCCGGTGTCATCTTCTTCGTTGTTTTGTGGCGGATCGGGGAAGCGGGTTGGCTCCAGTTCATTGATGGTTTCTACCGTATAAGTCGTGAGGCGTTTCCCTTTCGCTTTAAAACCTTTGACGGCAATGAACTCTTCGGCGTCGACGACAACAGGGTCACGGAAACTGTCATGGCCTCCGAAGATGATTTCCAATCTTGGATAATACTCGTCTGTCATCAGGATCAAGCGATTGTGTTTGTTCTCGCCCAGGTAATTCTGTTTGCGTGTAGTGGCTTCAAAGCAGAAACGTTTCAGGTACGGATAATTCTGCTGGTCGGCATCGTAAAGGGCAACTGTCCATATCTTATTGGGATCGAACTTCTCGACGATGCTTACATTGTCTTCGTAGTGATTGCTCAGGTCGAAGTTCGAAGTATAAAATTCTCCGGTATTCAGTACAACCAGAATGTTGTCGTCGCTCTGGAATTCACCCAGATATTCGCCTCGTCCGTCGTAGTTGAGGCGGAGCACGTCACGGTCAAACCATACTTTACGTCCGCCCAGTGTGGAACCACCCCGTTGTTTCAAAACAATTTTGTGTACCGGCAGGCGTGTCAGGATGACGCCCTGGCTTTGCCGGCTACGAATGGTCACTTCACTAAAGTCACGTTCGAAGATGATGCGTCGTACACGCGGATTCGGTTTCAAGGTGACTTTGATAATTTCCGCTTCCCCATTGGGGTTGGCGCTGAAGTAGGAAATGCGTGAATCGGGCTTGCCTTGAGTCACGTCGTATTCACGGTCACGCACGATGGAAGTGACTGCAAACCGTTTGATGTAATGTGTTCCCTCTGCGCCGTCACGGTAGGCTACGTTGTAGATGGTACGTTTGTCATTCTTCTTAAAGACATTGACGTAAATCACGTTTTTGCCCACAAACTTCTTGTCGGCTACCGGAGTCACCATGTAACGTCCGTCGCGATAGAATATAATCACATCGTCGATATCCGAACAGCATGCCACGAATTCGTCCTTCTTTAGGGACGTTCCGATGAAGCCTTCTTCACGGTTGATATAGAGTTTTTCGTTGGCTTCCACTACCTTAGCGGCTTCGATGGTGTCGAAGTTGCGCAACTCTGTGCGACGGGGGAAGTTTTTGCCATATTTCTCTTTCAGCATCCGGTACCATTGGATGGTATATTCCACGATATTGGCCAAGTGGTTGTTGATCTCGGCAATATCTTCGTTCATGCGGGCAATCGCCTCTTCGGCCTTGTCGGAGTTGAACTTCAGGATACGCCCCATCTTGATCTCCATCAGGCGGAGGATATCGTCCTTTGTCACTTCGCGTATGAATTGTGAATAGAAAGGAGTCAACCGTCGGTCGATATGTTCACAGGCGGCATCCATGTCTTTGGATTGTTCGAACTCTTTATCTTTATAAATACGTTCTTCGATGAATATCTTTTCAAGTGAGGCGAAATGCAGGTTTTCCTGTAGTTCGTCTTTCTTGATTTCCAGTTCCTGGCGGAGCAGGGACAATGTATTGTCGGCCGACTTTCTCAACACATGGCTGATGGTGAGGAAGTGCGGTTTCTGGTCGTCAATGACGCAGCAGTTGGGCGAGATGCTCACTTCGCAGTCCGTAAATGCATAAAGGGCATCGATTGTCTTATCGGACGAGGTGCCCGGTGCCAGGTGGACCAGAATCTCGACGTTGGCCGCCGTATTGTCGTCTACCTTGCGTATTTTTATCTTTCCTTTATCGACAGCTTTCAGGATGGAGTCGATGACCGAAGTCGTGGTTCTGCCATAAGGGATTTCGGTGATGGCCAGCGTCTTGTTGTCTACTTTATTGATCTTAGACCGTATCTTGACTGCTCCACCGCGTTCGCCGTCGTTGTATTTCGATACGTCGATAGAACCTCCGGTCTGGAAGTCGGGATATAGTTTGAATTCCTCGTTACGCAGATAGCTGATGGATGCGTCGCACAGTTCGTTGAAGTTGTGTGGCAGTATCTTGGATGAAAGTCCTACGGCGATACCCTCTACACCTTGCGCCAGCAAAAGCGGGAACTTTACCGGTAAGGTAATAGGCTCCTTGTTGCGTCCGTCGTACGACAACTTCCATTCGGTGGTTTTGGGGTTGAATACTACATCGAGTGCAAACTTCGACAAGCGTGCTTCAATATAACGAGGAGCAGCAGCACCGTCACCGGTAAGGATATTACCCCAGTTTCCCTGGCAGTCAACCAACAGGTCTTTCTGCCCCAGCTGTACCAATGCGTCACCGATGGATGCATCGCCATGAGGGTGAAACTGCATGGTATGTCCTACGATGTTGGCCACCTTATTGTACCGCCCGTCGTCCATGCGTTTCATGGAGTGCAGGATGCGGCGTTGCACCGGTTTCAGTCCGTCATTGATGTGGGGCACGGCTCGCTCGAGGATAACGTATGAAGCATAGTCCAGAAACCAATTCTGGTACATTCCTGTAAGTTGATGTTTAATGCTTTCGTTATGTGAGTCCGCCGGCTTATAGTCAGAATGTCCTTCCGTAATCTCGTTGTTCTCTTCGCTCATAAAATCAAATTTCCCTCTGGTTTTAACAACAAATTATCTTTTTTACACCATTATTGGGTGATGTGCAGGCAAAAATACGAATTTAATTGAAAAAAATCATTTACTTTGCAGATTATTTCTGAGTCTGGCTTACAGGCAGATGTACGAAATGTAAATTGTAAATGATTAAATTGTAAATAAGACGATGGCACAAGAAGATGTTTTTAAGAAGTTAGTATCACATTGCAAAGAATACGGTTTTGTGTTCCCCTCAAGCGATATCTACGACGGACTGGGCGCGGTGTATGACTACGGACAGATGGGTGTTGAACTGAAAAACAATATTAAAAAATACTGGTGGGACAGCATGGTGTTGCTGCACGAAAACATTGTCGGCATTGACTCTGCAATCTTTATGCACCCTACCATCTGGAAAGCTTCCGGACATGTGGATGCATTTAACGATCCGTTGATTGATAATAAAGACTCTAAAAAACGCTACCGTGCCGATGTGCTGATTGAAGATCAATTGGCTAAGTACGATGATAAGATTAATAAAGAGGTGGCCAAAGCTGCCAAAAGATTTGGTGAAGCTTTCGACGAAGCTCAGTTCCGCAGCACCAATGGGCGTGTTCTTGAGCATCAGGCAAAGCGTGATGCATTGCACGAACGTTTCGCAAAAGCGCTGAACGATAACAATCTGGAAGAGCTCCGTCAGATCATTGTTGACGAAGAAATAGCTTGCCCGATTTCCGGTACTAAGAATTGGACAGAAGTTCGTCAGTTCAATCTGATGTTCTCTACCGATATGGGTTCTACTGCCGATGGTTCGATGAAGATCTATCTTCGTCCGGAGACGGCACAGGGTATCTTTGTCAATTATCTGAACGTACAGAAGACCGGCCGCATGAAAGTTCCTTTCGGTATCGCTCAGATCGGTAAAGCTTTCCGTAACGAGATTGTAGCCCGTCAGTTCATCTTCCGTATGCGTGAGTTCGAACAGATGGAGATGCAGTTCTTTGTTCGTCCGGGCAGCGAATTGGAATATTTCAAGAAATGGAAAGAAATTCGTTTGAAGTGGCACAAGGCACTGGGCTTTGGTGACGATCATTATCGTTTCCACGATCACGATAAATTGGCTCACTATGCAAACGCCGCTACCGACATTGAGTTCTTGATGCCATTTGGTTTCAAAGAAGTAGAAGGTATTCACTCCCGTACAAATTTCGACCTTTCTCAGCACGAAAAATTCTCGGGAAAGAGCATTAAGTATTTCGATCCGGAACTGAACGAATCGTATACTCCGTACGTAATTGAAACGTCGATCGGTGTTGACCGTATGTTCCTCAGTATTATGTCGGCTGCTTATTGTGAAGAACAATTGGAAAATGGTGAAAGCCGTGTTGTATTGAAATTGCCTGCTGCATTGGCACCGGTGAAACTGGCTGTAATGCCGTTGGTAAAGAAAGACGGACTACCTGAAAAGGCCCGTGAGATCATTGACAATCTTAAGTTCCACTTCCATTGCCAGTATGATGAAAAAGACAGTATCGGTAAACGTTACCGTCGTCAGGACGCCATCGGTACTCCGTACTGTGTGACTGTTGACCATCAGACATTGGAAGACAACTGTGTGACACTACGTAACCGCGACACTATGGAGCAGGAACGTGTGGCAATCTCTGAATTGAATAATATCATTGCCGACCGGGTAAGTATTACCTCGTTGTTGAAAACAATCCAATAACCCTTTAGCGAATGAACAAAAAAATCTATTTATTGCCGTTGCTGTTACTGGCTCTTATCTTTGTTTCCTGTGAGGAGACGAAAGAAGCTACGAAGTTTGATAACTGGCGGGCACGTAACGAAGGATATATCGATTCTTTGAAGACGGTATTTGATGAAAAAACCGATCCGGAACTGAAAGCTTTTGAGCCGGAGATAAATCCGAAGTTACGGATTTATTATAAAAAGAAGATCTCGAATGATACAGGTGCTATTCCCCTTTATACAGATTCTGTGAATGTGTTTTATCGTGGAAGTTTTATTTTTGGCGAAACATTTGACCAGAACTTTACGGGAGCTGATCCGGGGCCTTTTGATTCACCTACTAAATTTGTTATCCAAACATTTATTACGGTTGGTGGTGTCTCCGGTTGGGCTGAGATATTGCAACGTATGCGTGTCGGAGAAAGATGGCTTGTTTATATTCCGTGGGAGTTGGCTTACGGAGCAAGTGGAACTGACGATATTCCAGGCTATTCAACGCTGATCTTTGATATGCAATTGGAAGAAATATTGGATGAATAAGAATATGTAATAGAATCTCCCTGATTATTAATGCAATGGAAGAATAATCAGGGAGGATTTTGTATGTTAAGGTTTAGTATGCAGTGGTTTTACTTTACTAAATAGTTGATTTTATCGGGGTTGCCACTCCACTAATGGATAACTCCATCCATTAAACATTTTGGTACTTGGTATTCCAACTACTTCATGGATGATATAACCTTCTATATTTATAGAGTGTGATTTAGAATCCATATTTTGAACATCTATCCGGATTTCTTGGTTATACTTTACTTTTGCTAAATTGCGTTTACACACATTTAAATCTATTGAGATATTTCTTTCTTCTTTTTCTGCAACTTTCCATTTCTTTTTACCTTTCCATTCTAATTTTAAAACTAAAAATAAATTACTCCATGATTTATATGGTGGGAGGTTCTCTTTAATAATAACGGATTTAAGTTCATGTACATATTTGTATTTGGATTTACCTTCTGGAATCTTGAATTCATATTGATATGATGTTCCAATCTTTCCATATTTTGTTTCATATACAGTTCTTGTTGTTACTTCTGATTCCTCTTGGTTAACTCCTACTTGCCCATATAGAACAGGAACGGGTAGAATTTTCTCCTTAATTGATTTTACGTACATATTTCCTTTTTCAAATGCAATTACGGTATCATTTATTTGCATTTCCATTTTATGGTTGAATAGTGCTTGAAATGCTCTAGGCATTTCTGTCATGATTTCATCTTCGCAAAATTCAAGGTCTTTATATAGCGGATATTTAATACCCGAGGCACGAATCCATTCTGTTTGTTCTTCATAAGTCATGTAAGATAGTGTATCAAGGGTGTTATAAAACTCTTTTGCACTATTGAATACAATTCTGGAATCTTCTTCTTTTTGCGGATTTACTTGATTAGTCACCGTTTGATCCAATTCTGTTTCATCACATGATGAAAGTAGAATTATTGACAATAGCAAAAATAATTTAGATATGGTTTTCATATATAAAAAGATTTATACTCTTTGAGAGAAAGAGCTTGTTATTATTTAAAAATAAAATCTCAGATTTCATTTGTTGTAAATTCTCCGGTATATGCTTTGCCATCCAGTATTAATTCAATATTATAGTTTGATTCACTTTGATTGTTGCCTAAATCGATAGAGATACTACAATCGTTTGTTGAAACATTGTAATGAATGGCTTCTCCCGTATCTAAATTCATAATTGTGACAACTGCAGTTTTATTTGTTTCTCTGAAAATAAGATCAACCGTATTTCCGCAGATAAAAGCTTCTGCGGGACAAGGTGGGGGCAGAGAACGTTGATGGTGCTGAGTTTCTACTTTCATTTTAATTTTCTTTCTTGAGGCCATTGTTTCTGCATTTATATAGCCAACACTAATGAATAAGAATAGGGTAATTAGACAGGTTAACTTTTTCATGATAAATAAATTTATGTTTCTGCAAAGATAGTCCAATACCCAGGTGATGATACTGATGTGAGATAACAATTGAAGGATTTATGATTGCTGATAATCAGTTGTTTATGAATTTTGATATAACAAGGAGGAGGAGCCGTGTGATAAAAGTTCATAAAACTCCTTCTGAAGGAGAGCTTTCATTAAAGATTATAGAAAAGGTTTGGGGACTGATTTGTTTTTTTATGCGATACTTTCTTTGGGTGAGTGCTTGGTTACTTTCAACTCTCATACAAAATTTGATTGTAGAGGTAGATAGACGCAAATATTGTAGAATGCAATAGAAGAGGTCTTCTTGTGTTAGTTTTGGATATTGTTCTCGTAACTCCTGAATTGCTTCGATGAAAACTTCGTTTATCTCTTTCTGTATGGAATTAATTTCTTTCTGTTTTTCTTCTCTTTCTTTTTTAAATTTGGCTGTTTCTATTGCATGTAATTTTTTATATGATGTGGAAGTATGAAATAGTCGTGTACATATTTGAAGTGTTCTTTTCCATAATTCAACTTGTTGCTGCTTTAGTTCTTCTTTTTTTAATTCTTTATTCCTTTCCGCAATATATGTATTACTATCAATTAGCGTTTTGATTTTCTCTTTTAATTCATCTTTTTCTATTTGGTTATTTCTTAATTCACATTGTATTTTAATGTATACTTTTTTTCTTTTATTATCTTTATAAAGAAAGATAAATGTGATACACGCAATGAGTAATAATGTAGTTACAATAAGAAAAGCTGTATGCTTTTGCCGTTTTATAACTTCGGCCTGTTGTAATGTCTCTGTCGCATGTTGCTTTAGTATGTGACTGATTTCCGCACTATGGTTTAAATCTTGTATAGAATCATATAGAATGAGAGACGTGTCATTGTATAGAATTGCATCATTTAATTCTCCTTGTTCTTTTTTTATTTCATATAGAGCTTGGTATGCCGATGCCTGTGTATTTAAGTCTGAACTTTTTTTAGCTAAATTGATATAATAAAAAGCAGAATCCAATTGATTCAGATTGTGTAATATTTCTCCTTTCCAAAAATACATAGCAGATAGATCGCTACTGCGTGGAGCATATTGAATAGAGCGTACTATATAACTATATGCCGCTTCATAGAGGTTTTTATTGTCATAAATCCGGGAAATATCACAAAATAAGATAGACTGCCATGTAGAGTCATTGGTACTTGATGCAATGGTGAGAGCTGTTTGGTAATATTTAAGAGCTTTCTCAAACTGTTCTTGAATAGCATATATGCTTGCCATTCCTCGAAGTGGGTATAGGATATTCTTGCTATTGTATTGTTTATAAATGTAGTATGCGTCTTTATATACTTCTAAGGCTTTGTCATAAAAATCTTGGTTTTTATAGCATGTACCCAAATTATCGTATATCAAAGTTAATAATGTGTCATGATCTGATGTTGCTTTTTCTGCAATGAGATAAGAGTTAATGGCTTTTGCATAATCATTATTGTTTTGATAAAATCGTCCTAAATAAAAGTATGCTTTTGCTTTATTGTTATCTTTTGATAAGTGATCATAATGATTTATAGCAATCAAAATTAATGAATCGTTGATTAATTGATGGCCGGCTTTATCCTGTGCTTGTGCTAATAATAATGCGTATTTTGCGTTTTCTGAAACAGATAAATCTGTTTGATTTATTGTTTTTAATAATTTAAACGCACTATCGGGTTGATATTCCATAATGGAATCTGCTAGAAAGATGGTTCTGTTTATTTGCTGATGCCGTGAACAAGAATAAATGATAGTGAATCCTAAAAATAACAGTATTATATTTAGTAAATATTGTCTCATCTTTATATTTTTGCTTATTCGGAAGGTAAAGGTAACAAATTTTGTAAAAATAATAATTGATATTACTTTTAAAATTTTGATAGAATGGAATATATCAACGATTTAATCCGACGGAAAGACCGCCTTTTATCGGAAGACGAAGCAATGAGTTTACTTGAAAATGGAGAATACGGAGTGTTATCTATTTCTTCAACTGAAGAAGGTGTTTATGGCATTCCCATTAATTATGTATGGGATAAACAACAGTCTATCTATTTTCATTGTGCTCCCGAAGGGCATAAGCTTTGTATACTTCAAAACTGTAATCAGGCATCGTTTTGCGTGGTAGGACGCACGCGCGTTGTTTCCAATCAATTTAGTACCGAGTATGAAAGTATTGTGATTAACGGGACTATGATTTGTCAGTTAGAAGAAACTGAGAAGCGAAAGGCATTGGAACTTCTGCTTGATAAATATTCTCCAGAAGATAAAAAGGTGGGGTTGAAGTATATAGAAAAGTCTTTTCATCGTACCCACGTCTTGAAACTTGTTATTAAAGTAATATCCGGTAAGTGTAAGAAAATAAATCAGCCCTGTCAGGATTATTAAGAAGCCCCTACCTTATCTCTCCTTTATTTATCTTTTGTTTTTTTAGCATGGGTTATTTTTCTTTCGCAAATGTAATCTGGATTACATCTTTTATAAATGAAAATCCTTTTCTTTGCATAAATACATAGCATAATACATACTATGAAGGTAAAAGAATATATCCAATGGTTACTCCCTTCGCGTAAGTGGAGAGTACTTGCGATCATTATAACAGGTGTGATTGTAGGTGGAGGAGCTCTTTTTCTTTATATGCTCCGGGCACATACTTATCTGGCTGATGATCCTTCGGCCTGTGTCAACTGTCACATCATGGGACCTTATTATGCAACCTGGTTCCATAGTTCGCATAGCAGGAATGCTACGTGCAATGACTGTCATGTTCCCCACGAAAATCCTGTGAAGAAATGGGTGTTCAAGGGAATGGATGGCATGCGTCACGTTGCTGTATTTCTGACACGGGGCGAGAAGGATGTGCTTCGGGCCAATAAAGAGAGTGCGGAGGTGATTATGAACAATTGCATTCGTTGCCATACACTACTGAATACGGAATTTGTAAATACGGGACGAATAGATTATATGATGTCTCAGGTAGGTGAAGGGAAAGCTTGTTGGGACTGTCATCGGGACGTACCGCATGGCGGAAGCAACAGTGCTGCCTCCACTCCTGACGCATTAGTACCTTATCCGGATTCTCCCACACCGGAGTGGTTGAGAAAGATGATAGAATAAATAAAAAATCAAGATAACAAATTATGGAAAAGAAACTGAAATCATGGTAGGGATGGCTGTTGTTCTGCGGAGCGATGGCAGTCGTTTTTGTACTCGGGCTTGTAGTCTCTTCACTGATGGAGCGCAGGGCGGAAACGGTAAGTGTTTTCAATAACAAACGGGTGGAGATTACCGGAATAGAAGCCCGGAACGAAGTGTTTGGAGAAAATTATCCCCGGCAGTACGAGACGTGGAAAGAAACGGCAAAAACCGATTTCAAAAGCGAGTTTAATGGCAATGAAGCGGTAGATGTGCTTGAACAGCGCCCTGAGATGGTGGTGCTATGGGCCGGATATGCATTTTCAAAGGATTACTCGACTCCACGGGGGCACATGCATGCCATTGAGGACATTACTCATTCACTTCGTACCGGTGCGCCGATGGATGATAAAAGTGGTCCGCAGCCTTCTACCTGCTGGACTTGTAAGAGTCCGGATGTGCCTCGCATGATGGAGGCGATTGGAGTGGACTCGTTTTATAACAACAAGTGGGGAGCTTTCGGCAGTGAGATTGTCAATCCGATAGGTTGTGCAGACTGTCATGAACCGACAAATATGAAATTGCATATCAGCCGTCCGGCTTTACGGGAGGCTTTTGCCCGCCAGGGAAAAGATATAGACAAAGCGACTCCACAGGAGATGCGTTCGCTGGTATGTGCGCAATGTCATGTAGAGTACTATTTTAAGGGGGATGGTAAATATCTGACTTTCCCTTGGGATAAGGGATTCTCGGTAGAAGATATGGAAGCCTACTATGATGAGGCCGACTTTGCTGATTATACACATGCGTTGAGCAAAGCCCGTATACTGAAAGCGCAGCATCCGGATTATGAAATTTCTCAGATGGGGATTCATGCCCAACGCGGAGTATCGTGTGCCGATTGTCATATGCCCTACAAAAGTGAGGGAGGCATGAAGTTCAGCGATCACCATATTCAAAGTCCGTTGGCTATGATCGACCGGACTTGCCAGGTGTGTCATAGGGAGAGTGAAGAGACTTTAAGAAATAATGTATATGATCGCCAGCGTAAAGCGAACGAAATTCGTGGCCGTTTGGAGCATGAATTGGCTAAGGCACATATTGAGGCTAAATTTGCATGGGACAAGGGTGCGACAGATGCCCAAATGGCAGAGGCATTAAAGTTGATTCGCCAGGCTCAGTGGAGATGGGATTTCGGAGTAGCTTCGCATGGAGGCGCATTCCATGCTCCGCAAGAGATACAACGTATTCTGGGGCATGGGCTTGACAAGGCTTTGCAGGCCCGGTTGGCTATTTCGAAAGTACTGGCTCAGCACGGCTACACGGCTGACGTTCCGATGCCTGATATTTCGACAAAGGAAAAAGCACAGGAATACATCGGTCTGGATATGGAGAAGGAGCGTAAGGCGAAAGACAAATTCCTGAAAACAATAGTACCTGAGTGGTTGGAGAAAGCGAGGGCCAACGGTCGTCTGGCTAAACTGTAGACTATGTGGCAGAAACCTTGGGGATATAAAGAGGGGTTCGCTATCTGTGGCGGGCTCTTTCTTACAGGCACTTTCCTGCAAATAACGATAGGAAAATGTGAGCTTTCCATTCTTTCATACCCTATGAATGTGTGCGTGGGAGTATTGTATCTTGTTATCTTGTTACTGATCTACGCCTTTTCGCAAAAGAGTTATTTCATCCGGTGGATGGGAAGCTGCCAGGCTGCCGTTTCATCTATGGTATCAGTCGCGATGCTGACTGTAGTGATGGGGCTGATTCGCCAAGTGAAGTCCGATGTACCTCTGTTAGGTGCTGAGAGCTGGCTGGGGTTTTCGCAGATGTTGTCGGCATGTTCGTTTGTGCTGTTGTTCCTTTGGATGATCACTTTGTTGGGACTGACCACAATTCGGAGGATACACCATTTCCGCTGGTGTGATTTTCCTTTTGTATTGAATCACTTGGGACTGTTCCTTGCACTGACCGGTGCTATCTTGGGCAATGCCGATATGGAGCGTTTGCGGATGACTACAAAAACAGGACAGGCAGAATGGCGCGCGTTGGACGAGAACCAGAAAATGCGGGAGTTACCTCTGGCAATAGAACTCCAGGACTTTACGATTGATGAATACCCCCCGAAGTTGATGCTGATAAATAATGAAACAGGTGAGGCATTACCGTCAAAGAAACCGGAAAACCTGTTGATTGAAGATAATTTTCATACCGGACGATTGCTTGATTGGGAAATTGGTATCGAGAAGAAAATACCTCTGGCTGCCAGTGTAGCGACTCAGGATACGTTGAATTTTGTAGAATTTCATTCAATGGGGGCTACTTATGCTGTTTATCTGAAAGCTGTGAATAATAAGACAGGACAGCAGCGTGAAGGATGGGTGAGTTGCGGGAGTTTTATGTTTCCTTATAAAGCTATCCGGCTTGACGATCAGACCAGTCTGGTGATGCCGGAACGTGAACCCCGTCGTTTTGCATCCGAAGTCAAGGTTTATACGGAATCGGGATGCCGTGATTCGGCTACGATTGAGGTGAATAAGCCTTTTGAGTTGGAAGGGTGGAAAATATATCAATTGAGTTATGACGAGTCGAAAGGGCGTTGGAGTGATATCAGCGTATTCGAACTGGTTCGTGATCCATGGTTGCCGGTCGTTTATACCGGTATCTGGATGATGATAGCGGGAGCTGTCTGCCTGTTTGCCTTGTCACAGAAAAGAAAGGAGGACAACACATGAGTTGGGATCAATTTGTGATTTTTGCCATTGTAGCACTTTTATGCTGGGTAATCGGTGCGGTTGCCGCCTGGAGAGGAAAGCGGCAATGGATGGTCTATACGGCTACATTAGCGGGATTGGCTGTCTTTTTTGCCTTCATTCTCGGGATGTGGATCTCTCTGGAACGGCCTCCGATGCGTACGATGGGTGAAACCCGTTTGTGGTACTCTTTCTTTTTACCTTTGGCAGGTATCATAACGTATAGCCGCTGGCGATATAAATGGATTTTGAGTTTCAGTTTTATTCTTTCGCTGGTGTTCGTCTGTATCAATCTGTTTAAGCCTGAGATACACAATAAAACTTTAATGCCTGCTCTGCAGAGTCCTTGGTTTGCACCGCATGTTATTGTTTATATGTTTGCTTACGCTATGTTGGGAGCGGCGGCTGTCATGGCTGTTTATCTGCTTTGGATCAAAAAGAAAACTCCAGAAGAACGTGAGATGGAACTGTGTGACAATCTGGTCAATGTGGGACTGGCATTTATGACGCTGGGAATGTTGTTTGGTGCATTGTGGGCAAAAGAAGCTTGGGGGCATTATTGGAGTTGGGATCCCAAAGAAACGTGGGCGGCTGCTACGTGGCTCGGTTACCTTTGCTATATACATTTTCGGATGAACCGGAGGCAAAAAGTGCGTACGGCGCTTGTCGGACTTCTCATTTGCTTCGTATTACTGCAGATGTGCTGGTATGGCATTAATTATCTGCCATCGGCACAGGGGACCAGCGTACATACGTATAATCTGAATTGATAAATCGTTAACTACTAATTTAGAACCGAGTTATGAGAATCACAAATCTATTTTGGACAGTTGTGCTTTTAGCCCCACTGTCTGTCTTTGCACAGCAACAGAAAGAGAATCTGTTTACAATTGATGCACAGATACGTACCCGTGGTGAATACCGCAATGGAGTATTGAATCCTCGTCCGGAAGGAGAAGAACCCACTTTCTTTGTTAACGAGCGTGCCCGGCTTTCTTTGGGGTATCAGCGTGACAGGTTACAGATGAGACTTTCTGCACAGCACGTAGGAGTGTGGGGGCAGGATCCTCAGATTGATAAGAATGGAAGGTTTATTTTGCATGAAGCGTGGGCTCGCCTTGACTTCTCAAAAGGATTATTTGCGCAGTTGGGAAGGCAACCGTTGTCGTATGATGATGAGCGTCTGCTTGGCGGACTGGACTGGAATGTGGCCGGGCGATTTCACGATGCATTAAAATTGGGATATGAAAGTAAACTGCATAAGTTGCATTTGATATTGGCTTTCAATCAGAATGATGAAAACCGTTCATACGGAGGCACTTATTATGCTTCCGGAGCGCAACCTTATAAAACGATGCAAACGGTTTGGTATAACGGTCATTGGGCTAAAGATTTCACTGTTTCGCTGCTTTTTATGAATACCGGATTTGAAACGGGTACGGAGGGAAATGGTAAAACAGCTAATATGCAGACAATGGGCACTTATTGGGTATACACGCCCGGAGCGTGGCTGTTCAATGGCAGCGCTTATTATCAGTTCGGAAAGAATAAGGCTGACAAGAAAGTATCTGCTTATATGTTTAGCTTGAAAGCCGGTTATAAAATTGATCCGAAGTGGAGCGTAAGTCTGGGTACGGACTATCTTAGCGGCGATCCCGATAGTAAAAAAGTGAGCACTTTTGACCCGTTATATGGAACACATCATAAATTTTACGGAGGTATGGACTATTTCTATGCATCGGCTTACAATAAGGGGTTGTGGGATAAGATTTTGAGCGTAGACTTTAAACCGACTAAGAAATTGAGTTTCTCGTTGAATTATCATCACTTCTCTACTACATATGACGTTATGGCTACAGATGGTAAGGAAGGACGCTGCCTGGGGTCGGAATTGGATATGCAGGTAGATTATACTTTGATGAAAGACGTAAAACTGACTGCCGGTTATTCTACTATGCTTGGAACTAAGTATATGGATATAGTAAAGGGAGGCAACCATAAAAGTTGGCAGGACTGGGGCTGGTTGACACTGAATATCAATCCACGCATTTTATTTACTAAGTGGTAAGATTGGTACGGGAGAAAATGCTATCTTTGCTCAAAAGACAAGCATCGTGGTAAAAGTAGAGTTTACAGACGAATATCAAAAGATTTTGTGGCAGATATCTTTGTTTAAGGATATGGATAACAGTTTGCAACGTCGGCTGCCACAAGAGCTGGAACTTTCGGTGTACGAGGTTGCCAGAAAAGAGATCGTATTGAAGCAGGATACCTATTGCAATCATTTATATGTGCTACTGAAAGGGGAACTGGAGGTTAATATTGTCGATGTGGCGGGAAACCTGGTGAAAGTAGAAGATATTCGTGCTCCCCGTGCTTTTGCCACTCCTCATTTGTTTGGTGATAAGAATCTTTTACCTGCTACGTTTACTGCCAGTGAAGATTCTGTATTGTTGATGGCTACCCGTACTTCCGTTTTTAAATTGATTAGTTCTGTACCCGATTTGTTGCATCGCTTCTTGTGTGTGACGGGTAATTGCAACAAATGTACGGTTACCCGTCTGCGTATCCTGTCTTATAAGATGCTGCGCAGCCGTTTGGTCTATTATTTTATGGAGCATAAGATTTCTCCGGATACAGCCTTGCTGGAGCACAATCAGGTTCAATTGGCAGAATATCTGGGAGTGACGCGTCCGGCACTCTCGAAGGAGATAAATAAGATGATGAAAGAGGGGCTGATTTCGATCAATAAGAAAGTAGTGACGTTGGAAGATATGGCGGCACTCAAAGAATATATCTGAAACGGTATCTGCTACAGATACCGTTTCAGTGCTTTACTCCAGATTCTATACCCCTCTTCTGTCAGGTGTAATCCGTCCGTAGTCAGTTCTTTTCGCATTACGTTGCTGTTTTTCTCCGTAAATAATGGAAAGAGGTGGATAAAAGGTATTTTCTTTTCTTTGGCAAGTACTTCAAGTTTGCGGTTAATTTCGGGTATCAGGTCAGTTTTCCCGGTCATCGTTTTATATCGTCCGAACGATTCGTTGATAGGCAGAAGACTCTGTATATAGAGTTTGGTGCGTGGTGATTCGGTTTGGATTTTCTCAATGACTTTGGTTATCAAAGTGACTACACTATCGGTGCTCAGGTCGTGTGACACATCGTTGATTCCGGCCATTAGGAAAAGTTTTTGAGGAGTCCCCGGTAAGATCTGAAAAAGACGTTGACAGATTCCCAATGCTTCGTCACCGATGATCCCCCGATTTCTTATGTTTTTTTTATTTAGGCGCTTGCTCCAATTCCCACCATTTTCCGTGAGACTGTTGCCCACCATCACAATATCTTTGGGGCTGATGGGTGTTTCTGTTTCAAATTGCAGGAAGCGTTTGTAATAATGATCTGTATATACCTGTGCGGGAGGACAGATAGAGGCGGCTACTGCATTGGCTACCAACGAACGGAGACGGACTATGCTATGCCGGTCTTCCGGATGAACAGCGTTAACCAGCAGAATGACGGCCGTGTCGTTGTCCGGATCGATGATGATGGAAGTTCCTGTATATCCTGTATGGCCAAAGGTATTCGGACTGAAAAGATCACCCTTGTTTGAGGCATAGGGAGAGAAAATATCCCACCCCGGAGTACGGCCAAATGCGGTTAGCTCACGGGGAACTGTACACATGGTTTTTACTCCCAGCGGGCTGAGGATGCGGTGACCATTGTATTCGCCTCCGTTGAGAAGAGCGGCTGCGAGGATGCCAATGTCATTTGCATTAGAGAAGATACCTGCATTGCCGGAGATCCCTCCGTTCAGGATACGTGCCAATGGATCGTGTACTTGCCCGCAGAGTACGCTTCCATCTTTTTGTTTTTCGGTAGGTGCAATCCGGTCCATCCAGGGACAGGCCACCGTATTGATCCACTTTCCGTCCTGCTGTTGTATGGTAGGCAGATAATCCGTGTATTGCATTCCCAGTATATCGAAGATATTTTCTTTTGCAAAGTCTCGCAAGCTTTGCCCGGTAATGGTTTCGATGATATGTTGCAAAGTGATGTAATTAAGGCAACTATACTGAAATTTCGTCTGAGGTTTAAATTCACGTTTGCAAGTGGAAATATACTCCATCAGTCCTTTGGGGTTGGGAGAACCATATTTCTCCTGCAGTTCGGATACCGGTGCATAAGGAGGGAGACCTGAAGTATGTGTTATAAGGTCTATGATACGAATATCCTTCTTCTCCCCGTTTTCTCCCCGCCATTTCTGGAAGTCGGGGAGGTAAAAGCTGACACGATCGAGCAAACGAAGTTGTCCTCGTTCAACCAGAATCATAACCGAAACAGCTGTTGACATAGATTTACTGCAGGAAGCCATGTCGAAAACAGTGTTTATTTCCATCGGCTCTACATTGGGATAGATTCGTTTGTTGCCATAAGCCTTGAGATAAGCCATTTTGCCATGACGGATGACAGCGAGTACGGCTCCCGGTATTTCTTTGTGATCGATTGCCCGGTGAATAGCTTCATCGGCATGTAACAGGCGATGAGAGTCCATGCCCACTTGCTCGGGAGCTACACGTGGCAGAGATTGTGCCACAGCTTGCAGACTACAAAGCAATATTGAAAAGGTAGTGAGTAAAAACCTCACACCTTTCCCCTCTCTTGTTGAGGGAGGAGAAAAGTTGATTTTGTTTTCCATGCTCAATGGTATTGTGGGTTAGAGTGGTTCGGTTATCCGGCTTTATAAGCATCTATTGCTTTTTTCACGGAACCGTGCATCAGCAACAAGGCTTTTGCTTTATCATATTCAAGTCCGAGTTCTTCAATAATCATACGAGTACCACGGTCTACGAGCTTCCGGTTGCTGAGTTGCATGTTGACCATTTTGTTACCTTTCACGCGTCCTAATTGAATCATTACCGAGGTTGTGATCATATTCAGGATCATCTTTTGTCCCGTTCCCGATTTCATACGTGAACTACCCGTTACATATTCGGGACCCACGATCATTTCGATGGGGATATCGGCCTCTGCTGCCATTGGAGAGTTCGGGTTACTGGTGATGCAGCCGGTCAGGATACCATGCTCGCGGGCTGCATGCATAGCTCCGATTACGTAAGGGGTGGTGCCTGAGGCTGCAATACCGATAACCGTATCTTTGTCATTGATGTTATGTTCTGTCAGTTCTTCCCAGCCCCGGGTAGTATTATCTTCAGCGTTTTCTACCGGATTGCGTAAAGCAGTATCACCGCCTGCTATCAGGCCAATAATTAATGTGGGGGGCATACCGAAGGTAGGTGGGATTTCTGAAGCGTCGAGTACTCCGAGGCGTCCGCTGGTGCCGGCTCCCATATAGAAAATGCGTCCCCCCTGTTTCATTCGGGGAACTATTTGTGTGACTAGTTTCTCTATTTGAGGAATTGCTTTCTGTACGGCAATAGCTACTTTCTGGTCTTCCTTATTGATGTCTTCCAGTATTTCGCGGACCGACTTCTTTTCAAGATCGTCGTAAAGTGAGGGCTGCTCAGAGATTTTGATGAAGGAGGGTTTATCTGATTTTTCTATATTACTATTCATGTTTTTGTTCTTTATTCATATTTTTACTCGTGAAACTTAATCAATCCTTCCATCGGACTTTGGATAATGGTTCCTAAGTGTACTCCCATTATTTTACATGCTTCGGAAAGTAACTCTCTGTAATAGAATGCTACAGAACCGATGAAATGAACCGGGGCGTGCTGGTAATCGTACTGCATCACGTTGCGCTTCAGGAATTTCTTGAAGCTGTTAAGGACCAATTCACGTATGACCGGCTCGTCAAGGTGTTGAACCAAAAATGGGGAGAAACTTGCAAGGAAACGGTTAGGGAATGGTTTCCGATACACCCGGTCGATGATTTCGGCGGGGGTCAGATTGAACTGTTCCAGAAATTTTTCTTTAAGTCCCGGAGTCATCTGGTTTTTAAGGATGTCGCCTACCAGCAGTTTGCCCAATACCGCACCACTGCCTTCATCACCCAGTATAAATCCTAAAGGAGATACATTGGTGACAATGTTTTTACCATCGTAATAACATGAATTCGATCCTGTACCCATGATACAGGCAATACCCGGTTGATGACCGCACAAACTTCTGGCAGCAGCGAGCATATCCGTACTAACCTCGATTTCTCCACTGACTTGCAGATGCGAGGCTATGGCTTTGCGCATTGTCTCTATTTTGTCGGGGAAAGCACAACCGGCTCCGTAAAAATGAACAGCCTCGAACTTGTTTGTCTTTAACTGAGGAATCAGTGCAGTTGCTATTTCATTACTGATTTCTTCTTCAGACTGAAAGAAAGGATTGGTACCTTTCGTAAAAATCTGTTGGATCAACTGTCCATGTTCTACCACACACCAATCGGTCTTGGTAGAACCACTGTCTGCTATTAATATCATATTTTTATATATATTTTTTTCTTATACAAAATATATCCGATACACCAGTTCAGCCCTACGAACAAGATTGCGAATGCCAGAGAACCGGGATAGTCTCCAAGCACGGGTTGAAGAATTGCGTTGTACACGAATCCGTGTAGGCTGATGCTACCTCCGTCATAAGGTATCAGTATGCTGCCCAGGAGAATGGAGAGAACGGCTCCCATCACATAAATAAATAAGGGGTTGACACCGAATGATTCGAAGAAACGGCTCCAGCGTGTATAGCCTCTCACATCGATGATCCATACAAGTAATGCCAGGAAACTGGATGCCAACCCACAGGTGACGATAGCGAAAGTAGGTGACCATATCTTCTTGCTGATGGGACAACCGTAGCTAAGCAGGAATCCGGCGAAAGTGAGAATAGTGCCAATGAGGAACAGACGCTCTATCTTTTCATGGATATCTTTTACTTCCATCAGGAGTTTACCCACACAGAAACCTATCAGTACGTGTGCGATAGAAGGGATGGTACTTAACAGACCTTCCGGATCAATGCCATTATCCTTGTACATATGTGCTTCACCCAATACGGTACGGTCTACTATTGATAGGATGTTACTGCTGTTGTATTCGAATCCGTTTCCGTTGATCAGGATGATGAAATAGCCGATCAACAGGATGGCAATCAGATAGGGGATATATTTGTGCTTCATAATTAGAGCGATGATGGCTGTTGCACCGTAGCAAAGCGCCAATCGCTGCATGACACCCAGAATGCGGATGTGGCCGAAAGTCCAGACCGACTCATACAGACGGGAGAAGAATGAAATATCTTCACCGGAGAGTGAATTCCAGGTACGGCAAAACATGGAGAACCATGCGATTCCCAAACCAATGGCAAAGATTACGATGGTTCTTTTAAGGATTTTCAAAGCGGCCGAGTGGCTGAACTCAAAGTTATACTTTCTTAATGAGATGTAGGTAGAGATACCCATGATAAACATAAAGAAAGGAAATACCAGATCGGTCGGGGTTAAGCCGATCCATGCCGCATGCCCAAGGGGAGCATATACATAACTCCAGCTGCCGGGGTTGTTGACCATAATCATACCTGCGATAGTGATGCCTCGCAATACATCAAGAGCGAGTAGGCGTTTGTTGACTGTTTGATTCATTGTGTTTTTTATTTAAGTGTTAAGTTATTTTTTTGTTTTATAGGCCGGGTACACTGATCGACCAGATATGCAATCGATACATAGGGGATACCGGTATTGGTGGCGAGACCGATTTCACAGGTACGACTATTTGAGTAACCGATACCGATACCGGCTTTCGTCAATTGCGGACGCAGCTTGCGTAAAGCATAAGTGTTGAGTTCCGGCTGCGTGAATCCTTTGTCTCCGGCAAAACCACAACAACCGATCTCTTCCGGAATGAATACTTGGGTTGAGCAAAGCTTTGCGAGTGAGATTAGTATATTCGCCAATCCCATTTTGCGCATGGAACATGTGATGTGTATGGCAATCGGTCGGTCGGTTGGGGTAAATTCCAGTTTGTCCCGCAAGAAAGTATAAATGAATTCTGCCGGTTCATATAATTTTATCTTTTGGATAGTAGCACGCATGCGGTGTAAGCAAGGACTTTGGTCACAAAGCACCGGATAACGTCCCTGTTCGCTGGCTTCCCATAAAGAGGCTTCCAGTTCGGTCGATTTACTGTCGGCGATATCCAGCATACCTTTGCTTTCCCAAATGGTTCCGCAACAGAGTTTTTCCATTTTAGGAGGGAAGATGACCTCGTATCCGGCTTTTTGAAGCAGGGAGAGCATTTGTTTTACCAAAGGTTGATCTACAGGAGAATCTTTTGCCAGCCCCATCGTTTGATTGATGCAACTGGGAAAGTAGACTACCTTGTTATTCATTGCCGGAGTCTGATCGCTTTTCCGTATTTTATAGCTTTTGGGCATGGCCGGTGTCCATTGTGGGAGTCCCCACGCACTGTGCATTTTCCGGGTAATGGAGGTCATTGTTGATGTACCCAGTAAACTATGTGCCGCATTGGCAAGTGATAATACTGGGCGCAAAGTACTTTTGATTCCTGCAAAATGATTGGCAGCAAACTTACCGGCTCTGTAACCGGTACTTCCGGGAGGAAACTCAGCCTGACGCAGGATGTGGGTCAGGTCACCGGTATTGATGCCCATCGGACAAGACATAGCACATAAACCGTCGCCGGCACAAGTCCGGTTACCAGAATACCGGTATAGCTCAGATAACGTTTCCAGTAATTGGGGATTCTCACCGCTTTTCTTCAAGCGTGAGATCTCTCTTTGAATAACGATACGCTGCCGTGAGGAGAGTGTAAATCCGCATGACAGGCAGTTTACTTCACAGAACCCACATTCGATGCACCGGTCTATCTGTCGGGTTACTTGGGTATCTTGTCCTATTGTCAATGGAGAGAGGGGTTTGAAGTGCTTGATATGGCATTGAGGATCATCATTAAAGATAACTCCCGGATTAAATAATCCTTTGGGGTCGAAGAGTTGTTTTACTTCTTTCATTATTGCGTAGGCCTCTTCTCCCCATTCGTATTCTACAAATGGAGCCATATTTCTTCCTGTGCCGTGTTCGGCTTTTAGTGAACCATCATATTTGCCTACTACCAAATCTATTACATCATTCATCAGGGCTTCGTACCGTTTTACCTCAGCCTCACTGCTGAATGACTGATTGATGATAAAATGGTAATTGCCTTCCAGGGCATGACCGTAAATGCAGGCATCATCGTATCCGTGGCGGGCGATGAGCTGTTGCAGTTCGGCGGTTGCTTCAGGAAGATCCTCGATATGAAAAGCAACGTCCTCGATCAGGCAAGTCGTTCCCGAAGGGCGTGTTCCACCTACAGATGGAAAAATACCTGCCCGAATTGCCCAGTATTTTGAATATTCTTCGGGTTGATCCGTAAAATGGACCGGAATATATGTATCGAATGCTTTTAATGCCTCCTCGATGATGGCGATATTCTGATTGAGTTCTTCCTGTGTACATGCTTTGGTCTCGGTCAGGACAGCGGTCAACCCTTCTCCTGTCGGATCATTGACTGAAGCCAAGGATTTCCAGTCGAGTAATTCCGCACCTTTTACAATCCATTCTCCATTTGCGTTGACGAGTCTTTTCATAGCTACCACTGCACGGCATGCCTCTTTGATATCGCTGAAGTAGAGCATGGCACTGGCTTTATACGGATAGTCATACTCTGTTTTCATGGTTACACCGGCAAGGAAAGCCAGTGTACCTTCTGAACCTACCATCAGGTGAGCGATAATGTCGAAAGGATCGTCGTATACGAGGAACGGTAGAATATTCAGGCCTGTTACGTTCTTGATTGAATATTTGTAGCGGATGCGTGCGCTAAGCTTCTCGTTACTGCGTATCTGGTCACGGAGTTCGCAGATGCGCTGGAGGAATTCGGGATAATCTTCTTTAAAATTCTCACGTGACTCCTGACTATCTGTATTGAGATAATATCCGTCAGGAAATATGATATGTACAGATAGCAACATTTTATCACTGTTGGCATGTGTTCCGCAGTTCATACCCGAAGCATTGTTCATCACGATTCCACCCACCATGGCACTTTTTATAGAAGCCGGGTCCGGGGCAAATTTACGTCCGTAAGGTGCTAAAATCTCGTTTACTCGCTGTCCGACAATGCCGGGCTCCAGATAGATTTTTTCGTGGTCGGGTGAAAGTTCGTAGTTTTCCCAACCTTTTCCGGCTATAATCAGAACAGAGTCACTAATGGCTTGACCCGAAAGACTGGTTCCTGCTGCACGGAAAGTAACCGGTATATTGTACCGGTCGGCTAGATAGATGATTTCTATTACTTCGTCATCATTGATTGAATGAATTACGATTTGAGGAATCAGTCGATAGAAACCGGCATCTGTCCCCCACGCCAAACGATGGAGTTCGTCAGTAAATAATCTGTCTCGCGGGATAAATCGTCCGATATCTTGCAAGAACGCACTGTAGTTTCTTTCCATTCTCATTGTTTCTCTGTTTGTTCGGCACTCAGCCCAGTTTTTTATTTATATAAATAGTACTTTTGCGATAGCTGTCGAAAGTCGTCGACATCTTTGTACCAGTAATCGCGGACATCTTCCCAACGGTTGCGTTGACTGAAGCGCTCGCGTATCTCTTTAGAGCCACTGACGAGATCGAACATATGGAAGCGTTCTTTATCGGCATGGTCGAATACGGCACGATCCGGATAGAGGGCGGTTACTTCCTGCATCACGTAAAACTGTATCTCGCTTAGTGAGGCTTTGTTAAAATCTACAATATGCACTTGTACTCCTTGCAGATGCTCTCCTTTACCTACTGAGTAGAAAGGCTTGAGATGCATCGGCCGGAATATTACTCCCGGCAGGTGCAGGCGATTGAGGTTATCTGCCAGTTTCTCTGCTTCCACCCAAGGGGCAGCAAACATCTGGAACGGAATGGTGTATCCTACACCAATTGACATATAACCTAGTTCACCGAGTATCCCGGATACCGGATAAAAGAAAGCGGAATGCGGATGCGGGATATGGGGAGACGAAGGAATCCATTGCAGTCCTGTCTGAACGTAGTCCATCTTGCGCTTCCAGCCTTTCATTTTCACAACGTGCAAGTTGCATGGTTTACTCAACATCTGTTCGCCATTGAGCATCAGAGCCAACTCGCCACAAGTAAGCCCGTAAAGGTACGGAATTTTAAATTGGCTGACAAAAGATATATATCCATCTTCTACCACATTTCCTTCAATTTTTAATCCGTCTATGGGATTGGGACGATCGAGAACGATAAATTCTTTGTTATTTTCGGCGGCAGCTTCCATCGCTACTCCCATCGTACTGATATAGGTGAATGAACGGCAACCGATATCTTGTATGTCGTATACCAGCACATCGATGTCTTTTAGCATTTCGGGAGTCGGCTTGCGTGTCTTGCCGTAAAGTGAATAAACAGGCAATCCGGTACTGGAATCGTTGGCGTTATCTACTTTATCACCGGCGTGTACATCACCCCGTACACCATGTTCGGGGCCATAAAGGGCTACCAAGTTGACATTGGGTGCTTCGTGCAGAATGTCAATGGTGGATATTAAATGATTGTCAACGCCGGTCGGATTGGTAATTAATCCTACGCGCTTTCCTTCAAGGCATTTGAAGTTTTGCTCTTTCAGGACCTCAATTCCGGTTTTTATACGGATTCTCGGAGGTCTTGCTCTCGGTTCGGCCCCTTGTGAGAGGAGAGTGGAGGTCATAAAGACGAAAAAAGTGAGTAATAACTTTAATATACTTCTTCTATATGTCATATTCTCAGTATGTTTTAAATATCCGGTAAATAGAAATGGGTTTATTTTGTTTTTTGGGGAATACCCTCTGCTTTCTTGCCATAGTTGGGATCTATCTTAATAAAGGCGCATACGGCTATTGTCGCGGTACAACAAACCATTACCCAGATAAAGAAGTTTTCGTATCCGATCAGTTCCTGCAACCAACCGGCAGCCATACCCGGCAGCATCATACCCAATGCCATAAAAGCGGTGCAGATCGCGTAGTGTGCTGTCTTATGTTCACCATCGGAGTAGTAAATGAGGTAAAGCATGTAGGCTGTGAACCCGAAGCCATAACCGAACTGCTCGATAAATACACATAGGTTGATTATCACAAAATTTTGTGGTTGGAAGTAGCCTAGATATACAAAGGTGAGACAAGTCAATGAAAGGCTCCATGCCATTGGCCAAAGCCACTTTTGAAGTCCTCCTTTTGCTGCACAGATACCTCCGATAATGCCTCCCAAGGTCAGCCCGATGATACCGATAGTACCGTAAACCAATCCGACTTCAGCTGTTGTCAACCCCAGTCCGCCTTTGTCAATGGGATCAAGTAGGAATGGGTTGATTAGTTTCACTAATTGTGCTTCCGGAAAACGGTAGAATAGCATGAAAAGGATAGCAACTCCTGCTTGTTTTTTGCGGAAGAAGGAAGCGAAGGTTTCTATGAATCCACTGAAAATAGCACTGGCACTATTTTCACCTACTACTGCTTTATCGCTGTCGGGCTTTGGCAATATACATTTATGATAGAGACAGAAAGCGAGGAAGAGTCCTGCCAGAATAAAGAACGTGATACTCCATCCATACTTAATGCTGCCTGTCCATATTTCAAGTCCACCTGCGAGCATCACCAGCAAGCCTTGGCCGGCAATTGTGGCAATGCGGTAGAAAGTGCTGCGGATACCTACATAAAGTGCCTGGTCCTGTACGTTGAGTGCCAACATGTAGAATCCGTCTGCAGCAATATCATGTGTAGCCGAGCTGAATGCCACTAGCCAAAAAATGGCAAGGGTCGTTTGGAAGAAGTTTGACATAGGTATGGTGAAAGCGATTCCTGCCAGTCCGGCACCTACCAATAGCTGCATGCTGACTATCCACCAACGTTTGGTTTTTAATAAGTCGACAAATGGACTCCAGAAAGGTTTGATAACCCATGGTAAATAGAGCCAAGAGGTATAAAGAGCGATATCTGTGTTGGAGATACCCAGATTTTTGTACATAATTACCGAGATAGTCATTACGGCTACATAAGGTAATCCTTGTGCAAAGTAAAGAGTCGGAATCCATGCCCACGGTGATATATTTTTGTTTTTCATGATAATGGTGTGTGTTTAATAAAGTTTATCTATCGTTGCCCCGATGTAATAATGCAGCAAGATGGTGTCGTATGTATAACCTTGCTCGCCCATGACGGCTGCTCCTATCTGACAGAGTCCTACTCCGTGTCCCCATCCGGCCCCGGTAAGGATAAAGCGATCCGGTATTCCGTTTGTGACGTCTACTTTATCAATGATGAAAGCAGAACTATAGAGGTGTGATGGGGAGAGGGTACGACGTATTTCCAGTTCTTTGCCAATGATCATGGTCCGTTTAGTACCTATTATTTTGAGTCTGACAAGTCGTCCGGAAGTTCCCCGTTCCACTGGTACCAAGTCGAGAATTTGTCCGTAGTCAATTCCTGAGCGTTTCAGAATCAGTTTGGACAGTTCTTCCTGTTCATATTCTACTTTCCAACGATAAAAGTCGGTAGTTTCCTGATCATAGTTATTCAGTACCTGAGACAGTACTTTCTTGTCTTTTGTATTACAGAAGGCTTCGGGAGAAGTACGTATCCATCGCTCGGCTTCGGCTTCTTTACACAGATCGGGTAGATCGGTTGCTTTTTTGCTATCTCTTTGTTTGGATAGGTATGGATGTCTGATATTTTCCCAACAATACTGAAACTCTTCAAAAGCCCCACCGCAACATTTGGAGAAGCGCGCATCACAAATAGTTCCTTCCGACATAAGTACCTCTCCTCGGGTGGCAGAGATGGCTTGCCTCACCATGTCGGTTGAGGCACGGGTAATACCTTGGTAACGTTGGCAATGATCGTCGGCACAGACATCGAAGTGAGTATGTGCGTCACGTTCATACCAGCGGATTAGAATTTTATTTTCGGCCTCTTGTGCAAGGGGTGGAAAAGAAGATGTAGAGTAGGGCACTTTCTCGGGAGTGGTATTACTTTTTTCTCTATCTTTGGAATAGGGTAGGGAAAGCCCCGCTAATAACCAGCTTCTTGAAATCACAGCATGTGCTTTCAGTAATTCCAGACTTGCCGTTGCACTCATTTCAGAAGAGATCACACTGGTCAGGTAATCTTCCACATGAATTACGTTGATTCCCGTTAACTTTTTATTTTCTACAATAATTTTCAGTGCTCCGATAAAACGCTGGTTTTCCTTTCGTTCCCAATGAAAATTGATACCGATGGTGACATCCTGCAGTTCAAAAGCATCGCTTTTTTCGTGTAGGGGCTCAAACAGCAGTTCGTCATATGAATGCCCTTGCCAGAGGATGTGTCCGTTATCATAGGTCACAACCTGTTTGCCGCTGACCTCTTCCCCGTTGATATGATAGGGGGTCAGCAGTATGAATTTGATTTGAGGTTCGAATAAAATGCCGACCTGTACTTTGGGTTCTTTCATAATTGTTGTTTTATGCGTTCTATCAATATGCGGAAGGCTGCCGGTCTCAGGCATACTTCACCGAGAATGTCGGCAATATCATTTGCTGTAATTTTTTCAAAATCCTTTTCTTGTGGAGTGATGAACACTCCCCCCATGTCTACTGATGCAGGGCTGATCAGGATATTGGTATCCCCTTCGGCTGTGTAGCAGGAGGGACGGTGTTTGTTGCGGGGAAAGATGCAGACAATCCAATTTTTCTGTTCTTTCCATACCAATACATTCATCATAGGCTCATCTTCACCCGATGTTGAGGGCATGGCCTGGTATACGGTATTGAACAACATGATAGCTGTTTCTTTACTTCTCGCCTCAATTACCAGAGTTGCACGGGGGTAATCGTTTAGTGCCCAAAGAGTAGCATCTTTACAGGTGATTACTTTCTCTCCTCTTTTCTCTTTCCACTCTTGTTCGATAGGTAGAAAACCTTTATTACCTGCTTGAAAATGCAGATGGTCGGGAGCCGATGCACCACATTGGGGACCATTGTAGAAGATTATATAATCTTCGGCATAAGTAGCCAGGTCGAGCATATCACTAAAGCGATGTAAGATACGCTGTTCAACATGTTGTAGCTCGGGAACTGTCAAGTGCTTGGGAAAGATAGGAAATGGGTTGACCAATATCTGGTAGTGTTCTCCGAAAGGAATGCCTTTTTGCATCGGTGGAAGATTGGCCGGACACAAGAAGCATTTACGCTCTTGAATCGATTTACTATCTACTTTGGCAGCAGAAGAAACAATACGTGCCGGGTTGAACTGTATTCTGTACAGGCAACCGTTCACTTTCACATCTTTTATTCGTACCCGTTTCAGGGCAGCGTAATTGTTTTGTGCCGTCTCCCAAGAGGAGAGCTGTTCGCTCAGTAGAGTTTCTATTTCTTTGTTCATCTTTGTTTCTTATTTAATGCAATTCGTGCCTGTAATTCCCAAGTGCGTATGCGGTCCTTGTAAAGGTTGTGAGCATTCATCTTTACGATGTCGAGAGAGGCATCCGAGTTATCATCCCAACGGCGGCATAGATAAACGACTTCGTATACGCGTCCGATCTGATACTGGCGTGAGAAATTCAGTCCTAATGCGTAATCTTCGCCATAGCTGGTATTGGGTACCTTCAATTCACGGAGTATTGGTGTGTAGAATGCACGAGGAGCACCTAACCCGTTGATGCGTAGTGCATTGTTACGCCCGTTTTCTGGTGTCCATTCTTTGTGATCAATAATGCCCGGAGCGATCATGTTCATATCAAAATCTGTCATCATATAGGTGCCTACTACCATAGCACAGTTTTGTTCGTAAAATGCATTGACCATGACCTGCAAAGTACCGTCGTGGGCATATACGTCGTCACTGTCAAGTTGGACAGCAAATTTACCGCAAAGAGGATGGTGAACTCCCAGATTCCAGCAACCGCCTATACCCAAATCATTACGTTCGGGAATCAAGTGGATCAGGCGTTCATCGTCTTTAAATTCATCAATGGCTTCGGTGGTACCGTCGGTAGAGTGATTGTCGATAATGATCAGGTTGAATTTGAAATCTGCTTTCTGGCTGAGTACAGAACGGATGGCATCGCGTATGGTACGAATACGGTTGCGTACCGGAATAATCACAGAAGCTTCGTATGGGAAGTTGCCGGTGTTGAATTCTATTTTCTGGAATTCAGGCTTCAGATAACCGCCTATCTCTTGCAGATGTTCGGTACATGCCTCTTCCATCTCAATCTGTCGGTCACGATTTTTAGGATCTACATAGTCGAATATTTTTTCACCACTTTTTCGGGTGTCGTTTTCTACTTCCGAATAAAGGTATTCATTGATATGTACTAATGGATATTTCTGTGAAAGTTTAAGGCGCAGATCGTAGAATCCGGCAAAGTCATAGTCGGATTTCATTCGTTTGGCGGCTTCTTTCAAGGCTGAGGCTTTGAAAAGGAGGACAGAACCGAAGTTGAAATCGTCACGGAGACTTCCGAACTGGTAATCGATGACCGGGGCATTACTCTGTTTACCTTCTGTCACTTGATAATGGTCGGCGTATACCATGCCGGCAGCCGAATCTTCGGCAATGTGAATCATCCGTTCAAGGGCAAATAGTCCCAGTTCAAGTGATGTATATTTGGTATAAAGTAATGTGTAGCTTGCATCCGAATAGGTAGCAATGGCGTACATGGAGGCGCTGTTGGTAAGCTTGTCTACATAAAGTAGTTCGCATCCTGGTAGTGGATCGAAGCTGGGTGAGGTGACAAGAAGGTAGATTTTTTTCACCAAACCTGTTGCTTGTAATCCTTGAACTGTTCTTTCTGCTTGTACTGCTCCCGCGTAAGGGATGAAGCAATTGATTGTTGATTTCATATATGCTTATGTTTTGATTTGTTTTATTCTTTCCACTCAAGTAAGCCTGTTTCACCACTGGTGGCTGTAAACAGTACTTGATGGCGGCTGATGGGGAGTACGGTGTTAATCAGTGAATTGCCGATCTTATGTTTCCACAATACTTGTCCGGTACTTGCATCCAATGCAAAGATAAGTCCTTCTTTGGTACTACTGAATACTATACCGTCTTTTTCCATCTGCATGGATGGAGCATGTTCGTAGCCAAAGCCTACATTAGATGCCCAGATCTCTTTCGGAGTGTCGCTGATGGTGGAATAGCATACGACACTGTCATTCATCGTTTTGCTATAAATCTGATTTTTGTTTGCGGATAGACCGATTGTTTCTCGAACCATTGACTGGAAGGTACGCCAAACTGTTTTTCCTGTTTTTAGGCTGATAGCGGTCATGGCACGTTGTGGGTCGGTGATGAATACTTTTCCATGTGCTGCTACAGGCCATACGGCAGCAGGGGAGAAGTGCATACGGGTCAGTCCGCCGGTCCACTTCCAGAGTTCCTTGCCGTTGGATTTATTGAGAGCATAGAGAGTATTGTCCCATGCACCGAATATGACCTTGTCACCTTCTACCAGAGGTTTTGTTTCGATGTAACCTTTGATACCGGTATAAGTCCATACTACTTTACCATTTTTGATACGAATGGCGCGAAAAGTGGAATCACTGCCACCTATGTAAGCGATACCTTTTTCAATAGTTACCGCTCCCAATACCGGTTGGGCAACCGTAACCCTCCAGCGTTCTTTACCGGTTACAGCATCCAATCCGTAGATGTTGTGGTCAGCGGAGCCAAAAACCACAATCCCGTCGGTTGCGGCAGGTGTGCCCACAATGCGTTTCCCTGATTGGAAACTCCATAATTTACGTCCTTCCTTCAGGGTGTAGCAAGTTAGGAAACCCAAGTCATCGCCTACATAAACTCTGCCTTTCCAGAGGGCAGGTGAACAATAGATGCCGACACCGGTCTGCACCTGCCAGCCTATTTTTACTTGTGGATACTCTTTATTCACCGAAAAACTGGGATATTTCACTGCCTTTCCGGTACGGTTATAATAAGATTTGGTGAGTGATAGGGCAGTCCAGCGTTTCATTGGTTCATCTATGCGTTGCTCGTAAGTAATGATAGAGTCCGGAGTGATATCAAAAATGCTATAGCCGCTTGAACCGTTTTTGTCACGTAGGTTTGAGCGGGTAAGAATACCTGGTATACCGTCGTATGAGAGGAAGCGATTACGATGATAGTGTCCTCCGATAAAAGTGCGGATATTGTATGGACGTACGGCATCGGTAACATCATACCAATTGTCCACATCCCCATCCTGCATAGGATAATGGGTGACCAGGATTACAGGCTTATCTTTTCCAACTTTATCCATTTCTTGTTTCATCCATGTGATGTCTTGCGGTACTACATGCCCGTAGGCCATACGCATCAGTGGTCCTGAATTAAACCCTAAAAACAAGAATCCTTTGTGTTCGAATTTAAAGCGTTCTCCCCCGAATATTTCGCTGAAAGCAGTGCAACCTGAATCACTCCACTTTGTTTCGTGGTTGCCCGGTATAACGTAATATTTCACTTTCAGTCGGTCCAGGATAGATTTTACAACTAACATGGTCGTGCGATCACCCTCTTCGGTAAGGTCTCCGGTGACTAATACAAAGTCTACTCCCGGTGTGGCGTTAATTTGTTCGACGGAACGTTTCAAGTCTTCTGTCGGCTTCGGATTGTTGGGATTGAGATGTATGTCTGTCAACTGTGCGAAGCGGAAAGAACCTGTTACCTGTGCCCGTGCGGCAACAGGTAACAGGAAAAACAAAATGATTACGAATATAGAAAGTCTTCTATTCATAGATGATGATTTTATTTGTTATAACTTTACTGTTTATATAACTTTAGATCCTGTGGGTAACCTCCTTATAAAAAGGAGGTTAAGAATCTTCTGTTTTAGTGTTCGAAGAAAGTCAGTATGGCTTTCATCAATAGTTCTCTTTCTGTGACTGTACGTATCGCTTCGAATGGGAATCCCAGTACGCAGGTTTTATAATTCCCTTTATAAGCTATGCCGGCACTCAGATTGTTTTCCGAATATCGCAGTATAGTGAATGCACCTTGTGCAGCCGGTTCAAGAGCATCTGGCGACTCTACGACATATGATTCCGGGTTTAGATCTTGATAATAAGTGTAGCTTCCTGTGATTTCCGGGAATGGAGAGGCTACACTTTTCACTTTTCCGTTGCGGGCAGCCTGTCCTACACGCCATTTGTATTTCAATACCTCCATAGCAAACTTTTTGTCTTCTTCATTGGCTTTCACCAGACGATTATCCCATAAGTCCGATGCCACATAGGCGCCTGATACGAAGAAATTACCTCCTGCCTGGCAGTAGTTTGTGATGGCATTCTGCATCTCTTTACTAAATGTTTTAAATTCCAATGGGCGGATTCCACCACGTCCCATTTTTGTCTGGCATTGTTTCCCTAATATAAGATCTACGTATTTATAGTCATTCATACAGATTTGTGTTTCTCTCTCTTTAGGAGAAGAGTCTGGATGGACGATACTTTCGTCACTGCAAGATGTAAACGAGTAGCCTGCTTTCAAAATCGCTTCCCCGTGTATAGCAGGGTAGTCAAATGTATTACCGGCAATTACCATTGTTTCGTGTGTACCGTAACTATCACCAAATCCGGAGGCGTCGTCATCCATCCATGGTATCTGTCGGCGAAACTCTTTCATCGGACCGATGTAACTTATGTCGGTTTTGTAGGGTACTCCGTGGTCTAGCTCGTCTAAGAATCCGGCTAAAGTATCTGCGTCTGCCGTAAAATCTGCGGGAGCACAGACCCGGTCAAATCCGTTTATGATCAATACGGTTCCTTTGTCGTTAAAAGTTTTTCCGATAGAAAGGATTTCTGATGGAAAGCTTTCTCCTCCTTTGTTTAAGGCGGTCACTTTGAAACTGCAAACCACCCCTGAAGGGATAACCGTTTGATAGGTTGGAGAATTTACAATCACACCATTATCGAAGTCGCTGTCCCCGATACGCGTATACACAATATACTGGTCGGCTTTTGCGGTGGTTTCCAACGGATCGTCTACCGGTTGCCAGGAAAGTTTGATTCGGTTGCCTTCTTCAAAGCGGAGACTCATGTGATCGACGGGTAAAGGTTGTACTACGTACTCCATTTTATATTGGGAGCAGATGAATTGTAGAATTCCTTTGTAAATGGCACGACTGACAGTGAAGCGGAAACGAGGATCAAGTCCGTAACGCATGTCGGCAAAGTTTTGGTGTGACAATAATTCTAATAACATCGTTGGTACTCGCGGTACACGCGCTTCGTAATAAGATTGATTCCACATTCCCCGGCGTGTCCATTCGGGTTCATACAAGGTACGGACATCTTTCACGATATTTGATTGTACCAGATCGCATAAATCACGTGAGGCATATCGTGAGGCACCGTTTGCATATGCACCATTATAAGCCGAAGTATGAAAGATACCGAGTGTGCCGATAATTGTGTCACCATAAGTGGTACCGGCATCCGAATGGAAAGCAAAAGCCATGTCCACCGGGATGTTTAGTCCTTTTTCTGTAGGGTTGGCAGCAGAACCTCCTGCGAGGTAATTCACCCAAATTCCACGTGACTTGTAATCGTCTGTATAGTCGTTCTTACCATGACTGTCTGAATAAACACTGTCTGGTATGCCGGCCCATTGCATCCAGTATCGGGCTGCTTCGCAGAAACGAGGATAGCCACTAATCTCGTATGGATAGTTCACCTGAACTTTCGGATGATAGGTATCGGTTATCATTGTGTCCGAACTTTTTGTATTTACCGTAGCTCCTTCTTCGGAGATACTTCGGGCAATATTGCCGTAACCGCCGCCTATCTTTACTGCATCAGCTGTTACCAAGCGTCCTTCTTTGGCCGATTGGTTACTAAGGACGATTTTACAATCTGTTTTACCGATACCGAAGCTAAAGTTTCCCAAGTAAATCCAAGTCCCTCCACCCATCTGTTGATTTACCTTGAATTGTGATTTACCGCCTTGGTGATAGACAGTATAAAGGGCATCTTCCGTGCTGTTATTTACTGTTTTATAAGAAATGTATACGGCATACCGTCCTGCCCGAGGAATTTCAGGTATCCATTCGGCAACGCTTACAGTTCCTTTTTTGGTGGTTTCTACTTGACGGTAGGTACCTTCACGAAAAGGATTTTCGAAGTCTTTATACATTCTCTTTAAGTGGGCGAATCCTGCTTCTTCCCCGTTTTTCCACATTTTACTTCCGTTTAATTCTGAATAAACCGAATGTCCGTCTCTGCATCTATCGTTGTCGACAATGATTTCAACAGTTTGTGGGTCTCTTTCTCGAGGAAGAAGTACTGTTGCACCGGCATTTTCAAGCATTGGAACAAGAAATGGAAGTACATAACTCTGAGTATAAAGGTCCTCTACAGTCTGAAAGATTCGTGCACGTTGCCATTCCCAGCGAGTCAATTTGGATTCGTAATAAAAGCCGTGACTTTGCCATAGAGCAATGTGACGGTTTTGCAATCCGTTTGTGGGGGTATAAGGAACAGATAATCGGGTAATCAGAGGTGTATCTGCTTTGTAGCTGAATGTCGGAATTTTTCTCCCTCTTGTATTACGAAGTGCCAGAGGAATTAGCTCTTCGATGGCATGGTGGTCTGTCCGGATCTGTAACTTGCGTTTTGCTAGCTCTGGAGGGAGTAATGCTTTGATGCCTTGATAAATTTTGCTAACATTGTCTGTGCGGAAGGGAATATACGAACAGTTTATGTTAGCGAAAAGTATCAAGTCATTTCCTTCTGTATTAACAGAATCGATATGGATTTTGCCTACAGAGATTTCTTTCCGGGCAGTTTCATTCAGAAAGTCTCCTATCTGTGAACGAAGTTCCTTAGATAGCTCTTGGGTTGCTGCGGCTTGTGGGAATAAGCCGGCTGTAAGCAGCAGAATCAGGGAGGTAAGGATTGGTTTCATTATTATGTTAAGTTAATTGTTTTTTTAATCAAAAAGCACAGACCTATAAAAGTAAACAAGGCATTGAATATCAATAGCTCATAACTGAATTGATAGCCGTGAAACCAAGTCTCCGAATTTTTTTGTAAGATGAAGCAGAGGATGGGTGAAAGGATAGATACTAATGGGATGTATCGATCGCGTACTTGTCTTTTTGTGAGAATGCCAAAAGCAAACAATCCCAGGATGGGGCCATAGGTATAACTGGCAAGGATATAAACAGCATCGATGACACTGGTGTTATTCAGTAAGTTGAATATGAAAATGACAATTCCCATGACTATGGCCATGCCGACATGTACCTTCTTACGTGTTTTTCGTACAGTGTCTTCCGTCTTTCCTTTGATTCCCAAGATATCTACAGTGAACGAGGTTGTCAGTGCTGTTAAGGCCGATCCGGCCGCAGAATAAGCGGATGAAATCAGTCCAATAATGAACAAGATGCCTACGATGATAGGAAAATACCCTCCTGTAGCGATCATAGGGAAAAGTTCGTCGCTCTTTGCCGGATTTGTGATACCTTGGTGTGATGTGAATGTATAGAGCAGTACCCCCAGCATTAGAAATAAAAGAATGATAAAAAATTGGGAAATGCCACTGGTAATCATATTCTTTTGTGAGTCTTTAAAGTTTTTGCAACTCAGATTACGCTGCATCATGTCTTGGTCGAGTCCTGTCATAGCTATCATTGTAAACACACCGGCCAAAAACTGCTTGAAGAAGTAACGTTTGTCATTCACGTTATCGAAAAAGAACATGTGTGACAAAGCACTATCTGAAACAGTGGAAAACATTTCTGTGAAACTGAGCTTAAGATCAGTGGAAATGTAGTAAATGCATAATACAACAGATACTATCAGACAGAATGTTTTCAGTGAATCGGTCCAGATCAACGATTTAACTCCTCCGCGGAATGTGTAGAGCCAAACCAATACCACAGTGAGAATTACATTCATGATGAAAGGCATGTGGAAAGGTTCAAAAACCAGAAGTTGCAATGTGAGACATACGAGGTATAAACGTACGGCTGCTCCCAATATTTTGGAAATGAAGAAGAACCATGCGCCTGTTTTATAGGAAGAGGTACCGAAACGGTTTTCTAAGTATTCATAAATAGATACAAGGTTCATCCGGTAGAATAAGGGTATCAGAACAAAGGCGATAATAATTTGTCCGGTTACAAATCCCAATACCATCTGTAGATATGAAAAATTACTGATGCCTACCATACCCGGAACTGATACAAAAGTAACTCCTGATATGCTGGAGCCGATCATGGCGAAAGCCACTACATACCAAGCTTCTTTGCGGTTACCCACAAAGAAGCCTTCGTTATCAGCCTTTCTTCCTGCAATGTACGAAATGGTAAACAGGATCAGGAAGTAGGAGGCAATAGTGATTAATACCGCTACAGGTGTCATGCTTTTCAGATTAATGAATGAAATATTTATTAGGGCTAGTCAGTTGTCTTGATAGAGTAGATAAGGCTTTCGTTGTATCTTGAACCTTTCGACATCTCTTTTCCATCTTGCTTTTATTTCATCAGCACTTTTACCTCCTTCTATCATTTTACGTACATAGTCGGTACCGACCAGTAATTCAAAAAAAGGTCTGAAAAAACGATCTCCCATATTCAGATTATGATAGGCGTCAATTAAGTAGTCTAAGTTTATTCCTTGTTTCCAAATTTCTTCGTCACTAAGATTACTCAAGTTTACTCCGTGGCATAATTTGTTAAGTTGCGGCGGATTTTTTGCTCCTGGAATACTACGAGGAGTGAAATTGTAATTGTATCCGGTCATATTAGGATGGCCGTATACTTGAAAAGGTAGAGTGGTGCCACGTCCCAAGCTTACTGGAGTCCCTTCGAAAAGACAGATGGAAGGGTATAGATAAATCGCTTTCATGTTCGGTAAGTTAGGCGAAGGAGGAATGGGCAGGCGATACATTGTCTGGTGTGTATAGTTCTTACAAGGAATGACGGTCACGTCGCAAATTCGTGAAGAAGGTAGCCATCGTTCGCCATTGACCATCAAGGCAAGTTCGCCTAGTGTCATTCCGTGTACAATGGGGATAGGTAATCCGCCTACTCCCGATTTATATTTCATATCCAATATTGGTCCGTCAACATAATGGCCATTTGGATTTGGTCGGTCCAGAATCAGTATTTTGCGGTCATATTCTGCGCAGGCATCCATCAAACGCACCATAGATATATAATAAGTGTAGAAGCGTAACCCCACATCTTGTATGTCTACAATCAATATATCGAACTTTTTCATGGAGGCTTCACTCGGTTTCTTCGACTTTCCGTTGTAAAGAGAAAGAATGGGTACTCCTGTTTTTGAATCGATTGTACTGGATACATGTTCGCCGGCATCAGCATTTCCACGGAAACCATGTTCTGGTGAAAAAATTGCAGCTACATTAAAGTTGTTTTCCAATAATATATCCAGCAAGTGCTTATTTCCCACCATTCCGGTGTGATTGGAAAATATAGCAATTCGTTTATTTTTTAGAATTGGAAAATATGCTTTAGTCTGCTCAGCACCTATAATTACATCGCTCTTTTGTGCTTGAGCAAAGAGAGTACTACATAATAAGACGACTATGAGTAGGATCTTTTTCATAAAAATAGTATTAGGAGGAAGTTCTTGTTGTAGCAAAGATACTTTTTATTTTAATATCAAAAACAATTATTTAGAAATATTTTATATTATAATTGATAATTTACAGATTGGTTGTTACAGAGTAAAACTTTTTAGCTAAAGGTGTAAAATTCTTCCTAATTCCATAGTTATCAATACTATGGAAACAGGAAGAATCTCTGTATTTACCAGGTATGGTTGATTACCAACCCGGATTATTGGGGGCTAATTGTGGATTTAAAGCTATTTGTCCGGTTGGAATCGGATATAAATAATGTTTTTTATCGTATATACGACTGCCATCTTTACTTCCGTCAATATATTTACCAACTTTATTGGCCTCACAACCATCCATGTCATTGGCTACGTTAGCACCTAAGATGATATCGGGGTATTTGGTTGTATCCAATTTATCGAGTTGATGCCAACGTATTAAATCCCAATATCGGTTATCATTATCGAACATCAGTTCACAACGGCGTTCACGACGAATCTCCCAGATTAAATCGCTAACCCCATGGTTATTTGCAGGATCACTGAAACCGACGATAGGGTTTAGATGTGGTAATCCAGCACGGTCTTTTAGTAAGTTGATAGATTTATCCAAGTCGTCTTGAGTGATATTACCTAATTCAGCGCAGGCTTCCGCATAATTTAAATAAATTACTGACAACCAAAATAAAGGAGCATGAGTATAATTCTTTCCTGATTGACTTCTAAAACCTTCCGGGATAGCTTCATTATCGTATTTAGCCACTCCATAACCTGTCGAAGAAGTTGATTCCATGCCGGTGTTAAATCGTGTAAATCCTCTGCCATTATACAGGAGTACTGTATCAATTGTTTGGGCCAGTCGTTTATCCCGGACAGCGAGAATGTCTTTTAAAGATAAATGTCCGTATTGGAAAGGTGCTTCGTCACTTTTATTCAAAGAAGTCAATGCCATGGGCTTACCATCTTTAAATAGGTAGGATTCGAACGCATTTTTACTCATACCGCTGATTTGAGTGGATGAGCATGTGTAGTCGATAGTGGAGTGCATGAGTAATCCTTCTTTGTATGCTTTGTATAAAATCATTTCCGGATTACTGCTTAAATCTGTCGAGTTATAATTCCCTTGATAGGAGGTGTTTAATTTATAACCTTTGCTCATAACGGCCAGACATGCTTCTTTGCAGGCTGTGAGGTACCTGGCAGCACCTGTTGCATCGGGGGCTTGCTGTCCATCTTCATTTTTGCGATATTTACGAAAAGTGCCTTCGTAGAGGCATACCTCAGCTTTCATTGCGTTGGCTAATGAACGGCTCCAAGTCGTTTTACTGGAAATATCTTTGATATTGGTTACCGCAAAGTCCAGATCTTCCAGCACTTTGTCCATCACCATATCCCGATCCTCGCGGTTGCCATATATTTCTCCTTCATCATTGATGTTAAGTGCTTTGTCTATCCAAGGTAGATTACCATACATACGTACTAAGTGATAGTATTGCCAAGCTCTCATTAAGCGGGCTACTCCGAGCCAATGATTTTTGGTTGCTTCGTCCAATGAAGCAACTGTCGGTACATTCTCGAGCATAATGTTAGCGCGGCGAACCTCAATCCAGCCATTTTTCCAGGTAGCACTTGTTGAGGGTGCATTGTCCGGATAAGTCCATTTGGCAAAGCTCATTCCGGCTTGATCGTCAGATAATGTCTTGAAATAGAAATCACCGTAACCATTGCCGTTACCATATCCTGAGAATTGTTCGTAGAATGCATTTGCATATCCTGATATATTTCCTTCACCGGTCCAAAAGTTATCATTGGTAAAAGAGTCCAGAGGACCTTTGTCTAAGATACTGTCACAACCGGATACTACAGCCAATGACAGCAGACATGCTATATATTTAATTTTTTTCATATAATTCGCTATTAATTGTTTATGGTATATTAGAAAGTAACTTGTAAACCGAACGATACGGTACGATACATCGGGTCTACTCGTCCCCAAGTTCCATTGCCGTAATCACTGCTTCCACCATTGGCTATAGCTTCAGAAGTATTTACTTCCGGGTCTACAGGAGCATTACTCTTATTTATAAGTTCGCAAATATTATTAGCACTGAAATAAACGCGTACTTTATCCATGTAAACTTTACGTGTCCAATCTTTTGGTAAGGTATATCCTATAGTCAAATTTTTGAAACGTAGATAGGCCATGTTTACCAGGTATTTACTTTGCGGATAGAAGTTATGATTACCTAAATCAAGTACGCTGACTGTACCTTTTCCTGCATTACCCGGCCACATGCGTGGGAAATCAGCATTAGGGTCCGGATTTTCATCTGTCCAATAATTAGCTTGATTTGCATAAATCGCATCGGCACCACGCATCATTGGCATTACGAAAGCTGATTGTGTCCATGCATCACATTTGCCTACACCTTGAAAGAACATATCAATATCTATTCCTTTCCATTCGCCACCCAGACGAAAGCCGTACTGGTAACGGGGAGTGGTATTACCAATCACCTTTAAGTCTCCGTGATCTTTTACCGTACCTTCACCTCCATTAATTTCTTTGTCGTTATTCAGATCTTTAAATTTAATATCCCCCGGACCGTAAACAAATCCGTCTTGTTCTAATTTTTTCTGAGAAGCAATCCCTTCTTTATAAGAACCGTCAGCGTTAAAATCGTCTTTTGTAAAATATCGATCGGTCTCAAATCCCCATATATCTCCATATACTTTACCGCTATAGTTTTCATTCAAGAGTTGGCTGTCGTTATCCCATTTGGTGATGACAGTCTTGAAATCACCTATACTGGCATTGGCATATACGTTTACTTCATTGAAATGATGACGCCAATCAATACTTAATTCCCAACCACGTGTGCGTAAGGTACCTGCATTGATTTTCGGTGCACCTGCACCTAGCACGTCCGGCATTGTCTGACCCGGTGCTAACATATCTTTGGTTGTGCGTTGGTACCAGTCAAAAGATATGTTCAATTCGTTATTGAAGAAACCAAAATCACCACCGATATCCAGTGTTTGAATACGTTCCCATTTTAAGGTCGGAGAGACCAAAGAAGGAAGATCGTAAGCTACCACTTTGTTACTGCCGTTCAACCAGTGTGTATTGCCGTCTGTTCGTTTTGAGACAGTTGAAATGTACATGTTGCTACCTACTGCCTGGTTACCGATTTCACCATATGAGGCACGTATTTTGGTGTTGCTGACTACTTTTTTGATGGGCCCGAAGAATTTTTCCTCACTGATACGATAGCCTACAGAGCCGGAAGGGAAGAATGCCCAGCGATCACTTGATGGGAATTTGGATGAACCGTCGTATCGTCCGTTCAATTCCAACAACCAGATACCGTTATAATCATAGTTGATGCGTCCGAACCATCCGGCAGTACCCCATTCGTTATGCGTTCCACCTACAGTTTGATCTCCTGTTGCCAGGTTGAATTCAGGTAGTTTATCATCCAATAGCCCTTTACGTTGTGACCAATGATTCTGATATTCACCTTCTTCAGCATTGGCACCGATCATAAAGTTGAAATGGTGGTCTTTTGCAACTGTTAGTTCGTAATTAGCGAATACATTTAATGCGTAAGAATTGTCGCGGACTGAATTCTGATATACCCATGTATCTCCATTAGCTCCTGCTGCGGTAGTAGGAGTATTTAGTTTACCTCCCCAAGAGTTCCAACATATTACGGGTAATCCTACTGATTTGGTCGTTTTATTGTTGATATTAAATGTATAATCGGCATTCAGGGTTAACCCTTTGATAATAGTTGCTTTTAAGAAGGCACCTATACGAGTATAAGAGTCATTAGTCTTGTCATCTCCTGCTTGTTTAAGGTATGCGATATCATTTTTCATATCGATTCCCTGATAAGTACCATAAGGACCGAAGAAACTTCCCCAGCGCCACATATACGTATAAGTATTACGGCGGGTATTAGGGGTGGTGTATGCCTTGTCACTATAACTGAAGCGACCACCGATTTGTAACCAATTTGTTATGTCGGAAGTGACATTCATATTAGCGTTGTATTTATTCAACTTATCTGGGTTGAATGTCATCACTCCTTCCTCGTGATTATAGCCAACGGACAAAAAATAGGATGTTTTTCCACTGGTTCCCTGTATTGATATATTGTGACTTTGTGCGGGTTTCCAGTCTCGAAACATAATTCCGACCACATCCCAATCTGCATAATATAGTGCGCTGCCATCTTCTCCCAAATCAAAATCATCACCCGGAATCATTTCGCGATATCCGGATTTTTTACCTCCGTGTCTTTGTTTCCAAGCTTCAGCTTTTGCTATGAAATTGTCATCCATGTACATACCGAACAATTCATTCTCGAGATTGGCACGAGTGTTGGCCGCACGCAAAGCTCTGGCCTGTGTAGCTACATCCGGATAGTTCGGGAGTATGGTTGGTGTATCCCAGGAGAAATTATTGGTATAATTGATTGTGACTTTATCTGTTTTCTTTGCAGATTTTGTTGTTACTAATATAACACCAAATGCTGCTCTTGTACCATAGATAGAAGTGGAGGCTGCATCTTTCAAAACAGATATATTATCGATATCCTGTGTATTTAAATATGAGATATCGTCCATTGGCACACCATCTACGACAATAAGCGGGTTACTGGTTGCACTGTTACTCAGTGTTCCGGTACCACGGATAGTCATGGTTGGTTTGCTGTTTAGTTTTCCACTGGTATTAGTGATGGTCAATCCCGGTACTACACCTTGCAGAGCTTTGGACACATCGGATTGTGGACGGGCTTCCAAAGTCTTGCTGACATCTACAGTGGATACTGCTCCGGTAAGGTTTGCCTTTTTCTGGGTTCCATAACCTACCACTACCACTTCATCTAGTAATTCGTTGTCCTCTTTCAGGACAACTTTCATGCTTTTAGTTGCTTTCACATCTTGCGGTTGGTATCCTACAAATGTGATTTGCAGAGTGGTACCTACTTTTACATTTAGTGAAAATTTGCCATCCATGTCGGTTACAATCCCATTGGTTGTCCCTTTCTCTACGACACTGGCACCAATAATCGGTTCACCGTTTGCATCTACTACTACACCCGTCACGGTTTGTATTTGCATTTGTTCAGTCACCTTGTAACTACTGCCGGAAGCAGTTTGATTAGCCATTGCATTGCTGCTACCTATAATTAAGGTAGTAATAGCCATGGCTATAAGGAGGTTGCTGTTCGCTAATCCTCGTTTCTTGCGATCTTCATTCATAAAAGATAGATGATTTAATTGTTTTGTTTTTCATTTGATTTCTCAGGAAAATGCAGGTAAAGGTAAAATAGGAGGGTAGGCTAAGCTATCCTTGGTTTGGATAATTATTTATCATAGGCATTTCATTTAAAGGTTTTAATTTTTATGTTATCTCTATTTGTTTTTAAGTCCTGTTAATACTTGTTTTTGGCCAGTTTAATTAATATCAATTGGCTTTGTTGATTCTTTTAAGAGATAAATTGTTTATTATTAACAAAGGTTTAGAAACTCTTTGGAGTTTTACTATGGCAAAGATATATTTTATTTTAATATCAAGAACAAATATTTTATATAATTTAGATTTATATTTGTATATTCACATTATGACGCTTCTCTGTTTTATAAAAATGATCTGTGAATACATTTATAAGCGATGGTTATTAAGGTTTAGAAACATTTTTTAGATATTGTGTGCGCTTTTAGGACTCTTCGATGTTCATGGAGTGAAACTCGATTAAACCATTCATAGGTGTTTCTTCTATAACATCTATCTCTACTCCGAATTCCTGTGCTACTTCTTGTAAAATATCTGGATACGCATAAGCTAGTGAGCCTACAAAGCGGATGGGATAGTTTATATAATCGTATTGGCATACGTTGCGGTTAAAGAAACTACGGAGATTGTTAGTTAATAGGTTATATACATATTCATTATCCATATAATCTCCTAAGAAATACGCAATGGTTCCTAAAAAACGATTAGGGAAAGGGAGATTATATACAGATTCCATGACATCATTGACCGAGATACGAAACTTCTCATGAAATTCATTTGCCAATTCTTTGGGAGCTAGTCCTTTAAGAAGGTCGGCTAAAAAAAGTTTTCCAAGAACGGCTCCACTGCCTTCATCTCCTAAAATATATCCGGCAGCTTTCACATTTTTGACTATAATTTTACCATCGTAAAAACAGGAATTTGATCCGGTACCCAAGATACAGGCAATTCCGGCTTCACATTTAAATAAACCACGAGCTGCTGCCAGCAAATCGCTTTCAACCTGAATGGGAGTTTTGAATTGTGCCACTAAAGAGGCACCTAAGATATTTTTCTTTTCATATGAACTGCATCCGGCACCATAGTAATATACTTGATCCAGTTTTTTTTTGAAGAATGATTCCGGTAGTCCCAACCTGACGCTTCTGCTAATTTCTCTTCTAGTCTGGAAGAAAGGGTTTAGCCCTTCGGTAAACACACGTTGTACGAGATGATTGTCTTCAACCAATGCCCATTCCGTTCTTGTAGAACCACTTTCCGCAATAAGTTTCATTTCGCAGCCTTTTTGATTTGGATACAAATATATAATATTTTTTGTAATGTGATTTGTTTTGATCGGAAAGTTTTTTCATATCAAATAAATGCATTCGGAAATGTAGTTCCCTCTTTGAATGCTTGTGCGGAACAATCTTTTGTTTTTATCCTTGTGTCGGACCTGATCAAATCATTCTTATTTAATAGATTGTATGAAGTTTATAAAAAGAAAATCTCAGCCGGATTGACTACCTGGCTGAGATGAATTGAAATATTAAATCTTATAATGGTTATCTGCGGTTAAATCCGGATTTTAATTTATCCGATATTTCCTTCTTTAATCAGATATTCGGCAATCTGGACAGCATTCAGTGCGGCTCCTTTTTTGATTTGATCACCTACAATCCAGAAGGTTAATCCACAGTCATTGGTCAGGTCTTTACGGATACGACCTACATAAACGGGATCTTTGCCTGCCAGGAACAAGGGCATCGGATATTCTTTCTCGGCAGGATTGTCTTGCAATACCAATCCTTCACCTTTGGCAAAAGCTTCACGAGCTTCTTCTATCGAAATAGGACGTTCTGTTTCCACCCAAATACTTTCAGAGTGAGCACGAAGTGCCGGAACACGTACACAAGTAGCACTTACTTTCACGTCAGAGTGCATGATTTTGCGTGTTTCGTTATACATTTTCATTTCCTCTTTCGTATATCCGTTTTCTGTGAATACATCAATTTGAGGAATCAGGTTGAAGGCCAGCTGATACGCAAACTTTTCAACAGTGACAGGTTCATTGGCTAAAACCTGACGATACTGTTCGTAGAGTTCGTCCATAGCTGCTGCACCGGCACCGCTCGCTGCCTGGTAAGTAGATACATGCACAGTTTTTATATGAGAAAGCTCTTCGATGGCTTTCAGTGCGACAACCATCTGAATGGTTGTGCAATTCGGGTTGGCAATCACACCACGTGGACGATCTTTAGCATCAGCTGCATTTACTTCGGGCACTACCAAGGGTACATCGGCATCCATACGGAAAGCGCTGGAGTTATCGATCATTACCGCACCATACTGGGTAATAGTCTTCTCAAACTCTTTAGACGTGCCTGCACCGGCCGAAGTGAAAGCAATGTCCACCCCTTTAAAGTCATCGTTGTGTTGCAGAAGTTTGACCTCGATCTGTTTACCGCGGAAAGTATATTTAGTTCCGGCACTACGTTTAGAACCGAACAAAACTAACTCGTCCAACGGGAAATTTCTCTCATCGAGCACGCGTAGAAACTCTTGTCCTACGGCTCCGCTTACGCCAACAATAGCTACTTTCATCTTTTTCTTTTGTTTTTATGTGAATACTCTCCTTACAATTCAAGCCAATCGTAAGGATTTGGCTGCAAAATTATAACATTTTGCAATATAATCAGCATTTTAGAGAGAAGATTTCTCTTTGAAAATCTCTTTCCTTATGAATTGGCGGTGTGATAACTTTTTTGTTATTTTGCAGATAAATACAAAAATACTGATATATGCATTGGTTTGACCTCAGTTTACAACTCCCGATAACAGACCCCACGTGGGTGTTTTTCTTGGTTTTGATCATTATTCTTTTTGCACCGATGATATTAGGACGTCTGCATATACCTCATATTATCGGCATGATTTTGGCCGGAGTGGTTATCGGTGAATATGGCTTTAATGTTCTCGAGCGGGACAGTAGTTTCGAATTGTTCGGAAAAGTAGGCCTCTATTATATCATGTTTCTGGCCGGGCTGGAAATGGATATGGAGGATTTTAAGAAGAACCGGACAAAAGGATTGGTCTTCGGATGGTTTACATTTATCATTCCGATGGCATTGGGGGTATGGAGTAGTATGGAATTGCTGGGATATGGATTTACTACAGCGGTATTACTCGCCAGTATGTATGCTTCCCATACACTGATTGCCTATCCCATTATCAGCCGTTATGGATTGTCCAGACTTAGGAGTGTAAATATAACCATCGGCGGTACGGCGGTAACGGTTACGTTGGCTTTGATTATTCTTGCCGTCATTGGTGGTATGTACAAAGGAACTGTCGACGGTATGTTTTGGGTTCTGTTAGTGGTGAAAGTTGCATTTTTGAGTTTTCTGATCGTTTTCTTCTTCCCGCGTATCGGTCGATGGTTTTTCCGTAAGTACGATGATAGCGTAATGCAATTTGTCTTTGTACTCGCGATGGTCTTTTTAGGTAGTGGTTTGATGGAGTTTGTCGGTATGGAGGGTATTTTGGGAGCTTTTCTTGCCGGACTTGTCTTGAATCGCTTGATACCGCATGTTTCTCCTTTGATGAATCGGTTGGAGTTTGTCGGAAATGCCTTGTTTATTCCATATTTCCTGATTGGTGTGGGGATGATAATCGATGTCCGTACCCTGTTTACCGGTGGTGAAGCTCTAAAGGTTGCCGTAGTGATGACCGTATTCGCTACTCTAAGTAAATGGTTGGCAGCTTGGATCACACAGAAGATTTATCATATGCAGCCCAATGAACGAAGCATGATGTTCGGTTTGAGCAATGCGCAGGCTGCTGCTACGCTGGCAGCAGTATTGATAGGGCATGAAATCATTATGGAAAATGGAGAGCGGTTGCTGAATGACGATGTGCTCAATGGCACGGTAGTCATGATTCTCTTTACGTGCGTCATCAGTTCGCTTGTAACCGAACGTTCGGCAAGGCGTTTTGCTCTGCACGAAGAGATGCAGTTTGAAGATAATAAAGAGAAGACAGAACAGGAGCAGATTCTGATTCCGGTAGCAAATCCGGATACCATTGAAGATCTGATTAATCTTGCCTTGGTCATCAGAGATACTAAACAGAAAAGAGAATTGATTGCGCTCAATGTAATCAATGATAATAACAATTCGGAAAATAAGGAGTTACAGGGTAAGCGGAATCTGGAAAAGGCGGCAATGATTGCTGCTTCTGCCGATGTTTCGGTCAATATGGTGAGTCGTTATGATCTTAATATTGCTTCGGGCATTATTCATACCATTAAGGAGTATGATGCTACAGATGTAGTGATCGGTTTGCACCGTAAGGCAAATATTGTCGATTCATTTTTTGGTAATCTGGCCGAAAGCTTGCTGAAAGGTACCCATCGGGAAGTGATCATCGCCAAATTCTTAATGCCCGTCAATACACTTCGGCGTATTATTATTGCTGTGCCGCCAAAGGCTGAATATGAAACCGGATTTTCCAAATGGGTAGAGCACTTCTGCCGCATGGGAGGTCTTTTAGGATGTCGGGTACATTTCTTTGCCAACGAGCAAACCCTGATGCGGCTGCAGCAGTTGGTAAAGAAGAAGCATGGTAGTACACCCACTGAATTTTCCAGGTTGGACGAGTGGGACGATCTGCTTCTGCTGACCGGGCAGGTAAATTTTGACCATCTGTTGGTGGTTATTAGTGCACGGCGCGGATCTATCTCATACGACCCTTCATTCGAACGTCTACCCAATCAGCTCGGAAAATATTTCTCAAACAACAGTCTGATTATATTGTATCCCGATCAGTTTGGTGAACCACAGGAAATTGTTTCATTCTCTGATCCGCGTGGCTACAACGAGTCTCAACATTACGATAAGGTAGGTAAATGGTTCTATAAATGGTTAAAGAAGAATTAATGGAGAACTGGCAACAGAGAACAGAACTCCTTTTAGGAGCGGAGAAGATGGAACGCTTGCGGAAATCGCATGTGTTGGTTGTCGGATTAGGAGGAGTAGGTGCTTATGCAGCCGAAATGATTTGTCGTGCAGGCGTAGGGCGAATGACAATAGTAGATGCTGATATTGTACAGCCCACTAATATTAACCGCCAGTTGCCGGCTACTCATGCCACTTTGGGTATGGAAAAAGCGAAGGTGTTGGAAGCACGTTTCAGAGATATTAATCCGGAAATAGAGTTGACTGTATTGCCTGTTTATCTGAAAGACGATAACATACCCGAACTGCTGGATGCTGCACGTTATGATTTTATAGTCGATGCCATTGACACCATAAGTCCAAAGTGTTATCTGATTTATCATGCTCTTCAGCGACGCATTAAAATAATATCGAGTATGGGTGCAGGAGCAAAGAGTGATATTACACAAGTGCGTTTTGCCGACCTTTGGGATACTTATCATTGTGGTCTTAGCAAGGCCGTCCGGAAGCGTTTGCAAAAAATGGGGGTAAAGCGTAAGCTTCCCGTGGTGTTCAGTACGGAACAGGCGGATTCGAAAGCAGTATTGCTGACTGATGATGAGAGGAACAAGAAATCCACTTGCGGAACTGTGAGCTATATGCCGGCGGTGTTTGGTTGTTATTTGGCAGAGTACGTTATCAAAAGATTGTAAGATTATGATTCATCTAGAAGGTATAACCAAGAGTTTCGGCTCTTTACAAGTATTGAAAGGGATAGATTTGGAGATAACCCAAGGAGAAGTGGTAAGCATCGTGGGACCCAGTGGAGCGGGGAAGACTACTTTGCTTCAGATAATGGGTACTTTGGACAGTCCCGATACGGGGATGATAAACATTGACGGTACCAATGTAAGCCGGATGAAGGAGAAAGAGCTTTCCGCTTTCCGTAACAAACACATTGGATTTGTCTTTCAGTTCCATCAGTTGTTACCGGAGTTCACGGCACTTGAAAATGTAATGATTCCTGCATTTATAGCCGGAGTGCCGACTAAGGAAGCTTCGATGCGTGCTATGGAGATTCTTGATTTTATGGGATTGAAGGAACGGGCATCTCATAAACCGAATGAACTCTCCGGCGGAGAGAAACAGCGGGTAGCTGTATCCCGTGCATTGATCAACCAACCGGCAGTTATCTTGGCCGATGAACCTTCTGGAAGCTTGGATTCCCATAATAAGGAAGAATTGCATCAACTCTTTTTTGACTTGAGAAATCGTTTCGGACAGACTTTTGTGATCGTGACCCATGATGAAGCATTAGCAAAAATCACCGACCGTACGATCCATATGGTAGATGGAAATATCATTTGATTACTCAAAACAGATGTAGTGGCTGATTCGCTCCAGATCTTGAGGCGTAAACTCTTCGTAGAGAGAAAGTTGCTTCAGACTTTTTAATATTCCTTTCTTTTTTCTGTATTCTACGATTATTTTGGCTTGGTAGAAGTTGATGTAAGGATGAGCTTTGAGCCTTTCGATACCGGTTCGGTTGATATTCAGTCGTCGGGTATTGCCGGTTGCCACGTTAAACCAGGGGCGGAGCTTTTCTACATCGAGATGTATCTCCTTCAATTGTGCTATATCATAAAATCCTCCTAAACGGTTGCGATATCCTGTTATCATCCGGGCAATTCCACTACCTATACCGGGGATCTTCTTCAGTTCCGTTGTGTCTGCACTGTTCAGTTCGACTACTGTTCCGGCTGCATATTTAAAAAATTTCAGTGTGTCTTCTTCTATCTTTCGGGTATAGAGGCGAAGTGTATCTTTGGGCTTTGCGAGCGTAGCTATATGAATATAAGGTAGGAGCATTTCGTATTGTTCCTGCGTTAATCCGTATACTTTTCGGAAGTCTTCCGCCCGACGGAATTTTCCACCTTTATTTCGATACTTTAGGATGTTCTTTGCCATCCATGCCGGCAGTCCCAAATCAAGGAATCCGACAGAGTCGGTGATATTAGGGTCAAATGTAGTCAGACGGACTGTTCGTGGGGGCTGAAAGCGGTTATTGTGTGAATATATCTTTTGTTCTTTTTCGCGGATGGAGGACATAAAACCGGCATATTCCTTTTTAAACTTTTCCGTATCGTTTTTTGCCGTGTTCTCTTTGACAGGGATCAACCATCCGGCCACAAATACGAGAATACACAAAACGGCAAGTATCAGGATACCTTGCCGTTCTGCACGTGTGAAGTAAAAGAAGTCTTTCCACATTTTTATTTCAGTAGCCCCAGTTCATTAATGAAGATCACTGAAATGGCAATCGGGGCTACGTATTTCAGAATAAAGATAATCAGTTTATAGGTAGGAACTTTCAGGGTACCGTTATTCGTGATTTCCGACCAAACGAGTTTCTTATCCAGATACCATCCGGTAAAAATGGAAATGAGTAATCCGCCCAATGGCAACATCAGTTTGGCAGTTACGAAGTCGAACAAGTCGAACATACCCAGTCCGAAGATGGTGAACTCCTTGGTAACTCCCAGAGAGAGTGAACAGAGTATCCCTAACAGAATACAACCTGTCGTCACTAACCGGGCAGCTTTTCCCCTTGTAAAGTTGAACTCTTCGTGCAGGTAGGCCGTAACCACTTCGTGCAATGAGATGGTAGAAGTCAGAGCTGCCAGCGCCAGCAATACGTAGAACATCACTGAAAAAATATATGCCAGTATCGGTATTCCGCTGAAAGCCTGTTGGAACACGTTAGGAAGGGTTATAAAAATTAAACTGGGTCCGGCGTCCGGTTGAATTCCTACCGAAAACGCTGCAGGAAAGATGATAAAACCGGCTAGTACAGCGACAAATGTGTCGATGATTCCTACGCTGAAAGCCGTTCGGGTGAGGTTGGTGTTTTTGCTGAAATAGGAGGCATAGGTACACAGGCATCCCATTCCAAGGCTGAGTGAGAAGAACGCTTGCCCCATAGCTCCCAGAAATACATTGCCATCTACTTTACTGAAATCTGGTTTTAGCAGAAACTCTATGCCTTTGCCCGCTCCCGGCAAAGTGACAGAGCATCCCACCAGTATTAAGATAATGATGAAGAGGGTCGGCATCATAATTTTAGATGATTTTTCGATTCCCTTCTCTACCCCTTTCACGATGATGAAATGGGTAGCGAGTAAGAATAACGTGAGCCATAGGGCCGGACGCCAGGGATTGCTGGAGAAACTTTGGAAAGAAGAGATGAACTCCGCCGGAGTTTTACCTGCAAAACTGTTGCTGACAGCTTCGAATATATATTCTAATGTCCATCCGGCCACTACAGAGTAATAGCCAAGAATAAGGAATCCTGCCAAAACTCCCATTCGTCCTACCCAACGCCATTGAGTGCCGGGAGCCAGTATCTGGTAAGCACGGGCAGTATTAGCCTGTGAGTGCCGTCCGATTAAAAATTCAGCTATCATAATCGGTAGTCCGAGTAGGAGGATGCATCCCAGATAAATAAGAATAAAAGCAGCTCCTCCATGATTTCCCGTTTCATAAGGGAATCTCCATATATTGCCCAGTCCGACGGCTGACCCTGCAGAAGCTAATATCACACCCAGTTTACTACCAAAGTTTCCTCTTTCTTTTTTTGTCATAAAAAGTATATGTTATCTTACAATTCGATAGATTTTCTCGCTTTAAACGTGCAAATATAGAAAATGTTCCTTATATTTGCGATTCATCTGTAATTTATTTAGGTATGCTATCGTATATTAAGAAATATCCCGTATCGCTCTTTATCATTCTTGCGGTCATCTATCTGTCGTTCTTCAAACCTCCTTCAACGGAGATTAGTAAAATTCCTAATATCGATAAGGTCGTTCATATTTGTATGTACTTTGGCATGTCCGGTATGCTATGGCTGGAGTTTTTACGGGCACACCGTAGAGACCACACTCCGGTGTGGCATGCTTGGGTAGGAGCATTCATTTGTCCGGTGTTGTTCAGCGGATGTGTAGAATTGTTGCAGGAATATTGTACGACCTATCGTGGGGGAGACTGGATGGACTTTGCAGCCAATACCACAGGTGCGGTATTGGCCAGTCTGATAGGATATTTTATTATCCGTCCACGTATATTAAGTAAAAAGTAGACTTTTATAAAAATTCAACAACCGTGCTCAGTTTGATACCATTCGATCCTTTGATCAGGATGGTGTAGTCTTTAGGCTTTTCCGTTTGCAGTTCCTTTATCACTTCCTGTGCATTGGCATAGGTGTGATAAGGAGGATGAGTTGCTGTAAATTGTTCTCCAACCAGCAGGACTTTCTCAAAAGAACATTCTTGCAGGAAGTCCACGATTTTGCGGTGTTCAGCTGCACTTTCCGCCCCCAATTCACGCATATCGCCTAATATCAGCATTTTCTTTTTCACAGTCATATTACGGAAGTTCTGCAGAGCTGCCATCATGCTGGTCGGATTGGCATTGTAGGCGTCTATAATTAGTGTATTATCCGCGGTTTTTTTTAGTTGTGAACGGTTGTTGCGGGGAGTATATCCGGCTAGTGCTTCATCTATTTTTCCGGCTTCCACTCCAAAGAACCGACCGATAGTAACGGCGGCCAACGCATTTGGGAAGTTATATTCGCCGATAAGTTGAGTTTGCACTTTGTGCAAGTCACCATCTTTGCCTGCTTTCCATTCGAAAGTCAGATAAGGGGAATTCCCGGTCACATGTCCGTTTACATAAAGTGCGTCTTCACTTCCGTAGGGAATCAGATTCAGGCCATGAGCGATGTCCATCAGATAAGCATTATCATGGTGTATAAAGACGGTAGAATCTTCCTTTTCACGGAGATAGTCATATAATTCTCCTTTGGTGCGGATCACTCCTTCGAAGGAACCGAATCCTTCCAGATGCGCTTTTCCCACATTGGTGATAATTCCATAATCCGGCTCGGCAATGTGTACCAGAAATTTTATCTCTCCGGGATGATTAGCCCCCATTTCGATCACTGCCAGTTCATGTTCTGCTTTTAGGCGAAGCAGAGTCATGGGCACTCCAATGTGGTTGTTTAGGTTTCCTTCTGTGTAGAGTACATTGTGAGATTTCGACAAGACAGCAGAAATCAGCTCTTTAGTGGTTGTTTTCCCGTTGGTTCCGGTAATGCCGATCACTTTTGTACCCAGTTGGCGGCGGTGATAATTAGCCAGTTGCTGAAGGGTTTGCAGGCAATTGTCCACCAGAATGATATGTCTGTTGTTTTCTGGAGCATATTCGGCTTCATCTACGATGGCGTATGCACAGCCGTCTTTTAATGCTTGAGCTGCAAAAGCGTTTCCATTGAATGATTCGCCTTTCAGGGCAATAAACAGTGAACCTGCAGGGCAGTTGCGGCTGTCGGTGGTCACTACGGCACAATCCAGGAATATCTGGTAGAGAGCAGAAAGTTTCATAATAATCGGTTTTTCTCTGTTGTGGGTGCAAAATTACATTTTCTATTTCAGATTATCATTAAACAAGAAAGAATTTCGCTTGGTATAGGAAATGACAAGCATTACGATGCTGATGCATAGATTGAATACAAAAGCAAACTGCTGAGATTTGATGTGGAATACAGTCGACTGGAAGAAGTCGATAATGAAGGGACATAGCAGGATGGCAAGATAGTTCATCGCCATTACGAATGCCAGTGCCAGTGTCACTTTGCGTGAAATAGCCGTATGGGTTGTCTGGTTGTAGACAACAGGTTGGATAACTCCGTACCCCAGCCCGACCAGGATACATCCCGGAGCTATCACCCATTCTTTGGGTGAGATCCAGATCAGTGCCAGTCCGATGCCGATACTCAAAAAACTGTAAAACTTTGTTTTCTCTTTCAGAGTGCCTACGATCCGGTTCAGAAAAAAGCCGGGAGTCATGATAGCCAGAAAGAAGAGAGAAATCATAATACCGGAGTTACCACTGGTGAAATGATATTCTTCCATCAGGAATGGCAGGTTGAAACTGACTACCAGTACCAGAAAGGTAGCCAGTCCGTAAACACCCATAATGCCGGCAAGATGGCGAACGTGAATGCCGTATTTGCTGTTACCGGTATCTACATCTTCTTCTTTGTCTGCCGGGGCTTTGTCGTTGGTAAGCGAGGTACTGCCTTCGCTTGCCATGCTGCGTTGCAGATATACCGAGAGTACGAGTGAAATGATTGGAAGCAGATAGACGACGAATGGGAGATGCCAGTTGACTTCAGCAAGGTATCCGGTTACTGCCGTAGCTACTACCAGTGTTATGTTGGTGATGGCCGAACTTAATCCGAACTGTTTCACACGGTATGAACCTACGAAGTATTTGGAGATTAATCCGGTGGATAGCGGGACGATCAGTCCGGAGCCTACTCCCAGTAAGGCACTCACGGCAATCAGTTGCCACATCTGTCCCGACAGTAGGTAGAGCACTCCGCTTAGAGCAAAGATGGCAAGTCCGGCTTGGAGCAGACGGATGAAATTGACCCGTTCCGTCAGTTTACCTGCCAAAAGGATAAATGGGATAATCAATAGTGAAGGCAGAGACGAAAGCATCTGTATGTCCAGTTCGGTGGAGTGTGGAAAGATGGCGGAGAGCTTCCCCAGAATAGGAGAAACCGCCAGCCCCGGTAGGGCATTCAGGGCCGAGATAGACCAGATGCCGATGAGGGTAATAAGGGGAATAGTCCCATGGCCAGTTTGAATACGCATAGTTATATAGGTATTATAAAGTTTAGGTGTGTGAAGAACAAACGATCCGTTAGAATGTTCGGCACACAAGCAGCAGAAAGTGTGTTGGGATATCTTCCTATTAGGGCTGGAGATAACTTATTAACTTTTCCGTCGCCCCCCTTTTTAATAAACCCCAAATAATGTAAAACCGAAGAACTTTCATATCCTCTCACTGTTGTTGTGGGAAATTCGACGGGGAAAATCCCCATCGCCTAAACCTAATTAAAAATAAGAGTAATTATGGAAGATTTAAATTTCAGAAAAGGTGATGCTAAAACAGAAGCATTTGGTTCAAACAGAATGTTACAACCATCTCCGGTAGAGAAAATACCTGATGGTCCTACTACTCCGGAAATCGCCTATCAGATGGTGAAGGACGAAACTTTTGCTCAAACTCAGCCCCGTCTGAATCTTGCTACATTCGTGACTACTTATATGGATGATTATGCAACGAAGCTGATGAACGAAGCTATCAATATCAACTACATTGATGAGACAGAATATCCTCGCATTGCTGTGATGAACGGTAAATGTATCAATATCGTTGCTAATTTGTGGAACTCTCCGGAAAAAGATACCTGGAAAACCGGTGCATTGGCTATCGGTTCTTCAGAAGCTTGTATGTTGGGTGGTGTAGCTGCCTGGTTGCGTTGGCGCAAAAAACGTCAGGCCCAGGGTAAACCATTTGATAAACCTAACTTTGTCATTTCAACCGGTTTCCAGGTTGTTTGGGAAAAATTTGCTCAGTTGTGGCAGATTGAGATGCGTCAGGTGCCTTTGACGCTGGACAAGACCACACTTGACCCGGAAGAAGCCCTGAAGATGTGTGATGAAAATACAATCTGTGTAGTTCCAATCCAAGGGGTTACATGGACCGGTCTGAACGATGATGTTGAAGCCCTTGACAAAGCCCTCGATGCGTATAACGCTAAAACCGGTTATGATATTCCTATTCACGTAGACGCTGCCAGCGGTGGTTTCATCCTGCCGTTCCTGTATCCTGATACCAAATGGGACTTCCGTCTGAAATGGGTTCTTTCCATCAGTGTATCCGGCCATAAGTTCGGTCTCGTATATCCGGGTTTGGGTTGGGTTGTCTGGAAAGGCAAAGAATATCTGCCCGAAGAAATGGCTTTCAGCGTAAACTACTTAGGAGCTAACATTACTCAGGTAGGTTTGAACTTCTCTCGTCCTGCAGCTCAGATTTTGGGACAATATTATCAATTTATTCGTTTAGGATTCCAGGGATACAAGGAAGTACAATACAACTCTTTGCAGATTGCCAAATACATCCACAGCCAGATTGCTAAGATGACTCCGTTCGTCAACTACTCGGAAGATGTAGTAAACCCGTTGTTCATTTGGTACATGAAGCCGGAATATGCAAAGAACGCCAAATGGACTCTTTACGATTTGCAGGATAAGCTGGCTCAGCATGGCTGGATGGTTCCGGCATATACATTGCCTGCCAAGCTGCAAGATTATGTGGTTATGCGTGTCGTTGTCCGTCAGGGATTCAGTCGTGATATGGCCGACATGTTGCTGGGCGACATTAAGAATGCTATTGCCGAACTGGAAAAACTGGAATACCCGACATCCACTCGTATTGCCCAGGAGAAGAATCTGCCGGTAGAAGCCAAAGTATTTAACCATACCGGTAAACCACAAGCTGCCAAGAAATAAATAATATGAATTAGTATGGACAAAAAAATATCTATTTCCCAAATAAAAGAGGTTGTGCAGCAGGCCTACGAACAGGTAAAAGGTAATACAGGCGGTAAGAATGCCGATTATATTCCTTATCTGGCCAATATAGACAAAAACCTTTTTGGTATCAGTGTCTGCCTGCTGAACGGTCAGACCATTACCGTGGGTGACTTTGATTATCGTTTCGGTATTGAATCCGTATCTAAAGTGCATACAGCCATTCTGATTCTCCGCCAATACGGGGCACAGAAAGTGCTTGAGATGATCGGTGCGGATGCTACCGGACTTCCTTTTAACTCTATCATTGCCATCTTGTTGGAGAATGACCATCCGTCTACTCCGTTGGTAAATGCCGGAGCCATCTCAGCTTGTTCCATGGTGACTCCGATTGGTAATTCAGATAAGAAATGGGACGCTATCGTACAGAACATTACCGATCTTTGCGGTTCTGCTCCACAGTTGATCGAAGAACTCTATAAGTCGGAGACAGCTACCAATTTCAATAACCGTTCTATTGCCTGGTTACTGAAGAACTATAATCGTATCTATGACGATCCCAATATGTCACTGGACCTTTATACTCGCCAGTGCTCTTTGGGGGTAACTGCACAGATGTTGTCGGTGGCTGCCGGTACGGTTGCCAATGGCGGTGTGAATCCTGTGACTAAAAAGCAGGTGTTCGATGCCGAACTGACTCCTAAAATCACATCTATGATTGCTACCGTAGGCTTCTACGAACATTCGGGTGACTGGATGTATACTTCAGGTATTCCTGCCAAGACCGGTGTAGGTGGTGGTGTGATGGGAGTATTGCCGGGTGTATTCGGTGTATCTGCCTTTGCTCCTCCTTTGGATGGCTCGGGCAACTCGGTGAAAGCACAGTTGGCCATTAAGTACATCATGAACAAATTGGGATTGAATGTATTCAATGGTGCGAGAGTGACCATCGTCGATTAGAAGTAGCGGTAACGCTTTACCGTTTTTTTGTTTAGGTTGCTCCGAGGGCGGTTTCCGCCTGAGGGGCAACCTTTTTGGGGTATTATCAGTCTGCTTTTATCAGCGGCAATGTAAGTATGAAGCGGCATCCCTTGGTATAAGTCTTATCTATGATGAGGCTACCTCCTAGCTTTTCGGCAATAATCCGACAGATGGGAAGCCCTAACCCTGTTCCTTGCGAAAAATCGTTCAGCTTGGCAAAACGTTCGAATACATACTCTTGTTGCTCCACTGGGATACCTTTCCCTGTATCGGTAACGGTATATACAATCTGTTTTTCTGTGGGCGAGATGGTGTAAGCCAGCGTGATATTCCCCTTGTCAGTGAATTTAATTGCGTTGTGTAGCAAGTGGGTCAGTATCTGCGCTACCCTTTCCGGGTTGGTCAATATCATAAGTGGTCCGCATGACGGTTCGAAACGGAGTGATACCTCTTTCTTTATACTGTTCCGGGTTCGTTCGATGCTGAGCAGGCAACAATTGTTGATGTCTTCGGGCTTATCGTAGGGCAATATTTCCGACTGGTCTAGGTAAGAGATGTCGAGTACGTCATTGATCAGCCGCAGTAAATTGCTGCTGCTGATTTCGATGATCGAGGCGAACTCTCTGATTTCATCATTATCTTCTTCTTTGAAATAGTTGCTCAGTACCTGAGAGAATCCGACGATTGAATTAAGAGGAGTGCGAATTTCGTGTGACATACTCTGGATAAAAGTTGTTTTCATCCGGCTTGCGTTTTCCGCCTGTTCTTTGGCTTTGCGTAATTCTTCTCCGTTTTCTACCAATTCTTTGTTCTGCTGTATCACTTTGGCTTCCGATCTCTTCAGTTTTTTATTCAACTTTGAGATGTGGAAAAGTAACATCGTTCCTGCCACCAGAATAATGACCAGCGAGACAAGTGCGATATTGATTTTCTGCAATTTTTCTTCCTGCATGTGCAGCAGTAGTTCATTTTTTTCTTTGTGTAGCTGTTCTACTTCCATAATGGTATAGAACTCGTTGGTTGAGTTTTGTATTTCCTGGCTTCGGATGGAGTCTGTTGCCAGGATATAATCCCGATAATATTGGGCAGCCCGGGCCTTCTGGTTCATTTCCCAATAGATGTCGCCTTGTTTCTGGGTGAGTGTATAGTCCAGGTATTTGTTAATGCTCGATGAATCATTCTTGATCTCTTCTATCACGTCAAGTGCTTTCCGGTACTGTCCGGTGTTCCGGTAGTATTCTATTTGTATATAGAATAATCCGCTTTTATAGAGTGTGAGTGATTTATCTTTTTCGAACAATTGCTCCAACTCCACAAGTGTTTTCCGGGCTTTTTCGTATTCTTTTGTTTCCAGATAATATAGAATATAGGCTTTCTGTACAGTGAATATCTGATATGAACTCCTGGTACATTTCGATCCTTTTTCCAGTGCTTTCAGCGCTTCGTCGGGGCGGTGCATTTCAAGAGCGCATTGGGCGAGTGAAGCATATTGAGTGGGCAGATTGATATCTTCTATTTCATTTTCTTCAATCAAGGCTATTTGTTTCCGGAAGTTTTCATAAGCCAGTTTAGGATTCGATTGAGTCATGTAGATCGTCCCCAATGTACGGTAACATTGTACGATTCCGGGAATGAAATTATCAGCCTCCGCTGACTGAAGCATTTTCCGGGCTTCGTAAATGGCAGTGTTGGTTTGGTGTTGTTTGATATAATAGATAATCAATCGGCTTCCCCATGCAAAGTAGAAATATTTCAGTTCATTATTCCTTCGGCTGATTTTCTTCACGCGCTCTACCATGACAAGGATACTGTCCGGATTGTTTTGATAGTAGTAATAATCCAGTTTCAGGGCCACGGCAATCACCTGCATCCGTTTGTCATTTTTTTCTTGAGCCATGCGCGTAAGAGTATCATTTGTTTGCAGAAAGTCCGGATCTTTGATTTGTGCCTTACATCTGATCAAGTATTGTTGAAGAGTACTGTCCGTTTTAGCGAACAGGTCTTCGGCTTGGGCTTCGAATCGCGAACAAAACAAAACCAGCAGGAGTGCTATGAAGTGACGGTACGGTTTGGAGGACATATTTTTGAGTAGTCTTGATAGCTGCAAAGATAACTTTATTTTTAGTGTGCTGATAGCATTAGGACATTTATTTTTCTTTATCTTTGCGTCAATCAACCGTAATAACAGAAAATGGATTCAACGATTTTCAAAAGCCTGAATGTGAACGGTCGTTTACTTGATCTTTCCATTCCGCAGGTTATGGGTATACTCAATGTTACACCCGATTCTTTTTATGCAGGTAGCCGAAGCCGGACAGAAGCCGATATTGCTGCACGTGCCCGTCAGATACTTGATGAAGGGGCCTCTATGATTGATATAGGAGCTTATTCGTCACGTTCGAATGCCGAACACATCTCGCCCGAAGAAGAAATGCGGCGTTTGCGTACCGGTCTGGAAATATTGAACCGGAATCATCCGGGTGCTATCATTTCAGTTGACACATTCCGTGCCGGAGTGGCTGAGGAATGCGTGAAGGAGTACGGAGTGGCTATTATCAATGACATTTCGGCCGGTGAGATGGACGAACAGATGTTTCCGACGGTGGCCCGCCTGAATGTACCTTACATTATGATGCACATGCAAGGTACTCCTCAAAACATGCAAAAGGAGCCCCATTATGAAAATTTGCTGAAAGAGGTCTTCATCTATTTTGCCCGGAAAGTACAGCAATTGCGTGACTTGGGAGTGAAAGACATTATTCTCGATCCCGGTTTCGGCTTCGGCAAAACGTTGGAGCATAACTACGAACTGATGGCGCATCTGGAAGAGTTCGGCATTTTCGAACTTCCCTTGTTGGTGGGAGTTTCCCGCAAGTCGATGATTTATCGTTTGTTTGGAACCACACCGCAGGAAGCACTCAACGGGACAACAGTACTCGATACGGTAGCTTTGATGAAAGGTGCCGATATTCTCCGTGTACATGATGTGCGTGAAGCTGTCGAGTCGGTTCGGCTGATAGAGAAATTAAAAAGTGTATCGGCTTGTTCCTGATACCCGTATACTTAACCCTTAATACTTTAGTCCCGTGTTTTTTGAATTTGGCATAAAAGATTTTATTGATATCCTGTTAGTGGCTTTCCTGCTTTATTACACTTATAAGCTGATGAAAGCCTCCGGATCTATTAATGTGTTCACCGGTATCCTGGTGTTTATCCTTATTTGGCTGGTTGTATCGCAGGTGCTCGAGATGAAGCTCCTGGGCTCCATTTTCGACAAATTGGTGAGTGTGGGAGTCTTGGCGCTGATTGTTCTGTTTCAGGATGAAATCAGGCGCTTTTTGCTGACCCTGGGTTCGCACCAGCACGCCAGTGCCTTGGTACGCTTCCTTACCGGCAACAAAAAAGAAAAACTCCAGCATGATGATATCATGCCGATTGTGATGGCTTGCATCAGTATGGGAAAGCAGAAAGTAGGAGCTTTGATTGTTATGGAGCGTAATGTACCGCTTGACGATGTCATTCGTACCGGTGAAATTATCGATGCCAATATTAACCAGCGGCTGATTGAGAACATTTTCTTTAAAAACAGCCCTTTGCATGATGGCGCAATGGTAATCAGTAAAAAACGTATTAAAGCGGCCGGATGTATTCTTCCGGTATCCCACAACCTGGACATACCCAAAGAATTGGGACTTCGCCACCGGGCGGCAATGGGTATATCGCAGGTTTCGGACGCTTTGGCCATCATTGTTTCCGAAGAAACCGGAGCCATCTCTGTGGCATGGCGCGGTCAGTTCTATTTGCGGCAGAGTGCCGAAGAACTGGAAAGCCTGCTGACAAAGGAAAGCTAAATATCACGCTCTCATACAAAAAATGGTTCTTCTTCAAATTTGCTGGTAAATTCTTTATTTCTTTATTTTCAAGTTGATAATTGTCCTTTTTGCCTGCTTTAATAAGAAAAAACAGATACCGGCTGAATAAGATAGCTCAAGTTCCGGAAGTGAATTTACGCCGCCTGAACCGGTATCTTCATTCTTACACCTTTCTTCAATTAACATTGTTAACGTCTTTTGCAGGTTGTCAGGTTCTTGTGCGCAAATAACAAGTCTTTTGCATTTAAAGAACTTGTTATTCACATCCAAAGAACAAGTTTTAACTCAGTGTTAAAACAAAGCTTTTGAGGACAGAAATCTTACTTTTTAAAGATGTTGATTTTCAGATGGTTTAGTCTAAGATTCGCTTCTTCACCTCACGGATGGACTCTTCGGGCGAAAGCTGGGATACTTGCTTTTTTGTCAACTATAAACGAGGGCTTACACTTCCGAAAACTGAATTAGATTCCATGAGTAAAAGAAAACTTACTTTAGTGAAAATGGTCTGAATCTTATTCGGGCCCGCATGTCTGTGCCCAATAGCCCGAGTATGTGGGCCGATGAGCCCCGGTATGCGGGGCGGAGTAGAGATCGTATGAAAAATGGTAATTATCTTGTTCATAAAGGTTTGTGATATGGGGGGGATCAAGTTGTTTTCTTCTTTATTTGCGCAGGGAATAAGGGCTTTAGGAAATTGTGTGAAGAGCAATGAACCAATAGTATATTTGCATGTGCCCCAGTTGGATAATACCAGACTGTTATTGATAAGATTTATAGATGAAACTGGCGGTAGAAAAATAATATTTTATTTGTTACCAACTCTTTTTTTGATTTTCTTTGCAGAAGAAAATGATGAACAATGAAATTTATCTATAGCATCTTATTGGCTTTACTTTGGGTAGGGATTACAATTACTTTGGGATCCTATCTTTATCGTATGGGCCTGCCTGTTGTAAATGCAAGTGCACAAAAACTCTTGTTGCGGACAATCGATGAAGATCTGGAATATAGATTCCGAAAATTGAATCCCAATCATGCGTACGCTACCGGAAAGAAACAAACAAAGCATAAGAAAGTAACCCTTACAGATAAAAGTGGGACTTGCAATGTATGTCAATTTGCCATTGATACTGTTTATGCGGATACATCTTTTATACAGAAAGCCAAGCAATCTTTCCTGATAGAACGAAACCCTATTCATGTAGATTCTCTGAATCAGAAATGGCAGTTGAAGCTTCGTATGGATGGCATCCGTGCTAAGACCGGAATAAAACTAATAAATTCTCTAAAGGATGGAGAGCGGATAGCAGTGTCGAGTGGGTTAAATGAACCTGATTGTTTTTTATTAGCCTATAGTACAGGAGTCGGTTATTGCATAAAAATGGATGCTTTTATAAGACCTTTTTGGGTGGACGTTATTTTAAAAGCGCATTGGAATAATATTCTTACTTGGTGTTATGTCCTTTTCTCACTGATCTTTTGTTTGTTTTATATTCCGAGTGTTCGTCTCTTTCTTGTTCGAATTTTATCCGGGTCCAGAATAGAAGATAATCATGTTGAATCGTCGCAACCACTTGCTCAACAAAAAGGTGAATTTGTTTGGGAGGTCGATGGACTTACATTTGATTATCTGCAGAGGAGTATCACTTATCATGATCAGACTTGTATACTCCGAAAACAAGTTGCTGAGGTATTGTTGGCATTTCTTAAAGTACCCGGTCATTTGCTGTTGAATGAAGATCTGAAAAAACTATTCTGGAAAGAATTGGATAATGTCGATTCTTTTATGGAACGCAGGAACCGACTGATAACTGATTTACGTACCGATTTAAGGAAAATGGGGGCTAATCTTAGCGTTACCTTGGTAAATGGAGGCTATCAACTCCACTTTAGTTCAGAAAATAGTAAGAAATCAGTGAAAAATCAGTGAGAAATCAGTCTTTCTCACTGGCGGTGGGCGGGATAAGCCATACCTTTGCAATAAAAACATAGAGTATGAAAAACGCAAAAATTACTATTGGACTTATCGGGCTATTGCTAATAGGTCTTGTTTCTGTGAGAAAAGAAGGAAAGGTACAAGAAGCCGGTTTACTATTACAAAATGTGGAGGCTTTGGCTACAGGAGAGTCGTTCCCGGATGGAGAAATAGCCTGTTTCGGTGACGGATCTGTGGACTGTCCGTTCACATATCTGAAAGTTGAGGTAGTATACCGTGAAGAATAATGGGACGGCCTATTAAACTTATCGGCTATTTATGCTTTCTGATGGCACTTTGCTCATGTAAAGAGACCAAAGAACAGCAAATATCCCGTTTGATTCACGAATGGGAGGGTAGAACGATTGTCTATCCCGCTGATATGACATTCAGTGTTTTAGGAAAGGACAGTGCCGGTTATTCGTTTCCTCAAAATGAATATACTATAATGACTTACGTGGATTCGGTGGGCTGTACCGGTTGTAAATTGCAACTTCCTACATGGAAACGTTTAATTTCTATGGTCGACACTGTAGCCGCTGGGAAAGTATCTTTTCTTTTTGCTTTCCATCCGAAAAACAAAAAAGAAATCTCTTTTCTATTGAAGAGAGATCGATTCCTTTATCCGGTTTTTATCGATGAAAAGGGTGATTTTGACGCTTTGAATCATTTCCCTTCGGATGTGAACTTTCAAACTTTCCTTTTGGACAGTCAGAACAAGGTGCTTGCGATTGGTAATCCTGTCCATAATAAAAAGGTGCGTGACCTTTATTTGCAAATTATTGCCGGACAGCAAACCGGAGTCGCTACCTCTTCCCAAACAAAAGTAGTTTTGGATAAAAAACTCGATGAAATGGGCGATTTTGATTGGAAAATTCCCCAGACCGCTACTTTTAGTTTGCGGAATCTTGGCGATCATCTTCTGATTATCGAGGACATAAATGCTTCGTGTGGCTGTACATCCGTCACTTACAGCAAGGAGCCTGTACCTTCAGGGAAGTCTGCCGATATTCAGGTTACTTACCGTGCAGAACATCCCGAACATTTTGAGAAGACCATTACTGTATATTGTAATACTCCCACCTCTCCAATACGTTTGAAGATTCGGGGTAATGCGATTGATGAAGAATACTAATAGTTAACCTTAAAAAATTATGGAGAATGTTAGCCTATGGAAAAAGTTTGATTTAGAAGGTAATTGGATTGCTTTTCCGTGGAAATGATAAGCGGAGTTAACGAAGTAATAATCGGCTAAAAAATGAAAACAAAAATGAAAACAAAAATAATGATTGCATTTGCTTTAGTGATGATAGCAGCATTTACTGGCTATAATGTCTGTAAAGTTCAAAGAACGGTACTGATTTCGGATATTGCTTTGGCAAATGTGGAAGCATTAGCTAGTGTAGGTGAAGCTGATTCGAATACAGCCTATGGATATAAAATGAAAAACTGTTATAATAAAAATGGAGCGATAATAGGAAATACTTGTGAGAGAAATTATCCTCAAGATGAGTGTAAGTATACTTCTACTTGGGGTACTTGCAAGTAATTTGTAATTATTATAGATTTACTCAATAGGATACCTGTTGTTGAAGCTTGAACCATAGTGGAATGGCAGGTATCTTTAATATAATAAATATGGGAGACTATAAACTGTTAGCATTGTCTATTTGTATTGTTCTATGTGCGTCATGTCATCGGAAAGAGAATCGCTTACGAGAACAAATTGTGATTGATTTATTATCCAATGTACAAGACACTTTGAATTATTCTTCTTTTGTAGATTCTATAAGTTATATATCATTGGAGACAACAGACCAGTGCCTTGTTGGTTCTATTAAGGATGTTATAATAAGTGATAAATATATTTTAGTCTTGGATAAAATCCTTCCGGTAGTTTGGATTTTTGATAAGGAAGGACATTATCTTACTAAAATAGACAGAAAAGGGGATGGCCCTGAAGAGTATGTGAACCTTAGTCAGTTTGATTACGACAGAAAAAAGGAACATGTTTTGTTATTAGACAGTTGGACACAATCTATTTTGTTCTATGGTTTGGATGGGAGTTTTGTCAAAAGAGTTAAGTTAGATACTTCACCTTCGGATTTTGTAAGATTGGAAGATAATAATTATGTGTTCTCTCGCTCTGGTGAAGTGGATAGCTTGGCTGGTATTTATTTGGTTGATGCTATGGGAAAGTTTACTTCTAAGCTTATAGCAAGAGATGATAAGTATCTTTTTAATAACTTTTCTGATAATTGGGAATTATCTGTTTTTGACGGTATTGTGGGCTTTATGGCTCCCTGTCTGGAGAATACAGTATATCACTACCAATCTGGCAAATTGATAAAAGCTTATCCGATAGTTATCGAGCCAAAACCTATCGGAAGTTATAATAAGGAGACTTCGATACGCAATATGCTTGATTTTTTAAGAACTAACTATATTGAAACATCCCAGTGGATTTTTGCGACGTACTGGTGTAATAAATATGGGGTAAGAATCATATTTTATTCTAAAGAAGGTGATTTTGCATTAGTCGGGAAGGAAACTAAAAATGACATCGACGGAGTTGAATATGATGGAAAAGCCTCTGCTTCAGATAATAACACATTGACATTTTGGTTGAGGAGTGAAGATGATACAGCGAATCCGGTACTTCAGATTCTTCATTTAAAGTAGTTCCGGTTGCAATCTTTTGGGGGATGGGGGAATTACTCTCTTTTTCAATACTGGAAAGTGCCAATTGGAAAATGAAAGTTTTTTGGGCTTTTAAAGTGCTATCGAAAGGAAACGTTTGGGCAATGCGACTTAGACTTTCCTCCTCCTGAAGGGGATAATAATGATTATCAATTAAAAGATGGAGAAGTTGATTCTCTTTTTAAAGTTGTTTGAATGATTATCTTTTTAAGTATCAGAAAGGTTACCAAATTTATTATGGTTTATTGAGTGCGTCTCGGGACTCTTGTTCTATATTCAATGGGTGTGTTGATGATTGGGTGTACAGGGCGAAGGGGGACGATGTACATATCATTCCTAATTTGATAACTTATGACGATAAGGGAGTGTATGGCTGTCTTGATATGTACACTATATCTTTGTTTTTGTCGTTAGTGCGATCGGGACAAGTGAATGAGAGTTTGGATAGGATTTTAGAACTGAAGAATTTGATAGAGAATTCTAATCCATTGATATTTTATTATCCTGTAAAAAAATAAATATCTTAGAAATAATAATTATGAAAAGAAAAAAGGACATTTTGATTGGAGATTAAATCTTTAAATACTATCTTGGCGCTTGTTATAGGATTTATCTTTTTGCAATGGTAAGATAATGATTTCTAGCTAAATAAACAAAAAAAAAACTATCCGGCTTTTGCAACAGCCTTTTATGGAAAATATTTAACAGTATTGAACCATGATCAAACGACCGTATTTAAGCTTCACCCTACTCCTCTTGTTATCTATGTGTATCTTGGGGGGATGCGAAAAAGAGAAATCCCATACAGTCCTGGAATTGTTTTCTGAATCCCAATCTCTGTCTCCAAAGAAGGACTTTTATGTTAATGAAGATTCTATAGCAATAATAGAGGGATTAAGTTGTGACGGAAAGAATCTCATAGTTAATGACTATCACTCGGGATGTTGCTATACGCTGTTTGACAAAAAATCAGGTGAATATATCGCTCGTTTTGGGACTATCGGACAGGGGCCGGCTGAACTGCCTTCACCCTGTTATGGCTACTTAACGGAAAGCGGTTTCACTGTTTTTGATGACCAAACACGCATTGTGATGAAATACAGCCTTGACTCTTTACGCAACAGTCGCAAGAAGGATGGTTCACCGGTACGTCTGGCGCAATATAAAATTCCGGAGGCACAGATTTCGAAACTCATAGCGATAGATGATACGACTTTTTTTGTGTGCTGGGACATATAAATCCCGTTACCAATATCTGTTATTTAACAAAAATGACAGTGTGCTGGATTACGGTGTGGATGTGTATAATGCTGCGGATAGCGCTTTTCAAACATATACCAGATATCTTTCTAATCAAGGAAATTTAGTAATGAACCCTGAGAAACATACATTTGCCGGTTCAATTAACTTCTCGTCCAACATAGACTTTTTTGAAATAGTAAACAATAAAATTGAGTTGATAAAATCGTTGAGGTTGGGAGATCCAATCAATAAACCCGTTAATGAAGAAGGTATTTATTATGTCGATCTAACAGAAAATACTCAGACGGGTTATATAGATCTTAGCGTTACCTCTAAGTATGTTTATGCTTTGTATTCTGATAAAAAAATGTACGAAAATAACCGAAAATCAGATACCGTATTGGTTTTTGACTGGGATGGTAATCCGATTAAAAAATATTCGTTAGATACTGATGCTTATTATATTGCAGTGGATAGTACCCAACAGAGTTTGTTTGCTGCTGTGAAAAATAGTTCAAGTGGATGGAAAATAATATGTTATGCGCTAGATTAATGATTCACACCATATATGGATTTAGTCTTCCTGCCGATATATTTCCATTTGTTTTCACAGATAGTGAAAAAAGTACTTCTTTTGTCGTTTTATGTGTGGTGAAAGATTCGTTATATCGCTATCGGTTAAAAAAAGAATAGGAGGAAAAAGAGAATTGTTTGTTTGGTTATGGCGGTATTTACTGGTTATAATTTTTATATTATGAAAAATTTCAGTTTAATTGTGGTGGGAATATTGTTTATATATTGTGTTTCATCTTGTCGGAAACAGGTTGATAAGGGATTTGAAATGACCGTTGATCTGTCTATTTCTAATCCATATCTGCCGATGTCTGTATTGGTGGACACCATTGAGTCTGTCAGGCTGCAATTACCTTCTCCTTATTTTTGGGGTATGGTCGATAATGTAATTTCAAAAGATTCTTGTTATTACATTTCGGATAGAAAGCAAGAAATGGCATTTCGATTTAGCAAGAATGGTACTTTTTTGAATGCGATTGGTCAGCGGGGTGAGGGACCGGGAGAGTATAGAGAGATGGACTCTTTTTTCGTGGGAAAGGATTGTGTTTATGTCTGTGATATGAGTAAACGGACTATTTATTCTTACAGTTTTGATGGAAAATTTCTTCATTCGTTGAGCTTCCCTTATTCTCTTGTTTTCAATGATGTTGTTGAGTTGCCGGATGGCCGTTTTCTCTGCCATCGTCCTTCTCAGTCTGAAAACTGTAAAGGGCTTTGGATTCTGGATCAGAAAGGGAGAAGAGTGAAGAACTTATTAGAATATGAAAAAGGGACTCCTTGCAAGAACTCCTATTGGAATACGCTGTGTGCTCAAGAGGATGGAACTATAAAAATCTATAATCCGGTAGATGGAAGCTATTATCAATATGATGCTGTGAATGATACGGTGGTAAGAACCATGAGGCAGAAGTCTAATTTGCCTATGTTGGCGGATTTTCACTGCTCGGACCGGGAATTGTACGAAACGAAAGAGGAGTGCACATACAGTCTTTTTACAGTGGATGGAAAGAATCTTGTTTTCTCTCTTTGGTCTTTTAATTCAGCAAATAAGGGAATGTGGTCTGTCTATTTTAAGAAGGATGGGCGGATAGAGCAAGGAAATTTGACCAAGATGGATATTCCTGGATATTCGGAAATGGGACGTCCGGTTTCATCTAATATCCCTAATACATTTGTGACAGTTTATACAGATGAATTCCCGGATGATGCATTTCCGTCCGCTTATCAGCAACAGGAGATAAATGAGCAAACTGCGATACTTAGCCTTTTGAGGTTAAAATGACTACTGGGTTTGTTATGGGGAAGAATAAAACCGTTTTAACTATGAAATATGTATTGTTTATCCTGTTAGCCTTAATCTTAGCAGCTTGTCGATCGGAGAAAGAGAAGCAGCTGGAATATGCTTTGGATTTTGCCGGCGATAATCGCGTGGAGCTTGAAAAGGTATTAGAACATTATAGAACTGATCCGGAAAAATTGGAGGCAGCTCGTTTTTTAATTCGTAATATGCCGGGATGGTATTCTTATGAAGGAAATGAACTTGATTCTATTCACCATTTATTAGTTGGGGTTTGTGAAGGGCGTTCTATATCTAAAAGGGAGAAGAATAAATGGAACAGAATTTCCTTTGACTCTCTCTCCAAGATATATGACGCCCAAGTGATAACAGCGGAATATTTGATAGATAATATAGACCTGGCTTTTGAAGTTTGGAGGAAATATCCTTGGAATAGAAATTTGCCGTTCGATGATTTTTGCGAACTGATATTACCTTACAGAATAGCCGATGAACCTTTATCGGATTGGCGTAAATTGTATTATGAAGATTATGGAACTCTACTCGATTCTCTTTATAAGGGGGATGATGTTATTGAAGCTTCTAAGATCATTGACGGGAAACTGAGAACGCTGTATTACATCTACAATACTGATTTTCGGGTACCTCACTTGAATGCTGTTTTTCTTTATCATAACCGGATTGGTTATTGTCGTGAAGCATGCGACCTGACAATATATGCTATGCGTGCTTGTGGAATTCCTGTTGCGACCGACTATTTTGTTTATTCACCCGATTATCAACATTATCATTGTTGGACGATGTTGCGTGACACAACGGGAACTTTTCTTCAATTCGGATTTAATGAGTTTGAAGCGTCACGTGATACCTTACGGCATGACGGAAGGAAAAAGGGGAAGGTGTATCGCTATTGTTTCGGTATGCAGGCGGATAAAAACTCCGGAACTTCGGGAAACAGGCAATTATCTCCTGTGCTTAAGAATCGATTTGTGAAAGATGTGACATCTGAATATTTTGGAAGTAATGATACGACAATACCGATACAAATGTCTGGAGAGCAATACATCTACTTAGGGATATTTAGTTCCGGCGGATGGATTCCCATAGATATGGCACTTGGTAATGCAGGTAAGGTTACTTTCCGGGATATAGAACCCGATGTGATTTATCAGACTCTTTATCAGGGAGATGGAGGAAAACTTTATCCGGCGGGATATCCGTTCATATCTAAAAGGGGAGGTGAGTTTGTTTTGCTGAAACCCAATATCGATTTGATGGAGGAAGCTATATTAAGGCGGAAAATGCCTCAGCAAAAGACAATTGCGGAATGGGCTTATCGAGCTATCATAGGGGCAAAAGTTGAAGCAGCTGATGATTTGTCATTTATGCAGGCGGATCTGTTATGGCAATTTGAGGATACGCTTACCACTAATTATTATGTGTTGACTCCGCTTCTAAGAAAGAAGTATAGATATGTTCGTTATGTTGCTCCGATAGGGAAGAGAATGGAGTTGGCGGAACTGGCACTGTTTAAGGATTCATTCTGTAAGGAGAAGGTCCGGTTGAGGAGGATAAACAGTATAGAACCGATTGCAAAATTAGAGTATGTTACAGATGGTAATATACTGACTTATTTTCAGGCACGTGATACATCTTGTTATCTGGCCTATGATTTGGGGGAAAGTACGCTGATCGAAAGAATTGTTTTTTCTCCGCGTAACGATGATAATTACATTTGGCCTGGGGATAATTATGAGTTATTCTATCAGGACGGAATAAATGGATGGAAGTCGTTAGGCAGCAAGGTGGCTACAGAAAGAGAAATTGATTTTCTGGTGCCACAAAATGCTCTGCTATGGTTGAGGAATCGCACAAAGGGACGCGAAGAGCAGGTCTTTATTTATAAAAATGGAAGACAATATTTTGCATTTGATTTATAACAACTTACCGGATTAAGACAATTGTTCTTCCGAAAAAGTATATATTTGTGTGTCAGACTTTAACTGGGAGAGTACTATGAGGCCGTTTTTTATTTTATTAAGTGTTAGATTTTGTGTATAAGGGGAATGCCTATTCTCTATTTTATTCAAAAACGAATGATGAAGTGCCGGTTGTAGACATAAAAGGTTGCCAGTTGGAAAATAAAAATTCTTTTGGATTCTGGGGTGCTATCGGGGCTGAAGGAGAAGCGCTGGTAAATGCAGTAGAGGCTTCTTGGGTTAAAACGAAGGTTGGTCGTATGAACTCAGTTGTAGTGGAGAAATTGGGATTAAATAAATGGAATAGTATCCAGGAATCTGACAATCCGGTATTGGCATTTTATAGATTTAAATAATTTGGAACGTGATAAGACTGTAAAGTACTAAAGATTGTGGTGGCAAATGTATGAAGAGCTTTGAAATTCGTAACTGGTTGCTACATTGTATGTACTAATAAGATGAATAGTTATAAGTTGTGATTACTTGTGAATTAGAAGGTGACTAATATGAAACAACATTTGATAACGGTTCTGTTGTCTAAATATCAATAATCTTACAAAAGAAGTTATGGATAAAGTGAGTATTGTGCTATTATTAGTGTTAATTTGTGGATGTTCTTCAATGAATCAGAAGATGAATGATGGAATTGAAAGAATACCAATAGATGTGCATAATGTGTCTCGAGATGCTTCATTATTTATCGATAAAATAGAACTTGTACCTTTAGAGACAAATGATTCATCCTTATTACATAAATATAGAAAAGTCATGTATGATAAAGAAACGGATGTTTATGCTGTTTATACCCGTGAGCAAGTCATATTTACATTCTCGGGTAATGGGGCTTTTATTAGTAATTCGAAAAAAATGCAAGGGCAGGGACCTGATGAATATCATATGGCAATAGACGTAAAATTCAATCCTTATTTACAAGGACTTGATTTGTTAAATCCCTATGGTACAATATATACATACAGTTTGGATTTTAAACTCTTAGCAAAGAGAAAAATAAAGCCGGAATTTCCGATTGATCATCTTATAGCTTTCAATACTGAAGAATATATTTTTACTTATCCTTCTTTATGGACAGATCAAGAGGTAGCATTTGCTAATTTGAGAACACAGCAGATATATAATGCTAACTATAACGGTACGATATCCAGTGGGAATTCGATGGATAAGGAATGCTTTTATAAAATAGGAGATAATTTTTATTTTATTCCTCCCGGCATTAATTATTATTTCTATCGGATAGATACTAAAGAGATGAAATTTACTCCGATGATGTACCTTGATTTTGGTGATTCGGAGATAAAGGAAGAGGGGTTACCGGGGCGTGCGGCGGGTAAAAGAACTGATTTAGATGAAGAGAGGTTGAGGGTTGTAAAAGAAATGCAGGATAGATCTCAATTTTTGAAGCATTCTAACAATCACTTTGTTCCCTTAATTAAATTTTTTAATGAAGACTATGTTTATGTCTATTTTGTAAAGTCTACTCAAGGTTTCGGAAGTAACTTTATTTATAATCGGAAAACGAAAGAGAGTTTTTTGACTAATGAAGGGAAGCCTTTTATTATGAATTGTTGTTTCGCTATAGTCGATAATATATTGCTTTCCATACATCAACCTGAATATGTGTCCAGACTCGTTGATCAGCGCTTCATGTCTTCGGAAGAAATACGTAAGATGGAGCAAATTAAGGAAGATGATAATCCTGTTATTATAAAATATTATTTGAAAAGATAAATGCAGCTTGTTGGGCTATATTCTTAAATGAAAAAGAACGGAAAACTCTAATTCATCATCAAGCTCATATACGGCTGCATTTCATCCAGTATCTTTTCCGATAATTCGGCAATGGTCATTCGGGTATGTACTCCGGGTAAGCGGACTTCACTGGTCATACATTTTCCTTTGCAGAGATAGTAATAACCGTTATTGACCGAAAGCTGTTCGTCAGTCAGTTCGATATTCATTTCCACTTCGGGACAACCTGCTGCATAGAGTTGAAGAACTGCCCGGGCATCAATGATGCGTGCCATTCCTAATGGGACACTTGGCAGGGATTCTACAGGGGGAAGTTGAAGAATAATCCGTTCAGTGCCGTTTCTTAGTCCGGCCCGGTAGAGTAATTGTGCCCGGACAGCCTCATTGTCAGCAAACAACTCGTTGATATACGAGCTATCATCGTGTTTATAGACAACAGCTATACCCGTTACTCGATTATCCTTCCGGGCAATGAGAACGGTATTTTGTGTCAAGGCAAGATCGGCAAGGACTACTTTAAAATCTGTAGGCGTATGTTGTAAACAACAGGCACGTTCGGATAGCTTGCCGGTCAGGTATTGATAATAATCTTCTTGATATTCCGTCGTTTCTTCAATCATGGTATCCGGTTCCGGACCAATGGTCAACTCTGAAAGTGAGAAGACTTTGTGGGAGATACGGAAAGCGGGAGTATAGCCTGTTTTGGCGTAATAACCGAATAGCCAGGGTTCGGCAGGAATCAATGTACTAAACAGAACACCGTTACGGAGCATGCGGGCAAAACTCTGTGATAATAACTCCCGCATCACTCCTTTCGCACGGTAATCGGGATGCGTACACGCACCGGAGATATACGAAGTAGGTACTATTTTATTGCAGAATGTCATTGGATAAGGGAGCATTTGGAGCGCAGCAATCACTTCTTCGCCACTTTGAATGGCTAAGTTGACTTCGTTATTGTAACGAAGCCGGAAGTAAAGTTCGATGAATGCCTCGCTATCATCGAAACAAAGTTTCCATAATGATTTTACCTGCTCCTTTATCATTGGATTATGCTACCATTTTATCATTTCTACAGGCTGCTCTTTCAGGCAAGCCATATATTTCTCCAAAATAGTTTCCGGGTGGTACGAAAGCTTGGCTTTGCGTAACCCTTCTATTCCTAAATCTTCTTCTCTGTTGATGTAAATATATTGTTCGGGGATGTGATTGGCAAATTCGTAATTGATCATGGCATAAGCGCCATCGATGCTGGTATCTGCTTTTTCTACATGTACACCGAAAGTTTCTTTATTGATCGGCATGCCGAAAGTGAAGGCTACAATCTGTCCATTGACGTGCAGGATACCTCCCGTCAGTCCTAACTCTTCGAAATGATTGAGGGCGTAGATCAGGGCACGTCGCTCGTTTCCGGTCCCTTCCTGTTGGTCGCAGTCATTGGCTTTGCACCATTTGGCTTCTAACTCCAGGCATTCCTGTATTCGGTCTTTGGTGATCGGAGAATACTCATAGTCAGGATATGTATTGCGGAATTTGTTAATGTGATTCCGTTTGGACTGGAATTTTTTTCCTTTCAGTGTTGCGAGATCACTACGTAAATAAATATAATCGGCATAATCACGGTCAACCGTAAAGCCAAACTGACCGGGCATAATGGCCTCGAGATCTTCGCGCATACATGAGCAGACTCCCAACATGCAGAAAGGTTCACCCTCCTGTCGGGCATCTTCAATCAGTTCGTTCAGTACTTCTTCAAGATTGCCTTCACCAACCGGCATCATATAGGCCAATTCATCGCCGGCCCAGAATTTGAAAACCAGAAAGTTATTGATAATGGCAAACTTGGTGTGATACAAGAACCGCCAACTGCATAAGTTGGAAAAAGAGAGGTCGCAGTTGCGACGGCAACTATTCATCGTGTAGGCTGTGATGGTATCCTTGTCTTGGATCGTTATATCTCTGAATGCGATCATAAAGTTGTTATTTCCTTTTAACTGTTTATATATAACAAAGATAAAGCTATTTTGTTAGAGAATTCCTAATAATCGCAGAATAGTTGGGGTCAACAATGCAGTAAAAATACCGTTGAGGGTTAAACCGAGGCTTGCATAGGCACCGTATTTACTGCTGATATCCATGGCTGTTGAGGTGCCGACGGCATGAGCGGCCGTACCCATCGAAAGTCCTTGCGCGATAGGGCTGCCTACATGCATGATCTTCATCGTTTTGAAACCTAATACTGCACCCAGTAAACCCACACAAACAACTACTGCTGCTGTCAGAGACGGGATTCCACCCAATGTCTTGGTTACCTCCATTGCAATCGGAGTGGTGACTGATTTGGGAGCAAGTGACAGGATGACTTCCTGTGAGGCTCCCATAAGCTTAGCTATCAGTACGACTGAAATAACGCCTACGATGCAGCCGGCCAATTGGGACAGAATGATAGGAAGCAGCTGCTTCTTAATCGTTTCGAGTTGCAGGTATAGAGGAACTCCAAGAGCTACGACTGCGGGCTTTAGCCAGAATTCAATCAAGTGTCCGCCCTGATTGTAAGTTTCGAAGGAGATATTTGTCAGTTTAAGGAAAATGATGATGACTGCAATAGTCAACAAGATGGGATTGAGTAGGAGTATTCCTGTCTTTTTTTGTAAAAGCTTGGCAAAGAAGTAAATCCCGAAAGTGATTGCCAGCAGGAAGAATTCATTTTCTAAATAATTCATTTGAGTTTACGTGTTAATTGATGGACCCATCCGGTGATGACAAGCACAAGAAGGGTACTGACTAGAGTAGCTATCACAATCGGCCAGAACTGTGCCGCAATGATGTCGAAATATAACATCAGGGCTACTCCCGGAGGAATAAAGAAAAAACCAAGATTAGCAACTAGAAAGTCGGACATTCCCTGCACCCAATGCAATTTGATCCAACCTAATTTCAAAAAGAGGGTGAGCAGCAACATCCCGATGATGCTGGACGGGAGCTTAATCCCCGTGAGATAAACAATCAATTCACCCAAAGCCAAACAGCCAAATAAAATGGCACACTGACGTATCATACTATTACCTATTGATTTTTGAAAACGTTGCAAAGTTATGAAAAATAGAGTTAGGGTAGCAACTAATAAGGCACGAAGATTCTTATTTAACAGTGGGGAATTACAAAAAAATAAAGAAAAAGTAAACGAAATGGATTACTTTATATATTTTTGCAAAGTGAAAAACGAATATACATAACGAATATTAACCACTAAAAACAGAATTGATATGAAAAAGAGTTTGTTAATCAGTGTTTTCGCAACACTCGCAATGATGATTTCTTTAAATGCACTTGCACAAGAAAAAGCGACAGGTAAGGCTTATAAAGCTATTCAGAAAGATGAAAAAGTAATCAACAAAGATTTGCAGAAAAAAGCCATTAAAGAAGCACGCAAACAAGCGAAGGAACTGACGAAAGAAGGATTCAAGACTCCGGTAGGAAAGTTACCGTTGGACAAACAACTGGAGAATTCATGGGAAAAACAGATGGAAATTGATATGAATGGCAATCCATACTGGTATATTGCCACATCAAGAGTGATTGGTGGAAATCAGTCGGCTGCAGCTATGCAGGCTACCAACACGGCCAAGATTGATATCGCCGGACAGGTTCAGACAAAGGTTACACAGTTGATCGAATCGAAAGTAGCCAATGACGATATGGGGCAGGAGGAAGCTGCCAGTCTGTCGAGCGCAGTAGCTGCCGGTAAGAGTATTATCAGTGGAACGCTGGGACGTACTATTCCTTTGGTTGAAGTATATAGAACGTTGCCTAACAAAAATGTAGAGGTAATGGTAACCATCGGTTATAGCCTGGAAGCTGCAAACAAAGTAGCTGTCAAAGCACTTAGCGAAGAATTGGCTAAAAAATCACCGGAATTGGCTAAGGAACTGGATAAACTCGCTCAGTAAGTTTTAATATAAATAGGCAAACTGAATGAACGTAAACAGGCTATTAGGAATTTTAGCTATACTTTTACTGACTACCGCCAACGCTCTTTATGCACAGAAACCCGTGAAGGTGAAAGGCGTACAGGGGCGTTGGCAGGTTAGCGATGACATCACATTGAAGCAGGCGGAAGAGAGGGCTTTCATGGAAGCGAAGAAAGCTGCTCTGCAGAAAGCGGGTGTGATGGAAAATGTGTGGTCGGTATTTGGCCAGATCACCCAGGAAGACGGCCAGGAGCTTCATGAAGCTTATTCGCAAATGAATGTGCTGGCTATCGGGGGAATGGTGAATGTTACTAATAAAAAAGTTGAAGAGGTTTGGGACACGGATACCCGTAGCCTGTATAAGGTAGTGACCATTGACGCCGAGGTTCGGAAAGAGGACAAGTCGGATAGTTCGTATGCCCTTGAGGTGAAAGGAGTGGAAACACTCTATCGTGAAGGGGATGTGTTTCACTGTAAGCTGACTATACATGGTACGGATTCATACTTGAAGTTTTTCTGGTTCGACAGTAATGGGGGGGCTCTGCTTTATCCTAACAGTTATGAACCGAATACATTGTTGAAAGCCGGTAAAGAATATGCGATTCCTTTTAGTAATGCTGTCGACTATCGTATGGAGAAGCAGCATGGTAAGGAAAGCGAGAAGATAAATATGATGATGGTGGCTACCAAGGAAGATATCCCATTTACCAAAGAAGTCACTTATCAGAATGTATTGGAGTGGGTGTACTCTATCCCGGCGGTTCAGCGTTGTGCTTTTTATGATATGGTATTGATAAAATAGTGATTCCCGAATCACTGACCGTTAATCATTAATCACTTATTATGATGAAAACGAAACATTACTTTTCTTTCGTTTTTGCTTCACTTTTTCTGATACCGTCCGTTATCACAGCACAGGACGTGAACTATCAGAAGGAGTTTGATACTTTTCAAGAGAAACAGCAAAAAGAATATAAAGAATTTAAGAATAAAGCAGACGAAGAGTTTGCCACTTTCCTGAAAGAAGCGTGGCAAAAGTATAATGCCTCTATGGGGGATTCGATGCCCACTCGGCCGGAACCGGTGAAACCGACACTTTTTGATAAAAAAAAGCCGGTTCCTGCTCCGGTAGAGATTAAGCCGGCGGTGCCTAAGATACCCATAGCCGATAAACCGGGTGTAGGAGGCAAAGTGAATGTGGAAGTCAAGAAGCCGGAGCTGCCGGCAGTGGCTGATAAACCGGCTCCGGGTGTTTATGTTCCGGGCAAACCTTATACCCCTGTAAAGGTAGATATCCCAGCTCCGTTGCCCGGAAGTTCAGCGCATCGCAATGCGATTGAGTTTTATGGAACACGGTTTGAAGTGGCTACAGACGTGATTGACGGTTTTGAATTGGGCGGAACAAGCGAAAGTAAAGTGGCAGGTGCCTGGAGTCGTTTGTGTAAAGCCGATCATGAACAGTTGATTAACGATTGTATTCGTTTAAAGAAGGAGCATCAGATGAACGACTGGGCATTTTTAATGTTCATCAAGCAGTTGGGAGTGCAGGTGTGTGGTGTTGCCCAAAAAGACGATGTAGCTTTTCTGCAGATGTTCATCCTCAATAAATGTGGATATAAGGTGCGTTTGTCCAAGATAAACGATAAATTGAAATTATTGGTGGCTCCGGCAGGAACTATTTTCGGCATACCTTATATTACCTTCAAAGGTGTGAAGTACTATGTCTTTGAGGCGGATAAAGGTGGGTCAATGGCTGTTTATACATATAGTCAGGATTTTGCCAATGCGAAGAATCTGGTATGTATGGATCTGAGCGCCGTGCCTCAATTCGGCATGCAGGAGTTTAGCAAGACAGTGTCTCCATCCGAAAAATCTCTCCTTAAAGTCAATACGGCAGTCAATAAGAACCTGATGGATTTCTATAAGGACTATCCGCAATGTGAAGTTGCTGTTTACTACAAAACCCCTATGAGCAAGGAGTTGAAGAGTGCTCTTTACCCGCCTTTGCAGGCGGCAATAAAGGGGAAATCGGAGAAAGATGCTGCGAATATCCTGATTGATTTTGTGCAGAATTCATTCCAATATCAGACGGATGGTGAACAATTTGGGTATGAAAAGCCTTTCTTCATGGACGAAAATTTTTATTATCCGGCTTGTGATTGTGAGGATCGAGCCATCCTGTTTTCTAACTTGGTGAAAGATTTGTTGGGACTGGATGCTGTGTTGCTCGACTATCCGAATCATATCGCTTCGGCTGTACGGTTCAACGAAGATATTTCGGGTGATTACATCCTGTTGGATGGTAAAAAATATCTTATTTGTGATCCGACTTATATCGGTGCTCCGATAGGAATGTGTATGGACCGTTTCAAGAGTGTACCCCCGGAAATAATCCGCTAGTGTTAAATATTATAATAATTGCAAGTTCGGGGTAAAAAATACCCCGAATTGCAATGTTGATATTGCAATATTGTGTACTTTTGCGGCGTGAAATAACACACCCTACTGAATTTATATACAATATTAAATATCTATGCTTAATTTAATTAACTCTATCGTTGCGCGTGCGCAAGCAAATCGTCAGCGCATTGTCCTTCCCGAAGGTACGGAAGAACGTACTTTAAAAGCTGCTAACCAGATTTTGACAGATGAAGTTGCAGATTTGATTCTTTTGGGTAACCCGGAAGAAATTAATGCAGCTGCTGCCAAATGGGGACTCGGAAATATTAATAGGGCTACTATTATAGATCCTGAGAACCATCCAAAGAAAGAAGAATATGCGCAGTTATTGTGCGAGCTTCGTAAGAAAAAAGGTATGACTATCGAAGAAGCCCGTAAGTTGGTGCTCGATCCGTTGTACTTGGGTTGTCTGATCATTAAAAGTGGCGATGCTGACGGTCAGTTGGCAGGTGCCCGCAACACTACGGGTGATGTACTTCGTCCGGCACTTCAGATTATTAAGACTTCTCCGGGAATTACATGCGTTTCGGGTGCTATGTTGTTGTTGACACATGCTCCGGAATGTGGTCAGAATGGTTTGCTGGTGATGGGTGACGTAGCCGTAACTCCGGTTCCGGATGCTTCGCAGTTGGCACAGATCGCTGTTTGTACTGCACGTACGGCACAGGCTGTAGCAGGAATTGCTGAACCGAAAGTGGCAATGCTTAGTTTCTCTACTAAAGGTTCGGCAAAACATGAGAACGTGGATAAGGTGGTAGAGGCATTGAAATTAGCTAAAGAAATGGCACCGGATTTGAATATCGACGGTGAAATGCAGGCAGACGCTGCATTGGTGCCTTCGGTAGGTGCAAGCAAAGCTCCGGGGTCTCCGGTTGCCGGCGAGGCTAATGTACTGATTGTTCCTAGTTTGGAAGTTGGTAACATTTCTTATAAACTGGTTCAGCGCTTGGGGCATGCCGACGCGGTAGGACCGATTCTTCAAGGTATTGCACGTCCGGTGAACGACCTTTCACGCGGATGCTCTATTGAAGACGTATACAGAATGATTGCAATCACAGCTAATCAGGCGATTGCTGCAAAGAATGGTAAATAATTAAATCGAAAATCAGATATGAAAGTTTTAGTATTGAACTGTGGTAGTTCATCTATCAAATACAAGCTGTTCGATATGGACAGCAAAGAAGTGATTGCCCAGGGTGGTATCGAAAAGATCGGTTTGAAAGATTCATTCCTGAAATTGACTTTGCCGAATGGTGAAAAGAAAATTTTGGAGAAGGATATCCCCGAACATACCGTAGGTGTGGAATTTATCTTGAATACACTGGTAAGTCCCGAATATGGTGCTATCCAATCACTCGAAGAAATCAATGCCGTAGGTCATCGTATGGTGCACGGAGGTGAACGCTTCAGTAAATCAGTACTGCTGACTAAGGAAGTGCTTGAGGCTTTTGCTGCCTGCAATGATCTGGCACCTCTCCACAATCCTGCTAACCTGAAAGGAGTTGACGCCATTACAGCTATTCTGCCGAATGTTCCGCAAATCGGTGTATTCGATACTGCATTCCACCAGACTATGCCGGAGCATGCATATCTGTATGCTATTCCTTACGAATTGTACAAGAAGTATGGTGTGCGCCGTTATGGTTTCCACGGAACTTCTCACCGTTATGTTTCTCAGCGCGTATGCGAATACCTGGGAATTAAACCGGAAGGTTTGAAACTGATTACTTGCCATATCGGTAATGGTGGTTCGATTGCTGCTATCAAAGATGGTAAGTGTATTGATACTTCTATGGGACTGACACCGTTGGAAGGATTGATGATGGGTACTCGTTCCGGTGATATCGATGCCGGAGCTGTTACATTCATTATGGATAAAGAGGGCCTGACTACTACGGGTATCTCTAACCTGCTGAATAAGAAAAGTGGTGTAGCCGGTATGATGAACGGCTCAAGTGATATGCGTGACTTGGAAGCTGCCGTTGCCAAAGGTGATCCGCAGGCTATCCTGACTGAACAGATGTACTTCTATCGCATTAAGAAATATATTGGTGCGTATGCCGCTGCTTTGGGTGGGGTCGATGTTATTCTGTTCACAGGTGGTGTTGGTGAAAATCAGGCGACTTGCCGTGCCGGTGTTTGTGAAGGACTGGAATTCCTGGGTGTGAAACTCGATCCGGAAAAGAACAAGGTTCGCGGTGAAGAGGCTATTATCTCAACTGATGATTCAAGAGTGAAGGTAGTAGTGATCCCGACTGATGAAGAATTGCTGATTGCTTCTGATACAATGGCTATCTTGGATAAATAAAGGTTGATAAGTAATTATAGATAAAAAGCCGGAGGCGGAGATCTACTCTCTGTTTTCCGGCTTTTTTATATGAGGCAGGTTAGAGATGGCAGTTTGGGTTGAAGGGTAATTGATGCTCGGTGATCTATTTAACAGAATATTCATATCTCTTTCTCCTTTTCTTCTTTTTAAAATTTTTATCTTTGCTATCACTAACTCGAATAAACTTAAAATAGTACAAGAATGAAACGACTTTTTTATTTCTTTCTTTTTGTCTGTGTGGCAGTTATAGCCAATGCTCAGGCAAAATATGTTTTCTATTTCATTGGTGATGGAATGGGTGTCAATCAAGTGAATGGTACGGAAATGTATCGTGCCGAAATCCAGAAGGGCCGCATTGGTGTAGAGCCTTTGCTTTTTACACAGTTCCCGGTGGGGACAATGGCTACTACTTTCTCTGCCACTAATTCCGTGACTGATTCTTCGGCTGCGGGAACTGCTCTTTCCACCGGCGAAAAGACTTATAATGGTTCCATTGGGATGGATGATCAGAAGAATCCTTTGCAGACAGTTGCCGAGAAAGCAAAGAAAGCCGGTAAAAGGGTGGGAGTTACCACCAGTGTCAGTGTCGATCATGCTACTCCTGCTGCTTTCTACGCACATCAGCCGGATCGGAATATGTATTATGAAATAGCTACCGATCTTCCTAAAGCAGGTTTTGATTTTTATGCCGGTGCCGGTTTCCTGAAACCAACCACTACTTATGATAAGAAAGAAGCTCCGAGCATTTTCCTGATGTTTGAAGAAGCCGGTTACACCATTGCTCGTGGGTATAACGATTATAAAGCCAAAGCTGCTGCGGCAGGTAAGATGATATTGATTCAAGAAGAAGGTGCCGATACGGGCTCTTTGCCTTATGCTATCGATAGTAAAGAAGGAGACCTGACTCTGGCACAGATTACAGAAAGCGCTATTGACTTTTTGACTAAAGGCAAAAACAAAGGTTTCTTTCTGATGGTAGAAGGGGGTAAGATAGACTGGGCTTGTCACGGGAATGATGCCGCTACGGTGTTCCACGAAGTGGCGGATATGGATAATGCCATCAAAGTTGCTTATGAGTTTTACAAGAAACACCCGAAAGAAACTTTGATTGTGGTAACTGCCGACCATGAAACAGGAGGTATCGCATTGGGAACTGGAAAGTATGCCTTGAATCTCAAAGCACTTGAGAACCAGAAAGCATCTGCCGAAGTACTCTCTAAAAAGATCAGTGATTTGCGCAAAGCTAAGAACAATCATGTAGCTTGGGAAGACATTAAGAATCTGCTGTCCGAAGAGATGGGCTTCTGGTCTGTACTTCCTATCACCTGGGAGCAAGAGAAGAAACTGCGTGACGAATATGAAAAGTCATTTGTAAGAAATAAAGTGGAATTTGCCGAAAGTATGTATGCCAAGACTGAGCCGATGGCTGCTAAAGCCAAAGAAGTGATGGATCAAATCGCTATGGTAGGCTGGACAAGCGGCGGACATTCTGCAGGATATGTGCCGGTATTTGCTATCGGTGCCGGTTCCGATCTGTTCATCGGTAAAATGGATAATACGGAGATACCGAAACGCATCGCAAAAGCCGGTGGGTATAAATAACCCGTTAATTTATCCTCAATATTCTCTATCTTTCAAAGAATTTCTTTAGCTTTGTCTTATGAATTTTCAAAGAAATACAGATATGACTAAGTTTGAAATAGAAGAAAAGATAGTAGATATGCTCAAAACCGTATTCGATCCCGAAATTCCGGTAAACGTATACGATCTGGGACTGATTTACAAAATAGATGTTTCCGAGGATGGAGAAGTATCTATTGATATGACCTTGACTGCTCCTAACTGTCCTGCGGCAGATTTCATTATGGAAGATGTACGTCAGAAAGTAGAGTCGATTGACGGGGTAAACTCTGCCACAATCAATCTGGTTTTTGAGCCGGAGTGGGATAAAGATATGATGAGCGAAGAGGCTAAGTTGGAATTGGGCTTTTTGTAACCATTGTCAGTTTACCTCTATTCTTAAACGATCCATTCTTACAGTATGAAAAACGTATATTTCCTTTCTGATGCCCACTTGGGGTCACGTGCCATAGAGCATGGACGTACGCAGGAGCGGCGCCTGGTCAATTTTCTCGACAGCATTAAGCACAAAGCTGCCGCAGTATATCTGCTGGGCGATATGTTCGACTTTTGGTATGAGTTCCGTTTGGTTGTTCCCAAAGGTTATACCCGTTTTTTAGGGAAACTCTCCGAACTGACTGATATGGGAGTAGAGGTGCATTTCTTTACGGGAAATCATGATATCTGGTGCGGCGACTATCTGACTAAGGAGTGTGGGGTGACGATTCATCGTGAACCGGTTACCACTGAGATTTATGGAAAAGAGTTCTACCTGGCACATGGTGACGGGCTGGGAGATCCGGATAAAAAGTTCAAGTTGCTACGTACTATGTTCCATAGTCGTACGTTACAGACTTTGTTCTCTGCGATTCATCCCCGATGGAGCATTGACTTGGGATTGAATTGGGCCAAACACAGCCGGCTGAAGCGTGAGGGTGGAAAAGAACCGGATTATATGGGAGAAAATAAAGAGTTTCTGGTGCTTTATACCAAGGAATACTTGAAAAGTCATCCTAATATTAACTTCTTTATTTACGGTCATCGCCATATCGAACTTGACCTGATGTTGAGTGCTACGGCGCGAATACTTATCTTGGGGGACTGGATCAACTTCTTCTCTTATGCTGTGTTCGATGGTGAGAACCTGTTTCTTGAGAACTATATTGAAGGAGAGACCCAACTTTAATTTTTCCGGATTCCAATCGTTATGCCGGGTCAGATAAGCCCTTCGTCAGCAAAACTATAAAAGCAACCGTCGCAGACAATGACATGATCCACCAAGGTGATGTTCATCGTTTGCGACGCTTTTTGTATGGCGCCCGTCAGGCGTTTGTCCTCTTGGCTGGGCTTCGCATGGCCCGATGGGTGATTATGAATCAGGGCTATTTGTGTGGCACGTCCTATCAGTGCTTCTCGTAAGATGGTGCGTACATCGGCATAAGTTCCGTCAATGCCTCCTGTACTGATACGTAATTTGTTGATTACTTTACATGCTTGGTTCAGAAGCAGAATCCAGAACTCTTCTTGCGGCAGATCACACATCAGTGGATGGAACAGCTTGTAGATGTCCTCTGAACATCTGATCTGTTCCCGTTCTTTGCTTTCCTGCAGTTTACGCCGCTTGCCTAGTTCCAGAGCGGCCATGATGGTGAGGCTTTTGGCCGGTCCCATGCCTTTGAATGAAGAAAAGTTCCGTACTTCCCATTTCCCCAGTTCATTCAGGTTGTTGTCGCAAGTGGCAAGTATTCTTCTCATCAGTTCAACGGCACTCTCTTCCGTATTGCCCGAACCTATCAGGATGCCCAATAGTTCAGCGTCGCTCAATGCTTCGGAACCTTTTGTCATCATTTTTTCGCGTGGCCGATCGGCTTTGGACCACTGCTTGATGTTTAGTTTCTGTTTGTTCATGATTTAATGTGTTTTGCGGGATAAGGTTTTGTTGAAGCATCTTTATTTATAGAAGTTCTTGCGGAAAGCCTCAAATTCGTTCCTTCCCAGTATACAGCGTTCCCACCAGGCACGCCAGAATCCTGTGCCGTATCCGATAAGTTGGATGAAAGAAGCAGCGATGGAATAGATGCCGATGCGTAAGCTTTTGTTTTGCAGCGCAGAATCCAGGCAGACCAGTAAGGCATAAAGCAGAATCGGGACGAGGCTGAACAAGCAAAAGGGAGTGCATAATAGTAGAAGTGCAACTCCTAACGTGAATACAGCCGGCAGCAAATGGACGACTTTCAACGATTCGGGATATTTTTTGTAGAGATTGATACGTGCAATACCGGAGTTGTGCACTTGCTTGAAGAATTTCTTAAAATCCGTACGTCGTTTGTGGTATACCCAGGCATCGGGAAAGAGACGGCATTGGTATCCTCCCTTGAATATGCGGATACTGAAATCGATGTCTTCGCCGAAACGCATATTGGAGAAACCTCCTAATGCCTGATAAACCTCCCGGCGGACACCCATGTTGAAACTTCTCGGATAGAATTTATCCATTTTCTTTTTGCCTCCGCGGATGCCTCCCGTGGTGAAGAAAGAAGTCATGGAGTAATTAATGGCTTTTTGTATATCGGTGAAAGAACTATGTGCCCGGTCCGGCCCTCCAAAGGCATCGGCCGGGGCGGTCTGCAGTTCTTTCTCTACTGCATCGAGATATCCTTCGGGCAAGATACAGTCCGAATCCAGTATGATGAGATATTCGCCGTTGCTACGTTCGGCACCGTAATTACGGGTTTGTCCGGGACCGGAGTTCGGTTTGTTGTAGTAATGTATATCCAACTTTCCCTGGTATTGGTTCACTATCTTTTCGCAAGGGACAGATGATCCGTCTTCTACAACCACGACTTCGAAATCCTTGAAGTGTTGGGCTGTCAGGCTTTGCAATAGTTCGTCCACTTCGTCGGGACGGTTGTAAACGGGAATAATAACGGAGTATCGCATCATATATGTATAGTTAATCTTCATATTTAATATTGGCAAAGATAAATTATTATTTTCCGATAATCTCTTTTAATGCACTCTTTTTGTCCATTATGCTTTGTCTTGAATACCTTTGGGGTCAAAGTGGTGTTGGTTTAAAACCAGGAAGCCTTTGGTTTTTAAAGGTAGTGGGTACAGCCTTTGAAGATAGGAGCGCGGCTTCTCCACTTTCGATGTTTTCAGGCTTCTTTCCGGAAGTTTGGTAAAGATTTCTGTAGAATGGTTGAATTTGTCTTATCGTAGGGGACAGGGAGGTCATAGAGTTTTTCTCTCTTTTAGATATGCATATATCATAGTTCCAATCTCTGTAGTCTTTGTGCTTTGGGGGGATGAAAGGTGGCGATAAAATAGAGCTCCCTGCATTCCAACCGGATATTCCGGCAGAATGCAGGGAGGCTGTGTTAATGAGTCTGTGTATACTTATGCTTTCACACGACCTACGTAAGAACCGTCACGAGTATCGATCTCGATTGTTTCGCCTTCACTGATAAACAGCGGGACACGAACGGTTGCACCTGATTCTACAGTAGCCGGTTTCAAGGTGTTGGTAGCAGTGTCGCCTTTCAAGCCCGGTTCTGTATAAGTAACTTTCATCTGAACTTTGATAGGCATATCAGCATAAAGCACGGTTTCGGTAGATGCATCCGATACAACTTCTACTACTGCACCTTCCAGCAAGAAATCTACACCGTTGATCAGGTCGTGAGCGATCGGGTGTTGATCGAATGTTTCCTGATTCATGAAGATATAATCTTCACCTTCTTTGTACAGGTACTGATAGGGACGACGTTCAACGCGTACGTCTTCCAGCTTCTCACCGATATTGAAGCGACGTTCGAGAACGTAGCCGCTTACTACATCTTTCAGTTTTGTACGCATGAAGGTGTTACCTTTACCCGGTTTAACGTGGAGGAATTCGATACAGAAATACAGTTTGCCATCCATGCGGATACAAGTTCCGTTCTTGATGTCTTGAGCATTAATCATACTTGATATTCTTTATTTTATAGATTGTTATTGAGTTATCTTCGAACCTTTTCGGGTGCAAAAGTAATCTAAATCGGCAAAAAACACAAAATGTTTTGACTAAAAATGACTTAACTCTTGGTTTATTTAAAAAAAGTGCCTATTTTTGCAGCCCGAATCCGTAGAAGTAATAACATAAAAACAAGATACAGTAATGAAAAGAACATTTCAACCCTCTAACAGAAAGAGAAAAAACAAACACGGTTTCCGTGAGAGAATGGCTACAGCTAACGGCCGTAGAGTATTGGCTGCACGTCGCGCTAAAGGTCGTAAGAAACTGACTGTTTCTGACGAATACAACGGAGTGAAGGCATAAGTATTAGCCATTGCAAACGAATAAGAAGAAGTGAAGGAGGATTCCTTTGCTTCTTTTTGTTTTAGAACCGGTTCCAATTTGATTACGGTATCAGGCGCAAGGTGGAAAACCAAAAGAGAGGGTTTTGATACGCTTTTTTAAAAACTCGGTGAAAGTCTGTGATACTGTGTAACGAAAATAGTATCTTTGTCCGCATTAACAGCTTATAATTATGACGATAAAAGAATTTTTTTCTTTCAAGGCCAATAGATTCTTCTGGATAAACATCATAGCCATGGTTGTAGTGGCTGTGCTCATAGTGGTTGGCACACTTAAAGGACTGGATATATACACACGCCATGGCGAAGCTGTAATAGTGCCCGACGTAAAAGGAATGTCTGTAAGCGAAGCGGAAAAGATGTTCCGGAATCATGGACTGACTTGTGTGGTGTCCGACTCCAGTTACGTAAAAAATAAACCTTCCGGCATTATCCTGGATCTTAACCCGTCGGTCGGGCAGAAAGTGAAAGAAGGACGAACAATCTATCTGACAATAAATACCCTCAGTACTCCTTTGAGTGTGGTGCCTGATGTGGCCGATAACAGTTCCGTGCGTCAGGCGCAGGCAAAGTTGATCGCCGCAGGCTTTAAACTTACCGAAAACCGGATGGTGAGCGGAGAGAAGGACTGGGTATATGGCGTGATCTATCAGGGACGCCAATTGCAGATTGGAGATAAAGCTCCCATCGGCGCTACGCTGACTCTGATGGTAGGTGACGGAGTGCAGTCTACCGCAACCGATTCTGTCGATATGGTGGAAAATGCTGCTATGTCTGTTGAGGATTCCGGAACAGATGATGATTCCTGGTTTTAATATAAGAAACGTATACGTAGAAAAAACGCATGATAGAAGAATTGCCTGACGATATTGAACAGGACGAATTGGATGATATAGAACCCGTAGGTGACGAAAACCAGCTCTATGAACATTTCCGCGTGGTAGTGGATAAAGGGCAGGCAATGGTCAGGGTCGATAAATATTTGTTTGAACGCATCGTCAATGCTTCGCGCAATCGCATACAGAAAGCGGCTGAAGACGGTTTTGTCATGGCCAATGGTAAACCGGTGAAGAGCAGCTATAAAGTGAAACCTCTGGATGTGATTACGGTGATGATGGATCGTCCCCGTTATGACAATGAGATTATTCCGGAGGATATTCCACTTCATATTGTCTATGAAGATAAATACCTGATGGTGGTGAATAAGCCGGCCGGACTGGTGGTGCATCCGGGACACGGAAACTATCATGGTACGTTGGTCAATGCCATCGCTTGGCATCTCAAGGATAACCCCGATTACGATGCCAACGACCCACATGTGGGATTGGTGCACCGCATCGATAAAGATACTTCTGGATTACTGGTTATCGCTAAGACACCGGATGCCAAAACCAATCTGGGCGTCCAATTCTTTAATAAAACTACTAAGCGTAGATACCGCGCACTGGTATGGGGCATTGTCGATCAGGATGAAGGTACCATCGTAGGCAGTATTGCCCGCAATCCGAAAGACCGGATGCAAATGGCCGTTATGGCCGATCCTACCCAAGGGAAACATGCCGTCACCCATTACCGGGTGCTTGAACGTCTGGGATATGTCACTTTGGTGGAATGTATTCTTGAAACCGGGCGTACGCATCAGATACGTGTGCACATGAAGCATATCGGTCATGTACTCTTCAATGACGAGCGGTATGGCGGTCACGAAATCCTGAAAGGGACTCACTTTAGTAAATACAAACAATTTGTAAACAATTGCTTCGACACTTGTCCGCGGCAGGCTTTGCACGCCATGACGCTGGGGTTTGTGCATCCCGTCACTGGCGAAGAGATGCATTTTACTTCGGAGTTGCCGGACGACATGACCCGGTTGATAGAGAAGTGGAGAGGTTATATTAGTAACAGAGATTTAGAATGAAACGCAACATTGCCATTGTGGCAGGAGGCGATACCTCCGAAATCGTAGTTTCCCTGCGTAGTGCACAGGGCATTTACTCCTTTATCGATAAGGAGAAGTATAATTTGTACATCGTAGAAATGGAAGGTCGGCGTTGGGAAGTGCAATTGCCGGACGGAAGTAAAACACCTGTGGACAGAAACGACTTTAGTTTTATGAATGGGGCGGAGAAGGTCGTGTTCGACTTTGCTTATATCACCATTCACGGAACACCGGGAGAGGACGGACGTTTGCAGGGCTATTTCGACATGATGCGTATTCCGTATTCATGTTGTGGCGTACTGGCCGCTGCCATCACTTACGATAAATTTGTCTGCAACCAGTATCTCAAAGCATTTGGTGTGCGTATCTCCGAATCGTTGTTGCTACGTCAGGGACAGGCTGTCTCCGATGAAGATGTGGTGGAAAAAATTGGCCTGCCTTGCTTTATCAAACCCAATCTGGGAGGATCCAGCTTTGGTGTGACTAAGGTGAAGACGCGCGAACAGATTCAACCTGCCATTGCCAAGGCTTTCAGTGAAGCTGAGGAAGTGATGATAGAAGCCTTTATGGACGGAACAGAATTGACTTGCGGTTGTTATAAGACGAAAGAAAAATCGGTAGTTTTTCCGTTAACTGAGGTCGTGACACATAATGAATTCTTCGATTACGATGCAAAGTACAACGGACAGGTGGACGAGATCACTCCGGCACGTATATCGGAAGAACTGACCCGGCGTGTCCAGACTTTAACCTCGGCTATTTACGATATATTGGGATGTTCCGGCATTATTCGAGTGGACTATATCATTACGGAAGGTGAGAAGATCAATCTTCTGGAGGTGAATACCACACCGGGTATGACCGCTACCAGTTTTATTCCCCAGCAGGTGCGTGCCGCCGGACTGGATATAAAAGACGTGATGACTGATATTATAGAAAATAAATTTTAGCTGTAAGCTGCGGGCCACGAGCTACAGTCGGCAAGCCGCACCGATTCCGTACGGGATAGAGCGGTGCAGCCTTTGTAGCTTATCGTTGATTACCTGTAACTCGTTGCTCGTCACTTGTAGTTTATAAAAGAATAAAAGCTATGAATACAACAGAGTTTGATGAAATCCGTCCTTACAACGACGAAGAACTCTCCGGGGTTTTCGAAGAACTGATTGCCGATCCGGCTTTTCAGAAGGTGGTTGCCGGGGTGATACCGGATGTACCCTTTGAGATGCTGGCACAAAAGATGCGTGCCTGTAGAACGAAACTGGAATTTCAGAAAACCTTTTGCTACGGTTTGCTATGGAAACTTGCAGGCGACTGTACGGATGGTATTTCATTGGATCATACGGCTATTCCGGACAAGAGCAAAGCATACACCTACATCTCGAATCACCGTGACATCATTCTTGATTCCGGTTTCTTATCTGTATTGTTAGTCGACCAGGGGATGGATACGGTGGAGATTGCCATTGGCGATAATCTGCTGATTTATCCGTGGATCAAGAAGTTTGTCCGGGTCAATAAATCATTTATCGTGCAGCGTGCACTGACCATGAGGCAAATGCTTGAGTCGTCTGCCCGCATGTCCCGTTATATGCACTATACAATCGGAGAAAAGAATCAGTCCATTTGGATTGCACAACGTGAAGGACGTGCCAAAGACTCTAACGACCGTACTCAGGACAGTGTACTCAAGATGCTGGCAATGGGGGGCGAAGGGGATGTGGTCAGCCGTCTGATGGAGATGAATATTGCTCCTCTCGCTATTTCCTACGAATATGATCCCTGCGATTACCTGAAAGCACAGGAGTTCCAGCTGAAGCGTGATATAGAGGGCTATAAGAAAACGATGGCAGATGACCTGAAAAATATGCAGACCGGTTTGTTTGGCTATAAAGGCCGGGTGCATTTCCAGACGGGAGCTTGCCTCAATGACCTGCTTTCGACAGTAGATCGCTCTTTACCGAAACCGGAGTTGTTTGCACGTATCTCTACGTGGATCGATCAGCGCATTCATAGCAATTACCGTCTTTATCCGGGCAATTATGTAGCTCACGATCTGTTGACTGGTAAGAATGATTTTGAATCCCACTATACGTTGGCCGAGAAGGAACGTTTCGAGGCTTATGTGGAAAAGCAGCTTGAAAAGATAGAGATTCCCAACAAAGATATTTCTTTCTTGCGTGAAAAGCTGTTGTTGATGTATGCCAATCCGTTGACCAACTATTTGGCCGCTCGTCAATGAGAATATGGACGTTACATATCGTCCTGTCTGTATTGTTTTCCGTCTTCCTGTTTTCCTGTAACGAAGATGATGGTGCTCCTTACCCTTCCGTGAGGTTGGAGTTTCTGACTGCAGAGTCGGGAGCAGACGGTCGGTTGCAAACGTTGGTTACGGATAAGGGAGAACGTCTGGTCGTGGCGGAGGACCGCACTGGATCGGAGCTGTTACCCAATTCCTCTAGCCGTGTGGTGAGCAATTACGAAGTGCTTTCGTCGGTAGGAGGGCGGAAAGAGATACGCATTTATGCATTAGCTAATACGGTTTCTCCGGTTCCGCTGCCTGCCGGAGAGTTCCGGAATGGCTTGAAATTCGATCCGGTTGATATGCTCAGTATCTGGATGGGGCGTGATTATCTGAATATGACTCTCTCTATCCGGGCACAGAATGCGCGGCATACGTTTCATTTCATTCAGGAGTCTGTGGAGCGGGATGCTGTAACCGGAAAGCTGAAAGTCCATTTAATGCTCTATCATGACGATGGGGGAGATGTGGAGGCTTATGCCAAGCGGGCTTATGTCTCGGTACCGTTGAGGCAGTACACGTCCGATATCGGGGAATCAGTGATCATTTATTTCAGTTTTCATACGTATGACGGGGAGGTGCAGACCTATCAGTTTGAATACGTACCCAGTCACTTAACCATTAATTACTAATTATATGTCGAAAATGAATTCAATGCTTATGGGAATATGTTTTCTTTTGTCTTCTCTCTTTTCTTGCCTGCAGTCGAAAGGGGATTTCAAGACAGTGCCGGTGAAGGAGTTTGCTTCGCTGATTGAGGATGCAAGTGTGCAACGGCTGGATGTCCGTACCATGGCTGAATATTCGGAAGGCCACATTCCGGGGACGATTAATATCAATGTGCTCGATGATTCGTTTGCGGTTATGGCAGACTCCACACTTCAAAAAGATAAACCGGTGGCTTTATATTGCCGTAGTGGCAAGCGAAGCAAGAAGGCGGCTGCCATTCTCAGTGAGAAAGGATATAAAGTGTACGAATTGGATAAAGGATTCAATGCCTGGCAGGAAGCAGGCGAGAAAGTAGAGAAATAAGAATGAACGATTATTGAACAATGAATGATCAACGATGAACAGGCTATGTATTATTATCGTTCGTCGTTGATCATTTATTATGGATCGTTCAAAAATCGTTATGGTAGATTTTCCAGCAGTCTTTTCAGTACCACTGTCGCCGAGATTTCACGGTTTGCGGCTTCCGGGATGACAATGGATTGCGGACTCTCGATAACATCATCCGTCACAATCATATTCCGTCTTACAGGGAGGCAGTGCATGAAGTAGGCATTATTGGTGACGGCCATCTGACGGTCGCCTACGGTCCAATTACGGTCTGTACTCAGAATCTGTCCGTAGTTGTCGCCTGTATAAGCTGCCCAGTTCTTGGCATATATAAAGTCGGCTCCTTCGAAAGCTTTCATCTGATCATATTCTACCCGTGCGTTTCCTACAAACTTCGGATCGAGTTCGTAACCTTCGGGGTGGGTGATGACAAACTCATAGTCTGTGGCATTCATCCATTCGGCAAACGAGTTGGGCACTGCCTGTGGCAATGGCCGCGGATGGGGAGCCCAGGTCATTACTACTTTAGGGCGGGCTGTCTTTTTGTATTCTTCGATGGTGATCAGGTCGGCAAAGCTCTGCAACGGATGACGGGTAGCTGCTTCCATAGAGAACACCGGGCGTCCGGAATGTTGTATGAACTGATTGATGATCACTTCATTATAGTCATACTCACGGTTTTCGAAGCGGGCAAACGAACGTAGACCGATGATGTCACAATAACATCCCATCACCGGGATGGCTTCCAGCAGATGTTCCGGTTTGTCACCGTCCATGATGACGCCGCGTTCGGTTTCCAGTTTCCAGGCCCCTTGATTGATGTCCAGTACAATTACGTTCATACCCAGGTTGAGAGCAGCTTTCTGGGTGCTGAGACGGGTGCGGAGGCTGGAGTTAAAGAAGATCATCAATAGAGTTTTATTACGTCCCAGTTCTACATATTTGAACCGGTCTTTCTTGATCTCGAATGATTCGGCAAGGGCTGATTTCAGGTCGCCGATGTCTTGTACGCAAGTAAATTTCTTCATAATTGTCTTTGTTAGAATGAATATACCTTTTCCGCAAAGGTATGATAAAATTTTCAATTGGCAGGCTGCGCCCATGAAAGATACTCCGTTTGCCGTGGAGACAGGAAGGTGCTGTTGGCCAGATAGTCCTTGTTGTTGGCGTAGATAAAGAGCACACTACCTTTTTTGATTGTGTCGATAATCGGTTTGGCGAGTGCTTGCGGCAAGGCGGGGCATCCGAGGCTCCGTCCCAAGCGTCCGGCAGAAGCGGTGATGTTGGGATTGGCATATGCGGCACCATGCATCACGATGGCGCGTTGTTTGGCTTGGTCGTTAATTCCTTTTTCCAGCCCGTTCAGCACCAGGGAGTAACCGTTGCGTCCCTGATAAGTGTTTTCGGTCAGGTAAAAGCCAAGCGAACTTTTGTACGAACCGTTTTTATTGGAGAATGAGGTTGCATAGTTTCCTCCGCTATTTTTGCCGTGTGATACGACGGAAGTATATAGCAACTTTTTGTTTTTCATATCAAGCACGTAAAGGCGCTTCTCGGTAGATGGTTTTGAAAAATCGATCAGGGTCATGATGGACTTGCTTTTCTGCTCGATTTTCCGATAGCCGGTCACTGCCTGTCGGAAAGCTGTATAGCTGACAATCCCGTCCAGCTGCATATCATCGAACAGTTGATCTATTTCGTCTGTCTCCGGAGTAGAGGCTACAGAAACAGGCTCACTGGCCGGTGCATGGTTGGGTACTTCTGCCAGTGGGAGCAGAAACAATAGGAGGAATAGAAATACTTTTTGCATAGGAAACTGAGAAAATAACGGCGCAAAGATACGGATTTCTATTCCAAAACAAAAATAATTGTCTCATTTACAGGAGCCCAGTCGAAAATAAACTTGGAATGTGATGTTGCATTCCGTACACACATGTGCGAGCGGGGCGTGGTGCCCAGAGACGGGCTGTACTCTATAAGTGCTTTACGGGGCTCGTTTACCGGGACTCCGTGAATGTATCCTCCGTCTGAGAATCGGCTGGCATAAGGCGCAAAACCTCCGGTGGCGGTGGAACCGTCTTTGAGGAATATCATGCGTGTCTTTTTTTCCTGTAGAACGAAGATTCCTAATGGTGTCTCTTGTGCATACGGAGGGCGATGCCTTCCGGTAGTGGCGGGGTTCATACTCCGTACGGTCCATTGGGCTTCACCGGTTTGTTCCAAAGTCATTATGTTCTGGTCTCTTCGGTCTATCATGATTGTTTTGATGAAGTGTGTCGTATCCGGGAGCACTTTGACGTACTTCTTGGGTACATACCACTCTTCGCCAATATAGATAGGGGATACCTTGACGAAATTCTCTCCGTCGGCCAGGAAGCGGACCAGCGAACCGTCTTCTCCATAACGTTCGGGCACAAGCGTATCGGTGAGCAAATAGAGCGGGACGGACTGGTAGCGCTCTATGCCCAGCGTGTCGGCAATGCGTTTATAGGCATTCCGTTTGTAATGGCGTACCAATGGAGCCTCGCCGTTCCGGTTCTTATAGTTCTGCAAGATGCCCCATTGCGAGGGTGTCTGCTGAATGTTTTCGAGCAGTGCCAGGCGTTCTTTGATCTTATCCCATTGAAAACTGCGGGTCGTATCTTTGTACGGATACGTATCTTCAAGAGTATATTTATCATAGAGCAAATCTTTTTTGATCTTTATCTGTTCTGCGGAGATGGCTTTGGGCTTCTCTTCCGGAGGCACCGTTTCCAGTGAATCTGCTACACCGGTGACTTGGGGCTGTGGCAGATTTGTTCTGTTTTCTCTATTGCATGCGCAGAGAAGGCAAGAAAGGGTGAGCAGGTATATATAGGCTGTTTGCTTCATAATGGGATAGGTTTGGAGTTCATTTACAAATATAATGTTTTTTATAAGGAATAGCAAGGCGTTTTGTTCTCGTATTACTAATAATTTGCATAATTGCCTCCGTTTTTGTCAAGAGTAAGTTTACGCTTCCTTAACATAAGCGCTCTCCGGATTATACTATTTATACTTTTCGAATGTTGTCCGGTGGTGTAGGCCCAGATGCAGTCGGAAGGGTAGAGGGATCAACCGTCTCCAACTGCCGGATCAACCGTCTTTGGGTCGGAACGCAGGCTCTTCCGACAAGAAACCCCGGCTCTGTTGAAGCGTAATCCCGGCTCTGTTCACGAGGGGTACCGGCTGTAAAAAAGAAAGGGGAGAAGCAAGAGCCTTTCCCCATTATCGCATTTTAAATTGAATCTATGGTATGATTGTGTCTACAAAGATAGTACAATCCGGAGGTTAAGTCAAGCTTTGAACCGATTATTTTCCTGACTTTCGCCGAAAGTATCACTGACGTGTCTGTCCGTCACCCTCTATGATCCATTTGTAGGAAGTGATCTCTTCCAATCCCATCGGTCCGCGGGCATGCAACTTTTGTGTGCTGATGCCGATTTCTGCTCCCAGCCCGAATTGTGCTCCGTCGGTGAAAGCGGTAGATACATTGGTATATACACAGGCTGCATCTACCATGCGGGTGAAAAGCGCGGCGCGTTCCGGGTTTTCGGTGACGATACTTTCGCTATGTCGTGAGCTGTATTCCTGGATATGTCCGAGTGCGTTCTCAAAACTATTCACAGTTTTGATTGCCATTTTGTAGTCCAGAAATTCAGTTCCGAAGCTCTCGGGGGTGGCAGGTTTCAGCAACCCGGCAGGATAGTGTCCCTCGAGTGCCTGATAGGCTGACGGATCTGCATAGATAATCACCTTGTCGGCTTTGAGCTTTTCACAAAGGAGAGGCAGATCGGACAATCTGCTTTCGTGAACAATCACGCAATCGAGTGCATTGCAGACACTCACGCGGCGTGTCTTGGCATTATGGATGATGGCAGCTCCCTTGGCCGTATCTCCGTATTCGTCAAAGTAGGTATGGCAGATGCCTGCACCGGTTTCTATTACCGGTATAGTAGCATTTTGCCGTACAAAGTTAATCAGGGCGCTACTGCCGCGAGGAATGATCAGATCTACGTATCCGGCAGCGTGCAGCAGTTCCCGGGTTGCTTCACGGTCGGTCGGTAGCAACTCGACCATGTGAGTGTCTATGTTAAACTGTCGGAGTACTTGGTGTATCACTTCTACGATGGCACGATTCGAATAGTCAGCATCGCTTCCCCCTTTCAGGATACAGGCGTTACCGCTTTTCAGGCAAAGCGAAAAAACGTCGAAGCTGACATTGGGACGAGCTTCGTAAATGATGCCGATGACCCCGAAAGGAACACTTATCTTAGTGAGTCTCATGCCATTGGGACGAATGCTCTCTTTCAATATCCTGCCCAGAGGAGAGGGGAGAGTGGCCACGTTGCGTATATCGGAAGCGATTCCCCGAAGTCGTTCTTCGGTCAACCTTAGCCGGTCGTATTTCGGATTGTCGGGTGACATCCGTTCCAGATCTTTCCGGTTCTCAGAGAGGATGTAGGAAGTCTGTTCCAAAGCAGCTTCTGCCACGGCATTCAGTATTTGGTTGATCCGATCGTCGGGTAATAGTGCCAGATGGCGGCCGGCTGCCTGTACGGCAGCAAAAGTATCATTCAGATTCATAATGCAGTTCGTTTATTCAATGTAAAGGTAGTCATAATGGACTACTGCTTTTTTTCCATGTTTTCCGATGGAGTCCCGTGCCTGCATGGAGTCACAGTTGACTTTGCCTACACCTACCGGAGTACCTTGGTAATCGATGATGCGCACGATGTCGTCTTTCTCAAATTCTCCTTCAATGCGGGTGATTCCGACGGGAAGAATGCTGACTGCCTTGTCGGAGTTCAACACTTCGGTAGCCTGTTCGTTAATATGTATCTCTCCCTTAGCGAAACCTTCGCTGTGAGCTATCCATTTCTTGATACTCGATACGGGTTGGGATGCGGGGATAAAACGAGTGCAAACCGTCTCTTCGGGATGCTCTATGAGGTTGATGAGGATGTTGTCGCGTTTGCCATTGGCAATAATTACTGTAATACCTTCATCTGCCACTTTGCGGGCAATGTTGGTTTTGGTCAGCATGCCTCCTCTCCCGAAACTCGATTTGCTGGTCTGAATGTAGTTACTCAGGTCTTTTCCCTGTCCAATCTCCCGGATCACTAATGAGTCCGGATCGGAAGGGGAACCGTTATAAATGCCGTCGATGTTACTCAGGATGATAAGGGCCTGTGCATTCATCATTGAGGCGATGAGGCCCGACAGTTCGTCATTGTCTGTGAACATCAGTTCGGTGACAGAGATGGTGTCGTTCTCGTTGACGATAGGAATGACGCCGTTCTCAAGCATCACCATCATGCAGTTTTTCTGGTTGAGGTAATGACGGCGTGTACCAAAATTCTCTTTGGTGGTGAGTACCTGTCCTACAGCAATGCCATGATCGCGGAACAGCTCGTAATATCGGTTAATGAGTTTGGCTTGACCCACTGCCGAGAACAATTGGCGCTGATCTACGCTATCGAGTTTCCTGAGGGTACGTATTTCGCTTCGTCCCGAGGCAACAGCTCCCGAAGAGATAAGAATCACCTCTACTCCGGCTTTATGCAAGGCGGCTATCTGATCGGTTAGCGCAGACATCCGGGTGACATCCAGTGTTCCGTCCTGTCGGGTCAGTACGTTACTTCCCACTTTTATGGCTATTCGTGTAAACTCCTTTTTCATTATGCTGACGATTTGAAAGCACAAATATATGGATTTTTGTCGATATGTTACCTCTCCCATACGGATATCTTGAAAGAGAATGTCTGTATGGCAGAGAGGGGATCGGGGGGAATTTATTCGTTTGCCTTTTCGCGGTTTCTCACTATTTCCATTGCATTTTCATAATCGTCTTCATTGACGAGGACAGCTATTTCCTGTCCGATGTAGTAAGGTGTCAAAGCTGCGAGCCCACCTCCGTCTTTCAGGATAGATTCTATTCCATTGCTTTCGAGCAATCCTTTGATGAACTCTGCTTCCCAAGGCGAACCGGTGAAGACTTCTACTACGCGGGTGTCTTTATCTTCTTTCATAATGGTAGGGATATAATGTGTTTATCTCTTACAAATATAACAAAAAGAACTTAGATAAAGTTGTTTTACCGATAGATTATTCTAAAGTTATTCGTTGCACTGTAATGTTCTCGTTGAGGAACATGGAGGCTGATTCAATAAATTTGTCTTCGGCCTCTGTGGTGTAAAAGCGGCATTTACCTTCCCGAGTGCACTTCATGTCCATTTCGGGATGACGGTGAAGGTAATCTTTCAGACTGGTAGCCACATATTCTCCCTGTGCCACCACTTTCACTCCTTGGGGAATGAATTTTTGTATCTTGGGCAATAGTATCGGGTAATGGGTACATCCCAGAACAAGGGTGTCTATCTGCCGGTCTTTGGCAAGCAGGTTGTCGATGTATTTACGAATAAAGAAGTCGGCTCCTTCGCCGTTGGCTTCATTGTTTTCAACCAGTGGAACCCACATGGGACAAGCTTCTCCGCTTACTTTGATATCCTCAAACAACTTATGCACTTCAAGCGGATATGATTCTGATTTGATGGTACCGGCTGTAGCCAATATTCCTACATGGCGCGTTTGGGTCATACTGCCGATACACTCTGCAGTTGGGCGAATGACTCCCAGCACCCTCCGGTCCGGATCTATATTTGGAAGGTCGTTCATTTGTATGGTTCTCAGTGCCTTGGCCGAGGCTGTGTTGCAAGCAAGTATCACCAGATGACAGCCCATCTCAAACAATTTGTTGACAGCCTGTAAGGTGAATTCGTATACGATTTCAAAAGAACGGGTCCCATAAGGAGTCCGTGCATTGTCGCCCAGATAGATGTAATCGTATTCCGGTAGCGCTTCCCTGATTTTGCTCAGGATGGTCAGCCCACCGTATCCGGAGTCGAATACACCGATAGGACCAGGTTGGTATGGAAGGGATTGTTTCATAATGGGGATATGGTTAAAAAGTTACGAGCTACAAGTAACAAGTCATAACGCATTTTGCATGGTACTTGTAGCTTGTAGCTCGTAACTTATTGCTCTTAACTCTTATTTGATGCCCAATTGGGTTTTTACTTTCGGAGTCAGGTTAATGCTTTGAGCTTCGTTTACGTAAGGTATCGGAGTACGTGCCATATCGAAAATGTAGATAACACCTTCTGCTGCACCTACTGCTTTGATAGCGTCATCCAGCTTCTTATATACCGGAGCCATCAGGTCATTGTTGGCCTTTTCCATATCCTGCTGAGCCTTAGCCTGGAATTGTTCTTGTCTCTGCATCATGTCTTCCAACTCTTTTTGTCTTCTTTCTGCAATGACAGCAGGAAGAGAGTCTTTTTGCTGCATGAATTCCTGGTATTTCTTGCTGAATTCTTCCTGAGATCTCTGTAAGTCTTGTCCGAGTTGTTTGTTCAATGCTTGTAACTCAGATTGTGCTTTGGTATATTCCGGCATGGCCGAAACAATTTCCATCGCATTGATGTGACCGAATTTAAGATTTTGTGCAAATACGCCCATCGGGAGTATTAACATCATTAAAAGTGCAATTTTTTTAAGCATAGTTTTATTATTTATTTGAATGATTACTTTTAAGTTATCGGGTGCAAATGTATGAAATTAATTTGAATATCCTAATTTCGCCAGCACTTCATTGCTTACATCAATGCGGGGAGTGGCAAAAATAATGCTTGAAGCAGATGCTCTGTCTACCACTACTGCATAACCGTTTTCCTCTGCTACAGCTTTTACCGCATTGTATATTTCGTCTTGAATAGGCTTCATTAACTCTTCTCTTTTCTTAAAAAGTTCACCTTCAGGACCAAAGTATTTACGTTTGAGCTCTGAAGCAGCTTTTTCTTTTTCTACGATGGCATCTTCTTTCTGGGTCTTTTGTGCGGCCGTCAGTTTAGCAGATGCAGCTTGATAGTCCTTAAACATCGTTTGTGCCTCTTTGGCTAATACTTCGACTTCACCCTGCCACTGTTTGGTTGCCTGGCTCAATTGTTCGTTGGCACGTTCGTAAGCCGGAATGTTCTTCAGGATATACTCCATATCGATCAGGGCAAACTTTTGTGCTTGGGCTGTCATACCTACGGCAAACAGCAAGATGATAAATAGAACAGACTTTTTCATAACGCTTAGTTTTTAGTGAAACAATTAGAATTCCTGGCCCAATACGAAATGGAATCTGCTTCCACCTGCGCTCTTGTCGCCAAGTACTTTGTCGAAACCGTATGCCCAGTCGATACCCATCATACCAATCATCGGAAGGAAGATGCGGACACCCACACCTGCCGAACGTTTCAGGTCGAACGGATTGAAGTTTTTCACATCATGCCAAGCATTACCGGCTTCCAGGAATGTTAACGCATAAATATTGGTACTTGTTTCCAGCATTAGCGGATATCTTAATTCAAATCCGATACGGGTATAAGCATAACCTTCTTGTCCGCGGTACGGAGTTAAAGAACTGTTTTCATAACCACGGAGGGCGACACTCTCAGTTGCGTAGCTTGAATATCCGGTCATACCGTCACCACCGACATCGAATGTACCGAACGGTGATTTCTTATATTTGTTGTAGTGACCCAATATACCGAATTCAACACGTGTCATTAATACCGGAGTCTTTTTCACTACAGTCGGGTTCAGCAATGGGATGTATGTTTTTGCTTTGAATTTCCACTTGTGGTATTCTACCCATTTATGCATCTTGTTCATATCGTTCTGGTTGTACTCGTTGTACTTGCTGTAGTCTACTCCATCGAACAATGAGTAAGGTGGTGTGAACTGTACGGACAGCGAGAAGTCAGAACCACTACGGGGATAGATCGGGTTATCGTAAGAGGCGCGGGCCAATGTCAAGCCTATACTCAGGTCATTACATTTACCGTTGGTCACCGGGAAGTATTGCCAGTCTTTCAAGATATATCTCTGGTAAGAGAGCTCGGCTGAAAGCTGGAAGTAGTCATCCGGCCAGTTCAGACGTTTACCCCATCCTGCTGACAGACCCCACATTTTGATTGACTTATCCGGGTCATAATAGTTCTCGTAATTGTTATAGTTACCATAATTGTACATACCGTAGCCACCCAAGCCGCTGTAATAACTGTTGTAGTAGTTGTTATAGTAGCTTGAATTGTAGTAACGGCTACTGATATCGGTCTGTACGGAGAAGAATGCTGACAGAGAGAATGAATTCGGGCGTTTACCTCCGAACCAGGGATCAAAGAACGAAATGCTATACTGTTGATAGTATTGTGCATTGGTTTGTCCACTGATGGTCAGTGTCTGTCCGTCGCCTTGAGGCAGGATACCGCGATAATTTTCTCCCGGATGCAACAGGTTCGCCAAAGAGAAGTTCGTAAACTTCAGACTTAACTTACCGATAACACCTGTTTGTCCCCAACCGGCAGAGAACTCTACCTGGTCATTTGCTTTCGATACAAGATCGTAAGCGATATCTACCGTTCCGTTTACAGGGTCCGGCTGGATATCCGGCTTGATGTTTTCCGGGTCGAAGTGTCCCATTTGCTGGATTTCACGCATAGAACGCATCAGGTCCTCGCGGCTGAACAACTCACCCGGACGAGTACGGAGTTCACGGCGGACAACGTTTTCGTACAAACGGTCGTTACCATTGATCTTGATCTTGTTGATACTGGCTTGCCGACCTTCAAAAATTCTCATTTCCAAGTCAATGGAGTCATTATCTATGTTTACTTCCACCGGATCCAGTGTATAGAACAGATAACCATTATTATAATAGAGGTTACCGATAGCATCTTCGTCGGTTGATAAGCGTTCATTTAACAATTTCTGGTTATATACATCCCCTTTCTTCATGCGGAGCATGTAGTTCAATTGCTCTGAAGGGTAAAGCGTATTACCTACCCATGTAACGTTGCGGAGATAATATTTATCGCCTTCTTCCAGTTCGATGAATACGTCTACGGTCTTATCGTCAAATTTGGATACACTGTCTTTCACAATGCGTGCATCGCGGTAACCCAATTCGTTATACTTATCAATAATCAACTGTTTGTCCTCTTCATATTTCTCGTTGACAAACTTCTTGGTGCGGAATAAGTTCAGCAGTTTTCCTTTTTCGTTTGTCTTCTTCATCACGCGTTTCAGCTTAGATGTCTTGATGGCATGGTTGCCGGCAAAAGTGATGGCATGTACTTTTACCTTTTCTTTCTTATCGATGTCAATATCGACTAATACCTGATTTTCATTGGCAGGATCATCTCTTTGGGTGATAGTGATTTCAGCATTCTTAAATCCCTTATCGTCGAAATAGCGTTTACTTAAAACTTTCGCACGGTCTACCAGGTTCGGAGTGATCTGACTACCCTTTATCATGCCCAGTTTGGTTTGCAGGTCTTCACGTTCCGACTTTTTCACACCGTGATAGCGTATATCGGAAATACGTGGGCGTTGGGCCAAAGTGATCTTTAACCATATTTTATTACCTTCTATTTTTTCAGCGGTAATCGATACATTAGAGAACAGACCATGACGCCAGTAGCGTTTGATTGCACCTGTGATTTCATCTCCCGGTACAGTAATGGTTTGTCCTACAGAGAGTCCGGACAGTCCGATAAGAACATAATCTTCGTAGTTCTTGACACCTTCGACTTTGATGTCGGCTATTTCATATTTTTTCGGTGTCCCGGAATACATGATAACGGGTTTTGATTCGTCAGTGTTAGCATCTTGTGCTACGCCCGGCAATGCAAAGCAAAACAGGCTGATAAACGTTACGAATATGAAGGAAATACGATAATGCATTTATGTTATAATTAAGTTTTGAGTTAACTGATTTGTTCGCTGGTTTTTCCGAATCTGCGTTCGCGTTTCTGGTAGTCACAGATAGCCTTGCACAATTCTTCTTCCTTAAAGTCGGGCCAGAAAGTTTCACAGAAATAGAGCTCCGAATAAGCACATTGCCAAAGCAGATAATTGCTTAAACGAACCTCTCCGCCTGTCCGGATCAGCAAATCCGGGTCGGGCATAAAGTTGGTTGTCAGATGTGTCCGAATGCTTTCTGAAGTAATTTCTTCAGGGTTCATTTCTCCATTTTGTACCAATGTGGCAATCTGCCGTATAGCTTCGGTTATTTCCCATCTGGCAGAATAACTGAGGGCAAGTATCAGGCACATACCTGTATTCTTGGAAGTATGTTCTACACAAGCATTCAGGCGCTCCCGTACATTCTCAGGTAGTTTGTTGATGTCTCCGATGATACGGAAACTGATATTGTTTTTCATAAATGTTTCCTCTTCGATAGAGTCGAAAAGGAGGCTCATCAATGCAGCGACTTCATCCGAAGGCCGATTCCAGTTTTCTGTAGAAAAGGTATATAAAGTAAGGAATTTGATTCCTAACCTGGCCGCCTCTTCAGTAATGATATGCACAGTCTCGGCTCCGGCCTGATGTCCAAAACTCCGTTCGTGTCCGCGTAGTTTGGCCCACCGTCCGTTACCATCCATGATAATTGCTACATGCTTAGGTATCCGGTTTAAATCTATTTGTTCTTTATAGGACATTTCGTTAGTTGTTGTTCTGTCTTTCAAAACCAAATTTATTGAGTCGTCCGCGCCATACTTCGTTGGCACCACCGTTACTCCATATTACCCAGATAAAGTTATTTTTGTCTACTACAGTTGAGTAATTGTTTCCTCTGTCTTTGAATTCGGCCGGCAGGAAGATTTTCTTGTTGGCTTTATACCAGGCAATACCTGCTTCCGATGTATAGATCGTTTCAAAATTTCCTCCGAATGCCAGAAAAGCATTATCATAATAGAAGAAAGACGGATTATCCAGTTTCGGACAATAGGCGGTACTCGAGGAAGTTTTTAGAGGTATCCAAAGCAAACCGTCTTGTGAGGTCCATGCGATGGAAGTTGTATCGTTTGCATTACGGTTGTTACCCATTACGGCTATTGTCTGGATTCCTGTTGCTGTCAGGTAAGAAGTTGCAGACAAATTCTCCAAGGGGAAGTCCGCACCTACTGTTTCGGAACCAATGTTCCACGCTGTTGCTTCAGGATTAGTTATGGCAAATGTAGATTGATCACCATTATTAATAATACCGGCAATTCCGGAGATACCCAACAGATTACCTTCATTTTTCGGGAAAGGGGCGATCAGCATCTCTACTTTACCGTTTTTATTCAAATCGGTTGCAACATTCCATAATGCTCCATCAGATGAAACGTATGCACTTTCACCGTTTGTGGCATATAGTTTTCCGCCGAAAGAAATAATGGAGGAAAGCTTGATGTTGTCCGGAAGCCCTGTTATGGATACTGGTGTCCAGCTTCTTCCTTTACTGATAACATCTCCGGATGATTGGTATGCAGTCGTATTCGATGTATAGATCAACAGATCTTCATTCAGGGTAACTGATTTCTGATATCCGCTATAGTTTGCGAAGTTATCTGTCATTTTGGTCCAGTTCATGGAATCCGGGTCCTGTTGATGTACACGTACCGAAATAGTATACTCTTTGGTATATTGCATGTCGGCAGCCCACACTTTTATTCTCATCGGTTTTTGCATAGTGCCTCTGAAGTCGATAGAATCGGAATAGTTGAACAGAGTATCCTGACCCTCTGCGTTTTTGGCAGTGATTATTCCGGAAGTTGTGGTCAGTGTCTTGATAAGAATACGGTCAATAATTGTATCGGAGCCTACAGGTAGTGAATCCTGGTTATAAATAAGTCCTACTCCATCGGGACCAAGTTGGTCAATTGTAAATTTATAGTTTACCCCATGTATGGTGTCAAGTGCAAATGCGTGTATGGTAGCATCCGGGCTATATTCAATTTCTTCTGTGTCAAGGCACGAAGTAACGGCAAACGATACAAGGAAGAAACTTACAATTACTGATAAAAACTTTATTCTCATTTGAAAGATTGTGTTTATTTACAAGTTGCAAAAATAGGAACATTTTTCTCTATATTGAACATTGAAGGGAAGTTTTATATAAAATTATAGATAATCTGCTCGATTTTGTCGATATAAAACTCCTTGAATGCAGCGAATTTAGGTATTTCTCTTCAAGTAATGCCTGAAGGTCGTACAGAAATGTTTTTCTTCCGAATAACTAATTTTATCGCTTATTTCAGGTGCTTTAACACCGGAATAAAGCAGTTTATCGCTCTTTTCTATGATGACTTCATCCCATATTCCGGAACGGATAAATGACTCCAGAAGAATCCTTCCTCCTTCTATCATCAGCGACTGTAGGTTGCGTTGATAGAGGGCAGACAATATTTGTGGCAGAATATCTGTCTGGTAATTGAGTGTGATGTATTCCAGGTTTTCTTTTCCGGCACGGGGATGTTCCGTAAAAACGAGCGTAGATACGCTGTTATCCGACAAATGGGAGGTTTGAGGGAGTGAATGATTACGGTCCATCACTATTCGCACCGGATTGTGTCCGTACCAGTTGCGTACCGTGAGTGCCGGATTGTCCAGTAGTGCGGTTCGCGTACCGACCATGATAGCGTCCGACTCTGCTCTTTTTTTGTGTACCAGCATGGAAGTGAGAGGAGTCGATAATATGACAGGTTGTCCTTCCGTACGTTCCAGGTCGATGAAACCATCGGCTGATTCTGCCCATTTCAAAACGATGTAAGGGCGGTGAAGGGTATGGAAAGTGATAAATTTCCGTATAAGTTCGCGACATTCCGTTTCCAGAACTCCGACAATGACTTCGCATCCGGCATCCCGTAACTTTTGGATTCCTTTGCCTGCTACTTTGGAAAATGGGTCTTGGCATCCGATTACAATCCTAGGAATTTGTTTCTCTATGATTAAATCAGCGCATGGGGGAGTTTTTCCATGGTGGGAGCAAGGCTCGAGACTTACATATATAGTACTGTGTTTCAGTAAAGACGGATCCTTTACAGAGCGGATCGCATTGACTTCGGCATGTGCTTCTCCGCAACGGATGTGATAGCCTTCACCGATTATTTGTCCTTCACATACGATGACAGCTCCTACCATTGGATTGGGAGATACGTTGCAAAGACCGTTTTTTGCCAGTTGGATGCAACGCCTCATGTATTTTTCTTCTTTCATCTTTTAGGCTGATAGCTATATTTTTTGTACTTTTGCACCCCAAAATAAGGAGAATGAACCACGTCACCACTTATATCCGCCAGGCTTTACACGATATTTATCCACCGGGAGAACTCAGGAGTCTTACAAAAATCATTTGTTGTGATCTGCTGGGTCAGGATGCTATTGATTATTATCTGGGCAAAGATATAACATTATCTGCAAACGAGCAGTGTGATTTAGAAAGCATTGTCGAACGATTGAAGAAAAACGAGCCGATCCAATATATTCAGGGCGAAACCTGTTTTTATGGGTCTATGTTTCGGGTAGCTCCGGGTGTGTTGATTCCTCGTCCTGAAACTGAGGAGCTGGTTGATCTGATAGTGAAAGAAGCTGCAACCGGTACCCGTTTGCTGGATATAGGAACCGGTAGCGGGTGTATTGCCATCAGTCTGGCTAAACATATTCCGCAGGCTGTGGTCACCGCATGGGACGTATCGGAAGAGGCTCTTGCCATTGCCGGGGAGAATAATCGGGAATTGAAGGCCGGAGTGCATTTTGAGAAAATGGATGTTCTGTCTGCAGAACCTGTTGGTGATGATCAATATGATATGATTGTCAGTAATCCTCCTTATGTTACAGAGAGCGAAAAAAACGAAATGGAACCCAATGTGTTAGATTGGGAGCCCAGACTGGCCCTTTTTGTGCCGGACAATGATCCGTTGCGCTTTTATCGGCGTATCGCATCTTTAGGAAGAAAAATGTTACGCCTGCACGGCAGGCTCTATTTTGAGATCAATCGGGCTTATGGTGAAGAGGTTCTCCAAATGCTTCACGAACAAGGGTACGAAGAACTCCGTTTGATAAAAGATATATCGGGTAATGATCGAATTGTAACCGCCAAACGATGAATACAATAACAGAAGAAGAAGCGTTAAATCGCATGGCTGCCTATTGTTCCGCAGCCGAACATTGTAAAGCCGAAGTGAATGAAAAACTCCAGAAATGGGGCTTACCTTATGAAGTGATTAACCGAATCATCGATCGTCTTGTTGTCGAGAAGTTTATTGATGAAGAACGTTATTGTAGAGCGTTTGTCAACGATAAGTTCCGTTTTGCCAAATGGGGTAAAATGAAGATTACACAAGCTCTGTATATGAAAAAAATTCCTCGTGAGGTAACTTACAGGTATCTGAATGACATTGACCGGGAAGAATATCTTGCGATTTTAGGAGATCTGATAGCAGCAAAACGTAAAAGTATACATGCCAAAGATGAATTCGAGCTGAATGGGAAATTGATTCGTTTTGCCATGAGTAGAGGATTTGAAATGGACGATATCCGTCGCTGTGTGCAGGTAGAAGAAGAGTAAGTGACAAATAACAAAAAAATAATACGGATTCTTCTTTTTAGTCTCGTTCCATTTCCGTATTTTTGCATCCTGTAATTATCATAGTTAGTTTAGTTATGAAAAATTTAGAGAGATTATTCGCCGAGAAGTTGTTGAAGATTAAAGCTATTAAGCTTCAACCGGCAAATCCGTTTACATGGGCTTCCGGATGGAAATCACCGTTTTACTGCGACAATCGTAAAACCCTTTCTTATCCTTCTCTTCGTAGTTTTGTTAAGTTCGAGATTACACGTTTGGTTCTGGAACGTTTCGGACAGGTAGATGCTATTGCCGGAGTTGCGACGGGGGCTATCCCTCAAGGGGCTTTAGTGGCTGATGCATTGAATCTTCCGTTCGTGTATGTTCGCTCTACCCCGAAAGACCATGGTCTGGAAAATCTTATCGAAGGCGAACTTCGTCCGGGAATGAAAGTCGTTGTTGTGGAAGATTTAATCTCTACCGGTGGAAGCAGTTTAAAAGCTGTAGAAGCTATTCGTCGGGATGGTTGCGAAGTTATTGGTATGGTAGCTGCTTATACTTACGGATTTCCTGTTGCCGAACAGGCCTTTAAAGATGCTAAAGTGCCTTTGGTAACATTGACTAATTATGAAGCTGTGTTAGATGTTGCACTTCGTACCGGTTATATTGAAGAAGAAGACATTGCAACGTTAAACGAATGGCGCAAGGATCCGGCTCATTGGGAAACCGGAAAATAAAACTGATTTTTTTGATGATTAAAATATAGAAAGAAGAGCCATTCGGACAGAATCTGTTCGGATTGTTCTTCTTTTTTCTTTATAAGTAAGATAAATAAGATGACTAAATTTGAAAGTAGTGTCAAGGTGATACCTTATAGCCAGGAACGTGTGTACGAGAAACTTGCCGATCTTAGTAACCTGGAAGCTATTAAAGATCGTTTGCCCGAAGACAAAGTGAAAAATATGAGTTTCGATACTGATACACTTAGTTTCAATGTGGATCCTGTAGGACAACTGACCCTGAGAATTATTGAACGGGAACCCAGTAAATGTATTAAGTTTGAGACTACCAATTCGCCTCTACCTTTTAATATGTGGATTCAGCTTGTGGCTGTATCCGAAGAAGAATGTAAACTAAAGGTAACTATTGGGCTGGAAATCAATCCGTTTATGAAAGCGATGGTACAGAAACCTTTGAATGAAGGATTGGAAAAGATGGCTGATATGTTATCTATGATACAATATTAATAGCTATGGCACAGAAACTTTGGGAAAAATCAGTTGAGGTAAATAAGGATATAGAGCGATTTACCGTTGGACGTGACCGTGAGATGGATCTTTATCTTGCAAAGCATGATGTACTTGGTTCGATGGCTCATATCACGATGCTCGAAAGTATCGGATTGCTCACAAAGGAGGAATTAGCTCAGTTGCTGACCGAACTGAAAGATATATATGCTTCTGCGGAGAGAGGCGAGTTTGTAATAGAAGAAGGAGTTGAAGACGTGCACTCGCAGGTAGAACTGATGCTTACGCGTCGTTTGGGTGATGTCGGTAAGAAGATTCATAGCGGGCGTTCTCGTAATGATCAGGTGTTGCTTGATCTGAAACTTTTCACTCGTACTCAGATCAGAGAAGTAGCAGAGGCTGTAGAGCAATTGTTTCATGTTCTGATTCGTCAAAGTGAGCGTTACAAGAATGTTCTGATGCCGGGTTATACTCATTTGCAAATTGCGATGCCTTCTTCGTTCGGGCTTTGGTTTGGAGCGTATGCTGAGAGTTTGGTAGATGATATGCTTTTCCTGCAGGCTGCTTTTAAGATGTGCAATAAGAATCCTTTGGGCTCCGCTGCCGGATATGGCTCTTCATTCCCGCTGAACCGCACGATGACTACGGAATTGCTGGGATTCGATTCTTTAAACTATAATGTAGTGTATGCCCAGATGGGACGTGGAAAGATGGAACGCAATGTCGCTTTTGCCTTGGCTACGCTTGCAGGAACGATTTCTAAATTGGCTTTTGATGCTTGTATGTTCAATAGCCAGAATTTTGGTTTCGTGAAGTTGCCGGATGAATGTACAACCGGATCAAGCATTATGCCACATAAAAAGAATCCGGATGTGTTCGAACTGACACGTGCCAAATGTAATAAGTTACAATCGCTGCCGCAGCAGATTATGATGATTGCCAATAATCTGCCTTCCGGATATTTCCGTGATTTACAGATTATAAAGGAAGTCTTTTTACCGGCTTTTCAGGAGTTGAAAGATTGTCTGCAGATGACTACCTATATCATGAATGAAATTAAGGTGAATGAGCATATCCTCGATGATGATAAATACCTTTTTATTTTTAGTGTAGAAGAGGTGAATCGTCTGGCACGTGAAGGTATGCCATTCCGGGATGCTTATAAGAAAGTAGGGCTGGATATTGAAGCCGGTCACTTTTCGCATGACAAGCAAGTACATCACACCCATGAAGGAAGTATTGGCAATTTGTGTAATGATGAGATTTCCGCATTGATGCAACGTACCATCGAGGGTTTCAACTTTCAAGGTATGGAACAGGCGGAGAAGACCTTGTTGGGGCGTAAATGATCCATCCAGACCATGCATAGAGTTATCTCTTTTGCATGGTCTTTGATTATAAAATATCCTTTTCCACCTTTATTGAAATATTTTCATCGGAAAAAGTTTGGCAGAAAGGTAGAAACTACTTATCTTTGCACCCGTTGAAAAAATGCGGAAATAGCTCAGTTGGTAGAGCATAACCTTGCCAAGGTTAGGGTCGCGAGTTCGAGTCTCGTTTTCCGCTCTCTTTGAAAGGATGCTCGAATGGTGGAATGGTAGACACGAAGGACTTAAAATCCTTTGGCCATTGCGGCTGTGCGGGTTCAAGTCCCGCTTCGAGTACGAGCGTCTAGCTAGAAGCCTTGTAAGCCAAATGCTTACGAGGCTTTTTAAATTTATTACAGGCAATATATAGAAATAGTTCATGTTCTACGTGCGTATATTAGCTTCTCTTACAAACATACATTTCGATCTTCCATCTTTTACCTTTTTATACTTACTCCCTTAATAGTCAATGTGATGAATGGGTGGAAAATCGCGTTTTTAGTCCGTTTATCTTCTACTCGTATCTTCCATCTTCCACCTGAATATTAGAGAGCCTTATAATCGATAATATGCTGATTTACAATATTAAGAAGCATATTGATTAACTAAATACGTTGTTTAAAGCATCTTGTTTTCTTTTATTGTTTAGTCGAAAATACTCTGTTCTTTATCCTGTCCCTGCTACCTGTGCTCATGAGCCCACGTATCTGTGCCCATAGGTCCGCATACCGGAGACCATGAGTTCGCGTACCAGGGCTGAGATAAAGATATTGAGATTCATTATAATAGACTTGAATACAATGTCTTAAGAGTAGGGGCAAATACAGTTGTTTGGTTTATGATTTGTAAAGAAGAAAAGAATCGTTATGCTCTATCGGGATGGTAGTTGGGATAAGGTTATATTGGTTAAGATCATTTTCTTTTTAATTCCGATCCATAAATTGAGACTGGGATTACGTATCACATTTCTAATGTGAATTACTTTAGTCGGGTTATTGTATTCTCTTTTGAAAATGCTTCTGAGGATCTTTATGCTTTTAGGCTATTGCATGGACTTTCTTGAGATTCTTCTTCTTTTTTATCCCTAAAAAAGTACTACTTTTGTAATAAGCCTTTGTCTTTTTGTAAAAAGGATATTGATACTTTTATATATGTTCTAATTATCAGTGATTTGTATTACTGAGAAATATAATCGACTGTTAAACACACACGCATTAAATATGAAGTTAAAGTTTCTCTTTCTGTTTCTAAGCTATAGCTTATCGATACATTCGCAAAATAACTTATTGTATGCTGACTCGTCAAAAGATTCGCTTTTTTTTGAACAAAAAAAGGCACTGCTTACGGCAACATGGCATAAACCTTTCAGTTATAGCAGTATTCAGAGCAATCATGCTCCTTTAGGCCCCTATATGGGGAATGGAGATGTAGGGGTAGTGGCATTTACATCGGACAATAGTCAGACATTAAAGATATCGAAAGTGGATTTTGTTACGGATGGCTGGACAGACTGGGCAGGCAGTGGTCCGGCTGCTTTGCCCATTGGCGGGGTGAATATCACTGTAAACTCTCCGGTATATTCCGGCTTTGTCACAGTCAACCGGGCGGACCCTTCCGGATTTAGTTATCAGATGGACCAGTTAAATAGTGAGTTACGAATGACTACTGCTACTGCTCAACAGGTTAAAATGGTCAGTTGGATGGGAGTGAATGAAAATATGATAATAACTGAGTTGACCACCTCTTCAAAAACTCCGGTTCCTATTTCGGTAGATACTTATGCTGATAATCAATCTGCTTCTTATACAACGACAGCACAGGTGAATGGACAAATAGCTCAAGTCACTCGGCAAACGAAGACTGATGCGGTGAGATGGATTTCCTGTGCCGGTATATCCACTAAAATAGTGGGAGTTATGTCTAAACCGGAATGCCTGTCCGAGTCGATGGTCCGATCAAATTTTCAGCTGACAGCTTCCGATACGGTTCTCGTTGTGGTATATGTTTCGGGAGGTGGAAAAGGAAATGATCCGCAACTGCCAACGGCCTATAACAAACTGTTGACTTTAAATAAAGCGGATGTGACTCAATTGAAAATGGCGAAAAAAGCATGGTGGAAAGATATGTGGACCCGTTCGTATGTGGAAACGAATGACGAGTTGTTGAATCGTCACTACTTGTCGTCCATTTATTTACTGGCTTCTGCCTATAACGAACATTCACCGGTATCCGGTGGCATGTATGGAGTCTGGAATATGGATGACAAAATGATGTACCATGGTGATATCCACCTGAACTATAACAGTCAGGCGGGATTCTATAGTGCTTTTTCGTCCAATCGTCCAGAAATAGCCTTGCCTTTCTATAAAACGATAGAGTTGCTGATACCCGAAGGAAAACGGCGGGCAAAGGAAGAAATGGGAATTATGCATCCATCATGGGAAGGAAAGTCTTGCAGGGGAATATTATTTCCTGTGGGGGCCTTGGGTATCGGGGTATTTTATAATTATTATTGGCAACAAACCATGAATGCTCCGTTCAATGTTCCTCTGTTCAGTTGGTATTATGAATACACCGGTGATTTGAACTTTTTACGGTATCGGGCGTATCCTTATATTCGTCTTTGTGGCGATTTTTATGAAGACTATATGCAGAAGGAGACATACGGCAAATCATATCGTTATACCATAACGACAGGAGGACACGAGGATTCGTGGGATCTGAACCCTCCTTCCGATTTAGCTTTTGTGAAACAGACGTTCGGTTTGTTAGTGAGGTACAGTAAGTTGTTGGGAGTAGATCAAAAACGACGGAAGAAATGGAACGACATTTTGTCTCATCTTCCGGAGTACAAGGTGATAATGCCGACCAAAACACCTAATCAAGGCTTGCCTGTCTATGCGAAGAACGAGGCCGGATGGGATTTGCCAAGCCATGCCATACAGCTGCATGCTGCCTATCCCTGTGAAATACTGAATTTACATTCGGACTCTACAGCCTTGCAGATAGCCCGAAACACATTGTATTATTATGAGGTTTCTCAAAAGGGATTTACCAATACGATGAACGAATTGGGATTGAGTGCTTTTGTGATGGGGGCCCGTATCAGATTTGATCCCGATCTCTTATTGGAAAATATGAAGACTTTGATAAAAACGGCCGGAACTAATTTTCTGATTATCGACGGGCATCATTGTACTGAGAAAACTGCTGTTATAGAGACGGTAAACTCAATGATGCTCCAAACGGTGGAGGGCGTCATCTATCTTTTTCCATGTTGGACACAAACACCGGCTGCGTTTACGAGGCTTAGAGCAAAAGGAGCCTTTCTCGTTTCTGCCGATTATGACGGAACGTCAGTGGGCGGTCTGAAAATCTTTAGTGAGAAAGGAGGTATATGCAGACTGAGCAATCCTTGGAGGGGAAGAAAACTTCGGGTCACCGAGAATGGAAAACCCGTCTCCGTGAAAGAACAAAACAATGTCTGTTCATTTATTACCCGAAAAGGAAGCACTTATACGATAGTAGGTCTTTAACGGTACGAAGCGTCATTCTTTTGTGAGAACAAAAGTGGTACTAATGGAATATAAGTGCTGTCAATCAAAAAAAAGCCGGAATGCAACACGATACATCCCGGCTTTACTTTCCTAATCAAACCTAATCTAACAAACCATTTATGAAGTTGTCCGGCCGCCGATTACCCGCATCGCTGCCGTGTAATATTCACATGGAACGGAAAGCAATATGCTGCCTATACCTTTGTCTTTCATAGCCACTTCGATAGATGCGGCTTTCAGGAGGCTTTTGACACTTGCTACTTCCCATGGACTGCCCGCGAACACTTCAATCTGAGAAATCTTTCTGCTTACTATCATTTGCTCTTAATTGTTTAATGGTTACGGATGCAAATATAGCAGGTTGTTTGTTCATTTAAGAATAATTTCTGTTCAGATTATAACACTTTTGTTGCAAACGTTTGCTCAATTTCGTATTTGATTGTTTTTTGTTGTTTTTGAGACATGATTATTTCTCGTCATTCTTCCGAATTTCCACTCGTCGGATTTTACCGCTAATGGTCTTAGGCAATTCGTCGACAAATTCGATGACGCGTGGATATTTATAAGGAGCTGTGACTTTTTTCACATGATTCTGGAGCTCTTTTACCAAGTCTTCCCCTTTGCGTTCACGATACTCTTTGGCCAGAACGATGGTAGCTTTCACTACCTGTCCGCGTATTTCGTCGGGAACGCCGGTTATGGCACATTCTACTACGGCGGGATGTGTCATCAATGCACTTTCCACTTCGAACGGACCGATACGGTAACCGGAACTTTTGATTACGTCATCGGCGCGTCCCACGAACCATAGATAACCGTCTTCATCTTTCCAGGCTACGTCGCCAGTGTAGTATATTCCGTCGTGCCATGCTTCGTGTGTACGCGAGGCGTCCCGATAGTATTCTTTGAACAGTCCCAGTGGCTTTCCTTTGTCAGTCCGGATTACGATCTGTCCTTGCTCTCCGGCTTCTACCGACCGTCCTTCGTAATCGATCAGATCAACATTGTATTGTGGATTGGGCACCCCCATACTTCCCGGTTTGGGTTCCATCCATGGGAAAGTGGCTACTGTCAGTGTAGTCTCGGTCTGCCCGAAGCCTTCCATCAGTTTGATGCCTGTTAACTTTTTGAATGTGTCGAAAACAGCCGGATTCAAGGCCTCACCTGCAATGGTGCAATATTCCAATGACGAAAGGTCATATTTCGTCAGGTCTTCGTGGATGAGGAAACGGAAAATGGTGGGAGGGGCACAGAGTGAAGTGACATGGTAATTTTGTATCTTTTCCAATATATCGGCAGGAGTGAACTTTTCATGATCATACACGAATACATTTGCTCCGGCAATCCATTGTCCGTAGAGCTTTCCCCACACTGCTTTTCCCCAGCCGGTGTCGGCAATGGTGAGATGGAGGCTGTTTTCTTTCAGATTGTGCCAGAAACTACCGGTTACGATATGCCCCAATGGATAAGTGAAGTCGTGTGCAACCATCTTAGGCTCTCCGGTTGTTCCGCTGGTGAAGTACATCAGTGAAATGTCATCGTTGGTGTTCGGATGTTCCGGCTTTACGAAAGGCGCCGCATGCTCGATGCCCTGATGGAAGTCATCAAATCCTTCGGGTATTTCGGGCCCTACGCTAACTAAATGCTTTACAGTAGGAGAGTCCGGCATAGCATCTATTATGTGTTTGGTGACCACTTCTTCTCCGGCAGCCACAATCATTTTTATGTCGGCTGCATTGCAACGGTATACAATGTCTTTCTTGGTTAGCAGGTGTGTAGCCGGAATAACGACTGCCCCTAGTTTGTGCAGGGCAATGATGCTGAACCAGAATTCATAGCGTCGTTTCAATATCAGCATGACCATATCACCATGTCCGATACCCAGGCTCTGAAAATAAGAGGCTGTCCGGTCAGTATATTGTTTCATATCCGCAAAAGAGAACTGGTGGTGTTCACCTTTGTCATTAGTCCATAATAAGGCCGGTTTGTCTGGTTGTTCGGCAGCCCAGGCATCCACTATGTCATATCCGAAGTTGAAGTTGTCCGGAACGTGTATCTTTAAGTTTTTCACAAAGTCTTCCTGTGAACTGAAGGAAGTTTGAGATAAAAATCTATCTATCATCTTGTTTATTTAAATAATTACATGATTACTGCCAGGAAACGTACTGTTTTCCCGTCGAGTGCTTTCATTCCATGAGGTAGTTTTGAATTGAAGTACAGGCTGTCCCCTTCGTTTAATATCAAGTCTTTTCCATCTATACTGATCATCATGCGGCCTTCAAGTACCAGGTTGAATTCCTGTCCGCTATGACTGTTATAGTGTATCGGCTCGATGTCGGGTTTGGGTTCGACAGTTACAATGAACGGGTCGGCATTCCGGTTCATAAAACCTGCTGCCAGTGACTGGTATTTATAAGCCTTTGTGCGCTCAATACTGGTTCCTTTTCCTGCACGGGTCAGGAAGTAACTACTCATCTTGGGCTCTTCGCCAAACATCAGAGCGTCGAGAGCGATTCCGTATTTACGTGCGATTTTTTGCAGCATACTCACTGAAATGTCGTAATCTCCCGTTTCCGCGAGGCGATATTCTTCCGCTGAAATCTCGCAATCACGGGCGATGTCTTCGGCCGTCAGTTCGAGTACGTCACGTAATCCGCGCAGACGTTCTGCTATTTGTTTAATTTGGTCGTCCATATCAATTTTAGTGTTTAGTGATTATTTGTTTTATATTTTGTGATTACAGTGTCCGGGCACTATCTTGATGCTTTCATTGCTTTAATGATGGCAGAGGTGAATCCATTATGCTCCAGTTCGTTGATGCCTTTAATGGTAATTCCGCCGGGTGTAGTCACTTTGTCGATCTCAACGCTTGGATGGGTGTCATTGTTCAGTATCAGTTCGGCGGCACCTTTTACAGATTGGGCAATCATATCCATGGCATCCGATGGCCGGATTCCCATTTCGATGCCCGCTTGCATGGCAGCCTGAATATATTTCAGTACGTAAGCGATACCGCAGGAAGTCAGGGCGGTAGCCGCTTCCAATTTGTCTTCAGGCAAAATCATTGCCATACCCATCTCGCTGAATAGATTGACCATCAGTGTTTCTAATTCTTGGCCGGCATTTCGCGAAGCAATCAGTGTCATGCTCTGTAATTCACTGATAGCTGTGTTGGGGACAATACGGAACATTGGCATTTCAGGTTCTACTACATCATGAGCCAATTGTTCGAAACTGATACCGGCAGCAACAGAGACCAGAATCTGTTTGCTTCTTAGTTTCATTTCTCGGAGTACACCTCTGATCAGCCAAGGTTTCACAGCTAGAATCACGATATCAGCACCAGTAGCAGCTTCAGCATTATTGCGAGTGATAGCAATAGAAGGAAATTCTTTCTTTAGTGCTTCCAGCTTTCCAATGCTGGGGTTGGATACTATTATATCGGAAGCTGGAATCAGCTTACCTTTTGCCAGTCCGCAGGCAATGGAGCCCCCCATATTTCCTGCACCAATGATAGCTACTTTCATATTATATAATTATTTAGTCTGTTTCTGACAAAGGTATAAGTAAAAAGTGAAAATACGAGCAAACGTGGCAGGTATTTTCACTTTTTCACTTTCCTTATAAGGATGCTGATTATTAACCGAGTACTTTTCTTAGCCGGGCGAGGAATTCATCGGCTTCCTCTTTGCTGAGGCAGAGAGGAGGCAACAATCGGATTACGTTCGTACCACTGGCACCGGTAAATACTTTTTGTTCGTGGATCAGGCGGCTCCGGATTTCCTTTACCGGTTGGTCAAATTCCATTCCGATCATTAATCCGCATCCGCGCACTTCTTTGATTTCCTTGAATTTTTTCAGTTCTTCCAACAGATAGGAGCCGATGTTGGCTGCATTTTCTACTAAATTCTCCTGTTCGATGACATCCATTACTGCCAATGCAGCCGAGCAAGCCAGATGATTGCCCCCGAAAGTTGTTCCAAGCATGCCATATACGGGTGTAAACATAGGACTGATCAGTACTCCGGCCATCGGGAATCCGTTTCCGATTCCTTTGGCAACTGTAATAATATCCGGTTTGATTCCGGCATATTGGTGAGCGAAGAATTTGCCACTACGTCCGTAACCGCTTTGTATTTCATCCAGAATCAGGATTGTTCCGTGTTCTGTACAGGCTTTGCGGAGCTCTTGCAGGAATTCGGGAGTCGGTATTTTGATACCGCCAACTCCCTGTATGCCTTCAATGATGACAGCACAAACATCTTCTTTTGCCAATTCGGCTTTCGCAGCCTCTATGTCATTTAGCGGAAGGTAGGTGATGTGTCCGTTGGCATTGATCGGAGCTATAATTTTAGGATTATCTGTGGCCTCGACTGCTAGTGAAGTGCGTCCGTGAAAAGCTTTCCCAAAAGAGATCACTTTGGTACGTCCGTTATGGAACGAAGCCAGTTTCAACGCGTTTTCATTTGCTTCGGCACCACTGTTTATCAGGAATAGGGAATAATCTTCATATCCGGATATTTTTCCGAGACGTTCGGCTACCTGTTGTTGCAGCTTGTTGATTACGGAGTTTGAATAGAAGCCCAGGGTTGCCACCTGCTTGCTAATCATGTCAACATAATGGGGATGAGCATGTCCGATAGAGATAACGGCATGGCCTCCATAAAGATCCAGGTATTCGGTTTCATTCTCGTCCCAGACGTGACAACCCTTTCCTTTTATTATGTTTATATCGAAAAGTGGATATACATCAAATAAGTTCATTGTTTCTTCTTAGAATGCAGAGGGCTTGAGGCGCAGGCCTACCGTTTCCTCCAGGTTAAACATCAGGTTCATGTTGTGGACAGCCTGTCCGGATGCACCTTTCAATAAATTGTCGATGCAAGAAATGATCAGTAATTTATCGCCGTGTTTTTCCAGGTGAATCAGACATTTATTGGTATTTACTACCTGTTTGAGGTCTATGTTTTTATCAACGATGTGGACAAACGAATCTTTGGCATAATATTCCTCATACATGCGTACGATCTCTTCCAATGCTACTTTTGTTTTCACTACCAAAGTGGCAAAGATGCCGCGGGGGAAATCGCCGCGATAAGGGATAAAATCAATTTCCGCATCAAAACTGTTCTGGAGTTGTTTCAGCGATTGCTTGATTTCAGGAATGTGCTGGTGTTCGAAAGCTTTGTATACACTCATATTGTTGTTACGCCAACTGAAATGACTGGTTGCACCGGGTTTTACTCCCGCTCCCGTGCTTCCTGTAATGGCGTTTACCATTACGTCCTCATTTAGCATCAGGTGTTTTGCCAGTGGGAGCAGTCCCAGCTGGATGCAAGTTGCGAAACATCCCGGATTAGCCACATGCTTTGCTGTGCAGGTTGCACGACGATTTAGTTCCGGCAGACCGTATATGAAGTCATGATCCGGTGAAGCTATGCGATAATCCATTGAAAGGTCTATAATTTTCAGTTCCTCCGGGATATTATGGCTTTCCATAAATTTCTTCGTATCCCCATGGGCTGTACAGAAGAACAGTACATCGATATCTTCCAACGGAAGTTCGTCTGTAAAAGTCAGGTCACACTCTCCGTAAAGTCCCTCGTGTACATCAGTAATTTTGTTTCCGGCGTTACTGGTACTGTTGATAAATACGATTTCAGTCTCGGGATGATTGATAAGCAGGCGGATAAGTTCGCCTGCTGTATATCCTGCTCCACCAATGATTCCTGCTTTTATCATACCTCTTCGTCCTTATGGTTAGCATAGTAAACACGTAGTGGGGTAGAAGTCACCTTGATGAAGCCTTTTGCATCTTCGGCCGTCCAACCCTTTTGCATTTCTCCATATTCACCAAACTTGGTCTTTACCAGGTCGTCTTGTGATTCTACACCGACAGTAGAGAATGACAACGGACGGAGCTCAAGGATGGCTGTACCGTTCACATTACGTTGTGATTCCTGAAGCATTGCTTCGATATCACGCATCACCGGTTCCAGGTATTGGCTTTCATGAAGGAACATACCATACCAGTTAGCTACTTGATCTTTCCAATATTGTTGCCATTTGCTCAATGTGTATTTCTCAAGGAAACGGTGTGCACCGATGATCAACATTGGAGCGGCGGCTTCGAATCCTACACGTCCTTTGATACCGATGATAGTATCACCTACATGCATATCACGGCCAATACCGTAAGCAGCACCTATCTCTTCCACTTTCTGGATGGCGGCAATTTTATCTTCGAACACTTCTCCATTCACGGCGTGAAGTTCACCATTCTTAAATTCAAGGCGCAGAAGTTCACTTCCCTCTTTCGTTACTTGCTTCAGGTAGGCCGTTTCGGGCAATCCTTGTGCACTGTCTAGAATTTCTCCGCCGCAGATTGAAGTCCCCCATAGTCCGACATTATAAGAGTATTTTAGTTTTGTAAAGTCTGCTTCGAAGCCATTTTTGTTTAAGTAGTCGATTTCTTCCTGACGGCTGAGTGCCATATCGCGGGTTAGCGTAATAATTTCTACACCCGGAGTCATGACAAGGAATGTCATGTCGAAACGAATCTGGTCGTTACCGGCCCCTGTCGAACCGTGTGCAATGGCTTCCGCGCCAATCTCTTTCGCATAGCGTGCGATGGCCAATGCCTGGAAAATACGTTCGGAGCTGACAGAAATAGGATAGGTACCGTTACGTAGTACGTTACCGAATATCATATACTTCAAACTTTTTTCGTAATATTCCTGAGTGACGTCGAGTGTGACATATTTCACAGCACCCAGTTTGTAGGCATTCTCTTCATTCTGTTTCAGTTGTTCTTCGCTGAAGCCACCTGTGTTGGCACACGCTGCATACACTTCATATCCTTTTTCCTTGGCCAGGTACATTACAGTGAAAGAGGTATCGAGACCTCCGCTGAATGCAACCACTACTTTCTTTTTCTGTTCCATAGTGCTGTATATTTTAAATGTTATTTCTTTCTTGTTCTTTTTTTATGTTATGCGGATCTGTCGGATCATATAGCATAGCGGTGCAGATGCAGAATTTACGGTCCTTCGCCATCAGTATTTCATGGTTTATGCACCCTTCACATCCTTTCCAAAAGGCTTCGTCGTCGGTCAGCTCGTTAAAAGTGACCGGTACATATCCCAATTCCGTATTCATTTTCATCACGGCTGCGCCGCTGGTCAGACTGAATATTTTAGCTCTGGGCCATCGTAAACGAGCCAATTGGAAAGAGGCTTGTTTGATACGTTTGGCCAGTCCTAATCCCCGGAAGTCAGGGTGTACGATCAATCCTGAAGTAGCAACGTATTGCTTGTTTCCCCATGATTCAATGTAGGTAAATCCGGCAAATACATCTCCGCAAAGAGCTATGATTGCTTTTCCTTCTTTCATCTTGGTGGCTACGTACTCGTGTGTACGTTCTGCTATTCCGGTTCCGCGTACTTTTGCTGCGTTTCTGATTGTCTCCAAAATAGTGTCAACGTAAACCTCATGCGAGGCGTCGGCTACCATAACATCTATTTGTTGAGTGTCCATTGTTGATTTAGTGTAGAGTATAATTGTTGTTAGTTAGTTGATATTCGGAATAATGAGAGACAGGAAATGTCGTACGGCAGTGGGCGTTGCCCCTTCACGTAGTACCAACATAATGGTATCGTCTCCGGCAATTGTTCCCAAAATGGTGTCAGATTCACGGTTGTCGATGTCGTAAGCCATGCTGCTGGCATAGCCGGGGCGAGTTTTGATTACTGCGATATTTCCGGAAAACTGAAGGGAAATGAAGCCATTGTTCATCAACATTTCACTGGCACTCTGGTCGCCGACACGTTTGTACATGATGTCGTTGGGCAATACATATACATATTTTCCGTTCATGCTGGCGGCTTTGGCCACTTTCAGTTGTTTCAGGTCACGTGAAAGAGTAGCTTGTGTCAGTTCAAATCCTTCCTGACCTAATTCTTGCAAGAGTTCTTCCTGTGAACCTACTTCCTTACTGGAGATAATCATTTTGATGGCGTCTAACCGGTTTGCTTTCTTCTTCATCTTGTATAATTATTCTAAGAATGGCGCAAAAGTATGCAATATTTTGGAAATAGTATGCATAAAAAGCTGTTTTTTTACTCTTTTTATACATAAAAATAGCATGTGATGTAGAAATATGCAGAATTTGGATTGGAAGTGATATATAATTTAGGGGGGGAGTAATTTTTTGGGTGAAAGTAAAAAGAGGAATTTAGATTGATCCGGGAATTCTCTCAGAATTTAGGTATGATCCCAAGTTTTCAAACTGAGCCACAATCCTTTAATTCCGATTCTTTTTCTTAAAAACAAACAAGCCACTCAAATAGAGTGGCTTGTTTGTGCGAATGTCGGAATGAGGCGACTCGAACGCCCGACCCCTACGTCCCGAACGTAGTGCGCTACCAACTGCGCTACATTCCGCTACTTGCAAAGTGGTGCCACCAGGAATCGAACCGGGGACACAAGGATTTTCAGTCCTTTGCTCTACCAACTGAGCTATGGCACCTTTGTGATTGCGGGTGCAAAGATAGGTATAATTTTTAATACTGCAATAGTTTGGCAAAGAAAATATGAAATATTTGTCCAAAGGGAGTGGAAATCTTTTTTCTTGTTTTGATTTTACGATGATCTTACGTCTTTCTTCAACGAAAATGATATTAATACGTTTCTGTCGGTGAATTAATGAAGTTAGGAATGGACAGCAGACAAAGAAGATGTATGAAAATCTGTAAGACTTAGTATCTTTGGGTTAGAGACTGTATGAATATGCATAGATGCAACCGGAAGAAAAGGTTTCTTAAAATGTGGTCATCCTCAATAAAATAAACGTTTGTCTTTATTATATGTATAATGCTATTTCCTTATCTTTACCGCAAAATTATGTAGCGGGTAACTGCGGACATGTTCATAACAAACAAAACAAATAAGATTTCCAGTTAGAAGTATATGATGATCTACATTATCTTTAGCGTCTTTATAATCATTATTCTTTTTATTTGTGCCAGATATTGGTATTTGTGGAGAAAGATAAGTGTGCAAAAGAACGAATGGGTGGCTCAAACCAAGGAATCAGATACGATTTTACGTAGTATGAACGCTTGCTTTATCTTGATAAATAGTGACTTGGTGGTGATAAGGACCAATTATTATGATTTGAGTGGAATCTCAGAAGAGCCTGAGTCCTCCGGTAGAGTCGGTGATCTGCTGAATTGTAAAAACGCTGTTCGTAGTGGCGGAGGATGCGGGGCACATAAAAATTGCGAAAATTGCATGATTCGCCATACTATTGAGAATGCATTCTGCCATAAAAAGGGTTTTCATAAATTAGAAGCATCCATGAGGCTGCTCAGTTCGGATCATCAACAGATTATTCCTTGTGATGTTTCTGTCTCGGGTACTTACTTGAATAATGAAGGTCACGAACAGATGTTACTGACTGTCTATGATATTACTGAATTGAAGAATATGCAGCGGTTGCTGAATATTGAAAAAGAGAACGCTGTTTCTGCCGAAAAGTTGAAATCTGCTTTTATAGCTAATATGAGTCATGAAATTCGTACCCCACTGAATGCGATTGTCGGTTTTTCCGGTTTGTTGGCTTCTGCGGATGATGATACGGAAAAAAAGATGTATCTGGATATTGTAGCGGAAAACAATGATCGTTTATTGCAGATAGTGACGGATGTACTCGACCTTTCAAAAATAGAGTCGGGTAGTCTGGATTTCCATTATTCCGAATTTGATGTAAACGATTTATTATGTGCTCTGCATGGCATTTTAAACATACGTCTGAAAGACAAGCCCGAAATTAAACTGATTTGTAAGGCAGGAACAGATGAATGGATCATTTATTCCGAGCAACATCGTATCGTACAGATAATCACAAATCTGGTACATAATGCGATGAAGTTTACCCACAGTGGGGAGATTTGTTTCGGATGTCGTCCCCAAGGAGAGGACGAGATTTACTTTTATGTTTCTGATACAGGTATTGGCATTCCTGCCGGAGAACAGGATAAAATATTCGACCGATTTACCAAATTGGACCATGAAGTACCCGGAACAGGGCTGGGACTGACTCTTTCACAAACTATCGTACAGAATCTGGGGGGAGAAATGGGAGTCGAATCGGAAGTGACAAAAGGATCTACCTTCTGGTTTACCCTTCCTTTGAAATCCTGAGCAGATTTATGAAAAATAAGAGGTTGTATCCGGTAGAATATAGAATAAACTTTCGGATACAACCTCTTTCATTCAGGTAGATAGATACACTTTTAACTTTGTTTCTGTGGGGTGTCCTTATCGGATGAAACAGAGCCGGAACCTGTCGATGGGGCAGAAGTTGTACTACCGATAGTGGTAGCGCTGCTTGTTGCCGGACCGGCGGTAGTTGTTGTTGCCGGAGCAACTTGTGGTTTAGCTTGTGTTTCCCAGTGGAACGGTTCGAAAGTACTGTTCGGGTCAGCCCATGATGGCTTTTTAGCTGCATAAATGATAAACGGAGCAATCACAACAACCAAAGCACCGATAATCAATACAGAGAACCATACCGTGTTGCTACCTGTAGAAATCTGGCTGGGCGGGATAAAGCTGAGGATAAACGCCAGTAATGAACCGAGGAAGCCGAGGCCGCCGACAATCCACATCAAGCCGTTACCTTTTTTACCGATACGGAACGGACGGTTAGCTTTCTTCATGTTATAGCGCAGGTAGATGGCACCGGAGAACATGAGTAAGTACATCACCAGATAAAGAATAACTGTCAGCTGTGACAAGATCTGATAGAAGCTCTGTACGGAAGGCATAACCACAAACAGAAGGCTCAATACGGTAACAGCACCACCCTGAACGAACAGGATATTTTTCTGTACACCCAATTTATTGGTTTTCTGGAAGAACGGAGGCATATAACCGGCCTTACCTACGGCAAAGATACCTTTGGACGGACCGGCAACCCATGTCAATACACCTGCCAACACACCGAATGCAAGAGCAATGGCGATGATCGGTGATAACCAGGATGCATGGATATATCTAAAATAGTTGTCGAAGCCAACAAGTAAACTCTGTGTCAGGCTGATATCTTTGGCTGGGATAATGATACCTAGTGAGAATGTACCCAAGACAAAGATGATTACAGTAATAAGTGCACCGATAAATACTGCTTTCGGATAGTTCTTTGAAGGGTTTTGCATATCCTTTACGTGGATACCGCCCATTTCCATACCGGCATAAAAGAGGAAGATACTTGCCGCTAATACCACGTTATCGAAATTCGTGAGGTCGGGGAAGAAGCTGCTATGGAAGTCAAGGTTGGAATGCCCTCCGGATGCCAAGTAAACAATACCCAGGATAATCAGCAGGGCAGCGGGGATGATGGTTCCCACCATACCGCCAATTTTAGCTACTTTACCTACCCATCCCATTCCTTTCAGTGAGATGAAGGTAGCCAGCCAATAAATGATAAGCACAACGGCCAGTGTATAGTATTTGTTGCTGGCCAGTGTCATGTCGTGTGTATCATTCATTCCGATGAAAGCGATAGATACAGCACCGAATGTCAATACAGTCGGATACCAGATCGTACTTTCAATCCATTGTACCCAGATGGCAAGGAATCCCAATTTCTTTCCGTACGCTTCGCCTACCCAACGGAACACACCACCCTGTTTGTCCTGGAACATGGCAGCCAATTCCGCCGCAACGAGTGATGTCGGAATAAGGAATACGATAGCTGCGAAAAGATAATAGAAGGCCGAACTCATTCCATATACGGCCTCGGCAGGAAGTCCGCGTAGGGATACTACTGCCGTTACGTTCATGATCGCCAGGGTGAATACCCCTAGTTTCACTGCTTGTTTAATATTTGCCATAAGTTAAGGTTTTAAGTGAAAAATATTTTTAAGTCAGTGTCTATAACAACGTTTAACGTGAGATGTTTTAGTTTACTAACGTCAAACTTGGTTAATTAACATCGGTGAAGAGTGAAATCACCGGTTCCTCTATTGAATCCGGGTGGGTATCAAACAAATCGTGTAGGACTCTTGTTCCTTCTGCATAATAAAATAACCTATAAAATATCAGCGCTTATGAAAATGGCTCTTTCTGATTTTGCTTTGCGGAAGAAAGGGATTTACGGCATTTTACATGTCATCATCCTGCTGCTTTCCCTGTTTCTGGTCATCAGCATCTCGATAGATACGTTTAAGGGTATCCCTTTTTATACCCAATCGGTTTATATGAAAGTTCAGCTATGGATTTGTGTCTTATTTCTGTTCGATTTCATTCTCGAGTTGTTTCTTTCGAAAAATAAGTGGCACTATCTTAGTACGCATTTCATCTTTTTGTTGGTGGCGATACCTTACCAGAATATTATATCCTATATGGGATGGACTTTTTCACCCGAAGTGACTTATATGATTCGTTTTGTTCCTTTGGTTCGAGGCGGCTATGCGATGGCTATTGTGGTGGGGTGGCTTACTTATAATAAGGCTTCCGGACTGTTTGTTTCTTATCTGACTATGTTGCTTGCTACTGTTTACTTTTCAAGCCTGGCTTTTTTTGTACTCGAACACAAGGTCAATCCCTTGGTGACCGGTTACGGAGATGCGCTTTGGTGGGCATTTATGGATGTGACTACGGTAGGTTCCAATATTATTGCTGTCACCGTGACGGGACGTGTACTTTCGGTGTTGCTGGCGGCACTGGGTATGATGATGTTCCCGATCTTTACGGTTTATGTCACCAGCCTGATTCAAAAAAAGAACAAAGAGAAAGAGGAGTATTATAAACAATTGGAGGCAGCTGATGAAAGTAAGCCAAAATAACTGTTCAGGAATAAGTATGCCTAAAAAATACTGCCCATCTGCACGTAGCAGACGGGCAGTATCCCAACTAATTAAACTTTGTATGATGTCATCAGTTAATATGCTTGTTCAGTTCATGCCATTTATTGATTTCCGGAAGGATGCCCATAGCGATCACTTCATCACGTAACTTGCATAAGTGAGCGTAGCTCTCTTCCATTTCTTTTTGCTCTTCGGGAGTTCCCTGTATTTCCTTATAGCTTACACCTTCTTTCGTGATAGAAGTCTCCATTGCCATCAGGATATGATCGAACTTTTTGTCGGATACGTACGTTCCTGCCGGCCAGCGGAAAGGTTGTCCGCCCATGGCTGCTGCAATCATTTCGATAGACAGATAGGCCGGACTTTGGAATGAAGAGCGCCCGCGCAGGTCGATGATATGCTTTCCACCTTGGATGACGCGTACTTTCAGGTCTTCCCAATCCTGCATAGGCATACGTGGAGTATCTATAATTTTAGTAAGCGCTTCACCTTGTACTTTGGTGGTAGAAGCGAATACGGCCATCTGTTCTCCGTGTCCGCCATACGTACGGCAATTCACTATTTCAGATGCGGGAATATGAAGGTATTTCACTAGTTCGTTTTGCAGACGTGTACTGTCCAAAGCTGCTAATGTTGATACTTGTGACGGTTTCAGTCCGGCATAGAGTAAGACAATCAATCCGGTGATATCGGCAGGATTGAATACGACAACCACATGTTTTACGTCCGGGCAATATTGGCGGATATCTTTACCAAACTGGGCGGCGATTTCTGCATTACCTTTCAGTAAATCTTCACGGGTCATGCCTGCTTTACGGGCAGCACCACCGGAGGACACAATGTATTTGGCTCCCGACAAAGCTTCTTTGATGTCTGAAGTGTAGGTCAGGTTTACCCCCTCGAACGCACAGTGATACAACTCTTCAGCCACGCCTTCCAAAGCGGGTGCATAGGGGTCGTACAGGCAGATGTTCGGAGTCAGTTTCATCATTAAGGCAGTCTGTGCCATGTTAGAGCCAATCATTCCGGCAGCTCCTACAATCGTAAGTTTTTCGTTGGTTAAGAATTCCATAATTTATATCTTTTTTAATTCGACAATTGCTTTGTTTTTTTGTTTCCGATGCAAAGATAACTTGTTTATGTGCAGGTTGTTTATCGAAAAAAGTTTTGCGCTATAATGAAAAGTTATCATTTGCCAATGATAACAAGCAGATGCGGCAATATGTTTTTCGGCGGCTAATCATTCTTACGTCTGTTTTTTATTTATCTTTGCAGTAAACAGAATGAAGATTATGAGCATTGAATTAGGAAAATTCAACCAGCTTGAGGTAGTCAAGCAGGTCGATTTCGGTATGTATCTGGATGGGGGAGAAGAGGGAGAAATCCTGTTGCCCACCCGTTATGTACCCGAAGATTGTAAGTTGGGAGACTGGTTGAACGTCTTCCTTTATCTGGATAATGAAGAACGGTTAATAGCTACTACATTGACACCTTTGGTACAAGTAGGGGAGTTTGCCTGCCTGGAAGTATCGTGGGTCAACCAGTTCGGAGCTTTTCTTAACTGGGGATTGATGAAGGATCTGTTTGTCCCTTTCAGCGAGCAGAAGATGAAGATGCAGGTAGGGAATAAATACGTTATCCATGCCCATATTGATGATGAAAGTTTCCGGATCGTAGCTTCGGCCAAAGTAGACCGTTACTTATCTAAAGAGAAAGCTTCTTATCAGCCTGGTGAAGAAGTGAACATCCTTATCTGGCAGAAGACAGACCTCGGGTTTAAGGCTATTATTGAGAATATGTATAGCGGCTTGCTGTATGATAGTGAAATATTTCAGACTTTACATACCGGCGATGTACTGAAAGCATACGTCAAGCAGGTACGCGAAGATGGCAAGATAGATCTGATTCTCCAGAAGCCGGGCTTTGAAAAGATAGATGATTTTTCAAAGACACTTCATCGCTACATCACAGAGCATGGGGGATGGATTGGACTTACAGATAAGAGTCCTGCCGAGGAGATTTATGACACGTTCGGTGTTAGTAAGAAGACATTCAAGAAGGCCGTTGGCGATTTGTACAAGAAGCGTCTGATTCTTCTTCATGAAGACGGCATCGAGTTGGTACGTCCCTAAGTTGAATAGGGAAAACCCTACGTATGAATAGACAGAATCATTAGGGTGGGGAGTTTCCTCACCCTATTTTTGTGATATTAGAAACAATAAAAACTAAACGACATGCGAAAAGTAATCATAACTCTTTGTTTCTTGTTTGTTGCATTTGTTGCACAAGCCGGAAGAATCAGCGGAATAAATATCCAAAGCTCAGGTGAGGCGATTCTTGTCTTTGTGGATGGCGAGCAAATCTGCACTCCGACGGAGACTTGTTTCATTGCTAATTATTCGGGCAGGCACCGGATAGAAGTATATGCAGTACGTTATATACCACGTACCGGACAAAGTGTGAAAGGCGACTTGCTGTTTCAGGAATGGGTCTCAAATCCCGGTATGAATATCAGGAATATTCGGGTGGGCTATAATGATCGTCCTGATTTCTGTCCCGATCGTCCGGTGCGTCCCGGCTATGATGTAGTGATGAACCGTACAGAGTTCGACCGTTTTCTGAGAACTGTGAAAGACAAACATTTCGACTCAGACCGTAACAAGCTGATTGAAACTACACTTGTTTCGACAGGCTTCACTTCCGACCAATGTCTCCAATTAGTAAATCTGTTCAGTTTCGATAGTGAAAAGATAAAACTGATGCAGGCTATGTATCCACGGATTGTTGATAAACCCAATTTCTATCTGGTCATCGAAAGCCTGACTTTTCAGTCGGATAAAAACAAGATGAACGAATTTGTGAGAAAATACCATAATCAACGTAACTAAAACCTATAAGAATTATGAAAAAAATACATGTTTCGGCGATATTAATCTTGCTTGTTGTTATGAGTAGTTGTGCAGGCTTGATCATAAACTTCAAAAACAGTCAGCTAATGAGTATCCAGAAAGGAATGACACAACAGGAAGTGAAGACGATTCTTGGAAAGCCCAATTACAGACGCTTTGATGGAGCAATGGAAGAGTGGGAATATCGCGGGTATCTTTCCAAAGCAGGGCATTCGGTGATTTGTGTTAACTTTATCGACAACCGTGTTGTTGGGTTGGATTCATTTAGAGACGGTGCACCGACTGCTCCTCCTGCCCCTTCCTTTTCTTTAGGCATAGGTGGTACAGTCACTGCTTCGGACATAGCTCCCGCTTGTGACTATAGAGCCATGAGAAACGATGAGTTTGCCCGCTTTTTAAATGATGTAAAGAGTAAAACTTTTGATTCGGACCGGACAGATTTCATTGAGAAAGCAACCCGCTCTACCGGATTTACATCAGAGCAATGCTGCAGATTGATAAAACTTTATAGCTTTGATGATGATCGGACTAAGGTACTGAAGATACTTTATCCGAGCGTAGTGGATAAAGATAATTTTTCCGCAGCAATAGACGGATTGGATTTTCTGTCGAATCAGGATACGGTGAAGAACTTTGTGAGGAACTATAATAGAATTAAATAGACTTAAGATATGAAACGAATATTGATATTCTTTTTGGTCATAGGAATCACTGCTATAAGCAGTGTGAGTATGGCAGCCATGAGCAATAGCCGCATTCGCAAGGAGACTCGTTTCCTGACCGATAAGATGGCCTATGAACTGAACCTGAGCACAGGGCAATATAATGATGTATACGAAATCAATTACGATTTTATTTACTCCATTCGTTATCTGATGGACGATGTGATAAGGGGAGAAGAGTGGGCACTCGATAAATACTATCGTACCCTGGACATTCGTAATGATGATTTGCGTTGGGTGCTGACTGCTTCACAGTATCGCCGTTTTATAGGGGTCGATTATTTTTATCGACCGGTTTATGCCAGTGGTGGCAGTTGGAGTTTCCGTATCTATATTCGGTATACAAACCATAATCATTTCTACTTTGGCAAACCGTACCACTATAACAGCTATTGCGGTGGACACTATCGTACTCATTATCATAACAGCTATTATCGCGGACGCTATCGACATGATTTCTATTCGGGTTCGCACAGTATAAGAGATCATCGAAATTATAACACGCATCGCCGTTCCGATTTCGGATCGGTAACCATACGTTCCAATTCGGGACGGAGAGATGAGGTGAGAAGAGGAGTGTCCCAAAGAGAAAGCTCAGCTTCACGGGATAACAACAGAGTGACTCCTGGGAATGCTACCCGTACCGGCAGAGAAACCAGAAGTACGGAAAATAACCGGAGGACGAATACTGTCCGGAAGAGTGAAAACATATCTACTCCTCATAGAGTAACACCGGAGCGTACGGATAGCAAACGTAGCAATAGCCGTAGTACTTCATCCCGCTCTGCAGAGAGGGGGAACAGAGAAAGATAAGTGCTATTTGCCTTTCCTTTCTGTTTCCGTATTATTTCTTTAAAATTTCAGGAGTTGAACCAGTCAGGATAAGAGGTCAGAACATCTACCTCTTGTCTTGGCTTCGAGGCTTTGGTAAACTATTGTATGCTGTCTCTTTGCAGATCTTTCTTTGCCTCGCCGGTTACATTAATTTCCGGGCGGATGCTGTCGGCTGCCACTTCACTGATGATTCCTTTTTTCACTAATCGTTCGGTTATTAAACGGTAATAGCCTTCCAGGCTCTCCTTCAGTTGCATATCATTGTTAAACGAATTCCGGAAATGCTTCGGCTTTGGAATAATGGAAGCCAGAAAAATAGATTCTTCGGCTGTCAGTTGAGACGGTCGCTTTTTAAAATAATAGGTTGCTGCTTCCTGCACCCCATAAACGAGCGGTCCCCATTCTACTATATTCAGATATACTTCGTACATTCGTTCTTTGGAGGTAAGGCGTTCTGTTTCTATCAGCCAGACAATCAGAGCTTCTTCCAGTTTACGGGCTATGTTTTTGTTTCGATTCAGAAATACGTTTTTCACCAACTGCATGGTGATGGTACTCCCTCCGCGGGCAAAACGTTTCACTTTCAGATCTTGTATCAACGCTTCGCGCATGGCTTCAGGAAGGAATCCCCGGTGGAAGTAGAAAGCTCCGTCTTCACTTTGCATCACAGACATTTGCAACAACGGAGAGATGCTGTCCAATGGTGTGAAATGTTCCCAGGAAGGGCCGATTGGAAAAGTACGTACCGGTTGGCCGTTTTCGTAAGCCGTATAGATAAATTCTTCCGACATTTTACCAAGATCTGTGACCCCGTAGTTTACAATGCAGAAATTCCTTTCCTTCAGTTCCGATTCCAATTTCAGACTGTCCAACAGGGCAAAATTTGCATCTAGAAAAAAGTGATAGGCCAATTCGCCACTTGTCTTTATACCTTCCAGGTTACTGAATAATCCTTTGGGAAGTGAACCGAACAATTGGTCTGCCGGAAACCAGGGTTTGTCTACGGCTGCTGTGAAATGCCATTGCTGTTTTTTCTTTTCGGCTTTCAGGTAAGGGTGAAACTGCATTTGATTGAACCGTATCACAGTAGTACTATCCAGTTCGGCGGATTCTTTGCCTACAAGAATCCGGTAAGATACTTGACCACGATCCAAATTGACCGTTTCAGGAGAAAGAGCCTTGTGATATACTTCGAGTCCACTGACAGCCGCTTGCCCGGTCAACTGAACCTGTCCGCCATTCTTTTCCGATTTTGTCAGGCTATAAGTCAGGGTATCCAGACGAATATCGGCATCGAAACGGCGTTTGAGGTAGGGTAGGATGATTTTGTTGTTCTGTTGTGCATAGAGTTCTGCTTTCAGGGTATGGCTGCTTCGGTTTACTTTTCCGCAGGTGGTCCAATATTGGGTTGTCGAGTCTTCATGTACTTCGATATCCGAGCGAAAATGATTTTGCCGGACCGTTAGTTTGGGAATATGGATGTTTACGAAGTTACGGTCTTTCCGTTCAGTAATGTCTATTTGACACAAGGTCCCGTTTTCCGGCAGGAAGCCATAGAAAAGATTCAGTATCCGGTTTATTCTGTGGGCATAGTCGGTCTGAACCTGTCCGGATGAAGTCTCTCGTTTTCTTTTCAAGAAGAGAAAATCATAATTCGCCATGCTGTCTGCTTTTATAAATGAGGCCTTCAGTTGGTCGACGGTTACATTACGCACTTCAATTTTTCCCCGAATCAATTTCCAAAAGTTGAGGTGCATGTTCAAAGTATGCAGGGTGAGAAGGGTATCCCGGTTGCGGGGAACTATAGAGAGATTTTTCAGTTCGATTTCGTTTAATCCTTTCATTCGCAGGTCCTCATAGCAGATAGATAATCCGTATTTTTGTTCGGCATATAGTATTCGTTTGTCGGCCGTCCGGCAGAGAATTCCGTTACGCCCCAGATATAAACCTGCCAGTACGAGGATCAGGACACTTCCTGTAATGATGAGAGCAATGCTCCCTTTCGTGCGATATTTTCCCATTTCAATATGTAAACTATGGATTTATCGGCTGCAAAGTTATACAATTCCCGGAGGATGAATAGTGCTATTCCCGGAAAAATATTATATCTTTGGGAAATCTATCATAGGAGGTACCGTGAAAAAGTTGCGAACAGATCGACAGACCCTCAATGACTTAGGAATTGTGGAAAGTACGTATGGCGAGAAAACTCTTTTCTCGCTCTTTGACATGACGGAAAGTGATGGAGGAAAGAGGTGTCTGGAAGAGTGGCTGGTTCACCCTTTGTCTGATTGGAAAGCATTGCACGAAAGGCAGGAAGCGATCCGCTATCCGGACTTTCCGGAGATACGTATTTGTAGGGAAGAACTGGATTTCATTGAGTTTTATCTCAGCCAGGGAGATCGTCCGACGAGAGTGAGCTATTTGGAATCTGCCTTTTCATATATCTTCCGGCATTTCAGGGCTACTCCCGAGCGTTATGTCATCCGTAGGGGGACGAAGTTGCTTGAAAACGTTTTGTTGGAGCTGAAAACTTTTGCAGATCATGTGACGGAACTCTCTCCCCGGTTGATCCGTAACATTGCCGCCACTATTTCAGAGATCTATCAGGCTACAGAATTGGGAAAAATGGTTGATTCCTGCGGGCAGGAAGATAGCTTTTACCGGACCGACCGTTTGGATTACATTTTCCGTTATCGACGAAATCATACCATTGCAGCTCTTCTTTCTATTGTATATCAATTGGATGCCATTCGTACCATGCATCGGACAGCAGTGACGAAAGGTTGGTGCTTTCCTTCTTTTACTAATGATAGCAAGTTTATGCTGTGCAATTTCTATCATCCGCAAGTGAAAGATGCTGTAGCGAACGATTGGGAGATGGAGAATGGGAATATCTGTATCTTTACCGGGTCGAATATGGCGGGTAAATCCACGACTTTGAAGGCAATAGCATCTGCTGTATGGTTGGCTCATGCCGGATTTCCGGTACCGGCTTCCTCGATGGTTTGTCCTATGTTCGATGGTATTTTTACTTCTATCAATCTGCCGGATTCTCTGAGAGATGGTCGCAGCCATTTCTATGCGGAAGTATTGAGAGTAAAAGAGGTGCTGGAACAGATTAACAAGGGGCATCACTGTTTTGTACTTTTCGATGAATTGTTTAGGGGAACCAATGCGCGGGATGCTTTTGAGGCATCGGTTGCCGTAGCAGAGGTGTTGAAAGCAAAGGCATATAGCCGTTTTTTGATATCTACACATATCATAGAATTGGCCCGTAAATTGGATGGAGATGACGCCTGTTGTTTTTATTATTTAGAATCTGCGATAGTGGATGACGAGTTGATATGTAACCATAAAGTGAAGCCGGGTATTTCAGAGTCAAGAGTTGGATATTGGATTGTGAAGAAAGAACTTGCCGGATTTGAGAAATAATGTAACTGACTCTTATAGGAAAAATTGTGAATAATAGATATAATTGTAGATTATTTTAATTTAAAAACAACGACAAGTATGAGAATTAAATTATTATTTTTGATAAGCATTCTGTTCTGTACAGGTAGTTATGCACAAGAGACGGTTACCGAACCTGATTTTATAGGTGAGGTGTTAGTGTTAAATCCGGATAACAGCACGACTCCGCTGGAAAAAGCTACTGTTAAAATCAAAACAAAAGCCAATGCTTCGGTATATTTGGTAGGTATGGGTAAAGTGAAAACAAAGATAAATGTAGATGGTCCTAGCGCTCAGGTACGATTACATCAGGGAGATGATTTTAAGTTGATTGTGAGAGCTGTGGACAACAATACCGATCCAATGTCTATTATTAATATCTTTCAGTTTGAAACGGGTAAGAAGGTACGTAAGGCCGAGTTATCTTCTTTGAGTACATTTGGAGGAGCCTCTAGCAATAATCTGGAACTACTTCCGTATATAGCTAAAAAATATGGAGAAAGTTCTTATCTGATCACATTGAAAGAAAAGCCGGTGGGCGAATATGGGATAACGGTTCGTAATCCTAATTCTTTGGATGAAAAAAATATCATTGTGGCTTCATTTGGAATCGATCAATAATAAACACTTATAGCCGGATTGCTATTACTGCAAATGTAAATGTGTCAAAACTCGTATTCACCATAGATTACACCGATTTACACAAAACGATTTTAAATCTACTGATAACCAATAATATTTATCTATGTAAATCTGTGTAATCTGTGGTGAGTTATGAAACAACCTCTTGTCGGCTACTGCTGTTCCAACTCAATGACAGCGCTACTGTAATCACCGGATAAACCAATAGGCAAGCCTTGATTCATCAGGAAATCGCCACTGAAAGATTGTCCGTTGGCTGACCCTGTTGCAGCACGGCTTCCCGGATAGATGTTCAATTCTTTCACGTTGTATTTCTTGTCGGGAATCAGACCTTTGAAACGCATCGGAGCACTAACTTCACCGATATGTGATTTTAATTGGTAAGCATAGAATACGGCACGACTTTTGTCCGGCAATACATACATCATGGAGGTGCGGTTACCTTCGTAAGGAGATAAAATACGGTACAGGTCGCCTGTAAACACTATGTTACGGATACTTTCGTAAGTCTTGATAGCCTCTTTGGCAAAGATTACTTCTTTTTCATTCATGGTGGACGGTTGTAAATCCATTCCCAAAGCTCCCTGCATAGCTACGTCAAAGCGGAATTTCAGTGGAGTAGTGCGCCCGGTCTGATGATTCGGACTGGCAGAAACATGGCAACACATTGCTATCGAGGGAAAGAACTGTGAATTGCCCCATTGAATAAGGATACGTTGCAAGGCATCGGTATTATCGCTGGGCCAGTATTCCTCGAAGTAGCGCAGTGAACCGTAATCCAGACGGCCTCCTCCACCAGAACAAAGCATAAAGTGTACGTCGGGATGTGAATCGCGTACTTTCTTAAAAACATTCAGTAATCCCCGTCCGTATTCGATCCATATGTGTGACTGTTCGTCGGCAGGTAAATAAGTGGATCCCGGGTTGGTTACAGCACGGTTACAGTCCCATTTCACAAAAGCTATCTGAGGGTTATCTTTCAGAATGTCGTGTACACTCTTATATACAAACTCTTGTACTTCGGGATTCGACAGGTCGAGTACCAGTTGCCGGCGAAAGAGAATATGTTCACGTCCCGGTTGCTGGATTACCCAGTCAGGATGTTTTTCGAATAGTTCACTTTGGGGGTTTACCATTTCGGGTTCCACCCAGATACCGAACTTGATATCATTATCCGTACATTGTTTTACCAGCCATCCCAGTCCGTTGGGAAGTTTTTCTTTGTTTACCACCCAGTCGCCAAGTCCTGCGTCATCATTGTTGCGGGGATGTTTCTGTCCAAACCATCCGTCGTCCAGCAGGAAGAGTTCGAAGCCCATTCCTGCAGCATCTTCTATAATTGATTTCAGTTTGGGTTCGTTAAAGTTGAAGTAAGTGGCTTCCCAGTTGTTCATCAGGGTATAACGTGAATTTTCTCCGTGGCGTAAACCATATTTACGTGCCCAACGGTGGAAATTACGACTGACCTGTCCGTTTCCTTTTGTACTGTATGTGTAGAGGAACGAAGGAGTTTGGAATACATCGCCTTTTTTAAGTTTGTAGTGTGATGCGTACGGATTCATTCCGGCAAGTACACGGAGTTCCTGATTGTTGTTTTTTTCAAATTCCAACTTAAAGTTGGCAGGCCATGCCAGAGCCATCCCTATCACTTCTCCATTGTCTTCAGTCATCCGTCCGTTCAGGGATAGCAGACACATGGGATGAGCAAAGAATGTGGCACGGGTTCCTAATTTGGAATCTATCACTTTGATGCCTTCTGTCAGTTCTACTTCACTCATGTTGCATTCTCCGGCCCAGTCACCGGCAAAGTGAGTGAGTCGGTAGGAGGAAGATTTAAAGGAGAGCTGTGCGGAAGCAAACTGGTAAAGTGTTACCGGTTTCTTTTCAGTATGCTGATATATAGTCCATTGTTCTATAAGGTCGCTCTCTTCGTATGCCTTATAGAAAAGTTTCACTTGAAAAGGATATAGCGGGTCTTTCAGTGAAATCGTAGTCAGTGTTATGCCGGGTTCCGGAGACTCTTGTTTCACGTTTTCAAAGTTCAGTAGTGTAGAGGTATTACCGTCTGCATGTACTGCATGAAGGGCCACTTCGCTTTGTTCTCCCATTCCATAAGTCGAATATGCCGGAAAGTTATTGCCTTGTTTCTGTAATACATCGGTGTCTGCCAGGCGTGGGCCATAATAAACTTGTCTTAGTGATTGATTGACAACCCTGAAAACAAGTGCTGTGTTGCGGGTCGTAACCTGAATCAGTTCTTGCGCTGGCAGTGAACAAAAGCTCAGGACAAGGCAGATTAATATAAATGTTCTTTTTAGCATTGTACTTTATTTGGGGGCCTTATCCCGCTACTTTCCCAACTGGCGGGTAGGAATTGCTATTGGTTTTTCCAATCTGCTTTGTGGGGGAGGAGAGTGGGAAAAGGCCGTATTATTATTGTATTTTGATTACAACCGGTTTATGGATATCCATTACCTTAATCGGTACGATAACTCCGTTTAATTCTTGATTGGGAGCTGTTCGAGCCTTTTTGCCGTTTACCGACACACGGGCCTGTACCGGAATCCCCGGCAGTTCGATCCGGTAGGCACGTTTTCGGGGCTGTCCTTCATAAGTCCCTTCTACCGGAGATACAGTGATGATCGTCTGTCCCCCTGACTTCTGATAGTTGAGGCGTGTGGTGGCATACTTTCCTTGCAGGTAGTCTTGGGTCAGTCCGTCGTCTTCGTACAGGATATAAGTATTGTTTGCTCCTTCTTTGCCCGGATAACAACGTACGATCAATTCTGTGAGCGGGGTGGAACACATTCGTTCCGTATAAGGCTGCATCGGCAGAGGACAACCTCCCTTGATGAACAATGGAAATTGTTCCAGCGGGCTTTTCGTTTTGATCACTTGCCCGCCTTCTTGTCTTTCTCCGGTGAAGAAATTATACCAGTCGGTTCCACCGGGCAGCCAGACCTCTTGTGTGGCTATCTTTTTTTCTCCTTCTCCCTTGGCGGTGATGGGAGCACCCAACAAGAGGTCACCGAAGAGAAATTGTCCCGGATACTGATAGGCTTTTTCTTCGTCCGGATATTCAATGTACATTCCCCGGTTAAGTGGTAACATATCTGTATGGCATTGGCGGACGGAAGAGTAGATGTAGGGCATCAGTTGAGAGCGTAGGTGGTAAATCCGGTGCATTGCCTTTTCTGCTTCTACGCCCCAGAGCCAGGGACGGCGGTCGAGTTTTTCGTCGTACACCGAGTGGATGCGGAGTGAAGAATTCAGCAATCCGAACTGTGTCCAGCGAGTGTAAAGTTCCGGGTCGGTTCCGTCGTAGAATCCGCCAAGGTCATGTGCCCAGAAGAAACAACCTGCATTGCCGCTGGTGGTAGTCAGGTCGACCTCAAAGCGGAGTAGGTCCCAGTTGCCCACAGCATCACCGGAGAATTGAATCGGGTGACGATGGTCGCCCCATCCGGCCCAACGGCTGAAACCTGCACCGCGAAGGTGGTTACCGGACGAATAATTATAATAGATGTGATTCATCCAGGGAAGATGTTTCATATTTGTTCCCCGTACCAGAGGATATAGATAATCTTGTTGCCAGTCGAGCCACCAGAAGGCTACTCCCATGGAATCACTTTCCTGATGAGCATGTTTCATGAAAGCATTCATATAGTCACGGTCACCTGCGTCAAACAGGGGTACACCTGTTTGCTGGGTATCGACTCCCAAATCTCGTACAAAAGCTTGATAACTATCTTCGTGCGGACGGATGCCGTCGTGTGGATGTTCGTTCAGTACTACGTAGATATGATCGTCTTTGAAGTCTTTTATCAGTTTCTCCGGTTCGGGAATCAGTTTACGGTTCCAGCTATAGCCTGTCCAACCCCGTGTGCCGGCATGTCCGGTTCCGACTTTGGCATTTTGTGTATGCCATCCCATATCGAACACCATGATATCGAGGGGAAAGTCGTGTTCACGATATTCCCGTACCAACTGGCGATAATCTTCGTCTGTGTAGTTCCACCAGCGGCAATACCAAGATCCGTGTACATATTTGCGGGTCATCGGTGATGGTCCGCTGACTGCCTGAAGTGATTTCAAGGCTGCCTTGTAGTCATTGCCGTAAACAAACAAATACAGATCCTGAACATGGTTACGGTCACGTGTCGCCACCCATCCGTTTTTTAGGACTTCCTTACCGGTATCGTTAATCAGATACCAGCCGTCCCGGCTCAATAACCCTTCCTGGCGGTCGATGGGACCTTCTACGTCATCAAGCGTTGTCACTGCTCCCAATAGATTCCGGCTTTGGCGGCTGGCTATGTACCAACGTTTTTCTTTAGGGGAGTCTCCGTTTCGGAAATAGACAAACAAGTTGGTTTGTCCGAAGGGAAATCCGTCATTGTAATACTCGACACGCATGGCGGGAGTGGTCATGATGTAACGGTTGCCTTCTTTACGCTCTACTTTTACTTCGGTACATCTGGGGGTACGGTCTACAGCGAAGAGGGTAGAGTCGTTCAGGAACTTTCCCTGCTGTGCGTATTCCATACGTACCAGATGGTCGGTGATAAAGGTAAAACGGCTATTGCCTATGACTACTGGGTTTGAACTGGAGGATGGCAGGCAAAAGAGTAGCCCGGCTATCCAAAGGATGGTTCGTTGGATGTTTCTCATGTCGTTTTTATTTTTGTTAAATGAACTGTTCAGGTTATCTCTATATCTTCTTTTTATCCGGCAGACCCTCGTATACTCGGACAAGGGTCCACCGGATGTTTCTCCCTTTATGGATTCTGTTCCAAGACTCCCGGATATGAATCGATCTCACGTTGAGGGATGAATTCGATTGCTGCCGGATCGTCAGCTGAAATGGTCAGGCGGACCGAAGTTGCGGCTCCACGGTCGTGAGTGCCCGGATAGGTACGGTTCATGGTCAGTCCGTTGCGGAAGATGTCGAAGCGGCGATGTCCTTCGAAAGCCAACTCCTTGCGGCGTTCCTCCAATACATATTCCAACATGGTTTTACCGGGTTTCATGTCACCGGCCGAAAGTGCGGGTATGTGTGCCCGGGTACGGATTACGTTGAGGTCTGCCAAAGCATCACCCAATGCCGGTTCTTTGGCATAGGCTTCCGCACGGTTCAGGTACATTTCGCCCAGACGGAGAACAGTTGGTGACCACAGCTGGGGTTGGTTTTCTTGTTTGGAGCATTTGTATACGTAGTACTTCGGATAGTCATTGCGTTTTGCCATCAGATTTTGGATGGTCACGTAATGTTTTTCGTATGTGCCCGGGGTGGGATTGTCTTTACCCGATTTCAGTCTCGATTCTACGTAATAGCCTCCGGCATCCTGCTTCATGGTCAGTGTGTCTTTGTATTCATACTTCGACAAATAGGCATCTTTGATCCGGTAGTTTCCGTTTTCTTCTATGATTTCGTTCCAGCGGTAATACTTTCTGGGGACTCCATCTTCTTCGGAGGATTCGATATAGATAAATTCTTTACGATATTCACCTGTCTCGTCATCTTTCAGGTATTGCGGAACGATATATCGTGAGCGCAAGTCCTCCGGATATTCCGCATACGCATCCCGGAGTGGTTCGGAAGCATACAACTCTCCCCAGCCTACCCCATCGATATTGGCATAAAAGCCTCCGATAGAGTTCCAACCGTAGTCGTCTTTATCTTTAGTACAACGGATGGCAAAGATGATTTCCGGATTATCTTCCGGTACCAAAACATTGGCTGTAGCATAAGCTTCTCCTTCCAGTAAAGTACGTCCTGAACTTTCGATTACTTCGGTAGCGTATTCGGCAGCCAGCTTATTGTTACCCATGTACAGATAGACGCGTGACAACAGAGCCTTGGCTGCACTGGGACCGGCGTAGATGTTCGACTCCGAATTCAGCAGTGTTTCTGCTTTCTTCAGGTCTTTCAGGATTTGCTCGTAAGATTCCTTTACGGTAGAGCGCATTGGATAGTCGTTTATGTCTGCCGTCAGTTTCAGGGGAATCCCGAGGTTGGTTTCCGGTGACTGATTGTAAGGGCGCCCGAAGACATTGACCAGTACAAATTCCAGCCATCCCCTGAGGAAGTAGTTTTCGCCAATCAGCTGGTCCATCTCTTTGCTCTCTCCTTCCTGTGCTTTCTCAAGTATCTTGTTGGAGTTGATGATGGAGCGGTAGGCCCATCCCCACATGTTCGACATATGGTAGTTGTCCGTGATGCGCTGGTAGTTGTAGATATACATTAATGCATCCGACGACACTCCGCTCAACGAAACGTTATCACTGGCCAACTCGCCTGCATAGTGCCACCCCTGGTGGAAGGCTGTCTGTTTAAATACGGCATAGTTACCACGGGTGGCAGACAGCAGAGATTCATAACTGCCATCCAGCTCGTCCTCTGTCAGTTGGTTGTAGGGGAGTTCCTCTATGGAGCAAGCCGAAAGTCCGATCAGAGAAACGAAAAAGCAAGATACGATATGTTTGATTTTCATAATATGACGTGATTTTTTAGAATGAAACATTAAGGCCGAACACGATTCTTCTGCTCAACGGATAGATAGTACCTGCATAACCGTCGGTACTGCTGTCCGACAATTGGGGAGATACCCCCGAGAATGGGGTAAGCGTGAATAGATTATCAGCACTGCAAGAGACGTTGACCCGTTGCAAGCCCAGTTTCCCGCATAACTTCTCCGGTATGGAATACCCCAGTGATAAGTTGCGCAAGCTGAAGTAATTGCCTTTCTCTAAATAGCGTGAAGACGATTTGTTAGAGTTTTTGTTACCTCCGTTAATGGCTTTCGGATGCGTGGCGATGTCTCCTTCTTTTTCCCAGCGTTTCCAGCCGCTTTTCAGTTTCATTGAATTGTAGTCGGCATAGGCACCGTCGGAATCGAGCAATTCGCGGGATTGGTTATAAAGCAGGTTCCCGTATACAAAGTCGAAGTTGGCAGTCAGTGTAAAACCTTTATAGCTAAATGAATTCATCCATCCACCGGTAAACTTCGGTGCGGCAGAACCACAATATACACGGTCGGCTTTATTGTATGAGTCGGTAGTTGTGCGTTTGCCATTCTCATCGGTGGTATACCACAATGGAGAACCGTTAGCAGGATCTACACCGGCCCATTCTCTCAGATACCATTCATCCATATCCCGTCCTTCTTCCAGGCGTTTCAATCCCTTCAGTTCCGGTTTCCCTCCATAAAGTTCGGTAACCCGGTTTCGGTTGAATCCAATGTTGAAGTCACTGGTCCACTGGAATTTTGAGGTACGGATGACATCTGCATTAAGACTGATTTCGAGGCCTTTATTATTGATGGCACCTACATTTTTATATTGTCCGGTGTAGCCTGATATATTAGGTAGCGGGGCATAGTACAGCAAGTCGGAGGTATTTTTATTGTACAGGTCGATGGTGACTCCGAAGCGATCGAAGAACCGTGCGTCGATACCGATATTGGTGGTGTAACATTTCTCCCAAGACAGGTCGGCATTCCCCATCTGTGAAGGGAAGTAAGCTACTTCGTCATTATACATCATTGAAGAATAGAGCGGGTAGTGTCCGTAGTATGCTCCGGGAGTGTTACCCAGAGAACCATAACTGACTCTCACTTTTAGTTGGTTGACAGACTCACGAAGAGATTCGAAAAAAGTTTCGTTCTGGATATTCCAGCCGCCACTGACTGTGAAGAAGTGTCCCATACGATTGTTTTTACCGAAACAAGATGATTCGTCCATGCGATACGATACTTGTCCCATGTAGCGGTTATCATAGTCGTAGTTGGCATTGAACAGTGCCGATTGGGTGGCAATGGCGTCTTTGTATCCACCGATGGATTTAATACCGGTTGTTACGTCCAGAATCTCTCTGCCGGGCTGTATGCCTCGTCCTTCGGCGGAAGTCGATTCGTAAAAGTGGCGGGTATATTCGTAAGCTCCCAGTGCGTTGACTTTGTGTTTGCCGAATGATTTCTCAAAACGTATCATTTGGTTGGTGAATTGCTTGGTCAGTAGTGAATTAGAGTTGGATAACGCCCCTTTGTCCGATTGCCCCGAACGCGAACGCTTGTCCGTGTAGCTCTCGGAGCGGTTACTGATATAGCGAATATAGTTGTTTGACTCGAAACGCAACCAATCCGTAATCTGATAATTGAAATTAATGGTTCCGTCAACCGTCAGTTTTTTCGAACGGCTCCAGTTCCATTGCAGGTCATACATGTCGTTGATTCCGTCACGTCCTCTCCAGTCTTGTTCTTGTCCCGAGCGGATAGAACCGTCTTCATTGTAAGGGAAATCCCAAGGGAGGTAGAGATAAGTGTTGTACACGCTGCGTTGCTGACTGTCTGTACGTGAGAGCGAACCTGAAATCTTGGTTGACATGGTGAAGCGGTCTGTAAACTTCACATCATTGTTGGAACGGAAAGTGAAGCGGTCCAATGTAAAGTCCTTAATGGCTCCCTCTTCGCGGTAGTAGTCTGCCATAACAAAGGAACGCATACGACCGCTGCTTCCGGTATAGGTAATGTTTGCGTTGGTATATAATCCTGGTTTGGAAGCTTCTTTAAACCAGTCTGTGTTGTGTTTCAGAAGTTCTTCTGTGAACCACGACTGATTATTCCAGGATTTCTGATAGTCATAAAGTTCTTGTGAATTCATCATCTCAAGGCGCCCGGTCGATAGTAAGGATACACCGGCATTGACCGATACACTATATTTGTTGGCATCATATTCGCCTCTTTTGGTGGTTACTACAATAACACCGTTGGCGGCACGCGAACCGTACAATGCGGTAGCCGAACCATCTTTCAGCACACTGATATTGTCTATCTCGTTCGGGTTCAGTCCCGGATCCTCACCTACAATCACACCGTCGACTACCCAAAGTGGAGAGACAGACGAGTTCAGTGTGCCTTTACCACGAATACGGATTTTGCTGGCTTGGCCCGGTTCGCCGGATGAACCTGAGACATATACGCCGGATACTTTTCCTTGGAGCATACTTCCTACTTCCAGTGTGTTTACGTCTTTCAATTTATCGGCTTTCACTACGGCTACCGATCCGGTTACGGCCGACTTCGTCTGTACGGTGTAACCTACTACGACAACTTCTTCCAGTGTTTTAGTGTCTTCCAGTAATTTGATATTGAGCGTTTTTTGTGAATCGATTTTGATAGTTTGTGTCAGGTATCCGATGAAAGAAACAATCAGTTCGTCACCGGCAGCTGCTTCGATGGAAAATTCTCCGTCGATATTAGTACTCACACCTGTACCTGTGCCCTTTATCATGATGTTGGCTCCGATGATAGTTTCTCCTTTGATGTCTTTCACCACTCCTGTAATATGACGTTTTTGCTGTGCAGCGTCTGTTTGAGTTGTTTTTGCCATCAGCATGATGTTGTGTCCTTCCATGGCATAACCTACATTGGTGCTACGGAATAGAGAAGAAAGTACATCAGCTACCCGTTGCTGACTTACATTGACGGTTTTGCGTTGATTTACATCTACCTCCTTCTCGGAATATACGAACAGGTAATCTGTCTGGCGTTCGATTTCGCCCAGGATTTCCCGTATCGGTTTATTGTTTTTCGAGATAGATACCTTTGTTTCCTGAGAGTTCGCATTGCCGGCGAATACTCCCGAGATGAAAACGAAAAGGAATAAAACTATCATTTTCATAGTATGTGAAATTGATTTATTTACGATTTTACTTGTTTTTATCAGAGTGTTTTTCATACATTTGTACACTGTGTTAATTAATACTCACTAAGTTTTCGCAGACTGGGGTGTTGTTAACCCGGAGCCGGAAGTGTGCCACCACTTTCGGCTCTTTTTGTTCTTATGTTTTCATTGGTTCCTGTTTTTAGTTTAAAGTTAATACTTGTTTTTAATTTATAGTAATGGTATTACTGTCTTCATCCCGTTGATAGGTGAATTTACATTTCAGTTGAAGCACCTTTAATACGTGCTCTACACCGTCTCTGATACGAAATTTTCCGGTGAACCGTACATTTGCCAGGGACTCTTTTTCCAAAATGAATTTTACATCATAGTATAGACCTAACTGGCGGATAATTTCGTCCATGCGCGTATTGTCGAAATAAAGGATTCCTTGCATCCATAATGCCCGGTTCCACTCGCTGATACTCTCTTTCCGGAGTTGACCGGCTTTGCCGAATAACCGTTCGTTAGGTTGCAGTTTTACTTTCCTGCCGGTAGTGGTTTCGTTTACTTCTACCGAGCCTTTCAGCAAGACTGTTTCGAAAAAGTCCTGATCTTTATACATCATCACATTAAATTCGGTACCCAATACTCTTACTTCATATTCTTTGGCTTGTACGATGAAGGGTTTCTTTTCATTTTTTGCCACCTGGAAATAACCTTCACCGTCCAGTGTCACTCTACGCTCTTTCCGGTCGAAGTGGTCGGGAAACGTAAGTGTCGTATTTGAATTCAGGCATACTCGGGTTCCGTCACCTAATGTTAATTCTGCCCGTTGTCCTGATGGGACATGTATTGCTTTCAAATCAGGTGTATCTTTTCCTCTCTCCGGAGCCAGGAAATAAACAGAGGTAACTGCTATGAGGAAAATAGCGGCTATTTTAATGAACTCCCTGATGTAAGGAAGTGTCAGCCGTTTCTTTTTATCAACCGTTGCTGCCGGTTTCTCTTGCCAAAGGGTGATGTCGTGCAACTTTCTCAGGGCAAGATACTCACGCATGTGTTGTGGATCGGCATCCAGCCATCGGACTACCATTTGCTTCTCTTCCGCACTGGCATCTCCTGTAAGATATCTGTTTAGTATCTCTTGATTCATAATTTATACGAGTTCTTGATGAACGTTTTTTGCTCCGTTACATCTATAAGACGATAGAAGTGAATACAACCCTAGTCTGTTTCTTGATTTTTTTTTAGTGGAAATAGAAAAAGAAGTAAAACAAGGGAAGATAATCTTTGAGTGAAATCCGGAATTCTTTAAGCGCCCTTGATATGTGATATTCCACTCCTTTGACTGTGATGCCCAGATTTTCAGCTATTTCCTTATTCATTTTATTCTCGAAACGACTCATTTTAAAGACTCTTCGGGTTTGTTCCGGGAGTGTGCGTAGGGTGGCTTGGATAATTTGGTTAACTTCTTCGGAAAAAATCTCTGACGGGTCACAAGCTTCCAGACTGGATACACGAATATCCAGTTCGCGAACATAAAGTTCACTCAACTCGGACATGGCATTCAACTTGTTTTGTTCCAGACGTAAGTAATCCAGTGATTTATTTTTCAGAATGGTGAGTAACATGGCCTGAGGGGAATTTATGATATCAGTTTTCAGTTTTTCCCACAATTTGATCAGTGCTTCGGCCGCAATGTCTTCTGCTACCTGTTCGTCGTGTACATACGATTTGGCAAACAAGAAAGACTTCCTGTAATAAAGAGTATAGAGAGCGTTAAAACTGTTGATATTTAAGTCGTCCATTCTTGTATACTGTGTTCCGGGATATTTTTCTGTATGATCTAAAAGTGCCGCAAGGTATGAAAAAAAAAGCAAAAGAGGATTAATAGTTGTGAGTATTTCTGTTTTGCTTCTTTCCCGGGGATGTTGTCTGCTATCGTATGTTTTACTTGCTCTTCTTTTATAGTGTCCGCAAATGTAGGTGAGGTGTTCGTTGTCGAACATCTTTTTCCTTCTTAAAATCTTTGATTATTACGAGGTTATGTTTTTGGCACATTACTTGTATAACAATGAAGGAGTGAGTTGTCCGGTCGTGGTATAGCTCATTCTTAGATTGTAATTTTGATTGGTAAAGGGTGGAATGGGAATTTCGCCCTTTATTTTTTGTATGGCCTGAAAGGTGATAAAAAATAAGGGTAGAACCATTGTCCCACCCCTATCACTTACAATAATAATAATAACTTCTCTTACTCAATGGGCTGTCCTTTGTAAAAGTCCAGAATCTTTGTACGGAACAGATAGTCATATTTGGCCTGAATCCGGTCGGACAATGCTTTAGTCAGATTTAGTTTGGATTCATTGTACTCGACCGAGGTCGCTTTTCCATTGTCGAACTTTTCACTCATCAGGCGGAAGGACTCTTGGCTGGCTTCTACTGCCGACTCACTTGACTTAAACTTGCTCTCGGCAGCTATGGCATTGTACCATGCTTGTTGGATTTCTTTATATAATACCTTCTTGGTATTGTCCAGTTGCAATGCCAGATTGGTTTGTTGCAGGCGCGCAGTGCGTACACGGTTGCGAGTGGCCAGGCGATTGAATAAAGGTATGTTCAGACTGAATCCGGCATATTTATTCAGGTTGTTCTTCATTTGGTTGCCAAAATTTGAACCGGCGTTACCATTTACCGTATAGAAGTTTGTACCTAATCCTGCAGAGAAGGACAATTGCGGATAGTAACTGCTTTTTGCTATGCGGACATTCTTTTCGCTACCTTCAAGACGATATTCGGCTGCTTTGATGCCCGGTTTGTAGAGCATGGCCTGGTTATAGATTTCGTCGGGTGAAGTAAGGGGAGAGAATTCCAACTCCGTATCCGGTGTGGCAAGTGAGAAGTTCTCCGGAGTCGGAAGTTCAAGCAATTGACTTAAATCGAGTAGAGCTAACCGGTAATTGTTGTCAGCCTGTACCGCACTCATCTCATCTTGTGCAACGCGAGCTTTGGCTTCGGCAACTTCGGCGGGAGAAGCTTTTCCTACTTCATGCAAGCGTGTGATGCGGTTCAGTTGTTCTTTGCTGAGTCCTACCTGACTTTGTGCCACTTTGCTTAGCTCTTGATTAAAAAGCACTTGCAGGTAAGCGGAAGTGACATTGATTGCCAAATCTTCTTTTGCTTTATTCAGGTCTTCGATTGCTGCTTTCAGGTTTAGTTTGGTAAGTGCATACTGGTTCGGTAATTCCAGACCGGTGAATAACGGAATATTCGTACCTAGGCTGAAGCTACTGCTACCGCTGTTGATATCATTATAGGTGTTATCTACCGGCGATGCTGTACGTCCCCAACTCCAATTTTGCGAAGCACTGCCGCTAAGGTTGGGTAAGCGTGCCCATTTGGCGGTATTCACCTCCACTTTACTCTGTTCGGCCGAGTTTGCCGTTTGTTGCACATTGATATTATGCTCAATGGCATAATCGATACACCGGCGTAAAGTCCATCCTTCCTGTGCCTGTGCAGTGTAAGCTGACAGTCCGGTCAGTATCAATAAGTTGATCAATATTTTATTTCTCATATTATGCATTGTTGGTGATTCATACTTTCCCTATATTATACGAGAGGTTTATTTGTCTTTCTTTTCCGAAGCTCTTACTTTTTCCTTTCCGGTCAGACCTTCTTTGATTTCCAGTTTGATACCGTCACTCATGCCGGTTTTAATCTGGCGGCGTTCAAACTTCTGTTCGGGTATACTGTCGGTCATTACCCATACAAACGTACTGTCGCCACTGAATTCGATAATGCCTTCGGGAACTGCCAGAACTTTTTGCGCACGTTGAAGCACGATTTCTGCATTGGCGGAATATCCGGAACGGATTTGTACAGAGTCCGGTGCATGAACGGCCGCTTTAATTTCGAACTGATTGGCTCCGTTCTCTTCTACACCTTTCGGAGAAATATATTCCAGTTCGGCATCGAATGTAAGATTTTGCAAAGCTCCGATAGTCAGTTTCACCGGCATACCTTCATGGATACGTCCCACTTCTGTTTCGTCAATCTTGCCTTTGAAGATCAGATCGTTCATATTGGCTACTGTGGCAATAGTCGTACCGTCATTAAACGTATTACTCATGATTACCGAGTTACCTACTTTGATCGGTACGTCCAGAATCAATCCGTCGATGGTCGAACGAATCAGCGTACTGCTGAAGGAAGCGCTGTTTTTGGTGATACCTTCTTTGATAATCTCCAGTGCATCTTTTGCAGTTTGCAATTCTTCACGTGCTTTCTTTATTTCTACTTCGCTTTTTTCGTAATCTTCTCTGCTGATTAACTTGTCGTTATAAAGCTTCTTGATACGTTCATGATCTGTTTCGGCTTGCGCGGTACTGATCTCTGCCACACGTACACGGCTCTCGGCTGAGTTCAATTGTCCCAGTTCCGGGATGACTTTTACTTTAGCGATTACTTCACCTTGCTTAATGGTCTGCCCGGCCTCTTTGTATACTTCGGATATGATACCCGATATTTGCGGTTTAATGAGTACTTCGTCTCGCGGCTCTACTTTGCCGGTGGCAACCGTAGTCTTTTCCAGATCCGCAATCTCCGGGGTAACGGTTTCATATACGGTTGTTTTAGGCTTTGATTTCTGGTACAGGAAAATGAATGTCCCAATGAAGATGGCGGCTACCACTACCAGTAATGTAATTTTCAGATACTTTTTCATCTTGTTTTATATTTTGAATTATTATTTTCTATCTTGACTGTGTATTCTTTGTTAACCGATGCTGTCTTGTCGTCCTTTTTTGTGCGGGAGACAGAGAAAGATCGTACTTTATTCATCCCTGATAGCTTCTATCGGTCGGATAGCCATTGCCCTGTAAGCGGGTGCCAGTCCGGCGAGTAGTCCCAGCGTCACCAGTAACAGGCAGGTTCCGATAGCCATACCAAAAGACACCTGGAAGTGGGAATAATGGTCCTTACCGGAGTTGACGCCTATTTCCATTAATTGCAGGATCAGTACACCAAAAGAGATGCCGGCCATGCCTGCAATGGTAGTCAATACCATACTTTCTGATAAAATCTGTTGTAAAATGTCTTTCGGACGGGCACCGATGGCACGCCGGATACCTATTTCGGTGGTCCGTTCCTTCACGGTCACCATCATGATGTTCGATACACCGATAGCCCCTGCCAGCAGAGTGCCCAAGCCTACCATCCAGATCAATACATGGATACCGGTAAACAGATTATCCATCATTGAGAACATGGCCTCCGCATTCAGTTTCATAACTGCCTGTTTGTCATCCGGCGATATATAATGGGCCTCTTTAAGGATGGCTTCTATCTCCGGTTCAAGGTCGCTTACCTTTTTCCCCGGTTTCACGGTATAGCATATCACGTCGATACGTTTTCCCATGTTGTAGGCTTGCTGCATCGTACTGAAAGGTAGCACAACGGCTTCCGAAGCCCGGCCCTGGATGTTCATGTTTCCTTCGGACACACACATGCCTATCACCTGATAATAAATGCCGTCTACCCGTACATATTTACCACAAGGATCTTCGCCCGGGTTGAAAAGGCTCTCGTAAACACGTTTGCCGATAACGCACACTTTGCGTCCCTCGCGTACGTCTACGTCGTTGATAAATCTTCCGTAAGCCATATCCTGGTTTTCAATCTTTGCATAGTCTGGATAAAGCCCTTTCACGCTGCAATCGTACTTTTTCTCTCCATAAATGGCTGTCGATCCCCAGCGGGCTATCGATGGAGTGATTACATCGATGTCTTTTACTTTTTTGCGGATTCGTTCAATATCTGCGTTTTCAATATCCCAATAGCGTCCTTTGCGGAATCCCTTGTAAGCCTCTCCTGTCTTTTGTGAGGCCATGAAACCCGAGTTGGTTGCGAAGCCTTCAAATTCGGCTTGCATCATCTCCTGCATTCCTTGTCCGCCTCCCATCAGGGCCACCAGCATGAAGATACCCCAGAATACTCCGAATGCCGTCAGCAGGCTTCGTGTTTTGTTTCTTGTTATCGTGACGAGGATTTCCTCGCACGTATCCATATCTACTCTCATAATCAATCTGCTCTAAGTGCTTCAATAGGTCTGATACTCACTGCTTTCTTTGCCGGGAAGAATCCTGCCAGTGTTCCTGCAACGACCAAGGTCAGCGTGGCTTGTATGGCAATGCTGATATCCACCGTCGGATTCAGGAATACGGTTTCCGAAAACATTCCTACATCTACGGTTTGTTCTCCGGCCACTTTATTCATCCATTCGGTAGCGGCGATTCCGGCTACCATCCCGATGTATCCGAATAGTGTTGTGATGGTCACGCTTTCCACGATTATCAACCACAGGATAGAGAATGGTTTGGCACCCAATGCTTTGCGGATACCGAACTCGCGTGTCCTCTCTTTTACTGTGATCAGCATAATGTTCGATACGCCTACGATACCACTCAGCAATGTGAAGATACCGATCACCCAGATGGCTGTACGCAAGATGCCCATAGCGTTTTGTGACTGTAGATAATTGGTAAAACGGTTCCATATCCACAGTGCGCTGTTATCCGATGGGTCAAAGCGGTGTTTGGCGCCCATTACTTTGCGATAGGCTGCCTCGAATGCTTCGTTTGTTTCAATGGTGGTGAGCCCTTTGGTGGTGAAAGTCAGGTTATTCAGTTTATCACCTTTGTTGTAGATTACCTGTAAGGTGGAGAAAGGAATATAAGCCTCGCTGCTTCCCTGATCGCCCGGATCGGTGTAAAGGCCTACGACTTGATAAGAGACTCCACCGGCATTTACAAACTTTCCGATAGGTTCTGTTTTGCTTTTTCCGAAAAGGATTTCAGCCGTTTTGGTATGCAGTACAATTACTTTCCGTCGTTCTTTGAGATCGATGTCATTGATGAACCGTCCGTCTGTCGATTTTACGGATTCCACTTCGGTAAAGTTCGGATACACACCTTCCAGTGAAAGGTTAACGTACTCCTGTCCGTAACTCAGGTTTACATTACTTTGCCATTGGCTGGCACCTACACTGATGATGTTGTCGCTGAAGTGCTCCATGGTGGCATCCAGGTCCTTATTGTCCAACTGGATGCGTCGTCCTTCTTTTAATCCGTCGTAAGGTTTCCCTGTCCATCCCGGATATATTTTTATGGAGTTCAGCGCCCGTGCCGATGATGACTTTTCAAAAGCATGGATCAGTCCGTTTCCGGCTCCCAACAGCACTATCAGCATGAAGATGCCCCATGCTACGGCGAATCCGGTCAGTAACGTACGGAGTTTGTTCCGCTTGATGGTACCGTATATTTCTTGCCAAATGTCAATCATATTTATATCTGTTTTTATTTCATGTATCCATCCTTGCCGAATGGTGAGGCATCATGATTCAGGTTCTCTTCAATCCGTTCGATTATACCATCCTTGATGTGGATAATTTTATCTGTCTGATTGGCAACTCCACTTTCGTGGGTGACTACGACAATGGTCATTCCGGTCTTGTGCAGGTCTTTCAGTATTTGCATCACCTCTACGGACGTCTTACTGTCCAATGCACCGGTAGGTTCGTCGGCCAGAATAATCTGAGGCTGTGTAATCAAGGCACGGGCAATGGCTACACGTTGTTTCTGACCTCCACTCATTTCATTGGGCATGTGATGTGCCCAATCCTTGAGTCCCAGCTTGTCGAGGTACTCCATGGCCATGGCATTACGTTTTTTCCGGCTTACTCCCTGGTAAAACAGAGGCAGTGCGACGTTTTCCACTGCATTTTTAAATGAAATCAGGTTGAATGACTGGAAGATGAAACCGATCATCCGGTTGCGGTATTCCGCGGATTTAGTTTCGCTCAGGTCCTTAATCAGCACGTTGTTGAGGTAATACTCTCCGTTATCGTAATTATCCAATATACCTAGTATATTGAGTAAAGTAGACTTGCCGGAACCTGATGCTCCCATGATGGAAACGAATTCACCCCGCTCGATGTCGAGATTGATGCCTTTGAGTACATGGAGTGGGGCTCCGTTGTTGTAGGTTTTGTTAATGTCTTTTAAGTGTATCACAGTTTCATCTATTTAGTTTCAAATTTCTTATGATTTGTTCTATTAGACGTACGGCTGATACGAAAAGTTGCAAACGAAGTGAACTTTTTTAAAAAAAGATTTTGTAGACTCAATCTTCTTTACGTAATTTGTGTGCAATAAACATTTAATATTAACTAACCCTTTAAATAAGAGTATCATGAATTCAAGCATGGAGAAGCCCTATGTGGTGGGTATTGACATTGGCGGAACAAACACTGTCTTTGGAATTGTTGACGCGCGCGGAACTATTATAGCAAGCGGTGCAGTGAAAACTCAAGTATATCCTACAGTAGAAGAATATGCAGATGAAGTATGCAAAAATCTTCTGCCGTTGATTATCGCAAATGGCGGGGTGGATAAAATAAAGGGTATCGGCATTGGCGCTCCTAATGGGAACTATTATACCGGAACCATTGAATTTGCTCCTAACTTGCCTTGGAAAGGTGTATTGCCGTTGGCTTCTATGTTCGAAGAACGCTTGGGTATACCGACTGCCTTGACAAACGATGCTAATGCTGCCGCAGTGGGCGAAATGACTTACGGAGCCGCCCGCGGTATGAAAGATTTTATCATGATTACTCTGGGAACAGGTGTCGGTAGTGGTATCGTTATCAATGGACAGGTGGTTTACGGTCATGACGGTTTTGCAGGCGAACTCGGTCACGTGATTGTTCGTCGTGACGGACGTATCTGTGGTTGCGGACGCAAGGGCTGTCTGGAAACTTACTGCTCGGCTACAGGTGTGGCACGCACTGCACGCGAATTCCTCGCTGCACGTACCGATGCCAGCTTGTTGCGTAATATCCCGGCTGAGAGCATTGTATCGAAAGACGTATACGATGCAGCCGTACAGGGAGATAAACTGGCTCAGGAGATTTTCGAATTTACAGGTAATATTCTGGGTGAAGCATTGGCAGACGCTATTGCTTTCTCGAGTCCGGAAGCTATTATCCTGTTCGGTGGTTTGGCAAAATCGGGTGATTACATTATGAAGCCGATTATGAAAGCCATGGAGAATAACCTTCTGAACATTTACAAAGGTAAAGCAAAATTGCTCGTTTCTGAGTTGAAGGACTCTGACGCTGCTGTGCTGGGTGCCAGTGCATTGGCTTGGGAACTGAAAGACTTGAGAGACTAAACGCCCTATTAAAGTGATTATTTAGCGAGAGCTCCGGAAGTCATTCCGGAGCTTTTTTTGTCTGTACGGGCGGGAGCTTCGGGATGTACTCCAATATCGTTTTGTCAAAGATGTCATTTTGTATTTTCTATCGCTTCAAGGAGGGCATATTCCGATCTTTGGTTTGAGATCCGTGGAAAAAATGAATTTCAGCTGATTTCCGGCTGCTCAAAAAGATGTCTTATTGAGCTTAATTCTCACCGGAAGAAGGGAATATTCTTTTATTCTGTTTCGTGTGATAGCGAATCTTGTAACTGAACTTCGAAATGCTACTTAGGATACCTTTCTGCAACCGGAGCCAATAAGTGAAAAATGGCTTTGATTTTAGACTATTCATACCTCCTTTGGAGGAAGTTAATGATTCGTTTCGACTTTATTAATAAAAGACTCGGACGTTATTAACAAAAGACTTGGACGAAATTAATAATCTCTTTCGTCTTTTTCTGTATATATAGTCTCAAAGTGATCAAATTCTGCATGAATACTCTTTTCTTATTCTTTTTTTATGCAAAAAGATCCACAGAAGCTCTTTGTTTGAGAAAGGGGCGGTTAGCAAATTGTTTGAAAGGAGAGTATAATGATTCTATTTTATAAGATTTAGCGTCTTTTTGTCGGAAAAAGTAGGAGTGATACTTGTCTTGTGTTACGAATAAAAAAGAGGAAATCTTGCCGGAAGATTCCCTCTTTTTTATCTCGAATCGGAGAGCAGGGCTGATTAGCCGTTAACTCTTTTTTCTTTGATTCTAGCTTTTTTGCCGGTAAGAGCACGCAGGTAGTACAGTTTAGCGCGACGTACTTTACCAACCTTGTTCACTTCAATGCTATCGATAGCCGGTGATTCGATCGGGAAAATTCTTTCTACGCCTACAGTTCCTGACATTTTACGTACAGTAAAACGTTTCTTTTCTCCGTGACCTGCAATTTTGATAACAACACCGCGGTACAACTGTACACGCTCTTTGTTACCTTCGATAATACGATATGCTACTGTTACAGTGTCTCCTGCTTTGAAGCTCGGGTGCTGTTTTCCGGTAGCGAATGCTTCTTCTGCAATTTTAATTAAATCCATTGTTGTTTATTATTAAATTGTTTTATCGTTACAACGCAACATACCAGGCAACTCTCTCCTGACAGCGATTGCGCGAAAGCGGTGCAAAGTAACGAATTATTTGCCGGATAGCCAAATGTTTTTGTATATTTGTAGTATTATTAAGTACTTAAGGATATGAAACAAAATTACGCAAAGATTATTTCAGGATTCATTCTGGCGGGGTTGCTGACATTTAGTTCTTGTCAGTCGACGCATGAGATGGCAAAAACCGATTACCAGATTGCCAAAGTAGAGGGAAGGATGATTGACATTGACGCCAAATGGGACACCCATCCCGATGCAGATGCCGTGGCAATATTAAAGCCTTATAAAGAAAAAATAGACAATATGATGTATGAGGTGATTGGCAGCAGCGAGCAGAAGATGGACAAAGGACATCCCGAGAGCTTGCTTTCCAATCTTGTAGCGGAAGTATTGCGTCAGGCTGCAACCAAGGTGCAGGACAAGCCGGCAGACATGGGACTGGTGAATATGGGAGGATTGCGTAATATTTTGCCTGCCGGAGATATTACGGTGGGAACGGTATATGAGATATTGCCATTCGAAAATTCGCTTTGTGTAATGAAGATGAAAGGAACACACCTGAAAGCATTGCTCACAAGCATTGCATCGTTGAAAGGAGAAGGGGTGAGCGGTATCCGGATGGAAATTACCAAGGATGGAAAATTACTGAATGCTACGGTGGGCGGCCAGCCGATCGATGACAATAAGCTGTATACCGTGGCGACAATCGATTATCTGGCTGACGGTAATGGAAGTATGGAGGCTTTCTTGCAGGCTGATGATCGTGTGTGTCCCGAGGGAGCCACGTTACGCGGGCTTTTTCTTGATTACGTGAGACAGCAGACTGCTGCCGGAAAGAAGATCACTTCGGCACTGGATGGCAGAATCACAGTGAAATAAAAACGTTATAGATTATAAAACGATAAAATCCAGTAAATTATGATATTCCCAATCAATAAAAAACATACGTTCTTTTCCAAGGAAAAGACACTTCTAACTTTCTTTTTTATTCTCTTTATTTCTTTTTCTGCATTTGGGCAGCAGGATAAAAAGCTGATTCTTCTGCAGACCAGTGATGTGCATAGCCGTCTGGAACCTATCAATCAGGAAGGTGACCGGAATTATGATAAAGGCGGATTCGTACGTCGTGCCACATTTGTGAAGGAGTTCCGCAAAGAGCATCCTGATATGTTATTGTTCGATTGCGGAGATATTTCGCAGGGGACACCTTATTATAATATGTTCCAGGGTGAAGTCGAAGTGAAGATGATGAACGAAATGAAGTATGATGCCATGACTATCGGTAATCACGAATTTGATTTTGATCTGGATAATATGGCCCGTTTATTCCGGATGGCTGATTTTCCGGTGGTTTGCGCTAATTATGATGTAAGTGCTACGGTGCTTAAAGACTTGGTGAAACCGTATGTCGTCTTTGAAAGAGACGGTGTCAAGATCGGAGTTTTGGGATTGGGTTGCCAGCTTGAAGGCATGGTACAAGCCAATAAGTGTGTAGGAGTGGTTTACAATGATCCGGTAACTGTAGCGAACGAAGTGGCTGCTGTCCTGAAAGAAAAAGAGGGATGTGACGTAGTGGTTTGTCTTTCTCATTTGGGTGTGCAGTATGACGAGAATCAGTTGATCCCTAAAACACGTAATATCGATGTTGTTCTCGGAGGCCATTCGCATACATTCATGAAAGGTCCCAAGACTCTCCTCAATATGGATGGCAAGAATGTGTCGCTGATGCATACCGGTAAGAGTGGTATCTATGTAGGGCAGATGGACTTAACACTTGAAAAAAAGAAATAAGAGGACGTTGTAAAAATCTGTGGCGGATTCCTGAAATACCGTCTATGAAATACCTCCCAGACAAACTATGCTAAAACAACTACTAACAGTTGTGTCTCTGCTGAGTGCAGGCACTTTGTGGGCACAACAAGCTGCAGGACTTCTGCCTGTACAGGAAGATACACATTGCAAAGAATGGGTAGAGCAGACGCTCTCCCGTATGAAACTGAAAGATAAAGTCGGGCAATTATTTGTTTATACCCTGGCTCCACGGGCAGATAAAGATACTGAAAAGTTAGTGGGCAAACTGACCCGCAAGTTCAAAGTCGGGGCCTTTCTGTACTCTGAAGGAACAGTAGAAGATCAGGCAAACCTGACCAACTATGCGCAACGCCAGTCGAAAATTCCATTAATGATTACCTTTGATGGTGAGTGGGGACTCGCCATGCGATTGGAAAATACACCGGTGTTTCCACGTAATGCGGCATTGGGCTGTATCAGCGACAATACCTTGATTGAGGCTTATGGGCAAGAAGTGGCGCGTGAGCTTCGTGAGATAGGTGCGCACGTTAATTTTGCTCCGGATGCGGATGTTAATACCAATCCTGAAAATCCGGTCATCCATGTCCGTTCGTTTGGTGAAAATCCGAAAACTGTGGCTGAGAAAGTAATAGCTTATGGGCGTGGATTGGAGACCGGTGGCATTTTGTCTGTCTCCAAGCATTTCCCGGGACATGGTGACACGGATGTCGACTCACACCAGGCATTGCCTGCCGTTTATTATAATCGTGCACGGCTGGACAGTGTGGAACTGTATCCTTTTAAAGAAGCCATTCAGGCAGGATTGGGAGGTGTGATGGTGGGACACTTACAAGTGCCGGCCTTAGAACCTGACCGGATTACCCCTTCTTCATTGTCACATAGCATTGTGACGGATCTATTGAGAGGAGAGTTGGGATTCAATGGATTGGTATTTACCGATGCGCTCGCCATGAAAGGAGTAGCTGCCGAATCGGATGTAACAGTGAAGGCTCTGAAGGCCGGTAATGATATGGTGCTGGTACAGCAAAATGTAGAAAAAGCACAAGAGAGTGTGGTGCAAGCCATAAAAGACGGACGTCTCACGATGGAAGAAATAGATGCGAAATGCCGTAGAATTCTGGCGTATAAATATCGTTTGGGATTAAGCAGGCGACCGATGATTCCGGTAGACGGATTGAGTGACCGTATTCATACTCCTGAAGCGCAGGCTTTGGTAACCAAGCTGCGTACGTCGGCAGTGACTGTACTTGGGAATTATTTTCAGATCCTTCCTCTTACTGCAACAAAGGGTGAGATAGCCGTATTAACAGTGGGAGATGAAGGCAGCGATGCTTCTTTCATCGAGGGGTTACGTAGTGAATTACCATTAAAAACATTCCGGATGGATAAAAATACCGGGGAAGAAGAGCGGCGGAAGATAGTGAAAGAACTGGGAAACTATCGGAGGGTGGTTGTCTGTATAACGGTGCAGGATAAAGAAGCGGGTGAGTATCGTTCGTTTTTTGCCGGGTTCAGGCCCCAAGCTCCTGTGGTCTACGCTTTCTTTACTTCCTATCGGGCATTGGCGTCGCTTGAAGAGGCTGCCGCCCGTTCGGCTGCTGTTGTCCTGGCACATTCCGGTGAGGAGGATTTGCAACGCTATGTAGCCGATGTGATATTGGGCAAAGCTTCGGCAACGGGACGTTTATCCATGCGTATCGGCAATACATTTGCAGCCGGTTCCGGTGTAGATGTGATATCCGGTAGCCCAGCGGGCATAGCACCCGAAGATTATGGTTTGAAATCATACAGACTCCACCGGATAGACTCGGTGGTAGCTGCCGGGCTGGCGGCGAAAGCCTTTCCCGGATGCCAGGTGTTGGTATTGCGGCATGGACAACCGGTATATGATAAATGTTTCGGCACTCACTCTGTAACAGACACTACTCCGGTACGGGCGACCGACCTTTTCGATCTCGCTTCATTGACTAAAACCAGTGCCACACTGCTGGCCGTGATGAAACTCTATGATCAGGGACGGATCGAGTTGACAGATGCTGTCTCTAAATACGTGCCTGCTTTGCGGGCTACGAACAAAAAGAATATCACAATCAGGGAACTGTTGTTACATGAATCCGGACTGGTGCCTTATATTCGTTTTTATCGTGATGCAATCGATGAATACTCGGTGACCGGCCCTTTTACACAAGGATTTGTAGACGAGTGGCACCATACCCGTATGGGAGAATATACTTATGCCTGTTCCGATTTCAAGTTTAAGAAAGGATTGGTTTCTGCAACAAAAACCTCCGGGCATACGTTGCAGATAGCCGATGGATTGTGGCTGGACAAGAAATTTAAAGCTGCGATGATGAAGAGTATTGCGCAGTCGGAACTCGACCGTAAACGTTTTGTATATAGTGATATCGGATTTATCCTGTTGCAACAGGTGGTGGAAGCCGTTACCGGCAAGACACTCGATGCTTATTTAGTTTCAGAGTTTTATCGGCCTATGGGATTGGAACATACATTGTTCCAACCTTTAAACCGTTATAAGAAAGCGGATATTATGCCGACTGCTGCCAATGATTACTTACGTCGGCAGGATCTTTGCGGATATGTGTATGATGAAGCTGCCGCCTTTATGGGAGGCGTAAGTGGCAATGCCGGATTGTTTTCAACGGCCCAAGAGTTGGGAAAAATCTATCAGATGATTCTGAATGAGGGTGAACTGGATGGAAAACGCTATCTTCGGCCGGAAACCTGCCGTATATTTACTACGGAGAAATCAGCTGTCAGTCATCGTGGACTGGGGTATGACAAACCTAATCTGAAGGATCCGAAGGCAAATGCCTGTGCTTCTTCGGCTCCGGCTTCTGTTTACGGGCATACCGGCTTTACGGGTACTTGTGCTTGGGTTGATCCGGAGAACGACCTGGTCTATATCTTCCTGAGTAATCGTCTTTGTCCCGATGCCTGGAATGGAAAGCTGAACAGCATGAAGATACGACAAGCAGTCCAGGAAGTGATTTATCAGTCGTTATATACACCGGAATAGTGGAAGTGAATGGCTTTTTACAATATAAAATGAAAAGAAGATATTTATTGGCTGGTTTAGTTGTATCAGCGCTTTTGGGAGTAGGAGCGAAAGTTCCTGCTTCTATGGATGCCCCTGTCCGTGAGGTTTTTCATACTCCTCCCGGTATGTCTGCTCCTATAGAACCTTTGTTGCTTTATCAGGCTTCCCAGGATGAAAAGTGCCGTCACTGGGTAGATTCTGTCTACAATCGGATGAATCTGAGAGAGAAGGTGGGGCAATTGTTTATTTACACCATTGCGCCCGTGCAGACCAAGCGTAATATGCAGTTGTTGCGTGATGCGGTTCATACTTATAAAGTCGGTGGATTACTTTTTTCCGGCGGAAAGATACAGAATCAGGCTACATTGACCAACGAAGCGCAACGGATGGCCCGCTGTCCGCTGCTGATAACCTTCGATGGTGAATGGGGGCTTTCCATGCGTTTGCGTGGTACTCCTGTCTTTCCGAGAAACATGGTATTAGGATGTATCCAGGACAACCGTTTGATTTATGAATATGGGCGGGAGATGGCCCGACAGTGTCGTGAGATGGGAGTGCAAGTCAATTTTGCTCCGGTGGCAGATGTGAATATCAATCCGGACAATCCGGTCATCAATACCCGTTCGTTTGGTGAAGATCCGGTGAAAGTGGCCGATAAGGTGATTGCTTACGCTTCGGGGCTGGAGAGTGGTAAAGTCCTTTCTGTCTGCAAGCATTTTCCGGGACATGGTGATACGGACGTGGATTCTCATAAGGCACTGCCTGTGTTACCATTTACGCGCGAGCGCCTGGACAGTGTTGAACTGTATCCTTTTAAAGAAGCTATTCGTGCCGGGGTCAGTGGTATGATGGTAGGACACTTGCAGGTACCTGTCATCGAGCCTATAGGTGATTTGCCTTCATCCTTATCCCGTAATGTGGTTTATGGACTTCTGACCGAGGAATTGGCATTTAAGGGACTTATCTTTACCGATGCCCTTGCTATGAAGGGAGTTGCCGGCAATAAGAGCGTATGTTTGCAAGCTTTGCAAGCCGGGAATGATATGGTGCTGGCTCCCCGCAGGCTGAAAGAAGAAATGGACGCTGTATTGGAAGCGGTGGAAAAAGGAGAACTTCCGGAAGAAGAAATTAATGCAAAATGTCGGAAAGTACTCACTTACAAATATATTTTGGGGCTGGAACGTAAACCGTTTGTGAAACTATCGGGATTGGGAACCCGTATTAATACACCTCAGACACGTGATTTGATTAGCAGGCTGAATCTGGCTGCAATTACTGTGCTGAATAATAAAAATGATGTATTGCCTTTGCATCCCGATCTGAAAGAGGCGGCCATACTGAATGTAGGCAAACCGGAAGAGATTGAGCCTTTTGACCGCAAAATGAAAAAATATACTTCATTTGCCCGTTTTCAATTGCGTAAAGATCTGCCGGAAGCCGAGCAACAAAAGTTGCGTGACTCTCTTGCTGCCTACCGGCGTGTTATCGTTACTGTGACAGAGCAGCGCCTTGCTCCCTATCAGTCGTTTTTCGCCAAGTTTGCTCCGGAATCTCCTGTAATATATGTATTCTATACGCCGGCTAAGTCGATGTTACAGATACAGCGGGCTGTATCGGCTGCTGAGGCTGTGGTATTGGCTCATGCCTCTCGTGACGACGTTCAGGAACGTGTGGCTGATTTACTTTTCGGTAAAGCAACGGCAGATGGAAGACTGTCGGCCAGTATTGGCGGATTGTTTCCTACCGGTTCGGGTGTTACGATTACTCCGCATACTCCTTTCCACTTTGTACCCGAAGAATATGGAATGAAATCGGAAGTGCTCCGCCGTATCGACACGATTGCTTTGGAGGGAATCAAGGAGGGAGCTTATCCCGGTTGTCAGGTTCTGGTGATGAAGGATGGCAAAGCTTTGTATGACCGGTGCTTCGGATACCATACAGATGCAAATAGCGAGAAAGTGAAGCCGACGGATATTTATGATTTGGCTTCTCTGTCTAAAACAACAGGAACGTTGTTGGCCATAATGAAGCTTTATGATAAAGGTCGTTTCAATCTGACCGATAAAGTTTCAGATTATCTGCCTTTCCTGCGCAAGACGAATAAAGAGAGCCTGACCATTCGTGAATTGCTCTTACATCAGTCTGGCTTACCTTCCGGTCTGCTTTTCTATCAGGAGGCCATTGACGGGAAAAGCTATAAAGGTTCGCTGTTCAAGCAGTCGAAAGATGCCTTACATACGGTACGGTTGGGTGTCCGTACCTGGGGAAATCCAAGATTCCGGTTTAATAAGGGGATGACGTCTAAAGAGAAGAACGGTGATTATACTCTTCAGGTTTGTGACAGTTTATGGTTGAACCGGTCGTTCCGTGAAGAGATACGGAAGAAAATAGCCGAAGCACCGTTAAAAGACAAGAGTTATCGTTATAGTGATGTCGGGTTTATCTTGTTGCAGATGCTTGCAGAAGAGCTTAGTGGAAAACCGATGGATGAATATTTATGGCAAGAGTTCTATCAGCCGATGGGATTGGAACATACTGCCTATCTGCCGTTGCGTTACTTCGATAAAAAAGAGGTAGTACCTTCTGCAGTAGACCGTTTCCTGCGTAAGACTACTTTGCAGGGATTTGTCCATGATGAGTCGGCTGCTTTCCAGGGGGGAATTTCGGGTAATGCGGGGCTTTTCTCTAATGCTCGTGAAGTCGGACGTATTTATCAGATGTTGCTCAATGGAGGTGAGTTGGATGGAAGACGTTATCTCAGCAAGGAAACTTGTGCTCTATTCACTACCGAAAAGTCTAAAATCAGCCGTCGCGGTTTAGGTTTTGATAAGCCGGATGTGGTGAATGAAAGTAAAAGTCCGTGCGCTGCTTCTGTTCCGGTTACTGTTTATGGGCATACCGGATTTACAGGAACTTGTGCCTGGGTAGATCCCGACAATGGCTTGATTTATGTATTTCTTAGTAATCGTACCTATCCCGATGCTTGGGTGAACAAATTATCTAAACTTGAGATTAGGGAAAAAATTCAAGAAACGATTTACGAAGCGATGAAAGAAAAGTAATCATTACATATATAGGTCTATTATACATCAATTCCTGATAGAGCGTTGCTCCGTCAGGAATTTGTGTATAACGTCCTATGGTTCATGATGTTTGATATGCTGATATTTCTATTTAGTACTATTGATCCACCGGGATATTCAGGTTATAAATATGGGTTTCACTTTCTAAATGTAAAGAAATAAGTTTGAGAATAGTCAGGGATAGAGAAAAGTATTAAAATTAATAGTAAAATGAGTGCTCTACTCTAAGTTCTATCAGAACTTTCCGAAAGGAGTTAGGGGAAATTGGAGAGCATTTTCTCATAAGTATTAATATTTAATTGGTTTTTAGATAGTGGGATAGGACTAATTGAGAAGACTTCTATATGTGTCTGTTTACCCTCTTGATCCTACTTTTCTACCTGTATTAGATTTAACTTTCGAAGACAAAGTTAACTGTATTTTTTATAAATACAATAAACAATACTAAAAAATAATATAAAATAATTCTTTTATTGATTTGTTTTTCCGCCTAATATAAATGATAAAGTAATATAAAAAGAAAAGTAATCCTTTCATGTCATTTTAAGTTCTGATAGGACTTGGCATTTCTGCCGGCCTGCTCTCTCCGAACTATGTGTTCGCTACGTCTTTAGAGACTTATGAGAACCAGTCTGTAGCTGCTGTTCAGCAAGCAAGGAAGATTACCGGTACACTGACCGATGCTGTCGGTGAACCTATTATTGGTGCTACTGTTTTAGAAAAAGGAAACCCTTCCAATGGTACGATTACCGATATCAATGGTAAATTCTCTCTTTCGGTCCATCCTAATGCTGTGATCAGTATTTCGTATATAGGATACATAACACAAAATATTAAGATAACTAATCAAACCTCACTGAAAGTGGTTATGATGGATGATACCCAGGCGCTGGAAGAAGTAGTGGTAGTAGGTTATGGTTCGCAGAAGAAAGCGAATCTGACCGGAGCCGTATCTTCTGTGAAAATGGATGAGGTACTGGGTGACCGTCCTATCTTGAATGCATCTGATGCTCTTCAGGGAGCCGTGCCGGGACTGTTTGTATCTAATGGAGGTAATGCTCCCGGAACCAGCAAGTCGTTCCAGATTCGTGGAGCCTATTCGGTGGGTGTCAAGAACTCGGACGGTTCATACGGAAACACCATTAAGCCACTCGTATTGATTGATAATGTGGAAGGTGACCTCGATATGGTAAACCCCGAAGATATCGAGTCAATCAGTGTACTGAAGGATGCAGCTTCCGCAGCTATCTATGGTGCACGTGCAGCCGGTGGTGTAATTGTCGTTACGACTAAACGCCCTAAAGGTGCTGCTAAGTTCTCATTGAATTACAACAATAACTTTGCTTTCGGAACAGCTGTCAATCTGCCTAAACAGGCTCCGCTGATGGACTATCTGCAAGCTTATCTGGATTGTGGATATTCAGATGCCTATTGGTCGCTCGGTTCGCCAAGTGTCAGCAAATGGATGGAATATCTGAGTGAATACCAGAAGAACCCTTCTGCTTTCAATACGGTGGGAGACGGTATTTATATGGATGAATCCGGTGTACCATACTATTTGAATGAAAAAGATCTTTATAAGAACTTTATGGAGACCAGTTTCCAGATGACTCATAATATTTCCGCTTCAGGAGGTACGGACAAACTGCGTTATCGTATTTCGGGTGGATATACTTCGAATGACGGTGTATTGGTGTCCGATCGTGATAAGTTTGAACGTATGAATATCAATACCTTTATTTCGGCAGATGTAACTAACTGGTTCACTCAGGAAGTGACTATGAGCTATGCGCATAGTCTACAGACTTCACCCGGTGGAATGGGAGGTGTGTATAATACCCGTTTGGTTTCATATTATCCGGAAGGAGATCTGCCGGCATCAGTCAATACGTTGGCAAACGAGGATCTTCCTTTGTTCACTCCACGCAACCAGATCTTGTTGTCGAATCCGGTAAACAATAATAATGACAATCCGCGTATCTTCCTGAAATCCATATTGAAACCACTAAAGGGACTGGAAGCTGTATTTGAATATACATTTGATAAAAACATCTATGATTACCACTGGTATACAGGACAGTATGACTATACTACCATTCAGGGAGGAAGTTCAAAATCATTTGTAGACGATTATCTGAGAAAGTACAAACAGCATACGAATTATAACGCTATCAACGTTTACGCTACATATAGTAAGAAATTCGGTGACCATAATTTCAAAGTAATGGCAGGATTCAACCAGGAGTCGAGCTATCAGGAAACATTGGATGCTTATTCTTACAATCAGGCGGTGATAGACGTACCGGCCATGGGATCGGGAACCGGTACCATCAAGGCTACCGACTCATACAGTGAATATGCCGTACGTGGTGGATTCTTTAGAGTCAACTATAATTATCAGGACAAATATTTGCTGGAAGTGAACGGACGTTATGACGGTTCTTCTAAATTCCCGAAGAGCTCTCGTTTCGGTTTCTTCCCTTCTGTATCAGCCGGTTGGCAGATCGCTCAGGAGAAGTTTATGGAGTCTACCCGTAACTGGTTGGACGGATTGAAGATTCGCGCATCATATGGTGTGATCGGTAACCAGAATGTGAATCCGTATACTTTCACTCCGACAATGAGTGTCAGCAATAAATCTACTTCCTGGATTATCGACAATACGTATGTCACCTCTATCAGCTCGTTGCCGGCTTTGGTAAGCCAGAACTTTACATGGGAGAAAGTAGGTACGGTCAATGTCGGACTTGATATTAACTTATTCAACAATCGCCTGAATGGTGTATTTGAATGGTATCAGCGTAACACTAACGGCATGCTTGCTCCGGGTGTGCAGCTACCGGCTGTCGTAGGTGCAAGTGCTCCTTATCAGAATACTGCCGATATGCGTACACGAGGCTGGGAGTTGAGCTTGAACTGGCGTGACCAGATCGGTAAGGTGGGATATCGTTTGGGATTCAACTTGTCGGATTATAAATCGAAAATTACCAAATACGATGATAATGCAACCACCAAGTTGCTGAGCAGTTTCTATCCCGGACAGGTGATGGGAGAGATATGGGGCTATATAGCCGATGGTTATTATTCTGTGGACGATTTCGAAGATACATCATCCTGGAAACTGAAAGAGGGAATAACCTCGATCAATGGTTATAACGTACGTCCGGGTGATGTGAAGTTCAAAAACCTCCGTGATGATGAAAGTTCTACTAATGTAATTACCAGTGGTGACAATACATTCGACAATCCGGGTGACCGTAAAGTGATCGGTAATACGACTCCGCGTTATCAGTATGGTATCAATCTGGGAGCTAACTATGCCGGTTTCGACCTCAATGTTATCCTTCAGGGAACAGGAAAGCGTGATTACTGGATTTCGAATGTCTTGACTTTCCCGATGAATGGTGATAACTTCATTCCGTTGTTTGACGGTTTGAGTGATTACTGGATGCCTAAAGATCCTGACAACGGTGACTGGACGGCAGTCAATCCGAATGCGAAGTATCCCCGTCTGTATGGTAACCGAGGTAATTCCGGTTCAAACCTCCGTCAGAGCGACAAATACTTGTCTGATGCTTCTTATCTCCGTATTAAGAACATCACTTTGTCTTACAATTTACCAAAGAAGTGGTTGTCTCAGATCTTCCTTTCACAAATGAAGGCGTTTGTCAGTGTTGAAAACGTAGCTACTTTCACCTCTTTGCCTTCGGGTATCGACCCGGAGAGAATAGAATGGAACTATCCGGCATTCCGTACAGTTTCGTTCGGTATAAATATCACATTATAAACTCTAATCTGATACATGAATATGAAAAAGATATTATTGTTTTTAACCCTCTTTACAGGGATGATACTGGCGGGATGCAACGATAGCTTCCTTGAGAAATATCCTGTAACCAGCCTGACGGAAGAAAATGCATTCAAGTCGTATGACAATTTTAAGGCCTTTATGTGGCCATGTTATGAAATGTTCTCTAATACGAATATCGCCACTTCTACAACGGCAATCGGGCGTAACTCTCACTATATGGGTGATGTGTATGCCGGATACCTGAATCAGCGTGGAGCCAGCAGTCAGAATAAATATGCGTTTCAGACAGTGACCAATGCTACGTCGGGTAATGGATGGAACTTCTCTACATTCATTCGCCGTATCAACCTGATGCTTTCGCATGTGGATGATTCTGATATGACAGAAGCTGAAAAGAATCACTGGAAAGCTGTTGGATATTTCTTCCACTCATTTTGGTATATGGAGTTGATAGACCGTTTCGGTGATGTGCCTTGGATCGATAAACCACTGGACGAAACCTCTGAAGAAGCTTACGGAACGCGGATGCCTCGTCTGGAAGTGGCTGATAAAGTCCTGGAGCGCTTGCAATGGGCCGAACAAAATATCGGTGATGCGTCCGTTTACGAGAAAAAGGACGGTTCGAATACTATCAACCGTGATTGTGTACGTGCGGCTCTTTCACGTTTCACACTTCGCGAAGCAACTTGGCGCAAATATCATGAATTGGGTAGTTATGACAAATACTTCGATGAATGTATCCGTGTATCGAAGCTGTTGATGGCGGATTATCCTACATTATATTATGGTACCGACGGACAGCCGGCAGCCGGATATGGTGAAATGTGGACAACAGAGGATCTGAGTAAGGTACAGGGAGTCATTCTGTATCAGCAGTGGTTGGAAACCATTAAACCCGGACATTCGTGCTATTATGAACACACCTCTTCACATGATATAGAAATGCATCAGGGAACGGTAGACTTGTATTTGTGTAAGGATGGCAAGACTATTTCCCATTCAGACCAATATCAGGGAGATAAGGATATTTATGCTACTTTCCGCAATCGTGACCCGCGTATGTATCACACCATCATGCCGCCTTATAAGGTAAAAGATGGTAAGGGGGATTATTCCACATGGTCTTATACCAGTGATCCTGCCGATCGCGAATATATTGATATCATGGGAGCTAACGAGTCGTGCAGTAATCCGGGTATTGGCATGAAGCGCTTGCCGGGACAAAACTGGAGTGCTTCATTGGTACGTCGTGTTCCTAACCTGCAAGGGGGCGCACAATACACAATTGAAGGAAAGAAATATGGACCGCATGCCTATGTGGCTTCCCGTTCGGGATATTATGTATGGAAGAACTGGGATAATTGGGAGGAAAACTATAATAATGCCCAGGTGAATACTGCCGACAAACCTGTCTTTAAAATTGAAGAGGTCTTGTTGAACTATGCAGAGGCTATGTTCGAAACGAATCAATTTACACAAACCATTGCCGACGAGACGATCAACAAGTTGCGTAAACGTGCCGGTGTAGCTGATATGGTAGTAGCCCAGATTGATGGTAACTTTGACCCGAAACGTGGAAAATATTATCCGAAAGGAAATGATAACGGCATACTCGTTGATCCGGTATTATGGGAAATCCGTCGTGAACGTATTATCGAATTGATGGGCGAAGGATTTGGTTTTTATGATGTACGTCGCTGGAGAATGGCTCCTTGGTTCGTCAATATGCAGCAGAAAGGTATGTGGATTTCAAAGACGGAACTCAGCTCACTGACGTTGCTCAACGAAATGACCGGAACTTCAGACGGGGCGAACGGATCGATGACCGAAGGGTATATCTATCTATTCAACGATCCGTTGAAGGAAGGAAAAGGCTGGTTGGAGAAATATTATCTCTATCAGGTTCCGTTAGAAGAAATAGCTCTTAATCCTAACTTGACACAAAATCCGGGATGGGAATAAAAGAATCTGTAGCCGTTCTTTTTAATTAAATTTTGAGAAGAAGGGAATGTGTCAAAGGCACCACAGATTACACGGATGAAATAGTAAAATATAGGTTATCCGCATGGATAGTCTGTTATAATCTGAGTGATCTGTGGTAAGGAGGCTTTTGAAACATTCTCTTCTTTTTGTTTTGAAAACTTTAAATGAACATTATGAATCAGAAATTATTACTTGGAAGTGCACTGCTCGTGGGAATGGCTTCTACACAGCAGGCGTTGGCCCGGCAGAAGAAAGCAAAGGAACAAACCCGTCCGAATGTCGTTTTCATATTGGCTGACGATTTGGGATACGGAGACTTAAGCTGTTATGGGCAGGAAAAGTTTGAGACTCCTAATATCGACCGGTTGGCACAGAACGGAATGCGTTTTACCCAATGTTATTCGGGAACAACGGTTAGTGCTCCCTCACGTTCGTGTCTGATAACCGGAACCCATAGCGGGCATACGGCTATCCGTGGAAATAAAGAGCTTGCTCCGGAAGGACAATTCCCATTGCCGGAAAACTCACAGACTATTTTCAATGATTTCCGTAATGCCGGTTATCGTACAGGTGCCTTTGGTAAATGGGGGCTTGGCTATATCGGTTCCGCGGGGGACCCTTACAAACAGGGAATCGATCAGTTTTACGGATATAATTGCCAGTTGCTGGCACACAGCTATTATCCCGATCATTTGTGGGACAACGATAAACGGGTAGATTTGCCGGACAATAATCTCAATGTGCAATATGGGAAGGGTACTTATTCGCAGGACCTGATTCACTCTAAAGCATTGGCTTTTCTGGATGAAGCCGCTAAGGAGAAAGATCAACCTTTCTTTATGTGGTATCCTACCATTATTCCGCATGCCGAACTGATAGTACCTGAAGATAGTATTATTAAGAAGTTTCGTGGGAAGTACCCCGAGAAGCCTTATCGTGGAGTGGAGCCCGGAAGTCCTGCTTTCCGTAAAGGAGGATATTGTACTCAGTTCTATCCGCACGCTACATTTGCTGCAATGGTCTATCGGTTGGATGTATATGTAGGGCAGATTGTACAGAAGTTGAAAGATATGGGAGTATACGATAATACCATTATTATCTTTTCGAGTGATAATGGTCCTCATATGGAGGGTGGTGCCGATCCGGACTTTTTCAACAGTAATGGCATATGGCGCGGGTATAAACGTGACGTGTACGAAGGTGGTATCCGTGTACCCATGATCATATCGTGGCCCGGACACGTACAACCCAGTACGGAAACCGATTTCATGTGTTCATTCTGGGACTTAATGCCCACTTTCAGGGAAGTGTTGAATCCGAAAGCGGATACCCGGAATATGGATGGTGTCAGTATACTTCCTCTGTTACAAAACCGTAAAGGACAGAAAGAACATGAATATCTTTATTTCGAATTTCTTGAGATGAATGGGCGTCAGGCAGTCCGCAAAGGTGACTGGAAGCTTGTTCACATGAATATACGGGGAAATAAGCCCTATTACGAATTATACAACCTGGCTTCTGATCCGTCGGAGAAGTACAATGTGCTGAATCAATATCCCGAGAAAGCGGATGAATTGAAAGCGATTATGAAAGAAGCCCATATAGAAGATTCCAATTGGCCTTTATTTAGATAAATAGTGATTGATAAAGTTGTCAAATGAAAGGCAAGCATACTATGTATTGCTTTTAAAAAGGAAGAGGCTGTCATGTGATATAACAGCCTCTTTTGTATATATAGTCAGGTACCTCTGCTCTTTTTAGAAGGCAAGACCTACCCTGAAGCCGAAGTTGTTCAGCTTGTCTACATTGTAAGTCAGCACATTGGCCTTGTTGGTAGCATAGCTGTAGTAAACGGCGATATGCAGACCCGGACCGTAAGCCCAAGGGTATACGTTAAGACCGATTTCCGGTGATACGTAGAATCCCCAAGTATTATCGCGGGTTTCGAACATATTGTAGTTAGAACGTACTTTCGCATAATTGGCACCCAGCTTGACACCGAAATAAGGTTGCCATGCTCCGCCACGATTCATTTGATAACGTGCAGCGGCACCAAAAGGTAACTGGAAGATGGTATGTTGCTGGTCAGTATTCACGGTTCCTTCGCCAACAGGGAAAGTTGCGCGTGGGAAGTATTCGTGGTTACTGCTGTAGTTCATAAAGAGTCCGAGTCCGAGATTAGGAGTCACAAAGTAACCGCCTTCGAAGTTCATACCCCATCCGCTGGCTTTATCGGCAAAGTGATTTTTCAGTGGTGCGTTGAACTGCCAGTCCACGTTAGCGTATCCATTATCTGATAACTGTGCCTTGGCCGGCATGGCAAAGGCCAGAGCAAGGGCCGCTATGGCCAGTACTCTAAGAGAAATATATTTCATTGTTTTCATAACGGTTCTTGATTAAATTATTTGTTAGTGAGATAGGGTGACTGTGCAAACGACTGATTGATTGCGCGAACAACCAGAGTTTGGTTCACTTTACCGGAATAGCTTGCAGGTCCGCTCAGGAAGCTGCTCCACAAAACGGGGAGTTTTTGTTTTTCACCCTCAGGAGCTTTCAGGTTCATAATCTCAGTAAGGAATGAGTTGGTTGTAATGCTATAGTTTACAACATACGGATAATACCAGCCGCCCCAATTACCCCAGTAAGGTGCATCCCAGTATCCGGGATAGTTCCACCACCACTCAGGTTGTCCGTAATCGGTGAAGTAATAAGTACTTTGAACGTAACTTACCTGTATACCCAAGTCGGCAGCATCTTTATTGTCTGTATATGTAAAACCTTTGCTATTCAGGTTTTCTTTGTACGCATTGATGATAGCTTCTGCTGCTTCACCTTTCCAGTATTCCGGATCTTTTTTATCTCCGATGACGAGAACGCTGTCAGGGATGTAGTACGTGCTGAATTGTTTGAAGTCAGCTTTCTTGTCGTAGTTGGTGTAAACCAAATAGTCATTGTCCAATTTGTCCATGTCAGGGTCTTTTTCGCAGGCTGCGAATGCAAAGACCGCCAATAAGATGGGAATTAATCTCTTCATATCTTTATAATGTTTAGGTTAATTAAAAAAATCTTGCCCTGGTACCTTAAGGCGTTTGCAGAAAATAACAAGACTCTTGTTAAAAGGTTCGCAAAGAATAATGTTAAAATGCAGTATGATTACTTGGAGGCTTTGGTGAAAGATCTATCTTTGTACAAAATTAAAACCGAAATAAATATGAAGAACCTACGCATCTGGCAGACACTTTCCTTATGGCTCGTCTTGCTTGTTACATCCTTGCCTCTGTCTGCCCAAACAGCTTTATTAGAGAAATTGGGTAAGATTGCCGACATCACCGGAACCCAACCCTTGGAATCTACAGAATTTGTTGAAAAATATGTGGCTTATTTCACACAGCCGTTAGATCATCGTCATCCGGAGAAGGGTTCTTTCAGTCAGCGTGTTATTGTTTCTCATGTCGGATTTGATCGTCCTACTGTGATGGTTACCGAAGGCTATGGCGCTTCTTACGCCTTGGGAGCCAATTACCGGGAGGAATTATCGAAACTATTTAATACTAATATGATATTCGTGGAATACCGCTATTTCCTTGAATCGACTCCTACTCCTAAAGATTGGCAATATCTGACAGCCGAGAATTCTGCCGAAGATTTACATGCCGTACGGGAGGCTTTCCGTTCCATCTATCCCGGTAAGTGGATTGCCACCGGCATCAGTAAAGGAGGACAGACGGCAATGCTTTATCGTACTTTCTTTCCCGAGGATGTGGATATCTCTGTTCCATATGTGGCTCCGCTTTGCTATGGAGTTGAAGACGGGCGTCACGAACCTTTTTTAAAGATGGTATCTACTCCCGAAGCTCGTAAGAAAATTGAAGATTTTCAGTTGGAGGTGTTGAAACGTAAACCTACTTTGTTACCTCGTTTCGAGAAGTATTGTGCCGGAAAGAAATATAAGTTCCGTGCTCCTGTAGAGGAGATTTATGATTATTCGGTGCTCGAATATTCGTTTTCTATCTGGCAATGGGGAACTCCGGTCGATCAGATTCCTGCCGTTACAGCTTCGGATGACGAACTCTTTAAACATTTACTCGCTATCAGCGAACCGTCTTATTTTGAGGAAGAGGGTGCCAATACTTCTTTCTTTGTACAAGCTGCCCGCGAGTTGGGATATTATGGGTATGATATCCGTCCATTCAAAAAATACCTTACCATTAAAACCAGTAAAGATTACTTGAAGCGTTTGATGCTTCCCGAAGAACTCGGTGATATGAAGTTTGATAAGACTCTGAGTCGGAAAATAATTCATTTCCTGAAGAACAATGATCCGAAAATGATCTTTATTTATGGGCAGAACGATCCATGGACGGCAGCAGGTGTCACCTGGCTGAAAAGGAAAAAGAATATTCATGTCTTTGTGGAACCCAACGGAAGTCATTTGGCCCGTATCGGCACTTTGCCTCAAAAAGAGAAAGAAGAAGCCATCGGGTTGATAAAGAAGTGGTTGGAAGAGTGATCCCATTCTTGCCCCTTTGTAGATGAATAGAAAAGTTACAGAGGTGTTTTCACCACAGATTACACAAACCTGTACAGATGAAGGTCAAATGGATGACTGTCTGTATGGGTGATCTGTGATAATCCGTGTAACCTGTGGTGACCTCTGATGTTACAAACTTATATCAGTGGTTTTAACATTTCCGGTATCTCTACTTTGTCCAGATCCAGTTCGTTTAAACGCTTCTTGCCTGCCTCTGTGAGGCTGAAGTACATCTGGCGTTTGTCTACTTCACCCAATGCCCGTCGGATGAGTCCTTTATCTTCTACCGCACGGATGACTTTCGACGTATGCGACGGAGCCATTTCCGTTCGTTCGGCTATAGCAGTCGAGGTAATTTCCTTTCCGGCTTCGCGCAACGCACATAGCACCATTGCTTCGTTCAGCGATATTCCATACACCTCTTCAAATGCCGTTTCGAAAATGGAGAGTGCTTTGTAGATATCGCGCATCTTACATATTGTATTCATACTTCCTTATTAAATAAACAGATTGATGTTAGCATTATCGGCACGTTCCATATAAGTGGCTACTCCGCCTACCGTAACTTCATCGAGCAACTCTTCACGTTTTACTCCCATCACATCCATCGACATTTGGCAAGCAATAAACTCCACCCCGTTCTCCAGAGCCTGCTGCCGCAGGGATTCCAGTGAGTCGATGCCTTTCCGGTGCATGATGTATCGCATCATCTTTCCACCCATACCTCCCATGCTCATTTTAGAAAGTTTCAGTTTCAGCGAACTGGATGGGAGCATTGTACCAAACATCTTGCCGAAAATGTCTTTCTCCACTTTGGGCTTATGCAATTTCTTAATCACATTCAGCCCCCAGAAAGTAAAGAAGATAGTTACTTTTTGTCCGGTGGCAGCTGCGCCGTTGGCCAGGACGAAAGTGGCAAGTGCCTTGTCCAAGTCGTCACTGAACATAATCAGAGTTTTACCTTTGCTGTCACATGTCGTAGTCAGGTTACAAGCCTGGGGTTCGCCTTTCTCAATGACTACTACCGATTTCCCTCCGGTACTATCCTTGGAGATAAATTTATTTCCGGTAGAGTTGCACCATGCGGCAGCATCCCGCGAGAATCCCGGGTCTGTAGCCACAATTTTAACTCTCTCGCCCGGAACAAGCGTATCCATTGTTTTCTTCATCTTTAGGACCGGGCCCGGACATTGTAATCCGCAGGCATCCACCCGGATTGTCTTAGGATTTGCAGCCGTTGTAGTTTGGGGTGCCTCAGCTCCCACAGAAGGTTTCGCCGGGCTGTCTTGCGCAGAAGGCGTGTCGTCTGTTTCTTCATTTTCGTGCAAGATGATGGGAGCGGTAGCAGCACGATAGGTCTTCAATCCGCCGGAGAGGTTATATACTTCTTTGAAACCGTGCTGGATCAGGATGCGGTAAGCAAGATATCCTCTCAGCCCTACGGCGCAGAAGGTGTAGATTGGCTTGTTCGAAGGAAGTTCAGCAATACGGTCACGTATTTCATCCAATGGTATATTTACTGCTCCGGGCAGTGAACCCAATGCAAATTCGTCCGGTGTACGCACATCCAGCAGGAACACATCTTTCAGTTCGATATCTCTCAGGTCGCGCCAGTATACGGGTTTTACTCTGCCGAGGATGATGTTTTCGGCTACATAACCGGCGATGGCTACGGGATCCTTTGCTGAAGAGAAAGGAGGCGCATACGCCTGCTCCACTTTCATCAGGTCATAGATCGTTCCCTCGTGTTTGATGACAAGAGAAAGTTCGTCAATTCGTTTGTCCACGCCATCATACCCCACAATTTGGCCGCCATACAACTTGCCTGTTTGGGGATCGAAGGTTATTTTGATACTCATCGGCATAGCGTCCGGATAGTATCCTGCATGCGAGGCCGGATGAGTGGTTGAAGATGCATATACAATGCCCGCCTGCTTTAACCGCTTTCCCGGAAGTCCGGTTGAGGCTACTGTCATGTCAAATACTTTTGCGATGGAGGTACCGATGGCTCCTTCATAAGGAATCTGTGCACCCAGCAGGTTGTCGGCAACAATACGTCCCTGTCGGTTAGCGGGTCCGGCAAGATAGTTCAGCCAAGGTTTGCCCGTAATGGGATGGCGGAATTCAATGGCATCACCGATGGCATAGATCGATTCGTCGGAAGTCTGCAAATAATCATTTACTGCGATACCTCCCGCTTCACCGATCGTAAGTTCGGCAGCTCTTGCCAGCGTTGTCTCCGGGCGCACGCCGATAGATAGAATCACGATATCCGCCAGGATGGATTGTCCGTTCTTGAAGACTACCTTCACTTCTTTGCCTGCTTGCTCAAACGATGCGACAGCTTGCTCCAGGTATAAGTTGACACCCTTCTCCATCAAATGTTGATGAACCAGTGCTGCCATTGAAAAGTCAATAGGTGCCATCACCTGGTTGCCCATCTCGACAATAGATACTTGCGCTCCCAGTGCGTGCAGGTTTTCTGCCATTTCCAGTCCGATGAATCCGGCCCCGATCACGACAGCCCGGCGGGGAGGCCGATTGTTGACATATGCTTTAATACGGTCGGTGTCTGCTACATTCCGCAAAGTAAAGATGCCGGTTGAGTCAATGCCCGGTAATGGTGGGCGTACAGGAGATGCACCGGTGGATATTAACAGTTTGTCATAACTCTCCTCGTAAGTGTCTTCACTCTTAAGGCGGACGGTTACTGTCTTTTTCTTCCGGTCGATAAAAATAACTTCATTCTCGGTACGCACGTCTACCCTGAAACGTACTCCGAAAGCTTCGGGAGTCTGTACGAATAGTTTCTCACGCTCTTCGATAACGTCCCCTATATAATAGGGCAGTCCGCAGTTGGCATAAGATATGTACTTTCCTTTTTCCAACAAGATGATTTCCGCTGTTTCGTCCGAACGTCTGATACGGGCTGCAGTAGTAGCTCCTCCTGCTACGCCTCCAATAATAATAATCTTCATTTGAATATATTTTCGTTTTAAAATAGTTTCCTATGGAAATAAACGTTTGCCGACTTAAAAAGGTTCATGGGAAAGCTTAAAAAATTAACAAGTATGGGTTATCTTACTTACGGAAGTGCAGTTACACCAAAAGATATACTACTATCTCCTTATCGTTTGTGGAGTGATACAGGTATGTTAGATATTAAAACATGGGGATGTTGTGTGTGATAACATGGGGATGTTCTTATATACAACATGGGGATGTTTTGCACCAAAACATCCCCATGTTGTTCAATCTCCCATTAAAGGAGAAGACTGCCGGCCCGTAGTGTTTTGCTAACTGTGTTTTAATGTCGGAACATGTATCTGAGAAGGATTTGCATGGCAGGGAGCGAACAGCGTGTCGTTCAGTCGTTGCAATGCCTCTCTCTTATCTTCTGCCCTGATGACAAGTGAAACATTGTTGTTATTACTGCCATAAGAGATCATTCGGATCGGGATGGTGGCCAAAGCATTTATGATTCGGGCTTCAAATCCGGCGCATTGCCACTGCATGTTACCTATGGCCGAAAGGATGCACATGTGGTCTTTTACCACCGTGGCTGCATATCGTGAGAGTTCGTGGAGTATATGCGATAAACGCTCTTTGTCGTTGATGGCAACAGATACATCAGAACCGGACGAGGCGAACAGGCACAGGGAAGTGTGGTATTTGGCAAAAGTATCGAATATTTTGCTGATGAACAGATAGGGGCGTAACGTCCGGTTCGATTGGAATTTAATGTAATAAATATTGTCTCTGGCGGTAATGGCCTTTATGTTTTCTCCGCTTTGTGAATTTGAAATCAAAGTTCCTCCTTCTGCAGGCTCCATCGAACATAGCAAACGTATCGGTATGTTGTTTTCTCTTGCGGGCAGGATGCAGTGAGGGTTGAATCCCGTCCAGCCGCAATAGGCCAGTTGCTCGGCTTCGTCGAAACTGAGCTGCTTCACCATTGCCGGATGCTTCACAAAGCGCGGGTCACAACGGTGCAACTCTTTGCTGTCTGTCCACAGACATACTTCTTGTGCCTGAAGAGCGGCTCCGATCAGTGTGGCTGAAACATCATCTCCGCCTTGTTCCAAGTAACAGGTTTCGTTGTAAGCATTCCGGCAAAGATGTCCTTGAGTAAGAAATACATTGGTCGACTTATGCTCTGCCAAGAGCAAGTGTAGCTTTGTACCGATGTATTCCATGTCCGGTTCTTCTTCCGGAGCCAGTCGCATGAAGTCGAGGCTGTTGAGTAGTCGGTTGTTGATTCCCTGCTCTTTCAGATAGAGGCTGACTAGCATACTGCTGATAAATTCTCCCTGTGCCAGTATGTCTTTCTCGTCGACAGATGTAAAACGTTGGCGGGTAAAGTTCCATAGAGTCCGGAAACGATCGATGATGGAATCGACCGCCTGTTGCTTGATCGATTCCTCATTGAATAGTTCGTTGGCGAAATCGATAAACCTGAATTCAAGCCTGCTTATCTCGTCATGCGCCTGTTCTGTATCTCTGTTGAAAAGATGGGCAGCTATTCCGGCCAGACGTTCTGTAGTCTCTGTAGTGGCGGACAGAACGATTATTTGGGGGATACTTTTGTCAATCAGGCGGAGCATTCCTTTCATTTCCTGTACTGAGCCTGTGGGAATCTTACCGAATTTGTAGATTTTCATTTCTCTATTTTTTTTAGTTATACGATTCTTTTTTCTTATCTGTCTCCTTTTCATTTTAGTTTGTTTTATCAAAATGAAAAGGTGGCATTTGCCTGTTCAGATGATTCCTTACCCGTTAAAAACTGCTTCTGAGCGATCAGAAAAGAGGTAGGGAAGATTATCGGGCACTGAGTCATGAATAAAAGTTCAAAAGACATGCCATTCGGAATTTTATTTTTCAGCAGTCCGATCATTTGCGTTGTAGCAGAAAACCATTATATTTGCACACCCTGTTTTTTACCATTCACATTTTAACTTATCAGATATGAGTAAAATTCTGATTATTGATGACGAAGTGCAGATTCGTGGTCTGCTGGCACGTATGATGGAACTTGAAGGTTACGAAGTGTGTCAGGCCGGCGATTGTAAGACAGCACTCAGACAATTGGAACTTCAAATGCCCGACGTGGCTTTGTGTGATGTATTTCTGCCGGATGGAAACGGGGTGGATCTGGTGACGGAGATGAAGAAAAAATCTCCGGGAGTGGAGATTATTCTGCTGACGGCACATGGAAACATACCTGATGGTGTGCAGGCAATCAAGAACGGAGCTTTCGATTACATAACGAAAGGGGATGATAACAATAAAATCATTTCCCTGATCAGTCGCGCTGTAGAAAAGGCACGGATGAATATCCGCCTGGACAAACTGGAGAAGAAGATGGGACTGATGTATTCGTTCGATTCCATACTCGGTGAATCGAAAGCATTGAAAGAAGCGGTTTCGTTAGCCCGTAAGGTATCGGTGACTGATGTACCTGTATTGCTGACGGGTGAGACGGGAACCGGAAAAGAGGTGTTTGCCCAGTCCATACATTATAGTAGTAAGCGTGCCCGGCAAAACTTTGTGGCAGTTAACTGCTCTTCGTTTAGTAAAGAGTTGCTGGAGAGCGAGATGTTCGGGCATAAGGCGGGTTCCTTTACCGGTGCGCTGAAAGATAAGAAGGGACTTTTTGAAGAAGCCAATAACGGAACAATCTTTTTGGATGAAATCGGTGAGATGGCTTTTGAGTTGCAAGCCAAGCTGTTGCGTATCCTCGAAACCGGCGAATACATCAAGATAGGTGACACGAAGCCGACCCACATTGATGTGCGTATCATTGCTGCTACAAACCGTAATTTACCTGCCGAGATAGCTGCGGGACGTTTTCGTGAAGATCTGTTCTATCGGCTCTCCGTGTTTCAGGTACATCTTCCGCCTTTGCGTGAACGTACGGGAGATATTAAGATACTGGCTGAATCGTTTGTCCGTTCCTTCTCCGAAAAACTTTCACATCCGGTCAATAGGATTGCTCCCGCTTATCTGGAGGCCCTATGCCAACAACCCTGGAAAGGAAATATCCGCGAATTACGTAATGTAATCGAACGCAGCCTGATCGTTTGTGAGGGCGACCGTCTGGATGTAGACGATCTCCCGTTGGAAATACAGAACAGCCACTACGAGAAATCCGACGAAGGAATGCCGGGCAGCTTTGAACTTTCGGCTATGGAACGCAGGCATATAGCGAGGGTATTGGAGTATACTAAAGGCAATAAAACAGAAGCAGCACGTTTACTGAAAATCGGATTGACTACTTTATACCGAAAAATAGAAGAATATAAGCTCTGAGTCGCGCGTGAATATCGTTGCCTGAGTTTTATGCTTCTTTCCTTTCCAAAATAAAACGAACCTTTTCATAATGATAGGGTATCTTCGTACAAGACGAAGATACCCTATTTGTTTTATATCTCTGTATGATAGTGACTTATCTTATCCTTGACTGTTTCTGGCACGCATTTGGCATGAAGAGTTACAGGTAAAAAACATAAGTATAAACATTTTAATTAAAAGGTAAAAAACATGGGAATAACAGTTTCATTTATTTTCTGCCTGTTGAGCGGGTTTGCCTGCTTCTGGCTATTTTGGAAATGCGTTGACTGGTTTGAAACAATTTAGAGAGGAGAATTTATTTTATGTACACAACACTATTTGTAGTAGGTATCATACTTTTCAGTTATTTGACGTATGTGCTCATTCGTCCAGAGAAGTTTTAATTTGAAAATAAAGCAATGAATACAGAAATTTTAGGAGTGGCGGTGCAGATTGTCCTGATGGTGGTATTAGCTTATCCGTTGGGACGTTACATAGCCCGGGTTTATAAGGGAGAGAAGACTTGGTCGGACTTCATGGCGCCTATAGAGCGAGTGATTTATAAGATATGTGGTATTAATCCGCAGGAGGAGATGAACTGGAAACAGTTCCTCAAGGCGTTACTGATCCTGAATGCATTTTGGTTTGTATGGGGAATGGTGTTACTGGTATCGCAAGGTTGGCTTCCGCTCAATCCCGACGGAAACGGGGCTCAAACACCTGACCAGGCATTCAATACTTGCATCAGTTTTATGGTAAACTGTAATTTGCAACACTACAGCGGTGAGAGTGGTCTGACTTATTTCACTCAATTGTTTGTCATCATGCTGTTCCAATTTATCACTGCTGCCACAGGAATGGCTGCCATGGCCGGAGTTATGAAAAGTATGGCTGCCAAGAGCACTCAAACGATTGGTAACTTTTGGCACTTTCTGGTGATCAGTTGCACACGTATTCTGTTACCGCTTTCATTGGTGGTAGGTTTCATTCTGATTTTGCAGGGAACACCGATGGGCTTTGACGGTCGGATGCAACTGACTACACTCGAAGGACAGGAGCAGATGGTATCCCAGGGACCTACGGCTGCGATTGTTCCCATTAAGCAATTAGGAACCAATGGTGGTGGTTATTTTGGTGTCAATTCTTCGCATCCGTTGGAGAATCCTACCTATCTGACTAATATGGTAGAGTGTTGGTCGATCCTGATCATTCCGATGGCGATGGTATTGGCCTTGGGCTTTTATACCAATCGCAGGAAGTTGGGATATAGTATCTTTGGAGTGATGCTGTTTGCTTATCTGGCAGGTGTCTTTATCAATGTCGGTCAGGAGATGGGAGGTAATCCGCGTATCAGCGAAATGGGAATTGCCCAGGATCATGGTGCGATGGAAGGAAAAGAGGTACGGCTTGGAGCCGGAGCCACAGCCCTATGGAGTGTCACCACAACGGTTACTTCCAATGGTTCGGTCAATGGGATGCACGATTCGACTATGCCGCTCAGTGGAATGGTCGAGATGCTGAATATGCAGATCAATACTTGGTTTGGCGGTGTTGGTGTAGGATGGCTGAACTATTATACCTTTATTATCATGGCCGTTTTTATCAGCGGACTGATGGTGGGGCGTACGCCGGAATTTCTAGGTAAGAAGGTAGAAGCCCGGGAAATGAAAATAGCAACCTTCGTCGCTTTGTTGCATCCGTTTGTAATTCTGGTATTTACTGCCATCTCAAGTTATGTCTATACACATCACCCCGATTTTGTGGAGAGTGAGGGCGGATGGCTGAACAATCTCGGATTTCATGGTCTCAGCGAGCAGCTTTACGAATACACCTCATCGGCTGCCAACAATGGTTCGGGTTTCGAGGGACTGGGTGATAATACATATTTCTGGAACTGGACATGTGGCATTGTACTTATCCTGAGTCGGTTTATTCCGATCGTCGGACAGGTAGCCATTGCAGGACTATTGGCTCAAAAAAAGTTTATTCCCGAGAGTGCCGGTACCTTGAAAACGGATACTGTGACTTTTGCAGTAATGACTTTTGCCGTCATTTTCATTGTTGCAGCTTTGTCTTTCTTCCCTGTACATGCGTTGAGTACAATCGCCGAACATTTAAGTTTATAAGAATAGCAGGATAATAAAGTTATGAAAAATAAGATGTCAGCTTCTATGTTTCAAAAGGAGCAAGTAATAGAAAGTATCAGGCAGTCGTTTGTGAAGTTGAATCCGCGAATGATGATAAAGAACCCGATTATGTTTACGGTAGAAGTGGTTACCGTTATTATGCTGGTGGTAACGTTACTCTCTCTCTTCACTCCGGAATATGGTACTTTCGGATATAATTTGTGTGTGTTCTTAATTTTGTTTGTGACCTTGTTGTTTGCCAATTTTGCTGAAGCAATAGCCGAAGCCCGTGGTAAAGCACAAGCCGACAGCTTACGCAAAACGCGTGAAGAGACTCCTGCTAAACTGGTAATAGGGGACAAGGTTCAGACCGTAAGTAGTTCTAAACTGAAGAAGGGGGATGTTTTTGTTTGTGAAGCCGGTGATACGATCCCTGCCGATGGAGAGATTATTGAAGGATTGGCTTCCATTGACGAAAGTGCCATTACCGGTGAATCTGCTCCGGTGATCCGTGAGGCGGGTGGAGATAAAAGCTCTGTGACCGGTGGTACCAAAGTGCTTTCAGATCATATCAAGGTATTGGTCACACAGCAACCGGGCGAAAGCTTTCTTGACAAAATGATTGCGTTGGTCGAAGGCGCAAGCAGGCAGAAGACGCCGAACGAGATAGCCCTGACCATTTTGTTGGCAGGCTTTACACTGGTCTTTGTCATCGTATGTGTTACTCTGATCCCGTTTGCTGACTATACCAGTCTTGAACATCCGGGAACAGCTATCTCGATTGCAGCCATCCTCTCTCTGTTTGTCTGTTTGATTCCGACTACTATCGGAGGATTACTTTCTGCCATCGGTATTGCCGGTATGGATCGTGCATTGCGTGCCAATGTGATTACAAAGTCGGGTAAAGCGGTGGAGACGGCAGGAGATATCGATACACTGTTGCTTGATAAAACCGGTACTATTACGATTGGTAACCGCAGGGCAACGAAATTCCATTCGGCACCTGGAGTCGGTCCGCGGGAGTTTGTAACAACCTGTCTGTTGGCTTCGCTTTCGGACGAGACGCCCGAGGGTAAATCTATTGTAGAGTTAGGACGTGAATCGGGGGTACGGATGCGGAGTCTTCAGACGGCCGGTGCCCGGATGATTCAGTTTACGGCTGAAACCAAATGTTCGGGTGTTGATCTGGCCGATGGCACACAGATACGTAAAGGAGCGTTCGATGCGATCCGTAAGATTACGGAAGCAGCTGGGAATAAATTCCCGAAAGAAATAGAAGAAGTGATCAGTGAGATCTCTGGTAATGGAGGTACACCGCTGGTAGTGTGTGTCGACCGGAAGGTGACCGGGGTTATCGAGTTGCAGGATATTATAAAACCGGGCATTCAGGAACGTTTTGAACGTCTGCGCAAGATGGGAGTGAAGACAGTGATGGTAACCGGTGACAATCCTTTGACCGCCAAGTACATTGCCGAAAAGGCGGGGGTGGACGACTTTATAGCTGAGGCAAAGCCTGAAGACAAGATGGAATACATCCGTAAAGAACAACAGTCCGGTAAGTTGGTGGCGATGATGGGAGACGGAACGAATGATGCTCCTGCATTGGCGCAGGCAAATGTCGGTGTGGCAATGAATAGCGGTACGCAGGCAGCCAAGGAGGCCGGCAATATGGTCGACCTCGATAATGACCCGACTAAATTGATAGAGATTGTGGAAATCGGAAAGCAGTTGCTGATGACTCGTGGAACCCTGACTACTTTCTCTATTGCCAACGATGTGGCAAAATACTTTGCCATTGTACCTGCTTTGTTTATGGTGGCCATTCCAGAGTTGGGTGCACTCAATATTATGAATCTGCATAGTCCGGAAAGTGCTATACTCTCTGCTGTCATATTCAATGCCATCATTATCCCGATCCTGATACCATTGGCGCTGAAAGGAGTACAATATAAACCGATCGGTGCATCGGCTTTGCTCCGTCGGAACCTTTTAATCTATGGGTTAGGAGGAGTGATCGTTCCCTTTGTCGGAATCAAGTTAATCGATTTGGTTGTCAGTTTATTCTTTTAAATATTCAAGCAATGAAAACATTATTAAAATCTATCAAGATAACTCTCGTCTTTTGTGTATTCTTCTCTGTATTTTATATCCTCGTGCTGTGGCTGTTTGCACAGGTAGCCGGTCCTAACCGGGGAAATGCAGAAGTAGTTACCTTAAACGGAAAAGTGGTAGGGGCTGCCAATGTAGGACAGACTTTTACGGAAGAAAAATATTTTTGGGGACGCCCCTCATGTGCCGGTGATGGCTATGATGCAACCAGTTCGGCAGGTAGCAATAAAGGGCCGACCAATCCTGAATATCTGGCAGAGGTGGAGGCACGCATCGATACTTTCCTTATTCATCATCCGTATCTGGCACGCAAGGATGTACCTGCCGAGATGGTGACAGCCAGTGCCTCGGGACTGGATCCGGACATCACTCCACAGAGTGCTTATGTACAAGTGAAAAGAGTGGCGCAGGCACGTGGCATGGATGTGGAAGAGGTGAGAAGAGTCGTAGATAAAGCTGTAGAGAAGCCGTTGCTGGGGATATTCGGAACCGAGAAAGTAAATGTATTAAAGTTGAATATAGCTCTGGAAGAGTTAAAAAACAGATAGAAAGTAAAGATGAAAAATGTCATAAATAAAAACACGATTTTAGCCTTGATGGTGATTGGAATGATGTGCTTCTGGGGAAGTATGAACGCGAATGCCCAACAGCTTAATGTTCAGGGAGATCTCGTAAGTTCATATGTCTGGCGCGGAATGTATCAGACAGGAGCGAGTATCCAGCCGACTTTGGGATTTAGTGTCGGAAACTTTTCATTGACCGCATGGGGCTCCACCGATTTTGACGGAACTTCTGCTTCGGCCGGAGCTGCCGCTAAGGAGATCGATCTGACGGCTGCATACACATTAGGTCGTTCCGGTCTGACCGTATCGCTTGCCGACTTGTGGTGGGCAGGACAGGGAGCACGTAAATACTTTAATTTTAAGAGTCATGAAACGGCTCACCACTTTGAGGCAGGAGTGGCTTATACTGTGCAGTCCGAAACATTTCCTTTGTCTGTTGCATGGTATACCATGTTTGCAGGGCAAGATAAGAATGCGGAGGGAGGCCAGAATTATTCGTCTTATGTTGAATTCAACTACCCCTTCAGAGTGAGAATGGTAGATTTAAACGTAACGTGTGGAATGGTTCCTTATGCCGCTCCCCAATACAATTGTGATGGGTTTGCCGTAACCAATGTTGCTTTGAAAGGAACTACTCAGATCAGGTTCACTGATAAGTTTGCTTTGCCTGTATTTGCACAGGCTGTTTGGAATCCCCGTATGGAAGATGCGCATTTAGTGTTTGGTATTACTTTAAAGCCATGAAATCAGATATAACTTAGGAATTTAAAAAGTGGTTAGTCAACCCGTGGCAGTAGCGATACTGTTACGGGTTATGCAGTATAAAAATTGAAGAAAAGATGGATAGAGAAGAAAGTGTACAGCATTTCCTCGACTTGATAAAAAAATCCCGTCGTGGCAAGTTTAAGGTTTATATCGGTATGATTGCCGGTGTAGGCAAATCGTACCGGATGCTCCAGGAAGCACATGATCTGATTGATAACGGGGTGGATGTCCGGATCGGATATATTGAGACACATGGTCGTGCCGGGACGGAAGCCCTGTTGAAAGGTTTACCTGTTATCCGGCGCAGGAAACTGTTTTATAAGGGGAAAGAGCTCGAGGAGATGGATCTGGAAGCGATTATCCGTATTCATCCCGAAATTGTAATTGTAGACGAACTGGCACATACCAATGTGGAAGGAAGCTTGAATGAGAAACGTTGGCAAGATGTGATGACACTGCTTGATGAAGGGATTAATGTGATTTCGGCAGTCAACATTCAGCACATCGAGAGTGTGAATGAAGAGGTGCAAGATATCGCAGGTATTGAAGTGAAGGAGCGTATTCCCGATAGCGTTCTTCAAGAGGCTGATGAGGTCGTAAATATTGATCTTACGGCCGAAGAACTGATAACCAGACTTAAAGCTGGAAAGATATATAAGCCGGAAAAAATACAGACTGCACTCAATAATTTCTTTAAGACCGAGAATATCCTGCAACTCCGTGAACTTGCACTGAAGGAGGTTGCCTTGCGAGTGGAAAAGAAAGTAGAGAATGAGGTTGTGATGGGTATTGGTTTGGGAGTTCGTCATGAAAAGTTTATGGCGTGCATCAGTAGCCAAGAGAAGACGCCCCGCCGTATTATAAGGAAAGTAGCCCGTTTGGCTACCCGATATAATACCTCGTTTGTCGCTCTTTACGTACAAGTTCCCAAAGAAAGCATGGAACGTATCGATTTGGCCAGCCAGAGACATCTGCTGAATCATTTTAAGTTGGTGACTGAGTTGGGGGGGGAAGTCGTCCAGGTACAGTCGAAAGATATATTAGGCAGCATTGTGCAGGTTTGTAAGGAGAAACAGATATCCACTGTTTGCATGGGTTCCCCAGGCCTTCGCCTGCCGGGAGCATTGTGTAGCGTGCTGAAATATCGCAGATTTTTAAATAATCTGGCACAAGCGAACATAGATTTGATTATACTTGCATAAAAAAATGATTTAGTCTTAGTTATCCATTATGAATATAAAAACCAAACTACTTTTCGGCATTGGAATATTGGCCGGAATGATTATTTTACTGGTAACACTTTCAGTAGTAAACCTTCAGATTCTAACGGCCACGGAACCTGATAGTCCGGTTGCCATGCCTGCTTTGGAGCGTGCGCTCTTATGGATCTCCGTAACAGGTGGCATTTGTATCCTCACGGGTTTGGTCCTGCTTATCTGGCTACCCCGTTCTATTAATAGGCCGGTAAAAGAACTGACTTGTGGTATCTTGGAAATAGCCAATCATAATTATGAAAAGAGATTGGATATGAGAGGATACGAAGAGTTCAGGGAAGTTTCGGATAGTTTTAACCGCATGGCTGAGAAACTGACAGAGTATCGTGACAGTACATTGGCTGATATTCTTTCTGCAAAAAAATTCCTTGAAGCCGTTGTTAACAGTATTCATGAGCCGATTATCGGCTTAAATACCGAACGGGAAATTCTTTTTATCAATAATGAAGCATTGAATGTACTCAATATGAAGCGTGAGAATGTAATCCGGAAGTCCGCCGAAGAACTTTCTCTGAAGAATGATTTGCTTCGCAGGCTGATACGTGAGTTGGTGACTCCCGGTGAGAAGAATGAACCTTTAAAAATCTATGCGGACAATAAAGAAAGCTATTTCCAAGCCTCGTATATTCCGATTGAGAATGCGGCGGCAGAAGAAGGAGAGGCTCGAAACCTGGGAGACGTTATCTTGCTGAAAAATATTACAGAGTTCAAAGAACTCGATTCTGCAAAAACCACTTTTATCTCTACCATTTCCCACGAACTGAAGACTCCTATTTCTGCCATAATGATGAGTCTTCAATTGCTGGAGGACAAAAGAGTGGGCTCTTTGAATGGCGAACAAGAACAATTATCGAAGAATATAAGGGACAATAGCCAGCGCTTACTCGATATTACCGGAGAGTTACTGAACATGACGCAGGTGGAAGCCGGCAAGCTTCAAATGATGCCTAAAATTACGAAACCTATCGAACTGATTGAGTACGCCATCAAGGCCAATCAGGTACAGGCTGATAAGTTTAATATACAAATAGAAGTTGACTATCCTCAAGAGAAGATACCGAAACTGTTTGTAGATAGTGAAAAAATAGCTTGGGTACTTACTAATCTTTTAAGCAATGCGATTCGCTATTCGAAAGAGAATGGCCGGGTAGTGATTGGCGTGAGGCATAAAAAAGAGTATATCGAGCTCTATGTGCAAGACTTTGGCAAAGGAATCGATCCAAGATATCACCAAAGCATTTTTGATCGTTATTTCCGTGTACCGGGAACTAAAGTTCAGGGTAGCGGTTTGGGATTGTCCATTTCGAAAGACTTTGTAGAAGCACATGGAGGGACATTGACCGTACAGAGCGAACCGGGTAAGGGGAGTTGCTTTGTGATAAGGTTGAAGGCATGATAATGCTGGAAATTATGGAGATAGACTTGTGATTCTGTGGGACTTTTTCCTAGAAAAACTACTTATGACATTATTATATTAAGGTTTTTTATTATTTTTGCCGACGTATTGATATATAATATGATACTTGTCTAAGTTAATCTTTTAAGTGGATAATAATGCATTCTGAAATCGCAGAAGAAAAATTACTGGTCTCCCAATTCTCCCAAGGAAGCCATATAGCGTTTAAGGCATTGTTTATGCGTTATTATCCGAAGGTGCGCTCTTTTATAATGGGATTGGTTAAATCGGAGAGTGAAGCCGAAGATTTGACACAAGAAGTTTTTCTCAAACTGTGGACGCACCGTGAGAAATTTTGTGAAGTAGAAGTGTTCGGAACCTATCTGTATGTCTTGACTAAAAATACAACTTTCAATTATTTGCGTTCCCGGCAGAATCGTCAGGATAGTCAGGGGACAGAATGGGTAGAAGAGTCTACAGACACGACTCCTTATGAAGAGTTGGTTGCTAAAGACTTGCAGCTATTGATTGATATGGTGGTGGAGAATATGCCTCCTCAACGGCAAATGATTTTTCGGTTGAATCGGGAGGCCGGACTGACCAATGCAGAAATAGCGGAGAAGTTGCAGATTAGTAAAAAAACTGTTGAGAACCATCTTAACTTAGCGTTGAAAGAACTGAAAAATGCTTTGTTATTCTTTATATTTCTCTATTTATGTTAATACGGTTGGGGATATATCCGGATTTATGCGTCCTATTATAAATTAGTGGTAGAATGAGTTATTTAAAAAATATAATTACTTACTTTTTTCATCATCCGGCATCGGACGGAGTGGTGGAAAGAGTACATCAACGACTGGCCGATACAAACAGCGGACAAGAGAAAGAAGAGGTCTTGTCCGGTATTTGGGAACAGATCGGTTTTCCACAGGCGGATGAACATCAAACGCTGAGAGCTTTTGAAAAGCTGGAACAACAGATTGGAGGAGATTCTTTAAAATCGGAATCTTCTTTTTCGCGTTTTCGTATTCCCCGATGGAGTTGGATTGCTGCTTCTATCATCGTCCCCTTATTACTATTGTTCGGTTCCGCTTACTTATACAAAGAAACTCTTATCATTAAGAACGAACTTAGCAATGTGACTTTCATTCAATATTATGTTAGTAATGGAAAACGGGAGCAAGTCACTTTACCCGATCGATCGAAAGTTTGGCTTAATTCCGGTTCTTTGCTGATCTATCCGTCTGCGTTTATAGGAAACGAACGTGAGGTCTATCTGGCTGGTGAAGGCTATTTCTCGGTGACAAAAGATAAAGAATGCCCATTTATTGTAAAAACGAACTCTGTTTCTGTAAGTGTACTTGGTACGGAATTCAATATAAACGCTTATCCGAATATAGATAAGGTAGTGACTACTTTGGAAGAAGGATCTATCCGTATGTCGCTGAATCGTTTCGATTCATCCTATTTGTTGGAGCCGGATGATCAGATTGTTTATATTCCGTCCACCGGACATATAGAGAGAAAACGCGTGAAGGCCTCTGATTATTCTGATTGGAGAGGTGGAGGTTTGTATTTCAGTAATAGTCCATTCAAAGAAGTGATACAGACTATAGAACGTACCTATTCGGTTCAGGTACATTTGCAGACTTCTATTTATCAATCCAATAATCTGACTATTCATTTCTATCCTAATGAGTCCATCGAGAATATTATGATGTTGATTAAAGAAATGATCCCTGGACTTGAATACCAGATAGAGGGGAAAGATATTTATATAGATTAAGGCTTGGCCTATATTATCATTTGTTAACATTATATCGTTGGGTGTAGTTAAACAACAGACTGTCCTATTGTAAAAGCCGCCAAAGGACGGCTATTGTTTAACTAAAAAAAATAATATTATGAACAAAAATCGATCAATCCGAGTGGCAGCTTTTTGCCTTGGTTTGATGTTGGCGGGTTCTCTGCAAGTACATGCCCAGAAAGTAACATTTCGGGATGGAACAGTGTCGTTGAAACAAGCGTTTGAAAAGATCGAAGCATCTTCGAAGTATAAAATCGCTTATAATGATTCACACCTGAATGTTTCTCGTAAAGTTTCGTTGAATCAAAAAGAAACCGAAGTACTGGAGATATTGGCAACTATCCTGAAAGATACGGGTTATACGTACAAAAAGAACGGTAACTACATTGTGATTGTTCCCGTGGAACAAAAGCCGGCTTCAAAAGTCAAAAAGGTAAAAGGAGTTGTGAAAGATGCCAGCGGTGAAGCGATTATCGGAGCAAACGTATTGGTAAAGGGTACGGCAACAGGCGTGATCACCGATATGAACGGAAGTTTTGAGTTGGAAGTGCCGGGTAACGCAGTATTGCAGATCACCTATATTGGATATGTACAGCAGGATGTTGCTGTAAAAAACCGGGACCAATTGGCTGTGTTACTGAAAGAAGATACTAAAACCTTGGATGAGGTTGTTGTCGTAGGTTATGGTACAATGAAGAAAAAGGACCTGACCGGTGCAGTAGCATCAGTGAAGATGGACGATACTCCCCTAAGTACGATATCTACAGTGAGCCATGCGTTAGCCGGAAAAGCAGCCGGTTTACAGGTAAATACAATCAGTGCCCAGCCTGGTGGCGGCACAACGTTTCGGATTCGTGGAGCTGCTTCGACCGGAGCAGGCAATGATCCGTTGATTATTGTGGATGGATTTCCTGTAAGTAATGCAGGTAATGTGAGTGTCGGTTATAACAGTGATAATGGTACGACTGACAATATATTGGCCTCGATCAACCCCAATGATATCGAATCAATTGAAGTATTGAAGGATGCCAGTTCTACTGCTATTTACGGTGCACGTGCGGGCAGTGGTGTTATTATCATTACAACCAAACGGGGAAAAGAGGGTAAACCGAAAGTTACCTATTCAGGATCTGCCACTGTGCAGACTATGGCTACTAAATATGAAATGCTGGATGCACAGGATTTTATGATTCAGTCTAACCGCTGGTTTAAAGAAAAGTGGATGTATGATAATAAAGTCGGCATTTATGGTGGTAAAAATGAATCGGAGGCCGGCAGTGCATATCATCCCAAATATTCGGATGCGGATATTGCGAATCCGGTAAATGATACAGATTGGTATGATCGTATTACTCGTACGGGTTTTCAGACACAGCATAATATCTCAATCAATGGAGGTACGGAGTATACCAAATATCTGATTTCTGGTAACTTCTTTAATCAAAAGGGCATTGTAAAGAATAATGGCATGTCGCGTTATACTGGCCGTGTAAATCTGGATCAGAAGCTCAGTAAATATGCAAAAGTAGGTATCAACCTGACAGTGAGTCGTAATACATTGGACAATGTTCCGTTGGGAGCAGGGCAAAATGAATATGCCAGTATTTTAGTGTCTGCTGCTCAGTTTAGTCCACTATTGTCTGTGAAAGATGAAAATGGTGATTACAGTCTGAACCAACAGGCTGCTTATATTCCAAATCCTGTTTCGCTACTTGAGATCAGTGATCAGACGACTAAAGAACGTTTCCTGGCCACTCCGTTTGTTGAAATCAAACCAATCAATGAGCTCACATTGAAAGCCAGTTTTGGTATCGATCGTAACTATCAGCGTCGTGAGGTATACATGCCTAAAACAACTCTTTACGGAGAAAAGGCTGATGGCCGTGCAGACATCGGGCAATATGACAGGTCTGATTATTTGTTAGAACTGACTGCCAATTATGCAAAACGTTTGGGTGATCATAATCTGAATGCTTTGGTTGGATACTCTTTTCAAAGATTCACCAGTAAGTATCTCAATGCGGGTAACCAAGGATTTCTGACAGATGCCTTTCTGTTTAATAATCTGGGTGCAGGTACTTATGAAAAACCATGGGTTGGTTCTTCCGCTTCTAAAAGTGAAATGGCCTCTTTCTTCGGTCGTGTAAATTATACCTATAAAGATCGTTACTTGGTGACCGCCACTCTTCGTGCTGATGGTGCCTCTAACTTTGCAAAAAATAACCGTTGGGGATATTTCCCTTCTGTGGCTCTGGGCTGGAGATTTACGGAGGAAAACTTTGCCCGGTCTTTGAATTTGGATAAAGTGCTCTCTAACGGTAAGTTAAGATTAAGTTACGGACAAACAGGTAACTCGAATATCGGAGATAAATCAGTCACTTATTATGGTACAGGATATAATAAAGTTTTCGGTAATAAAGAATATACAGGAGTCTATGTCAGTCAGATCGGTAATCCGGATTTAAAATGGGAGACGACAACCGAGTGGAATGTAGGATTGGATCTGGGGTTCTTAAACAATCGTTTTAATGTAACTGCAGAATACTTTCATAAGGTAGTTTCTGATTTGCTTAGTTCCCGTAGTGTACTTTCGTATAATGAAGTAGGTTCGATTGCTGCCAATATCGGTAAAACGCAGAGTCAGGGATTTGAGTTGACAATCAATACAAAGAATTTTGATACAAAAGATTTTAGTTGGAATACCGATTTTACTTTCTCGTTCTATCGTGATAAGTGGAAAGAACGTGATGAGAATTGGAGCCCGAATCCATACGATATGTATAATGCTCCGTTGAGAGGATACTATATGTATTTGTCTGACGGGCTGATTCAGCCGGGGGAGGAAGTATCCTGGATGCCGGGGGCTCTACCGGGACAGGTGAAATTAAAAGATATTGATGGATACGCATACAATGAAGACGGAACTTATAAGACCGACAAACATGGCATTCCATTGAGGACTGGAAAGCCCGATGGAAAGATAGATTATGCGGACGCTGTCTTTAAAGGTTGTAGTGATCCGGGTTATTTACTGGGATTGAATAATACTTTCCGTTATAAGAATTTCGACTTGAATGTTTATTTCTATGGTCAGTTGGATTTATTAAAGAGTGGTTCTTATAAAGATTATTGGATTGTCGGTTCAGGAACAATGACCGGGGTGAATAACTTATATCGCGGTTATAACATGCCTACTTCGGCCAAAGAAGTGTGGTCGCATGATAATACATCGGGTAAGATGCCGGGTTATTTTCAGTATATGAGTAATTATGGATATGGAGACTATTTCTTGGAAAAGAGCTGGTTTATTCGCTGTCGCAATATTACGCTGGGATATACATTGCCTGTTAAGTCGGCAAAGAAACTGGTTTCCAATGTACGTATCTACGCCGATGTGAACAACTTGTTTACTATTACTCCGTATGATGGTTTGGATGTGGAAACAGATGATTCTTATTGGGCATATCCCAATGTACGTAGTTTTAGTATTGGTCTGGATATTACTTTCTAAGCAATAAAAAAATAAAGAATGATATGAAAAAGATAATTTATATATTTTCCCTGTTTATCACAGTAATTGGTTTATTAGGCTCTTGCATTAACCTGGAATCCGAATCATATGACTCAATTAATACAACTATATTTCCTACTAATGCAGATGATGCTGATGCATTGGTTATTGCAGCAGCTTACGGTCCGTTCCGTGCAGATGGGTATAGCGGATTATTTCAATGTGCTAAAGGTGGTTTGGCCTCTAATACAGATATGTCTACCGACCTATTGGATTGTAAATGGGGAGATTCGTGGTGGCCGGCTGTATTACAGTTGAATTTCACTGCTACCTCTGATATTCCTACTTCTTTTTACGGAACATGGGCGAATCATATCGGAAAGATGACATTGACATTAGACCGTATCTCTGGTATTGATATGAAAGAAGAGGAAAAAACACGTTTAATTGCCGAAACACGTTGTGGGCGTGGATGGTTGGCATATATTCTTTACGACTTGTATGGCCCTATTCAGATTCCTTCATTAGAAGTTTTACAGAATCCTACCCAAAAGGTTATTGTACCCCGTTCTTCAAAAGAGGAAACAGTGAAGTTGATTGAAGATGACTTGAAAGCGGCAGCTGAGGTACTTCCTGCTAAATATAGTAAATCTGATGAGAACTTTGGACGGTTCACCAAAGGACTGGCATATACGGTGTTGATGAAACTTTATATGCATGAAAAAGAATGGGGCAAGGCTGTGGAATGTGGCAGAGAAGTCATGAAATGTGGATATTCGTTGGTTACTAATTATAAGGACATTTTTACTTTAGACAATGAGGGTAATGATGAAATGATCTTTTCATGCATTGAAACCAGAGGAGTAAACGAACAGATGTGGCATGCGCATGTGTTGCCAAGCAACTATCCTACAACTAATCCGAACATACAAAAATGGAATGGTTATCGTATGCCATGGCAGTTTTACCACAGTTTCGATCCTAAAGACAAGCGCCTGGAAGTTATCTGTAGTGAATATGTAGGAACAGATGGAGTGACATACAATGAAACTAATCCCGGTGAGTATTTGGATAAAGGGGCTTTACCCATCAAATATGGAGAAGATCCGACACAAACCAGTGAAAATAGTGAAGTCGATGTGGTTGTTTACCGTTATGCCGATGTATTGACTCTGATGGCTGAGGCATTGGCACGTAGTAATAATGCGGTTACTCAGGAAGCTGTGGACCGTCTGAATGATGTACATACACGTGCAGGACTGGCTGCTTATCAGTTGAGTGATTTCACCTCATTGGACGATTTTCTTGGAGCTGTTCTTAAAGAACGTGGGCATGAATTATGGGGTGAGGGTTGTCGTCGCAGTGATCTGATCCGCTATGGATTGTATATCGACTATGCTATCAAATACAAAGGATCGACTACCGCAAAAGAGTATATGAACCTGATGCCTTTGCCACAGAGTGTCATAACGGAAAGCAGTGGTCAGGTCATTCAGAATGAAGGATACTAATGCTTCTTAAGAGATTATTATAAATTAATTCAGAACGGATTTCGCAATGTGTCATGGAGACGTCTTATGATTTCTAAATTGCCGAAGTCCGTTCTTGCACAACTAGAATTGAAAAATTAAATCATGCTTTTTAAGAGAATACGTGTTACAATCTTATTGCTCGGACTGTTGAGCTTTAGCTTGAGGGTGTCGGCACAAATTGTTTTGAAGCACTCTGATTGGGAGTGGAAAATTTCAGAAACCGGATGTGCCGAACAACTAATATTTAAAGGTGGAAAACGAAATGATACCATACCTTTCTTTCGTGAAGGAGAACATGCCGGTCCATCCTTTTATGCAAAACGGGAAGGTAAAGAAGTGCGTGCATCCTGGATTCCGGATGGATACGCCTCCTATCGGAGCGAGATAGACGGAGTTCTTTGCCGGATATCATATATAAAAGATCATGGTCAACCTGCATTAAGGGTAAAGCTGACAAACAACTCACCGGTGCCTTATCAACCTCAGAAGGCCGGTCTGAAGTTGGGCATCGATACATATATGGATAAATTTCCGGATTGGTTTGGTAAATACTTTCCAACCTTGATGAGAAACGAAAAGACCCATTTTTATGGCTATCTTCAAACCCCTTCCGGACATACATTGGGACTTGTATCACAGCAGCCTGTAGCATCCTGGAGTGTAGATTATAATCTGGGCTATCAGGATCCGGTCCCATTTTGGTTTATGGGGCATCGCATCGAATCATTAAATCTCGATTTATTGAATGAATTACCTTTGCCGGCACGTCATCCGCAGAATCTGTATGAACTGAAACAGGGGGAAAGTAAAGAGTGGATTTTTACATTTGTCAATGTGGGTAATTTGGACAATCTGGAACATGCCATTGCTCGAGTTTCGGATATTCCTTTGATTGATATCCGTCAGACTTCGCATGCTGCACGTGAGGAAGCATCGTTCACACTTACTGCCGATAATCCTAACGTAAAGGTGACCAATGATGCCGGAAAAGAACTGCCTGTCGTACTGACTAAAACCAAAGGGAATCGTTGGATAGGAAAAGTCCGGTTGGAAGATGCAGGTCTCTATACCCTTTCTGTCCGTTCGGGCAATAAAGTTGCCGAAGCGATATGGACAGTACATCATCCTTGGCAATGGGTGATGGAAAAGGCACGTGAGAATGCAGCCCGTTATCATCAGAAACCGACGTCACATGCTGAGAGTTGGTATGGGTTCTATTCGGCTTTTCTTGCTGCCCGTTATTTCCCGAATGAGTCATTGGATAAGCAATTGAGCAATTATTTTGATCGGCTTTACAACAAATTGCATGATTCGGTAAAAGTGGAACCGTTGTATTTTAAGACACGTATTCAAAATACCTCTACTACTATTGGAATGTTGGTAGATAAATATGAGGCACAGGGAGATTTGGAAGATCTGAAAAAGGCGTCGAAGTTGGCTGACTGGATGATCGCGACCTCCCAGCGCGAAAATGGTGCATATTATAATCATGGAACAGTCTATACCAGTGTGATCTATATCGCTAAAAGTGTTTTGGAACTGGCTGTCCTCGAACGTAAATTGGGTGAACAGGATTTGTTTTGGAGAACATGTGCCGACCGTCATTTCCTGTCTGCAAAAAAGGCGGTTGACCAACTGGTTGCGTCACAAGGAGATTTTCAGACAGAGGGAGAATTGACCTTTGAAGACGGCATGATTTCTTGTTCAGCTTTACAGATAGGTATGATGGGAGTCATCGAGCAAGATGCTGTTGCACGCAAATATTATACCGATGCAATGTTGAAGATACTGAACAGCCATGATTGCCTTACTCAACTCCGTGTACCCGATGGGCGCCGTCGGCAAGGAACTATGCGTTATTGGGAAGCGCAATACGATGTACAGATGCTTCCCAATATGTTTAATTCACCCCATGGCTGGAGCGGATGGCGTGCGTATGCTACTTATTATGCTTATCTGCTGACAGGCGACGAGAAATGGCTGGAACAAACATTTAATGCGATGGGAGCTTTTGCCAATTTGATTGATTATAAAACGGGGCAGTTGCGTTGGGCTTTTGTTGTCGATCCGCATCTTGAAGTAGAACAGGCGTGTAGCGCTGATACTAAACTGGATTTTTCTGATCTTAGTTTTGGTAATCCGCATCCGAAATTATATGATACCCGTAAGTTTGTTATTGGTGAGCAATATGTCAATATGATTAGCGATTGGCAGACGGTCAATACTCAGGATAATGATGTGCACGAATTATTTAAATGTATCGGTGAAGCTGTTCTGACTAACGCTTTTGTCATAGAACGTCCGAATGGAGAAGTCGTAGGATACAATTGCCGTGTAACCCGGAAGGGGAATACATTGACTGTAAAGGCAGACGAGAAACAGATCGTGAATCTACATTGCAACTTGAAGCATTCTTTCTCTGTGTCTTTCGATGGTAAAACCTGTTCTTTGCCTGAAGGATATTGCAATTGGGCTTTTGGGCAGTCCGGTTATTGACTTTACAATAACTCCTGTTAATCCCATACACTCACAAACTGAAACATACGATATGTTTCAGTTTGTGAGTGTATGGGATATTTTTATGAGAAACAGTTTCTGTAGTAAGCTTGAAAAATAGTAGGAATACGTATCTTTGCATAAAATGAAAAAACACTAACATAAACACAAAATGAGACATTTATTTTTATTGGCAGCACTATTTTGTGCCTGCATTTCTTATGCACAGATTCGTGTACAAGAACGACTTCCTAAAAGTAAAACCGGTTTTGCTTTGACTACTGCGAAAACACGGGCTAAGATTTATTACGATGTGAATGATGCGCTTGTTATCAAGAGATCGGCAGAATTGTTTGCCCGCGATATTCAAATGGTGACCGGTCAAAAGCCTGAACTGATTCAAAAAAGGGAAAGAGCCAAAGCTCTGGTTATTGTCGGAACCATTGAAAAGAATCAATGGATCCGTGAGTTGGCGCAAAAAAGAAAAATTGATATCCGGCCATTGCAGGGTGCTTGGGAACGGTATTTGATTCAAACTGTCGACAACCCTTCTCCAGGAGTAGCCAAAGCATTGGTTATAGCAGGGAGTGATCGGCGGGGAGCGGCTTATGGCCTGTTCTCTATTTCCGAAATGATGGGAGTATCCCCTTGGTATTGGTGGGGTGATGTCCCGGTAAAAACGCACAAGGCTTTGTATGTAGATGCTCCGCCCACATATTCTAAAACACCTTCCGTGAAATATAGGGGTATTTTCCTGAACGATGAAGATTGGGGGCTGAAACCCTGGGCTGCTAAGACCTTTGAGAAAGAACGCGGTAATATTGGCCCCCGTACCTATGCGAAGATTTGTGAACTGTTACTGCGTTTGAAAGCTAATCATCTGGCTCCGGCAATGCATCCCGTATCTACCGCTTTTTATCAGATTCCCGAGAATAAGCTCGTAGCAGATACGTTTGCCATTGTTATGGGCTCCAGCCATTGTGAACCCTTATTGTTGAATACGGCCAGCGAGTGGCATAGCAAGACTATGGGACCCTGGGATTATAATGCTAATAAGGATAAGATTAATGAAGTTTTGGGCAATCGTGTGAAAGAAAATTGTGCTTATGAGAATGTATACACATTAGCCTTGAGAGGATTGCACGATGCTGCCATGGGTGGAGGAGACGTACCGATGAAAGAGAAAGTGAAAATGCTGGAGAATGCTTTGAAAGACCAGAGAAGCCTGCTAACCCGGCATATTGATAAGCCTGCCGAAACTATCCCGCAGGCATTCACCCCTTATAAAGAGGTGCTGGAAATCTACTCGAATGGATTGGAACTGCCGGATGATGTGACCATTATCTGGGCGGATGATAATTTTGGCTATATGAAGCGTTTGAGTGGCCCTCAAGAACAAAAACGTACAGGACGTGCAGGTGTATACTATCATATTTCTTACCTCGGTGTACCTCATAGCTATTTATGGTTTAGTACCACTCCTCCGGCATTAATGTATGAAGAGCTTCGCAAAGCGTATGATACTACGGCCGACCGTATCTGGTTGGCAAACTGTGGAGACCTGAAAGGGGCTGAGGCACAAGTATCGTTTTTTCTCGATATGGCTTATGATATCGACCAATTCAACGAAAATAATGTGCATACTTATCCTGCCCGTTGGTTGGCACAAATCTTCGGAGAACAATATTACGATACATTGAAAGACATTACCTGCTCACATATAAATTTGGCTTTTTCCAGAAAACCGGAATACATGGGGTGGGGATACTGGAATAACTATTGGGGTGGAGGTGAAAAACGTACCGATACCGAGTTTTCTTTTATAAATTACAATGAAGCCGGGAGGCGTTTGGCTGAGTACCGGCGGATCGGTAAAAAAGCAGAGGAAATGTTGGCAACTGTAGATAAAAAGGCAAAACCGGCGCTGTATCAGTTGTTGTATTATCCGGTGAAAGGGGCCGAACTGATGAATCGTATGAATATGACCGGTCAGCTTTATCGGCAATATGTTCGTCAGAAACGTGCTGCTGCCGATGATCTGAAGAGAGAAACAACGACTTGTCACGATAGTTTGGAGATTATTACCGACGGATATAATTCGCTCTTGGACGGCAAATGGAAATACATGATGTCACTAAGACAAAATTATGATGGAAGCAGTTCCTATTTTATGCTTCCATTGATGGAAGAAAGTTATGTGGCAACGGGCGATCCAAAGTTGGCCGTTCAGGTAGAAAGTGAGCAATTGAATCGGGGAGGTTTTAGTTTCCGGGCTTTACCCGTGTTCAATACTTACTCCCGTAAAAGTCACTGGATCGATGTTTATAATCAGGGGGGAGGAATGTTGGACTGGAAATCGGAACTTTCTGACGAGTGGATCGTTTTGTCTCGTCAGTCGGGCAGTACTCGTACTGAAGATCGTATCCAAGTATCGATCGATTGGAATAAAGTACCATCAGGAGAGAAAGTCACAGGATTTATTGAGTTCTCTTCCGGAATGCAGAAAGAACGGGTGCTTGTTTCCGTATTCAATCCGAAGACTCCGGTACGCGACGAATTACAAGGACTTTTCATAGAGGAAAATGGCTACGTATCTCTGCCCGCTACAGCCTTCCACCGTAAGTTTGAGAGTGAAGATGTCAAGATGAGTGTACTTCCCGGTTTGGGCTTTGAAGGTGCTGCCTTGCAAATAGGAAGTCCGATAGCTCCCTTACAGATGTATCGTTCGTCCGAGGTGCCTAGAGTGGAATATGATTTTTATACTTTCAATGCTGGAATGGTTGATGTGTATACCTACGTACTGCCCACTTTCCCTTTGCATGCTGATCGGGATTATAAACTACCGGAGCATACCAATTCGGATACCAAATATAGTGTCCGTATCGATGACGGATCTATTTCTACTCCATCCACTTCAGCCATAGAATATTCCCAGATCTGGTATGACAGTGTGCTGAAAAATTGTAGAGTGAATAAATCCACTCTTTATGTAAAGGCCCCCGGTAAGCATACATTGCAGATTCGCTGTGGAGATCCCGGAACTGTGATTCAGAAAATCGTTATTGATATGGGTGGGCTCAAAAGGTCATATTTAGGACCTGAAACAACTCTTTGCCGTTAATATTATTTTTAATTAACATTCTTGCATGCAGGCTTTCTATGAATATTCTATTTCTATAAGTAGAGAGAACATATTTTGAATATCTAACGAAAAAAGAAATTTATTATGAAGATCTGTTCATGCTTGAATAAAGGAGTTATGATTGCAGTGGCAGTTGTTTGTTCTGCCAGTTTACAGTCTTGTCTGGATGACAATGATAAGTATTATTATGTGGAAGGATTTCCTAATGCTCTTGTTACGGTGAAAAATGCGACTGATGGTTCATTCTTCTTACAGCTGAATGATAGCACGACTTTGTTGCCGACCAATATGTCCTCTTCACCTTTTGGAGATAAAGAAGTCAGGGCATTGGTGAATTATGATGAAGTGAGTGAGTCTGGTGGCAGATATGATAAGGCGGTACAGGTGAACTGGATAGATAGTATTTTGACGAAATCGATTGCCCCGGATTTAGGATCAGAAAATGACGTTGTTTATGGAACAGATCCCGTGGAAATAGTAAACGATTGGGTGACTATTGCGGAAGATGGTTATTTGACCCTACGATTCAGAACAAAATGGGGTGATTATAATAAAGCCCATTTCGTAAATTTATTGTTGGGGCAAAGTCCGTCTGACCCATATGAGGTTGAGTTTCGCCATAATGCATATGGCGATACATATGGTACGGTTGGTGATGGTTTGGTAGCCTTTAAGCTGGTGGGACTTCCGGATACGAATGGAAAAACGGTTCCGTTGACTTTGAAATGGAAGTCATTTAGTGGAGATAAATCGGCTGTATTTGATTATTGTACTCAAAAAACCGTTACACCGGCTAAACCGGCCATTGTTTCTGTAAGGAGCAATTTAAATTTAAAATAGTTTTCTTGGGCATACTGCGTTTCTATTCTTTTTGAATTGAGATCGTATTACTTTCCGAATATTCAGAAGTGCATAGAAGCGCAGTATTGTTTTCATTAACATTGTTAATGGCATTTCTCTTTCATTCTTTTTTTACCGGCAAAAAACAAGTCTTTAGCATCTCAAAGACTTGTTTTCTATTATTAAAGAACTTATTTTAACATACTGTTAAATCAGGTGTTTCCCAAATACAAAAGGGAGAACGTTAACAGATTGATAATAAGTAATATATTGTAAGTTCAACTTCTTCTTCTTTATTTGTCTCTTTTGAAGTCGAATCCGTATTCTTGTTATATTAGTACATTCGTTTGGAGGTGGAAACTACTTTGTTGAAATTCTCTAGGATATCGACTGTTGTGTTGTTCCTTGACTGTTTCAAGCCAAGATACATTTAGATATGTCTTTTCCTGATGCTGAATTTAGTTTATCAGTAATTTGCTTAAAGGTCAAAGACGTGGTGAGAAGTACCTTTTTGATGAATGAGATCATATAGTAACCGCGATCTATAGTGTAGGTGTATTTGAAAAAAAACAATGTGTTAGGGTGAAACTATACATGGTGATGTTGTAGGTTGTATTTGGATTGCTAATTCATTGTTCAATAGTGAATTATCCTGTTGATAACTTCGGTTGATATCTGTTGATAACTATGTTAATAACTTTGTTGACAACTGCGTGGGGGAATTAAGTGTCTGGAAATGTTAGGCAATAAAACAGCGTTTAAGAGTCTAAATTTCCTAAACGCTGATTTCTGGGTGTTAATGGAATTTGAAATTTGCCTAAGGCACTCGTAGGTATGAATTGGATACTAATCAATGATTTTCTATTTCTTTACGTTCCACGCATTTGCTTTTTTTATCGACAATTAGGTTGTTTCCCCTTTTTTTTATGCTTTGTGCAATTTGGGTGTAAGGTGTTATTTTACAGTTATTTTATTGATTTTCATGACATGATAAACACCGGCATAATCGGCGGCAAAGCCTTCGTCTGATTTACCCATATCAATAACTTCTAATTCCACATATACAGGTGTTCCATTTTTGATTCCTTTTGTTTCACCATCATACTTTTGTAGGAGTTCTCCTGTTTTATCAACAATCCAATAATCAGTGGAATCCCCTTCTGAAGTGAAAGAACGTGTTTCATGTCCGATGATCAATTTACCTTTTACGGACAAAAGTTTTTGGGTAGGAGTGTCCGGTGTCGGTATAGCTTCTTCGTCTGGTATTTCATTCGTCTTGGAATACCTCAAAACCAACTCGCCTTTTTTGAGAATCAAACTGTCCTGAGTCAATTGCTCTACTGTTAGTGTATCTGTAAAGGATATACTTTGGTGGTTGCCGATGCTTATACCGGAAAGGAGTAATAAGTTTCCTTCTTTCTTCCATTTCTCATATTTCAAAGTGGCCATATTGATGGAAGAAGCACTTCCGTTTGCTTCAAGCGTGAATCCTTGTTTTAAATTAGATATTCCGGGAACCGGTGCCACCCAAGAGCCTTCTATCGTAACATCATTACAAGCCACCAAGGTAGTTATGGCAAGGACAACGGTTAAATTTCTAAATATCTCCATTTTTGTTATTCTTTAAATTATATCCCTAATACTATATTTACATCTATACTGGGTTTCAGGTTAATATCATAAATAACTCTCAAGATTAGTTCACTATGTTACATCAGACGGCTGCTGACACGCAAAGAATGGCTCTCTGAAAGTACTTTTCTTTTTATTATTTTAAGCTGTTACACTTTTTAGCTTGGTCATGTGTCTCTATTTTTAGTATCTGTAGCATCATGATTTATGCAAAAATAAATGTTTTGTTTTGATATACAATATATTCTTTGGGATCTGTTAGTCACTTTTTTATTTCATAAGGTGAGCAACGGAGTTTGTAATGCTTTTGAATGTTGAAATGGAAAAATTGAGTATTTTCCAGCTTGTTGATAACCTTTTGAAAAGCTAGTTGATTGATATGGAGGTAAAATACTTAATTTATTGAATTGTAGTCTGTTAACCTGTTAATAACTTTGGTGTATATCTGTTAATAACTATGTTGATAACTGTGTTAAGAATCTAACTATAGGAGAGTATGTGGCAATAAAAAAGCGCCCAAGAGTGGAAGCCTCCTAAACGCTAATTTTCTTTTGGTAGCGGGACCCGGGATTGAACCGGGGACCTCATGATTATGAATCATGCGCTCTAACCAGCTGAGCTATCCCGCCATTGTTTCTCGATTGCGGGTGCAAAGATAGAGCCTTTTTTTAAATCTCCAAAACATTTTCTATCTTTTTTGTGTTTAACTTAAAAAAAAGATCTTTGAAAGTACGATGGACAGGCTGTTCCTGACCCGGAAAGAAGAGATGTAATGAAGAAAGTGAATTAATTATGCCTTGTAATTAGAAAAAAGTATTTATCTTGGCACACACAATCAATAATGAATGAAGCTATGAAAAAAGAGAAAATACATTTGGAATACCTTCTGAATGCGACCTCTAAAAATATTCTTTGGTCAGCAATTAGCACACCTACCGGTTTGGAGGACTGGTTCGCAGACAAAGTAGTATCAGATGATAAAACGGTGACCTTTTGTTGGGGCAAAACCGAACAGCGTCAGGCCGGTATTGTTGCGATTCGGGCATATTCGTTCATTCGTTTCCACTGGCTTGATGACGAAAATGAAAGGGACTATTTTGAAATTAAGATGAGTTATAATGAATTGACGGGTGACTATGTGCTCGAAATTACTGACTTTTCTGAAGCGGATGAAGAGGATGATTTGAAGGAATTGTGGGATTCTCAGGTGAGTAAGTTACGGAGAACATGTGGTTTTTAGTTAACTTTCGACCAAAAATTTTTCGCACTCCTTTTTTTGTGCTAATTTTGTATCTTAATTGCATGAAACTATTAAGATGCTACGCATAAAAAGATTAGATATTTTTATAATAAAGAGTTTTTTATTACTCTTTGTCGGTACATTTTTCATCTGCCTCTTCATCTTCATGATGCAGTTTTTGTGGAAGTATGTAGACGAATTGGTGGGAAAAGGGTTGGAGATGAGTGTACTGGCTCAATTCTTCTTTTATTCTGCGTTGAGTCTGGTACCGATGTCACTACCCTTGGCAGTGTTGTTGGCTTCTTTGATAACATTTGGTAATTTTGGTGAACGTTTTGAGTTGCTTGCCATGAAAGCGGCGGGGATTTCATTACTTAAAATCATGCGCCCGCTTATTGTTCTCGTCTTTGCCATTTGTTGTGTATCCTTTTATTTCCAGAACGTCATCGGTCCGCAGGCGCAAGCCAAGTTGGGAACCCTGCTTATTTCGATGAAGCAGAAATCTCCTGAAGTTGATATTCCCGAAGGAGTTTTCTATGATGAAATAGATGGTTATAACCTGAAAGTACAAAGGAAAGACCGTAAAACGGGTATGCTTTATGATGTGATCATTTATGATTTCTCCAACAACTTTGATAATGCTCGCATTATAGTTGCTGATTCGGGACGTTTGGAAATGACCGCTGATAAACAGCATCTCTACTTGCATCTGTACAGCGGCGAGATGTTTGAGAATCTGAAAGCACAGAGCATGAGTTCGAAGAATGTTCCTTACCGTCGTGAGTCTTTCCGGGAAAAGCATTCGATTATTCAGTTCGACTCAGATTTTAATATGGCTGATGCCAGCATCATGAGCAATCAGTCCACTACCAAAGATATGATAAAAATACAGGCATCTATCGATTCTATGACCGTATTGGCCGATAGTATCGGAAGACAGTATTTTGTTGAAGCAAGTAAGGGACCCTATCGTACAGCAGTCGGATTGACGAAAGAAGATACCTTGAAAATGCAGGAAGCGCAGATTCGTGACTATAATGTAGATAGTCTGTTTGAGGCTGCTACGTTGATGAATAAGCAGAAGATTATAGCATCAGCTGTTGGGCGTACAGAGAATCTGTCGAGTGACTGGGGATTTAAGAGCTTTACGATGACCCAGAATGACTTCAGTATAAGGAAACATAAAATAGAATGGCACCGGAAGATCACGATTTCTCTATCCTGTCTTTTATTCTTTTTCATTGGTGCACCTTTGGGAGGGATTATTCGTAAAGGTGGATTGGGAATGCCTGTTATTGTTTCCGTACTTACCTTTATTATTTACTATATAATAGACAACACGGGTTATAAAATGGCCCGTGATGGAAAGTGGATTGTGTGGATGGGGATGTGGATGAGTTCTGCCATTCTGGCTCCGCTTGGATATTTCCTGACTTATAAATCGAATAAAGACTCCGTTGTATTGAATACGGATGTATATATCTCTTGGTTCAAAAGAGTGTTTGGGGTACGTAGTGTCCGACATCTGTCCAAGAAGGAAGTTATTATTCATGATCCGGATTATCAACGTCTTCCGTTCGATTTGAATGGCCTTTCAGAGGAGTGTAGGGCTTATATGCAAAAGAACCGATTGGCCAAGGCACCCAATTATTTTAGCCTGTGGATGTCCGGCGGGCAAGATCAGGAAATTATCGCTATAAACAACCGTATGGAAGCATTGGTTGATGAGATGTCTAATACCCGTTCACTGATACTACTTCAGAAGTTGGAAAAATATCCGATTATCCCTGTAAATGCGCATGTGCGCCCATTCCATAATTATTGGCTTAATATGGCAATAGGAATTGTGATTCCTATCGGTCTGTTCTTTTATTTCCGGATCTGGGCTTTTCGTATACGTCTGAATAAAGACATGGGGCGGATTATCGCATTGAACCGGGATGTGGAATTGACAATAAAAGATATTAATAACGAAAACAAGATATAAAAGTATGGAACCAATCAGACTGAATACCATTGAAGAGGCGATAGCTGACTTCAAAGAAGGTAATTTTGTAATTGTGGTAGATGATGAAGATCGTGAAAATGAAGGTGATTTCATTATTGCTGCCGAGAAGATTACTCCGGAAAAAGTAAATTTCATGCTGACTCACGGTCGTGGAGTACTTTGTGCTCCAATCACAGAAGAACGCTGCGCTGAGTTGGAACTGGATATGCAGGTGTCGTCCAACACTTCAATTTACGAAACTCCGTTTACTGTTACTGTCGACTTGCTTGAGGGGTGTACAACCGGAGTTTCCATGCATGACCGTGCAATGACTATTCGCGCTTTGGCTGATCCGAAGACAAAACCTGCCGACCTGGGGCGTCCGGGACATATCAATCCTTTGCGTGCCCGCTCTCGCGGGGTACTTCGTCGTGCAGGTCATACCGAGGCAAGTGTCGATCTGGCTAAGCTTGCCGGATTATATCCTGCCGCTGCATTGATCGAAATTATCAATGAAGACGGCACCATGGCCCGTCTGCCTCAGTTGGTAGAAGTAGCCCGTCGCTTCGGATTGAAAATAATCTCCATTAAAGATCTGATTGCTTATCGTCTCCAGATGGAGTCTATTGTCGATAGAGGTGTTGAAGTGGATATGCCTACACAGTTCGGGCATTTCCGTCTGATACCTTTCCGCCAGAAATCAAATGGAATGGAACACATTGCATTGATAAAGGGAACCTGGGATACAGACGAACCGATTCTGGTGCGTGTGCACTCTTCTTGTATGACGGGTGATATCTTTGGTTCATGTCGTTGTGAGTGTGGTGAACAGCTTCACAAAGCTATGGAAATGATTGAGGCTGCCGGTAAAGGGGTGATCGTTTACATGAATCAGGAAGGTCGTGGCATCGGCCTGATGAATAAGATTGCTGCTTATAAACTTCAGGAAGAAGGTTATGACACGGTAGATGCCAATCTCCATTTGGGTTTTGATGCCGACGAACGTGATTATGGAGTCGGTGCACAGATTTTGCGTGAGATCGGAGTGAAGAAGATGAAACTGATGACTAACAATCCGGTGAAACGTATCGGTCTGGAAGCCTATGGGTTAGAGATTACCGAGAATGTGGGAATTGAGATTAAGCCGAATCCTTATAATGAACGCTACCTGAAGACTAAGAAAGATAGAATGGGTCATACGCTTCATTTTAATAAGTAAACTGTCTATTTGCTTTCATATATCAAATATTATAGTTTATTTTGCAATCAAATTCACTCAACAACAATAAAATAGATACGAAATGAACCAACTATCAGACCGTTTGAACAGCTTGTCGCCCTCGGCGACTCTTGCTATGTCGCAAAAAAGTGCTGAGCTGAAAGCTCAGGGTGTTGATGTAATTAACCTCAGTGTGGGAGAACCTGACTTCAATACTCCCGACCACATCAAAGAAGCTGCCAAGAAAGCGGTAGATGACAACTTCTCTCGCTACTCTCCGGTTCCGGGTTATCCGGCTTTGCGTAATGCTATCGTAGAGAAACTGAAGAAAGAAAACGGTCTGGAATATACAGCCGCTCAGATTTCTTGTGCAAATGGGGCAAAACAATCTGTATGTAACACTATTATGGTGTTGGTGAATCCGGGTGACGAGGTCATTGTACCTGCTCCTTATTGGGTAAGCTATCCTGAAATGGTGAAACTGGCAGAAGGTACACCGGTGATTGTGACTGCCGGTATCGAACAGGATTTCAAAATTACTCCTGCGCAACTGGAAGCTGCCATTACTCCCAAAACCAAAGCATTGATACTTTGCTCACCGTCTAACCCGACCGGTTCGGTTTACAGCAAAGAAGAATTGGCTGGTTTGGCTGCTGTGTTGGCAAAGTATCCACAAGTCATAGTCGTTGCCGACGAGATCTATGAACACATCAATTATATCGGAAAACATCAGAGCATTGCTCAGTTCCCCGAGATGAAAGACCGTACCGTGATTGTTAACGGTGTGTCAAAGGCGTATGCGATGACCGGATGGAGAATTGGGTTCATAGCCGGCCCGGAATGGATTGTGAAGGCTTGCAATAAACTTCAGGGACAGTATACTTCAGGCCCTTGTTCGGTATCTCAGAAGGCTGCCGAGGCTGCTTATACAGGTTCTCAGGCTCCGGTTGAGGAGATGCGTCAAGCCTTCGAACGTCGTCGTGACCTGATTGTAAAATTGGCAAAGGAAGTTCCCGGATTTGAGGTAAATGTACCGGAAGGTGCTTTCTACCTGTTCCCTAAATGCAGTTCTTTCTTTGGTAAATCAGCGGGTGACCGTAAGATTGAGAATTCGGATGATCTGGCGATGTATCTGCTTGAAGATGCTCACGTAGCATGTGTAGGCGGTACTTCTTTCGGAGCTCCTGAATGCATTCGCATGAGTTATGCTACCAGCGATGAAAATATCGTTGAAGCAATTCGCCGTATTAAAGAAGCATTGGCGAAGTTGAAATAAGATTCAGCCAATCAGATAAAAAAGGAGGGTGTTATCTGTGAAAAGGTGCATCCTTCTTTACTTTTAGAGTATTTGGTTTCGATACTCTGTTCTCTAAAGAGACATTACAACACAAAATATACACAACACATGAAGAACATTTTTTTTATCTGCTTATTCTTAAGCATGAGCCTCGCCGTATCCGGTAAGAAGGCTCAAGTGAGTATCTCCTGTCTGAAAACCGAGATGCTTGTAAATCCCCAAAACATTGATTGTCCCTCTCCCCGTTTGAGTTGGGAGATTTTATCTGATGTGAGAGATGTAAGACAAGTCTCCTACCATATCCTCGTATCCACTTCGTTGGAGAAATTAAACCGGGAAGAGGGTGATTTGTGGGATACGGGTGATGTGGCGTCCGATCAGTCCGCATATATTTCGTATGGCGGCGATATGCTCGATAGCCGTATCCAATGTTATTGGAAAGTGAGGGTAAAAACCAATAAAGGTATTTCCGCTTGGAGTGAACCTGCCAGTTGGGAGATGGGACTGTTGCATCCGTCGGACTGGCAGGCTGTGTGGATAGGGAGAGCTTTTCCACAAGATAAACTGGAGGGGAATACGCGAGTCCCTGCCCGTTATCTGCGCAAACCTTTCAATTTGAACTCGAAGAAAGTGAGAAAGGCTACCCTGTACATTTGCGGATTAGGATTTTATGAGACCTATATTAACGGAAAGAAGATTGGAGATCAGGTATTGGCTCCTACGCCTACGGATTATTCCAAATCGGTGAAGTATAATCGGTTTGATGTGACCGGACAATTATTAAAGGGAGCTAATGCCATCGGTGTCATCTTGGGCAACGGACGGTATACTTCGATGCGTATGCCGGGAGTGCGCCATTTTGATGTACCTAAAATGATTGCCCAACTTGAGGTATACTATGAAGATGGAGAGAAACGGGTGATTGCGAGCGATGCTTCCTGGAAAATAACGGCCGAAGGTCCCATCGGGACAAATAATGAGTTTGACGGTGAAGAGTATGATGCAAGAAAAGAGATGCCGGGATGGAATACATATCCGTTTGATGATACGAAATGGCTTCAGGCAGAAGTTGTAAGCCTGCCGGGAGGAAAGTTGGAGGCCCAACTCAATCGTAATATGAAAGTGATGGATACCGTGAAACCTATCGGTATTACCGAATCGGCTCCCGGAGTATATATTCTGGATATGGGACAAAATATGGTCGGTTGGCTTCGCATGAAAGTAAAGGGGCAATCCGGCGATACGTTGAAACTGCGTTTTGCCGAGTTGTTGCAGAAAGACGGTTCTATTTATACGGCAAATCTGCGAACGGCACATTCGGCAGATACCTATATCTTAAAGGGAAATTCTATGGAAGAGTGGCAACCGACTTTTACTTATCATGGATTTCGTTTTGTTGAATTGACGGGTTTCAGGGAAAAACCTTCTCTATCCGACTTCGAGGGACAAGTGATTTATGATGAAATGGAGACTACGGGTAATCTGGAAACCTCCGACCCGATGATCAACAGGATTTACAAGAACGCTTATTGGGGTATACGTGGTAATTATCGCGGCATGCCTACCGACTGTCCGCAACGTGACGAACGTATGGGGTGGCTGGGTGACCGTGCGGTTGGTTCGCAAGGAGAAAGTTATATTTTTAATAATCATCTTCTTTACGCCAAATGGCTCGATGATATTGAACAGGCGCAGAAAGAAAATGGAGCTGTACCCGATGTGGCTCCTAACTACTGGGACGTTTGCACTGACAATATGACCTGGCCCGGTGCCTATTTAATCATAGCAAATATGCTTTATGATCAGTTTGGCGATAAACAACCCATCATCAAACATTATCCTTCGATGAAGAAGTGGATGCGTTATATGAAAGATAAGTATATGGTAGATCATATTATGACGAAAGATAATTTTGGAGACTGGTGTATGCCTCCCGAATCTCCCGAACTGATCCACTCTAAAGATCCTTCACGTATCACGGAAGCTGCGGTGCTGGGAACAACCTTTTATTATTATTTGTCCAATTTGATGGTACGGTTTGCAGCGTTGGCCGGTTATCCGCAGGATGCTGAAGATTTTCGGAAAGAGAGTGAACTGGTTAAAGAAGCTTTTAATTCAAAATACCTTCATACGGAATTGGGGTATTATAGCAACAATACAGTTACTGCAAATATCCTTTCCCTGCGGTTCGGCATGGTTCCTGAGGCTTATAAGGAAGTCGTGTTCCGGAATATAGTTGAGAAAACAACGAAAGATTTCAATGGGCATGTCAGTACCGGCCTGGTCGGTATCCAGCAGTTGATGCGCGGACTATCGGATTATGGAAGAACTGACCTCGCCTATCGGATAGCGACTAACCGGACTTATCCGAGTTGGGGATATATGGTAGATAATGGGGCAACCACAATCTGGGAGTTGTGGAATGGTAATACAGCTGACCCGGCTATGAATTCTGCCAACCATGTGATGCTGTTGGGCGATCTGATTGTATGGGCATATGGCTATCTGGGAGGTATCAGCAATGCTCCCGGGAGTGTCGGTTTTAAACAGATACAGCTAAAGCCTTACCCGGTAGATGGCCTCGATTTTGTGAATACTTCGTTTCACTCTATCTACGGTGAGGTGAGAAGTCATTGGAAAAAAGAGGACGGTTCGTTCTGTTGGGATATCTCGGTGCCGTGCAATACTTCTGCTTTGGTTTATGTGCCGGTAGCAGATAAAAGTATTGATCCGAAAGAAAAGAAGCGGATCGTCGGAGAGGGGGGGACTTTTCTCCGGATGGAAGGTAGTTATGCTGTCTTTAGTTTTCCTTCGGGAAGTTATCGATTGAAGACGCGGTTATAATTTGCCAAACGTCTGAAAAGAAATAAATAAATAAAGGCTGCTTTCCATTAGGAAGGCAGCCTTTATCTTTGTTGTTGGGGATTGTATTATTCAGCTGGGTGAATTGCTTCAGAAGGACATACATCTGCGCAAGTACCACAATCTGTACACTGCTCAGGATCAATTGAGTAAATATCACCTTCAGAGATAGCGCCAACCGGACACTCGTCAATACAAGTTCCGCAAGCAATACAATCTTCACTAATTACGTAAGCCATTTTGTTTGATATTTTAATTATTAGTACTAATTTGTAGGTACAAAAATAGAGTTTTTAATCATTAGTTGGTATCGTTTTTGATTAAAATGTTTTAATTTGTATATCTTCTAAATAAGGAAAACACTATTTTTGCATTGATTATTAAATACGTATGCAATTATGCCTTTAAATTTACCCGATAAGCTTCCTGCGATAGAACTATTAAAAGAGGAGAATATCTTTGTGATAGATAACTCCCGCGCAACACAACAAGACATCCGTCCGCTACGAATTGTTATCCTCAACCTGATGCCGTTGAAGATTACGACAGAAACAGACTTGGTGCGTTTACTCTCAAACACTCCGCTTCAGGTGGAAATTTCTTTTATGAAGATTAAAAGCCACACCTCGAAGAATACACCGATAGAGCACATGAAAACATTTTATACCGACTTCGACAAGATGAGAGAAGACAGGTATGACGGTATGATTATCACCGGTGCACCGGTAGAGCAAATGGAGTTTGAGGAAGTGAACTATTGGGATGAAATAACGGAGATATTCGACTGGGCACGTACCCATGTCACCTCCACACTCTATATTTGTTGGGCAGCACAGGCGGGACTGTATCATCATTACGGTATCCCCAAGTATGCTTTGGATAAGAAAATGTTCGGCATTTTCAAGCATCGCACGCTGCTTCCGCTGCATCCCATCTTCCGTGGCTTCGATGATGAATTCTATGTGCCCCATAGCCGGCATACGGAAGTGCGAAAGGAAGATATACTGAAAGTACCGGAATTGACATTACTTTCCGAGTCGGATGATTCGGGGGTATATATGGTGGTAGCCCGTGGCGGACGTGAGTTTTTTGTTACCGGGCACTCCGAGTACTCTCCACTGACACTGGATACGGAATATCGCCGGGATGTTTCGAAAGGGCTTCCCATCGAGATTCCCCGTAACTATTACGTGAATGATGATCCGGACAAAGGACCACTGGTGCGTTGGCGCGGACATGCCAACCTGTTGTTCTCCAATTGGCTGAACTATTTCGTCTATCAGGAGACTCCTTATAATATTGAAGATATCCGATGATAAAACAACGTAAAATAGAATTGCTGGCTCCGGCCAAAAATCTGGAATGTGGCATAGCTGCTATTGATCATGGAGCGGATGCTGTGTATATCGGTGCGCCGAAGTTTGGTGCCCGCGCGGCGGCAGTCAATTCATTGGAGGACATAGCTGCTTTGGTAGAGTATGCCCATCTGTACAATGCCCGGATTTATGTGACAGTCAATACTATCTTGAAAGATGAAGAACTGCAAGAGACGGAGAAGATGATTTGGGCTTTGTTCCGTGCCGGTGTAGATGCACTGATTGTGCAGGATATGGGAATCACCGGCCTGAATCTGCCGCCTATTCCGCTGCACGCCAGTACCCAGATGGATAACCGTACGGTGGAGAAGGTGCGATTTCTGGCTGATGCCGGTTTCCGGCAAGTGGTGTTGGCGCGCGAACTTTCGCTGCGTGAGATCAGCAAGATACACGAAGCTTGTCCGGATGTACCTTTGGAAATATTCGTGCATGGAGCTCTCTGCGTCAGCTATAGCGGGCAGTGTTATGTTAGTCAGGCTTGTTTCGGGCGTAGCGCCAACCGGGGCGAATGTGCCCAGTTTTGCCGTTTGCCGTTCAGTCTGGTCGATGCTGAGGGACGGGTGATCGTGAAGGACAAGCACCTCCTTTCACTCAAAGACCTCAATCAGAGTGACGAATTGGAAGCACTGCTCGATGCCGGTGCCTCTTCTTTCAAGATAGAGGGACGACTGAAGGATGTCTCTTATGTAAAGAATGTGACGGCTGCCTATCGCCGGAAGCTGGATGCCATCTTTGCCCGCCGCAAAGAGTACGCGCGTGCCTCGTCCGGGAGTTGCCGTTATGCCTTTAACCCTCAGCTCGACAAGAGTTTCAGCCGGGGCTTTACCCATTATTACCTGCATGGACGTACCAAGGACGTTTTTTCGTTCGACACCCCTAAGTCGTTGGGCGAGGAGATGGGTACGATGAAAGAGGCAAGAGGAAACTATCTGACCGTAGCGGGATTGAAATCTTTTAATAACGGTGACGGGGTGTGCTACATTGATGAGCAAGGCAGGCTGCAAGGCTTCCGCATCAACCGGGTGGAGGGCAATAAGCTTTATCCGCAGGAGATGCCCCGTATCAAGCCCCGTACGGTGTTATATCGAAATTTCGATCAGGAGTTCGAAAAGATTCTGGCTCGTAAGTCGTCCGAGCGCAGGATAGCTGTGTCTGTCCGATTGACGGATACTCCTTTCGGATTCGCCCTGACACTGACAGATGAAGATGATAACAGTGTAACCCTGTCTCTGGCACGTGAGAAAGAGCCGGCACGTACACCACAGGAAGAGAATTTGAAAACACAGTTGGCTAAGTTTGGCAACACCCCTTTCGAAGCGGTACGCATCGATATCGATTTTGCCGGGAACTGGTTTCTACCTGCTTCGGTACTCGCCGATTTTCGCCGGCAGGCCGTTGAGAAACTGATTTCCGCCCGCCGTATCAATTATCGGAGGGAATTATTTGTACTGAAACCTACCGCTCATGCCTTTCCACAAAGCACGCTTACCTATCTGGGAAATGTGATGAATGCACAAGCCGTTTCTTTCTATACCGGGCACGGCGTGGCAAGCATCGCTCCTGCTTTTGAGCGGGCACCGGCAGAAAAGGCGGTATTGATGTTTTGCAAACATTGCCTGCGCTACAGCATGGGATGGTGTCCTGTCCATCAACGGGAACGCTCTCCGTACCGTGAGCCTTATTACCTGGTGTCGACAGATGGTAAACGCTTCCGCCTGGAGTTTGACTGTAAGAACTGCCAAATGAAAGTGAATGCCGTATGAGAGAGAAGGTCCGGTTCTGCGTAGCCTTGTGTTGTTCGGTGGTCATGGTTCTGTTGGCCTCTTGCCGTTATTCCCTGCCCGATCTTCCGGCGGAGGGAATGAGCCGGAAGACCAAAGACTCTCTGACTTACCTTTCCAAGTATCATTATACGTGGAATACGAACCTGGAGGTGTTGGACGATTCGGTTCGTCTGGAATATCTTCCGTTGAAGGATGCCTATGTCAATCTGTATAAAGGTGACCGTGTGGTTGTGGCAGAGTTTTCTGTCCATCCGCAGGACAGTGTAGACAGTATCTGGGTAAAAGTAGCCCATTCTCAGGAAGTGCAGGGGTGGGTACGCAATAAAGAGTTGGTGCGTTCGTTCGTACCGACTGATAGTATTTCGCAGTTCATCCATCTGTTCAGCGATACCCACGCTTCATATTTCGTTTTCATATTCGCCTTGTTTGTCGGGGTCTATCTGCTCCGTGCTTTTATGAAGAAGCGGTTACAGATGGTTTACTTTAATGATATCGACAGCGTCTATCCGTTGTTTCTTTGCCTGTTGATGGCATTCAGCGCTACAGTCTACGAGACGATGCAGGTGTTTGTACCCGACACCTGGGAGCATTTTTACTTCAATCCCACCTTGTCTCCGTTCAAGGTGCCTTTCATTCTTTCGGTATTCCTGACCGGCATTTGGCTGTTTATCATCGTCACTTTGGCCGTACTTGATGATCTGTTCCGTCAGCTTACTCCTGCCGCTGCTGTTTTCTACTTGCTGGGACTGATGTCGTGCTGCATTTTTTGTTACTTCTTCTTTATTCTCACCACTCACATCTATATCGGCTATTTCTTTCTGGCCTGTTTCATCTGGCTTTTTGTAAAGAAAGTACGTAGAGGCTCCGGCTATAAATACCGTTGTGGGAACTGTGGACAGAAGCTTCGGGAGAAGGGGCAATGTCCTCACTGTGGGGCTGTTAACGAATAAATCGGGATGTGGTATGAATGTTGGGGAGGTACTCTCCGTTGGTTTAAAACCAAGAGGAGTTTACCCAGAGAGGTAAGGGGCATTGGTTTTAAACCAACACCCCTTACCTTTTAAACTAAAAATTAGTCGATCTTATGTCTGGTTTTATTATATTAGAATCGGCATCTTATGTCTACCCCGAAGTGTACCGGACGTCCTTTCTGCATAAATCCGTTGCCCATCGATTCGAAGTAGAAAGTAGCATACTTCTTATCCAGCGCATTGCGAACCCAGAAGTCGATTTGCCCGTTCCCCTTCGCCAGGCTGACACGGCTATTCAGCGTTCCGTAGAATGACTGGCTTACATCGTTTTGCTCTGTCCAGTAGATGCGTCCGGCACCATTATAATTCACGTTCACCTGTACATGGTCCAGCCAGTGGCGGGGAGCAATGCGGAAGATGTATTGCCCACCTACGTTGAGAGTATGTTTCGGAACGAAAGGTACATAATTGCCGTCATAGCTGATTTCATTTTGTCCCCGGTCGATGGTTTTATAATCGGTGAACGTGGCATACGTATATCCGTAGCTTGCGTTCATGCTGAGAGCATCGGTCAGGTTAGCACGCAGTGCCGCTTCAGCCCCATAGCTCCGGCTTTTGCCGGCATTGACCGTAATACGCCCCAATCCGCTTTTGGCAAACTGGGCGATTTGCTGATCACGCGTATCCATCAGGAAGGCGGCAAGATCCATCCATAGCTTACCTTCCCACAGAGTGAGGTGACTGCCCACTTCGTAATTCCAGGAATATTCGGGCTTGTAGATGGTCGATGCTTTCGGATCCGCATTCTCACTCGCATCCGGAATATTCGACAAGATGCGGTCTGCGATGGCCTGTGGCATGCCTTGAGTCACGAGGCGGTCGAAGATCTGTTTCGTGCCTGCCTTGATCTGTCCCTGCATGTCGTTTTGCATATTACCTTGTATCAGATCCGAGAACATCTGTATATTGTATCCTCCCGAACGGTATCCGCGTGATACGGTGGCATATACGTTGTTACCCTTCTTCCATTCGTATTGCAGGGCGAACTTGGGTAATAGCTGCAGATAGTCGTTGCTGAACTTGCCGTTCAGGCGTGGTGAACTGGTCTGTTCCAGGCGTACAGGCATGAAAGGGCTTGTCATGTTGAACTGATAGTCAATGGTACTGCCCGAGTTGTATTTCATCCAGTTCTTTTCGTAGTCCAGACGTAGTCCTACGGTAGCCGAAAGCCCTTTTATCAGCAAGTCACGGAAGGTGGACTGATGATAGACTGCTCCACTGAGGATCGGTGTGTGGAAGCGTCCGTCCACCAACAACGTAGGGTTCGTGATGTCCAGGTTCATTTTCATTCCCATCGCCGAGAGATCGGGGAAGTGACTGTTGATGCCTTTCTCCAGCATTTCTGTCACCCCGTCTTCCTTGAATGTAACCGGCCCGTTGGTGGTGAGCCACTGATAGAACCCGAAGGCACCTGTGGTCCATTCCCAGCGTCGTCCGGATTTCGATTTGAGGACGATTTCTTCGGAGATCGTGGTCAGCTTCTGCTTCTGTTCCAGCACATAGATATTGGCAGGAGAGAAGTCTTGATCGATAAACATACGGTCACGTAAGTGTTGCAGTCCCGTTACCGAACTCAGTGTGAAGTGGTCTCCCTGATATTCCAGATTCAACCCTGCATTCAGCAGATTGCGATAGTAACTGCTGGGATCATTGTAGGCCGGTTTCAGGTAGGTTCCCGTGTGCTTGTCATAAGCTCCGTAAGCATATCCTCCCTGATCGCTGTACTCATAGCTGACGTTCAAGTCTAGCTTCATGTTCTCGCTGGGCAGGTAGATGCCTCGGAACCGTCCTCCGGCAGCTTGGCTTTTGTCTATCTTTTTGTTAAGGTAGGTATTCTTGAAAAAGCCTCCTCCGTATTCATAAAATGCTCCGGTGGAGAAGGCAAACTGATTCGACATGCGGTGATAGTGAGTCACGGAAGCATTGTAATTATCGTAAGTCCCGGCACTCAGTCGAAGGTCGGTGCCTTGATAACTGAAAGGCGATTTGGTGTGTACCTTGATCAGTCCTCCCATGGTGTTGCGTCCATAGAGGGTTCCCTGCGGACCGCGCAACACGTCGATGCGCTCAATGTCGGCATAGTTGAAGTCGAAAGCTGATTTGTCGATGTAAGGGACATTGTCTACGTACAAACCTACTGACGGTGTATTGATGCGTGAACCGATCCCACGGATGTAGATGGCGGAAGTCAGTTTCGAGCCATAGTCGGGGATGAAGATATTCGGAACAAGTGCCGTCAGGCTCTTGATGGAGTTCACCTGATTGGCCTGCATATCCTGTTGTGAGAGCATGGTTACCGCGGTTGGCTGTTCGCGTAGTTTGCGGTTTTCTTTCGGAGCTGCGATGACTACAATCTCTTCCACATCTATCACTTTCAGTGTGTCTTTCGGAAGCTCTTCAGCCCATGTGCCACTGGCAGAAAAGAGGGCAAGGGCAATAAGAATACTGTTTTTCTTCATGTGCTGTATCTTTTCATTGATTCGTTTGCAAAGATGCAGCAAAAAATGTTAAACGGCAATCCTCATTTATTAGGATATATGCTTTCACCATGGATTCACCACATAGTTCGCTATATGCGGTCTGCCTCCACATACCCGTTCATCACCGCATAGATGGTTAGGCCCGAAACCGATTTGATGCCCAGCTTTTCGGTAATGTTCTTCCGATGCGTGATTACGGTGGTCAGGCCGATATTCAGTTTGTCCGCGATCTCTTTGTTGATCAGTCCTTTGGTGATCAGGACCAGAACCTCGATTTCGCGTGCCGAGAGTTCGTGTCCGGTGGTCGGCGGGGTAGGAGGCATGTCCTTTACCGGATAGCCGTCATGATGTGCATGCTGGTGGAGCTTTAGGATGTCTTTTACCAACTGTTCCTCTGCCTGGTAGATGTTGAGTATGGGGACGCCGGAGAGTTGGAACTGGTGGCTGTCTCCCGCCAACACGATGGTTTTCCGCTTTCGGGGGAGGAAGAAAGCGTTGTGCTCCACATAAATCTGTGCCGAGATGAAGTAGTGGGCATACATGTCCGGGGTGTCATCTGTCAGTTCGCCGAAGCTATGGAACGTGCGGATGACTGCCATGGGGATCATTCTCTCCAGGATTGTTTTCAGTCCCAGGCTGGTGAGGGTGTTCGCCTCTACGATAGCTATTTCTGGTTGGTGATTCATCATAAGTCTATGGATTCATAAATTGTGCTACTGCTTCTGCGCATCGTTCTCCATCGATTCCCGCCGAGACGATGCCGCCCGCATAACCGGCTCCTTCGCCACAGGGGAAGAGACCGCGTAAGGTGATGTGTTGCAGGGTATCCTTGTCTCGTACGATGCGGACCGGAGAAGAGGTACGGGTCTCTACCCCTATCATTACGGCTTCGTTGGTCAGGAAACCGTGGCTGCTGCGCCCGAACTGTTGGAAGCCTTGTGACAGTCGTCCGGCAATGAATTCCGGCATCCAGAAATGCAAGGGAGAGGATATCAATCCGGGGCTGTACGAAGACTCCGGCAAGTCGTAACTCAGTTTCTTGCGTGTAAAGTCCACCATGCGTTGTGCGGGTGCCGTTTGGCGTCTGCCTCCTTGCAACCAACACTGGCGTTCCAACTCTTCCTGGAAGTGCAGCACAGCCAGTTCGGGGAAGGTTTCTTCTGCTTCATTGTTTACCGTTAACCGTTTATCGTTGATGATGTCTTCCGGTTGTATCTCCACTACCATTCCCGAGTTACTCCACCGGGATCCGCGATTGGATGGCGACATTCCGTTGACTACCACCTGTTCGGGACCGCTGGCCGCCGGTACGATGAATCCCCCGGGACACATGCAGAAACTGTATACTCCGCGGCCGTCCACTTGTGTGACGAAACTGTATTCGGCAGCCGGCAGGTATTTACCTCTTCCGCTCCGGTTGTGGTATTGTATTTGGTCTATCAATCCTGCAGGATGTTCCAGACGCACTCCGACGGCTATTCCTTTGGCTTCGATAGTCACGTTGTTGGCGGCCAGCCAGCGATATACATCTCTTGCCGAATGACCTGTTGCCAGGATGACCGGACCGAGGAATGTTTCGCCCGTATTCGTCTCTATTCCTTTCACTTCTCCCTGTTCGATGATCAATGCATCCATCCGTGTCTTGAAGTGTACCTCGCCTCCACATTCAATAATCGTATTGCGCATATTCTCTATCACCCGTGGCAGCTTGTCCGTGCCGATATGCGGATGGGCATCTACCAGAATGGCCGTAGAAGCACCATGTTGGCAGAATACATTGAGTATCTTGTCCACATTCCCGCGCTTCTTGCTTCGGGTATACAGCTTTCCGTCCGAGTATGCACCGGCTCCTCCTTCACCGAAACTGTAGTTCGATTCTGGGTCTACCCGATGCTCTCGGCTGATCTGTGCCAGGTCTTTCTTACGTTCGCGCACATCCTTACCACGCTCCACGACGACAGGACGCAGCCCCAGTTCTATCAGCCGTAATGCGGCAAACAGTCCTCCGGGGCCTGCACCTACCACAATAACCTGCGGTTTTCCTTCCACATTATTATATATAGTATGTTCGTACTCATCGTCCTTAGGCATTTCGTTCAGGTATACCCGAACTTTGAGATTGACGTAGATCGTGCGTTGGCGGGCATCAATACTCCGTTTCAGTGTACGCAGGGCGGTAATATCGCGCTGATTCAGTCCTTTCTCCTGTGAAAGGTATGCTTTGAGTTGCTGCTCGCTGGCGGCAATTTCGGGGAGGATGCGGAGTTGGTATTCTTGTATCATGGTTTACCACAGAGTGACACAGAGTTTCACTGAGTCTTTTTTAATTAAACAATATATCTTCTGATGCCTTCTTTGAGGCTTCTTACATTAAAATTGATAAGCAGGCCATATTTGATTCCTGATAGTTTTAAATAGGTTATTAGCTGTGCGGTGTGAACGGGATGTAATTCTTCTACAGCTTTTATCTCTATTATAACAGCATTGTTGACTACAATATCCAATCTATAACCTGCATCTACTTTAATGTTTTTATATACTACGGGTAGTGCTTTCTGTTTTTCTACGTTTAATCCACATTGGATTAATTCGTAGCATAAGCATTCTTCATAAGCACTTTCTAGTAATCCGGGTCCTAAAACAGTATGTACTTCATAAGCTTTCTTTAGTATCAGTCCTGTTAATTCATTTATCTCCATGTTTTAATGTTTAATGGTAAGAACTCTGTGTGACTCCGTGTTCTCTGTGGTGAACTCACCCGAAGAGCGTCCGGAATGCTTCTTCCACCTTTCTTACCGGAACCAGTTCTATCCTCAGCTTCTTTGTATCGATGCCCTGCATGTTGTATTTAGGTAGGATGAACCGTTTGAACCCGAGCCTCTCAGCTTCACCGATACGTTGTTCGATCCGGTTTACCGGACGGATTTCACCGGATAATCCGATTTCTCCGGCCATGCAAACCTCAGGTTCGATGGCAGCATCCATATTGGATGAAAGGATGGCACTGATAACAGCCAGGTCGATGGCAGGGTCGTTAACCTTCAGTCCTCCGGCAATATTTAGAAAGACATCTTTTTGTGCCAGCTTAAATCCGACACGCTTCTCTAATACGGCCAGCAGCATGTTCATGCGGCGAATATCGAATCCCGTTGCCGAACGTTGCGGATTGCCGTAAACCGCAGAGCTGACAAGTGCTTGCGTCTCTATCAGGAAGGGTCTTACCCCTTCGATGGCAGATGCGATGGCTACCCCGCTCATGCCTTCGTGGTCCTGCGACAGTAACAATTCCGAAGGGTTGCTGACTTGGCGAAGCCCGTCTTGACGCATCTCATAGATGCCCAATTCAGCGGTACTTCCAAAGCGGTTCTTGATGCTGCGCAGGATACGGTACATATAATGCTGGTCTCCCTCGAATTGGAGTACGGTGTCTACGATGTGCTCTAGAACCTTCGGTCCGGCAATGCTGCCTTCTTTGTTGATATGCCCGATCAGCAACACCGGGGTATGCGTCTCTTTGGCAAAACGGAGGATGGATGCCGAGCACTCCCGGACTTGCGCGATGCTTCCCGGTGACGATTCGATGCTTTCGGTCGATATCGTCTGTATGGAGTCGATGATTACTAGGTCCGGACGTGTATTTTTGATATGTACATAGATCTGTTCCAACGATGTTTCGCAGACAATCAGGCAGTCGCTCGAAGTTCGGGTTAACCGGTCGGCACGAAGTTTCAGTTGCCTTGCGCTCTCTTCTCCCGAGATGTAGAGTATCCTCCGCTCAGGCATGTGGAGCACGGTTTGGAGCACCAGTGTGGACTTCCCGATGCCGGGTTCGCCACCGATCAGTACCAGCGATCCGGGTACCAGCCCGCCTCCCAGCACCCGGTTCAGCTCCTCGTCGTGCATGTCGATGCGGGGTTCTTCATCTGCTTCGATCTCGCTCAGGGTGACGGGTTTGGCTTTGGGCGATTCGATGCCTGATACCGGACGTTTATTCGGAACTTCCTTGCGAACAATCTCTTCTACATAGGTATTCCATTCGCCACACGAAGGACATTTGCCCACCCATTTGGGTGATTCCTGTCCGCAGTTACTGCATACATAAACGGTTTTCTCTTTTGCCATTGATCTCTTGATAAATAGGTCTCAAAGTTACGCATTTCGTCTTTTTCTGCCAAACAGAATATAGCTTTTGACTCTTGAACCCCGTGAAGTCGTTTTTCTTTTTGATAAAGCCCCTGACCGATTGTCAGTGAAATGGATGGATTACTGACTCTATGGAGCGTATCATGCGGTTTCGCTGACAAGCTCTGTGTAGAAAGACAGTGATCCGGAAATGGAATCCGGATAAATACTCCCGGATAACTGCATATCCGTCACTTCTGTTATCGGTTTATTGGGATTTAGATCTCCGGATTATTAACTTCGTGCCGATAAACTGTTAACTTCATCGGAATACGATGTTAACTTCCTGCAAATAGAGTGTTAACTTCCTGTAGACAGAGGCTTTGTTTCTTGAAAGGAGAGCCTTGCCTTAAAGAATTTTCCGGTATCTTTCCGTCTGCTTTGTCCCTTGGCGGATACTGCCGCGAGATGGCATAAAGAATTTGTTTTTGCTTCCGGGCGTTGTCGGAGATAGTACGAAGAGATATTGTTTTGACTTTTGGTGAGAAATTCTGAATATACCTGTCAAACTGATAATTGCCCGAATGGCGTGGATGCGTTTTTTTCGTACTTCGTCGGCATCTGTTCGGAAAAACGGATTCTGAGGCCTCCTGAATATCATTTTGACAAATCGATACTAATCTCTCCTGCCATCGACTCGTTCATCCTCCGGCGTACTTCGTCCGGCGAATATCCGTGTCCTAACAGAAACATCAGTTTTGTTACGGCCGATTCGGTAGTACTGTCGTGTCCACTGACGATGCCCGCCTTCAGCAGATGATATCCCGTTTCGTAACGTTCCATCTCTACAGTACCGGCGCTACATTGGGTTACGTTGACAATGACAACACCTCGTTCGCTGGCATCACGAAGCCTCCGCAGAAACCACTCCTTGCGGGAAGCGTTGCCCGAACCATACGTTTCGAGTACCACTGCCTTCAATCCTTCGATGGCGAGTGTAGCGGCTACGACATTCTCTTGTATGCCCGGAAAGAGTTTGAGGATAGCTATATTGGTGTCCAGCAGATAGTGAGGATGCAGTTCGCGTTTCTCCCCTTCAATGTGAATCTGCACATTGTTATATTTAATATGTATCCCTGCTTCTGCCAGTACCGGATAATTGAACGAACGGAAGGCGTTGAAATTTTCCGCACTCATTTTGGTCGTACGATTGCCACGCATTAACCGGTTTTCGAAAAATATACATACTTCAGGAACCATGGGATTACCGCTTCTGTCGCGTGCCGATGCTATTTCGATGCTGGTCATCAGATTCTCCTTGCCATCGGTACGAAGCACTCCTATGGGCAGTTGTGAACCTGTCAGGATAACCGGTTTGTCGAGTCCTTCGAGCATGAAGCTGAGGGCTGAAGCGGTGAAGGCCATCGTATCCGTACCATGCAGGATGACAAAGCCGGTGTACTGGTGGTAGTGTTCACTGATGACGTGTACCAGTTTCCTCCAGGCTTCCGGTTCCATGTCCGAAGAGTCCATAGGCGGATCGAATTGGTAAGAGTCTATCGGGAAGGTAAACTTCTGAAGTTCGGGTACATGCTTCTGCAATTGCTCGAAATTGAAGTTTTCGAGTGCTCCGGTTTCAGGGTTTTCTATCATACCGATGGTTCCGCCCGTGTATATTAACAATATGGAAGTATCTGATGGGTTCATAGTCCTTAAATGAAGAATGTATTGTTGCAAAGATAATGATATATCTTGTAAATGGCAGCAAAGTGTCAAGAAAGTGATCCGCTTTATCCGGAGAAAAAGCAATGGGCACTATAAAAATGTAATTGTTCTATGTTACATTTTTACCCCTCTTTCTGGGGCTTTCTGTGCTTTTATCGCAAAATAATCGCAAAAAGTGATAGATTGAATGAAATTATTCTTATTTTTGCAACATCTTATCAAAATCGAACGTAGAAACAGAAACAATGATGCAATGCTATCCACATACAGTCACATCGATGTGTACCATGATTGGGACACAGGGGACAATGGGGATGACCCCTAGGGGTTAATATATAGTATGATGTGTATCTACGTGATTCACGCTTACAGGAAGTAAGCAAAACTCAATTTTATATTTTATTATTCGTATCAACAAAGATGGTTTTGTATGCCTGAAAGAGCGTACAAGGCATTCCATTAAATAAGTATCTGCATGAAAGTAATGAAATTCGGCGGAACGTCCGTAGGTTCCGTGAACAGCATTTTAAGCGTAAAGAAAATCGTAGAGTCTGCCGGTGAACCGGTAATCGTAGTAGTGTCTGCATTGGGCGGGATCACTGACCAGTTGATCAGTACCTCCCGAATGGCCGCCATGGGCGATGCAGCTTACGAAGGGGCATACCGGGAAATAGTTCGCCGCCACGAAGAGATGGTGCAGGGAGTGATTCCTGCCGGAGAGACTCAGACCCTGTTGCACTATCAGGTGAATGAATTGCTCGACGAACTGAAAGATATCTTTCAGGGTATTTATCTGATTAAAGATCTTTCTCCGAAAACGTCCGATACCATTGTCAGTTATGGTGAACGTCTGTCTTCACTGATTGCGTCAAGACTGATCCAAGGGGCTGTATGGTTCGACTCACGTACTTTTATCAAGACAGAAAAGAAACATAATAAACATACACTGGACACGGAACTGACCAATCGGTTGGTGCGGGAAGCTTTCAAAGAAATCCCCCGGGTTTCGCTGGTACCCGGATTCATCTCTTCGGATAAGGTTTCGGGAGACGTAACGAATCTGGGCAGGGGCGGTTCCGACTATACCGCAGCTGTTATTGCCGCAGCTCTCGATGCCGATAGTCTGGAGATTTGGACGGATGTAGACGGCTTCATGACAGCCGACCCGCGTGTGATCAGTACGGCCTATACTATCAGCGAGCTGACTTATGTAGAGGCTACCGAACTTTGTAATTTCGGTGCAAAAGTGGTGTATCCGCCTACCATCTATCCGGTATGTCACAAAAACATACCGATCCTGATTAAGAATACTTTCAACCCGGATGCCCAGGGAACGGTGATCAAACAACACGTAGACCACACGAAGAGCAAAGCCATCAAAGGGATTTCGTCCATCAACGACACGAGCCTGATTACCGTACAGGGTTTAGGTATGGTGGGCGTGATCGGTGTCAACTACCGCATCTTTAAGGCGCTGGCAAAGAATGGAATCAGTGTGTTCCTCGTTTCGCAGGCTTCATCGGAGAACAGTACCTCTATCGGTGTGCGTAATGCCGATGCCGATCTGGCTTGCGAAGTGCTGAACGAAGAGTTTGCCAAAGAGATCGAAATGGGTGAGATTTCGCCTATCCAGGCAGAGAAGAACCTGGCTACGGTAGCTATCGTGGGTGAGAACATGAAACATACGCCGGGCATTGCCGGAAAGCTGTTCGGTACGCTGGGACGAAATGGCATCAATGTGATAGCCTGTGCACAGGGAGCTTCCGAGACCAACATCTCGTTTGTTGTCGATTCAAAGTCGTTGCGTAAATCGCTGAATGTGATTCACGACTCGTTCTTCCTCTCCGAATATCAGGTGCTCAACCTCTTTATCTGCGGTGTGGGTACGGTGGGAGGAAGTCTTGTCGAGCAGATCCGCCAGCAGCAGAAGAAGCTGATGGTGGAAAATGGCCTGAAACTCCATGTGGTAGGTATTATCGATGCGACGAAGGCGATGTTCAGCCGTGCCGGATTCGATCTGGCCAACTATCGCGAAGAGCTGAAAGAGAAGGGAGTGGACAGTTCGCTGGATACTATACGTGACGAGATTATCGGCATGAATATATTCAATTCGGTATTTGTGGATTGTACGGCCAGTCCGGACATTGCCTCTCTATATAAGGACTTCCTGCAACATAACATTTCTGTGGTGGCGGCCAATAAGATTGCTGCTTCGTCGGCTTACGAGAATTACCGTGAACTGAAGCTGATAGCCCGCCAGCGTGGTGTGAAATATCTGTTTGAAACCAACGTGGGGGCCGGACTTCCGATTATCAATACCATCAATGACCTGATACATAGCGGTGATAAGATTCTGAAGATCGAGGCAGTGCTTTCGGGTACGCTGAACTATATTTTCAATAAGATCAGTGCCGATGTTCCCTTCAGCCGTACCATCAAGATGGCGCAGGAAGAGCGTTATTCGGAACCCGATCCGCGCATCGACCTGAGCGGTAAGGACGTGATCCGTAAGCTCGTGATCCTGGCGCGTGAGGCCGGATACAAGCTGGAACAGGAAGACGTGGAGAAGAATCTTTTCGTACCGAATGACTTCTTTGAAGGTTCGCTGGAAGACTTCTGGAAAAAAGTGCCTAGTCTGGATGCTGATTTCGAAGCTCGCCGCAAGGTGCTCGAGAGTGAGAATAAACATTGGCGTTTCGTTGCCAAGCTGGAGAACGGCAAAGCATCCGTTGGTTTGCAGGAAGTGGACCGCAACCATCCTTTCTACGGACTGGAAGGCAGCAATAACATCATCTTGCTCACCACCGAACGCTATAAAGAATATCCGATGATGATTCAGGGATACGGTGCGGGTGCCGGAGTGACGGCGGCCGGTGTATTTGCTGACATTATGAGCATTGCAAACGTATAAAAAAGAAGCTTATGAAACACATCATCATACTGGGTGACGGAATGGCCGACTGGGCTGTAAAGTCGTTGGGAGACAAGACGCTCCTGCAATATGCAAAAACGCCTTATATGGATAAACTGGCCCGTATGGGACGGAACGGACGGTTGATAACCGTAGCCGACGGGTTCCATCCGGGAAGTGAAGTAGCCAATATGTCGGTCCTGGGATACAATCTTCCGAAAGTATACGAAGGGCGCGGACCACTCGAGGCTGCCAGCATCGGTGTCGATTTGCAGCCGGGCGAGATGGCAATGCGTTGCAATCTGATTTGTACGGAAGGAGATATCCTGAAGAATCATTCGGCAGGGCATATCACAACAGAAGAGGCGGATGTGTTGATTCAATACCTTCAGGAGAAACTGGGGGACGACCGGGTGAGGTTTCATACCGGGGTGCAATACCGCCATCTGCTGGTGGTGAAAGGCGGAAACAAGCAACTCGACTGCACCCCTCCGCACGATGTGCCTTTGAAGCCTTTCCGTCCGCTGATGGTGAAACCTTTGGTACCGGAGGCCGAAGAGACTGCTAGCCTGCTCAATGAACTGATCCTGAAGTCTCAGGAACTGCTGAAAGATCATCCGCTGAACCTGAAGCGGATGGCTGAGGGGAAAGACCCTGCCAACAGCATCTGGCCGTGGAGCCCGGGTTACCGTCCGCAAATGGAACGTCTGTCCGACACCTTCCCGCAAGTGAAGAGGGGAGCTGTCATCTCGGCCGTCGATCTGATCAACGGCATCGGATATTATGCCGGGCTACGCCGTATTGCGGTAGAAGGGGCAACGGGGCTGTACGATACCAATTACGAGAATAAAGTGGCCGCCGCACTGGAGGCCCTGAAAACGGACGACTTTGTCTATCTGCACATTGAAGCCAGTGACGAAGCCGGTCATGAGGGTGATGTGGCGCTGAAACTGAAAACGATTGAAAACCTGGATAGCCGTGCCGTAGGTCCTATCTACGAGGCTGTGAAGGAGTGGGAAGAGCCGGTAGCGATTGCCGTATTACCCGATCATCCTACTCCCTGTGAACTGCGTACGCATACCAACGAGCCGGTCCCGTTTTTTATCTGGTATCCGGGTATCGAGCCGGACAGCGTGCAGACCTTCGATGAAGTTGCAGCAGTGGAGGGCAGTTACGGATTGCTGAAAGAGGATGAATTTATTAAAGAGTTTATGAACCGTTAAGGAATAGGAACAGAGTTTGTTCACCACAGATTGCACAGAGTTTCACAGAGAATTTTTTATCTCTTAAGCACATATAATAAGAACTTAAAACTCTGTGGGACTCTGTGGTGCACCGACTCCGAAACCATTTATAAAAATACCCATGAAATATTATAGTACTAACAAACAAGCTCCGCTTGCTTCGCTTGAAGAAGCGGTAGTCAAAGGACTTGCTTCTGATAAGGGGCTATTCATGCCCATGACCATCAAGCCCTTGCCTCAAGAGTTTTATGACGAGATAGAGAATCTTTCTTTCCGGGAAATCGCTTACCGGGTGGCAGATGCTTTCTTTGGAGAAGATGTTCCGGCGGAAACGCTGAAAGAGATCGTTTATGATACGTTGAATTTTGATGTCCCGTTGGTGCCGGTGAAGGAGAACATCTATTCCCTGGAGCTTTTCCACGGTCCTACATTGGCTTTTAAAGATGTAGGTGGACGGTTTATGGCCCGTTTGTTGGGATACTTCATCCGGAAAGAGGGGCGGAAACAGGTGAATGTGCTCGTTGCCACTTCCGGAGATACCGGTAGTGCGGTAGCCAATGGCTTTTTGGGGGTAGAGGGTATTCATGTGTATGTGCTCTATCCGAAGGGAAAAGTCAGCGAGATACAGGAAAAACAGTTCACTACGCTGGGGCGGAATATTACAGCCCTGGAGGTGGACGGAACGTTTGATGACTGCCAGGCGCTGGTGAAAGCAGCCTTTATGGATCAGGAACTGAACGAACAGTTGTTGCTGACCTCGGCTAACTCTATCAACGTGGCACGTTTCCTGCCGCAGGCATTCTATTATTTTTATGCCTATGCGCAATTGAAGAAGGCCGGCCGGGCAGAGAATGTCGTCATCTGTGTGCCGAGCGGAAACTTTGGTAACATTACTGCAGGCTTGTTCGGCAAAAAGATGGGCTTGCCCGTCCGCCGTTTTATCGCCGCCAACAATAAGAATGATATTTTCTATCAATATTTGCAGACAGGACAGTACAATCCCCGTCCGTCCGTTGCCACCATTGCCAATGCGATGGATGTGGGTGATCCGAGCAACTTTGCCCGTGTGCTCGACCTGTATGGCGGTTCGCATGCAGCCATCGCTGCCGAGATATCCGGAACGACGTACACCGACGAGCAGATTCGTGAAAGCGTGAAAGCGTGCTGGCAGCAGACGGGTTATCTGCTCGATCCTCATGGAGCATGCGGTTACCGTGCATTGGAGGAAGGCTTGCAGCCGGGTGAGACAGGCGTATTCCTCGAAACGGCCCATCCGGCCAAATTCCTGCAAACGGTGGAGAGCATCATTGGTACCGAGGTCGAAATACCTGCTAAGCTCCGGGCTTTTATGAAAGGCGAAAAGAAAAGTTTGCCGATGACGAAGGAGTTTGCTGATTTCAAGAGCTATCTGCTGGGCAAGTAGAGACTCTCCCTTGAGGGCACAGGGTGATGTAGATGACTTTTGTTATGGATTATTAATGTGAATGCTTTGCGCTTTCTATGGTGAAATATGCTTTTCCCACAGCCGGCGGCTCTTTTCCCGGATGGAGATGCTGACGGGAAATTGTTTGTGAAAACGGTCTCAGAGATACTTCTGGGGGGAGTGGCGGGGGGTTTTTTTAAAAAAACCCCCCGCCACTTTTTTTGCCTGCAGGCATCTCCGGTTTCGCTTCCGCCTGCCCGCGGATTTTCTTCGTTCCGCATGCGGGTGAAAGTCTGTTTTTAGTGTAAAACTAAATAATCGTAATCTGCTTTCCGCTCCGGACTTTATCGTCCTTCTTTCTCCGAACTTTCCGTCTCCCTCTTTTGTTGTACGGGAATAAAAAAATAACCCTCGTATGATGAAGAATAAGAAAGTGGAGGCCAATCTGAGTATGGTGGTTTCCAAAACCTTTAGCGGATTGAACATGAATGCGTTGAAATATCTGCTTCCCGTATGGGTCAGTCCCCTTTCGGGAGTTACCCTCCGGTGCGTGTTTGCCGCCATTGCTTTCTGGATCATCGGGATGTTTGTCAAGCCCGAAATTTCCACCCGGAAAGAAAAAATATTCCTTTTTCTCCTGGGAGCCTTGGGCATCTATGGTTTCATGTTTCTTTATCTGATGGGGTTGAGTAAAACGACTCCGGTCTCGAGTTCCATTTTCACCAGTTTGCAGCCTATCTGGGTGTTTGTGATCGCCGTGGTCTTCTTCAAGGAGAAGATCAGTGCGATGAAGATAGCCGGTATCTCCCTCGGACTCGGCGGAGCCATTCTTTGCATTCTGGCTCAGAAGAGTGACGATCTGGCTTCGGACGCCCTGACAGGCAATATGCTCTGCCTGTTGAGTTCGATCGCCTATGCTGTCTATCTGGTGGCAAGTAACCGAATACTGAAGTCGGTCGGAATGTTTACAGTATTGAAGTATACCTTTGCCGGAGCGGCTTTTTCAAGCATCGTCGTTTCGGCTGTCACCGGTTTCCATGCTCCGGTATTTTCCGGGCCGTTACACTGGTTTCCGCTGTCGGTGCTCCTCTTTGTCCTGATATTCCCTACGGTTGTCAGCTACCTGTTGGTACCGATCGGACTGAAATATCTGAAGACTACCGTGGTGGCCATCTATGGGTATTTGATACTGATCGTGGCAACCATCGTCTCTCTACTCGTAGGACAGGACCGCTTCAGCTGGTCGCAGACCATTGCCATCGGCATGATCTGCGTCAGTGTCTATCTGGTCGAAGTGGCCGAGACGAAGGAGAAACCAGTCAGTAATTCAGATAAACCAAGTAGTCTCCCTCCGCATGGATCGTAAATTCGGTGCCTGTCGCTTCGTTCAGCGTACCCTGCCACCAGTTACTGAAGTCACTGAGCGGATATACCAGCCCATCGGCCCTCAGTCCGGTGGCGTTGAAGTTGAAGATGGAGATTTGCTGTCCGGGATATGACTTGAAACAGTTCCGCCCCGATGCCGGAATAAACATTCCGTGGTCCGTCAGCATCGTTACCTGCGCTCCTGCTTTCATATAGTCTATCAGCAGACTGATGTTTCCCAGGGTATGGTCTTCCCGTTTACCGGTTGCACCCACGAGGATGATTGTTTTTTTGCCTTGGTCGAGCAGGAAGTGTACCGCTTTGGTCTGATCGTTCGTCTCCTGGTCGTCTATCTGGTGGAAGATGGTCCTGAACCGTTCCTTGTTCTCCGGTGAGAGCGAGTCTCCGTCGCCGATGATGGCATCGGGTGTAAATCCCCTTCGGATGTGTTCGTCGGCAGACCCGTCGCAGCACACCACGTAGGGCGCCATAATCAGCATGGTTTCCGGCATTGAGTGGGTCGGATATTCGCCGTTGCCCAGTATGACGGCGTCCATATCGATATCATTTACTTTCATAATGCATCATTTGTTTCCATTTAAAGTAGCCAAAGATAGCGATTATTGAGTAAAGTCCGTAAAGAGCGGATGTGAAATAAAGCTCTTTATAGATGTAGAGTCCGCAACATACCACGTCGACCACGATCCATGCCCACCACTGTTCGACGTACTTGCGTGCCAGCATCCACATGCCGATGATGCTCAGCGCCGTGGTGAACGAGTCGAGCCAGGGGACGTTGCTGTCCGTAAACCGGATCAGTATCCAGGCGATGCCGAAGAAGCCTGCCAGGAATACCAGCAATAGGGGGAGGTATCTTTTCAAGGGTGTGTGCGTGATGGGCAGCTCGACCCGGGTCTCTTTTCCGCTTCCCCGCATCCAGACCATCCAGCCGTAGGCGGCCGCGAGCAGATAGTAGATATTGATGCCGAAGTCAGCATACAATCCTGCTTGGTAGTATACAAATATATAGATGGCCGGCATGATGATGCCCGCTATCCAGAGATAAATGCTTGCCCGGTATTCCAGCCAAAGGTAAATCAGCCCGACAAGGGCACCTGTGATTTCGAGATAGTTCATGGCTTAGAAGCGGATCGAGAGGTTACCCATTACGTTTGTACCGGCCTGGGCGGCATAGCCGGCATAATTATAGCGTTCGGGCTTGCCGTCCTTCAGCGTATAGCCGCTTCCGGCATACCCGTTGTTTTCATACTTTTCGTTGAAGAGGTTGTAGATGGTGAATCCCACTGTAACCGACTTCACGTGTCGCAATTGGAATGTATATGCCAGATTGAGGTTGCTCACAAAATAAGCATCGAGTGTCTGCTCTGCTTGCTTGGCATTGCTCATATACTGCTTGCTGACGTACTGTGACTGGAGGGCGGCTTCGAATCCTTTGTGGCTGAACGAGAAACGATTATTCAGTATAAAGTCCGGAGAGAAAGCGATCGGGGTGTTACCATGTTCCACTTCGATCGGGTTCTTCCACTCGTCTTCGTACAGTTTTTCGGTGAAGTTTTTCACCCGGTTCTTGCTCAGCGTACCGTTGATGTCCCATTGGAACCATCGGCATGGCTTAACTCCTAGCATCAGTTCTACGCCCGTCCGGTAACTGTCCGGCACGTTGCGTGCCATGGCTTCGCCTATTTCGTTCAATTCTCCGGTCAGCACCAACTGGTCCTTGTAGTCCATATAGTAGAAGTTGACTCCGGCGCTCAACCATGTGTTTCGGTAGGTATACCCCAGTTCGTAGTCGTACAGTTTTTCCGCCTTCGGATATTCGTCTGCGTTACCATCGGTATAGTTGTTTCGTGTAGGTTCTTTCTGGGCAACGGAGAAAGAGGCGTAAACCCGGTTGTTGGAGTCGATATCCCAGTTCAGTCCGGCTTTCGGGTTGAAAAAGTTGAAGTGATCGTTGACTGCGAGCTTTTGTAGTCCGTCAGTGTTGTAATCGTACTTGTCATTGTCACCGTGTATCTTATAGTTGATGTAGCGGTATTGCAGGTCGGCATACGCGTTGAGGCCTGCCACCAGATTGTAGTTGGCTTTCAGATAGAGGTTCCCGTCCGTCTTCTTGGCTTTGTTACGGTAATATTCGTGGTCGGGCAGCAACTCGCCGATATAGTTCTTCACCCAGATCACCCGTCCGAAGTGCCATCCGTCGTAGTAGTTCAGTGCGCCGCCCAGCGAAGCGTCCAGCTTCTCATTCCGGTAGTTCACCGAGAATACGCCGCCGCCAAAGTGATTGTCCATCTTCTTCTGCCGGATCAGGTCGCTTTTTTCCACTTCCTTTCCATCGTACATAAACGGATGCAGGCGATACTCTTTCAGGCTGCGATCCTCTTTATACTCCTGATAGTAGCCGTCCCCCTTTGTATAATGGAGTGCCGCATTCAGGTTCCATGCTGCCGAGAAAGTATGATTCAGCAAGAGCTGATAGTTCATTTGCAGGTAGTTGTCCGTCTGGTCTTTGTAAAAGCGGATGTGTCCGTCGTCATCTGTGTACATGCCGCATGAGTTGAAGCGTCGGCCATATTTCTTCATCTCTTCCTTAGTTGCATAATTCCAGGCATGATACGTCTTTTCTTTACCGCCGAAGGTGATGAACTTCACCGAAGTATTGTCGGCAAAATATCCACCCTGTGCGTAGAAAGAGTACAGGTCTACTGATGCCCGGTCTATGTATCCGTCCGTACCGATGTTGGACAGGCGGGCATCGAATGCCCAATGATCCTTCAGCAGTCCCGTCCCGAATTTTACTGTCTCTTTGTGAGCGTTGAAGCTACCGTACGAGGCGTTTATTTCGGCATAAGGTTGCATTGAAATACCTTCCGTCTGCATATTGACACTGGCTCCGAAAGCGCCTGCGCCGTTGGTCGATGTACCCGCACCGCGCTGCACCTGTATATCCTTTACGGACGAAGCAAAGTCGGGCATATTTACCCAGAAGAGTGTATGGCTTTCGGCATCATTCATCGGGATTCCGTTGGCTGTGATGTTGATGCGTGTCCCGTCTGTTCCCCGTACGCGCAGTGTGGTGTAACCGATACCTGCTCCGGCATCACTGGTGGTCAGTGCCGAAGGAGTCATACTGAGCAGAAAAGGGATGTCTTGCCCGAAGTTCTGCTTTTTGAGTTCTTCTTTCGAAACGTTGGTGAATGCCACCGGGGTTTTTGAAGTGGCACGTGTGGATACTATCTGCACCTCTTGCAGATTTACTACTTTCAAGCTGTCTGTCTCGCCCGCTTGCGCGAAGACACTTGCTCCGGCCATCAGACAGCCGGCAAAAATCATCTTTTTCATGTTGCTAATTTGTTTTTCTCTACGCCGGCATTACCCGGATCAGGTCAAAGGGTATGTTCTCAGCCCGTCATGTTAAGGCACCCCTACTAAGTGAATCGGCGGCAAATTTACGCTTTTTGCTTGTGTAAAGCAAGAAACACTTCGCTATTTGATAAAAACATTGTAGCTTTGTCCGCTGTTATTAAATGGACAAACTCTAAAATTGTATTATTATGCTACTATTCCAAACTACACAACAAGTCGCCGATTCCCTGCAAGTGGCGGCTGAGAAGCTGGACCAGGCTATAGCCCAGGCAGACGGGCTCGATAAGTTGGGACTGATCACCCAACAACTGATAGACTCGGGCATACAGGCCGGAGGACATATTCTGAAAGCGGTCATTGTATTTTTGGTCGGACGTTTTCTGATCCGGATGCTGAACCGTCTGGTCGGCCGGGTGATGGATAAGAGAAACGTGGATATCAGTATCAAGACTTTTGTAAAGAGTCTCGTTAATATCCTTCTTACCGTACTATTAATTGTTTCCGTGGTAGGCGCATTGGGCGTCGAGACGACTTCGTTTGCTGCTTTGCTGGCTTCTGCCGGTGTGGCTGTCGGTATGGCGCTTTCCGGTAATTTGCAAAATTTTGCCGGCGGACTGGTTATTTTACTGTTCAAACCCTATAAGGTAGGCGACTGGATCGAAGCACAAAGTGTTTCCGGTACGGTCAAGGAAATCCAGATATTCCATACAATCCTGACAACTGCCGACAACAAGCTCATCTATGTGCCCAACGGGGCTTTAAGCAGTGGAGTGGTGACTAACTATAGTAACCAGAAGACCCGTCGCGTTGAATGGATCTTTGGCGTCGATTATGGTGAAGACTATAATAAGGTGGAAAAAGTGGTACGTGAGGTGCTGACCGCCGATAAGCGTATTCTCAATGATCCTGCTCCGTTTATAGCTCTGCATGCGCTGGATGCCAGCAGTGTGAATGTTGTAGTCCGTGTTTGGGTGGAGAGTGGCGATTATTGGGGCGTTTATTTCGACATAAACAAGACGATTTATGCTACGTTCAATGAAAAAGGCATCAATTTTCCCTTTCCGCAACTTACGGTTCATCAGGCTCCGAATTGATGAATATTCAAAACGGGGTTGTGTCAAAATGCTGACACAACCCCGTTTTTTTGTACTTACTCCATCGGCTGATAAATGCTTACGTAACATAAATCTTTGATAATAACCGCTTGTGCAGTTTCGTCATTGCGTACAATGTGAATAGATTTGCTATTAAAGCTACGGACTTTCTGTTGTGCCGTGGCAGGAAGTATCAGATAAATATATGATGCAGGCATGTTCTGACAGTGTTTGAGATAAATGGAAAACATCTTGCTTTTTAATCTCTCAGGCTTGTACATCCCCATAAAGTCTTTACATTGCCCTTCTTTTTCCTCGGTTATGGCGATGCAGGTGTCTGCCTGCAAGATGATGTATCCGGTGTTGTCATTGGAAGAATCGCTTGTGGTCTTTCAACTATACTTTGCCTTTACTGAACCGCTGGTCGATGGAGGTGACTATGGCAGCGGTGCTGTCGGCGTGAATGATAGAGTCATTATAGGTTTTCTGCCCATTGACTGATGAGTAGCTTATTAGGCAACAAACCACTGGTAAGTATAAGTTGTGGATAATGTTTTTCATATTCTATATGAAATAACTTTCCAAATGCAAAGAAAGATATAAAAAATGGAATCTGAGAAATTATTTTGATTTTCTTTCTATAACCATGTCTGTTCTCCTTTCTCAATCAACTATTGTTTTCAAACATTCCTCAAGAAGAATATAAAAAGACTTAAAGCAGTAAGGGTTGGGTTGTTTTTTTGTGTCATAGGTTATGTGAACATATAAATGCAGACTTATGAAAAACAAAATTCTTCTTTTTCTTCTGTTGTTGATGAGTTGGCCGATGTATGCGGTCACTCCCAAAGAAACCTTCGAGGTAGGTAAACGTACATTCTTGCTGAATGGCAACCCCTTTGTAGTAAAAGCTGCGGAGTTGCACTATGCACGCATTCCGGAACCCTATTGGGAACACCGAATCTTGATGTGCAAGGCGCTCGGTATGAATACCATCTGTTTGTATATGTTTTGGAACTACCATGAACAACAGGAAGGGAAATTCGACTTTTCCGGTGAAAAGAATGTGGCTAAGTTTTGTAAATTGGCTCAGAAACATGGCATGTATATCATCCTGCGTCCTGGTCCGTATGTGTGTGCGGAATGGGAGATGGGCGGACTACCTTGGTGGTTGCTCAAAGAGAAAGATATGAAAGTGCGTTCGTTGAACCCTTATTTCATGGAGCGTACGGAAATCTTTATGAAGGAATTGGGTAAGCAACTGGCTCCCCTCCAGTTGGCCAACGGTGGTAATATCATCATGGTGCAGGTAGAGAATGAGTTTGGCGGATACGGGGTTGACAAACCTTATATGACAGCCATCCGTGACATTGTGTGTCGTGCAGGTTTCGACAAGTCCGTACTTTTCCAGTGCGATTGGGACTCTACGTTTGAGCTGAATGCTTTGGATGATTTGCTTTGGACGCTGAACTTCGGTACAGGTGCCAATATCGATAAGGAATTCAAGAAACTCTCTACCGTACGTCCTGATACTCCACTCATGTGCAGTGAGTTCTGGTCGGGTTGGTTTGACCATTGGGGCAGGAAGCACGAGACCCGTCCGGCCGAGAAAATGGTGGAAGGTATCAAGGATATGCTCGACCGGAACATCTCTTTTAGTCTTTATATGACACATGGAGGTACCACCTTCGGTCATTGGGGAGGTGCCAATTCTCCTACCTATTCTGCCATGTGTTCTTCATACGATTATGATGCTCCCATTAGCGAAGCCGGGTGGACCACTCCCAAGTATTACCTTTTGCAGGAGCTTCTTGGCAAATACCGCAGTCCTGAGGAGAAGGAGTGTCCCGTTCCCGAACCGTTCCCCGTCATCGAAATACCCGCCGTGGAACTGAATGCGGCAGCTCCCCTTTTTGAGCAACTGCCCGATTTTGTTCAAAGCGAACAGGTGAAGCCGATGGAAGACTTCAACCAAGGATGGGGAAGCATTCTCTACCGTACCACGTTGCCTGCTACAGAAGCCAATACGCTTCTCCGCATTACCGAAGCACACGACTGGGCACAGATATATGCTGATGGCAAATTGCTCGGTTATCTGGACCGCCGGAAGGACGACAATCAAGTGATTCTGCCGCAACTGCCGGAAGGCACACAATTGGATATATGGGTTGAAGCCATGGGACGGGTCAACTTTGGAAGCACCGTTCACGACCGGAAAGGCATCACTGAGAAGGTGGAGCTTATCAAGCCGGACAAACAGGCTGTTACTCTCAAGAACTGGAAAGTATACAGCATTCCCGTGGATTATAAATTTGCCGCCCGCAAAAAGTATTCGTCTAATAGCCGTCCGGAAGGCCCTGCTTACTACAAGGCGACTTTCAACCTGACAAAGACCGGAGATACGTTTATTGACATGAGTACTTGGGGGAAAGGTATGGTTTGGGTAAATGGACATGCTTTAGGCCGTTTTTGGGAAATCGGTCCCCAACAAACGTTGTTCTTGCCTGGATGCTGGTTGAAGAAAGGAAAGAATGAAATCATCGTACTCGATTTGAAAGGACCGTCGGAGGCTGTTGTCAAAGGTCTGAAGACCCCGGTGCTGGATATACTGCGTGAGAAGGAGAGAAAGAATCGCCAGAAAGGAGATACGTTGGATTTATCTCAGGAAACGCCAGTCTATAAAGGAGCTTTTGCACCCGTTGCCGGATGGCAGGAGGTGAAGTTCGCCCAATCAGCACAAGGACAATATTTCTGTTTGGAAGCCTTGTCGGCGCAAGATGGTAAGACAGAGGCCACCCTTGCCGAGTTGGAGATATTAGGAGCTGATGGCAAGCCCATTCCCCGCGAACAATGGAGAATACGCTATGCCGATAGCGAAGAAACTTACGGGGTCAACGCTACTGCCGACAAGATATACGACCAGCAAGAATCCACCTGCTGGATGACCCAAAGAAGAATCCCTTATCCGCATCAGGTGGTAATTGATTTGGGTGAGGTGAAAACGGTGACGGGATTGCGTTACTTGCCATCGTTTGAGAAAGGTAATCCGGGGATGATTAAAGATTTCTCGGTATATGTCAATAAACAGGCGTTCCGTTATTAAATAGTAAGTGTTGTATGGCAGGAGTTGATAAACTCTTGCCTCCTGCACATCAAATATCAATAATATCAGTAAAAACAAAGTCTCTTGAAGGTAAAGTGTTTTTTTAAATCAATAGGTAGTTTATATATAATGATTGAAATCGAAAACTGGTCTTCAATTCTTCTAACCTTTAAAACGTATGAATATAACACAAAATGAAAATTCAACAGAATGAGATTTGTTATATTACTGTAGGGGTTTGTCGAGCGTGCGGAATCGGTGTGTTGTGGAAACACGGCACGATGATTCCATCGGCAAATCAAAAGAATCACTTCACATAACTATGACCTTTGCAAATATGAAATACATGTATTATTTACTTTCACTCCTGGTTGTCTGCTTGTTCGGCCTCTCGGACATGTATGCGCAGCAACCGATAGATTACGTCAACATGCGTATTGGTACAGATGGTGAGCATCGCACCGAATATGGAGGAACCGTGCCTGCCGTCACTACCCCTTTTGGCATGACACAATGGTGTCCCGTCACCCGTATCAACGGTATTTCACGGACGATGTATCACAACAAGGATTCTCTGTTGTTGGGTTTTATGGCTACCCACCAACCCGCTGTCTGGATGGGCGATTATGGCTATATGACCCTGATGCCCCAATGCGGCTCGCTCAAACTGAAACCATCGGAACGGGGAGTCAGACTGGACCGTACCCGAGAAGTGCTTACTCCTTATTATTATAAAGTGACCACTTCGGAAGGTGGAGAGCAGCAGCAGATTGCCACCGAACTGACAGCCACTTCGCGTGCCTCGTTCTTCCGTTTCAGATATCCCAAGCAGGAGAAAGCTCTCTTGTACCTCGAAGCCGGACGAGGCAAGCGGGGAGGCGGCATTGAGATATTTCCTGAAAAGAGAGAAATACACATCTACAACGAAGATAGGCATGATGCCCATTTAGGACCGGAAACTCCTGATTTAAGAGGGTACTATGTATTGAAGTTTTCTGCTGATTTTGCCGACTATGGCGTTTGGAAGGACTCTCTTGTGACCGCAGGGAAAACTCAGGAAGCAGGAACCTCCGCAGGCGGATATGTGGCATTTCCTGCCGGTACGGAAATGATGGAGCTGCGGATTGGCAGCTCTTTCATCAGTTTTGAACAAGCCGGAGAAAATCTTGCCAAAGAGATTCAGAAAACAGCCTCTTTCGGGCAGACAGTAAAGAAAGTCCGTACAGCCTGGAATCGCTCCCTTTCCAAGATTAAGCTGAAAGGCGGTACGGAAGACGACCGCGTTGTTTTCTATACTGCTTTCTTCCATACGCTTCAATATCCCCGTGAGTTCTCGGAATATGGCAGATACTATAGCCCGTTCGACGGGAAAGTGCATGAAGGAGTTTCTTACAATGCCTATTCCTTGTGGGACACCTTCAGAGCCGAACATCCTTGGCTGCAATTAGTAGCTTCGGAACGTGTTGATGACATGATAACCTCGTTGGTACAAATGTACGAGGAAGGCGGCTGGATTCCTAAATGGCCCAACCCCACTTACACCAATATCATGATTGGTACCCATGCGGATGCAGTCATTGCTGATGCCTACGTGAACGGTTTCCGTAACTATGACGTGGAGCAGGCCTACAAAGCCATCCGTAAGGATGCCTATGTACCTCCACTCTATGACGATAAGAGCAAATGGGGCGACAGAGCACTTTGGAACGGGCAATACGAAGCACGTGGTGGACTGACCAACTATTTGCACAAAGGATACGTAGCTTCCGATTGTACATACGAGTCCGTGGCGCGTACCCTGGAGTTTGCTTTGGATGATTATTGTATTGCCCAAATGGCAAAAGGGTTGGGACATACGGATGATTATGTCGATTTGATGAAGCGCGCTGCCAACTATAAACATCTGTACAACTCGGAGCTGAAATTCTTCCAGGCCCGTAAGGCAGATGGTACGTGGGACCAAGCCCATGTGGGATTTACCGAAGGGGCCAATTGGACCTACCGCTTCTGTGTGATGCAAGATGTGCCCGGAATGATTGACTTGATGGGAGGCAGTGACGCTTTCATGCAGCTCTTGGACCGGAATTTTGATGAAAAGCATTACCGTCACGACAATGAACCGGGGCATCATTATGCCTATTTGTATAACTATTGCAATCGGTTGGACAAGACCCAGTCCCGCCTTCGGACCATTCTGAAAGATAACTATAAGAACGCTCCCGACGGCCTGTCCGGTAACGATGATTGCGGGCAGATGTCAGCGTGGTATCTTTTTAGTGCATTGGGCTTTTATCCCGTCACTCCGGCATCGGGTATGTACGCGTTGGGTATTCCTCATTTTGAGGAGATACGTCTTCAACTTCCCAATAAGCGAGTATTGAAAATACGTGCCAAAGGTTTGGAGTCGTATCATACATTGGATGATGTGCGTTTGAATGGTAAAGCGCTCGATTCTCCCTTTGTGAAAATCAGTGATTTGTTGGAGGGTGGTGTATTGGAGTTCTGTCCGAAACGTTGAGGTCGTGAAATATGATATTATATTAATTATTTTATACTAAGAACATGAAAAACAAGTGTATCTTGAAGTGTGTGCTGTTTGCTTTAGTCGCTTTTAACAGCTTGGCAATCATGGCACAGACTACGCAACAGGCTGCAAAGCCAGAAAAGAAATTCCTCCAACCCGAAAGGGTTCGGTATGATGGTTCGTGCATGACCATTGAGGGAAAAGACATTTTTATTTATAGTGCAGCTTTCCATTACTTCCGTTGTCCGGAAGAATTATGGAGAGACCGTTTCCGTCAAATCAAGGAAGCCGGATTCAATACGGTGGAGACATATGTGCCTTGGAACTGGCATGAGAGAATCATGCCGTCCGGCTTAAACGATAATAGCCACTTTGACTTCTCCGATGTGAAGCGTTGGCTGAAGATGGCGCAAGAGGAGTTTGGACTCTATACCATCGTTCGTCCGGGGCCTTTCATTTGCGCTGAGTATTCGGGAGGAGGATATCCGCGTTGGTTGGCAAAGTTCTGTCCGGGCGGAATGGACGACTTCTGGTTGAGAAGTGCGGACCATCGCCACATCAGCTGGTCGCAACATTGGTTTGATGCCGTTTGCAAAGCGTTGGCCGACGAGCAAATCACGCGCAAGCCGGTGGGCGAAAAGGGAATTATCCTGATTCAGATTGAAAACGAGTATAACCATCATGGATGTTACGGTAAGGAAAAACTGTTGAAAGCACTGTACCAGTCTGTACGGAAAAGTGGGATGGATATTCCTATCTTTACCTGTCTGACCAATGAGTGCCGTAGCAGCGAAGATGTGGAATTGTCTCAGGTTTTTGACAGCGACAACTATTATGTAGGGCTTTCTTCAGCTCCCGACTGCGCGTATCGCATGGCGAACCTTAGGAAGGAGCAACCGGATGCACCTGGATTTGTGACGGAACTCCAAGGCGGATGGTTCTCGTTGGTGACCGGTAGATTGAGCGAAGACCATTATTCCGATGCCCGCCACTTCAAGGCGGTGGGCTTGATGTCCTTATTAGGAGGTGCAGGTGGCATCAACTATTACATGTTCTTTGGCGGTACCCATTTTGCCGGTTGGGGAGCACGAGGCATGACGACCAGCTATGACTACAATGCAGCCATACGCGAGAATGGTGTGCGGAGCGACAAATACTTTGAGGCAAAGGGCATCGGGCAGTTCATCCAGGCATTCGAGCCGCAATTGGTCCGTTCCGAAGGCGGTCCTTGTGCCATGGAGGGTGGAGCGAAGTCGCTCTTCGGCGGTGTACGCGTAGCGGTGGACGGAACACGCTTTGTCTTTCTGCACAACACAGACCCCAAAAATGCCATTCGTGGAAAGGTACGCTTGTTGCCGGGTAAGATGAATCGCCCTGCCACACCGATGTATAACATCAACCAGCATGGCGAGAAGGTGTTGATAGCAGCTTCGGAAGCTGCGGATACCGACTCTGTCACCGTTTCTCCCATCAACGTTTCCTACGACCTGCCTGCGTTGGGTACGAAAGTGTTGGTGATTCCTGCCGGAAAGCCGGAAACGAAAGGCGAATGGTGGCCGCAGGAGCAGATACGCCCCTTGCGCCCTGCCAAACTTCCCCAACCGGTACGCATTGCTTCTGCCTTGAAAAAGGAAGATGCCTTTGCCAAGGCAGACTGGAAGCAACTCCCTCGCTTGGTATCATTACCCGACTTGGGTGTCAATGATTTCCGTTACAGCCTGTACCGTGCGCAAGTCAGCCTGACCTCCCGTCAAGTTGCCGAAGAACGTTTCCTCTTATTCAATATGTTTACTCGTGACATTGTATCAGTAGCGGTGAACGGAAAGCAGGCGAAACGTCTCTTCCCCGACAGAGCCGATGCGCAGTCCTGGACCACACGCGACTGCTTCGAACGCATCCGTCCGGACGAGTACGACAACCGTTTCGACGTATCGGGCTTACTGAAGGAGGGTGACAATGAAATCCTGGTTGTCTATGAAAACCTGGGTCATGCTCATGGTTACGTGCCTATGGAAGAATTGTCCGGTATCAGAGAGGCTGGTTTGTCACTGACCGAAACAGCCTTGACTCATCCCCTGGAGTGGGAGTATGCGGCAGATGCAGCCGGAGTGGCCCAAGGATGGAATCTGCCGCAATTCGCACCGCAGGATTGGCAAAACGTATCGTTGGACGTGACCTGTGAGATTCCTGCCAAAGGAAACGGCGTACAGCCGAAAGCCGAGCCGGACGGATTGTTCACTTGGTACCGGATAGAGTTTGAACTGCCTGGCCAGAAGAAAGGCGAATGGATTCCTTGGCTGGCACGCATCAATGCCTCGGGCAATGGCTATATGTGGCTGAACGGAAACAACATTGGACGCCACTGGGAAGCCGGTCCGCAACGTGAGTTCTTCTTGCCTGAATGCTGGCTTAATTTCGGTGGAGGAAAGAAGAACGTGCTGGTAATAGGATTGCGCCAGACTGCCAATGGAGCTGTATTGAAAGCTATGGAGATAGCTCCTTACCGGAATATGGCAGAAATAAGGAAATAGAAGTAAAATCTGAAAAATAGAAAAAAATCTATCTTCTTCCTACCTTCTCCCTATCTGCTCCGTCTGTATAGGTAGGGAGATGATACGGAGATGCTATGGGGCAGATAGGAGGAAAACTGAAAGATAGAACATTTTTAATAAATAATAATTGGTTATGAATATTAAGAATACCCTGTTGGCTATGTGCCTTTGCGGCATATCAATGCTTCCGCTGGAAGCACAACAAGTATGGACACCGGACAACGGTGACGGTACATTTACCAATCCCCTGATGTGGGGCGACTGGCCCGACCCGGATGTAATCCGCGTGGGCGATGATTTTTATTTAGTGTCCACCAGTATGCACTATGTGCCGGGTTCTCCGGTAGCCAAATCGAAGGATCTGGTGAATTGGGAAATTGTGGGCTATGCCGTGGACCGTTATGATGAAGACCCACGCTATGACATGCAGGGAGGAAATCTCTACTTGAACGGTTCGTGGGCAAATTCCCTGCGCTATCATAACGGGAAGTTCTATGTGGCTTTCTGCACCCCTTACGGTTGGGGCAGGGAGACCGGACACTTCTCCGTCTGCGAAGCCGAGAAACCGGAAGGACCGTGGAAGCGGACCATCTTTCCGGAATATCTTTACGACCCGGGATTGTTTTTCGATGATGATGGCAAGGTATATGTAGTGCACGGACAGCGCAAATTGTACGTGACCGAACTGAATGCCGATGCTCGCTCTGTAAAGAAAGAGGCTGTTGAAATCTGGAACAAAGGAGTGGACGATAGCCATGGTTCGGGTAAAAGCGCCGGCATGGAGGGTTCGCATGTCTATAAGATAAACGGTATGTACTATATCACTTGTCCGGCAGGTGGCACTGAAGGATGGCAGGTTTGCCTTCGTTCCAAGAACATCTACGGGCCTTACGAGCATAAGGTCATCATGCAGGACGACAGCTCCTACCCGCCCAATGGCTTGCATCAGGGAGGAATGGTGCAGCTGAAGAACGGTGACTGGTGGTTCATCATCATGCAAGACAGAGGAGCGATAGGACGTGTTCCTTACTTAGTGCCGGTGACGTGGAAAGATGGTTGGCCCATGCTGGGTGTCGATGGCAAAGACGCCATCACTTACAAGAAACCGGAAGTGGGAAAGACATACAAGATACAGTCGCCTGCCACTACGGATGAGTTCAGCGCCAAACGTTTGGGTTTGCAATGGCAGTGGAATCACAACCCGGACAACGCCAAGTGGTCGTTGACCGAGCGTCCGGGCTACATACGTCTGAAAGCTTCGCTGGCAACCGACCTCAAGAGTGCACGCAACACACTGACACAACGCGTCCAGGGACCCAGCTCCGAAGGAGTGGTAGAGATGGAACTTGCCGGACTGAAAGACGGAAACGTAGCGGGCTTCGGTGTATTTCAGTTCCCATACGCCTACGTAGCCGTGCAGCAGGAAAGCGGCAATCGCAAACTGGTGATGTGCAACGACGGTAAGATTATAGAAACTGCCATTGAGAACCTCAAGCAAGACAAAGTGTGGATAAAGGCACGTGTCACCGACAAGGATTTCACCGCCCGCTTCTATTATAGCTTAGACGGTGTCACTTTCCGTCCCATCGGCGATGTGCTGAAGATGAATTTGGGCTTGTACTGGACGGCAAATCGCTTTGCACTGTTCAACTTCTCCACGAGTGCCGAGGGCGAGGGAGGATTTGCCGACTTCAATTGGTTCCGTTTTCATGGGAAATAGTAAACCGATTTTCAATAGCCTGATTGATAGTGTATAAGGAGTCCCACCTGTTCCTACTATGGTGGGACTTTTTTCCCATCGTAATGGGAACTTTTTCCCAATAAGGAGGGAATTCTTTCCCATCTTGTTGGGTATTTTTTTCCGCTCTTTCTTTCCCCATCTGCATCTTCTTTTACCCGGTGGCGGAATTGAGTAATAAAGTCTGAATTTCATTCCGCCAATGAATATGAATAAAATATTTTTCAGTGTAGAGTAAGGGTTACTCCTCTTTTTTGTGTCATATAGTTGAAACAAGGTTTTGTGCATCCTTTTAAACGGGGTTGCACGGCCTTAAATCTTTAATTAATTAAAATCTAATAAATATGTTTAAAATCGTAAGAACGGTCAGTTCCTTGCTATTGACAGCAGCTCTTTGTTCCGGTGGAACGGTGTATGCGGCAGACAATGCAGTAACTTCTGTGACCGCAACCTCTCAGCAACAAAAAACTTTGAAAGGAACCGTTAATGATGCATTTGGCCCATTGGTAGGTGTGTCGGTAGTAGTAAAAGGTACAACAAACGGTGTCGTAACGGATTTGGATGGTAATTTCACCTTGAATGTAAATGAGGGTGACATTCTTCAGATTTCTTTTATAGGATATGCAACACAGGAAATTAAGTATACCGGACAGCCTTCGCTAACTGTGAAACTGCAGGAAGATACACAATTATTGGAAGAAGTTGTAGTAGTGGGCTATGGCACACAGAAGAAAGTCAATATGACCGGTTCGGTGGCACAAGTGGATAGCAAAATGTTGGAAAGTCGCCCGATACAGAATCTTTCTACCGGCATTCAAGGCTTGATGCCGGGGGTTACGGTAGTGGCTGGTAGCGGTCTGCCCGGACAAGATGGAGGTACCATCCGTGTGCGTGGTGTGGGTACGCTGAACTCTGCCGACCCTTATATCCTGGTAGATGGTTTGGAAACCGGTACATTGAACTCCGTGGACCCTAACGATATTGAGAGTATCTCTGTGTTGAAAGATGCCGCTTCGGCTGCCATTTACGGTTCAAAAGCATCTAATGGTGTAATCTTGATTACGACCAAACGTGGTAAGAGCGGTAAGCCGCGTATCAACTATAACGGTTATGTCAGCATACAGAATCCAACTATGTTGCAAGACCTGATGAGTTCATACGATTATGCTCGCCTGTATGACAAGGCCCGTGTGGAGTATGGTTTGGAACCTCGTTTTGACAAAGTGGGTGACGGAAAGATTTATGAGAAGTTTAGAGACGGATCGGATCCTTATAACTATCCCAATACAGATTGGTATGACTTGGCTTACCGCACCGGATTCCAGCACAATCATAACGTGAATGTGAGTGGAGGTACGGATAACCTGAAATACATGGCCTCTGTGGGCTATTTGCATCAGGATGGTACGTTGCCCAACGCTGAACGCCAACAGTTCAATGGACGTATGAACCTGGATGTGAAGTTGAATTCCCGTCTAAATGTACGTGTCAACATGGCTTATATCAACAATGATTATTCTGAACCGAATTCTTCATACGGTGGCAGTGGTTCCGGACAGATTGTGATGCGTCTGGGCAAGATGGCTCCCTGGATTGTGGGGCGTTACGAAGATGGCACTTGGGGCACGTTCTCGGACGGTAGCCCGTTGGCTTGGTTGGATGTGGACCAAACGGTGAGACGTGAAAATCAGAACTTCTCGGGTACGCTGTCGGCTGACTACAAGATTGTAGATGGATTGGTAGCCACACTGACCGGTTCTTATGTCAACAACCAACAACACTACAAGGCTTTCCAAAAGTTCATCCAATACAACGCCAATAAGAAGAGTGATCCTAACAAGCTGAATGAAGACTACTATGGCTGGCATCGCGCCACTTTCGACGCTTTGCTGAACTATGACAAACAATTCGGACTTCATGGTTTGAAGGCGATGGCAGGTTGGCATACGGAGAAATATACCTATAATGAAACAAAGGCTGAACGTAAGAATTTCCCGAACAATGACCTTACGGATATGAATGCCGGTGATGCCTCCACGCAAAAGAACAGTGGGCTTTCTCGCGAATTGGCCATGATTTCCTGGTTTGGTCGTATCAATTACGACTATGCAGGCAAGTATCTGTTTGAGGCAAATATTCGTGCCGATGCCTCTTCCCGTTTTGCCGAAGGCCATCGTTGGGGCTATTTCCCCTCTTTCTCCGGTGCATGGCGTATCAGCGAAGAAGAGTTTATGAAAGATGCAAGAGAGTGGTTGACCAACTTGAAGCTCCGTGCTTCTTATGGTAACTTGGGTAATCAGTCGGCCTTGAACGATTACTACCCCTGGATGAACAATTATGACTTGTCCGCTAAGTATCCGTTCGGTGGAAGTTTGCAGCCAGGCTATTATCAAAAGAATTATAAGATTGCTACTATTTCTTGGGAAAAGGCCCGCACATGGGGAGTAGGTTTCGATGCTACTCTTTTGGACAAAGTGACTGTGGCTTTCGATTACTACGACCGCAAGACTACGGGTATCATTATGGACGTGCCGGTTCCCCCCGAATTCGGTTTAGGTGCTTACAAGGACAATGTGGGCTCTATGGTGAACCGTGGTATGGAATTGACCGTAAGCTATAATGATAAATGGGGCGACTGGTCATTTGGCGCTACTGCCAACCTGGCTTACAATAAGAATAAGATTCTGGATTTGGACGGTGTATCTTCGTTGGTGGACGGTGACTTGAAAATACGTCAGGTAGGCGAGGCCTTCAATACGTATCGTCTGTATAAGACGGAGGGTTTCTTCCAGTCCGATGCGGAAGCTAAAGCATGGCAGGATAAGCATAAAAATGATCCTGGTTATCCTTTCAAAAAGAACTTCAAGGCAGGCGACTTGATTTATTCCGATGCAAACGGTGACGGCTTGTTTAATACCGACGACCGTGTATTGTGCGGTTCTTCCGACCCTTCCTATACGTTCGGACTGAACTTGAATGCAGGCTATAAGAATTTTGACCTTTCTATGATGTTCACGGGAGTAGCCGGTGTCAAGCGTATGATTGATACGAACGGATTTGGCGGGGAATGGAGCGGTGACGATGTTCATCCCAACAATATCTGGTTGGATGCTTGGACTCCGGATAACAAGAACGCCAAGATGCCTCGCATTGCCGTGAGTAAAACTTCAAACAATCTTGAGAATTCCGATTTTTGGTTGCAGGACGGCAGTTATGTACGTTTGAAGAATGTTCAGTTCGGCTATACACTTCCCAAGAATACAGTGAAGTCATGGGGTATTGAAAACATCCGTGTCTATTATTCGGGCGAGAATCTCCTGACGTTCCATAAAATGATGATTGATGCCGACCCCGAACTTGGCAGCCTCTATAGTTTCCCGATAAACCAGACTCATGCCATCGGTGTGAACATTACATTCTAAAATGTTGAACTTAAATAAGCATAGAAAAATATGAAACGAATAATTACATACATGATGGCAGGTGTTTCCTTGCTTGCCACTTCCTCCTGTTCGGATTTTTTAGATACCGTACCCTATGACGCATTGGCTCCTTCCAACACTTGGAAGACGGAAGATGATGCAGCGAAGTTCCTGACAGGCTGTTACGATGGCTGGATTGACGAAAAAGGTATCTTCTATTGGGATTGTGCCTCCGACTTCGGTTATAGTAACTTTTTGTGGGACAATTACCAGAGCATCGGTAACGGTACGATGGCTGCCGGTTTGAAGGAGGTAGCCGATTATTATAACTTTGGAAAGATCCGTAGCTGTAATGACTTTTTGATCAATATTGAAGATGTACAGTTTGCTGATGAAGCAAAAAAGAAAGACATGATGGCTCAGGTAAAAGTGATTCGTGCTTACGACTATTTTAATAAGAACTGGCAATATGGTGGAGTGCCTATCATCGATTCTTATACTTCGCGTGAGGAGGCTATTGTTCCGCGTAATACGGAAGCAGAAGTCAATAAATTTATCGAAGACGAGCTGGACGCTGCTATTCCCATGTTTTTGGAAGACAAGGCAAGCACCTCTGGCTACATCGACCGTGCCACGGCCTTGGCCGTAAAGATGCGTCATGCTCTTTATTACGGCAATTACGAGCGTGCGAAAGAGGCTGCGCAGGCTATTATCTCCATGGATAAGTTTGACTTGGAAGAAGATTATGCGCGCCTGTTCAAGTTGGAGGGTAGAGACTCCAAAGAGATTATCGCGTCCGTTCAGCATATTGAAAATTATTACGGTAACGGCTGGATAGGTACCATGTACAACAATGCTGATGGCGGCTGGTCATCCATGGTCCCTTCATGGAATCTGGTGGATGCCTATGAGATGGATAACGGTTTGACCAAAGAAGAGGCTGGCGCGTATTACGATCCTTCCCATCCGTTTGCCAACCGTGACCCTCGTCTTGCCATGAGTATCGCTTTCCCGGGTATGGACTGGGTAAAGGACAATGGTGATACGGAAATTCTCAACACTCTTGACGAGGTTCTTCCTTGGGACGTGAACAAAGACGGAAAGATTGACGAAAATGACAAGAACAAGAACTATCCTACCGCCGCTAACAACTCTTCCAAGACCGGTCTGACGTGGGGCAAGTACCTTTTCCCCATGACCCAGTATAATAACATGTGGGATACCAACACCAATACGATTCTTTTCCGTTATGCCGAGGTTCTGTTGAGCTATGCCGAGGCCGAGAATGAATTGAACGGTCCCTCTTCGGATGTCTATGATAAGCTGAACCTTATCCGTAAGCGTGTGGGTATGCCTTCTGTTGACGAGAGCAAATACGGCAGCCGTGAGACACTTCGCAATCTGATTCGCCGCGAGCGTTCGATAGAGCTGGCTGGTGAGGGGTTCCGTCGCGCTGACATCCTCCGTTGGAAAGATGCCTCCGGCAAGATGCTGGCCGAGACGTTGTTGAATGTTGCTATGGAGCGTCCTGCTGGTAAAATAGACTATGCTGAGAACGATCCTTATAAACGTGCTGTGATTAGCAATAAAAAGGAACTGATTGAGCCACGCGGCTTTGCGCCCCATAACAGATATTTGCCTATTCCGCAGAAGTATAGAGATGTGAACGATAAGCTGGAACAGAATCCGGGTTATTAATGATTAAAATTGGAGAATTCTTTGAATGGGGATTCTCCAATCAAAAAGAATAAGGTGAGGAGTGTGTGGAGTGGAATTGAATATATCACTTTATATACCCTTGCCTTTTTTATTCCACTACTATTAAATCGAGTATGAAGAAAAACTATTTACAGGTGAGTCCTCGGTTATGCCTATCCGTAATATGGCTTTGCATCGGTGTGGGGCTGTTTTTGTTTTTAGATTCGGTCTTTGCGTATCATTTTCGCTTTATAGAGCAATTCCGGTTGTTCCGCTTCAGTGCTGAATACGCTCAAGAACATTTCTCTTATCCCGGTGGTCCGGCTTTCTATGCGGCTTCTTTCCTCATACAGTATTATATACATCCGCATGCGGGGGCATTGATTTCAGCTCTGTTGGCACTGCTTGCTTGTATGGGGCTTCGGGGGATATGCCGTCATTTGGCTCCCCGGCGCAGTTTCCCTCTTCTTTGGTTGGTTGTCGGTATGTTGCCGTTGGTTGCCGAGCTTGACTCCAATCATCATTTGGAAGAAACGTTGGCGTTTCTGCTTTCCATTTACTCTTTTTATCTCTATCTCTGCCTGCCTCGCAGTGTGGTAAGGGTAGTTTACTTGTTGGCGGTGAGCTGGCTGGGTTTCTATTTGGCAGGTCCCATGTATGAGATGACCGTTTTGTCGGCGCTGGTTTACGAGTGTGTCGCCCGTTCATCCTTACGGAAATACTACCTGCTACTCCCGGTAAGCCTGTTGCCCGCCATACTCTATTATTGGGCCGGCAAGGGAGGCGAGGCAAGAGTGCTTTTCACGCCCGATGCCTACTATTCGTCGCGATTGCAGGCGCAAGCTGTTTCCTACTATGTGTGGGCAGCTTTACCGACGGTAGTATTGATAACAACCTTGTCGGGTTATTTAAAAAAAAAATATGTCACACCGCTTGCAAACAGTCAGCGTGCTGCTGCAAACAGCATTGGCGTTCGGTGTGCTCTATGTCGGGTTCAGAACCGGCATCACCTATGCACAATACATCACAGAACAAGTAAATACATACAGCCGAGACGGTGCTTGGGGCAAGATTGTAGCAACTCCGCTCAATACGGGCAGATATCCACTGCATGCCGGTTACAAGAACTTAGCTTTGGCAGAAAAGAAACTACTGGGCGATTACCTTTTCGATAGTAAACAGCCAGGCAGTAAAGGTCTTTGCATGGATTGGAACCGCACTATAGATACTTCGTCATTGCTTAGTGATGTGTATTGGGCAATGGGCAATGTGGCGCAGGCACAACGGATGGCGTTCGAGGGAATGGTTGCTTCGGAATGGGCGGTCAATCCTCGCCTATTGTTGCGTTTGGTCAAGACCAATTTGATATTGGGACATCACCGGGTGGCTGCCAAGTATCTGCGTCCGTTGTTGCAGAGCTACGGCTATCGTGCGGAAGCGGAGAGGCTGAAGCGATTGGTTGGCAATGATGAAGCGGTGCGTGCCGATGCTGAATTGGGTCCCCGATACCGTTGTGTGGCAGCGCTTGATGGGTTATGCAGTGTTCATCCGGTAAGGAACTTATTGGACATTGTGGAGTCTAACCCCGATTATCCCACCTCTTTCCAATACTTATTGGGCTATGCACTGCTTTCCAAAGACTTGAATACCTTAGCCTACCTGGGCGAGACGTATGGCGGTGGTCCGGGGCTGACTCCCGTACCGTTGTTGTTGCAACAGGCCATTGTGTTGATACAAGAGACGAATCCGCAAGTATGTTCGTCGCAAAATCTTGTATCGCAGGCTGTAGCCGGGCAGTTTAAAGCTTTCAAACATCAAATGGAGCGGCTGAAAGAGAACAAGGCTTCATCGGCTACACTCCGGGCTGAGTTTGGAAATACATTTTGGTATTACTACCTGTTTGTATCATTGTCATAAATAAGAAATAAGATGCGTATTGTTCTTTTATCCGTTTTATTATTTGTACTTGCTGCTTGCTCCGGCAGTAAAGAACCTCGGGAGGCGCAGCCGTTGGATGCTTTGCCAACCATTACTCCAGATTATGTAGATGTGACCATTCCTCCGCAAATAGCTCCTCTACGTTTTCAGTTGGCAGACTATGAGCCGGGTGTCGAAGCATTGGCCGTGTTGAAGTGTGGAGAGAAAAATATGGTGACCCGTGCAGACCGCAAAGGCAACTTCCTCTTTGACGAAGAGGACTGGAAAGAACTGCTTGACACGGCGACAGGCAAACAAATAGAAGTTCTGGTCTATCGGAAAGTAGAAGGCTTGTGGCAGTGCTATGCTCCTTTCCATTGGCAGGTGGCTGTAGAACCGGCTGACCGCTATCTGGCTTACCGGTTGATAGAACCTGGATATGTGTTGTGGAACAAGATGGGCATTTATCAGCGGGATATCACTACTTATCAGCAGAAAAGTATCATCGAAAACGACCTTACCCAGCATAACTGCATGAACTGCCATACTTTCTTGAATCGCAAGCCGCAGAAGATGTTGTTCCACATGAGGGCAGACCTCGGAGGAACTTACCTGATAGACAATGGCATACCGGAAAAGGTGAAATTAGGAGATGACCCACACGTAAAGTCGCTGGTTTATCCTTCGTGGCATCCGTCCGGTCGCGTGGTGGCTTTTTCTGTGAATAAGACCCGCCAGGAGTTTCATCGTAACAACCCTAATCGGGTAGAGGTGTATGACAGCGAGTCGGACATAGTGTTGTATGATGTTCTTCAGAAAAAGGTACTGGTAGACTCTGTGTTGTTCTCTTCGTCGGCATTCGAGACTTTTCCGCACTTCTCGCCCGACGGTAAGCGGCTCTATTTTTGTTCCGCTCATGCCGTAGAGCGTATGCCAGAAGATTTTAAGTCGGTGAAGTACAACTTGTGTGCTATCGACTTCGATATAGAGACGCTCAGTTTCGGCACTCGTGTGGACACTATCTATCACAGTCGCTCCATGGGTAGTAGTGTCTCTTTTCCGCGCGTTTCGCCGGATGGTCGCTTCTTGATGTTCACCACTTCTTCTTATGGCAACTTCTCTATCTGGCATAAAGATGCCGACTTGCAGATGTTTGATTTGCACAAGGGCGAGTTTATCGATATGCAGCCGGCAAATAGTGATGACGTGGAAAGTTACCATTCATGGAGTGATAACGGACGATGGACGGTATTCAGCAGTCGACGTATGGATGGGCTTTATACACGTCCCTATCTGGTTTATGTGGATGCGGAAGGCAGACCGTCGAAACCGTTTGTGCTGCCACAACGTACTCCGAATTTCTATGATGATTTGCCGTTTTCGTACAATCTACCGGAATTTATTGTAGAGGAGGTGGATTTGGACGCACGGGAATTTGCGCGCTTTTCTAAAAACAATTAACCTATTATATTAGTATGAATCACTCAAAATTATTGTTATTTCTATTTGTTTTAGTCTGCTTGTGTTGCACAGCTTGCACCACAGATAAGGACACTCGTCAAGTGATTGACATGAACACCGGATGGGCATTCTTCCGGGGAGATGTGGAAAATGGTGCGGCGGCTGATGCCGATGTTACGGCTTGGATGCCTGTCAGCCTGCCCCATATCATGCAGTTGGAAACCAAGCATTGTGGTGGAAACTCCATTTATGATGGGGTGGGCTGGTATCGCCGCTACTTCAAGATGCCCGCGCAGGCAAGAGACAAGCGCGTGGTGGTGGAGTTTGAAGGTGTAATGACTAATTGTGAGGTTTATCTCAACGGTGAGAAGATAACCGAACACCATGGAGGCTACATGGGATTTGTAGCAGATATTACCGATCGTATCGACCGTAAAGGTACCAATGTCCTTGCTGTCCGAGTGTCGGCAGAATATGATAAGCTGACTCCTCCGGGGAAACCGCAGGAACGGATGGACTTCTACTACTACAGCGGCATCTATCGCGATGTGCGGATGGTGATTACCGATAAAATCTATATCACAGACCCGTTGCAGGAAGATATTGTAGCTGGTGGAGGACAGTTTGTTACTTTCCCGGAAGTTTCCGAAGAAAAGGCAACGGTGCACGTGGCTACCCATGTGCGCAACTTGACAGAAGAGGATGCGGAGCTTCAACTGCTGTCTCAATTGTGCGATTCTACCGGCAAGGTGGTAGCGGAGGCAACGACCCCACTTGCCGTGAAAGCACAGAGGGGACAGACTGCGGAACAGGATTTCGCAGTAGCGTCTCCGGCTCTTTGGCATCCCTATCATCCCTCCCTCTACACCTTGCGCACGCAGGTGCTGAAAGGCACTCAAGTCGTAGATGAGACTACGAAGCAAGTGGGCATCCGCACCATCCGCTATACCACCGAAGAGGGATTCTTCATCAACGGCAAGCACCTCTATATGCGCGGTGCCAACCGCCATCAAGCTTTCCCCAACGTGGGCGATGCTGCCTCCAACTCCATGCAGGTGCGCGATGTGCTCAACTTGAAGCGTGGAGGGTATAACGCCGTGCGTGCAGCCCACTATCCGTCAGATCCGGCTTTCCTGGATGCATGCGACCGTTATGGCCTCTTGGTGGTGGAGTGCATACCGGGCTGGCAATTCTTCAATCCTGATACCACTTTTGTAAACCGCCTTTTCGATGTGGGCAGGAAAATGATTCGCCGCGACCGCAACCATCCCTCTGTGGTGTTGTGGGAGACGGCTTTGAACGAGTCGCGCTATCCCGTCTCTTTGGCCGAAGATTTGCAGAAGATGGCGCATGCCGAAATACCCGGTGACCAGATGTACACAGCTGGCGACTATTTGGGACATGCCGATATGGAACACTGCTATGATGTCTTCTACAAACAGGTGAAGGGCTATCCCAAGAATGGTGACGTGATGAGTAACTTCCGCGAAGACTTTATTGCCATCAAGCCGGTGTTTACCCGCGAGTGGGGCGACGGTGCCGGTCCTAAACCCCGTGTCAGTCTCAAAGAGAACGAACAGGAACAACTGCGTCAATGCTTCAGTCGCATCGAGCAGTTAAATGGCAATGGTTACTTCGACTGGTGTATGTTGGATGCCAATCCTAATATGGGCGGCCACTTCTTGTGGAGCTACAACGACTATGCCCGCGGCAGCGAGGACGAAACAATGTATTGTGGCGTGGTGGATATGAATCGCTACCCCAAGTTCAGTTATTATATGTTGCAGAGTATGCGTGACAAGTCTATTTCCCAGTCGGGACTGTATGAGGGACCGATGGTGTTCGTTGCCTCTTATAATATGGCGGAAGAGTTCTTTTCTTCGACGAATCAGATAACCGTCTTTTCTAATTGCGACGAAGTACGCCTCTACCGCAATGACAAGCTGATAGGCACGCAGACCCGTGAGGAACGGACGCTGCTTTATCGCTCTATCGTGGAGAAAGGCGGCAGTCCGCTTTTCATCTTCGATGCCGGAGGATATGAGAAAGGCACGTTGAAGGCAGAAGCTTTGATTGATGGCAAGGTAGTGGCCACGCACAGTGTGCGTACTCCCGAAGCTGCCGACCGTTTGGTGGTGGATATCAAGACGGATGGCATTGTGCCGGTGGCAGACGGTTCGGACATGATTCCTGTTTACTTCAAGGTGTGTGACAAGAACGGTACGCTGGTCTCCAACTCACGTCAGAAGGTCGCCATCCGCGTTTCCGGTGAGGGAGTGTTGGTAGGCGATACCATCCGCCGCATCGGCATCAATCCGCAGGAGGTGGAAGGTGGTGTGGGCTTTGCCTTTGTGCGCACTACCGGTAAGGCGGGCAAGATTGTGGTGGAAGCCACGGCAGACGGGCTGATGGCTGGAAAGGCGGAAGTGCAGACCAAAGCCTTTGAAGGCAACAGCCTGAGGGATGGTGAACACGCTCCTTTCCTGGGCAAGGAAGAGGACAATGTGGTGGTGAAACCCTCGTCCTGGCAGCAACGCGTGCTGAAGAAACCACGCTTGAAGATTGCATCTGTCAAGACGGAAAGCACTCAGGAAGGTTATCCCGTATCGAACATCACGGACAATGACGACCGCTCCTGGTGGATTGCGGGCGACGGACATCTGCCTCACATCATCGTGGTGGAATTGGAGAAAACGACGTGGGTAACGGCAAGCCGTATCGTATTTCAGAAAGACAGCTCCTCGTATAAACACAAGGTGGAGACTTCCAAGGATGGAAAAGAATGGGTGACTTTGTACGAACGGGAGTGTACCGGTTGGGAATTTAAGCCGATGACCGTGGACCGTTATGTCAAATATCTGCGCCTCACCATTGAAGGTGTTTCCGAAGGACGTGCCGGATTGGGAGAGATTTCGCTGTATTGATTATGTGATGTTGAGTATCTACTTCAACCATGCAAATGTGAGAAATTATAAAAAAACAGGGGTAGGGATAAGGGATAACGTTCGTTTCTGTGTCATACAGATATAGCACAGGAAATGGCGAAATTTAAATTGTTAACTAACCTAATTGATTATTATTATGATTCCTTTTTTAAAACGTTCGTTGCTCGTAGTATTTGGCATGGCTATGTCATTTAATGCTTCAGCCCAAACAGAAGAAATGGATCTCTCCGGAACCTGGGGATTCCAAGCGGACTTTATGGACTTCCGTACAAAAGTTGCTTCGCTGGACTATCGTTATCTGCACCGCCTGCAAGACAAAATAGAACTTCCGGGTATCACGGACGATTACCAAATAGGATGGAAGTGCCCCTACCGGCACATTGACCGTCTGACCCGAAAGTACGAGTATATGGGGCCTGCCTGGTATCAACGTGAAATTGATATTCCGAAAGAATGGAAAGGAAAGCAAATTTTCCTGTACTTTGAACGTACACATTGGCTTAGTTCTGTATATATATGTAAAGCCGACCTCACCTATTTCGGTGGAGAAGCTGCCAGCCAAAAGGACTACATCAGCGTGCCACACAACCATGACATCACCAAGCACGTAAAGCCCGGTGAGAAGCATCTGCTCACGGTATGTGTGGATAACCGCTTTCAATATCAAACACATAAATGGAATCACGCCCATACCGAATTTACTCAGATTAACTGGAACGGAATTCTGGGCGACATCAAGCTTGTGGCGGTTGATCCGGTTTACGTAGACGACATGCAAGTGTATCCTGATGTGACCAACAAGCAAGTAACGGTCAAGATGAAAATCAAGAATCACACGAAGAAAGTTATAGGCGGACAGGCTGTATTCAATATTGCCGGTGAGAATTATGAGTTGACAAAGGCCATTCCTGTAAGTGGAAAAGAGGAGGAAATAGAGTTTGAAAGTATTATTCCGCTGGGTAAGGACATTCGCCTTTGGGATGAATTCCACCCTAACCTCTATAAGATAACCTGTTCTCTCGAAACGAAGGACGATAAAGACAGCTATCGGCACGAAAGGGAAGTGACCTTCGGTATGCGTGAAGTGGCACAAGGCAAGCATCATGTGCTGGTGAATGGTAATCCCATTCACTTGCGAGGTACGGTGGACAACGCCGTATTTCCCAAAACCGGCTACTGCCCTGTGGACGATGCTTCGTGGGAGCGCATGCTCGGTATCCTTAAGCAACACGGCATGAATCACGTCCGCTTCCACTCTTGGTGTCCTACGAAAGCAGCTTTCCGTGCAGCAGACAAGCTCGGTGTCTACTTCGAAGTGGAAATGCCGCTTTGGGGTGCCGACTGCGAACGTAAGGATGACTGGGAAAAACGTTTTGACTTCTTCCGCCGCGAAATCAAAGCCATCCTGAAGGAATATGGTAACCATCCGTCGTTTATACTCTATTGTAACGGAAACGAAATCAGCGGTGACTTCGATTTTGTGGAAGAACTTACGGCTACCGGTCGTGCCATGGACAGCCGCCATCTATACAGCGGCTCTACGGCCCGCAAACGCGTGAAGAGTGACCAGTTCTATACCACGCATGCCACCGATAAGGGTAGTGCCACCACTTACAGCGGAAAGCCTTACACGGACTGGGACATCCGGAAAGGAACGGAAATCGATGTGCCCGTACTTTCGCACGAAGTAGGACAACGTTGCGCTTATCCTAATTTTAAGGAGATAGAACTCTATAAGGATTGCCCCGTTGAAGCCCGCAATTTTGAGATATTCCGCGACCAACTGGAGGAAAATGGCATGCTTGACCTCGCTGACGACTTCTTCCGCGTGTCGAGCAAGCAAACTGCCATTGAATATAAGGATTGTATAGAGGCACAGCTTCGTACTTCCACCTCTGGTGGTTTCCAATTGCTTTCTATCACCGACCTTCCCGAACAAGGCTATTCTTGCGTAGGCATACTCGACCCCTTTTGGAATTCGAAAGGAGCTGTAACGCCCGATGAGTTCCGTAAATTTTGTGCACCTACTGTGGCACTGCTTCGTTTCGGCAAACGTACTTTCGTACCGGGTGAGACCTTTACAGGCAAAGCCGAGGTGTATAACTACAGCGACAAATCGCTGAAAGGGGCAAAAGTGAAATGGACGGTGACCGATGATACTGGCAAGGTGGTGAAATCCGGTTCACTCAAAGGCAATACGCTCGGTAATCATGGTGTTTTCCCCGTGGGCGAATTCAGCTTCCAAATGCCGGAAACCGATTCTCCGAAGCATCTTACCGTCTCGTTGCGTGTAGGCAAAGAAGTGGCAAACGACTGGAGCTTGTGGCTCTACCCTAAGCAGGAGAACTTGATGCAATCTTCCGATGAAGTATATTATGCCAGTGAGTGGAACGACAGCGTTCGAACCTATCTCAAGGCAGGCAAGAAGGTGGTTTATATACCTCCTTTCAATAAGGTGGGCGGTCGCAAAGGCGATTTTCATAATCATTTCTGGAATCCGCTGATGTTCAAGTGGGATCCGATGACTCTCGGTTGCTTCATTCATAAAGACCATCCTGCACTCAAGGAGTTTGTTACCGACAGTAACCTCGACTGGCAGTGGTGGGACATAATTAATTATTGCAGGGTAATGGAGATGCAGGATACACCGCGCGAATTGCGTCCTTTCATCCAAACCATCGACTCTTACGACAGCAATAAGAAACTGGGCATCGCTTTCGAAGCCAAGATGAATGGCGGTAAGCTCCTTGTGTTGACCATGGACACGAAGAAAGACTGGGAGAAGCGCATTGCTGCCCATCAATTGCTGAAGAGTATTGATAACTACGTGAAGAGTGATGCTTTCAATCCCACAGTGGAACTTGACGAATCATTCATGGAGACGATACTGAAGAAAAACAACAAGAAAAGTAACAAGACAAAATAAAATTTTATGAGGAAACAAGCAATAGTTTGTGTACTTCTGCTCGGTGCGGCATTGGCTTTTGCCGCACCAGTACGTGCGCAGCAAATTGAGATAACCGAAATGGCCGGTCTCGCGCAGATATTCGGTGAAGCACAAGACAATGATGTTCCCCTTTCAATGAACGATATGGACATGGTATCCGGTGGCTATTTACTTTACGAGACAGAGGTGGAAGCCAACGGGGAAGAAGCGGTACTGGCTGTGGAGAACATACGTGACTATGCCGCAGTGTATGTGGGCGAAAAACGCTACGGTGAACTCTCGGACACACATAAAGAGCTGACACTTGCGTTGCCCGAAGGAACGCATAAACTGCAACTCTACGTGGAGAACATCGGACGTATTACGTACGGACCGGAAATTCTTGACAATACACGCGGACTTTGGGGAGTAATCACGTATGCCGACAATGAACTGGACGGTTGGACGATGACTCCCATTGAGGTGAAAGAATGCGCAGTGGGCGAACTCGTTTACGAAGCATTCAAGCCTACCGAAATGCCTGGTTTCTTTAAAGGGACTTTTTCGTTGGACGCTTCCCGCGAAGTGCACCTCAATATGTCCGGTTGGGGAATGGGCGAAGTATGGGTGAATAATGAATTTGTGGGAACCTATTGGGAAAACAATCTGCAGCAGTCCATTCAAGTACCTGCCGGTAACTTGAAGGAAGGCGAAAATACAGTGGTTGTGTTTGAACTGAAAAACAATGGTAATTCATCGTTGTCGCTTTCCGATAAGATAGTGTTTAAATAGAGGAGTGAATCACTCTGTGTGGTGAACCTTCACCATCAATTACTAATGATACTAAAGAAGAATAAGTAAATGAAGAGAAAAATTTTGTTAATCTGTTTGGGGCTGCTCGCAACAGTGGGCACAAATGCCCGCGAAGTAAAGTCGTTTTGCGACGGGTGGGAGTTTCAGCGAGGCAAATATCCTGATGAAACGATTCTTGCCACGGCCAAATGGGACGGAAAGTGGCAACCGGTAAGCATTCCCCATACTTGGAACAATAAAGATATGCAGAGTGGCTATGACCGCTTTTACCAAGGCGAAGCCTACTATCGCAAACAATTCGACTGCCCCACCGAGCTGAAGAGTAAACGTGTGTTCCTTCGCTTTGAGGGCGTGGGAGCGTGTACGAAAGTTTATGTCAACAAGCGTATGCTTGGTACCCATAAGGGGGCATATTCTGCCTTTGCTATTGAGATAAGCGAAGCATTGAAGTATGGTGAGGTGAATGAGATTGTTGTGCTTGCTAATAATGAGCAACGTCCGGACGTCATCCCTGTCAATCACCGGCTCTTTGGCGTGTACGGCGGCATCTACCGTCCCGTGCAGCTCATTGTGACCGAGAAAAGCAACATCACCGTGACCGATAATGCTTCGCCCGGCGTGTATGTGTCGCAAACAAATGTTACGAAGAAAAGTGCCGACATCAGTGTCAACGTAAAGCTTGATAATGCCGATTTGCACGCTACAAGCGTATCGCTCGAAACTGTCATCTATACACAGGAAGGCAAGCAAGTGGCAAAGAATGTAAAAGAAATCAACCTTACTCCGCAAGGCTCACAACCCTTTACCGCCGACTTCCGCTTAAAAAATCCACATCTTTGGCAGGGACGCGAAGACCCGTATCTTTATAAGGTAGTAGCCCGTCTTGTGAAGGATGGCAAAACCATCGATGAAGTGGTGCAGCCGCTCGGTGTTCGTCATTATGAAATGGTAGCAGGCAAAGGCTTTTACCTTAACGGAGAAAAGTATCCGATGTATGGTGTATGTCGCCACCAAGATTACCTGGGACTGGGCAGTGCACTGACCAACAAACACCACGATAACGACCTTGCCGACATCATGGAGATTGGTGCCACTACCGTGCGCTTTGCCCACTACCAACAGAGCGACTACCTTTACTCGCGTTGCGACTCACTTGGTCTGGTGATTTGGGCAGAGATTCCATTCGTCAACCAAGTGACAGGAGAGGAAGCCGAAAATGCCAAAAGCCAGTTGCGTGAAATGATTCGCCAGAGTTACAACCATCCTTCCATCTATGTATGGGGGCTTCACAACGAGGTGTATAGTCCTACGCCCTACACTGCACAACTCACTGCCGAACTACACGACCTTGCAAAGACAGAAGACCCGTACCGATATACGGTGTCTGTGAACGGATATGGACACGTGGAACATTCTGTCAACTTGAATGCTGACATTCAAGCGATGAACCGTTACTACGGTTGGTATGAAGGTCGCATCAAGGACATAGACAAGTGGGTGGACGGACTGACAAAGAATTATTCCGACCTCCGTCTTATCTTCTCTGAATATGGTGCGGAAGCTAATATCGAGCATCATACGGAAATCTTGGGCGAATCGCTCAACGCTTGGGGTAACTATTACCCTGAAGAATATCAGACAAAGTTTCACGAATATCAGTGGAGCGTAATTGCCAACCATCCGGTGATTCTTGCTTCCTATCTTTGGAACATGTTCGACTTCTGCACACCGATGAACGACCGCACCGACATCCCTGCACAAAATACAAAAGGCCTGATAACTTTCGACCGTAAGATAAAGAAAGACTCTTATTATTGGTATAAAGCCAACTGGAGCAAAGAACCGACGGTATATCTGACGCAACGTCGCAACACGCAGCGTGAACGCAAAAACACCACCGTTACCGTTTACTCCAACATCGGAACGCCGAAAGTGTACCTCAATGGCAAAGAACTTACCGGCATCCGCCAAGGATACACTGTCGTACATTTTGTCTTCGATAACGTCACCCTTGCCGATGGCAAGAATACGCTCAAAGCCGTTGCCATGAAGAATGGCAAAGAGTACGTGGATGAAATAGAATGGAACTACAACGGTGAGCGCGATCGTAGTCCCGAACACTATCTCAACGAGAAAGAACACGTAGGGTTGTAAACAGGATTTGTATTTATACTCTAGCAGAAGTTTCAGCTTTGGCTGCTTGGTTGTTATCCATCGGTTGTCGGGCTGAAACTTCTGCTTTTTGAAGTATGTGGGGAAGATATCTTGAACAGGCGCATGGAGATGTAGGCTGAACGAACTGAATGATAGGATGTAATAGGATAAACGGGTGGTCATATCTCTTTGGAAAGCCCGGCAAATGCAAATAATGGCCCTTGACGGACAGATATATCCTAAAAAATGTTGCGGGAATAAGGGTTAATGTCTATTTTTGTGTCGTCTAAGTATAGACAGGTAATTACGTATTCAATTATGAAGCAGGAAAATATTCCTTGGGAACTGATAATCTCTAAATTCAAACAAGAAATTTCGGAGAAAGATGACGCACGCTTGATGAGTTGGGCGGAACGGCCAGAGTGCCGGTCGGTCATGGAAGATTTGAATGTCGTGTGGAAGAGGGTACAGGAGAAGACGAGCGATTATACACCCGATAAGGAGTATTATTGGAAAGTGCTTTCGGCACGGATAGGCAAGGCTGGGAAACCGCAGGTGGAAGTATTGCAAGAGAAGGCTTCGGGAAAGACATTCACACTCCGCAGTCTCTATCGCTATATAGCCGCTGCTTGTGTTGTACTGGTGTTGTCCGTAGGCATGAGCTATTATTGGGGTGTCTCTATGGGCAGGCAGCCGATGGGCGAGCAGGTATATACCAGCATGGACGGCAAGTCGAAAATATTTCTGCCGGATGGCACTGGAGTATGGCTCCAGGCTAATACAACACTGGCATACGGTAACGATTTCAGGGATCGCGACCGCTCGGTGAGGCTGTCGGGTGAAGCCTATTTTGAAGTGGCAAAGGATAAACGGAAGCCTTTCATTGTGCACACCGAGGGCATGCAGGTGAGGGTGCACGGCACTAAGTTCAATGTGGCATCTCCGGATGGAGCTGCCGAGAGCAGAGTCAGCCTGATGGAAGGTTCGGTTTCGTTGGAGACCCGTGCGGGATTGGTCTTCCTAAAGCCCGGAGAGATTGCGGTATATGACAAGAAAAACAATCGGCTGGCGATAGATGCAGGCGATGTGGCGCTCGAGAAGATGTGGATACAAGATGAATTCTTCGTATCGAACAAGACTTTAGGAGAGGTTTGCCGGATTTTGAGCAAACGATACGATGTAGAGATAAAGGTGGATGACGAGTTAGAGGACAAGTATCGATATACTTTTACGTTGCGTAATGAGACGTTGGAGGAGATTGTTCGGATTATGGCGCGCATCAATCCCATAGCCTATCACTTTGATGATAATAATGTATTGGTTATCAATCAGAAATGGGAAAATAAGGAGGGGAAAGGAAAGAAATAGGGAAACGAACCATTGACCTTAAACATACTATATGATTCAAAGAAACTGCATTGTGCTATTCCTATTGTTGCTCTGCATGCTGAATCTTTCGGCACAGGCGCAAGAGAAAAGGATTACAGCTTCTTTTTCGGACATTTCGTTGTCGGAGGCGATGTGGCGCATCGAACAGTCCATCGGTTATACATTCTTTTACGACGCTACCCAGGTGAGGGTGGAGCAGAAGGTAAGCTTGGAGTGTAAAGACGAGAAATTGTCCGTAGCCTTAGACAAGATGCTGAGACCCATTCGTTTGTCATTCGATATTATCAATACCCAAATAGCTATTTTCAATCAAGACGATTTCCTGCCTCCGCTGGGTATCAGGGTACGTGGCAAGGTGCTGGACGAGGAGGGTGCGGCAATCATCGGTGCCAACGTGATGGTGGAGGGCACCACGAAGGGAACCGTCACCGACATAGAGGGATATTTTGCTTTGGAAGCCCCTCCCGACGCAAGCATCGTGGTTTCTTTCATCGGATATAAACAACAGAAAATTAAGGTAAAGGGTGGAAGTCTGCTTTCGGTCAAGATGGAAGTAGATGCGATAGCATTGCAAGAAATAGTCGTGGTGGGCTATGGCACACAGAAGAAAATCAATTTGACCGGAGCTGTGAGCCAGGTAGAGGGGCAAGTGCTGGAAAACCGTCCGATACAGAATGTTTCCATCGGCATTCAAGGCTGGATGCCGGGAGTGACCATTGTTTCCGGTGAAGGTCGTCCGGGACAGGATGGGGGAGTTATCCGTGTGCGAGGTATCGGCACGTTAAATGATGCCAACCCTTATATCCTGGTGGACGGGCTGGAGACCGGCACGCTGAATTCCATCGATCCCAACGACGTTGAGAGTGTCTCTGTATTGAAAGACGCTGCTTCGGCAGCCATTTATGGTTCAAAAGCCTCCAACGGCGTTATCCTTATCACCACCAAACGCGGAAAGACGGGGAAGCCGCGCATCATCTACAACGGCTATGTCAGCCTGCAAAATCCTACCATGTTGCAAGACCTCATGAGCTCTTACGACTATGCACGCTTCTATGATAAGGCGCTCGTGGAGTATGGAAGACCGCCTCACTTTGATACGGTGGGAGATGGAAAAGTGTATGAAAAGTTCAAAGATGGTTCCGATCCTTACAATTATCCTAATACTGACTGGTATGATTTGGCTTACCGTACTGGTATCCAGCATTCTCACAACATGAACGTGAGTGGTGGTACGGATTATTTGAAATACCTGATGTCCATAGGCTACCTGAAGCAAGAGGGCACATTGCCCAATGCTGCCCGCCAGCAATTCAACGGACGCACCAATCTGGACGTTAAACTGAATTCCCGTTTGAACGTACATGTCAACATGGCATACATCAACAATGATTATACCGACCCTAACTCTTCGTATGGTGAAGACGGTTCCGAGCAGATTGTGATGCGTTTGGGCAAAATGGCTCCTTGGATTGTGGCACGCTACGAAGACGGTACTTGGGGAACTATTTCGGACGGAAGCCCTATTGCATGGCTGGATGTGGACCAGACGGTGAGGCGCGAGAATCAGAATTTCTCCGGTATCTTGTCGGCTGACTATACGCTGTTTAATGGATTGGTGGCTACCTTGACCGGTGCATACGTCAACAACCGGCAGCACTACAAGGCTTTCAGAAAGTTTATCCAATACAACCCTAACAAAAAGAGCGATCCCAATCGACTGAACGAAAACTATTATGGCTGGCATCGCGCCACATTCGATGTCCTGCTGAACTACGACAAACGCTTCGGGCGGCACGGACTGAAGACCTTGGCAGGTTGGCATACGGAGAAATATACCTATAATGAAAGCAAGGCAGAGCGCAGCAACTTTCCTAACAACGACCTGACGGATATGAATGCCGGTGATGCTGCCACTATGAAAAATAGCGGTTATTCCCGCGAGTTGGCGATGATTTCCTGGTTTGGGCGCGTTAACTACGATTATGCAGGCAAGTACCTGTTCGAGGCAAATATCCGTGCTGATGCCTCTTCCCGTTTTGCTAAAGGGCACCGTTGGGGATATTTCCCCTCTTTCTCTGCTGCATGGCGCATCAGTGAGGAGGCGTTTATGGAGGAGGCTGTAGGATGGCTGACCGATTTGAAAATCAGAGGATCTTACGGAAATTTAGGCAACCAGTCGGCTTTGAGCGACTTTTATCCTTGGATGAATAGCTACGACTTGGATGCTCATTATTCCCTCAACGGAAGTTTGCAGACGGGCTATCATCAGAAGAATTATAAAATAGCTACCATCTCTTGGGAGAAGGCCCGTACATGGGGAGTGGGGATTGATGCCACTCTTTTTGGTAAGCTGACTGTGGGGCTTGACTATTACGACCGCAAGACTACGGGTATCATCATGGATGTGCCGGTTCCTGCCGAATTCGGTTTAGGAGCTTACAAGGACAACGTGGGTGCCATGGTGAACCGCGGGGTAGAACTGACCCTGAACTACAATGAAAGCTGGGACGACTGGTTGTTTGGAGTGTCTGCCAACTTAGCTTATAATAAGAATAAGGTCTTGTATTTGGATGGGGTACAATCGTTGGCGGATGGAGATTTAAAAGTGAAGCAGGTTGGTGCGGCATACGGTACGTATCGTCTGTATAAGACTGGCGGTTTCTTCCAATCCGACGAAGAAGCCAAGAGGTGGCAAGAGAAGCATAAGAACGATGCAGGCTACCCTTTCAAGAGAGATTTTAAGGCGGGCGACTTGATTTATATGGATACCAATGAAGATGGCTTGATTAATGCTGACGACCGTGTGCTGTGCGGTTCTTCCAACCCCTCTTATACATTTGGCTTGAATCTGAGTGCCGGTTATAAGAGTATTGACTGCTCCGTCATGTTGACGGGAGTGGCTGATGTGAAGCGTATGATTGATATCAACGGATTTGGTGGTGAATGGAGCGGTGATGATTGTCATCCTAATAACATTTGGCTGGATGCCTGGACTCCCGATAACAGGGATGCCAAGATGCCGCGTATCGCGGTGAGTAAGACCTCGAACAATCTGGAGTATTCTGACTTTTGGTTGCAAGACGGCAGCTATCTCCGGTTGAAGAACCTGCAATTAGGATATACGCTTCCCAAGAAGATATTGAAATCGATGGGTGTTGAAAATCTGCGCGTTTACTATTCCGGTGAAAACTTACTGACATTTCATAAGATGATGGTTGAAGCCGATCCGGAGCTTGGCAACCTTTACGGATTCCCCATCAACCGAAGTCACGCCTTTGGAGTGAACATTACGTTTTGAAAATGGATAGTCAATACTTAACGGATATATGAAAAGAATATGGATATATATGTTGGCAGGTGTTTGGGGGATACTCATCTCCTCCTGCTCGGGATTCCTGGATACTGCCCCTAACGATGCCCTAGATCCATCCAATACTTGGAAAACGGAACAGGATGCCGAGAAGTTCTTGGTGGGTTGTTATGATGATTGGATTGACGAAAAAGGTATCTACTATTGGGATTGCGCCTCTGATTTCGGATACAGCAATTTCCTGTGGGACCACTACCAGAGCATAGGCAACGGTTCGATGGCTGCCGGACTGAAAGAGGTTGCCGATTATTATACTTTTGGAAAGATTCGCAGTTGCAATGATTTTCTGAAAAACATGGAAGCTGTGACGTTTGCCGACGAAGCCAGGAAGAGGGACATGATGGCACAAGTGAAAGTAATCCGTGCGTACGATTATTTCAACAAGAATTGGCATTATGGCGGAGTGCCCATCATCGATTCTTATACTTCGCGAGAGGAAGCGATGGTTCCTCGCAATACGGAGGCAGAAGTGAATAAATTCATTGAGGATGAACTGGATGCGGCTATCCCTATGTTTATGGAGGACAAAGCGAGTGGTCCGGGTTATATCGACCGCGCCACGGCATTGGCTGTGAAAATGCGTCATGCCCTCTATTATGCTAAGTACAATCGGGCTAAGGAGGCGGCACAAGCCATTATTGACATGGGTAAGTTTGAATTGGAAAAAGATTATGCGCGCCTGTTCAGATTGGAAGGAAAAGATTCCAAGGAGGTGATTGCAGCCGTTCAGCACATTGAGAATTTTGATGGTAATGGATGGATAGGCTCCATGTATAACAATATGGACGGGGGATGGTCGTCTATGGTTCCTTCATGGAACTTGGTGGATTGCTACGAAATGGACAACGGCTTGACCAAAGAAGAGGCAGGTAATTATTATGATCCCGAGCATCCGTTTGCCAACCGAGATCCCCGCTTAGCAATGACCATAGCCTTTCCCGGCATGGACTGGGTAAGGGAGAATGGTACGGTTGAGGTGCTGAATACCATGGATGAGTTCCTGCCTTGGGATGTGAATGGAGATGGAAAGGTAGATGAGAACGATAAGAACAAGAATCATCCTATTGCTGCCAATAACTCTTCCAAGACAGCCTTGACGTGGGGTAAATATCTGTTTCCCATGTCCCAATATTACAATATATGGGATACGGGTATCAATACTGTCCTTTTTCGTTATGCCGAAGTACTGTTGTGCTATGCTGAGGCAGAGAATGAACTGAATGGTCCGTCCGATGATGTATATGATAAGTTGAATCTTATTCGTAATCGTGTGGGCATGCCCCATGTGGATGTGGCTAAGTACAATACTCAGGATAAGCTGCGTGAGCTGATTCGACGAGAGCGTTCCATAGAAATGGCTGGTGAAGGGCTTCGTCGTGCCGATATCCTCCGTTGGAGGGACGCTGCGGGGAAGATGTTGGCAGAAACCCTGCTGAATGGCGATTTGTTGCGTCCTATGGGAACTATTGATTATGCTGAAGCTAATCCTTATAAGCGGGCGGTGGTAAATCCGAACAGAAAGGTCTTGATAGAACCACGTAGCTTTGCTCCTTATAATCGATACCTGCCTATTCCGCAGAAATACAGGGATTTAAATGATAAGCTGGAACAGAATGAAGGGTATTGATAAGGTATGTTTGCTCGTTTCTTAAAACAAATAAACATATTTGCTGTCAAGAAAGTTTTTTATACGTTTAAGGGATTTGGTGATTTGTGCCTCTACGGTTTTTACTGATATGTTCAGTTCATCAGCTATTTCTTGATTGGTTTTGTTCCCTTCGCGACTCAGTCGGAATACCTGCTGGCATTTGTCGGGTAATGCACAAATAGCTTCCTGTATCAGAAAAGTCAATTCTTCCATTTCAAGCGTAGAGGTAGTTTCATTGTTGGCGATGTCACCTGCTTCTTCAAGCGAAAGTGTAGACTTTTTATCCCGCAAGAAGTTGAGGCACCGGTTGCGTACCGCTTGGAATAGATAGGCTTTCAATGATAAGGTCAGGTTGATTTGGGCACTATGTTCCCATAGATGCATGTAGATGTCAAGAACGAGTTCTTCCTCTTCTTGTGCATCGGTCAGATATAAATGCGCATAGCGACAGAGGGGCACGAAATACAAATCAAATAAATATTTGAAAGCGTGCTCATCTTTAGATTGTATAAGTTTTAACAATAAAATGTCGTCTGCAATCATATCGGTACAAAGGATAAAATCATTCTTTTTAGTAGAGATTGACAATAATTGGGCGGTAAAGTTATAAATTATTTGAGAATTTGAGAAATTCTTATCAAATAACATCGAATAGTATTGCTAATGGACCTGTTCTTTTTTTCCAGATGAGTTTTTTTGATGCAACTACATGTGTGTTTACTGCAAAGTTGCTGCATATTGTTTGCAGTGCCACTGCAAAAGATGCACAGAAATTTTGCAGTGGGAGGCTGTTGAAAACCAATAATATACTATTAGGGTAAATTACATGTTTTCCAGGTCATATCTGATTATAAAGCAACACTATTCCATGAGGTGTCAAAACGTTGGCACAACCTTTTTTATGCGCAAAGCCCAGACTTTCCCAAGCCCGGGTATAATTTAAAACAGGTACTGAAAACCAATTCATCATAGACTTCCGGTTGTTTCCCAACCCTACTGATACGTTGACCCTAATCCCTTTCTTCGACTTTTTCCGGCACCGCTATAACCGCTTACCGGGTATCGGTGTGGCAGATTCCGGTTACGACTCGGAAGAAAATTACCGGTTCATGCAGGAGAACGGGATAGAAGGCTTTGTCAAGTACAACTACTTCCATAAGGAGCAGCGTTCCCGTTATACCCCCAACCCGTTCCATGCGGAAAGTCTCCATTACAATGCGGGGGGAATTATTACGTTTGTCCGATGGGGCAACATATGAACCGCATAGGAACCAAACGTGACAAAACGGCGAGCGGATACATCACCGAAAGTGTCCGATATAAGGCACAAAGATGCGGAGGGTGTCCTTTACGTGGCAGTTGTTTTAAAGCACAGGGGAACCGTATTATAGAAGTCAACCACCGGTTAAACCAATACAAACGGCAGGTCCGGGAAAGGTTGCTCTCAGAAGAAGGAGTCAGGCATAGAGGCAGGCGGTGCATAGAACCGGAAGCTGTTTTCGGACAGATGAAATACAATATGGCATACAGAAGGTTCCGGCATGTGGGAGAAGACAAGGTGACAATGGACTTTGCTTTCTTTGCCATAGCGTTTAATATCAAAAAGATGTGTGCAAAAATGCGAAAAGCAGGAGAAAGACTTATTACACTTGCTAAATATATATTTATGGGGCTATTTATAACCCGATACAACGGAAATATAGCAACTTGTTACCAAATGAATGAGAAAAAAGCGGCATAGCCAAAAGAAAATATAGCAGGACTGTAAAACGTAAAAAAAGGTTATGCCAGCATTTTTGACACAACCTCTTTTTGCAAATTTATATTTAACCAATTAACACACTCCGAAATCTTCTGTAGGATCATACGTGTTGTCTGTGATGCCTAACAGATGGTTTATCTCTCTCCGTTTATCCAGATCCTTGAAATAGGTTTCCACCACTTTGTAAAGGTCAAAACTGAATGTAGATCCGGCGGCCATATCCAATGACTCTACCATCTGCTCTACTGCCTGGTGGATTCTTTCTTGATCGATCAGGTGCAGCTCATTACTGTGAATAAGATATTTCTCCATAACCGTTATTGTTTTAAGATTCTACAGTTAAAACATTCTCAAAGAGGATAAGGTTCAAACTGTTTTTTCTTATTTTTACCACTTCTAAAAGCAGGACCTTAGATCACCAAGTGAGAAATATTCGATAATAAATCAATTTTTAGATTTTGACCAGAAACTGTATGCTGAACTCCGTAAAGGCAGCGAGCACGCTTTTGTTACTGTTTTCGAACGGTATAACCGCTTGTTGTATGCGCTGGCTTATCGGTATTTAAAATCGGGTGAAGAGGCTGAAGACGCAGTGCAATATACTTTTATGAAATTGCGGGAGCAACGTTCCGATTTTGAATTTCAATCCGGCATCAGAAGCCTGTTGTTCACCATCCTGAAAAACTACATTATGAACGAGTTGAGACATCGGCAGATTGTCTTTGAAAAGCATTACGAGATGGCTCAACGGAACGAAGAAGCGGACGACAGTTTCCTGAAGAATTTTGAAGATAAAGATTTCAGGGAACATCTTCGGACTACCATCGGTAAACTACCTCCTCAAAAACAGAAAATATGCCGCCTGAAAATAGAAAAGGGACTTTCTAACCAGGAAATAGCGGACGAGATGCATATCACGGTGCCTACCGTAAAGTCCCATTATACTCAGGCCATTAAGATACTCCGTGCGGAAATTGAATCGTTAATTGTATTACTTCATGTATTGTGGATTCATTTTTTAGAGTGAGCAGCAACTCATACTTTTAAGTTGATGAAGTGTTTTTATTATTAGATAAAGAAAAGTCGAAATGAAAATAGATGATGCGATTATAGATAAAGTGCTCAATAACGGAGCTTCTGTGGAAGAAGCGGGATTGGTTGCGGAATGGTTTGCTACAGAAGAGGGTAGCGAATTTTTGTCGGGGCGTTTGGAGAGCGAGTCTGCACGGCTCATCGAAGAACGGGCCCGGGAATGGTTAGACCATCCGGTGCCGGAAGAACGGATGTGGGAACGCTTCATCGGGCAAATAAAACCTGAGAAAAAAATAGTTTCTTATCGTCGTGGACTGATAGCGACAGCGGTATTGATTCCTTTTTTATTCCTTAGTATATCTCTTTGGTTTCTGGCTGACAGAACCGGAGTCTTTTCTGCCACAGAATATGCTGAGTTAAAGGTTCCTTGCGGAGAGCAAGTGCAGGTTGTTCTGCAAGATGGAACAGTTATACAGTTGAATTCGGATACCCGTTTGCGGTATCCCAGGAAGTTCGGTCTGTTCAGTCGGAGTGTGGAGTTATGGGAAGAAGGCTTTTTTGTGGTCGCTAAGGATAAGAAGCGTCCGTTTATCGTCGATTTGAAAGGTGTTGAAGTAAAGGTCACCGGAACTAAATTTAATGTAAAGGCATATCCGTCAGAACCCAATGTATGGGTCACCTTGGAAGAAGGAGGCGTGCTGTTGAAAGATATCAAGAACAAGGAATATCCTCTCGTACCGGGTGAAAGTGCCGAATACAACCGGACATCCGGAATTTGCCAGATAACCAAACCGGATGATATGAGCCAGATCTCATCCTGGCGTTCCAATAGCCTGAATTTTTATCTTACTCCGCTGAGAGATATTATAAAGGTCATGGAACGGCAGTATGATGTTCATTTTGTGGTGCGTGATTCCATCCTATTGAATAACAGGTTTACTCTATCTACCAGCAAAGTGAATGTGGACGATGTATTGCGTGATTTGGAAGCGGTTTCTTCTATTACATTACCGATGGGAAGGAAATACTTGCCATCGGTAATGAACTTAGTATGGGGCTTGGGCTGGTCTGGACTGCCAATCGTTTTGCCTTATTCAATTTTAGTAAGGAGAAAGCGGGAGAAGACGGATATACCGATTTTAATTGGTTCCGTTTCACCAATAAATAATAAAAGGCGGGGATAACCTTTTCGCCATAGATTTGGAGTGTGCCGAAACTCATTGCAGAGTAACATAGAGTTCCACAGAACGAATTTAACCTATTGATAGCTAATGATATTTATTAGTATAAATCCGTGTAAGCTGTGATGAGTGCGAGTTTCGACATACTTTCAATCTGTGGCGATTTCAGGTATATGGCACATTTACCAGAACTTATTTTGTTCGGCATTGTATTCGAACCCGATCGATTCCAGTTCTCCGATCAGTATGTCCTTGCTGATATTCATATCTTCACAGAGTTCGTCGAGCGATGCATAGCAATCGCGAAGTTTCATGTTGATGACGCTAAACAGCATCATCGGATCTTCAGGAAGTTCCATAATTATTCTTTTTTTAAAACGGCTGCAAAGATACGGTAACTCTGTGTATCCTGCAAGAGCACTTCTTTCTTAAAATCATCCAAAGGTGACTATCCTTATTTTTCAAAATAGTAACATAATATCGGATTGCCTACCGTGGTCAGTATCGGTTCTTTAGACACTTCACCTGTCTGTATATCCAGTGAGTAGATACCTTTTGCTTTAGCCGATGAGTTACCTATCAACATACTCCCTTTATAAAGGGAAAGCATAACCCCGAAACCGTTGGACAAGTCAAGTCCTTGCACTTTTTTCATGGTTTTATTGTACAGATCTATTTCCACTGCAAGATCGGCGATGGCTGTGTGTCCTTGTTCTCCCGGTTTGTAGTAACCCGGCATATTGATGTAAGCATACGCTTTTCCATTACCTACATACCGGATGGCGGAGATAAATCCGGCAGTCTTTTCTTCTCCGCTGATGGCGGCTCCTGTGATTGTCCATTGATAAGTCGGGTCGAACTCCGTTTCTCCGGCTTTGATACGCAGAACTCCGGCATTATGCCCTTTGACCATACCAAAGCCTCCCATACACGAAATGTAGATGTCTTTCTTCTCGTCCATGAAGATGGAATAGCGGTCGATTGGGCGGGTTGGCATAGAGATGCCGCTGGTCTTGTCTGTTATCATTTTCAGCAACTTATCCGTTTGGGTGTCAATGATGGCAATGTCGCTGTACGGGCGATCCTGTGGGGGAATCCATCCACCCACCATCTGGCTGAGGCCTACGAATAGGAGTCCGTCGCGCAGTAACATGGCGGATGGATCCGGATTGCTGTCGGATACTCCTAATGAAGTCAGGTCTATCTCTCCTTGCTGTGTCATGGTAGTGGGATCGAAGATAGCGATCTTGCCTAATCCTGCCATGGATAGATAAGCTTTGCCGGTAGACGCAAAAACGATATTGGTGGCGGAAGAGTTGGGTGGCAATTTCATTGTTCCCGTTCTTGACAGCTGCCCGTTGTTCCGTGTATATTTCACTAACTCGTTCTTGCTATCGCCCATGTATCCCGGAAAAACGAAAATATCGTTCCCTTCGATAATCGGGTATGATCCTCCGTACGGAATGGGAATTCCGTTGTTGTTATTTGTATTTTGTGGAAACTCGTCACGGATCAGTTGCAGGTAAGCTGCTCCTGTCATTCCGTCGGGATTGGGCAGGATGGTTGCCAGAGCGATGTTGGCATCGGTGGTCGGGACTTTAGGGTTCGGATCTTTTTCGCATGCAGAAAATACGAGTGCAGTGCCGGCAAGTGCCAGCATCAAATTTCTAATCTTCATAGTTTTTGGGTTTTTAAAATAAATAATCTTGTTTCATTTCAATACATATCTTAACCTTACTCCCCAGTTACGTCCGGGTAGGGGACGATTGAACTCAGACATCATTCGGGCATCAGTCAGATTATTCATTCGTGCCGAAATGATGAACCGTCCGTTCATAAAGCTGTGTTCTATTCCGATATTGGCCGAGAAGGTGCGTGGAATTCTCCGTTCCTGAAACCGGCTTTGTTCAAAATCGTAGAAATATTCTTCAACAAAAGAACCGTCTGTAAAGATACGGGTGTTCTGTCCCTTGCCTCCGAACAGATTCTCTTTATGATATTCTAGTCCGGCATTTGCCAGAAGGTAGGGAATGTTAGGTATCCGACTACCTTTGGTCGGGTTGGTTATATGGGTATTCGGTTCAAATTTCCGCACATCCCGTAAGTCCTGGTAGGTCATGTTGCAGTAGCCGTAAAGCCAATGAGTCAAGTCCGCCTTGACCTCTACTTCAACTCCAAGGGTACGCATTTTTCCGAAGTTTTGATATTGAGACTGGAGATATCCTCCTGTAAACCGGATCATATTCTCAAGATATCCATAGAAGGTATTTACTTCTACCTGTAAGTTGCTGGCATCCTTTCCGGTGCGGTCTAAAAGAAAACCCAGGTTTACGCTTGTATTGCGTTCAGGAAGCAGGTTTCCGGAAGGGGCGACTGTATATCCGTCACCCAAAAGTTCGCTTTCGGCCGGCAGGCGTACGTCATATCCTACCGAGAGTTTACCCATGAAATCCGGAGTAAATCTATAGCGTAGAGCGTTGCTGATGCCAAAATCCCGTTTCAACATATCCACTTTCTCGGCTTCCGAAGACATGATACTGCTCATGTGAGTATTCATACCATACATATAATATTTCACGTTGAGCGAATTCAGGAAGATATCATTGTCGGTGCGGAAATCGTATCCCAGTCCGGCAATCCAGCTTGCCATCGTACTTCTGAAATTGGTTTTATAACCAACAACTTTATTTTTCAGGTCATCTTTCGGGTGTCCGGATGCGAAACTGAACAGTGAGTTCAAGTTGATAGAATGATTATTATTGATCACATAGTTCAGATGCAACTTGTGGGTGATGGTGTGTTTCTCGTTTCTGGCATTCGAGGCCCATTTGCCTATCTCTCCTCCATATTCGGATACAGCAGGATAAGTCGTACCGTCCCAGTTGTATCGGTAAGCAGCGGTATCCACCATGTGGAATACCGTGTAGGCATAGGCCAGATTCGATTCCATATCTAGCCCTTCTGTCAGGAAGTTTTCTTTTTCCAGTTTGTTGGCGAAAATGAAGGCGTCTGAGTAAGTGTGGGCTTTCTCAATATTATATTCAATACCTTGTATCTCTTTGAAAGTGTGTATAAAGACAGGTTCGAACTCTACCAAATCAAACCACCATTTACGAGCTTTCAGGCTACCTGCAACAGCCAGTTTCTTGAATTTGTCATGGTTGCGCTTAATGATAAGCCCTTCTTCAAAAGGAGATTCCATCTTATAGTTATTGTCAGAGTAAGTATAGAATCCTCCGCCTCCGAATTCTAATCCTTTGGTAGCGATGTTGCGTTTGGTCACTAACGAAAGTTTGTGTGTGTTAAAACTTTCGATACTGTAACTGGCATCGAGGTATTTAGGCGGATACTCTCTGATGACAATATTTACGGCTCCCCCCACAGAAGAGCCGCCAAACCTGGCCGGTACCACTCCTTTGTAGATTTCGATTCGGTCGATCATGTCTACCGGTATGTCATTGATATCGATGAAGTCTGAATTGTCATTCATCGGGCTACCGTCTATGAAAAAGCCGATGCGTTTTCCCTCTAACCCACGTACGGAAACACGGGATGAACTGCCTACCCCTCCTGTGTTGCGGATAGTTACACCTACCGTTTTCGACAGAACATCCTGAACATTACTGACTGTTCCCTGCAACTGTTGCATACTTATCACTGACATGGGCATAGCCTGTTCGCGCAGTTGGCGGGCTTCGCTTTTGGCTGTGACGACAACTTCACCCAACGACTGAGTTTCCGGTTCTAGACGAATCACTAACTTCTTGGTTTTCAATTCGGAGATTCTGACCTCTTCTTGTCGGGTACGATATCCCATATAGGAGATAACAATTCGATAGTGTCCCGCAGGGACCTCTATTGAAAATTCACCGTTCTTATCGGTGGAAGTCCCTTTTTTCAGTGACTCTACGTATATATTGGCCCCCACCAGTGTTTCTTCATTATTGGCATCTATGATGACTCCGCTTAATTTTCCTGTCTGCACTTGTGCATGAAGTAAGTTGCATGCGGTAAACAGGATGGCGGTTAAAACAAGTATCCTATATTTCATGGCTTTCTCTCCTTATTTCGATAAATGTCGGTCGAACTTCAATGGTATAAGGGGCCCTGGTGCTACTGTTAGGCTTGGCGGTTTCGGCAGCCTGTACCCGTAAGGTGATAAACAGAGTTTCGGGAACTTCGGATAAATTTACTTTCATATTTAGTTTTTATGTTTTGGGTTGATGTTTATGATTTACTGTAATTTACCTATTAATGGGGATTGTACCGATGTATGGGTTATCGTAATTTTGTATTAGTTCTCCAATTGGGGACAAAAGTAGAGCCTTATCGGCTTTTACTGCTTACGCGAAAAGGAACTTGACTTTAACTTAAAGGAATAATGATGGTTACTCGGTTAATGAAACATGATTTGTGTGAAATGGTGTTGGAATGGCCCATGCCGAACATCGTAAAAGGAAAACGGACGGAAAAAAATAACTACCGGATTGACAATACGTATTTGAAAGCGACATTTGAAGAGATATCTACTCCGTTGTTTTCGATTATGGATCAACATATATCCAGTGAAGAACCTATTAAAATATATACTCGGGCTGACGACTATCATGCCGTTTGGTTTTGTGCCACTTTTGCAGGGCATGCTACCTGTTGTTATAATTCTGTAATCCGAAGTGAGGAGTGGAATAAAGGAGATGCCAATTTGTTAAAATGTGACGGGGTAGACTCTTGTGTTCACTTTCCTAAAAACACGCCATTCCATATGATGGAAATCATGCTGTCACATGATTATCTCCGTGAACTTGCCATACACTATCCCGATTTGTTGGGCGGTAAAGATTTTGAAACCGTCCTTTGTGATGGTCAGTACAGGGCGTACCGGAAAAATCGTCCGTTTGGTCCGGGTGTTTATAAAGCGTTACACGATATCAGATTTTCACAGCTCAATGGCAATATGGCATCTATGTATGCAGATGCTAAGATACGGGAGATCCTTTCACTTTTTTTGGCCGGGCAGGAAGAAGAAAATTATCTTCATTGCTCATGTACTATCGGGATAACATGTGATAAAATTCATCATGCTAGGGCCATTATTGAGCAGGAATATCTAAATCCTCCGTCACTTCACCAGCTGGCATTGCGGGTGGGTACCAATGAATGTACGCTTAAGCGAGGATTTAAGACAGTATTTGGTACAACCGTATTTGGTCACATCTTTGAGTATCGCATGAAGATGGCTTGTCGCTATCTATTGGACAGCAGTAAGACGATACAGGAGATTGGGGCGTGTGTCGGTTATGAATATCATGCTCATTTCTCTACTGCTTTCAAGCGAAAGTTCGGACTTACTCCTTTGGAATACAGATGTAGCCGATTGTCCGGTTCTTGAATAGGCTGTCTCAACTCCTCCTTCACATTTGTTATTCTTTGCGGTATTTTCTCCGTAGGCTGAGGTCTATCACATAAGTTGTGGTAAAGTTCGTCTATAAGAACTGCTATTTGTCCGGACTGAAAAGAGGATATTCCACTACTGTTTCCTTTTCGGAGATCAGTTTCTCTATTTCCTTTATGGATACTGAAATCTTTTTGTTGATTTTCGTGCAATTTGTTTAGAGTTCCGGTGAGATTGGAAAATACCTAAAAGGTACTGTTGTTGTTTTTTGTAATATTTTGAAAATCAGATTGCTGCAAGTCTTAATTTTGATTTTATCCACCGATAATATGCTTGAAACGGCTATTTTCTGCCACCTACCAGAAAAAAGAAATCCCTGATAATGCTTGATTATCAGGGATTTGATTGATTTTTCTTTTGTTCTCAGTGATCCGCCTGGGGCTCGAACCCAGGACCCCAACATTAAAAGTGTTGTGCTCTACCTGCTGAGCTAGCGAATCAATCCTTATTTGCGTATCAGTTATTTCCTGATTGCGGGTGCAAAGGTAGTGACTTTTTTTATATTTGCAAGCTTTTGGATGAAAAAAGTTTCATTTATTTTTTAGTATTTTCCTCTGCTGATTGATTATCAGTGACTTCGTGTCTGTCATATTTTATTTTTTCTTTGTTGATAATGAAACGCTGATAATAGGACAACATCAAAGTGGTGAGTGGGAGTGCTATGATCATGCCTAGCATTCCGAGTAAAGATCCCCAAATGGAAAGGGATAAGAGAATAATAGCAGGGTTGAGTCCTGTGATCTTTCCCATAATTCGAGGGACAAGGAAACCGTCTTGAATGGCTTGGACAACGATGAATACAATAAGAGCACCTGCCAGAATTACCCAGAAGTTTTCACCGGTATCAGCAGCCTTAAGGATGGCAAGTACGATGGTGGGCAGGAAGCCGATGATTTGTAGGTAGGGTACCATGTTGAGTGCTCCGATAAATAGCCCTAGAGCAATGGCCATCGGGAAATCAATGATCAGGAATCCAATGCTGAACAAAATCCCTACACAAAAAGCAACAAAGGCTTGCCCACGGAAATAACGGTTCATGCCATCCTGAATATCATTCACCAGATTGGAAGCGAAAGTACGGTATTTACCTGGAAGCAAGTGTAGCCAGCCTTCGGCTATAGACTCATAGTCGAGCAGAATAAAAACTACATATAATAGAATAATGAAAGAAGCAAAGACACTAAACAGGATATTGATGGATTCCGCGACAAGGGCCCAGAGTTTAGGGACCGTTTCTTTAATGGTATTCATTATATTCTCTTCACTCAGGATACGGTTGAGTGCCTGAAGGTCAATGTGCTTGTGGATAAACTCCGAAAGAGTAGGAGGGACAGTGCCGGAACTGTAGGTACCATTGGTCAGATAGGTTACCAGTAGATCGTTCATGCGTCCCATTTCGGCAAGCATGGGAGGCACCAGCAGATAGAAAAGGGAAATACCCACTATGGTAATACTGAACAACGCGCAGAAAATAGAAATGATTCTACTTTTGAAACGTAATTTGTACTGGAAGAATTTGACGAGTGGGTAAATCATATAAGCGATGAGCCATGCTACGAAAAAAGGTAGCAATACACCGCTGAGCCTTTTAAAAAGTATGAGTAATCCCACAATGAGCGCACAGCAGATAGAACCGCGTATGAAACTATCAAATGTAATTTTTTTCCTTTCCATGATAACCTGATATTTGATGTGCGACCTCATCGGTATGACTTGGCTTTACTGCCGTGAGGTCCTTATGATTTTTCTCGATCTTCTTGTAAAGCGCGTTGGTAACATTCCCGACAGAGCGGCTCGTATTGGGCTGTTTCCCCCAGTAAAACTTGTTTGTCATTCTTTACGGTACGGTGTGAAAAAGAAGCCAACTGTCCGCATTTCACGCAGATGGCATGTACTTTCGAAACTTCGTCGGCAATAGCGCATAGAGCGGGCATCGGGCCAAAAGGAACTCCTTTGAAATCCATGTCCAATCCGGCTATAATGACACGCACTCCGTTATTGGCCAGTTGATTGCATACATCTATCAATCCACTGTCGAAGAACTGTGCCTCGTCGATGCCTACTACATCTATTTCGGATGTAAAGAGCAAAATGCTTGCAGAAGAGTCAATGGGTGTGGAGGAAATGGAATTACTGTCGTGTGAAACAACGTCGCCTTCCGAATAGCGGGTGTCAATGGCAGGTTTGAATATCTCTACACGTTGACGAGCGAACTTAGCCCGCTTCATGCGGCGAATCAACTCTTCCGTTTTTCCGGAAAACATAGAGCCGCAAATTACTTCGATTCTTCCTCTTCTTCTAGTCTCTTGTATATGATCTTCTGAAAATAATACCATGCTGATGTATGTTATAATTGCTTGCAAAAGTAATAGTTTTATTGGCTTCTCAGTGTTTTTTCATTATTTATTTCTACATTTGCCAAGTCATTCAAAGAGAAATTCAGATGTAGATATGCAAGCATTGCTGAACGACATAGAGCTGGATATTCAGGAGCTTAAGTACCTGATGGAAATCATTTCACGCGAACCGGATTCCGTTTTGCGCGGAGTGGCACGAAGAAATATTGTGCAAATGCGAGGACGACTGGATGCATTATTGGAGCTGTTGGATGCAAAGCCTGTGATAGCGGCCGACGCTTCTGAAAGTCCGGAGAACAGACCTGTAACGGAAACAATAGAGGTTGTGGAAATCCCGGCTTTAAAAGAAACTGTGGCTGACATTCCAGAAAAAAACGAAGAAGCCGCAGTAGCAGAAGACTCCCAGGAGGCAGTCGAGCCTGGGCCGTTGAGTTTGTCTGAAGCGGTTATCGAACAGGTACCTACTGTGGAACTTGATCCTGTGGCTGATGAAAAAGAAGAAGTATTCGAATCGGTATCGGTTCCACAATCAGAGGAACCGACTGTGAAAGTTGAGACTAGAGTGGCTTCTTCACCCATCTTGGCCGAACGTATCAAAACTGCAGGTGATTTGCGTCGTTCGATCAGCTTGAATGATTCGTTTCGCTTCTCCCGTGAATTGTTCGGAGGAAGTATGGAACAGATGAATAATGTGTTGCATCAGATTGGTGAAATGAGTTCATTGGATGCAGCTCTTGTTTTTCTGTCTTCAAAGATCAAGGTCGATGAAGAAAATGAAGCTATGAATGATTTTGTAGAGCTTCTCAGGAAACATTTTATATAATGAATATTTGAAGAGAGATATGGGAAAACTATATGTGGTACCGACACCGGTCGGAAATTTGGAGGATATGACATTCAGAGCTATTAAAGTTCTGAAGGAGGCCGACTTGATTCTGGCTGAAGATACCCGTACTTCCGGAATCTTGCTGAAACACTTTGAAATTAAAAATGTAATGCAATCCCACCATAAGTTTAATGAACATAAAACGGTGGAGAGTGTTGTTAATAGAATAAAGGCAGGCGAAACAATCGCTTTGATTTCGGATGCTGGAACGCCGGGAATCTCTGATCCGGGCTTTCTTGTGGTTCGTGAATGTGTACGTAACGGTATCGAGGTGCAATGTTTGCCGGGTGCTACAGCTTTTGTTCCGGCATTGGTTGCGTCGGGATTGCCAAACGAGAAATTTTGTTTCGAAGGCTTTTTGCCTCAGAAGAAGGGGCGCATGACAAAGTTAAAATCACTGGTAGATGAACACAGGACGATGGTATTTTATGAATCACCCCATCGTTTGTTGAAGACGTTGACACAGTTTGCCGAATATTTCGGGCCTGAGCGCCAAGTGTCTGTATCTCGTGAGATTTCAAAGATTCACGAAGAAACGGTTCGCGGCACTTTGAGTGAACTGATAGAACACTTTACCGCTACCGACCCTCGGGGCGAGATTGTGATTGTACTTGCAGGAATAGACGATTAATAATAACTTCATTTAAAAACGTAAAATGTAATCGTATGAAAAAGTTAGCAATTTTATTAGTATGCGCAGCTATGTTGGCTTCGTGTAACGGCCTGGGTGGTGGAAGTAAAGACCTGAAGGCAGAAAATGATTCTCTTTTGATGGAGTTGACCCAGAGGAACGCCGAATTGGATGAAATGATGGGTACTTTCAATGAGGTTCAGGAAGGATTCCGTAAAATAAATGCAGCCGAGAGTCGCGTAGATTTGACTCGTGGAACTATCTCTGAGAACTCTGCTACTGCAAAACAGCAAATAGCATCTGATATCGAATTCATCACAAAACAGATGGAAGAGAACAAGGCACAGATCGCTAAATTGCAGGCTATGTTGAAGAGTAGTAAGAATAATTCGGCACAGCTGAAGAAGGCTGTTGAGTCTTTGACTCAGGAATTGGTTGCCAAAACTCAACGTATTGAGGAACTTCAGGCTGAATTGGCTTCTAAGAATATCCGTATTCAGGAATTGGATGCCGCTGTAACCGGTCTGACTGCTGATAAAGAATCGTTGGCTGCCGAGAACGAAGCAAAAGCCAAGACCGTAGCTGAGCAGGATAAAGCAATTAATAGCGCATGGTTTGTGTTCGGTACCAAGTCGGAACTTAAGACTCAGAAGATTCTTGAAAAAGGAGATGTGCTGAAAAGTGCCGATTTTAACAAGGATTATTTTACTCAGATTGACATCCGTACTACTAAGGAGATTAAGTTATATTCAAAACGTGCTGAGTTACTCACCACTCATCCTGCCAAATCTTATGAACTGGTTAAAGATGATAAGGGCCAGTTGACTCTGAAGATCACAAACCCGAAAGAATTCTGGAGTGTATCTAAGTATTTGGTTATCCAAGTTAAGTAAATTGTATAAAATAATTATAGCTGATAAGGGCACGGATTGCACAGCAAGTAGTCCGTGCCTTCTTTTTGAACTGTACCCGATACTTTAATATGAAATATAAGAACCTGTTTTTTGATTTGGATGATACTCTTTGGGCCTTTTCCCAAAATGCGTATGATACGTTTGAGGAAGTTTATGACAAATATAGACTGGGACAGTATTTCGATTCGTTCTCTCATTTTTATTCTCTTTACCAAAGACGGAATACGGAGCTGTGGGTTGAGTACGGAAACGGACAGGTGACTAAAGAGGAACTGAACCGACAGCGTTTTTTATATCCTTTACAAGCTGTTGGTATAGATAATGAAATGCTTGCAAAACGTTATTCTGATGATTTTTTCTCGATCATTCCTACTAAAAGTCGGTTAATGCCGTATGCAGAAGAGGTACTTTCGTATTTGGCACCCAAATATAATCTATATATTCTTTCAAATGGCTTTAGAGAGTTGCAATCCCGCAAGATGCGTTCGTCAGGTATCGATACCTATTTTAATAAAATAATTCTTTCGGAGGATCTGGGGGTGATGAAGCCTTGGCCGGAAATATTTTATTTTGCTTTGTCGGCTACACAGTCCGAACTGCGTGAATCGCTAATGATAGGTGATAGTTGGGAAGCGGATATTACAGGTGCCAATGGCATAGGGATGCATCAGGCCTATTATAATGTGTCCGGGCGTGCCGATTTTCCGTTCCGTCCTACTTATTTAGTGACTGATTTGAAAGAGTTGATGGAACTATTGTAACATTTATAGATATATTGTATTTTTGCGTTCAATATAGAACGCATAAAAATACAACTATGGACACTCTCTTACCTTTCGCTTTACTCTGTTTTACCTCTTTCTTTACGTTGACTAACCCCTTGGGAACAATGCCTGTCTTTTTAACCATGACCCATGGTATGACTGATAAGGAGCGACAAGCTGTTGTTCGCCGTGCTACTTTCGTTTCGTTTATCACTTTAATGGTATTTGTTTTTGCCGGACAATTCCTTTTTAAGTTCTTTGGTATTTCTACCAATGGATTCCGTATTGCAGGTGGGGTTATCATTTTTAAGATTGGTTTTGATATGTTGCAGGCCCGGTATACTCCAATGAAATTGAAAGACGAAGAGATTAAAACTTATGCGGATGATATTTCGATTACTCCACTTGCCATACCGATGCTTTGTGGTCCGGGCGCAATAGCAAATGCTATCGTGCTAATGGAAGATGCCCATACGATTGAGATGAAGGGAACGCTAATTGGCATTATTGCTTTGATTTATTTTATTACTTTTCTGATATTGCGCGCTTCTACCCGATTGGTCAAAGTGTTGGGCGAAACGGGAAACAATGTGATGATGCGTTTGATGGGGCTTATCCTGATGGTGATTGCAGTCGAGTGTTTTGTTAGTGGATTACACCCGATATTGGTAGGTATCTTGAAAGAGGGGCTGCTTTAAATAAAGAATTGGATATTATTTAAGAAATAAAATGCCCGGATTACATAGTGCAATACGGGCATTCTTTTCGATTGGGTCAATACTTTAGAAAGTATTCTTTTAATTAGCGGCTACCACCGGCCCACCAAACTGGATCGGTATATACATACTGACCGTTTCCGAAGGCTGCTTCTACGTTCGGGTTTGCACTTACGTCATCTGCTCCATAAGGTGCGCGAAGCGGGAATTTATAGGGATTGTCTAGTTTGATATACTCTTCACCCATTGCTTTCAAACGACGTACATCGTTGTAACATTCTGTTGTTTCGCCGAAAGCTCCAAGGAATGCAATATATTTCTGTACCATTACCTCTTTTACCGGATTGGCATCGAACAATGGTTTTACATTGTTTGTGAAATACTCTTCTGCTTCAGTAGCTGTAATCGCTTTAGTAGTTTCTTTAACACCTCCATAACTTTTTACTGTAGGGGCGTTGAATGCAGCTGAAACTCCTGTTTCGGCATTTGCAATGGCTGCTACTACAGCATCTTTTAAAGCATTGGCCGCCTCGTCCTTTCTATTTAACCGAGCTAATGCTTCAGCTTTCAGGAAGAGTAACTCATGATAGCTCATAAGTAAGGTCGGGCATGTTTGTGAGTATACGAAGATAGGAGTGTTATATTCGTATTTGACAGACTCTGCCGTACCATTGTCTGCCATCAGGAATCTCGGATCATCAGCACCTGTAACTTGGATAGATACAGCATTTTCGTTTTCAGTTAACTTACCTTGTCCGATACAGAAGATGCGGCGTAATCTCGGGTCATTGCGTTCTATTAGCTTGTCAGCGTAACTTTTACTTGCAGCCAATCCGTCGCGACTCCATTGGAAGTCAAATAGAGGATTTAAGTTTGTTGCACTATAGATAGAGAAAGCAGCCTGTTCTTCAATAGATGTATATGATTTGTCTACATATTCCAGAATTTTTTGCAAATCGGCATCTTTTGAGGAGGAACGGGCTAATAGTCGCATTGTATAACGTGCTTTCAATCCATAAGCGAGCTTTAGCCATGCTTCGCCATCACCTTTATATATAAAGTCATATTCTCCAATTTCATCACTTTTATCGCCTTTGGGAAGATCGGTAATTGCAGCATCCAGATATTCCATAATAGCAGTATAAATAGCTTCCTGTTTGTCTAATTCCGGAGTCAGAAACTGAGGTTGTCCGTTTGCTAATTCGGGAAGGGCAGCCTGGCTGAAAGGAGTGTCACCGAATGAGTCTGCGATCAGTCCGGCATTAATTGCTGCCAATACTTCACCGATACCTTTTGTCGTATAATTGCCCGTGACTTCATTAGAACTGATATTAATAGCGATACGTGCATTCTTCAGTGTAGAGTATAAATTACCCCATACATTGTTAAAAGTAGAGGATGCCGAGGGCTCTCCGTTACGTTTCTCCGCATTTGCCAATTGGTTATCCACTCCAACCATATGTTCTACATAAGTAGAATAATATGTATTAAAGTCACCTCCGATGTTGCTAAATGCGGTTGCTGTGATTACATCCGCCAAAATGAATTTGGCAGGAACACTGGTTGTATGGTCTTTGTCTTTATTGATGTTGTCCATTGTGTCTTCCGAGCAGGAAGCAAATGCAACGGAAATCAATGCCACAGACAAGATACCTTTTGATAAATTAAATATTGATTTCATTTTTGTCCTTTTTAGAATTTAACTGTAATACCAAAACCATAGCTTGATGTTCCCGGAAGAGAGAAACGCTCAAAGGCACCGGCCATGTTGTTGTTTCCCTGTGATGATTCGGGGTCAATACCATTATCCATTTCTGACCAAAGCAACAGGTTACGTGCAAAGACATTCACTGTAACTCCTAAATAAGATTTATTCAGTACCGGATAGCTGAGGGCGATTTCACGTAGTTTCAGGAATGAAGAACCATATACTCCGGCCTCAGAGATTGTACTCAGTCTGTCGAAATAGTTATAAGCATTTTCACCGCTGATCTTAATATCGTTGGGTGCATAAGAACCGTCGGCTAATTGTTTAACGGCCGGTTTCTCAAAGTAGAAGTGATCTGCTTTACGATAGTTTGCTGATTTCTGAGTAACACCGTAATAATCGAGTGTTGAAACGGATCCGGCATACATGCATCCACCTTGTTTCCAATCGAGTACGGCCGAAAGACGGAATTTGTAGAATTCAAATGTTGTATTGAAGCCCATTCTGAAGTCCGGAGATACATTTCCTAATACTCTGTTTTCACCTAATGTCGGCATACCGTTTTCATCTACAACAATCTGGCCTTCCTCGTTTCTTTGATAGCTTGTACCATAGATAACCGGGAATTTGTCTCCTGCGCTCAAACGTACCTGCGGATCAACAAAACCTCCTAACATGATGCTTGATACACCGGGCGCCAGTTTATCAACGTAGTTATCGATTTTTGAGAAGTTAAATGCGAAATCCCAGTTGAAGTTCTTTGTCTGAATTGGATTCACACTCAAAGTGATTTCGTGTGAATTGGTATGTACGGAACCACCATTGGTGATCAATTCGCTATATCCGGTAGAAGTAGCCAAGGGTACTTCGAAAATCTGATCTTTCACATTCTGGCGAGAATAGGTGTAATTCAGTGAGATCAAACCATTCCAGAAACTGAAGTCTGCACCGATTTCGTATGATTTGGTGTTTTGGGGTTTCAGATTCGGATCATAAATCTTGTAGTATGGGATATATGAGCTGATTGATCCGATAGGATATTGTATAGGAGTACCTGATGAGAATCCGCCACCGTAAACCGGTGTTCTATAGTAAGAAGGATAATAGGTACCTGCCTGACCTACTTCTGCATAAGAAGCACGGATTTTACCATAAGTCAAAACATCGTTCTTCAATGCTTCCAGTTCGGTAAAAATGAAACCGAGTGAAACTGAAGGATAAGTGAATGAACGGTTGTTGCGTGGCATAGACGAAACAATATCATTGCGGACAGTTGCATTCAAATACAACATGTTACGGTATGCTAATGAAATGTTACCAAAATTACCAACGGTACGCTCGCGATGATAGGTTCCTGTAGATGAATAGATTGATGCGTTAGCTATATGGTTCCATCCCGGGAAATTGAAGTTACTTCCGAGATTGTATTTGTATTTTGAAGAATTATCGACTAATTCATTACCATATAACACGTTTAAATCAAGTTCCGGAGTGATTTTCCAGTCATAAGTAACAGTTAACAATGAATTTATTTCATTGTTTGTAACGCTTTGCTCTTCAATGCTACCTGTTCCGTTGGAGTGTCCATATCCCCATGTGTCGGTATAGTTAGTGGTATAAGCATCGGTACCTAACTGGTATTTTACATCCAGTTTATGATTTTCTGTACCGAAATCGGTAGAATACTTAGCGAACGCATTTCCGAAGAAACGTTGAGTACGTTCTTTAAAAGAGTTGTTTTCAACTGCCCAATAAGCACCGTCGAAACCGCCTGTAGAACGGTATGTATTTTGAGTATAAGGATCTCCGTCTATGTGTGAAGGAATACCGCCTAAATCATAGCTTGACGGTGCACCGTATACCGTTGCCATGATACCATTGTTGGCACCGGTCTGTTTTTTGATTTTAGAATAAACGAAGTTTCCGTTGAAACCAGTTGACCAATTCTTGCTCAGTTGAGCTTGTGCAGTCAGTTTTGCATTATAACGATCCATACCGGTTGAAGGTACAATACCGTTTGCTGTAGTGCTGCCTAATGACAAAGAATAACTTCCTTTATCAAGGCTTTGTGCTACGTTTGCACTGCTGTTCCAGGTAACACCTGTACTGAAGAAATCTTTAGCATTGTCGTATGCACGGGGAGTAGCCCATGGGTCCAGTCCTGCCTTGGCACGTTGGTCTACATAATATTGTCCCTGATGCTTTCCGAATTTCTGAGTGTAACTGTTGTCTGTGTTACCACCATATTTAGGGTCATTGGCAAGTTCTGAAATCAGAGGTCCCCATGAACGGGAGTCAGACGGGCTAAAAGCACCGTTGAATCCTTGTGCGAATTCTTTTTGGAAATCGGGCATGGTAGAGACCTTATCGAATGAAAGACCTGTATTGATTGTAACTTCCGGTTTACCTTTACGTGCGCCTTTACCGCTTTTGGTGGTGATTACTACCACACCGTTTGATGCACGCATACCATACAGAGCAGAAGCAGCCTGGCCTTTCAGGATGTTGATGCTCTCAATGTCATTCGGGTCGATATCTACCGCACGGTTCGCATAGTCGGAGCCTGTAACAGAGTTGAAAGTGTCCAAGTCAGTAGATGATGAGATAGGCATACCATCTACTACGTACAATGGAGTATTATCTCCTGTAAATGAACGTGAACCGCGAATAGTCATTTTAGAAGAAGCACCCGGCATACCTGATGACGGAGATATTTCCACTCCTGAAACCTTACCTTGCAAAGCGCTGGAAAGGTTGCTGCTTGAAGCCTGAGTCAGCTTATCTCCTTTAACATCCTGCACAGCATATCCTAACGCTTTTTTCTCTTTTGAGATACCCATTGCTGTTACTACAACTTCGTCAAGTGCCTTAGCATCAGTCTTTAATATCACTTTGATTACCGGTGCAATTGCTACCTCAGCAGTCTGCATTCCGATGTACGAAATCTGCAAAGTCTTTGCAGAACTGTAACACGATCTAACTTCTTTATAATGTGATTGTTATCAACGATAATTGAACTTGGTAGAAATATACAAATCTTGCGTTAGTGTTCTGATAATCAATTAAATAATATAATCTAAAATTTTAAAAGACTTCATATGATACATTATATAGTACTCACAATACCTTGATAACAGTCTAAAGCTCAATGCTATAATGTTTGTTCATTTCAATAATAAATCTACCATTTTTATTCTTCAGATAATATCTCAATTTTACATGTATATATTTCTGATAAAATTTCTAATTGTAGAGAATTTTACCTTTCTTCAATTTTTGCACAAAATACATGTTGAATATTCTCTTAAATATCTTCTAATTTGAGAGGCTCTGTTCTTACTTTGTCCAGCATAATCATATAGATATAAATAATAAGACTACTATATCTGAAACTGGATATAGTAGTCTTATTATTAAATGGTAAATACAGATTATATTTCCCTTGATTAATATCCTGTATTCTGCTGATCTTTCATTGACGGATTTGCATCAATTTCATCTTGAGGAATTGGTAATAAAGTCTTGTAGAAATCACGATTAAAGCTACGTGCTTCCTCTTTCAATGCTTGTTGCCAGCCTTGGTCTTCTTTCGATGTATAACGAATAACGGTTTCATTATTACGCATTGCATCAAAAAAGCGATGTCCTTCACCTATTAATTCTTTCCTTCTCTCTAATAAAACTCTATCTACTGTAACGGTTGTACCCTTTACTGTTTTATTCGGATTAGCCCGTTTAACAATTGCATCCAAATATTCTACAGCTTTATCATTCTGATTCCCTAGCTTGGCAGCAGCCTCTGCTGCATTTAAATATACCTCAGACAAACGGACTAACGGAACATTATTATAACGTAAATCGCTCAGTCCATCTGCTGGATATTTGTTCAGAAATACAGTATTTGTCCCATATAATTTCTTGAAATCTTTAGTGGTTGGAGCTAAAAACACACCCAAACGTACGTCATCCGGATCTTCATTAAGTAGATCGAGAAATTTTTTAGTGGCAATTATGTCTGCATACCCATCTTCATTATATAAGTAAGCAATACCTTCACGATCTGTCCAGTCTGTGGAACCGGTGATAGCTATTTCAAAAAGCATCTCGTTAGAATGAACTCCACTTATTTTACTCCATGCACCCACATATTCTTCATTCTTCCAAAGTTTATAAGGAGAATTTTTAATGATATCTTCAGCAACATCCAATGATTTTTGATTATCACCTTGAGTTAAGTATACTCTTGATAATAAAGCCTTTGCTGCCCATAAATTAATATATCCCGGGGTAGAAGATTCTGATAGCGCCTTAGAATTTATAGCTTCATTCAAATCTTTAATCACTTGTGTGTAGACCTCAGAAACTGTATTTCTGATTAACTTACTATCTGAACCTAATACTGTGGTAACCACAGGAATACCCAAAGAGTTGGGAGCATCAGGGGCTGTATATGTTTTACCGTATACACGTACCAAATCAAAATGAGCCATAGCCCGAGCAACTTTTGCTTCTGCTGCATATTGGGCAATAATATCCGCAGCCTCTTCTTTATCAGTCAGTTTTCCACTTTCTGCAGCTTCAATAATTCGGTTTGCGCGTCCAATCACAATATAAGGTGTTTGCCAGATACTGGGTGCATTATCAGCTGTTGAATAGGTCATATCATAACATAGCTGAGAACGGCTGCCGGACTTTTCCGTTTGCATATCTTCACCTCGTACCTCACCGTAATAAAACATACGGGCAGCATAATAGTCCTTAAAGTCGGATGTTCCTTTAATTATCTGATACATACCGGCACGCACAGAAGAAAGGTCAGCACTTGTAGTGACAGCCTCATCTGCTTCGACTTGATCGCCTGGTTCTACATCCAACCAATTGTTTACACACGAAGATAGGCCGATGATTAAAGTAGCACCTATCAATGCTTTATATATTGTACTCTTCATACTTATTTTCTTTTTAGATTATTAAAAACCAATTTCGAGACCAAATGTATATGTTCTTAATGCAGGCATTTCGAAAGTACATAAACCATCTACCGGCATTTCGGGATCAACCAGCAAATCTTTTGATTTCCAAGTCAGCAGATTGTTAGCAGAGAAGTAAACCCTTGCTTTGGAGATACCCATCTTAGACAATAAGCCTTTGGGGGCAGAGAAACCCAATGACAGGTTTTTCAGACGGAGATAGTCAGTGGGCATCAACCAACGTGACGACAGTACACGTGAATTACCGTATTTAAATTTCGGTAATTTAGCATTGTCACCTTCCTGTTTCCACATATCTTCCAATTTATAGTATGAAGGAACTGCGCCATAAGACGTATAAGTACCGCCATTATCGTGTAGCCAAGTTGCATAATCTACTGCCTTCCCTCCTAATGAATAAGTCAGTGTCAGATTAAGGTCAATAAATTTCCATTTTACGAAATTGGTCAATCCTCCCTCTACTTTCGGATCATGATGCCCGACTATTACTTTCTGCGCTTCAGAAGTCAATGTTGTAGTCTCATTGGTTCCATCATTTTTATAATACATCTCATTACCGGTTTTCGGATCAACTCCTGCATATTCAAACATGTAGTAAGAATAATATGGTTCACCTACTCGATGTATTAATGCGCCATCAATCTCATCTGTCTGAATACCATCCAGTTTGACCAGCTTATTCTTATTATGTCCAATGTTAAAAGTAGTTGTCCAGATCAAGTCCTGAGTCTGCATATTTGTTGATGACAGACTAATTTCAACACCTTTATTCTCTAATGAACCTACATTCTGCAAAGTAGTAGGGGCGAAACTTATTGGATCATAATAGCCTGGAACATACGAAATCCGTTTATTCATTAACAAATCATTTGTTTTACGCGTATAATAATCCAAAGTAAGGCTTAAACGATCCCAAAAGGTTAAATCCAACCCAAGATTAAAAGCTTTATTCTTTTCCCATTTCAAATCAGGACTACCAATACCGATAACTCCCATACCTGACTGGCCGTTATAAATTTGTCCGGCTCTATACATATTGATCATATAACTATAAAAAGTACTTGGTTGTGTCCCATTTACGCCATATGACAAACGGAGTTTACCATCTGTTATTACATTTTTTATAGACTCTAAAAATGATTCTTGCATAAATCTCCAAGATCCGGATATTGACCAAAAATTTCCCCAACGATTATCCCTTGACAAACGAGAACTTCCATCACGGCGATAACTAACGCCTGCATAGTATGTATTATCAAAATTATAATTTACACGTCCTAAGAAAGAAGTTAAACGAGATTTATCACGGTTACTATTAGAAGATGTTTCTCCTGCATTTGCTATTTCATTTTTATAGCCAGGATACTGAGAACCATGAGTATATACCCACGAGTCTGTGAAGTCTTCAGTTTCAAAACCAAGTAAAGCATCTAAATTATGCTTTTGAGCAAATGTTTTAATATAAGTCAACTGGGTTTGGGTTGTCAATGTTTCCAATGTTCGGTTATAACGTTGGAATACGCCATTGGAGGAACGTCCGTCATTACTACGTGGATCCCACCATACAGACTCTATTGAGGAAGTATAATCAAAGGCTATTTTTTCACGTAGTTTCAACTCATCCCAAAGAGTAACAGTGGCTGCCAAAGTATTGAAAGAACGAGTAATTGCATTACGATCATAATTATATGTCCGAGTTTGCACAGGATTTGCACCATTCGTTAAAGGAAAATTAGAACTAAATGTTCCATCCTCATTATAAGGTACAGTGGAAGGTGATGCAGTCCAAAAAGCATTCATGATAGGACTGGCAAAAGAAGTACCTTCATTAGTCATATTTTGAAGAATACGTGAAAATAAAGTAGAAGCTTCCACTTTTATACGTCCTGTTTCGTGAGAAAGATTTGCATTACCTGTCATGCGCTCTAAGCCGGATCGTGCAGTGATTCCTTCTTGCTTTGCATAAGCCAAAGATGTATAGAATTTGGTTTTTTCTGTTCCTCCCTGGGCACTGATTTCGTAATTTTGGTGACTGCCATTCTTGAATAAGATCTCTTTCCAATTAGTCCAACCATTAACTGGTTTTGCAGCAAAAGCATCAATATCATCTTCCAAGGCAATTTCAGCCTGAGCTGCAGTCATGCCTTCTTCATCCATATAATAGTTTTTCAAACCAAACTTAATCAGTTCACGCCGATCATCTCCATTTAAGGTCGGACGGTAATTAACTGCTATATTGGAAAATCCCCAGTCGCTACGGAAGTTGAACTGAGTCTTTCCTGTAGCTCCCCTTTTAGTGGTGATCACAATAACGCCATTAGCAGCACGTGAACCATATAAAGACGCTGCAGCAGCGTCTTTGATAACTGTTATCGATTCTATATCGTTACTGTTTAAAGTTGCCAATACATTGGTACCGGTACTATTATATCCTTCCCCCGTATTCGGAGTATTAAAAGCACTGATATTCCCTGACTGTACTGGAGTACCATCAATCACATATAAAGGATCATTTCCTGCATTCATGGAGCCCATTCCACGAATACGTACAGATGTAGTAGCTCCCGGTGCTCCTGAAAATGAACTGATTTGTACTCCCGGAATAGAACCTGCAAGTTTATCCTCAATGGCCATAGTCGGTATATCTTGTAACTTTTCTGTAGCCATAGTAGATGCCGCACCCGTAAAAGTTGATTTTTTAAAAGTACCATATCCTGTTACTACTACTTCATCAAGGACTTCAGTGTCTGGTTTTAATATAATTTTCACAACAGGCCTAATTGCTACCTCAGCAGTCTGCATTCCGATGTACGAAATCTGCAAAGTCTTTGCAGAACTACAATTATATCATAACTTCTTTATTATAAGAGTTTTATAGCAATACCGAGAACTTTTACCTATAATACAATATTAATGATTATATATCTGAATATCAATTACATATTATAAGAGCGCTAGTAATAAAAATCAAATAATCCCTATATCGATCTCCCACTATTGTAAATGTAATCCGCTTATTGTGAATGAAATATAGATTAAAAAGTATACGACTGAAAAAAGAATGTTATACTTAATAGTTCCAAACGAAAAAGAAGTCATAAAGCAGTCTATTATTATTATCTCACATAAATGGCTTAGAGATGAAAAAAGATAATTACTAATTTGATATTTATATAAAAGACAGAGAATACAAACCTAAATTTCTCCATAATGGGATTAATAAGCTTATGTATTTAATAAACAGCCAATTAAATCATTTACATTTTGCATGTAGGAAGTTAGTTTTAACGCAATGTTAAAACTAACTTCCTACATGCAAAGAATTAGTGATTTTCAATTAGAAAACAAGTTCTTTCTAGAAGCGATATTTGAGAACTGTGATTCGTGTTAACAATGTTAATAGTCAATACATTTACGTAAGACTCAAATCTTTGTTACATATAAGATACTTTGCGATTATTTTTAGACTTTTCTAAGTCTCTTACAATAGTTATGTCCATTATATTAGTATAAACCTGTGTTGTTTTCACACTTTTATGTCCCAATAGCTTTTGTACAGTAGTAATATTGACTCCACTGTATATTAATAATGTGGCATTGGTATGGCGAGCGGTATGGAACGAAATACGTTTATTTAGCCCTGATAATTTTGCTATGATCAATAGCTCCTTATTCACATTTGAATTATCTCTAAGCTTAAAAAAATCGGCAAGATCATCTTGATATTTATTCAAGACTTCTATTCCTTTCCCCTCAAATAAAAGATAAAGCGGAAGACGTACTTCCGTGTTCGTTTTCACAGATTTATAAATAAGCCAAGTTTCTTGATGCATTTTCACTATGTTTTCAGGGGATAAGTTGGTGAAGTCAGAATATCGTAATCCTGCATAACAACAAAAGAGGAAAGCATCTTTGGTCTTTTCCAGTTTAGTGAACCGTCCCCCCAATTCCAGACTTTCAATCTTTCCTAATTCCTCCGGAGAGAGGTGAGTATGATTATTCTCAACACTCTTGATCTTATATTTCCGAAAGGCATATTTCTGTATCTCCATATATTCTTTATTTATGGCTACATTAATATGACGCTTTAGATGTTTCATGTGTTTCGCAATTGTATTAGTATGATATCCTTTTTGCTGAAGATAGTGATCAAATGAGGATATAAATTCAAAAGTCAATTCAGAAAATGACACATCCTTCTTATAACTCCTTAATAATTCTAATGTTGAGAGATGATTGCGTTTTGTACTTTCCTTCAATGAAGATTTTGCTATTTCGTTGCGGAAAAATGCAATAAATGAAGTGCTGTCGTCTTGATTTTCCATAGAATTCTTTAATGAATCCAATGAAATCTGTTTCCCCTGTTGCCACAATCCCAACTCTTTCTTCTCTATTTCTGCCATAAACTCGTAAAGCATGTGATTGATAGCATCTGCATTAGGATGGTTCTTAACCATTCTCTTCTTAAAATCCCATTGATCGGGACTCAAGTAAACTTTGGTAGAGAAATATTTCTTTTTTCTGTTTAAATAGGCCTCAACCTGTACTAATGCCATACCCTTTTTATTCAGGCTCTTTTTCCTATTATACACCAAACTGTAAATAATTTTATCCATTTCCTTTATTTTTAATTAATACTATGGACAAATAAGACGTGCTTGGGTACTATATTAGAATTGAATAAGATTTAATATCTGCTAAAACCTGCTATTTTTTATATAGAAATAACTAATTCGACTTTTGAAAAAGTGGCTAATTTATATTTATAAAAACTTCCTTAACAGAAAAACAAGCATTATTTTAGCTCTTATTAAGGCTTAAACACACAAAAATATGCAAAAATGTATATGAATAGTGCCTGCAACATGTTAGCAATATAAACTCCGTTTACGTTTTTTAAGGCGGATTTCTATGTTATTAGACATAAAATCGAGCTTTTAGATAACGATTTGTTATATTTGCAAGTTTTTTTATAAAAATGATTGTCCGTTTCATATTTTTTAATATATTTGCATTTTGTTAGAGTAAAGAAACAATTAATGTAAAGTTAAACTTTAAGAGAGAATTTATGAAAAGAAAATTAATGCTGTTATTGACTTGCCTTTTTATGGGTATAGGTCTAGTAACTGCCCAAACTCAGAAGGTAACAGGTGTTGTTATTTCTGAAGAAGACGGGCAACCAGTTGTTGGAGCCTCTGTATTGGCTAAAGGCACCACTGTAGGTGTTATTACTGATGTAGATGGTAAATTTACATTATCTGGTATACCAAGTTCTGCAAAGACTTTGCAGATTTCATATATTGGTATGCAGACTGTTGAAGTAGCAATTAAGCCTGTTGTGAAGATTACGCTGAAGCCTGATACTGAAGTATTAGACGAAGTAGTTGTAACAGGATATGGTAACTTTAAAAAGTCATCTTTCACGGGAGCAGCATCGAGTATTACAACGGAAAAACTTCAAGACGTTCCTTCTTTGAGTGTACAGGATAAACTCGCGGGTTCGGTTGCCGGTGTACAGATTACATCTACTTCCGGACAACCGGGTGCTGTGGAATCTGTGCGTATCCGTGGAATGGGATCAATCAATGCCGGTAATGATCCGTTGTATGTTATTGACGGAGTACCTGTAATGACCGGTGACGCCAGTGAATTTACTTACTCTCAGTCTGGTAACAGCTTACTGTCTACTATTAACAGTAATGATATCGAGTCAATGACAGTAATTAAAGATGCAGCGGCTGCTTCGCTTTACGGTTCGCGTGCTGCAAATGGTGTTATTGTAATTACTACGAAAAAAGGGGCTTCAGGAAAATTAAAACTCAATGTAAGGGCTGACTGGGGATTCTCTAACAAGGCTATCGATTATCGTCCTATTCTGAATGGTGAAGACAGACGTGACATTTTGTATATGGGTTTAAAGAACTATGCTCTAAATTCAGGTAAGGATGAAACTTATGCCGTGAACTATGCAGATAATAATATTGATAAATATGCTGCAAAACCTTGGAGTGGATATACTGATTGGGAAGATGTTCTTTTCAGAAATGGTTCTCATCAGAATTATGAAGTGAATGCCCAAGGAGGAAATGAGCGGACTAAGTTTTATACTTCATTCGGATATACCAAACAGGAAGGTATTACACTTCAGTCCGGTTACGAGCGTATTACGGGACGTGCAAATATGAGCCATAAGGCGGATCGCGTTACAATCGAGGCAAGTACGATGTTTACGAATTCAACTCAGAATGTAAACTCGGAAGGAACAAGTTTCTCAAGCCCTATCATGTGTCTGGCCATGACAGCTTCTCCTTCTACATTCCCATATAACGAAGACGGTACATTCAGCACGAGTTTCCCTGCTTTGAATGGTGCCAATCCCCTTCAAACTGCAACATATAATTATGATCGCAGTACAATTGTACGTACCCTGAACACACTGTCCGCAACGTGGAATATTTGGGATAACTTGAATATTAAAGAAACTTTAGGTTATGATTTTAACCAAACAAATAATCGTGTGTGGTGGGATCCGCGTTCTAATGATGGACGTTCTTCAAAAGGAGTATTTCAGCGCTATATGATGAACAGAAGCAAATTGAATACTCAAACTCAGCTAACTTATAACAAGACATTTGCGGAACACCACAATATCGATGTATTGTTAGGTTTCGAAACTGAAGATTATAAGTACGATTATACCTATACTAATGGTAATACTTATCCATCTTACTTACCGGAAATTACGAATGCAGGCGTTTCTAGAGGTGCCAGTAACATTAACAGTTATCGAATGACCTCCTACTTGGGACGTTTAAATTATGATTATGCCGGCAAATATTATGTAAGTGGTAGTTTCCGTCGTGATGGTAGCTCACGTTTATCGAGAGACAGCCGTTGGGGTAATTTCTGGTCAGTATCAGGTTCGTGGAGACTTTCACAAGAAGCATTTATGGAGTCATTATCTAATGTTATTACTGATGCTAAAATACGTGCTTCTTACGGTGTAAATGGTACACAACCCAAAGACTACTATGGATATATGGGGGTATATGAGTTTGGATATAATTATAATGGGAATGGTGGTTCGTCAGAGGCACGTTTCTATAATCCCAGTCTGAAATGGGAAAAGAACTATGCTACAAACATTGGTGTTGACCTTACATTATTCAATAGATTGACTGTTTCTGCAGAGTGGTATAATCGTGAAACAAAAGACTTGTTAATGGATAAACCGATTTCTGCAGCAGTAGGTGTTATCAATAGTTCGGGTGTTGCTAATATGCTCGTTAACGTTGGTTCAATGAGAAACCGTGGTTTTGAATTGGAATTGAAGTCCACTAACATTCAAAACAAAGACCTTCTTTGGACTACTTCTTTGAACATAGGACATAACAAGAATAAACTGACCAAACTGGATGGTGAACAACAGGAAATTATCAGTGGAGTTTCTATCCATCGTGTAGGTCAACCATATTACTCAATCTATGCGTATGAGTATGCAGGTGTCGATCCTCAGACAGGTAAAGAACTGTATTATATAAATGGTGAAGATGGCAGTCGTGAAACAACAACAAATTCTGCTGCCGCTAATAAAACAATCATTGGTTCTATCGAACCTAAAGTACAAGGCGGATTGACCAATTATGTTAGTTGGAAATTTATTGATTTCAACTTGACCCTGACTTATTCACTGGGTGGACATGCTTATGATTACGCCACCTGGCTGCAATCTAATGGAGGTACCTATCATTATTTAGGTAATGTTCCGGCTTATTATAAAATGGAAGATACTTGGCAGAAAACAGGTGATAATGCCAAACTGCCGCAATTTGCATACGGTAATGCCAATAAAGCTTCTTCTCGCTGGTTGATGTCTACCGATCATTTACGTGTAAAGAATATGACCTTGGGATTCACTTTACCTCAAAGTTGGTCGTCTAAAGCCGGTATAAGTAAGTTAAGAGCTTATGTTTCAGGAAACAACCTATTGACTTGGAAGAAAAAGAGCTTGTACGTTGATCCGGAAGTTCCTGTTGACGGATTGTGTACATTCGAAACTCCGGCTCTCCGGACTGTTACATTTGGTCTTGAAATCGGTTTTTAATCAAGTAGAAACAATTTATGAAAAAAGAATTTATGAAAAAGATATATAAATCAATAACACTGGTTGCTGCTATTTTAAGTTTGTCTTCCTGCGGGAATGATTGGCTGGATAGAAAACCTGCCGACGGGATTCCATCAGAAGATGCTATCACTAACTATAATGACGCTCTGACTGCACGTACAGGTATGTATGATGGCATTCAGGGAAACTCCAATGCTACCAGCTATTATGGTGCCCGTATGTTTTATTACGGCGATGTTCGTGCTGACGATATGCAGGCAAGAACTCAAGGTATGCGTTCATCATCGTGCTATGAGATGCTCTACACTGTAGATGACGCTCCTAACATGTGGAATATACCTTATAATGTAATCCGTCGTGCCAACCGTTTGATCGAAGCGATCAATGAAAAAAAGGTAACTGATGCAACGGAAGCACAAATTGGTAAAATATATTCAGAAGCATTGGTTGTCAGGGCATTGGTTCATTTTGACTTGGTAAGAATCTATGGTATGCCTTATACGGCCGACAACGGAGCTTCTTTGGGGGTACCGGTTATCGTGAAACCTTTGGAAAGAAATGATTTGCCCTCCAGAAATACAGTGGCAGAAGTTTATACACAAGTTATCACAGACTTGACTGATGCTATTAACTCAGGTTATCTTGCTAAAGATCAGACTCCGGGATATATTAATGAATGGGCAGCAAAAGCCTTGCTTACCAGGGTTTATCTGACTAAAGGTGATAATGAGAATGCACTCAAAGTTGCTGAAGATATTATAACCAATTCTCCATATAAGCTTTGGACTAACGAGGAATATGTAAATGCATGGTATAAAAGCAATGGAGCGCATACAAACGAAATGATTTTTGAAGTTGTAAATGCAAGTAATGATGACTGGACTGACCGTAATGGTATTGCTTATTTGCTGAATGAAAACGGATATGCGGATGCAATAGTGACAAAGAGCTTTATGAATATGTTGAGTCAGGATCCTAAAGATGTTCGTATAGGTATGGTACTGCCTGCTCAATATGATAAGGATCTTCAAGAAGAATATGGCGATGCGAAAATCTTCATTAATAAATTTCCGGCGGATAAAGACGATGTAGGTGAAATGCGTTTAAATAATCTGCCATTACTTCGTCTTTCGGAAGTTTATCTGAGTGCTGCAGAAGCGGCAGCTAAACTTGGAGGGCATCAGGATAAAGCAGCCAAATATCTGAATGAAATTGTTCAGAGAGCAAATCCGGAGGCCAAAGCCATTTCGGAAGCAGATGCTACAGTAGAAAGAATTATTCTTGAAAGGAGAAAAGAAATGATTGGTGAAGGGCAACGTTACTTTGATGCATTGCGCAATAATGAAACAATCGTTCGCTATAAAGATGAAGGTGATAAGGGATATCATTATTCATTGATTAAAGAATCGCAAAGCTTTGACCGTACCTACTTCAGAGCTATACTTCCGATACCTGTTGATGAAACCAATGTGAATCCTAATTTGAGAGCTCAACAAAATCCCGGATATTAATTGTGGTTTAATAACATAATCAAAAGGCTGCTTTCCTAAAAAGGAAGCAGCCTTTTTTATTACACATGAATTGAATTTCTTATTAGGCTCCATTATGATATTTGTTGTATATTAATCAAGGATGTCATTAATCATTTTACAATCGAAAGTTATTATCTGTTTTGAGATATCTATGGGAAGTGTTTTGAAAAATACTTATCTCATAAACTATCTGTAATTGTGATACTGCCATAAATTTCTACCATTGGGAAAGGAATAAAATATCTATATAAAGCTAGTCGTCACTTGCTGCCGCGGGAAAAAACAGTAGAATAATAAATGGGACAAATGGTCTTATTACTTCTGATAATTAGATTATTACGTAACTTTTATAAGATATATAAAGTACAACTAATTGAGGTTTTCAGAAAAACAGATCATCTGTAATATGCAGATAATAAGATATTTATTAAATACAGTTTCTTTCTATACTAAGTTCAATCTGAATTTGTAATAATCATATTATAAGATAGTTAGCACATACTACAGTTCTGCAAAGACTTTGCAGATTTCATATATTGGTATGCAGACCGCTGAGGTAGCAATTGCACCTAATATTAGAGTAATATTAAAAACAGACTCAAAAGCACTTGACGAGGTTGTGGTAGTTGCTTACGGAACACAAAGTGCTCGTACGGTGACCGCATCTGTATCTACTGTAAGAGCGGACGCTTTGAAAGATGTGCCAAGTGTAAGTTTTGATCAGATGCTTCAGGGACGTGCGTCAGGTGTTAGTATCACCACTCCGTCAGCAGGTGTAGGGCAGGCCCCGATTGTGCGGGTACGTGGTGTGAACTCGATTACTTCCGGTACTTCTCCTCTGTATGTTGTCGATGGAGTTCCTATCGAATCAGGCAATCTCTCTTATTTGGCTAATGCCAACGCACTGGCTGATATTAATCCGGCCGATATTGTATCTATGGATGTATTGAAGGATGCGGCGGCAGCTGCGTTGTATGGTTCGCGTGCTGCGAATGGAGTTATCTTGATTACCACTAAGCAAGGACAAAGTGGTAAAGTCAAAGTAAGCTATGATGGTTTTGTCGGTTTCTCAAATGCAACCGATTTCTATGAAATGATGAATGCACAGGAATATGTCGACTTCAAGAATTTGGCCGTAAAGAACCGTTATGGGACAGATGAATTGTCACTGACTACCGGCTATGTTTCTCCTTATGGTAACAAAGCGTTTAACATGATGAAAGATGCCAATGGTAACTATGTAGATACTGACTGGAAAGATGCTGCCTTCCAAAACGGATTGTCACAGAGTCACTCTGTTGCTGTAAGTGGCGGATCGGATAAAGTGCGGTATTATCTATCCGGTAACTATACAACGCAAGAAGGTATTGTGAAAGGTGATAAATATGACCGTTTGGGAGTAAAGGCTAATATTAACGTGCAGGCAACCGACTGGTTGAAGGTTGGAATGAATACCAACGTGACAACCGGAACGACATCTTACGTAGATGCTGCCCGTAGAGGTTCCAACTTTGCGGTAGGAGGATTTCCGCGTCTGGCATTGATCAATGCGCCTAACTTGCCGATGTATAATGAAGATGGTACTCCCTACTATCTGGCTCAAGGTTTGGGTTATGGAGGGAATACGGTATTCAGTACATTCTCTAATCCGGCTGCCATTTTGTCTTTGGGCAATGGATTGAGTTCTGACGTAACCCGTTTCATCGGAGTATTTTATGCCGAAGCAACTCCGTTGAAGGGGCTGTCATTGAAGACTCAGTACGGTGTGGACTATGCACGTATTGAGGAACAGCGTTTCTGGTCTCCGCTGCATGGTGATGGAGTAAATAGCAAAGGTCTGGCAAATGCCTATAATACCAAGAACAACAGATGGACTTGGACTAATACGGCAACTTATAATTTCTCTTTAGGGCAGAATAACTTTAATTTGCTGGCTGGTACGGAAGCGTCTGAAAGAAATAACTCTCGTTGGACCGCACAGCGTAAAGATTTACAGGATGATAAATTTGTTGTATTCCAAGGTCCTTTTGGTTCGGCAACTGCCGGTGGTAGCTTGTCCAACAATACCATGGTCTCTTATTTCGGACGTATCAACTATGATTATGCTTCTAAATACATTGTATCTCTTAACTACCGTCGCGATGGTTATTCCGCTTTGAGTGAGAAGAATCGTTGGGGTAATTTCGGAGGTGTTTCCGCTGCATGGCGCGTATCCGAGGAAGGGTTCTTCAAACCCTTGCGTAATGTAGTCGACGACTTGAAGATAAAGGGAAGCTATGGTGTGGTTGGTAACACTGATATTTACGATTATGCTTCGAAATCATTCTATTCAAGCTACAACTATGGTATAAACGGTACTTATGGCCTGGCTCAGATTGCCGATCCGAACCTGAAATGGGAATCTTCGGAAAAATATAGTATTGGTTTCAATGCACGATTGCTGGATAGAATCAGTGTGGACTTTGACTACTATTATACGAAGTCTTCCGATTTGATTCTGGATGTACCTCAATCACCGTCCAAAGGTATTCCGGGCAATATCATTACTACCAATGCCGGAAAGATGAAGAATAGCGGTATTGAACTGACCGTCTCGGCCGATGTGATAAGAAACAGTCAGTTTACATGGGAAACCAGCTTTAACATTACGACTAACAAGAACAAGGTGATCTCACTGGCTGACGGTGTAGAGAATATTCTGAAAGGGGATAATGGCGGTTTAGAGATTACGAATATCACTGTACCGGGAAAATCTATCGGACGTCTGTATCTCTACCCAACTGCCGGAGTAGATCCCAAGTCGGGGCGTAGGGTATTTATTACTCCAGAAGGTGACAGAACCTTACTGATGTTCGAAAAAGGGGGATGGTTCTATGAAGATGGAACAGAATATGCCGGTGAATTTGAACCTGTTGATTGTGGAAATACACTTCCTACCTGGTACGGTGGCTGGACCAATAACTTCAAGTATAAAGGTTTCGACCTTTCTCTGTTTTTCCAATTCTCGGGAGGTAATAAGATTTATAACGGAACTAAAGCCAGTGTGAGCGATATGCGTTACTGGAATAACTCTAAAGATGTATATAAGAAGTACTGGACTCCGGAACGCACACATGCAGAGTATCCTATGCCGATATACGGTGATAATTACTCTAATGGTTCGGCATTGCCTATCAGCGACTTAGTGGAAAGAGGAGATTATTTACGTTTGAAGAATGTGTCACTGGGCTATACATTCAATACAAAGAACTGGTCGAAAGCTGTGGGAATCTCTGCACTTCGTCTTTACGTCCAGGCTCAGAACCTGTTTGTGATTACAGGTTATAGCGGTATGGATCCGGAGACACTAACCAACGTAGAGAGTGCGACTTTGTCAGGTGGTACGGATAAGAATACGTTGCCTCAGGCACGTACGTATACAATCGGTGTGAATCTGACATTCTAATATGGTTTTATAGTAACAGATAAAAGAAACTACAATGAAAAAGATAATTTTATTTTCGACATTATGTGCTTCTCTCTTTTTAGGTAGTTGCAGCAGCAGCTTCCTCGATCAGGAGCCTCCATTATATGTAAACGAGAACGATATTTTCACAAGTCCTACCCGAATCGAGGCAACTCTGAACGGCTTGTATGCTGCAATCAAGAACACGGGGACTAAGTCCTTGATGGGAGGTAAGTCCTATCTGGTGTTTGACAACAGGGGAGATGATGTTATTAATATCTCGAACAACCTGGTGACTTTGTTCAATACCTACAACATGAATGTAGGCATTACGGATGCAGAGAATGCTGACACTTGGACATACGCTTATCTGGCCATTAATAAAGTAAATACTTTCCTTCAGTCTCTTGAAGTTGCCAGGGAAGTTGCCGGTGAGAATTATGACCGCTATGTGCAGGAAGCTAAGTTTGTCAGGGCTTTGGCATACTACTATCTGAATAATTTGTATCCGACTCCGTATTCTGTGAATCCCGATGCAAAATCTGTTCCGTTGCGTCTTACTGCCGAAGCCGGAACTGAAAACAACAATATGCCCCGCTCTACGGTAAAGCAGATTTATGAACACATTCTGTCTGACTTGGAGAACATTTCGGCATTGGATACCGAAGTGAATACTTATACAGGGGTCACACATGCTACTCAGGCTGCTGCCAACATGCTTAAGATGAGAGTTTATATGGCAATGAACGAATGGGACAAAGCCATTGCAGCCGGAGAATTGGTGACCGGATATAGTTTGCCGGAAGACGTAACATTGATTTATAAGGCTCCGTACTTCAGTCAGGAGAGCATCTTCTCTTTGCCAATGGCAGACACTAATATCCCGAACACTCAGCAGTCATTGGCAGAATATTATTATGATGGCAAGATTATGCTGATCGATACAAAGAGCGGGATTATGTCAAAACCTGATTATTCGTTGGCTACCGATAAGCGTATCATAGCCTTTAAGGGAGAGAAAGACTTGTTGATGAAGTTTACGGATGCAAAAACTAAATTGCAGTGGGTACCCATCTTCCGTTATGCCGAAACATTGCTGGATCTTGCCGAGTGTTATGCAAACAAAGCCGGGGGCGAAGCTACGGCCAAAAGCCTGTTGAAACAAGTCAGAGGCCGCTCGGTGGATGCGGCTACCGATCCGTTGAACATCGATAATCTGTCGGGTGATGCACTGAAAGAGGCAATTTACAATGAGAAGCGCCTTGAGTTCATTGGTGAGGGCATTCGTGGTATCGACATTATGAGACGTGGTGAACACTTCATTAAAGTGGGCGAGAATGAGACGATCAATGTCGGTCCGTCCGATGAAAAATATACTTGGCCCATACCTCAGGTTGAGTTGTTGCTCAATAAAGATATTAATAAATAAATAGTCAATAAATAATAAAGAATCGCTCAGGTAGAAACACTTGGGCGATTTTTTCTTTTAGTATGTTACGAAAATAGCTATATTTGTCGCCATATTATAATAAGGTATAAAGTAGAATGAAAGAATTTGTAATATCCGAAGCCAAAGTCGAAACAGCTGTTCTGGTGGGTCTCATTACGCAGACGCAAGATGAACGCAAGACTAACGAGTATCTCGACGAACTGGCATTTCTGGCTGAGACAGCCGGGGCGGAAGTAGTGAAAAGGTTTACGCAGAAGTTGCCGACGGCTAACTCAGTGACTTATGTAGGGAAAGGAAAACTGGAAGAAATAAAAGAATATATAAGGATAGAGGCTGAAGAAGACCGGGAAGTGGGAATGGTCATTTTTGATGACGAACTTTCAGCCAAGCAGATACGTAACATCGAAGCGGAACTGAAGGTGAAGATACTGGACCGTACTTCGCTGATTCTCGATATATTTGCCATGCGTGCCCAGACTGCCAACGCTAAAACTCAGGTGGAGCTGGCCCAGTATAAATATATGTTGCCCCGTCTGCAACGCCTTTGGACTCACCTTGAGCGTCAGGGTGGTGGTTCCGGAAGTGGTAAAGGCGGTTCGGTAGGACTTCGCGGTCCGGGTGAGACCCAGTTGGAGATGGACCGCCGTATCATCCTGAACCGTATGTCACTACTTAAAGAACGCCTTGCTGAAATAGATAAACAGAAGTCTACTCAGCGCAAGAACCGCGGGCGTATGATCCGTGTAGCCTTGGTGGGTTACACCAACGTTGGCAAATCGACCATGATGAACCTGTTGGCCAAGAGTGAAGTCTTTGCGGAGAATAAGCTGTTTGCCACACTCGATACGACGGTGCGCAAGGTGATTATCGATAATCTGCCTTTCTTGCTCTCCGATACCGTCGGGTTTATCCGTAAGTTACCTACTGACTTGGTAGATTCCTTTAAGTCGACCCTCGATGAAGTACGTGAGGCCGACTTGTTGGTTCATGTAGTAGATATTTCGCATCCCGGATTTGAAGAACAGATTGAGGTGGTGAACAAAACGCTGGCCGATATCGGAGGAGGCGGGAAACCGATGATTTTAATATTCAATAAGATAGACGCCTATACTTATGTAGAAAAGGCGCCGGACGACCTTACCCCCAAAACAAAGGAAAACTTGACACTCGAAGAACTGATGAAAACGTGGATGGCCAAGATGGAGGACAATTGCCTGTTCATCTCCGCCCGTGAGAAAATCAATATAGACGAACTGAAGAGTGTGGTTTATCAGCGAGTGAAAGAATTGCACGTACAGAAGTATCCCTATAATGACTTTCTTTATCAGACCTACGAAGAAGAAGAGTAATTTGTAGTTTGTAACAAGAGGAGTATGGGAAAGACTTACCGTAGACTGACTGAAGATGAAGTGCTTCAGTTGAAGAGCCAGTCGTGTCTGGCCGATGACTGGAATAAGGTTGCAGTAGCCGAAGAGTTCACAACCGAATTTGTACATCACACCCGTTTCTCGGGTGAGGTGAAACTGGGAGTGTTCCATTCGGATTTTATCCTGCCGGGTGGAATCAAAAAACATTCCGGCCTGAGACATGTCACCCTGCATAATGTGACTGTTGGTGATAATTGCTGTATCGAGAACATCCAGAACTACATTGCCAACTATGAGATAGGAAACAATACTTTCATTGAGAATGTAGATATCATCCTGGTGGACGGCTTGACTCAGTTTGGCAACGGAGTAGAAACTGCCGTACTGAACGAGACGGGAGGTCGTGAAGTGCTGATCAACGACAAACTCTCTGCCCATCAAGCCTATATCCTGGCTCTTTACCGGCATCGTCCGGAACTGATCAGCCGGATGAAAGAGATTACAGACTATTATTCCAATAAACACGCTTCGGCGGTGGGAACCATCGGCAACCATGTGATGATTCTCAATACCGGTTCTATCAAGAATGTGCGTATCGGGGATTTCTGCCGGATCTGCGGGACGTGCCGTCTGTACAATGGGAGCATCAACAGTAACGAGTCTGCCCCGGTGCATATCGGACACGGCGTTATTTGCGATGATTTTATTATTTCTTCCGGTTCCCATGTCGACGACGGGGCCATGCTGACCCGTTGTTTTGTGGGACAAGCCTGTCAGTTGGGGCACAATTATTCCGCTTCCGACTCGCTGTTCTTTAGCAACTGCCAAGGAGAGAACGGTGAAGCATGTGCTATTTTTGCCGGGCCGTACACCGTCACCCATCATAAATCGACCTTACTGATAGCCGGTATGTTCTCGTTTATGAACGCCGGTTCAGGATCGAATCAGAGCAATCACATGTATAAACTGGGACCGATTCATCAAGGAACGTTGGAAAGGGGAGCTAAGACTACTTCCGATTCATACATCTTATGGCCGGCCCGTGTAGGCGCTTTTTCGCTGGTGATGGGGCGTCATGTGAACCATGCCGATACATCGAACCTGCCTTTCTCCTACCTGATTGAGCAACAGAATACCACGTATCTGGTTCCGGGAGTCAATCTGCGTAGTGTGGGTACCATCCGTGATGCCCAAAAGTGGCCGAAACGTGACAAACGTACAGACCCGAACCGTCTGGATTATATCAACTATAACCTTCTCAGTCCGTATACCATTCAGAAGATGTTTAAGGGACGCTCTATCCTGAAAGAGTTGAAGAGGGTGTCGGGCGAGACTTCGGAAATCTACTCTTATCAGAGTGCCAAAATTAAAAACTCCTCGTTGAATAGCGGCATACGCTATTACGAGATAGCCATCCATAAGTTTCTTGGCAACTCCATCATCAAGCGTCTTGAAGGGATCAACTTTAAAGATAATGAAGAGATACGCCGGCGTCTGAAGCCGGATACGGAAATCGGGGTAGGCGAATGGGTGGATATTGCCGGTTTGATTGCTCCCAAAAGTGAAGTGGAGAAGCTGATAGACGGCATTGAAAGCGGTGAGATTAACCGTCTGAAGAGTATGAATGCCTGTTTTGCCGCCATGCACGATAATTACTATACTTACGAATGGACATGGGCTTACCATAAGATACAGGAATTTTATGGCTTGAATCCCGAAACCATTACAGCAAAAGATATCATCGCCATCGTTCGCGCCTGGCGTGAAGCGGTGGTAGGACTTGACCGCATGGTATACGATGATGCGCGCAAGGAGTTCTCACTTTCGTCTATGACGGGCTTTGGTGCCGATGGTTCACGTGACGAAATGAAGCTCGACTTCGGTCAGGTTCGCGGCGATTTTGAGAGTAATCCGTTTGTTACCGCCGTGCTGAAGCATATTGATGATAAGACCGCTTTGGGAGAAGAACTGATTAACCGCATCGGGCAATTGGCGTGAGAGAGGGTACGAGTTATATAATATTTACTATGAAAATACATATCTTATTTGGAATGATCGGGTTCATTCTGCTGTCCGGTTGTAACCGGGCAGCAGAAAAGAACCCTCGTTTTTATGATGCCGGCGTTTCCAGGGAACTAGCCGGGCACCGCAAGGCCCAGATTAAGAATCTGAAGTATGAACTTAGTTTCAATATCCCGCGACAGAAAGAGGTTGCCATTGAGGGCGATATTACCTTGCGCTTTGATTTGGCTTCCCGACAGGAAGTCCTGATAGACTTTCGGGAAGAGCGTGAGAAGATCAAAGAGGTTATAGCCAACGGAGTGCCAGTGGACAAGGTGCGTTTTGAGAATGAGCACATCATTCTGCCTGCTTCGTCGACAGTGGAAGGAGCGAATGGAATACGGATTCGTTTCACCGCCGGCAATCAGTCACTGAACCGGAACGACGAATACCTCTACACATTGCTGGTTCCCGACCGTGCCCGTACCGTATTCCCCTGTTTTGAGCAGCCCAATTTGAAGGCGGAGTTCACTTTACAGCTTGAACTTCCCGCAGACTGGAAAGCTGTTTCTAATACATACATCCGGAGTGAGACGGTAACCGACGATCGTAAGACCGTCTGTTTTGCACCGACCGAACCTCTTAGTACGTACCTGTTCTCGTTTGTAGCCGGAAAGTTGGAGCGTCGGGAGTATACCCGGGACGGACGTACCATCGCTGCTTATTACCGGGAGACCGATCCTAAGAAAGTAGCTCAGTTGGATATTGTCTTCGGGCAGGTGATGGCATCGCTCCATTGGCTTGAAGAGTATACCGGCATTGCATATCCGTTTGCCAAGTACGATTTTATTGTTCTGCCCGGTTTTCAGTTTGGCGGGATGGAACATACAGGGGCTACCTTATATAATGATAACGGGATTTTCCTGAGTGAACACCCTACGCCGGACGAGGAGTTGAATCGGGCTGAGCTGATTGCCCATGAAACGTCGCACATGTGGTTTGGCGATTTGGTTACCATGGATTGGTTTGACGACGTATGGACTAAAGAAGTTTTTGCCAACTATTTTGCAGCCCGGATTGTCGAACCCCTGTTTCCGGAGATCAATCACACCCAGAATAAACTCAAGACCTTTACGGCAGCTTCACTTTCCGAGGATCGTACTATGGGGACGAATGCCATCCGCCAACCGCTTGATAACTTGCGTAATGCCGGATTGATCTATGGGCAGATCATCTATAACAAGGCTCCCGTGATGATGGAAAAACTGGTCGACAAGATGGGCGAAGCCAATTTCCGGAGTGGTATACAGGAGTACCTGAAGACCTACTCGTACGGTAATGCCACCTGGGACGACCTGATCCGTATTCTGGACAGTAAGACGACCGAGGACCTGGCCGCCTTCAGTGATGTATGGGTGAACCGGAAAGGGATGCCCACGTTAACTTTCCGGACAGACGGGCAAGAACTGGAAATTCGCCAGCACGATCCCTACAACCGGGGATTGCTCTGGCCGCAACGTTTTGCCGTCACTCTTTGCGGAGAGCGCGATTCGGTGATCCGGGTGAATATGACAGATACTCTGTTCCGGATGCAACTTCCGTTTGTGCCTTCGCGCGTATTGCCCAATACCGATGGCAGAGGCTATGGGGTATTTGTGCCCGACGAGCCTGCTCTGCATTGGCTGGCGGCACATTGGTGGGAGATAGAAGATGATACGGCTCGCCAATCGCTGCTGATGGTGCTCTATGAAAATTATCTGGCCAAACACATCTCGGCGGACGACTGGGTCAACAGCCTGATAACAGGGCTTCCGGCCGAGAAGAACGCTTTGGTGGCTTCTACAGCCAGTGGTTATCTGGCGAATGTCATGTGGGAGATAGCTCCGGCAAACCGGGCAGAAGTAGAAGCCCGCATTTATACGATGACACAGAATCATCCGTTGCCTTCGTGCCGGATACAATTGATGCGCCTTTTCATGCAGAATGCCATTTCCGAACCGATGGTGAAGAAGCTCTACATTTTGTGGCAACAGCAGTCCGACAAACATCTGAACCGACAGGATTATACAACTTTAGCCTACGAACTGGCTATTCGCATGCCTTTGGAGAGCGAACAGATACTCCGCACACAGCGGGCACGTATTGACGATCCGGATCGTTTGCGGCAGTTCGACTTTATCTCACGGGCAGCCGTATCCGATACTGCGCGGCTCGATACTCTGTTCAACAGCCTGCTGGCGGCAGAAAACCGCCGGATAGAGCCTTGGACGACTGCTGTCATTCGATACCTGAACCATCCGTTGCGTGAGGATCAGTCGGTGAAGTACATTCGTCCGGGACTGGAGGTGCTGGAAGAGGTACAACGCACCGGAGATATTTTCTTTCCCAAAAATTGGGCGGCAGCTTTGCTGGGCAATCATCTCAGTTCATCGGCTTACGAAGAAGTGGTACGCTTCCTGAACGAGCGTCCCGATTATTCACCGCTTTTGAAGAACAAGATACTGCAGGCAGCCTATCCGTTGTACCGGGCAAACAATTAAAATAATCACCGGAATGCTTGGCTTTGGCACTCCGAGGTTGTATCTTTGCTAACAGATTCATGATTTAGATTCAAATTAGAATGCCATAGAAGAGGAAGCCCGCGAAGCTTCCTCTTTTTTTGTATCCCTGCCTTCCGGTGTCTCCAACCCTGTGGCTTTCCAACCCTTCAAGACGGTTGCTTCGTGCTCCGGAGAGCCTTGCTTCGCCCAAAACAGACACTGGCATTTGCCCGAACAGACACCGGCATCTTGCAGAAGAGAGGCTCTCTTCCGGAATGGCTCTCGCTTTTCTGTGGAAACGCCTTCCGAACGTTAATAATAAGTAAATCCGCTCTTGACAAAATCTGCCACTTTATTCATACTTTGGAAAACTATTCTTACCTTTGCCTCACTAACTAACATTACGTAATAAAATTAAGAGATATGGCAACACCTCCGTTTAAGTATCAACCTATGTTCGAACATGGGGAAGATAAAACCGAGTATTATCTGCTTACCAAAGACTATGTGTCAGTAAGCGAGTTCGAAGGAACACCTGTGCTGAAAGTACAGAAAGAAGGTCTGACAGCGATGGCTAATACTGCTTTCCGCGACGTATCTTTCATGCTTCGCCGTGCGCACAACGAGCAGGTAGCGAAGATTCTGAGCGACCCGGAAGCAAGTGAAAACGACAAATACGTGGCATTGACTTTCCTGCGCAACGCTGAAGTGGCTGCCAAAGGTATACTTCCTTTCTGCCAGGATACCGGTACGGCTATCATCCACGGTGAAAAAGGACAGCAGGTATGGACAGGCTATTGCGATGAAGAAGCTTTGTCATTGGGTGTTTACAAGACATATACGGAAGAAAACCTGCGTTATTCACAGAATGCTCCGCTCAACATGTACGACGAGGTGAACACGAAGTGCAATCTGCCGGCCCAGATCGATATCGAGGCTACGGAAGGCATGGAGTACAAATTCCTGTGTGTGACCAAGGGTGGTGGTTCTGCCAATAAGACTTATCTGTATCAGGAGACAAAAGCGATCCTGAATCCGGGCACTCTGGTTCCGTTCCTGGTTGAGAAGATGAAGACACTGGGTACAGCGGCTTGTCCTCCTTATCATATTGCATTCGTTATCGGCGGTACTTCGGCTGAGAAGAATCTGCTGACTGTGAAACTGGCTTCTACCCACTATTACGACGAGTTGCCGACTACCGGTAATGAGTATGGTCGTGCTTTCCGCGACGTAGAACTGGAGAAAGAGGTACTTGCCGAAGCCCAAAAGATCGGTTTGGGAGCACAGTTTGGCGGTAAATATCTGGCACACGATGTACGTATCATCCGTCTGCCCCGTCACGGAGCTTCTTGTCCGGTGGGCTTGGGTGTATCTTGTTCTGCCGACCGTAACATCAAATGTAAGATCAATAAAGACGGTATCTGGATTGAAAAACTCGATTCTAATCCGGGCAGTCTGATTCCCGCAGAACTGCGTGGCGCAGGTGAAGGCGATGTAGTGAAAATCGACCTGAACCAGCCGATGGCGGATATCCTGAAGGAACTGACTAAATATCCGGTAGCTACACGTCTGTCACTCAACGGTACGATCATCGTAGGCCGTGATATCGCTCACGCTAAACTGAAAGAACGTCTGGATCGCGGCGAAGATCTGCCTCAATATATCAAAGACCATCCGATTTATTATGCCGGTCCGGCTAAAACTCCTGCCGGCATGGCTTGCGGTTCGATGGGACCGACTACTGCCGGACGTATGGATCCCTATGTGGACTTGTTCCAGAGCCATGGCGGCAGCATGATTATGTTGGCAAAAGGTAACCGTAGCCAGCAGGTGACCGATGCTTGTAAGAAGTATGGCGGTTTCTACCTTGGTTCAATCGGTGGTCCGGCTGCTATCCTTGCCCAGAACAATATCAAGAGCATCGAATGCGTAGAATATCCGGAATTGGGTATGGAAGCTATCTGGAAGATCGAAGTAGAGGACTTCCCCGCATTTATTCTTGTAGATGACAAGGGTAACGACTTCTTTAAGCAGATAAAACCCCGTTGCGGTTCTTGCAGCAACAAATAAGAAATGGGTAAGTGACTATTAATAATAGTTGTTTATCATTTTAACTCGAGTGAGAGGCGTCTGTATGCTGTGTTATACAGATGCCTTTCTCATTATAAATACCTTGATCATTATCAGTAAAACGAACCACCGATGGAACTACAAAAGAATCCTCAACACATTGTCTGGCTGGACGTTGTCCGCTTCGTAGCCATGTTTACCGTTGTCTGTTGTCACTGCACAGACCCTTTTAACTTTTATCCGGGCACACCGCCCAATATTGGCGAAATAAAACTCTGGGGTGCCATCTACGGAGCCTTGCTTCGTCCTTGCGTCCCCCTGTTCGTGATGATTACCGGAGCACTGCTTCTTCCGGTGCGCGGCGAGATCTCTGTCTTTTATAAGAAACGCATTCCGCGTGTCCTGTGGCCGTTTCTGATCTGGTCCGTTATCTACAATCTGTTTCCCTGGATCACCGGAGTGTTGGGCATCAAACCGGAAGTCATTCTCGACTTTTTCCCTTATTCGGGCGAGGAAGTGATGCGCCAGTCGCTGCCTGTCTCTTTGGACTACATTGCTCAGATTCCTTTTAATTTCTCCATAGTAGATGTACACATGTGGTATATTTACCTGCTGATCGGTCTGTATCTTTACCTCCCCGTCTTTTCTGCCTGGGTGGAGAAAGCATCCGATAAGGCGAAGCTGTGGTTTCTCGGTGCATGGGCTGTCACTCTGTTGTTGCCATACTACAACCAGTTTGTGGCACAATACCTTTGGGGAACCTGTTCATGGAATGCGTTCGGCATGCTTTATTACTTTGCCGGTTTCAATGGCTATCTGTTGTTGGGACACTATCTGCGCAACCTTGACTGGTCTTTGGGTAAGATCCTGGCAATCGGTCTGCCGATGTTTGTAATAGGATATGCCGTTACCTTCTTTGGCTTCCGCTACATCACGGCTTTGCCGGAGTTTAGCGACGAGATGCTCGAACTCTTCTTCACTTATTGTTCCCTGAATGTAGTGATGATGACCATTCCCGTGTTTATGCTTTGCAAGAAGGTGAATTTCCATTCGGAGGGGATCAGGAAGGCACTTGCCAACCTCACTTTGTGTGGTTTCGGCATCTATATGATACACTATTTCTTTACCGGCCCTTCCGTAGTGTTGGTACGTACGTTAGGTGTACCTCTGGGTATTCAGATACCGGTGGCGTCTGTTTTTGCCTTCGGGGCTTCGTGGCTGATTGTGTGGACTGTCTATCGTGTGCTGGGCAAGAAGGCGAAATGGATTATGGGATAAAACTGTAATTAAAGCATATTATTTATGAATCGTAAATCAATACTATTAACAATTTTACTTTGTGTCGCTTCTTGGGCAATGGCTTCTCCGGTAACCGGATTGTTGGAGCGCATTGACAAAGGAGCTTCGAAGAAGTTTATTATCGAGCAGGTGAAGTCCGATGCCGACTTCTTTGAACTCGACCAGAAAGGTGATAAAGTCGTTATTCGTGGAAATAACTATGTAAGCATTGCCACCGGGCTGAATTGGTATCTGAAGTATTACGCAGGTATTCATCTCTCATGGAACGGAATGCAGGCGAAACTGCCGGCTGTACTTCCGCCGGTGACAAAGAAAGAACGCAGGGAAACAATATTGCCCTACCGCTACGACCTGAATTATTGTACTTTCTCTTACTCTATGGCTTTCTGGGATTGGAACCGATGGGAGAAAGAGATTGACTGGATGGCTCTGCACGGCATCAATATTCCTTTGGCGGTGACCGGAGCTGAGGCTGTGTGGCACAATGTGCTTGATAAGTTGGGATATACCAAGACAGAGATCAATGAATTCATTTCGGGTCCGGGATTTTTTGCCTGGTGGCTGATGAATAACTTGGAAGGTTGGGGTGGTCCCAATCCCGACAGCTGGTATACCCGGCAGATTGCTTTGCAAAAAAAGATCCTGAAGCGTATGCGCGAATACGGTATAGAGCCGGTGCTTCCGGGCTATTGCGGTATGGTACCCCATAATGCGAAAGAGAAACTCGGCCTGAACGTATCCGACCCGGGAACATGGTGCGGCTACCGTCGTCCGGCGTTCCTGCAACCGAGTGATCCGCGTTTCGAGGAGATTTCTTCTCTTTACTACAAAGAACTTGAGAAACTGTACGGCAAAGCTAACTTTTACTCTATGGACCCCTTTCACGAAGGGGGAAACACTGCAGGTGTCGACCTCGATGCAGCCGGTAAGGCAGTGATGAAAGCTATGAAGAAGGCCAATCCGAAGGCTGTCTGGGTGGCTCAGGCCTGGCAGGCAAATCCGCGTCCCAAGATGATTGAGAACCTGAAAGCTGGAGATTTGCTGATACTTGACCTGACCAGTGAGTGCCGTCCGCAGTGGGGAGATTCTACTTCCGAGTGGTATCGCAAGAACGGATACGGGCAGCACGATTGGATCTATTGTATGCTTTTGAATTATGGTGGCAATGTGGGATTGCACGGAAAGATGGACAATGTGATCGATAACTTCTATCTTGCCAAAGCCGATCCGCATGCAAGCGCTACGCTGAAAGGGGTGGGAATGACTCCTGAAGGGATTGAAAACAATCCGGTGATGTACGAGCTGGTGATGGAGCTGCCTTGGCGTCCCGACCGGTTCACGAAGGAAGAGTGGCTGAAGGAGTATGTAAAAGCCCGTTATGGCGTTGATGATCCGGTGGTACAGGCTGCCTGGACCAATCTGGCGAACTCTATTTATAACTCGCCGAAGAACCTGACCCAGCAGGGGACACACGAATCAGTATTTTGTGCCCGTCCGGCGGAAGATGTGTACCAGGTGTCCAGCTGGTCGGAAATGAAAGATTACTACCGTCCGCAGGAGGTGATAGAAGCTGCCCGCCTGATGGTTTCCGTAGCCGATCGCTTTAAAGGTAACAATAATTTTGAATACGATTTGGTAGATATTGTCCGCCAGGCACTGGCAGAGAAGGGACGTCTGATGCAGAAAGCTGTGACTGCCGCTTATCGTGCAGGTGATAAACAACTCTTTGCACTGGCATCGGGAAAGTTCCTCGACCTGATTTTGTTGCAGGATAAACTGTTGGGAACCCGTCCGGAGTTTCGAGTAGGAAAGTGGATTGAAGAGGCGCGTGCGTTGGGTGATACACCCGAAGAAAAGGAATTGTACGAATGGAATGCCCGTGTACAGATTACGACCTGGGGTAACCGGAACGCGGCCGATTACGGTGGTCTCCGAGACTATGCTCACAAAGAGTGGAACGGCTTGCTGAAAGATTTCTATTACATGCGTTGGAAACTATATTTCGACTTTCTTTCTCAGCGGATGGAGGGAAAGACCCCTGCGGAAATTGATTTCTATGCCATAGAGGAACCTTGGACGAAAGCTGCCAATCCCTATTCTGCCGAGGCGGAAGGAGACTGCATTGAAGTAGCGAAGCAGGTGATACAAGCGGTTGAATAATACTTTTCTACCACAGATAACACAGATCATTGTTTTTGATAATCTGTGTTATCTGTGGTGAAAACAGTTTTATATACCTCCTTTCCTCAGAGTTAACCGTTGTCATTCGTTTGTTTTGTTGTCCCTTTCCATATCCGCATCATATAATATGCACAATGCGTAAATGCGAAAACAAACGAGATGATCAGCAATACTTTACTTTCATTCCAACCTACAGTCTGCTGATGCCATAAGCCGGTAATGACACAAAGCAGAGACAGTGCAATGCCGATCATGTTCAATGCCGATTGTCCCCGGCGATTTCTCACACCATGTTCCAGTTTACTGTGTTTCATGCCGTAGCCGACGTAGATGTCCAGTCCGATCAGCATCCACAGTACTAATCGTATCCAGGTATCGGCCGGAAGGAAAAGCATCATGCACAGACAAGTGAGTATTCCCAAAATGGGGACGAGAGGTACAAACGGAGTTTTAAATGAACGGGGTACGTTCGGCATGGTTTTTCGCACTACGAGGACGGCCGCGCATACCAGTGTGAAAGCCATCAGTGTACCGATGCTGGTCATCTCTCCCGCCAGGCGTGCCGGAACAAATGCGGCGAGCAGGCCCACTATCAGCATAAACAGGAGGTTACTGCGCGCCGGTGTACGGAACTTCTCGTTGATGTGTGAAAAGAAGGGGGGAAGTAGTCCGTCATGGCTCATGCTCAGGAAAACACGGCTTTGCCCCAATAAAGTAACCATAATGACCGAACAATAGCCGAACAGGATGGCAAGAACGATGGCACGGTTCAGCCACGGATAATCCGGATGAATGATGCCTGTTGCATCGGCATGTCCCATGTGTTCGATGGCAATGGCTACCGGTGCGATGCCCTGCTGGCCGCTAAATTCGGTATAATGGGCTACTCCTGTCATTACGTGGGCAAACAGCATATAAAGTACGGTACATACCAAGAGTGATACCAGGATACCGATCGGCATATTCCGTTTCGGATTTTTTGTTTCCTGTGCAGCCGTACTGACGGCATCGAATCCCAGGAAAGCAAAGAAAACGATGGCGGCTCCACGCAGGACACCCGAGAGACCGTATTCGCCAAGTGTACCTGTATTGGCGGGGATGTATGGAGTATAGTTGTCGGCATTGATATATTTCCAGCCCAGGACAACGAATATGGCGATCACCGATACTTTGAGAAATACAACGATGCCGTTGAAGATGGAGCTGCCTTCTGTTCCGCGAATCAGGAAGATGCTCATCAACACTACGATCAGGAACGCCGGGATATTGACGATTCCCCCATCCCATGGGCAGGCGGTCAGGGCTTGCGGCAGATGTATATCGAGTCCTTCAAGAAAGACGACGAGATATCGGCTCCAACTGATACTGACGGTAGTGGCTGCTACGGTATATTCGAGAACGAGATCCCAGCCGATGATCCAGGCTATCAGTTCGCCCATGGTGGCGTATGAATACGTATAAGCACTGCCTGCCACCGGAATCATAGAAGCGAACTCAGCGTAGCAGAGTCCTGCGAAGCAGCATCCGAGTGCAGCTATGGCGAATGAAAGGGTGATGGCCGGTCCGGTGTAGCCCGCTGCTACGGTGCCGGTGATTGAGAAGAGTCCTGCTCCGATGATAACACCGACGCCCAGTGCTACCAGACTCCAGGGGCCTAATACTCGTTTTAATGATTTACTGCCCGACGCATTGGCCTCTGCCAATAGGGCTTCAAAGGGTTTCTTTATGAATAATCCCATCTTCTTGTTTTTTCTTTACTGGTTATGGTTGTATTTGGAATAGGTAATTCTTTTCCAGACTTAGCTATTTATTTGAAGTTGCAAAGATAATTAATTCATAACACATACGGTCATAGGATGTTCACTTTTAGGGATTGAGGAGGTGTCAAAACCCACCACAGAAGACGCAGAGTAACACTGAGCCGATTCTAAGTTGTTGATTATTCATAAAAAGACTCTGTGCTACTCTGTGGTGAAAAGAGTTTCGACACATCTCTCGGAAGTGGGTTTGTAGTTCTTTTTGTCAGTAATTAAGATGCGAATCGAGAAGCCTGCTTTGGCGAATGTCTCACTCACAATGTGCTGATAGATAGTATTGTACCAACGTGAAAATACCTTTAAAACCAAAGCCCCGTTGGTTTCAAAGGAAAGGGATCTTAGTTTTAAACCAATAGGCCTTAGGCTTTAAACTAACGGGGCGTATATTTGTATGGAGAGGAGTGTAAACTTTTGTGGCTTATCCCACCCATTCTTCGGATATTCCCATTCTATTCCAGGTATTTCGTGATCTTTCCACTGATTTGTAAAAGTGAAATCTCACATAACTTGGTATCGTATTCAGCCGAAAGTATGCGTTCTTCGGCATCCAGCAAACTTTTCTGCGCTTCCCGCATTTCGATACCCGAAAGGTTGCCTAGCATGTAGCGTTCCATAGCTATCTCGTGATTCTCTTTGGCGGCTACTAGATTCTGTCGTTCCAGTTTCAGCATTTGCAGATTATTCTGGTAGGCCTGCCACAGATTGCTAAGGTCTGCTTTAAGCCCTTGTTCCAGTTGTTCACGTTGAAGGCGGGCATTTTTTATGGCAATGCGTGCATTGTTCTTTTCGCGTCGGCGATTTCCATCGAAGATGTTGAAGCCTACCGTTACTCCCAAATTGGCTCCCAGATTACCTCTTTGGCTATTAGCGGCAATATCGTACTTATTGAAGGTATATCCGTATCCGGTATTCATCTTCAGGTAAGGGTAGTTGCGCGAGTTTACTTTCTTATAGTCCAGCATGGCGAGCGTGTTGTTTTGTTCAGCTTTCAACAGTGACGCGTTCGTCAGTAAGGTAGCATTCCACAACTCTTCGAATCGAAGCCCGGCATTCACTTTTATAATGCTGTCTTCTATCACGAGCGGTTGATCCACATCTTCGTTGGCCATCAGTTCGTTTAACTGGATGCGCGAGGTATGCAGCAATTCCTGTTGCTTCATGTATTTGGCGCTGTCGGCGTTGAAGTCCACTTTTGCCTGTTGATAGTCCAGACGGGAGAAGTTACCGATGTGGTAACGTTCTTCTACGATTCGCAGGCGCTCTTTCGACAAAGATACCGCATAACGGAAATTCTGCAAGCGGATTTTTTGCTGAACATAGTTGTAATATTCGGCTGCCAGATTGGCTATCAGGTCCTCGATGGCGATACGGGTATTGGTTTCTCCCTGTAGTTGCAGCTCTTTCAGTTTCTGGTAATTGGCTGTAATGTTAAAGCCATCGAAGATGGTCCAGTTCAAGTTCAGACCCACATTCAAGGTTTGGTCGAAGACACCGTTTTCTTTTACTGATTCTCCGGTGGCCCGGACCTTGGTATTAGTGTTGTCCACTGTCCCCTTGTATCCTGCCGTAAAATCGAGTGTCGGCAGATAGCCTGCGTTGCCCGGGGTGGCGTTGTTCCTGCTCACTTGCTCTTCATTGCGGACTATTTGCAGGGAGTAGTTATTCTGAAGTCCATACTCCAGGCAGGATTTCAGGGTATATATTTGTGGCTGCTGTGCCTGCATGGCAAAAGGAGCACAGCACAATGCTATGATAGATAAGACGATCTGTTTCATTCTTGCTTTAATTTATTACTTCGGTTCGTCGAAATATAACTGTAAATGGCAGGTACGATGTACATGGTCAGCAGGGTAGATACCAACATACCTCCCACTACAGCCGTACCCATTGCGATACGTTGGTTGCAACCTTCACCCGAGGCGAAAGCCAGCGGGATTAATCCCAGGATGGTAGAAGCACTTGTCATCAGGATAGGACGCAGGCGTTGTAACGCCGCATCTTTGATGGCTGTCATCTTATCCTCACCCGTTTCTTGTTTCAGGTTGGCAAACTCTACGATCAGGATACCGTTTTTAGCCACCAGTCCAATCAGCATAATAATGCCGATCTGGCTGAAGATGTTCATTGTGATACCTCCAAAATACATGAATACCAATGCGCCTGCAATAGCCAGGGGGACGGTCAGCATAATGATCAGCGGGTCTTTGAAACTCTCGAACTGTGCTGCCAGGATCAGGTAAATCAGTACAATGGCCAGAATAAAAGCAAACATCAGACTTGAAGAACTCTCGCGATATTCTTTCGAATCACCGGTCAATGCTGTGCGGAACGTGTCGTCCAGCGTCTCTTTGGCTATCTTGTCCATTTCGTCCAATCCTTGTCCGATGGTTTTTCCTTCGGCCAGTCCGGCGGAAACAGTGGCCGAAACGAAACGATTGTAACGATACAGTTTCGGAGGCGCGATGCCACCGGTCAGTTCAATCAGGTTGTCCAATTGCACCATATCTCCTTTGTCACTACGAATGTAGATCGATTTCAGATTGGCAGGTGTGTTACGTTGCTGGCGGTTGATTTCTCCTAAGATCTCATATTGCTTGCCGTTCATATAGAAGTAGCCCATTCGCTGTCCGCTCAGACCGTATTGCAGGGTCTGTGCGATGTTACGTGTACTTACCCCCATGATGCTGGCTTTGTCGCGATTGATATTGATACGTGCCTCCGGTTTGCTGAACTTCAGGTCTACGTCTGCCATCTGGAATACCGGGTTCTCGTAAACCTTCGCCATGAACTTGGGCAGTACTTCCTGTAGCTTTTCGATATTAGTGGCCTGCAATACGTATTGGACGGGCATACCGCCACGCCGTCCGCCAAAAGAAGATGACTGCTGGACGAATGAACGCGCCATCGTCTTTTTCTGTACTGCTGCCGACAATTTTTCAGCCACATCCATCTGGGTGTAGTCACGGTCTTTCATGTCTTTCAGCGTGATGCGCACATTACCGCTACCACTCGATACACGGGCGGTTACCGATTCGGCATCCGGTACAATCGAGTCTACGAGGTCATTGATGTCTTCCGTATAGTCCCGGATGTATTCATAGGTCACACCTTCGGCTCCACGGGTATTGATACTGATTTGTGAACGGTCTTCCAACGGAGCCATTTCTGCCGGGATGTAATTCCACAAGAAGGCAATGATGCCAATGGTAATTGCTACAAAAGGCAGGGCAATCCAACGTTTATGGAGGAAAACAGCCAGTGAACGACTGTAGAGGCGGTTCATTCCTTCGAAGAAAGGTTCTGTTTTCAGATAGAACCAGTTCTGTTTCTCCCGTTTTACCAGTAACTTGGTGGCTAGCATCGGAGTAAAGGTCAGAGCCGCAAAAGAGGAGATGATAACCGAACCGGAAATAACAATACTAAATTCACGGAACAGTCGTCCTGTCATCCCCTCCATAAAGACGATGGGGAAGAATACGGCAACCAGCGTAATGGTGGTAGAGATGACAGCGAAGAAAATCTCTTTAGCCCCTTCGATGCCGGCCTCTTTCGGAGGCATACCTTTCTCAATGCGGACATAGATGTTTTCCGTCATTACGATAGCGTCGTCCACCACCAGACCCACTGCCAGCACAACAGCCAGCATGGAGAGCACGTTGATGGAGAAGTCCGCCAGATACATAACGAAGAAAGCACCGATCAACGATACCGGAATCACGATGCAGGGAACCAGCGTAACACGCCAGTCGCGCAGAAAAAGGAAGATAATAATGATAACTAGGATGAAAGCTACGTAAACGGTTTCTTTCACTTCGCTGATAGAGGCACGGATGAATTTGGTGTTATCGAATCCGTAAGAATACTTCACGTCTTCCGGGAGGTCCTTCTGCATCTTCTCCATGCGTTCATATACCGCATCGGCTATCTTTATATGGTTGGCACCCGGCTGGGGGATTACAACGATTCCCACCATGGGTACACCATTCATCTTCATGTAGCTTTTGATGTCGGCAGGGCCCAGTTCGGCTCGTCCGATATCACTGAAACGGATGATGCGGTCGTTCTCTTCTTTGACGATCAGGTTGTTGAACTCTTCTGCAGTGTGCATCAGTCCCAAAGTACGGATGGTAAGTTCTGTTGTATTTCCTTCGATACTACCTGAAGGGAGTTCCACGTTCTCTTTGTCTACCGCATTCTTCACATCGATGGGAGTGATCCCGTAACCGGACATCTTGATGGGGTCGAGCCATAAACGCATGGAGTATCGTTTCTCTCCCCAAATGGAGACACTACTTACGTCAGAGATCGTTTGCAACTGTTCTTTTACAGTCAGGTCGGCAATTTCACTGAGTTCCAGCAAAGAACGTTTGTCGCTTTGCAAAGCCACCATAAGGATAGGGGTGGCATCGGCGTCGGCTTTCGATACGGTAGGAGGGTCACAGTCGCGCGGGAGATAACGTTGGGCGCGTGATACCTTGTCACGCACGTCATTGGCAGCTGTTTCCAGGTCGACGGAAAGCTCAAACTCTACCGTGATACGGCTTTGTCCCTGCTGACTGACACTGGAGAGTGAGCGGATGCCCGGAATACCATTGATGTTCTGTTCCAGGGGTTCGGTGATCTGATTCTCGATGACATCGGCATTTGCACCCGGATAGGAGCAGGATACTGAAATAATAGGGTTATCTACGGATGGATACTCCCGGACACCCAGGTAGTTGTACCCGATCAGTCCAAAGAGCAAAATGATGATGGTCAGTACCGTTGAGAGTACTGGCCGTCGTATACTTAATTCGGATATATTCATAAGGCGGTCGGTAGTTAATTGATATTATCCAGTGTGACAGGCAGACCTGTACGAAGTTGCAGGGTTCCCGAAGTGATGATGGTATCACCCATTTGTAGGCCCTTTATGACTTGTACTTCAGCTTCGGTACGGATACCTGCGGTTATTTCTACCGGTTCGGCTTTACCCGATTTATAGAGGAATACTTTATCCTTACCCATCTCAGGTACGATGGACTCCGATGGGATGGCGATGGCATTCGGGATTTCTTCTTTTTTCAGTTGGATGCTGGCGTAACGTCCCGGTAGTATTGCCCCGTTACTGTTAGCATACAGTGCACGAACGGTCAGTGTACGAGTAGACTGATCGATTCGTGATTCGGTGGCATATACCTTTGCGGGGAAAGAGCTTAACTTTCCTTCCAGTTCGAAGTTGAGGTTAGTTCCCTTTTTTACCTGACTGGCATAACGCTCGGGTACGGAAAACTCTATTTTCAGAGGAATGATTTTTGTCAGTTTGGCTACGATGGTAGTAGGTGAAGCATAAGAGCCGACGCTGACCTGCCGGAGTCCGATCACCCCGTCGAAGGGTGCGCGAAGTTCGGTCATGGCAATATTCGCTTTTACCAAATCAATATCTGCATTCAGGGTGGCCAGTTCCGTTTTTACCTGCTCGTAAGCTTCCTTACTGACGGCATCCCGTTCGAGCAAAGCATTTTGGCGGAACACACGGTCTTCGGCAAGTTTTAGTTGAGCTACAAGACGTTGCAACTGGGCCTGTAATTGCCGGTCGTTCACTTTTGCCAGTAGTTGTCCTTTCTTTACGGTTGTTCCTTCGTCAAAGTTGATCTCAACAATTTTTCCCGAAGTCTCAAAAGAAAGATCCACCTCCTCGTCAGGCATCAAGCTGCCGCTGATTTGAATCTGATCTGTCAGTAATTGTGGTTTTATGATTTTGGCGTTTACGTTCAGAACCCTTTTATTGATCTGTTTGCCTGTCATCACTTTGTCGGCTGCTGCCAACTCTTCATTTGCTTTAGGAAGTCGGGAGTAAATTCCCCAACCTATCAGTCCGGCACCAACCAAGATGACGATGCCCCATTTTACCTTTTTATCCATGTCTTAGTATTAGTATATGTCTGTTCAAAGGTTAGACTAAGACGATAGGGAAAGGTTTAATTAAATAAATGTTAAATGATTTTCAGTATGCCGCACGGTATTTTCCTTCCTCCTTATCCTCAAGCATACTCAGATAGGAAGTGTAACGTGATTCGCTGATGTAGTGCTCTTCTACTGCTTTCCGAACAGCACAACCGGGTTCTTGGCGGTGTGTGCAGTTTCCATATTTACAGTTTGCCGAAGTTTTGAATATTTCGGGGAAGTAGTGACCTATCTCTTCCTCTTCCATATCGAAAGTACCAAAACCTTTGATGCCCGGAGTGTCGATAATGTATCCGTCTCCCGGTACAGGGAACATTTCGGAGAAAGTGGTGGTGTGCATTCCCTTGTTGTGATAAGCTGATATTTCCGCAGTCTTGACTTCCAGCCCCGGAACAAGGGCATTGATAAGGGTCGACTTGCCTACTCCCGAATGTCCGGAGAAGAGGGTTACCCGACCTTTCAATTCCTCGCGTATGGTATCGACTCCTTCACCGGTCAGTGCGGATATTTTAAAACAAGGGTAACCTATTTGGGTATAGAGCGTGATGAGGCTGTCCAGATAATGCAATTCATCTTCATCATAAGCATCCACTTTGTTGAAAAGAATCTTCACCGGTACCCGATAGGCTTCTGCCGATGCTAAAAAGCGGTCGATAAAAGTGGTTGAAGTTTCGGGATAGTTAACAGTTACCACCAGCATACATTGGTCGAGATTGGCTGCAAGAATATGTGATTGTTTGGAAAGGTTCGATGAACGGCGGATGATGTAATTTTTCCGATCTTCTATCTCACTGATAAAGGCTGTTCCTTCCTGATTGAGTATGATTTGTACACGGTCACCTACGGCAACGGGATTTGTACTCCGTATGCCTTTCAGCCGAAAATTACCTTTGATCTTACATTCAACCAGCTGCCCGTCATCAGTTTTCACCTGATACCAGCTACCTGTATTCTTTATTACTAATCCCTTCATGTTTTATAAGCAGCTAGTTACAAGTTACGGGCTATTAAGAAAACTTTGAGGCCGTTATACACAGATGTGTATGGTAGCCCGTAACTTGTATTTCAATTATACGGTCATAATTTCTTTGTCCTTTTCAGCCAGCATTTCTTCAATTTTGGCAATGTATTTGTCATGAACCTTCTGCAGTTTAGCTTCTGCGTTCTTTTGTTCATCTTCAGCCAAACCGTCTTTTACAGCTTTCTTCAGTGCATCGATGCCGTCGCGCCGTGCGTTACGGATACTGACTTTGGCTGTTTCACCCTCAGCTTTACATTGTTTGGCGAGTTGCTTACGGCGTTCCTCGGTAAGAGGTGGAATACCGATGCGGATAATTTCACCGTTATTCTCCGGCATAATGCCGAGATCGGAGTCTATAATGGCTTTTTCAATAACCCGGAACATGCTTTTATCCCAAGGTTTAATCGTGATGCTGCGTGCATCGGGAGTGGTTACGGCAGCTACGTTGCTGATGGGCACCATGCTTCCGTAAGAGTCTACACGGATACCATCCAGCAAGCGTGTGCTTGCTTTTCCGGCGCGGATGTGTGCCAGTGCTTCTTCCAGATACATCACTGCCATATCCATCTTCTCTTGTGATTCTTCGATAATCGTTTTTACGTCTACCATCTTATTAAGTATTTATAAAATTGGCACTTTGATTCATTTTGAAAACAAAAGTAGATTATTTTTTGATTATCTGCAACTATCTATAGAGAGAAATGCGTTGCCTGACGTTTCTCTTTCTAAATAGTATTATTGGTAATTATCGCAATAGGTGGTAGACGGGCTGCTGATATAACGTCCGCTTAAGTTACAACTGGAACCACTGAGGTGACTACAATTGGAGCATCTTTTACCGCCGGATGAAGAAGATGATTTTCCTAAAAGTGAAAGCAGAAAGAGAGCGATTAGTACAATTAGTAAAAGGATGAGGAAATGAGCTACAATTAAGACAGTGGCTGTTGAACCAATTAAATAAGTTAATGTACAGATACACGCATGTTTCCATCCACCTTTGGGAAGTACTTTATTGAAAATAATACCTGTTTGCACAGATTGTCCGACAAGAAATCCAATTCCTACCACAGGCAAAAAGCCTGCAAAGAAAAAGCCACAGATGATAGCGCCTATGATACAGATGCCCCAAGTATATATTCCCCATGTCCAATTGAAAGTTGCGTAGGAATTGTATTGCACATCATTCAAGGTATTGAAAAAACACATCCATTGATTAAATACAACTGCACCGAATATAAAGAAATTAATGATGGTCCATAGCCATCCTATTTTATCGGGAGTGCAAAACCAAATACTATTTGCGCCCATTGAAAACACATAAAATAGTTCTAACAAACAGACGGTAATGAATAAACTGAGGTTTATCGTATGTTCGCTGTCTTCCAGCGGAGTACTTTCTCCACGACGCATTCTAAGGATGAATAGCACAATAGAAAGTCCTAATATGATATAAACTAAAGGGCGGCAATCATAATTTGTTTGTCGAAACCAGTCGCTGAATGTATTTGTTGGAGCTTTTGCGGGAGGTGTTGGAGTAACAGGTCGTATGTAGGTCGTACTTACGTATCCATATCCGCCATTGAAGGATACCTTTGCCCATTCTCCATCTATTGATTCTACATTTACGATTCCTCCATGATTTATTGTTCCGATGACAGGAGCATTTGTGCTTCCATGACTACGTATGTTTAGAAAAGTATTGGCAGTCACTTCATACTTTTCCAAAGCTTGGGTAGAGAGGACTATAATGAATAGTCCGATACAAATGAACAGGAATCGTTTGAATGTTTTCATCAGTTTGTTATTTACTGGGTTTTTATGTCTTTTACAGAAGGCGTGATGATAACAGTTGTCGGCACTCGGATTAAAGATACTAATTGCTCTAATTCTGAATTTTTGATTCGAATGCATCCTTCGGTCGCTCGGGTCCCAATAGATAATGGGTCGTGGGTGCCATGAATCCCAATTCCTTTATGTCCGGGTGTTTCTAACCGGATGAAATGATTACCGTATGCACCCTCTATTTCACCTTTCCCATCTCCAAAATCGTGTTTCCATTTAGAAGCATCTTGGATGTCGATTATTTTAAAAGTTCCTTCAGGAGTTTTTAAATCTCCTTGTTTTTCCTTGTTGCCATAATTCTTCCCACAAGCTATGTCGGCAGTGAATAATTCTTGGCCCTTATAGTCTATTAAGCGTAATTTCATTTCATCTTTTGAGATGAGAAGAATGTTCGCATTCTTAATTTGTGCCATTTGGGCAGTATGGTAGTAGTAGAAAGCTACTGCCATACCGCCTATAGAAAGGATAAATGTTAGATGCGATATAATTAGATACCGTATAATTTTCTTTTTCATTGTATTATGCTTAGTGTACAATTACTTGGCAGGAGAAGATTTTACTTCCCTCGTACCATATCTCGTACTGATAAGTACCTGGAGAATACACGTCACACTCTGGACTTCCCCAGCTTGTTAAATAAGAAACATTGTTATCAGCTCCGACAGCAGGTGTATACATACCATGTTTGTAAGTGTATCCGTTCGGCGAGTTCTTGTTGGCAATGAGTACACCATTGGGACGATAGATTTTGGCATACAATGTAATATTTCTGGCCCCGTTTAGACTTGAATAAATAATCTTTGGTTTCAGGTATTGTAATTTATTTCCGTAAAGCGGCTTCCCATAATCTTCTAAAATAGTCCCTTTATCGTTTGAGTTGGCAAATAACATTGTTCGGATTTTGATGGGACACTCAACTGGTTTTGAAGAAACAGTTACAGCCTTTTCTGAATTGCCCTGAATTTGCACTCCGGTTGAATACAATAATTGTCCTTCGGACCAGAATTCTATTCGGTAAGTTCCAGAAGTGTACGCATCTCCGGTTGTATTTCCCCAACCGGCTAAATTAATATATCCGGATCTGTTTAGAGTTACTTTTTGTTCATTAGTATATCCGGAGGGTGATCCTGTTCCAGTCATTAAGTTCCCCTGTGGAGTGATAATTTTATATTTGATGACCACTGAACTCTTCCCCGCAGGATTTTCATAGAAAATACGTGGAGACAAGTACTGAGTGGTGGTGGGGAGCTGTGTCCCGAATTGAGTAAGAATATTGTAACTTTTATCAGTATTTCCAAAAAGTGCCTTCGTTATTTTTAGTCCGTTCTCACTCTTTGCTTTTGACGGTTGCTGGTTGGTTGGGAGTTGAGGCGAGCGGCTAACCATAGCATTTGGGGTAGCATAGATAACTTTATATTTATCTGTTTTCCATGGATAATATCTAACATCTTTTATTTTGGCATTTTCTGTTGTTTGCTCTTGATATATAAAAACGGGAGTTTCGTCATCTGCAAACGAATAAATAGCCAATACACCTTCATGTGTGGAGCTGTTGGATAAGACAAATGCAAATTCTGTAAACTTCGTATATCCGTTAGCCAGTCGAGGGTAAAGTACTGCATTAGGTTTGACTTCTATAGGTTGTGCAAACAACTGCCATTGCCCCGTCCCTGTTTTATAGTTGTTTTTCTTTATAAAGTCTACGAGTGCCAGCCGACATTTTGCTGTCGGTGCTCCTTCCATAGCTTCTTTGCTTCCCCATAAGTTATTCAACAATTCAAAATCAGTTTTACTTAGGGTATAATTGGTAGATACATATCCCTTTTTCTCATTAGCTTTAATGTATGACCATCCATCTCCTTCTTTTTGGTAAGTGATGAGCTCCGAACCATAGGGCAGAGATTGGATACGATTATATTCTACATTTGCATTTTTATCGGAACGTTGCAACAAGCTGGATACGTATACATAGGTACGCTCTGCATCCCGATCAATGGTCATAGGTTTATACCAATATTGATAGCCGCAAAAGCCTATAATAGCGGCGATAATCAAGAACGACCACAAACCTCCGTGCCCCTTTTTAGGCGAAACTGTAGATGTTCGTCGGTTAGATGGAGTTCTTGGAGGAGGTGGCGGCGTTACCCGTGATTGTGGGGGGGGAGTAGAGGTCCGGTGTTGTTTGATAGTGAATGTGTACGTTGCAATTTGCAGATCATTCTCAAAGAATTCAATAATCCATTGGCCAGCGGAGAATACATTTCCAGACATACTTCCGAAGCCATTCAAGGGATATGCAGATCGGGAACCTGTGAGAGGGACATTACCATACCACGTATAACCGGACTTGCTGTTGCTGGCTGTCATGAGTGTCCTGTCGGGAGCGTATAATTTGTACCATATATCTACACTGCTCCCTCCTCTTAATACTCGATAATCAATTCGAGGCTGTAAATAGCAGCTACGAGTATCGAGCTCGGCCTGATTCGAAGGAATGGGATCACCTTTTTCGTCAGTATTGGTAATTACCAATCCGGTTATTTCAATGGAAGGGGATGTTTGCCGGGGAGGAGTTTGTGGTATTCTTTCCTGAGGGGCCCTTTCTTGTATCGGGTTTTCGCGGGTATATTTCGTCATGAACTTTTTGAAGTCCTCAAAAGTTTTAGAATCTTTTGTATAATATGTTTTGGCTATTCCACGAAAATCTTTGCTCCAGGTAATGATGTTTTTGTTATTGCTATGCAATTTGTCTGATGCGATTAGAATGGAGATATACTGCTCACATTCTTTTCGGGACGTTTCGTTAAATGTACCGTTTTTCCAGAAATTGGCTAAGAAACGGACAGCATTCCATTCATCTCGGTCCAGTTCATTCTGATTCTCGTATAACTGCGAATAAGTGCTTACCCATTTTTTTGCATTTTGTTTTAATATGATATTTTGAGATTCACTGTTGACAGGTGTCTGAAGAGGAGCCGAAGAGCGGGGTGCAGAACTCTGATATAATTCCTTTAATGCATTTTGGAATACTAAAAATGTAGTTTCGTCTTTAGTGTAATACTTCCTGGCGATGGTACGAAACTCTTTACTCCATACAATAATTTCTTTATTATTGCTGTGTAATTTATCCGATTGTTCAAGAGTGCTTATCAGGTCCATGCATTCGCTGGTAGCATCCGGATCAAATTTTTTTCGCCAATAGTCGGCCAGTGTCTCTATAGCAGTCCATTCTGCTGTAGAGAGTTCTGTTTGTTTGCTTTTAAGAAATCGACAAGCTTCGTTCCACTTGCCGATTTCCAGTTTTAATAAAGTCTTATCCATTTATAGGGTTCTGCTTTGTTCTGTTTTTTACTCTACTGATGCTTTGTCGATGATTGCTTTTGATTTTCTGAGTTCTTCTTCACATTTTACACCGGTGATTTTGAGATCGAATTCAAGTTTATCATTTTCTACATAAGCTAATCCGTGCAAGATACCTTCCTGGTCAATCTGATATGTAACTGAAATCTGGGTACCTTGAGGCCAGTCTTTGCTCAGTTTAAGCGTATGGTCGTCAATTAGTGTGCAGAATCTTTCTTCCACGATACTTTCTGTTTCCATATTTGTGAAATCACTTTCAAATACTTTCACAGATACACCTCGTTGGTTAGGAATAGAAGTAGTAAAGGTTTCAATTCGTTTTGTGGGTAACGAACTATTTGCAAAAATGAGGTTTTGCACCATGCTTTGTCCTTCAATGATTACGTCGGTACCATATGTTTTACTGGTGACATTGACCACTGTGGTGCGATCTCCACGGAGAGGAGCCGGTTTATCATCACTTTCTCCTTCTTCATAGTCGCGAACTGCTTGTGAATAGGCGGCATTCATAGCATAAATTGCCGCTCCTTTGGCTACACATTCATCCGGGTCGGTTAGTTTGGCATCACAATTGAATTCTTTATCTACCCGTTCCTTTATTTGTGGCATGCGGCTACTGCCTCCCACCAACAGTATTTCATCAATATTATTGTAACCTTTTTCTTTGGCAATAGCAATAACCTTCTTGGTGGCATCAATCGTTTCGTCCAGTTTCCTTTCTGTCAGTGAATTGAATAACTCGCGGCTAATCTCTATACGTGCGGAATTGCCTTCATATTGGTAAGTTGCTTTCGCTGTCTGCTTGGCTGTCAATACTTTTTTCTTGTCTTCTGCAAGTAATAACAACTCATATTTTAGGTCTAATCGGTCTTCGAACGAATAAGAAGTGTTATTTTGTTCGTTAAAAGCTGCCAGCATATATTCAGCTAATGCGGTATCCCAGTCTACTCCTCCTAAATGATGGTCTCCACCTGTGGCTATTACTTTAATGGCACCACCGTTCACGTTAATCAGGGTAACGTCAAATGTTCCGCCTCCGAGGTCGTATACTAAAACCGTTTTTTTCTGATCAGTCTTTACACCGTAAGAGATCGCGGCAGCCGTAGGCTCATTGATGATAGAAAGTACATTTAAGCCGGCTATTTCTCCGGCCTGCTTGGTTTGCATACGCTCTTTGGTTCCAAAATAGGCCGGACAAGTGATAACGACATCTTTGATCGGTTCCGGATTATCTCCCAAATCGTTGGCATCTTTAACCAGCTTTTTTAAGATGAAAGCCGAAATTTCTGTTGGGTCGTAATGATAGGGAAATTCGTTTGTGTTTTTATCGAAACTGTCATCTACACCTATATGGCGTTTTATGAATACTGCCGTTTTGGTAGGTTCAGTGGCCAACATACCTTTGGCTTCTTTTCCCACGACAACATGGTCCATATCCTCAAAATATACAGCGGATGGAGTAGTGGCATCTCCTTCGAAATTGCGGAGAACAATGGCTTGGTCGAATTTATCTACTTGTGCAATGCAACTGTAGGTGGTACCCAAATCGATACCATATACACTTCTGGTATTGTCCATAGTTATTTATCTTTTTAGAGTTTTTTTTAGATGAGTTGATTATTCTGATTTTTTATATACAGTGACTGTTGAGGGTTGAAATATTTTGTTTGTGGTAGCATTTCGGAAGCCTCCGTAATGAAATTCTTTAATAGTGCCGGCTTGTTCCGGGGTATCAGTGATCACTGTTCGGATGGCTGTTTGCTCTTTAGGTGAATATGCGCTGCCTATTGTCGGTTCAAAATACTCTAAGTCGTATTCGTCTTCTAGAATATCTTGAATATGCAGTTTACAATTTTCCACTTCTCTCAATAATCTCGTATAAGTTTCAGGGGAACTTTTAGCTTCCGTATTTTCATAAAACTTATAAGTTTTCGTGAGTCGCTCATGCATTTTTATCATGTTTTTCAGAAGAGGTTTTACGATTTCCGCATGAAGATCCCGGTTATGACTTTGCAGTTCTTCATGAAGATCCTTAATGATTTTATCTTTGTAAGAAGAATCTTCCAATAGTTTTTTTAATGCATTTATTTGATCTCCGATTTGAGAAGGGAACGAGTGATCGGGATGCGTCGCAGGCTCTATGGAGCGTTCATCGTTTGGATTCCTATTCTCCAGGTTCTGCTGCCGTTCTTCAAGTTCTTTTGCTAATTTATCCAACTTTTCAGCACGTAGATTCAACTCTTCTTCTTTTTGTTGAAGCTCTTGGATTTTTAATTTCATTTCTTCTTCTTGTTCGGGAGAAAGTTGTTCCTGTTCATTGGGGGAGGATGTCGCCTCATCGGTAGCTGGAGAGGGAGTGTGATTGGGCATTCCGGTTGAGATTAATTGAGCAAGATTAGCTTCAAATTGGCTCATTCTTTCCAATAGCTCTTCCATTTTGTTATTTTTACTTTTGGGCCATTCCATGTTGTGTGTGTTTATAGATTAATATATAGATTTTTATTTCTGGTTTTACATAAAGTATGAATACTTTTTATTAGATCAAATAACGAATAATTGTGTGCTTTTTAATCTTGTCTCGCAAATATATAGTTTGTAGTTGTGAAAATCAAACATATTGCTTTATAAAATTGTTGTAAAATGATTTTGTACCGGATATCCGGTACAAAATTGAAATCAGTAAAGACTTCTTTAATTTATATTGATGGTTGGTACTGCTTTTAGTGCATTAATTTAATATGAGTTTGATACAATATTAGAATAATTGTAGTTGTCTATTATAGACTAATTTAAAGTTAATGGTGGATCTTTTTTCAAAGAAGGGTAACTATAGCAGTCAATATCTTCATAATATAATAGTTAAATAACTATTGACTAGAGTGTTTCTATTTTAGTGATGTTCTTTATTAGTTTATTGTTTATCATCGGTCTTTTCTAGGTTTATTTAATCGGTTGTGCTTATCATAAAATATTTTTTTTACCGTTAATAATCAGATACAACTTGAATTTGAGAAACGACTTAGTTTAACACTCTCCATGAGTTATAACCTTTTAAAGTCTTATGAATCAATGTTTTTTAGTTAGGTATATACTTGGGGAGTGGAATCCACAAGTTAATGTTTGTATATTCACCCAGTAACACTTATTTGATGAAAATTGTCGGAGGAGGTAGAATTTATTTCCTCAATTCAAAAAAATAATAAAAATACGTATGAGAAACAGATATGTCAGGTATTTGTATGTATATTATGGGTAATAATATTTGAAATAAAGAGAATTGTCTAAATAGAATAGAAAGAGGATAACTATAGTTTCCCAATTATTTATTTAGTTGGGAGCATTACGATGATGATGTACTTTTTCTTGTTACCATTCAGATTCTTAGTAGAAATCATTTGTTAAACAATAGATTTTAGTAACTTTAGCCTCTGAGAGCATAGCGGTAATTGCTATTGTTAGATACTATAGATTCAGTACTCATAATTATTTCTCTTGATTATTATATTATTCATAATATTGAACTCACGTTAAATATAGATAAAATGAAAAAGATCAATGCGGCTTTGGTAATATCTCTGTTTGTAATGACAGGATGTGGAGGAAATAAACAACTGACAGATGATTGCATCACGGTTGATGTTAGTGCGGATTATCCTAAAAAGGAACTGATCCTTCAAGATTTTATGGATGTAGAATACGTTCCGTTGGAAACTACTGACGATTTTATAACTCAAGGTATTGTGAAAGCTACCGGCAAGAAAATTCTGTTGGTTGCAAATAGGATTATGGATGGTAATATTTTTGTGTTTGACAGGGCTACTGGTAAGGGGTTACGGAAGATTAACCGTTTGGGACAAAGTGGTGAAGAATATTCGCATATTATGTCTATTGTTCTAGATGAGGATAATAATGAAATGTTTGTTGTAGATTATCCTGCAAGGAAAATATTGGTATATGACTTATATGGAGAGTTCAATAGAAGTCTCCCATTTCCAGATACCTGCTATTATGAGTTTTTATCGGACTATGACCGGGATCATCTGATTGGTTATAAAAGTTATTTGCCATTGATAGAAACCGACGAATCATGCCATGTACTTATTTCCAAGAAAGACGGAAGTGTTACACGAAAAATTCAAATTCCTTTCAAAGAACTCGAGACACCGGTTGTGACGAAAGATGAGGCGATAGTGACTCCAGGTTTTTTTCTGATAACCCCGCATGATGGTAATTGTCTGCTGACGAAAACATCATCTGACACAATATACAATTACTTACCGGATGGCACTCTCAGTCCGTTTATTGTACGGACTCCTTCCATTCATTCTATGGATCCTAAAGTATTTCTTTTTCCGACCATTATCACTGATCGGTATTATTTTATGCAAACTCTTGATAAGAAGTTTAATTTTGAAAAGGGGAGAGGTTTCCCGACCAATGATTTAGTGTATGATAAACAGGAAAAAGCAATATTTCAATATACCGTATATAATGATGACTTTTCTAATAAACACCGGGTTGCATTGGGACAGCAACCCGAAAAATCTGTAGATGAAGAAATTGTAACCTGTCGTGCTTTAAATGCTTCAGACCTTGTCGAGGCAAACGAAAAAGGAGAACTGAAAGGTAAGCTAAAAGAAATTGCTGCGGGACTGAATGAAGAATCGAATTCGGTGATTATGTTGATAAAACGCAAGAAATAAAGATAGTAAAGGCTAGAGGATAGGTAGGTATTATATCCATGCTCATACGCCGTTCGAGGGAAAGTCCATTTCCATATCTGAGAGTAGTAATACCGATTATCGGGGCTATTGATGATAAAAGGTCTGCTGTAAGAAAAAGAAGGCGAACAAAGTAGAACGCGAAAGATGAAGAATGAAGAACGGGTTAACAGGTAGAAGTATTCCATCTACTTGTTAACCCGTTGATAATAAGTGTAGTTTATGAAGTTAATTGTGTACCAATGTACCGATTTCTTCTCCGGTAATCACTTTTTTCAGGTTGCCTACTGTATCCATATCGAATACTACGATCGGCAGATTATTCTCCTTACACATACAAGTAGCTGTCAAGTCCATCACTTTCAGTCCTCGTTTCAGCACTTCATCGTAAGTGATGTCGTGGAACTTGGTTGCCGTAGGATCTTTCTCCGGGTCGGCAGTATAGATACCGTCTACGCGAGTACCTTTCAACATGACGTCTGCTTCTATCTCGATACCGCGAAGCGATGAGCCGGTGTCGGTAGTGAAGAACGGATTCCCGGTTCCTGCCGACATGATGACGATTTCGCCATTTTCCATGCATTCAATAGCTTTCCATTTACTGTAGAATTCACCGATAGGTTCCATGCGTACGGCTGTAAGTACACGTGCTTTCACACCGGCCGCAACTAATGCCGAACTTAAGGCAAGGCTGTTAATTACTGTGGCCAGCATACCCATTTGGTCACCTTTTACCCGATCGAAACCTTTATTGGCTCCACTCAGTCCACGGAAGATGTTACCACCACCGATAACGATGCCGATTTGTACGCCTTGTTCATGAATCTCTTTGATTTGTGCGGCATATTCGGCCAATCGCTTTTCATCGATGCCGTATTGCTTTTCTCCCATCAGGCTCTCACCGCTGAGCTTCAACAGGACTCTTTTGTATTTTGCCATACGATTCTGATTGTTGGTTTACTTTTTTGCAAAGATACGCGATTCCTTTTAATGGACTATCTTTTTTGCTAAAAAAGCTTGTACAAGTCCGCGAAGCGACAGGTAGATAATAAAAGCCATCCACAAGGCATGATTTCCCATTACTCCTTGGAAGATGTAATAAGTAAGAAAAAAACTGGCAGAAGCGATGAACATGGAGAAAAGCATCTGGCGGGTAGCGGTGGCACCTATGAAAATGCCATCCCATAAAAAGGCGGAAAATCCGGCAAGGGGAATGGCTAATACCCAATAAAAGTAAGTGTCGGCTTCCTGGATAACGGATGATTCGTTAGTCAGTAATCCCAGAAATGATTGTCCACCAATACCGTAAAGAAGGGTGAACCCGGCTGATAATCCGACACCCCATCCGAATAACTGTCGGACGGTACGGTGAAGCTCCATACGATTACCGGCGCCAATATAACGACCGGCAAGTGCCTCGCCTGCATAGGCAAATCCATCCATAATATATGAAAAGAGGGTAAACAGCTGCATTAATAAAGTGTTTACAGCCAGTACTATTTCGCCTTGGGCGGCTCCGGCAGAGGTGAAGAACATCGTTACAGCTACCAGGCACAAAGTACGGAGAAAAATATCGCGATTTACCTGAAAGAACCGATACATGGCTTGTTTTTGCCAAATGCCTCTCCAATGGACTCGTTTCCGCAATTGTTTATAATAACGTAGCCATAAAAGCAGCGCCATCAGGAAACCTGCATATTGGGCTATAAGCGTTCCGAGAGCTACTCCTTCTACTTTCATTCCGAAAAGGAATACAAAACAAAGACTTGCCAGGATATTCACAATATTCTGCGTAATAGCGATATACATCGGAAAACGGGAATTCTGCATTCCGATGAACCAGCCGGCAAAACCGTAAAGGCCGAGCATGGCAGGAGCCCCCCAGATGCAGATACGAAAGTAGAGAGTGGCCAGACGTTCTACTTCGTCGGAAGTCTGTATGAAAGCAAATGCGGCTTTTTGGATGGGATATTGCAGAGTCATCAGACAGAGTGCGATAAACAATCCCACGCCGACTGAGCGTAGAAGCAGTTTTGTTACTTCTTCCAGATTACGTTGTCCGAATGCTTGGGAAGTCATGCCGCTGGTGCCCATCCGTAGAAAGCCGAATATCCAGTAAATGATGTTGAACAGCATGCCACCTACAGCAATGGCTCCGATGTAGGCGGCCGATCCCAGATGTCCTACAATAGTGACATCGACCAGTCCCAATAACGGGACTGTGATATTGGAAATAATAGAGGGAACGGCTATTTGCAGAATCCGTTTGTTTCCGTTACTGATGTGCATTCGTTTATTCATTGACATGCAAAGTTACATGAAAAACAGAGAATATGAAAATGATGTGAACAATCATGTAATTATATTGGTTCGCAACGTTCTCGATACAGGAATTAATATTATTTTTGTCTGCATATTGAAAGATATCTTACAGACAATTAACAAACATCGCAGCGAGGCAGCATCATCAATTTGAATTTAATAACTAAATGAAAAACATATGAGGCAATTTATTCTAATAATGATTTGTATATTACTACAAGTCATTCATGTGCATGCAGGGTCTAAGGATATAACGTGGAAATGGGATTATTCCGAAGCGGATGATATTTTTATTGATTTGCTTGGCAAGGCGGCTACTGGATTTATGGAAACGAATACGCCTAACTGTTATGGGGGGAAATTAGTAGTAAAACTTCCCGAGGGATTACATTTTAAGCAAACAGAAGCACCTGCTTTTTTGTTGATTGGCAATGCGGAAGAAATAGCTTTTAACGTTGACGTAAATGATAGTATGGCTATTCTTTCATTAAAGACATCTTCAGTACAAACTGTTCCGTCAGAAGCTATTAATATTACACTTAATCCTAAAGCGATTAAAGGCAAACTCAGAAAAGGTATGAACACAACCGGTAGGTTGAGTTTTCATCCATCAGAGATTCCTACCGTATTTAAATCGTCGATAACGGGTAGAACGTATCATTTAGTGTTTAATGATGAGTTCGATGATGGAGTGATAGATACTTTAAAATGGGATACGAGAAGTAGAAGAAGTCCTTTTACCCGTAGAGGTATGTATCAAGAGAAACCTTACTATGTGCTGTGTCATGAGGATTGGACCAAAGAGTTGCGTGGCGAACTTCGTTTGGAAGTCTCTAAATACCCGACACAAAACAATGTTGTGATGACCGGTGGGATTTTATCACTGGGCAGGTTCATGGCACGTTATGGTTATTATGAGACAAAGGCTTCATTTAGAGACTGTATTGGTGAAGGTTACTGGCCTGCTTTTTGGATACATTTTGATGAAGCCGATAAGTATGGAAAAGGAACTGAAATTGATGTTTTTGAATATATTCCTAAAGATAAACAAATCTTTCAGACACTTCATTGGTATAAAAAACAAGCAATGGAGGAGCAGCAATCAGAAGTGCAACATGCAGCTCTGGATTACGATAAAAGTGGGCAATTTAAAGAACACCGTTCGTCTACCAAGTATTTTGTATTGGATGAAGCTCAGAGTAAAGAGCATACATTTGCTGTGGAATGGACCCCCGAAGAACTGATTTTCTACACAGATGGTAAGGTTACCCGTCGGGTGAATCGGAAAGATGATCCCAAACAAGTGCCAAGTGCTTACCAAATGGTTTATTTCTCTTGTTCCGCAGGAGAATGGGGAGGTAATGTGATGGAAAATCAAGTACCTGCCTATGTCTATTTTGATTATTGCAGATGTTATCAGGAAAGTGATCAGGATGCTATTTACACCGTTAAAGGTAATGGGATGAAAGTTCCGGCGAGCCGGCGTGTGGGAAAGCTCTGAATATAACAAAGGGTCAGGCTCACAAATATTGAAAATAATAGTGAGTATGTGACTTGGGAATACACAATATAAATACTATCTTTGTAGGGACCTAACTAAATAAAAATGAAGAAGATGAAAACCTTGACTTTATTTCTTTCCTTGCTCTTTTCTTTCCCGTTTGTGCTTTCGGCTCAGATGGTGGGAGAGACTTTGCAGAAGGTCTCTGTTGCCCTTGATAACAGACAGTGGGACCAAGCTGTTACTTTGTTCCGCCAAGCGGTAAATACCAATGTAGAGAAAGCCGAAATGTTCTATTGGACAAGTGTGGATAAGAGTCTGGAAGTATCATCCAGGATAGGGCGGGAACTGGCTGCTTATTACAAAAAATCACGCAGCTATGACAAAGCGTATCTTTTTTACAAAGAGTTGCTTCAAAAATCTCCGAATGATGTTAATTGTCTTGTGTCATGTGCTGAGATGGAAGTATGCCGTGGGAGGGAGTCTGAAGCTTTGGAGACTTACCGGAAAGTACTGTCATTGGATGCGGATAATCTGGCAGCCAATATTTTTATCGGTAATTATCTTTATTTGAAGGCGGAGAGAGAGAAAAAACAGTTAGAAGCAGATTATAAAAAGATTAGTGCTCCCACTCGGATGCAGTATGCACGCTATCGTGATGGTCTTAGCCGTGTGATGAGTACCGGATACGGAAAGGCAAGGGAATATCTTCAAAAGGTGATCAGTCAATTCCCTTCTACTGAAGCTCAAAAGACATTAGAAAGAATAAAGCTTATAGAAAAAGAGGTGAACAGATAACTGTTCACCTCTTTTTCTATATGTTGTTACCGGGCTGTGCGTATGGGTAAATCAATAGGTCCTTCGACAACGGAACGCGTTTGTGTTTGTCCTTGTTTGGGGCCGGGTATCAGTGGACTGTATGTCAGGACGTGACGGATACGGGAACGTTGGTCGTTGGTAAACCGGTCTGAGTAACTTACGGAATAATCCATAATATTAGTAGAAGTAAATGTCTGATTGGTCTTACAATTTTTACGTTTTACCAGATAGTCAAACGTGAAGTTTGCCGGATCATTCTTCGCGGTGTAGGCGTAATCAGCGTCATACTCCACTTTATTATAAGTAGGGGTGTCGTCACAATAATCCGAATCAAAGCAACCGTCATAAATACCTTCGTCATTTTCAGAAAAAGCATGGTGTAAGCCCAGATAATGACCTAATTCGTGAGCTAATGTTACGGTGATGTCTGCTGTACTATATTGGGTTGAAGTTGACTGGTCATTAATGAATAAACTGTTGATGGAGACACTATATGGAAATTTCAGATTTTGTTTCTCTAAATAAGATTTTTGTGTTTTGCTCAGTCCTTCCAGATAATTGCTTCCTACTGTGGAAAAAGGTATATGTGCAATTCCCAGTGTGGTACTGTTTGTACTCTCATCGTCCTTGAAGTTGTATACCATTACGTTGATATAGTTATTCGGTTCCCAGATGTATTTTACATATTTACCTGTTTCGTCATTCATGAAGACATCACAGTCGATAGGGTAACTTTCCTCCCATAAAACATATTTCACTCCCGGAGTTGATAAGGGTTTCCCATCTTCATCAGTAGTAGCCAGCGTAAAAGTCAAGTTCATATCCACACTTTTGGTTTTATCTTTATAAAGCTTGTTGACTGTATCTAATATTTTGGCTAAACGGTCTTGTTTAACGTATTGTAAAGGATTGTTTTTATCTTTATATAGTACATGGAAAATAACCGGGAGGTTATAGTGATACTCACCTGCTGTTGTACTTCTTCCTTGCTGGCTAATGCTGATGGTTTTCTTGATTCCGCCGGAAGTAACGACAACTGTCATATTTCTTTCGGCTTCATCCAGGTTAGCTTCCACAACAATGCTGAGTGATTGATTGCTCGTTCCTTGATTAGGAACGGGATTACATGCTGTAGAAGAACTTGCTGCTGTCCAGGAGCCACTGCTGGTAATGTTTACGGTTAAAGTGGCCCCGTCACTGCTGATGTTTTCAAAAGTTGATTGGGATAATTCAAGTGTAGCATCGGAGGTGGAATCCTCACAACTACTGAAACCAATAAGTACTAAAAGTATAACGAATAAATATTCTGTTTTCATAAAAGAATGTTTTTTTATAAAGAACACAGGGTCAAAGATAATGGTTTAAACTTTAAATCTCAATTTTAAAGAATGTATTGTACTTCTTTAAATAGATATCGACGGATCTTACCCGTCTCGTCTTGTAGAACTAAATGACCATCGGCTTCTACTTCTACAATTCCGGCATTAAATGTTCCTTCTGAATCTTTATAAAAGTGTATGCCTTCTTTGCGGAAGAGAGCTGCCTGATAACGATCGGTGATAAATTCAATATCTCCTTCCTGTAAGATCTTATAGTATTCTTTTATCCGCTGAAGAACTTGTGCGAGTATTTCCATACGGTCAGACTCCCGGTGGGTGATCTGTATGATTGAGATGGGATTGGGAGCAGAACTGTGAAATTCTTTCTGATTGATATTGATACCTACTCCTGCAATACTCTGGCTGATATGTATTCCCATCAGATCGTTTTCAATCAGCATTCCGCAGATTTTTTTGTCCTTCCAATAGATGTCATTCGGCCATTTTATAGAAACGTCTCCTATATATAGATCAAGTGTCTCTTTAACTGCTAAAGAGGCGATTTGTGAAAGCAGGAATTGCTTACGTGCTTCCAGGAAAGTTGGATACAACACGAAGCTGAACATCAGGTTTTTTCCGTATTCCGATTCCCAACTGTTTCCGCGCTGTCCTCTGCCTGCAGTCTGGAAGTCTGCCACTACTGTGGTCAGTTCGCTAACCTTCTCCTTTTCGCAGAGGGCATTTAAATAACCGTTGGTGGAGTCTGCTTTTGCAATATGAATAAGGGGGACAGGGAAAGATTCAGGGCAGGGCATCATATTCGGTACGTAATTTTTTGGTAAACTTCTTCATTACTTCGTCGTAAGAATGATCTATCAGTTGCTTGATCAGCTTGTCATCCGCATCCCGGTCAAAGTAGACTTGATTCCAATACTTCTTGTGAAAATGATAAGCTCCTTCGATGGCCGAATAGTGCTCACGTAATTCGATGGCATAGTCCGGATCACATTTCAATGAAATCGTATTGGCCCCTTCCAGATCGATCAGGGCGAACATTTTATCCATTACTTTCATGACGAGTGAATATTCGTCGAATGGGAAGCATTCTGTGACTGCTTTTTTCCGGAGGCAGTATTCTCTTGCTGATTCTATATTCATAAAACTCTAAAATAATGGCGGATAAAACGCCTCTTTTATATGTTCAATTCTAAAATTTCCGGTTTTGCCTATCACGGTGATAATATCAAACCGTACAGGTTCATCTATTTGGAATAACTTGATATATGTATCGGCTGCTATTACAGTGCGCCTGATTTTTTGTGGAGTGACGGCGTCTTGAGGAAGTGCGAAGTCCGTATCGCTCCGGGTTTTTACTTCTACAATAATCAGTTCTCCGTTTTTAGCTGCCACAATGTCCAGTTCGAAATGTCCTTTACGCCAGTTACGATGCCGGATTACGTAGTCATGCCGTTCCAGATAGTCGACGGCGGCGTCCTCTCCGGCTTTTCCTAAAAGGTTGTGTTCTGCCATAAAGAAGATTTTTATATTTATAGGTCGGTCCGGTGATAAAACATGGATGTGTATCGGCCGACCGGACATATTATTTCTGCAAATTTACTCTTTTTATTCTTTGAAATTACAGAAGTAAAAGTAAATTTGCAAAGAATATGAGAAAGAGAGATAAAAAATGTAATAAGGCAACTCCGGACGAACCTAAGCGGGAACGACGGATGAGCATATTGCTGAGCGAAGATGAGCAGCAGATTGTGGATCGTTATCTGGATAAGTATAAGATAACGAATAAATCACGCTGGCTTCGTGAGACGATTCTCATGTTTATACATAAAAATATGGAAGAGGATTATCCTACTCTTTTTGGTGAACACGATATGAGGCGTTAGACGTATGTTGGATGATTCTTATTTTATGAAGCAGGCCTTGATAGAGGCTGTTAAAGCAGGAGAGAGAGGAGAAGTCCCTGTTGGTGCTGTAGTGGTCTGTAAAGAGCGGATCATTGCCCGTGCGCATAACCTGACTGAAACACTGAATGACGTGACTGCCCATGCTGAAATGCAGGCCATTACTGCCGCTGCCAATGTTCTTGGTGGGAAATATCTGAATGAATGTACTTTATATGTCACAGTGGAACCTTGTGTGATGTGTGCCGGTGCTATTGCTTGGGCTCAAACGGGAAAGCTGGTGTTTGGTGCCGAAGATGATAAGAGAGGCTATCAGAGATATGCTCCGCAAGCACTCCATCCTAAAACAGTTGTTGTCAAAGGAATATTGGCTGATGAGTGCGCCGGGCTGATGAAAGACTTTTTTGCTGCTAAGAGGAGGTGACAGTTCACCACTGCCCCTATTCTTTTATTTCTTCGTAGTCTACGTATTCTCCTTCGTTATCATCAAACAGTTTTTTGTGCTTGGCTCCTGTCCCAGTGATGATTTCTTCTTTATCATTAGCCTGAGTTTGGTGGTAATATCTTCTGCTTCCTGAATTATTATTGGGTCCGTTACGATCTGAACCTGACGAGGGCGAGCGTTTTCCAAGTCCGAAAACGGCTCTTAATACGCTGCCTACAAGGGCCAATCCAATGATTATAACGGCTATGACAATAATGAATAAAAATCCTAAAATGTGAAACATGGGCTATTTGTTTTATGCATTGTTTAAAATTTGTAGTACAACAAACGTGCCAGAAGGATTGTTTATTTATTTTTTCTTGTTAAAAGTGAAAGAATGATATACCACACAATAACTGCTGAGAATCCGCTGATACCCAGAAACAGTAGTAATGGAATGCAGACAATCAGAAATATGAAACTTACCTTATTATCTTTCCAAGAAAGATTTTTGAATTTCAGAGAGAACATGGGAATTTCAGCCACAAGCAACCATGAAAAGAGCATTACCATTATAATAAGGTATATAACATTGCAATGTGCCAGCAGAAAATCTTTGCCACCTACGATTAACGCTCCCCAATAGAGGGCATTGGCCGGTACCGGAAGGCCTATGAAAGAACTGGTTTGCCGCTCGTCTACGTTAAAATTAGCCAAACGTAAAGCAGAAAAAATAGAGATAAGGAATGCCAGATAAGGGATATAATCTCTTAATCCTGCCAGAAAGTCGGGGTATATCAATCCGGGTTCTTTCAAAAATGAAAAAACAAGTAAAGAAGGGGCTACTCCAAAACTGACGTCATCCGCCAGTGAGTCGAGTTCTTTTCCTATCGGAGAATATGCATGAAGCAGTCGTGCCAGCATGCCGTCGAAAAAGTCGAAGACAGCACTTAATATAATGAAGATAAAAGCTAGTTCATACTTAGCTTCAAAAGCCATCACGCCGGCAATGCAGCCTGAAAAAAGGTTCAGGCAGGTTACTGTATTGGGTATGTGGCGGGTTATAGCATTTGCCATTATTGTTTCTTATTTTAATTTGGCGATAACAGTTTGGTTACCGGTGGTCAATTGTCCCATGCTGACACAGATTTCTGTGCCTAACGGGAGATATACATCTACACGTGAACCGAATTTTATGAATCCCAAATGCTCGTCGATATAACATTCTTCTCCCGGTTCGGCATATGTTACAATACGTCTTGCCATTGCACCGGCTATTTGCCGTGCCATTACCTCTACTCCCTCAGGAGTTTCGATGACGATCATTGAACGTTCATTTTCTGTACTGGCTTTCGGAAGCCATGCTTTCATGAATTTACCATTATCATGAGTGACTTTCTTGACCACTCCGTCTACCGGATACCAGTTGGCGTGTACATTTAGTATGCTCATGAAAATAGATACCATAATGCGGCGATCGTGGAAGTATTCATGTTCATCTACTTCTTCGATGACTACGATTTTTCCATCTGCCGGTGCAACTACAATCTTTTCTGTATCCTGTCCGAAAAGCCGGATGGGACAACGGAAAAAGTTAACCATCAACAGATAGACAACGATACTTACCAAAGCCACCAGATAGAATGGTATTTTACAATCAATTCCCCAGTAAAGAGCCAGATTTATGATCAGTAGCAGAAAAAAACTACCCCATAAAATATGTGTTCCTTCACGGTGAATTCTTATCTTTTTTAATTTCTTAAGTCGACCCATTTGCACTATTTAATGATAATTATCCGCAAAAGTATACTTATTTTAAAAATCCAGCAAGCATTTGCAGGTAGAAATGACTTATGTTGATAACTTTTTGATGTTTATCTTTGTTAGTAGCTGTAGACATTGTAATTTTATGGCTTCAAATTATCAACCTATAACTATGCAGGATTTCGTTCATTTACACGTCCATACGCAATATTCTCTTCTGGATGGTCAGGCCAGTGTCAGTGCATTGGTCGATAAGGCTATGAAAGACGGGATGAAAGGTATTGCCGTTACGGACCATGGAAACATGTTCGCCATTAAAGAGTTTACGAACTATGTTAATAAGAAAAATGGAGGTCCGAAAGGAGAAATAAAGGACCTGAAGAAGCGGATTGCAGCTATTGAAGCCGGTGAAGTGGAGTGTGTGGATAAAGATGCCGAGATTGCTGACTGTAAAGCTAAAATAGCGGATGCGGAAGGGCGATTGTTCAAGCCTATCATAGGCTGTGAGATGTATGTGGCTCGCCGTACAATGGATAAAAAGGAGGGAAAGCCTGACCAGAGCGGGTATCACCTGATTGTGCTCGCCAAAAACGAGAAGGGGTATCATAACCTGATAAAATTGGTTTCGCGGGCATGGACCAAAGGTTACTATATGCGTCCCCGTACAGACCGGAACGAGTTGGAGAAATATCACGAAGGTTTGATTATCTGTTCTGCGTGTTTGGGCGGTGAAGTGCCCAAAAAGATAACTCAGGGATTGTTGGCGGAAGCAGAAGAAGCCATCCAATGGTATAAGAACCTGTTTGGAGACGATTATTATCTGGAAATGCAGCGCCATAAAGCGACAGTGCCTAAAGCAAATCATGAAGCTTATCCGTTGCAGGTGAATGTAAATAAGCATTTGATTGAATACTCCAAAAAGTATAATGTCAAGTTAATCTGTACGAATGATGTTCACTTTGTCAACGAAGAACATGCTGAGGCGCACGATCGGCTGATCTGTTTGAGTACGGGAAAAGATCTCGACGATCCGAACCGGATGTATTATACGAAACAAGAGTGGATGAAGACGAAGGCAGAGATGAATGAACTCTTTGCCGATGTGCCCGAAGCATTGAGTAATACACTTGAGATTCTGGATAAAGTAGAGTATTATTCAATCGATCACGCACCGATTATGCCTACTTTTGCAATCCCCGAGGACTTTGGTACAGAAGAAGGATATCGGCAAAAATATACGGAAAAGGATCTTTTTGATGAGTTCACCCAAGACGAAAACGGCAACGTGGTGTTGAGTGAGGAAGCAGCCAAAGATAAAATAAAACGTTTGGGAGGCTATGATAAACTGTACCGTATCAAACTGGAAGCCGACTATCTGAAAAAGCTGACTTTCGACGGAGCTAAGAAGTTTTATGGTGATCCGTTGTCACCGGAGGTCAAAGAGCGGCTGGTCTTTGAATTACATATTATGAAGACCATGGGTTTCCCGGGATACTTTCTTATAGTGCAAGATTTTATTGCCGCCGGGCGTAATATGGGAGTCTCCATTGGTCCGGGACGTGGTTCCGCTGCCGGTTCTGCCGTAGCCTATTGTTTGCAGATCACTAAAATAGACCCGATCAAATACGATTTGCTGTTTGAGCGTTTCTTGAATCCCGATCGTATTTCATTGCCTGATATCGATATTGACTTCGATGATGATGGTCGTGGCGAAGTGTTACGTTGGGTGACGGAGAAATATGGACAGGAAAAGGTGGCGCATATCATTACCTATGGTACTATGGCTACGAAACTGGCTATCAAAGATGTTGCCCGTGTTCAGAAACTTCCGCTTGCCGAATCGGATCGCTTGGCCAAATTGGTTCCGGATAAAATTCCGGATAAGAAACTGAATCTGAAGAATGCCATAGAATATGTGCCCGAATTGCAGGCGGCTGAAGCATCGCCCGATCCTTTGGTGAGGGATACGATGAAATATGCCAAGATGCTTGAGGGGAATGTGCGTGGAACGGGTGTACATGCCTGTGGCACTATTATTTGTCGTGATGATATCACGGATTGGGTACCGGTCAGCACGGCTGATGATAAAGAGACCGGCGAAAAGATGCTGGTTACCCAATATGAAGGTTCGGTGATCGAAGATACCGGATTGATCAAGATGGACTTTCTGGGGCTGAAAACATTGTCTATTATAAAGGAGGCTGTCGAAAATATTCGTTTGAGTAAAGGAATGGAACTGGATATCGATTCCATTTCAATCGAGGACCCGGCTACTTATAAACTTTACAGTGACGGACGAACGATCGGTACTTTCCAGTTTGAGTCTGCCGGTATGCAGAAGTACCTGCGTGAGTTGCAACCTTCTACGTTTGAGGATCTGATTGCGATGAATGCCCTTTACCGTCCGGGTCCGATGGATTATATTCCTGACTTTATTGATCGTAAACATGGACGTAAGCCTATTGAATATGATATTCCTGTCATGGAGAAATACCTGAAGGATACATACGGTATTACGGTCTATCAGGAGCAGGTCATGCTTTTGTCACGTCTGCTGGCCGACTTTACGCGTGGTGAATCGGATGCCCTCCGTAAAGCGATGGGTAAAAAATTGCGTGATAAGTTGGATCACATGAAACCCAAGTTTGTAGAAGGCGGAAGGAAAAACGGACACGACCCGAAAGTTCTTGAAAAGATTTGGGCGGACTGGGAGAAATTTGCATCGTATGCGTTCAATAAATCACATGCCACCTGTTATTCTTGGGTTGCCTATCAGACTGCTTATCTGAAAGCCAATTATCCGGCTGAATATATGGCTGCTGTCATGAGCCGAAGTTTGTCGAATATCACTGATATTACCAAACTGATGGACGAGTGTAAAATGATGGGAGTACAGACGTTGGGACCGGATGTGAATGAAAGTAACCTGAAGTTTACCGTAAACCGGAATGGAAATATACGTTTCGGATTGGGAGCCGTCAAAGGTGTGGGTGAGGCTGCCGTGCAAAGCATCATGGAGGAGCGAAAAGAGAACGGTCCCTTTAAAGGTATCTTCGACTTTGTGCAGCGTGTCAACCTGAATGCTTGTAACAAGAAAAATATGGAATGCCTGGCACTTGCCGGTGGATTCGATAGCTTTCCTGAACTGAAGCGTGAACAGTATTTTGCTGTGAACAGCAAAGGAGAGACTTTTCTTGAGACATTGATGCGTTATGGCAACCGTTACCAAGCTGATAAGGCTGCCGCCGTTAATTCTTTGTTCGGTGGAGATAACGTTATCGATATAGCGACTCCCGAAATTCTACCGGCGGAACGCTGGAACGATTTGGAGAGACTGAATAAGGAACGCGAACTGGTAGGTATTTATTTGTCGGCACATCCGCTTGATGAATATGCCATTGTGTTGGAACATGTTTGCAATACACATATGAGCGAGCTTGATGATAAATCGGCTTTGGCAGGAAGAGAGATTACGATGGGAGGCATTGTTACCAGTGTCCGTCGGGGTATCAGTAAGAATGGAAATCCTTATGGTATAGCTAAAATAGAAGATTATTCCGGTTCGGCGGAGATTCCTTTCTTTGGAAATGACTGGGTTACTTTCCAAGGCTATTTAGGTGAAGGTACTTTCTTGTTTATCAAAGCCCGTTGTCAACCTAAACAATGGCGTCCCGATGAACTTGATGTCAAGATTACTTCGATGGAATTGCTGCCCGATGTCAAGGAACAACTGATAGAGAAGATTACGATTCTGATTCCCCTTGCCGAACTTAATTCGGCTTTGGTAACCGAGCTTGCTTCTTTAACGAAAGAACACCCGGGAAATACGGAACTTTATTTCAAAGTAACGGATACGGAGGGGAAGATGTATGTAGACCTGATTTCCCGTCCTGTGAAACTTTCGGTTGGCAGAGAATTAATTTCCTATTTAAAGGAACGTCCCGAACTTGCGTTTCATATAAATTGATTATCTTTGCCGCATAACAGTGATAGATACTTAATAACTAACAATTAATAATTATAGAAAATGGCTTTAGAGATTACTGACAACAACTTTAAGGAAATCCTCGCAGAAGGATCACCGGTTGTTATTGACTTTTGGGCTCCTTGGTGTGGTCCTTGTAAGATGGTAGGTCCTATCATCGATGAACTGGCTAAAGAATATGAAGGAAAAGTGATCATGGGTAAATGTGATGTAGACGAAAACAGTGATCTACCTGCAGAATTTGGTATCCGCAATATTCCTACTGTTCTATTTTTTAAGAATGGAGAATTGGTAGACAAACAAGTCGGTGCCGTAGGTAAACCTGCATTTGTAGAGAAAGTTGAGAAATTATTATAATATACTTTCATTAAAAATATTTGTTTATGGGACTGGAAGACGATTTTTTGTTAAATGACGCCGATGATGAAAAGACCATCGAGTTCATCCGGAATTATTTGCCTCAGGAATTGAAGGAAAAGTTTTCGGAAGACGAGTTGTACTATTTCCTCGATTTGATTGATGAGTACTACTCTGAAAGCGGAATCCTGGATGTTCAGCCCGATGCTGACGGTTATGTTGACATCGACTTGGAGCAGGTAGTAGAATTCATCGTGAAAGAAGCCAAAAAAGATGAAGTGGGTGAATATGACCCGGAAGATATCTTATTTGTGGTGCAGGGAGAAATGGAATACGGCAACTCTCTGGGACAGGTGGAGTAAGCCAGTCTTCGTAAACCAAGAGATAAAAAGCGTGTAGAAACACTTCTGCACGCTTTTTTGTTGCATGTATGTGTGATAGTTTACTTCGTCTTGATTCTTCTCCTCCTACTAAAGTGCATTATGTTTTTTCGAAGTATCAGGTGTGTATAAGAGTCCGGATATTTGCTTGAAAGTGGGATGAATAAAAGCCCGGTTTAGTCTGTTTTTACGAAATAAGACATACTAAATTTCTTCTAATGCATAGTATTGGTAGTCTCTTACAACGGTCTGAAGAAATTTTTCATCGTTTATATTTGTTTGATCTACAGATAGCAGGGCACGAACTTTGGGTGCCAATTGTGCGATATGTCTTGTCCGATCCTTATGATGTAATTCTAATGCTTTACTGATTACGTTTATTTGTTCCAAAGACAGGTCGGCAGCTGATGGAAAACTGGGATGATATCCTTTAGTCAGATAATCGAACTCGTCAAGACTTACCTGTATTTTGCGATAGTTCTTTTCTTTAATTACCATTGTACCGGCAGCCAGATCTCCCAAACGTTGGCTGTTTTTGGTCAATAGTATGACCAGTACGCCCAATCCTCCGGTAATAGTTACGTCTATCCCATAGAGCAACCACCTTAGCAGATAGGCGCTCAGGCTGGGTGTCGTACCGTCTGCTTTTACCACACGGATATTCATAAGTTTCTTTCCGGCACTCTGTCCTTGGTTAAAAACTTCGCAAAGTAACGAGTAACATAGTACAGGCAGATAGATGAACAGGAACAACAGGAAAAACGTACTTCCGGAAAAAGCATGTATATTGAGTTTCCCCAATATATAAGAAGTGGCAAGAATGTAGATAAACAGCAGAAAATAGTCAATAATACGAGCCAGTATCCGTTCGCCAAGGCTGGCGGGTACCTGACTGATTCGTACGAATTGTCCTGTGATGATAGTCGATTCTGCCATTTCTGATTAAACACATTTGGGTTCCGGCTGCAAATATATCATAATTCTCTTACTTTTGCTTCCGGTTTCGGACAAAACTTATCCGGAACTGCAACCAAGCAGATGTGAAAGGATGCTGGTTGTTTTATTTCGGGTACGTTCAGAGAGAAGGAGTCGCGCAAATAGATTTTTTTTTCGCGTTTTTGCATGAAAAAGATATCTTTATCTCTCTTTTGGTGACAGTCGCTATTCTCAAAATCTTCCTGATAGAGAAGTAAAGTACATAAATAGAGTATTTGTATACGGATTTTCTTGCCTTTTCGGGTAAATATTCCGGTTCTATCATTAAAACATTAGCTTCTTTCGGGAAAAGAAGTTAATGTTTTAATGATAAGAAGTTAGTCTTTTGCCCGTAAGAAGTTAATGTTTTGTCCGTAAGGAGTTAATTTCGTAAAAGACAGAGAAGAAAGTTATGTTTTTCAATGCTAATTGATACTTTGGCATGGGTATTGGTAATCTGTCTTTGTGTATGTAAAATGAAAAGTATTAAAGCAAAGTGTTTGTGTCGTATGGTGGTTTCCAGGTTCTGTGATCGAGCTAAGGTGAAATGACTGGCATTCCGGTTTTGCCTAATGGCAAAATAAGGGCTTCTTTTGGTACTACTCGCAACCTAGATCGGAAATAGATGCGTATAGTTCCATCAGAAATACAAAATGTCATTATGGGTTACAACTATCAGAATGTAAGATTCTCCATCGGTGATGATGGTCATTCTATTTGTTTTTAAGCAGAGTTAATCCGATTTCTTCTAAAGTGTGACAATCATAGTCGATTCTGTCATTTCCGGTTAAACATTTTTTAGTTTTGGTTGCAAATATATCATAATTCTCTTACTTTTGCTTCCGGTTTCGGACAAAACTTATCCGGAGCCGAACCGGTTGGATGAAAGAGGTAACGTTTATACGTCGGAATATTGAGAAATGGAAAGAGACTGAGAAGGTGGTGGAGCAGGCAGATAAACTGACTCCTGACCGTCTTGCCGACGCTTATACGGAACTTACGGCAGATCTCGCGTTTGCACAAACTCATTATCCGTCTTCCCGCATTACTATTTATCTGAATAATCTGGCTTCGGCTCTTCATAATGTGATTTATCGCAATAAGAAGGAGAAATGGACCCGTATCTTTACTTTCTGGACGCAAGAGGTTCCGCAAACGATGTACCATGCTCGTAAAGAGTTGTTGGTTTCGGTCCTGATTTTTTTGGCCAGCGTATTGGTGGGCATTGTTTCAGCAGCGAATGATGATAACTTCGTCCGCCTGATTCTGGGCAACGGCTATGTGGATATGACACTTGATAACATAGCGCGTGGTGAGCCGATGGCTGTGTACAACGGTTCGGAAGAGGTACCTATGTTTCTGGGCATTACTTTAAATAATATCATGGTTTCTTTCAACGTCTTTGCAATGGGGTTGCTCACCAGCTTTGGAACAGGATGGTTACTGTTTAATAACGGAGTGATGCTCGGTGCTTTTCAGACCTTTTTCTTTAAACATGGTTTGTTGGGCGAATCCATGCTTGCGATCTGGTTGCATGGGACTTTGGAAATATGGGCCATTATCGTAGCCGGTGCTGCAGGGCTGGCTTTAGGAAACGGGTGGCTGTTCCCCGGAACTTATTCCCGTAAAGAGTCTTTTATGAGGGGAGCCAAGAAAGGGCTGAAAATTATAGTAGGTACAGTTCCTATCTTTATAATGGCCGGATTTATCGAAGGTTTTATCACGCGTCATACCGAATTACCCGATGTTTTGCGGTTGGGCATCATTCTATTGTCACTGTCATTTATTATCTATTACTATATTTATTTACCAAACAGAAAAACTCATGGAATCACAAAAACCTAAAATTGCTTTATATGTGAAGCGTCCTTTTGGTGATAAACTGAATGCGACCATGGACTTTATAAAAGAGAACTGGAAACCGATGTTGAAGTTCTGTACCTATTTGATTCTGCCGTTATGTCTGATTCAAGCCATCAGCATGAATGGAATTATGGGAGGAGCAATGGGAATTGCAGCTGCCAAAGAGGCCGGGACCAATTCTTTAGCGGCCATCGGAATGCAATTCTGGGTAAATTACGGACTGATGTTTCTCTGCTATCTGGTAGGTTCTATATTGCTGACTTCTATTATTTACGGACTGATGCAGGTTTATAATCAGCGCGAAGAACGGTTGGCCGGTGTGACGTTTGCCGACTTGAAACCTTTTCTGTTCAAAAATATAAGACGGCTGCTGGTTATGGTACTGTTCTGTATAGGCCTTACTATAGTGGTGGGCATTGTTATGGGGATTCTGGTTGTAGCTTCTCCGTTCACGCTTTTGCTTACTATTCCGTTGCTGATAGCCTGTGCAGTGCCGTTAGCCTTGTTTACTCCGATTTACTTGTTCGAGGAGATCGGCATTCTTGCAGCTTTCTGGAAAACTTTCCGTCTGGGATTTGCCACATGGGGCGGTGTCTTTTTAGTATCTCTGGTCATGGGTTTGATATCCAGTGTATTGCAGGGAGTTACTACGACTCCGTGGTATATTGCCACTATCGTAAAATACTTCTTTATGCTGAGCGATACACAGAATGAACTGACCATCTCTGCCGGATATAGTTTCATGGTCTATCTGTTGGCTATCGTCCAGACTTTTGGTGCCTATCTTTCTATGATATTTTCTTTGATTGGTATGGTATATCAATACGGTCATGCCAGTGAGGTGGTAGATAGCATTTCGGTAGAAAGCGAGATAGATAAATTTGAGCAATTATGATCGACTTTAAATGACGTTGCAAGCTGATACATTGGTCTGCGATACCGCAAGGGTTGCTTTTTGGAAATCCAATCCGGATTATGACTATAACCGTGAACTGATGACTCCTGAGATTGATATCTACGGGTGGCTCAGTATGCAGCTCTCCAAGTTACTTCGTGCCATTTTCGGAAGTCGTTTTGCTGAGGAGTATTCCGGCATTATCCTGATTATTATTGCTATTCTCATCCTGTTGCTGATCCTCTGGTTTCTTTATAAAAAGCGTCCCGAGCTTTTTATGCGTTCACGCAGAGGTCCTGTAAACTATAGTGTCCACGAAGATACCATTTACGGAGTCGATTTTGATGCAGAGATCAGGCGTGCCATAGACCGCAAGGATTACCGGGAGGCCATCCGTCTGCTTTATTTGCAGACCCTTAAACTGTTGAGCGATGACGGCCGGATAGATTGGCAACTTTATAAGACTCCTACAGAATATATTTATGAGGTAAAGCAGGAGATGCTTCGTACTCCTTTCAGGAATCTGACCCATGGTTTCTTACGGGTACGTTATGGTAATTTTCCCGCTTCCGAGTCTCTTTTTGAAGAGCTGGCAGCTCTGCAAACTCAAATCAGGAAGGGAGGGGATGTATGAGAAGCAGTCGTTGGTTTATTATCGGGATCGTTCTCTTTTTGCTGATCATGTTTGTGGTAGAATCTCATCTGCCGAAGAAATTCGTCTGGAATCCCACCTTTGCACAACATGATCACCAGCCACTGGGGTGTGCCGTGTTTGATGATGTCTTGAAGTCCTCTCTTCCGGATGGATATTCTCTTTCGCGCAAGACATTCTATCAGTTCGCTGCTGACAGTGACTCCTGCCGGAGTATTCTTGTCATTACTCAACATGTAAATCTGGTGGAGGCGGATCTCAATGCTTTGCTCGATCTGGCCCAAAGGGGAAACAAGATATTGATAGCCGCTTCCTCTTTCAGTACTTCGCTGTCTGATACGTTGGGATTCGACAATTCGTATGCTTATTTTAATCCGAGACGGATGAAAGAGTATGCGGGCAATTTATTGGAGCGTGACAGTGTCTGCTGGATTGGGGATTCAGCAGTATATGATAAGCGTACTTTTCGTTTTTATCCTCATTTATGTGGCATTTACTTCACAAAATACGATTCGTTGTCTCTACCGTTAGCTACCAGCCGGATTGATTCGATGCAAATGTTCAATGACAGTTTGCCGGATTGTTTTCCGCCCGTGGCCCTTAGTCGTCCGGTAGGGAGCGGAGAGATTGTTTTGGTCACTACTCCGTTATTGTTTACCAACTATGGAATGCTCGATGGCGACAATGCAGCCTACCTTTTCCGTCTGCTTTCTCATCTGAAAGGTTTACCGGTAGTCCGTACCGAAGCCTATGGGGCGGGAGCACAGGTTGAGGTATCTCCTTTTCGTTACTTCCTTTCCCAGCGTCCTCTGAGGTGGGCGCTTTACCTGACGATGCTGGTATTGGTGCTCTTTATGGTATTTACCGCCCGCAGAAGGCAAAGGGCTATTCCGGTGATTCGTGAGCCTGCAAACCGTAATCTCGAGTTTGCCGAGTTGATCGGTACTTTATATTATCAAAAGAAGAATCATGCTGATCTTGTGCGCAAAAAGTTTATTTACTTTGCTGAGAGCCTGCGGAGGAATATTCAGGTGGATGTGGAAGATGACAGTGATGACAATGCCTTGTCTAGGCGGATTTCCCGGAAAACAGGGACTGATGAAGAAAAAGTCCGGAATCTGTTCCGTAAGCTCCGTCCCGTGATTCGCGGGCAGCAGGAAGTCGGCGAGACGTTGATGAAAGATCTGATTGACGGGATGAACGAGATAGAAAAGCCTCAACCCTGACCTTTTTTCGGAAGAAGAAAGCTGTGGGAGGAATGAAATATGAATTTGATAAATAAAAAGAATATGGAAGAAAATATGAATGATATGCATGGAGAAGAAACTCCGCGTACCGATTTGACTCTTTTTTCAGAGAAGATGCAGGAACTGAAAAGCCGGATCGCTTCCGTTATTGTGGGGCAGGAACGTACTGTCGATTTGGTGTTGACAGCTATTTTGGCTAACGGTCACGTCTTGATAGAAGGAGTGCCGGGAGTAGCCAAGACTTTACTTGCCCGCCTGACAGCCCGTTTGATAGATGCCGACTTCAGCCGTGTACAGTTTACACCCGACCTGATGCCGAGTGACGTCCTGGGTACGACTGTTTTCAATATGAAAACCAATGAATTTGATTTCCATCGGGGACCTGTTTTTGCCAATATCATATTGGTAGACGAAATTAACCGTGCACCCGCCAAAACGCAGTCCGCTCTTTTCGAAGTCATGGAAGAACGTCAGGCCAGTATCGACGGAACAACTTACCGGATGGGAGAACTATATACCATTCTGGCAACCCAGAATCCGGTGGAGCAGGAGGGAACTTATAAGTTGCCTGAGGCCCAACTCGACCGTTTCCTGATGAAGATTACCATGGACTATCCGTCACTTGATGAAGAAATCAATATCCTGGAACGCCATCACACTAATGCCGCCTTGGTAAAACTGGAAGAGATACAACCGGTGATTACCCGTGAAGAACTGCTTTCTCTTCGTCGATTGACGGAAAAGGTATTTGTTGACCGTACTCTGCTTCAGTACATTGCCTTGATTGCCCAACAAACCCGTACCAGTAAAGCTGTGTATCTGGGAGCTTCTCCCCGTGCTTCGGTGGCTATGTTGCAGGCATCCAAAGCCTATGCTCTCTTACAGGGACGTGACTTCGTAACGCCGGAGGATATTAAGTTTGTAGCACCTTATGTGTTGCAGCATCGCCTGATTCTGACTGCGGAAGCAGAGATGGAAGGTTATTCGCCTGTCAAGGTGACTCAGCGGTTGATTGATAAAGTGGAAGTACCCAAATAATTATGTTCCTGACCAAACGTTTCTATATACTCGTCCTTGTCGTCATCCTCTTGTTAGGTGGCGGATACCTGTTCGGTTCTCTGTTTATCATCGGACAGTTAGGGCTGCTTGCGCTGCTGCTTGCTCTGGCTTTCGATGGATATCTGTTGTATCGCACCAAGGGTATCCAGGCTTTCCGTCAGTGTGCCGGACGTTTTTCTAACGGTGATGATAACGAAGTCAGCCTGCGTATAGAGAGCCGTTATTCCTATCCCGTCCGTTTGATCGTGATAGATGAAGTGCCGGTCATATTTCAGCAAAGGAATGTACACTTCGAGCTGTCGCTTTTACCTAATGAGGGAAAGACGCTTACCTATCGGTTGAGGCCGACTCGCAGGGGAGAATACGGTTTCGGATTCATCCGCGTTTTTACGACTACCCGAATCGGATTAATATCCCGCAGGGCTACCTGTGGCAGACCTGAAACCGTTAAGGTATATCCTTCTTACCTGATGCTCCATCGATACGAGCTGCTGGCTATGAGCGATAACCTGACCGAATTCGGTATCAAGCGTATTCGTCGGGCTGGGCATCAGACTGAGTTTGAACAAATCAAAGAGTATGTAAAGGGAGACGATTATCGCACCATAAACTGGAAGGCCAGTGCACGCCGTCATCAGTTGATGGTCAATGTCTATCAGGACGAGCGCAGTCAACAGATATACAGCGTGATCGATAAAGGGCGTGTGATGCAGCAGGCTTTCCGTGGAATGACATTGCTGGACTATGCCATCAATGCCTCGTTGGTGCTTTCGTATGTAGCTATGCGGAAGGACGATAAAGCCGGGCTGGTTACGTTTAACGAGTATTTCGATACGTTTGTTCCTGCTTCCAAGCAAGTCGGTCAGATGCAGACTTTGCTTGAGAACCTCTATAAACAGGAAACAACATTTGGTGAAACGGACTTTTCTGCCTTATGCGGGCACTTGGGCAAGCATGTGAATAAACGTAGCTTTCTGGTGCTTTATACCAATTTTAGTAATATGACCAGCCTGAACCGGCAATTAGTTTACCTGCAACAATTGGCGCGGCAACACAGAGTATTGGTTGTATTCTTTGAGGATGCCGATCTGAAAGAGTATATAGCGGGCAAGTCGGTGACTACCGAGGACTATTACCGTCACGTCATCGCAGAGAAGTTTGCGTTCGAGAAGAGACTGATTGTGTCAACTTTGAAACAGCATGGCATTTACTCGCTGCTGACAACTCCTGATAAGCTGTCGATTGATGTGATCAATAAATATCTGGAAATGAAATCGCGCCAGTTACTCTGATACGGGTTGCGTATTGAGGAAGAAGAAGACAGCCATACCTATCATAATGACTCCCAGTAGTCCGTAGAACAGCCGGGCACGTCCTCTGCCGACATTCCGTACGATCAGTTGTGCATTTTGAGCGGTGAAGAACCAGTTCCAGTTGAGTATAGATGCCAGCAGGGCTATGAGCCCTGCGGTGGCAAATATTCCCTGTACAAAATATTGAGGGGCCATTCTTCGGATGATTAGTCGTTGATCACTATTTTTCTTGTTCCGTCCTCCAGTTCCTCAATGGTTACTTTCACGGCGTCTCCCGGCAATAATTCTTCTACCAGCTCCGGCCATTCGATGAAACAAAGTGCACCGCTATAGAAGTAGTCTTCGTATCCCATATCGTATACTTCGCTCAGTTTCTTGATCCGGTAGAAGTCAAAATGATAGATCAGTTCTCCGTTCTCGTCCGAACGGTATTCGTTTACAATGGCAAAAGTCGGTGAAGTGATGACATCCGATACTCCGAGCTCCTCGCAAAGTGCCTTGACAAAGGTCGTTTTACCTGCTCCCATCTTTCCGTAGAGTGCAAAGACCGTGTTATCGCCCATGGCTGAGATGAACTCGCGGGCAGCTTCGTGAATTTGTTCCAGTGATTGAATCTTGATTTCCATACTTGTATGTTGGTTTATTGTTTCTTTCTGAAAAGGCTCTTTCCTATCTTACAGGCAATATAGATAAGAATAGAAAAGAAGATGATGGATGCTCCCGAAGGAACATTCAGGCGGTAAGAGATCAGCAGACCTCCCAGGCAACTCAGATAGCCGATGGCAATCGATAACCAGATAATGCGTTTAAACTTGTTCGTAAACAGGTTGGCTGTCATTTGCGGAATGGTCAGTAACGAGATTGCCAGTACAATCCCCACCATGCGCAGACAGGAAACGATGGTCAGGGCAATGAACATCATCAGGATATATTCCAGCACTACGACCGGGATGCCTTGCGAACGGGCAAATTCACGATCGAAAGCCACGTATATGATCGGGTGGATAAACAGGGTAAAGAACAGGATCAGCAAGATGGCAAGAATGCCCAGCATGAGTAAGTCCGTCTGTGTGATCGTGAGGATATTGCCAAACAGATAGGCTGAAAGATCGGGTGCGAATCCCGGTGACAAAAAGCTGAACATGATTCCCAGTGCCATACCCAGCGTCCAGAACATGGCTATGGCCGAATCTTCGCGCATGTCTTTCCGTTTACTGAGCCACTCTACCCCGAAAGCCGATAAAACGGAGAAGACAGCAGCCGATAAAATGGGAGATATGCCTGCATACAATCCCAGTCCGATGCCGCCGAAAGAGGCATGGGTGATACCGCCGCTGATGAACACCAACCGGCGAGTCACGATATACGTGCCGATAATGCCGCAGGCAATGCTTGCCAGAAGACTCCCCAGGAGAGCGTGTTGAAAAAATGTATATTGTAGTAAATTCATACGGTTCAGCAGTTAGGAGTGTGGAGGGAACAGATGGATCAGGGATGGATTCTCCGTTCGCCGACTACCAGAAACACTTCGTCTTTTATTTCGTCAGGAAGGCTGATCCCCCTCAGTTGCAGGCTACGTACCCATCCGGCTACATCGGTGTCCTGCATTGTATAAAAGACATCGCGGAATTTATCCGCCTCTTCCGGTGTATAATCTTCGGGTGCCCGGCCGATAAATGTATCCAGTTCTTCGTCGTCATAATACTCTATCTGTTTACTGACGGCAGCCAGCAGGCTGTCACGTTCGCAAACTTCGTGCTGTCCGCAGCACTCTACGTCGACTTCCTTTACTTCCGGAAAACTGTCCAGTTCTCCGTTATCTATTTTCTTCTGCAGTCTTTTGTTGCGGATATACCCGGCAATCATTGCCACGATGGCGAGCAACACCAGACCAACTATAAGTATCCACATAATTACGAATCAAATTTTCGCAAAGGTACTTATTAATTTGTATTATTCCGTATATTTGTCCTTGCAATGTGCTAAATGAACTAAAACAGAAACATCCCGATCATGAAAAGAAAACACCTGATTACTGTCCTTATGTGGTGTGTTGCCACTACCTTATGTGCTCAGACCCCGGTCGAAAAGGGGCTTAAAAGTATTAACCGCCAGGCTGCCGAGGCTTATATCGGATTTTTGGCCGATGATGAACTTCAAGGACGTGAAGCCGGATTTCACGGTTCACGTGTAGCTGCCCGGTATATCGCTTCGCTATTGAAGGAAATGGGTATCCGTCCGTTAGGCGAGAGCTATTATCAGCCGTTTGATGCTTACCGGAAAGAACGCCAGCAGAAAGGACGACTGGAAGTGCACCCTGACTCCATTGCCAAACTGAAACAAGTGGTGCATCAGAAGTTGTCTATGAACAATGTATTGGGTATGATTCCCGGAAAGAAGACGAATGAATACGTGATAGTAGGTGCACATTTCGACCATCTGGGCATTGATCCCGCTTTGGATGGCGACCAGATCTACAATGGTGCCGATGATAATGCTTCCGGAGTATCGGCGGTGTTGCAAATAGCCAAGGCTTTTGTGGTAAGCGGACAGCAACCGGAACGGAATGTAATTTTTGCTTTTTGGGACGGAGAGGAGAAAGGGCTTCTCGGATCGAAATACTTTGTGCAGGAGTGTCCGTTCATTAATCAGGTCAAAGGATATTTGAACTTTGATATGATTGGCCGCAACAATCAGCCGCAAAATCCCAAGCATGTGGTTTATTTCTATACAGAAGCCAATCCGGCTTTCGGGCGTTGGCTGAAAGAAGACATTAAAAAGTACGGCTTGCAGTTAGAACCCAATTACCGCCCTTGGGACAAGCCGGTGGGCGGAAGTGATAACGGCTCGTTTGCCAAAGCCGGTATTCCCATCATTTGGTATCATACCGACGGTCATCCCGATTACCATCAGCCTTCTGACCATGCAGACCGTCTGAATTGGGATAAAGTGGTTGAAATATCTAAGGCCTCTTTCCTTAACGTCTGGAATCTGGCTAACGAAAAGGATTATTAAGAACGAAATGAAAACTAAACTAACTAATTGTGTAAAAACCGTATTACTTTCTTTTATGCTGGGAGTGCTGTTTGCTTGTTGTCAGGGGGCGGCCTCTTCCGGCAATGCAGGAAAAAATGCTTCCCGGGTGAGGATTGCTTCCAATGACTCTGCGAAGCTGGTTCCTGATAAAGCCCTGAATGATGCGTCTTGCGTACTTGCAGGTTTGCCGGTTGATAAAGCAAGCGGAAAGCTTTACGCACTGACTCGGACCAAGGAATGGAAGAACCATGCCCGTTACATGGATCAGATATGGAATGTTTTCCGGCAGACGGCTCCCCGGCTGGTAGCTTTCTCACAGACGGAACTGGAAGACATCAATACTCGTTGCCATACTCTGTTTTATCCTTTTGGCGGTCCTGACTTTCTGTTTGCCAATGCGTTCTTCCCCGAGATGGACACTTATGTACTGATCGGGTTGGAACCTGCCGGCACTGCTCCGAAAGTGAAGCATCCTTCTGCCGAAACTTACCGGTTGTATCAGAATGCCGTATCGAACGTACTCAATCTGAGTTTCTTTAACGATATGGATAAGGAACTGGCCAATGATACCATCGACGGGGTTGTCCCCATCTATTCGTTATTGATGGCCCGGGGGAACCGTAAGATAGTCAGCATTCAGGAAGTGTGGTTATCGGAAACCGGAGATCTTTTCGAAAGAAAAGAGGGGGATACCATCCGGAACACATGCAGTGCAGGGATGGAAGTCCGGTTTTTCCGTCCGGGCGCTTCCCGATTGCAGACCCTCTATTATTTCTGCACAGATATCAGTAACGAGGGGTTGCAAGCCAACCGACCGTTACAGGCGTTTATGGACCGTTTTGATGCGGAGACCACAGCAACATTTGTCAAGTCGGCTTCCTATCTGATGCACGAACCTGCTTTTTCGCGCATACGCGAGACGATTCTTCAGAAATCGTCTGCTATTGTACAAGATGACTCTTCCATTCCGTTGTCCTGTTTTGATCCGGAGGTGTGGTCGGTTACTTTGTACGGCACCTTCTACAAGCCGATCTCCACTTTCTCTCAGTATCTTCAGCCGGAATTGCGCGATGCCTATCAACTGGGTGATCCGAAACCTCTTAATTTCAGGATTGGCTATGCACGGCAATCCAATTTGCAGGTCGCAAGAAGAAAATAGTCCCGGTTAATGACTTTTCGCAAGAAGGTTAACCGGGAATTAACCCTCCTCCTAACCCTTCCTCATTAGTTTTGCGTCCTAAATAAAATGCAAGGGGATGTGTCGAAACTCTTTTCACCACAGCCTCTGTTAGAAAATAAAATTAAGCTATGAGGAAGAATTTTTCAACTATCCTAATTGTCGGTGCAGCCCTTTTACTGGCTTCGTGTGTACAACAAAAAGAGTCTTTCAGCCCTGTAGACTATGTGAATCCTCTGATGGGGACGGAGTCTACTTATGCTTTTTCACATGGGAATACTTATCCTGCGGTGGCGGTTCCCTGGGGAATGAATTTCTGGAGTCCGCAGACCGGAGAGAACGGTAGCGGCTGGATGTACACGTATACCGACAGCCTGATACGGGGGGTCCGCCAGACCCATCAGCCCAGTCCGTGGATTAACGATTACGGTACTTTCTCTATTATGCCGCTGTCCGGTGTGTTGAAGATGGATCATAAAGAGCGGGGAGTACCTTTCTCACATATCCAAGAGGAGGCGGCTCCCTACAGTTACAGCGTTACGTTTGCCAATGGACTCCGGACAGAACTTTCCGCCACTTCACGCGGAGCGGTATTCGAAGTCACCTTTCCGCAGGACTCTGCCCAGTATATCGTTGTGGATGCCTACAACGGTGGAAGTGCGTTGACGATTGACCGGGAGAATCGGTGCGTGACCGGTGTGGCGCGTAATCACAATGGCGGGGTACCGGATAACTTTGCCAACTATTTCCGAATAGAGTTCAGTCATCCCATTGCAGAAGAAGGCGTATATGACGGAGATACACTGATGCGCCATCGGCCGACGTTGGAGAGTGATTATACTTGTGCCTACCTCAGGTTTAATGTGCCGGCGGGAGAGAAATTAACCGTCCGTACCGCCTCCTCGTTCATAAGTCCTGCACAGGCGCTTGTCAATTTCAGTCGCGAAGTGGGAGGCAAGAGCCTTGCCCAGGTGAGAGAAGAAGCCCGAAAACAATGGAACAGTTATCTGGGACGAATTGAAGCGGAGGGAGGCAGCGAGGAGCAATTGCGTACCTTTTACTCTTGCCTCTACCGGACCCTGCTCTTCCCCCGCGAATTTTATGAGTTCGACGCTCAGGGGAAACCTGTCTATTACAGTCCTTACAATGGGAAGATACAGGATGGCTATATGTATACCGATAATGGATTCTGGGATACGTTCCGTGCCGTCCATCCCTTGTTTACCTTATTATATCCGGAAGTTTCCGAGCGGGTTACCCAATCCATCCTCAATGCTTACGATGAAAGTGGGTTCATGCCCGAGTGGGCGAGTCCAGGCCACCGGGAATGTATGATTGGTAATAATTCCATCTCCTTGTTGACAGACGCATGGATGAAAGGCATTCGTACCATCTGTCCGGAGAAGGCTCTTGAAGCAATGATTCATCAGACCGAGGCCCGGCATCCCGGAATCAGTTCGGTGGGACGTGACGGATTCGGTTACTATGACCGTTTAGGCTATGTTCCCTATCCCGAAGTGCACGAGGCCACGGCCAAGACCCTTGAATATGCTTACGCCGACTGGTGTGTCGCACGTTTTGCCGACTCCATTGGCCGGAAAGAGATTGCCGATACCTATTACCGGAAAGCCCTCAACTACCGGAACCTTTACTATCCCGACTATGGATTCATGTGGGCAAAAGATGCCAATGGGAAATGGAGAGACGCTTTTGACTCGACGGAATGGGGAGGCCCTTTCACGGAGGGCAGTTCCTGGCACTGGACGTGGAGTGTCCTTCATGATCCCGAAGGCTTGTCTCGATTGATGGGAGGACATACAGCGATGGAAGCCCGTCTCGACTCTATGTTTACAGCTCCCAATACCTATAATTACGGTACTTACGGTTTTGTTATCCACGAGATAGCCGAGATGGTGGCTCTTGACATGGGGCAATATGCACATGGCAACCAACCTGTGCAACATGCCATCTATCTATACGACTATATCGGCCGGCCCTGGAAGACCCAGAAGCACGTCCGCGAAGTGCTGGATAAGCTTTATCACTCCGGCAGCAAAGGCTACTGCGGTGACGAAGATAATGGGCAGACTTCCGCCTGGTATGTCTTTTCCGCCATGGGATTCTATCCGGTTTGTCCCGGTGTTCCGGAGTATGCCATGGGATCTCCGCTCTTCCCGAAACTGACATTGCATTTGCCCGGCGGAAAGAACTTCACTGTGAAGGCGGAAGGCAATAGCCCGGCGAACCGGTATATCGGGAAAGCCCTGCTCAATGAAAGTGAATTTACCCGTAACTACCTGACGCACCGTGAGCTTACTTCCGGAGGAGAGCTGGTGTTATGGATGGACAGCGTGCCCGATTCCCGGCGCGGCACTCAGAAGGAAGACTTGCCTTACTCTTACTCCAACGGGCACTAATCGGCGCATACGTTTGCCAATTCTATAATTTTTCGTATTTTTGTTGCACTATGAAACGGATGACGCATTTATCGAAGAACAGTATATGAGAAGGTTGGGATGTTTGTTTGCTATCGGAATGATGTGGCTTTGCATAGTCGATTGCTTCTCGCAGGGACTTCTTTTCTATGGGAACGAAAAGCGGATTAGTGAGCGTGCCACCTATTCTGTTTTGCGTGAAGGGCACGAGCGCACTTTCACCAACGCTTTCCGTATCTCCTTTGATTATCTGGTCCGGAATGTGGAGAGTCCCGGTTACATCCTTTATCTGGAAGACCGGGATGCTGGGAAAACTTATAGTTTTACGTATCTGCACAAACCCGGCGACCGTTGTTCTTTCTCCTTCAACGAAGACGGCAAACGTATCTTTTGTACTTTCGAACTGGATAAGGAAGACTATGATCACCGCTGGTTGCCTGTTTCCATAGCTTTGGATATACCCGCAGACTGTGCCCGAATTACGATTGGCAAGCGGAGCAAGGAGATCTCCAACCTGGGACTGGAGCCGACAGGATTCTCACCGCATATTTATTTTGGTAAATGCGAATACATCCTGGATGTGGCTTCGTATGCCATCCGTAACTTGTCTCTTACCGACGGTGAAGAGATCATGATATTTCCTTTGAACGAGAGCAGCGGAGAAGATGTGCACGACAGCCGGGGACATGTTGTGGGACAGGTCACCAATCCTGTGTGGCTGATTAATCAGTCCTACTACTGGAAAGAACTTTTTACGGACTATTCTTCCACGCCTTCCGGTCTTAACTTTGACAAGACACACCAGAACATCCTCTTCTTTAATCAGGACTCTCTGTCCGCGTTCGACCTTTACACGCACGAATTATCGAAGACACCTTATAAGACCCCTCTTCCGGTTCAGCTTCGCCTGGGTATGAACTTTCTGGATGAGGCATCCCGTGAGTTGTATACTTATGAAGTGGCCGATTCGCATGGCGATGCCATGGTGGCGGCGCTGGATCTTACTACCAAAGAGTGGCGTCCGGCCAGTTCCGACTATCTTTGCCAACAGCTCCATCATCATTGCGGATTCTTTCATCCGGGCGAAAGAAAGTTTTTCCTGTTTGGCGGTTACGGAAGCCGTAGGTACAGCAATACGTTCCTGGCGTACGATTTGAATACCTGTCGTTGGGATACACTGGCCTTCTCCGGCGACCGGGTGATTCCCCGTTACTTTTCGGGCATGGCTGTGAGCAATGATTACAAGCGGGTATACCTCTACGGAGGCATGGGCAACGAAGCCGGTGATCAGAATGTAGGGCGCAACTATCTGTACGATTTATATCGGATAGATATGCAGACCCGTTCGGTGCAGAAACTCTGGGAAGCGAAAGCACCGGCGGTCAATCGGGTGGTACCCCGTAATATGATACTCTCTGCCGATGAGAAACACCTGTTCCTCCTGGGATATCCCGAATATCTGCCCAATTCCACTTTGCAGTTGTACCGGTTGTCTGTGCGTGACGGTGAGTGTGAAGCGGTGGGAGACAGTATTCCCATTGTTTCGGAAGAGATTGCTACCAACGCCAATCTATACTTCAATGAAGAATTAAATGAATTCTATTGTTCCGTCCAAGAGTTCGAGAAGCACGGGCAAGTGACTACCCGTCTATACTCCCTGTCTGCTCCGCCGGTTACATTGGACGATGTGGAATACTATAGCCGGAGGCGGAATGCCCTGAATGCCGGTCTGCTGGGAGCAGTCGTGGGTGGAGTATTGTTGTTGGCGGCCTGTGTATGGGGCATCATGCACCATAAGCGGAAGCGGGACAGGACGTCTGCCGAGACCGCATCTGCCGGAGTACGTCCGGAAGAAGTGTCCGATATACCGGAAGTTCCGGCTGTGGAGTCACCGGAAGTGAAAGAAGAAGAAGTTGAGAAAGAGCCTTCCGAGTGGGAAGAATTGCCGGCCGTATTGCCGCCCGACAAGAATGCTATTTTCCTTTTCGGCATGTTTACCATTCTCGATAATGCCGGACGTGACATTACCTATATGCTCAGTCCCAAGCTGCGTACTATCTTTTTGTATATTCTGCTGAACAGTGTAGGCAAGAGGGGAGTGCTTTCGTCTGACATGAATCAGATATTCTGGCCCGATAAGTCCGGCAGCAATGTGAAGAACCTCAAAGGAGTTTCCATGAATCATGTGAGGAAGATATTGCAGGATGTGGACGGCATCGAACTTGTATACCGCAACGGATACTTCTGCATGGTGTTTGGCGAAGAGTTTTATTGCGATTACATTCGTCTGATGAACCTTACCTCTCCGGAGAAAAAGAAGAAAGAGACTCCCGGTGCCATACGTGCGGAATGGTTGGAAATACTTTTGCGGGGTAAGTTCATACCTGCCTCCGAATCCGACCTCTTCGATTACTATAAACAGAAAGTGGAAACGCTGATCTATTCTCTTCTGCCCGGGCAGTTGGAACTGGCTTACGGGGATGCCCGGTTCAGTATCGTCATCCGTCTTTGTAACATCCTCTTTATAGCCGATCCTTTGTCGGAACTGGCACTTGCTTATACCGTTTGTGCCCTTCGGAAGCAGAACAACCAAGAGGAAGCCATCAGGCGTTATGCCGCGTTTACGAAAGATTATAGACGGGTGATGAACGAGGAGTACGGCATAGCTTTCGCTGACATCAAGGTCTGAGATTCCCTCCCGATTGTCAGTTTGTCAAAATGATAAAGCAACCTCTCTGCTTTTGGTTTTTTCGGCCGTCGGGCGGGGCATGACCGGAAAAACGCCGCCATTTCGTTTATCGGTTTATCTTTCTGATGGTATAGATACCTGTTCTTGCTAATTAAAGACGGTGACGAGCCTCTTCGCATACCTTGTGTTCGCTTTAGAGAAGAATGCCTGTCCTTTTGATACATCAAACAGGACTTCTTCAACAGACCAACCGGAAGTAGAACGGGCTTCTCAGGGCTTTTGTTCCGGAACAATATATGATAACTGCCAAAACATATAGAGATATTTAGAAAAGAAGTAAGCATTTTCCGAAAATGCTTACTTCTTTCTGACCAAATGCTTCCTTCTTTTTCCGAAAAGTAAGGTACTTTTCATCTCCGATCGAGGCTTTGAAGGTCGGTTACTCCGGTTTTTCGTGTTCAACAACCCGGTTCTTGCCGTATTTCTCTTCCGGTTGAGCTCTTTTGGAAGAAGACCTCGTCAACGGAAAAGGCTTTTTGCTGTCTTTCTGAAACCTTGGTTCTTCTTTGTGCTATCTTTGTGTATTTTTTAATGAGTGGAGGTCAATGTCTGGACTGCTGTAGGGCCGGGTTAACAAGAAATATGAGAGGTTAATCGCTTCGTTAACCCTTATTTAATCCCTCTCTTAAGACCATGGAGATACCTTTGCTTTCGTCTTTAGTTAAAAAGAGTCAGCAACGCCTTGCTTGATTCCTAATGTTAATTTTAATTCATTATTATTATGAGAGAACGAAAATTAGTAGAAAGAGCCGTAAGGATTTCAGGGATGTTTGTCCTTCTTTCGGGTATGGGACTTCAACCTTGCCTTGCTTCTCACAGCTACAATGCAGCATCTGCCGGAGTGGTGCAGGTAGAACAGCAGAAACAGAAAATAACCGGTTGTGTTCTTGACGTCACGGGTTCTCCGCTTCCCGGGGCTTCTGTATTGGTAAAGGGTGCTCCCGGACGTGGAGCAATCACCGATATGGATGGTAACTTCTCGGTTGAAGCGGAACAGGGAGAGCAACTTGAGATCTCCTTTATTGGAATGGAAACACAAGTCGTGACCGTTTCCGCAAAGACCCGTCTGCAGATCACCCTGAAAGAGGACAGCAAAACCTTGGACGAAGTCGTGGTGGTGGGTTATGGTACACAAAAGAAAGCCAACCTCACCGGAGCCGTAGCCAGTGTTTCGGCAGAGACATTGGAGAGTCGCCCGATCACCAATCTTAGCCAGGGACTGCAGGGTATGATCGGTAACCTGAACATTTCCGCCGACAACGGTGCACCGGGCAAAGGATACGGGTTCAACGTTCGTGGTACTACATCTATAAACTCTTCCGGACCCTTGGTACTGGTCGATGGTGTGCAGATGGATCCCAACATGATCAATCCGGCCGATGTGGAAAGCGTATCGGTATTGAAGGATGCGGCTTCGGCTTCTATTTACGGAACACAGGCAGCCTATGGTGTCGTGCTGATTACCACCAAGAAAGGTAAAGACGAGAAAGCCAAGATCTCGTTCTCGTCCAACTGGTCTATCAATTCGCCTACACGCAAACCGGAGTATATGGATTCGTGGACATTTGCCAATTTCCATAATCTGACCAACCGCAACTCGGGTGGAGGCGATTACTACGATAAGAACTATATGGATCATATCTATGCCTATTATACCGACCCGAAACACAATCTGCCGGTATTCATCGATCCGTCCAATCCCAACAAGTATCTGTATTGCGGCAACACCGACTGGATAGATGAAACCATCAAAGATAACACCCTGATGCAGCAGTACACCCTGTCTCTCAACGGAGGTTCGGGCAAGACCGCCTATTACGGTTCGATAGGTTTCCTCGACCAAGGGGGAACACTGAAACATTACGACGATAAGTACCGCCGTTTCAATGTCAACCTGAACCTGACTTCGGACGTCACCAATTGGTTGCAGGTGCGGTTGAAGACCGTCTACAACAACACTTACCGGGATGCTCCTTACGGAAGTAACAGCAGTGACGAGACAGCACAGATCAACAGTGCATTCTACGGTGCCGACCTTCGCCCGATGATGCCGGTATATCATCCGGACGGAAACTTTTCCGGTCAGGGCAGTTGGACGAATATGGTGGCTACCCAGGCCATTTCGGGCGAGCGCAAGAATAAGGAGAACGACCTTTGGCTGACCGGCGGTTTAAAAATCACTCCGCTGAAGGACTGGACCATCAATGTGGACTATACCTATAATATGTATATCCTCTCGAAGAAGCAGCACGGTAAAGAGATATTGGAGCATACGGCCAATCCGGACATTGTAACCGTATTCCCGCATACCACTCCGAGCCGCGTGAAGTTTACCACCGACGACAACTATTACCAGACGTTCAATGCCTATACCGACTACTCCAAGTCTTTGGGTAAACACAACATTAAACTGTTGCTGGGATATAATTACGAAACCAAGAGCTACCGCTGGTTCAATGCCGAACGCGAGAACCTGATCAGTAATGATCTTGCCGGTCTGGGACAGGCTTATGGAGAGAAGTACAACGGGAGCGGCCAGCACTCCTGGGCCACTATGGGATATTTTGCCCGTATCAATTATAACTACGATGAACGCTATCTTCTGGAGTTGAACGGACGTTATGACGGTTCTTCCAAGTTCCCCAAGGACAAGCGTTTCGTATTCTTCCCCTCCGTATCGGCTGCCTGGAGAATCTCGAGCGAGGCTTTCTTCGAACCTGCCAAGAAGATTGTAGATGAACTCAAGATCAGAGCCTCTTATGGTTCGTTGGGCAATCAGTCGGTTGGCGGCGACTATCCTTATATCGCTACCATGGGCACCAATGGCGAGATGGGATACCTGGTGGACGGAAAGAAAATAGCCAGCGTGAGTCCCGGCGGTATCGTCAGTCCTTACCTGACTTGGGAGACTGTACGCCAGATTGACTTGGGTCTCGACTGGGCATTGCTGAACAGCCGCCTGTATGGAACCTTCGACTGGTACATGCGGAAGACACTCGATATGGTGACCAACGGTACACCGCTTCCTGCCGTACTGGGAACAGGAGCTCCGCAGGCCAATACTGCCGACCTGAAAACAACCGGTTGGGAACTTTCAATGGGATGGAGAGACCGGGTGAACAAAGACTTCTCGTATGACGTAAGTTTCGTATTGTCCGACTATCAGGCAGAAATCACGAAGTTCAATAATCCGCAGAATTTGCTCTCTACCCATTATGTAGGCAAAAAGTGGGGTGAGATCTGGGGATTGGTAACCGAAGGACTTTTCCAGTCGGCAGAAGAGGTAAGTGCCCATGCCGATCAGTCGGAGATCTATGGCGGTGGCTGGTATCCGGGTGATGTGAAGTACAAAGACCTGAACGGTGACGGCAAGATAAACAAGGGAAAGAATACACTTGACGATCCGGGTGACCAAAAGATTATCGGTAACAGCGAACCGCGTTACAGTTATGGTATTAAAGGCGGATTGCAATGGCGCGACTTTGACTTTGATGTATTCTTCCAGGGCATCGGCAAGAAGGATGTAGTGTTGGGAGGCAACCAGTTCTGGGGCTTCGGCAACGAATGGCATGTACCTTTCAAACATGCACTCGACTCATGGACCGAAGATAACCGCAATGCTTACTTCCCCCGGTCTACCTACGACAACGTGACCGGTAACCGTGAAACGCAGACCCGTTATCTCCAGAATGCCGCTTATCTGCGCCTGAAGTCTATCACATTGGGATATTCTTTGCCGAAAGCGCTCCTGGCCAAGTGGAAGATAGATCATGTGCGTTTCTACGTAAGCGGACAAAACCTGCTGACGTTCGATCACCTGTTTGACATATACGACCCCGAAACAGTGAGTCTCAGCACTTATCCGCTGACTAAGTCTGTTTCATTCGGATTAAACATTACCCTCTAATACGATAACGATTATGAAAAAGAATAAGATATTACTGATAGCGGCAGTGGCATGTACTTCCATGTTCTCTTCCTGCTCCGATTTACTGGACTTGTATCCCGAAGATTCTCTCTCGGATCCGAAATTCTGGACAAGTGTACAAGACCTTGAACTTTATGCCAACGGCTTTTACGGTATTTTACCGGGGGCGCAGGGACCCGGTGCCGATGATGAATCGGACTGTTACGTGAACGAGAAACCGAAGACCTGGATCTTCAATCTTGAAACGATTCCTACTTCCGGTGGCGGATGGGGAAATGGAGACTGGGGAAACATCCGTTCCTGCAACTATTTTATGGCTCGTTACAAACAGGTGAAAGGGGATGAAAGCCAGATTAACCGTTCGGTAGCCGTGGTCCGCTTCTTCCGTGCCTGGGAGTATGTGTACAAAGTGAAACGCTTTGGCGATGTGCCCTGGTATGAAACCGAGTTGCAGATGGACTCCGAAGAACTGTACAAGGGACGTGATTCCAGAAAAGTCGTGTTCACACACATCCTGGAAGATCTCGATTTTGCCATCGAACACCTTCCGAAGCCTAATGAAACCAAAACCGGCAATATGCATAAGTATGCTGCGCTGGCTTTCAAGTCGAGAGCTTGCCTCTACGAAGCGTCTTTCCGTAAGTATCACGGACTGGGCGACTACGAAGAGTTGTATCGTGAAGCAGCTGATGCAGCCGCACAGGTGATCGAAGAGGGAGGTTACTCCATCTATAAGACCGATAAGCCTTTACAGGATTATTACAACCTGTTTGTACAGGAAGATTTAGCCTCCAATAGCGAGTGTATCATGCCCAGGGTTTATATCACCAAGCTATTGATGCACAACAACACCCGCCAGATGGAAGAGTCGTATACAGGTCTGAGCCGTGCCATGTTCGAACAATACCTATGTGCCGATGGTCTGCCCACCGCAGTCAGTCCGGGATACGAGGAGGCCGACATGCCGATGGATGAGTTGATGCAGCGTGATCCGCGCCTGCGCCAGACGATCGATAATCCGGAACTTCCTTTTAAGGTGCTGAGCGATGGTACGAAACAGTTCAATGCCCTTCCCATAATAGATACCAAATATTGTACTACCGGATATTACGTGATGAAGTATCACTCTACCGATCCCGAACAGTGGAACATCGGGCAGTCTACACTGGATGTGTTTATCTTCCGTTATGCCGAGGTGCTGTTGAACTATGCCGAGGCGAAAGCCGAACTGGGTGAATGTACCCAGGAGGTATTGGACCAGACTGTCAATGAACTGAGAGACCGTGTAGAAATGCCGCATCTGAAAGTAAATGTCGGTTTCACCGATCCGAACTGGCCGGATTATGGTTATGAACTCTCTCCGCTACTTTACGAAATCCGCCGCGAGCGTGCAGTCGAGTTGGTAGGCGAAGGCTTCCGTTGGGATGACATTGTACGCTGGAAAGCCGGCAAGTTGCTGGAAGCACCGAAGAGTATGCTTGGAATGAAAGTATCGGATAAGCTGAAAGAGCAGTACGACTCCTTCTCCCGTGAATTGACGCAAGACAATCTGCTGATTGTTTATCCGGACAGGACAACCCGCAAATGGGACGATAAACTCTATCTGCATCCGTTGCCTATCGACGAGACAACGATGAATCCGAACTTGTTACCCAATAATCCCGGATGGGAATAAACATTTAAAATGAGAAGAATCATGAAACAGAACATACTGAAGGCAGCCATTCTGGCTGCCGGATTCTGCTGCACAGTGGGATGCAGTGACAATGACAGCGACCTGACCATCTACATACCCGATGCGGGAACTGCCGTGAAAGCCAATTTCTACATTGAAGACGAGCCGTATGTGCAGACTTTTAATGTGGCCGTTACTCCCGAAACCTATCCGCAACTGACGGAATACGGACTGCCTAATGATGCTGTGGTACATCTGCAAGCCGATCCGGGCAAGGTAGACGAGTATAACGCGAAGAACGGAACCGAATATGAACTGCTGCCGGAAGCCGCTTACGACCTGACTGAAGAGGTATTGGTAAAAGCCGGGACACCGAAGTCTGAGGAAGCTGTAATCACGGTTCATGCAAAAGGTAACATCGAGGCGTTCAAGGAGTATCTGCTGCCCGTAAGCATTACTTCGGTGGAGGGAGCGGTAGCCGATCATTGCTGTCAGACCATCTACTTCATCTTCAGAGGTTCGATGGATGCCAGCAACATGGAGTTGCTCGACCGCACCGGATGGGAAGCATTGAGTGCTTCGTCCGAAGAGCCGAAAGAGGGCGATTGGGGACACAGCGGACTGAAAGAAGCTTGTCTGGATGGCGATCTGAATACTTTCTGGGGTACCGACTGGAGTACTCAGCATCCGCAACCACCTCACTGGATTGTTATTGACCTGAAGAAAACAACCCATATCCAGGGATTCGCTTGCCAGGCACGTGAAGAGGGGTATGACGGGCCGAAAGAGGTGACTGTGGAAGTGAGCGATGATAATGCCACCTGGACAGTAGCCGCTAAGTTTAAAGATATTCCGGCACAGGGTGAGTTCCGATCCTTCCTGCCCGCTGCTGTAGATGGACGCTACCTGAAGGTAACCATCACAGCCGTGAACGGCGGACCGCATGTGACGATAAGCGAACTTAATTTATTCTGATATACAAAACTGTAAAATAGACGAACACATGAATCTAAGAAATTTCTTTTTAGCGGCGGGAATCGCTGCTGTAGCGGTACCTGTATGGGGGCAAAAGGCCCCCGAACCCTACGGGCTGACTCCCAGTGCGAGACAGGTAGAGTGGTATAACCGGGAGATGATCGCTTTCTTTCACTTCGGTATCAATACCTTTGAGGAGTATGTAAACGAAGGGGACGGACGTGCTCCGGCAGCTATATTCAATCCTACGGCCCTCGATTGCGGACAGTGGATGCGTACCCTTCAGTCGGCCGGTATCCCTAGTGCCATCATTACAGCCAAACATGCCGATGGGTTCTGCCTTTGGCCCAGTAAATATACGGATTATGGGGTGAAGAACTCTGCCTGGAAGAATGGAAAGGGAGACGTTGTGCGCGAGTTTGTGGATGCTTGCGAGGAGTATGGCATTAAGGCGGGCATCTATCTGGGTCCGCACGACCGGCACGAGCATCTTTCTCCCCTTTATACTACGGAGAAGTACAAGCAGTATTATGGTCACCAGTTGGAAGAATTGATGGGTGACTATGGAAAAGTCTGGGAAACTTGGTGGGACGGTGCCGGAGCAGACGAACTGACTACTCCCGTCTATACTCATTGGTATAAGATTGTGCGAGAGAAGCAACCGGACTGTGTCATTTTCGGGACCAAGAACTCGTATCCTTTTGCCGATGTGCGTTGGATGGGAAATGAGTCCGGCAAAGCCGGTGATCCTTGTTGGTCGACTACCGACTCTGTATGCGTCAGAGATGAATGGAAGAACTATGAAGGGCTGAACGAAGGAGTAAAAGGCGGTGATGCATATATCCCTGCCGAAACCGATGTATCGATCCGTCCCAGTTGGTTTTATCATGCTGAGGAAGACAGCCGCGTGAAAAGCGTAAAGGAACTTTGGGATATTTATTGCACTTCTGTCGGTCACAACAGTGTGTTGCTGCTCAACTTCCCACCTGATCGTCGCGGACTGATTCATCCTACCGATTCACTTCATGCTGCCTTGCTGAAGCAGGGATTGGATGAAACCTTCGGAAACAATCTGTTGGCTAAGGCCAAGGTGAAAGCAACGAACGGACGCGGAGGTAAATTCCGTCCGGAGTTCCTGACGGACAACAATAAGGAAACTTATTTTGCCGGCCGAGACGGAGCCAAAACCTCGGACATCGTTTTCACTCTTCCCCGGCAGACAGAGTTCGACTGCCTGATGATTCAGGAAGTGATCGAATTGGGACACCGCACGACGAAGTGGAGTGTGGAGTACTCTAATGATGGCCGTAACTGGACCCCGATACCGGAAGCAACCGATAAGCAGACGGTGGGGTATAAATGGATCGTACGTTTCGAACCGGTAAAAGCCAAACAGGTACGTCTTCGTATCCTCGACGGATTTGCCTGTCCTGCTATCCATACATTCGGAGTGTACAAACAATCGGCTTTATTTCAGTAAAAACAATAGGTAGTTGGGTTGAATATAGGTTTGGGCTGTATCACACAGGCAGACATACGTTTTGTTGGCGGATACAGCCCTTGGTTTTCTTCCCTGCCTTTTCTTAATATCAATAGTATGCTAAATTTTAAAAATCTGTTTCTGGTAAGTGTTGCTCTGTGGTCGGCAGTAGGAATGGTTCGTGCCCAGGAGTTCGATCCGAAGCAAAGCTACGAGATCCATACCCAGAACGGACTTGTCCTGGACAATCAGGAGAGTCTGGATTTAGGTAGTAAGATATTTATTTCTAAAAAGGAACCCCATAAAGAGTCGCAGGTCTGGAATCTGATACCTTGCGGTGACGGCTGCTACTCCATTGTCAGTCCGCTCACCGAACTGGGAATCGACAATAGCGGCAATGGAAGCAAGGAGTGTCCGGTCATCCAATGGGACCCCAATAAAGAAAATCCCAATCAGCAATGGCGTATCACGGCTTTACCCAATGGGAATTATTTGTTCACCAGTGTAGCGAGTGGTTATAACCTGGGTTTCCCGGATGCCGGTCTTGTGGCCGAGCCGGTTTACCAGCTCAAACCGGATGCGCAGAAAATAAGCCAGCAATGGAAAATCGTGAAATCGAATCTGAAAGTGGTGGCTGAGGCTTTTAAAACCCGGAGTGATAATGACTGGGAGAATGAACGGATATTTGCCGTTAACAAAGAAGAGGGGCGTTCTACGTTTGTCCCCTTTGCCGATACGGAAGAGATGAAGGGCGATCCTTCGTACACCCGTCCTTGGATACGCAATCAGTCTTCCCGTTATCTGTTGCTGAATGGTGACTGGAAGTTTCATTGGGTGAAGCAACCTTCCGAACGTCCGGTGGATTTCTATAAACCGGGCTATGACGTGTCTGCCTGGAAAGAGATTCCGGTTCCTTCCAATTGGGAGATGCTGGGATACGGAACCCCCATCTATACCAATATCACCTATCCGATACGCAACAATCCGCCCTTTATACAGGGACAGAGAGGATATACGGTAGAGAAAGAGCCTAATGCGGTGGGTTCCTATCGGAGGGAATTCTCTCTGCCGGCCGACTGGAAGAATAAAGAAGTGTTTATCCACTTCGACGGAGTGTACAGCGCTATGTATCTGTGGATCAATGGTAAGAAAGTCGGGTATAGCCAGGGTGCCAATAACGATGCCGAGTTCAACATTACACAGTATGTGAAGCCGGGTAAAAACATATTGGCAGTCGAAGTGTATCGCTGGAGTGACGGCAGCTATCTGGAAGACCAGGATATGTTCCGCCTGAGCGGTATCCACCGGGATGTCTATCTGGTGGCGACTCCGAAACTTCGCCTGCGCGACGTGCATCTTACTTCTGTCATCAGTGACCGTTTCGACAAGGCCGACTTATGTGTCAAAGCAGACGTGAAGAACTATGGCAAGTCTGCTGTGAATGCCTCCGTGCGCATAGCTCTGCTGGATGCCGGTGGCAGAACTTTGCGTACGTTTACAACTGCGGCCGGTAATCTGGCTGCCGGAAAAGAGATCTGTCTGCCTGCAAAAGCAAGTATTCGTGATCCCCAACTCTGGAGCGCCGAAACACCTTATCTGTATACTGTGAATCTGGAATTGCTGGATGCTTCCGGCAAGGTGCTCGAGGCAACTACCCAGCAATATGGTTTCCGCAAAATTGAAATACGTGACAATAAAGTGTATATCAATGATGCATTGGTGTTGTTCAAGGGTGCCAATCGTCACGATATTCATCCCCGTTTCGGTAAAGCGGTACCTGTAGAAAGCATGATAGAGGATATTCTTCTCTTTAAGCGTTTCAACCTGAACACCATTCGTACCAGTCATTATCCGAATGATCCGAAGATGTATGCTCTGTTTGACTACTATGGACTTTACGTAATGGACGAAGCGGATCTGGAATGTCATGGCAACATGATGCTGACCAAGCGGGAAAGTTGGAAAGCAGCCTTTGTCGACCGGGTGGTACGTATGGTGGAACGGGACAAGAACCATCCTTCCGTAATCTTCTGGTCGATGGGGAATGAATCGGGCGGAGGACCCAATTTCGAGGCCGCTTATCAGGCTGCCAGAGAGATTGACGCACGGTTCATCCATTATGAAGGAATGAATGATGTTGCCGATATGGACTCACGGATGTATCCATCCATCGAAAGTATGATAGCTCAGGACAACGAGCCGCGCAATAAACCTTTCTTTCTATGTGAGTATGCACATGCCATGGGAAATGCTGTCGGTAACCTGGAAGAATATTGGGACTATATTGCCAATCAGTCTAAACGCATGATCGGAGGTTGTATCTGGGACTGGGTGGATCAAGGCATCAATAAACCCGGAGAAGCGCCGGACCGTTATTATTTCGGGGGCAGCTTCGGTGATCGTCCCAACGACAATGATTTTTGTTGTAACGGACTGGTGACACCCGACCGTAGGGTTACTCCTAAGTTATGGGAAGTGAAAAAGGTATACCAATATATGACTTTTGAAGAAGTGGGAGAGAACAATGTGGGGTTACGCAATCATTATTCATTCCTGAATATGCGTCATTTCAACCTGCGTTATGTCATCCTCAAAGACGGGGTGCCTGTTGCGGAAGAGGAGTTCGGACTGCCTGACGGTAAGCCGGGTGAACACCGTACGATCCATATCCCTTATCTCCGTCACTTGACGGAAGATGCCGATTACCACATCAACCTGGAAGTGAAGTTGAAGCATGACTGCGTCTGGGCTAAAGCCGGACATGTAGTGGCAACGGAGCAGTTCTTACTAAGAGAGAGAAAACAGAAAACGGAGGTTCCGGAACTCTCTGCTTCCCTGCAGGTGGTAGAAGAACGTCAGTACATCCGTTTCCGTGCTCCGGGTACCGAGATTTCATTTGATTCAAAGACAGGCATGATGATCGGTCTCCGATATGACGGACAAAACATGATACACGGTCAGCAAGGACCGGCGTTGAACTGGTATCGTTCCATCAGTAATGATCCTCGCGAATGGATTCAGCCTGTGGTTGCATTGCGTGGTTTTGACTGGAAACTGGCGGAAGACGGAAAGTCGGCGTCTGTTCAGTCTCAGATAGAGGTCAAAGTTGGGCAAGTCAATATACCGTATACGGTCAGATACCGGGTTTACAGTAACGGCAGGGTCGATGTGGCAGCCGACTTTACGACAGAAAGTAATTTCGATCTACCTCGTCTGGGCTTGCAAATGTTCCTCAATCCTTCACTGGAACAAGTCGAATGGTATGGCCGCGGTCCGATGGAGAACTATCGTGACCGGAAGAACGCAGCCTACATGGGACGCTACAAAACGACTGTTACGGATATGGCCGAGCATTATGCGCGGGCGCAAACAATGGGCGGACGCACAGATACACACTGGCTGGCATTGACAGACGGACAAGGGAAAGGACTCAGGATAACCGCAACGGATACGTTGGATTTCAGTGCCCAACATTACACGGATAAAGATTTATGGCAGGTAAAATATGGACATGATTTGTCTGATATCCACCGTGCGGAGGTTGTTCTCAATTTAGATTGTATTCAGCGTGGATTGGGCAATGCCAGTTGCGGACCGGGACCGCGTCCCCATTATGAAATCCGGAAGGATACGGTTTATAGTTATTCTTTCCGAATGGAACCATTAAGATAAGGATTGTTATCCGGACAAGGAGACCGATGGTCGTTGCGGATGTTGAATCTGTTTGAAGTTTTGCGCCCTGCTCCTCAAAGTCGGAACTTTGAGAGAGCAGGGCGCAATATCTTTCGGAGTGTGTCTCGCAAAGGTCTTTTCTATCTTATTCTTCTCCGACCTTGATACCGAAACCGGCTTTGCGCAAATCGTTCCAATATCCGGGGTATGATTTGGAGACTACTTGAGGTTCGTCTATTTGTATTGTCGGATAATGAATTGCTGCCGGAGCAAAAGCCATAGCCATGCGATGATCCTCGTAAGTCTTGATAACGGGACATGCCTGTTGTTCCACGCGTTCACCGTCCCAGGAAAGGATACTGTCGTTTTTGTCATGCAATATATACCCGAGCTTTTTCATCTCTGTTTTAAGGGCTTCGATCCGGTCTGTCTCTTTTATTTTGAGGCTTTGCAGCCCGGTGAAGCGGAAAGGTACATTGAGCAGTGCGCAGGTCACAACAAAGGTCTGTGCCAGGTCGGGAATATCGACAAAATCTTCATCCAGCCGTTCGACACATGTACCATTCTTCTTCAGTCGTATACCTGTTTCCGTATATTCGGTTGCCACTCCCAGGCGGGCAAATACTTCTGCTCCGCGGCTGTCGCCTTGATAACTGTGGCGGAACAGTCCGGTCAGTTCTATATTTGCTTGGGGAGACAGGGCAGCTATCTGATACCAGTAAGAAGCTGCACTCCAGTCGCTTTCGACGGTAAACGGAAGGCAGTGGTAAGGTTGTGGATCAACCAGGATACTCTGGTCGGATGTCCACGAAGCCGAGGCGCCGAAATCTTTCATCAATTGCAAAGTCAGGTTGATGTAAGGTCTTGAGACGATTTCTCCGGTCAACCGGAGTTGCAAACCGTTTTTCAGTACCGGACCGATCATCAACAGGGCTGATATGTATTGTGAACTCACATTTCCTTTTAAAGTGATTTCGCTGCCCGTGAGCTCTCTACCCTCAATCCGTAAGGGTGGGAAGCCCTCATTCCGAACATATTCTATATGGGCTCCCAGTTCGCGCAAGGCGTTCACTAATATCTGTATGGGGCGTTGCTGCATCCGTTCCGTTCCGGTGATGGTATGGATACCCGGAGTACTGCTCAGATAAGCCGTCAGAAAGCGCATGGCCGTTCCGGCCGCAAGAATATCAATCACTTCATTACCTTCGGTCAGAGCTTTTATCATCACCTGCGTATCATCGCAGTCGGACAAGTTCGAAAGCACATCGTCTCCTTTTGACAGAGCATGGATGATAAGGGCACGATTGCTGATACTTTTGGATGCCGGAAGCTGGATAGTGGCCTTTATCTGCGAAGGCGCTGAGAGTAGATAACGCATGGTCTTTATTTCTATAGTTATATTCGGTTGCAAAAATAGGAAATCTATTCTTTTTTGCCTCTATCCTCTTCCTAAAATATTAAAGATATGAACGGAATCCAATATACATTAACGAAGCGAACAAACAGCTAAAAAATAGGTTGTTTAAGGTCCTAAGGACATTTTGTTTATAAAAAAATGTCAAGAAGTAGCTCCATATTTCTGTAATATGATACCAAAAGACTTGTGTAGTTACGGGGTTAATGTAGTTATTTTACTTTTGTATCAACAAAGAAAGGATTCTGATGCCAAACAGGGATAGTGAGAAATTGATAACGGATGGTTATACTACGACTTTATTGGGGGATGAACTTATGGTTTGTGAGAACATGAAGCACATTCGTGTGACGTCTGTTCCGTCCTACACCGAAGTTGGGATGATCATTTTGTGTTTGAGAGGTACTGCCAAGATCTGTATCTTTGATAATATTCATATTCTTGCTAAGAATGAACTGGCGGTTATTCTGCCGGGGCAGTTGGTTTCGATAACCGAACTAAGTCCTGATTTTCTTTGTAATATAGTTGTGCTGTCGCGTGCGCTTTTTGACGATACGTTGAGTGGGTTCAGTCGTTTTTCTCCTCTTTTCTTTGTTTACATGAGAAGCCATTATTGGTATGAATTGACAGGAGAAGAGATTGAGCGGTTCAAACTTTTTTATGGATCACTCTCACAGCGGGCAAAAGACCCTACCCATTTTTTCAGGAGAGAGTCTGTATTGTTGTTACTGAGAATCTTTTATCTGGATATCTATAACGAATATTACAGCAAGTCTCATTTGATGAAAGGGGGATCGGATATGGGTAAGAGTAAGCTGGCGCATGATTTTTTCTGTTTAATTATGCAGCATTACCGGGAACACAAGGATGTCGCTTTCTATGCCGATAAGTTATGCATCACTTCCAAGTATCTGTCAATGGTGATAAAAGAGGCGAGCGGAAAGACAGCAAAAGATTGGATTGTAGAGTATGCCATATTGGAGATCAAAGCCATGTTGAAGAACTCTACCATGAATATACAGGAGATATCTATTAAAACGAACTTTGCGAACCAGTCGTCGCTGGGGCGTTTTTTTAGAAAGCACACAGGAATGACACTTACAGAATATCGTATGCATCGATAAATAGTGGCTTAAATGAAACAAGAAAAACAAACCGAACTGTTGCGGACTCAGCAGATGCTGAATGAAGTGAACCGCAAGTTGTTAATGACGCTTGGGGTCGCGGAAGTTTTTCCATGGAAGTGGGAATTGGCAGAGCATATGGTATGGTTTGATGCCCGTCCGTCGGACGATCCTGCAGGATGGGAGATTTTTCATAATGATTCGTTTCCGGTTTCTATAGCGCGTGTTTATCAAGGCATCTATAAGGAAGACCGCCTTCGGGTGATTGAAGCTTGTCGGGGGGTACTGAAAGGCAAAATGAAGAAAGTGGTGGTCGAACTTCGTTTCTGGGCCAAAAAGAGAGAGGGATTCGTATTGGAGTGGTTGGAAATGCATGCCATTCCCGGGAAAGTTGATGAAAATGGCAGACTGTTGACTGTAGAGGGATCGCTGATGTCCATTACCAGGCGAAAGGTTATGGAAGAAGAACTGACCGCAGCTAAAGAGAAAGCAGAAGAAGCCAATCGGTTGAAATCGGCATTGATTGCTAATATGAACCATGAGATACGTACACCGTTGAATGCGATTGTAGGTTTTGCATCTTTGCTCTCTATCATAGATGACGAAAAAGAGCAGCAGGAGTATATCGGATTGATACAGAGTAATACGGAGCATCTTTTGCGATTGATGAACGATGTTATCGATCTCTCCAATATTGAGTCGGGCGTTATGGACATAGTCGGTTCGGATGTAGTCCTCGATTCATTGATGAAAGAGATGGAATTGACGTATGTTCCCAAAGCAGAAACGAACAACCTGGTTTTGGCTTGGGATCGGGAGCAGTCGAATGCTCACATCTATACAGATCGGGACAGGCTGATACAGATATTGGAGCACTTATTGGATAATGCTATTAAATTTACAACAAAGGGGACCGTTCATTGGGGGTATCAAGAGAAAGAGAATGGTCAAATTAGGTTTTATGTGACGGATACCGGATGTGGTATTCCTAACGATAAAAAGGAAGTGATATTTGAACGATTTGTGAAACTTGATAGCTTTACCCAAGGGCTTGGATTGGGATTGTCCCTTTGTAAAATTATTATTGAGCGTATGCACGGAACGATTGGAGTGGAATCGGAAGTTGGAGAAGGATCGACTTTCTGGTTTACTATCCCCAATTTATCCGACAATCATATTTAAAATCTACGGATGAGTGACCGTGAGGTTCCCTGAGAAGGACTTCTGTAGCAAGTTGATGATTCCCATCAGCTTGATGTTTGTTTTGTTTGTGATGAGGTCACCGTTTCAGCGGAAACAATGATCCCACGTTGGCACTTCGGCAGATAGATCTTTTTGTCTGTCGGGGTGCCAACATTCTTTTATTTTAGACAGAATGTTGGAGAATCGGTAGATTTACACTACTTTTGGTACCACAATCGGATGTCCGGTTGAATTAACCCTTTTATAACGACACGATATGAAATTTGTTAACCGATTCTTTATGATTCTTGTGGCACTATGCCTGGTTTGCCCCGGCGTTAGTGCAGTTGTTAATCCCAAACCTTTTGTGATTCCCGAACTGAAAGAGTGGAAAGGTGCCGAAGGGGCATTTGTACCGACTGAAACAACAAAAATAGTCTGTCCTGCCAATCAGCCGGAACTATTGCGCATTGCCCGTATGCTGGCCGATGACTGTGAAACGATGTTCGGTCACAAACCGGAGGTAGTACAAGGTAAAGGCGGAGCCGGTGATGTTATTCTTGCCATTCGTGCAGATAAGAAGTTGGGCAAAGAAGGCTATACGGTGAAAGTTACCGATCGTATCTTGCTGACTGCTCCCGAAAGCATAGGGGTATATTGGGGAACCCGTACTCTGCTTCAGATTGCGGAACAGAGCGAAAATCATCAGTTCCCGAAAGGTACTTTACGTGACTTTCCGGACTACGCTATGCGTGGCTTTATGATAGATTGCGGTCGAAAGTTTATTCCTCTTTCTTTCCTTCAGGATTATGTGAAGATTATGGCTTATTACAAGATGAATACTTTGCAGATTCACTTGAATGATAATGGCTTTAAACAGTTCTTCGGGCACGATTGGTCGAAAACTTATGCAGCCTTCCGTTTGGAGTCGGATACTTATCCGGGCTTGGCTGCCGAAGACGGCTATTACACCAAGCGTGAATTTATCGATTTACAAAAGTTGGCTGAGAACCTTTACGTAGAAATCATTCCCGAGATTGATGCTCCGGCGCATACTCTTGCCTTTACACATTATAAACCGGAGATCGGCAGTAAAGAGTACGGCATGGACCATCTCGATCTGTTTAATCCTGAAACGTATAAGTTTATGGATGGACTATTTAAGGAGTATCTGGAAGGGGACGAACCTGTATTCCGTGGAAAGAAAGTGCATATCGGTACTGACGAATACTCAAATAAGAAAAAAGATGTAGTAGAGAAGTTCCGTGCTTTCACCGACCATTATATCCGCTATGTAGAGAGCTTTGGCAAACAGGCTTGTGTATGGGGAGCACTGACGCATGCCAAAGGTGATACACCGGTGAAATCGGAGAATGTGATCATGAGTGCTTGGTACAATGGCTATGCCAACCCGAAAGACATGATAGAGCAAGGCTATAAATTGATTAGTATTCCTGACGGGCTGGTATACATTGTTCCGGCTGCCGGATACTATTATGATTATCTGAACACGAAGTATTTGTACGAAAATTGGACTCCTGTACAGATTGGAAAGGCTGTTTTCCCGGAGAAAGATCCGTCTATCCTCGGTGGTATGTTTGCCGTATGGAACGATCATGTAGGCAATGGCATCTCGACAAAAGATATTCATCACCGCGTTTATCCGGCTTTGCAGACTTTGGCTGTGAAGATGTGGACCGGAAAAGATGTATCCGTTCCGTATGCTGACTTTGATAAACAACGCAATGCCATCAGTGAGGCTCCGGGTGTTAATCAACTCGGCCGTATCGGTACTACACCGGGATTGGTGTATGAACAGGCTTCCGTTGCTCCCAATAGCGAGACTCCTCACCGTGAAATCGGTTACGATTATCTGGTAACATTTGATATTGACGGAGCCAATGAAGCAAAGGGTACGGAACTGTTCCGTTCGCCGGATGCCGTATTTTATCTTTCCGATCCGATCCGTGGCATGTTGGGTTTTGCCCGTGACGGTTATTTGAATACATTTAGTCACCGTATCCACAAAGGTGAGAAAGCAACCATCGGTATCAGTGGTGACAATAAGTCGACCCGTCTACTTATCAATGGACAGGTAGTAGAGGAAATGAATACTCAAAAACTTTACTATAATGCCGGGAAAGATTCTATGAATTATGTTCGCACTTTAGTCTTCCCGCTAGAGAAAGCCGGAAAGTTTGATAGTAAGATTACAAATCTGAAGGTTTATAAGAAATAAGAAAGTAACTCAATAAGATAGAGGGAGTTAAGCTGTGTGCTTAGCTCTCCTTTCTTTTATATTTAAAGTTGAGCCCCTGGCCGGTATATTCCGATCAGGGGCTCAATTGCTATTTATCTATTTAAAGAGAATTCTGTCAGGTTCAGATTTGTACATGTCTGAATATAAATCGTCTACATGGGACTATTACATATGGGGCGTATCCGATTTTATGGAAGTAGCCATACTCAAATGTTCATCCTATGATCCATTTGCTGCCCGGTATGAATGAAATGAGTTTTGAAGTTATGAAGCAACAGATAAATGTACTGATTGCAATGCATGGTATAGCGGCAACAGTAGGCAGTGCCAGGGTATACTTAAATACTGTTGCCCATAATCCTAGCCAGAAGATATGCATTAGATACATACCGTAGCTGAGCTTTGACATTTCTGTTATGATTCGTGGAGCTTTTGAGCTATTGATACACGTAAACATGAGGAATGTACCCGCTGTGAGCAGTACACAGTTGATTGTACAGAAGGCCCATCCTATTTCTATTACGGGAGTGGAAAGAGTCTCACCGGGTATAGCCTGGCTATAGAATGAATAGATGGTTAATACGGCTCCGATAACCATTAAAATGGTTCCTATGATGAAACGTTTTGAACGACTCCACGTAAGGTGAGTATGTATATAATGTGCCAGCACGAGGTAGCCCAGATAGCCTGAGAAGTACCATAGCATGTGATATTCGTTCCAGAAACATTGTCCCCATACTTCACCACACCAACGGTTGAGATATGGGATACATGTTGATAACAGAAACAACCCTATGAAAAAGCGTTCTTCTTTTGCCGAGGCTTTTCTCAGCCATGGAGATATTATAGGTATGAATAGATAAAGACTGATTAGAGGATACATAAACCACAGATGTCCTGCAAGTGTCGGGAAGTTCAAGAAAATTCGTGATAGATCCGTTAATGATGTCTCTCCGTTTATCTGTCCCCACAACATTGGTAAGGTGCTGTATAGTATCATGAATATAAAAAATGGTGGTATGATACGAAGGAATCGCTGGCGATAAAATTGCCATGTAGTTTGTTCTTCTTTCATCGGAGCAAGGAGAAAGGCGGAGACAATCATGAATAATGGTACTGCCATGCGTGAAAAGCCATCGTATACAGCTACCCATAAGCGGTCTGCTTCACTGGCTAAATAAGATTGCGGTCCGGCCATGTCCGTGGATCCGGCGGCACCGTAAAAGTTTTCACTGGAGTGTACAATCATAACGAGAAAGCACGCAAATACGCGTACATAATCTAAAAAAACAATGCGTTTCATTTTCTGTTTGAGTTTTTTATTAATAAGATGTTCTTTGTGTTGTCTTTTTTATGTGCAGCATTATTCATAATAGAAATATTTCATTGATTTTCAGGGCGCTGCTTTATTTGACGCAAAGATAGAAAAAAACTTGAGATACTGAGCAACAAACGGAAAGAATCCGTGCAACTGCATTGAATATTCAACATTTTTTTTAATATCCGATATCCGGTACTGTTTGATAAAACATAAATCCCGGTTAAATATCCTGTTTGGGGGAGCATCTACGTCTGCACCGTATGATAGTTCTTAAGTGCTCTAAAAGAAAAAAGCATCGATAATCTTACAATTATCAATGCTTTGTGGTTAGTCGGGGTGACTGGATTCGAACCAGCGACCACACGCCCCCCAGACGCGTACTCTAACCGGGCTGAGCTACACCCCGAATTGCGGATGCAAAAGTAGAATTTTATTTTGAATAAGCAAAATATTCGGATGGTTTATTTCTTTTAATTTGTTTTTTCTTGCTAAGGAAGCGCTCTGGGAAGTAGAAATCTAATTAACATTGTTAATTTGAAAGTTTTAGGTTGAACGTCTTTTTTGCAAATCACTTGTTCTTTATCAACAAAGAACAAGTGATCTGTTTCTAAAAGATTAGTTTTAACAGAGCGTTAAAACTAATCTTTTAGAAACAAATAATTAACAATATAATATTTTGATAAATAAAGTGTTATGGGATTTTTCCTAATAAATCCCAGAACCGTTGTGGGAGGTGGATATTCTCTGTAGTTGTGGCTTTAGCAAATAGTGGAGCTATTTCTTGAGGAGTAAATCCGGCTATGCCACATCCTATTTCCGTAACCAGAAAAGTCATTTCCGGATGTTTATTTGCAAATTGAATAAATTCGTCTACATAAGGGCGGATTGTTTCTACTCCACCCTGCATGGTCGGTATTCCGTAAGTTTGTCCTTGCAAACCTACACCTTGTCCCCAGATGGCACCCCATTTGTTCATTGCCAAAAGGGCGGCGCCACCGCCATGATGCCCGGACAGATTGCTGCCGAAAACGAATATTTCATTGGGTTGCAATCGTTCGATGTGATTGGAGGTAACTCTTTGTTTCATTTATCTTATTTTCTACATTCCCATACATTCCCGATAGAAGTCGAACATTTCGAAAATGGTATCTTTATCTGCTGTCCGGTTGATACTGATATCGCCGATTTCCTTTAGGAGTGTGAAATTTATGACACCTGCACTGTTTTTCTTATCATGTTGCATGAATTCGTATAAACGGTCGTATTGCTTACAGTCGAAGTGGAAAGCTCCATAATTATCTTTTATAAATTGGATGGTCTGACGCATTTTCTCCTTTGGGAAGCCGGCTTTGAGATGTGATAGATAGAGTTCACAAACAATGCCCCAAGCTACGGCATATCCGTGAAGAACCGGACGATTCTCAGCAAGCGCCAGACTTTCGAAAGCGTGTCCTACGGTATGTCCCAGGTTTAATGCTTTGCGGATGCCGTGTTCGAATGGATCTTGTTCCACTATATCTTCTTTCACTTGTACGGAGTGGCCTACCAATTTTTTCAGATATCCGTAATCCATCTTCTCCGTATCGAATGCAAGCAGTTCAGCCCAGTGAGAGGTGTTGCTGATCAGTCCGTGTTTTAGCATCTCGGCGTATCCCGAAAAGAAATTATGTGCATCGAGTGTACGGAGAAACTCTGTTTCGATTAATACACTGGCTGCCGGTGCAAAGGCACCTATCTCGTTTTTCAATCCATTGAAATTAATGCCGGTTTTCCCGCCAACAGAAGCATCTACCATTGCCAGCAGGGTGGTGGGAATATTGATATAGGCAATGCCGCGTTTGAAGGTTGCGGCTGCAAATCCACCTAAATCAGTGACCATTCCGCCCCCGAGATTGATGAGGAGCGAGTGACGGGTAGCGCCTTTTTCACTTAATACCTGCCAGACAGAGGCCAGGGTTTCGAGTGTTTTATGTACGTCTTCGGCTCCGATGGTGATTTCGACAGCATCTTTCAGGATTGATAAGCCTGCCAGTTGAGAAAGGCAGAGACGGTGAGTATGATCGTCAGTGAGAATGAACAGGCGGTCGTGTGGGCAGTTGTCGATGGCACGTTTAAGACTACTTTCCAGATCTTCACAAAGGATGACTTCTTGTTTACTCATAATGGTTCTATGTTTTTTTATGTACTGCAAAGATAGGAGTTCGGAGATAAATAGTGAAACTTAGCACTTAAAAATGTAAAACATGGGGTTCTGTTTGTGAGAAAAAGCTATCTTTGTGACATTAAATTTAGATAAGATGAAAGCATTATTACCTGTATTCTGCCGTCCTTTAGGATATGTGATTCTTGTTATTTCTATGTTTATTCCATTCCTGTTATTGATGCAGGGAATGGTAACGGACAGTAACTTATTATTTTATAAAGAGTGTATTAAACTGCTGATGATATTGGGAGCAATGATGATTATTTTTGCTTTATCACGTAATGAAGGTCGTGAAACAGAGATTATACGGAACAAAGCTACTCGTAATGCTATTTTTCTGACTGTACTTTTTTTGTTTGGCGGGATGCTTTATCGGGTAGCAACAGGAGATATCATGACCGTAGATACCTCTTCTTTTCTTATTTTTCTTATTATCAATGTACTCTGCCTTGAATTTGGTATGCAAAAAGCGCGAATCGATAAAATCTTTAAAAGATAATTGTGTTTAAATTAAACCTTTTGCTTTGAAGGTTGTCAAACAAACGATTGTTATTATTCAACCTACAGGCAAATGAAGAAACTATTGATCTGGACGGTGTTGCTGCTGACAGCTACCCTATCCACTTATGCGCAAAACAAAATTGTAACCGTATCGGGCCGTGTAATAGAGGCCGGTACGAAGGAACCGGTCGAACTCGCTGCTGTGCAGTTATTATCTCTCCCTGACAGTGCTCAGGTAGCGGGTATGACCACTTCGACACAAGGCTACTTTTCTTTATCCAAGCAGAAACCGGGAAAATATCTGCTTAAAGTATCTTTCATCGGGTATGTCACCAAAATTATTCCTGTGCAGCTAACAGCTAATGTTCCTGCAAAAAAGATGGGGAATATTGAACTGGCAACTGATGCTGTCATGCTGCAAGAAGCGGTTGTGGTAGCAGAAGCTCCGCAAGTGACGGTTGTAGAAGATACGTTAATGTACAATTCCAGTGCTTACCGTACACCTGAGGGGGCTATGTTGGAAGAATTGGTCAAGAAACTTCCGGGCGCTGAAATTGATGATGACGGTAATGTGAAAATCAATGGTAAGGATCTGAAGAAAATTATGGTTGATGGTAAGGAGTTTTTCGGTGGAGACGTGAAAACCGGTTTGAAGAATCTTCCGGTAGACATGGTCGATAAACTGAAAACTTATGATAAAAAGTCGGATCTGGCACGTGTGACGGGGATTGATGACGGTGAAGAAGAAACGGTACTCGACTTGACAGTGAAAAAAGGGATGAATCAGGGATGGTTTGGTAATGCAGATTTGGGAGCCGGTACTAAAGATCGCTATACCGGACGAATGATGCTGAACCGCTTTGTCGATAAAACCCAGTTCTCTATTATAGGCTCGGCGAATAATGTAAATGATCAGGGATTCTCCGGAGGGGGTGGCGGTCCGCGCTGGCGTAGTAACAATGGCTTGAATGCTACTAAAATGTTGGGTGCCAACTTTGCGACCCAGACCAACAAGCTAGAACTGGGAGGTAGTGTACGATATAACTTCCAGGATGCTGATATCTCAAGTATCAATTCTTCCGAACGTTTCCTTCAGAATGGCAATTCATATTCTAATTCGAATAATAAGAACCGGAATAAAGGAACAAACCTGAATGCTGACTTCCGTATGGAATGGAAACCGGATACTTTGACAAATATTATCTTTCGCCCTAATTTCTCCTATGGGAGGACAAATAATGCTTCTCGCTCTGAATCGGGCACTTTCAATGAAGATCCTTTCAATCTGATCGTAAATCCAAATGATTATCTGAATTTTGATAATTTGTCTGACGATCCGTTGAAAGACATTCGTGTGAATGCCACCAATAGTGCTTCGTTGTCTAAAGGCAAAAGTCTTTCGGGAAACGCCACTTTACAGGTTAACCGAAAATTGAATAATAGAGGACGTAACCTGACTTTCCGTGGAGTCTTTGGATATGGTGATAATGATAACGATCAGTATACACAGTCTGAAACACGTTATTACCAATTGCTGAATCATTTGGGAGGTGACTCTATCCTATATCGTAATCAATATATTACAACTCCTACACGCAACTATAACTATACGGCCCAAGTGACTTATAGCGAACCCATTGCCAAGGCCACTTTCTTGCAGTTCAGTTATCAGTTTCAGTATAAATATAGCAAGAGTGACAAGACCACGTTCGATTTGCTCGATTATCCGGACTGGGCTATCGGCGGAGCTCTCCCTTCCGGGTATGAGTCTCATGCAGTGGACAGCTTGAGCAAGAATGCTGAATATCGTTATTATAACCATGACGCTTCAGTGGGGTTGCGTTTCATTCGTCCGAAGTATCAGTTGAATGTGGGCATGTCTTTCCAACCACAGAATTCTACCTTGTCTTATAAAAAAGGAGACTATATGATTGATACAACACGTACTGTATTCAACTTCGCACCGAATATGGACTTGCGTTTCCGTTTCTCAAAAGTTAGTCAGTTGCGTTTCACCTATCGGGGACGTAGCAATCAGCCTACTATGGAGAACTTATTGCCTATAACCGATAACTCCAATCCGTTGAATATACGTATGGGTAATCCCGGATTGAAGCCTTCTTTTGCACATACGATGCGTTTGTTCTATAATACATATAATGCAGAGAAACAGCGTGGAATCATGACTCACTTTAGCTTTACAGCTACACAGAACAGCATCAGTAACAGTACTCGCTATAATGAAGAAACCGGTGGATTGATTACACGACCGGAGAATATCAATGGTAATTGGAATGCGTTTGGTATGTTCGGTTTCAATACAGCTTTAAAGAATAAGAAGTATACGATTAATACTTTCACTAATGTGAACTACCAGAATAATGTGGCGTTCCTTTATAATCAGGATACGAAAAACAATGATAGAAATACAAGTACAGGCCTGACATTAGGTGAGAGAGTAACAGGTTCCTATCGCAATGATTGGTTTGAATTTTCTTTGAACGGTTCGATCAATTACACAGCCGAACGCAATAAACTTCGTCCGGAGAACAATCAGGAACCTTATACATATTCTTATGGAGCAAGTACCAATATTACGATGCCTTGGAAAATGACTTTGGCTACAAACATCGCCAATCAAAGTCGTCGCGGCTATCGTGACTCAAGCATGAACCGTGACGAACTTATCTGGAATGCACAACTTGCCCAGTCATTGCTGAAAGGTGCTGCTACTGTTAGTTTTGAGGTTTATGATATTTTGAGACAACAGAGTAACATCAGCCGTTCATTGTCAGCCGATATGCGTTCGGTATCCGAATATAACGGTATTAATAGTTACTGTATGGTACACTTTATCTACCGTCTGAATATCTTCGGCAGTAAAGCTGCTCGAGAAAAGATGATGAATAGTGGTAGAAGAGGTTTTGGTGGACCCGGTAGAGGTCCCGGCGGTGGCTTTGGTGGCGGACATCCCCGCTTTTAATAAGATATCTTGTTAACACAGGCAACTTTCCTCCGGACAGATGCAAAATCTCTTTAATTTTGTATCGGTCCGGAGGGATTATCGTTTTGAATCGGGACAGTTGTTGTTCGTATCCGATATTTTCCATACATTTGTTCTTTGTATAATCCGCGGAGGGCGAATATGATAGATTGGAACTACATAGCAAGTGTAATAGCTACCGTTGCCTTTGATATTATTTATTTCGGGGCTATTATCGGTACGATTGTCATCGTGATTCTCGACAATCGTAATCCGGTGAAGACAATGGCATGGATTCTGATCCTGATGTTTCTTCCGGTTGTAGGGTTGGTTTTCTATTTCTTTTTTGGGCGTAGCCAAAGGCGTGAGAAGATTATCGGTAAGAAAAGTTATGACCGTTTGCTTAAAAAACCGATGGCAGAGTATTTGGCGCAGAACTGCTGTGAAACGCCGAAGGAATATGCACGGCTGATACAGCTGTTCCAGAATACGAACCAGGCTTTTCCGTTTGAGGGAAATCGGGTCGATATTTACACTGGCGGATATTCTAAACTACAAGCTCTGTTGAGAGAGCTGCAAAAGGCGAGGCTTCATATTCATATGGAATATTACATCTTTGAGGATGATCCTGTGGGACGATTGGTACGTGATGTACTGATCGAGAAAGCGCGGGAGGGAGTCGAGGTGCGTGTGATCTATGACGATGTAGGATGTTGGCATGTTCCTCATCGCTTTTTCGAAGAGATGAGAGATGCAGGAATTGAGGTACGCGGTTTTTTGAAGGTCCGTTTTCCCTTGTTCACGAGTAAAGTGAATTATCGCAATCACCGGAAGATTGTGGTGATTGACGGACGTATTGGATTTATCGGTGGAATGAATCTTGCCGAACGTTATATGCGTGGCTTTTCGTGGGGAATCTGGAGAGATACGCATATATTGCTTGAAGGAAAAGCGGTACATGGTCTTCAGACTGCTTTTTTGCTCGATTGGTATTTCGTGGATCGCACTCTGATCACTGCTTCGCGCTACTTTCCTAAGATAGAAGCTTATGGCAATTCTTTGGTACAGATTGTGACAAGTGAACCGATCGGTCCCTGGAAAGAGATTATGCAAGGGTTGACAGTAGCCATATCCGGTGCTAAGAAATATTTCTATATGCAGACGCCTTACTTCTTACCTACCGAACAAATTTTGGGTGCAATGCAGACTGCTGCATTGGCAGGAGTAGATATCCGGTTAATGTTGCCTGAGCATGCGGATAATCGTGTTACACATTTGGGCTCCTGTTCTTATCTGGCAGATGTATTGCGTGCAGGAGTCAAGGTCTATTTTTATAAAAAGGGTTTCCTGCATTCTAAATTAATGGTTTCGGATGATATGCTTTCGACAGTGGGGTCTACCAATCTCGATTTCCGTAGTTTTGAACATAATTTTGAAGTAAATGCCTTTATGTATGATATGGAGACAGCATTGCAGATGCGGGAGATTTTCTTGCAGGATCAGCGGGAAAGTACTCAGATTTTCCTGAAGAGCTGGGAAAAACGTTCTTCGCGTCAGAAGGCAATGGAGTCTGTAGTTCGATTATTGGCTCCGTTGCTATAAGGAAAACCTTCTTCAATCTATCTGAAGAAGGAAAAATTGACACTCCCGTATACCCTTCTTTCTATAAAGTGGGGATGATCTTCAAAGTTATTCTTTTTGCCATGTTCCAGAACAAACAGGCCATCCTCTTTCAGCAGGTTGTTCTTGAAAATTAAATCCGGAATTGTTTCCAACTCTTTTAGTTCATAGGGAGGATCGGCAAAAATGAAATCAAACCGTTCATGACTGCCATTTATGAATTTAAATACATCTCCACGGATAGGCAGGCATTTGTCTGTTTGCACCTCTTTCATGATTTTGCTGATGAAAGCATGATGGGCTCCGTCTTTCTCCACACTGATGACGCGGTCACACCCACGTGAAACCAGCTCTATACTGATACTGCCTGTACCGGCAAACAGATCGAGAGCAACAATGCCCTCTTCAAAATCTATGTAATTGGATAATACATTAAACAGATTCTCTTTGGCAAAATCTGTTGTCGGACGTGCCTTGAAGGTTCTGGGCACATCAAATCTTCTTCTTTTATATATTCCGCTGATTACTCGCATGTTAATAAGGCTTGCATGTCAATATTGCTTGCAGGGTTCATTATGAATACCTGCTGTATGTATTTACGTAACTCCTGCATTAGTTTCTCTTTATCATTAAATGCACCTGTCAGGTGAAGTTCGTCCCGTTCCTGATCAAAATTCAACTGTTTCCATAGATAGAGCAGATAGTAGATTCGGTCACCTGTTTTGCGACATTCAAATGAATTGGCAAGAAGCAGATGCCCACGCTCATAACAGAAAAAGTCGATGGCATCACGGCGAATAGAAGCATATATCTTTTTACTGTTGCCTAATCTGCTTTTCGCCGAAAAATATTCTGCTAATGGAGCTGCTTGTGAATAAAATCTTGCTTCGGGATACTGATCGGATAAGAATTGGCAAGTACTTTTATCCATGCCGAAGATGACTACGGCATTATTCTTTTTTAAAATATTATATTTTACCGTTTCATTTTCTTTGGGAGTGTGGTTATGGTAGAATATCATTTCGGACTGATCATCCTCAAACAGTTCAAGGGGGATTAGGGTGAAACGCTTGTCTGCCATCAGAATGTTTACCCGTTTGTAAGTATGATTCAGAAAGTCCAATTCACGGAAAGCCTGTTTGAGATTGGCTGTAAGAGATAATGAAGCCTCGACCTCCTTCTCAAAGAAAGAGAGCGAACTATCGTGAATCGGATTGTAGATAGAAAAAGAAAATCCATCCGTACTAAGACGGATGGACAATGTATATTGTTCCGATTTACCAAAGTCAATCGTTTCTGCAATTGCTCTATCGGGCATATTCGGATTATTCCCAGTTACCTGCGCCGTTGTTAGGAGTATCGATAGAACCTACCATCAAACCGGCATATTTACCCAATTTAACCTGAAGGTCTTTCAAGTTTGCAATTTCTTGCTTGTCAAGTCCGTTCAAGTATACATCATATGGAGTGTTGGCCTGGAACAAGAAGATAGGAGCTCCTGATTTAGTTGTATCGTTTTTAGTGTACATTTCGAACTGTGCACCATTACCGAACGGAACATATCTCAAAGAGTCTGCATTGAATGACTTATCGTAGATCGTATCTGTTACGGCAACCCATATTGTATCACGTTTGAAGCCCATCAGGCCGGCAGCTTCAACTTCTTTCCAGTTGTTAGTCTTTTTAGCCTTGTTGATCAGAGCCATGGCTTTCTTTTCAGTCATACCGTCTTCCAGCTGCTTGTCGCTCAATACGCCTTCTTTAGATACGAAAGGAATCTTTTGTGTCTTAACGAAATCGATCAGTGTGTCAAAGCTTGCAGTATACTGCTTGTAAATGTTACGATATTCTGCCTGAGCTTTACGAATATCAATCAAGCGGGCAACAACTGCTTTGTCTCTGTGCTTTTTAGCTTTTTCGAAGTTGATAGGACCCATGATACTAGCATAGCAAATGTAAACCAAAGCAATGGCGCATACACCTAGTACGATATTAAATACTGTTTTCATGATAAATATGTTTTTTTTAGTTTATATTCGTAGCGCAAAAATAAAATAAATAAATCTAATTAACGATAGTTCTTGTAACTTTTTTCTCGTACAAAAATGATAAATAACTATTTAGAGCGGCAAATTAAGGAAAATTTTTCTTATCAGCCAACTTTTGAGCAAGAAATAGCTGTAAAATCTCTTTCGGAGTTTCTACTTTCTACGGCTAATGATACGGTTTTTGTGCTTCGTGGATATGCGGGAACAGGAAAGACTTCTCTTGTCGGGGCCTTAGTGAAAGCGATGGATAAGTTACAACAGAAATCGGTTTTACTGGCTCCTACGGGAAGAGCGGCTAAAGTATTTTCTGCTTACGCAGGACACCCGGCTTTTACCATTCATAAAAAGATATACAGGCAGCAGTCTTTTTCGAATGAAGTAAGTAATTTTTCAATTAATGATAATCTGACTACTCATACATTATATATTGTAGATGAGGCTTCCATGATTTCGAATGAAGGTTTGTCCGGTTCGATGTTCGGTACCGGACGTCTGTTGGATGATTTGGTGGAGTTTGTCTATTCCGGTGCAGGGTGTCGTTTATTGTTGATGGGAGATACGGCTCAGTTGCCTCCGGTAGGAGAAGAGCAAAGTCCGGCACTTGCTACCGAGGCATTGAAAGGATATGGACTGAATGTCATAGAGGTTGATCTCACACAGGTGGTACGTCAGGTTCAGTCGTCCGGTATTTTATGGAATGCCACTCAGATTCGGCAGTTGATTGCTGAAGATGAGTGTTTTTCGCTGCCTAAGATAAAAGTAAGCGGATTTCCGGATATACAGGTGGTACGTGGCGACGAGTTGATCGATACCCTGACCGGCTGCTACGAAAAAGACGGAATGGACGAGACGATTGTGGTATGCCGTTCCAATAAACGGGCTAATATATATAATAAAGGTATACGTGCTCAGATTCTTTACAGGGAAGATGAACTGAATACGGGTGACTTACTCATGGTAGCGAAGAATAATTACTTCTGGACAGAGAAGTATAAAGAAATAGATTTTATAGCGAACGGAGAGATTGCTGTGGTTCGTCGGGTGAGGCGTACTCGTGAACTGTATGGTTTCAGGTTTGCTGAAGTACTTCTTGCGTTTCCCGATCAAAATGACTTTGAGTTGGAAGCTAATTTGTTGCTTGATACGCTTCATTCGGATGCACCTGCTTTACCCAAAACAGAAAACGACCGGCTTTTTTATTCTGTACTTGAAGACTATGTGGACATCACCGTCAAGCGGGAGCGAATGAAAAAAATGAAAGCTGACCCACACTACAATGCTCTACAGGTGAAGTACGCTTATGCGGTGACCTGTCATAAGGCGCAGGGCGGGCAATGGCAAAATGTTTTTCTTGACCAGGGGTATATGTCGGATGAGTATCTGACACCTGATTATTTCCGTTGGCTGTATACAGCTTTTACGCGTGCATCGAAAACTCTCTATCTGGTGAATTATCCGGAAGAGCAAATAGAGTGACCGGACTATAAATAAGACAGGGAACCCATCTCGGGCTCCCTGTTTCTTTTGTGTAACTTAATTTATTGTCAGTGCATGAATATGAATCTCGTTGTTTAGCGGAAGTTGTTTGGGGTAACGTAATTGCCTCCATCATCATTGGTGTCGGCTACGTCCCACCATAAACGAGTTCCCTGTGTATCTACATCTTTCGGACGGTTCGGGTTAGATACTTCACTGTCCGGGTATCTCAGGCGTTTGATGAACTTCCCGTTTGCAACTTCACCCCCTGAGTTGTTGCCTCCTTTAGGTGTTTTCATATAGCGGGGATAGTCTGTACGGCGGAACTCTGCCCATCCTTCGTTACCGTTGGGATATACGGCAATCCATTTCTGGGTGATGATTTGTTCCAACTGTGCTTCTCTGTCACCACTCTTGAAGGCTTGTAAGCCTTTCAATCCTTCCATGTATTTGCTGATCTTTTCTTGTCCTTCCTCGTCAGCACCAATCTGATAGTAGTTGAAGGAAGCTTCAATGCCTTCCTTATAGAGATCTTCAGCGGTACCTTTAGCACCGGCCCATCCTCGGAGAGCGGCTTCTGCTCGGAGGAACAGGCTTTCGGAGTAACCCAGCCATACTATTTCGCGTGCATAACACCACCAATGTTTGCGGTCGAGTTTTTTCTGATCTTGCTTGATGAATACACGGCTTGGAGAATAAGTCGTTGTGTAGCTTCCTCCCAATGAAGTCTCACCGTTTTCGCAACCATTGAAGTCTTTTGTCATGTCTTCTTTGGGTTCGGTTTGGTTCAGGTCCTCAAGAGCGGTCGGTCTCCACCACAATATTTCGCAACGTGGGTCGAGAATGGTCGATTGTTCTTTATAAGCTCGTTCCATTTCTTTGGATAACACTACGTTAGCACTCCAGTTGTACAGAAGTGTGTAGATGTTTTCGTTACCACCCGTGATGTACGAGTATTTGGGAGTCTGCTTCATATTATCATCATCGCTTTGCATCAATCCGGCAGGGTCGGCCATGGCTTTCTCACCCTGTTCTTTAGCAAGTTGGGGATCTACATTCGATACACGTAGTGCCAATCGTAAACGAAGGGTATTGGCAAAACGAAGCCATTTGTCTTTGTCGCCTCCAAAGCACTTGTCGTTTTCACCCAGGCTGTATTGTGCAGTAGAAGGAGTGTTGTGCAGTGCAGTGATGGCCTGATCGAGCATTTTAAAGATAACGTCGTATACATCTTTCTGATCCATGTATTTCACTTTCTCGTCTGTGGGCATTGCACCTTTTACGTAGTATTCCAATGGAATGGCTCCATAAGTGTCTGTTTGCATAGAGATCAGGAATGCGTAGTAGATACGGGTCATATAGAACGCATTGTGATAGCGTTCTTTTCCGCAGAACCAGAATGTTTTGATCAACTGACTGTATTCTTCTACAGTGCGGTTATCGTAGAAGTGCTCCCAGCGTCTTTTGGACCATCCGTCGTTATAACCGTAGGTAGGCGAGTTGGTCACGAATCCGCTAACGTTGTTGGCAAAGTAAGCAGCGTAGATGTCATGAGTCAGGTTGGTCGTAACCTGATAATCATTATACAGTCCTTCGTAAGTCAGGTTGGCGAACACCGAACCGATGGCGCTTTCCGTGCCTTGAAGGCTTTTCAGTGCACTGGGTGTCAGTTCGTAGTCGATATCGATTCCGTCAGGTGTGGCACCGATTATTTCCGGATCGTATACCGGTGCGTAGGGATCGGTATTCATTTCTTCGAAATCATTACATGCAGCCAGTCCTAACAGGAGAGTGCACATGGCAAGCGATTTGTATATTTTGATTTTCATACTGTATCTTTAATTTATAAAATTAGAAACCAAGGTTAACTGAGAATCCGAATGTACGGGTATAAGGTACAGCCATAAAGTCGATGGCTTGAGAGAACATGGTTGTGTCGTAACCACCTTCCGGACTTGTTCCCGGAGTATGTTTCAACAGATAAGCCAGGTTACGTGCTACGAACGAAACATTCAGCGAGTTGATCGGCGTTTTCTTCAGCATGCTTTTGGGGAATGTATAGCCGATGGCCAGTTCCTTCAGCTTGATGAAAGAAGCATCATAGATAAAGTCTTCTGCGTTCTGTGCTCCGTAATAGTTGGATGCTGAGATCTTCTGAGTATTGGGTGTTCCGTCTTCGTATACACCCGGGAAGATCATCATAAAGTTATCGCTTTCTCCACGATTCATAGTACGTTTAGCCATACCCGAGCCTGTTGCGTTCATTTCGGAGATAGAGATGATATCGCCACCGAATTTCATATCGAACATGGCCGACAGTGTAATGCCTTTGTAGGTGAACGACGGAGATACAGACATCAGCAAGTTAGGCTGGATGTTGCCGATAGGTTTAGCCAGGCGTTCGTCAGCATCTGTGGTCGTCATAGGCAAGCCGTTCTCTTTATTTATAATGATGTTGCCCTGTTCGTCACGTTTGTAGAGAGTCTTGGCATAGATTTCACCCAATTTGTGACCCGGGCGTGCACCTACGTTGATCGGGAAGTTAGAGTCGCCATTGAAGTAGATGTAGTCTACACCGTCAGCCAGTTTCTCTACGTTCGATACGTTCTTGGCCAGATTGACATTCAGATCGAAAGAGAAGTCTTTCAATTGTACCGGTGTAGAGTAGATCATCATTTCGAAACCTTTGTTGGTGATCAGACCGGCATTGACCCATTTACCTCCACTCCAGGGAGCAGCGGCGGGCACTTTCATGATCTGGTTCTTCGTGCGGCTATAATAATAGGTAAAGTCAAATCCCAAACGGTTGTTGAGGAACTTCATATCCAAACCTGCTTCGTAAGAAGAAGAGATTTCCGGTTTCAGCTGGTCGTTCATTTTCACGTTCGATTTGCTTGGAATCAGCTCACCTTTTTCAAATTTAAATCCGTACGTATTGTATAACTGATACGGGTCCGTATCTTTACCTACTTGTGCGGCAGACAAACGTACCTTGGCGAAAGTCAGCCAGTTGGGCAGTGTTTTGTCCAGTGAACGGACAAAATCAGAAACGACAAAACTTAAGTTGGCAGACGGGTAGAAGAAAGAGTTGTTCTTCTTCGGCAGTGTAGACGACCAGTCGTTACGGGCAGTCAAGTCCAGTGACAGATATTCTTTCCAAGAGAGTTGCAAAGATCCGAATACTGAATTTGTTGCGCGTTCATGTCCGGTTTCTCCGGCAGTGTTCAGCATATTGGCTGCATTGAAAATCCATTGTCCCTTATCCAGCATATTGCGTACGCCGGCATTCAGTGATTCATAATTCTGGTACATGAAGTTACCACCTACCGTGAATCCCAAACGGAAATTGTCAGTCAGCTGTTTGTCACCCATCAATACGATTTCTGCGTTCGATTCGAAGAAGTTCTGTTCCTCGCGGTTCATTTCGTCATCGGTGATATCTTTGATACTGCTCTCACCGTTGATACCGTCACCTGCGTTCGTTTCTTCGATTCGGGTACGATAATAATCGAATGCATATTTGGCAGACAAGTGCAACCAGTCAGTAAAGTTGATTTTCATTCCATAATATCCGAATGCTCTCCAACGTTCGTCAGAGTTGTGGCGCTGGTTCAGGACGTAATAAGGGTTACGGATACCGGCAGTAGGACCTGTCCAGTTTACGTGTGCATTGCCATCTGTCGAATATTGTTTCAGGTCGTCCAGGCGAATATTGTTAGGAATACCCATCAATTGAGCGATTGCTCCGTAAGTACCGAAGTAAGGACGATCTTCTGCTTTGGTACGTGAAAGTGAAATCTTTCCGTCCATAGAGAGATATTTGTTCATTTCCATTCCGGCATTCAGGTCGAGGTTGATTCGGTTGAGCTTCTCGTTCGGGAATACGCCCTTATTGTTCGAGCTGCCGAAAGAAGCACGAAAGTGCGATTTATCTGTTACGTTGCTCACCGATACATTGTGGTTTTGCGCGAAACCGGTATCGAAGTAATCTTTCAGTTTGTTGCCGTATTTAGAGAATGCATAGGTATCGCCGTTCCAGGCTTTCTGCATGCTTCCGTCCAATACCGGTCCCCAACTGGAAGAGTCTGTCGGATCATATTTGGCATAATATTGAGACAGAGGATTCTTGTTTTCATCCTGAGTCACAATGTGGCCCTGTCCGTAACGATCTTGCATTTCAAGAGTTTCGGCTACCTGGCTCCAAGTGAAGTTGCCGCTATAGCGTACTCCGAATCCATCTTTCTTGCTACCTTTTTTGGTTGTGACCAAGATCACACCGTTACCGGCACGCGAACCGTAGAGAGCGGCGGCATTCGGACCTTTCAGTACAGAGATCGATTCAATATCTTCCGGGTTGATATCGACGGACGAACCACCACGGTCGACACCACCGTAATAGGTAGCATCCGAGTTATTATTGTCACTGAACGGTACACCGTCTACAATCCAGAGCGGCTGGTTGTTATCTGCGAGAGAAGAGTTACCGCGGATTGTAATCTTGGTAGAACCACCCAGGCCAGTTCCGGCTGTATTCATTTGCAGACCGGCTACTTTACCTTGCAATGCACTGGTCACTGAAGGATCCCCTGTCTGGTTCAGTTGGTCGCCTTTGATTTCCTGTACGGCATATCCTAACATTTTCTTCTCACGTTTGATGCCCAAAGCGGTTACAACCACTTCACTGATCATCTGGGTATCTTCACTCATCGTTACATTCAGAATGCTTTCTTTAGCGGGCAACACTTGTTGTTTGTATCCGATATAGGAGAATACGATTTCAGCTTTCGGATCATTGACAGTCAGGGTGTATTTACCCTCCAGGTCGGTAATGGCTCCTGTGCTGGTACCCTTAACAGATACATTGACGCCGATCAGCGCCTCGCCGTTAGCATCTACAACCGTACCGCTGATCTGACGTTTGGCCGATGCCTGAACCGGATCCTGTTGTTTGGAAGCCTGAGACAGATAAACAATGTTATCCTCGATTTTGTATGTCAGGTTTTTGCCTTTGAGCGCAGTATTCAACAGTTGTTCCAGGCTTACATTCTTTACGTTCAGATTCTCAATCGGCATGTTTGACGATTGGTCATCATAAAAGAATTGATACTTAGACTGAGATTGCACCGTTTTGATGACTTGCCCCAATGTAGTGCGGGAAGTTGAAAATGTGAATTGTGCAAATGACCACTGGATAGGAGCGGCAGCTAAAAGAAGAACCAGCGATGCTTTGAGCAGCCTGGGTCTTTGAAATAGGATTTTGTTTTTCATTGACTATAATTAAATTAATTAGTTAACTTTAAAAACATACAAGGTTTAAGCATTGTATTTATAATATAAGTCAACGGCTTTTGTGCCCTTGATGTTAATAAAACAAGTGTCCCGAAAGAAACACTTACTTCAGTTACTAACTTTTTTGAGAATTATTTATATGTCCCTGAGGATGCGTACGTGTATCCGTATTGGATTATGGGTATGCACCCTCAGGGGATATGAGTTGTCTAAAGAGAGAGGACTATTTCATCTTGGAGAATGAATAGGGGGCATCATCATCGTTGATGCCTCTGTTGAGGTTGGGGTGTGAACCCATTTTGAATTCAATGGTTCCGCCTTGCAGCAGATCGGCATGTTTCAGATAGTTCCGGGTTGATTCTTGCCCGTTGACCCGGAGGGATTCGATATAAAGATTCTCCTTACTGTTATTCTGTGCATCGATCACAAGATTATTGCCATTTTCAAAGTGTAGCGTTGCCTTTTTGAATAGAGGGGCTCCAATGACATACTCATCTGTTCCCGGACATACCGGATAGAATCCGAGGGCTGAGAATACATACCAGGCAGAGGTCTGTCCGTTGTCCTCGTCGCCACAGTAACCGTCAGGACCCGGAGTATACATGCGGTCCATTACTTGACGAAGCCAGTATTGCGCTTTCCAGGGCTGTCCGGCATAATTGTACAAGTAAATCATGTGCTGTATCGGTTGGTTGCCGTGTGCATAGTTACCCATGTTCATCACGGTCATTTCGCGGATTTCATGGATCACCTGTCCATAATAACTGTCGTCGAATACAGGAGGAACTGCAAATACGGAGTCCAGCATCGTGATAAACATCTTTTTGCCTCCCATCAGATCGATTAATCCTTGCGGGTCGTGAAATACCGACCAGGAGTAATGCCAGCTGTTACCTTCTGTGAATGCATCTCCCCACTTCAACGGAGAGAATGGTGACTGGAACTGGCCGTTTTCATTACGGCCACGCATCAGTTTGCTTTCTTTGTCGAATACATTCCGGTAGTTCATGGCACGTTTGGCAAATAGTTCAATTTCTTTTTTCGGTCGGTTCAGGGCTTTAGCCAGTTGGTAGATGCACCAGTCATCGTAAGCGTATTCTAATGTGCGGGCTGTATTTTCATTGATTTTCACGTCATAGGGTACGTAGCCCAGCTTATTGTAATACTGATACCCCAAGCGTCCGGTAGAAGAGACTTCCGGATGTACATTCTCTGTACCGTGAATCAGCCCTTCATACAGAGTTTTCACATCGTCTACCTTTACTCCTTTCATATAGGCGTCTACCAATACTGAAGCAGAGTTATTGCCTATCATACAACCTCTGTGTCCGGGACTCGCCCATTCCGGAAAGAAACCGCTTTCCTTATAAGTATTGATAAGGCCTTCTTGTATTTCTTTGTTTACCGATGGGTACATCAGGTTCAGGAATGGAAACAAACAACGGAATGTATCCCAAAATCCTGTATCGGTGTACATATATCCGGGGAGTACCTGACCGTTGTAAGGACTATAATGAACCGGTTGCCCGTCTGCCGTAAACTCATAGAATTTGCGGGGAAATAGCAGAGAACGGTAGAGGCAGGAGTAGAATGTACGGTACTGGTCCAGATTGCCGCCTTCTACTTCTATTTTACCTAATACATTGTTCCAGGCATCATTCCCTTTTTGTGCAAGTTGCTCAAAAGAGTCGTTACCCAATTCTTTAAGGTTCTGAGCCGCTTGTTCAAAACTAATGAACGAAGAAGCTATACGGGCATGCACGATTTCACCTTTACGGGTACTGAAACCAATGATGGCTCCCGTATGGTCGGCTTTCTGCTCCAAGTTGCCTTCTTCCAGCTTTTTGTCTGCAAAAGTGCCTTTGTAAGTGAAAGGTTTGTCGAACTCGATAACGAAGTAGTTCTTGAAATTCTCGGGCACTCCACCACTGTTACGGGTGGTGTAGCCGATTATCTTGTTCTCTTCCGGAATTACTTTTACGTAGGAACCCTTGTCGAATGCGTCTACTACAATGTACGAGTGTTCGTTTTCGGGAAAGGTGAAACGGAACAGAACCGCACGTTCTGTCGGAGTCATTTCGGTCACTACATCGTGCTCGGCCAAATATACTTTATAGTAGGAAGGAGTTGCTATTTCACCTTTATGACTGAACCAACTGGCACGTTTTTCTTCATCAAACTCAAGTTTGCCTGTGACGGGCATGATGGAGAATTGTCCGTAATCATTGATCCATGGGCTGGGTTGGTGGGTTTGCTTGAATCCCCTGATTTTGTTGGCTGTATACGTGTATTGCCATCCGTCCCCCATCTTGCCCGTTTGCGGTGTCCAGAAGTTCATTCCCCACGGACGTGCAATAGCGGGATAGGTGTTCCCGGTTGATAATTCGAAAGAAGACTGCGTTCCCATCAGTGGGTTTACGTATTGGGTCCAGTCTTTGGCCTCAGCCATTAGTGAGCAAGCTATAAGGCAAGCGGTCAAAAGAATTTTTCTCATGGTGTGGATAAGTGTATTGCTATATGGATATTATATATTTTCTATCATCGGTACCGTGTAGGCTACATATTCGTATAATCTGTGATGAAACAGAGTACTTTCTTAGGGTTGGGTCCGCCGGTCTGTCATTTCTATTTCCAACGTACTGCCTGCTATGATATCGTCATGCGTAAAGAATGGTTTATCCAATGGTTTTCCGTTCAGTGTCATGCTTTTGATATACTTATTCTTTTTCGAGTTATTCTTAGCTATCACTGTAAACTTTTTGCCATCGGGCAGGTTTACTACGGCTTTATCGAATGCGGGGCGTCCGATAGAATAAACCGGTTTCCCCGGACATACCTGATAGAATCCCATAGAATTGAGTACATACCAAGCCGACATTTGTCCGCAATCTTCATTTCCCGACAGTCCGTCTACGGCATCGGCATATTGGCTACGGTATACGCTGTCTACCAATTCTTGCGTCCTCCACGGACGGTTCACATAGTTGTACATATGAATCACGTGGTGGCTGGGTTCGTTGCCGTGGGCATATTGTCCGATCAGTCCGCTGATGTCCGAGGAGGTTGTTTCGCCTTCCAGTGAAGAGTCGGCGGTAAACAGAGAATCCAGTTTACCGACGAAGGCATCTTCGCCGCCCATTAGTTTTACCAATCCTTCGATGTCGTGTGGAACGAACCAGGTCCATTGCCAGGCAGTCCCTTCACAATAATCATCGTTGCGGTGAGTTGAAGAGCGTGGATTGAAGGGAGTGCGCCATTCGCCCTTACTGTCCAATCCGCGCATAAAGCGGGTTCCCGGATCGAAGTAAAACTCGTAGGCTTTTGCGAAACGTGCGTATTTGTCCCGGGTGTCGTAGTCGTTCAATGCATCGGCAAATACTGAAATACACCAGTCGTCATAAGCGTACTCCAAGGCCTTGGCGACCGATTCGTTTTCGCGGTCACACGGTACGTAGCCGATTGAGTTTTTATAATATTTGGCTTTCGGCATCAGATGGGGTAACACCAGATCGGGGCATTTGATTCCTGTTGTATCATATTCTGCCGCACGCACGCAGGCTCGGTAAGCTTCTTGGATGTCGAAATTACGATCGCCTTTCATATATGCATCTACAATGACGGGAACGGCATGGTAACCAATCATTGTACCGGTATAGTTGGAAGCCATGTCCCACATTGGGAAAATGCCCCCCTCCTGATGCTTTTTGATCAGTGAACGGATGAAAGCATTGTTCAGATCCGGATCTATAATGGTCATTAGCGGATGCAGTGCACGGAAGGTATCCCATAAAGAAAAAATGGTATACATCGGATTCAGTGTATCTCCTTGATGTACTTGCAGATCCATACCCAGATAACGTCCGTCTACGTCCGTAAACAGATTCGGGCTAATGGCAGTGTGGTAGAGTGCGGTATAGAAGATGGTTTTGTCATTTTTATCATTGGTAGTAATATCAATCTTCGATAACGCTTCATTCCACGCTTTGCGTGCGTCTTTACGTACTCCGTCAAAATCCCAGTCTGGTATTTCAGTTTCTACATTTTTGCGTGCACCCTCTATGTCCACAGCAGAGATTCCGACTTTGACAAACACTTGTTCGTCTTTGGTCGTGTCAAAGTGAAGTAATGCTTTACAGGTAGGCAGCAGTCTGCCTCCATCGTCGAGTGCCATCGAATCAGTCACCAACGTGTAGGTGAAAGGTTTCGAGAATTTTGCATAAAAGTTGATATATTGGTCGAAAGCCCAGTACATGGTCTTTTTACGGCCGCAGATTTCAGTGGGGCTGATGACCTCTATTTCCATCTCTTTGTTGGTCTGCCGTTGCAGACTGTAGTCCAAGTCGAGGATGAATCCTGCTTCTTTACTTTCAGGAAAAGTATACCTGTGGATAGCTGCCCGTTTGCTTGCAGTCAGTTCGGCTTTTACTTGATAAGTATCCAGGAAGACTGAGTAATAGCCCGGTTCGGCAGTCTCATTCTGATGTGAAAAGGCAGAAGCATAAGCCATCTGCTGGCTCTGTGAACCTGTGGGGAGGTACTTTTGTTCGCCCACCGTAGGCATCAGTAGTACATCTCCATAGTCGCAACAACCGGTTCCGCTTAAATGGGTGTGTGAGAATCCGTTGATGGTGGAATCTGCGTAATAATATCCCGAGCAGGCATCCCACCCATCTATGCGGGTGTCTGGGCTGGGAGAAATCATGCCATGGGGGACAATGGCGCCCGGAAAAGTATGACCGTGTCCGCCTGTACCGATAAATGGGTTGACATAAGCTGCGTAATCAGTCATGTCCGGCGAGTTTGTGCAGGAGTTCAGAGACAATAAGCCTCCTAAACATCCCGCCAGGAATGTTTTAAATTTCATGGTACTGTATGTTTATTTTAATTAGTTGCTCACTTGTTACGTGAAGAAATAAAGATATTGTCTCCCACAATCTTATAATTGATAGGTATAGAGTTGTCCAACGATTGGAGTACAGACTCTATATTATCTTTTTTCTTCAATACACCCGAGTAAGTTTTGTCGGACTTAATGTCGGGTGAAAGAATGATTTTCACATCATAAAAGCGTTCTAATGTCCGGGTGATGGCAAAAATGTCCGCCTGTTCAAACGGGATCAGGTCATTGTGCCATACGGCATCCAATTTGGCATCTACTTGCTTCACCACCAGTCTGCGGGTTGTTTTATTCAGTTCGGCCTTTTGTCCGGGCGAAAGAATAATCATTCCTTCACCGTGGTTTCCTCTCACTTCTATTTCTCCTTCGATCAAGGTTGCTTCTGCCAGTTTGTGACTCTTGTCGCACTTGAAATTGAAAGTGGTTCCCAACACTTTGATACGCATAGCCTCACTCTCTACAACGAAAGGACACCGACGGTTTTTAGTGACTTCGAAATAAGCTTCTCCATCGAGATATACATCTCTTTCGGATTCTGAGAATTCCTTGGGATATCTCAGGGTGGCCGATTGATTGAGCCATACTTTTGTGCCATCGGGCAACATCACTTCTTTCACTTTGCCATCCGTGGACGAGGCCGTTAGCATATTCCGGGTCGGATCGGCCTGATAGTACAGGTATCCGCCTCCGGTGCCTATCATCAGTGCGAGCACGATGATAGCGGCATATCGCATCCATTGGTGCATTCTGATCACTTTGCGGCTATGTGCATCTTCCTGAGCCAGTTTCTTGTATAGTCGTGCTTCTGCCCGGGCAACTTTTTTCTGATCCGGAAAGCTGTCGTGTCTGCCCAAATGATATACCTCTTCCATTCGGAAAAGTCGGCGGGCATTATCGTCTGATTCTTTGATCCAAGCGTTCACTCTGGCAAAATCTTCGTCAGAACATTCGCCTGTCAGATATCTCATCAATATGTCTTCGCTCAGATTATTCATCTTTTCTTTTTCATTATATAATAGAAACAACTAAATCTTTAAAAACACTTATCTATTTGATAAAAAATAGTAGAAATAAAAACCATAAATGGCCGAGACGGTTTCGTAGGAACTTCAGTGCCTTGTACATGTGGGCTTCTACCGTACGTAAAGAGACTCCCATCACATCGGCTATTTCTTTATTCTTCATTTCGTGCAGATAGCTCAACTTAAACACTTCCTTGCATTTGTCCGGTAGCTCGTTAATGGCTTGGTAGATTTCGTTTCGCAATTCGCGGTCTTCTATCCGCCGGATTACTTCGTTGTTGTCCGGTTGATAGAATTCCGCTCGTTTTTGGTTGATTTCTTCCACAGCAGCGCAATATCCGTCCTCTATGCTGCGATGTTTCAGCACATTCAAGGCCCGGGTATATACCGCCCGATAGAGGAAGGCTTGGATCTGGTCGCCTATTACCATGGAATCTCTTCGTTTCCACAGTTCCACGAATACATCCTGTACCACATCTTCTGCTTCTTCATCGCCCACCAGGCGGGTGGCGTAGAACATCAGGTTCGGATAGTACCTCCGGAACAGGGCTTTGTAGGTTATATCAAATGTGTCGTCCATCTTTTTTAGCTGCTGGTTTTGGGGTTGCGGGCTACAAGTTATTGATCACTCGTAACTTTCTCCTTTCCCATTTCAAACTCAAGGGTTGCACCACTCATAATCTGTTCATGAGTAATGTAACTTTTATCATAGGGTTTTCCATTCAGTTTGGTTGATCGGATATAGATATTCTCTTTGCTGACAGCCGGAGCTTTGACAGTGAATGTTTTCCCGTTGTCAAGGTGCAGTTGCACTTCCGGGAAAAGGGGAGTACCTATTTCATATTGACCGCTTATCGGATTTACCGGATAGAATCCCATGGCGCTGAATACATACCAAGCCGACATCTGGCCGCAGTCTTCGTTTCCGCAGAGTCCGGCAGGGCTGTTCAGGTAGAGTTCGTTCATTACTTTTGCCACATACTCCTGGGTTTTCCAGGGTTGGTCTACCGCATTATAAAGGTAGATGACGTGATGGCTCGGTTCGTTTCCGTGAGCATATTGGCCTATCATTCCGGTACTGAAGAGCGGAAGTTCGTCGTCGGCCGAAGGATGGAAGGTGAACATGCTGTCCAGCTTTTGTGCAAAACGTTCTTTTCCGCCTGTCAGACCGATCAGTCCGTCTATGTCATGCTGTACCGACCAGAAATATTGCCAACCGTTACTTTCGCAGATATGCGGTGTATAAGCATCTGCTTTAAAGTCTTTCTGAAATTTTCCCTTGTCATCACGAGGTTGCATGAACGAGGTTGCCGGATTGTATACGTTACGATAGTTTTGCGACCGCTTATAGAATTCGTCCGCAATCTCTTTCTTTCCCAGTTTTTCTGCCATGCGGGCAATGCAGTAATCATCATAAGCGTATTCAAGTGTTTTGGATAACGACCAGTTTTCGGCATTATAACTATCTTTTTCATTGAAAGGAACATATCCCAGTTCTTTATAAGCACCAATTCCGCGGTAATTGTCCAGGTTGGCAGTGGCTACACAAGCTTCCAATGCCTTTTTCGGATCAAAGTTTCCAATACCTTTCAGATAAGCATCCACGATGACCGGAACGGCATGATAGCCAATCATCATATCTGTTTCACTACCGTAGAAATTCCAAACCGGCAGGCGTCCGTTCTGTTCGTAGAAAGCCAGAAATGATTGAACCATATCGTTGGTACGTTCGGGTTCGGTATAGGTAAATAGAGGATGTGCGGCGCGGTATGTATCCCATAAAGAGAAAGTACTGTAGTTTACCCATCCGTCTGTGTGATGAATCTTTTTGTCCGGACCGTAATACGAACCGTCGACATCGCTATAAATGGTAGGAGCAAGCATGGTGTGATAGAGTGCGGTGTAGAAGTTTACCCAATCGTCCTTATGGTCGCCTTTGACTGCGATTTTAGAGAGTTGCCGGTTCCAGTTGTCCCGTGCAGCCTCACGATATTTATCGAAATTATCCTCCGGAACTTCGGCTGCCAGATTTTGAGCTGCTCCTTCCATGCTGACACCGGAAAGGGCTGTGTTGACAAGTATTTGCTCTCCTTTTTGTGTGTCGAAATCGAATCGGGCTATGGTAGCCGTACCCATTCGTTTTCCGTCTTTCAGGATGGCAGTTGTATCCATTTGAACGGCTGTAAAAGGTTTAGAGAAGCGTGTACGGAAATAGACATGCTGGTCGCGTGCCCATCCGTCGGAGAAGCGGTATCCCTGAATGGTTACCGAGTCGATAACTTCGATGTGCGAATCATTGGTAAAGTCCCAATTCATAGCTTTTTTCAGGTTGAGGAAGATAGCGGCTTTGGCTTCAGGAAAAGTGTAACGCTGAATGCCGCATCGTTCGGTTGCCGTCAATTCGACGTTGATGCCGTAATCTTTCAGCAGTACCTGGTAATATCCTGCCGTGGCACTTTCGTCCTGATGGGAAAATTTGGAGTAAATACCTAACGGAGCTTCTGCTTCTTTATAAGGCAGGGTGACGGGCATAAAAGAGATGTCATATAAGTCGCCTGCTCCCGTACCAGAAAGGTGGGTATGGCTGAATCCGGCAATAGTGCTATCGGGATAAAAATATCCGGAGATACGGTCCCAGCCGGGAAGTCCGTTGTCCGGACTAAGTTGTACCATGCCGAAAGGGACTTGTGCTCCGGGATAGGTATTACCGGTGAAATCGGTTCCGATAAATGGGTTTACATATTGGGTATAGTCAATAGTTGCCTGTTTAGGGGTAGACGTACAGGCAGTGAAAACAAATAAAAGAATAAATAGTGAATGAAAAAGTACTTTCATGCGGCTTGGGTTAGAGTTTTTTAAGTAATTGATTGATTTAGTGTGCAAAGGTAGAGAATATAAATGTAAAACGAAAGAGCTTGTGTGCTGATTGATTCGTCTTTTTGTATTTCGACTCGTTATCATGAGGGCGGAGGGGGCATTATAAACAGCCGGGGGAGATAATATGCTTTCCGTTTCAGTGATCCCTTCTTAATGTTTTGAAAAACGGGATGTATAGATAAAATACATCTGTTCCCCGGCGTACAATCGAACGTATGAGATGATTTGGATGGAGTTCTTATAGGTTGAAAAGAGGAGAACCGTTGCTTTAAAAGCCAAAGGATTGTTGGTTTTAAAGGCAGGATCCTTTGGTTTTCAATTAACATCTTGAATCTTAAGTATCTGTTTGTTAGTGAATCATGGCTTATGGTATGCTTTGACTTTATCTTTAGTCGGTTGCATTGGATTTTAAATCTCCTTTTAGCGTTTTGTCAGGAAAGAACGCCATAGTAACTTTCAATGATATAGCACTCCGGAGGGTTGAACGGATTGTGACAGTACATATCGGGTGCATGCATAGGCACAGGCAGAACCTGCTAAAAACAATATTCCGGTAGAGGTCATCATATCTCCTAAACTTACCAATGGCGATACAATACCTCCGAATGCAAACCCGGTGGCTCCCAAAAGTGCCGAAGCAATGCCTGCATTCCGTCGCTCACACTCCATGGCCAAGGTGTTGGATGCTGTAAAAGTCATGCCAATCATCGAGAGTAGAGCGAAGATCAATAACTCGTAGATCCAAAAATCACATCCCAAGGACAAGAATACCATCAATAGTGCAGATACTGACAGCATGCCCCGGCTTCCTATATATAAAGCCCGTTCCATGGTAGGTAATTTTATCGATATGGCTGAAAAGATAACCATTGCTATCGCATTGATTCCGAAACAGAGGCTGAAGGATAGAGGAGAGAGTCCGTAGTGTTGTTGCATGATGAATGGTGCAGAAGAGATATTGACAAACAGTATTCCCATAGTGAAACCATATTGCAGGACGTAGCCTACATAGCGGCGGTTGCGGAGGACTTCTCCGAAACTATGGTATAAGTCTTGCCAACTCACAGTCTGTCTGTGTTTTGCCGGAAGTGATTCGTTCAAATGTAAGCTTCCGGATAGGAGAACCACTCCCATAAAGAATAAGCAGATAAAGATGCCTTGCCAGCTTGTTATCTGAGCCAGTATACCTCCTCCGATAGGGGCGATGACTGTAGCTATTCCATTTATTCCGCCGATAACGGCAAGCATGCCGGCCAGTTGCTGTCCCGAATACTCGTCGGTAGCTATGGAGCGGGAAATCACTACACCACCTGCTCCGGCAATGCCTTGTAAGAATCGGGATGTCACAAATTGTGAAATGGTATGTGAAAAGATGCACCCCACCGTAGCGAGCAGGAACAGAATCATGGCCAGAAGTAATGGAGGACGTCGCCCGTACTTGTCACTCAAGGGACCGAAAATTAATTGTCCGGCAGCCAAGCCAATCATGCTGGTGGTGAGTCCCAATTGTACCATAGAAGATGAAGTGTGGAAAAAATCTGCCATAGCCGGTAAGGTAGGCAAATACATGTCCATTATAAAAGGGCCGAAAGCACTTAATACACCTAAAAATAATAATAAGAACCGTCTGGAATTCTGTCTGTCAGTCATTGCTATTCTCTTTGATCAATACGGTTGCAAAATTACTCCATCTGTTAGGAATCGAATATAGGCTAATCTGTACAAAACATGTTGTTTTCAGAACAAAATAGCCTGAATATCAAAAATAAGCCTACATTTGTTGCCTAAAACAGACTTTTATGAAAACAGACCGATTGCTTGCCGATACAAAAACGATCCGATATGAAGAGACCGACCTAGCCTCTTTGATATCGGCCCCATACCATTTCCGGTGTGGTATCTATCTGATTTGTACGCAGGGAGAAGCCGTTGTCTCTACCGGTGTGCAGAAATATATATTCAATGAACAGACAGAATTGATCTTCCTGACCGGCGGTTTGCTGCAAGTGCTCGAAACTTCCGGAGATTTACAGGTGAAAATGTTGATGTTTCCTAAAGAAGCATTTTTAAATGCCATGTTACCTATCGATACACCTTACTTTAATTATACTCACGAACATCCCTGTTACCATCATACTGCTGACGAACGGAGTCAGAAGACCTGGCGGCAGATCAATTTGTGGATGGATATGGCACAAATGTTGTTTACCGAACCGATGCCCCAGTTCAGGGGACAACAAGAGCACAACTTTTTGCAAAGTCTGCTTATGTGGCTGTTTAATACGATTCCGGAAAAATTGGCTGTCAGTAAGCAATATAGTCGTACGCAATTACTTTGCCATCGGTTTATGCAATTGATCCGTGAATATAGTATGCATGAACATCAGGTAGCTTTTTATGCCGAAAAACTTTGTATATCGTCTCGTTACCTGCATAAAATTACAGTTCGGCATTTAGATGGAAAGAAGCCTAAACAGCTTATTGATGAACAGTTGGTGGCCGAAATAAAAGTGCTGTTGAATGAGCCTCGTTTATCTGTAACAGAAATAGCTGAGCAACTGCATTTTCCGGACCAATCCTATTTGACGCATTTCTTTAAAAAGAATACGGGTATCTCTCCAAAAGAGTTTCGGGCGATCAAGAATCTTGGATGAGGCTGAGTCTGTCCACTCTTCTCCGTTACTGTAGTAGAAGGAGTAGAATAAACAAGATCATTCTTGCTCTTTCCGGGGGATAAAGTGAGTTTGTGATATGGACATTCGATGAAGGGGAATAAAATAGAAAGAGTCCGGTGCAGTACCGGACTCTTTACTCGGAGAGTCTATGATGTTTAATCTGACTTCTAACTTTATATGGGAACTTTCGGATAGCGTGGTACCCACTCGTAAGAGTCAGCCCCTTTAGATTCCTGCCAGTTCCAGTACCTTCTCAACAGCAGCGTTCAGTCCGTCCGGATTCTTGCCACCGGCTGTTGCGAAGTGAGGTTGACCGCCACCGCCACCCTGAATCAGTTTGGCAGCTTCTTTCACCAGATTACCTGCTTTCAGTCCGCCGGCAACCAGGTTGTCACTGATCATAACAGTCAGCATTGGTTTATTGGCATCTACTGTTCCGGCTACAAAGAAGAGATTTTCTGTAATTTCACCACGAAGTTGGAAAGCGATGTTCTTCACTACTTCGGCGGGCATCGGCAAGCAGAACTTAATGACTTTAATGCCGTTAATCTCTTGTACATTTTTCAGCAGGCGTTCTTTGACGGCAGCTTCTTTTTCTTTCATGAAGTCTTCCACCTGTTTTTTCAGTCCTGCGTTTTCGTCGATATACTTGCGAATGGCCACACCAAGGTCGGGAGTATTGTTGAAAAGAGCTTTCAAGTCGCTCAAAGTATCCTGGATCGTATCCAGCATTTCTTCTACGCGAGCTCCGGTATATGCTTCGATACGGCGTACACCGGCAGCTACCGAACTCTCAGAGATAATTTTTACCATACCGATATTTCCGGTAGCGGCAACGTGGGTACCTCCACAGAATTCAATGGATGAGCCAAACTGGATAACACGTACGTGGTCACCATATTTCTCGCCGAACAGGGCGATTGCGCCCAGTTCTTTCGCTTCTTCGATAGGGATGTTGCGGTGTTCCTGTAATGGAACATTGGCACGTATCTTGGCGTTTACCAGATGCTCTACTTTGCGGAGTTCTTCGTCTGTCACTTTCTGGAAGTGAGAGAAGTCAAAACGCAGAGAGTCCGGTGTAACCAATGATCCTTTCTGCTCTACATGTTCGCCTAAAACTTCACGGAGCGCTTCGTCCAGCAAGTGGGTAGCCGAGTGATTGGCTGCACAAGCGGCACGTTTGTCTGTGTCTACACATGCCATCATCGGAGCTTCCGGATGTTCGGGCAGTTTCTTTGTAATATGTATCGGAAGATTATTTTCTTTCTTGGTGTCGATTACTTCGATAGTCTCGAATTCGTTTACCAATACACCGGTGTCGCCTACCTGGCCACCGCTCTCTGCATAGAACGGAGTGTAGTCCAGTACGATCTGATACAGAGTCTGGTTTTTCTGTTTCACCTGGCGATAACGCAGGATGGAAGTTTCGTATTCCGTGTAATCGTAACCTACAAACTCAGTAGTTCCTTCTTTCAGTATGATCCAGTCACCTGTCTCTATGGCAGCTGCATTGCGGGCACGTTGTTTCTGCTGTTGCATTTCGGCATCGAACTCTTCGACATTGACTGTCATACCATTTTCACGCAGAATCAACTCTGTCAGGTCGAGTGGGAAACCGAATGTATCGTATAATGTGAAAGCGTCTTTACCGCTGATTTCAGTCTTTCCGTTAACTTTGGTGTCAGCCATTGTTTTATCGAGCAGGCGGATACCGGTTTCCAAAGTACGGAGGAATGATTCTTCTTCTTCTTTGATAACCTTTTCGATCAACTCTTTTTGAGCAATCAGTTCCGGATAGGCATCTCCCATGCTGTCAATCAGAACCGGAAGCAATTTGTACATAAATGCCTGTTTCTGTCCAAGGAATGTATATCCGTAACGAACGGCACGACGCAGGATACGACGAATCACGTAACCGGCCTTGGCATTCGAAGGCAATTGTCCGTCAGTAATTGAGAACGCAATGGTACGGATGTGGTCGGCAATAACACGCATAGCAATGTCGTTCTGTTCATTTTTGCCATATTCCGTTCCGGCCATTTGGGCGATTGCTTTAATCAACGGCTGGAATACGTCCGTGTCGTAATTGGATGTTTTACCCTGCAAAGCCATGCACAGGCGTTCGAATCCCATACCGGTATCGATCACTTTCGCCGGAAGCGGCTCAAGAGTGCTGTCGGCTTTGCGGTTGTATTGCATGAATACAAGATTCCAGATTTCGATAACCTGGGGATGATCGTGGTTCACCAAGTCGCGTCCTGAAATCTTGGCACGCTCTTCTGCAGGACGGAGGTCGATGTGGATCTCCGAACACGGACCGCAAGGGCCTGTATCACCCATTTCCCAAAAGTTATCATGTTTGTTTCCGTTTATGATATGGTCTTTAGGCAAGTATTGCTCCCAGTAAGAGGCGGCCTCGTTATCACGCTCCAGGCCCTCTTCCGGGCTACCTTCGAATACTGTTGCATACAGGTGTTCCGGATTCAGTTTCAGGACGTCTACCAGATATTCCCATGCCCAACTGATGGCTTCTTTCTTGAAGTAATCACCGAACGACCAGTTACCCAGCATTTCGAACATGGTGTGATGGTAGGTATCGTGTCCTACTTCTTCAAGGTCATTGTGCTTGCCGCTTACACGAAGGCACTTTTGTGAGTCCGCGACTCTGTGGTATTTCGCCGGGTGGTTACCCAAAATAATATCTTTAAACTGGTTCATCCCTGCATTGGTAAACATCAGGGTGGGGTCATCTTTAATCACCATTGGAGCCGAAGGAACAATCTGATGTCCTTTTGACTCGAAGAAATTCTTAAACGAATCTCTGGTTTCTTTTGCAGTCAACATACTTCTATATATCTATTGTTGAGGTTAATATTCTGAAAAAAGCAGTGCAAAGATAGCTTGTTTTTATTATTTTTGCCGTATTAACAAGCGAAATATTTATAAGATGCGCAAAGTTTACTACATCTATAATCCGCAAACGCAGACTTATGACCGGATTTATCCGACTGTCCGACAACGGGCGCTGAGCATTCTCCGCCGTCTTTTTATAGGAATGGGACTGGGAGCCGGCAGTTTCATCATTCTGTTACTGATTTTCGGTTCTCCCTCAGAGAAGGAGTTGCGGAAAGAAAATAGCCAACTCTTGGCGCAATATAACGTACTCTCTCGTCGTCTTGACGAGGCGATGGGGGTGCTTCAGGATATCCAGCAGCGTGATGATAACCTCTATAGAGTGATTTTTATGGCCGATCCTGTTTCACCGGCTATTCGTCAGGCCGGTTATGGTGGTACGAACCGTTACGAACAATTGATGGATATGGCTAACTCAAAGTTGGTGATCAACACTACCCAAAAGATGGATGTACTGAGCAAACAGCTTTATATCCAGTCCAAGTCATTTGACGATGTAGTGGCAATGTGTAAAAATCATGATCAGATGCTGAAATGTATTCCCGCCATCCAGCCTATATCCAATAAGGACCTTCGGAAGACAGCATCCGGTTATGGGACACGGATTGACCCCATCTACGGAACAACGAAATTTCATGCCGGCATGGACTTCTCGGCGCATCCGGGTACGGACGTGTATGCCACGGGTGATGGTACGGTTGTGAAAATGGGATGGGAGACCGGTTATGGCAATACTGTCGAGATTGACCATGGCTTCGGATATCGTACCCGCTATGCCCATTTACAGGAGTTTCGTACTAAACTGGGTAAAAAGGTCGTGCGTGGTGAAGTTATAGCCGGGGTAGGAAGTACTGGAAAGAGTACCGGCCCGCATTTGCATTACGAAGTGCACGTCAAAGGACAGGTGGTCAATCCGGTGAACTATTACTTTATGGATTTGAGTGCGGAAGATTATGAACGGATGATTCAGATTGCCGCCAACCACGGTAAAGTATTTGACTAAAAGAGAAGAAAATCATGCAAAATACGGAGAGAGACCTGAAATTATATTACTCTATCAGTGAAGTTGCCCAAATGTTTGATGTCAACGAATCGTTGCTTCGTTTCTGGGAAAAGGAGTTCCCGCAGATATCCCCAAAGAAAGGGAGTCGTGGCGTGCGCCAGTATAGGAAAGAGGATGTGGAAACCATTCGCCTGATCTATCATTTGGTGAAAGAAAGAGGAATGACTCTGCCCGGAGCTCGCCAGAAACTGAAAGATAACAGGGAAGCGACGATCCGGAATTTTGAAATTATCGACCGTTTGAAGCAGATTCGTCAAGAGTTGATCGGAATGAGGGATGCTTTGGATGGGTTTTCAACAAGACGGGAAGAGGAGCAATGAGTGATTGTTCAAGCACTCATTGCTCCTCTTCCCGTTATTTAATTTATTGTTTTGTTAGTTTTCTACACGTGTCACCGACTTTATATTCGGAATCTTGCGCAGGTTGTTGCAAATAGCTTTTACATCTTCCACATCGTGCACATACAATTGGACCTTTCCTTCGAAAATGCCATCATCCGTTTCCATATCCAGTTTCCGGATATTCACATTAAGCTGGCGTGAAATAACTTGTGTGATTTCATTCAGCAGCCCTACATTATCTATTCCTTTAATATAAATGTATACCAGGAACGAAAGCTTCTTGTGTGTATCCCATTCAGTGGCAATGATGCGGTTGCCGTAGCTGCTTTTCAGTTTGGCCGCTACCGGACATTGACGCTTGTGGATGATGATGCGGTCATTCTCGTCCATGTATCCCAGTACGTCGTCACCGGGGATGGGATGACAACATTCGGCCATGATATATTTCTTTTGCAGGGCATCTTCCGTCAGTTTGAGAATTTGTTTGGTGTTGATTTTTTCCTTTTCCTGCGGTTCTTTTTCCTCCTGCTGTTTATCCTTATTATTGCCAAAAGAGAAAGTCAGATACTTCATCCAGTTGCTGCTTTGTTTCTCTTTCAGTTCATTTTTGTCGGCATCTCCCAGAACGATGGTTTTGTTACCGATGGCTACAAGAAACTCTTCTTCGTTCTTCATGTTATGCAGTTTGCACAACTTCTCGATGACGGCTGCCTCCGGGCGGATCTCTTCTTTCTTAAAGAATTCATTCAACAATTCTTCTCCTTCTTTCTGGAAGGTTTTTCGTTCCTTACGCAGAATAGCCGCAATCTTAGCCCTTGCACGCGCAGTAGTGGCAAACACTTCCCATTGCGGCTGTACACGCTGTGACTTGGATGTCAGGATTTCCACTTGGTCACCACTTTGCAGCTTATGGCTTAGCGGCACCAGTTTATGATTCACTTTGGCACCTATACAGTGGCTTCCTATATCCGTGTGCAGTGAGAAGGCGAAATCCAGGGCAGTGGAGTTCTGCGGCATGGTTTTGAGCTCTCCTTTCGGGGTGAAGACAAAGATTTCCGAGGCGAATAAGTTTAATTTGATTGTATCGAGAAAGTCGATGGCATCCGGCTGCGGATCGTCGAGTATCTCTTTAATGGTACGCAACCATTTCTCCAGTTCGCCTTCGTCTTCGCTGCCTCCTCCTTCTTTATATTTCCAGTGAGCGGCAAATCCCTGTTCGGCTACATCGTTCATCCGCTCACTGCGTATCTGGACTTCGATCCACTGGCCATTATTGCCCATCAAAGTGACGTGCAGTGCCTGGTATCCGTTAGCTTTGGGGTGGCTCACCCAGTCGCGCAGACGGTCGGGATGCGGTTTATAGATTTTGGAGATAGAAACATAAATATCGAAACAGTCGTTCAGTTCCTCGTCTATGTTGCGTGGTTCGAAAATGATCCGTACAGCCAGAAGATCATAAATCTCTTCGAAAGGAACATGCTTGGTCTGCATCTTGTTCCAGATAGAGTAGATGGACTTCACACGTGCCAGGATTCGATATTTTAATCCCATTTTATCCAACTGCTCGCGTATGGGAGCGGTGAATTCGTTGAATACCTTATCGCGTTCGGCGGCTGTTGCGTTCAGCTTTTCTTCAATCTCCTGATATTCTTCAGGATGTTCATATTTGAAACTGAGGTTTTCCAGTTCCGTCTTGATCTTATACAGTCCCAGGCGATTGGCAAGAGGGGCGTAAATATAAAGGGTTTCGCCTGCAATCTTATATTGCTTGTTGGGCAACATGGAACCGAGTGTACGCATGTTGTGCAGGCGGTCGGCAATCTTGATCAGGATCACCCGGATATCATCAGACATGGTGAGCAGGAGTTTCTTGAAGTTTTCTGCTTGTGCCGAAGCCCGGTCACCAAAAATACCTCCGGAGATTTTGGTCAGTCCGTCGACAATCTGTGCAATCTTGGCCCCGAAGATATTTTCGATATCTTCTACTGTATAATCGGTGTCCTCGACAACATCGTGCAGCAAAGCGGCACAAATGGAAGTCGAGCCAAGGCCTATTTCATTGCATACGATCTTCGCGACGGCAATGGGGTGCATGATATACGGTTCCCCCGAGCGTCGTTTGATGCCTTTATGTGCCTGATTGGCGAAATTGAAGGCCTTGGTTATAATCTCAATACGTTTGCGGTGCTTGGTAGCAAGATAATCGTTCAGCAATTCCTGAAACGCTTGTTCAATCATCTGCTCTTCAGCTATTTCTTTCTGGTTCTCAGTGTCCATAATTTAGTCCTTTCGTTCCTTTTCTGCAAAAATAATCAAATTTAAACATCAGGCAAGCGAAAGGCGATTTATTTGTATATTTTCAAACGTTTTCCTGCGGAAATGTTAGTTCCCCGCAATCCGTTCCAGTTTTGAAGATCTTTTACGCGTACACCATATTTTGCCGCAATGGCTCCCAGGGTATCCCCGTTTTTGATTTTATAGTAAGTGGGTGTACCACTGCCGGCTTTGGCAGAGCTACCTCTCCTCTTGGAGGCTGAACTGTCGTCCCTGATGGCCACTGTACGCCGATTCTTGAACAGTTCGCCGGCACGGTGGGCATAAATCGTATCCTGACGGTCGATGAACGAACTGACCGCGTTTTGTGGAAGGCGCAGTGTGTACGACTTGCTTTCGCCCGGTATGATTTCTTTTTTATATTGTGGATTGAGACTTCTGATTTGGTCCATTGGGACGTTGCATAAGTCGGCGATCTGCTGGAAATGGAGGTTTTTGTTAACTTGAATCGTATCAGTGCTTTCGGGAATATTGGTTTCCATCGGGCAGATATTGTGATCACAGTAATAGGTCATTACATAGTTCGCGGCGATAAATGCCGGTACGTAACCTCTTGTTTCTTTGGGCAGATAATTATAAATACTCCAATAGTCGGTTTCTCCTCCCGAGCGGCGGATGGCTTTGTTGATAGTGCCTGGTCCGCAGTTGTAAGCCGCAATCACAAGGTTCCAGTCATGATAAATGTCATATAGATCCTTCAGGTAGCGTGCTGCTGCCCAAGTTGCTTTTATCGGGTCACGACGGTCGTCCACCAGGCTGTTTGACTCCAGACCGTACATTTTGCCGGTTCCGATCATGAACTGCCACAAGCCTCCTGCACCGGCGCGCGATACTGCCGACGGGTTCAAGGCCGATTCGATAATAGGCAGATATTTCAATTCCAATGGTAAATTATACGCATCAAGGGCCTCCTCAAAGATAGGCATATAGAAGTTGCAGGCACTCAACATAAAAGAGACTTGATTCCGCAGGCGTCCGGCATACATATCAATAAATTTACGTACAATTTCGTTGTATGGCATTTCCATAACGGTCGGCATGCGTGATAGGCGGTCGATGTATACGGAGTCGCTGAACAGCGGGTTGATCTCCGCTGTACTGCAGTCTTTTCCTAAGTCGATATAATTCTTGGCTTTCCAGTCGTTGAGCAGGCTATCGAGAGGATAAGTCATACTTTTGGGAAGCTCGATGCTCTCTTGGCGTTCTTTGCCGTTGTCGCGAATCACTACGTCTACACTCTGTGCGTTTACCTTGGGTGTGGCAAACAAAAATAATAAAATCAGGGGGCAATAGTTTGCTAATTTCTTCATTCTTATTTGTTCAATCTTCATGGGTTAAAATCTGAGGCTGCATTGCACGCCTACCGACTTGCTGCCGGGTTGCAACGGGTTGTTATTTATAATAGTAGGTTCCACCCTCATACTCAGGTCGGGTGATATGTCGAAATTCGATAGTTCCGCATCCACATAGGCGTCGATGATGGAAATCAGATATACACCGATGACGGCGAATATACTGAGATCCCGATAGCGCCGGTATGTGTCCTTTCGTTTGCGGAGCAGGTCTTTCAGTTGCGTATCGGTATAGTTATGATTCGGAGGAAGCAAATCCTGAAAACTGTTGGTATTAGGATTGTTATCCATAATATCCATATACGCCTGAGCATAGTCTTTATACATTTTCCCGTTCCAGCTCAATGCGTAAGCACATCCGGCAAATCCACCATATATAATAGGTAACTTCCAGTATTTGCGGTTATAAATTTGTCCTCCGCCCGGAAATACGATGGCATACCAGGTAGCTTTCGTCGGGTTAGGTACGAAAAGCTTCTTGGGCATGACGGGTGGCAGGCTATCTGCCTTTACGACCGATGGCATGACGGGTGTTTCTATCCTTTCCAGGTTCTGTCGGTTGACTTCCTCCAGGCTGTCTGCCGTAACGATAGCGGGTTTCAGGTTCTCCAAACTGTCTATCGGTGGGAGGACGACTGCTTTCTCCACTTTTACGCTGTCGGTGGCCGGAGTAGAAACGACCGGCTCGCGATGGCGGCGTGCCCGTGCTTTGGGGGCTTCGCGTACCGGAGAAATGGAGTCTTGGGATACTTTGACAGGCTCCTGTGCATACACATCAATCCCTGCTACCTGAAAGAAACAGAGAAGCAGGGCAATGTATAACGGGTATGTTTTAGTTTTTTTTGCCATTTATTTCTTCAGTGAATCGAAGATTTCCATGATACGTTCCAACTCTTCTTCATTGCTGAAGGGGATGCTTATTTTTCCTTTTCCCTTTTCAGAACAGGTCAGTTGTACCTTGGTGTTAAAGAATCCCGAAAGGTGCTGTTTCAGCATATTGAATTCTTCGGGCAGTTTGGCCCGTTTCGGGGTTATCTTTTTGGTTCCGCTCTTTACGGCTTCTCCCTCGCTCAGCGATTTCACGATCTCTTCTACTTTGCGAACGGAGTATCCGTGTTCCAGAATCTCTTCGAATATTTTAACTTGTAGTTTCGGATCGCCTAATGTGATCAGTGCCCGGGCATGTCCCATGTCTATCTGCTTGTTTTGCAGGGCCATTTGTATCGGTGCCGGCAGTTTCAGCAGGCGCAGATAGTTGGCAATGGTCGTACGCTTCTTGCCGACACGTTCACTCAACCGTTCCTGTGTCAGGTCATATTGCTCTATCAGGTGCTGGTAGGCCAGTGCGATTTCCACTGAATTAAGATCCTCACGCTGGATATTCTCTATCAGCGCCATTTCCATCACGTTCTCATCATCGGCTGTCCGGATATATGCGGGAATAGTATCCAGTCCGGCTTTCTGAGAGGCGCGGTAGCGGCGTTCTCCGGCAATAATCTGGTACTCGTCGTCCGAGACTTTACGTAAGGTGATGGGTTGGATAATTCCTATTTCTCTGATCGAATCGGCCAACTCCTCCAGTGCCGTTTCATCAAACTCACGGCGTGGTTGGTTGGGGTTGACGGAGATTTTCGACAGTTCTATTTCGTTAATAGACGAAGAACCTTCGGTTTTCACCTCTTCCATGGAGAGTAGGGCGTCCAGCCCGCGGCCTAATGCATTTCTTCTCTGTGTTGCCATATCTTCGTTTATTTACTGTTTCTGCTTATTAGTTCTTTAGCCAGCGCCAAATGATTTTTCGCTCCGGTGGACTCTGCATCATATAAGATGGTGGGGAGGCCGTAGCTGGGGGCTTCACTCAGTTTTACGTTACGCTGGATGACGGTTTTGAACACCAGTTCTTGGAAGTGGCGTTTCACTTCATCATAGATTTGGTTGGCTTGACGCAGACGTGAGTCGTACATGGTCAGCAGAAAACCTTCTATTTCGAGTGCCGGGTTCAGTTTCGATTTGATGATCTTGATGGTATTCAGCAGTTTGCTGATTCCCTCAAGGGCAAAATATTCCGCTTGTACGGGGATAATCACCGAATCGGCTGCCGTGAGGGCATTGATTGTGATCAGTCCCAGCGAAGGAGAGCAGTCTATCAAAATATAATCATACTCTTCCTTTAACGGAGTCAGCACTTCTTTCAGTATCTTTTCACGGTTTTTGAGATTTAGCATTTCTATTTCGGCGCCTACGAGATTAATGTGCGATGAAATGACTTTCAACGAATCAATTTCGGTGTCATGAATAGCGTCCTGTACGTTGGCTCTGTCGATAATGCATTCGTAGATAGTACATTCAGATTGCTTGATGTCGACTCCCAATCCGGAAGAGGCATTTGCCTGTGGGTCTGCATCAACAACCAGTACTTTCTTTTCGAGCGTAGCCAGCGAAGCTGCGAGGTTAATCGTAGTCGTTGTTTTTCCTACACCACCTTTTTGATTGGCCAAAGCAATTATTTTTCCCATATTATCTAAATTTATTGGCAGCGAAATAAGTGATAAATCCTCAGAGCGCCTACTAAAAAATAGAAACTTTGCTTAATCTGTTGATAAGTCACCTGTTTTGTTAATAACTGCCAGGTGAGATACGGGCATTTTTTCTCTTTTTAGCTTGCAAATATACGTATTAAAATTGAATATCGATTCCTTTTTTTACTCACTTGCAGAAGATTAAGATTTGTAAACGGGTAGTCTGCATGGCTAAACATCAGACCCTTTCTGGGTTTACATGAAAAGAGAAGTGGCAAAACATCCCCATGTTTTGGATAATAACATCCCCATGTTCTATCTTAAAACATCCGGATGTTGTTGTGTAAAACACCCGGATGTTTTTATTCCTCTCTTTTATAGTTATCATCTATGGAAAATGAAGAGACTTTCGCTTTCCTATTTGGTTCTGTTGTCGATACAAGTTCTTTTTGTTACTTTTGTGCATTTCGAAAACATAAAATAACAGATAAGGTAGATTGTATGGAAAATAAAAGACCTCTGATCCTCGTCTCCAATGACGACGGCATCATGGCAAAAGGTATTAGTGAACTGATAAAATTCCTCCGCCCGCTGGGCGAGATAGTGGTAATGGCCCCGGATGCCCCTCGTTCCGGCAGTGGATGTGCATTGACGGTGACACAGCCGGTGCACTATCAGTTATTAAAGAAAGATGTGGGACTGACTGTTTATAAATGTTCCGGTACACCGACCGACTGCATAAAACTGGCACGGAATCAGATACTCGACCGGAAGCCGGACCTGGTTGTTGGTGGAATCAACCATGGTGACAATTCCGCTACCAATGTGCACTATTCCGGTACGATGGGGATCGTGATCGAAGGTTGTCTCAATGGGATTCCTTCTATCGGTTTCTCTATTTGTGACCACGCCCCCGGAGCTGATTTTGATGCAGCAGGACCTTATGTCCGGAGAATAGCTGCGATGGTGCTTGAGAAAGGACTTCCGCCACTGACTTGCCTCAATGTGAATTTTCCTAATACTCAGGAGATAAAAGGGGTGAGAATCTGCGAACAGGCCAAAGGACATTGGAGCGGAGAATGGCAGGCTTGCCCCCGGAGAGACGATGCGAATTTCTATTGGTTAACCGGAGAATTTATCGATCATGAACCAGAAAACGAAAAGAATGATCACTGGGCACTGGCTAATGGATACGTAGCGATTACACCTACTGTAGTGGATATGACCGCTTATCATTTTATGGATGAACTGAAATCCTGGGAATTATGAAATATTATCTGATTGTTGGCGAGGCTTCGGGCGATTTGCATGCTTCCCACTTGATGGCTGCACTGAAAGAGGAAGACCCGGAAGCTGAATTTCGCTTCTTTGGCGGTGATTTGATGGCTGCCGTGGGAGGAACAATGGTGAAGCATTATAAAGAGTTGGCCTACATGGGGTTTATCCCTGTGCTTCTACATTTGCCGACCATTTTTGCCAACATGAAGAGATGCAAGGAGGACATCGTGGCGTGGTCGCCCGATGTGGTCATTCTGGTGGATTATCCGGGCTTTAATCTCGATATTGCTAAGTTTGTGCATGCGAAAACAAAGATACCGGTTTATTATTATATTTCTCCCAAGATTTGGGCATGGAAAGAGTATCGGATCAAGAATATAAAAAGAGATGTGGACGAGCTTTTTTCCATACTTCCTTTTGAGGTAGGATTTTTCAAGGGACATCGATATCCCATTCATTATGTGGGAAATCCGACGGTAGATGAGGTGACCGCCTTCAAGGCGTCGCATCAGGAGTCCTTTGCTGATTTTATTGCCGATAGTGAATTGGCAGATAAACCTATCATAGCTTTGCTTGCAGGTAGCAGAAAACAGGAGATTAAGGATAATCTGCCCGATATGATCCGGGCTGCTTCAGCTTTTCCCGGTTATCAGCTTGTGCTGGCAGCTGCTCCGGGCATTTCTCCGGAATACTATGCCAAATTTGTAAAAGGAACGGAACTGGCGGTGATTTTTGACCGGACTTATCGTTTGCTCCAACAGGCGGATGTTGCCTTGGTTACTTCCGGTACGGCTACTCTCGAGACAGCTCTTTTCCGTGTTCCTCAGGTGGTTTGTTATCATACTCCGGTGGGCAAATTGGTGTCTTTTCTCCGAAGGCATATTTTGAAGGTGAAGTTTATCTCGTTGGTCAATCTGATTGCCGGACGTGAAGTTGTCAGGGAGTTGGTGGCCGATACGATGACGGTAGAGAATATGCGGGCCGAATTGGAGCGTTTGCTGTTTCGGGAGGATTATCGTCGCAAAATGTTGGACGGTTACGAAGAGATGGCACGGTTACTCGGACCGGCCGGAGCCCCCCGGCATGCAGCTCGTGAAATGGTGAAATTGCTTAAAAAATAGTTTTTTATTCAATAATAAACAGGAGACCGGTGCAGTAAATGCCCGGTTTTTTTATTTATAGGATATAAGGATTAACTAAAAAAAGAGATGAAAAAAATAAAACTACTTTGGATGGCAATGTTGACACTGATGCTGCCGGCATTGCAATCGTGTGACGATAATGATGGCTATTCATTGGGAGATATAGCGGTAGATTGGGCTACGGTACGTGTGGTCGGTGGCGACACTTATTCGCTGAATGCTGACCGTTGGGGAACTCTTTGGCCGGCTGCAACTGCTATTCCATTTTATAAGCCGATAGACGGGCAACGGGTGATTACTTACTTCAACCCACTTTACGATAATTATGAAGGATATGATCATGCTGTGAAGGTAGAGCATAATTATAATGTCCTGACCAAACAGGTAGAAGATTTGACGGCTGAGAATGAATCGGAATTTGGGAATGATCCGGTTTGGGTTAACAAGGATATGATGTGGATTGGCGGGGGATACCTGAATGTCATTTTCCGTCAGAATTTACCGGTTAAGGAGAAGCATCTTGTCAGTCTGGTTCGTGATATGCGGGCTACAGCTGCTGAGGGAGAGGATGATGGATACATCCATTTGGAATTTCGCTATAATACATACGATGATGTGACCGATCGCCAGGCGAATGGCGCCGTATCTTTCAACTTGAATTCATTGGATCTAACTGGTAAGAAGGGCATTAAGGTGAAATTGAATTCCGTAAAGGACGGGGAAACGGAAGTGGTCTTTAACTTAAAGGGCCAGTCAATGCCGGAGGAAGCAAAGCAGGTGACGCTTTCGGATGAAGTGCAAATAAAATAAAAGAAGGTTAGTTAAAAGAATAACGGGCTACAAACAATAAGTTTCTGCTATCTTTTGCAGGGTACTTGGTGTTTGTAGCCCGTTATTCTTTTGTGACTTATTTTTTTGTCTGCTTTAGACCAATGTCAGTGCATATAGGTAAATAACGCCTGCCGGTATAGCCATTAGTGAACTGTCGAAGCGATCGAGCATACCTCCATGTCCGGGTAGAATACTTCCTGAATCTTTAATCTGCAATTGGCGTTTCAGCAGAGACTCTGTCAGGTCACCCCAAGTCCCGAAAATGACAACTACCAATGCCAGTCCCGCCCATTCTGCCCATGTCATGATGGGGAAGTAGTAGGCAAAAACAAATGAAGAGGCAATGGCTACAATACCTCCGCCAATGGAACCTTCCCATGATTTTTTAGGTGATATGCGTTCAAATAGGCGGTGTTTGCCAAAAAGTGATCCGAAACAATATGCCCCCGTATCATTCAGCCATAAAAAGACAAAGATGGATAGAGGCAATATCGGATTGTATGATACGCTGCTTGCTTCCGGATCATTCTGGAAAGCAAGCACATTCAGCATGGCAAAGGGAAGCGCGATGTACATCTGGCTCAGCATGGAGTAAGCCCAGTTTAAAACCGGATTCTTCTTTTTGAGATATAACTCGCTTACCATCAGATAAATGATTAATATCAGGTAAGGAATAAATATTTTAGAACCGGCAGCGTCGATACAGAAACCCATAATGGCCAGAAACAGATAAGCTCCTCCCAACATGGTGATAGTCCGGTTGATGCTTACCTCTCCCGATTGGTTGACGAGATGTCCGAATTCGCGTATAGTCAGAGCGCTGACAATGACAAAAAGAGTGCCGAAAGCCAGTGGATCATATAGTATACAACCCACTATGATGGCTACGAATAATATTCCTGTTATGGCGCGTTGTAAAAAGTTGTTCTTCAAGGTGTTGCTACGTTTTTAGTTTTGTGATGCCGCTGACTCTTGTTGCGTATTGCCCTCTTGAGACCCTGTTGCTTGCGGAGTAGTTGTGTCTACATCTTTTCCATCTGCAGGATGAACGGCGTTTTCTTGTTTGTTATTGGCTGCCATGATTTCCTCCGAACGAGAAGCCCAAGGACGTTTTCCAAAGATACGTTCTACATCCTCAGCAAAGATGACTTCTTTATCGATCAGTAGCTGTGCCAATTCGTTGTGTTGCTCTTTGTGTTCCGAGAGAATCTGTTTGGCACGTTCATACTGTTCGTTTACCATTCTTTTGACCTCTTCGTCAATCAGTTCGGCAGTTTTTTCACTATATGGACGCTGGAATGAATACTCATCATTATTATAATAGCATAAATTGGGTAGCTTTTCACTCATGCCCAAATATGCGATCATGCCATACGCCTGTTTGGTTACGCGCTCAAGATCGTTAGCAGCTCCGCTTGATACACGGCCGATGAAAAGGTCTTCAGCAGCACGCCCGCCCAAAGTAGCACACATCTCGTCGAGCATTTGCTCTTTAGTCGTGATCTGTCTTTCTTCCGGCAGATACCAGGCAGCGCCCAAGGCCCGTCCGCGGGGGACGATAGTTACCTTAATCAATGGATTGGCATATTCCAATAACCAGGAAATGCTGGCGTGTCCGGCCTCGTGCAGGGCAATAGACCGACGTTCGGCTTCCGTAGTAATCTTTGTTTTCTTTTCAAGTCCGCCAATAATACGGTCTACTGCGTCCAGAAAGTCTTGCTTGCCTACGAATTTCTTTCCGTGACGCGCGGCGATCAGAGCAGCTTCATTACATACATTGGCAATGTCTGCACCCGAAAATCCGGGTGTCTGGCGTGCCAGTAAGTCTACATCTACCGTATCGTCTATTTTGATGGGGCGCAAGTGTACACCAAATACTTCTTTACGTTCGTTCAGATCAGGTAAATCTACATGGATTTGTCGGTCGAAACGTCCGGCACGGAGCAATGCCTTGTCTAGTACATCCACACGGTTGGTGGCTGCCAGGATAATAACACCGCTATTTGAGCCGAAACCATCCATTTCCGTCAGCAACTGGTTCAACGTATTTTCACGTTCATCATTTCCGCCCATTGCAGGATTCTTACCGCGAGCACGTCCTACAGCATCAATCTCGTCGATGAAAACGATACAAGGAGCTTTCTCTTTAGCTTGTTTGAAGAGGTCGCGTACACGGGATGCACCTACACCGACAAACATTTCAACGAAATCGGAACCGGCCAAAGAGAAGAAAGGTACATTGGCTTCACCGGCCACAGCTTTCGCAAGCAACGTTTTACCTGTTCCCGGAGGGCCCACCAATAGAGCGCCTTTAGGAATTTTACCTCCCAGGTCGGTATATTTCTGGGGTTCTTTCAAGAATTCCACAATTTCTTCTACTTCTTGTTTGGCTTCTGCCAGTCCGGCTACATCTTTGAAAGTTACTTTGATGGAACCGCCTTTTTCAAAAAGCTGGGCTTTCGACTTTCCTACATTGAATACTCCGCCTGCACCTCCGCTGGCACCACTGCCCATGCGTCGCATGAAGAATATCCATAAAGCAATCAGGAAGACAATCGGCAGTACATTCCAAAGTATTGCACTGAAATAGTCTTTTTTCTTATCATAGCTGACAGAACCGTCAAAGTGCGTCTCCTCTTTTTCTTTTTGTAGAAAGTTATCCAGGTTCTCGCGTGAAGGGGCTTCCGTAGTGATCATCGGATTCCGGCCTACACGGGTGGAATCTTGTTTGAATACGGTTCCTACATACTGGGGTTTGATATAAATCTCGACCGAATTATCATCATAACCGATCACTTTACTTACATAGCCGTCACGTACGTACTGCTGGAACTCATCGTAAGAGATGTTCTTACTGATAGAACTGCTTCCGTTAGCGAAATACAGCCCTAAAAGCATTAGGGCGATAATCATATACATCCAGTTCAGGTTGAACTTGGGCATATTTACTTTATTGTTGGGTTTCTTGCTGTTATTGTCCATACTGATAGATTAATCAATGTCGGGAATTGTAGTTAACTTGGCATCTGCCCACAGGTGCTCCAAATTATAAAAGTTTCTGGCTTCCGGTAGGAATACATGTACTAATACATCTGAAAAGTCCATAGCTACCCATTCTGCATTTCGCTGTCCGTCGATGGCAGAGGGTTTGGTGCCGGCACCTTTGCGGGTAAATTCTTTTATGGAATCTACAATGGCAATGACCTGGCTGGGAGAGTTCCCCTGACAGATTACAAAGTATTTGCATATCGTGTCGTCTATGTTTGTCAGGTCTGCTATGACAATGTTTTTACCTTTTTTTTCTTGTATACCTTCGGTTATCTTTTCTATTAATACTTTCGTTTCGTTCATTTATAGGTTGAAATTAAATAATCAATGTTCAGTTTCTGTTTATAACAAGGAAAGGGGATTCTTTGTTTTCTTGTCATAAACGTGATATTTTTTACAAATATACGCTGATTTATTGTATCAATGAAAGTAATGTGCTAAATCTATTTCATTTTTTGTTTTTTTTTAGGGATGCATCTCTTTGGAATCCGGCATATTAGATATTTTTTTAGAAAAAAAGAGCGAAAAGTATTTGTGATTAAAAAAAACTTTGTACCTTTGCAACCGCAAACGAGAAACAAGAGATGTTGATCGTAAATCACATTGGGCTATGGTGTAATGGTAACACTACAGATTCTGGTCCTGTCATTTCTGGTTCGAGTCCAGATAGCCCAACAAATTTACATTATAAATAAGTAAAATCCCTCTAAAACCGCAGTTTTAGAGGGATTTTTTATCCTTTCAAGTCTTTTCGATAAAACAGTTGTTCGGTAATATCTCCGGTGGCAGAGAACCGTTTCTTGTCGTTCTTTCAAACTGTAGTTTTAGACTTTTTTTCTGTCCGATCCGGTGGTAGGATTGCAAACGAAATAATATAATCTGTTGATATTATGTAGGTAAATGGGGAATGTTTATGCCTGTTTTTAATGTGTAACACTTGAATTTAGAAAAGGCGTATCAAAGAGATTCAAAATCCCTTTGATACGCCTTTTACATAGAACTAAAATTATTTTCCTTTATTCTTCTTTGATTGATTCATCGATTACTTTTATTTTCTGCAATACTAATTCTAAGTCGGATTTTAATTTTTCCACCTTGCGGTTGATTTCTGTCAAAAGACTATTTCCTTTCTTGGAAGAGGTAGTCAGGAAGCCCAAATTATTTTCATAAGTTTGGAGTTCATTTTTCATGTTTTCGTATGTACGGACTAATTTCTCACGTTCACGGTAGAGTGACTGGGAGCCTCCACTTTGAATATTGCCGATAGAAGATTTGAAATTACTCAGTTTCTTGTTCGATGCACTGATATTAAATCGATCGAAAAGTTGGTCAATCAAACCGTGATATTGTTTATAAAGCCTGTCTTTCTCTTTAAACGGTACATGTCCGATACCATTCCATTCTTTCATCAATTCACGAACCTCTTTGCTTGCTTCATCGGCATCCGTCGTTTCGTCAATAGCAGTTAAGCGGGCAATGATTGCCTTCTTCTTTTCTAGATTCTCTTGTTCTACAGAACGTTGAGAAGAAGTGGCCTTGCCTTTTTGCTCAAAGAAGTAATCACATGCAGTAATGAAACGTTTCCAAACAGCGTCCGAGTATTTTTTAGAAACAGGGCCAATTGTTTTCCATTCCTTTTGGAGCTTGGTTAAGATTTCAGCCGTTTCTTTCCATTCTGTACTATCTTTCAGAGATTCTGCTTTTTCGCACAATGCCTTTTTCTTTTCCAGATTAGCATTCATACCTTCTTTCAGCAACTTGAAGAATTCTCCTTTCTTTTTAAAGAATTCGTCACAAGCTTTACGGAAACGCTCAAAGATTTTCACGTTCATTTTCTGCGGAGCAAAACCAATTGTTTTCCATTTGTTTTGCAGGGCGATCACCTCTTGTGTCTTGGTTTCCCATGCCGCAAATGTTTTCAATTGGTCAAACTCAATAGCTTCTACTATTTCACAGATAACTGTTTTCTGATCCAAATTATGTTGTTCAGTCTCTTTTAGAGCTTCGAAATGCTGCTGATGGCGACGGTTGACGGCTGTAGAAGCGGCTTTAAAGCGATTCCATATTTCGTCACGTAATTCTTTGGCGACAGGACCGGTGTCACGGAACTCCTGATGTAGTTTCTGTAATTGATGGAAAGCGGAGACTACATCTTGTTCATCGGCCAACTTTTCGGCAGCTTCACAGAGATGTGTTTTAATCTCCAGGTTTTTTTTGAAGTCGTATTCTCTGAATTCATTATTCAGTTTTAATATATCATAGAACTTTTCAACATGCAACTGGTAGTTCTTCCATAACTCGTTCACTTTAGCTTGTGGCACCAATTTCACTTCGTTCCACTGCTGCTGTAGCTTTTTAAATTCGTTGTAGGATTTGTTGGCGTCATCGGGTGATTCCACTAACTCTTTCAACTCTTCGATAATCGATAGTTTAACTTGTAGATTTTCTTCCTTTTGCTTTTCAATCTCAGCTGCCAAGGCACTTCTTTTTTCTTTAATAGCTGCCATCAAACTTTTGAATTCTTCTTCCACGCCACTGGGCTGAGCAATAAATTCTTCTTCGGCACCACCATTCTCTACGAACGTTTTTTTCGCAGCCTCGATTTCGGCATTATGAATTTTATAGAAAGTTTGCTTTAAACCATCCAGTTCCTGCTTGTTTGCATTTTCAGCATCTTGGGCAACTTCTTTTAACCGGAGCAGCACCTCTTCTTTGGAGCTTAGTTTCGAAGCATTTTCTGTCGGTTTTTCCACAATAGTTTCTTCAGCCGGAGTTTCTGTAATTTCTTCAGAAACCTCAACCGCTTTTTTTTCTTCTTCTAATTCCCCTTGTTTCAAAGGTTGGTTAGTGTCATGAGAGTCCATCATTGTATATTCGTTTTTAGGAAAACAGGATTTGTCTTTAAATCCATTAGGTCACAAATTAATGAAATAAAATGATTACTTCATACTATTTTCCTTTATTTTTTTTTAATTGAGTCATTTTTTACGATAATAACACCGTAATCCCCATATACATCATCATGCCGATGATATCGTTCGTAATGGCAATAAACGGTCCTGTAGCTATGGCCGGATCTATTTTCATCTTTTCGAGTGTCATTGGAACCAAAGTACCGAAGATGGAGGCAAACATCACTACTGAGAACAGACTGATAGATACCGAATAAGTGACTGTGGCGGTTGCTCCGAAACGGATAAAATTATAGGTATATACCAGTAAAGAGATGATCGTAGCATTGATCAAGGCAACTACGGCTTCTTTGCTGACTTGCTTGAAAGTATTTTTGGCGTCAAGGGAACTGTTGGCCAAGCCTTGTACGACGAGAGCTGACGATTGAGTCCCTACGTTTCCGCCTGTACCACCAATCAATGGAATGTAAAGGGCCATTTCGGGATGCGCGGCAAAAGTGGAATCAAAGTTCCCCAATATCATAGAGTTGCCAATACCTCCAATCATACCGATTAACAACCAAGGTAAGCGGGCAGTAGTCTGGCGGAGTACATTATCGTCTGTTTCTACATCTTGAGAAAGACCGGATGCTAACTGGTAGTCACGTTCTGATTGTTCACGAACTTCGTCCATGACGTCATCTACGGTGATTTGTCCTACTAGTCGGCCTATACTGTCAAGAACAGGAATGGCAACCAAGTCATATTTCTCAATAATTTGTGCCACTTCATCGATAGGGGTGTCTACGTGTACTGAGATAGGATCCTTCTGCATTACATGTTTTACTTTAGATACAGAGGGAGATGTGATCATCTTTTTCAGTGGAAATATTCCGCGAAGGCGTTCATCATCATCTATTACATATACATAGTAGATATCGTCGAGTTCTTCGGCTTGTTGGCGCATCTCTTTCAGACATTCGGGCATACTCCAGTTTTCGTTGACGGTTACCATTTCCGTACCCATCAAACCACCGGCAGTATTTTCATCATACTTCAGCAGGTCGACAATGTCTCCTGCCTGCTCGATGTCTTCAATGTGCGAAAGTATTTCTTCCTGTTTATCCTCATCCAGTTCACGCATCAGGTCTACTGCGTCGTCCGTATCCATATAGTCAACGAAGCGTTTGGCAATAGTTTCTGATGGCAGGATGTCGAGAAACTCTTTACGAACGTCTTCATCCATTTCGACAAGTACATCCGCAGCTGTTTCATTATCAAGTAATCGGTAGACGAAGCGGGCTTCTTCCGGGTTCAACTCGTTACACAATTCCGCTATGTCAGCAGGGTGTAGGTCGATAAGAAGCTCTTTTACCTTATCGGCATCTTTTTCTTCGATAAGTTCTTTTACGTTGTCAATGTATTCTTCGTTCATAATTACAGCCTTACTTAACTTCCTATAATAATAAGGAAGACAAGTTTTGTATATTACATTTCCTACTTTGTTAGTTCAGTCCGATAATCCGGTTGGTTCTTTATGGATTTTCTATCTGAGAAACTGGTTCTATCGGAACTTTTAGTGCTTGTTCCACCTGATTTGTCAGGTGGATAAACTCTTGTACCGATAGTTGTTCCGGTCGTTTATTAAACAGGGCGTCTTCTGTCAACGGGCAATCTTTACCTAAAATCGGTTTGATTGAATTTCGTAATGTCTTTCGACGCTGGTTGAAAGTTGTTTTTACAATTTGTTTAAATAGCTTGGGGTCACAACCGAGCTCTTGTGTCTCGTTGCGTGTCATTCGTATGACTGCGCTTTTCACTTTGGGAGGTGGATTGAACACCTGTTCATTTACTGTAAACAGATATTCTACCCGATACCAGGCCTGTATCAGAACGCTGAGTATACCATACGTTTTACTACCCGGTCCGGCGGCGATGCGTTCGGCTACTTCTTTTTGAATCATTCCAGTACAGCAGGGGATCAGATCCTTGTTATCCAGCATTTTGAAGAAAATTTGGCTGGATATGTTGTAAGGGTAGTTTCCAGTTAAGACGAAAGGATGTCCGTCGAACAAACGTTGTAAGTTCATTTTCAGGAAGTCATCCTCGATGATGTTATCTTCCAATGACGGATAGGCTTCTCGCAAATAGGCTACTGATTCGTAGTCTACCTCTACAACTTTTACCAACCGTTCTTTCTTAACAAGAAACTGAGTGAGCACACCCATTCCCGGTCCGACTTCCAAAATTGGCAAATCGGGGAATGTATCTACTGTATCGGCAATGTCCTGTGCCACTTTCAGGTCTTTCAGGAAATGTTGTCCGAGAAACTTTTTAGGCTTTACTAATTTCATTTATCAACTAAATAACTACTTTTGCAGCAGACAAAGGTAATTCTTTTAAATGAAGAATAAAGAATTAGGGATGAAGAAACTAATAAAAAAGGCACTGAAACTTATCTTACCATTGGTTTTGGGAGGCTTTATCTTATATTGGGTCTATCGTGACTTCGATTTTGTAAAAGCCGCGGAGGTTTTGCAACACGGCACAAACTGGTGGTGGATGGCTTTTTCACTTCTTTTCGGCATATCGGCACAAGTGTTTCGTGGTTGGCGTTGGCGTCAGACGCTGGAACCTTTGGGAGCGTTTCCCCGAAGAAGTGATTGCGTCAATGCCATTTTCATTTCGTATGCAGCCAGTTTGGTGGTGCCGCGGGTAGGGGAAGTGAGCCGGTGTGGGATACTTGCAAAATACGATGATGTTTCCTTTGCTAAATCTTTAGGTACTGTGGTAACCGAACGTCTGGTAGATACACTGACTATTCTTTTGATTACCGGTGTCACGGTTTTGTTGCAAATGCCTGTATTTGTCACCTTTCTTGAACAAACCGGTACGAAGATTCCTTCATTGATGCATTTACTTACGTCTGTTTGGTTCTATATCATTCTGTTTTGTGGAATAGGAGTTGTTGTGCTATTTTATTATTTGATTCGTACCCTTTCTTTTTTCGAGAAAGTGAAAGGAGTTGTACTGAATGTTTGTGAAGGCATTATGTCACTGCGGAATGTGAAAAATCTTCCGCTTTTCCTGCTTTATAGCTTTTTGATTTGGCTCAGCTATTTTCTCCATTTTTATTTCACTTTCTATTGTTTTGCTTTTACGGCACATCTGGGACTTCTTGCTGCATTGGTCATGTTTGTCGGAGGAACATTTGCCGTAATTGTTCCTACTCCGAATGGGGCCGGTCCGTGGCATTTTGCAGTGATCACCATGATGATGCTTTATGGGGTAAATGCGACAGATGCCGGAATATTTGCATTGATCGTTCATGGCATTCAAACCTTATTGGTCGTTTTATTAGGCATTTACGGGTTGGCGGCTATTTCCTTCCTCCGACGAAAATAATATTTGCTGATAACAATTGTGTTTCAGGAAATGCGCTTTGCTGACTTAAAACAATATGTGTGTTATTGCTATACATATTTAATCTGTAAATCCGGTTTTTGAACTTTTTTTATTTGAATTTCTTCCGGTAATTCTTTCTTTTCCATTCTTTTTAGTAGCTTTGACCTTTAGAAATTGATTTAAAACCTATAAATAATTCATTTATGAGCACAATTCTTGATTTAGCTCCACAAAATGTATGGAAGCACTTCTATTCTTTGACGCAGATTCCGCGTCCGTCGGGACATATGGAAAAAATTACCGGGTTTCTGGTAAATTTCGGTAAAGGTCTCGGCTTGGAAACCTTTGTAGATGAAGCCGGCAATGTGATTATCCGTAAACCTGCCACTCCGGGGATGGAAAATAGAAAAGGAGTAATCCTTCAGGCACATATGGATATGGTACCACAGAAAAACAATGATACTGTTCACGATTTTGAGAAAGATCCGATTGAAACTTATATAGATGGTGAATGGGTGAAAGCTAAAGGTACTACACTTGGAGCCGATAATGGTTTGGGAGTAGCTGCTATCATGGCTGTTCTTGAAGATCAGAATCTGAAACACGGACCGTTGGAAGCTTTGATTACAAAGGATGAAGAAACAGGCATGTTTGGTGCTTTTGGTCTGAAACCGGGTACTGTGAATGGAGAAATACTGCTTAATCTCGATTCTGAAGACGAAGGTGAACTTTACATCGGCTGTGCCGGTGGTATGGACGTTACCGCATCTCTTGAGTATAAGGAAGTGGCTCCGGAAGATGGTGATATTGCCATTAAGGTAAGTTTGAAAGGTCTTCGTGGCGGTCATTCCGGACTGGAAATCAATCAGGGACGTGCCAATGCCAACAAATTACTGGTACGTTTTGTGCGTGAAGCTGTAGCAAGTTATGAAGCTCGCCTGGCAATTTGGGAAGGTGGAAATATGCGGAATGCCATTCCTCGTGAAGCCCATGCAGTAGTAACTATCCCCGCTGAAAATGAAGAAGAACTATTGGGTTTAGTGAAGTATTGCGAAGATATTTTCAATGAAGAGTATAAAGCAATCGAAACTCCTATCAGCTTCACTGCCGAGCGGGTAGAACTGCCTGCAGGAGAAGTACCTGAAGAGATTCAGGATAATCTGATCGATGCTATTTTTGCTTGTCAGAATGGTGTGATGCGAATGATTCCTACAATTCCCGATACAGTAGAAACCTCTTCAAATCTGGCAATCATTAATATTGGTGGTGGAAAAGCTTCTTTCAAGATTCTGGCACGTAGTTCCAGCGACAGCATGAAAGAATGTCTGACTACCAGCCTTGAATGTTGCTTTTCTATGGCAGGTATGAAAGTGGAGATGACGGGAGGATATTCCGGATGGCAACCCGACATCGATTCTCCGATTCTGCATGCAATGAAAGAATCTTATAAAAAGCAGTTTGGTACAGAGCCGGAAGTGAAAGTTATTCATGCCGGGTTGGAATGCGGTATCATTGGGGCTATTATTCCTGGACTGGATATGATTTCATTTGGTCCTACACTGCGTTCACCGCACTCTCCTGATGAAAGAGCCTTGATTCCGACTGTGCAGAAATTCTATGATTTTCTGGTTGCTACATTAGAACAGACACCGATTAAATAAAGGTTCATCTGCGAATATACGAATGAGAGGCAAGCGTTACAAGCGTTTGCCTCTCTTCTTTTTTAAGGATCTCTTTTTGTTTTCCTGTTTCATGACGACTTGTCATCCGAATGCAGAATTGTCAATGGCAACCTGCCTTTCTGACTTTATTTATGTCCGGTTTTGTCATATGATTGCCAATAGAAACCGATTTTCTTGATATATATCAAGAAATATGTTTTAAAACACATTTTTCTTCCTTTTTTGAGTACAACGTACCTATTTAGGTCCTACTTTTGTGTTGTAAAACATAAGAATTAGGATAACATAGTTTTTAGGTAACAGTTTTTTTAGGTAAAAAGATTATGAAGATTGTAAGAAGTTTATTAAAGAATTTGGCAAATGCCAATCCTAACATCTGGGGATATGTAACGCTTTAAGCGTTTTCCCCTTTAAGTTTTCGATGTGTGTTTATTAATTAAGGTAATTATTATTAGTATTTGAAGCAATGAAAAAAGTAGTAATGCATCTGCTGGAAAGATGTTTAAGAGAAGCCGGCAGAAATGAAATGATGAAGTGGGGATACACTAAGTAAAAGTGTTCCCCACTTTTTTTATTGGGGAGTTACTTCACCCATTGGACTGCGAGGGTCATTCTCCAACCCGAAAACTCGCTTCACCTCGGATTGCTTCTCCTTGGTGCGTAAAGCCTTCCACCACTACTTTAAATTCTCCTTCAAGGTCGGATGTGTAAAAAAGGAGTGTGGTAGCTTTTCCCTTTTCTGTTTTTACGGAGGGGTTCCAGTATAATGTATGCCGGAAATCCGGTTTGCGCGATTTTCTGTCAACCTCGTTTTTGTACTCGGGCATGCTGAATGCAACGGGCAATTGAGGACATTCATATACTGTCAGTTGCGAGTCGTCACTTAACTGTATGGAAGGCAGGTTTCCTTTTTGCGTGGTCAGGGAAATCATACATTCGAATGTTTCACCGCTAAAAGCATAGCGGCCATTATAGATATCGATTTTTTTCACCAATTTGGGGTTATACTTCAGAATATCTTCGTGATCGTGAATAGGAACACCATCCAATAACACTAATGTATTTCCGACATTGAATCTTTTTTCTCCCTCTTTGAGTACTTTTAGCCTGCGCTTACCATTCACTTTGCGTATTATCACGCTACGTACAAATTCTACAAAGGTTTCTGTCATCGTGCTGAATCTTGTGTATTCATCCAGATTGTAGTTCAGATAAGGTTGGAGCCCGTAACAAGATTGCAGAGGGATACCATGGTCAAGAGAATCAAGCATGACAACTTGTTGTAGCTGTATGCCTATGCTTCTTTCCAATAATCGTTTCTTATTTCGATAGAGTTTAAGTGGGGGGAGATTTTTCGGCAGATTCTCACAGAAAGGCGATAAAATATTCATTTGGTAAGATTCTCCATTAGCTCCCCATGCGGCAGCCACTATGTCATTGATTCCAAATATATTGCTTGTGTAGAATCGTGCATTCCCTTCAACGTCTACTTGTCCTTGTACATACCGGATATCTTTACCTACAAAAGCGATGTCTGCTGACACATGTTTATTCTGTATCTGTTTCAGTGTTTCTCCTTCGGGAGTTTGTATTTGTCCGCGGATGATATGTCCTTCATATTCCGGTACCCATTGACCGGAGAATGTGCCGGGCGTACTGGTAACTTGCTGTCTCCAGACAGATTCTTCGTGATGTGGAAGTATGACCAGTGAATCATTACGGCTTACCGAAACGATAAGGTCGGATACTTCTTCGGGCAGGCCATTAATGGTCAATTCTACAGGTTGGCGTATACTATACGACGGCCGGGAAGTGTTTATACGAATGTTTCCGTTCATAGCCGGTACTTCTTTCGGGTATGTTTCCGTAGAATCGGCTAATGTTATTGGGTCAGATTCCGCAATCCGGAAAGTGTTGATTATGGCAATCTGCTTTCGAAAAAAGATTTTTTCCCCTTCATTTCTCATATATTGTGTATATCCGCTTAACTCGTAAATACCTGAAGGAACATCAGCTGGAATCTTTATTTTTCCCGAACCGCTGCCATTGTCAAGTGCTAATTTTAACTGGGCCTGCGGGCGTTCGGCATTTGATATTTCTACGTATCCCACTTTGCTGAAAAAAGATGGTTGGAAGTGGGTGTCAGTGGTATAAAACTTGATCCAAACTTCTTCGCCGGCCAGATAACACGTTTTGTCCGTATGTACATACACCCGTTCGTATAGTTCTTCCTGTGCCTGTGAAATCAGACAAAACAATGCAAAGAAATATAGTGTGAAGATTCGTTTCATGATTGTCTCCTTTCTTTTTAAGTTATTGGTGATCATTGGGCCAGAACGAAGGTTTGTTTTTGTTTCCTCCGTTATATTCACATTCTGTGCATCTTTGCAGCGTCCAGTTATCGATGTGTGTACCTGTTCCGACAGGACGATAGCCAGCCAGATACCTTGTCAGATAGGTGTTGTAGCCCATTTCGTTCAGATCATCGTCCGTCAGTTCCTCGCAATCAGTGTATCGGGGAGGACGTTCTATGTCATTGGGGCGAATATAGATTCTCTTTTCGACTATGTTTTTGTAAACCCCGACATAGCCGATGGCTCTTCGCTCAGGCTGAGTGGTACAACTGAGATTTCCCTGAACTTCGGAAGGTTGTGGAGTAAAGATTCCTCCCATGTCTTCATTTTGCTGTTGTACATTCAGATAATATTCATACCCTGCTTTACTCAGTGTCCGTTGTTGTACCAGTACACTGTATAACACTGTAAATCTATCTCCTTTTACCGGTGCTTCAAACAGCTTATTGTTTATGATCCGGTTCTCTTTCAGTGATTGGGTTGAACTGATCAATATATTTCTGGATAATTCTTTTTTCCAGCAATAGAAGGTAGGGTAACTGCTGTCCTCGTAAATGCGGTTTGTTTCCGGATCGAAGTAACAAGTTGTCATGTAATTAGCTCTAATCTCCCAGTCTTCTTTGTAATTCCACATGTAATATTGGGCTTTTCCGGGATCACCATGTGTAGATACCCGGATGGTCAGTGGCTGTTCTTTTACGGGCTGTATCCATGAAACACTGTCTATTTCAGGAGTTTCCATCGGTTCGGAGGGAGAAGAGATATAAATCTCTCCATTATATTCTATTTCTACTCCATAAGATACGTTGTTCTGTAATTCCCCGATGCTGATTTGATATTTGCCTTCTCCGATAGCCTTACCGGGATTACTCCGATAGCCGTCACTGCCGGTTACAATGATTTTGGCCTCAATGTCTCGATAGTTTTCCGGGGATTCTTCGGACAGTGGGACACTTTTACTTAATGAAAATACGACTTCCGTATTGGCAATGATGTCGCCGGTCACTACCAACAGTTCTTCGTCGGAAGTGGGAAGTTGTGCGTTAAATTCGGAGACACAACCTGTCAGGCAGAGTAGCAATAGATAGATAATATATTTTGATTTCAACATGGTGTTAGAATTTTATGTTATATGTAATGAAAGGAATCGGCACTCCGAAGATAGACATCTGGTACCCCTTTATCTGACCTTCTTCCGACACATAATAAACGGAATAAACATTTTTTCTTCCGGTGACGTTGTATATGCCGATAGAAATAGAACTATGCGTTAGTAGCGTCAGGTGATGGCTGGGCTCTATATTGAAAGAGATGTCTGTACGAAAGTAGTCCGGTATACGGTATGAGTTTCGTTCCGTGTAATAAGCCCGCATCGATTGTGTCGACTCATCATAATATTGTCCGGCAGGAATGGTTGTCGGACGTCCTGTGCTGTAGTCCACATTGATCGACATACTGTAGCGGTGCGTAAATTTATAGTTACCTACAAACTTGAAATCATGAGGCTTATCATATTCCGTAGGATACCAGTCACCGTTGTTTACAGGTTTTTCGATCCGTTTGTCATTCTGTCTCAAGAAAGTACGCGAATAGGTATAACTCATCCAACCGTTCAGTTTTCCAACCTGTTTTTTTACCTGCAGTTCCACACCGTAGGCGTGTCCTTGCGTGTTGATAACATCAGTTTCAATATGGTGGTTCATTAGCAGTTTGGCTCCTCCGCGATAGTCCAGATAATCGGACATCCGCTTATAATAACCTTCCACTGAGTATTCCCAGATACCGTTCGGAGAATTCAGGTAAAGTCCTGCCGCGGCTTGCCAACCTTTTTGGGGTTTAATGTTGACATCACTCAGTTTCCATGTGTCGGTTGGCGACATGATGACAGTATTCGACAGTTTATGTATATATTGCCGCATCGAATTAAATCCTGCTTTAATTGAAAAATCATCCGTGAAGGAGTATCGTGCGGATAGCCGGAATTCGGGTCCGTGATAGGTTTTCATCACTTTTCCTGCTCCGGCAGTGATAGTATCTGTTATAGTCGATTCGTGCGGGAGTGTACCCGGTTCATATTTATAATACGAACGTGGGCCTAACGCATTGAATAGCGAATAGCGGATTCCTGCGTTGACTGACAGTTTGGGAGTGATTTCCCATTCATCACCCAAATAGAACGCCGTTTCCAGGGCTTTATCTTTTTGCAAAGCATCCTTTTTCACCAGTGATTCACTTCCTTCAGGTTCGTAAGTTCCCGAATTGATATTGTACAGCATTGATTTAAAACCAAAGTTTAATGTATTATTGCCGGTCAGTTTGTTTGTAAAGTCTGCCTTAACGAAATATTGATTAATGTCAAACGATAGCTTATATGCGCTTGAGGCATTGACTGTTTCCCGGTCATTGTAGTCGTAGTGATCGTATCCGGCCGAGAAATATCCCACCAGTCTCTCGTTAAATACAGCCCTCCATCGTGCTGAGGCATTAAGGTTGTTGTAACCGTATTTTTCGTTTGAGTTGAAAGCAAAGCGGTCATGGCTATAATATCCGTAAATATTAAGGCTGTGTTTATCGTTGAACTTATGTGCCACAATGGCGCCCAGGTCATAAAAACCGGCGGTGCCGTCTTTGTAACCGCTTTTTTCCGGAAGCTGTTTCATAATCCAGTCGGAATATGTAGTACGTCCGCTTAGTAAGACAGATGTCCTGTCTTTGATGACCGGAATCTCCAGATTCAGTTTGCTTGTCACCAGTCCGATACCCGCCGAACCTGTGAACTTTTCTTTATTGGCCTCTTTGCCGGTGATATCCAGAATAGACGAGATACGTCCGCCATATTGTGCGGGGATGCTGCTTTTATATATTTCGGCCTCTTTCACCATGTCCGAATTGAAAGCGGCGAAGAAGCCAAATAAGTGGTTGGGGTTATAAATGGTTCCGTCATTAAGTAAAATCAGGTTTTGGTCGGTAGCTCCGCCACGTACGTTGAATCCGCTTGAAGCTTCACCTACTGTTTTTACTCCCGGCAAGGCTTGTACCATCTTCAGAATGTCCACTTCCCCCAAAGCCATTGGGATATTTTTCAGCTGTGTAGGGCGCAAAGTCTCAGCTCCCAGCTGTGTGCTCTTTACATTCTGTATGCGTCCGGAAGTAATGGTTACTTCGTCCAGCATATGTGCACTCTCTTCCAGTTCTATATTGAGTGTTCCGTCACTGAAAAGCATGATTTGACGTCGCGTATCTTTTACATTCAGTCCTTTTATGTCCAATTGCTTATGTCCGGTAGGAAGCTCAAGGGTAAAGTTACCCTTTGCGTCTGTTGTTGTCGCTATCCATGGGTCCTTTAAAATCAGGTTGATACCGATCATAGGCTCACCGGTTTTAAAGTTAGTCACTTGCCCTTTGAGTGTCGCTTTCCGGGGGCGTTGTTTGATCCGTACATCTCCTACATTATATACTTTGTTTTCTGAAGATGCTTTTTCCGGTTCGTCTCTCAGATAAGTATATACATCCCCATAGTAACCTTCATCTTTTTCCGGTTCGCCTGTCAGTGTGGGAGGCAATAGTGTGATAAGCTCCTGTTCTTTCAGCACGAATAAAATGTTCCCATATACCGATAGTTTATAGGGTGTCGGTGCCAGTGCTTCTTTCAACTGCTGTAAAGGCGTAGTTTTTCCTCTTACCAATACCTTGAAGGAGGTGTCAATGGTAGTATAAATTCTGTAGGATGTATTTTTCTCCATTGATTCCAGTAGGGTATCAATGGTTATACTGTCGGCAGGAAGTGAGAGCGGCTGTTGTGCCACTGCTTGTTGCGGCCACCAGAATAACAGGGGCAGCATCCATAGGTATATATTCTTTTTCATCGTGTCTGTTTGGGGGCTATCAATTCTTCACAATAGTTTGTAAGGGCTGTCAGGGAGGCGTCAGTATCATGACGGAAGTTTAGCTTCTGTTTTCGTACATAGCGGTTTATCAGTTTACGCTGTTCCGGAAAGATCCTGGCAAACGTCTTTTGGTTACTGACGGAATAATATACTCCGTTGTACTCCAGATAATATTTTGCTTTGTACGTGAAATATTCAGTCTGGTGTTTGCCGGTTTTTATTATTTTTTCCGCACTGATATGAGCAATATAATATTTTTTGCGTGCCAATAGTCTCAATTCTTTTCCATTGTGCAGTAATTCGTAAAATCCTTTGTCCAGATTTGTATTTGGCGTTGGACGGAAGTAGATGAATGTAGCATTGTGTAGTTTTACCTGTTCGATTCCTTCGTTATTAATAATAATGCTATGACGGCTACCGGGATTCAGAGCCGAAAGTTGGTCTTTGTATAAATCCAGGTGAAGGGCCAGACCCGGATACCGGTTACCTCTGAAGATGATCTCTCCGGAAGTAAATTCGTCACTTTGAAAATAAGGGAGATTTTCGTATTGAGCAAGACTGTACGTAAATTCTATTTCACCATTATAAATGGTTGCATGGTCTCCTGCCGCTTTCAGATAACTTTCTATCGGATGGGTTTGTGAGTAGATTGCTTCTCCATTGAATAATAATGCGGTAATCGCCAGCATATACTTCAAGTAATGTCTGTTTTTCATAAGATGTTGTGTGTTGGTTTGTGATTAGATTAATGGTTGCGATTACAAAGTTAACTGAAAAAGTCTTGTCGTTTTTAGTTTTGCGTTAAAAGATCTTAATTTTGTTCATGCTGGTTATGGAAATATGCCCGATCTGTTCTCTTTTTTTATAAGAAAAAGAACAAATCTTTAAACTTTATTTTGTTACTTTGTTAATTATGTATTGATACTTAAACTTTTAAGATATGAAGATTAGACTAATTTGTATTATCGTGTTACTTTCTATGGGAATGATGTCATGGACACATGCCCAATCATACGATAAGTTATGGAAGCAAGTGGAGCAGGCCCAACAGAAAAGCCTGCCCGAGACTATCGTCCGGTTGACCGGTGAAATTTATAAGAAAGCTGAAATTGAGAAGAACTCTCCTCAAATGCTGAAAGCCTATGTCTGGCAGATGAGATTCAGGGAAGAAATCACTCCGGATAGTTTCTATGTGTCGTTGAACGGATTAGAGCAGTGGGTGAAAACTACAGATAAGCCACTGGACCGTGCGGTTTTGCATTCGCTTATCGGCAGTATGTATGCCGATTATGCTTCTCAAAATCGTTGGAAACTAAACCGCCGTACAGATTTTGAGGAAGTGACTCCCTCAAATGATATCCGGGAGTGGAGTAAAAATCAGTTTGTAACGAAAGTGATGTCAGAAACAGCCGTAACGTTTCAGGATTCCCTGTTACTGCTCGATACTTCATCCCGAAGTTACATTCCTTTTGTCGAGCTGGGGGTAACAAGTGATTATTATCATCATGATATGTATCATCTTTTAGCTTCCCGTGCCATTGCTTCATTAGAGAGTTTATCCGGGTTGGGCAGTGATTCTCTGATAAATGCACGTATCGAAGGGATTTATCGACACATGATGGATTCATATCGCCGGACCGATAATCCGGACGCTCTGTTGCTTACTAACTTGGATTATCTGCAGTGGAAAAGGCGCACCGATCCCGGTTTTCGTCCTTATCATGCTCCCGAAGGTAGAATCGGGCTGACGCAAGATCCTTATCTGGCAGCATTGAATAAACTGATTGCCGAGAACCAGTCACATGACATTTGTGCCGAGGTTTATTTACTTAAGGCCCAGGAGGCGGTGAATGCCGGTGTACCTGCTTCCGGATTGCAATTGTGTGATGAGGCTATTTCCCGCTATCCGGCTTATCACCGTATTAATGCCTTGAGAGAGCTGAAGCAGGATATCCTGAGCCCGGATTTTACAGTGCAGACCCCGTCAGCGGTTTATCCCGGTGAGGAATTCGACTTGAAAGTCAGTTTTAAGAATCTGAAGAGTTTCGCAGTTCAGTTGTATGCGATCGATTTGCCGGTTCGCCCCAATGCAGTGGAAGTACCTGATGAAACATTCTTAAAGAAACATGGGCGCTTGCTTTCGTCGGTGCATTATGTCCTTTTCCCGTCTGGTGACTATAAAATGCAAGACTCTATATTTCATATGAAAGCTCCTGAAACAGGCCTCTATGCCCTTCGTATTGTTCCGGATGCTGAGGTTCGTTCTAATTCTGCGAAGTTTCTGTCTTCCACCCGCTTCAAAGTGCTGACCCGCTCTTTGCCTTCCAAGCTAAGTGAGGTAGCTGTACTCGATGATATGAGTGGGAAGCCTATAGAGGGGGTTCTGCTTTCAGTCTTCGACCGACAGAACAAACAGCTTCTGACCGCTACCACTAATGCTGAAGGGAAAGCACAGTTTGCTTCATCAGGAGAGTACAGATACCTGACGGCTGCCAAAGGAGCCGATACGGCTATGCCGCAAATCTATTTATGGGGTGGGAATTATAACTTTACAGATGATACAAAGCCGGTTTCTGCCGTAACTTTGCTTACCGATCGTTCTCTTTACCGTCCGGGACAGACTGTCTATGTGAAAGGAATTGCCTATGAACAATACCCGGATTCTGCCCATGTGCTTGCCGGGCGAGAATATACACTGACACTTACAGATGCCAATGGGCAGGAAGTGGGTATAAAGAAGCTGCGTACCGGTGATTTCGGTTCTTTTACTGCTGAATTCGTATTACCATCCGTTTGTTTGAACGGCATTTTCAGCCTGAATACTCAAAACGGTTTCCGTACCATTAGGGTGGAAGATTATAAACGTCCTACATTTGACATTACATTTGAGCCGGTGACTGAAAGTTATCGTTTAGGAGACCGTGTCGAATTGAAAGGGAATGTCAAGACTTTCAGCGGTGTGCCTTTACAGGATATTCCGGTTACTTATACCATAACCCGCTCCCTTTGTTCCTGGCGGATGTGGGGAGTGAATCCTGTCATATTGGCTTCTGACACCGTGCGTCTGGGGGCAGATGGAAATTTTGAGCTCCCTGTTGACCTGAAACCCGATACTTCAGGCTCCGACCTTGACGATGGTGATGACACTTCTTCCTATTATGACTATAAAGTACAGGTCTCGGTCACGAATGTTGCGGGCGAAACGCAGACTTCGGAAATCAGCCTGCGGGCCGGAAAGACTTCCTTGCTGCTATTTGCCGATATAAACGGACTTATCTGTAAAGACGATTCCATAAAAGCTACTTTTCAGGTAAATAATCTGGAACGTAAACCGGTTGCCGTCGAAGGTAGTTACCAATTGTTCTCTATTTCAGGTTATGAGGAATCCAAAGCTGTGAAAGATCAGAAAGTTTCTGCTCAGGCAATCCTTTCAGGTTCGTTCAGATCCAATGAAGAGACGTTATTGTCCGACTGGAAAACACTACCTTCCGGTGCTTATAAACTTGTAGCTTCTGTGACGGATGCCCAGGGGCGTAAAGCAGAAACGGAAAAGGTTGTGATCCTTTTCGCTTTGAATGATAAACGTCCACCGGTGTCCATGCCTTTATGGTATTATGAGGTAAATACCCGGTTTGATGCAGAACATCCTGCACTGTTCTACTTTGGAACTTCCGAAAAGGATGCTTATGTACTTATGGATGTATTCAGTGGTAACAAGCATCTGGAGAGCAAACTTCTTCATTTGTCCGATTCGCTTGTCCGTTTTGAGTACCCTTATCGGGAGGCTTATGGAAATGGTTTGGGCATTACTTTTGCATTTGTTCGTAAAGGAATAGTTTACGAACAGGAAGTAAGTCTGACAAAGCGTTTGCCCGATTATACTTTGAATATACGCTGGGATGTATTCCGTGACAAATTACGTCCCGGACAGGAAGAGGAATGGAAGCTGACGATCCGGAATCCACAAGGATCACCGGTTTTGGCCGAGATGTTGGCTACCATGTACGATGCTTCACTGGATAAAATCTGGAAAGCTGACCAGTCTCTGCAGCTATATTATCATCTTTCCGTTCCTGTTTCCCATTGGAGGAGGGACTATGCAGATTCGAACTATTTCTATTTTGGTTTCCGTCAGCGTAGTTTGAAAGTACCTTCTTTCAGTTACGATCATTTTGTATTACCTCCTGTCGGATATGCTGTTGCCGAAGTGTTGTCGATAACCAATGACGCCGCTCCGGTTACCCGTTATGCTCGTATGCGTGGAATGGGAGCTATGAAACAACAAATGAAAAGCGAGGCCGCAGACGATGTCCTTTTTGAATCCGAGTTGATTTCTGTTTCACAAGATGCGGGGGCTGTAAATCAGGCAGATCATCCGGCTGTGAATGGGGCTGCAGATATAGAGTTACGTACCAACTTTGCTGAAACAGCTTTTTTCTATCCGCAACTTCATACCAATGCTCAGGGTGAGGTCAGCTTCTCTTTCCGTATGCCGCAAAGCCTTACGACCTGGAATTTCCGTGGTTATGCCCACACACAGAATATGATGACGGGTCAGATAAATGCTACTGCTGTTACCAGTAAAGAGTTTATGCTTACCCCAAATCTGCCGCGGTTTGTCCGGGTGGGAGACCATACTTCCATCGCTGCTTCTGTCAGCAATCTCACAGGTAAAAGCATGTCGGGTACAGTGAAACTTGTGCTTTTCAATCCTATGACGGATCAGGTGATATCTACCCAGCAAAAGAAATTTAATGCCGGGCCCGGACAGACTGTCGGGGTGGATTTCCTGTTTACGGTTACTGATAAATATGAAGTTCTGGGATGCCGGATGATAGCCGAAGGAGGCAATTTCAGCGATGGTGAACAACACCTGCTTCCGGTTCTCAGCAATAAAGAGAATCTGACAGAGACCTTGCCTATGCCTGTCCGTGGTGAACAAACGCGTACTTTCTCTTTAGCAGACCTTTTCAATCATCATAGCAAGACTGCAACCAACCGGCGTTTAACCGTTGAGTTTACTGCCAATCCGGCTTGGTATGCCGTACAAGCATTGCCAGCGCTGTCGCAACCCAGAAATGATGATGCCATTTCATGGGCTACTTCCTGGTATGCCAACACAATGGCCTCTTACATAATGAATGCCCAACCACGTATTCGAGCTATTTTTGACAGTTGGAAACTCGGGGGAGGCACCAAAGAGACTTTCCTGAGTAATTTGCAAAAGAATCAGGAAGTGAAGAATATCCTTCTTTCCGAATCTCCCTGGGTGATGGAAGCTACCTCGGAAAGCGAACAAAAAGAACGCATTGCCACTCTATTCGATTTGAATAATATCCGTAATAATAATGCAGCAGCCTTACTGAAACTACAGGAACTCCAATTACCTGATGGTTCGTGGAGTTGGTATAAAGGTATGAACGGTAGTCTTTTTGTTACCGATTTTATTGTGGAGCAGAATGCACGTATAGCCCTGCTTACAGGAAAACCATTGGAAGGTGCAGCCTTGAATATGCAACGGTCGGCTTTCAACTATCTTCATAAAGAGGCCTTACAGGAATATCGTTCTATTCGTGAAGCCGAAAAAAACGGCAGTAAATCACAAGGAATTTCACGAAGTGCATTAAAGTATCTCTATCTGATTGCTATTTCTGACGAAAAAGTGCCGGCATTCATGAAAGAAGCATATACCTATTTCCTTTCAAGAGTTGCTCCGTCATTGTCTCAGCAGTCTGTAACCGAAAAAGCTTGGTCGGCCATTATCTTGCAGAAAGTAGGCAAGGTGAAAGAGGCTCAGGAGTTTATGGCATCCCTTAAAGAATATCTCACTCGGACAGATGACCAGGGTATGTTTTTTGATACAGCCGACAGTCCATATACTTGGAATAACCTGAAAGTACCTGCCCATGTGGATGTAATGGAAGCTTTTGAACGAGTGGGAGAGGATGCACAGGTTGTTGAAGAAATGAAAATGTGGCTTTTAAAGCAGAAACAGACCCAGCAATGGGATTCTCCGGTAGCTACTGCAGATGCTGTTTATGCTCTGCTTTACAATGGAACTAATTTACTGGATAATCAAGGAGATGTCCGTATTGTTCTTGGCAATGAAGTGTTGGAAACGGTAAGTCCTGCCAAAACGATTGTTCCGGGATTGGGCTATGTTCGGAGGACTTTTACGGACAGAAAGACCGTAGATGCCGCTGAGATTATTGTTGAAAAACGAGATCCGGGTATTGCCTGGGGAGCAGTATATGCACAGTTCGAAGAGAGTCTTGATAAAGTAGTTCGCCAAGGGAGCGGTCTGGATGTAGATAAGAAATTATATGTGGAAACGATTGCTCATAACAATCGTCAGTTGCAACCGATTATTGGTAAGACTCAGTTAAAGGTTGGTGATAAAGTGGTAGTCCGTCTGACTGTCCGTCTTGACCGTACGATGGATTTTATACAGTTGAAAGACCAGCGGGCTGCCTGTCTCGAACCGATTGAAGTCCTGTCCGGATATCGCAATGTTGGTGATGTCGGTTGTTATGTAGCAGTAAAAGATGCTTCAACTGATTTCTTTTTCGATACCTTGAATAAAGGAACTTATGTTTTAGAGTATAGTTACCGTGTCGATCGTGCAGGAAGTTACGAAACAGGAATTGCTACTATTCAGAGTGCATATGCACCCGAATATGCAGCCCACTCAGCTTCGTTTCGCTGTAACGTATCTCAATAAATAAAATTAAATATTTTCAGGAGGGTGTGTCGAAATTTTTTTCACCACGGAGTAACACAGAGTATCACAGAGTCTTTTTATTGATAATCAACAACCTAAAATTGTCTCTGTGTTACTCTGTGTCCTCTGTGGTGAGTTTTGACGCAGCCCCTGTTTTTTTTGAGTAAAGCCACTATGTCCTGTGCTTAAAAATATGTAATCAGTGGCAGATTCTCGACGAAAACTCCTATTTTTGTACTTTAAACAACTAACAATAATAAAATAGGAACGAATGAAACGTAGTTTACTCTTCATATTTACTTTACTTACTATTACTTTATCGGCTGTAGCTCAACCTCGTATCTCTTCTAATAAGGAGACCCATCATTTCGGACAGATTGAATGGAAGCGTCCGGTTTCTGTAGAGTATACTATTACCAATACTGGTGATAAACCTTTGGTACTGACTAATGTTACTACCTCTTGTGCCTGTTTGGTTGCTAACTGGACGAAAACTCCGATTGCTCCCGGAGAAAAAGGAACGGTTGGTGCTACGTTTGATGCAAAAGCGTTGGGGCATTTCAATAAATCGATCGGCATTTACAGCAATGCGCAGCCTGGTTTGGTTTATTTGAACTTCGATGGAGAGGTGGTTCAGGAGATCAAGGATTTTACTAAAACCCATCCCTATGCAATCGGACAAATCCGGATTGACCGTACAGATATAGATTTTCCTGATGTACACAGCGGAGAAAAACCGGTCATTACGTTGGGGGTAGTCAATCTTTCCGATCGTCCATACGAACCTGTATTGATGCACCTTCCGCCTTATCTGAAAATGGAAACTAATCCTACCGTCCTTTTGAAAGGTAAGAAAGGAACCATTACCCTGACACTTGATACCAAACAACTGATGGATTTAGGTTTGACTCAGTCTTCTGTTTATCTGGCTCGCTTTGCCGGTGATAAAGTGAGTGAGGAAAATGAAATCCCCGTGTCAGCAATACTTCTTCCTGACTTTTCAGGAATGACCGAGCAAGATAAAGCTTTAGCTCCTGCTATTCGTCTGTCCGAATCCAAGATTGATTTAAGCCGGGTTTTGGTTAAGAAAAACAAAGCCCGACATGACATTGTTATCACTAACACAGGTAAGTCTCCTTTGCAGATCAGTAAACTGCAAGTATTCAATCCTGCGGTAGGTGTTGCTTTGAAGAAGACTATACTACAGCCGGGCGAAAGTACCCGCCTGAGAGTGACTGTCTTGAAAAAGAACCTTGGAAAGAAGAAGAGACACTTGCGAATTCTGATGATCACCAATGATCCGGTACAGCCGAAAGTGGAGATCGATGTAAAAGCTACGAGTAACGAATCACATAATTAATATCTGCCATGGAACATCCTGAAAATAACGAAGCATATAAAGGTTTGGTTGTGAATGCAGGCATTGAACAACCGTCATCTGTAAATCCCTATCTGAAGCGAAAAGTAAAAAAACGCCAGTTGTCGGTTAATGAGTTTGTGGAGGGCATTGTCAAAGGGGATGTGACGATTCTGAGTCAGGCTGTAACTTTAGTGGAAAGTGTGCGTCCCGAACATCAGGCTACCGCACAGGAGGTCATTGAAAAATGTCTGCCTTATTCCGGTAATTCGATTCGTGTAGGTATCAGTGGTGTGCCGGGAGCCGGTAAAAGTACTTCGATTGATGTCTTTGGATTACACGTTCTTGAAAAAGGAGGTAAGTTAGCTGTTTTAGCTATTGATCCGAGTAGTGAACGCAGCAAAGGAAGTATTTTGGGTGATAAAACCCGTATGGAGCAGCTTTCTGTACATCCTAAATCATTTATACGTCCCAGTCCCTCTGCCGGTTCGTTGGGAGGAGTGGCCCGTAAGACTCGTGAAACGATTATTCTATGTGAAGCTGCAGGGTTCGATAAGATCTTTGTGGAGACTGTAGGAGTGGGACAAAGTGAGACGGCAGTTCATTCAATGGTCGATTTTTTCCTGTTGATTCAGTTGGCCGGTACGGGAGATGAACTACAGGGTATCAAAAGAGGGATTATGGAGATGGCTGACGGTATTGTGATAAATAAAGCTGATGGCAATAACATTGACAAAGCCAAGTTGGCGGCTGCGCAATTCCGTAATGCTTTACATCTTTTCCCGGCTCCAGATTCCGGATGGACACCGCGTGTACTTACTTATTCGGGATTCTATAATCTTGGAGTAAAGGAAATATGGGATATGGTGTACGAGTACATCGATTTTGTGAAAGGTAATGGCTATTTTGAATATCGTCGTAACGAACAAAGCAAATACTGGATGTATGAGAGCATCAATGAACAGTTACGTGACAGCTTTTATCACAATGCCAAGATTGAATCGATGTTGCAAGAAAAGGAGCAACAGGTGCTCAAGGGAAATCTCACCTCTTTTGTTGCTGCCAAGAGCTTACTCGATACTTATTTCGAAGATCTGAAATAACGATGAAGAGGTGTCAAAATTCGTATTCACCACAGATTACACAGATAATTATTATTGGTTGTCAGTAGATTAAAATCATTTTGTGTAAATCTGTGTAATCTGTGGTGAGTTATGACACACCTTCCAAATCTGCCTTCGATTTACTTTGAGTCACAAAGTAGACTCCAAGAAATACCAATGCAATCGCAACTCCTTTTTCCCAGCCGAAGCTTCCGATTCCCATTAAGATCGCCGCTATGGAAGCAACAATGGGTTGCACATAGTTATACATACTTACTACTGTAGGGCGCATCAGTTTTTGTGCAGTCATAATGCAGATGTAAGCAATGAAGCTTCCGCATAGTACCACATAAAGTACCTGATAAATGGCAGCGGTCGAAATACTGTTCCACTCGATGCCCGCTATATCCTGGTAAGAAAAAGGAATATAGCATATAGATGCATAAATAAACATCCACTTATTGATTGTGATGGCCGAATAGCGTTGGGATAATCCTTTGAATACGGTCAGGTAGATAGAGAAGCTGAGTTGGGCGATCATACAAAGTAAGTCTCCCCAGATGCTTCCTCCTCCTGCGCTTGTCGCCTGACTGCTTAAAATCAAGATCAATGCTCCCATTGCTCCAATGAAAATTCCCAATACCTTTTTGTTTGTAACCGGTTCTTTCAGATAGATAGCTGCCACAATCATGGTGATGATAGGTGAAGTCGTTGTTACGATAGATGCGTCTATCGGAGAAGTGAGAGACAAGCCGAATATAAATATTCCCTGATTGAAAACAAGGGCGAACAGAGAAGCGAAGAAAATTTTCAGCATGTCACGGTGTCCTACCTGCTCTTGTTTACAGAAAGCGGAAAGTATCCAGAAAGCTGCTGCCGCCCCTACCATGCGAAAGGTGGTTACCGAAAGTGCCGAAAACTCTGTCAATGCCGATTTGCCGATAGGGGACATTAATCCCCACATCACGTTGGCCGTAAATGCCAGTGCATGTCCTTTCAGATTCTTATCAATCTCCATACCGAATGTTACCTTTATTGAAAACTGATGCAAAAGTAACTAATTTATCGTTTGAATTTTCTATATTTGTTTAATTTAAATGCAACCATTTATGGAACTATCAGCCAATTATATCAAACGAATTGAAATAAACGGATTATGGGACCGGTTCAACATAGTCTGGGACCTTCGTCCGGATGTCAATATACTATCCGGTATCAATGGAGTAGGAAAAACTACTATCCTGAATCGATCGGTCGGTTATCTTGAACAGTTATCAGGCGAAGTAAAGAGCGATGAAAAAAACGGGGTACGTGTCTTTTTTGATAATCCGGAAGCTACTTACATTCCGTATGATGTTATCCGTAGTTACGATCGTCCGCTTATTATGGGGGATTTCACAGCCCGTATGGCAGATAAGAATGTAAAGTCCGAGCTCGACTGGCAACTTTACCTGTTACAGCGCCGCTACCTTGACTACCAGGTCAATATCGGCAATAAGATGATCGATCTGCTGAGTAGTAATAACGAAGAAGAGCGCGGCAAAGCAGCTACTCTTTCAGTAGCCAAGCGCCGTTTTCAAGACATGGTCGATGAACTGTTCAGCTATACCCGTAAAAAAATAGACCGTAAACGCAATGATATTGCTTTTTATCAGGATGGTGAACTTCTGTTTCCTTATAAGCTTTCTTCCGGTGAGAAACAGATGTTGGTGATCCTGCTTACTGTACTTGTACAGGACAATGCCCATTGCGTATTGTTCATGGACGAGCCCGAAGCTTCTTTGCATATCGAATGGCAGCAAAAGCTGATTGCGATGATCCGTGAACTGAATCCGAATGTACAGATTATACTTACCACTCATTCGCCTGCAGTCATCATGGAGGGATGGCTCGATGCAGTAACCGAAGTCAGTGATATTGCAACCAGTTATAAATAGCATTTAACCAAAACACGACCTATGGCAATTAGTCTTAAAGATAATCTGACCTCTTCCTACTTCAGTGCAGCCCATAAGCTGTACTCTAAAAAGGCACGCCGCCGAATCGTTGCTTATGTTGAGAGTTATGATGATGTAGCTTTCTGGCGTACCCTGCTTGAAGAGTTTGAGGACGAAGAACATTATTTTCAAGTGATGCTTCCTTCCGCTACATCGTTGGCCAAAGGCAAGAAGATGGTGTTGATGAATACTCTCAATACCGCTGAGCTCGGGAAAAGCCTGATTGCTTGCGTAGATAGTGACTATGACTTTCTGTTGCAGGGAGCTACCTCCACCTCGCGTAAGATTAACCGTAACAAATATATTTTTCAGACCTATGCCTATGCCATTGAGAACTATCATTGTTACGCCGACAGCCTGCATGAGGTTTGTGTACAGGCAACTTTGAATGACCGTCACCTCATTGATTTCAACGAGTTTATGAAGCGATACTCCCGGATTGTTTATCCGCTTTTCCTATGGTCTGTCTGGTTTTATCGCCGCCATGATACTTATACATTTTCCATGAGTGAGTTTAATGGCTGTGTTCGCTTGCACGATGTTAGCCTGAGACATCCGGAACGCTCTCTGGAAGTGGTGAGACGTTCGGTTACAGCTAAGTTGTCCGAATTGTCTACACGCTTTCCACAGGGGCTCGAAGAGATCGACAGATTATCGGCCGAACTTGAAAGGCTCGGAGTACTTCCTGATACTACTTATTTGTTTGTTCAAGGGCATCATATTATGGATAATGTAGTGATGAAAGTGCTGACTCCCGTCTGTACGGCTTTAAGGCGCGAGCGTGAACAGGAAATCAAGAAGTTGGCAGAACACAATGAACAATTTCATAACGAACTGACTTGTTATCAGAACAGTCAGGTGAATGTGGAAGTAATGCTCCGCAAAAACAGTGCATACAAAGATTTATACCTCTATCAATGGTTGAAAGAAGATATTAAAGAGTTTTTATATGGAACAAATAACCGAAAAGATAAATAACTTATTCGTTTCCTGGGGATTTAACAGCAATGAAGTAGGTCCTATTATAACACTGATACTGATTATCGGTGTTGCCTTTCTGGCTGACCTTATTTGCCGTCATATCCTTTTGAAAGTGGTTGCTAAATTAGTGAAAAAGACCAAGGCAACCTGGGATGATATTGTATTCGATCGTAAAGTACTGATTTATCTCAGTCATCTTGTCCCCCCCATCATTATTTATGTGTTGATTCCTTTGGCAATTCCAAATGTAAGTGCCCTCGATTTTATTCGTCGTATCTGCATGATTTATATCATTGCGGTTTTTCTACGTTTTATCAGCGCATTTCTATCGGCTGTTTATCATGTATACAGTGAGCGAGAGCAGTTTCGTGATCGACCATTGAAAGGTTTGTTGCAAACAGCACAAGTGATACTATTTTTCATTGGAGGAATTGTTGTTATCAGTGTATTGATAGATAAATCTCCGATGGTGCTGCTCACCGGGCTTGGTGCTTCGGCTGCCATCCTGATGTTGGTGTTTAAAGACAGTATCATGGGATTTGTGTCCGGCATCCAACTTTCTGCAAATAATATGCTGAAAGTAGGTGACTGGATTGCTATGCCCAAATACGGAGCTGACGGTACGGTGATTGAAGTGACGCTCAATACAGTGAAGGTGCGCAATTGGGACAATACCATCACTACCATTCCTCCCTATCTGCTGGTCAGTGATTCTTTTCAGAATTGGCGGGGTATGCAGGAGTCCGGTGGGCGGCGTGTGAAGCGTTCTATCAATATCGATATGAACAGTGTCAGATTCTGTACCCCCGAAATGCTGGCTAAATATAAGAAAATCCAATTGTTGACCGATTATGTGGAGCAGACCGAGAAGGTGGTGAAAGAGTATAATAAAGAACATCACATAGACAACTCTATTTTGGTCAATGGGCGACGCCAGACCAATCTTGGTGTGTTTCGCGCCTATTTGACGAACTACCTGAGAAGTCTTCCCGACGTGAATAAAAATCTCACTTGCATGGTACGCTATCTTCAGCCCACCGAACAAGGTATTCCGGTTGAACTTTACTTTTTTTCTGCTGTGAAAGAGTGGGTACCTTACGAAGGAATCCAGGCCGATGTATTTGATCATCTGCTTGCCATTATTCCGGAATTCGGATTACGTGTATTCCAGAATCCTACGGGAGAAGATTTTAGGGAGTGGAGTAGAAGAAATTAAAAAAGTGTATTATATTTGTAGCTAATAATACTATATTAGCTATGAATGCACTACAAAGCAACATTATCCGGGAGATCACTCCGTTGTCTGACAAGGATTGTTTTTATATTGCCGAACGGTATAAAACGGAGTTTACCTATCCCATTCACAACCATGCCGAGTTTGAGCTGAACTTTACGGAGAAAGCCGCCGGAGTACGTCGCATTGTCGGCGATTCGGCAGAAGTGATCAGTGATTATGATTTGGTTCTGATTACTGGAAAAGACCTGGAACATGTATGGGAGCAGCACGATTGCCATTCAAAAGAGATCCGTGAAATAACGATCCAGTTTTCCTCCGATCTCTTTTTTAAAAGCTTTATCAATAAGAATCAGTTCGATTCCATTCGTGATATGCTTGAGAAAGCTCAGAAAGGTCTTTGTTTTCCGATGTCGGCCATCCTGAAAATCTATCCTCTGCTCGATACCCTGGCATCCGAGAAACAGGGGTTTTATGCTGTTATCAAATTCCTGACTATCCTTTACGAACTGTCACTTTTCAACGAAGAGGCTCGTACGTTGTCAAGTTCTTCTTTTGCTAAAATCGGCATTCATTCGGATAGTCGTCGCGTACAGAAGGTGCAGGAATATATTAATGCCCATTATCAGGAAGAGATCCGCCTGAATCAGCTGGCCGATATGGTAGGAATGACTCCGGTATCTTTCAGTCGTTTCTTTAAATTGCGTACCGGCAAGAACCTCTCGGACTATATCATTGACATTCGTTTGGGGTTTGCTGCCCGCCTGCTGGTTGATTCTACTATGTCTATTGCTGAAATCTGTTATGAATGCGGGTTTAATAATCTTTCTAATTTCAATAGGATTTTCAAGAAGAAGAAAGAATGTTCACCCAAAGAGTTTCGTGAAAACTACAGGAAGAAAAAGAAACTGGTATAGTTTTATGTAGGAATGCCTACCGAAAGATAGGAATCTTTTCTCATTTGGTAATGGAGTAAATATTGTTTCTTTAATTGATTTGGTAAAAATGATTTTTCGACTAAATCTCGTACTTGTTCTGCCTTTTGGCAAAAGCTTATCAGCTCTTTATGAACTCTTTTGGGGGGAATGCCGATGCGGATACCAAATTCTATGAATTCTTTTCCTGTAACCGCACCGTCATTTCCGTTTAACGTATTCTCTTTAAACAAGCCACGTTGTAAAGCAAATACATGATCATCAAAAATATGCAGTCTGGTATTTAGCAAATCATATGCCGGAGCAAGTATAAAATCTCCAGAAGGAGTTTCTAACAAAGAGAAATTTTTAGCATGAGCATCTCCATTTGAAAAAAGAAAGTTGAAAATAACTAATCGAAAGAATTTTAGAACCTCTACAGATGATGCTGAGACGTACTGTTTGATAATATCCGCCATCTCTTCATAACTTAATACATCATATTTGTAGTTGGGACCTTTATTACCCTTTGATATTCCGGCTAAAGAAGCAAAATCTTCTTTTCTGAATTTTCTTCCATTGGGTGCAATGTCAAAACGTCGTGTGATATAGGCAGGTTCATCATTTTGAAAAAAACAGAGCCCATTGGCTGCTGTAGGAATATTGTAAACTTGCGAGGCTATTTGCATGGTTAAGTGTTCATTGGCTGGACTTATCTCTTTGTTGGCATATTCAGAAAGTTTGGTTTTAAGTAACAATGTGGCTTGCTCCTGTTCCAGTGATAGTCTCATTTGCCCATTATCTACTACAAGAGAGTATTTTTGTTGAGCTCCGGATATAGACATGTGTTTGTTGTTATCCTGAAATTCTTTTTGTTCCGTTTCATTATTGTCCATGCCATTGTATGGCAGTATATGGTTTACCTTTTGGCTATTGAACAGCTCTTTCAATGCAACAGGCGAATAGGTTGAGAATCCCTTTTGTAAAGTAGAAGGACAGCAAGTTAATTCAATCATAGTCGAGAGGTTTTATGGTTACAGCCCCAGCCGTGTCGGTATGTGCTGTAGCTAATAAAATACCAAAATCATCTTTTTCATCAATCTTCAATAATCTTGCCTGAACGATGCGGTTGTGCCCTTCTGACAGCATGTTGGCAAAAAAGGGAAATAGATAATGGGAAGTATATTCCTGTTGTTGTTTTGTCAATGTTAGGCTTATGGAGGGCTTTGATGGATCATTGAAATATTCGTCATCATAGCGAAATTTATATTCGTTAGAAGATAATTCCGTAATAATGCCTACCCGTTCTTTATTCAAGTATACGATTCCTTGTCTCATAGATGTCCCTCCTTATTTTTAATTTTCAGAGAAAGTTCTAATCCTAATACCTCCAATATGGCATAGAGCTTTTGAAAATTAATATTTATTTCTCCATTTTCAATTTTTGTTATAGTATTGATACTGATTTGTGCTAAATCGGCAAGTGTTTGCTGATTTATACCCAACATTTTTCTTCGTTGGCGAATCTGTATTCCAATTTGTTTCATATTCCCAATATATTGTGAATTTGAAACAAAAATAGTAAGTATTTGTTTGATAAGCAAGGAAATTCACAATATATTGTGAATTTAAGCTTTTTGTGGCTTGAGTTATGTACTTTTATCATGAAATTCACAATATATTGTGAATTTGATTACGGCTATTTGTACTTTTGATTTTAGAATGACAGGGATTTCTTTTTGTTTGTAGAGTGTTTCTCAATTAACATTGTTAACGCCATTTCTCCGTTATTTTATTCTTGTGTGCAAATAACAAGCCTTTTGTATTTAAAACACTTGCTATTTGCATTTAAAGAACAGGTTTTAACGTAGCGTTAAAACAAAGCTTTGGGCGAGAGAAATCTTGTGCTTTAAAAACACTGTGTTTTAGTTTGTTAGGTATACTCTTTACTTCTTTGTTTCACTGAATCCCTTTCTGGTCAAAAGCCTGTATACTTGCTTTTTTGTCAACTACAAATCGGGGACTCATACTCCCTGCTATCTTCTTTTCGCCTTGTTTAGCGCCGTTATCAAGTATCTTCCTTTTGCTCCTATGTCACTCCAGCAAGTGTTTGCAATCAGCCGCCACACCGTCGTTCCTTTCCTTCCATAGTCCGACAGCCTGAGTATGGAGTTTACTTCCCCGGTGTCGGTAACGCTTAATCTCTTTAGCGTGTCCATCAGTCCCGAGTAATTGTGCGTCATTGTATTGAAGGCGTATCCCGGTATCTGTAGATAAGCAGAATCCTCCTTCCGCTCTTCCCCCTCCCCTTCAGGGGGAGCTGAGGGGGGTAATTCTTTACTTTCCTCTGCTTTACTTTCCTTTACTTTACTTTGTCCGGAATCGCATGCATTTTTTGCGTCAACGGCTACATGATGTACTACGTTTTTCGGGTTAACAGGTGTTTTTTCCTCTTTGAACAGCTCCGGTTGCTGAGTTTCCTGTGGTGTAGAAGGAGCATCGGGTTTTCCGTTTTCTTTTTCCGTTTTTACTATCAGATAGGGGAGCTCCGACAGTTCTCTTTTCCTTCGCTTCGTTGCCTCCAGCCATACCTTTTGTATGTTTTCTGAAGTCAGTATTCCGTTTTCCAGATAACTGTTTTCGTCCAGTATTCCTTTGATGAACAGAATCTTGATGATTCCCTTCACCTCTTCTGTTTGCACTTCCCTCCCTGCTTTGTTTGCGAAAATCAGGCACTGTTCTTCATCCCAACGGATGAAGTATCCTTCCTTGTATATTTTACAAAGCAGCTTCAGCACGATTGCCGGGCCCTTTATTCCGTATTTTGCTTCTATCACTTCCATTGCGTTCTCTTCCATGAAATTTACGCCTATCGGGAAATAGTTGATCCCGTCGTATGTTGTCGCCATATTGTTTTTTAGATTAGTTGTTTGTACTTTCAATAAGATATTTACCACAAATTACACCGGATTCCCAAAGACGTTTTCTCCTGATTCCTCAAAATAGAAATAATTCATTTGTGAAAATTCCGTGTAATCTGTGGTGCCTCCCCTATACGATCGGTCTCCATTCCATGAAGTTCTCCACTTGAAACGTCGTCCACCGCTGTTCGTCCACATTCCAGTACACAACCGCCCCTTCTACTTCTGCGGGATCATATTTCCTATGGAACTCCGCTTCGTAATAAAGCAGTGTCGCTTTCGCCAGTTGGAAACTCCCGTTCTGTTTTCGGTAAGCCACTGCCGCATGTCCATATTGCATGTGATCCAATAACGCTTCCAGGCGTTCCGCCATCCATTCGGCGCACGACTCGGTGTATCCTTTTTCGAAGACGATACGTCTTTTCCATCTCAGTTTCATGGCTTCACTTTGTGATGCCGGCCTTTTTTTTCGTTTCATACATATACGATTTTAAAGTTTATAAATAGTTTACGGCTCGAAGGTAGAGTGTTTACCGATTAAGTTGGAGTATAATAATTCATGGTGTGTTTTCTTGTCTATTTTATGCCAATGGATTTATCTTGTAATGTTTCGTTCCAGATGGTGTTTATTTCCTTTAGAATGGTGCTGAGCTTCAATGGAATGAATATTCCGTTTCGAATATTCCCTAATAGTTTTTTGTCATTTATATATCGGGCTAACGCAATTTGTGATGTCTCCTTTTTTATACCCATTGCTCCATTTTGATAGAGTGTGATTAGTAGCTTTAAGCATTCGTAATGTTTCAAAACAATCCCTTGTATGGGTTTCTCCTTTTTTCGTCCCCTGTTTGATTTAAGACTTTTATTGTCAGTGGTTTGCTTGTTGTCCGTTTTGTTTTTTTTGAGTTCCTTTTTTTTCTTCTTGTTGTTTGTTTTCGTAGTTCATACTCTTTTTAATTTTAGTGATTTTTATTTGTGTAAAATGTGGCAAAGGTATGGACGAAAAATTTAGTAAACTTGCAAATACGGGATAAAATGTGGTGTTTGATTTTTATTGGAGTAGTAAGTTGTTGGGTTATAATGCGATAGTTTGTTTAAGGAAGGGTGTTTCAAAAAACGTTCGTTTATTTGAACGCAAAGATAAGGGGTATTTTCATAATAGCAAAATGTTTAATAAAAAAAATGATTTGCACTCTTGGGACTCTATTTTAACATATTAATTATTAGATAGATATCTATGAATAAAAATCTTTTTTTTATCTGTCTGCTTTTATGTTTCGATAATAAAAAAATGAAAACAAAAATGGTGTTCAAATAAACGAACGTTTAAAAACACGTTTTTTTAGTGTAATTCGTTTGTTTATAGCTTCTTACCAGACAGGTAATGAGTAACTACAAGAAACCGTGGCAAGAGAGTACAAAGCTTGCTGTATATTACATAAAGTACTCGCAAGTGATTGAATTTCAAGTGTGTGCAAGAAGTTCAAAGCCCCGGGAGAATGTTCTTTTCTGAAATAATCGAATAATGGAAGTGGAGAAAGAGACCGAAATATGGTTCGCTATGCGTGCCACCTACCGTCGTGAGACTGACGCTATGCGGTTGCTTGCGAAAGAGAACTTGGGCTGTTTTGTTCCCATGCAATACAAGATAAGTATAAAGAAAGGGAAAAAAGTCCGTGTCTTGGTTCCTATCATTCACAATCTGATTTTTATTCACGCTTGTCCTTCCGAAGTGAAGCGTGTCAAGTCTATGGTTGCTTATTTGCAATATATCACCGATACTCGTAGCGGCAAGAAGATAATTATCCCCGACAATGAAATGCAGCGCTTCATCGCTGTAGCCGGCACCTACAGTGACCACCTCTTATATTTTCAACCCGATGAACTCAACTTGTCCAAAGGAACCAAAGTCCGTATTACGGGTGGTGACTTCGAGGGTCAGGAAGGTGTTTTCCTGAAAGTGAAAGGTGCCCGGGATCGTCGCGTGGTCATTGCTATACAAGGTGTCATAGCAGTTGCCATGGCCACCATTCATCCTGATCTTATAGAAGTAATCAAATAATTCATAATTCAAATTTATTATGACTCTTTCCGAAGAAGTAGCTTCCCTTCAGCGTGCCGCGCACGACCTGATGTATTTGGGCATGGACGGGAGTCCCATTTACAGCGATGACTTGTCCCGCCGTAACAATGAAGTTTACCGCTTGACCACAACATTGTATAATTCCGGTGTCAAAGGTTCTACGGTTGAAGAGCAGGCCTCTGTCTGTCTCGCTCTCCTAATGGGTTACAACGCATCGTTCATCGACCACGGAGAAAAGCGCGAACATATCCAGGAAATATTAGATCGTTGCTGGGATATCCTCGATACTCTTCCCGCTTCGCTATTGAAGCTCCGCCTGCTTACTGCCTGCTATGGTGAGGTATTCGACGAGCCTTTGGCCGACGAAGCCCGTGCAATTATCGCTTCTTGGGATTCGTTATCACTTACTACTGAACAGCAAGAGGCTATCAACGAGTTTCAGACTGTGGTGGATAATCCTTATCCGTGGGAGTATGTTGAAGAGTAACAAAAAGACTCAATCCGGTAATTTGGTTTTAGGACATACAACTTTCAGGTACAATGATTAATATAACAGATAAGTCCGAGTGTTGCGGTTGCAATGCTTGTGGTGATGTATGTGCCCATAATGCTATAACATTCAAGACTGATATAGAGGGCTTTTGGTATCCTGAGATTGATAAGGATAAATGCACAGATTGCGGATTGTGTGAAAAGGTTTGTCCAATTGTCAATATTGAGGAACTCAAGAAGAACGATTTCGAGAAACCGGAATGTTATGCTATGCAGCATAAAAATTTAGAGTCACTTTTTAATAGTACATCTGGATCTGCGTTTGCAGCGTTGGCAGAGCGAATGTATAAAGAGGGTGGTTATGTTGGTGGAGCTATTTATGATGAAAATTGGGACGTAAAACAATTTATTTCTTCAGAAAAAAAAGATCTTGAACAACTTAGAAATTCTAAATTAGTGCAAAGTGACGCACAGGGTTTTTATAAAGCAGTAAGAGGCATTGTTAAGACTGGTAATAAATGTCTCGTGTGTGGTCTTCCTTGCCAGATGGCCGCTCTTCGTGCTTTTTTACGTAAAGACTATGAAAATCTTGTCATAATTGATTTGATTTGTAGAGGAATTAATACCCCTAAACTACTTAAGGGGTATATGGAAATTCTTGAAGAACGCTTTCAATCAAAGATTATCTATTTCAAAGTTAAAAACAAAGAATATGGTTGGCGCCAGTTAACTACTAAAGTCGTTTTTGAAAATGGTGAAGTTCTTTATGATACAAAAGATAAGAATATATTCACTTTAGCATATCTGCAGACAAATGCATTTTGTCGACCTTCATGTTACACTTGTCAGTTTAAAGGTTATCCTCGTATTGCTGATATTACTATAGCAGACCTTTGGGGCAAGCCTGGAATTATAGATAAAGATATGGATCATGATTTGGGGACATCCCTTGTTCTTGTTAATTCAAGGAAAGGGAGAAATTACTATAATAAGATTATAGATAAGGTAAAATCTAAACCAATAGATTTTCAGACAGCAACAGTGGGGAATCCGGCATTAATCAAACCGCTTTCTGCTCCAAAGGTGGACAGAGAAGAGTTCTTTAAGGACATGAAATGTATGCCATTTAAAGATCTGGTGCGTAAATATGTAAAAATATCATCAGAACTGCCGCTTTCTAATAAGGATAAACTAAAAAATATAGCTAGATTCCTTTTGGGAGTAAAAAGGGTTTGTGGTTGGAATTTAGGGACAATTTGCAAAAATATTTATTATAATTTGCTTTGTAAAGCGGTTAAAACAAACATAGCAGAAGGAAAATTTATGCTTATACATAAGCATTGTACACTTGATATAGCAAGGACGGCAACCATTGAGCTCGGAGGTATTTTGGATTTCGGATCTAAACGAATCAGAGGCTCTGTACTTGAAAGTCGATTACTCGTTGACCCCCATGGCAAGCTTATCACTAAAGGAGGAGTTTCAATAGGTTATGGAGCAGATATAGAGGTCTTTCGCGATGCTAATCTGACTTTTGGAGCAGATTTCTTAAGTAATATCAATGCTACGATTATTTGTGGACACAATATAACTTTTGATGAAAAGGTATCTTTAGGTAGAGATGTTACGGTAAGAGATAATAGCGGTGAGCATTTTATATCACGTAGAGCATATAAAAATGTAAGACCTGTATTTATTGGAAAGCATTCTTGGCTATGTGAAGGTAGTATAATTATGCCTGGTACAAAGTTGGGTGCAGGTGTAATAGTCGGGGCGCGTTCTTTTGTCGCTGGAGGAAAATTTAAAAACTTTACTATGTTATCAGGTGCTCCGGCTGTGGTGGTAGATGAAGATGTGTTTGTAAAAATGTAATAAGAATGTATACTTTCAAAGAGCTTAAACGTGCGACAAAGCAAGATGCTGTATCTCTTCCTAAGCTAAAAGTAGCCCTTTTGGGAGATACGGCGACTCAATTATTGGCAACGGCCATTAAGGGAGAGGGTATTCTTAGAAACTATAATATTGAACTTTGGGAAGCTGAGTATAATCAAGTCGAACGACAAATAATGGATCCGACTTCGGATTATTATCAGTTTGAACCTGATTACACTATTATATTTCATTCAACTCATAAATTATTAGAGAAGCATAGCCTTTTAAACTCTGATTTACAGAATAAACTTGCTGATGACAGACTTGATTTTGTTAAATTGCTATGCAAACAAGGTACGGGTAGGGTCATCTATTATAACTATCCGGAAATAGAAGATACTATTTGGGGAAGTTATGCTACAAAGGTTCAGAGTTCGTTCACATATCAGTTAACCAAGCTCAATTATGAACTGATGAATATTTCGCAAGCGTACCCTAATTTTTTTATATGCAATTTGGCGGGCATCTCGGCAAAATACGGTCGTAATTTCATGTTTGATAGTTCTGTATATGTCAATACAGAGATAATTCTTAGTCTTGATGCGCTTCCCATCATATCTTCCCGTACAATAGATATAATTGCTGCTATACAAGGCAAGTTTAAAAAATGTCTTATTCTTGACCTTGACAATACTATCTGGGGTGGAGTTGTTGGTGATGATGGATGGGAAAACATCCAAGTAGGTCACGGATTGGGCATTGGCAAAGCCTTTACCGAGTTCCAGGAGTGGGTGAAGAAACTTAAAAATCGTGGCATTATCATTGCCGTGTGCAGTAAAAACGATGAAGGTAAAGCCAAAGAACCTTTCGAGAAGAATCCTGAAATGGTGCTTAAGCTGGACGACATCGCTGTGTTTGTAGCAAACTGGGAGAACAAAGCGGACAATATCCGTATCATCCAGCGTACCCTTAATATCGGATTCGATTCCATGGTGTTCCTTGATGATAATCCGTTTGAACGTAATATGGTGCGTGAACATGTACATGGAGTTACCGTTCCCGAACTTCCTGAAGACCCGGGTGACTACTTGGAATACCTCTACACATTAAACCTATTCGAAACCGCAAGCTTTAGCGAAGGCGATAAGGATCGTACGAAGCAATATCAGATAGAAGCAAAAAGGGTATCACTGCAACAAAGTTTCACCAACGAAGCCGAATTCTTGAGGTCACTTGACATGGTGAGTGAAGTGAAAGGTTTCGATAAGTTCAATACGCCCCGTGTAGCACAGCTCTCGCAACGTAGCAACCAGTTTAATCTTCGTACTGTTCGCTATACCGAAGCCGAGATTGCTGCAATCGAATCAGATTTACATTATGCTACTTTCTCGTTCACTTTGGCTGATAGATTTGGTGACAATGGACTCATCTGTGTTATCATTCTTGAGAAGCAAGATACTGAAACTCTTTTTATCAATACTTGGTTTATGAGTTGCCGTGTGTTAAAACGCGGTATGGAAAACTTTACACTCAACACTTTGGTGGACTATGCACGCAGCAATGGGTTCAAGCGCATCATCGGGGAATATCTGCCTTCAGCCAAGAATCAGATGGTTGAGGAACATTATCCCCACCTTGGATTCAGTAAAATCGAAGGTGCTAATGCTGCTAAATATGTGCTCGACGTGGAGACGTATGAAGAGAAGGAATGTTATATAACAAAAAAATAATTATAGGCAATGGGTGATTTAGCTATTTTTAACAAATGGGGGGGGTAAAACGCTCCTTCATAGTTTCGCTTGCGGTTTATACTGCTTTCCAACAATGTTCGGGTGACTATAATCCGCTACATACCGACGAAGAATTTGCAAGAGGTAAGGGTTTTCCCGAGAGAGTAATGTATGGAAATATACTTAACGCTTTTGTATCTATGTTGATTGGCGAGTGCTTACCCACAAAGAATGTAATTATTCATTCTCAGGATATTCAATATAAGAAACCTGTTTATTTAAATGATGTTCTTTGGGCAGAGTTGTCTGTTGAAGGGGTTCACGAAAGTGTTAATACGGTTGAATTCAAATTTGTTTTCAAGAATCAGCATGAAAAAGTTGTTTCAAAGGGGCATGTTCAAATAGGTGTTATATAATGAATATACTGATAACCGGAGGTACCGGAGGCTTGGGAAAAGTTACGATAGAGCTGCTTGCATCAGATATTAATAATAAAGTTTATTTTACTTATTGTAAGTCGGATATGAAGGCTCAAGCCATAACTGAGAAATATCCTAATTCAATTGCCTATAAATGCAATCAAACAAAGCCGGAAGAGGTTGATAAGTTGACGGAAAATATGGCAAATTGGGATTTGGATGTATTAATTAATAATGCTTGGAATGGGGCTCCGGAGGGAATTCGCTTTTTGAAATTATCTCAAGAAACTATTCTAACAGAATTTAGAGATAACGTTCTTCCTGTAGTATCCATTACACAAGCCGCGATCTCTGCTTTCAAGAAAAAAAAGAATGGTAGGATAATCACGGTTCTGAGTAGTTATGTGATAGGAGTTCCCCCACTCGGCTATGGACTATATGCTTCTATGAAAGCATGTATAGCGCAGTTTGCTAAAACGTGGAGCAAAGAGTATATCAAGTTCGGTATCACTAGTAACTGCGTGTCTCCGGAATTTATGGAGACTGATTTTACAGCAGATACCGACCCGCGAGTTATAGAAAGGATGATAAATGATCATCCTTTGAAAAACTTACTAGAGCCCCAAGAAGTTGCAGAAGTAATTGTTTCTTTAGTACACGCTCCAAAACATGTAAATGGAGTTAATATTCCTGTAAATACAGGCAGTCAAATTTTATAATATATAAATCAAATGGATAGAAAAATCATAATGGAGAAGATACAAGATATCTTCCGTGACGTATTTGATGACGAAGAACTTATAGTAGCAGATTCAACATCTTCTGATGATATTGAAGAGTGGGATTCGCTATCACATATTCAGTTAGTAGTGGCTATAGAAAAGGCCTTTGGACTAAAATTAACATCCAAAGAAATTCTTTCATGGGAAGATGTAGGTGAAATGGCGGACGCTATACATGCGAAGCTTGCTTAATAAATGACAGGTTCGTCCAATAAAACTATTGCTAAAAACACCATCATGTTGTATCTACGTATGATGGTGAACATGACCATATCACTTTATACGTCAAGAGTAGTTCTTCAAACCCTTGGTGTTGTAGACTTTGGAATATATGGTGTAGTTGGTGGTGTAGTTTCTATGTTCATGTTCTTTAATAATTCAATGGCGGGAGCTACTTCCCGCTTTTTGACTTACGAATTAGGATGCGGTGATTTAAATAAATTAAAAGAAATATTTTCTTCAGCGTTGATTTTACATATCGGTATAGCCCTATTGATTTTTTTGCTGAGCGAAACAATAGGTGTATGGTTTCTGGAAAACAAATTAGTCATTCCGGTTGAGAGTTTAGATGCTGCCAGATGGGTATTGCAGTTCTCCATACTAGCTATGATGATAAATGTAATGCAGGTGCCGTTCAACGCATCTATCATATCTCACGAGCGCATGGATTATTTTGCCTATGTGGAAATACTCAACTCTGTACTTCGCCTGCTTATAGTCTATTTATTGGTGATAGGAGATTTTGATAAACTCAAACTTTACGCTATTCTGACGTGTGCAGTATCAACTGTCATAGCAATAATATATAGGTTTATATGTGTTCGAAACTTTGAGGAGTGTCATTTTAAGTTTGTATGGAATCCCCTGTTATTCAAATCAATGCTTTCTTTTTCAGGGTGGAACTTTTATGGTGAAATGAGTTTAATAGCTATTACTCAAGGTGTGAACATGCTGTTAAATATGTGGTTCGGGCCGGTAATGAATGCAGCTTCAGATATTGCGGCCAGAGTACAGGGTATAGTGATGAATCTATCAACTAATGTTTCAACAGCTGTTCGTCCGCAAGTAGTGAAATGCTATTCCCAGCAGGAATTTCCTCGCATGCTCAGTTTAATGCGTAATGGTGCAAGAATTACATTTCTTTTAATGTTACTATTTACAGCCCCTCTTATGATTGAGGCGCACTACATATTAAACCTATGGCTGGGAGTTGTACCGGAACATACTGAGACACTGCTGCAATTTTCACTAATGTGGAATCTGACTGTTGCTATGTCTGTAACCCTTAATTTTGTGGTACAAGCATCGGGTGATGTCAAGTTTCAAAGCTTATTGTCCGGTTCTTTATATCTTTCAGTACTTCCCCTTACATACATTGCATTTAAAATGGACGCACCATATTGGATACCGTATCTTTTAAAAGTCCTTACCGTATTCACAGCAGTTTTTGTATCATGCCATACGATCAAGAAGCATGTGCCTGATTTCTCTTTTGTTAAAATGGTAATGCCGGATTTGGTAAGAGCATACATTGTTTTAATTATGATATTATCACTTACGTATATCCTTACCTTGTTGATAGAAGAATCTTTTGTACGATTAGTAATATCCACACTATTTAGCGCTGCTTTAATTTGTGTTTGTGGATACTACATAATTTTACCCAAGAATATTCGAGATAAGGTATTGATGGTTGCAAAAAATAAAATATTGAATAGAGATTAACCTTTAATCATTATAGATCAAAATATAATACAAGATGAAAGTAGTACTTCTGGCAGGTGGTTTTGGCTCTCGTATTTCTGAAGAGAGCGTATTTAAGCCAAAGCCTATGATTGAGATCGGTGGAATGCCTATTCTTTGGCATATTATGAAAGAATATGCTTATTATGGTCACAACGAATTTATAATCTGCGCAGGTTATAAACAAGAATATATCAAAGAATGGTTTGCTAATTACTTCCTTTATAATTCGGATGTTACATTTGACTTCTGTAATGGAAAGAATGAAATGACAGTACATCGCTCCTATCTTGAGGATTGGAAAGTGACAGTTGTAGATACTGGTTATAATACAATGACAGGAGGACGCATCAGACGTGTAAAAGAATATGTAGGGAACGAAACATTTCTTATGACTTACGGTGATGGAGTATGCGATGTAGATATAAATAGAATAATAGAGTTTCATAAGTCACATGGTAAAATTGCAACCCTTACAGCAGTAAAGCAATTGCAAGATAAAGGTGTGCTAAACATTGGTGGAGATAATGCAGTAAAATCGTTCCGTGAGAAAAGTTCAAATGATGGCGCTTCAATCAACGCAGGCTACATGGTTCTTGAACCAAGTATTTTTAATTACCTTACAGACGACAATTGTGTTTTAGAACAAACTCCACTTCGCAAACTCGTAGAAGATGGACAACTTATGTCGTATATGCATACTGGATTTTGGCAGTGTATGGATAATATCCGCGAAAAGACCTTGCTTGAAAAATTACTTGCCTCCAATGCAGCACCTTGGAAAAGATGGGGACGAACTGTACCACAAAATAATTTCTGGAATGAGTAACATATCTAAAGTACAGTTAATTCATCGTCACCTTATTAAGGATGAACGGGGGTGGTTTTTTAAAGCTATTACAGGATGTGAAGAAGGGATTCCTTTACACACAGGTGAAGTATACCTCACCATGGGTATCCAAGGACAGATTAAAGGAGGCCATTATCATCCGGAAGCAGTAGAGTGGTTCACTGTAATTGAAGGTGAAGCAATCCTCCGTTTGGAAGATATTGTAACGCATGAACGTAGAGAAATTCCGTTAAACTTTGAACAAGCAGTTTCTGTGTTTGTCCCTAATAATGTAGCTCATGATTTTAAAAATGTTGGTGATGGGAATATGATTATTTTAGCGTACACTGATAAATTGTATGATCCAGCAGATACTATACAATACAAATTATGATTGATATATTCGATGACTTTTATAGAGATAAACGGGTACTTATAACCGGTCATACCGGTTTTAAAGGTTCATGGCTTTCCATTTGGTTGCATGAGTTGGGTGCTGAGGTTATAGGCGTTGCGCTTGATCCTTTCTCAGAGCGTGATAATTATGTTCTTTCCGGAATTGGAAAGAAAATTAAAGCCGATTTGCGTATTGACATTCGTGATGGAGAGCGCATGAAGGCAATCTTCCGTGAATATCAGCCGGAAATCATATTTCATCTTGCAGCCCAACCTCTTGTGCGCTTGAGCTATGAGATTCCTGTAGATACTTATGCTACTAATGTGATGGGTACTATCAATGTGATGGAAGCTATTCGAGCCACAGATAGTGTAAAAGTAGGTGTTATGGTTACAACAGATAAATGCTATGAAAATAGGGAGCAAATTTGGGGCTATCGTGAAAACGAACCAATGGGCGGTTACGATCCCTATTCGAGTAGTAAAGGTGCAGCCGAAATTGCCATTGCCTCTTGGCGCCGCAGCTTTTTCAATCCGGTCGACTATGGTATGAAACATCATGTAGCTTTGGCATCTGTTCGTGCCGGAAATGTAATTGGCGGTGGTGACTGGGCGCTTGACCGTATCATTCCAGATTGTATCAAGGCTTTAGAAGCAGGCAGGGATATTGATATACGTAGTCCGAAAGCTATCCGCCCTTGGCAACATGTTTTGGAGCCACTGAGTGGTTACATGCTTCTTGCTACCAAGATGTGGGAAGAACCAACGAAATATTGTGAGGGTTGGAATTTTGGTCCTCGTGCCGAAAGCATTACTGCAGTATGGGATGTCGCTACCGATGTAATCAAGAATTATGGAAGTGGTAAACTCAATGATATGTCCAACTCTAATGTATTGCATGAGGCTAAACTCTTGATGCTTGATATTTCAAAAGCAAAATTTCAATTAGGTTGGGAGCCAAGAATGAATATTCATCAATGCATTGAACTAACGGTGGACTGGTATAAGAAATATCAAAATGTTGATAGCATCTATATGCTATGTCTCAATGAAATATTTAAATTTACTTCATACAAGAAATAATGCAAGTATCTATTATTGGCACAAATGGTTTTTTATCAACAGCCATAGCTCAACACTGTAATGCAAAAAAATGGCAGTTGGATATGTATGGTTTAGAAGATCCTATTGGGCATGCATATGACCATTTTTTTAAGATAAATTTGCTCGAGTCCCAGATTGACTATACACAACTCAGTAAGTCCGATATTATAGTCTATGCATCAGGTGCCGGTATACAAAATAATTTAAATGAGAGTGCATATCTTATTTATGCGCTGAATGTAACAGCTCCTATAAATATATGCAATGGTTTGAGGATAAATAATTATAAGGGAATTTTTATTTCTTTTGGTTCTTACTTTGAATTAGGACAGACAACTGAACGACACGCTTTTACTGAACATGAAGTCCTTACATCTACTTTTAAAGCTCCCAATGATTACACTATTTCTAAACGAATGCTTAGTCGCTTCATTGATGGTTACTCACATGAATTCACTCATTGGCATTTTTATATTCCTACCATTTATGGAGAAACAGAAAATCCAATGCGGTTAATTCCATATACTATCAACTCTATAAGAAATTGTAAGCCACTTAACTTTACTGATGGTAATCAAGTGCGTTCATATATTTATGTAAATGAGATTCCGATTATAATAGAAAAAGCTTATGAAGTATCCTTGCCAACAGGACTCTACAATATAGGTGGCTCTGATACATTGAGTGTAAAAGAAATTGTGAATCTTATTCGTAATTTACTTGATGAAGAAATACCTGTTTGTCATTTTGGAACCGTTGATCGAAAAGATGTAGGTATGAAATATCTTGAATTAGATGGAAGTAAGTTGTATAATGCTATAGGTTATAAGTGTTCGATTTCAATGAAAGATGTGATTTTTAAATATTAATCATTACTCAAATATGTTTTTAAAAAGAATACTATATAAGGGCGTCCCGAGGAGAATTAAGAAAGTTCTAAAAAAGATAAGAGCTGTGGTATATCCTATAGTTGTTGATCCTGAAAATATTTTTGAGGTAGTGCATAAAATTAAGGATGCATCTTGGGAGCACACATATTATCCTGAATGTTATGAACATTGTAAAGAGCAACACTTGGAAGTATATGTTCCGGCAGAGTACATCTATAAATCGGATAATGGAGTTGTGAGTTATGAATCGGACGTTGTGATTACACCCAAAGGTGTTTATTGGGAGAAGTTTAATAGTGAAGAGTTTGTTACATGGGCCAAACCGGCTGATTCGAATGTGGCATGGTATGACAAAAAAAATATCGGAATTACAAGATATAGAAAGACGGAGTTTATACGTGGAAGAGTACTTTCTTTAGTTGGTGTCTGGGCCTATCATTGGGGGCATTGCATGTATCAGTTTCTTCCTAAATTATTTAGTGCAGGAGAAGCTGGGCTTCTTGATAATTCCATCACAATATTGGTTGTAGAGAATGAAGATGTAACTATCATGGAAATTATTAATTCCTATTTGACTAATTACCCGAATGCTAAAATAAAGTTTATTACCAAAAATGTTGATTATACTTGTGAAGAATTGTATTTCATGCCTTCACCGGGTTCAAGCTTTAATAATCCTGAATTTAGACTTGACTATCCATATTATATCTCCCGTCATGTATTGGATAAGACCAAGAAATATATTATCGATCCAATTATAGAAAAGGTAAAAGACGATAAGCCTAAGTATGATAAAATTTTTCTTCCGCGGGCAGGCCGAATTAGAAATTTGACTAATTACGAAGAAGTACATAACTACTTTAAAGAGTTAGGGTATGTTGATATTGAAGGGGCTGATCTTTCATTTGAAGAGAAAGCTAGCTTGTTTTATCATGCAAAGGAAATTGTGGGTTTATATGGGTCGTCAATATTAAACCTGATGTTTTGTAATCAAGCTAAGAGCATGGTTCTTATTAATTACAGGATGTCTACCGATACAAGTTTGTATCTACAAATAAGAGATTATGTGTCATGCTGTATTAATGTTACAGGTCAAGATGAAGACTCAACTTATCATTCCAATTATATCATTCCTTTAAGCAAGATAAAAAAGGCATATAACGAATATTTCAAGGGATAATACATTATGCATAAACTAACTACAGCAAACGGTCATGATGTGCCTATGGTTGGCTTGGGAACTTATCCTCTTCAAGGTGAGGCTATGGCAAGTATGGTTTTGGATGCTTTCAAATGTGGTTACAGATTAATTGATACTGCAGATGATTATAGAGGTGAAACCGGATTGGGACTTGCACTTTCGCGGCTTAATAATGAAACAGGGTTTAGACGGGAGGATGTGTTTATCCAAACGAAAATCTCACAGGATAATGCCTATGGAGATGAACCATTGGAAGGTGTTTGGTTTAATAAGTTGTCGAAATATCAAAATCGCCACACAGTAGAAGAAGTTGTTATGGATAAGGTTAATATTTCCTTGCGAGAGCTACAAACCGACTACGTTGACTCACTCCTCATTCACTATCCTTTCCCGGATTATTATGAAGATATTTGGGATGTTATGATGCGTTTAAAGAAAGAAGGTAAAGTAAGATACATAGGAGTGTCCAACTTTCATATAAATCACATCGAAAAGCTTAAAGCAATAGGCGAATGTCCTTCTATTAATCAAATTTATGTCAGTCCTCTTAGCATAAAACAGGAAGATCTTGAATATTCTATAAATAGCGCTATTCAGCTGATGACATATTCACCGCTCATGGATTTAGTTCACGGGCAGCTTAATGATAATATTTTAGTGCATTTAACAGAGAAATATAGAAAGACAAAACATCAAGTTATACTACGTTGGAATATCGATAGAGGTTGTATGCCATTACCAAGAACCACTAATCCGAATAGACTTTTAGGCAACTTTGAGTTATTCGATTTTAAGCTCACAGAGGAGGAAATAGAAGCTATTTCAGCAATGAACAGGGATTTGCAGATTTTGGTTGAGTCAAAACAATGTCCGGGGCTATGAGCATACTTAGAAAGATCTTTAGAAAAGTGAATGGTTTGTTAAGACGTTCCTATTGGGTAAATGAAGTTGTGTTTCCGGATTGTAAAAAGTTCTGGAATCATAATACCTATGGATTGGAATTAGTAAATCTGGGTAGCAATTCTGCCAAGTATGGGTTTAATTATGATGGTGTGGATATAAAAGCAGCCAATTGGGCTATGGCTCCACAAACATTTGTGGGTGACTATGCCATATTATCAAACTATAGTTCATATTTAAAGCCGGGAGCTACTATTATTATTTCATTTTGTCCATTTTCATCATTAGGAGGTGGAAATGATGATTTAGCAGACAAGTACTATACTGTAGTGAGACCTATTAGTATCCCTCACGCATCGTTGCGAAGAAGAGATGCGGTGATGGATATAAAGAATAAACCGCTAAAGTATTATCCACTTTTCGCTTTTATTGGAGAAATTAAAAGACTATTTGGATTAAATCAGCAAGTTTGTAAGGATTTTGAGGGAGATGCAAACAGATGGATAAATTCTTGGAAAAAAGAGTTTTCTTTATACAATTTACATGATCCATTTGCTCTCATAAATCAGGATCGATTTAACGATTCTGTTGACTCACTTCAAAAACTTCTTGTTTTTTGCGAATCTCATGGCTATAAGGCTGTTCTCGTTTTACCGCCAATGACCAAACATTTGTCTCAAAAGCTTGATAATCTATCGCGTCAACAACTAATTTATAACTTCATTGAGCAAAGTAATATAATTAATGCTCCTATTCTTGACTACATTGACCATGAAAAACTTTCTAATGACATTTTCTTTAGAAATGCATATCTTCTGAATGAAAAGGGAGCTGAAGAGTTTACAAATACGGTATTAATAGATCTTAGTAAGCTATAAATGATCAGACTTTGGATAGTAAAGTGTGTAGAAATCTACAATTGCCATACATCGCAAATCTCTAATTCAGATATTATTGATGCCTGCAATTAAGATATCAGCATATTGTATGTCGGTTATTTCTCTAATTGTTTCAATAGCAATTTTTGAACAAGGATTGTTATATCAGACTGTTTATATTGAATGCTATGAGCGAAAATAAAATAGAGAATGCTATGAAAATAGGGATAATAACGCAGCCATTGCGTACTAATTATGGAGGCTTGTTGCAAGCTTATGCCTTGCAAACAGTTTTAGAAAGAATGGGACATCAAGTGTCAATACTTGATGTTCCTTATAAAAAACGTCTATTTCTTTGGAAGATGCCTCTGGTTTTGGCAAAACGTCTAATTTTGAAATATTTGTTAGGACGTAAATTGGTTGTTTTTGCAGAATTTATTTATAATAAACAAATCTTTACGGTTAGTCAATATACCCGGTTGTTTATATCTAAATACCTACATAGAATTGAAATCTCTAATTTCAATAAGTTAGATAATGCTAACTTTGACGCTTTAGTTGTAGGTAGTGACCAAGTATGGCGTCCGAGATATAATGATGATATCTATAAATGTTTTTTGGATTTTGCTCAATCATGGCGGGTAAAACGCTTGTCGTATGCAGCTTCATTTGGTACAGATCAATGGGAATTCACTCTTAAACAAACGATGGAATGCGCTCGTTTGGCAAGTCTTTTTGATGTGATTACTGTTCGTGAAGATTCAGGTGTGAAGTTATGCTCCGATTATTTGGGAGTTTCAGCTAGTCATGTACTTGACCCTACCTTACTACTTGATCGTGAAGACTATGATCGGCTTGTATCCGCTATTTCTATTCAAAAGAGTGTTGGCAATATGATGAGCTATGTATTGGATTCTAGTCCTGAGGTAACTGCTCTCGTACAAAAAGTCGCAAAACAGAAACATCTTATTCTTTTTAATGCTATATCCCGTGTAGAGGACTTGTCAGCCCCTATGGGAGAACGTATTCAACTACCTGTGGAGCAATGGTTGCGTGGTTTTCAAGATGCTTCTTTTGTTATTACAGACAGTTTTCATGCATGTGTATTCTCAATAATCTATAATATTCCTTTTGTTGTTTTGGGAAATTTTAAGCGTGGTCAGTCTCGTTTTCATTCTTTGCTAAAACAATTTGGATTGGAAGACAGATTAGTCTCTTCTGTAGAAGAAGTAATGGGGGTTAAGGAGATTAATTGGCAAAGTGTGAATAAACGGAAAAGAGAATTGAAAGATATAAGTAAAAATATTTTATGTCAGATGTTGTCTTCTATTTAACTTTATAGATATGTAAACATCTTTTTTAACGTCACACTAGCGTAATTTAGTAATTGCATCGTTAGTATCTATTAAATTTATTAGTCTTTTTATCGTTAAGGAAAAGCATAAGATGAAGTCTGTTTTCGGACCCAATGAGGCATATAACAATCCAGATACTGGAGTAATGTCTGATCAATATATTCGGTAAGCGTCCAAAAATTGCGTCTTGACATGTTTTGATTCGTTCTTTACCTTTGATGCTGCCTCGCTCATGCGCGTAATAAGTTCAAAGATGCCTATAATCAAGGCTGTGAAAAGGTTCGTTTCTTTTGGGAACAGATGGCGAAGCTTTATAAGCGTGAGGATGACTATCGCCGATATAAATTGACGGCAACCGAGACTAAGGAAAAGCGCAACGATCCTTATACGAATGGTATTGTGGAGAGTTTATGGAATGAACTTTATGATTTGCTTGCGTTGCCGGAAGAGGGGAAGAGTGATTTAATGCGAACTGCTTTGAAGTATCTCCATAAGTTTTGGGCTCATCTTTTTGCTTATCGCAAAGACGGTGAATATACGATCGATAATCTTGCTGCCGAACGGGCGATACGCTCCTTGACCGCTCAGAGAAGAAACAGCCTGTTTTTCTGTAGTACGAAAAGTGCTTTACGATCGGCCGTTTATAATACCTTAATTGAAACCTGCAAGCGGGTGGGAATCAGTTTCCGATCTTTCTTCTGCAAGTGTATGACGGAGATACGGAAGGGTAGAACGGATTATGGGAATCTACTACCGATGACGATCAGTCTAACAAATTAGTGAAAACAAATTAAAAATTAATATCCAAGACAAGTGACGAGTGCCTACTGGCACTCGCCTGAAAGGTGTATACTGTGTTTTGGACGCTTACGTTAATATAGCTTATAGATGAATATAATGAGTGAAAATCCGTTGGTGTCAATTATAACTCCTGTTTATAATGTAGAAAGGTATTTATCTAAATGTATAGAAAGTATTTTGAACCAAACGTATGCTAATTTTGAATTGTTATTGATAAATGATGGAAGTGAGGATAGCTCTGGTTATGTGTGTGATACTTATGCATCAAAAGATGTTAGGATAAAAGTCTTTCATCAAAAAAATGCTGGTGTAAGTTTTGCAAGAAATGTAGGGCTTGGGGCTGTAAAAGGTGATTGGGTTACTTTTGTTGATGCTGATGATTGGATAGAACCTTTTTTTTTAGAAGAATTTTTGAAAGCTGTGACAGAAAAGGATATTGATATGGTCGTCTATGCATCTTATTTTGATTGCAAAGAACAGTTTACAAAAAGAAAGTATGTATTGGCTTCTGATGCAATAAATAATTTACTTTCTTTTAGAGGATTTCCTACTTCGTTGTGTTTAACTATGTATTCAAAAAAAATCATAAAAGATAACTGTTTATCATTAGAGATTCATCATTGGGAGGATTTTGAATTTCAATATCGAATGCTTCTTAATACTGTTAAAGTAGGAGTTATATTGAGACCTGCTTATCATTATTTAATGAGAGAGGGAAGTGCAACTCATTCTGAGATTAATTCAAAAATAATGTCTTGTATGAAAATACCTCAGATTGTTCAATTATCAGGAGGCATAACTAAGATGCAAAGCTATAATATTTATGCTTATTTTATTTTTCAATGTATGATTGCGTATTGTAAATCACATAATCCTCATTCGATTTATCGTTCTAATATAATACATTATATAAAGGTAGGAATGAAATCAATTATTTTTAGTGATATAATGAAGAAAAGATATAAAGTAACTTTGATCGCTTTTTCAAAATTTCCAAATTTGGTTTATAAAGCTTTGGGACAAAAATATCGTAAATGATTTTATTGTAAATTTGATAATTATATATTATTATGGCTGATAAGCCTTTGATTACAGTAATAACGGTTTGTTATAATGCTATATCTAATATTGAAAAAACGATTCTAAGCGTTATTCATCAACTTTATTCTAATATAGAGTACGTAATAATTGATGGTGGAAGTGTTGATGGCACAGTTGAAATTATAGAGAAATATCATGATAAGATTTCGTACTGGATAAGTGAATCGGACAAAGGAATATACGATGCAATGAATAAAGGTGTTGATAAAGCTACTGGTGAGTGGGTTTGTTTTATGAATGCAGGGGATACGTTTTATTCGCCAGATACAATTCTTTCAGTTAGTGATTGTTTTTGTCATCAATATGATATTGTTTATGGGAAAGTAAACATGGTAGATAAGAGTTATTCAAAGTTGGTAACTCCGGCAACTGTTCCTGATAAAAATAATCCAATGCCATTTAATCATCAAGCTGTTTTTACAAAAACAGATCTGTTGAAGAGAATGCCTTTTAATTTGTCATATCGTTATGCTGCCGATTATGATTTTTATAATAGGATATTACCTTCTGCTAGATATTGCTTTTGTGATGAGATTATTGCTTCTTATATGATTGATGGAATCTCTTCTTGTAATGGTTTAAGCGTAAGTTTAGAAAAGATCAAAATAAATCCATGTTTTTATAATTATTATTATCACTTATTGTATATGAGAAACTTTGTGATAAAGAGGATATTGACATTGTTAGGATTGAGTAAAGCAATTCAAATATTGAGGCAGCATTATTTATAAATAAGATTTTTAAATAGAAAATATGTGTAAAAAAAAGAAGGTGTTGGCTGTTTTTGGGACTCGTCCCGAGGCTATTAAAATGATCCCTTTAGTAATTGAATTGAATAAAAGGGACGGATTTCAATTAGTGATATGTGTAACAGGACAGCATCGTGAAATGTTGGATCAAGTACTTAAAATTTTTCATATAACTCCTGATTATGATTTGAATATAATGAAGCAAGGGCAGGATTTGTATGATGTTACAGCGAGGGTTTTAATGGGAATGCGTGATATACTTAAGAAGGAATTACCTGATGTGGTATTAGTGCATGGAGATACTACAACTTCTGTAGCTGCTGCTCTTGCTGCATTTTATCAACAAATTCCTGTAGGGCATGTGGAGGCAGGGTTGCGTACTTATAATATTTATAGTCCTTGGCCTGAAGAAATGAATAGGCAAATTACCGGACGAATTGCGACATTCCATTTTGCTCCGACAACTTTAAGTAGATGTAATTTACTAAAAGAAGGAGTTGGTGATGAAATGATCATAGTTACAGGTAATACTGTGATAGACGCACTTTATATGGTGGTTGACAAGATTAAAACGGATAAGAAACTAGATAATGAATTAAATCGTTCTTTATTGCTTTCTGGATATGATGTTACGCGATTGAATAAAAAAAAGCGATTAGTGTTAATAACAGGGCATAGACGTGAAAATTTTGGTGATGGATTTCTGTCTGTCTGTAAATCAATTAAAACGTTAGCTCAAGTATATCCAGATGTAGATTTTGTTTATCCAATGCATTTGAATCCTAATGTGCGTAATCCTATTTATAATGTTTTTGGAAGTGAACAATTAGATAATTTATTTCTTATAGAACCATTAGAGTATTTTCCATTTATTTATTTAATGGAAAAATCGACAATTGTTGTAACAGATAGTGGGGGTATTCAAGAGGAGGCACCAAGTTTAGGAAAGCCTGTTTTAGTAATGAGGGAAACAACAGAACGCCCTGAAGCGTTCGAGTCTGGAACAGTGAAATTGGTTGGGACTAATTATGACAAGATTGTGAAGGGAGTTTCAATCTTATTAGATGATCCATCCGAATATTCACAAATGAGTAATGCGATAAATCCGTATGGTGATGGGAAGGCTTGTAGACGTATCCTTGATTTCCTATTAAAGAATATATAATCTATTTAGATTTTTATTACGTGTTTTTGGAGTAAAAAAACTGTTATATAGCTACTTTTATAATAATGATTGCTGTTTATTACTTGTTAGGTCTATTTTTGTATTTGTTTGGAATACTTGAGATATATTTGACGAAAAGTGCCGATCGTAAAATATTATATTTAATAGCATTACTTGTTTTTATTGGATTTGTAGGTTTAAAAATAAAGGGAGGGACTGATTTTGAATCTTATGAAAATATTTTTTACTCTATTGATGTAGAAGCTGAATTGTCTAGTGGATTATTAGAACCTATTTGGGTTCTTTTAATATTTTTAGTTAGAGCTGTTGGAGGAGTTTTTTTTATATTTCATTTTATTGTTGCGTTTATTAATTTATCTATAAAGATAACTCTTTTCAGGAAATTGACTCCTTATTTGTTTCCCGCTTTATTGATTTATTTAGTTGGTTTGTTTTTTGAAAGAGATAATGACGGCATTAGACAGGGATTATCAATTGCTTTTTGTTTTTTATCCATACCATATGTTTTGACAAAAAATAAGTTTCCTTTTTTTATATGTAACATAATAGCTATTTTAATTCATTATTCTTCTGCTGTTTTTTTATTATGCTATTTTTTTCCAAAAATTCGTTGGAGTGATAAGACTGTTTTTATTATTGTTTGTTTGTCGTTTATTTTCCCCTTTACGGGCATTTCTGTTTCAGACTTATTAATGTCTTTACTTTTTATTCCGGCTGTAGTTACTAAATTAGATGTGTATTCCGAAAGTTCATTTTATGCAGGGACCATGGGAATTAATATTGGTATTATTTTCCGATTTATAATATTAGTGCTGTTTATTTACTATCATCGTTCTTTGTCAATAAAGGCGGATCTTTATTATTTACTCCGCAATGGATTTGCATTGGCTATAGTATTGTCATTAGTCTTTAATAATTTTGCCATTTTAGCCCATCGTTTACCATATGCATTTAGAGAATTTCAAATTTTTATAGTGCCATATTTCTTAACGATAGCGGTTGGTAAGGGGAATAGAATTATCATCTTGACCTTCACTTTTATATATACTCTTCTTCTTTTATATAGGGCTTTAATTGGTGAAAATGCAAGCTACTATATATATGATAACTTATTGTTCCATCTATTTGATAAATAGCAGTTACTCTTTTAAATTTTTTTATATGATTTGTTTTGTAAGATGTTCTAATATAAGAGAGGATATTAGACTGAATAAATATGTTCAGGCATGTAGGGATAGGAAACTTGATGTTTTTGCAATAACATGGGATAGATTGAGAGTTGGGAGATATGAGGAGTTTGAGATCCCTTTTAAGATGTATGCTCCTTATGGAAGGCGATGGAAAAATTTGTTCAATAAAATATTGTGGCAGTTCTTTATTTGTTATCACTTATTTTGGAGGAGGAAAAGGTATAATGTGATTCATGCATGTGATTTTGATACTATGTTACCTGCACTTTTAGTGAAGATTCTATTCAAAAAGAAAGTTGTTTATGATATTTATGATGCTATATCAATAAAGGATCCGAAAACTCCTTTAGAGAGAGTAATCCGCTTTTTTGATATTCTTTTTATTCGATATTGTGATAAGCTAATCTTAGCGGATCAAGGAAGGACATTGCAGATAGGGCTTGAAAGGTGTTTTTTTGAGAAATTGTTTGTTGTTGAGAATGTTCCTATATGTACTAATGATATTATAAATCAAGTCAATGGGCATCAACCTGATATGGTATATCTGAGTTATGTTGGGGTTTTAGATCGCTTTAGAGGATTAGAAGATTTGTTGGAGGTAGTTTCTACAAGAGAGAATTTACTACTCTATATTGCTGGGGTAGGAACATTGCAACCATTGGTTGAAAAATATTCATCTCAATGTGACAGAATTGTGTATTATGGGATATTACCTTATCAGGATGGACTTAAAGTAATGGCTAAGAGTGATATTATCATAGGCATGTATTACAAAAATATTGAAAATCATCGATATGCAGCTCCTAATAAATTTTATGAATCACTTTTTGAGGCAAAACCTTTGTTGACAACAGAGGGTACGTTAGTTGGTCATAAAGTGCAAGACAATGATTGTGGTTATGTACTTCGTGAAGGTAAAGAATATTTGCGAGACTTTTTTAGCAAAGTATCTTGGGAGAAGGATTCTGTTTTCTATAAAAGTTATATTCAAAAATGTGATAATGCGAAAATGTTATGGGTTAGTAAATATTCAAGTTATTACAATATACATTTGAAAGGAGATTATGTAGATATGTTGTTGGAAATAGCTCGATCTTAATTTGAATTTCCAAAAAATGATCTTGCTGAGATTGTTTGTCTGGATGATTAGGTGAAAATTTTCTTATATTTATGATTAAATTATTTCGTATTACAACGGTTTCTCTTAGTCTTAATACTTTATTAAAGGGGCAGCTCTCTTTTTTTAATCATTATTTTGATGTAACTGGGATTGCTTCCGGAGAGAAAGATGAATTGAAAGAAGTGTCTCAAAGAGAAGGTGTGAGAACAATTAACATCCCTATGTGCCGTCAAATTGATATGTTAACTGATTTGCAGGCATTAGTCGTTTTTATTTTCCTATTCATCAGAGAAAAACCGCATATTGTTCATACCAATACTCCCAAAGCCAGTTTGTTGTCTATGATTGCTGCATGGATAACGAGGGTACCTCATCGAGTTTACACTGTTACCGGCCTACGTTTTGAAACGGCAACAGGAAATTTACGTCGTTTATTAGTTATTATGGAAAAAATAACCTGCTGGTGTGCAACTAAAGTGATTCCGGAAGGTGAAGGGGTGAAAAGGACATTGATTCGGGAAAAAATAACAAATAAACCATTGAAGGTTATATTGCATGGAAATATTAATGGCATAGATGTTCAGCACTTTAACCGAACTCAACATGTAGAATTACTTGCCTCCGAAATAAGGGAAGAAGGCAAGTTTACGTTCTGTTTTGTGGGACGTATTGTTAAGGATAAGGGAATTAATGAGCTTGTCTTAGCCTTTGTCCGATTGACAAAAGTATATCCTGAAATCCGATTGTTGTTGGTTGGGCCTTTTGAAAGGGACTTGGATCCGGTCTCTTCTGAAATAGAACATACTATTTTGAATTACTCTTCAATTTCTTTTGTTGGTTTTCAGCAAGATATACGTCCCTATTTAGCGGCTTCCGATGCATTGGCTTTTCCTAGTTATCGTGAAGGTTTTCCAAATGTTGTTTTACAAGCCGGAGCCATGGGACTTCCTTCTATCGTTACGGATATTAATGGGTGTAACGAAATAGTAGAAGACGGTGTTAATGGAGTTATTATCCCTCCGCGAGATGAGGAAGCGCTTTATGACGCTATGAAGTTTTTTGTGGAACATCGTGATACAGATGTACGAGCTATGGCAGAGAAAGCACGTCCAATAATTGTAGACCGTTTTGAACAACACAAAGTTTGGGAAGCCTTGTTGGCGGAATATCAATCACTTGAAAAATGAACTGCATATATTGTTTGCTTCTGAAAAGATTTTTTGATTTATCAATATCGTTGGTTATCATACTTTTTATTTGGCCTATTTTAATTTTTATCTCTCTTTGGCTTCATTTTGCCAATAAAGGTGCCGGTGCTTTTTTTCTTCAGGATAGACCCGGCCGGCATGGTAAAATCTTTAAGGTCATCAAATTTAAAACCATGACAGATGCACGTGATGTAGAAGGGAACTTACTTCCAGATGATAAACGATTAACGAAGGTTGGTAAGTTTGTTCGTTCTACTTCGATTGACGAGCTTCCACAATTAATCAATATTCTGAAAGGTGATATGTCCTTTATTGGTCCCCGTCCGTTGTTACCTCAATATCTTCCTTTATACAATAAAGAACAGGCTCGTCGGCATGAAGTCCGTCCCGGGATAACCGGTTGGGCTCAAGTGAATGGACGAAATGCCATTTCGTGGGTAAGGAAGTTTGAGTTGGATGTCTGGTATGTAGACCATTGTTCTTTTTTTCTGGATCTGAAGATCTTTTTTTTGACTATTAAAAAGGTTTTTGTACGTGAGGGTATCAGTTCTGATACTTCAGTAACAATGGAACCTTTTACTGGAAATAATTAAACGAATGTATTTATATGGTGCCAGTGGTCATGCCAAAGTGATCATTGATATTTTACGAGCCGGTCATGAATCGATTGAAGCGTTGTTTGATGATAATGTGGAGGTTACTTCTCTTCTTGGTCATCCCGTATTACGTCCGTCGGAAGTGCGGGGACCACTGATCGTCAGTATTGGAAATAATTGGATACGGAAGAGAATTGTGGATACTTTGTCTGTAGAGTTTGGACGTGCGGTTCATCCTTTATCTATTGTATCTGAACTTGCAAACGTCGGAGAGGGGAGTGTCGTGATGCAAGGGAGTATTATACAGGTGTGTGCTCAGGTAGGCAGGCATTGTATTATTAATACGGGTGCCTCTGTGGATCATGAATGTGTCATTGAGGATTATGTGCATATTTCTCCGCATTCCACTCTCTGTGGAAATGTATTGGTGGGGGAGGGTAGCTGGATTGGCGCCGGTACTACCATTATTCCCGGTGTGAAGATAGGAAAGTGGAGTGTGATCGGTGCTGGTTCCGTGGTGACTAAGGATATTCCGGATCATGTTTTGGCGGTGGGAAACAAATGTAAAATTATTAAGAGTATATAAAATTATATTATTGATGAACAAACGAATCTGGCTTTCGCTTGCTCACATGGGTGGCCGTGAGCAAGACTTTATAAAAGAGGCCTTTGATACGAACTGGGTTGTCCCTTTGGGACCTAACGTGGATGCCTTTGAGCAATCTTTGGTTGAATATTTGCATGAAGACCGCTATGTAGTGGCTTTGAGTGCCGGAACGGCTGCACTTCACTTGGGCTTGATTCTTCTGGATGTGAAGCCCGGTGATGAAGTGATCTGCCAAAGCTTTACTTTTGCTGCCTCTGCCAATCCGATTTCTTATCTGGAGGCCAAACCTGTTTTTGTGGACAGTG